>Ga0213836_100004_pt1 | contig 802051 bp, 746 predicted proteins | sample SWPATP03_FD_160578 | JGI IMG/M metagenome (GOLD analysis project Ga0213836, IMG submission 160578) | Coastal seawater microbial communities from Marineland, Florida, United States - SWPA TP0 #3 | ecosystem: Environmental > Aquatic > Marine > Coastal | place: USA: Florida | collected 2016-08-05
TTCTTGTGCAGGCGGATGTTCATGCGGATTCCTCGGCGCGCAGGTCGTTCAGGACGCCGAGAAGGACTCCGCGTCCAGCCAGCAGTGAAGAGCCATTATGCAGCAGATATTCGTCCGGGACCCGACAGGTAGATGAGTTATGGAAATCAAGATTGGAGAGCTTGCGAAGCGGACAGGATGCGAGGTCGTGACCATCCGCTACTACGAGAAGGAAGGGTTGTTGCCAGAGCCCGCACGCAGCGACGGCAACTTCCGGTTGTACGGCGCCGCACATGTCGAGCGCTTGCGTTTCATCCGCCACTGCCGTTCTCTCGACATGTCGCTGAGCGAGATCCGGACGCTATTGGGCCTGCGAGATAGCCCGACTCGGGATTGTGGCGAGGTCAATGCGCTGCTGGACGCTCATATCCAGCAGGTGGAAGTCCGCATGGAGGCGCTGTTGCAGTTGAAACGGCACTTGCTCGCACTGCGCGAGACGTGCTCGGGTGCTCGGCCGGTGGAAGCGTGCGGCATCTTGCAGGGGTTGTCAGATGGCGATTGCCACGACGCCGACCTTCGGAATCCCAATCCGCAGGCCGAACTGTTGGTTGCTGCAGTGGATGTGCCAAACGGCGCGCGCCCGACGCGCACTGGCGGTCGGACTCGCCAGTTGACTCCAAAGGAGGCCAAGAGTAGAACCTCGCGGGCGCAGACTCTGTGATACCACAGCATTTCGCGTTTGTTTCTTGACGAGCTGCCCCTCCGAGAGCGGTTCGACTACAACTACCGTCGGCGATCGCTGGCGTCCAGATGCCGCCTTGCCGCAGAGAATTTTGCCCATAGAGTGCGCTCGCTGATTCCGGGCCGGCCTTCGTAGTGGGCAAGCAATGCGCTGATGACGGAATCCATCGTCTCGAACGACGAGTAGGGCCTGCCGCCCGGTGACTTGCCGAGCAGTAAGGTCAGCAGCCCGCCAACGATATTGAGATAGGTCGTTTCGCTCCGGGGTGTGACTTCGCGACCTGCCGAGTCCCAGCTCTCGGCCTGTCGGCACAGCAGCTCATGTTGCTCATGCAGCGTGCTGAAGGATTGTTCGCGGTCCGCGAGGCGAATCCTGAGCGCTTCCTGTTCTGCAAGCAGCGTTTGGACGGTTTCGATGCTGACCGCCGGGTGGAGCCGGCGTTCTATCGCGTCGAAAAGAAAGGCAGGTCTCTGATCGGGATAGAAGCGCGACATCCATGTCTTAAGATCGACGTGCCGAACGGTGAGATCTGGATCATCGATCAGCGAAGGATCGTCGCAGGTAATGCCGGCTTTGCCATACGGGAGATCGTCATTCCTGATCGCGTCGAATATGCGCTCGGTGTTGAGGCGAAGCATCGGCCATCTCGGAAAGTCGCCTGGATCGGGTATTGGCCTGGTTCCCAATGCGTCGAGAATGCGGGATTCAAACCGGGTCAGCCTGCTCCAGCGGATGGCGGCCTCGATGGGACGATAAAACACCTTGGAATGGTGAGGGTCGCCTGTCTTGCGCGTTTCTGTGCCAGCCATCCGTCTCCTCCGACAGTGCTTCCAGGTTTCACTTGGACGGATGTCGTCATGCCGCTATCGCTGCCTGGGCGCGATCCGGCAAGGGTAGGACTGGTGGGGTGGCTAGTCTCTATGAGGATGTGTCTGGGCGCTGTATCCTCAACGTCTTCGCTTCCTGCCATTTCGCTGACAGTCCTGATTTCATCGTAGCCAAGTGCTTCCGCCTCCCGGTTGGTGTTGGTTAGTTGCGGACCTTGGAGTTTTCTTGCTTGTCACGGCGCCGTAAAGACCAGAAAGGTCTTGATGAGCTTTCGTCGTGCTACACGGGCGGGGTCCAGACCTGGAAGGTCTCAAGGCTGACCTGGGCGGCAGCCTACAGCGGATTCTTGAATGGGCGTCGCTTGGTATGCGTGTGATGCCGGTCCACGTCTATAAAGCCCAAGTGCATACGCATACCGCACTGATTGCAGTCTGGCAGCGAAGAACGCGACGACGCATACCATGCAGGTCTTGATGGAGACCTAAAAGGCAACGACTTTGAATCGCCGAATTTACGTGGCGACCTTGCCGACCCGGCGAATAAAGCTGCTCAACTGTTCGGACGGCTCGTTGTCGGGTCTCAGCAGGTAGGTCGTGAGCATGAAGGAGTGTCCGGCCAGGGGGCGAGCGATGACATCCGTGGTTTTGCAGGCCGCGATGTGTGCCGCGCTGGAGAACCCGATGCCATAGCCCGCCGCCACCAATGCCAGCATCAGATCGTGCGTGGCCACGTGCTCGGCCACGGCGGGCTGGGCACCCGCTGAACGCAGCAGGCGCTCCAACTGCTGGCTGCAACCTTCGCAGACTTCGGGATGGCAAAGTACCAACGGGTAGCTCAATACCTCGTCCAGCGGCACGCGCTTGTGCGCCAGCAGGGGATGCCTGGCCGGGACGGCCACGACCAGCGGATCGCGCCAGACCGGCTCGGCAATGAGTCCTTCCTCGACTTCATCGGCGAGCGTGAAGCCGACGTCGTACAGATCATTGTGCAGCCCCTTCATTTGCTGCGAGAACGGCATTTCCGACAGCCGGATCTCGACTTCCGGTTCTTCTTCCCGGCACAGGGCGAGCAGCGAGCTGAGACGGACTCGGGCGATGCCGTCGGAGAGAGCTATGCGCAACGTACCGCGATAGCCGGTGGCAGCGGCTTTGGCATTCGCTTTGGCTTGCTCCAGGGAGAGGAGGACACGACGAGCGTCTTCCAGGAAGACCTGGCCGGCCCAGGTCAGGCGTGTGCCACGAGATGTGCGTTCGAGCAGGACGACGCCCAGGTCGGATTCGAGCTTCTTGATGGTGCGTGACAGGGGGGACTGCTCAATGTGCAGACGCTCGGCGGCTCGGCTGAAGTGGAGTTCCTCAGCCACGGCAATGAAGCATCGAAGATGACGTAGCTCCATGGAGCGCCTCTTATTTGTACGTGACTCCTACAGTACGCATCGCCGATTTATCTCTCCCGATAGGCAAGCAGCCTGAGCGCGTTGAACACAACCACCAGCGTCGAACCTTCATGAGCCGCAACCGCTGGACCGATGCCGAGTCCCAGGATCGTCGCAGGCACCAGCAGTGCCACGACGCCCAGACTGATGAACAGGTTCTGCCGAATGATCGTGCGCGCTTGCCGGCTGAGCCCGACGGCGAACGGCAGATGGGACAGGTCGTCGGCCATCAGGGCAACGTCGGCCGTTTCCAGCGCCACGTCCGATCCTGCCGCGCCCATTGCGATCCCCACGGTTGCATTGGCCATGGCCGGGGCGTCGTTGACGCCATCGCCAACCATCGCGACCTCGCCGGCTTCTCGCAGCTTCTTGATCGCCTCCACCTTGTCTTCCGGCATCAGGTCGCCCCACGCCTCGTCCAGGCCGACTTGCCTGGCGACGGCATCAGCGACGCGCTGGTTGTCGCCGGAGAGCATGATCATGCGAGTGATGCCGATCTTGCGTAGTTGCTCAAGTGCAGAGCGTGCGGACGCGCGTGGTGTATCCATGAGACCGATCACGCCCAGGTCACGTCCATTCCGGCGCACCACCATGGTGGTGCGCCCCTCGTTGCGCCGCTGTTCGACAGCGGCGGCAACAGACTCCGACAAGGGTGGCAGGCCATCAGCGCCGAACATCTCCGCCTTGCCGATCTGTACCGTATCGCCTTGAATCTGAGCGACCACGCCCTGTCCGGTCAGACTACGCAGCCCGGATGCAGCAGACAGAGGCGCACCGCCAAGACGTTGCGTGCCATCGCGCACGATCGCCTGGGCCAGGGGATGGTCGCTCAGCGCCTCGACGGCAACCGCCGTTGCCAGTAACTCGGCCTCGTCAATGTCGGGTGCCGGAGAGACGTCAGTGATGCGTGGTCGTCCTTCTGTGAGCGTGCCGGTCTTGTCAAACGCGAGCGCATTAAGCGATCCGAGCTTTTCGAGTGGAGCGCCACCCTTGATCAGAACACCGCTCCGCGCAGCGCGGGCGATACCGGAAAGCACGGCGCTCGGCGTGGCGATGGCGAGCGCGCACGGGCTGGCCGCGACCAGAACGGCCATCGCGCGATAGAAACTATCCCGGAATGGCTCGTCCACCACGACCCACGCGAACAGCAGCAACACGGCCAGCGCCAGCACTGCCGGAACGAAAACACGCTCGAACCGATCGGTGAACCGCTGGGTCGGCGATCTTCGCGTCTCAGCTTCGCTGACCATTTTCACGATGCGCGCCAGCGCGCTCTCCGAGGAACGTTTGGTCACCACGATCTCGATCGCGCCAGAGCCATTGATGGTGCCTGCGAACACGCGATGCGCCGCATCCAGCAGATCGGGCCGTGCGGTGGCTTTCGCGCGGTCGGGAACTGGACGTTTATCGACTGGCACACTCTCTCCGGTGACGGGAGCCTGATCGACGCTGCTTTCACCTGACACCACGAACCCGTCTGCCGGCAGGCGCTCATTGGGGAGGACGATCACGACATCGCCCAGCGCCAGTGTCTCCACTGCGACCTCCATGATCGTGTCGCCACGACGAACCTTTGCGGTCGCCGGAGCAAGTTCGGCGAGCGCTTCGATCGCGCGCTTGGCGCGACCCATGGCGTAGTGTTCGAGTGAATGACCGAGGCTGAACAGGAACAGCAGCAGCGCACCTTCGGCCCATGCCCCGAGCGCCGCCGCGCCAGCCGCAGCGACCAGCATCAGCGTGTCGATCTCGAAACGCTTGAGCTTCAGGTTCTGGACCGCTTCTCCGACGGTGTAGAAGCCGCCGAAGAAGTAGGCGCCGAGATAACAGGCAAGCGGCAGCCAGCCTGGCAAAGGCGTCAGTTTTTCGATTGCAAACCCGGTAACGAGGAGTCCACCGCAAATCAGAGAAAAGATCAGCTCGCTGTTGGCGCCGAAGATACCGCCGTGGCGGTGGTCGCCATCCGCCTCATGCCGATGTGTTTCGGACTTGCGACCCACGCCGGCCTCTGCCAGCGCTGCACGAATGTCGTCCTCTGATGTCTGCTGACGGTCGAACTCCAGCCGTACCACGCCGCCGACGCTGACCTCGGCTTCGAGCACGCCGGGTAGATTCAGTAACTGTTCGGTTACTGTTCGCGCCCGCCGCTGGTGGGTGATGCCCTCGATGTTCCAGACGAGATGGCCGAACTGTTCGGTAATGCGCGCACCTGCCGCCTCGACCAGTTCGCGGATGCGCGCGAGCGGAAGCGTGTCGGGGTCATAGTGGATGCAGAGTTGATGGGTTGCCGGGGAGCCATCGCTTCGGACATGGGCATCCTCCACACCAGTCTGGCCCCGCAGCTCGGCCAGGAGCCGTCCCACGCAGGCATCGGCGTCGTGCAGAATGTTCGGCAGCAGGATGGGAAGATCGAGGCGCAGTTTGTTCGTCATGCGCTGGCTCCTTTATTGATGTGCGGCTTCGCAGCTCGCGCGGCGAAGGTAGGCAGCACCAGCAGGGTCAGTGCAGTTGCGGTCAGCAATCCGCCGATCACTACGGTGGCAAGCGGCTTTTGTACTTCCGCGCCTGCGCCTGTGGCGATCGCCATCGGAATGAAGCCGACGATGCCAGTCAGCGCTGTGGTCAGGACGGCCCGCAGACGACTGGCGGCACCGGCGGCGGCGGCTTCCAGCGGCGGATCGCCCGCGGTCAGGCGTTCGCGAATCGCCTGCATCAGCACCAGGCCGTTGACCGTCGCCACACCCGACACGGCGATAAAGCCCACGGCTGCCGACACCGAGAAGGGCATCCCGCGCACCAGCAGGGCCAGCGCGCTGCCCACCAGCGCAAGGGGGACACAGACGAACACCAGGCCGGCTTCCCTGATACTGCCCAGGGCCATGAACAGCAGTACGCCGATCAGCACGAAGACGAACGGGACCACTACCATCAGCCGCTGCTCGGCGCGCTGAAGATTCTCGAACTGGCCGCCCCAGTCGAGATGGACGCCGGCCGGCAACGCGACGCCGGCCACCGCGTCCTGCGCCTCGGCGACGAAGCCGCCCAGGTCGCGGCCACGGACGTTGGCCTGTACCACCATGCGGCGGCTGCCGTTTTCACGACTGATCTGGTTCGGACCTTCGCTGATCTGAATGCGTGCCACCGAAGACAGGGGCACTGTGGTGCCGGTGGGGGTTGTGATCGGCAGCGCGGCCAGGCTGGCGGGATCGCTGCGGGCTTCCTCATCCAGTCGAACCACCACGTCGAAGCGGCGATCGCCTTCGAAAATGCGTCCGGCGGCCATGCCGCCAATGCCGATGGCCACTGCTTCGCTGACGTCAGCGGCGGCAAACCCGTAAGCCGCCGCGGCCGACCGATCGACCTGCACGGTCAGGGTTGGCAGCCCCGACACCTGCTCGACACGCACGTCCGCCGCGCCTTCGATCTGGCGCAGCCGGTTCGCCACCTGGTCCGCGATTCCTTGCAGGACCGTGAAATCCTCACCGAAGACCATGACGGCAAGATCGGTGCGCACGCCCGAGATCAGTTCATTGAAACGCAGCTCGATCGGCTGGCTGAACTCGAAGGCGTTGCCGATCTGTTCGTCGGCGACAGCGGCGATCCGTTCGACCAGTGCCTCCTTGCCGAGCGACGGGTCGGGCCAGTCACTCCGAGGTTTGAGCATGATCACGGCGTCGGAGATATTCGGTGGCATGGGGTCCATCGCAGCCTCGGCAGTGCCGGTGCGGGAGAAGACCGTGCGCACTTCAGGCTGGGCGGTAATCGCCTGTTCCAGCGCCATCTGCATGCTCAGCGACTGTTCCAGGGAGGCGGACGGCACCCGCAGCGCCTGCATGGCGATGTCACCCTCGTCCAGCGTCGGCGTGAACTCCCGCCCCAGGGACAGGAAAGCCGACGCCCCGATGACCAACGCCAGCAGCGCCGATCCCAGCACGATCTTGGGGCGCACGATGGCGGCGCGAATCACCGGCTCGATCCAGTGCCGTACAAAGCGGATCACGCGGGTTTCGTGCTGGCCTTCACTGGCCTCAGGGACAGACTTGGGCTCACGCACGAACAGCGCGGCCATCGCCGGTACGAGGGTAAAGGAGAGGACGAACGCACCGGCAAGGGCCAGCATGAAGGTGGCTGCCATCGGCTGGAAGGTTTTTCCTTCTACCCCTTCGAGAATCAGGATCGGCGCGAACACCAACAGAATGATGAGCTGGCCAAAGGCGGCGGGCCTCACCATCTTGCGAGCTGCTTGCATGGCGACACCCAGGCGTTCCATCGCGGTCAGCGGTCGACCCAACTCCTGACGCCGCTGGCCGAGCATCCGTAGCGTCGCTTCGATCACGATCACCGCCCCATCGACCAGAATGCCGAAGTCGAGAGCGCCCAGGCTCATCAGGTTTCCGCTGATCCCGAACCGGTTCATGCCGATGACCGCGAACAGGAAGGACAGCGGGATCACCAGCGCAGTGATCGCCGCCGCGCGGATATTGCCGAGCAGCAGGAACAGCACTGCGATCACCAGCAGTGCGCCTTCCGTCAGGTTTGTGGCGACCGTCCTGATCGTGGCATTGACCAGCACGCTGCGGTCGAGCACCGGCTCTGCGATGATGCCTGGGGGCAGCGACTGGCTGACTTGCGACAACCGCGCAGCCGCTGCCTGGGCGGCGGTGCGGCTGTTGCCGCCGGCGATCATCAGCGCGGTGCCGAGTACCGCTTCATGACCATCGCGTGTCGCCGCGCCCAGGCGCGGCGCCTGGCCGATCTCGACTGTCGCCACATCGGCGACGCGCACGACCAGACCGGCGCGATTGGCCACCGGCGCCTGGGCGAGGTCTTCCACCGTCTCGGCCAGCGCGTCGGCGCGCACCACCAGGCCTTCACCGCCACGCTGGATGAAACCTGCGCCGGCCTGGACATTCGCGCGCTCCAGCGCCTGGACCAGATCGCTGAGGCCGAGTCCATAGGCAGCGAGCCTGGCCGGGTCGGGCCGCACCGCGTATTCCTTGACATATCCGCCGATGGTGTCGATGCCTGCCAGGCCCGGCGTGGACCGCATCTGCGGTGCGATGATCCAGTCCTGGACCGTGCGCAGATAGGTGGCGCGCGCCTCGGGCGTGGTCAGCCGTTCACCTTCCGGCGTCAGATAGACCTCGCCCTCCTGCCAGCCGGGTTGACCGGGCTCGGCGAGATTAGTGCTGTTGAACGGTACATAGTCCACCGTCCACATCAGTACTTCGCCCAGACCCGTGGTCACCGGCGACATCATCGGCGTCACCCCTTCGGGCAACTCCTCCTCCACTTCGCGCATGCGTTCGGCCACTTGCTGGCGTGCGAAGTAGATGTCGGTCTGGTCGGTGAAAATGGCGGTGACCTGGGAGAATCCGTTACGTGAGATCGAGCGGGTGCTAGTCAGCCCGGGGATGCCGGCCAAGGCTGTTTCAAGTGGATAGGTTACCTGGCGCTCGATCTGACCGGGCGCGAGCGCGGGCGCTATGGTGTTGATCTGCACCTGGCGGTTGGTGATGTCCGGTACCGCGTCGATCGGCAGCCGGTTCAGTTCGAGCAGGCCATAGGCGGCCACCACGGCGGCGGCGATCACCACGAACCAGCGAAAGCGCACTGAGGTTTCGATAATGAACTTGAACATGGGTTGCTTCCTCAGTGGCTGTGTTCGGCCTCGCCTTTGGCGAGTTCGGCTTTTAAGAGGAAGGCGTTGATCCCAACGATGCGCTCTGAGCCATCAAGCCCGTTCAGTATCTCGATATGGCCGCCAGCTTGACGGCCAGCGAGCACCGGCGTTGCCCGGAAGCCTTCGTCAGTGGCGACGAACACCACCGATCGCCCGTCCACCGTTTGCACCGCGTCGGCGGGGACGGTCAGGCCATCTTCCTGCCTATCGGTAACAATGACCCCCGTCACTGGCGAGCCGGCGGGTGGCAGGACGCCCGAAACCGGACGAGCCCGGATGAGGGTGGCATTGCCTTGCTCACGCACATTGGCGGCCACCCCTAATACCACCGCTTCGAAATCGCCGGAGGGGCTTCTGACTCCGATGCGAGATCCGGAGATCACCTGCGCCGCCAGGGCCGGTGGCGCGGTGAAGACGAGTTCGGTCTGCGCGGGATTGGAAACCTCCGCGACGCCACCACCGGCAGCGACGAATCCGCCCGGCGTGACTTGGACTGTGCCGACAACACCCGCGATCGGGCTGACGATGGCGACACGGCCCTGTGCGTCAGGGGCGCCGGCTGCCACCACCTGTGCCTGTGCCGCCCTGGCTGCCGCATCGGCGGCCAGTGAGCGGGCGCGGGACGCTTCCAGTTCCCGGCGGGCCACCACGCCCAGTTCAACCAGATTCGAGTCGCGTCGATACTCCAGGCGTGCGGCTTCCGCCTCGGCGGCCGCGGCCTCGGCATTGGCGCGCAGAGTGGCGGCTTCGCCGCTGATCACCACAACCAGCGTCTGGCCCGCTTCAACCGGAGAGCCGGGTGCGACCTGTACCTGCTCGACTCGGCCGCCCACGATGGCGGAGATCGCTGTGCGTGCGTCCAGGGCGGATTCGACCCGCCCCGTCAGTCGAGTCTCGTTGCCGCCGCCACGACCCACCGCGACGATACCGATGCCTGACGCCTCGATTTGTCGCGCCGTCAGGATGACAACACCTTCGGGCGCCTCGTCATCGTGGTCGTCATGGTCATCGTGATCATCGCCCTTGACGTGAGCAGCGTGCTCCGTGTGGGGGATCAGTTGGGCAAGGCCAAAGCCCGCTCCAAGTGCGGCAAGCAGTGCTGCTCCAAAGAGGAGCCGGATATTTTTGGGTGTCATCAATGCTTCCTCAAAATGGAGCGCGGCCGTCGAGGCGCGCGAGTTCGACTTCTGCACGGACGCGCGCCAGGCGTGCGTCCACTGCGGTATTGCGTGCGGCAATCAAGGCCGCCCGTATGCTGCGCAGCTCCAACTGCGAGATGCGCCCGGCATCGAACCCGGCGCGTGCGAGGCGGTAGGCTTCTTCGGTAGCAGCGACGCCGTTGTCGGCAGCACGTGTCCGAGTGATCGACGCATCAAGGCGGGCTTGTGCAGCGCTGCGATCCGCCTGGGCCTCCAGTTTCAAACTGGCCAGCCGCGCCTCGGCAGCTCGCTGCTCGGCACGGGCTGCACTGATAGCGCCCGTGTTTCTGTCGAACAGTGGAAGGGACACGCTGATGCCGAAGGTGAGTGCTTGGGTGTCGTATTCTTCGAATCGCCGGACACCGAGCGAAGCAGTCACGTCGGGACGAGCACGAAGTCGCTCCACGTTCACGAATTCACCAGCCGCATCCAGCTCGGCCTCGGCAATTTGAACAGCCAGGGGATTGCGTGCATCCGGCGTGAAGGGGTTGGGTGCGCGATTCAGCAGGCTGGTTTCGATGGATGTGACCGGCTCGGTCAGCATCGCCACTGCGGCGAGGCGCGCGAAAGCTGCATCCCGGTTTGCCCGTGTTTCGTCCGCGACGGCGCGAGCAGCTTCCACCTCGCTTTCGGCCTGAACCCCACGAAGCACAGCCTCGCGACCTTCTTCCACCAGGGCCATCACCGCGTTTGCATCCGCCTGCGTCAGCGACAGCGCCTCGATAGCCAGCTCATGCTGCAAAGAGGCTGCTTCCGCTTCGGCATAGATCAGCGCCAGGCGGCCGGCGACCGCCCATCGCGACTGGTCGCGGCGCAGGCCGGCCGCGTCGGCTTCCGCCCGTGCGGCACCGATTCGCGCGCCCCGCTGTCCCCACAGTTCCAGAGGTTGACTGACGGAAAACGTGGTCTCTGCGGCGCCATAGCCAGTGAACGGCGAGCGACCGTAAGCGTTCTCGGCCTCCAGGGAGATGGAAGGATTAGGCAACGCACGGGCTTGTTGCGCGCGCGCCCTGGCGGCATCGAGTAATGCTTCGGCTTCAAGTGTTGCCGGGGTTCGATCGAGATGCTCGATCAGTGTTTCATAAGGTGGGGCGGGTTCGGCCCTTGCTGGCAGTGCCAGCGTGATTGCTGTGGCGACCACAGCGAAGCCAACCGCGCATAGCGGTCGGCCGAACAACATGGACATAGGAAAGCTCCCAAAGCTAAAAAAGTTGACGAAACGACCGTGCAAGCAGCACGGCCCGGATTCGTCAGGCTTTGGGGGGTCGCATCAATCCATCAGGCGTGTGTGATGCGATAGCATCACTGTCTGGCCGTTGGTGCGCCAGGGGCAGGGAAACGGCGTGGGCCGCTGAGTGTGGGGGAACGTGAGCGTGTGTATGGTGACAATGCCCGTGGCTGCAGGCGCCATGATCGAAGTCGGAACCCTTGTCCCTACTATCGTCACTATGGGTTTCAACGTATGAATACGTATCCCCACCCTCAGATGCGCACAAGACCGCATCAGCCATAGGGATGACAACGAACGTTGCAAGAAGCAACGCCATCACTGCCAGCCTATGTCTGAACAAAATACGCATCATTGCAGCAGGCTACCAAGGAATGAGCCAAGTTCGCAATCAATTTCGACGGCCAATAGGGTCAACGCCCACCTTGATCGGATGCTCGAAGCCTTGCTAGGAGAGCGACTCCTTGCAGGCTCAACTGTTAGACGGCAAAGAGAGGTGCATGTTACAATGCCTCGGATATGAAGCTGCTGTGGGGTGATTCGCTTCCTACGCATCTTCCCCGGTTTAACTCGGTCTGCCATGACCCGTACTGCATCGATCAACATTGCTCAGTGGTGGCGCTTCCGGTAGAAGCGGCACGTCGTTGCGGCTTTGATCCGCACCTTGCCGCCCCACCGGCGGGCAAGGTTCAGTAGATGGCTCTCCGGCACGGCGGCTCCAAGACTCAGGAGATTGCCCGATGCCATTAAATCCCCCAGCCATAGGTAGCGCCTCGCGCACCACGTCCTCGTGGTGCGCGGTTGTGCGCGTCGCTCACCGGCAGTCTTGCAAGGAGTCTCATCAAGGAGCCTTGCAGAGACGCACCGTGAGGCCAGCCTCCATGCTCGCTGCCGCCCCACAAGGGCACTATCCGGCGCTTGTGCTGCCGAAATCCGGTGTATATGTGTATATATCTGTGTATATAGCCCCAAGAATGAGTAAAAAAAATACAGAAAAAACAAGAGGTTGTAATGGTTAAATTGCTGATGATCGACAACTACGACAGCTTCACCTTCAACCTCGTGCAGTACTTCGGCGAGCTGGGCGAGGAGGTCAGGGTGGTGCGCAACGACGAGCTCGACGTCGCCGGCATCCGCGCGCTGAGGCCGGCGCGCATCGTCATCTCGCCGGGGCCGTGCACGCCCAACGAGGCCGGCGTGTCGGTGGACGTGGTGCGCGAGCTGGGGCCGTCGATACCGCTGCTGGGCGTGTGTCTGGGCCACCAGAGCATCGGCCAGGCCTTCGGCGGCGCGGTGGTGCGGGCGAAGGCCATCATGCACGGCAAGACCTCGCTGATGCACCACCGCGGCGGCAGCGTGTTCGCCGGCCTGCCCGACCCCTTCGAGGCCACGCGCTACCATTCCCTGGTGGTGCGGCACGACGGCCTGCCCGACTGCCTTGAAGTCACCGCCTGGACCGAGGACGCCGAGGGTGGCTTCGACGAGATCATGGGCCTGCGCCACCGGCAGTTCCCGATCCACGGCGTGCAGTTCCACCCCGAGTCGATCCTCACCCAGCACGGTCACGCGCTGCTGAAGAATTTCCTCCAGGCCTGACCCGACACCCCCGCCTTTCGCCTTCCGGAACCGCCATGCCCATCACGCCCCAGGAAGCGCTGCAGCGCACCATCGAACACCGCGAGATCTTCCACGACGAGATGGTCGAGCTGATGCGCATGATCATGCGCGGCGAGGTGTCCCCGGTGATGAGCGCGGCCATCCTCACCGGCCTGCGGGTGAAGAAGGAGACCATCGGCGAGATCGCCGGCGCGGCCCAGGTGATGCGCGAGTTCTCCGCCAAGGTGTCGGTGCCCGGCGACGAGCACTTCGTCGACATCGTCGGCACCGGCGGCGACGGCGCGCACAGCTTCAACATCTCCACCGCCTCGATGTTCGTCGTTGCCGCGGCCGGCGCGAAGGTGGCCAAGCACGGCAACCGCAGCGTGTCCTCGAAGTCCGGCAGCGCCGACGTCCTGGAAGCGCTCGGGGCAGCGATCGAACTGCAGCCGCCGCAGGTGGCCGAATGCATCGCCGAGACCGGGATCGGCTTCATGTACGCCCCGGTCCACCATCCGGCGATGAAGAACGTCGCCCCGGTGCGTCGCGAGATGGGCGTACGCACGATCTTCAACATCCTCGGCCCGCTGACCAACCCGGCGTCGGCCCCGAACATCCTGATGGGCGTCTTCCACCCCGACCTGGTCGGCATCCAGGTGCGCGTGCTGCGCAAGCTGGGCGTGCGGCGTGCGCTGGTGGTCTGGGGTCGCGACGGCATGGACGAGATCTCGCTGGGCGCCGCCACCCTGGTCGGCGAGCTGCGCGACGGCGAGGTGCACGAGTACGACATCCATCCCGAGGATTTCGGCATCCAGATGGCGGCCAGCCGCAACCTGGAGGTCGCCGACGCCGATGCCTCGCGGCTGATGCTGCTCCAGGCGCTCGACGACCGGGAGGGCCTGCCGCGCGAGATCGTCGCGCTCAACGCCGGCGCCGCGCTGTACGTCGCCGGCCGCGCGGAGTCGATCGCCGCCGGCATCGAGCTGGCCCGGGCCACCATCGCCTCGGGTGCGGCACGCGCCAAGCTCGACGAGTTCGTCGGCTACACCCGGCAGCTGGCCGGCCAGCCGGTGGGCGGGGGCTGAGCATGTCCGACATCCTCGCCACCATCGTCGAACGCAAGCACGCCGAGGTCGCCGAGCGCTCCGCGCGGGTGCCACTGGCCGAGCTCGAGGCCCGCCTGGACCAGGCGCCGGCGGTGCGCGGCTTCGCGGCCGCATTGCAGTCCCGGGTCGGGGCCGGCCGGCCGGCGGTCATCGCCGAGATCAAGAAGGCCAGCCCGTCGAAGGGCGTCATCCGCCCGGACTTCCGCCCCGCCGACATCGCCCGCAGCTATGCCGCCGGCGGTGCCGCCTGCCTGTCGGTGCTCACCGACGTGGACTTCTTCCAGGGGGCCGACGCCTATCTGCAGCAGGCGCGGGCCGCCTGCGAGCTGCCGGTGCTGCGCAAGGATTTCACCGTCGACCCCTACCAGGTGGTCGAGGCCCGGGTGCTGGGCGCGGACTGCATCCTGCTGATCGTCGCCGCGCTCGACGACCGCGCCCTGGCCGAACTCTCGCACCGGGCGATGGAGCTGGACATGGACGTGCTGGTGGAGGTCCACGACATCGACGAGCTCGAGCGCGCGCTGCAGCTGGCCGTGCCGCTGGTGGGCATCAACAACCGCAACCTGCGCAGCTTCGAGGTCTCGCTGGAGACGACGCTGTCGATGAAGGACGCGGTGCCGCCCGACCGGCTGCTGGTCACCGAGAGCGGCATCCTCGGTCCTGGCGACGTGGCGCGGATGCGCGGGGCAGGCGTCGATGCGTTCCTGGTCGGGGAGGCCTTCATGCGCGCCGATGACCCGGGGGCCGCGTTGGCGGCGCTGTTCGGCTGAGCCGCCGCGCGATCAGGCGTCGCCGAAGCGCTTGACCAGGCGCACCGAGCCGTCCAGGAAGCCGCATTCGCGGTAGAGCTTGTGGGCGTCGTGCCGGTGGCCGGCGCTGGAGACCTCGATGCGGCTGGCGCCGGCCAGCCGCGCCCGGCGCTCGGCCTCCCCGACCAGCCAGCGGCCCAGGCCGCGCCCGCGTGCCTCGTCGGCGATGACCAGGGCCGAGATCCGGCAGCTGGTCCGGCCCAGCGGCAGGGAGTAGATGAAGTCCAGGCACAGCAGCCCGCAGGGCCGGCCGCCGTGCTCGAGCAGCAGCAGTTCGTGGCCGGGGTGGTCGAGCAGCTGCCCGATCCGCGTGCGGGCCTCGGCCGGCGAGCCGGGGTAGCCCAGGTCCTCGAGCAGCGCGGCCACGGTCGCGGCGTCGCCGAGGCCGGCGGGCCGCAGCAGCGGCGCGTCGGGGTCGCGCGGGAAGACCGAGGCCATCAGCGGGTGCCGAACACCACGATGGTCTTGCCGCGCGCGGTCAGCACGTTCTGCTCCTGCAGCTGCTTGAGCACGCGACCGGCCATCTCCCGCGAGCAGCCCACGATCCGCGCCAGCTCCTGGCGCGAGACCTTGATCTGGGTGCCGTCGGGGTGGCTCATCGCATCCGGCTCCTCGCACAGGTCCAGCAGGGTGCGGACGATGCGGCCGGTGACGTCCAGGAAGGCCAGCCGGCTGGCCTTGCGGCTGGTGTCGAGCAGGCGCTTGGAGAGCTGGGCGCCGATGGCGTAGAGCAGCCGCGGGCATTCCGCCGACAGCGCCCCCTGGAACAGGGTGTGCAGGCGCTCGAAGCTGATCTCGGCCAGCTCGCAGGCGGTTCGGGTGCGCAGCAGCACCTCGCGCCGCTCGGCGCGGACGAACAGGCCCATCTCGCCGATGAAGTCGCCGGCATTGACGTAGCCCAGGACCAGCTCGCGGCCGTCGGACTCCTCGCTGATCACGCTCAGCGACCCGCTGATGACGAAGTACAGGGTGCCGGTCGGGTCGCCGGGCCGGAACACGTCCGAGCGCGAGGGGTACTTGCGGCGGTGGCAGTGGGCCAGGAACCGGTCCACGGTGGCGCGGTCGAGCGCCAGCGCGTTGAGCGGCGTTTCCCGCTGCGTGGGGGCATTGAGCATCTGGAGGAGCGTCGTCATTCGGACGAACCCATGGGCTGTGGACGACCCAGCTTAGGATGATGAACGCGTGTGGGCAATTGTGACCGGGCCCGGTGGTGGCACCGGCCGGTTTCGGCGATAATCCCGCGCTTGCCCTTCTACGCCCGACCGGGGGTGCCCACGGTGGTCAAGCCGATTCCACGCCTCAAGCTGCAGGGGTTCAACAACCTCACCAAGGCGCTGAGCTTCAACATCTACGACGTGTGCTACGCGATCAGCGAGGACCAGCGCCAGCGCTACATCGAGTACATCGACGAGGCCTACAACGCCGACCGCCTGACCCAGATCCTCACCGAGGTCGCGCACATCATCGGCGCCAACATCCTCAACGTGGCCCGCCAGGACTACGACCCGCAGGGCGCGTCGGTGACCATCCTCATCTCCGAGGAGCCGGTCATCGACAAGAAGCAGGCCGGCAAGGAGGTGCTCTCCGGCGCCGTGCGCGACTACGAGGACCCCAGGGAGGCCAGCGTCGTCGCCCACCTGGACAAGAGCCACATCACCGTCCACACCTATCCCGAGACGCATCCGCACAACGGCATCGCGACCTTCCGGGCCGACATCGACGTGGCCACCTGCGGCGTGATCTCGCCGCTGAAGGCGCTCAACTACCTCATCGAGAGCTTCGAGTCCGACATCGTGGTCATGGACTACCGGGTGCGCGGCTTCACCCGCGACGTGAAGGGCAAGAAGCACTACATCGACCACAAGATCAATTCGATCCAGGACTACCTGTCGCGGCCGATCAAGAAGCGCTACGAGATGTTCGACGTCAACGTCTACCAGGAGAACATCTTCCACACCAAGATGCATGTGAAGGACTTCGACCTGGACACCTACCTGTTCGAGGAGAAGGCGAAGAACCTCAGCTTCAAGGAGCGCATGCGCATCGAGCACCAGCTCAAGCGCGAGATCGAGGAGCTCTTCCACGGCCGCAACCTGGTCGACTGAGCCCGGGCGGCCGCCGCCGCTGGACGTCCCCCGAAACGCCGGCCCCGCGCCGGCGTTTCGCGTTGCGGCAGCCGGCGCGGCTCAGACCCGGTAAGCCACCGCCTTCATCACCGCCGAGGCCAGCGCCATCACCCGCGGGATCGGCTGCGGCAGCTCCCGCGCGCCGGCATGCAGCGCGTTGTCGGCGTGGCGGGCCTCGTCGGCCTTCATAACCGCCAGGATCGCCCGGCTGCGGCCGTCCTCCGGCGGCAGGGTCTGCAGGTGGTGGTCGAGGTGGGCCTCGACCTGGCGTTCGGTCTCCACCACGAAGCCCAGGTTCCAGCCGTCGCCGCGCAGCCCGGCCGCCAGCCCGATCGCGTACGCGCCGGCGTACCAGACCGGGTTGAACACGCTGGGCCGCGCATCGAGTTCGCGCAGCCGGTCGGCGCACCAGGCCAGGTGGTCGGTCTCCTCCTGGGCGGCCTCCATCAGGTGCTCGCGGGTGGCCGGGTCCCGGGCGACCGCGGCCTGGCCGAAGTACAGGGCCTGGGCGCAGACCTCGCCGACGTGGTTGATCCGCATCAGGCCGGCGGCGTGGCGGCGCGCGGCCTCGTCGAGCTCGGGCACCGGCTCGTCGCGGCCGGGGTTCGGGCGGTGCGCCGCGGGGTCGCCGAAGGCGGTGGTCAGGGCGTGGCCGGCCTCGATCAGGAGGCGGTCGACGAGGCTGTAGCGTCGGGCGATGGACATGACAGGTGCCGTTCCAGGAAGACCAGGGGGTGCTCGGCCGCCACGCCGCCGCGGTGCAGGTGCAGGCGGCAGCCGATGTTCGCGGACACCAGTGTAGTGGCGCCGCTGGCCTCGAACGCGTCAAGCAGGGGCCTGGACAGTGCCCGGGCGCGGCCGGGGTCGGTGGCGAGCTGGGTGCCGGCGGCGCCACAGCAGGCGTCGGGCAGGTCCACGCAGTCCAGGCCCGGGATGCGGTCCAGCAGCGCGCGCAGCGCCGCCGTCGAGCCCGGGATGCGCTGCTGGGTGCAGGGGCGGTGCAGGGCGATGCGCGCGCTGGCGGGGCGGAAGGCCAGGCGCTCGACGTGCCGGAGCAGGAAGGCGTAGGGGTCCGGCGCGTCGCCCTCGAGGCTGGCGGCGAGGGTCGGCTGGCAGCCGCTGGCCGCGCACAGCACCACCGGGGCGTCGGCCAGTGCGGCGCGGTTGTGCGCCGCCAGCGAGTGCGCCGTCGTCGGGTCGCCGGCGTGGGCATGCAGGGCCCCGCAGCAGCTGGCCCGGTCGTCGAGCCGCGCCTGGATGCCGGCGGCCGCCAGCAGGCGCTGCAGCGCCGCGTGGGTGTCCGCGTCGTAACGGCGCGCCACGCAGCCCCGGAAGATCGTGACCGTGGCCGTGCCCGGCGGTGCCGGATCGGGCGGGCGGTGCGCCGCCGGTGGCCGGGGCAGCAGCCGCAGTCGGCCCGGCAGGGCCGGCCAGGCCAGCCGGTACAGGGCCAGGACGCGGTCCATGCGGGCCGGCCGGGTCGCCAGCCACTCCAGCAGGCGCTGCCGCAGCGGGGGGCGGGCCTGGCGGCGCTGGACCGCCCGGGCCGGCGGCAGCAGCCGCCCGTACTCCACCCCGGCCGGGCAGGCCGCCTCGCAGGCGCGGCAGACCAGGCAGTGGTCGAGGTGGGCGAGGGTGGCGGCATCCGGCTGCACGGCCCCGGTGGCCAGGGCCTTCCAGACCGCGATCCGCCCCCGCGGGGACTCCGCCTCCTGGCGGTCGAGCTGGTAGGTCGGGCAGTGCGGCAGGCATAATCCGCACTGCACGCAGCGGTCCGCCAGCGCGCCCACCAGGGCGGCGTCCGGGACCGCGGTTGCGCCGGTGGAGGGGGTGACGGCCATCGTCGCCGATGCTAGCATGCGCTCCCCCTCGGGCTTGCAGTGCCGCCTGGGCCGGGTTACCATTCCGCTTCTCATTGCCGCCATTTTCCGTTTCGGAACTTTTATGAAGACTTTCAGCGCCAAGCCGGAAACCGTGCAGCGCGACTGGTACGTCGTCGACGCCGAGGGCAAGACCCTGGGTCGCCTGTGCTCTGAGCTCGCGCGCCGTCTGCGTGGCAAGCACAAGCCGGTGTTCACGCCGCACGTCGACACCGGTGACTACATCGTGGTCATCAACGCCGAGAAGATCGCCGTCACCGGCAACAAGCTCCAGGACAAGAAGTACCACCGCTTCACCGGGTACATCGGCAACCTGAAGACCGAGACGCTGGGCCAGGTGCTCGACAAGCACCCCGAGCGCGCCATCGAGATCGGCGTCAAGGGCATGCTCCCGAAGAACCCGCTGGGCCGCGCGATGTTCCGCAAGCTCAAGGTCTACAAGGGCCCCGAGCATCCGCACACCGCCCAGCAGCCGCAGCCGCTGGACCTCTAAGCAACGGACATGACTATGGCTTCGCAGCAGTTCTACGGCACCGGCCGTCGCAAGTCCTCCACCGCCCGCGTGTTCCTGCGCAACGGTGGCGGCCAGATCACCGTCAACGGCCGTCCGCTGGAGACGTTCTTCGGTCGCGAGACCTCGCGCATGATCGTGCGCCAGCCGCTCGAGCTGACCGAGATGTCGGAGAAGTTCGACATCAACGTCACCGTCGAGGGTGGTGGCAACACCGGCCAGGCCGGTGCCATCCGGCTGGGCATCGCGCGTGCTCTGGTAGACTACGACGCGAACCTGAAGTCGGACCTGCGCCGCGCCGGGTTCATGACCCGCGACGCCCGCGAGGTCGAGCGCAAGAAGGTCGGCCTGCACAAGGCCCGCCGCGCCACGCAGTTCTCGAAGCGCTGACGCGCTTCCCGCCGCCCGGGGGTCAGAGCCCGGGATGGCTGGCTGGTTTCAACAGGGGAATCGTCTAATGGTAGGACAGCGGACTCTGACTCCGTCAATCTAGGTTCGAATCCTAGTTCCCCTGCCAACACCGGGAAGGCCTCGCGAAAGCGGGGCCTTTCTTTTCTTGCCCGTTCCGGACGATTGGAGCGGGGTCCGGTCCGGGCTTCGAGGACGGTGGGGAGCCATCGGCGTTTTTTTGCATCCGATCACGCGCAGGGGCTGTAACTGCGCGGTGAAAGGTAGTAGAAAGCTAGGCGGGCGGCCCCATTGGCCGAACACCCCGATTCGACACCCGTCACCACAAGAGGAAGACCTTCATGAACAAGGGCGAGCTCATCGACGCCATTGCCGCCAAGACCGGCTCGAGCAAGGCGCAGTCCAAGGAGCACCTGGAAGCGACCATCGAGATCATCAAGAAGGCGCTGAAGAAGGACACCGTCGCCGTCGCCGGCTTCGGTACCTTCAGCGTGCGCAAGCGCGCCGCGCGCACCGGTCGCAACCCGCAGACCGGCGAGACCATCAAGATCAAGGCGTCCAAGAGCCCTGTGTTCAAGGCGGGCAAGGCGTTCAAGGACGCCGTCTGACCCAGCCTGGCGGGCTCCAGGCCCGCACCGGACCCCCGGTCGCTATGCGGCCGGGGGTTTTTCGTGGTCCGGCCTCAGCCGCGCTCCTCGTCCGGCTGCCGTCGCGGACAGGGCTCGCCGGGCTCGCGGTTGCAGCCGGCCACGCAATCGCCCTCGACGCCCGCCGCCCCCATGCCGCCGCAGGAGCCGCGCACCGGCGCCCGGCCCAGCAGTATGCCCACCGACATCGCCGCGAACAGCAGCACGACCAGCACCACGGTCACCAGCACGGTCGCCATCACAGCCCTCCGGACTCCATGAAGCGCTGGAAGGCCGGCGTCATGCGTTCGTGCAGCTGCCCGCCCTCCTCGATCAGCCACAGTACCGCCAGGTCGCGCCGCGTGGCGAACGCCTCGGCCTCCCCGGGCGGCAGGACCCCCAGGGCGGTCGCTAGCGCATCAGCGTCCACGCAGCGCGGGTGGACCACGGTGATGGAGACCGCGTGGTGGGTGACCGGCTCGCCGGTGCGCGGGTCGATGGTGTGCGACAGGCGTCGTCCGTCCACGCCCTGGATCCAGTTGCGGTAGGTGCCCGAGGTCGCGATGGCGACATCACGGGCCCCGATCACCTGCAGTGGCTCGCGGCCGCCCGGCGTCGGCCGCTCGATCGCGATCCGCCAGTGCGTGCCGTCCGCGCGCCCGCCGTGCACCCGCATGTCGCCACCGATGTCGAAGACGAAGTCGGCGATGCCCTTGGACAGCAGCGCATCGGCGACCCGGTCGACCGCCCAGCCCTTGGCGATCGAGGACAGGTCCAGGTAGGCGTCGCCGGGCTGGACCAGCGCCCGGCTCGCCGGGTCGAAGTCCAGCCGGTGGTGACCGACCCGTGCCCGCGCCGCGGCGATGGCGTCGGCGCCGGGGAGGTCCAGCGGTGTGGGCTCGGGCCCGAAGCCCCACAGGTTCACCAGTGGCCCGACCGTCGGGTCGTAGGCGCCGCCGGTTTCCGCGGCCAGGGCCAGGGCCGTGGTCAGCACGGCGGCGAAGCCCTCGGGGAGGAGCAGCGTCTCCCCGGCCGCGGCGGTGTTGAAGCGGGTGATCACCGAATCCTCCCGGTAGGTGCTCATCTCCGCGTTCACGGTCTCCAGCTCGGCCTCGATGCGCTCGCGCAGCTGAGCCACGCCGACCGGCCCGGGGGCCTGCGCCAGCCGCAGCGTCCACACCGTCCCCATGGTCTGGCCGCGCAGCTCCACGGCCTGCGGCGGCCGGCTGCAGGCCATCGACAGCAGTCCCAGGGCCAGCGCCAGCGCGGCCAGGGTCCGGGTCACGGCCCGGCGCCGCTCAGCCGCCGAAATCATCGAACAGGATGTTCTCGGGCTCGACGCCGAGGTCCTCGAGCATCTTCAGGACCGCGGCGTTCATCATCGGGGGACCGCAGAGGTAGTACTCGCAATCCTCGGGCGCCGGGTGGTCGCGGAGGTAGTGCTCGTAGGCCACCTTGTGGATGAAGCCGGTGTAGCCCTCCCAATTGTCCTCCGGCAGCGGGTCGGACAGGGCCAGGTGCCATTCGAAGTTGTCGAACTCCTCCTGCAGCCGGTCGAAGTCCTCGACGTAGAAGGCCTCGCGCAGAGAGCGGGCGCCGTACCAGAAGCTGATCTTGCGTCCGGAGCGCAGCCGCTTGAGCTGGTCGAAGATGTGCGAGCGCAGCGGTGCCATGCCGGCACCGCCGCCGATGAAGACCATCTCGGCGTCGGTGTCCTTGGCATAGAACTCGCCGAAGGGGCCGAACACGGTGACGGTGTCGCCGGGCTTGAGGTTGAACAGGTAGGTCGACACCCGCCCGGGCGGCAGGCCGGGCTGCTTGGGTGGCGGCGCGGCGATGCGCACATTGAACTTCAGGACGCCCTTTTCCTCGGGGTAGTTCGCCATGGAGTAGGCGCGCACGGTCTCCGGGTCGCTGTTGTCCAGGGCCAGGTCGAAGAGCTTGAACTTCTCCCAGTCCTCGCGGAACTTCTCGGGAATATCGAAATCGCTGAACTTCGCCTTGAACGCCGGTACCTCGAACTGCATGAAGCCGCCGGCGCGGAAATCGACGTCGACGTCCTCGGGCAGCTTGAGCACCAGCTCCTTGATGAAGGTGGCGACGTTGTCGTTGGAGACGACCTCGCACTCCAGCTTGCGGACGTCGAAGAACTCCTCGGGCACGCGGATCTTCATGTCCTGCTTGACCGAAACCTGGCAGGAGAGCCGCCAGCCCTCGCGGATCTCGCCTCGGCTGAGCTTCTCCTCCTCGGTGGGCAGGGCCTCGCCGCCGCCCTCGAGCACCTGGCAGCGGCATTGACCGCAGGTGCCGCCGCCGCCGCAGGCCGAGGACAGGAAGATGCCTTCCGAGGCCAGGGTGCCCAGCAGCTTGCTGCCGGCCCGGGTCTGGATCTGCTTGTCCGGGTCCTCGTTGACGTCGATGGTGATGCGCCCGGTGCTCACCAGCTTCGCGCGGGCGATCAGGATGACCAGCACCAGCACCAGCACGGTGCCGGTGAACATGACCACGCCGGAGAGGATCTCGAAGCCGTTCACAGCTGCACGCCCGCGAAGGACATGAAGCCCAGCGACATCAGGCCGGTGATGATGAACACGATGCCCAGCCCGCGCAGGCCCTCGGGGACATCGGAGTACTTGAGCTTCTCGCGGATCGCCGCCAGCAGCACGATGGCCAGCGCCCAGCCGACGCCGGCGCCGAAACCGAAGACCACCGATTCGCCGAAGTCGTAGTGCCGCTCGACCATGAACAGGCTGGCGCCGAGGATGGCGCAGTTCACGGTGATCAGCGGCAGGAAGATGCCCAGCGCGTTGTACAGGGCCGGCACGTAGCGGTCGAGGATCATCTCCAGGATCTGCACCATCGCCGCGATGATGCCGATGTAGCTCAGCAGGCCGAGGAAGCGCAGGTCGACCGTCTCCAGTGCCGCGATGCCGGTCCAGGCCAGGGCGCCCTCGTCGAGCAGGTGGTGCAGCACCAGGTTGTTCACCGGCACCGTGATCGCCAACACCACCGTGACCGCGATGCCCAGGCCCAGTGCCGTGGTCACCTTCTTGGAGATCGCCAGGAAGGTGCACATGCCCAGGAAGAAGGCCAGCGCCATGTTCTCGACGAAGACCGCGCGGATGAACAGGCTGAGGTAGTGCTCGAACACGGCGTCCTCCCCGTCAGTAGGCTTGGCTGGGGCGCGAGTTGGGCGCGATGCGGAAGGGCTCGCTCTCGACCTGGGCGGTCTTCACCGAGCGCAGGACCCAGATGAAGAAGCCGATCAGGAAGAAGGCGCTGGGCGGCAGCAGCATCAGGCCGTTTGGCTGGTACCAGCCGTCCTCGGCCACCAGCGGCAGCACCTGCCAGCCCAGCACGCTGCCCGAGCCCAGCAGTTCCCGGGTGAAGCCCACCGCGACCAGCACCACCGAGTAGCCCAGTGCGTTGCCCAGGCCGTCGATCGCCGACATCACCGGCGGGTGCTTCATCGCGAAGGCCTCGGCGCGGCCCATGACGATGCAGTTGGTGATGATCAGGCCGACGAACACCGACAGCTCGCGGCTGAGCTGGAAGGCGAAGGCCTGCAGCACCTGGTCGACCACGATCACCAGCGAGGTGATGATGGTCATCTGCACGATGATGCGGATGTTCGACGGGATGATCCGACGGATCGTGGAGACGAAGAAGTTCGAGAACACCAGCACGAAGATCACCGCCGCACACATGGTCAGCGTGGTGTCGAGCCTGGTGGTGATCGCCAGCGCCGAACAGATGCCCAGGATCTGCAGCGCGATGGGGTTGTTGCTGAAGATCGGGTCGAGCAGGGCGTCGCGTTTGCGCAGGGCGGCCATGGTCAGGACTCCTCGCCGGCGTCGATGCGCTGCCCCAGGCGCTCCAGGTAGGGGCCGTAGCCGCGCTCACCGAGCCAGAAGCGCAGCATGTTGTTGACCCCGCGCGTGGTCAGGGTGGCGCCGGAGATGCCGTCGACGCGGTGCTCGAGGTTGCTGGCACCGTCGGGGACCTGGCCGCGTTCCACGCGCAGCGCGAAGCGGCCCTGCTCGTCGAACAGGCGCTTGCCCTCCCAGTTCGCCTGCCAGCGGGGGTTCTCGATCTCGCCACCCAGGCCCGGTGTCTCGCCGTGCTCGTAGAAGCCGATCCCGGCGACCGTGTTGAGGTCGGGCTCCAGCGCCAGGAAGCCGAACATCGTCGACCACAGCCCGTAGCCGTGCACGGGCAGGATCACGCGCTCGATGCCGCCGTCCGCGTCCCGGGCGATGAACACCTCGGCGACGTCGCTGCGGCGGCGGATGCCGGCCTCGTCCTCGCCCCCGAGGTTGATGCTCTGCGAGGGGTCGCGCGCGGCGCGCAGCGGGTCGAAGTCGTCCTCGCGCTCGACGTACTCGCCGCTGTCGAGCTCGACGAAGCGGCGCTCGATGCGCTCGAAGGCGGCCGAGACGTCCATGCCGGGTTCGTACAGGCCGGCGGTCTGGAGGATGTTGAGCTGGCGGAACGCCAGCCGGTTCTCGGCCTGGTAGGGGCGCAGCGACACCGCGGCGGTGGACACCACCACCGCGCAGACCAGGCACACGCCCAGCGCCACGCGCAGGGTGTTGCCGATGCTCTCGCGTTCAGCCACGGACCACCCCCTGCGATCGCCGGCGCCGGCGCCGGACATTGGCCTGGATGACGAAGTAGTCGATCAGCGGCGCGCACAGGTTGCCGAACAGGATCGCCAGCATCACGCCCTCGGGAAAGGCCGGGTTGACCACCCGGATCAGCACCACCATGACCCCGATCAGGAAGCCGAAGACCAGCTTGCCGGTGTCGGTCATCGAGGCCGAGACCGGGTCGGTGGCCATGTAGACCAGGCCGAAGGCGAACCCGCCCAGGGTCAGGTGCCAGTACCAGGGCATGGCGAACATCGGGTTGGTCTCGCTGCCGGCCCAGTTGAACACCGCGGTCATGGCGACCAGGCCCAGCAGCATCGACAGCATGATCCGCCAGGAGGCGATCTTCGTGAGCAGCAGCACCAGCGCGCCGAAGGCGATGACCAGCGTGGAGGTCTCGCCGATCGAGCCCTGGATGCCGCCCAGCGCGGTCTGCATCCAGCTCAGGTCGACCTGCGGGTCCAGCGAGGCGTTGGCACCCAGGGCGACGCCGAAGTCGAGCTGGCCTTCCGCCGCCAGGGCCAGCGGCGTGGCCCCGGAATAGCCGTCCACCGCCGTCCACACGTCGCCGGAGAGGTGGGCGGGGTAGGCGAAGAACAGGAAGGCGCGGCCGACCAGGGCGGGGTTGAGGAAGTTCTTCCCGGTGCCACCGAAGACCTCCTTGCCGATCACCACGCCGAAGCTGATGCCCACGAAGACCATCCACAGCGGGATGGTCGGCGGCAGGATCAGGGTGAACAGGATGCCGGTGACGAAGAAGCCCTCGTTGACCTCGTGCCCGCGCTTGAAGGCGAACAGGCCCTCCCAGATGAAGCCGCCGAGGTAGGTGACGAGGAAGATCGGCACGTAGTACACCGCGCCGTGGAACAGGTTGGCGACCCAGTCGGCGTGGTCGAAGCCGGTGACGGCGGCGACCAGGTCGGTGCGCCAGCCCGGGATCGGGCTGTAGCCGAAGTCGGTGATCTGCAGGTTGGCCTGGTAGCCGACGTTGACCATGCCGAAGATCAGCGCGGGCAGGGCGGCGAACCACACCGTCATCATCACCCGCTTGAGGTCGATGCCGTCGCGCACGTGCGCCGTCGCCCGCGTGGTGCTGGGCGGGCTGTAGAACATCGTGTCGAACATCTCGTAGAACACGTAGTAGCGCTGCAGCTTCCCGCCCTTGTGGAAGTGCGGCGCGATGCGTTCGTCGATGAAGGCCCGCAGTCCCATCAGCCCTCCTTGAGGATGCGGTCGAGGTTGTCGCGCAGGATCGGCCCGTATTCGTACTTGCCCACGCACACGTAGGTGCACAGGGCCAGGTCCTCCTCGACCAGCTCCAGCGCACCCAGCGCCTCGGCGGTCTCGATGTCGCCGACCACCAGCGCCCGCAGCAGCTGGGTGGGGAGGATGTCCAGCGGCATCACCCGCTCGTACTGGCCCAGCGGGACCATCGCGCGCTCGCTGCCGTTGGTGGTCGTGGTGAAGTCGAAGCGCTTCCACGGCATCAGCTTCGACAGGTAGATGTTCATCACCGAATGCCGCGACAGGCCCGGTGACAGGTAGCCCAGCAGCTGCCGCTCGCCGCCCTCGCGCAGCACCGTCACCTGGTTGGCCAGGCGGCCGAGGAAGGCGGTCGGGCCGCGCGCGTGGTGACCGTTGAACACCGAGCCGGAGATGATGCGGTTGCCGTCCCCGGCGAGCTGGTCCCGGCACAGTTGCTCGAGGCTGGCACCGACCCGTGTGCGCAGCAGCCGGGGCGACTTCACCTGCGGGCCGGCCAGGGCGACCACCCGCTCGGAATGCAGGCGCCCGGTGGCGAACAGGCGCCCGAAGGCGATCACGTCCTGGTAGCCGACCACCCAGGCGCTGCGGTGGCGGTCGACCGGGTGCAGGAAGTGGATGTGGGTGCCCGGGTTCCCGGCGGGATGCGGACCCTGGAAGGTCTCCTCGCGCACCCGGCCGCCGCTGAAATCGGGCAGCGCGGAGCCGGGCGCGCGGCACACCCACACCGGGCCGTCGGTCAGCGCCTGAAGCACCGCCAGGCCGTCGCGGAAGGCGTCGAGCGCGCCGTCGACCACGACCGAGGGGTCGGCGGCCAGCGGCTGGGTGTCGATCAGCGGCACGAAGATGGCGTCGGGGGCCTCGCCGGGCACCGGGACCCGCCCGTAGGGTCGGGTCCGTATCGCCGTCCACTCGCCGGATTCGATCAACAGGGCCTGGACCGCGTCGCGGCCCAGGCCCGATGGCGAACTGCCGCGGAAGGCCTCGAAGTCCTGGTCACCCTCGCCGTCGGTGGTGTCGATGACCACCGAGAGCATGAAGCGCTTGTCGCCACGGTGGATCGCGGTGACGCGACCGGCGGCCGGTGCGGCGTAGCGCACGCCCGGCGTCTTCTTGTCCTCGAACAGGGTCTGGCCGCGGCGCACCCGGTCGCCCTCGCCGACCCGCAGGGTGGGCCGCATGCCGGGGTAGTCCCCGCCCAGCAGGGCCACTTCGCGTACGCTGGGCCCGTCCTCGATGGACTGGCGCGGCGCACCGGCGATCGGCAGATCGAGTCCGCGTCGGATCCTGATCATGGTCCAGTGCGTTCCTCCCCGTGAATCCACGCGGCATGCGACCGGCCCATGCGCCGCCGCGGCACCGGGGCCACGTTTGGGTTCCCGACGCTAAACCCGAAAGCAGTCGGGCGCGCGGTGCATGAAACGGTCTTCACCCTAGCATGACACCGGGGCGCCCACGCACGCTGCAGCGCGGAAGGCGCGGCCGGTCGAAGCGGCGTATGCTGCCGGACACGACCGATGCCGGGAGGCTTGCAGACGATGGAGACGATCCTTCGCACTGTGCTCAAGGAGAAGGAGGCCCTGCTGGCGCAGCGGGGCGGGGTGCTCTACCGGGTCGAGCCCGGCACGCCGGTCGCCCAGGCGGCCCGGGTGATGACCGACGCCAACGTCGGTTGCGTCCTGGTCATGCAGGGCGAGCGCCTGGCCGGCATCTTCAGCGAGCGCGACCTGATGCGCGCCTTCACCCGGGAGGCGGCCGACCGCGTCGGTGGCCGGCCGGTCAGCGACTTCATGACCGCCAACCTGATCACCGTGCAGCCGTCGATCTCGGTCGAGGAGGCCCTGCTGGTGTGCACCGACAAGCGGGTGCGGCACCTGCCGGTGCTCGAGGAGGGCGTGCTGCTGGGCCTGCTGTCGATCGGCGACCTGGTGCGCTTCGTGGTCAAGGACAAGGAAGACACCATCCACGAGCTGATGGACTACATCCACGGACCCTGAGGCCCCGGCCGAGTGCTTGACGACCCGCATCGCGGCGCCGATCCGCAGTCGCTGCGGCAGGCCCTGGGTCGCCTGCCCACCGGGGTGTGCGTGGTCACCACCACCGGGCCGTCGGGCCCGGCGGCGCTGACCGTCGGCAGCTTCGCCGCGGTGTCGCTGTCACCGCCGCTGGTGCTGTGGAGCCTGATGCACGAGGTCTGGCCCTGGGCGCTGTTCGCCGAGTGCGGCCACTACGCGGTGCACGTGCTGGGCGCCGGCCAGCAGGCCCTCTCCAACCGCTTCGCCACGCCCGACCCGGACCGTCACCGTGGCCTGGACGCTTCGGTGGACGCGTGGGGCCTGCCCCGGCTCGACGGCTGCCTGGCCCGCCTCGCCTGCGAAGTCGTCGAGCGCCTGGACCGCGGCGACCACCGCGTGCTGCTGGGCCGGGTGCTGGCGGTGGAGACGGGGCAGGGGGGTGAGGGGCTGGTGCATGAGCGGGGGCGATACTTGGAGCCGAAGAGCGGGAACGGGTGAAGGGGAGTGGGAAACGGGAGTGGCAAGCCCCGATGTCCCGGTCACTGCACCCTTTTCCCACTCCCCTTCACCCGTCCCCGCTTCAGCGCACTTCCGTCCCCACCACCACCACGTCGGCCGGGCGTGCGGCGAACAGGCCGACCGTCACCACGCCGACGATCTGGTTGAGCTCGCGCTCCAGGCCGACCGGGTCGGTGATCTGCAGGTTGTGGACGTCGAGGATGACGTTGCCGTTGTCGGTGGTGAAGCCGTCGCGCCAGACCGGCTGGCCGCCACGGGCGACCAGTTCGCGGGCGACGTAGCTGCGCGCCATCGGCAGCACCTCCACCGGCAGGGGGAAGCGGCCCAGGACCGGGACCTCCTTGCTGGGGTCGATGATGCACACGAAGCGGCGCGAGCACGCGGCGATGATCTTCTCCCGGGTCAGGGCACCGCCGCCGCCCTTGATCAGGCGCTTGTGCGGGTCGCACTCGTCGGCGCCGTCGACGTACAGGGGCAGGGTGCCGGTGGTGTTGAGGTCGAGGACCTCGATGCCGGCCTCTTCCAGCAGCCGCGTGCTCTGCTCGGAGCTCGACACCGCCCCCTTGATGCGCTCGCGCATGCCGGCCAGGCCCTCGATGAAGAAGCGCACGGTCGAGCCGGTGCCCACCCCGACGACGCTGCCGTCCTCGACGAATTCCAGTGCCCTGGCCGCGGCCAGCCGCTTGCCCTCGTCCTGCGATGTGCTCATGTCGTGTCCTTCAGCTCCTGCGGGCGAGTTTGAGGATGCGCGTGTACTGCCCGGCGGTCACCGGCATCACCGAGAGCCGGTTGCCGCGACGCACCAGGGCGAAGTCGTCGAGTTCATCGGCGATCGCCTTGATCGCCTCCAGCGACACCACTTCCGGCAGCTTCTCGACGAAGCCCACGTCCACCAGCATCCAGCGCGGCGCCTCGCGGCTGGCCCTGGGGTCGTGGTAGTCGCTGCCCGGGTCGAACTGGGTCGGGTCCGGATAAGGTTTGGAGGCGACCTCCGCGATCCCGGCCACGCCGGGCACCTTGGTGTTGGAATGGTAGAACAGGATGCGGTCGCCGGGCTTCATGCCGTCGCGCATGAAGTTGCGGGCCTGGTAGTTCCGGACCCCGGTCCAGGGCTCGGTCCCGACGCGCTGCAGGTCGTCGATCGAGAACTCGTCGGGTTCGGATTTCATCAGCCAGTGGCGCATGGGTCGGTCCTCAGTCGGTCGCCGGGCGGCAGTCCAGGAGCCCGGCCTCGGTGGCGATCAGGTCCATCGGCACGTCCCAGTCGTTGATCGGAAGGTCGCTGCGTTCCTGCAGGGCATAGCCGACGCCGACCAGCAGCGGCGGGGCCGCGGCGTGCCTGCGGAACGCGAAGCTGCGGTCGTACCAGCCGCCCCCGGCGCCAAGCCGGTGGCCGCGGCGGTCGAACCCCACCAGTGGCGCAAGCACCACGTCCAGCGCGTCGGCCTCAAGGCAGTCGTCGATGGCCACGGCCGGCTCGGGGATGCCGAAGCGGTTGGATTCCAGCGCCTGCCCCGGTGCCCAGGGCGCGAACACCAGGATGCCGTCCTCGCGCAGCCGCGGCAGGCACCAGTGGATGCCGTCGGCCAGGCGCGTGGACACCGCATGCAGGGAGAGTTCGCCGTCGACCGCCCAGTAGCCGCCGACGTGCCGGGCCTGCGACAGCGCCGGCAGCGCCGCCAGCCGGTGGGCCAGCCCTTCGGCGGCGGCGATGCGCGTGCGGGCGTCCAGCGCCCGGCGTGCGCTCCTGAGCTCGCGGCGCAGGGCCGCGGCGTGTTGGCTGGGATCCAGGGAAACGTCCTCCGCCTGTACCGATGCATACGAAACGACCTTGATCCCGAGGATCAGGTGGGAACGTCCGTGGCCGCGTCAGGCTTTCCGCTCGCTGGCGGACATGCACACGGCGAACCGCGTGGGTTCCCGGGGTCGTCATTAAGGGACAAGGCGAATGTTAGCGTACGCTGTCGCGTAAGGCAGAGGACGCAGGCGAAGTATAGCCAGCCACCGCCCCGCCCGCGTGAAGCGGACCTGAGCCGGAGGCGTCAGCGCAGCCCGTCGGCGGCCAGCAGCCCGTCGATCTTGCGATTGAGCTCGGCCAGGCCCCGGCGGATCTCGCCGTCGCGGCCCTCGCCCTGTCCGCGGTGTTCGAGCAGCTCGCCGGCCAGGTTCAGCGCGGCCAGTACGGCGATGCGGTCGATGCCCGCCATGCGGTTGCCGCCACGGATCTCTCGCATGCGCGCATCGAGCAGCCGCGCCGCTGCCAGCAGGCCCTCGCGTTCCTCGGGCGGACAGCCCACCAGGTACTCGCGGTCGAGAATGCGGACGTTGACCGGCTCGCTCACGTGTTGTGCTCCATCGACTTCAGGCGCTGGATCATCGCCTCCACGCGCGAGCGGGCCTGTTCGTTCTTCGCCAGCAGCTGGGCGCGCTCGAGCATCAGCTGCTCCTGGCTGGTGCGCAGGCTGCGGTTCTCCTCTCCGAGCCTGCGGCACAGCGCGATCAGGCGCTCGACGCGTTCCTGGAGGTCGTGCAGCTGCTGGAGGCTTTCATCGCTCATGGCTGGCGCTGACATTAGGGCCGGGCGGCGGGGCGGTCAACAATCGCGCCGATGCCCGGCGGGGCGGGGTTCATGCGTCGGCCTCCGGGGCCAGGCTGGGCTGCCAGGTGCGCATGAAGGCCAGGCAGTGGTGGGCGTCGAGCGGCGGCGACAGCCAGAAGCCCTGGATCTCGTCGCAGCCCTGCGCGCGCAGGTAGTCCATCTGGGCCTGGGTCTCCACGCCCTCGGCGACCACGTTGAGGCCCAGCGAATGCGCCATGGTGATGACCGTGGCGGTGATCGCCTCGTCGTCGGGGTCGCGGGTCAGATCGCCGACGAACTCCTTGTCGATCTTCAGGGTGTCGATCGGCAGCCGCTTGAGGTAGACCAGCGAGGAGTAGCCGGTCCCGAAGTCGTCGATGGCGATGGACACGCCGATCTCGCGCAGCCGCTTGAGCACGGCCGTGGTCTGCTCGGCGTTGGCCATGACCATGCTCTCGGTGACCTCCAGCTCGACACGCTCGGCCGGAACGCCGGTCTCGGCCAGAACCGACAACAGCAGTTCGGGCAGGTGGCCACGCAGCAGCTGCAGCACCGAGACGTTCACCGACACCGCGATCGAGTTGAGTCCGTGGCGACGCCAGCGGCGCAGGGTCAGGCAGGCCTCGCGCAGCACCCACTCGCCGATCTTCAGGATCAGCCCGGTCTCCTCGGCCAGCGGGATGAAGACGTCGGGCGGGATCTCGCCCAGCTCGCTGGAGTGCCAGCGGAGCAGGGCCTCCACGCCGGTGACGCTGCCGTCGGTCAGCGACAGCCGCGGCTGGAACACCAGCCGGAACTCGCCGCGGTCGAGCGCGCGCCGCAAGGCCGCGGTCATCAGCGCGCGGCGCCGGGTCTCCGCGTCCATGGCCTCGGTGTAGACCTGGTAGGTGTTGCGGCCGATCGACTTGGCCTGGTACATCGCGGTGTCGGCGAATTTCAGCAGGTCGGTCGGGACCAGTGCGTGGTCGGGGTAGAGGCTGATGCCGATCGACGGGCTGATGGTGACGTCGTGGCGGTCGTCGATGTCCAGCGGTTCGGCGAAGGCGTTGAGGATGTCGCGGGCGGTGCGGTCGACCGCATCCAGGCCCTCGACGTCCTCCAGCACGACGGTGAATTCGTCGCCGCTGAGCCGCGCGACCGTGTCCGAAGAGCTCACGGTGGCCAGCAGCCGCGCCGCGGTCGCCTTGAGGATGCGGTCGCCGGCGGCGTGGCCCAGCGAGTCGTTGATGTCCTTGAAGCGGTCCAGGTCCAGGAACAGCACCGCGACCTTGGTGTCCTGGCGGCGGGCGCGGACGATGGCACGGGCCAGTCGCTCGGAGAGCAGGGCACGGTTGGGCAGCCCGGTGAGGGTGTCGTAGTTGGCCAGGTAGCGCAGCTCCTGTTCGGCGCGCTTCTTGTCGGTGACATCGGTGACCACGATCACGAAATGGCTGCGGCCGCCGAAGTCGTCGCAGACCTCCGAGCACTCCAGCCAGCCCAGGAACTCCTCGCCGTCCTTGCGTCGCTGCCACATCTCCCCGGCCCAGTGGCCGGTGTCGAGCATGATGCCGCGGACCTTCTCATAGAAGCTGGCGTCGTGCTGGCTGCTGTCGAGCAGGGCCAGGCGCTGCCCGGCGACCTCCTCGGCGGCGTAGCCGGTGATCCGTGAGAAGGCCGGATTGACCGAGAAGAAGCGGAACTGCAGGTCGACCACGGCCACCGCCTCGGCCATCGAGCGCAGCACCTCGCCGGCGATGCGGCTGTCGCGCTCGGCGCGGCGGCGGGCGGTGATGTCGTGGGCGGTGCCGGCGATGCGCAGGGGCTGGCCGGCGGTGTCGCGCTCGACCACCTTGCCGCGTGAGCGGACCCACAGCCACTGGCCGTCCGGGCTGCGGATGCGGTGCTCGGACTCGAAGGCCTCGTTGTGGCCCAGGATGTGGTCCTGCAGCACCTTCTGCACGCGCGGGAGGTCGTCGGGGTGGATGGCCTGGCTGCGCCAGGCGTCGGTGGACAGCGGTGCCGCGCCGTCGACGCTGAACAGCTGCTTCCCGCCAAGGCGGTAGATCCGGTTGTCGCTGATGTTCCAGTCCCAGAACTCGTCGCCGGAGCCCCACAGCGCCAGCTTCAGCCGCTCGTCGCGCTCGCGGATCTCGGCCAGCAGCTGCTTCTCCTGGCGGCGCCGGCGCCGGGCCATGGTCCAGATGCCCCAGGCGATGGCGCCCAGCAGCAGCAGGTAGGCGATGCCCGCCGCCGGGCTCGACCACCACGGCGGCACCACGCGCAGCGGAAGGACCAGCTCGTGCGGGCTCCAGATGCCGTCGTGGTTGGTGGCCATGGCCCGGAACACGTAGTCGCCGCCGCGCAGGTTGGTGTAGGTGGCCTCGGTCGGTCCGATCGACTCGACCCAGTCGGTGTCGAAGCCTTCCAGCCGGTAGCGGTAGCGGATCCGGTCGGGCGCGGCATAGTCCAGCGCGCCGAAGCGGAGGCGCAGGGTGCGTGCCTCCTGGGGGATCTCGATGTTCGCCGGCGGCCTGAGCCCGACCAGGTTCTCCGGGGCGCCACCCACGCGGGCGGCCAGCAGCACCACCGGCGGCTGGTGGTCGTGGTCGCGGATGGCGGCCGGTTCGAAGACGTTGATGCCGCGGATGCCGCCCAGGACCAGTCGGCCATCGTCGAGCGCCAGCTGGGCGCCACCATTGAACTCCGGGTCCTGCAGGCCGTCGCGCATCTGGAAGGCGCGGAAGCGTTCGCGCCCGGGGTCGAAGCGGAGGATGCCCTCGTTGGTGCCCAGCCACAGCATGCCGTCCCCGTCCTCGAGCAGGTTGAAGACGATGAAGCCGCGCTCGTCCCGTGGGTGGAGGCGGTTGAAGCGGTCGAAGGCGAAGCGGCCGTCGGGAAGCCGCACCAGCCGGTTGAGGCCGGAGTGGGTGCCGATCCACAGGGTGCCGTCGCGGGCCTCGTGGATCGCCCGGATCCGGTCGCCGGACAGCGAGCCGGGGTCGGTGGGGTCGTGCTCGAAGCGCTGCACGTGCCCGGTGTCCGGGTCGAGCAGGTTGAGCCCGGCGTTCGTGCACACCCACACCTCCCCACCGCGCGTCTCCTGCGCGCAGTGGACGAAGTCGTTGCTCAGCGAGTTGGGGTCGGTGGGGTCGCGGCGAAACTGGCGCAGACGACCGTTCGCCGGGTCGTAGTGCAACAGCCCCATCTGGGATGTGCCGATCCACAGGGCACCCCCCGAGGCCGGGTCGATCCGCCTGAATTCCGGAACCCGGACCTCGCCGGGAGGCAGGCCCACGGGTTCCAGCCGCGCGCTGCCCACCGCCGGGTCGAACTCGAACAGCCCCAGGGTGGTGCCGACCCACCAGCGTCCCCCGGCAGCGGGCACAAGGCCCATCACCCTCAGCACCGCCTCGCGCTTGCCTTCGGGCAGGGCCTGCCGCAACGGCGCACTGTGGTCCTGGAAGACGCCACTGTCGATGTCGACCCGCTTGAGGCCATCGGAGTCGGTGCCCAGCCACAGCCGGTTGTCCCCGGCGTCGGCGATGGCCCGCATGCTGTTGGCGTCGACCCAGCCCCGGCGCGACTCCAGGTCGGTGAGGTAGGTGAAGCGGGTTCCGGCCGGGTCGGTCACCGAGACGCCGCGGATCATGCCGCCGACCCAGAGCAGTCCGCTGCGGTCGACCATCAGCTTGCGCACGCTGTCCTCCGGCAGCGAGGCCGGGATGCCGGGCACCTCGCGCGCATGGCGGGTCTCGCCGCTGGTCGGGTCCAGCCGGACCACGCCGTTGTTGGACACGCTCAGCCAGATCCGGCCGGCCCGGTCGCTGGTGATGTCGAGCACATTGGGCGGGTTGATCAGCGGCCGACCGCCGGGGAAGCGCCAGCGTTCGGCGTGGCTGGCCCCGTCGGCGGCGACGCGGTACAGCGCGTCGGCGCCGTACCAGACCCCGCCATCCGGTGCGGGATGCACGGACGCACCGCCGGGCAGGCCATGCACCCGCATCGGCTCGCCATCGGGCCCGATGCGGTGCAGCCCGTCGGATGCCGCGACCCACAGCGTGCCCTCGCCGTCGACGGCCAGGTCGTGGGCGGACCGGCCCGGCCCCAGCTCCAGCACCGGTGCGAACGTGTCCGCTCCGTGCCCCAGTCGCTCCACGCCGGCGGGGCTGGCCACCCACAGGGCCTGGCCGTCGTCGAGCAGGGCGGTGACCTGCTGGTGGCCGTCCACGGCCGACAGCGAGGAGGCGGGCAGGGCCCGGGCGCGGCCGGTGGCGGTGTCGAAGTAGACGACGAAGCGCGTGTTGGTGCCCACCCACAGGCCCCCGGAGCGGGCTTCGGCCAGGGCCGAGACGAAGCTGTCGGGCAGGCTGTCGGGCGCGTCGCCCATGTGCCGGAAGACGCGCACGTCGCGGCCGTCGTAGCGGTGCAGCCCGCCCTGGGTGGCGATCCACACATAGCCGTCGGCGTCCTGGAGCAGGTCGTTGACGGTGTTCTGGACCAGGCCGCTCTCGATCGCCAGCGGCTCGAAATGGAAGTCGCGCCGCGCGGCGTCGGCCGGAGCCGCGGCGCAGGTCAGCAGGATGCCCAGCACCAGCACCCAGCACGCACGTGCTCGTCCCCGGCCCCAAGGCATGGCTGCTGACTGCGCGGTGGTCACCGCTGGTGCGCTCCAAGGGGGCTTGTCCGGGGCAGTGTAGGTGGCGGCGACGCCGACAGACAAGCCGCCGCCCGCGGACTGCTAGACTGGTTCGCCGACCGCGTCCGAGGCCACCGCTTGAATCCCGAAAGCCGTTCCCAGACCGACCTGCCCGGCGAGGGCGAGGTCCACGAGCGCATCCGGTCCCTGGCCCTGGGCGTGGACCCCAGCGAGCTCCACGGCCTGCTGGCCGGGTACCTGTGCGGTGGCGGACAGGCCAGCCGCGACTCCTGGCTGGCCACCGTACTGCTGGATCCCGACGCGCCACGCCAGGGCGAGGGCAGCGGGGTGCTCGACCAGCTCTACCGCTGCACCAGCGACCAGCTTGCCGACCCCGGTTTCGGGTTCGAGCTGCTGCTGCCCGGGGAAGGCGAGGCGCTGGACCGGCGCACCGGCGCCCTGCTGGGGTGGTGCCGCGGGTTCCTGGGCGGCTTCGGCCTGGCCGCCGGCGCCAAGCCGCCGCTGTCGGAGGAGTCGGCGGAGGCGTTGGAGGACATGGCGCGGATCGCCGCATCCAGCCCCGGTTTCGAGGATCCCGAGACCGACGAGGCCGCGCTGGCGGAGATCACCGAGTTCGTCCGTGTCGCCGCCCTGCTGCTGCACGGCGACTGCGTCATGGGCCGGGCCGCGCGCCAGCGGCTGCACTGAGGTGGCGGTGAAGCCTCGACGGCCCCCGGCACCGGTCAGCGCGGCGGAGTTCGCCCGCCGCCGCCGCCAGCTCATGCGCATGGCCGGCGAGGACGCGATCCTGGTGTTGCCCGCGGCCCCGGAACGGGTGCGCAGCCACGACACCCACCATCCCTACCGTCAGGACAGCGATTTCTGGTACCTGGGCGGCTTCCCGGAGCCCGAGGCGGTGCTGGTGCTGGTGCCGGGACGGGCGCACGGGGAAAGCCTGCTGTTCTGCCGCGAGCGCGATCCGGCACGAGAACAGTGGGACGGACCGCGCGCCGGCACCGAGGGCGCTGTGGACACCCACGGCTTCGACGACGCCTTCCCGGTCGAGGACCTCGACGACATCCTGCCCGGCCTGCTGGAGGGGCGCTCGCGGGTGTACTACCACTTCGGCCGCGACGTGGAGTTCGACCTGCGCCTGATCGGCTGGGTCAAGCGGGTGCGCGAGCAGTCGCGGGGCCGCGCCCAGCCCCCGCACGAGTTCCTCGAGCTCGGGCACCTGCTGCACGAGAACCGGCTGTTCAAGAGCGCCGCGGAGCTGCGCTGGATGCGCCACGCCGCGCGGGTGTCGGCCGGGGCACACGCCGCGGCGATGCGGGCGGTGCGCCCGGGGATGCGCGAGTTCGAGCTCGAGGCCGTGCTGCAGTACGAGTTCCGGCGCCACGGCGGACGCCCCGCCTACGAACCGATCGTCGGTGCCGGTGCCAATGCCTGCATCCTCCACCACGTCCGCAACGACGGGCCGGTGCGCGACGGCGACCTGGTCCTGATCGACGCCGGGGTCGAGCTGCAGGGGTACGCCGCCGACATCAGCCGGACCTTCCCCGCCAACGGCGTGTTCAGCCGCGAGCAGCGCCAGCTGCACGACCTGGTCTGCGCCGCACAGGCCGCCGCGCTGGACTGCGCGCGGCCGGGGCGCACCTGGATCGAGCCCCACCAGGCCGCGGTGGCGGTGCTCACCGAGGGCCTGCTGTCGCTGGGCCTGCTCAAGGGCGGGCTCAAGCGCAACCTCGGGCCGGAGGGCATCGGTCGCTTCTACATGCACAAGACCGGCCACTGGCTGGGCCTGGACGTGCACGACGTGGGCGATTACCGCATCGACGGCGAGTACCGGGTGCTGGAGCCGGGCATGGCGCTGACCATCGAGCCCGGCCTGTACATCGCCCCGGGCAGCCGTGGCGTGGCGGCGAAGTGGCAGGGCATCGGCATCCGCATCGAGGACGACGTGGTCATCACCGCCGACGGCCACGAGGTCCTCAGTGGCGATGCCCCCCGCGAAGCCGACGCCGTCGAGGCGCTGATGGCCACGGCCTGAGCCGGCCGCCCGGTGCGGGCGCGCTCACATGTCGTGCTTGTGCAAGGCCATGCCCTGCGCCTGGTAGCTGCGCCAGCGCTCGCGCAGCGGGGCCCGGGCGGCGGGGTCGGCGGGCACCACCTCCAGCACCCGCTCGAAGGGCCCCGGTGCGACGTCGTCGCGCAGGTTGATGACCATCGGCCGAGCCGCGACGTCGACACCCGGCGGCACGATCAGCACGATGGCCTCCTCCTCGTCCTCCTCCAGCCCGGCGATCTGGTGCGGGATGAAGGCGTTCTCGTCGAACGACCACAGCAGGTCGTCGAGCGCCTCGGCCTGTTCGGTCGACCGCGCCAGCACCAGGGTCGGCTTGCCGGCGTCGCAGGCCTTGCGGGCCAGCTCGCAGACCAGCCGCAGCGGCTCCTCGCGGAACCGCGGGCTGTCGACCAGGTAGAAGTCCGCGCGCATGCGCCGCGACTCAGTCCGCGCGCCGGCCCAGCCACTCGCTGAGCAGGCCCACGGGTCGGCCGGTGGCCAGGCCCTTGCGACCCATCTCCCAGGCGCTGCCGGCGATGTCCAGGTGCGCCCAGCGCTGGCCCTCGGTGAACCGGGAGAGGAAGCAGCCGGCGGTGATGGTCCCGGCCCAGCGGCCGCCGATGTTGGCCATGTCGGCGAAACCCGATTCCAGCAGCGGCTGGTAGTCGTCCCACAGCGGCAGGCGCCAGGCCCGGTCGTGCACGCTCTCGCCGGCCTCCAGCAGTTCGCCGGCGAGGTCGTCGTGCTTGCTCATCAGGCCCGAGGCGTGCGCCCCCAGGGCGATGACACAGGCACCGGTCAGCGTGGCCACGTCGACGATCGCCTGGGGCTGGAACTTCTGCACGTAGGTCAGGGCATCGCAGAGGATCAGGCGGCCCTCGGCGTCGGTGTTGAGCACCTCGATGGTCTTGCCCGACATCGAGGTCAGCACGTCGGAGGGGCGGTAGCTGTTGCCGTCGGCCATGTTCTCCACCGCCGCCACGACCACCACCAGGTTCACCGGCAGCCGGCGCCTGACCGTCGCCAGGAAGGTGCCCATGACGGTGGCGGCACCGCACATGTCGAACTTCATCTCCTCCACGCCGCCCTGCACCTTGAGGTTGATGCCGCCGGAATCGAAGGTGATGCCCTTGCCGACCAGGGCGTAGGGCTTGGCGTCGCCGGCGCCGGTGTAGCTGAGGACGACCAGCTTGGGCGGGTTGGCCGAGCCCTGCGAGACCGCCAGCAGCGCACCCATGCCCAGCTTCTGCATGTCCTCGCGATCGAGCACCTCGCAGCTGACCGCGTCGTGTTCGCCCGCCAGACGCAGGCCTTCCTCGGCCAGGTAGGCCGGGTTGCAGATGTTGGGCGGCAGGTTGCCCAGCTCGCGTGCGTAGGCCACGCCCGCCGCGATGCCCATGCCGTCCTCCAGCGCTGCGGCGTGGGCGTCATCGCCCAGCAGCGTCACCCGCGCCAGACGGCTGCCATTGGCCTTTTCCGAGCGCGTGGCGGTGTAGCGGTAGCTGGCGTGGTCGGCGGCGACCGCGGCCTGGGTGACCGCCCAGGCGGCGTCGCGGCCGGCGACCTCCAGCTCGGTCAGGGTCAGCAGCGCCGAGGTCGCCGCGGTCTGGCCGGCGGCCTTGACCGACTCGATGATCGCCTTCCGGAACGCGCCGGCGTCCAGGCGGTCCCGCTCGCCCAGGCCGGCCACCACGACCCGTGCCGCGGCCACGCCGGGCAGCCCGTGCAGGACCGAGGCCTTTCCGGCCTTGCCGCTGACGTCGCCGGCCTCCAGCAGCGCCGCCAGGCGCCCCTCGCTGGCCGCATCCAGCGCAGCCGCGGACGGCGCCAGCGACTTGTCGGCATAGGCGCCGACGATGATCAGGTCCTGCCCGGCGGTGGCCGGGTCGGTGCGGTTCAGGTCGAATTGCAGGGGCATGGGGTCGGATTCCGTATCATTTGAACGATGAGCGCAATCGCTCAAGTCTAACGAAAGGCGCCATCACCTTCATGTGGACACCCCGTTTCCCCCGAATCGAGCGCTACCTGCTGCGCGAGTTCGCCGCGGCCTTCCTGGCCACCCTGGTGGTGCTGCTGCTGGTGAGTTTCGGCGGCGTGGTCGCCGCGCTGCTGGGCGAGGTCAGCCGCGGCAAGATGCCCGTGACCCTGCTGGGATCACAGCTGGGCCTGCGCCTGCTGGCCTACGCGCCGCTGATCCTGCCGCTGGCCCTGTTCCTGGGCCTGCTCATCGGCGTGGGGCGCCTGTACCGGGATTCGGAGATGGCGGTGCTGTTCTCCGTCGGCATCGGCCCGCGACGGCTGCTGCGGCCGGTGGCGCTGCTGGCGGTGCCGCTGGTGGTCGTGGTCGGGCTGGTCTCGCTGTGGGCCGGACCCTGGGCCGAACGCCGTTCCGCGGCGATGGTCGCGGAGGCCAACCGCTCGCTGCTGGTGGCCGGGCTTGAGGCCGGGCGCTTCATCCAGGCGCCGGGCGGCGGGGTGCTCTACGTCGGCGAGCTCTCCGGCGACGGCACCCGCTTCGGCCGCCTGTTCCTGCACACCCGCGACGACGATGGCCGGGTCAACGTGGTGACCGCGCGTCGCGGCGAACTGTTCTTCGACGGCGAACTGGAGCGCTACATCCGCCTCGACGACGGCTTCCGCACCGAGGGCATGCCCGGGACCCCGGAGTTCCGGCTGATGCGCTTCGGCCGCAACGAGATCCGCGCGCCGGACCGGGTCGAGACCCGCGACGCCGAGGACGTCGCCCTGCAGTCCACGCCGACGCTGCTCGCCGACCGCTCGGCCGAGGCCCGCGCGGAGCTGCACTTCCGCATCGGCGCGCCCCTGCTGGCGCTGTTGCTGGCCACCGCGGCCCTGCCGTTGGGGCGCACGGAGCCCCGCCAGCCGCGATACGGGCAGCTGCTGGTGGCGCTGCTGGGCTACCTGCTCTATACCAACATGCTGCTGGTCGGGCGGGCCTGGATCGAGGCCGGCACCGTGCCGGCCTGGGCCGGCCTGTGGTGGGTGCACCTGCCGGTGGCGGTGCTGGTGGTCTGGCTGGTGGCCGCCGACGGCCGGCTCCGGCGCCCGGGGGCGGCACGATGAGGCGGCGGGTGCTGCGCACCAGTGACCTGTACATCGCCCGCGCGGTGGTGGTCGGTGTCGCCGGCGCCTGGGCGGTGCTGCTGGCGCTGGACCTGGTGCTGGCCTTCGCCGACCAGATCCGGCGCACCGGCGAAGGCTACACCGCGATGCACGCGCTGGCCTACACGGCCTGGTCGGTGCCGCGTCGCCTCTACGCCCTGTTCCCGTCGGCCGCGGTGGTCGGCTCGCTGCTGGGGCTCGGCGGCCTGGCCGCGACCTCGGAGCTGACCGCGCTGCGCGCCGCGGGGCTGTCGAGGCTGCGCATCTGCGCCGGCGCAGCCCTGCCGCTGGCCCTGCTGACCGGCGGGATGGTGGTGGTCGGGGAGACCGCCGGCCCGGTCGGCGAGCAGCGCGCCCAGGCCCTGGCGGCCTCGGCACGTTCAAGCGACATCCTCATCGCGGCCTACTCGGGTGTGTGGGTGCGCGAGGGCAGCACCTTCATCAACGTTGGCCGGGGCTTCGCCCGCGGCAGCGGCGCCGACGCCTGGGTCGAGCTGGAGGACGTGCGGCTGTACGACTTCGACGACGAGGGCCGCCTGCTGTCGATCGCCGCCGCGGAGCGGGCGGAGTACCGGGCCGAGGGCTGGTTGCTGGACAACGTGCGCCGGACGCGGTTCGGCGAGCGTTCCGCCCAGCTCGAGGAGGTTGCAAGCGAGCGCTGGGACACCGCGCTGGACGCCGGCATCCTCGCCGCCAGCGTGGTCCGGCCGCGCTACATGAACACCGCCCAGCTCGGTGCCATGGTCCGCTACCTGGAGGCCAACCAGTCCGACCCCGGCGAATTCGCCCAGGCCTACTGGGCGCGCTGGTTCTATCCACTCAACGTGCTGGCGCTGTGCCTGGCCGCCATGCCCTTCGCCTTCGGCCAGCTGCGCTCGGGTGGCTTCGGCAAGCGCCTGTTCGCCGGCATCGTCTTCGGCCTGGCCTTCTTCCTGTTCGACCGCCTGGCCACCGACATCGCCGATGTCTACGGCATCGACCCGCGCCTGGGCCACCTGGTGGCGCCGACCTTGGTGCTGGTGGTGTCCTGGCTGTTGTTCTACCGGCGGACCTAGCCCGGCGCGGCGGCCTTGCCGCGGGCCGGCCGCGGGCGACGCAGCACCAGGGTGCCCGCGGCGATGTCGTGCCAGCCGCGACGTTCGCGGTCCACCAGCGTCCACAGCAGCCCCAGGCCGAAGGCCGCCAGGCCCAGGGTCGCGACCACGAAGCGCAGGCACAGCCGGCCGGTCGACGGCCGGGCACCGTCGCGGTCGCGCACCTGCAGGCGCCAGGGGCGCATGCCCAGCGTGTGGCCGCCCACGCGCCAGGAGGCGACGGCATAGGCGCCGGTCGCCGCCACCACGGACCCGAAGGTCAGCCAGGCCGCCAGCGACCCGGGGGCGATGCGCTGTGCGCCATTGAGCAGGTAGGCCACCGCGTTGACCGCGATCCAGATCGCGACCACCGGCATCAGGTCGTACAGCAGACCCAGCAGCCGCCAGCCCAGGTGGGCCGGGCGCGGCTCGAAGCCGGGGCCGGGGAAGCGCTCGCGGTCGGGGGTGTGGTCCATCCCGCCAAGGATAGCGGCTATCCTGCCGGCCATGAGCCACGACGATGCGGTCACCCGTCGCCGCCTGCGCGCGCGCGACCTGCCGCCGGTCCCCGACGGGGCCGCCGCGGAGATCGCCGACTTCCTCGAGCGGGCCTGGGCCGAGGGCGGGCTGGCGCGCCAGACCCTGTCGGCCTACCGCCGCGACCTCGAGGGTCTGGCCCGGATCCGGCAGGGCAGCCTGCTGGCGGTGGACCAGGCCGCGCTCTACGCCTACCTCGCCTGGCGGCTGCGCGAGGGCTATGCACCGCGAAGCAACGCCCGGCTGCTGTCCTCGCTGCGGGCCTTCTACGCCCAGCAGCTGCGGCTCGGGCGGGTGTCCCGCGACCCCTGCGCCGGCCTGTCGCCGCCGAAACTGTCGCCGGGGCTGCCCAGGGCGCTGTCGGAGTCCGAGGTCGAGGCCCTGCTGGCGGCTGCCGACACGAGTACGGCACTGGGCCTGCGCGACCGCGCCATGCTCGAACTGATGTACGCGACCGGCCTGCGGGTCAGCGAGCTGGTCGGGTTGCCGGCCGCGGCGGTGAACCTCCGGCAGGGCGTGCTGCGGGTCACCGGCAAGGGCAGCAAGGAGCGCCTGGTGCCGATCGGCGAGGAGTCGCAGCACTGGCTGGAGCGCTACCTGCAGCAGGCACGGCCGGCGCTGGCCGGAGGACGCGAACGGCTGCCGCTGTTCCTGACCGCCGCCGGCGCGGCGCCCACCCGCCAGCAGTTCTGGCGCGCGGTGAAGCGGCTGGCGGTCTGCGCCGGTATCGACGGCGGTCGCGTGACGCCGCACGGCATCCGCCACAGCTTCGCCACCCACCTGCTCAACCACGGGGCCGACCTGCGCTCGCTGCAGATGCTGCTGGGCCACAGTTCCCTGTCGACGACGCAGATCTACACCCTGGTCGCCCGCCAGGCGCTGCAGCGGATGCACAGCCGCCACCATCCGCGCGGCTGAGGCCCTGTGGCATCATCGGGAACCCGCGTCGGTGCCCGTGGTCGGAACCGCACGCCCACGAACCAGAGCCGAGGTCATCCGATGTTGCGTAGTTCCCTGATGCTGCTGCTGTGTGCCGTCCCGCTGGTGGCCTGTGGCAGCGATGCCGCCCCCGGCCCGACGCTGGCCGGCGCGGCCACCGCCCAGCTGGCCCCGGTGGGCGCCGTGAGCGCCGAGGAGGAGGCCCGCGTCCGCGAGGCGCTGGGCGGCCTGGTGCGCCCGGACCTGGAGATCGACCACATCGGCCCCACGCCGGTCCCCGATCTGCTGGAAGTCGCCATTGGCGGCCAGGTGCTCTATGTCAGTCGTGACGGGAAGATCCTGATCCAGGGCAGCATGTTCGACATCGAGGCGCGGATGGACCTGGCCGAGCTGTCCAAGGCCCGGCGTCGCGGGCCGCTGCTGGCCGAGGTCGGACCGGAGCGCCGCATCATCTTCGGTGACGAGGACGCGCCGCACCGGCTGACGGTGTTCACCGACATCGACTGCGGCTACTGCCGCCGGATGCAGGCGGAGATGGCCGAGTACAACCAGCTGGGCATCGCCATCGAGTACCTGTTCTTCCCGCGTGGCGGCGAGAACAGCGAGGGCTGGGACAAGGCCGTCTCGGTGTGGTGCGCCGACGACCGCCATGAGGCCATGACCGAGGCCAAGGCCGGCCGTCCCATCGAATCGCGCACCTGCGCCAATCCGGTCGCCGACGACTTCGAACTCGGCCGTCGCGCCGGGGTCGAGGGCACGCCGGCCACCTTCACCACCGAAGGCGTCCAGATCGGCGGCTACCTGCCGCCGGCGCAGATGCTGCGGCGGCTGGAGGCCCTGAAGGCCGCGCCCGGCTCCTGACCGGCTTTTGGGCGTCGGGCGGGGCGATCGGATACACTTCCGGCCCCGTCCGCCACCACCCGATGCGCCGGAAATGATCGTCCTCGAGGGCCGTCCGGCCCTGTCCGCGTTCCGACTCGACCGCCTCCAGGCCCGCCTGTCCGAGCACTTTCCGGGCCTGCGACTGGTGGCGGCCCGCCACCTCTACCTGGTCGACCCCGAGCCCGGCAGCGAGCCCGACCTCGACCGGCTGGCCCGGATCCTCGACGCGGCGTCGGCCCGGCCGCTGTCCACCGGCACCCCGGGGCTGTTCGTGGTCCCGAGGCTGGGCACGCTCTCGCCCTGGGCCAGCAAGGCCACCGAGATCGTCCAGGGCGCCGGGCTGCCGGTGCATCGGGTCGAACGCGGCCTGTGGCTGGCGCTGGAGGGCGTGGAGGACCTGCACGCGGTGGCGGAAAGCGGCCTGCTGCACGATCCCATGACGCAGTCGCTGCTGGAGGACCTCGCCGCTGCCGCGGCGCTGTTCGCCGTCCCCGACCGGGGTGGTCTGCAGCGCATCGCCATCGACGGCATCCAGCAGGCCAACCTGGACCTGGGCCTGGCCCTCTCCGGCGAGGAGCTCGACTACCTGCGCGCGCGCTACACCGCGCTGGGCCGCGCGCCCAGCGATGCGGAGCTGATGATGTTCGCGCAGGCCAACTCCGAGCACTGCCGGCACAAGATCTTCAACGCCGACTTCCGCATCGACGGCGGCGACCAGCCGCGCTCGCTGTTCCGGATGATCCGCAACACCCACGCCGCCACGCCCGAACACACGCTCACCGCCTACAGCGACAACGCCGCGGTCGTGGAAGGGCATCCCGGCCGCCGCTTCCGCGCCGGCGGGGACGGGGTCTACCGGGCCGAGGACGAGGTGCCGAGCGCGTTCGCGATCAAGGTCGAGACGCACAACCACCCCACCGCCATCTCCCCGTTCCCCGGCGCGGCCACCGGTGCCGGCGGCGAGATCCGCGACGAGGGCGCCACCGGTCGCGGCGGCAAGCCCAAGGCGGGCCTGACCGGTTTCTCGGTCAGCCACCTGCGCCTGCCCGGCACCGCGATGGCCTGGGAATCGCAGCGGCCGCTGAACCCGCGCACGGCCACGGCGCTGGAGATCATGGTCGAGGGGCCGATCGGCGCGGCGGCGTTCAACAACGAGTTCGGCCGTCCGGCCCTGCTGGGCTACTTCCGCAGCTTCGAGCTGGCCACCGGCCAGCCGGGCCTGTGGCGCGGCTACGACAAGCCGATCATGCTCGCCGGTGGCCTCGGGGCCATCGACCGCGGCCAGGTGGCCAAGGGCAGCCTCGCGCCGGGCGACGCGGTGGTGGTGCTGGGCGGTCCGGCCATGCTGATCGGCCTGGGCGGCGGCGCGGCCAGCTCCGTGGACGCCGGCCGCAGCGACGCCGGGCTGGATTTCGCCTCGGTGCAGCGCGACAACCCCGAGATGCAGCGCCGCGCGCAGGAGGTCATCGACCGCTGCGTGGCGATGGGGACGGACAACCCGATCATCACCGCCCACGACGTCGGCGCCGGTGGCCTGTCCAACGCCATCCCGGAACTGCTGCACGACTCCGGGGTCGGCGGCATCATCGACCTGGACCGTGTCCCCAGCGACGACCCGTCGCTGTCGCCGATGCAGCTGTGGTGCAACGAGTCCCAGGAGCGCTACGTGCTCGGCGTCCCCGCCGAGCGGCTGGAGGCCTTCGCGGCGATCTGCCGGCGCGAGCGCTGCCCGTTCGCCGCCGTGGGCGTGGCCACCGCACAGGAGCGCCTGCTGGTCGGCCACGGCGCGACGCCGGCGACCGCCGGCGAGGCCCGCGACTGGGCGATCGACATCCCGATGGACCTGCTCTTCGGCAGTGCGCCGAAGATGCTGCGCGACGTCGCCACCCCGGTGGCCACCGCCTGGCCGGTGCTCGCCCGCGAGGGGCTGTCGCTGGCCGATGCGGGCCTGAAGGTGCTCATGCACCCGACCGTGGCGGCGAAGAACTTCCTGGTCACCATCGGCGACCGGACCGTGGGCGGGCTGTGCGCGCGCGACCAGATGGTCGGGCCCTGGCAGCTGCCGGTGGCCGACTGCGCGGTGACCCTGACCGACTTCCACGGCGTCGCCGGCGAGGCCATGGCCATCGGCGAGCGCACCCCGCTGGCGCTGATCGACGCCGCCGCCTCGGCGCGCATGGCGGTCGGCGAGGCGATCACCAACCTCATCGCCGCCCCCGTGGCGCGCCTGGAGGAGGTCAAGCTGTCGGCGAACTGGATGGCGGCCGCCGGTCCCGACGAGGACGCGCTGCTGTACCAGGCCGTGCACGCGGTGGGCATGGAACTGTGCCCGGCGCTGGGCCTGTCGATCCCGGTCGGCAAGGACTCGCTGTCGATGCGCGCGCAGTGGCAGGCCGAACAGGGCCCGCAGTCGGTCGTGTCGCCGGTGTCGCTGATCGTCTCGGCCTTCGCCCGCGTCGACGACGTCCGCGGCAGCCTGACCCCGGACCTCAAGTTCCCGGGGCCCTCCTCGGTGTGGCTCGTCGGCCTGGACGGCGGGCGCATGCGGCTGGGGGGCTCGATCCTGGCCCAGTGCCACGACGCCTTCGGCGGCGACAGCCCCGACCTCGACGAGCCCGACCGCCTGAAGGCCCTGGTCGCCCTGGTCGGCCAGGCCCGCGAGCGCGGACTGCTGCACGCCTACCACGACCGCAGCGACGGCGGCGCCTTCGCCGCGCTGTGCGAGATGGCCTTCGCCGGACACCAGGGCCTGGCCATCGATCTGCCCGACGGCGCGGATGCCTTCGCCCTGCTGTTCAACGAGGAGCTTGGCGCGCTGGTGCAGGTGGCCGATGCCGACGAGGCGGCGTTCACCGCGCTGCTGGCCGAGCATGGGCTGGACGGCGCGGCCCTGCGCCTGGCCCGGCCCGTGGAGGGCGAAGTGGTCGAGGTCCGGCAGTCGGGCAGCCTGCTCGCGTCCTGGGCCTGGGGCGAGCTGTTCGACGCCTGGTGGACCACGACCCACCGCATCCAGCGCCTGCGCGACGAGCCCGGCAGCGCCGACGCCGAGCGCGAGGCGCGGCTGGACTTCCGCTCGCCCGGGCTCGTGCCCGTGGTCGGCTTCGACCCCGCCGAGGACGTTGCCGCGCCCTTCATCGCCACCGGCGCCCGGCCGCGGGTGGCGGTGCTGCGCGAGCAGGGCGTCAACGGCCAGGTCGAGATGGCGGCGGCCTTCGACCGCGCCGGCTTCCAGGCGGTGGACGTGCACATGTCCGACCTCATCGGGGGGCGCGTCGACCTGGCCGGTTTCCGCGGGCTCGCCGCCTGCGGCGGCTTCAGCTATGGCGATGTGCTCGGCGCCGGCCGCGGCTGGGCCACCTCGATCCTGGAGCGTGCCCCGGTGCGCGAGGCCTTCGCGGCGTTCTTCGCGCGCGGGGACACCTTCAGCCTGGGCGTGTGCAACGGCTGCCAGATGCTCAGCCAGCTCAAGGACCTCATCCCCGGGGCCGTCGACTGGCCGCGCTTCCTGCGCAACCGGTCCGAGCAGTACGAGGCGCGGCTGTCGATGCTGGAGATCGTCGAGTCGCCCTCGCTGTTCTTCCGCGGCATGGCCGGTTCGCGCATCCCGGTGGCCGTCGCCCATGGCGAGGGTCGGGCCGACTTCGCCGACACCGGCGACGCCGGCCGGGTCGCGGTGGCCGGGCGCTTCGTCGATCCCCAGGGTCGCGCCACCGAAGCCTATCCGCACAACCCCAACGGCTCGCCGGCCGGCCTGACCGCCTTCACCAGCAGCGACGGCCGCGCCACGATCCTCATGCCGCACCCCGAGCGGGTCTTCCGCAGCGTGCAGATGAGCTGGCGCCCGGCGGACTGGGGCGAGGACTCGCCCTGGATGCGCATGTTCCGCAACGCCCGGGTCTGGGTCGGCTAGGCCCCGGGCCGACCGGTGCCTGTCGTGCCGCGGCCCCGGGGCCTGGCACGGCATCGGCCCGTCCCTCGTATGCGTCTGCGACGACCCGGCCAGCGTGGCCCGGGCGTCGTCCAGACCGGGGGTGGAACCATGAAGGATCGATCGATTCGCACCGCGACGCGGCGCGTTGCACTGGCGGCTGTGGCCGCTGCCCTGCTGCCGGCGACAGCCTTTGGGGGCCGGACCACCGTGGAGGTGGGTGAGGGCGTTCCCGACGCACACGAGCAGCGCGTGCTCGCCGGCGTGCTGCTTGAAGCCGTGGAAGGGCAGGTGCCGCCGGAACAGCGTGGCGCCTGGCGCGAACTTCTGCTCGAACGCATCGAGGCGGCCGACCCGCTGAACCTGCGCATCGCCGCGGAGTCCCCCGATCCCGGGCAGGCGCTCGCGGCGCTGGCGGGCGCCGTGGACCCGCGCGATCCGCTCAGCCCGCTGGAGATCGGGTCGCCGACCCGGGACCTGAGCTTCACGCCGCTGGAACCCTGCAGGCTGGTCGACACCCGGATCACCGGTGCGGCCATCGCGGCGGACACCAGCCGGGTGTTCGCCGGCTTCTCGATTCTCGGCTTCCAGGGGCAGGGCGGGGCCAACTGGAACTGCGGCATCCCGTCCGGGGTGGTCGCGCTGTCGCTCAACGTGACGGTCGTGGAGCCGGGCGGCCGCGGATTCGCCACCGCCTACCCCGCCCACGTCGTGCGGCCGACGGCCTCCACGGTCAACTATGAGCCGGGGGTCAACCTCAGCAACGAGTCGATCGTGCGGCTGTCCCCCGGCCTGGAGTTCCGCGTCTACAGCCGACGGTCCATCGACCTTGTGGTCGACGTCACCGGCTACTTCATCATGCCCCAGGCGACGGCCCTGCAGTGCCTCACCGAGACCGCCAACGTCACGATCGCCGCCGGCGCCACCGGCTTCGTGGATGCCGCCTGTCCCGGGTGGTACACGATGACCGGCGGCGGCTGCCTGTGGCAGGGCGCCGCCTTCGCCGGGCCGGTCCACGCCGCCTTCCCCGGCAACGTGGCCTCTCAGACCTACACCTGTCAGGCGCGCAACGAGACCGCCACCGCCCGGCCGCTGATCGCGCGGGTGCGCTGCTGCCGCGTGCCGGGACGCTGAGACCGCGGAGTCGACTCGTCCCCGGCTCGCCCCGGGACCCGGGGCGCGCGGGTTTCTGGCCCGATCTGCTGCGTTGTTCCGTTTTCTTGGGCAGGGGCGGCATGCGCTTCACGAATGCCCGCTTCCTTCTTGCAGTCATCAAAAGGGGATGCAGCGATGCGTAAGGACAAACAGGGGTCGGCGTGGAAGCCGGCCGCGCTGGTGGTTTCGTTCTGCCTGGTGGCGGCGGCTTCCGCCGCCGAGGACAGCCCGTGGATGACCGGCCCGGGCGACGGCGTGCCCGATGCCTTCGAGCAGGCGCTGCTGGCCGACGTGCTGGTCGAGAGCTGGTCGCGGGTGGTCCCCGAGGGGCAGCGCGAAGCCTGGCGGGCGCTGATGGCCGAGCGCATCGAGGCCGCCGACCCGCTGAACCTGCGTATCGCAGCCGAGGCACCGACCTACGAGCAGGCGATCGCCGCGCTGGGCGGCGCCGTGGATGCCAGCGACCCGCTGCAGCCGCTGGCGCTGGGATCGACCACCTTCGACCTCACCTACTCCCCGCTGACGCCCTGCCGCATCGTCGACACCCGCAATGCCGGTGGGCTGATCAGTGGTGGATTCAACCGCACCTTCGAAGGGCGCTCGGCCTCCGGCTACGAGGACCAGGGCGGCCAGCCGGGCACCACCTGCGGTATCCCGGTCGACGCGACGGCTCTGGCGCTCAACGTCACCGTCGTCAATCCCGCCGCCAACGGGTATGCGACGGTGTATCCGGCGAACGTGACCATGCCGGCGGCGTCCTCGCTGAATTTCAGCACCGGCACCAACCTCAGCAACACCGTGCTGGTGCGCCTGTCGGCAGCCCAGCAGTTCCGCATCTACTCCCACCGCGACGCGCACTACGTGGTCGACGTGGTGGGCTACTACTCCCCGCCGCAGGCCACCGCCCTGCAGTGCCTGACCCGTGAGCAGTTCGTCGTCGTCTCGCCGTCCGCCTCCGCCCTGGCCTCCGCCACCTGCGACGCCGGGTACACGATGAGCGGCGGCGGCTGCTTCTGGCGCGGCTCGACGAACTCCGGGCCGATCCAGGCCGGCTACCCGGCCATCGGCTCCGAGCAGGTCTACTACTGCCGCGGCACCAACACCACCGCCGGCGACCGGGACCTGTTCTCGCGGGTGCGCTGCTGCCGCGTGCCGGGGCGCTGAAACCGGACACGGGCCGCCGCGGGCGGCGGCGGCCCGGACGGTCCGACCGCGCAGGATGCGGTCGGCCCGGCTTTGCTAAAGTCGCGGGGCCGACACCGCAGGATCCGCCTTGAACACCGAAGCCTTGCACGAGCCCCCGGCCGGGGACGCCCCCGGCATCGACCAGCGCATCGCCGATGCGCTGGTGGCCCGCGGCCGGCTCAAGGAGGCCGACCTGGCCCGGGCCCGGAAACTGCTGGAGGAGTCTGGAGGCCAGCTGCCTTCGCTGCTGGTGCGGCTGGGCCTGGTGTCCGAGCGCGACTTCGCCGAGGCGGCCGCCGAAGTGATGGGGCTGCCGCTGGTGGCCACCCGCGACCTGCCGGAGTCCGCGCCCGCCGAGGTGCAGGTCTCTGTCCGCTTCCTCAAGCAGTACCACGTGTGTCCGGTCGGGGAGGGCGATGCCCACCTCGACCTGCTCATGGCCGAGCCGCAGGACGCCTACCCGATCCAGGCGTTGGCGCTGGCCTGCGGACGCGAGGTCCGCCCGCTGGTCGGCCTGCGCTCGGAGGTCGACGACCTGATCGAACGCTACTACGGCCAGGGCCGCTCGGCGATGGGCACCATCATCGAGAGCGTCGGCGAGGACGGCGGCGCCGACGAGGACGACATCGAGCACCTGCGCGACCTGGCCTCCGAGGCCCCGGTCATCCGCCTGGTCAACCTGGTCATCCAGCGCGCGGTCGAGCTGCGCGCCTCCGACATCCACATCGAGCCCTACGAGAACCGCCTGAAGGTGCGCTACCGCGTCGACGGCGTGCTCGAGGAGGGCGAGAGCCCGCCGGTGAACCTGACCGCGGCGGTGATCAGCCGCATCAAGATCATGGCCAAGCTCAACATCGCCGAGCGCCGCCTGCCACAGGACGGCCGGATCATGGTGCGGGTGCAGGGCAAGGAGCTGGACCTGCGCGTGAGCACCGTGCCCACCGCCCACGGCGAGTCGGTGGTGATGCGCCTGCTCGACCGCGAGGCGGTGGTCCTGGACTTCCAGACCCTGGGCTTCACCGACGAATTCCTGCCCAAGTTCATCGAGGTCCTGGAGCGGCCGCACGGCATCCTGCTGGTCACCGGGCCGACCGGTTCGGGCAAGACCACGACGCTGTACACGGCGCTGTCGAAGATCAACACCGACGACGTGAAGATCATCACCGTCGAGGACCCGATCGAATACCAGATCGAGGGCATCAACCAGATCCAGGCCAAGCCGCAGATCGGGCTGGACTTCGCCAATGCGCTGCGTGCGATCGTGCGCCAGGACCCCGACGTGATCATGATCGGCGAGATGCGCGACCTGGAAACCGCGCGCATCGCCATCCAGTCCGCGCTCACCGGCCACCTGGTGCTGTCCACGCTGCACACCAACAACGCCGCCGGCGGCGTCACCCGCCTGCTGGACATGGGCGTGGAGGACTACCTGCTCACCTCCACCGTGAACGGCATCCTCGGCCAGCGCCTGGTGCGCCGGCTGGAGCCGACGCATGCGCAGCGCTACGAGGCGCTGCCCGAGGTGGTCGAGGAGTTCGGCCTGCGCCGCTTCCAGCCCGAGGGGCCCATCCACCTCTACCGCCCGATGCCCTCGGCCCTCACGCCGACCGGCTACCTGGGGCGCACGACCATCGTGGAGTTCCTGGTGATGACCGACCGCCTGCGGCGGCTGGTGATGCAGCACGCCGGGATGGGCGAGCTGGAGCAGGCCGCGCGCGAGGAAGGCATGCGCACGATGTACGAGGACGGCCTGCTCAAGGCGCTGCGCGGCGAGACCACCATCGAGGAGGTCCTGCGGGTCACGCAGGAGGGCTGAGGTGCCGAACTTCCGCTACAAGGCGCTGTCGGGCGCCGGCGAGCCGATCAATGGCCAGATGGAGGCGGCCAGCCAGCAGGAGGTCATCCTGCGGCTGCAGGAGGCCGGGCACCTGCCGATCGAGGCCCGGGCCGCGGACGGCGCCGCCGAGGCCGGCGGCCTGGGGGCCCTGTTCCAGCGTCGCGACCTGACCGACAAGCAGGTCCTGCAGTTCACCCAGCAGCTGGCCACCCTGCTCAATGCCGGCCAGCCGCTGGACCGCGCGCTGGGCATCCTGCTGGACCTGCCCGATGCGCCCAAGGCGCGCCAGCTCATCGCCCGCGTCCGCGAGGGCGTGCGCGGCGGCGCCTCGCTCTCGGCGACGCTGGAGCAGCAGCACGGCGTGTTCTCGCGGCTGTACGTGAACATGGTCCGTGCCGGCGAGGTCGGTGGAAACCTCAACGGCACCCTGGCGCGGCTGGCCGACTACCTCGAGCGCAGCCAGGGCCTGAAGAGCCGCGTGATCAACGCCCTGATCTACCCGGTGATCCTGGTGACGCTGATCAGCGGCGCGATGCTGTTCCTGCTGGGCATCGTCGTGCCGCAGTTCGAGAACATGTACGACGGCCTCGGTGTCGAACTGCCCTGGCTGACCGCCGTGATCCTGGCCCTGGGCGGCTTCGTGCGCGACTACTGGTGGCTGGTCATCGCCGTGCCGGCGGGCGCGCTGCTGTGGGCCAACCGGCGCCTGCGCGACCCGCAGGCCAGGCTGCGCCTGGACGGGGCGGTGCTGCGCTGGCCGGTGGTCGGACCGCTGGTGTCGCGGCTGGAGACCGCGCGCCTGGCCCGGACCCTGGGCACCCTGCTGGCCAACGGCGTGCCGCTGCTGCAGTCGCTGTCGATCGCCCGCAACGTGGTCGGGAACCGGGTGCTGGTCGCCGCGGTCGAAGCTGCCGGCGAGGACGTGAAGACCGGTGGGGGGCTCGCGCATGCGCTGTCGAAGCGCGACGGTTTCCCCCGGCTGGCGCTGCAGATGATCCAGGTGGGCGAGGAGTCCGGCGAACTCGACGGCATGCTGCTGAAGGTCGCCGACACCTTCGACACCGAGACCGGGCACGCGATCGACCGCATGCTCACCGCCCTGGTGCCGGTGCTCACCGTGGTGATGGCGCTGCTGGTGGGCGTCGTCATCCTCGCCATCCTCACCCCCATCTACGACCTCACTTCCGCGATAGGCTGACCATCATGCGATTCCAGGCTTCCCCGGGTTCCTCCCGCGCCAGCGGCATGTCCCTCATCGAGATCATCATCGTCATCGTCCTCATCGGCACCGTGCTGGTGGTCGTGGGCCAGCGCGTGTTCGGTTCGCAGGACCGCGCCAACGTGCGCCTGACCGCTGTCCAGCTGGAGAACATCGGCCACAACGTCGAGCAGTTCCAGATGGATGTGGGCCGGCTCCCGAACGCGCTCGACGAGCTGATCTCCAATCCGGGCGAGGGCCGCTGGCTGGGGCCCTACGTCCGCGAGAACGACCTCCGGGACCCGTGGGGCAACGCGATCCAGTACGAGGTGCCCGGGCAGTCGGGCCGCTTCGCCCTCATCAGCCTGGGCGCCGACGGCCGCCCCGGGGGCGAGAGCGTCAACGCCGACATCCGCTTCGAGCCCTGACCGGGGGCGGTCCACCATGCGCCAGCGCGGCATGACCCTGATCGAGGTCATCGTGGTGGTCATGGTGATCGCCACGATGGCCGCCGTGCTGGCGGTCTCGCTGGGCACCGGGCAGGACGGGCGCCAGCTGCGCGACGCGGCCCGCGAGCTGGTCGCGCAGCTGCAGTACACCCGCAGCGTGGCCATGGTCAGCGGCGAGTCGCAGCTGTTCGCCATCGATGTGGACGCGCACGCCTGGCAGGCGGCCGGCAACCGCAGCGGCACCCTGCCCAGGCGCCTGGAGGTGCAGGCCCTGACCGCCGACGGCGAGGCGATCGACCCCGACACCGCCGGCATCCGCTTCTTCCCCGACGGCACCTCCACCGGCGGTGTCATCCGCCTGCTGCGCGGCGAGGCCGTGTTCCGCATCGAGGTGCACTGGCTGACCGGCGCGGTCACCGTGGGGCGGGGCGGGGAATGATGCGCGGCGCGCGCCAGTCCGGCTTCAGCCTGATCGAGGTCCTGGTCGCCTTCGTGCTGCTGGCCGGCGGGCTGGGCCTGCTGCTGGGCATCCTCTCCGGCGGGCTGTCCCAGGTGCGCGGGGCGCAGGCGCACAGCGAGGCCATGCTGGTGGCGCGCAGCGCCCTGGACACCGTGGGCACGGTGGAGCCGGTACGCCCGGGTCGCTTCGAGGGCGAGGCCGACGACGGACGCTACCGCTGGGTGATGGCCATCGAGCCCTGGGAGGAGTCCGAGGCCACCGCGCGCTTCGACGATCCCGAGACCGTCGCGGCGCCCGTGCGCCTGTACCGGGTGGACCTGGACCTGTACTGGGGCGAGGGCGGTCCGCGCGAACGGGTCCGGATGAGCACGCTGCGTGGTGTCCGCGGCGATGCCGGTTTCGACGAACCGGGCTTCGTGCCATGAGGTCCGGCCGCGGCTTCACGCTGATCGAGGTGCTGGTGGCCACCGCCCTGCTGGCCGCGGGCATGGCCCTGGCCTTCGCCTCGCTGCGCACCGCCGGCGGGTCGGTGGCCCGCGGCGAACGCATGGCCGGCCACAGCGAACAGTCCCGGACCGCGCAGCGCTTCGTGAGGCGACAGCTGGCCCAGGCGCTGCCGCAGGTGTTCGAGTACGACTCGCGCTCGGCCATGCGCACGGTGTTCCGTGGCGACGAGCGCCGAGTCATGTTCGTGGCCAACATGCCCGGCTACGTCGGCCCCGGCGGACCGCACCTGCAGACCCTGGAGATCGTCCCGGACGATGACCGCGGGCGGGAGGGCTACCGCCTGCAGTTCCGTTACGAGCTGGTGCTCGACGGCCGCGCGATCGGCGCGGTGGATGACCGGCCCCCGGTGGTGCTGGTCGACGGCATTGCCAGCGGGGGCTTCGGCTACCGCGGCTTCCAGGGTGACGGCGAGATCGGCCCCTGGCGCGAGGACTGGCCGCTGGAGGCGACCCTGCCCCGGCTGGTGCGCCTGGAACTGGAGTTCATCGATCCCGGGCGCTACTGGCCGCCGCTGGCCACGCCGCTGAGGCTGTGGGCGGTGGACAGCAGCACCGAGGAGATCGCCCCGCGCCTCCCGCGTGGTGGCCGGGGGCGGCCGCAGTGAGGGGCCAGCGCGGGGTCGCCCTGATACTGGTGCTGTGGCTGCTGGTGCTGCTCACCGCGCTGCTGGCCAACTTCGCGGTCGTCTCCAGGACCGAGGCCACGCTGGCCCGGGAGCTGCGCGACACGACCCGGGCGACCTATGCCGCGGAGGCCGGCGTGGAGATCGCCGTGGTGCGGCTGTCGACGCCGGACATCGAGCAGCGCTGGGTTCCCGACGGCAGGACCTACGAGGTCGAGTTCGACGACGCCCGCATCGAGGTCACCGTCCTCGACGAGGGTGCGAAGCTGGACCTCAACGTCGCCGACGCGGCGGCCCTGCAGCGCTTCTTCGCCGCCCTGGGCCTGGATGAGATGCGGGCGGCGCGGATGGCCGATGTCATCATCGACTTCCGCGACGCCGACGACCTGGCCCAGCCGATGGGTGCCGAGCGCGACGAGTACGCGGCCGCCGGCATGGCCTGGGGCCCCAAGAACGACGCGTTCACCCAGGTCCAGGAGCTGCGCCAGGTCATCGACATGACCCCGGGCCTGTACCGGCGCATGGCGCCCCACGTCACCGTGCACACCCGGGCGCTGCCCAATCCGGCCTTCGCCGCCGCGCCGGTGCTGGCCGCGGTGGGCTATACCCCGGACGAGGTCGAGGCCCTGCTGGCCGAGCGCGGGATGTGGCTGGGCATCGGCTCCGACACCCCGATGGCGCCCGATGCCACCGGCGCCATGGTTGGCCACGGCAGCGGCACGTATAGTATCCGCAGCGTGGCCCGGTTGCCCGACGGTGCGAAGGCCGAATTGAACGTTGTGCTCAGGACGATGTCCATGGGGATGTCAGGGGAGACATTCACCGTGCTCGAGCGCACCGAAGGCGAGGCACACCACTAGAACCCGCATGCAACTCGACTCCGCCCTAGAACAGCTGCAGGCGCGCTATTCGCGCACCCGGATACCGGTCTTCCTGGACTGGTGGTCCCGGCAGCTGCTGTCGATGGTCCCGGCCCGCTGGCGGCGGCTGCTGGTGGCCGGTGAGTCCCGGGTCTGGCTGCGGCCGGGTCCGGAGGGCGTGGCGGTCGTCTCGCTGGCCGCCGGGTCGCGCGAGGTGTCCACCATCGCCCCCGATGCGCTGGCCGGCTTCGCCGAGGCGCTGGAGCAGCGGCAGGAGCGGCGGCCGCGCTGGATGCTCGTGCCCGAGGCCAGCCTGCTGCGCCGGCGCATGCAGCTGCCTTCGGCCGCGGCCGGGCGGCTGCGCGAGGTCCTGGCCCACGAGGTCGACCGGCAGACGCCGTTCCGCGGGGACCAGGTCGCCTTCGACGCGCGGGTGCTGGAGCGCGACCCGTCCGGTGCGCGGGTGGAGGTCGAGCTGGTGGTGCTGCCGCTGGCGACCCTCGACCGCCACCTCGCCACCCTGGGCCCGTTGGCCGCGCAGCTGCGCGGCGTCGACGTTGAGACCGCCGACGGCCACCTCGGCGTGAACCTGCTGCCGCCGGCGCGGCGCGCGGCGCGCCGCGACCGCTTCGTGTGGATCAACCTCGCCCTGGCGGCGGTCGTGCTGGGCGCCACCTGGTTCATGCTCTGGCAGTCGCTGGAGAACCGCCGGCAGGCCGTCGCCGAACTGTCCGCCGAGGTCGAGCAGCGCCGCAACGAGGCGCGCCGGGTCTCGGCCCTGCGCGAGCAGCTCGACGCCGCCGCCGGAGGGGCGACCTTCCTGGTCGGGCTCAGGGCCGAGCGGCCGCGCATGCTCGAGGTCCTCGACGACGTCAGCGCCCGCCTGCCCGATGGCACCTGGCTGGAGCGCCTGACCATCAACCAGAACCGGATCACCCTCATCGGGCTGAGCAACGAGGCCTCGGGCACCATCGCCTGGCTGCAGCCCTCGCCGTTCCTGGAAACCCCGGCCCTGGCCGGAGCCGTGCAGCCCGACCCGCGTTCGGGCGCGCAGCGGTTCACCCTGACCGCCGGGCTGCGGGTCCCGGCCGCGGCCGACCCCGCCGCGGAGGCCGCCGCGCAGGCGCGGGTCGCGCCACCGCCCGGCGCCGGGGGCGCGCCATGAAGGCGCCGCGTTTCCCCGCCCGCGACCGGGTGCTGGCCCTGGGCGTGCTGCTGCTGGCCCTGGGCCTGGTCTACCTGGTGGCCATCCACTGGTGGTGGACGGTGCCGCAGCTGCGGCTCGAGGCCCAGCTGACCGAGCTCCGCGACCAGGAGCTGCGCCTGCGCATGCATGCCGGACAGGCGCAGGCCGTTCAGGAGCGGCTGGTCGCGCTGCGCGAGGTCCAGGCCGGTGACCCGGGCTTCCTGGCCGAGCCCACCCAGCAGCTGGCCACCGCCGGCCTGGTCCAGCAGCTGGAGTCGGTGGTGCGCCAGGCCGGGGGCGGCGACCGCTGCCAGCTGGCCGGGACCACCCCGACCACCAGCCGCGCCAGCGAGGCCTACCAGCGCGTGGTCGTCCAGGTCCGGCTGCGCTGCGGGATGGAGGAGCTGGCCAGCATCCTCGGGCAGCTGGAGGGCGGTCGCCCCGAGCTGTTCGTCGACAACCTGGTGATGCGCTCGCTGCGCGTGGGCCAGCGGCGCGGCGCGGACACGCCCCGCGACGCCGGCTTGGACGTGAGCTTCGACCTCTACGGCTACCTCAACCGGGTCGAGGGGGCGCGATGAACCTGTGGCGCCTGCCGCCGTTGACCCTGCTGCTGGGCACGCTGGCCGCCTGCGCCCTGCTGGGCGCGGCCGTGGCCGCCGCCGGCATGGGCGGGCGCTATGCGCTGCTGGCCGACGACCCGGCACTGGTGCCGGCGCTGCCCGACACCCGCCAGGTCCAGGTCCAGCGCGGCTTCGATCCCTCCGGCTTCACCGAGGCCGGTGAGCGGCCGCTGTTCAGCGCCGACCGGCGCCCGGCGCCGGTCCAGATCGCCGCCGACGAGTCCGACGAGCCCCAGTCGGCGGGGTCGATTTCCGTCACCAGCATCGTCATGACGCCGGGCTTCCAGGCCGCCCTGGTGCGCCTGGACGGCAGCGAGGACAGCCAGCGGGTGCGGGTGGGCGATACCGTTCCGGGCAGTCCTTCCTGGCGGCTGCTCGAGCTCAGCCCCCGCCAGGCCGTTTTCGACGGCCCCGACGGACGCGTCGGGGTCGACCTGCGCCTGTTCGACGGGCAGGGTGGGCAGGCCCCGACCCGGATCGCCGCGGCCAGCGTGCAGCAGGGCGCCGAGGCTGCCGGTGGGCCGGCGGCGCGGCGTGCCGCGCAGATCGAGCGCGAGCGCGGGCGCAACGGCCAGGCCGAGGACGGCGCGGCCGAGGACGACGGCTCCCGCCTGCAGCCCAGCGGCCAGCGCGTGGAGGGCAGCGAGCGCGGCGAGGCCGTGCGCGAACAGATGTCACCGGAGGAACAGGCCGAGGCGATCCGGCGCCGCATCGAGGAACGACGCCGCCAGCTGCGCGAGCGCGCCCAACGATCAACGGATGAAGTGATGTGATGACCAACCGCCCAAGCTACCACCGCCTGCGCACCGCGCTGGTCACCGCCCTGCTGGTCGCCCTGGCCGGCTGTTCGAGCGTGCCCGCCCCGACCATCCAGCGCACCAGCCTGGAGGACGCGATGCAGCAGACCCGGCCCCTGGGCGAAGGGGAAGGGCTGGCGGGCGCGGAGGGCACCGCCGGCACGCCGGAGCCCGACGTCCGCCCCGGGACCGGTGCGCTGCTCAACCGCAGCGCCGCCGCGCGGCGCGCCCCGGACCCGGGCGAGGCCGGCGAGGCCACCTTCAACTTCGAGGGCGACTCGCTGCACGCGGTCATCAAGGTGATCCTCGGCGACCTGCTGGAACAGAACTACGTCATCGCCCCCGGCGTCCAGGGCACGGTGACCGTCAGCACGCCGCGGCCGGTGAACCCGCGCCAGGCGCTGTCGCTGCTGGAGCAGGTGCTGGCCTGGAACAACGCGCGCATGGTCTGGGCCGACGGCCGCTACAACATCGTCCCGGCCGACCAGGCCGTGGCCGGCAACGTCGCCCCCAGCACCGGCAGCGCCGAGTCCGCGCGCGGCTACGAGGTCCGGGTGATCCCGCTGCAGTTCATCTCCGCCGCCGAGATGGAGAAGCTGCTGATGCCCTACGCCCGCCCCGACGCGGTGCTCAGCGTCGACGTGGCGCGCAACATGATCACGCTGGGCGGCTCCCGCTCGGAGCTGGCCAACTACATGCGCACCATCGAGATCTTCGACGTCGACTGGCTGGAGGGCATGTCCGTGGGCGTGTTCCCGCTGCAGTCCACCGGCGCGGAGGACATGGCCGCGCAGCTGGAGTCGGTGTTCGGCCGGGAAAGCGAGACCCCGGTGGCGGGCATGTACCGCTTCATGCCGCTGACCGGGATCAACTCGATCATGGTCATCACCCACCAGCCGAAGTACCTGCGCGACATCGAGCAGTGGATCAGCCGCATCGACCTGGGCGGGCAGACCGCCGGCATCTACGTCTACGAGGTCAGGCATTCCAAGGCCGTCGACCTGGCCGAGCAGCTCTCCGCCGCCTTCGGTGCCGCCAACCGGTCCGTCACCACCCAGTCCGACCGGCTGAGCCTGGCCCCGGGCCTGGAGACCAGCGAGCGGCGCGGACGCGCCGGGGGCGGTGCAGACGGCCAGTTCCAGCAGCAGGGCGGCGCCCGCCGCGTGGGCGGCGGCGGTGGCGGCTTCGGCGACGGCGACGGGGTCACCATCACCGCCATCGAGGAGAACAACGCCCTGATCGTGCGGGCCACGCCGTCGGAGTGGGAGTCGATCCGGCGTGCGATCGAGCGCCTGGATGTGATGCCGCTGCAGGTCCACATCGAGGCCCAGATCGTCGAGGTCAAGCTCAGCGGCAGCCTGCAGTACGGCGTGAGCTGGTTCTTCCGCAACGCGATCGAGGACCCGACCCTGGCCTCGGAGGCGCGCTCGATGACCGGCACCCAGCCCATCGCCGGCACGCTGGGCGGCGAGGGCCTGAGCTGGTCGCTGCTGCGGCGCAACTCGCTGGCGGTGATCCAGGCGCTGGACCAGGTCTCCGACGTGCGCGTGCTGTCCGCGCCCTCGCTGCTGGTGCGCAACAACGCCGAGGCGCAGCTGGAGGCCGGCCGCCAGATCCCGGTCGCGAGCACCATCATCAGCCCGATCACCGGCGGCGGCACCGACACCTCCAACACGGTGGTGCAGTTCCGCCAGACCGGCGTGAACCTGCGCGTGCGGCCGCGGGTGTCGACCAACGGCATGGTGTTCCTGGAGATCGTCCAGGAGGTCAGCACGCCGGCGGTGGGCGGCAACGCCCCCTCGGTGGGCGGCAACCCCAGCGTCGATCGCCGCAACCTCAGCACCGAGGTGGCGGTGCAGAGCGGGGAGACGATCATGCTCGCCGGCCTGATCAACGACGAGCAGGAGCGCAGCAGCGCCGGGCTGCCGGGCCTGAGCCGGCTGCCGGTGGTGGGCGGCCTGTTCGGCGGCCAGACCCAGCGCAGCGACCGAGAGGAGATCGTCATCCTGATCACGCCCACCGTGATCCGCGACCCCGCCGAGGCGCGCAGGCTGACCGACGAGTACGGGCGCCGCTTCCGGGCGCTGGAGCCGTTGCGCGGTGACGACGCCAACTGAGTCGTCGGCCCCGGACCTGGTCCTGGCCGGCGTCGGCGCCGCGCTCGACGCGGTGCTCGCCGGCCTCGACCGCCAGCAGGGCAGGTTGAACGTGCACGTGTGCATCCCGATGGGGCCAGGCGCCTGCGCCACCCTGGACGCCTGGGCGCCTGCGACCCGGCACCGGCTGCTCGGAGTGGAGGTCGACCCCGCCGCCAGTCCGGCCCGCCGCCTGGCGGCGCTGCTGGGGAACTGCAAGGAGCGTGCGGTGTGCCTGTCCGAGGACGTGGTGCCGGCCCCGGGCGCGGTCGACCGCCTGCTCGGTGCGCTCGAGGGTGTGGCCACGGCCACGCCCTGGGGCAACGAGGGTGAACTGGCCGGGTTTCCCCGCATGGGCGAGTCGCAGCCGCCGGATCCCGACCTCGACGCGCTGTCGCAGCGGCTGGCCGGCTCGTGCGAACGGCCGGAGCTTCCGATGTGCGGGGCGCATGCGGTCGCTCTGGACCTGCCGGCCGTGCGCGCCTGCGGTGGTGTCGACACCGAGTCCTGGTCGAGCACCTGGGCTGCGCTGGCCGACCTGTCGCTGCGCCTTTCAGCGATGGGCCACCGGCACCGCCTGGCCGACGACGCCTACCTGGCCTGCCACGTCGCCCCGGCGCCGGCCCTGCACGAGGTCCAGGCGCTCAACGTGCGCTACCCGCACCACGGACCGATGCTGGCCGGCTGGCTGATGCGCGACCCGCTGCGGACGCTGCGGACCGCGCTCCAGGCGCGCGGTCCGGCGGTGCCGGAGCGCCTGCAGGGGGAGTTGTTCCAGTGAGCGGCCCGGTCGACCCGATCGCGGTGGTGGTGGTCAGCCACCAGAGCGCGACCAGCATCGGCGACTGCCTGGCGCGGCTGCTGGTGGCCGACGGCGTGGGCCGGGTCATCGTGATCGACAACGCCTCCAGCGACGGCACGGTGGAGATCGTGCGCAGCCTGCTGCCGGCCGATCCCCGGCTGGTGCTGCGCTGCAATGCCGACAACCCGGGCTTCGCCGTGGCCTGCAACCAGGGCGCCGGGCACAGCGAGCTGCCCTGGCTGGCGCTGGTGAACCCCGACTGCCTGGTCGAACCCGGCGACCTGGCCCGGATGCTCGCCCATGCCGGGGGCCGTGACGGTGTCGGCCTGGTCGGGGCGGTGCTGCACGACGAGCAGGGCCGTGAGGATCCGGCCTCGCGGCGTCACGACGCCAGTGTCCAGCGCCTGCTGCAGGGCGCCGGCCAGCGCGGCAGCCTGTGGGTGGCCGGCGACGCCTCGCTGCCCCTGCAGCCGGTCGACGCGGTGTCGGGGGCCATGATGCTGATGCCCCGGGCGCTGTTCGAGGTGCTCGGCGGCTTCGACGAGGGCTACCGCCTTCACGCCGAGGACCTCGACCTGTGCCGACGGGTGCGCCAGGCCGGGCACGGTGTCTTCGTCGCCAACGATGTCCGGGTGCTGCACCTGCGCGGCGTCTCCAGCCGTGCCCGCCCGCTGTGGGTGGAGTGGCAGAAGCACCGCGGCCTGTGGCGTTACCTCTCGAAGTTCGAGTTGCCCGACGTGCCGGCCTGGCGCCGGCTGATGGTCCGCGGGCTGGTGTTCGGCCGCTTCGGACTGGTCGCGCTGCGCATCGGGTGGGGCCGACTGCGGTCGCGGGGCGGGCGCGCCCTCAGCGGCGCGACGGACGGGCGGCGTTGATCGTGTCGCGGAGCGCCCGCGCGGCGCGTGCCGCGGCTTCGGCGAAGTCCGCGCCGTCGCCGGCGTAGAGGATCGCCCGCGACGAGGACACCAGCAGGCCGGTGCCGTCGGCGGTGGCCGCGTGGCGCACCACCTCGGCGGCGTCGCCCCCCTGGGCACCGACGCCGGGCACCAGGAACGGAATGTCGCCGACGATCGCGCGCACCTCGGCCAGCTGCCGCGGCCAGGTCGCCCCGACCACCAGCAGGCAGTTGCCGTTGCCGTTCCACTGCGTGGCCACGCGCGCAGCCACCTGCTGGTACAGCGGCACCCCGTCGACCTCGAGGTCCTGCAGTTCGCCGGCACCGGCATTCGAGGTGCGGCACAGCACCACCACGCCGCGGTCGGCGCGGTCCAGGAACGGCTGCGCCGAATCCCGGCCCAAGTACGGGTTCACCGTCACCGCGTCGGCGCCGTAGCGGTCGAAGGCCTCCGCGGCGTAGTGGGCGGCGGTCGAGCCGATGTCGCCGCGCTTGGCATCCAGGATCACCGGGATGCCCGGGTGGCGCTCGTGGATGTGCGCGATCAGCCGGGCCAGCGCGTCCTCGGCGCCGATCGCGGCGAAGTGCGCGATCTGCGGCTTGAACGCACAGGCGTACGGCGCAGTGGCATCGACGATGGCCGACAGGAACGCGAACACCGCATCGGGTTGATCGCGCAGGTGCGCCGGGAACTTCGCCGGTTCCGGATCCAGCCCCACGCACACCAGCGTGTCGGCATCGGTCCAGCGCGTGCGCAGCTGCTGCATGAAACCCATCGTGTCCACCTCGTGCCTGCGAAAGCCCCCGCCGGTGGGCGGGGGCGGTCGGGTTACTTCAGCGCCTTGTAGCGCAGGCGGTGCGGCTTGGCGCCTTCCTCGCCCAGGCGGCGCTTCTTGTCGTCCTCGTACTCGCGGTAGTTGCCGGGGAAGAACTCGACGTGGCTGTCGCCCTCGAAGGCGAGGATGTGCGTGGCGATGCGGTCGAGGAACCAGCGGTCGTGGCTGATCACCATCACGCAGCCGGGGAACTCCAGCAGCGCGTCTTCCAGCGCGCGCAGCGTCTCGACGTCGAGGTCGTTGGACGGCTCGTCGAGCAGCAGCACGTTGCCGCCCTGCAGCAGGGTCTTGGCCAGGTGCAGGCGGCCGCGCTCACCGCCCGACAGCGTGCCGACCAGCTTCTGCTGGTCCTGGCCCTTGAAGTTGAAGCGGCCGATGTAGGCGCGCGACTGGATCTCCACACCGTTGATGTTGAGGATGTCGCTGCCGCCGGACACCTCCTGGAACACGTTGTGGTCGCCCTCGAGCTTCTCGCGGCTCTGGTCGACGTAGGCCAGCTTCACGGTCGGGCCGATGTTGACCTCGCCCGAATCCGGCTGTTCCTTGCCGGTGATCATCTTGAACAGCGTCGATTTGCCGGCGCCGTTGGGGCCGATGATCCCGATGATCGCGCCCGGCGGCACGATGAAGCTCAGGTCGTCGATCAGCAGGCGGTCGCCGAAGCTCTTTGAAACGTTCTTGAACTCGATGACGTTGTTGCCCAGGCGCTCGCCGGGTGGAATGAAGATCTCATTGGTCTCCTGGCGCTTCTGGTACTCCACCGACTGCAGCTCGTCGAGCCGGTTCAGGCGCGCCTTGCCCTTGGAGCGGCCGCCCTTGGCGTTCTGCCGTGCCCACTCCAGCTCCTTGGCGATCGCCTTCTGCCGCGCCTTCTCCTGGCTCTCTTCCTGCTTCAGGCGCTCACCCTTCTGCACCAGCCACTCGGAGTAGTTGCCCTTCCACGGGATGCCGCGGCCGCGGTCGAGCTCGAGGATCCACTCGGCTGCGTTGTCGAGGAAGTAGCGGTCGTGGGTGACGGCCACCACGGTGCCGGTGTAGCGCGCCAGGAACTGCTCCAGCCACTCCACCGACTCGGCGTCGAGGTGGTTGGTGGGCTCGTCGAGCAGCAGCATGTCGGGCTTGGACAGCAGCAGGCGACACAGGGCCACGCGGCGCTTCTCGCCACCCGACAGGGGGCCGATCTTCGCCTCCCACGGCGGCAGGCGCAGCGCGTCGGCGGCCACCTCCAGCTGCTGCTCGACCATGTGCGCGTCGCCCGAGGCCAGGATCGCCTCCAGGCGCTCCTGCTCCTTCGCCAGCGCGTCGAAGTCGGCGCCTTCCTCGGCGTAGGCGGCGTAGACCCGGTCCAGCTCGGCCTGCGCCTGCAGCACTTCGCCCACGCCTTCCTCGACCGCTTCGCGCACGGTCTGCTCCGGGTCCAGGCGCGGCTCCTGCTCCAGGTAGCCGACCTTGATGCCGGGCTGCGGCCGCGCCTCGCCCTGGAAGTCGGTGTCGACCCCGGCCATGATCCGCAGCACCGTGGACTTGCCCGCGCCATTGAGGCCCAGCAGGCCGATCTTGGCGCCGGGGAAGAACGACAGCGAAATGTCCTTGATGATCTGCTTCTTCGGCGGAACGACCTTGCTCACGCCGTTCATGGTGTAGATGTATTGCATGGGGATTCCCGGACGCTCAGGGCCGCCCGCGCCGGGGGCGCGGGAGGCGGAGGAGTGGATCGAACGGATCATTATCGCCGATGGCGGGCCGGCCTGCATCCGCCCCCGTCCCCGGCCTGCCCGGGGATCGCCCGATTCCGCCCGCGCCACGGCCCCCGGGCAGGCTCAAATCCCGCCAGCGCCGATCCGGCGCCGGGCTGGGGAGCAGGTGATGGGGCGTGGGGTCGGAATGCGGGTGCTGGTGGTCGGGCTGGTGGTGCTGGTGCTGCTGGTGCCCTTGACCCTGCTCAGGGGCCTGGTCGCCGAGCGGCAGGCCCGGGCGATGGAGGTGGCCCACGAGGTGGCCGCCGCCAGCAGCGGCCCGCAGCGTCTGCTCGGGCCGCTGCTGGTGGTCGACACCGAGGTCGAGCGGGTCGTGGCCCGCACGGTCGGGGAGGGGGCTGCCGCCCGCGAGGAGCCGACGGTCCGGACCGAAGCGCGGCAGCGCCTGACCCCGCCCCGGCAGCTGTCGATGCAGGCGCGGATCGAGTCCGAGCCGCGGGGGCGGTCGCTGTTCAGCACCCTGCTGCTGCACGGCAGCCATGAGATCCGGGCCAGTTTCCAGCCCCCGGTGCTGGAGCCGGGTGAGCGCGTGGTTGGCGCGCGGCTGGTGCTGGGCCTGGGCGATGCCCGAGGCCTGGGGGCCATCGCGTTGAGGGTCGACGACCGTGCCGCCGCCGTCGAGCCGGGCACCGGCGTGCGCTGGCTGCCGCAGGGCGTCCACGCGCCGCTGGCGGCGATGCCGGAGGCGCCGCTTGAGGTCGCGATCGCCCTGCAGCTCTCCGGTACCGGCGCGCTGCAGGTGGTGCCGGTCGGGGACGAGACCCGGGTGGCCTTCGACAGCGACTGGCCCCATCCCGGCTTCATCGGCGACCGGCTGCCCGACGCCCCGCACATCACCGACCAGGGCTTCCAGGCGCGCTGGGCCACCACCCGGCTGTCGGGGGGCTTCCAGCAGGCGCAGGCCCGCTGCGGCGCCGAGGCCGAGCACTGCCCGGCGGTGGAGGCGACCGCCTTCGGCGTGCGCCTGGTGCAGCCGGTCGACCGCTACCTGATGACCGAGCGGGCGATGAAGTACGGACTGGTGGTGCTGGTGCTGGTCTTCGGCAGTGTGTTCCTGGTGGAGGTCCTGCAGAAGCGCAGCCTGCACCCGATCCAGTACGGTCTGGTGGGCCTGGCCCTGGCCGTGTTCTTCCTGCTGCTGCTGTCGCTGGCCGAGCACCTGGGCTTCGGCCTGGCCTACCTGCTGGCCGCCTCGGCCTGCAGCGCGCTGGTGGCGGTCTACCTGGCCGGTGCGCTGGCGTCCCGTGGCGGCGGCTGGCTGGCGCTGGGCGGGCTGGGTGCCCTGTACGGCCTGCTCTACCTGCTGCTGCGCTCGCAGGACCACGCCCTGCTGCTGGGCTCGCTGCTGCTCTTCGCGCTGCTCGCCGCCCTGATGCTCGGCACCCGGCGCATGCGCTGGCAGGGGATGGCCCCGGGGGGGTGATGCTGGCTGCAAATGCCCGTGCAGGCTACAATTTCGGGCTACCCGCCACCCCCGGAGCGCCCACCCGATGTTCCCCAAGGACTGCACGATCGCCGGCTACGACCCCGAACTGGCCGAGGCCATCGCGAACGAACGCCAGCGCCAGGAGGACCACGTCGAACTGATCGCCTCGGAGAACTACGCCAGCCCGCGCGTGCTCGAGGCCCAGGGCAGCGTGCTGACCAACAAGTACGCCGAGGGCTACCCGGGCAAGCGTTACTACGGCGGCTGCGAGCACGTCGACGTGGCCGAGAAGCTGGCCATCGAGCGGGCGAAGCAACTGTTCGGCGCCGACTACGCCAACGTGCAGCCGCACTCGGGTTCGCAGGCCAACGCCGCGGTCTACCTGGCGCTGCTGCAGCCCGGCGACACCATCCTGGGCATGAGCCTGGCCCACGGTGGCCACCTCACCCACGGCGCCAAGGTCAACTTCAGCGGCAAGATCTTCAACGCCGTGCAGTACGGCGTCGACGGGAACGGCCTGATCGACTACGACGAGGTCCAGCGCCTGGCCGACGAGCACCGCCCGAAGATGCTGGTCGGCGGCTTCTCGGCCTACTCGCAGGAAATCGACTGGGCGCGCATGGCGGCGATCGCGAAGTCGGTCGACGCGCTGTTCTTCGTCGACATGGCGCACGTCGCCGGCCTGGTCGCCGCCGGCGTCTACCCCAACCCGGTCCCGCACGCCGACGTGTGCACCTCGACCACGCACAAGACGCTGCGCGGACCGCGCGGCGGCATCATCGTGTGCCGCGCCAACGAGGCGCTGGAGAAGAAGTTCCAGTCGCTGGTGTTCCCGGGCACCCAGGGCGGCCCGCTGATGCACGTGATCGCCGCCAAGGCGGTCGCGTTCAAGGAAGCGCTGGAGCCGGAGTTCAAGAGCTACCAGCAGCAGGTGGTGCGCAACGCCCAGGCGATGGCCGACACGCTGATCGGACGCGGGTACCGGATCGTCTCCGGCGGCACGCAGAACCACCTGTTCCTGGTCGACCTCATCGGCCGCGAACTGACCGGAAAGGACGCCGAGGCGGCGCTGGGCCGGGCCCACATCACGGTCAACAAGAACGCCGTGCCCAACGACCCGCGCTCGCCCTTCGTCACCTCGGGCCTGCGCCTGGGCACGCCGGCGGTGACCACGCGCGGCTACGGCGAGGCGGAATGCGTGGACCTGGCGAACTGGATCGCCGACGTGCTCGACGCGCCGGGCGACGAGGCCGTGATCGCCCGCGTGCGCGACGCCGTCACCGCCCAGTGCCGCGCCTTCCCGGTCTACGGCTGACCACCGCCGATGCACTGCCCGTTCTGCCAGCACGAGGACACCCGCGTGGTCGACTCGCGCCTGACCGAGGACGGGACGACGGTGCGCCGTCGCCGCGAATGCCCCAACTGCGGTGAGCGTTTCTCGACTTTCGAGACGGCCGAGATCAAGCTGCCGGCGGTGGTCAAGGGTGACGGCCGCCGCGAGGCCTTCGACGAGCGCAAGCTGCGCACCAGCCTGGAGCGGGCACTGCAGAAGCGCCCCGTCGCCGCCGACGACATCGACGCCGCGGTGCGGGCGATCCTCCACGAGCTGCGGCTGAGCGCCGAGCGCGAGGTGCCGTCGATGCAGGTCGGCGAGCTGGTCATGGGCGAGCTCAAGAAGCTCGACCAGGTCGCCTACGTGCGCTTCGCCTCGGTCTATCGCCGCTTCGAGGACGTGCAGGCCTTCCGCGAGGAGATCGAGCGGCTGGAGCGCGACCTGCCCGGGCTCGACGGCCTGCAGCTGCCCCTGCTGGAGGAGGTCCGGGCCACGGCACCGGGCGGGAAGAAGAAGTGAGCGGCGGCTTCGGCCCCGCCGACCACGCCCACATGGCGCGGGCGCTGCAGCTGGCGGCGCTGGGCCGCTACACCACCCGTCCCAACCCGATGGTGGGCTGCGTGGTCGTGCGCGACGGCGCGGTGGTGGGCGAGGGCTGGCACCGCCGTGCCGGTGAGCCGCACGCCGAGGTGCTGGCCCTGGCCGAGGCCGGCGCGCGCGCGCGCGGCGCCACCGCCTACGTCACCCTGGAGCCCTGCGCCCACCACGGCCGCACCCCGCCGTGTGCCGACGCCCTGGTCCGCGCCGGGGTCACCCGGGTGGTCGCCGCCTGCGAGGACCCCTTCCACAAGGTCGCCGGGCAGGGGCTGGCCATGCTGCGCGCGGCCGGGGTCGAGGTGCAGGTCGGCCTGATGCGCGAGCAGGCCCTGGCCCTGAACCGCGCCTTCATCTCACGCAACCTGCGCGGGCGCCCCTGGGTCCGGGTCAAGCTGGCGATGAGCCTGGACGGGCGCACCGCGCTGGCCGACGGCGAAAGCCGGTGGATCACCTCGGAGGCCGCGCGCCTGGACGGGCACCGCTGGCGGGCCCGGGCCGGGGCGATCCTGACCGGGCTGGGCACGGTCAGGGCCGACGATCCCAGGTTGACGGTGCGCCTGCCGCCGGGTCCCGACGGTGCGGTGCCGGAGGTCGCCACGCCTCTGCGCGTGGTGCTCGACACCCGTGGCCGGCTGCCGGCCGACGCCGGGCTGGTGCGCGATGGCGAGGCGCCGACCCTGCTGGTGCACGCCGACGACTTCGTGCCGGCCTACGACGACCACGTCGAGGCCTTCCCGGTGCGCCGGCTGGGCGAACGCCTGGACCTGTCCGCGGTGCTCAGCCAGCTGGCCCAGCGCGGCATCGGCGAGGTCCACGTCGAGGCCGGGCCGACGCTGTCGGGGGCGCTGCTGGCCGCGGGGCTGGTCGATGAGCTGCTGGTCTACCTGGCGCCGGTGCTGCTGGGCGCGCGTGGCCGGCCGCTGGTGGAGGGGCTCGACCCCACCACCATGACGGAGCGTTTCAGGCTCGAGCTGCTTGAATCCCTGCCCATCGGCCCCGACCTCAGGCTGTTGCTGCGGCCCACGGCCGCGAACTGAAGGGCAGGCCCATGTTCACCGGACTCATCGAGGCCGTCGGCCACATCGCAGGCAACCAGGCCGTCGGCGGCGACGTGCGCATGAGCATCGCCACGGGCAGCCTGCCGCGCGAGGGCCTGGCCCTGGGCGAGTCGATCGCCGTCTCCGGCGTGTGCCTGACCGTCGTCGCCTTCGACGAAACCAGCTTCAGCGCCGACGTCTCCAACGAAACCCTGGCGTTGACCACGCTGGGCGGGCTGTCGACCGGTGCGCCGGTCAACCTGGAGCGCGCGCTGCGGGCCGACGCCCGGCTGGGCGGCCACCTGGTCGCCGGCCACGTCGACGGCGTCGGCGAGGTCGTCTCGGTGGCGCCGGATGGCCGTTCCCAGCGCTGGCGCTTCCGCGCGCCGGCCGCACTCATGCGCTACATCGCCCCGAAGGGTTCGATCTGCGTCGACGGCACCAGCCTGACGGTGAATGCCGTCGACGACGACGCCTTCGAGGTCAACCTGGTGCCGCACACCGTGCAGCACACCGCCTTCGCCTCGACCCGGCCGGGCGACCCGGTCAACCTCGAGGTCGACCTGGTCGCGCGCTACGTCGAGCGGCTCGTCGCCCACCGCACCCCGGACGCCTGAGTCCACGCCCCACGGAGCCGTCATGGCCTTTGCACCGATTCCCGAGCTGCTCGAAGAGATCAAGGCCGGCCGCATGGTCGTCATCGTCGACGACGAGGACCGCGAGAACGAGGGCGACCTGATCATGGCCGCCGAACTGGTCCGCCCCACCGACATCAACTTCATGGTCACCCACGCGCGCGGCCTGGTGTGCCTGTCGATCACCCGCGAACGGGTGCAGCAGCTGGGGCTGGCGCCGATGGTCAGCGACAACCGCTCCCAGCACCACACCAACTTCACCGTCTCCATCGAGGCCGCCGAGGGCGTGACCACCGGCATCAGCGCCTACGACCGGGCCCACACCGTGCGTACGGCGGTGCGCCCGGACGCCCGCCCCGAGGACCTGGCGCAGCCCGGCCACATCTTCCCGCTGATGGCCCAGCCCGGTGGCGTGCTGACCCGCGCCGGCCACACCGAGGCCGCCTCCGACCTGGCCATGCTGGCGGGCCTGGAGCCCGCCGGCGTGCTGGTGGAGATCCTCAACGACGACGGCACCATGGCGCGACGGCCGCAGCTTGAGGCCTTCGCCGCCCAGCACGGCCTGAAGATCGGCTCGATCGAGGACCTCATCGCCTGGCGCCTGGCCAACGAGCACACCGTCGAACGCATCGACGAGCGCGAGATCGACACCGAGTTCGGGCCGTTCCGGCTGCTGACCTGGCGCGACCGCATCGCCCACGACCTGCACTTCGCCCTGGTCCGCGGGCAGCCCTGTGGCGAGCGCCCGACCCTGTGCCGGGTGCACGTGAAGAACCCGCTCTCGGACGTGCTGCACTGGCGCCGCCCGGACTTCGGGGTGGCAGTCACCGACGCGCTGCGCATGATCGCCGAGGCGGGCGAGGGCGTGCTGGTGGTGCTGGCCCAGCCGGTGCAGCCCGAGCGCCTGCTGGCGCGCCTGCGCGAGCAGCCCGAGCCCAGCGCCGGCAAGGCCAGCTCGGCGGAGTGGCGGCGCAACGGCGCCGGCGCCCAGATCCTCAACGACCTGGGTCTGCGCCAGCTGCGGGTGATCGGCACCCCGCGCCGCCAGGTCGGCCTGGCCGGCTACGGGCTGGAGGTCGTCGACTACGTCGAGCCCCGCAGCGCCTGAGCCCCGGCCGCGGTGATCGGCTAAACTGCCCCCCTTCCCCACGCAGCAGAACCCCCGTCCATGGCCCACTTCGAAGGTGAGCTCCGTGCCGCCCCCGGCGAGCGCTTCGCGATCGTCGCCGCCCGCTGGAACCCGCGCATCGTCGACGCGCTGGTCGAGGCCGCGCGCAAAACCCTGGCCGACCACGGCGTCGACCCCGAGGTCGTGGACGTGGTCCGCGTGCCCGGCACCTGGGAGGTCCCGGCGGCCTGCGCGACCCTGGCCGCGGCCGGCACCCACGCCGCGCTCATCGCCCTGGGCTGCGTGGTGCGCGGCGACACCCGCCACTACGAGCACGTGGCCGACGAGTGCGCCCGGGGCCTGATGCAGGTGCAGCTCGACCACTGCCTGCCGGTGTGCAACGGCGTGCTGGCCGTGGAGCGCCACGAGGACGCCGAGGCCCGCGCCGGCGGCAGCCACGGCAACAAGGGCGAGGAGGCGGCGCTGGCCGCCATCGAGATGGCCAACCTGCTGCCGCGGCTGGTGAACGAGGCGGTGCAGTGAGCCCGCGCCGCCCCGGTGACGTCGACCCGGCCGCGCGCTCGCGCTCGCGCCGGCGCGCCCTGCAGGCGGTCTACGCCTGGCAGCTGTCCAGGACCCCGGTCGAGCGCCTGATCGAGGAGTTCGCCCACGAGCAGGACATGGCCGTCGCCGACCAGGCCTACTTCGAGGACCTCGTGCGCGGGGTGATGGCCCACTGGCGCGAGCTCGACGAGGGCCTGGCGAAGTTCATCGACCGCGGCATCGACCAGGTCGATCCGATCGAGCGCGGCGTGCTGCGCATCGCCGCCTACGAGCTGCTGCACCGCATGGACGTGCCCTACCGCGTCGTGCTCAACGAAGCGATCGAGACCACCAAGCGTTTCGGCGCCGACCACGGGCACAGCTACGTCAACGGTGTGCTCGATCGCGCCGCGGCCGAGTGGCGCGCCGTGGAGTTCGGTGCCGCGCGCGAGCCGAAGTAGGTCCTGCGTCCGGGCATGGACGAATTCGCACTGATCGACCGCATCCGCGCACGCGCCGGCACCGCGGCCGGGGTCGAGCTGGGCATCGGCGACGACGCCGCGCTGCTGCGGCCGTCGCCCGGGCAGCTGCTGGCGGTGGCGACCGACACCCTCAACGCCGGCGTGCACTTCCCCGAAACCACCGCCGCGGCGGACATCGGCCACAAGGCCCTGGCGGTGAACCTCAGCGACCTGGCCGCGATGGGTGCCAGCCCGGAATGGTGCACGCTGGCGCTGAGCCTGCCCGACGCCGATGCCGCCTTCGTCGACGCCTTCCTGGACGGGTTCCTGGGTCTGGCGGAGCGCCATGCGGTGGTGCTGGTCGGCGGCGACACCACCCGCGGGCCGCTGTCGGTGACCGTGACCGTCGGCGGGCGCGTTCCGCCGGGTGCGGCGCTGCGCCGCGACGGCGCCCGGGTCGGCGACGCGGTGTTCGTCACCGGCACCCTGGGCGACGCGGCGGCCGGCTTGCGCCAGGTGCTCGATGCGGCCGATCCCACGGCGGTGTCGGGGCCGTTGCGCCAGCGCCTGGACCGGCCCACGCCGCGGCTGGCCGCCGGCCTGACCCTGCGTGGCCAGGCCAGCGCCTGCATCGACCTGTCCGACGGCCTGCTTGGCGACCTGGGGCACGTGCTGGCCGCCAGCGGCGTCGGCGCCGAGCTGGCGCTGGCCGCGCTGCCGGTGTCGCCGGCACTGGCGGCCGTCGCCAAGGGGCCGGCGCTGTGGCAGCTGCAGCTGTGCGGCGGCGACGATTTCGAGCTGTGCTTCACCGCGCCCGAGGCGGCCGAAGCGGCCATAGCCGCGGCCATGGCGGCCACCGGCACCCCGGTCGCCCGGGTCGGACGCATCGTCCCCGGCGGCGGCCTGGCGCTGCGGACGCCCGACGGTGCGGACTTCACCCCGTCCGGCACGGCCTGGCGGCACTTCCGGGGCGCCGACGCGTGAGCGCGCATGCCCCGCTCGACGCCCGGACCCTGTGCAGCCACCCGCTGGGCTGGGTCGCCACCGGCCTGGGCTCGGGCCTCTCGCCCCGGGCCCCCGGCACCGCCGGCTCCATCGCCGCGCTGCTGCCCTGGCTGCTGCTGGCCCGGCTCGATGCACCGGTCTACCTGATGGTGGTCGCGGCCACCTTCGTGCTGGGCACCTGGGCCTCGAACTGGGTCATCGCCCGCACCGGCGTCCACGACCCCGGCGCGGTGGTCATCGACGAATGGGTCGGCCTGTGGATCGCTCTGTTCCTGGTGCCCGCCGGCTGGCCCTGGGCCCTGCTGGGCCTGGTCGCGTTCCGCTTCTTCGACATCCTCAAGCCCTGGCCCATCGGCTGGCTCGACCGCCGGGTCAAGGGCGGCTTCGGGGTCATGGTGGATGACGTGCTGGCCGGGCTGATGGCGTTGGGGGTGGTGCAGGGGGTGTGGTGGCTTTTGAAAGCGGGGAACGGGTGAAGGGGAGTCAGAGCGGGGAACGGGTCAAGGGGAGTGGGAAAAGGGTGGAGCGGGGAACGGGTTAAGGGGAGTGGGAAAAGGGTGGGTGGTGCGGGGCGTGGCCGAAGAGTGGGCTTCGTAGGGGCGGGAAGGCATTGGGAGCAAGGTGCTATCGCCATCCCGCCTTGCTTCACCCGCTTCCCGCCACGTGCAGGGCGCGCTGCACCAATCTCGGCACCGCCACCACCACCCGTTTCCCACTCCCCTTAACCCGTTCCCGCTTCACCGGGCAACAGCTTCCCCGGATTCAATATCCCCGCCGGGTCGAAACGGTCCTTCACCGCGCGCATCAGCGCCAGCGTCGGGGGGTCGAAGGCGCGGGCCATGAAGTCGCGCTTGGCCAGGCCGATGCCGTGTTCGCCCGACAGGGTGCCGTCCATCGACAGCACCGCGTCGAAGATGCCGTGCATGGCGGCGTTGGCGCGTTCGGACTCGGCGGCGTCGGCGGAGTCGTAGAGGATGTTGGTGTGCAGGTTGCCGTTGCCGGCGTGGCCGAAGCACACGATGGTCAGCCGGTGGCGGTTGGCCAGGGCGCGCACCGCGGCGACCAGGTCGGGGATGCGCGACACCGGCACCACGACGTCCTCGTTGATCTTCCCCGGCGCGATCGTGCGCAGCGCCGGGGACAGCGCCTTGCGGGCGGCCCACAGCCGTTCCCGGGCCGCCTCGTCGGGGGCGGCCTCCGCGGCCACCAGGCCGGGACCGGTGGCGGCGCGCAGCAGGGCCTGCACCTGGCCATCGAGGGTGTCGGACTCGCCGTCGGCCTCGACCATCAGCAGGGCACCGGCGGCGGGCAGGTCCGCGCCGCCGACCTCGCGGGCCAGGCGCACGCAGTCGCCGTCCATGAACTCCAGCATCGAGGGCACCACCGGCTGTGCCATCAGTCGCGACACCGCCGCGGCCGCCGAGGGCACGTCGGCGTAGAGCAGTCGCAGCGCGCGCCGCGCGGCCGGGCGCGGCGAGAGCTTCAGCGTCGCCTCGACCACCAGGCCCAGCGTGCCTTCCGAACCGATCACGAAGCGGGTGAAGTCGTAGCCGGTGCTGGACTTGGTGGTCGGACCGCCGCAGCGCACCAGCTCGCCCGTGCCGGTGACCAGCTGCAGGCCCAGCACGCTGTCGCGGGTGGCGCCGTACTTCACCGCGCGCGGGCCGCCGGCGTTGGTGGCGATGTTGCCGGCCACGGTGCAGTAGGGCGCGCTGGTCGGGTCCGGCGGCCAGAAGAAGCCGTGCCCGGCGAGCGCATCCTGCAGCCGTCCGTTGAGCACGCCGGGTTCGACCACCGCCAACCGGTCGGCCGGTGCGATCGAGACGATCCGGTCCATGCGTTCGAAGGCCACCACCAGCGCGCCCTCGACCGGCACGCTGGCCCCGGTGGTGTTGGTGCCGCGGCCGCGGCCGACCAGCGGGTGCCGGTGGGCATGGCAGGCGGCCACGATGGCCTGGACCTGGTCCCGGGCCGTGGGCAGGGCGACGGCGCCGGGCATGCCCTGGCGGCGGGAGTTGTCGAAGCCGTAGGCCACGCGCTCGCCGGCGGCGGTGAGCAGCGCGTCCTCGCCGAGGATCTCGCGCAGCCGGCGCAGCAGGGGTCCGGGCAGGTCGGGGGAGTGCATGGCGGGCATGCTACGCCAGGCCGGGCTCAGCGCAGGTCGTCGAGCCGGAAGGCGTCGCGGATCCAGTCCACGCCCGGCGCCTGCTCGCAGCCGTCGAGCGAGACGACGTCGAAGCGGCAGGGCCGCTGCGCGTGCTCGGGGTGGTGCAGCAGCCAGGCCTGCGCGGCCCGGGCGAGCTTGCGCATCTTGCGCCAGTCCACCGAGTCGGCGCCGTCACCGTAGTCGCTGCGCGCGCGGTAGCGCACCTCCACGAAGACCAGGGTGCCGCCATCGTCCATGACCAGGTCCAGCTCGCCGACGCGGAACTGTGCGTTGGCCTCGACCAGGCGCAGGCCGCGCCCGGTCAGGTGGGCCGCGGCCAGCGCCTCCAGGGCGCGGCCACGGGCCCGGGTGGACTCATTCGCGGCCAACGGTCTCGGGTGTCAGCAGGCCGTCCAGGGCCGGCCGCGGCCGGCCGCCGGAGAACACGCCCCAGCCGGGGCTGCGCAGCACGTTGCCGAAGCCGTCCACGCGCAGCTCGCCGGTGGCGCCGTTGATCCACTCCGACGGCGCGCGGCCCAGGTGGTCGAGGTAGCCGACCAGGCGGTAGGCGTCGAAGCCGAAGGCGAACAGCCGCGCACGCGGGCCGGCCGCGCTGTCGAGCTCGCGGCCCAGGCGGGTGGCGTCGGGCAGGCCGTCGAAGCGGCCCAGGATCCAGGGCGTTTCCGGAAACTCGATGCCGTCGAGCTCGCGGTCCTGCCGGGGGTCGCCCGAGCCCAGCAGGATCTGCGAGGTCGCCGCGATCGGCCGCGCCGGGAAGCCGGCCACGGCCAGCTGCGGCACCAGCAGGCGTCCCTGTGGCGCCCGCACGGCCAGGAACAGCGCGTCGTGGGCGCTGGCGCCGCCGGCCTCCTGCCGGGCGATCTGCAGCGCCGGACCGTAGTCGACCATGCGCTCGTCGATGCGCGCCTCGGCCAGGATCACGCCGCCGCGTTCCTGGAAGCGGACCCGGAAGGCGTCCAGCGAGCGCCGCGCGCTGTCGTCGTCGGCGGTGACGGTGATGATACGGCTGTGCCCGCGCTGCAGCAGCCGTTCGGCGGCGGCGATGCCTTCCTCCTCCGGGCTGAGCGCGAAGCTGGCGCTGCCCGGCGGCCCGGGCTCGGCGGAGCGGTTGAGGGCCAGCACCGGCACCTGCAGCCCGCCCTGCCGCAACAGCGCCGACACCTCCTCGCGCGACAGCGGGCCCAGCACCTGGTCGGCGCCGTCGGCGGTGGCCAGCTGGTAGGCGTCGATGCTGCCCGCCTCGCTGCCGCCGGTGTCGTAGAAGCGGATCTGCGGGCGCTGCCGCTGCTCCTGGAAGTGGGCGGCCAGGATGCCGTCGCGGACCGACTCCGCGGCGGCCGCCAGCGGGCCGCTCATCGGTAGCAGCACCGCCAGCTGGCGCGGCGGGCGGTAGCCGTCGGCCGCTGCCGGCGGGCGCAGCGCCAGCAGTTCCTCGGCGAAGGCGTCGCGGTCGTAGGCGCGCGGCAGCGGCAGCCCGCGCGAGGTCAGCGCCCGGCCGGCGAACGGGTACAGCGGGTGGCCGTCGGGCAGCATCGCGGCGTTGGCCGACAGGTCGCCGTCGGAGAGGCGGGCCAGCAGGCGGTCGATCTCCGCCCGGTTGGCGGCCTGGTCGGTGCGCGGCAGGTCGGCGTCGACCAGCGCCAGCTGGCGCGCGGCCTCGAAGTGCTCGCCCTGGGCGGACAGGGCTTCGGCGCGCAGCCGCGCCCAGCGGCCGCGCTCGGCCCGGGCGACCTGCTCGCGCTCGCTGCCCAGCAGCTGCAGCGCCCGGTCGACCTCGCCGTCGCGCAGCGCGGCCTCGGCCCGGTCGATCGTGTCCGCGGCCATCGGCTCGGGGATGTGGCGGACCTCGCGCACCACCGGCTGGCAGGCGGCCAGCAGCGCGATCAGCAGGGCGGTCAACAGGGCTCGGATCATCGTGTGGCGTTTCCCGGTACTGGATGCCCTGCGATGATACCCCCTCGCGCCCATGCGCCCGACTGGAGTCCCCGTGGACCAGACCCAAGCCGGCACCCTGTACGTGGTCGCCACCCCGATCGGCAACCTCGACGACCTGGGCCAGCGCGCCCGGGACCTGCTGTCCAGCGCGGACGCGATCTGCGCCGAGGACACCCGGCACACCCGGGTGCTGCTGCAGCACATCGGCGCCCGCACGCCGATGGTCGCCCTGCACGAGCACAACGAGGCCGCGCAGTGCGGCCCGCTGGTCGAGCGCCTGCTTGCCGGCGAGACGCTGGCGCTGGTGTCCGACGCCGGGACGCCGCTGGTCAGCGATCCGGGGTTCAGGCTGGTGCGCGCGGCCCGTCAGGCCGGCGTCCGGGTCAGCCCGGTGCCCGGCCCCTGCGCGGCCATCGCGGCGCTGTCGGTCGCCGGCCTGCCCAGCGACCGCTTCTGCTTCGAGGGCTTCCTGCCGGCGAAGGCCGGCGCCCGCCGGGACCGCCTGGCCGTGCTGGCCGCCGAAGTGCGCACCCTGGTCTTCTACGAGAGCAGCCACCGTATCGTCGAATCGCTTGCCGACATGCACGCCGCCTTCGGTGGCGAGCGCCGTGCCGCCCTGGCCCGGGAACTCACCAAGCTGTTCGAGACCGTCCTCGACGGCAGCCTGTCGGACCTGATGGAGCGCCTGGAGGCCGACCCCAACCAGCGCAAGGGCGAGTTCGTGGTCATCGTCGAGGGCGTCGGCGACGACGCCGAGGCCCGCCTCGCCGAGGGCCGGCGCCTGTACGCCCGCCTGGTCGAACACCTGCCGCCGGGCAAGGCCGCCGGCCTGGCCGCGGAGCTGAGCGGGGCGCCGAGGAAGGCGCTTTACGGAGGGTGAGGCGGGGAGAGGGTGGCGGGTTTGGGAACGGGTGAAGGGGAGTGGGAAACGGGGTGTGGAGCGGGGAACGGGCGGTGGAGCGGGGAACGGGTGAAGGGGAGTGGGAAACGGGTGGTGGGGTTCGAGTTGGGCGTGAGCGGTGCGCCTTGAGTGGCGGGGGAGGCGGGTTCGGGGCACGAGAAGCAGGTGGGCAAGCCCGGCTCTAAAGGGTTGGCCGGTCCTGCTTCCAGTCCGTCCCGGGCAGCGCAGCGCCTCTTCCCGCCCCGATCCGCCTCCCTCACCCGACCACCAACCGTTTCCGGTGCATGCAGGGCGCGCCGCCCCGGCACCCCCGCAGCCCCCACCACCCGTTTCCCACTCCCCTTGACCCGTTCCCCGCTTCACGGCCCTTTTCCGGCTACACTTTCAAAGCGGAGTCGGCCAGGCAGTCGCGGTGCCTTCGGGCATCGAGGAAAGTCCGGGCTCCACAGGGCAGGGTGCCAGGTAACGCCTGGGCGGCGCGAGCCGACGGAAAGTGCAACAGAGAGAAGACCGCCGAACGGTGTCGCAAGGCATGCGTGGCAAGGGTGAAACGGTGCGGTAAGAGCGCACCGCCCGCGGGGCCAACGCCGCGGGGCACGGCAAACCCCACCTGGAGCAAGGCCAAATAGAGGTGCAATGGGACGGCCCGTCCTGCACCCGGGTAGGCTGCTTGAGGCCTGCAGCGATGCAGCGTCCAGACGAATGACTGTCCACGACAGAACCCGGCTTATCGGCCGGCTCCGCACTTTTGAAGCGGGAACGGGTGAAGGGGAGTGGGGAACGGGAGGCGGTCGAAGCCTCCGGTTCCGCGCTCGTCTTCGCCCGTTTCTGTTTGCGCGGGCGGCCCGCGTCGCCGGCGCCCCGGACCGCCTGCCGCCACTCGCCCGCGCCCCGGGCGCCGTCGTTGCCCGGTAGCTGAACACCTCTGGTCACCGAGTCCCTTTCATTTCCCGAGCCTAATCAGCGGCTACCGTCAGCTTCTTGAACAAGCTTCTGAAGTCCAGCCTAAACCCCTGATGGGAAAAGTGATTTCACCCCTGAAAAGCGCTTGACGGGGCATGGGGGCAGGACTAAGGTGGGCGCACGGGGGAAAACCGGGAATATTGTGGTTTTTCCGGGCGAATTCAGGACGGGGTGCATGTTCCAGGGCGAGACCGCCATCACCATCGACGACAAGGGCCGGCTGGCGATTCCGACCGCCTACCGGGATGTCGTCGCGCGTGAGTGCGGCAACCGTCTGGTCATCACCTACAACCCCTACGAGCACGGCTGCCTGTGGCTGTACCCGCAGGCGCAGTGGGAAACCGTCCGCGACCAGGTCAACGCGCTGCCCTCGGCCAAGCGCGTGCACCGCAACCTGCAGCTGAAGCTGGTGGGCGCGGCGACCACCGTCGAGCCCGACGGCAACGGGCGCGTGCTGCTGCCCGCCAGCCACCGCAACGCCGCGGGGCTGGAAAAGAAGGCCGTGCTGCTGGGCATGGGCGGCAAGTTCGAACTCTGGAGCGAGCAGGCGCACCTCGCGCAGATCCGTCAAACCATCGGTGAGGACGAGATCAGCGAGGACATGCTCGAGCTCAGGCTGTAGCGGGGGTGGCCGGGATGCGCAGCGGCGCACACGACCCGAGCCATCTCCCGGTGATGTATGCGCAGGTGCTGCAGGGCCTGCGGGTTGCCAGGGATGGACGCTATCTGGATGGCACGTTCGGTCGCGGGGGCCACGCATCGGGCGTGCTCGAACTGCTTGGGCCGGACGGACGACTGCTGCTGATGGACAAGGACCCCGATGCGATCGCCGTGGCCGAAGCCCGCTTCGGCGGTGACGCGCGCGTGGCGATCCGCCGCGGCAGCTTCGCCGACCTCGCCGGCTGGGACGCCACCGCGGAGGGGCTCGACGGCGTGCTGTTCGACCTGGGCGTGTCCTCGCCGCAGCTCGACGTCGCCGAGCGCGGCTTCAGCTTCGGCCGCGACGGTCCGCTGGACATGCGCATGGACCCCGAGGCCGGCGAGAGCGCGGCGCAGTGGCTGGCCCGCGCGCCCGAGCGCGAGATCGCCGACGTGCTGTGGACCCTGGGCGAGGAACGGCAGAGCCGCCGCATCGCCCGCGCCATCGTCGCCCGCCGCGGCGAGCAGCCCTTCACCCGCACCGCCGACCTCGCCGCGCTCATCGCCGCCATCGTCGGCCGCGGCGACGGCCACACCCATCCGGCCACGCGCAGCTTCCAGGCCATCCGCATCCACATCAACGCCGAACTCGACGACCTCGAGCGTGGCCTGGCGGCGGCCCACGACCGGCTGCGCCCGGGTGGGCGGCTGGCGGTGATCAGCTTCCACTCGCTGGAGGACCGCATCACCAAGCGCTTCATCCTCTCCCGGGCCAAGGCGCCGCCGGCGGACCGCCGGCTGCCCGAGCTGGCGGCATTCACACCGACGCTCAAGGCGGTGGGTCGGGCCATCCGCGCCGAGGCCGACGAGGTCGCCGGCAACCCGCGCGCCCGCTCGGCGGTGCTGCGGGTCGCGGAGAAGCTGCCGTGAGCCTGCGCGTGTTCTTCCTGGGGCTGCTGGTGGTCGCGGTGATCGGCAGCGCGATCACCGTGGTCTGGGCACGCCACGAGCACCGCCAGCTGTTCGTCGAGCTCAGCCGGCTGGAGCGCGAGCGCGACGAGCTCAACATCGACTTCGGCCGGCTGCAGCTCGAGCAGGCCACCTGGGCGGACACCTCGCGCATCGAGGACGTCGCCCGCACCCGCCTGGGCATGGTCGAGCCCGAGGGCGACGCCCTGATCGTGGTGCGGCCATGAGGTCGCGCAACCGCCAGTACAACGTCCGCGGCCGGGCCCTGTTCGTCGGGGTGGCGCTGGCGTTCGCCTCCTCGGCGCTGGTCGCGCGCGCGGGCTACCTGCAGCTGGTCAACAACGACTTCCTGCAGCAGCAGGGCGACGCGCGCTTCCTGCGCGAGATCCCGATCCCGGTCTCGCGCGGCATGATCACCGACCGCAACGGCGAGCCGCTGGCGGTGTCCTCGCCGGTGGAGTCGATCTGGGCCAACCCGCAGGCCCTGCTGCAGCATGCCGGGCGCATCCCGGAGCTGGCCGGGGCCCTGCGCACCGACGAGGCCGCGCTGGCCGAGCGCATCCAGGCCCGCGCCGACCGCGAGTTCGTCTACCTGCGCCGGCACATGAACCCCGACGACGCCGAGGCCATCCTGGCCCTGGGCATCCCCGGCGTGCACAGCCAGCGCGAGTTCCGCCGCTTCTACCCGCAGGGCGAGGTGGTGGCCCACGTGCTGGGCTTCACCAACATCGACGAGCGCGGACAGGAAGGCCTGGAGCTGGCGTTCGACGAGTGGCTGACCGGCCGCGAGGGCCGCAAGCGCATCATCCGCGACCGCCGCGGGCGCATCGTCGAGAACGTGGACCTGGTGCGGGCGCCGGAGCCGGGTCGCGACCTGGCCCTGTCGATCGACCGGCGCATCCAGTACCTGGCCTGGCGCGAGCTCAACGCCGCCCTGCAGCGGCACGACGCCAGCGCCGGCAGCGTGGTGGTGATGGACGTGCGCAGCGGCGAGATCCTGGCCATGGTCAACGCGCCCTCCTACAACCCCAACGCCCGCCACACCGCCCAGCGTGGCGCGATGCGCAACCGCGCGGTCACCGACGTGCTCGAGCCCGGCTCGGTGATCAAGACCCTGACCGTCGCCGCGGCGCTGGAGACCGGCCGGGTCACGCCCGAGACCGTGGTGCCGACCAGCCCCGGCTTCATGACCGTGCACCGCCACACGGTCCGCGACATCCGCAACTTCGGCACCCTGTCGGTGACCGGTCTGCTGACCAAGAGTTCCAACGTCGCCTCGGTCAAGCTGGCACAGGACATGCCGCCGGAGCACCTCTTCGACGTGCTCAACCGCTTCGGCCTCGGCCAGCCCACCGGGTCGGGCTTCCCCGGCGAGGCCGCCGGCGTGCTCCCCGGGGTGCGCAACTGGGGGCCGGTCGAGCGGGCGACGATCTCCTTCGGCTACGGCGTCTCGACCACCCCGCTGCAGCTGGCCCAGGCCTATGCGGCGATCGGCAACGGCGGCCGGCTGGTCACGCCGACCTTCGTCCACGGTGGGCAGGTGCAGTCGCGGCAGATCATCGACCCGCAGCTGGCCCGGCAGCTGGTCGACATGCTGGAAACCGTCACCGGCCCCGAGGGCAGCGCCACCCGCGCCCGGGTCATGGGCTACCGCGTCGCCGGCAAGACCGGCACCTCGCGCAAGGCCAGCGTCGGCGGCTACCAGCGCCGTTACCTGAGCCTGTTCGCCGGCCTGGTGCCGGCCAGCGACCCGCGGCTGGCGATGGTCGTGGTCGTCGACGACCCCAAGGGCGAGGGCTACTTCGGCGGCCTGGTCGCCGCGCCCGTGTTCGCCGGGGTCATGGACGGCGCGCTGCGCCTGCTCGACGTGCCGCCCGACGCCTCCGAGCAGTGGTACGCGCAGCTGCCACCGGTGGTCGCCCCGGTCTACGACGACGGCGCGCCGGCCGAGGCCGAGGTGGTGCCCGGCGCAATCCCCGGGAGCGTCGGGCCATGAGCGGCTGGACCCTCTCGAGCCTGCTCGAGGGCCTGGCCATCGTGCCTGGCGGCGAGAACGTGCCGGTGCCGGGCCTGTGCCTGGACAGCCGCCAGGTCCGTGACGGCGACCTCTTCGTCGCCCTGGCCGGTGGCCGCAGCCACGGCCTGGCGCACGCGCAGGCCGCTCTGGATGCCGGCGCCTGCGGGGTACTGTTCGAGGCGCCGGCGCCCGAGGGCCTGGACGTCGAAGGCCCCGCCTGGGGCGTGCCGGGGCTGCGCCAGCTGCTGGGCAGCATCGCCGCGCGCTTCCACGCGGAGCCGTCGCGGCACCTGTCGGTGGTCGGCGTCACCGGCACCAACGGCAAGACCTCCGCCGTCCAGCTGATCACCCAGGCGCTGAACCTGGCCGGGGCGACGGCCGGCAGCATCGGCACCCTCGGCTCGGGCCTGCACGGGCAGGTCGTCGCCGGCGAGCGCACCACGCCCGACGTGCTGGCCGTGCACCGGCTGCTGTCGGACATGCGTGCGGCCGGTGCCAGCCACGTGGCCATGGAAGTCTCCTCGCACGCCCTGGACCAGGGCCGGGTCGACGGGGTGGTGTTCCGCGTGGCCGGCTTCACCAACCTCAGCCGGGACCACCTCGACTACCACGGCAGCATGGCCGCCTACGGCGAGGCCAAGGCGCGCCTGTTCCGCACGCCGGGCCTGGGCGCGGCCGTGGTCAACCTCGACGACCCGCACGGGCGGCACATCCTCTCCGGCCTGCCGCCGGCCCTGGCCCGCTTCGGCCTGAGCTCGCGCGGCGACGGCCTGGCCAACCTGCAGGCCACCGGCGTGCGGACCGGTCCCGACGGCGTGGGCTTCGTGCTGGAGGAGGGCGCCGAGCGCGTCGAGGTGGCCTCGCGGCTGCTGGGTCGCTTCAACGTCGACAACCTGCTGCTGGTCGCCGGGGTGCTGCGTGCGCTGGGGCACCCGCTCCGGGACGTGGCGGTCCTGCTGGGGCGGCTGGATCCGGTGCCCGGCCGCATGCAGCGCCTGGGCGGCGGCGACGCGCCGCTGGTCGTGGTCGACTACGCCCACACCCCCGACGCGCTGGAGCAGACCCTGGGCTCGCTGCGCGACCACGCCCGCGGGGCGCTGGTGTGCGTGTTCGGCTGCGGCGGCGAGCGCGATGCCGGCAAGCGCCCGCAGATGGCCGCGGTGGCCGGCCGCCTGGCCGACCGGGTGCTGGTCACCGACGACAACCCCCGGGGCGAGGACGGCGACCGGATCGTCGCCGACATCCTCGCCGGCTTCCAGCGCCGCGACCACGTCGGCGTGGAGCGTGACCGCGGCCGGGCCATCGCCCGGGCCGTCGGCGAGGCGGCGCCGGGCGACATCGTGCTCGTCGCCGGCAAGGGCCACGAGCCCTACCAGGAGATCGAGGGCCGACGCCTGCCCTTCGACGACGCCGAGGTCGCGCGCCGGGCCCTGGAGGCGCGTCCATGAGGCCGCTGATGCTCGAACAGGTGGCCCGCTGGTGCGGCGCGCGGCTGCTGGGGGTCGACCTGCAGGTCGTCGCGGTGTGCACCGACAGCCGCGCCGTGGTCCCCGGCAGCCTGTTCGTGGCGCTCAAGGGCGAGCGCTTCGACGGGCACGAGCACGCGGTCGCCGCCGTCGAGGCCGGTGCCGCTGCCGTGCTGGTGCAGCGCCGGCTCGACCTGACGGCACCACAGCTGCTGTGCGCCGACACCCAGGCAGCACTGGGAGACCTCGCCGCCGGCATCGCCCGCGGTCGCCCGGCGACGGTGCTGGCGCTGACCGGCTCCAACGGCAAGACCACCGTGAAGACCCTGCTGGCCTCGATCCTGGCCGGGGTCGGGCCCACCCACGCCAACCCGGGCAACCGCAACAACGAGATCGGCCTGCCGCTGGCGGTGATCGAGGCCCCGGAGGATGCGCGCTTCGCGATCTACGAGATGGGTGCGGGCAAGCCCGGCGACATCGCCTACCTCACCGCCATCGCGCGCCCGGACATCGCCCTGGTCAACAACATCGGGCCGGCCCACCTGGAGCGGATGGGCACCCTGGCCGGCATCGCCGAGACCAAGGGCGCCATCTACGAGGCGCTGCCCGCCGACGGCACCGCGGTCATCAACGCCGACGACGCCTTCTGCGAGGTCTTCGCCCGCCGCGCGGCCGGCCGCCGGATCATCCGCTTCGGGCTGGAGGGGGGCGCGGACGTCCGCGCGCTGGCACCGCGCCTGGCCGCGGAGTCGACCGCCTTCGTGCTGCGCACGCCCGCCGGCGAAGTCGCCGTGGAGCTGCCGCTGCCGGGCGAGCACAACCTGCGCAACGCGCTGGCCGCCGCGGCCATGGCGCTGGCCGCCGGCGCCACGCCGGCTCAGATCGCCGCCGGCCTGGGCGAGGCGCGGCCGGTGGCCGGGCGCCAGGTGGTGCACGCCATCGGCGATGACGTGCGCCTGATCGACGACAGCTACAACGCCAACCCGGCCTCGGTGGCCGCGGCCATCGACACCCTGGCCAAGGCCGGGGGGGAGGGCTGGCTGGTGCTCGGCGACATGGGCGAGCTGGGGCCGTCGGCGGAACTGCTGCACGCCGAGGTCGGCGACCGGGCGCGACGGGCCGGACTCAGCCGGGTGTTCACCATCGGCACGCTCAGCCGGGCCGCAAGCCGTGCCTTCGGCGACGGCGGTGAACACTTCCAGGACCAGGCCGCACTGGTCGCGGCCCTGCGCGAACGGCTGGCGCCGGGGGTGCGCTGCCTGGTCAAGGGCTCGCGCAGCGCGGGCATGGAACGGGTCGTGAAGGCCCTGCTGGAAACCAACGGCGACCAGGGGGAGGCGTCCGGACATGCTGCTTGAACTGGCCCAGTGGCTGCAGTCGTTGCACCCGGCCTTCTCGGTGTTCAACTACATCACCCTGCGCGGCATCCTCAGCGCGATGACGGCGCTGCTGCTGTCGCTGTGGCTGGGGCCGCCGGTGATCCGCTACCTGGCCTCGCTCAAGGCCGGCGGCCAGCCGATCCGCACCGACGGACCGCAGACCCACTTCGCCAAGGCCGGCACGCCGACGATGGGCGGCGCGCTGATCCTGCTGTCGGTGGTGCTGGCCTCGCTGCTGTGGGGCGACCTGTCCAACCGCTACGTGTGGGTGATGATCGCGGTGCTGCTGGCCTTCGGCCTCATCGGCTGGCTCGACGACTGGATCAAGATCGTCCGCCGCGACCCCAACGGCCTGAAGTCGCGGCACAAGTACGCGCTGCAGTCGCTGTTCGGCCTGATGGCGGCGGTGTTCCTGTTCCACACCGCCGACGCGCCGGCCGCCACCACCTTCTACCTGCCGCTGCTCAAGGACGTGGCCATCCCGCTGGGGGCCTGGTTCATCGTCGTCGCCTACTTCTGGATCGTGGGCTTCTCCAACGCGGTCAACCTCACCGACGGCCTCGACGGCCTGGCGATCATGCCCACCGTGCTGGTGGCCTGCGCCCTGGGCGTGTTCGCCTACGCCTCGGGCAACGCCGTGTTCTCGGCCTACCTGCAGATCCCGCAGGTGCCCGGTGCCGGCGAGCTGGTCATCGTCGCCGCCGCCATCGCCGGCGCCGGCCTGGGCTTCCTGTGGTTCAACACCTACCCGGCGATGGTGTTCATGGGCGACATCGGCGCGCTGGCGCTGGGCGCGGCGCTGGGCACGATGGCGGTCATCGTCCGCCAGGAGCTGGTGCTGGTCATCATGGGCGGCATCTTCGTCATCGAGACGCTGTCGGTGATGATCCAGGTCGCCTCCTACAAGCTCACCGGCCGGCGCATCTTCCGGATGGCGCCGATCCACCACCACTTCGAGCTCAAGGGCTGGCCCGAGCCGCGCGTCATCGTCCGCTTCTGGATCATCTCGGTGATGCTGGTGCTCATCGGCCTGGCCACGTTGAAGGTGCGCTGATGGCCGACGGCAGCCAGCGCCAGCAGCGATCCGGGGCCGGCCGCCAGGCCGAGCGCCTGGAGTCGATCGCCGGCCGCTTCGACGGCTGGACGATCTTCGCCGCGCTGGCGCTGGCCTGCTTCGGCGTGGTCATGGTGGCCTCCAGCTCGGTCGCCATCGCCGAGGGCCATGGCTTCGGTCCCTTCCACTACCTCGTCCGCCACGTCGTCTTCCTCGGCATGGGCCTGGCGCTGGCGCTGTTCATGATGCGCACCGAGCTGCGCTGGATCGAGGGCTACGCCCAGCTGCTGCCGATCCTGGCGGTGGTCGCGCTGCTGCTGGTCTTCCTGCCGGGCATCGGCCACGAGGTCAACGGCGCGCGGCGCTGGGTCAACCTGGGCGTGTCGAACTTCCAGGTGGTCGAGGCGGTGAAGATCATGCTGGTCATCTGGATGGCCAGCTACCTCAAGCGCTACGCCGACGCGGTGCAGATGACCTGGGCGGGCATGCTCAAGCCGCTGGGCCTGGCCATGGTCATGGTGGGTCTGCTGCTGCTGCAGCCGGACTTCGGCTCGGCGATGCTGCTGTGCGCGGTGGTGGGCGGCATGCTGTTCTTCGGCGGCGCCAGCATCCCGCGCATGGTGGTGCCGGTGATGCTGGCGGTGCCGGCGATCGCGATTCTGGCGGTCGCCGAGAGCTACCGCGTGCGCCGCCTCACCAGCTTCATGTCGCCCTGGGAGGACCCGTTCCGCGACGGCTACCAGCTGACCCAGGCGCTGATCGCCATCGGTCGCGGCGAATGGTTCGGCGTCGGGCTGGGCGGCAGCGTGCAGAAGCTGTTCTACCTGCCCGAGGCGCACACCGACTTCATCCTGGCGGTGATCGCCGAGGAGCTGGGCTTCGCCGGCGTCATCGCGGTCATCGCCCTGTTCGCGGTCCTGGCCTGGCGGGCGATGGTGATCGGCCTGCGCGCGGTCGAGATGCGGCGGTTGTTCTCCGGCTTCGTCGCCTTCGGCATCGGCCTGATGCTCAGCCTGCAGGCGCTGGTGTCCATCGGCGTGAACCTCGGGCTGCTGCCGACCAAGGGCCTGACCCTGCCGCTGGTGTCCTCGGGCGGCTCCAGCGTGCTGATGACCTGCCTGGCGCTGGGCCTGCTGCTGCGGGTGGGCTACGAGCTCGACCGCGCCGAGCGCCAGGTGGCCCGGGCGCGACGCGAGCTGGCCGCCGAGGATCCGGTCGTCGAGGCCGAGGCCGCGGTTGCCGCGCGTCCGCAGCGGGGCACCGCCGCCGGTCGCCGCGAGCGCATCGCGCCCAGCCTGGGGGAGCCGGCATGAGCGCGCCGGTGATGATCATGGCCGGCGGCACCGGCGGGCACATCTTCCCGGGCCTGGCCCTGGCCCGTGCGCTGCAGGCGCGCGACGTGCCCGTGGTCTGGCTGGGTTCCGCCGGCGGCATGGAGACCCGCATCGTGGCCGAGGCCGGCATCGAGATCGACACCCTGCGCATCGGCGGCCTGCGCGGGAAGGGTGCGGCGACCCTGCTGATGGCGCCGTTGCGTCTCGCTTCGGCGGTGATCGGCGCCATCACCATCCTGCGGCATCGCCGTCCCCGGGCGGTCGTCAGCTTCGGCGGTTTCGCCGCCGGCCCCGGTGGCCTGGCGGCCTGGCTGCTGCGGAGGCCACTGCTGGTGCACGAACAGAACGCCGCCCCGGGTCTGACCAACCGGGTGCTTGCGCGTCTGGCCCGACGGGTGCTGGCCGGATTCCCGGACAGCTTCGCGCGCGCCGACGTGGTGACCGTGGGCAACCCGGTGCGCGCCGAGATCGAGGCGCTGCCGGCGCCGGCACAGCGGCTGGCCGGCCGCGCCGGCCGGCCCCGGCTGCTGGTGGTCGGCGGCAGCCAGGGGGCCCGCGCGCTGAACCTCGGCGTGCCCGGGGCCGTGGCGTCACTGCCGACCGCGGCGCGGCCGGAGATCCGCCACCAGTGCGGGCGCAGCGGCGAGCAGGCCGCCCGCGACGCCTACGCCCAGGCCGGCGTCGAGGCCCGCATCGAACCCTTCATCGCCGACATGGCCGAGGCCTGGGCCTGGGCCGACCTGGTCGTGTGCCGCGCCGGCGCCTCGACCATCGCCGAGATCACCGCCGCCGGCGTCGGCGCGGTGCTGGTGCCCTTCCCGCACGCCACCGACGACCACCAGACCCGCAACGCCCGCTACCTGGTCGAGCGCGACGCCGCCCGCCTGGTGCCCGAGGGCGAGGCCTTCGCCGAGCGCCTCGCCGCCGCCATCGCCGAGCCGCTGGCCGACCCGGACCAGCGCCTGGCCATGGCCGAAGCCGCCCGGGCCGCCGCCTTCACCCAGGCGGCCGACGCGGTCGCCCTGCAGTGCCTGGAGGTGGCGCGATGATCCGCCGCGTCCATCCCGGTGGCGACCTCGCCCGGAGCTTCCCGCGCGTGCATTTCGTCGGCATCGGCGGCGTGGGCATGAGCGGCATCGCCGAGGTCATGGTGACGCTGGGCTATGCGGTGTCGGGCTCCGACCAGGCCGAAGGCCCGGCCACGCGCCGGCTGGCCGGGCTGGGGGCCACGATCCACACCGGCCACGCCGCGGCGAACGTCGAGGGGGCGGACGTGGTGGTGGTCTCCTCGGCCATCCGTGCCGACAACCCGGAGCTGGTCGAGGCGCGTGTGCGCCGGATCCCGGTGGTGCCGCGGGCGGAGATGCTGGCCGAACTCATGCGCTTCCGACGCGGGATCGCGGTGGCCGGCACCCACGGCAAGACCACCACCACCAGCCTCACCGCCGCGGTCCTCAGCGAGGGCGGGCTGGACCCGACCTTCGTGATCGGTGGCAAGCTGCTCTCCGCCGGCGCCAACGCGCGCCTGGGCAAGGGCCAGTGGCTGGTGGCCGAGGCCGACGAAAGCGACGGCAGCTTCCTGCGCCTCAACCCGCAGGTCGCCATCGTGACCAACATCGAGCCCGACCACCTCGAAAACTACGGCGGCGACTTCGACCGCGTCCGCGCCGCCTTCTCGGAGTTCCTGCACCGGCTGCCGTTCTACGGCGTGGCGGTGCTGTGCATCGACGACGCGGAGGTCGCGGCACTGGCCGCGGACATGCCCCGGCACCTGATGACCTACGGCCTGTCGGCGGAGGCCGACGTGCGCGCCGAGGACCTCCGCCAGGACGCCGGCCGCATGCACTTCACCCTGGTGCTGCCCGAGGGGCGCCGGCAGGTGGTGACGCTGAACCTGCCCGGCGAGCACAACGTGCTCAACGCCCTGGCCGCGGCGGCGGTGGGCTGGCAGCTGGGCGTGGAGCCCGACGGCATCGCCCGGGCGCTGGCCGCCTTCACCGGCATCGGGCGTCGCTTCAATGCCCTGGGCGAGCTGGACTTCGGCCGCGGCAGGGCCCTGGTGGTCGACGACTACGGCCACCACCCCACCGAGCTGGCGGCCGTGTTCCGCGCCGCGCGGGGCGGCTGGCCGCAGCGGCGGCTGGTCGTGGCCTTCCAGCCGCACCGCTACAGCCGCACCCAGGAGCTGTTCGACGACTTCGCCGCCGTGCTCTCCACCGCCGACGTGGTGGTGCTCACCGAGGTCTACGCCGCCGGCGAGGCCCCGATCCAGGGCGCCGACGCGCGTGCCCTGGCCCGGGCCATCCGCGCCCGTGGCCGCGTCGACCCGGTGGTGGTCGGGCCCGCCCGCGAAGCGCTGCTGCCGCTGCTGCCGGATGTGCTGGCCGACGGCGACCTGCTGCTGGTGATGGGCGCCGGCGACATCGGGCGGGTGGCCGAGCGCCTGCGCACCGAGGGCTTCGACGGGGAGGGCGGCGCATGAGCGGCTTCGGCCCGCTGCGCATCGCCGATCCGGCCGTGTTCGGCCGCGTGGCCGTGCTGCTGGGCGGCACCTCCAGCGAGCGCGAGGTGTCGCTGAAGTCCGGCCAGGGCGTGGTCCAGGCGCTGGTCGGGCAGGGCGTGGACGCCTTCCCGGTGGACGGCGTTCCGGCGCTGGTCGAGGCGGTCACCGCGCGTCGGGTCGACCGCGTCTTCAACGTCCTCCACGGCAGCCACGGCGGCGGCGAGGACGGCGTGCTGCAGGGCCTGCTCGAGGCGATGGGCGTGCCGTGCACCGGCTCGGGCGTGCTCGGCTCGGCGCTGAGCATGGACAAGATCCGCTCCAAGCAGGTCTGGCAGGCGATCGGCCTGCCGACGCCGGGATACGTGCGCCTGCGTCCGGGCGACGACATCCACGACGCCGCCCGGCGGCTGGGCCTGCCGGTCGTCGTCAAGCCCGCCTGCGAAGGTTCCAGCGTCGGCATCACCCGGGTGCTGCAGACCGCCGACCTGGAGGATGCGGTGGCCCTGGGCCGGCGCTACCCGGGCGAACTGCTGATGGAGCAGCTCATCCAGGGCGGGGAGTTCACCGTCGGCGTGGTCGCCGGCGTGGCCCTGCCCAGCATCGAGATCCGGCCGAAGCAGGGCTGGTACGACTACGCGGCGAAGTACACGCCCGGCACCACCGACTACCTGTGCCCCGGCCTGGACGGCGAGGCCGAGCAGGCCATGCGCGACCTGGCGCTGCAGGCCTTCCAGGCGCTGGACTGCAGCGGCTGGGGCCGGGTGGACTTCATGCGCGACGCGCAGGGCCGCAACTGGCTTCTGGAGGTCAACACCGCACCGGGCATGACCCCGACCTCGCTGGTGCCCAAGGCCGCACGGGCCATGGGCGTGGACTATCCCGAGCTGTGCTGGCGGGTGCTCGAGACCACGGTCGGGGAGGTGCGCCGGTGAACGTCGCCGTGCGCGTCCTGGCCTGGCTGCTGGCGCTGGCGCTGGTGGTGCTGCCGCTGGTGGCCGTGCTCAACGGCTGGATCGCCGCCGAGCGCTGGCCGATGCAGCGCCTGTCGGTGACCGGGGAGTTCCGCCAGGTCGGCGAGGACCAGGTCCGTGCCGCCGTGCTGCCCCATGTCGGCCAGGGCTTCTTCGCGGTGCGCCTGTCCGAGGTCCGTGACGCGCTGGCGCGGCTGCCCTGGGTCAAGGAGGTCGAGGTGCGCAAGCGCTGGCCGGACCTGCTGGAGGTGCACCTGGTCGAGCACCGCGCGTTCGCGCGCTGGGGCGACGAGCGCCTGCTGTCCGACCGCGGCGAGCTGTTCGCCGTCCAGCACGGGGCGATCCCCGGCGGCCTGCCCGAACTCGACGGCCCCGACGCACAGGTGGCCGAGGTGGTCGCGCTCTACCAGTTCGCCGGCGACCGCTTCCGCGGCGCCGGGGAGCGGGTGCGCTCGGTCAGCCTGAGCCCCCGCGGCAGCTGGCGGCTGCAGCTGGAGGGCGGCACCGAGGTCGTGCTGGGCCGCAGCGACACCCAGCGCCGGCTCGGCCGCTTCGCCCGCCTGCTGCCCCAGATCCAGGCCGCCGATCCGCGCCCGATCCTGCGCGCCGACCTGCGCTACAGCAACGGCTTCGCCGTCGTGCGCGGCGAGGCCGAGCCCCCGCTGGCGCGCGCCACTTCCCCTTCCCGTACCCCGGCACCGAACCCGCAATGAACCGCAAAGGCGACAAGTCACTCATCGTCGGACTCGACATCGGCACCTCGAAGATCGTGGCGCTGGTGGGCGAGTACAGCGACGGCAACCCGATCGAGGTCATCGGCATCGGCAGCCACGAGTCGCGCGGGCTCAAGCGCGGCGTAGTGGTCGACATCGAGTCCACGGTCAGCTCGATACAGCGCGCCATCGAGGAGGCCGAGCTGATGGCCGGCTGCGAGATCCGCTCGGTCTACGCCAGTCTCTCGGGCAGCCACACCCAGTGTCGGAACTCGCCGGGCATCGTGCCGATCACCAATGGCGAGGTCAGCTACGCCGACCTGGAGCGGGTGCTGGAAGCCGCCAAGGCGGTCGCGGTGCCCGCCGACCAGAAGATCCTGCACGCCATCCCGCAGGAGTACATCGTCGACAACTCCCAGGAGGGCATCCGAAACCCGGTGGGGATGTCCGGCGTGCGACTGGAGGTCCGGGCGCACCTGGTCACCGGCGCGCAGTCCGCGGCCCAGAACATCTCCAAATGCGTGCAGCGCTGCGGCCTGCAGGTCGACGACCTGATCCTCAGTGCCCTGGCCTCCAGCCAGGCGGTGCTCACCAGCGACGAGAAGGAGCTGGGCGTGGTGCTGGTGGACATGGGCGCGGGCACCACCGACATCGCGGTGTTCGTGCAGGGTGCGATCCGGCACACCGCCTCGATTCCCATCGCCGGCGACCAGGTCACCAACGACATCGCCCACCTGCTGCGCACCCCGACCCCGGAGGCCGAGCAGATCAAGGTCCGCTACGCCTGTGCGCTGGCCCAGCTGGCCACCGCCGAGGAGTCGATCCAGGTGCCCAGCGTCGGCGACCGGCCGCCGCGGCGGCTGGCCCGTCAGGCGCTGGCCGAGGCGGTGCAGAACCGCTACGAGGAGATCTTCGAGATGGTCCAGGCCGAGCTGCGCCGCTCCGGCTTCGAGGAGCTGGTCCGCGCCGGCCTGGTGCTCACCGGCGGCTCCGCAAAGATGGAGGGCGTGGTGGAGCTGGCCGAGGAGATGCTGCACATGCCGGTGCGCGTCGGCATCCCCCAGCACGTCGCCGGACTGGGCGAGGTGGTCGGCAACCCGGTGCATGCCACCGGCGTGGGCCTGCTGCTGTGGGGCTCGAAGATCGAGAACCCCCGGCGCCCCTCGCTGCCGCCGGGGAAGGTCGGGACCTTCTGGCAGAAGCTGCGCAACTGGTACCGCGGAGAGTTCTAGGCACCCACACATTCACCCCGCGCAGGCGGGGCCGGCAACACCGGCGGACAAGAAGAACCACCACAACCGCCAGGCACACAACGACAACACTGCACTGGAAGCACCATCGGAGGACGAGGCAATGGCACAGTACGAGCTGATCGAGAAAGTCGCACCCAACGCGGTCATCAAGGTGATCGGCGTGGGCGGCGGCGGCGGAAACGCCGTCGCGCACATGGTCGCCAGCGCGATCGAGGGCGTCGAGTTCATCACCGCCAACACCGACGCACAGGCGATCGAGAAGTGTGGGGCCAAGCTGCAGCTGCAGCTGGGCACCCACGTCACCAAGGGCCTGGGCGCCGGCGCCAACCCCGAGGTCGGCCGCCAGGCCGCGCTCGAGGACCGCGAGCGGATCATGGAGGCGCTCGAGGGCGCGGACATGGTCTTCATCACCGCCGGCATGGGTGGCGGCACCGGCACCGGCGCTGCGCCGGTCGTGGCCCAGCTGGCCAAGGAGATGGGCATCCTGACCGTCGCCGTGGTCACCAAGCCGTTCCCGTTCGAGGGCCGCCGCCGCATGCAGGTCGCGCTCAAGGGCATCGAGGAGCTCAGCGCGCACTGCGACTCGCTGATCACCGTGCCCAACGAGAAGCTGATCACCGTGCTGGGTCGCGACGCGACCATGATCCAGGCCTTCCGCGCCGCCAACGACGTGCTGCAGGGCGCCGTGCAGGGCATCGCCGACCTGATCGTGCGCCCGGGCCTGATCAACGTCGACTTCGCCGACGTGCGCACGGTCATGGCCGAGATGGGCATGGCGATGATGGGCTCGGGCTCGGCCCGCGGCGAGGACCGGGCGATGGTGGCCGCCGAGGCCGCGGTCTCCAACCCGCTGCTCGACGACATCAACCTGGCCGGCGCCAACGGCATCCTGGTCAACATCACCGCCGGCCCGGACTTCACCATGCGCGAGTTCGACGAGGTCGGCCGCACCGTGGAGGAGTACGCCAGCGAGGACGCCACCGTGGTCATCGGCACCGTGCTCGACCCGGACATGGCCGACGAGGTGCGCGTGACCGTCGTGGCCACCGGTCTGTCGCAGCAGGCCGTGCGCCAGCCGGTTCGCGGCGGCGGCGAGCGCGAGCGCGACGTCCACCGTGCGCCGGTGAAGCTGGTGCGCAACGCCACCACCGGCCAGGTCGACTACGACGCCGTGCCGGGCGGGCAGATGCCGCCGGCCCAGCACAACCTTCGGGCCGGCCAGGGGGCCACCCGCAACGACACCCCCGCCGACACCGGCGGCGGTGCCGACCACAGCTACCTGGACATCCCGGCCTTCCTCCGCCGCCAGGCGGACTGAGCCGGGAGCACCCAGTGCATTGCCCCGTCCCGCGTCCTCCGCGCGGGGCGGGGGCTTTCTTCACGTTGAGCGGAGTTGGCCGACGATGGGCGGCGTTCATGGAACAGCCTGTTGCAGGCGTCGAACGTCGGCGAAACCGCGGCGCCCATGCGGGCCGTTCAGGACCAGTCGGCTAGTGTGAACGCCGACCATGACCGATGCGCGACAGGCGCCTCGTTAAATTTGCGTTTAGCCACCTGCGTGATAGTCTTTCGCACGCAGCAGCCGCGCTCCTGCACGGAGACAGCCCCATCATGATCAGACAGCGCACCCTCAGGAACGTGATCCGCGCCACCGGCGTCGGCATCCATTCCGGTGAAAAGGTGTTCATGACCCTGCGACCGGCCGCACCGGACGCCGGCGTCATCTTCCGTCGCGTCGACCTGCCCCAGCCGGTCGAGATCCGCGCCTGCGCCGAGAACGTCGGCGACACCAGCATGTCGACCACCTTGACCGAGGGCGATGTCCGCGTCGCCACCGTCGAGCACCTGCTTTCGGCGATCGCCGGGCTGGGCATCGACAACTGCTATGTCGACCTGACGGCGCCGGAAGTGCCGATCATGGACGGCTCGGCCGGCCCCTACGTGTTCCTGCTGCAGTCCGCCGGCATCGAGGAGCAGGCCAAGCCCAAGAAGTTCATCCGCATCAAGAAGCCGGTCATCGTCGAGGACGGTGACAAGTGGGCCCGCTTCGAGCCCTTCGAGGGCTTCAAGGTCGGCTTCGAGATCGACTTCAAGCACCCCGTCTTCCAGCGGTCCTCGACCCGGGCCGAGGTCGACTTCTCGACCACCTCCTTCGTCAAGGAGGTCTCGCGCGCCCGCACCTTCGGCTTCATGAAGGACATCGAGATGCTGCGCGAGCGCAACCTGGTCCTCGGCGGCTCGATGGACAACGCCATCGTCCTCGACGACTACCGGGTGCTCAACGAGGACGGCCTCCGCTACGAGGACGAGTTCGTCAAGCACAAGATCCTCGATGCCATCGGCGACCTCTACCTGCTCGGCCACAGCCTCATCGGCGCCTTCCACGGCTACAAGTCAGGGCACCAGCTCAACAACATGTTGCTGCGCAAGCTCATCGCCACCACCGATGCGTGGGAAGAGGTGACCTTCGAGGACGAGGCCAAGGCCCCGATCTCCTACGCGCACCCGGCCCAGGCCATCTGAGTCCCGGGCCACCCCGCGCACCGCCGAAGCCGGGCCAAGCCCGGCTTCGTGCCGTCTGGCCGGCCTTCCTTGGCTGCAAGTGCCCGGAATGGGCCGTTTTCGCGTGACTGGCGTCACACTCCCGTCGATGATTTCGCAAACCGTTCACGCCGTTTAACGACACGGCCGCATCGATACGCTATAAACGGTCGCTGGCGGCCAGCCCGGGCATCGGGTCGGGCGGCCCGGGCGACAGGGGAGCCGCCCGCGGGACCATCACAGGGAAGGCCGCGTTCAGGGTACGGAAGCCAGAGCAAGCAACTTTTCCCGGAGTCCGGGGTCTTGGACCGAGTCCGCCGCGGCCCGCAATGAAGCGCGGGCATGATCGGACAGCGGTCGAGGGGGAGCCGTATCCTTCGGCACCGGTGGCAGGGCAGCCACCTTGACCAGGATGTCGTCCGCAGGGATGTCCAGCGCGCGCGCCGAGGCGAGGATCTGCCCGGCCAACAGTCGCAGCCGGGCCTTCCACACGGGCGACCCGACCAGGAACACCAGCGTGCCGCCGCGCACGTTGCCCAGCCGACAGTGGGGGGCGATGTCCGGAGGCAAGGTCTGGCGCAGTGTCCGGTCCAGCGCGTCGAGCATCAGCGCGCGTTCGACCAGACCACCCAAACCGGCGTCGCGGGCGGCATCCAGCGGCGAGCGGGGACGGGCGGGGGACGCGGCGCCGGGGTGACGAGGAGCAGACTGTTTTTTCATGAATGTCATTATCGTATCGAAATACCTGAAGGCGCCGGCGAAACTCTGCCTGGCCCAGCCGAGAACCGCCGCGGTCTTCGGCGCCGCGCTGGCCCTGGTGGTCGCCGTGGGCTTCGGGATGGGCTTCATGGCGCGCGGCGCGAACGGCGCCGCCCTGGCCGAGATCGACAAGCTCAGGACCCATCTGGCGGCGCAGGAGACCGAGCTGGCCGAGGCGCGCGACGCCGCCCAGGTCGAGATCAACGCCCTGGCCGCCCGGCTGGCCGAACTCCAGGCCCAGTCCAACCGCCTCAACGCCCTGGGTGAGCGCCTCACCCGCATCGGCAAGCTCGAGGACGGCGAGTTCGACTTCGAGACGCCACCGCCGCTGGGTGGCGACAGCGAGGGGGGCGAAGCGGTCCCGCTGTTCGACCTCACCCACCGCAGGGACCACGTGGCCGCGGAACTGCGGCGCTCGGGCAACCAGCTCGAACTGCTGGAGGCCCTGATGCTCGACCGCGACGTCGACCTCAACCTCATGCCCTCGGGCCTGCCGGTCGCCAGCGGCTACGCCAGCTCGGGCTTCGGCCGCCGCCTGCACCCGATCACCGGCCTGTCCCAGCAGCACCGCGGCATCGACTTCGCCGGCCCCCGCGGGACCCCGGTCCTGGCGGTCGCCGACGGCGTGGTGATCTTCTCCGGCCGCGACGGCGCCTTCGGCAACAAGGTGCTCATCGACCACGGCAACGGCTACACCACCCTCTACGCCCACAACCACCGCAACCGCGTGCAGGTGGGCGACCGCGTCCGCGCCGGCGAGCAGATCGCCGACATGGGCCGCACCGGCAGCGCGACCGGCAACCACGTGCACTTCGAGGTCTGGCGCAACGGCATCGCCGTCAACCCGCGGCAGTACCTGGACCGGGCGCGAGGCTGAAGAGCGGGGACGGGTGAAGGGGAGTGGGAAACGGGAGGTGCTGGTCGAGGCCGCTCCCGTTTCCCACTCCCCTTTACCGATTCCCGCCCTTGAAACCCCCCATCCCGCCTCTACGTTACAATGACCGTTTGCCGTGACGGCGGTATGCCCGTGCGTCACCCGGCACCTTCCTTCCAACCCGGTCCCTTCATGCTTACCAGCCTCCTTACCCGCGTTTTCGGCAGCCGCAACGATCGGCTGGTGCGCCAGTACCAGCGCTCGGTGCAGAAGATCAACGTGCTCGAGCCCGAGATGGAGAAGCTCTCCGACGAGCAGCTCAAGGCCAAGACCGACGAGTTCCGGGAGCGGCTGGCGGCGGGGAAGGACACGCTGGACTCGCTGCTGCCCGAAGCCTTCGCGGTCTGCCGCGAGGCCGCGCGCCGCGCCTTGGGCATGCGCCACTACGACGTCCAGCTCATCGGCGGCATGGTGCTCCACCACGGCAAGATCGCCGAGATGCGCACCGGCGAGGGCAAGACCCTGGTCGCCACCCTGCCGGTCTACCTCAACGCGCTCGCCGGCAAGGGCGTGCACGTGGTCACCGTCAACGACTACCTGGCCAAGCGCGATTCCGCCTGGATGGGGCGCCTGTACACCTGGCTGGGCCTGAGCGTGGGCGTGGTCTTCCCGGGCATGCCGCACGCCGACAAGAAGGCCGCCTACGCCGCCGACATCACCTACGGCACCAACAACGAGTTCGGCTTCGACTACCTGCGCGACAACATGGCCCTGCGCAAGGAGGACCGCAACCAGCGCAGCCTGAACTTCGCCATCGTCGACGAGGTCGATTCCATCCTGATCGACGAGGCCCGCACCCCGCTGATCATCTCCGGGCCGGCCGACGAGACCGCCAACCTCTACGTCGAGGTCAACAAGATCGTCCCGCAGTTCGTGCGCCAGGCCGAGGAGAACGCCGAGGGCGACTTCTGGGTCGACGAGAAGGCCAAGCAGGTCCACCTCTCCGAGGAGGGCATGGAGAAGGCCGAGCAGCTGCTGCGCGCCGGCGGCATGCTCAAGGACGGCGAGAGCCTGTACGACAGCCAGAACATCCCGGTGGTCCACCACCTCGGCGCCGCCCTGCGTGCGCACTCCATCTACCAGCGCGACGTCGACTACATCGTCCGCGACGGCGAGGTCATCATCGTCGACGAGTTCACCGGCCGCACCCTGCCGGGCCGTCGCTGGTCCGACGGCCTGCACCAGGCCGTGGAGGCCAAGGAGGGCGTGCCGATCCAGCGCGAGAACCAGACGCTGGCCTCGATCACCTTCCAGAACTACTTCCGCATGTACGGCAAGCTCGCCGGCATGACCGGCACCGCCGACACCGAGGCCTACGAGTTCAGCACCATCTACAGCCTGGAGGTCGTGATCATCCCGACCAACCGGGCGATGGTGCGCAAGGACCTGCCCGACCTGGTCTTCCTCAACAAGATGGCCAAGTTCAAGGCCGTGGTCGCCGACATCAAGGAGGCCCACGAGCGCGGGCAGCCGGTGCTGGTGGGCACCACCTCCATCGAGACCTCGGAGCTGCTGTCGAAGATCCTCACCCAGGACGGCATCACCCACGAGGTGCTCAACGCCAAGCAGCACGAGCGCGAGGCGCAGATCGTCGCCCAGGCCGGCCGCCCCGGCGCGGTGATGATCGCCACCAACATGGCCGGCCGCGGCACCGACATCGTGCTGGGCGGCAACCTCGAGGCCGAGCTGGCGGAGCTGGGCGAGGACGCCACCGAGGCGCAGAAGACCGAGGTCCGCGAGACCTGGAAGCAGCGCCACGAGGCCGTGCTGGCCGCCGGCGGCCTGCACATCATCGGCACCGAGCGCCACGAGTCCCGCCGCATCGACAACCAGCTGCGCGGCCGCGCCGGCCGCCAGGGCGACCCGGGCTCCAGCCGCTTCTTCCTGTCGCTGGAAGACAGCCTGATGCGCATCTTCGCCTCGGACTGGGTCCAGAAGGCCATGCGCATGATGGGCATGAAGGAGGACGAGGTCATCGAGTCGGGCATGGTCTCCAAGCAGATCGAGAAGGCCCAGCGCAAGGTCGAGTCGCACAACTTCGACATCCGCAAGAACCTGCTCGACTACGACGACGTCGCCAACGACCAGCGCAAGGTCATCTACCAGCAGCGCAACGAGCTGCTGGACACCGAGTCGGTCCACGAGGCCATCGAGGGCATCCGCGAGGACGTCTTCGTCGACGTGTGCCGCCGCTTCGTCCCGGCCGGCTCGATCGACGAGCAGTGGAACATCGACGGCCTGGAGGCCGCCCTGCGCGACGACTTCGGGGTCGAGGTCGACCTCAAGGCGCTGGTCGAAAGCGAGGAGGAGCTCGACGCCGACGGCATCGCCCGGCACGTCGTGCGCACCGCCGACGCCCACTTCCAGGCCCGCGAGGAGGCCGTCGGCACCGAGGTCATGCACGGCGTGGAACGCCACATCATGCTGCAGGTGCTCGACCAGTGCTGGAAGGAGCACCTGGCCAAGATGGACTACCTGCGCCAGGGCATCCACCTGCGCGGCTACGCGCAGAAGCAGCCCAAGCAGGAGTACAAGCGCGAGGCCTTCGAGCTGTTCAGCGAGATGCTCGAGCGGGTCAAGCGCGAGGTGACCATGTTCCTGGCCCGGGTGCGGATCCGCTCCGAGGAGGAGATGGCCGCCATCGAGGCCGAGGAGCGTCGCCGCGCCGAGGCCGCCGCGGCCCGGATGCAGTTCCAGCATGCCTCCGCCGGCGGCTACAGCGCCGACGAGGAGGCCGGCGAGGTCGAGCGCGCCCGCGCCGGTGGCGCCGGTGCGGCGCCGGTGGTGCGCGATGCGCCCAAGGTCGGACGCAACGACCCGTGCCCCTGCGGTTCGGGCAAGAAGTACAAGCAGTGCCACGGCCGCCTGAGCTGAGGCCTGCCCGCCGCCGGTGAGCGATCCCGTCCACGTGGTGGCCGCGGTCCTGGTCGACGACCGGGGCCGCATCCTGCTCTCGCGCCGCGTCGAGGGCCAGGACCTGGCCGGCGCCTGGGAGTTTCCCGGCGGCAAGGTCGAGCCGGGCGAGGGGCCGCTGCAGGCCCTGGCCCGGGAGCTCGACGAGGAGCTGGGCATCGCGGTCGACACCGCCGGCTGCAGCCCGCTGATCGCCGTCCCGTTCGCCTACGCCCACAAGCGCATCGTGCTCGACGTCTACCGGGTCGGCGCCTTCGGCGGCGTCCCGCGCGGCCGCGAGAAGCAGGCCCTGGCCTGGGCGCCGCCGTCGACCCTGCCGCGCTACCACATGCCCGACGCGGACCGGCCGGTGGTCGCCGCGCTGCTGCAGCCCGACGCCTACCTGATCACCCCGCAGCCCACGACGGCCGATCTCCACGACCCCTCGGCCTGGCTGGGCCGCGTCGAGGCCGCGCTGGGCCGCGGCGTGCGCCGGGTCCAGTTCCGCGTGCGCGGCCTGTCCGACGCCGCCGGCGCGGCCCTGGCGGCTCCCCTGGCCGATCTGTGTCGGGACCGCGGCGCCGAGCTGCTGGTCAACAGCGCCTCGGAGGCTGCGGTCGCCCTGGCCGGACGCCTGGGCGCGGGGCTGCACCTGCGCTCGGTCGACCTGCGGCGCTGGGACCCGGCGCGCCGGCAGGACGTACCCGGCCCGCTGGCGGCCTCCTGCCACGACCTCCCGGAGCTGCACGCGGCGACGGCGGTCGGGGCGGACTTCGCCGTGCTGGGCCCGGTCCAGCCGACCCGAAGCCATCCCGGGGCCGATACGCTGGGCTGGAGCGGCTTCGCGCGCCTGCGCGAGGCCACCCCGCTGCCGGTCTACGCGCTGGGCGGGCTGGCACCCGCCGACATCGCCCAGGCCCGTCGCCACGGGGCCCAGGGCGTGGCCGGCATCAGCGCCTTCGCGTAGCGGCGGCGAGGTAGTCCCGGTGCAGGCGGGCCACCGCCGCGTCCAGCGCATCCAGGGTGCCGGTGTTGTCGATGCGGTCGTCGGCGATGGCCAGCCGCTGTTCCCGGCTGGCCTGGGCGTCGAGCATGCGGGCGGCCAGCGCGGCGTCGATGCCGTCGCGTGCCTGCAGCCGCGCCAGCTGCACCTCCCGGGGCACATCCACCACCAGGATGCGGTCCAGCCACGGGTAGGCCGCGCGCCCGCCGCCTTCGGCCAGCAGCGGAATGTCGATGACCACGTAGGGGTGGGTGGCCGCCTGTGCCGCCGCCTGCAGGCCCGCGCGGATGCGCGGGTGCAGGATGTCCTCCAGCGCCCGGCGCTGCCCGGGGTCGGCGAAGACGCGCTCGCGCAGGGCCCGGCGATCCAGCGCTCCGGACGGGTCCAGGACCCCGTCGCCGAAGTGCTCGACGATGGCGGCCAGTGCCGCCTGGCCGGGCGCCACCAGGGTGCGGGCCATGGCATCAGCGTCGGCCACCGGGGCACCGAGCGCGGCGAAGCGCCGCGCGACCTCGGACTTGCCCGAGGCCACGCCGCCGGTCAGGCCGACCTTCAGGGGGGGAGTGCGGGACATGCGCGGAGTCTGTCGCCTGTGCCGGCCGCGGGCAAGGCCGGCGACCGGCGGCAGCGCCGGCGGCGTGGGCGGGCGCTCGAAGCGCGATGGCCCATGCGACAATCCGGCCCTGCGTCGGGTCCGTCCACGGCCCCGGCTTCACCCTAGGGGGGGGTATGCATCGACGGCTGCTGCGCAGCCTGCCGGTCCTGGTCCTTGCCTGGCTGCTGCTCATCGTCGTGCTGGCGATGCTGCTGGGCCTGGGCAGCCATGCCATGCCCGAGAACCGGCTGCTGTCGATCAACGCCGTCGAGGGTGCCGGGCTGGAGAGCGTGGACTGCGCGGCGATGGAGGCCCGGGCCCGGGAGCGGAACTGGCCCGGCGTGGTCCGCGAGGCACCGCCGCAGGGCTGGTCCCGCGAACCGCTGGCGGTGGCCGTGTGGGGCCTGCCGTCGGTGAGCGCGGTGATCCGGCACGGGGACACGCTCACCTGCGGCACCCTGCGCAACGCCCGCCACCGCGATCCGCGCTTCCAGGCCGGCGTCGGCTCGGTGCTGGTTCCCGCCGCCGGCGACACCGCGCCGGTCGAGGTCCTGGTCTCGCCCTCGTTCTCCAGCCTGTGGCCGCCGGTGGTCCACGTCGGCAGCGCCGTGGACGCGCTGCAACAGGACAACCTGCGCTGGATGCTGCGGGTGGGCGTGTGTGCCGGCCTGCTGGTGCTGCTGCTGTCGACCCTGCTGGCCTTCGGGTCCACGCGTCCGACCTCGATGCTGGTGTTCGCCGGCGCCACGGTGGGCTTCCTGGCCTGGGCCCTGGAGATGTCGGCGATCAGCAGCTACCCGGTCCGGTGGCTGGTCCCGGAGCGCTTCCAGCTGGCGGTGCTGCTGGGCCTGCCGCTGCCCGTGGTGGCCGGTTTTGCCCGCAGCCTGCTGATCCAGGCCGACGTGCAGCACTACCACCGGGCGATGGAGCGGCTGAGCCTGGCGCTGCTGTGGGCGGCCCTGGCCACGCTGCCGTTGTTGCTGCTGCTGCCGCGCACCGCGGCGCTGGTCGTGCTCCCGGCCGCCGAACTGCTGCCGCTGCTGCTGGGCGCGGGGGTGCTGGTGGGTGCGGCGACGGTGTGGCGCCGGCGCCACGACACCCGCATCATCGCCGGCGCCGTGGTGCCCTTCGTGGTGGTCACCACCGGCTCCCTGATGCACGTGCAGTGGGTGCTGGCGTGGAAGATCGAGCTGCTGCTGCTGTGCGGGTTCTGGCTGGCCCTGATCTCGCACCTGGTCGCCGCCCAGCGGCAGTCGCGGGTCAACCGCGACCTGGTGCTGATGAAGCGGCTGGCCAGCACCGACGACCTCACCGGGCTGCCGAACCGGCGCGCGGTGCAGTCGACCCTGGAACTGGAGTACGCCCGCGCCCGCGCGCTGGGGGCCAGCCTGCCGCTGGCGGTCATCGACCTGGACCACTTCAAGCGGATCAACGACAGCTACGGGCACCCGGTCGGCGACCAGGTCCTGGCCCACTTCGCCAGCGCGGTGCGGCCGCTGGTGCGACGCGGCGACCTGATCGGCCGGACCGGCGGCGAGGAGTTCGTGCTGCTGCTGCCCGGCGCCTCGATGGAGGGGGCGGTGGCGATCCTGGAGGCCCTGCGCGACGGGCTGGCGGCGCCCTTCGAGGTGGCCGGGCACCGCATCAGCCTGGGGTTCAGCGCCGGGCTGACCGACGCCGCCTGCCACGCGGGGCCGGACGCGGCGCTGCACGTGGCCGACGCCTTGCTGTACCGGGCCAAGGACGCGGGCCGGGGGCGCACCGAGTGCGATGTGCAGGCGGCCTCGCAGCGGACCCCGGAGACCGAGATGGCCGGCGCGGAGTGAGCCTGCGGCTCAGCCGCCGACGGTGCGCCAGTACCAGCCGAGGATGTCGGGTTGCAGGACCAGCTGGGTCCAGCCGGCGATGGCCAGGTAGGGCCCGAACGGGATCTGCGTGGCCTTGTCACGGCCCTTGATCACCAGCCAGGCGCTGCCGATGACCGCACCCACGATCGAGCTGATCAGCACGATCGGGAGGATGGCCCCGAGACCGCACCAGGCGCCGAGTGCGGCGAGCAGCTTGAAGTCGCCGTAGCCCATGCCCTCCTTGCCGGTGAGCAGCTTGAAGGCCCAGTACACCGACCACAGCGCCAGGTAGCCCACCGCCGCGCCCAGGATGGCCGACACCGGGCCGACGAACAGGCCGCCGGGCACCGCCACCGACAGCAGCAGGCCCAGCCACAGCAGGGGCAGGGTGAGCTGGTCGGGCAGCAGGGTGGTGCGCATGTCGATGCCCGACATGGCCACCAGGAAGGCGGTGAACACCAGCGCGGCAAGCGCCTCCCAGCCGAGTCCGAACTGCCACACGCACACCGCGAACAGCACGCCGGTGAGCAGCTCCACCGCCGGGTACTGCAGCGAGATGGCCGTGCCGCAGCCGCGGCAGCGGCCGCGCAGCAGCAGCCAGCTCAGCACCGGGATGTTCTCCCAGGCGGTGATCCTGTGGCCGCAGGCCGGGCAGTGCGAGCGGCGAACCACCACGCCGGGGGGTTTGGGCTCCGCCGCCGGGTCGGGCTGCGGCAGCTCCAGCAGCTCGCGGCAGTCGCGCCGCCACTGCCACTCCAGCCGCGGCGGCACACGCAGGATGACGACGTTGAGGAAGCTGCCCCAGAGCAGGCCGAAGACGAGCGCCAGCGGGATGGCCAGCGCGGGGCTGGCCTGCAGGGCCTGGATCAGCTCCATCGACCCGGGTCAGATGGTCGCGGCGATCTTGAAGATCGGCAGGTACATGCCGATGACGATGCTGCCGACCAGCACGCCGATGATGACCATGATGAAGGGCTCGAGCAGGCTGGCCAGCGCGTCGACGGCGTTGTTGACCTCCTCCTCGTAGAAGTCGGCGACCTTGAACAGCATCGTGTCCAGCGCGCCGGCCTCCTCGCCGATGGCCACCATCTGGGTGACCATGTGCGGGAACAGGTTGACCTGGGCCATGGCCAGGTTCATCTGGTAGCCCACCGCGACGTCGGCGCGGATGCGCAGCACGGCTTCCTCGTAGATGATGTTGCCGGTGGCGCCGGCGACGGTCTCCAGCGCCTCGACCAGCGGCACGCCGGAACGGAAGGTCAGCGCCAGGGTGCGGGCGAAGCGGGCGATGGCCGCCTGGTGCATGATCTGGCCGATGACCGGAATGCGCAGGATGGTGCGGTCGAGCAGCCGCTGCATCGACGGGGACCGCTTGTACGCGAAGATGAAGCCGAACGCACCCGCAACCAGGAACAGTCCGATCCAGTACCAGTAGGCGATCAGAAAGTCCGAGGCGCCGATCAGCAGCTGGGTGAAGGCGGGCAGGTCGGCGCCGAAGTCGCGGAAGGTCTGTTCGAACTGCGGCACGACGAACATCAGCAGGATGGCGCAGATGATCACCGCCACCGCGATCACCGCGACCGGGTAGAACAGGGCCTTCTTGATCTTGCCCTTCAGCGACTCGGTGCGCTCCTTGTAGTTGGCGATGGTGTCGAGCACGGTGTCGAGCACACCGGCCGCCTCGCCGGCCCGGACCAGGTTCTGGTACAGGGCGTCGAACTGCACCGGGAACTTCGCCAGCGCGTCGGAGAAGGAGCTGCCGCCGGAGATGTCGTCGCGGATGGCGTCGAGCATGTTCTTCATCCGCGGGTTCTTCTGGCCGTTGGCGAGGATCTCGATGGCGGTGACGATCGGCACGCCCGACTGCATCATCGTCGCGATCTGGCGACTGAAGACGGCGATGTCCTTGGATTTGATGCGGCTGCCCGAGGCGCCGAACAGGGGCTTGGCCTTGGCCCGGACCACGGTCGGGGTGATGCCCTGCTGGCGCAGCTGCGCGCGCAGCAGGTTGGCGTTCTTGGCGCTGGCCTCGCCGTGCATCATCTGGCCGCGCTTGTCCTTGCCCTTCCAGACGAAGAGGTCCAGCTCGGTCTTGCGCGGCGCGGGCGCCTTGGCCTTCGGGGCGGAGCGGGTGGCGGTTGCGGCCATGGGATCAGTCCTTCGTCACGCGGTTGATTTCAGCCAGGCTGGTCACGCCCTGCTTGACCTTCAGCAGGGCCGACCGGCGCAGGTCGTTGACACCGGAGCGCTCGGCGGCTTCGGCGATCTGCATGGCGTTGCCGCCCTCCAGGATGATCTTCTGGATCTCCTCGCTCATCGGCATCACCTGGTAGACGCCCACGCGGCCGCGGTAGCCGCCGTTGCACTGGTCGCAGCCGACCGGCTCGTGCACCTTCAGGCCGGCATCGACCTCGTCCTGGGTGAAGCCCTCGGCCAGCAACGCGGTCGCCGGCAGCTCCGACTCCTTCTTGCAGTGCTTGCACAGCCGTCGGGCCAGGCGCTGGGCGATGACCAGGGTGACCGAGGAGGTGATGTTGTAGGGCGCGATGCCCATGTTCATCAGGCGGCTGATGGTCTGCGGCGCATCGTTGGTGTGCAGCGTGGACAGCACCAGGTGGCCGGTCTGGGCGGCCTTGATCGCGATCTCGGCGGTCTCCAGGTCGCGGATCTCGCCGACCATGACCACGTCGGGGTCCTGGCGCAGGAAGCTGCGCAGGGCGCCGGCGAAGGTCATGCCCTTCTTGGGGTTGATCTGGACCTGGTTGATGCCCGGGACGCGGATCTCGACCGGGTCCTCGGCGGTGGAGATGTTGCGCTCGTCGGTGTTGAGGATGTTCAGGCCGGTGTAGAGGCTGACCGTCTTGCCCGAGCCGGTGGGGCCGGTGACCAGGATCATGCCGTAGGGCTTCTCCAGCGCCTCGAGGTAGAGCTGTTTCTGCACGTCCTCGTAGCCCAGCGCGTCGATGCCCATCTTGGCCGCGCCACCGTCGAGCACGCGCAGCACCACCTTCTCGCCGAACAGCATCGGGCAGGTGGACACGCGGAAGTCCATCTGCTTGGTCTTGGAGATGTTGAGCTTGATGCGCCCGTCCTGCGGCACGCGCTTCTCGGCGATGTCCAGCTGCGACATGACCTTCAGGCGGGCGGCGATGCGGGTGTTGAGCTTTTGCGGGACCTTGGCGACGGTCTTGAGCACGCCGTCGAGGCGGGTGCGCACGCGGTAGTCGGTCTCGTAGGGCTCGAAATGGATGTCCGACGCCCCGCGCTTGATGGCGTCGAGCAGCATCTTGTTGACGAAGCGCACCACCGGGGTGTCGTCGCCCTTGACGTCGGAGCCGGTGTCGGCGTCGTCGTTGCCGGACTCCACGTCGAGGTTGTCCAGGCCCTCGTCCTCCAGGCCACCGTCGTCGAGCGCGTCGACCTGGCTCAGGGCCACCTCGATGACGCGGCGCAGCTGGTCCTCGTCGACCAGGATGGCCTCCACGCTGCAGTTGGCGTGGAACTTGATCTCGTCCAGGGCGTGGGTCTGGGTGGGGTCGGAGATGCCCACGAACAGGCGGCCGCCGCGCTTGAACAGCGGCAGGGCCTGGTGCTTGGTGATCATCTCCTCCTTGACCAGCTTCACCGGGGCCTGGCTCAGGTCCAGCGCGCTGGCGTCGAGCAGGGGGATGCCGAACTCGATGGAATTGGCCGCGGCGATCTGCGCGGCGGTGACCAGCTTCTTCTCCAGCAGGAACTGCGCCACGCCCTGCTTGGCGCCCTGCGCGTCGGCCATGGCCTTGCGCGCGTCGGGCTCGGTCAGGGCGCCGTCCAGCACCAGGCGCCGGGCGATGCCGGTGATGCCGACCAGGTTGGCGGATGCCGCGACGTTCATCTGGAGCCTTCTCCCCTTGCGCGCCCCACTGTAAGCGAAACTTTAACGGGAAGTCGACTGTCGGGCGGGTGCCGGTGGTGGGTTACTGGCACCCGCTGGGCAGGTAGCGGTCGCCGCCGGCGGTCGGGGTGCTGCAGGTCCATTCGATCAGGTCGTTCCCCACCAGATTGGGAGTCAGAACGAACTCGAAGCCCCGGACTCGGGTGTTCGTGGGTGGGGTGTTCTTCATGGTCGCGGTGATTTGACCGTTTCCATCATGCGTACTTCCGGCGAAGTATCGTCCACCCGCAGCGTCATCGTACTGCCCTGCAGGAGGCCACTCTCCTGATGCATAACGAAACTCGGTCAAGGATGTCTTGACCTGGCCTGCACCCATCACCGCTTCCGAGATTTGGGATCGAGCCACGTAGTCCTGATAGGCCGGCAAGGCAATTGCAGCAAGAATGGCGACAATCGCGACCACTATCATCAACTCGATAAGGGTGAATCCCCGGTGATAGCTTTGTGTATCCATCGCAGCGCCCCCTGAGGAACAGCGGATGAACGTAAGAAAAGAGCCCCGAAGTGGGAAAGCACTCCGGGGCTCGATTCAAACGGACCAACTGTGGCCTGGCCTTGCTGGCCGCGAAGGAGATCGCGGATTCAGCAAGTTCAACGCCAAGTTACGGCGTCACCTGACAGCCAGAAGGAAGGTACTTGTCTGCGTTCGGCACACCACCGGGGTTCTGGCAGTTCCAGTTGACGATGTCCTCGTTGTTGACGCCGCCAAGCACCGGCGCCATATCGAAGGTCATGTTGCGAACGCGGGTATTGACCGGGGCGCCGGGGCGCATCTGCGCGGTGATCACGCCTGCGGCATCGTGGTTGACCGAGAGCGTGTAGCGACCACCGGTCGCGTCATTGAACCGCCCGGCCGGCGGGAAGTTACCCTGCGCGATGCGGAACTCAGTGATCGAGGTCTTGACCGCACCCGAAGCCGCCATGGCCTCGGAAATCTGCGAGCGGGCCACGTAGTCCTGGTAGGCCGGCAGCGCGATGGCGGCCAGGATGGCGACGATCGCCACGACGATCATCAGCTCGATGAGGGTGAAGCCCTTCTGCATCTTCTTCATGTGTGTATCCCCTAGGTGGATTTCAGAACGTCCTGTGCCACTCCGGTCGCCCGTCCGCTTCGTCCTGTGGGACGGGACGGCGGGAGTGTGCACAGCGAATAAGCAGGAAGCGTGCCAACCTGGATTCTCCCCCTGTTGCCGAGGCCGCCTGCGCCCGCAGTTATACGGGAAGGGCAGCAGGATGTGGACAGGGTCACAAGCTGACGCGAGGCGTCAGTCTCCGACCTGCGACGCAGTTCACGCTTTCACGGCTCAGGGTTCGGCGACATCCAGCGGGCCCAGCACGCGACCGGCGCGGCGGTCGACCACCAGCACCAGCTCCCGGTCGCGGGTGAACAGCGGCAGGTAGGCCAGCTGCGCGAGGTCGTCGTGGCCGTGGGCCCGGGCGAAGCGCAGCATCGCCGGCGCCAGGTCGCTGCGCTGCGCGGCCAGCCGGGTCATCGGGCGCGCGGCCTCCAGCAGGCGCGGCAGGCCGGCCTCGATGGGCTGGTAGTAGCCGGGGCGGTGCTCGACATCGGCGGCGGTCCCGTCGAGGACCCCGAACAGCAGGGCCTCGCGTTCGGCGGGATCCGCCGGGGGGAAGGCGGCGACCACCCGCGGACCGGTCCAGGGGGCGCGGGCGAAGGCCGCCGCCGGGGTCGGCTCCGGGTGCAGCTCGTTGGCGTGGACCACGACGGCGCGGTGCGGCAGGGCGACGATCCAGGCCGGGCGCGACTGCGCGGCGATGTTCACCCCGTAGGCCAGGGCCGAGAGCTGCAGGGCGACGATGCAGGCGAGGTCGAAGCGCAGCGACCGCTTGCCCAGCCGGTACACCACCAGGGTCAGCAGCGGCCCCAGCACCACGTCCACGCCGATGATGGTCATCGACAGGCGGAAGGCGCCACCGGCCATGAACAACGGCGGCGGGTACCAGACGAAGGCCAGCACCGCCATCACCGCCGCGCCGACCGCGGCGCTGATGGCCAGGTGCAGGCCCGCGGCCTGCCAGCGGTTGCGGGGCGTGCGCAGCCAGGCCATCGGGCGTCAGTCGATCCCCAGCTTCTTGAGCTTGTAGCGCAGCGCCCGGAAGGTGATGCCCAGCTGCGCGGCCGCCTTGGTCTTGTTGTAGCGGTTCTCCAGCAGGGCCTTCTCGATCGCCTCGCGCTCCAGCTGCTCGATGTACTCGGGCAGGTTCTCCGGGCTGGGCGGCGGCGTGCCGTTGCGTGGCGGCATGGCCGGCTGGGCCCCGGTGACGCGCGGGCTGTAGGGCTGTGGCCCGGTGACCGCGCCGTTCTCCGGCAGGTGCAGGTCCGGCCGGGTGATGGTGCCGGCCTCGCACATGGCCAGGGCCCGCTCCAGGGTGTTCTCCAGTTCGCGCACGTTGCCGGGAAAGTCGTACTCCTTCAGCGCCTCGACCGCATCGGCGGTCAGCTGGGCCGGCTGGCCGTCGCCCATCGCCTCGGCCAGTCGGCGCAGGATCACCTCGGCCAGGCGCGGGATGTCGTCGCGGCGCTGGCGCAGCGGCGGCACCGGCAGCTCGATGACGTTGATGCGGTAGTAGAGGTCGTGGCGGAACCTGTTCTCGGCGACCAGCTGGGCGAGGTTCTTGTGCGTGGCGGAGAGGATGCGCACGTCGATGGGCAGCTCGGTCTGTCCACCCACCGGGCGCACGCGCTTCTCCTGGATCACGCGCAGCAGCTTCACCTGCATGTGCAGCGGCAGCTCGGCGACCTCGTCCAGGAACAGGGTGCCGCCGTTGGCGGCCTGGGACAGGCCCTCCTTGTCGGCGTGCGCGCCGGTGAAGGCGCCCTTGCGGTGGCCGAAGAACTCGCTCTCCATCAGCTCGGTGGGAATGGCGCCGCAGTTGATGGGCACGAACGGGGCGCTGTTGCGCGGCCCCTGTTCGTGGATCAGCCGGGCGACGAGCTCCTTGCCGGTGCCGGACTCGCCGCTGATGTAGACCGGCGCCTGGCTGCGGGCGAGCTTGGCGATCTTGGCGCGCAGCTCCTCCATCGCCGGGCAGTCGCCGACCAGGCGGGTGGCGGCGTTGCCGCCCCGGCGCTCCTCGTGCAGGCGCAGGGCGTGCTCGACCAGCCGCCGCAGCACGCTGAGGTCCACCGGCTTGGAGACGAAGTCGAAGGCGCCGTACTTCAGGGCCTCCACCGCCGCCTCGACGTTGCCGTAGGCGGTGATCATGGCCACCGGCACATTGGGGTGGTGCTGGGCCAGGTGCTTGATGACGTCCATGCCCGAGCCGTCGGGCAGGCGCATGTCGGTCAGGCACAGGTCGTACTTGTTGCTGGGCCGGCCCAGCAGGTTCTTGGCGCTGGCCACGTCGGCGGCGGTGTCCACCCGCAGGCCCATGCGGCCCAGGGTCAGCACCAGCAGTTCGCGGATGTCGCGTTCGTCGTCGACCACCAGGGCGCTGCGCTGGGTCCCCATACGTCTTGATCCGGCCTTACGGTCTGTTGATTCCCGCAACAGTAGCCGATGCCGTTCAAGCGGGCCAGCGGGGTTTTCCCTACACCGTCCACCTGTCGCTTCTGTCAGGCGGGGGCTCGGCGCCGGCGCCGCGGGCGGGTAGACTGCCGCACGCAAGTCCCCGGCCGCGCGTCCGGGGCCGGGCGCGGCCATGGGGGCGGTGTCCGGAAAACCCCGACAAGGATGTGGACCATGCTGATCCTGACCCGGCGCCCCGGTGAGGCGCTTCGAATCGATGGCGAGAACGTGAGCGTGGCGGTGGTGGCGGTGCAGGGCGACCGGGTGCGCATCGGCGTGCTGGCCGACCGCTCGGTGCCGGTTCTGCGCGAGGAGCTGGTGAAGCCGGCGCCGGACGTGCGTGGCGCACCCGCCGGACGCCGCCCGATCGCCTGACCCGTCGAGTCCCGGCTCAGCCCTGCGCCTTGGGGAAGCGGATGCGGAAGTGGCTGCCGCCCCCGGCCAGGGTGTCGTAGGACAGGGTGCACTGGTTGGCTTCGCACAGCTGCCGGGCGATGTACAGGCCCAGGCCGGTGCCGTGCTCGGAGGTGGTGAAGAAGGGCTCGAAGATGCTCTCGGCCACCTTGGGTGGAATGCCCGGGCCGCGGTCCATGACGCTGAGGCTGGCGCCGCCGCCGGGCTCGGCCGGGTTGGCGGCCACGGTGATGCGGGCCGGTTCGCCGGGCAGGCGGCCGTAGCTGATGGCGTTGGCGACCAGCACGGTGACGATCTGGTGCAGCTGCTGGCTGTCGACCAGCACCCGGACCTCGCGCTCGGGCGAGCGGGCGACCAGCTCCACCCCCTCCAGCGGTTGGCTGGTCCGGTACTCCTCGACGAAGCGGCGGGCCCAGGTGTTGAGCTCCAGGGACTCGGGCTGGGCGCGCTCGCGCCGGGCCATGCCCAGGATGTTCTGGACAATGCCGTTCATGCGCATGCACTGGGTGTTGATGATCTCCACCAGGCGCCGGTCGGCCTCCGGCAGCACGTCGCATTCCTCCAGCAGCTGGGCGGAGTAGCTGATCGCCGCCAGCGGGTTGCGGATCTCGTGTGCGATCGAGGCCGACAGCCGGCCCAGGGTGGCCAGGGTCAGCTGCTCGGCCTTGCGCGAGAACAGGGTGGTGTCCTCCAGGAACACCAGCACCAGCTGCTCGTCGCTGCCCAGCAGGGTGAAGCGCGGGATCACCTCCGGGGCGTCCTCGCTCAGGGCCACCGGCTTGGTGTCGGCGGGGCGGCCGTTGCGCCAGCCCCACAGCCGCCTGGAAAGTTCCGGGGCGATCTCGCCCAGGTTGCGCTGGTCGGGCGGCGGGTTGCCCAGCAGGGCCCACGCGGACTCGTTGTACATGCGCACGCGGTTGTCGTCGTCGACCACCAGCAGGCCGGTGCGCATGCGCCGGATGATCATCTCGTTGACCTGGGCCAGGTTGGCCAGGTCCAGCTCGCGCTGGTCGACCAGGCGCTGGCTGGCGCGCAGCTGCAGGCCCAGCTGGTTGGTGAACAGGGCGATGCCGAGGTAGCTGACCGTGAACATGACCGGCTCGGCCAGCGGTCGCCCGCTGACGGGGTCGCCGCCGGTGAGCAGGAACTCCGCGATCACCGCTATGCCGGCCAGCAGTGCCAGGCCCAATGCCGTGTACAGCCGCAGCAGGATGGCCGCCGCGCCGACGTTGACGACCAGCAGCAGGGCGATGCCGCTTTCAAAGCCTGACAGCGACTGGATCGCCAGGGCCGCCACGATGATGTCCACCCCCAGGCCGACCGTTGCCTGCCGCGACAGGCTGCGGTCCGGGTCGCGCCGGATCCACAGCAGCAGGGCGGCCACGCCCAGGTAGACCACGGCCAGCACCTGGGCCAGCATCGGCTCGCGCAGTTCCACGAACACCGTGCCGAACGGGCTGTAGACCAGGAAGGCCAGCAGGCCGGCCTCCAGCAGCCGGTAGAGCGCGAACAGGTACAGCTCCCGCTGCAGGGCCTCCTCGCCCGTCAACCCGCGATGCCGCCCCAACCAGCCCTGTAGCGCCACGCGACCTCCCCTCGGGGCCTGTCCTGGATGCCCGGCCCGCTTTTGCCTTCGGCCCGGGGCTCGGTCACAATATAGGGCTTGTCCGGGCGTTTGTGGCCCGGGCTGTCTCCGGCGCCCCGGCTCGCTGGCATCGCCCCCCGGCCGCGTCGTCCCCTCCCGCAGTACGCAGTCGATGGGTGTTCAATGAATTTCCACGAGTATCAGGCCAAGGAACTCTTCGCCGAGTACGGTATCCCCGTGCCCGCCGGGCGTGTCGCCCGAACCGCCGAGGAGGCCGTCGAGGCCGCCAAGGCCCTGGGTGGCGACTTCTGGGTGGTCAAGGCCCAGATCCACGCCGGTGGCCGCGGCAAGGCCGGCGGCGTGAAGCTGTGCAAGACCCTCGACGCGGTCAAGGACGCCGCCAACACCATGCTCGGCTCGAAGATGGCCACCTACCAGACCGGTGGCGTCGAGCTGCCGGTGGACCTGGTGTTGGTCACCGAGGCCGGCGAGATCGACAAGGAGCTCTACCTGTCGGTGCTGGTCGATCGCTCGACGAAGTCGATCACCTTCATCGCCTCCGCCGAGGGCGGCGTCGAGATCGAGGAGGTCGCGAAGAACAACCCCGACGCCATCCACAGCCTCAACGTGAACTACGTCGAGGGCCTGCAGCCCTACCAGTGCCGCCAGGTCGGCTTCGCCATGGGCCTCACCGCCAAGCAGACCGGCCAGCTGACCAAGCTGATGCTGGGCCTGTTCAAGCTGTTCAATGAAAAGGACCTGGCCCTGGTCGAGCTCAACCCGCTGGCCATCCTCAAGGACGGCAACCTCGCCGCCCTGGACGGCAAGGTGAACTCCGACGACAACGCCGCCTTCCGCCAGCCGAAGCTGGTCGCCATGCGCGACATCCGGCAGGAGGACGAGACCGAGGTCGCCGCCAGCCAGCACGACCTCAACTACGTCACCATGGACGGGACCATCGGCTGCATGGTCAACGGCGCCGGCCTGGCCATGGCGACGATGGACGTGATCCAGCTCGAGGGCGGTTCGCCGGCGAACTTCCTCGACGTCGGCGGTGGCGCGACCAAGGAGCGCGTGACCGAGGCCTTCAAGCTGATCCTGTCCTCGGACAAGGTCAAGGCGATCTTCGTGAACATCTTCGGCGGCATCGTGCGCTGCGACATGATCGCCGAGGGCATCATCGCCGCGGTCAAGGAGGTCGACGTCCGGGTGCCGGTGATCGTTCGCCTGGAGGGGACCAACGTGGAGAAGGGCAAGGAGCTGCTGAAGAACTCCGGCCTGGCCATCGAGGCCGCCGACGACATCAACGACGGTGCCAAGAAGGCCGTCGCCGCCGCTGCCGCGTAAGAGGATCCCGATTCCATGTCTGTTCTCGTCAACAAGAATACGAAGGTCATCGTCCAGGGCTTCACCGGCCAGCAGGGCACCTTCCACGCCGAGCAGATGCTCGAGTACGGCACCAAGGTGGTCGGCGGCGTGACCCCGGGCAAGGGTGGCCAGACCCACATCGGCCTGCCGGTGTTCAACACCGTCGCCGACGCGGTCGAGGAGACCGGCGCCGACGCCTCGGTGATCTACGTGCCGCCGCCGTTCGCGGCCGATGCCATCCTGGAGGCCGCCGACGCCGGCATCCGCGTCATCGTGTGCATCACCGAGGGCATCCCGGTGCTGGACATGCTGCGGGTGAAGAACGTGCTGGACGAGTACGACGACGTCACCCTGATCGGCCCCAACTGCCCGGGCATCATCACCCCGGGCGAGTGCAAGATCGGCATCATGCCCGGCCACATCCACATGCCGGGCCGGGTCGGCATCGTCTCGCGCTCCGGCACGCTGACCTATGAGGCCGTGAAGCAGACCACCGACGCCGGCCTCGGCCAGTCGACCTGCATCGGCATCGGCGGCGACCCGATCCAGGGCATGAACTTCATCGACGCGCTGGAGCTGTTCCAGGACGACCCGCAGACCGAGGGCATCATCCTGGTCGGCGAGATCGGCGGCAGCGCCGAGGAAGAGGCCGCGGAGTTCATCGCCGAGCACGTCACCAAGCCGGTGGTGGGCTTCATCGCCGGCGCCTCGGCCCCTCCGGGCAAGCGCATGGGCCACGCCGGCGCCATCGCCTCGGGCGGGCAGGGCACCGCCGAGGGCAAGTTCGCCGCGCTGCAGAAGGCCGGCGTCACCACGGTGAAGTCGCCCGGCGACCTGGGCCGTGCGCTGGCGGAGAAGATGAAGGGCTGAGCCCTGTCCGACCGCTGGAACGACGAAAGGCCACCTCCGGGTGGCCTTTTGTTTGCGCTTGTGCCGTGGGAAGGACAGTGGGCCCAGGCCCGCCCCATGGCTAGAGACGCAGGCGGGCCATCTTCCGGCGGGTTTCCCCGCCGGCCCCCAAGCCCGACCTGCACCATGGGGCGGGCCTGGGCCCACCGCGCAACAGTGTAACCGCGAAGCCGCAGTCGTTCCGGGACCGCGGTCACGCCCGGGGCTGGCAGGCGCGTTGCAAACAGGGACAATGGCGCGATGAACCGACCCCTGCGCATCGCCCTGGCCCAGTTCGACTTCCCGATCGGCGACGTCGCCGGCAACGTCGAGCGCATCCGCGCCCTGATCGGCGAGGCCCGCGACGTCCACGGCGCCGACCTGGTGCTGTTCCCGGAGCTGGCCGTGAGCGGCTACCCGCCCGAGGACCTGCTGCTCAAGCCCAGCTTCCTGGCCGCCTGCCAGGCCGGGCTGCAGGCGATCGCCCCGGCCACCACCGGCATCACCGCCATCGTCGGGCACCCGGAGCCGTCGGGCCCGGTGGTCTACAACGCCGCCAGCGTGCTGGCCGGCGGGCGCCTCGCCCACACCTACCGCAAGCGCGAACTGCCCAACTACGCCGTCTTCGACGAGCGCCGCTACTTCGCCCGCGGCGGCAACCACCCGCTGGTGGTGGAGGTGGCCGGGGTGAACGTCGGCGTGCTGGTGTGCGAGGACCTGTGGCACGACACGCCGATCCGGCAGCTGGCCGAGGGCGGGGCGGAGTGCGTTGCGGTGATCAACGCCTCGCCCTACGAGCGCGACAAGGCCGCCGACCGGGATGCGCTGCTGGCCCAGCGCGCCGCCGACCACGGCGTGGCCATCGCCTACCTCAACGTGGTCGGCGGCCAGGACGAGCTGGTCTTCGACGGCAGTTCCTGCCTGGCCGACGGCGACGGCACCGTGCACCCGGCGGCGCGGGCCTTCGAGGGGCACTGGCTGGTGGCGGAGTTCGACCCGGTCGACCGCAGCTTCACCCGCATCGCCTGGCCGGAGGAGACCGACGAGAGCCGCGAGTCGCTGGCCTACCGCGCCATCGTGCGCGGCATCCGCGACTACGTGGGCAAGAACGGCTTCCGGCAGGTGTTGCTGGGGCTGTCCGGCGGCATCGACTCCTCGCTGGTGCTGGCGATGGCGGTGGACGCGGTGGGCGCGGAGAACGTGCTGGCGGTGCGCCTGCCCTCCCGCTACACCGCCGGCCTGAGCAACGACCTGGCCGACGAGCAGGCCCGGGCCCTGGGGGTGCGGCTGGAGACCGTGCCGATCGAGGCGCCGTTCCAGGGCTTCCTCGATGCCCTGGGTCCACTGTTCGCCGGGCACGAGCCCGACCTGACCGAGGAGAACCTGCAGTCGCGCAGCCGCGGCGCCATCCTCATGGCCTTGTCCAACAAGTTCGGGCACCTGTTGCTGACCACCGGCAACAAGAGCGAGTACGCGGTCGGCTACGCGACCATCTACGGCGACATGTGCGGCGGCTACGCGCCGATCAAGGACCTCTACAAGACCGAGGTCTACGCCCTGTCGCACTGGCGCAACGCCCAGCAGCCCGACGGTGCACCGCCGGCGGTGCCGCCCGGGGTCATCGAGCGCGCGCCGTCGGCGGAGCTGCGCGAGAACCAGACCGACCAGGATTCACTGCCGCCCTACGAGGTGCTCGACGACCTGCTCAGGATCTGGATCGACCTCGACGGCAGCCGCGACGAGCTGCGCGCCGCCGGGCATTCCGAGGCCGACATCGCCCGGGTGACCCGGCTGGTGAAGGTCAACGAGTGGAAGCGGCGGCAGGCCGCGCCGGGACCGAAGGTGTCCCGGCGTGCGTTCGGGCGCGAGCGGCGCTACCCGATCACCAGCGGCTGGAACTGAAGCGCCGGCCGGGCCGGCGCCGGCCTCAGCGGTTGCCGCCGAAGGGGTTGAGCCGGCCCAGGCGGCCGCGGCGCTGCGGCCACTCGCCGCTCAGCCACGGGTGGTTGGGCTCGTTGAGCTGCAGCACCCGGCGCGAGTCCTGCGACAGGTCGTCCTGTCCGAGGCGGGCGTAGGACGCGCCCATCAGGGCCACGGCGTCGTACTGGTATTCGCTCTGCGGGTAGGTTTCCAGCACGTGCTGGCCGCGGGCGGCGGCGGCCAGGTAGGCGCCCTTGTGGAAGTAGAAGGTGCCGACGTTGATCTCGTGGCGGGCCATCTGGTTGCGCAGGTAGACCATGCGCTGGCGGGCGTCGGCGGCGTAGATGCTGTCGGGGAAGCGGCGGATGAGCTCGGCGAAGTCGTTGTAGCTCTGCCGCACCGAGGACTGGTCGCGCTGGGTCATGTCCAGGCGCGCGACCCGTTCGGTGAACGCGTTCTCGCGGCTGAAGTTGATCAGGCCCTTGAGGTAGTACGCGTAGGCGATGTGCTCGTGGGTGGGGTAGGTGCGGATGAAGCGGTTGATCGTGGAGGTCGCCTCCGGGTAGCGGCCGGCGCGGAACTGCGTGTAGGCCAGCTCGATCTGCGCGTGCTCGGTGTACTCGCCGAACGGGAAGCGGGCGATGAGGCGGGTGTAGTAGCGCTCGGCGCGGCTGAGGTTGCCGCCGACCAGGGAGCGCTTGGCCTCCTCGTACATCTGGTCCACCGGCAGGGTTTCGGTGGGTTCGTTGCGCTGGAACAGACCGCAGCCGGCCATCAGCAGCGCAAGCAGGGTGACCAGGGACAGGCGGGCGAGGCCGGGGAATGAAGTCATCGTGTGCTCGGTCGCGGGAACGGGGGCGCACCGGGGCGCCAGAGACGGGATAATAGCGCATGGTCCAAGACGGGCTCCAACGGGGGTGCAACGCCACATGAATGCCGATCAACGCGACGACGAGGACACCGAACTGCTCGAGGCCCAGGTGCCGCTGGAGGCCGCCGGACGCCGGTTCGACCAGGTGCTGGCCGAACTGTTCCCCGACTTCTCGCGCTCGCGGCTCTCGGAATGGGTGAAGTCCGGCGACGCCCTGCTCGACGGGCGGCAGGTGCGCCCGCGCGAGGCGGTGCAGGGCGGGGAGTCGGTGGTGGTGGCGGTGAAGATGACCACCGAGACCCGCGCCGAGCCCGAGGACATCCCCCTGGACGTCCTGTACGAGGACGACGAGGTGCTGGTGATCGACAAGCCGGCCGGCCTGGTCGTCCACCCCGGCGCCGGCAACCCGCGCGGCACCCTGGTCAACGCCCTGCTGTTCCGCGACCCGTCGCTGGCGGAGCTGCCGCGCGCGGGCATCGTCCACCGGCTGGACAAGGACACCTCCGGGGTGATGGTGGTCGCGCGGACGCTGCGGGCCCACACCGCCCTGGTCGAGCAGCTCTCCGGCCGCGAGGTGCACCGCCAGTACGTGGCCGTGGTGGCCGGCCCGATGATCGCCGGCGGCACGGTGGATGCGCCGATCGGCCGCCACCCCAGCGACCGCATCCGCATGGCCGTGGTCGCCAACGGCCGCGACGCGGTCACCCACTACCGGGTCCGCGAGCGCTTCCGCTCCCACACCGTGGTCGAGTGCCGGCTGGAAACCGGCCGCACGCACCAGATCCGGGTGCACATGGCCCACGTGCGCCACCCCATCGTCGGCGACCCCCTGTACGCCCGCCTGACCCAGCCCAAGGGCGCCACCGAGGCCCTGGCCGAGGGCCTGCGGGCCTTCCGGCGGCAGGCGCTGCACGCCGAGAAGCTCAGCTTCGCCCACCCGGCCACCGGCGAGCCGGTGACCACCGAGGCGCCGCTGCCGGCGGACATGGTCCGGCTGCTGGGCTGGCTGCGCGAGGACACGCAGGCCTTCGAGGCCCGCGGCGGCCGATGAGGGCCGCCATCCCGGTGGTCGAGGCCGACTGGCCGGGTCTGGCCGGCCCGCGGCGGGTGCGCGCGGTGACGACCCGGCGCGACGGCCCCGGTCTCTCGCAGCCGCCCTTCGATGCCTTCAACCTCGGCCACCGCGGTCCCGACGCCGACCGTCCCGAGGCGGTGGAGACGAACCGTGCCCGGTTGATGCTGGACCTGGGCCTGCCCGGGCCGCCGCGCTGGCTGCGCCAGGTCCACGGCACCATTGTGCTGCGCGACCCCGGCGTCAACGAGCCCGAGGCCGACGCCGCGATCACCGCCGACCCGGCCTGCGTGCTGGCCATCCTGACCGCCGACTGCCTGCCGGTGGTGCTGGTCGCCGCCGACCAGTCGGAGGTCGGCGCCGCGCACGCCGGCTGGCGCGGCCTGGCCGCCGGCGTGCTGGAGGCCACGGTGGCCGCGATGCACACCCCGCCCGAGCACCTGCACGCCTGGCTGGGCCCGGCCGCCGGCCCCCGGCGCTACGAGGTCGGCGAGGAGGTCTTCGTCGCCTTCACCGACCCCGACCCGGGTGCCGCCGGGGCCTTCGTGCCGACCCGGCCGGGACACTGGCACGTCGACCTCTACGCCCTGGCCCGCCGCCGCCTGGCCGCAGCCGGCCTGCCCGCCACCGCCGTCGGCGGTGGCGACCGCTGCACCATCGGCGAACCCGACGCGTTCTACTCGCACCGTCGCGACGGCCGCACCGGGCGGATGGCGACGCTGGTGTGGTGGCCGGGGAGCAGGGGTGAGCGGGTGGAGCGAGAAGTGAGCACGAAGAGCGAGAAGTGAGCGCCAGGAGCGAGGAGTGAGGAGTGAGAGAGGGCATGGCGACTGCCTCGGCCGCTCCCCACTCACTCCTCACTGCTCGCTTCACCCCTCACTGCTCGTCCCACCGCCTCACCCCATCCGCCCCGCCTCCAGCACCTCCACCCAATACCCGTCGGGGTCCTTGATGAAGGCGATGTCCTTCATCATCCCGTCGGTCAGGCGCTTCTGGAACGGCACGCCGAGCGACTCGAAGCGGGCGCAGGCGGCCTCCACGTCGGGAACGCTGACGCAGATGTGGCCGAAGCCGCGGGGGTCGCTGTTGCCGCTGTGGTAGCTGAGGTCGGGGTCGTCCTCGCTGCCGTGGTTGTGGGTGAGCTCCAGCACGCCGGGCCGGCTGAACAGCCAGCGCCCCAGCGCGGCCTCGTCCTCGGGGATCTTCGAGGGGTCCTCGACCAGCACCAGGAAGTACAGGCTGAAGCCCGCCTCGGCGAAGTCGCGCCGGCGCGCCACCGTGAAGCCCAGCACCCGGGTGTAGAAGTCCAGCGACTTCCCGATGTCCTTCACCCGCAGCATGGTGTGGTTGAACACGTACTGCCGGGTCACCGCATCGGGCCGGCCGGTCACGCCGGGCAGGTCGTCGGGGTCGGGTCGGGGCATGGGGGGCTCCTGGGTGGGGGTGGGTGGGGGATGGGGTGAGGGTAGTGGGGGTGGGCTTAAGGAAGCGAGAAAGCCGGGAACGGGTGAAGGGGAGTGGGAAACGGGAGAAGGGCGGAGCCCCGCGCGCTGCTGCTCCCTCCCTTTTCCCACTCCCCTTCACCCGTTCCCGCTTCATTTGCCCTTTCCCGCTTCACCGCCCCTTGACCCCCCCACCCCCCACCCACACATAGCTCCCATCGGCGCCACGGCGCCCCTCGACCCGGAGACCTCCCATGCGGATGGACAAGCTGACCTCGCGTTTCCAGCAGGCGATCGCCGATGCGCAGTCGCTGGCGGTGGGGCGCGACCACAACATGATCGAGCCGGTGCACGTGCTGGTGGCCCTGATCGACCAGCAGGGCGGGTCGACCCGGCCGATGCTGGCGCAGGCCGGGGTCAACGTGCCCCTGCTGCGCGAGCGGCTGGGCGAGGTGCTGGAAAAGCTGCCGAAGGTGGCCGGGCAGGAGGGCAACCTCAACGTCGGCAACGACCTCGCGCGCCTGTTCAACCTCACCGACAAGCTGGCCCAGCAGCGCGGCGACAGCTTCATCGCCAGCGAGCTGTTCGTGCTGGCCTGCCTGGAGGACCGCGGCGACGTCGGCCGGGTGCTCAAGGACGTCGGCGCCGGCAAGGCGCGCATCGAGGCGGCCATCGAGAAGCTGCGCGGTGGCGAGAAGGTGGCCTCGGAGAACGCCGAGGACAGCCGCCAGGCGCTGGAGAAGTTCACCGTCGACCTGACCGCGCGGGCGGAGTCGGGCAAGCTCGACCCGGTCATCGGCCGCGACGAGGAGATCCGCCGCACCATCCAGGTGCTGCAGCGGCGCACCAAGAACAACCCGGTGCTGATCGGCGAGCCCGGCGTGGGCAAGACCGCCATCGTCGAGGGCCTGGCCCAGCGCATCATCAACGGCGAGGTGCCCGAGGGCCTGCGCGGCAAGCGCGTGCTGAGCCTGGACATGGGCGCGCTGATCGCAGGCGCGAAGTACCGCGGCGAGTTCGAGGAGCGGCTCAAGGGCGTGCTCAACGACCTCTCGCGGCAGGAGGGGCAGGTGATCCTGTTCATCGACGAGCTGCACACCATGGTCGGTGCCGGCAAGGCGGAGGGCTCCATGGACGCGGGCAACATGCTCAAGCCGGCCCTGGCCCGGGGCGAGCTGCACTGCATCGGCGCGACCACGCTCGACGAGTACCGCAAGTACGTCGAGAAGGACGCCGCCCTGGAGCGCCGCTTCCAGAAGGTGCTGGTCGGCGAGCCCTCGGTGGAGGACACCATCGCCATCCTGCGCGGGCTCAAGGAGAAGTACGCCGTCCACCACGGCGTGGAGATCACCGACCCGGCGATCGTCGCCGCCGCCACCCTCAGCCACCGCTACATCGCCGACCGCCAGCTGCCCGACAAGGCCATCGACCTGATGGACGAGGCGGCCAGCCGCATCCGCATGGAGATCGACTCCAAGCCCGAGGAGATGGACCGCAAGGAGCGGCGCCTGATCCAGCTCAAGATCCAGCGCGAGGCGCTGAAGAAGGAGAAGGACGAGCAGTCGCGGCAGCGGCTGTCCGACCTGCAGGACGAGATCGCCACGCTGGAGCGCGAGTACACCGACCTGGAGGAGATCTGGAAGGCCGAGAAGGCGACCCTGACCGGGGCGACGAAGGTCAAGGAACAGATCGAGCAGGCCCGGCTGGAGCTGGAGGCCGCACAGCGTCGGCAGGACTACACCCGCATGAGCGAGATCCAGTACGGCACCATCCCGGCACTGGAGAAGCAGCTGGCCGCCGCCCAAGAGGCGGAGAACCGGGGCTTCCAGCTGCTGCAGGACAAGGTCACCGAAGAGGAGATCGCCGAGGTGGTCGCGCGCTGGACCGGCATCCCGGTCAGCAAGATGCTCCAGGGCGAGCGCGAGAAGCTGCTGCGCATGGAGGAGGGCCTGCAGCGGCGGGTGGTCGGCCAGTCCGAGGCCGTGCGCGCGGTGTCCGATGCCATCCGCCGCAGCCGTGCCGGGCTCTCCGACCCCAACCGCCCCAACGGCAGCTTCCTGTTCCTGGGCCCCACCGGCGTGGGCAAGACCGAGCTGTGCAAGGCGCTGGCGGAGTTCCTTTTCGACACCGACGAGGCCATGGTGCGCATCGACATGTCCGAGTTCATGGAGAAGCACTCCGTGGCCCGGCTGATCGGTGCGCCGCCGGGCTACGTCGGCTACGAGGAGGGCGGCTACCTGACCGAGGCGGTGCGCCGCCGGCCTTACTCGGTGCTGCTGCTCGACGAGGTCGAGAAGGCGCACCCGGACGTGTTCAACGTGCTGCTGCAGGTGCTCGACGACGGCCGCCTGACCGACGGCCAGGGCCGCACGGTCGACTTCCGCAACACCGTCATCGTGCTGACCTCCAACCTGGGCTCCAACCTGATCCAGGAGCTGTCGACCGACGACTCCGAGGAGGCCTACACGCAGATCAAGGCCGCGGTCATGGGCGTGGTGCAGGCGCAGTTCCGGCCGGAGTTCATCAACCGCCTCGACGAGATCGTCGTCTTCCACCCGCTGGGCAAGGCCCAGATCCGCGAGATCGCCCGGATCCAGACCAGCTACCTGCAGAAGCGCCTGGGCGAGCGCCAGATCGGCATCGAGCTGGAGGACTCCGCGCTGCAGCTGCTGGGCAACGTCGGCTTCGACCCGGTCTACGGCGCACGGCCGCTGAAGCGGGCCATCCAGCAGCAGCTGGAGAACCCGCTGGCGCAGAAGATCCTCTCCGGCGAGTTCACCGCCGGCGACAGCATCCGCGTCGCCGCCGAGGGCGGGGCGCTGGTGTTCGCGAAGCTGTGATGCACCGGGGTGGCCCGAACGGGTCACCCCCGACGCAGCGCCTCAGCCGGCTTCGGCGGCCGGGCGGCTGTCGTGGCCGGAGGCCTCGCGACGCGGCCGGCCCGGTAGCAGGCCCTGGCGGACCATGCGGTCGATGCGGGCGAAGATCTCCTGCCGGCCGAAGGGCTTCTTGAGCAGGTCGAAGGCGCCGATGCGCTTGGCGTAGAACTGCTCGACCGCCTCGGCGTTGCCGCTGATCATCACCACCGGGATGTCGCGGGTGGCCGGGTCCCGGCGCAGCTCGCGCATGGCCGCGAAGCCGTTCATGCCCGGCAGCACGATGTCCAGGAAGATCAGTTCCGGCTTGAAGGCCTGCACCTGGGCCAGGCCCGATTCCGCGTCGGCGGCGGTCACCACCTCGTAGCGGTTCTGGCCCAGCATCCGCGAGAGCAGGGTGGTGATCAGCCGGGAATCGTCGATGACCAGGATGCGCAGGCCTTCGCGGGCGTTGGCGCGCTCCACGCGTCGACGCCTGGGCGTGCCCTCGCCGGGCGCGGCCTCGGGGATGGAACGGGAAAGCAGCCGCCGGAACAGGCCGGGACGGTCCATGTCGTGCCTCCAGGTGATGCGGGGGAGTCCTGAGTCTCCGTCCGCGGGAGTGGTGTGTGCAAGCAACGGGGGCGTATGGGAAATCCGGCCACCCGCGGTCGGTAAGGGCTATCATTCCGTCCGGAGCGGCCCGGGGATGCCGCGCCGCTGCAGGGGACAGGGGGAAGCGATGGCGTTGCGCCTGGGAGGACTGGTCGCCGTGCTCGGGTTGCTGGCGGGCTGCCAGGCCGAGGATCCGCCGTGCACGCGCGGCCTCACGGGTCCCACGGGGGACTATCACCAGGCCCTGTCCAGTCGGGACGAGGCGCTGTTGCGCGCCAGGGCCCTGGCCCTGCGCGAGGCCCTGGCGGCCTGTCCGCCGGCGGACCGCAACGAGGTCGTGGTGCCCCTCCCCTGGGGCCATGCCTGGTTGTTCAACGAACTCGCGGTGAATGCGCTGTCGCCGGATCTGGTGGATGCCGAAGGCCTGTCGCGCCGCCAGCAGGAGGACCTGCTGGTGCACGCCGCGGCATTCGGCGACGTCCATACGCTCCGCGCCCTGCTGGCCATGGGCTTTCCGGAGCCGCGGGAGGACGGGGACCGGTACCGGCTGCTGGGCTGGGTGGTCGGCGGGGCGTTCGACACGGTCGAGAAGCTGTCGCTGCTGCTCGACAGCGGTGTTGCAGCGCCTCCGCCCAAGGAGCTCAGGCGATGGGCCGACCACGCGGTGGGCGAGGGCGAAGCCGAGGTGGCGGCCTTCCTGGCGTCGCTGGCCGATGAACGCGACGGGGCCGCGTCGCGATGACGACCGCCACGCGCCAGCGTCAGAAGGGCGGCTGGGTCGGGCGTCGGACGGGATCGGGTCGGCGGCGGTCGCCGATGCGCACGTGCCTTCAGGCGGTCGCCCTGGCGGCGGTCCTGGGGGGCTGCGGCATCCGGTTCGACCCGGATGGCGTCGCGCAGGTCTTCATGACTGTCGACGGCATCGAGTTCCTGGTTAACGTGGGCGGGGAAGGCACCGAGGTGCGGCTCCACTTCCACGGCTTCCCCGGCGTCAGTCAGCACTGGGTGCCGCCCGAGGAGCTGTACTCCGCGGATTTCGCCGCCGAGACGGGGGTGTACGTGTTCAAAGTGCCGGCCGAGTGCGAGATGCGGGTGACCCAGACAGCTTTCGCTGGCAAGGTCCGCCCGGAAGGCGTGAGTGTGGCTGGGCGGATAGATCGGGATGGTGAGCCGATGTACTTCTCGACCCTCATGACGGTGGCGGAGCTGGATGCTGCCCCGGCCCTGTGCGCCCGGGTGCGTCGGGCGCTTCGTCGGGGTCCTTGAGGTGGCCGGCCGGCCCCGACGCCCGGGAGTGTCCATGTCGAGGAGGATGAGGATCTGGGCGGCCTCAGGCCTTGCACTGCTGCTGGCCGCTGCCGGAGGCCTGCACCTTGTGAACGCGCATCTGCAGGGCATGACCGGGCCTCCGCTGGCGACCCTGGATGTGGCGTTGAATCCGGTGCACGCCGATGCCTTGATCGCGGAGCTGGAGCGCTTCGCGGACAGGGAGCGCATGAGGTTCAGGGCCAGGGCGGTTCGCCCCGAGGGCGGCTTCCATGCCGTGGAGATGTGGCGCCCGGGCCTGGAGGTGATCGCGGTCAATCCGGAGAAGGCGGGGGCGTTCCAGCTTGGGATCTACTCGTCTCGAACACCCCGTCCCGACGACGAGGCGCTCGACCGGTTCCTGGGTGGCCTCCGGGACGCGATCCTGCGGGTTCCAACGGCTGAAGTTCGAACGAAGGGCGCCGAGCCGTGATGTCGAGTCCTGGGGTTCGTCGGCATCGCATTGATCGGCCATGCGACAGCAGGTTGATGCATTGGACCGATTGAAAGTGATCGCGGAGTAGTGGGGTCTTGAAAGCTCTCTCTGGTTTGACGCGCGAGGTCCTTGCTTCCGGCTTTGGCGTCGCCGTCTATACGGCCTGGTGCCTGGTGGCTGCCATTGCATTCAAAACCCCGGTAACCGACCAGTCCTACACCGTGCCCGCCTGCGACGGGTTCAGTCGCGTCATTGAGGTCGATGCGAGCATTTCCGATCCGAACGAGGCCCACCAGGACTACCTGAGAAGAAATCCCGGGTACGCCGAGTGTATGCGTGCGTCGGCTCGCTTCGACCAGCTGAATCCGAACGGCCCGAGGAGGTACGTCGTCCTTGGCCTGCTGGCGCTGGCGTCGTTCCGCATGACCCGCTCGGTGCCCTGGATGCTGTTGGCCGGCGCCGGTCTGGGCGGTGTGCTGGTGGCCATCGACGTCACGGCAACCATCGGTCTGATGGTGGTGCTGGCCTGGTGGGTGGGCGGTGTCGCGGGTTCGGTCCACCGGCGGTGGCGGAAGCGGTCGGAGGGTGGGCTGGCCGCCTGATGGTCGCCCGCGCGGCCGCGTTGGACGCGGGTACCCTCCGGAAGCCCGGGCTGTGACGGGCTGCGTGACACCGCCCCGGAACGGGCTCTGGTACCTTCGGGGGCCGATTCCACCCCAGCAACCACGAGGTGTCACGATGCTTCGACCCCTGACCCTGGCCGCCCTGCTCGCCGCGGGCCCCGGCCTCTCGCTGCCCGCGCCGGTGCAGGCCCAGCCGCAGCCGCTGAGCGCGGAGACGATGTGGGAGCTCAAGCGGCTGTCCAGCCCGCAGGTCTCGCCCGACGGGCGCTGGACGGTGCTGCAGGTGGCCACCAGCGACCGCGACAAGGACCGCTTCGCCAACCGGCTGTGGCTGTTCGACAACCGCGACGGGTCCAGCCGGCCGCTGACCGCGGAGAACGTGGACAGCAGCAGCGCGGCCTGGGCGCCGGACAGCCGCCGCGTGGCCTTCGTATCCCGCCGCGAGGGTGACGACGCCGGACAGGTCTACGTCATCTCGCTCGACGGCGGCGAGGCGATGCGGGTGACCGGGGTGCCGACCGGCGCCGCGGCGCCGATGTGGTTCCCCGACGGCAGCCAGATCGCCTTCATCACCCGCGTGTGGACCGACCTGGAGGACTGGGAGGCGCAGGGCGCGCGGCTGAAGGAGCGTTCGGATTCGAAGGTGTCGGCCAGGACCTGGGACAGCGCCCCGGTGCGTCACTGGGACCGCTGGCTCGACGACCGCGAGGCGCACCTGTACCGGGTGCCGGCCACCGGTGGCGACCCGATCGCCATCACCCGCGCCTTCGGCGTGGCGCTGCCGGCGCAGGACGCCGGCACCGGCCACTACGACATCGCCCCCGACGGCCAGGAGGTCGCGGTGGTGGTGAACACCGACGAGACCGGCATCCGGCCCAACCCGGACATCCTGCTGCTGCCGCTGGGCGGCGGCGAGCCCCGCAACATCACCGCCGACAACCCGGCGCCGGACACCAACCCGCGCTACAGCCCCGACGGCCGCTACCTGGCCTTCGCCCAGCAGGAGACGGTGGGCTTCTACGCCGACCGCGCGCGGCTGGCGCTCAAGGACCGCCGCAGCGGCGACGTCCGCATCGTCGCCGACGACTTCGACCGCTCCATCGGCAGTTCGCTGTGGTCGGCCGACGGTCGCAGCAAGGTCGCGGCCATCGAGGACGCGGGCACCATCCGCCTGTTCCGCATCGACATCGAGCGCGACCGGGTCACCCCCATCACCGGCGACACCAGCTTCGGTTCGCCGTCGATGTCGCGCGACGGCAGCGTGCTGGTGGCCCTCAACGAGAGCTTCGTGCTGCCGCCCACCCTGGTCCGGGTGGACCCGCGCAACGGTCGCGCCACCAAGGTCTCCGACTTCAACGACGCCGTGCTGGCGAACGTCGCCTTCGGCACGTATGAAAGCGTGACCTTCGAGGGCGCCAACGGCGCGCCGATCCAGATGTGGGTCAGCTACCCGCCGGGCTTCGACCGCTCGCGCGCACATCCGCTGTACCTGCTGCTGCACGGCGGCCCGCACAACGGGATCACCGACGGCTTCCACTGGCGCTGGAACGCGCAGGTGTTCAACAGCTGGGGCTACGTCACCGCCTGGCACAACTTCCACGGCAGCTCCGGCTTCGGGCAGGACTTCGCCGACTCGATCACCAACGACTGGGCGACGCTGCCGTTCGAGGACACCATGCGCGCAGCGCAGTGGTTCGCCGACCAGCCCTGGATCGACGCGGACCGCATGGCCGCCGGCGGCGGCAGCTACGGTGGCTACCTGGCCAGCCTGATCCTGGGGCGCGATCACCCGTTCCAGACCCTGGTCGCGCACGCCGCGGTCTACAACCACTACACCCAGATGGCGGCGGACTTCGGTGCCACCGAGCGCCGCTTCGGTCCGTACTGGGGCGAGGGCGAGGCCTTCTTCCGCGAGACGTCCCCGCACTACTTCGCCGGCAACTTCGACACCCCGACCCTGGTGATCCACGGCGAGCTCGACTACCGCGTCCCGGTCAACCACGGCGTGGAGCTGTTCAACACCCTGCAGAACCGCGGCGTGCGCAGCCGCTTCGTCTACTACCCCGACGAGAACCACTGGATCCTCAAGCACAACAACTCGCTGCACTGGTACGGCGAGAAGCAGGCCTGGCTGGAGGCGTTCATCGGGGGGGACGGATGAGCCGACCGCGGGCCACTGACGGTACGGGTCTGTTCGGGTCTTGATCAGTAGGGAGATATGCACAGATGGACGCGCGCGCAATCGCCGCGCTTGCACTCCTGTTGCTTGGATCGGCGGTGACGCCGGTTGGCGCAGGCAATGCGCTTCATCGTTGCGAGGGCTGCAGTCAGGCCCAGATGGAAAACCGCGCAAAGCAGCTGGGGGTCGGGACCCATCACATCTTCAGTGTTTCCGGAAGTCGGGTTCGAGCATTCGAAGTGCTCTTCGAGCCGGAACTGGTGACTGGGCCGACAGCGGATCCGTGGCTGGTCTGGTCGATACCCGTCCCGCAGCAGACGCAGGATGCGTTTGCGGGCTTGCTGATGGTGCAAGGCCCGGCCACGCAGATCGTCGAGGTCGAGCTGGTGGATCTCGACGTGCCCAACTCGTCGAACGCTTCGGCCTACACCATCATGACCGACTTCAGCCTTCGAGGGAGGATCGGTGACCGGATTGGCCAGGGGAACTGGCCCGGGCTCAGCCCTTACCTGAGTGCTTTCCTTTCCGCAGGGCTGTCGATCTTCGGCATGGAGGAGCCGACCCAGGTTCATTTCAAGGTCGTGACCAAGGATGGCTCCTACGTTGTGTACAAGTGGCAATCGGGCATCGTCGGAGCGAAGTATCGGCCCGGCATGTCGCGCAACGCCGACGGGGAGCCGATTCCGGAGTCGAACAGCCCCGAGTATCAGGGCAGCTACAGCGGTGCTGATCTGGAGCGACTTTCCGAGCACATGGAACGCATCGGGGCGTCGGTTGATCGTAGCGGTGGTGGTCCCGGCCGCACGGCCGAATGGATGGATTGCACCTGGGACGGCCACAGGCTTCATTGCGTCATTCGCTACACGAACCTGTAAGCAGCCCGCCTCGTCAACAGCCCGCCCCGGTCCGAATTGCGCTTTCCCGGGCCGGCGGCGGGACGCGGCCTGGCTCCGCGTCGAGTTCATGAGAGCGCATCAGCGCCCGGATTCCCCGTGCCGGGTTGCACCCCTCAGTCGACCAGGAAGTACTCCACCGTCGACACCACCCGCACGACCTTCACGTGCGGCGAGCCCTGGTCGCGGTCGTTGATGGTGATGACACCCTGGTTGGCGTTGCGGATGCCCCCGACGGTGGCGTTGGCGTCGGCGGCGAACTGGCTGGCGGCCTCGCGGGCGTTGGCGGTGGCCTCGGCGATCAGGCCGGGCTTGATGTCGTTGAGGCCGGTGAACTCGAAGCTGGGGAAGCCGCCCTCGCTCAGCAGCACCCCGCGGCCGACCAGCTCGCCGGTGTTGCGCAGGGCCTGGATGGCCTCGGCCACCCGGTTCGAGCGCAGGGTCACCGTGGTCTGGTAACGGAAGCGCTCGCGCGGCTGGTTCTCGCCCCAGGCCCAAGCGGCCCGGTCCTCCAGCCGCGGCGGGGCGATGGAGATCTCCCCGTCCTGGAACCCGGCCTGCAGCAGGAAGTCGCGGATGGCCCCGGTGCTGGCATCCAGCTGCGCCTGCAGCTGGCCCAGGTCGTTGCCGGTGACCGCATGGCCCAGCGGCCAGACCACCAGGTCGGCAGGCACCTCCCGCTCGGCGAGGCCCTTGACCACGACGAAGCGGTCGTCGGTGCGGAACTTCGCCAGCCCCTGCCCGGCGAACCAGCCGCCGAGCGCCAGGCCTGCGGCAACCAGGAGTGCGGAGAGGAAGGGCAGGCCGGTGAACGTGGTGCGCGACATGGCGCTCTCCGAGGTGGCGTAGGCGTCTAAGGATACCGGCCTGGCGAGCCCGGTGGCGGCGTCGAGGCGGCAGACGGGAACCGAATGCGGCTGGCGCGCTGGCCGTCCCTGAACTGACGCGGGGTGAGCCCCATGCGGCGCTTGAAGGCCGAAGTGAAGTGGCTGTGGCTGGCGAAGCCGGTGGACACGGCGATCCGTGCGATGTCCTGGTTGGAGTTCAACAGCAGCCAGCGCGCCCGGATCAGCCGCTGGGTCACGACGTACTGGGCCGGAGTGGTGTGGAAGGAGCGACGGAAGGCGACCAGCAGCTGGTGCACGCCCATCTGCACCAGTGCGGCCAGGTCGGCCAGCCGGATCGGGTCGGCGAGGTGGGCGTTGACGAAGTCGCTGATGCGGCGGGCCTGCACCCTGCCGAGGGCGGGGGACCCACCGCGTGGGGGCGGGGCCTGGACGCCGGGGCGGTAGTCGCGCAGCAGGTGAAGGCGAAGCAGGCACTGCAGGCGTTCGGCCATCATCACCGAGAGGTCGTCTTCCGCCACGGCAAGGCGCACGAGCTGGACCACCGCCTGGTGCAGGAACTCGTCGCGGTGGGCCATGCGTGGGGGCAGGACGTCGATCCGGGCGTGCCCTTCGTCGGGCAGCTCGACCCCGGCATCGGGGCGGATGTGCAGCTCGGCGTAGGTGATGAGCTGCCCGCGTGCCTCGCTGAGGTAGCGATGCCCGGACGGCACGACCCAGATGTCCCCGGGCGCAGGCGGCACGTGGCACCCGCCCGCGCCCTCGATCTCGGTGTCCAGGCTGCCCATGGCCCCGTCGAGGTGGACGATGAGGGTATGCGGGGACTGGCTGATCGACCAGTGGGTGGGTTGGCGGATGTCCTCGCGGCACACGGCCAGGTCCATCCCCGGCCAGGCGGCCTGCGCGAGCGTCTGGAGGGGTTCGCCAGCGTCCCCGCCGCTCGGCCGCCGGTTGAGCCAGCCGTCGGGTGCCGCGTCCGGAGATTTCGACAGTGGCCGGGACAATGTGGAAGCGCCCTTGGGAAACCCGCGCCCATCATAAGCCCGGCAGTCCCCACGCAACCCCACGGAGAGTCGTCATGAGCGTTCATTCACTTGAAGGAAAAGTCGTCCTGATCGCCGGTGGTGCCAAGAACCTTGGCGGTCTCATCGCCCGCGACTTCGCCCGCCACGGCGCCGAGGCGGTCGTGGTCCACTACAACAGCGACGCGACCCGCGGCGCGGCCGAGGAGACGGTGGCCGCCGTCGAGGCCGCGGGCGCCAGGGCGGCCGCGGTGCAGGGCGACCTCACCCGCCCGGCGAACATGGCCCGCCTGTTCGAGGAGGGGGTCGGCGCCTTCGGCCGGATCGACATCGCCATCAACACCGTCGGTCGGGTGCTCAAGAAGCCGTTGACGGAGGTGACCGAAGCCGAGTACGACGCCATGTTCGACATCAATGCGAAATCGGCCTTCTTCTTCCTGCAGGAGGCCGGAAAGCGGGTGTCCGACAACGGCAAGGTGCTGACCCTTGTCACCTCGTTGCTGGGCGCCTTCACGCCGTTCTACTCCTCCTACGCCGGCGCCAAGGCCCCGGTGGAGCACTTCACGCGTGCGGCGGCCAAGGAGTTCGGCGCGCGGGGCATCTCGGTGACCGCGGTGGGCCCGGGGCCGATGGACACGCCGTTCTTCTACGGGCAGGAGGAGGACCAGGCGGTGGCGTACCACAGGACCGCAGCGGCGCTGTCGCCGTTCAGCAGGACCGGGCTGACCGACGTCGAGGACGTGGTGCCGCTGATCCGTCACCTGGTCACCGACGGCTGGTGGGTCACCGGGCAGACGATCCTGATCAACGGCGGCTACACCACCAAGTAGACTGCTCCGGTCGGTGCCCGCCACACGCCGGGCCGCAACGAAGGGGTGACCATGCGCACACTGATCATCATCCTCATCGGCCTGGCCCTGCTGGCCATCGCCATGGCCGTCACCCCGCGGGCCCGTCGCGCACCGGTCGCGCTGGCCTTCCTGCCGGTGTGGCTGGTGGCCAGCGGGGTCAACCTGTCCATCGGCCTGTCCCGCGGCTACTCGCTTCGCGAGGAGCTGCTGGTGCACCTGTTCCTGTTCGGCATTCCCGCCGTCGCCGCCCTGGCCTGCTGGCGGCGCTTCCGGGTGGGGGCGGGCTGAGGCGCGGGGCGCGCAAACGAAACGGGCGCCCGGAGGCGCCCGTTCCCGCCATCGAATGCCGCCGCCTCAGTAGCGGTAGTGCTCGGGCTTGTAGGGGCCCTCGACCGGCACGCCGATGTAGTCGGCCTGCTCCTTCGTGAGCGTGGTCAGCTTCACGCCGATCTGCTCCAGGTGCAGGCGGGCGACTTCCTCGTCGAGCTTCTTGGGCAGGCGGTACACCGTCTTCTCGTAGGTGTCCCTGTTCTGCCACAGGTCGATCTGGGCCAGGGTCTGGTTGGAGAACGAGTTCGACATCACGAAGGCCGGGTGGCCATGCGCGCAGCCCAGGTTCACCAGGCGGCCCTCGGCCAGCAGGTAGATGCTGTTGCCCGAGGGGAAGGTGTAGCGGTCGACCTGCGGCTTGATGTTCTCGTGGCTCACGCCCTCGGCCTTCTGCAGGCGGTCGACCTGGATCTCGTTGTCGAAGTGGCCGATGTTGCACACCAGCGCGTTGTTCTTCATGCCCTGCATGTGCTCGAGCGTGATGATGTCGCGGTTGCCGGTGGTGGTGACGAAGATGTCCGCCTCGCCCAGCACGTCCTCCACGCGCTTGACCTCGAAGCCCTCCATCGCCGCCTGCAGGGCGTTGATCGGGTCGATCTCGGTGACGATGACGCGCGCGCCCAGGCCGCGCAGCGAGTGCGCGGAGCCCTTGCCGACGTCGCCGTAGCCGCAGACCAGGGCCACCTTGCCGGCGATCATCAGGTCGGTGGCGCGCTTGATCGCGTCGGCCAGCGACTCGCGGCAGCCGTAGAGGTTGTCGAACTTGGACTTGGTGACCGAGTCGTTGACGTTGATGGCCGGCACCAGCAGCTTGCCGGCCTCCATCATCTGGTACAGGCGGTGCACGCCGGTGGTGGTCTCCTCCGAGACGCCCTTCCAGTCGCGGGCGACGGTGGCCCAGAAGCCGGGACGCTCCTCGCGGGTGCGCTTGAGCAGGTTCTTGATCACCTGCTCCTCGTGGTTGGCGCCGGGGGAGTCGACCCAGCCGTCGCCGTTCTCCATGTCCAGGCCCTTGTGGATGAGCAGGGTGGCGTCGCCACCGTCATCGACGATGAGCTCCGGGCCCAGCAGCTCGCCGTCGGGGCCGCGGTGGGTCAGCATGTCCAGGGTGCAGTCCCAGTACTCCTCCAGGGTCTCGCCCTTCCAGGCGAACACCGGGATGCCGGCCTTGGCGATGGCCGCGGCGGCGTCGTCCTGGGTCGAGAAGATGTTGCAGCTGGCCCAGCGGACGTCGGCGCCGAGGGCGTCGAGGGTCTCGATGAGGACCGCGGTCTCCTTGGTCATGTGCAGCGAGCCGGACAGGCGCACGCCCTTGAGCGGCTGCTGCGGGGCATAGCGGGCGCGGATCTGCATCAGGCCGGGCATCTCCTCCTCGGCCATGCGGATGCGCTTGCGGCCCAGGTCGGCCAGCGCGATGTCGCGGATCTTGTAGTCGTTCTTGGGGATGTCGCGGACGACGGCATTCATGGCGGTTCTCCGTGTGCATTCGGGGAAGGGCGCCGTTGTTGCGTGTTGCCCGCATCGAGCCTGGCCTGCCGTGCGCAGGTCGCAGCGCCCCTCGGTGCGGTGGGCTCGAAATTATAGCGGTTCGACGCAACGGGGCGATGAACGCCTGTCACTCAAGGCGTCGGCCCGCTGCCCGGTATACGGCAAGCCGGTCGCGACGGCCGACTGCGACCACCACCACCGTCACGCGTTGGTCCTCGACCTGGTACACCAGCCGGTAGCCGGAGGCCCGCAGCTTGATCTTGTAGCAACCCGGCATGCCGGCCAGTCGCGACGCCGGCACGTGCGGCTGTTCCAGGCGAGCCTGGAGCTTGTGCTTGAACTGCTCCCTGATCGGGACTGCGAGCTTCTTCCACTCCTTCAGTGCGGTGTGCTTGAACTCCAGCTCATAGCTCATCCAGGTCCACCTTGACTGACCCCTCCCCGGCGCGAGCGCGCACGAGGTCGGCGAGTTCCATGTCGTCGAGTCGATCCATCATCCGCTGATAGGTTTCGGCGGGTACAAGGTAGGCCGAGGGCCGGTTGTGGACCAGCACGGCCACGGGGGCGCCGTCAGCTGCGCTGATGACAGCCTTCGGGTTCCGTTTCAGCTCGGTGATGCTGACACTGGCGTCGGACAGGATGCGTTCCATATTCGGCTCCATATTAGATGCTAAATATGGCACCTTCCGGTCCCGGGCACAAGAAGGGCCGGATCGCTCCGGCCCTTCGGGGACGCCAGCTGGCGGGACCTACTTCAGCTTGGCGTCGGCGCGCAGCGCCTCGGCCCGGTCGGTCTTCTCCCAGCTGAACTTGGTGAAGGCCTCGCCGTTGGGCAGCGTGACCTCGACCGGCTTGCGGCCGAAGTGGCCGTAGGCGGCGGTGTCGCGGTACATCGGGTGGACCAGGTCGAGCATCTGCAGGATCCCGTAGGGACGCAGGTCGAAGTGCTTGCGGATGAGCTTCTCGATCTGGGCGTCGGGGATCCTGCCGGTGCCGAAGGTGGTGACCGAGATCGAGGTCGGCTCGGCGACGCCGATGGCGTAGCTGACCTGCACCTCGCAGCGGTCGGCGAGGCCGGCGGCGACGACGTTCTTGGCGACGTAGCGGGCGGCGTAGGCCGCGGAGCGGTCGACCTTGGAGGGGTCCTTGCCGGAGAAGGCGCCGCCACCGTGGCGGGCCCAGCCGCCGTAGGTGTCGACGATGATCTTGCGGCCGGTCAGGCCGCAGTCGCCGACCGGGCCGCCGATCTCGAACTTGCCGGTCGGGTTGATGTGGAACTTGGTGCCCTTGTGCAGCCACTTCTCCGGCAGCACCGGCTTGAGGATGTGTTCGCGCACCGCCTCGATGAGGTCCTTCTGCTTCACGCCCGGCGCGTGCTGGGTGGAGAGCACCACCGCATCGATGGCGACCGCCTTGCCGTTCTCGTAGCGCAGGGTGACCTGGCTCTTGGCGTCGGGGCGCAGCCACGGCAGCGGCGAGTTCTTCTTCTTGCGGACCTTGGCCTGCTGCTCGACCAGGCGGTGCGAGTAGTGGATGGCCGCCGGCATGAAGGTCGGGGTCTCGTTGGTGGCGTAGCCGAACATCAGGCCCTGGTCGCCGGCGCCCTGCTCCTCGGGCTTCTTGCGGTCAACGCCCTGGGCGATGTGGGTGGACTGCTTGCCGATGAGGTTGAGCACGCCGCAGGTCTCGCCGTCGAAGCCGACGTCGGAGCTGTTGTAGCCGATGTCGAGGATGACCCGGCGGGTCAGGGCCTCCAGGTCGACCCAGGCGGAGGTGGTGATCTCGCCGGCGATGATGGCCACGCCGGTCTTCACCAGGGTCTCGCAGGCCACGCGCGCGCGCTTGTCCTCGGCCAGGATGGCGTCGAGCACGGCGTCGGAGATCTGGTCGGCGATCTTGTCCGGATGGCCTTCGGAGACGGATTCGGAGGTGAAGAGGTAGCTGCTCATCGCGGGCTTGTATCCTTCGATTCGGATGAAGGGATTTACTGGGTCGCGCATGATAAACGACCGCCGGGCAGTATGCATCCCGATCGGTTAAGCCGGTGTTGCCCCGGGTTCAGCCGGTCGGGCCCGGTGCCGGGCTCAACCGCCGCCCGGCTCAGCCGCCGCCCGGCTCACCCGCCGCCCGGCTCACCCGCCGCCGACGCCCGCCTGGGCTAGGATGCGCCCCCATGGACTCCCTGACCCAGATCGTGCTCGGCGCCTCGGTGGCCGCCCTGGCGGTACCCGCGCAGCACCGCCGGCGGGCCATCGCCGTGGGTGCGGCATTGGGCACCTTCCCGGACCTGGACGTGATCCCGCTGGCGATGATGGACGTCGACCCGGTGCGCTACATGGTCTGGCACCGCGGCATCACCCACTCCTTCGCCTTCCTGGCGCTGTTCGGGCTGGGCCTGTGGTGGCTGCTGAGGCGGCTGTGGGCGCCGGTGCGCGAACACCCCCGGGCCTGGCTGTGGGCGATCGTGCTCGCGCTGTTGACCCATCCGCTGCTGGACGCCTTCACCGTCTACGGCACGCAGCTGTGGTGGCCGCTGCCGGTGCACCCGACGATGTGGTCGAGCGTGTTCATCATCGACCCGCTGTACACCGTGCCGCTGCTGGCCGGGGTGGTGGCCGTGCTGGCGGGCGGGGCCCGCGGCTGGGCGCGGGGCGTGCTGCTGGCCGGGGTGGTGCTGAGCACCGCCTACATCGGCTGGAGCCTGGCCGCGAAGGCCTGGGTCGAGCGCGCGGTGTCGCAGTCGCTGGCCGGGACCGAACTGGCGGATGCGCCGCGGTTCAGCGTGCCGATGCCGTTCAACACCCTGCTGTGGCGGGTCGTGGTGATGACGCCGGAGGGCTACCTGGAGGGACAGTACTCGGTGGTCGCCGACCGCGGCCCGGTGCGCCTGCAAGCCCATCCCAGCGAGGTCCAGGCGCTGGCGGCGGTGGCGGATTTCGGCGCGGTGCAGCGGCTGCAGTGGTTCAACCGCGGGTTCATGCGGGCCCGCGTCGAGGACGACCGGCTGGTCCTGTCGGACCTGCGCATGGGCCTGGAGCCGCACTACACCTTCAACTTCGCCGTCGCCGAGCGGGTCGACGGCCGCTGGGTCGAGATCGAGCCCGAGCAGATCCGCTGGCGCCGCGAGGACGTCGGCGGCCAGCTGGCGGCGATGTGGCGGCGGATCTGGACGGCGCCCGACACGGACTGAGGCTGGCTACGCCGCCGCGGACACCTCGCCGGCGGCCAGTGCATCGAAGTAGTCGCGGGTCAGGGCCAGCTGGGCGTCGGCGGTCCCGGCGCGGTTGACCACGGCCCGGAAGGCGGCGTTCTCGGGCCGGTCCTTCGCGTACCAGCCCAGGTGCTTGCGGGCGATGCGAACGCCCTGGACCTCGCCGTAGAACGCATGCAGCGCCTGCAGGTGGCCCAGCAGCACGTCGCGGACCTCGAACAGGCCCGGCGGCGGCAGGTGGCATCCGGTGGCCAGGTGGTGGGCGATCTCGCGGAAGATCCAGGGCCGGCCCTGGGCGGCGCGGCCGACCATCACCGCGTCGGCGCCGGTGGCGGCCAGCACCTCGCGGGCGCGTTGCGCGGAGTCGATGTCGCCGTTGGCGATGACCGGGATGGCGATGGCCGACTTGATGGCGGCGATGGTGTGGTACTCGGCGCGGCCGGTGTAGAGCTGGTCGCGGGTGCGGCCATGCACGGCCAGCGCGGCGATGCCGCAGTCCTCGGCGATGCGGGCGATGGCCGGCGCATTGCGGTGGGTAGCGTCCCAGCCGGTGCGGATCTTCAGCGTCACCGGCACCGGGACCGCGCCGACGACGGCAGACAGGATGCGGCCCACCAGCGCCTCGTCGCGCATCAGCGCCGATCCGGCCCAGGCGTTGCAGACCTTCTTGGCCGGGCAGCCCATGTTGATGTCGATGATCTGCGCGCCCTGGTCGACGTTGTAGCGGGCGGCCTCGGCCATGCGCTGCGGGTCGGTGCCGGCGATCTGCACGCTGATCGGGTCGGGCTCGCCGTCGTGGTCCATGCGGCTGCGCGACTTGCGCGTATGCCACAGCCGCGGGTCGGAGGTGGTCATCTCCGACACCGCCAGGCCGGCGCCCAGCCGCTTGCACAGCTGCCGGAACGGCTTGTCGGTGACCCCGGCCATGGGGGCCAGGATCACCTTGGGTTCGATGGCGTGTGGGCCGATGCGCATGGCGCACAGTCTACCGTTGCGCGCCCCCGGCGGCCCGCGCGCTCACCGCGCCGGGAAGCGGGCGTCGAGCTCGGCCCGGGTCGGCATCGACAGCGCGGCCCCCGCGCGCTCGGTGGACAGGCCGGCGTAGCGGGTGGCGAAGCCGATCGCCTCATCCAGCGTGGCGCCTTCGGTCAGGCGCGCGCACAGGGCGCCGTTGAAGGCGTCGCCGGCGCCGGTGGAGTCCACGCAGGCCACCGGCGCGGCGGCGTGCTGGGTCACCCGGCCGTCGGCCACCAGCACGCAGCCGGCGCCGCCCAGGGTCACCAGCACCCGCGGGCAGCCGAGCACGCGGCAGGCGGCCAGCAGGGCCGCGTCGTCGAGTCCGGCGACCGCGCCGGCGTCCAGCGCGGGGCCCCCCAGTCCGGCCACCATGGCGACGAACTCGGTTTCGTTCGGGGTGACCAGCTCGCAGGCGGCCAGCAGTCCGGCGTCGACCCGGGCATCGGCGGGCGCGGGATTGAGCACGGTGAACTGGCCGGCCTCGCGGGCGGCCTCGAGCCCGGCCCGGATGGTGTCGACCGGGGATTCCAGCTGGGCCAGGAACACGTCGGCGCCGCGGTGCGCGGCGACGGTACGGCGCACGAAGGCCGGGGACAGGGCCAGGTTGGCCCCGAGCGCGACGACGATGAGGTTGCGACCGGCCCCGTCCACCAGCACCGCGGCGGTGCCGCTGGGCAGGTGGTCGACGGTCTGGGCGAACAGCGCGATGCCGTTGTCGGCGGCCAGCGAGCGGGCGAGTTCGGCGGCGGGGTCGCGGCCCAGGGCGCCGATGAAGCCGGTGGCCGCGCCGGCGCGGGCGCAGGCGACGGCCTGGTTGAAGCCCTTGCCGCCGGGGCCGCTGGCGTAGCGGCCGGACCGGGTGGCGCCGGGCTCGGGCAGCTGCTCGGTGGTCCAGACGTGGTCGAGGTTGAAGGAGCCGCAGACCAGAACGCGCATGGCGGGTGTCCTGTCAGAAGCTGCCGAGCACGCCGGCGATGGTGGCGGTCATCAGCGTGGCCAGGCTGCCGCCGAGCACGGCCTTGAGGCCGAACCGGGCCAGGTCGGCGCGGCGCTGCGGCGCCAGGCCGCCGATGCCGCCGATCTGGATCGCGATCGAGGAGATGTTGGCGAAGCCGCACAGGGCGTAGGTGGCGATCAGGCGGCCCTTGTCGCTGAGCCCGTCCTGGATCTCGGCCAGCTGCACGTAGGCGACGAACTCGTTGAGCACGACCTTGGTGCCGATCAGGCCGCCCACGGCGACGGTGTCGGCGGCCGGGACCCCGACCAGCCAGGCCACCGGCGCCACCACATAGCCCAGCAGCAGCGACAGGCTCAGCGGCTGGCCGAGGCGGTCGTTGATTCCGGTGAGGCCGCCGATCCATTCCAGCGGGCCGTTGAGCAGCGCGACCAGCGCGATGAAGGCCAGCAGCATCGCGCCGACATTCAGTGCCAGGCGCAGGCCTTCGGCCGCGCCGGAGGCCGCCGCGTCGATGACATTGGCCGTGGTCTTCTCGACCTCGACCCGGACGATGCCGCGGGTCTCCGGCTCACCGGTCTCCGGCACCAGGATCTTGGCGATGACCAGGGTCGCCGGCGCGGCCATGATGCTCGCCGCGATCAGGTGCTGGGCGTAGAAGGCCTGCTGCACCGGGTCGTTGCCGCCCAGCAGCATCACGTAGGCGCCGAGCACGCCGCCGGCGATGGTCGCCATGCCGCCGACCATCAGCGTCAGCAGCTCCGAACGGGTCATGCCCAGGATGTAGGGCTTGACCACCAGCGGCGCCTCGGTCTGGCCGATGAAGGCGTTGGCGCACACCGACAGGGTCTCCGCGCCGGAGACGCGCATGACCTTGGTGATCACCCAGGCCATGCCGCGCACGATCCACTGCATCACGCCCAGGTGGTAGAGCACGCTCATGAAGGCGGCGAAGAAGATGATGGTCGGCAGCACCTGGAAGGCGAACACGAAGCCGATGCTCTCGGTGTTGACCAGCTCGCCGAAGATGAAGCGCGAGCCCTCGGCGGTGTAGCCCAGCAGGCGCACGAACATCCGCGACAGCCAGCCGAACACCGCCGTGCCCCAGGGGGTGAGCAGCACGAAGACCGCGAAGACCAGCTGCAGGCCGACGCCGGTGGCGACCAGCCGCCAGTCGACGCCGCGGCGGTTCTCCGAGAACAGCAGGGCGATGGCCAGCAGCGAGGCCAGGCCGATGAAGCCGAAGAGGATGTCGGTCATGAAGCGGCGTTCCCCCAGTCGCGGGCGACGATGCGGTTGCGGCCGCCCTCCTTGGCCTGGCGCAGTCGATTGTCGGCGACCTTCATCAGGCCCGACACCTCCGCGGCGTCGGTCGGAAAGGCGGCCAGGCCGACGCTGATGGTGATGGTGATGGGCTCCTCGCCGCTGCCCGGCGTGAAGGGGCGTGCCTCCACCGCCATGCGCAGCGCCTCCATGCGTTCCCAGGCCGGCCCCATCGGCTGCTCGAAGAGGATGACGAACTCCTCGCCGCCGATGCGCACCAGCGGCGCCTGGTTGCCCAGCGCGGCGCGCAGCACCGAGGTCAGGTGGCGCAGGGCACGGTCGCCGGCGAGGTGGCCGTGGTGGTCGTTGATGCGCTTGAACCGGTCCAGGTCGATCAGCGCCAGGGTGCGGCTCTGGCCGCTGCGGCGGGCGTCCTCGATGAGCTCCGGGAAGCGCAGCTTGAAATAGCTGCGGTTGGGCAGGCCGGTGAGCCCGTCGGTGCCGGAGAGTTCCACCAGCCGCTGCATGCGGTAGACCACCACGGCGGTCAGCAGGGTCGCCACCAGCAGCAGCACCAGCCGCTGGTACTGGGTGGCACGCGAGAGCATGCCGTACTCCGGCGACACCAGCTGGTCGGGGCCGTGGGTGGCGAAGACGAACAGCACCAGCAGTGCGTACTGCAGCATGGCCAGGGCGCCGACGAGCACCGTGGCGCGGCCGTCGTTCTTCATCGCCGTGACCATGATCGCCAGCACGTAGCAGGCGAACACCACCTGGCTGTTGATCGCGGCGACCGGATCCACCCGCACCAGCAGGAACAGCACCAGGGTGACCAGGCTGATGTCGGACACGCCGGTGGCGAAGGGCAGCCAGCGGTGCCGGCGCGGCTGCTTGGACAGGTACAGCCACAGCTGGGCCAGCACCATGGCCAGCAGGCCCCCGGTGAAGCCGGCGACCGACTCGGCCAAGTCGCCGTCGCTGTAGAGGTTGATCACCGGCAGGGTCAGCAGCAGCAGGATCAGCACCACGCGGATGCGGGCGATCACCCGTTCGCCGCCTGCGCCCACGTCGAGCATGATCTCGTCGGGGCGCTGGGCCAGCGAACGGAAGAGGTCGACGAAGGTCTCGCGAAGCGTGCTCAAGCCATGGTTCCGGCCAATTCCCCGGCCACAGCATAGCCGCAGGCGCGCCAGCCGACGAATCCGGGCCGGCTCAGCCCGGCAGCCCCTGCCAGGCGATCCAGCCCGCCATCGCCGCGAACACCAGGGCCGCCACGGTGCGCACCGCCGCCAGCGGGATCCGGGGTGCGTAGCGGTCGGCGAGCAGGACCACCGGCACGTTGGCCAGCAGCATGCCCAGCGTGGAGCCCGCCACCACCGCCCACAGCGGGTCCCAGGTGGCCGCCAGCACCATGGTCGCGACCTGGGTCTTGTCGCCCATCTCCAGCAGGAAGAAGGCGAGGGTGCTGGTGAGGAAGACGCCGCGGGCGCTGCGCAGGCGCATGTCCTCGTCGACCGAGTCGGGAACCAGCGTCCAGGCGGCGACGGCCAGGAAGGCCACCACCAGCACCCAGCGCAGGGCCTGTTCGCCGACCCAGCCGGCGACCAGTGCGCCGACCCAGCCGGCGAGGGCGTGGTTGAGGACGGTGGCGACGAGGATGCCCAGGATGATCGGCAGCGGGCGCCGGTAGCGCACCGCCAGGACCAGGGCGAGCAGCTGGGTCTTGTCGCCGATCTCGGCGATGGCCACGGCCAGGGTGGACACGAACAGGGTGGTCAGCATGACGGCTCCAGGGCCGGGCGAAGACGGACGAAGGCCTGCGGTCACGCCCGGCCGGGGGTGACGGCAGGCCTCCGGTCTTGCCCGGGTGGGCGTTCCACCCCCGTGCGCCATGGCTGCGGCCAAGTGTGTTGACGCACGGAAGCCGCGGACGGCGGCCGGGCTACTCCCCGAAGGCGGGAGAAGCGGTGCGGAGTATACCGGAGACGCCGGGGCCCGTTGACTTGCAAATACGAATCATTATCATTCGTGGCACCTATCGAGCGAAGAGGCCAACGACATGGATTTCAGCCCGCACTCCTCCGGCTCCGCCAACCCGGTCGTTGGCGACCGTTCCGCGACCGACGGCTGGTCGTCGCGCGAGGTTCCCCGACTGCTCAGCAGCGTCGAACTCCTCAAGGGCGGGCGCGAGGTGTTCATCCGTCACGGCGGGGAGGTCTACCGCCTGCGCCACACCCGCAACGACAAGTTGATCCTGACCAAGTAGCCGCCCGGCGCGGACAGGCCGCGCCGGGACCGGTCCTACTGCGCCGGGCGTTCGATGCGGACCGCCGAGCGCAGCCGCTCGCCGGGCGCCGCGCGTTCGGGCGCCGGCATCGCGATGTCGCGGGCCTGGCGGTCGCGCTGGATGCGCAGGTTGATGGTCTGGCCCGGCTCGTGGCGGGACAGCCGGCGCATCACCGCCGAGGGCGTGTCCACGTCCTCGCCGTCCACCGCGAGGATCACGTCGCCCGCCTCCAGGGCCGGCAGCGCCGCGCTGGCGGAGACCACCAGCACGCCGCGGTCCACGCCGAAGTAGCGCCCCAGCGACGGCTCCACCGCCGCCAGGTTCAGCGAGCGCCAGCGCAGGGCCTCGAACACGCGCGGCTGCGGGCAGCTGGCGGTGTCGGTCTCGTCGCAGACCGCGAAGGGCAGGATGCGGCCGATCTCCATCTGGATGTCGCTGCCGATCATGCCCAGCTCGCGCAGGTTGCCCAGGGCCGCCAGCCGCTCGCGCACCGAGGCGTCGAGGTCGTCGAGGCTGCCGGCGACCAGCACCCGCGGCGGCAGCGGCCGCGCTTCGACCTCCAGCGCCAGGGCCTCGCCATCGCGGTCGAGCGACAGCCGCACCGCCTGTCCGGCCTCGAGGTCCGACAGCCGGCGCCGCGCCTCGTCGAGGCCACCGCGGCCGGCGTCCACCGCTGCCCCGTCGATGGCCAGCAGCCGGTCGCCGCTGCGCACGCCGGCCTCGGCGGCGGGGCCCTCGGGCGTCACCGCGCGCACCACCACCCGGTCCTCCGAGGTCCCGATGACCAGGCCCAGTCGCGGCCGGGAAGCCGCGCCGCCCAGGTCGATGCGCTCGATGGCCAGCTGCCCGGCCTCCGCGCCCAGGGAGCGGCTGAGTTCGGCCACCCGCCGCGCGGCATCGGCCAGGTCCTGTCGGGCGGCTTCGAGTTCGCTGCGGTCCGGGACCGGGTCGGTGGCCTGGGCCGCCGACAGGGGCAGGGCGAGGGCAAGGGCGGCGGCAGTGAGGGTGCGTCGGATCATGGCGATGCTCCAGCAGGGTTGGGGAAGAGGTTCAGTCCAGCAGCGGCAGGCCGGGTTCGATGGCGGGGCTGCCGGCCGCCGCCAGCTGCTCGGCCTGCTGCAGGTCGGCCAGGGTGTCGAGCAGCTCAACGCGCTGCCGCCACAGCGCCTCGGCCTCGGGTGCGGCCGGCGTTTCGCCCAGGCGCGCGTCCAGGGCGGCGATGTCGCCGAGGATCCAGTCGCTGGCCAGTACCGCAGCGCCGCTGCGCAGGGCGCCGGGGCCAGACGCCAGCTGCCGTTCCAAGTGGCTGGATCGTTCGATCAGCGCATCGAGCGCCGCAGGCCCGCGCGGCACCTGCACCTGTTCAGCCGGCGGGGGGGCGACCGGCCCGGGGACCTGCAGCAGCCGGGGCAGGGCCACCGCGGCCAGCGCCACGCCGGCGGCCAGCGCCAGCCAGGCCAGTGGCCGCCGGCGCGGCTGGCGCCGCATGCGCGCCGACAGCAGCGGCCATCGGCTGGCCTCCGGTCGTTCGACCGGCAGCGCCCGCAGCGCGTCGCGCATGTGGATGGGCCCATCGCGTCGGATCGGGTTGGAATCAGGCATGTCGCACCTCCTCCCGGTGGGAGCCAAGCAGTTCGCGCAGCTGTCGCGTGCCCCGCGCCACGCGGGATTTGGAGAAGCTGGGGCTCTGGTCCATCAGCGCGCCGATCTCCTCGTGGGTGTAGCCCTCGGCGTGGAACAGCCACAGCACGCTGCGGGTCAGGTCGGGGAGCTGAGCCAGCGCCTCGTGCAGGCGCGCGGCGTCGGCGGCGGCGGGCGGGAGCCAGGGGTCTTCGGGCGTGGATTCCGGCTCCGGAGGCTCGGCCTGGAAGTCCAGCCGCCCCTTGCGCCGCAGCCGCATCAGCGCCGTGTTCACCGCGATCTGGCGCAGCCAGCCCCAGAACGGGGCGTCGCCGCGGAAGTCGCCGATGCGCTCGAAGGCGCGCAGCAGGGCATCGTGCAGCACGTCGCCGGCCTCGTCCCGGCAGCCGGTCATGCGCAGCGCCAGCGTGAACATGGGACCTTCGAAGCAGCGGTAGATCAGGGCCCAGGCGGCATCCTCGCCCCGGCGCGCGGCGTCGAGGGTCCCGGGTGGCAGTTCAATGGCGAAGGCGCTTCCCATGTCCCTAGGATGCGCCGAACGCGGAAACCGTCGCAGGCGACCGGTTCAGGTCCGGATGGCGGTCCCGGCCGACGGTGCCGCACACGCCGGGGGCCGGGCATCCCTTGCCCGGCCCCCGGGTTCGCCGTCCGTGGCGTGGAGAGAGATCCGTATCCAGGGCCAACGGCGGGCGGAAGCGGTTCCGGCCACCGGCTGTCCCCGGGCGGGCTCAGGCGGCCTGGGCGGCGGCCTCCAGGGCGCCCAGCCAGGCGTCGTCGGACCCGTCCTCGACCCCCTCGAAGAGGAAGGTGGACAGGTAGCGTTCGCCGGTGTCGGGCAGCATCGCCAGCAGGACCGAGCCCTCCGGGGCGGTATCCGCCACCCGCAGCGCGGCGGCCACGGTGGCCCCGGCGGAAAGGCCGACGAACAGGCCCTCCTCGCGGGCCAGCCGGCGGGCGGTGTCGCGGGCGAGTTCGTCCTCGACCGGCAGCACCTCGTCGGCGATGTCGCGGTTGAGCACCTCGGGCACGAAGTCCGGGGTCCAGCCCTGGATCTTGTGGGGCTGCCAGGCCTGGCCGGACAGCAGGGCGGCGCCGGCCGGCTCCGAGGCGATCACCTTCAGGCCGGGCCGGGCCAGCTTCAGCACCTCGCCGGCGCCGGTGAGCGTGCCGCCGGTGCCCCAGCCGCTGACCAGGAAGTCGAGTCGGCGGCCGGCGAAGTCGCGCAGGATCTCCGGCCCGGTCGTGTTGCGGTGCCAGGCCGGGTTGGCCGGGTTCTCGAACTGGCGGGCCAGGAACCAGCCGTGGCGCTCGGCCAGCTCGCGCGCCCGTCGGACCATGCCCGAGCCGCGTTCGGCCGCCGGGGTGAGGATCACCTTCGCCCCGTAGGCGCGCATCAGCTTTCGGCGCTCGATGGAGAAGGTCTCGGTCATCACGGCCACGAACGGGTAGCCGCGTGCGGCGGCGACCATGGCCAGGGCGACGCCGGTGTTGCCCGAGGTGGCCTCGACGATGGTCTGGCCGGGCCGGAGCAGCCCGCGCTGTTCGGCGTCCAGGACGATGGCCAGGGCCAGGCGGTCCTTGACCGAACCGCCGGGGTTGAAGGCCTCGACCTTGGTGTAGAGGGTGACGTGCGGCGGCGCGATGCGGTTGAGTCGGATGACCGGCGTGTTGCCGATGGTGTCGAGGATGCTGTCGTGGATGCTCATGTCGGTTTCGGCTCGTGGGTGCGGGTGGAGGGTCAGGCGGCGCGGACCGTCGGCGCCGGCGAGGTGATGGGGGCCTCGCCGAACCAGTGCAGGCTGTCGGCCAGTGAGGCGACCTCGCCGACGATCAGCAGGGCCGGCGACGCCACCGCCTGGTCGCGGGCCAGCGCCGGCAGGCCGGCCAGCGGCGCGCGCAGCACCCGCTGGCCCGGCAGGCTGCCGCGCTCGACGATGGCGGCCGGCGTGTCCGGCGCGAGGCCGTGGCCGGTCAGCCGGGCGGCGATGCGTTCGAGGTTGGACACGCCCATGTAGATCGCCAGCGTCTGTCCGGGGCGCGCCAGCGCCGCCCAGTCGACGCGGTCCTCGGTGGCGCGGCAGTGGGCGGTGGCCAGATGGATCGCCTGGGCGTGGTCGCGGTGGGTCAGCGGAATGCCGGCGTAGGCGCCGCAGGCCAGTGCTGCGGTGATGCCGGGCACCACCTCGTAGTCGATCCCGGCCGCGCGCAGGGCCTGGAGCTCCTCGCCGCCGCGGCCGAAGACGAAGCCGTCGCCGCCCTTGAGCCGGACCACGTGGCGGCCGGCGCGCGCGTGTTCGACCATCAGTGCATGGATGGCGGCCTGTCCCCGGCCATGGTTGCCGGCGCGCTTGCCGACGTCGACCAGCAGGGCGTCGCGGCGGGCCATGGCCAGGACCTCGGCGCCGACCAGGTGGTCGTGCAGCACCACGTCGGCCAGGTTGAGCACGCGCAGCCCGCGCAGCGTCAGCAGGCCGGCGTCGCCGGGGCCGGCGCCGACCAGGCTCACGCGCCCGCGGCCGGCCTCGGGGCGGTCGGATTCCAGCGCCTGCCGCAGGCGTCGTTCCGCGCCGGCCTCGTCGCCGCGACGCAACAGGTCCGGCACCGGGCCCGACAGCAGCGCCTCGAAGAAGTGGCGGCGCTGCACGGTGTCGGTCAGCCGGGTGCGGATGCGCGTGCGCCAGCGCGAGAGCAGCAGGGTCAGCGGGCCGAGCGAGCCGTCGAACAGGGCCTCCAGGCGCTCGCGCAGGTGGCGGGCCAGCATCGGCGCCGCGCCGCGGGTGGAGATGGCCACCTGCAGCAGGCCGCGGTCGATCCGCGCCGGCACCTGGGCGCTGGAGTGGGCGATGTCGTCGACCGCGTTGACGAAGATGCGGCGACCCTCCGCCGCCCGGGCCACGGCGTGGTTCACCCCCGGGGCATCGGTGGCCGCGACCACCAGCCACACGCCGTTGAGCCAGGCGGGCACGAAGCGCCCGCGCAGCCAGGCGAAGCGCCCGCGGGTGGCGAGGCGCTGCAGTTCCGGGTGCAGTTCCGGGGCGCCGACCCAGACCCGGGCGCCGGCCTCCAGCAGGGCCAGGGTCTTGCGCAGGGCGACCGCGCCACCGCCCACCACCAGCACGGGGCGGTCGCGGAGGTCGAGGAACAGCGGGAACAGGGGCGTGCTCATGGCCATCGACGCTACGCAGCGCCGGGCACGGCCGGAAATGACCAGCGCACAGGGGCACATGAGCGCAGGGCATATGCGGGCGGCTTGTCCGGACCGTAAATATATCGTTCAATGCGGATCAAGGGATGCGTCCACCCGGGCGCTGCATGCAGGAGCCAGACATGTCGATGTGCCGCTGTTGTCGATCCGCCACCGAAGCCATCGACCCCGCCTGCCCCTGGAACCGCCATGACCCTCACGCAACTGCGCTACCTCGTCGCGATCGCCGACGCCGGCCTCAACATCACGCTGGCCGCTGAGCGCGTCCACGCCACCCAGCCGGGGCTGTCGAAGCAGCTGCGCCAGCTCGAGGACGAGCTCGGCTTCCTGGTCTTCACCCGTCGCGGCCGCAGCCTGGACGCGGTGACGCCGGCCGGCGGCCAGGTCATCACCCACGCCCGCCGCCTGCTGGCCGAGGCCACCAGCATCCGCAACTTCGCCGCCAACCAGCGCGGCGAGGCCGGCGGGCAGCTGGCCCTGGCCACCACGCCGACCCTGGCCCGCTTCGTGCTGCCGCCGCTGCTCGCCGACCTGCGCGAGGCCTTCCCCGACCTGCGGGTCCGGCTGGAGCCCTCGCAGGAGGGCGAGGTGCTCTCGCGCCTGGGCTCGGGCCAGATCGACGCCGCCCTGCTCAGCACCACCGGAGCAACGCCGGCCGGGGGTATCGCCGTGCCGCTGTTCAGCTGGCGGCGCGTGCTGCTGCTGCCGGCCGGGCACCCGCTGGCGGCGACGCCGGCCCCGGGCCTGCAGGACCTGGCGGAGGTCCCGCTGATCAGCTACGTCAGCGCCGAGCGGCCGGAGTCCTCGTTGCAGCAGGCCTTCCGGGGCGCGGGGCTGGAGGCCCGGCTGTCGATGACCACCCACGACTCCGAGCTGATCCAGACCTACGTGCGCACCGGCATGGGCGTGGGCCTGCTGGCCGAGATGTCGGTGGGCGCACGCGACCTCGACGGCCTGGTGGTGCGGCCGGCGCCGCCGGAGGTGGCCGACTGCATCGCCTGGGCCGTGGTGCCGGGGGAGCGCGTGCTGCGCGACTACACCATCGACCTGCTGGTCGCGGTGGCCCCGCAGCTGGACCGCCACGACCTGCGCCGCATCCTGTCCGGCCACCAGGAACCGTCCTGGCCGTCGCCGCCGTCCTGGACCGCACTGGCCGGGTCGATCGACGTCTGAGGGCGCCGCCGCTCAGTCCCCGGCGGGCGCCGGTTCGTGCAGGCCGCACTCGCGCTTGAGGCCGAAGAACCGGGTCTGCTCGGGTTCGGAGCCGGCGTCGAGCGGTCGCGAGGAATGGGTGTCGCCGATGGACACGTAGCCCTGCGACCACAGCGGGTGCCAGGGCAGGTCGTGGGCGGCGAGGTAGCGCCCGATGTCGCGGTCGCGCCAGTCCACCAGCGGGTGCAGCTTCCAGCGCCCGTCGACGAGTTCGAGCACCGGCAGGCCGCTGCGGCTGCGCGACTGCTGCCGGCGCAGGCCGGTCAGCCAGGTCCGCGCCCCCAGCGTGCGCAGCGCCCGCTGCATCGGCTCGACCTTGTGGACCCGGTTGTAGGCCTCGATGCCGGCCACGCCCAGCGACTCCAGCCGGGCGACCTCGTCGGGGCCCCAGGCGCGCGCTGGGTCCGGCTCGACCACGTGCAGGTCCAGGTCCAGCCGCCGCAGCAGCTGCGCCTTGAACGCGTGGGTCTCCGGGAACAGGTAGCCGGTGTCGACCAGGACGACGGTCGTGCCCGGTGCCTGGCTGGCGACCAGGTGCAGCATGGCCGCGGCCTGCGCACCGAAGCTGGAAGAGAGCACGTGCGGTCCGGCCAGGTGGTCCAGCCCCCAGCGCAGGCGCGCGGCGGCGTCCATGGCCTCGAGCCCGGCGTTGAGCGCGGCCAGCGCGCGCGGCGATTCCGCGGCGGCGACGGGGTCGGGCAGGGCGTTCATGCCGCTGCCCCGGTGGCCTGGCCGTGCTCGCGCTCGATGAAGTCGCCGAAGCGCTCCCCGGGCCGCCGCCGTTCGGCCCAGGCGGCCAGCAGCCCGTCGAGCGCGGCGAGGATCGCGGCCTCGTCGGCGTTCTCCAGGTGCAGGCGGTTGAGGCGACGGCCCTGGTGGTCGGCGCCGGTCATCAGGTTGTAGCGACCCGGCGCCTTGCCGACGAGTGCGACCTCGCCGAGGAAGGGGCGCGAGCAGCCGTTCGGGCAGCCGCTGACGCGCAGGTGCAGATCCTCGTGCGCCAGCCCGTGGGCCTGCATCAGCGCCTGCACCCGCTCCACCAGCGTGGGCAGGTAGCGCTCGGCTTCGGCCATGGCCAGGCCGCAGGTGGGCAGGGCCACGCAGGCGATCGCCCCGAGCGCGAGCGGCGGCAGGCGCTCGTGCAGGTCCAGGCCGTGGGTGCCCATCAGCGCCTGGACCGTGGCGCGCTGGGCGTCGTCGAGCCCGGCGATGACGAGGTTCTGGTTGGCGGTCATGCGGAACTCGGCGGACCCGGACCCGTCCAGGTGCGCGGCGATGCGGCGCAGGCCGGTGAGGTGCGGGCTGCCTTCGGCGTCGAGGATGCGGCCGGCCGGCAGCCACAGCGTCACCAGCCAGCGGCCGTCGTCGGCGCGACGCCAGCCGAAGCGGTCGCGGTTGTGGTCGAAGCCGAACGCACGTGCAGGCTGCAGGGAGAGGCCCGCGCGGCGTTCGACTTCGACCACGAAAGCGTCCAGGCCGCGGTCGACGATGGTGTACTTCAGCCGCGCGCGCTTGCGCACCGCGCGGTTGCCCCAGTCGCGCTGGGTGGTCACCACCGCCTCGGCGACCGCCAGCACGTCGCCGGGGGCGACGAAGCCGATGACGTCGGCCAGCCTGGGGAAGGTCTCGGCGTCGCCGTGGGTGCTGCCCATGCCGCCGCCGACGGTGACGTCGTAGCCGACCAGGCGACCCTCGTCGACGATGGCGATGAAGCCCAGGTCCTGGGCGAACACGTCGACGTCGTTGTCGGGCGGGATGGCGAAGGCGATCTTGAACTTGCGCGGCAGGTAGGCCTCGCCGTAGACCGGGTCGGCCTCGGGCTGGCTGTCGACGAGTTTTTCCTGGTCGAGCCAGATCTCGTAGTAGGCGCGCGAGCGTGGCAGCAGGTGCTGCGAGAGGGCGGCGGCCTGGGCGTGCACCGCGGCGTGCAGGTCCGACACCTGGGGTGCCGCGGAGACGGCGATGTTGCGGTTGACGTCGCCGCAGGCGGCCAGGGTGTCGACCATCGCGGCGTTGATCGCCTGCATCGTCGCCTTCAGCTCGCCCTTGACCACGCCGTGGAACTGGAAGGCCTGCCGGGTGGTGATGCGCAGCCCGCGGGTGGCGAAGCGGGTCGCGACCGCGTCGAGCTTCAGCCATTGCGCCGGCGACACCACCCCGCCCGGGGTGCGGGTGCGGATCATGAACTGGTGGTCGGGCTCCAGCTTCTGGCGGCGGCGCTCCTCGCGCAGGTCGCGGTCGTCCTGCTGGTAGCTGCCGTGGTACTTGATCAGGGTCTGGTCGGCCTCGGCCAGGGCCCCGGTGACCGGGTCGGCCAGCGAGACCTCCAGTGTCCCGCGCAGCCCGCGGCTGGCGCGCTTGATGCGTTCGACGTCGGCGTGGGCCATCTCAGTACACGTCCCGGGCGTAGCGCCCCTGCTGGCGGAGTTCGGCCAGCCATTCGCGGGCGCCCTCCGCGTCGAGTCCGCCGTGGCGCGCGGCCAGCGCCAGCAGCGCCTGCTCCACGTCACGGGCCATGCGGGTGGCGTCGCCGCACACGTAGAAGTGGGCCCCGTCCTGCAGCCAGGCGAAGACCTCGGCACCGCGCTCGGCGAGCCGGTGCTGCACATAGGTCCTGCCGTCACCGGGCCGGTCGCGGGAGAAGGCCAGGTCGAGCCGGTGCAGGGCCCCGCTGCGCAGCGCAGCCTGCCACTCGAGCTGGTAGAGGAAGTCGGTGCGGGCGTGCCGGTTGCCGAAGAACAGCCAGTTGCGTCCGCCGGCGCCGGTCGCTTCGCGGGCCTGGACGAAACCGCGGAACGGCGCCACGCCGGTGCCCGGACCCACCATGATGATGTCGCGGCCGGGGTCGGCCGGCAGGCGGAATCGCGGGTTGGGTTCCAGCCACAGCGGCACCTGCGCGCCGGGCTCCAGCCCGGCGAGCCAGCCCGAGGCGGCGCCGACCCGGTCGCGGTCGCCGTGCCGCCAGTGCTCGCGGGCGACGGTCAGGTGGACCTCCTCGCCGACCAGCGCCGCGGCCGAGGCGATCGAGTAGCTGCGGTGGGCCAACGGACGCAGCATCGCCACCAGTGCCGCGGCATCCAGCGGTGCCGGCCAGCGGTGCAGCAGGTCGACCACCGTGTGGTCGGCCAGCAGGTCGACGACCGCATCGCGGGAGGCCTCGCCCAGCCACGTGGCCAGCGCCGGGGCGTGGCTGGCGGCGGCCTCGAGCACCGGGCGCGAGAGCCGGTTGAGTTCCAGGCGCTCGCCCAGCCAGCGCCGCAGCGGCAGCGCCGCATCGCCGGCCTCCACCACGGTGTCGCCGTCCAGCGCGGCGAGCGTCAGCAGTTCCTCGACCAGGGGGGCGGGGTTGAGCGGACGCAGCGCCACCGAGTCCCCGGGCTGGTAGGCGATGCCGCTGCCCGAGAGCGAGAGTTCGATGTGGCGCACGTCGCGGTCGCTGCCGCGTCCGGTGATGCGCTGGTTCTCCAGAACCTCGGCCGGGAACGGCTGCGAGGCGTCGTGGACCGCGGCCTGGACGGCGGGGCGCAGCGGGGTGACGGTCGCGGTGGCGACCGCATCGACCAGGGCGCTGCTGGCCGACTCGACCGCGCCGGACCAGGCCGACGCCGCGTCCTGGAAGTCCAGGTCGGCCTCGGCCAGCGGCAGCCAGCGCTCGCCGCCGAGCTCGGCCAGGCGCGCATCCAGCTGCCGGGCGGTTTCGCAGAACTTCGGGTAGCTGCTGTCGCCCAGGCCGAGGACGGCGAAGCGCAGGCCCTTGAGCGCGGGGGCGCGGCGACCGGCGAGGTGCTCGACGAAGCCGGCGGCGTCCTCGGGCGGATCGCCGTCGCCCTGGGTGCTGGTGACGACCAGCAGGTGGGTCTCGGTGGCGAGCTCGCGCAGCGGGTAGTCCAGCGCGTTGAGCAGGCGCACGCGCCGGCCCGCGGACGACAGCCGGTCCGCCAGCGCCTGCGCGACGCCGCGCGCGTTGCCGGTCTGGCTGCCGAAGACGATGCTGATGCGCGGCGCCTGCGCGGCCTGGCTGCCGGCGCTGGCGGCCTCGACGGCCTGCGGCGGCGCCGGGGCCGCGCCGGGACCGGCCAGCCCGGCGGCGTAGCCGGAGAGCCACAGCAGCGCGTCGCGGTCGAGTCCTGCGACCAGCGACGCCGCGCGCTCGATGTCCAGGGGCGGGGCGGGCAGGGACGGTGAAGGGGCGGCGGGCATGGCGGGCAGGCTCGGTGTCGGGCCTCCATCCTCGCGTCCCGGCTCCGGCCGCCGGAAAGGACCGGGCGGCATGACCACATGGCCAGCGCCCATTTCACCCGCACGCGGTCGCGCGTCGAGCATGGCCTCCCGACACGAGTTCCCTTCGAGCGCCACGACCATGAGCCTGACCGCACCGATCAGTTCCGTCGAGCCGATTGATTCCGCCGACGCGCCGTCCTCGGCGCTGGCCGCGCCCAGCCACCTCGACCGGCTGGAGGCGGAGAGCATCCACATCCTGCGCGAGGTCGCCGCCGGCTTCGCCAACCCGGTGCTGATGTACTCCATCGGCAAGGACAGCTCGGTGCTGATGCATCTGCTGCTCAAGGCCTTCGCACCGGCTCCGCCGCCGATTCCCCTGTTGCACATCGACACCGGCTGGAAGTTCGCCGAGATGATCGCCTTCCGCGACCGGCGCGCGGCCGAGACCGGCCTGGAGCTGCGCACCTGGACCAACCGCGACGGCGTCGTCCGCGGCGTGGGTCCGCTCAGCCACGGTTCGGCGGTGCACACCGACGTGATGAAGACCCAGGCCCTGCGCCAGGCGCTGGAGCACTGGGGCTTCGACGCCGCGATCGGCGGGGCGCGCCGCGACGAGGAGCGTTCGCGCGCCAAGGAGCGCGTGTTCTCCTTCCGCAGCGCCGACCATCGCTGGGACCCGCGGCGGCAGCGGCCGGAGCTGTGGCGCCTGTACAACACCCGCGTGCGGCCTGGGGAGTCGGTGCGCGTGTTCCCGCTGTCGAACTGGACCGAGCTCGACATCTGGCTCTACATCTACCGCGAACGCATCCCGGTGCCGTCGCTGTACCTGGCCGCGCCGCGGCCGGTGATCGAGCGTGACGGGCACCTGCTGGTCGTCGACGACACCCGGATGGGGCTCGACCCCGAGGAGCTGCCGCACCGCTGGGTGCGCTTCCGCACCCTGGGCTGCTGGCCACTGACCGCGGCGGTGCCTTCCCGGGCGACGACGCTGGAGGCGGTGATCCTTGAGATGCTGGCCGCGACCACCTCCGAGCGCCAGGGCCGGCTGATCGACCACGACGGTGCCGCCTCGATGGAGCGCAAGAAGCAGGAGGGCTACTTTTGAACGCCGCCGCCACCCGCCTGGCCGAGGTGCTCGAGCGTCACGAGCGCCTGGGCGCCCTGCGACTGATCACCTGCGGCAGTGTCGACGACGGCAAGTCCACCCTGATCGGCCGTCTGCTGCACGAGGCGCGGGCCCTGCTCGACGACCAGCTGGCGACGCTGCGCGAGGAGAGCCGGCGCCGGGGCGGCGAGGGTATCGACTTCGCGCTGCTGGTCGACGGTCTGGCCGCCGAACGCGAACAGGGCATCACCATCGACGTCGCCTGGCGTTACTTCGCCACCGACCGGCGCCGCTTCGTCGTCGCCGACTGCCCCGGGCATGCGCAGTACACGCGCAACATGGCCACCGGCGCGTCGAGCGCCGACCTCGCCGTGGTCCTGGTGGACGCCCGCAAGGGCCTGCTGGAGCAGACCCGGCGCCACAGCTACATCTGCGCCCTGCTGGGCATCGACCACGTGGTGCTCGCGGTCAACAAGATGGACCAGGTGGGCTACCGCCGCGAGGTGTACGAGGCGATCGCCGAGGGCTACCGCGCGATGGCCGCGTCCCTGGGCATCGGCCACGTCACCTGCATCCCGGTGTCGGCCCTGGCCGGGGACAACCTGGGTGGGCCTTCCCCGAACATGCCCTGGTACCGCGGTCCGCACCTGCTCGAGCACCTGGAGTCGGTCGAGGTCGAGGCCGACCGCGCAGCGGCCCCGTTGCGCTTCCCGGTGCAGTGGGTGTGCCGGCCGGACCAGGACTTCCGCGGCCTGGCCGGCACCGTCGCCGCCGGCCGCGTGGCGGTGGGCGACGCGGTGGTCGTGCAGCCTTCCGGCCAGCACGCGCGGGTCGGTGCCCTGTTGCGCGGCGGCGTGCCGGTGGGCGCCGCGGTGGCGGGCGAGGCGGTGGTGCTGCAGCTCGACCGCGACCTGGACGTCGGCCGTGGCGACCTGGTGGCCGCACCCGGCCGCGGGCCGCAGGTGGCCGATGCGGTGCAGGCCCGGGTGCTGTGGATGCACGAGGCGCCGCTGTCGCCGGGCCGGCGACTGGAGCTGCGTGCGGCCGGTGGCACAGTCGCGGCGCGCCTGCAGCGCCTGGTCCACCGCATCGACGTCAACGACCAGGCCTGCGTGGCCGCCGCGGCGCTGCAGCTCAACGAGGTGGGCCTGTGCGAGCTGGTGCTCGAGGGCCCGCTGGTGTTCGACCCCTACAGCGGCTGCCGGGAGACCGGGGGCTTCGTACTGATCGACCCCGAGGACCACGCCACCGTGGCGGCGGGCTTCATCGAGGCGGCCGCCGTGCGGGACCGGGTCGCAGCCGGTCCGGATGCCGGGGGCTTCTGCCTGTGGCTGACCGGGTTGTCGGGGGCCGGGAAGTCCACCCTGGCCACGCGGCTGGCGGCGCGACTGCGTGCGCAGGGACGGGCGGTGCAGGTGCTCGACGGCGACGTGCTGCGCGAGGGCCTCAATGCCGATCTGGACTACAGCGAGGCCGGGCGGGCGGAGAGCGTGCGGCGGACCGCGGAGGTCGCGCGGCTGATGGCCGCTGCCGGCCTGGTGGTGGTGGTGGCGATGATCTCGCCCTACCGCCGCGACCGGGACGCCGCCCGCGCGCGGTTCCCCGCCGGCGGCTTCGCCGAGGTCCATGTCGATGCCCCGCTGGCCGTGGCCGAGGCCCGCGACCCCAAGGGTCTCTACGCGCGTGCGCGCAGCGGCGGCCTGGCCGGCTTCACCGGCATCGATGCACCCTACGAGGCGCCGCCGGCGCCGGAGCTGGTGCTCGACACCGCCGGCGGCAGCATCGAGTCCGCCGTCGACGCGCTCCAGGCCCTGGTGCCGAAGGCGGGGGGCTTGCGGCTCGTCTGAGAATGATTATCATTCATGGACTGATTCCTGGAGTCCATGCTGATGACCCGCGTCCCCCGTCGTGCGCTCTCCCTCGGCCTGCTGGCCGCGCTGGTGCCCCTGCTCTCGGCCTGTGGTCCGTCCGGCGACCGCGCCGGGGCGGGGGGGGAGGGCGCCGGTCCCGTCGAGCTGGTCGTGTATTCCGAGCGTCGCGAGCCGCTGATCCAGCCGGTGTTCGACCGCTACCGCGAGGAAACCGGCGTGCGCATCCGCTTCCTGACCGACGCCGCGCCGGTGCTCATCGAGCGGCTGGCGGCCGAGGGCGCGAACACCCGGGCCGACATCCTCATGGCGGTGGATGCGGGCAACCTGTGGCAGGCCGCCGAGCGCGGCGTGCTGGCGCCGGTGTCCTCCGACGCGCTGGAGGCCGCGATCCCGGCCAACTTCCGCGACCCCGACGGCCGCTGGTTCGGCTTCTCCCTGCGCGCGCGCACCATCCTCTACGCCACCGAGCGGGTCGATCCGGCCGAACTTTCGACCTACGAGGACCTGGCCGACCCGAAGTGGCAGGGCCGGCTGTGCCTGCGCTCCTCGCGCAAGGTCTACAACCAGTCGCTGACCGCCACGCTGATCGAGCGCCTGGGCGCGGAGGAGGCCGAGGCGGTGCTCTCGGGCTGGGTCGCCAACCTGGCCATGGACCCGACCCCGGACGACACCATGCTCATCAACGCGATCGCCGCCGGGCGCTGCGACGTCGGCATCGCCAACTCCTATTACTTCGGTCGCGTGCAGGCGGACAACCCGGACGTGCCGGTGGCGATCTTCTGGCCCAACCAGCCCGGCTCCGGCAGCGACGGCAGCGGCGTCCACGTCAACGTCTCCGGCGCGGGCCTGACCGCGCACGCGCCCAACCCGGAGGCGGCGACCGCCTTCCTGGAGTGGCTGGGCACGCCCGAGGTCCAGAAGCTCTTCGCCGAGGTCAACTACGAGTTCCCGGCCCGTGCCGACGTGGCCTCCGACCCGCTGGTCGAAGCCTGGGGCGATTTCCAGCCCGACCCGATCGACGTGGTCGTTGCCGGCCGTCGCCAGTCCGAGGCGGTGCGGATGATGGACCGGGTGGGCTGGCGTTGACGGCGGAGCGATGAGCCACGCCCGGCCGTCGGCCTGGCCACGGGCGGCGGCCTGGCTGCTGGCCCTGCCGCTGCTGTTGCCGCTGGCCTTCCTGGCGGCCGGCTTCGCCGACGCGCGCCCGGACCTGTGGGCCCACGTCTCGCGGCACCTGCTGCCGCGGGCGCTGGCGAACACGATCAGCCTCGCCGCGCTGGTCGGCCTGTTCTCGCTGACCCTGGGGGTCGGCTTCGCCTGGGCCAGCGCCCGCTTCGACTATCCCGGGCGCCGGGTGCTGGACTGGGCGCTGGTGCTGCCGCTGGCGATACCCGGCTACGTCGTCGCCTTCGTCTACGTCGGGCTGATGGAGTTCGGGGGGCCGGTTCAGGGTTTCTGGGCCGGGCTCACCGGCGGACAGCTGCCCGGGCCGCGCGGTCTGCTGGGCGCCTCGGTGCTGCTGTCGCTGGTGCTCTACCCCTATGTCTACCTGCTCGCGCGCGCGGCCTTCCTGCGCCAGGGGTCGGCGGCCATGGACGCCGCGCGCAGCCTCGGGCACGGCCCGGTCGAGTCGTTCTTCAAGGTCGTCCTGCCGATGACCCGGCCGGCCTGGGTGGCCGGCCTGACGCTGGCGGTGCTGGAGTCGCTGGCCGACTTCGGCGCGGTGCAGATCCTCGGTGTGGACACCATGACCACCACGATCTACCGGGTCTGGTTCGACCTGCAGTCGTTGCCGACCGCCGCCCAGCTGGCCTGCGGCCTGCTGGGCCTGGTGGCCGTGGCGCTGCTGGTGGAGCGCCTGGCGCGCGGCCGGGCGCGCTACGCCGAGCGCAGCCTGCGGCCGCTGCCTCGCCGCCCGTTGGGTGGCTGGGCCGGCTGGGGCGTCGCCATGGCGGCGACGCTGGTCGTCGCCCTGGGCTTCGTGGTCCCGATGCTGCGCCTGCTGGCGTGGACGCTGCAGGCGCGCGGCGCACTGCCGCGGGTGTCGGAGGCCTTGTGGAACACGCTGGCGCTGGGCGCGATCGCGACCGTGCTGGTGCTGGCCCTGGCGCTGGCCCTGGTGCTGGTCGCGCGGCGCGCACCCGGGGACCGCGGCGTGTCCGCCGCCGCCTTCGTCGGCAACCTCGGCTACGCGGTGCCGGGCACGGTGCTGGCGGTCGGCGTGATGCTGCTGCTGGTGTCGCTGGAAGGCTGGATCGCCCAGGCCGGCTGGGGCCGGGTCGCGTTGTCCTCCAGCCTTGTGGCGGTGCTGGGCGCGCTGTGCGCGCGCTTCCTGCGCGTCGGCCATGGCGCGGTGGAGTCCGCCTTCAGCGTGCTCCGGCCGTCGGTGATCGAGACCGCACGCACGCTCGGTGTGCCGGCCTGGATGCGGTTCACCCGGGTGACCCTGCCGCTGCTGCGGCCGGGGCTGGTCGCCGGTGCGCTGCTGGTGCTGGTGGAGGTGATGAAGGAGCTGCCGGCGACGCTGATGCTGCGCCCCTTCGGTTGGGACACGCTGGCGATCCGGGTCTATGCACACACCGCCGAGGGCCTGTGGGCGCAGGCGGCGTGGCCGGCGCTGCTGCTGTCGCTGGCGGGCCTGGCGCCGGTGTGGTGGCTGGTGCGCCAGCAGCGCTGAGTCTGCGATAATCCGGCCTTTCGCCACCCCGGAAGGCCAGCCGCATGACCCGCAAGACCGCCCTCAACGACAGCCACCGCGCGCTCGGCGCGAAGATGGTCGATTTCGGTGGCTGGGACATGCCCATCAGCTACGGCTCGCAGATCGAGGAGCACCACGCGGTGCGGCGCGACGCCGGCATGTTCGACGTCTCGCACATGACCGTGGTCGACCTGCGCGGCGTGCGCGTGCGCGGGCTGCTGCGGCGGCTGCTGGCGAACTCCATCGACAAGCTCAAGAAGCCGGGGAAGGCGCTGTACTCGTGCATGCTCGACGAGCGCGGCGGCGTCATCGACGACCTCATCGTCTACTTCATGGCCGAGGACTGGTTCCGCATGGTGGTCAACGCCGCCACCCGCGAGAAGGACCTGGCCTGGATCCGCGACATCGCCGGCGCCTTCGAGGTCGAGGTCGCCGAGCGCCCCGAGCTGGGCATCCTGGCCGTGCAGGGGCCCCGCGCCCGCGAACGCTTCGCGGGTCTGCTGCAGGACGAGGCCGCGGCCCGCGTGCTCGGGCTCGGGCGCTTCGCCGCCGCGGAGGTCGACGGTCCCGGTGGCGTCGGCCTGTTCGTGGCCCGGACCGGCTACACCGGCGAGGACGGCTTCGAGGTGGTGGTGCCCGAGTCGCACATCGCCGGCCTGTGGGCGGCCCTGCTGGACGCCGGCGTGGCGCCGGCCGGCCTGGGCGCGCGCGACACGCTGCGGCTGGAGGCGGGCATGAACCTCTACGGCCAGGACATGGACGAGTCGGTCTCGCCCTACGAGGCGGGCCTGGCCTGGACCGTCGCCCTCGACGAGGGCCGCGACTTCATCGGCCGTGCCGCGCTGCAGGCGCAGAAGGAGGCCGGTGTCGTCCGCCAGACCATCGGCCTGGTGATGGACGCCAAGGGCGTGTTGCGCCATGGCCAGCGCGTGCTGACGGCCAACGGGGAGGGCGAGATCCTCTCCGGCACCTTCTCGCCGACGCTGGGACGGGCCATCGCCCTGGCGCGCGTGCCCGCCGGCGACCCGGGCGACGTGCGGGTCGACATCCGCGGCCGCGAACAGCCCGTGCGCGTGGTCCGCTACCCCTTCGTCCGCGAGGGCCAGGCGCAGCCCGGCGTGCTGGACTGATTCCCCCCACCCGCTGTCCGGCCGGCGGGGCTGCAGTACAATCCGCGCCGGCCCCGGCCATTCAGAATCCCAAGGAGCACCAGCGATGAGCGAGATCCCCGGCGACCTGAAGTTCCTCAAGTCCCACGAGTGGGCCCGCGTCGAGGACGACGGCACCATCACGGTCGGCATCTCCGACCACGCCCAGGGCCTGCTGGGCGACCTGGTGTTCGTCGAACTGCCCAACGTCGGCGACGCGCTGGAGGCCGGTGGCGGCGCGGCGGTGGTCGAGTCGGTCAAGGCCGCCAGCGACGTCTACGCGCCGGTGGCCGGCCAGGTGACCGCCGTCAACGACAGCCTCACCGACACCCCGGAGACGATCAACGAGGACCCCTACGGCGAGGGCTGGATCTTCCGCATCAAGCCCGACGATGCCGCGGCGCTCGAGGATCTGCTGACGCCGGACGACTACGCCTCGCTGATCGAGGACGAGGGCTGATCATCGCCTTCACCGGCCCGGCCGCATCATCGCCGGGCCAGTCAACCCTTCATCCACCGGGCCGGCCCTGCCGGCCCCGCCTGTTTCACGGGTCACGCCATGCCGTTCATTCCGCACTCCGAAGCCGACGTCCGCGCCATGCTCGATGCCATCGGCGTCGGCAGCATCGAGGACCTGTTCGATGAGATCCCCGGGTCGCTGAAGGTCTCGCGCCTGGAACAGGTGCCCGATGGCCTCAACGAGATGGCGGTCAACCGCCTGATGGCCGAGCGCGCCCGGCTCGACGAGACCGTGCTCAACTTCGCCGGCGCCGGTGCCTACGAGCACCACATTCCCGCCGCCATCTGGCAGATCGTCTCCCGGGGCGAGTACTACTCCGCCTACACGCCCTACCAGGCCGAGGCCAGCCAGGGCAACCTGCAGCTGATCTACGAGTACCAGACGATGATGACCCGGCTCACGGGCATGGACGTCTCCAACGCCTCGATGTACGACGGCGCCACGGCACTGGCCGAGTCGATCCTGATGGCCGAGCGCAGCCAGCGTCGCAACGCGAAGGCGCGCGTGCTGCTGCCCACCAGCGTGCACCCGGCCTACCGCAAGACGGTGCGCTCGATCCTGGAGCTGCAGAGCATCGAGGTGGTCGAGGTCGACTGCCCCGAGGGCCGGGCGACCGTGGATGCGCTGGAGGCGGTCGGCGGCGAGTTCACCTCGCTGGTGGTTCCGCAGCCGAACTTCTTCGGCGTGCTCGAGGACGTCGATGCGCTCACCGACTGGGCGCACGGTCGTGGCGCACTGGTGATCGCGGTGGTGAACCCGATGAGCCTGGCGGTGCTCAAGGCGCCGGGCGAATGGGGCAGCGAGGTCGACGGCCTGCGCGGCGCCGACATCGTCTGCGGCGAAGGCCAGCCGCTGGGCGTGCCGCTGTCGTCGGGTGGGCCCTACTTCGGCCTGCTGGCCTGCCGTCAGGCGCTGGTGCGCGACCTGCCCGGCCGCATCGTCGGCCGCACCACCGACCTCGATGGCCGCCCCGGCTTCGCCCTGACGCTGCAGGCGCGCGAGCAGCACATCCGCCGGGCCAAGGCGACGTCGAACATCTGCACCAACCAGGGCCTGCTGGTGACCGCGGCGACGATCTACATGGCCCTGCTGGGGCCCGAGGGCCTGCGCCGGGTCGCCGCGCAGTCCATGCGCAACACCCGCGCGCTGTGCGAACGCCTGGAGCGGATCCCCGGGGTGCGCGTGCGGTTCCCGGGCCAGCCTGTCTTCCACGAGGTGGCGATGGTGTTGCCGCGTCCGGCCAGCGACGTCATCGAGCGACTGGCCGCGCAGCGCATCGTCGCCGGCGTGGCGCTCGGCGAGGAGTACCCCGGCCTGGGCGATGCGCTGCTGGTGTGTGCGACCGAGACCAAGACCGCCGAGGACATCGAGCAGTTCGCGCGTGCACTCGAGGCTGCTCTGGACTGAGTCGCGCACGCACCGCGATGCACGCGAGCCCGCGACACCGTGTCGCGGGCTCGCGCATTTTGGATGGTGCATCGCGAAAAAACGCATCGCCGAAGCGCTCGGCGTTTCGTCCATCGGCTTCGCGCACAGGACGCGTGTCGTGCGACCGGCCCTGCTTGGCGACCGGGTGGATTCGCCGTCGGCGTTTCCGCAGCACCCTTTGAATCACCGCATGTTTGCTGGGTTTTCTGCACATCGGCATGCTTCATGGACCGATGCGCGAAACGGTTTCGATGATCGATTGGAGGCCGGTGCCCTGCGTGCGGTCGCAGGAAGCGATCGCGCGTGTCGCGCGTGGCGTGGCAAACCTGTTGACACTGTGTTTTCGCGTGATTAGCGTTCGCCCAGCAGTCATGGATTTCAAACCGGGTGACCGACATCGCAATGAATACCTCGAAGGTGCGGCCTTCGGGATCAATGCACGAAGCCCAGCTCCCGGAGTACGGCACTCCGGGCTCGCCCGACTCTCCCCCTGAATTCCTGCTTGAAGGTGCCGCCCGCGTTCTTAGGAACGGCGGGCGTTTTCCGTTTGGGCGCGGTGCCGGGACGGCCGCGCCCCTGCCATCCAGTCCGGGGGCCCTGCTCCCGGGTGGACCGCCCGGGGCCTGACGGCCCGGGCGAATGCCCCGTTGCGGGGCGACGTTGTTCAACTTGACGAGGAGTTGGAAACACCATGGCTACGAAGAAAGCAGCGAAGAAGGCGGTCAAGAAACCGGCCGCCAAGAAGGCGGTGAAGAAGGCCGCGCCGAAGAAGACGGTGAAGAAGGTCGCCAGGAAGGCGGCGCCGAAGAAGGCTGCCAAGAAGGTCGCCAGGAAGGCGGCTCCGAAGAAGGCCGCCAAGAAGGTCGCCAAGAAGAAGGCGGCTCCGAAGAAGGCCGCCAAGAAGGTCGCCAAGAAGAAGGCGGCTCCGAAGAAGGCTGCCAAGAAGGTCGCCAAGAAGAAGGCGGCGCCGAAGAAGGCCGCCAAGAAGGTCGCCAAGAAGAAGGCGGCACCGAAGAAGGCTGCCAAGAAGGTCGCCAAGAAGGCGGCACCGAAGAAGGCTGCCAAGAAGGTCGCCAAGAAGAAGGCGGCACCGAAGAAGGCTGCCAAGAAGGTCGCCAAGAAGGCGGCACCGAAGAAGGCTGCCAAGAAGGTCGCCAAGAAGAAGGCAGCACCGAAGAAGGCCGCGCCGAAGAAGGCGGCTGCGAAGAAGCCCGCTCCGCGCAAGCCGGCCCGCCGCAAGGCCGCCGAGCCCGCGCCGCTGCCGGCACCGCCGGTCGCGCCCCTGCTGTAATTTTCCGATCCGCCTTCAGTGACCCCCTCCGCAGGCCTTGCGGAGGGGGTTTTCTTTCGTCCGTCCTCCGGCCTGTTCGTCCTGCCGGTGCCGGATTACGATGGCGGGCATGACCCGATCGACGCCGTCGATGCACCCCTCGTCCGCCCACCTCACAGAGGATGGCGTCTTCCGCGAACTGGCGGAACAGGCGGCAGACATCCTGGCCCTGGGCGAGGCCGATGGGCGGCTGCGCTACATCAGCCCCGCGGTCACCCGTCTGCTTGGGCTGCAGCCCGCCGACCTGGCGGGGCGGCGGCTGGCCGGAACGGTTCACCGGGCCGACCTGCAGCGCGTGGAGGTGGCGGCGAGGCGGGCCGGCGGCGGGGGGCAGCGGGAAGCCGTGCTCGACATCCGCGCCCGCCATGCCGACGGTCACTGGCTGTGGCTGGAGTCCCGGATTCGCTGGATCGTCCGCGCCGACGACTCCCGGGTCTGGGTCGCCAGCCTGCGCGACATCACCGAACGCAGGCGCTTCGAGCGCCAGCTCGCCGCCGAGAAGGAGCGCGCGCAGGCGACCCTGCGTGCGATCGCCGACGGCGTCATCAGCGTCGGAGCCTCGGGCGAAGTGGAGTACCTCAACCCGGCCGCCGAGCGCATCACCGGCTGGTCGGCGCCCGACGCCAGCGGAGTGCCCCTGCCCCGGGTGTTCCAGCCCAATGCCGGCCGGCCCCCGCCGCAGGAGCACGGCATCGCCGCCCTGGCCGCCTGGTTGCATGCCAGCGGCGACGCGCCCGCTTCGATCAGCCGCCGCGACGGCAGCGAATGCGTCGTGCAGTTCTCCGTGGCCACGGTGGCCGACGGCGAAGGCCTGCCCCGGGGCATGGTGCTCACCTTCCGCGACACCTCCCAGACCGCGGCCCTGGTGAAGGAACTGGCCTACCGTGCCAGCCACGATTCCCTGACCGGCCTGCGCAACCGCGAGGAGTTCGAGCGGCAGCTCAAGCGGCTGGTCGCCGATGCCAACACCGGCGGCGGGCCGCATGCGCTGTGCTACATCGACCTCGACCAGTTCAAGCTGGTCAACGACACCGCCGGCCATGCCGCCGGCGATGCGCTGCTCAAGGACGTGGCGGGCACACTGCTTTCGCTGCTGCCCCATGACGCGGTCCTGGCCCGGCTGGGCGGCGACGAGTTCGGCGTGCTGCTGCCCCACGTTGCGGTGTCGGAAGCCGCGCGCATGGCGCAGTCGCTGGTCGATGCGCTGGCCCACCTGCGCTTCGAGTGGGGCGATCGCCAGTTCTCGATCGGCGGCTCGATCGGCGTGGCACCGCTCAACACCCGGGAAGTGTCGCAGGAGCAGGTGCTCATGGCGGCCGACGCCGCCTGCTACGTGGCCAAGGAGCGTGGACGCAACAGGGTGCATGTCTTCGAGCCCTCCGACGTCGACGTGGTCAGGCGACAGGGCGAGATGCGCTGGATCCCGCGGCTGCAGACCGCGCTGGAGGTCGGCGACTTCCACCTCCTGGCCCTGGACATCGTCCCCACCGGGACCGGCCAGCCGACCGGGCGCCACATCGAGGTGCTGATCTCGCTGCCCGACGCCAGCGGGCGCCTGGTGCCGCCGGGCGAGTTCCTGCCCGCGGCCCAGCACTACGGGCTGATGGGACGGATCGACCGCTGGGTGCTCAACCAGGTCGCGGAGTGGCTGCAGTGGCGCGACCACACCGGGCGGGCGATGCCCGAGCTGGTGGCCATCAACCTGTCGGGCTCGTCCCTGAGCGACCCGGAATTCCGCGACTATGCCGAGGCCTGCGTGCGAGGGCTGCCGACCGACGCCTCGCTGTGCTTCGAGCTCACCGAGAGCGAGGCGATCGCCAACCTGGCCGAGGCCTCGGAGTTCATCGGCCGGATGCGGGAACTGGGCTGCACCTTCGCGCTCGACGACTTCGGCAGCGGCCTGAACTCGTTCGCCTACCTCAAGCGGCTGCCGGTGGACTACATCAAGATCGACGGGCAGTTCGTGCGCGATGCCGACGAGGACGGGATCAGCCTGGCGATGGTCGAGTCGATCCACCGCATCGGCAAGGTCATCGGTGTGCGCACCATCGCGGAGTTCGTCGAGAACGAAACCGTCTTCCGGCGCGTTCGCGAGATCGGCGTGGACTTCTGCCAGGGCTACTTCTTCGGCCAGCCGCGGCCGCTGCTGAGCCTGGACTGATCCCGGCCGGCCTAGCGCCCCAGGCGGTCGAGCTGGACCCAGTCGTGTGCCGGCAGGCCCAGTGCGCGATCGATCACGGTCGGGAACAGGCCCGAGGGGGCGGGGCTCTCGCTGTTCCAGACGATGGCCACGCCGATGCCGCGCTCGGGCAGGAAGCCCATCACCGCCCGCGATCCCTGCACCGCGCCACCGTGGAAGACCAGCCGCTCGCCGGCGTAGTCGTAGATGCGCCAGCCCGAGGCGTAGTGCGCGTCGCGCAGCCGGTCGCGACGCCAGGAGGTCGAGCCGAGCTGGTCGGGTGTCCGCACCTGGGGTGTCTGCACGTCCAGCAGCACGTCCGGCGACAGCACCTCGGGCCGGTGCCCGAGGTTGGCGATCAGCCACTGCGCCAGGTCGCGGGCACTGGCGTTGACACCGGCGGCCGGCGGCAGGCGGTAGTAGGTCTCCTGCGCCCGCACCGGCACCCAGCCACCCTGGCCACGGACGTGGGGGTGGGCCCAGCTGGGCGAGGATTCCAGGGCGTCGCGGCCGAAGGTGGCGTTGTACATGCCCAGCGGGTGGAACAGTCGCTTCTCGACCTCGCGCGAGAAGAACTCGCCGGTGGCGGCGAAGACCACGTCGCCGATCAGGCTGAAGGCGACGTTCTGGTAGGCGTAGCAGCTGCCCGGCATGCAGGTGGCGGGCAGCTCGCCCAGCCGCGCGGCCAGCACCGGGTAGGGCTGGTTGGCCTGGATGTCGCGGTCCAGCGCCCGCGGCGGGACGCCGACGCGGTGGGCGAGGATGTCTCGGATGGTCAGGCGCTCGGCACCTTCCTCCGCCGGCAGCTGCAGGGTCGGCATGAAGCCCGCCACCCGGCTTTCCCAGGCGAAGATGCCGTCCCGGACGAGCAGGCCGGCCAGCGTGCCGGAGAAGGTCTTCGACAGCGAGGCGAGGCGGAAGGCGGTGTCGGCGGTGACCGGCTCGTTGCTGTGGGTGTCGGTGACGCCGATGCCCCGGGCCAGCAGCACCCGGTCGTCCTGGACGATGGTGATCATCAGCGCCGGGATGCCGGCGCGCTGGACCAGTTCCTCGGCCAGCTGGCCGATGGCCTCGGCGTCGGCGCTGAAGTCGCGCTGCATGGTCTGGCCGGGCAGGCGTTCGGGGGTCTCCGGGACCGAGGCGGGCGCCGGGCCGGTGGCCGCCAGGGCCAGCATGAGGGCGGCCAGTGCCGCAGCGGCTTTCGTCTGTCGCATCGCGTGCGTATCCTCACGACTTCGAGCCATTCTAGCCACAGCGACGCCCCGGCGTCGTGAATCACGTCAAAGGGGGAGTGTCGTGACCGGAATCCTGATCCTGCTGGTCATCGTTGCCGCCGTCGGCTTCTGGGCGGTCGGCATCTACAACGGGCTCATCACCGCCCGCAATGCCTACAAGAACGCCTTCGCGCAGATCGATGTGCAGCTGACCCGCCGGCACGACCTGATCCCGAACCTGGTCGAGGTCGCCAAGGGCTACATGTCCCACGAGCGCGAGACCCTGGAGGCGGTGATCCAGGCCCGCAGCGGGGCGGTCAACGCGCAGAAGAACGCCGCGGCCAACCCCGGCGACCCGGAGGCGATGAAGCAGCTTTCCGGCGCCGAGAACATGCTCACCCAGACCCTGGGTCGCCTGTTCGCGCTCTCGGAGGCCTATCCCGACCTCAAGGCCAACCAGAACATGATGCAGCTCTCCGAGGAGCTGACCTCCACCGAGAACCGCGTCGCCTTCGCCCGCCAGGCCTTCAACGACCAGGTCATGGCCTACAACAACCGGCGCGAGGTGTTCCCGTCCAACGTCGTGGCGGGCATGTTCAGCTTCCAGCACGCCGCCCTGCTCGAGATCGACGACCCGGCCAAGCGCGAGGCGCCGAAGGTCTCCTTCGGCGGCTGAGGCGCCGACGGTGAACTTCTTCGAGCGCCAGGAGGCGGCGCGAAAGACCTCGCGTCGCCTCGTCGTCCTGTTCGGCCTGGCGGTGCTGGGCATCGTGTTCGCGGTCAACGCCTGCCTGGCGATCGCGATCGGCGGATTCCTGCTTGGCCCGGCCGTGGTCGCCTCGGTCATCACCCTGGGCATCATCGGGGTGGCCTCGCTGTTCCGCGTGTCCGGCCTGCGCAACGGCGGCGGGGCGGTGGCGCGCGAGCTCGGGGGGACCTTCGTCGCCGAGGACACCGCCGACCCGGCCTACCGGCGTTTGCGCAACGTGGTCGAGGAGATCGCCATCGCCTCCTCGGTGCCGGTGCCGGAGGTCTACGTGCTCGAACAGGAGCCGGGCATCAACGCCTTCGCGGCGGGCTGGTCGACCTCCGATGCCGCCGTGGCGGTGACCCGGGGCGCGCTCGACCGGCTCAACCGCGACGAACTGCAGGGCGTGATCGCCCACGAGTTCAGCCACATCCTCAACGGCGACATGCGCCTGAACATCCGCCTGGTCGGCGGCCTGTTCGGGATCCTGGCGCTGGCCCTGGTCGGCCGGAAACTGCTGGAGGGCGGCCGCTTCGCGCCGCGTGGCCGCAACAGCAACGCCGGGGCCATCGTGATCCTGGCCCTGGTGGTGATGCTCATCGGCTACATCGGCCTGTTCTTCGGACGGCTGATCAAGTCGGGCGTCAGTCGCCAGCGCGAGTACCTGGCCGACGCCTCGGCGGTGCAGTTCACCCGCCAGACCGCCGGCATCGCCGGTGCGCTGAAGAAGATCGGCGGCCTGCCGGAGGGTTCGCGGTTCATCCGCGCCGAGGGCGAGGAGGTCAGCCACATGCTCTTCGGCGACGGCGTTGGCTTCTCCTCGATGTTCGCGACCCACCCGCCCCTGCTCCAGCGCATCCAGGCCCTGGAGCCGGATTTCAAGCCCGAGGCGTTCAAGCAGCTGGCGCAACGCTGGTCCAAGGCGCCGCCGTCGGGCCTGGAGGAGGACCGGATGATGGGTCTGGCGGGCGGCGGCGTGGCGGTGCCCGAAGCCGTGTCCGAAGCCGAGGTGGTCGCCACCGGCGTGGTCGAGCACGTCGGCGCGCCGGAGTCCACGGACTATGCGGTGGCCGGCTCGATCGTTCAGGCCATCCCCGAGGTGCTGCGCGAGGCGGCGCGGCAGTCGAGCGAGGCGGTGGCCCTGGTGTACGGCCTGCTGCTCTCACCTGATCCGGAGGTGCGCGAGCGCCAGCGGATCGCGGTGGATGCGCGCCACGGGATGATCAAGGCGGCCCGGGTGATGCACTGGGCCGACCGGCTGTCGGACCTGCACCCGATGCTGCGGCTGCCGCTGGCGGAGCTGGCGTTCCCGGTCATCCGCCGGCGTCCGCGGCCGGCGCTGCAGGCCTTCGGCGACACGGTGCATGCGCTGGTGCACGCCGACGGCCAGGTCAGCGCCTTCGAGTACTGCCTCGGGCAGCTCATCGAGGTCCAGGTGCACGAGGCGCTGGACCCGGTGCGCAGCTTCCGGCCCGGCCGGCGCAAGCTGCACGACGTCCGGGATTCGGCGGCGCGGCTGCTGGCCCTGCTGGCGCAGGCCGGCCACGCCGACGAGCCGTCGGCGCGCAGGGCCTTCCACGCCGCGCTCTCGCGCTGCCTGCCCAACCAGCATTTCGACTATGCGCCGCCGCGGCAGGGGCTGGTCGCCCTGGACGAGGACTGGCCGCTGCTCGACGAGCTGCAGCCGAAGTCGCGCAAGCTGCTGGTGGAGGCCATGGTGGAGGCGGTCAGCCACGATGGCCGGGTCAGCGTCGCCCAGGCCGAGCTGCTGCGCACCGCCTGCGCGATCCTGCATTGCCCGGTGCCGCCGCTGCTCGACCGCTGAGGGGCGGCGTCCGCGGGCTCAGGCCGCCACGCGCCCCAGGATCAGGTCGCTGGCACGCTCGGCGATCATGATCGCCGGCGCGTTGGTGTTGCCGCCGACCAGCCTGGGCATGACCGAGGCATCCACCACCCGCAGCCCCGTGACCCCGTGCACCTTCAGCGACGCGTCGACCACCGCCCCGGCGTCGCTGCCCATGCGGCAGGTGCCCACCGGGTGGTAGATCGTCTCGGCCTTGCGCCGGATGAAGGCCGTCATTTCCGCCTCCGACTCCACCGCCGCACCGGGCAGCAGTTCCTCGCCGCGGTACGGGGCGAAGGCGGGCTGGGCCAGCAGCTGGCGGGAGAGCTTCAGGCCCTCCAGCAGCACGCGCAGGTCGTAGCCGTCCGGGTCGCCGAGATAGCCCGGCTCCAGCAGCGGCTTGGCGAGCGGCGAGGCCGAGGCCAGCCGCAGCCGGCCGCGGCTGCGCGGGCGCAGGCCGCAGACGTGGACGGTGAAGCCGCTGCCCGGCAGCCGGTTGCGGCCGTGGTCGTCGAGCTGGGCGGGGACGAAGTGGAACTGCAGGTCCGGCCGGTCGTCCGGCGCCAGGCCGGAGTGGGCGAAGCCACCGGCCTCGGCGATGTTGCTGGTGCCCGGCCCGCTGCGGCCGACGTAGTAGCGCGCGGCCACCCAGGGGTCGAACAGCGTGTCGTAGGTGATCCGGCGGGTGCTGCGCTGGAGCGTGCACACGTCGAGGTGGTCCTGCAGGTTCCCGCCGACGCCTGGCAGGCCCAGGCGCACCGGAATGCCGTGGCGTGCCAGCTCCTGCGCCGGCCCGATGCCCGAGAGCATCAGCAGCTGCGGCGAGTTGATCGCCCCGCCGCTGAGCACCACCTCGCGCCGGGCCCGCGCCTGCAGCACGCGTCCCTTGCGCCGGAACCTCACCCCGGTGGCGACCAGTCCGTCGAACACCACCGATTCCGCCTGGGCCCCGGTCAGCACCCTCAGGTTGGGCCGACCGCGGACCGGCCGCAGGTAGGCGGTGGCGCTGGAGCAGCGCGCGCCGTTGCGCTGGGTGACCTGGTACCAGCCGAAGCCGGCCTGTTCGGGGCCGTTGAAGTCGGGGTTGATCGGCAGCCCGGCCTGTCCCGCGGCGTCGATGAAGGCCGCCGACAGCGGGTTGGTGTGGCGCAGGTCGTCGACCCACAACGGGCCGGCGTCGCCATGCCAGGCGCTGGCGCCGCGGGTGTTGTGCTCGCTGCGGATGAAGTAGGGCAGCACGTCCTCCCAGCCCCAGCCGGTGGCCCCCAGCCGGGCCCACTCCTGGTAGTCGTCGCGGTGTCCGCGGATGTAGCACATGGCGTTGATCGAGCTCGAACCGCCGAGCACCTTGCCGCGCGGCCACCACAGCCTGCGGCCGTCGAGGCCGGGCTCCGGCGCGGTTTCATAGTCCCAGTTCACGCCTTTGCGCCCGACCAGCTTGGCGATGCCGGCGGGCATGTGCAGGAACGGGTGCCAGTCGCGCGGGCCCGCCTCGAGCAGCAGCACCGAGGTGTCGGGGTCTTCGCTGAGGCGGTTGGCCAGTACGCAGCCGGCGGAACCGGCGCCAACGACGATGTAGTCGTACTCGGGGAGACGCGTGGCGGTCATGGGTCGAGGCTAGGAGCCCGGGCTAGAGCAAATGCTCTGCGGCCGGGGCTGGTGCCGGCGACCCGGGCGGCGTAGCGTGCGCGCAGGATCCGGGGGATGTGCATGTTCGACCGTGTCGGGCGCCTGAGGGCGGCATTGGGTGACACCCCGGCCCTGCTGTGGGCCGGGCTGTACTTCTTCTGCCTGCTCTGCGGCTACTACGTGGTGCGCCCGGTCCGCGACGCGTTCGCGTCCTCGCCCGATCCCGACGCGATCTTCCCGCTGTGGGCCATCCACGGCGCCGGGGCGCTGGGCATCGAACTGGGCGCCTGGACGCTGCAGGTGCTCTTCAGCCTCACCTTCCTGGCCATGCTGCTGGCACAGCCGGTCTACGGGGCGATGGTCTCGCGCTGGCCGCGGCGGCGATTCCTGCCCGCGGTCTATCTCTTCTTCATCGTCTGCCTGGTCGGCTTCCACCTGGTCTTCGACGCCGGCCTGCCGGGCCGCGGTGCCCTGTTCTACGTCTGGCTGGCGGTCTTCAACCTGTTCGCCGTCTCGGTGTTCTGGAGCTTCATGGCCGACGTCTTCAACGACGCGCAGGCGCGGCGGGTCTACGGCTACATCGGTGCCGGCGGCACCCTCGGCGCCCTGGTCGGGCCGTCGTTGACCCGGGCCCTGGTCGGGCCGGTCGGCGTGGCCAACCTGCCCCTGGTGTCGGCCCTGCTGCTGGGCGTGTGCCTGGTCTGCATCCTGAAGCTGCGCCGGCATGCACGCAGCCGCGAGTCGTCGGACGGGGCTGCGCGCGAAGTGATCGGGGGCACCGTGCTCGCCGGCCTGCGGCTGGTGTGGCGCGAGCCGCTGCTGCGGGCGCTGGCCCTGCTGATGTTCTTCGGGGTCGGGGTGGGCACGCTGCTGTACAGCGAGCAGATCGCGATCGCCCGTGCGGCCTTTCCCGACGCCGCCGACCGGACCGCCTGGTTCTCCGGGATCGACCTGGCGATCAACCTGCTGACGCTGACCGTGCAGCTGACCCTGACCGGCCGGTTGATGACCCGGTTCGGCATCACCCCGCTGCTGCTGCTGCCCGCGGCCGCCATCGTGCTGGGCTTCGCCGTGTTGACCGCCTCGCCGCTGCCGCTCCTGGTGGCGGTGGTCCAGGTGATGACCCGGGCCAGCGAGTTCTCGCTGGCCAAGCCGGCTCGGGAGACCATCTACACCCGGGTCGACCCGGAGTCCCGCTACAAGGCGAAGGCCTTCATCGACACCGCGGTCTACCGCGGCGGGGACCTGGGCTTCGTCTGGTTGCACAAGCCGCTGTCGCTGCTGGGCTCGGCCGCGGTGTTCGCCGCGGGCATGGTCGCGGCGCTGTGCTTCCTGGCGGCGGCCTGGCGGGTGACCCGCCTGCAGGCCCGCCTGCCGGGGCTGCCGGCTGCCGGTCGGCGTCGGGCCGCAGGCTGAAAAGCGGAACGGCGGGCCAGTGGCCCGCCGTTCCGGTGCTCGCCGGACGGCCCGCCTCAGGCGGCCCGGTCCAGGCGCTTGTCGTCGCGCATCGCCGCGGATTCCAGCTGGGCGTGCTCGAAGTCGTCGACGCTGATGGCGTCGAGGGTGATCGCACGCAGCTCGTCGAGCTGGGCCTTCTCCTCGGCGCTGATCACGCCCTTGGACACGGCATCGGCCAGTTGCGCGGCGTGGTCGTGGCCCTCCAGCTGGCCCGCCTTGAGCGCCTTGAGGAACTTGCGCTCCACCGGCTCGGCGGCGATGACCTTGGGCAGGTAGCTGTTGACCCGGCCGGCGGGGTTGTTCGCGCACGGGGTCAGGAACACGCCCTCGGCCAGCTTGTCGCGCGTGTCCGAGGGCGACATCAGCAGTGCCGCGGCACGGTGCCCCAGCCGGTCGGACGGTGCCTGCGCGCGCCGACCCCAGGGGAAGACCAGCAGCCACAGCAGCCAGCCCACCGGACGGATCGGAAAGTTGCGCAGGGCACCCGAGAGCGCCAGTTCGATCTTGTGCACGCTGTCGAGCGTGGCCCAGGCCAGCAGCGGACGCTCGCCGACCGGACGGCCGTCGTCCTCGTAGCGCTTGAGCATCGCCGAGACGATGTAGAGGTGGCTGAGCACGTCGCCCAGGCGGCCCGACAGCTTCTCCTTGAACTTCAGCTTGCCGCCCAGCAGCAGCATCGAGGTGTCGGCCACCAGCGCGAGGTTGGCCGAGTACCGATTGAGCTTGCGGTAGTAGCGGCGGGTGTAGGCGTCGCCCGGCGCACGGCCGAAGCGCGCACCGGTGAGGCCGAACCACAGGCTGCGGAAGGCGTTGGAGATCGCGAAGCCGATGTGGCCGAACAGGGTGCGGTCGAACTCGTGCAGGCGGATGACCGGGTCGGGATGCTGCGCGGCCTGCATCTCCTTGAGCACCCACGGGTGGCAGCGGATCGCGCCCTGGCCGAAGATCATCAGCGTGCGGGTCATGATGTTGGCGCCTTCCACGGTGATCGAGATCGGCGCGGCCTGCCAGCTGCGGCCCAGGTAGTTGCTGGGCCCCAGGATCACACCCTTGCCCCCGTGCACGTCCATCGCGTCGGTCGCCACCTGGCGGCCCATCTCGGTGGCGTGGTACTTCGCGATCGCCGAGGGCACGGCCGGCTTCTCGCCCCGGTCGACCGCCGCGGCGGTGGCCTGCGACAGCGCACTGACCGAGTAGGCGTTGCCGGCCAGGCGGGCCAGCGCCTCCTCCACGCCTTCGAAGCGGCCGATCGACAGGCCGAACTGCTTGCGGATGCGGGCATAGGCGCCGGTGACGACCGCGCCGGCCTTGCTGCCGCCCGAGGCGGTGGAGGGCAGGGTGATGGCGCGGCCCACCGACAGGCACTCCACCAGCATGCGCCAGCCCTCGCCGATGTAGTCCTCGCCGCCGATGAGCTGCGACAGCGGCAGGAAGACCTCCTCGCCGCGCACCGGGCCATTGTGGAACATGCAGTTGAGCGGCATGTGGCGGCGCCCGACTTCCAGACCCGGCGTGTCGCGCGGGATCAGGGCCAGGGTGATGCCGCGGTCGGCCTCACCGCCCAGCAGGCCCTCGGGGTCGTGCAGGCGGAAGGCCAGTCCGATCACCGTGGCGACCGGGGCCAGGGTGATGTAGCGCTTGTCGAAGGTCAGCTTCACGCCGACCACTTCCGCGCCGTTCCACTTGCCGGTGGTGACGATGCCGTAGTCGGGCAGCGAGGTGGCGTCCGAACCCGCCCAGGGTCCGGTGAGGGCGAAGCAGGGGATCTCGCGGCCGTCGGCCAGGCGCGGCAGGTAGTGCGACTTCTGCTCCTCGGTACCGTAGTGCAGCAGCAGTTCCGCCGGACCCAGCGAGTTGGGCACGCCGACGGTGGAGGACAGGGTGCTGGAGATCGAGGCCAGCTTCTGGATCACCTTGTGGTGGGCCAGCGCCGAGAAGCCCAGGCCGCCGAAGTCCTTGGGGATGATCATGCCGAAGAACTTGTGGTCCTTGAGGTACTGCCACACCTCCGGCGGCAGGTCGGCGCGGTCGTGGGTGATCTCCCAGTCGTTGATCATCGCGCACAGCGTCTCGCACTCGTTGTCCAGGAAGGACTGCTCCTCCGGCGTCAGCACCGGCCTGGGCTGGGCCAGCAGGTCCTCCCAGCGCGGCATGCCCGAGAACAGCTCGCCCTCGAAGCCGACGGTGCCGGCTTCCAGCGCCGTCTTCTCGGTGTCGGAGAGCTGCGGCAGCATGCGGCTGTAGATCTTCAGCAACGGTGCGGTGATCTGCGCCCGGCGGAAGGCGGTCAGCAGCAGCGGCACCGCGACCAGGGCCAGCAGCACCCCGGCGACGAGGGTGGCGACCCAGCTGGCGCCCAGCAGGGCCGCCAGCACCAGCGCACCGGCGGACAGCACCGCCCAGGTGGCCAGTCGCGTGCGGTGGTAGGCGCAGGCACCGCCGACCAGCAGCAGGACGAGGAAGGGAACGAGGATGCTCATCGTGACACTCCGGTTTCGGGTGGCATGGGGTTGGGGCCGCCATGTTCGGCCAGGAAATCCATCACCGATGCGGTGAAGGCGTCGTTGTCGTCGCCGGCGACCATGTGCGTGGCCTCGGGCAGCCGGACGTGGCTGGCGTGGGGCACCAGCTGCAGGAACTCCGATACCGTTTCCGCGGAGACCAGGTCGCTGCGGCCGCCGGATACCAGCAGGACGGGCACCTCGACCGCGCGTGCGGCCTCCATCATACGGTCCTGGTGCTGGTGGCTGTCACGCGCGAACTCCTCGAGCAGGCGCGGATCCCAGTGCCAGCGCCAGCGGCCGGCGCCGTCGGGGCGCAGCAGCTGCCGCAGCTGGCCGGGCGACTTGCGCGAGCCGCGGTGGGGCAGGTAGCGCGCGATCTCGTCGGCGGCGTGCTCCAGCGAATCGAAGCCCTCCGGGTGCGCACCCATGAAATCGAGGATGCGGCGCACGCCGGCATCCTCCCAGCGCGGCGTGATGTCGACCAGGACCAGCGCGCTGAAGCAGGTTTCACGGGCCTGGGCGAGCAGGCCCAGCAGGCCACCCATCGATGCGCCCACCAGGACCGGGCGCGGGCCGGCGGCAGCGGCCACCGCCACCAGGTCGTCGACGAACTGCTCGCCGCGGTAGGGCAGGTCGCGCGGGTTGCGGTCGCTGTCGCCGTGGCCGCGGGCATCGAAGCGTGTGCTGGCGTGGCCGCGGGCGGAGAGCAGCCGGCTGGAGCGCTCCCAGGCCGCCCGGCTCTGTCCGAAACCGTGCGCCAGCACCAGCGGGGCCCGCCGTGCGCCGGTCGGCGTCCGATGGGTCAGCGCCAGCGCGACGTTCTCCGCCACACGCAGACGCGCCTCGGCTTCCGTGCAGGACGGAGGCGATGCGGCGTCGACAGAGGCGACGGGTGTGTGGTGGCTGACCATACCCTTGAGTATGGTAAGGTCGTGGGCGCGTGTCAATACGACCCGGTACGGACCAGGGTTGCGCGGAAGTTCATCCGCACTACACTTGCCTGAATGAGCAGCCCCGGCGCCAGCCCCAAGTCAGCCCGCAGCAGCCGCCTCAGCGCCGAGGACTGGGCGCTGGCTGCGCTGGATGTTGTCGCCGAGGCCGGTGTGTCCGCGGTGGCCGTCGAGCCCCTGGCCCGGCGCCTGGGCGTCACCAAGGGCAGCTTCTACTGGCACTTCCCGTCGCGCGACGCGCTGCTCCATGCCGCGTTGGAGCGCTGGGAGGTGATCGAGCAGGAGACCGTGTTCGGCCAGCTCGAGGCGATCTCCGACCCGCGCGAGCGCCTGCGTTCGCTGTTCCGGCTGGTCGCGCACGAGGTGCGGCCGCACATCATCTATTCCGAACTGCTCAAGGCGCTCGACCACCCGGTGGTCAAGCCGGTGATGGAGCGGGTCTCGCAGCGGCGCATGGATTACCTGACCGCGTCCTACCGCCAGGCCGGCATGCCGCGCACCGACGCGATCCAGCGCGCGCGGCTGACCTACGCCGCCTATGTCGGTTTCCTGCAGCTGTCGCTGCAGCTGCAGCAGCCGCGCCTGCAGCACGACGAGTTCGAGGCCTACGTCGAACACGTCATGGCGACCCTGATCCCGGGCTGAGGCCGGACTCCGCACCCAGCTCCAGCCACCGCTCCACCAGGCCCTCGGCCTGGAGCCAGCGCTGGATCGAGCGTTCGGTGACGACCGGGTAGCGGCCCGACACCCGCGTGGACAGCGGATGGTCGCGGAAGTCCGTGTTGGCGGCGAACAGGCCGCCGGCCAGCCGCTGCAGGCGCGGGATGTCGATCAGGTCGTGGCCTTCCTCACCCCCCGCCAGCCGCCGATGGGCGCTGTGTCGGTCGACCGGGGTGGTGTCGGGTGAGGCCGCGACCGCCAGCATTTCCAGCACCCAGGCGGTCGAGTTCTGCGTGCGCCGGCTGCCGGGTCGGGCGACGAGGTTGTAGCGCGGCTGGTGCAGGCGCAGCGCCGTGCCGTCCATGGACAGAGTGGCCAGGCGCTGTGCCGTGGCGGGTTCAAGCCAGGTGAGGCGGGTCCGCAGATCGACCAGGTCGTCGGCGAAGAAGTTGACCAGGCCTTCGGCGTAGATGCCGGAACGGTCGCTGCCGCACCCATTGAGCAGGTGGACGACCGTCCAGGCGCCGTCGGGGTGGTCGCGCACGGCGATGCCGACGTGGCTGTAGCGCAGCCCGTGCCGGGACAGGTCGGTGCCCGAGCGCGAGACCAGTGCGACGGGCGCATCGTGCGCGGCGAGTGCAGCGTGCACCTGAAGCGCCGTGTCCGAGGCGCGGGCCAGGGCCAGCGGCTCCACCGGCATGGCGTCGCAGCCACGGCCGGCCAGCGCCGGGCCGGCGGCGAGCGCGGCTGCCACGATCACCGCCGTCAGCGCGATCCGGTGCATCACGGGTCCAGCCTGCGATGGTGGATCAGGCTCGCCGCCATGGCATCGGGCACGAAGGCCAGGACCTCGCCGGCGGACACCAGGAGGAACCCTGCGGCATGGGCCACGACCCGGACGCTGGTGCCGGTGGCGAGGCTGGCGGACCCGGCCGAGGCGGCGCCCAGCTCCAGCACCAGCACCGAGCCATCGACCGAGGCGCCGAAAGTCACTTCCAGTGCCCGGCCCAGTGGTCGGGTCGCCACGACCACCAGCTCCGATCCGGCGACCAGCAGGTCGCCGCCGGCCACCACGAAGGCGGCGCTGGCCGCCAGCGAGCCGTCGATCGCGCGGCTCATCTCGCTGTGCTGGGCCCGGGCGTCGGCGCCGCCCAGCAGCAGGGCCAGGGCCAGGGGCAGCATCAGGCATCCGGAAGCAGGGGTGCGCGGCATGGGCGGGTCCTCGGTGGGTGTGCACGCATCAGGCCGCAGCCCGCGCCGTGGTGCAATCAGGATCGACGAAGTAGGATTCGACACCACTTCAGGTATCGGAAAACGCTACCCATGCGCATCGACCACGCCATCCTGGCCGCCCTCAAACGCCTGCTGCGGCGCCGGGGCATGACCTATGCCCAGCTGGCCGTGGCGCTGGGCGTGTCCGAAGCCACGCTCAAGCGCACCTTCTCCAAGGGCGGCCTGAGCCTGTCGCGGCTGACGGCCATCTGCGAGGTGATCGGCGTGGACCTGCAGACGCTGGCGGTCGAGGCGCAGGAGGCCCAGCCGCCGCTGTCGGAGCTGACCGAGGCCATCGAGTCGGCGCTGGTGCAGGACCCGCCCTTGCTGCTCGCGCTGTACCTGTGCCTGAACCGCTGGCGCCAGGAGGAGGTGCTGGCGGCGTACCGCTTCACCCCGGCGGAATGGACCCGGTTGCTGGCCCGGCTGGACCGGCTGGGCGTGATCGAGTTGCTGCCCGGCAACCGCGTGCGCCTGCGCACCGCCCGCAACTTCCGCTGGCGCCAGGGCGGGCCGATGGAGCGCTTCTTCATGCAGCGCCTGCTGCACGACTTCTTCGGCGGCTCCTTCCAGGGCCCGGATGCCCAGCTGCTGCTGCTCAGCGGGATGATCTCGCCGGACTCGGTCGGCCGGCTGGCCGAACGCATCCAGGAGGTGGCCAACGAGTTCGATCGGCTCATGGCCCGCGACGCCGCGTTGCCGGTGGCGCGGCGGGTCGGCGTGAGCATGGTGCTGGCCCGTCGATCCTGGCAGCTGGGCCTGTTCGACGCGCTGTGGCGCGAGCCAGCCGGTCAGTCTGCCGGTCCCGTGTGACGACCGGTCGGCAGGGGCCGCGCCGAGCGGCTAGAATCCCCGCTTCTTCCGATGCGCCAGGAGTCCGGCCGGACATGAGCAGCCAGCTTGCCGCCCTCAACCAGTGGGTCGACGACGTCGCCCGCCTCACCCAGCCCGACGCCGTGCACTGGTGCGACGGCTCTCAGGCCGAGTACGACGGCCTGGTGGCGCGGATGCTGGACAGCGGCGACCTGGTCGAGCTCAACCCCGATACCCATCCCGGCTGCTACCTGCACCGGTCCGACCCCGGCGACGTGGCCCGGGTCGAGCACCTGACCTTCGTGTGCACCGCCGAGCGCGACGATGCCGGCCCGAACAACCACTGGATGGCGCCGGCCGATGCCCACGCGAAGATGGACGCGCTGTTCGCCGGCTGCATGAAGGGGCGCACGCTGTACGTGGTGCCCTACTGCATGGGACCGATCGATTCGCCGATCGCCCGCTGCGGCGTGGAGATCACCGACAGCCCCTACGTGGCCGCCAACATGCGGATCATGACCCGCATGGGTGCCGCGGCGCTGGCCCGCATCGAGCGCGAGGGGCGCTTCGTGAAGGGCCTGCACTCCACCGGCGAGCTCGACCCCGGGCGTCGCTTCATCATGCACTTCCCCGAGGAGCTCACCATCAAGAGCTTCGGCTCCGGGTACGGCGGCAACGCCCTGCTGGGCAAGAAGTGCCACGCGCTGCGCATCGCCAGCCACCAGGCCCGCAGCGAGGGCTGGCTGGCCGAGCACATGCTCATCGTCGGCATCGAGAACCCGGCCGGCGAGACGCACTACGTCGCCGCCGCCTTCCCCAGCGCCTGCGGCAAGACCAACCTGGCCATGCTGATCCCGCCGGAGGGCTACCGCCAGGCCGGCTGGAAGGTGTGGACGGTGGGCGACGACATCGCCTGGATGACCCCGGGCGAGGACGGCCGCCTGTGGGCGATCAACCCCGAGGCCGGCTATTTCGGCGTGGCGCCCGGGACCAGCGAGGCGACCAACCCCAATGCGCTGAAGATGCTCGACCGCGATGCCATCTTCACCAACGTCGGCGTCACCGCCGACAACCAGCCGTGGTGGGAAGGCCTGCCCGGCACCCCGGCGAAAGACTGGCAGGGCCGCGATTTCGACCCGGCCAACGGCCCGGCGGCGCACCCCAATTCGCGCTTCACCGTCTCCGCGCGGCAGTGCCCGAGCTGGTCGGAGCAGGCCGAGGCCGCGAAGGGTGTGCCGATCTCCGCGATCGTCTTCGGCGGCCGGCGCGCCTCGCTGGTGCCGCTGGTGTTCGAGGCCCGCGACTGGACCCACGGCGTGCTGATGGGCGCGGCGATGGGCTCGGAGACCACCGCTGCGGCGACCGGTGCGGTGGGCGTGATGCGCCGCGACTCGATGGCGATGAAGCCGTTCTGCGGCTACAACTTCGCCGACTACTTCGCCCACTGGCTGAGCTTCGACCGGCCCGGCATGCAGCTGCCGCGCATCTACCAGGTCAATTGGTTCCGCAAGGGCGACGACGGTCGCTTCCTGTGGCCGGGCTTCGGCGACAACATCCGGGTGCTGGAGTGGATGCTCAAGCGCGTCACCGGGCAGGCGGGTGCCTCCGAGACGCCGGTGGGCAACCTGCCGCGCCGCGAGGACATCGACACCACCGGCCTGGACCTGCCCGCCGCCGACCTCGACGCCCTGCTGGCGGTCGACGTGGACGGCTGGCGCGAGGAGCTGCGCCTGATCGGCGAGTATCTGGAAGGGTTCGGACCGAGGATGCCGGCAGCGCTGAAGCAGGAGCAGGCGCGGGTCGCCGCGGCCCTTTCGGACTGATCGCGGCAGCGGCCCGCGCGCGGCGCGTGCAGGCCACGGCTTCGCCGCCCGCTCACGGCCGGCGGGGCCACACTCCGGGTCGATGAAGGCCTTCTACTGCCACCGCTTCGTCCTGCCACTGCCGGCAGGGCATCGTTTTCCCATGGACAAGTACGCCCGCCTGCACGCGCGGGTGCAGCGGGTCGCCGACCGGTCGGGCATCGAACTGTGCGAGCCCGACCGCGCCAGCGACGAGGACCTGCTGCGCGTGCACTGCCCGGACTACGTGCGGCGGATGGTCGAGGGCCGGGTCGAGGAGCGGGCCATGCGCCGGATCGGCTTCCCCTGGTCGGCGGCCATGGTCGAGCGCTCGAGGCGCTCCAACGGCGGCACCATCGCGGCGCTGCGCGCGGCACTCTCGGGCGACGGGGTCGCCGTGAACCTCGCCGGAGGCACCCACCACGCGGCCTATGACCGTGGCGGCGGCTACTGCGTGTTCAACGACTCGGTGATCGCCGCGCGCCACGTGCAGGCGGCGGGGCTGGCCCGGCGGGTGCTGGTGGTGGACCTCGACGTCCACCAGGGCGATGGCACGGCGTCCCTGTGCGCCGAGGACCCCAGCATCTTCACCCTGTCCGTCCACGCCGCGCGCAACTACCCGGCGGTGAAGCCGCCGTCGGACCTCGACGTGCCCCTGGCCTCGGGCACCGGAGATGCGGCCTACCTGGACGCGGTCAGTGCGGCGCTGGCCGTGGCCATCGACCGTTCCCGGCCCGACGCGGTGGCCTACCTGGCCGGCGCCGACCCCTACGCCGGCGACCGCCTGGGCCTGCTCGCGCTCAGCAAGCCGGGCCTGCGCGAGCGCGACCGGCTGGTGCTGGGCACCTGCCGGCGGCTGGGCCTGCCGGTCTCGGTCAGCATGGGCGGGGGCTACGCCGAGGACGTCGAGGACATCGTCGACATCCACTTCCAGACGGTCCTGGAGGCCGCGGCGGCGAGCGCCCGGCACCGACGCCCGGGCTGTGATCAGGCGGGCTCCTGATGGCGCACAAGGGTGCCTGTTGGTCCCCTCAGGGGCATCCCGAATGGTGGTTCACGGGTTCGTGAAGCTCGCAAAAACGTGCCCCTAAGTGTGATTTCAGCGGGATGTGGAGATCCTGGAGCCCCCTAAAGCATTGATATATATCGCCTTTCACCAGGCTTTCGCGCGCTGTTCCGATGTCGTTCCAAAAGCGTAAATATTGCGTTATCCTCGGTTCGGCCTGGGGGCGCGGACCGAGTCCGGCCCACCGAGGCTTTTCCCGAACAAGAGTTGTTTCACTCTGACGTTGGAGAGAGCTTAATGTTTACTGCCAAGCAGCTGCCCAATGCGATTCGCTTCGCGTTGCTCGCTGGCGCCGCCTCGACCATGGGCATCGCGAACAACGCGATCGCGCAGGACGAAGCCGCCACCCTCGACCGCATCGAGGTCACCGGTTCGCGAATCAAGCGCGCCGACATCGAGGGCGCCCTGCCCGTCACCGTCATCGACCGCCAGCAGCTCGAGCTGTCCGGCGACACCTCGGTGGCCGACTACCTGCGCAACACGACCTTCAACTCGTTCGGCTCGTTCCGTCCGCAGTCGGGTTCCTCGGCGCAGTCCTTCGCCGGCCTGAGCCTGCGTGGCCTGGGCACCGGTCGTACCCTGATCCTGATCGACGGCCGTCGCGCCCCGATCGCGCCGAACGTCGGCTCGGCCCAGGACCTCAACTCGATCCCGCTGGCGGCGGTCGAGCGCATCGAGATCCTGTCCGACGGCGCCTCGGCGATCTACGGCACCGACGCGATCGGTGGCGTGGTCAACATCATCACCCGCAAGGACTTCAGCGGCGTGGAGATGTCGGTTGGCATGTCCAACCCTAAGCGTCCCGGCGGTGAGACCGAGGAGGCTTCGGTCATCTTCGGTGCGGCCAGCGACCGCGGCCGCCTGATGGCGGGCGCCTCGTACAACAACCGCGGCATCATCTTCCAGCGCGAGCGTCCGTGGTCCACCGGCGGCGATTCGGTGTTCTCGAACAACTTCGCGCCGGCCACCCCGGCCCCGGGCACCCTGTACGGCTTCACCCCGGGCGCCTTCCTCGAGCACCCGGAGTTCGGCTCCTCGGTGCCGGGCGGCTGCGCCGATCCGGCCTTCTTCGAGGTCGGCACCGGCGTCGACCGTCGCTGCCTGTACGACTTCACCGCGCTGGCGGCCGACGAGGCCGAGATCCGCAACAACGCGCTGTTCGTGCGTGGCGACTACCAGATCAACGACGACTGGATGACCTACTTCAACGCCGGCGTGACCCGCGTGAAGTCCTTCGGCCGCTACGCGCCGGTCCCGTCCTCGCCGTGGCCGGGTGGCCAGCCGTTCATCCCGGTCGGTTCCCCGAACCACCCGGGCAACCCGAACGGCTTCAACGCCGGCAACACCGCCGGCTATGACCCGGACGCGCCGGTCTTCCTGCGCCACCGCTTCGCCGCGGGCGGCCCGCGTGACTCCTTCGTCGACTCCAACGTCTATGACGTGATGGTCGGCGCCGAGGGTCGCATCGGCAACTTCGACATCGACTTCGGCGTGCGCCGCAACGAGTTCAAGTACATCGACCTGGGCTACAACTACGTGGTCGGTGGCCTGGCTCAGCAGGCGATTGCCGACGGCACCTACAACATCTACGACCCGTCGGGCAATTCCGCCGACGTCATCAACTCCTTCACCACCACGATCAGCCGCAACAGCTCGACCGTGCTGCAGGAAGTCTTCGTCAGCGCGGCGACCGACCTGTGGGAGATGGGTGGTGGCTCGGCCGGTCTGGCCGTCGGCCTGGAGTACCGCTCCGAGGACTACGCCGACATCTACGACTCGCTGTCGGGTGCCGGCCAGGTGGTCGGTTCGGCGGGCAACTCCGCCGCCGGTGGCCGCAACGTCCGCGCCGGCTTCTTCGAGGTGCTGCTGCCGTTCACCAGCCAGTTCGAGGTGGGTGTGGCCGGTCGTTACGACCGTTACAGCGACTACGGCAGCGACTTCTCGCCGAAGGTCTCGCTGCGCTACCAGCCGTTCGACCGCCTGACCCTGCGTGCGTCCTACAGCGAGGGCTTCCGCGCCCCGTCGCTGGACATCCTCACGCAGCAGCCCTCGTTCTCGGCTGACGGCACCAACGACCCGCAGACCTGCCAGGCCTTCACCGGCAACCCGGTCTGCTCGACGCAGGTCACCGCCTACGTCATCGCCAACCCGAACCTGGAGTCGGAGCAGTCCGAGCAGTGGTCGGTCGGTTTCGCGTGGGATGCCACCGACTGGCTGAACCTGACGCTGGACTACTACGACATCAGCATCGACAACCGCATTGCCGGCATCAGCACCCTGCAGATCCGCAACTGCCTGGCCGGTGTGTCCACCAACTGCCCGTCGGGCCTGAGCAACCTGCCGGTGAACGTCCAGCCGCCGCAGCCCTCCCTGGGCCTGGGCCTGGCGCGCGACCCGAACAGCGGTGCGATCCTGTACGTGCAGCGTGGCTTCACCAACCTGGGCACGCTCGACACCTCGGGCATGGACCTGAACATGCGCACCAACTTCGACTTCGCCGGAGCGGGTTCGCTGCGCAACCAGCTGCAGGTCAGCTACGTGCGTGACTACAGCATCGACGGTGGCGACAGCATCATCGGAGAGCCGGGCGTTCCGAAGTACCGTGCCAACCTGAACAACCAGTACGGCATCGGCGACTTCACCTTCGCCTGGAACGTGAACTACATCCACAGCACCCTGACCGTCGCCGGCCTGACCACCGGCGAGAAGCAGCGTTCGTGGACCACCCACGACCTGCAGGCCTCCTGGAATGCCCCGTGGAACGGTCGCGTGACCGTTGGTGCGACCAACATCACCGACAAGGATCCGCCGCTGGATCCGGCGTACGGCCGTGGCTTCGACTTCAGCCTGTACGACGGCTACGGTCGCGTCCCGTACATCCGCTACACCCAGAGCTTCTAAGCCCCGGCTTGGAATCGATGGATGGGAAAGGGGCCTTCGGGCCCCTTTCCTTTTGGCGGTATGCTTGCCTGCCACGAAAACACGAGCGGTGTCCCATGCGCCTGACCCATCTTCCGGTGATCTGCCTTCTCCTGCTGCTTGCCGCCTGCGGGCGCGAGGAGGCCGGGGCGGTTCCGGACCGGCCGTTCCAGTCCGACGGCGTGCGCTTCTCGCTGACGCCGTCGGCGGCACGCGACTGCGACCCGGGGACGCTCTACGAGGCGGTGCTGTCCTGGCAGGTGGAGACCACCGGAAGCCAGCGGCTGGAGATCCGGGTCGATTCGACCGATGGCCCGCTTTTCGCCCGCTCCGACGAGGCCTCCGGCGAGGCACGCACCGGCCCCTGGGTGCGGCGGGGCATGTGGTTCGTGCTTGTCGACCGGCGCAGCGGCCGGGTGTTGGCCGCCCAGCGTGCCGGCCCCGAGCACTGCGACTGAGCCGGACTCAGTCGCGGTCCAGCCAGCGCGCGATGGCGTCGCGGTCGCGCGCGGCCAACAGGCTGCGAAGCCGCCGGCGCAGCCGCCCGCGGTCGCTGTCGCGGACCATCCGGCGAACCTCCAGCAGGCTGGACGGGTGCAGGCTGAGTTCGGTCAGCCCCAGCGCCAGCAGCAGCCGGGTATAGGCGGGCTCGGCGGCCATCTCGCCGCAGACCGCAACCGGCACGCCGGCCTCGGCACCGGTGCGCACCACCTGGGCCAGCAGGCGCAGGACGGCGGGTTGCAGCGGTGAGTGCAGGTCGGCCACGGCGTCGTTGCCGCGATCGGCGGCCATCAGGTACTGCACCAGGTCGTTGGTGCCGATGGACAGGAAGTCGACCTGGTCCACCAGGGTGTCCACCGCCAGCGCGGCGGACGGGACCTCGATCATCGCGCCGAGGGTCACGTCGGTGCCGGCCTCGAGCCCTTCGGCGTCCAGCTCGACACGCGCCTGGCGCACCAGCTCGCGCGCGGCGACCAGCTCTTCCCGGCGGCTGACCATCGGCAACAGGATGCGGACCGGCCCGGCGACCGCGGCGCGAAGGATGGCACGCAGCTGCACCCGGAACACCCCGGGCTGGGCCAGGGTCAGGCGCAGGCCGCGAAGCCCCAGTGCGGGGTTGTCCTCGCCGGGCAGGCTGAGTCCGAAGCGGTCGGCCTTGTCGGCGCCCAGGTCGAGCGTGCGGATGGTCACCGGGCGTCCGTCCATGCGCTCGACCAGCTCCCGGTAGGCCAGGAACTGCTGCTCCTCGTCCGGCGGACCCTCGCCCTGCAGGAACAGGAACTCGGAGCGGTACAGGCCGATGCCCGCCGCGTCGAGCGACAGCGCCTCGGCGGCGTCGGCGGCCGACTCGGCGTTGGCGAAAAGCCGGATCTCGTGGCCGTCCAGGGTGCGGGTCGGCTTGCGCCGCAGCCGCTGCAGCGACCGGCGCTCGCGGTCGAGTTCCTTGCTGCGACGCTGGAAGCGGTCCAGGTCCTCACCGCCGGGCTCGACCAGGACCTCCCCGCTTCCGGCGTCGACGATCAGCAGGTCGCCGTCGTTGATGCGTTCGATCGCCTCGTGGGCACCGACCACCAGCGGCAGGTGCAGGCTGCGGGCGAGGATGGCGGTGTGGGAAAGCGGGCTGCCGAGCGCGGTCACCACCGCGACCACGCCCTGTTCGACCAGTCGGGCGACTTCGGTCGGGGCCAGGTTCTCGGCGACCACGATGTCGCCGGCCTGCGCGGGCTGTTCCCCGTGGCTGCGGTGCAGGGCGGCGTAGACGCGACCGATGACGTGGTCGATGTCCTCCTGGCGGCTGCGGAAGTAGGGGTCGTCCATGGCGCCGAAGACCTTGGCCAGCCGGTCGCGCTGCATCTGCAGCGCGGTCTCGGCGGCATAGCGGCCGGTCCCCACCAGGTCGCGCAGCCCGTTGAGCAGCTCCGGGTCGTCGAGCAGCAGGTCGTGGAGGTCGAGGAAGTCGCCCAGCTCGTGCAGCAGCGCGCCCTGCAGCTGCCTGCGCAGCCCGGCGAGTTCCTCGCGGGCCGCGGCGATGGCCGCATCGAGCCGGGCGATCTCGCCCTCGACCCGCTCGGGCCCGATGTTCTGCTGCTCGACCTCGATGCGGTGGGGCTCCCGGACCCGGGCCCGGCCAAGGACCAGGCCACGACTGGCGCTGGTGCCCTGGATCACCAGCCTCACGGGGACTCCTCGTCGAACCGGCGTTCGAGCAGGTCGAGCACGGCCGCCAGCACGGCGGCCTCGTCCTCGCCTTCGATGCGCAGCTGCAGCCGGCTGCCCATCGGCGCGGCCAGCAGCATGACGCCCATGATGCTCTTGGCATTGATCTCGCGACTGCCGTTGCCCAGCCAGACCGCCGACTTGAACGGGGCGAGGGCGCGGACCAGCTTGGCCGCGGCCCGGGCGTGCAGGCCGAGCTTGTTGGTCACCTCGATCTCGCGCTCAATCGTCATCCAGCAGCACCCCGTTGCGTCCGCCGGCGGCGGCGGTGCGGGCCAGTTCGTCCAGGCCCTGTTCGGCGTAGTTGAAGCTGCGCAGCAGCATCGGCAGGCTCAGGCCGGCGACGCGGCGCACCGGGGTGCCCAGCTGCGCCACGCGTGCCGCCAGCCGGCTGGGCGAGGCGCCGTAGACGTCGACCAGCACCAGCACGCCATCGCCGTCGTCGACCCGGCGAAGGGCTGCGCTGGCCGCAGGAAGGGCGGCTTCGGGCGAGCTGTCGAACGGCAGCTCGAAGGCCTCCGCGGGCAGCGGCAGGCGCCCGAGCAGGCGGCCGGCCACCGCCAGCATGGCCTCGCCGACGCCCTCGTGGGTGAGCAGCAGGATTCCCGTGGCCATCGATCCTCCCCGCTATTCCAGTTCGCGGTGGTAGCTGAGCACGTGTTCGCGGCCCTGTTCGCGGAAGTGCCGGGTCAGCGTTTCGGCCAGGTAGACCGAGCGGTGGCGTCCACCGCTGCAGCCGAAGGCGACGGTCACGTAGCTGCGGGTGCCGGACTCGAAGCGGGGAATCCAGTCGTCGAGGAAGGCGGTGACCTGCTGCAGGTAGGCGCGGACCTCGGGCTGCGCGTCGAGGTAGTCGCGGACCGGCGCGTCGCGCCCGGACAGGGGCCGCAGCGTCGGCTCCCAGTGCGGGTTGGGCAGCACCCGGGCGTCGAATACGAAGTCGGCGTCGGCGGGCAGGCCGCGGCGATAGGCGAAGGACTGGAACAGCAGCGACACCGCGCCGCCGTCCTCGGACATGAACTCGCTGCGGACCCGCTGCCGCAGCTGGTGGACGTTGAGTTCGCTGGTGTCGATGATCAGGTCGGCCAGCACCCGGACCGGGCGCATGACCTGCCGTTCCAGCACGATCGCATCGGTCAGCGCCAGGCCGGTGTAGCCCAGCGGGTGGCGTCGGCGCGTCTCGGAGTAGCGCTTGAGCAGGACCTCGGTAGTGGTGTCGAAGTACAGCAGCCGCGGGTCCAGCCCCCGGCCACCGACCCGGGACAGGATCTCGGGCAGGTCGGCGAGGTCGCCGCTGCGGTTGCGCACGTCGATGCCGACCGCCAGGCGCGAGGGCGGGGCCTCGCTGCCGAGGATGTTCTCGACGAAGTCGGGCAGCAGCGCGGCGGGCAGGTTGTCGACGCAGTAGAAGTCCAGGTCCTCGAGCGTGTTGAGCGCGACGCTCTTGCCGGACCCCGACAGGCCGCTGACGATCACCAGCTGGGGCAGGGTGGGTTCGTTGTCCATGGTCAGTACGAGGCGCCTCCGTCCTGGAGCATCTGGCTGTGGCGGGCAAGGAAGGCGTGCGCGGGGTCGATGCCCTTCGCACGCAGGATGTACACGCGCACCGCCGCTTCCAGCAGCACCGCCAGGTTGCGGCCCGGTGCGACCGGCAGGGTGATGCACGGGATCTCCAGGTCCAGCACCTGGCGCTGGCTGGTGTCGCCGGAAAGCCGGTCGATGTCGGCGCCGTTGTCCTCGCCGACCGGGTCGAGGTGGACGATCAGCCGCAGGTACTTGTTCCGCTTCACCGCGGTGTGGCCGAACATGTCGCGGATGTTGAGGATGCCCAGTCCGCGCACTTCCAGCAGGTCCTGCAGCAGCTCCGGGCAGGTGCCGTCCAGGACGTCGGGCGCGATCTGGGTGAACTCCGGCGCGTCGTCGGCCACCAGGCGGTGTCCGCGGCTGACCAGCTCCAGCGCCAGCTCGCTCTTGCCCGAGCCGGAGTCGCCGGTGATCAGCACGCCGATGGAGTACACCTCCATGAACACGCCGTGCATCGTGATGCGCGGCGCCAGCGCCCGGGCCAGGTGGTACTGGAACAGGGTCAGCAGCTCGTGGCCGCGTCGCGGCGAGGTCCACAGGGCGATGCCCGATTCCTCCGCGGCGTCGCGCAGGTCCGAAGGCGCCCCCTGGTTGCGCGTGAGCACAAGCGCCAGCGGTTTGAAGTTGACGATCTTCTGCAGGGTTTCCCAGCGCTGGCGCGCGTCCATGCCGTCGAGCCACTTCAGTTCCTCGGTGCCGAGGATCTGGACCCGGTTGGGGTAGATGGTGTTGAGATAGCCGGCCAGGGAGGGGCGCCGGGACAGGCGCTCGCCGGACTCGATGGCCCGCTGTCCGGCGTCCTCGTGCGGGCCCAGCCAGCGCAGTTCCAGACGCTCCTGGAGCTGGTCGAAGAGCTCCCGCGCCGTGATGCGCTCGTTCATCGGGTCAGGCGGCGGCGTGCGCGGCCTGCCAGTCCGACAGCAGGCGGTGGATGGCCGCCGCATCCGGGGCCGCGCGCAGGCTGTCGCGGAATTCGGCATCGCCGAACATCTCCGCCAGCTGCGAGAGCAGGACCAGGTGCTGGTGGGTGAAGTGCTCCGGGACCGCCAGGGCGAAGACCAGGTCGACCGGTTCCCCGTCGGGCGCGCCGAAGTCCAGCGGCTCGCGCAGGCGCACGAAGGCGCCGCTGGCCGCGCCCAGGCCGGGGGTCCGGCCGTGGGGGATCGCCACGCCATGGCCGAGGCCGGTCGAGCCCAGCCGTTCGCGCGCACACAGGCTGTCGAAGACCGGGCGGTCCATGGCCGCCGACTGGTCCCGGGTGAGGAGGTCAGCGACCACTTCCAGCAGCCGTTTCTTGCTGCTGGCGGTCACGCCGGCACTGATGCGCGCCGGGCTGATGAGGTCGAGCAGGTGCATGGTTCAGCCGAAGTCTTCCGACCGCGCCGGGCTGGTGCCGCGGTGGTGGTCGGTGAACTTCTCCTTCTCCTTGATGACGATGCGGTCGAGCTTGTCGGCCAGGGCGTCGATGGAGGCGTACATGTCCCCCGAGACGGCGTCCGCGAACAGGGCCTTGCCGGGCATCTGGATGCTGGCCTCGGCCTTCTGCTCGAGCTTTTCGACCGAGAGGATCACGCGAAGGTCCAGGTGATGGTCGAAATGGCGGTCGACGCGCTCGAGCTTGGCGTTGACGTAATCGCGCAGGGCCGGAGTCACGTCGATGTTGTGGCCGCTGATCTCGATACGCATTGGAGAACCTCCTTGGGCGTGAAGAACCCCGCGGACCACCGCGGGGCGGGAGTCTGAGGGTGGGAGCGTCCGGGATCCAGAATGCCCGCATCGCCACCACGCCTCGTGAAGGCGGGTCGTCAGCCCAGTCGCTGGCGCTCGTTGGACGCGGGAATGTTCATCGCTTCCCGGTATTTTGCCACGGTTCGACGCGCCACCGGGATTCCGTCGGCCTTCAGCTGGCTGGCGATGCGGGCGTCGGACAGCGGCTTGCGCGGGTCCTCGGCCTCCACCAGCTTGCGGATCATCGCCTGGATGGCCGTGCTGGAGGCCGCGCCGCCGTCCCCGGTGGCCACCCCGGAGGCGAAGAAGTGCCTGAATTCGAACGTGCCCCGGGGGGTGTGCAGGTACTTCCGGGCCGTGGCCCGGGACACGGTGGATTCGTGCAGGCCGACCTCCTCGGCCACCTCGCGCAGGGTCAGCGGTCGCATCGCCTGGGGGCCGTGGTCCAGGAAGCCGGATTGCTGGCGGACGATGCAGTCGGCGACCTTCCGCAGGGTTTCCGCGCGGGTCTGGAGGCTGCGGATCAGCCAGCGGGCTTCCTGCAGCTGCCCCTTGAGGTAGCTGGCGTCGCTGCGGCTGGCCTTGCCGATGAGGCCCTGGTAGTGCTGGTTGACCGCCAGCCGCGGCTGGCTGCCGGGCGCCAGCGCCACCTGCCACACGCCGCCCTCGCGCCAGGCTACGCAGTCCGGGACGATGTAGTCGGGCTCGCCACCGCCCATGCCCGAGCCCGGCCGCGGGTCCAGCGAGCGCAGCAGGGCGACGGCCTCGGCCATGGTTTCCGGGGGGTGGCCGAGGCTTGCGGCCAGCCGCTCGGGTCCCTGGCGGGCGAGCTCCTCGAGGTGGCCGCAGGCGATCGTGCGCGCCAGCGCCAGTGCGGGGACGTCCGCGGCCATGGCCGAGAGCTGCACGCACAGGCATTCGGAGAGGTCGCGGGCACCCACGCCGAGCGGGTCGAAGCGCTGGATGCGGTGCAGCACGGCCAGGATCTCGTCGTCGTCCGGGGGCGTCCCGGCCTCCGGGCCGATGCAGGCGCGGATGTCGTCGAGGCTGCCCTCCAGGTAGCCCTCGTCGTTGATGGCCTCGATGAGCGAGACCCCGATGCGCTGGTCCCTGGGCGACATCGGGGTCAGGTGGAGCTGCCAGAACAGGTGGTCGTGGAGGTCCTCCAGCGCCGGGGTCGCGGCGGCCAGTTCGCTGCCGTCCCGGGCCGGGCCGACGCCGTCGCTGCCGCGCCCCCATTCCTCGGCATAGGCGTCCGGCCCGCGGCCCAGGTCGTCGTCGCCGCCCGCAGACGGGCGCTCGTGCCCGTCCTGGTCGCCCGGTGGCGTCGAACTGGTTTGCGCGGCGCCGTTTACAGCCTCGGCGGCGTCCCCGGGCGTGGCATCGGCCGATGCCTCGTCCTCGCGGTCGAGCAGCGGGTTGCTTTCCAGCGCCTGGTTCACCTCGGCCTCGAGCTCCACGGCCGACATCTGCAGCAGCCGGATCGCCATCCGCAGCTGGGGCGTCAGCGTCATGTGCTGGCCCAGCCGGGCCTGGAGGCCGGCCTTGATCATCGGATGGCGTGCTTCGAGTCGGCTGGCGGTACCCGGGTCACAGCCGGAACTCCTCGCCGAGGTAGACGCGGCGCACGTCCGGGTTCGCCAGCACCTCCTGCGGGCTGCCCTGGGTGAGCACGGTGCCGGCGTTGAGGATGTAGGCGCGGTCGCAGATGCCCAGGGTCTCGCGGACGTTGTGGTCGGTGATCAGCACGCCGATGCCGCGCGACTTGAGGTGCCGCACGATGCGCTGGATCTCGCCGACCGAGATCGGGTCGACGCCGGCGAAGGGCTCGTCGAGCAGCATCAGCCGCGGCTTCATCGCCAGCGCGCGCGCGATCTCGACCCGGCGGCGCTCGCCACCGGAGAGGCTGGCCCCGGCCTGGCCGGCGACGTGGCCGATCTGCAGCTCGTCGAGCAGGTCCTGCAGTTCGCGCTCGCGTCCGCGGCGGTCGAGGTCGGCGCGCAGCTCCAGCACGGCCAGGATGTTGTCGGCGACGCTGAGCTTGCGGAACACCGACGGTTCCTGGGGCAGGTAGCCGACGCCCAACGTGGCGCGCCGGTGCATCGGCGCGGCGGTGATGTCGACGCCGTCGAGTTCGATGCGACCGGCATCGGCGCCGACCAGGCCGACGATCATGTAGAAGCAGGTGGTCTTGCCCGCGCCGTTGGGTCCCAGCAGGCCGACCACTTCGCCGGCGTCGAGCTCCAGCCCGAAGTCGCTGACCACCTCGCGCGAGCGATAGCGCTTGCGCAGTCCGCGGGCCTTGAGCATCAGCCGCCGCCCCGGCGCGGCTGGATGACCATCCGGACCCGCCCGCCGTCCTCGTCGCCGGCGTTGATGCGGCCGCTGTCGAGGTCGTAGAAGATGCGCTCGCCGCTGAGGGTGCCGCGCGGCTGGTCGATCAGGACAGTGCCGGTGAGCAGGACCTGGCTGCTGGAGAGCGCGTAGTCGATGCGGTTGGCACGCGCCTGCATCGGCTGGCCGGCGTCGTCGACCTGGCGCAGGACGGCCGGGTTGCCGGTGAGCACCACCCGGACGATCTCGCCCCCGCGCAGGGTGATCTCCGCGGCGTCGGAGCGGATGTCCAGGCTGCCCTGGGTGATGCGGACGTTGCGCTCGATCGTCACGGTGCCGTCGTCGACCAGTGCGCCGTCCATCCGGTCGGCGTTCACGTCCATGGGCTGGTCGCGGTCGTCGCTGCGCGCCTGGGCCGTCGTGGCCGTGGCCAGGGCCAGCAGGACCAGCAGGGCCGTCGCGGGGCGGCGGTTGGCCCGGCGGTCAGCGTCGTTGCGGTTCATGGCGGATCCTCACGTCGGAGTGCAGCTGCAGGCGGCGGGTGTCGAGCTCGGCGTCCAGGCCCGTGCCCTCCAGTATAGAAGTGCCGCGGTCGACCCGGACATGCGCGTGGCTGTGGGCGGTGCGCGGCTCGGGGTGGATCGTCAGCGTCCGGGTCCGGACCCGGGCCGGGCCGCGGCCCTCCTCGGGTGGCCCGTCGAGCTCGACGTCGCGGTCGAGCCGCAGCTCGTCGGCACCGGCGCTGACCCAGCCCAGCTGCGAGCGCGCGGTCCACAGGCCCTGCTCGGACGGGATCTCGAACAGCGGGCGTTCCAGGGTGATCTCCGCGGTGAACGGGTCCCGGGCCAGCAGGGGGCCGGACACCGAGAACGATTCCGCGCCACCGGCGTCGAGCACGACCAGGCGGTAGTCGTCCATGGTGTAGTCGGGCCGCGGTGGGCCGATGAAGGCATCGACCTGGCCGCGGTCGCGCAGCGACAGGGCGAGCCAGCCGCTGGCCAGCACGCCCAGCGCCAGCACCAGGCCGATGACGCCGCGCCGGGTCATGCCCCGGTGTACCTCGCCAGGACCGCTTCCGCCCGGCCCGAGGCCGCCAGCAGCAGGTCGCACAGCTCGCGCGCCGCGCCCTGGCCGCCGGCGTGCCGGGTGCGCCAGTGCACGCGTTCGCGGACCCAGGGGTGGGCGTTGTCCGGCGCCACGGCCAGGCCGGCGACCGACAGGGCGGGCAGGTCGCCGAGGTCGTCGCCCATGAAGCTGGACTGCCCCGGCTGCAGCGAGAGGCCGGCGCACAGCGACAGCAGGCACTCGCGCTTGTCGCCCACCCCCTGGTGGACGCGGGTGATGCCGAGTTCGCGCGCGCGCGCATCGACGATGGGCGACCGGCGGGCGGTGACCAGGGCGATCTCGATACCGGCCTCGCGCAGCAGCTTCATGCCCAGGCCGTCATGGACGTGGAAGTGCTTGGCCATCTCGCCGGCTTCGCCGATGACCAGGCTGCCGGGGGTCAGGGTGCCGTCGACGTCGAAGCAGGCCAGCCGCACGGCCGCGGCGCGTTCGCGGATGTCGGCCGGGAAATCATTGAGGTGTGAGTACGGCATCGGCGGCGCCTCGGCGGCCCGGGGGAGCGACGATTGTGCCTGTTCAGACGACCCGGGCGCGCAACAGGTCGTGAATGTTCAGGGCGCCAACCACCCGGCGGCCGCCGTCGACGACGACCAGCGCGCTGATCTTGTGCGTTTCCATCAGGTGCGCCGCCTCGACCGCCAGCTGGTCGGGGCCGATGGTCTTGGGGTCGCGCGACATCAGGCTGGCGACCCGGGTGCGGCGCAGGTCCAGCGAGGTGTCGTCGAGGGTGCGGCGCAGGTCGCCGTCGGTGTAGATGCCCAGCAGGCGGTCCTGGTCGTCGACGATGGCGGTCATGCCCAGCCGCTTGCGGCTGATCTCGACCAGGGCCTCGCTGAGGGTGGCGTCCTCGCGGACCCGCGGGACGTCGGCGGCGTCGTGCATGATGTCGCGGATGTGCAGCAGCAGCCGGCGCCCGAGCGCGCCGGCCGGGTGCGAGCGGGCGAAGTCGTCGGACGTGAAGCCCCGTGATTCGAGCAGGGCCACGGCCAGGGCGTCGCCCATCGCCAGCGCGGCGGTGGTGCTGGAGGTCGGCGCCAGGCCCAGCGGGCAGGCTTCCGCCGGCACGCTCACGTCCAGGTGGACATCGGCGTGGCGGGCCAGGGTCGAGGCCGGGCGGCCGGTCATGGCGACCAGGGCGTTGCCCTGGCGCGCCAGCACCGGGAGGATGGTCAGCAGCTCGTCGGTCTCGCCGGAGTTCGACAGCGCCAGCACCACGTCGGCGTCGGTGATCATGCCCAGATCGCCGTGGCTGGCCTCGCCGGGGTGGACGAAGAAGGCCGGCGTGCCGGTCGAGGCCAGCGTGGCGGCGATCTTGGTGGCGATGTGCCCGGACTTGCCCATGCCGGTGCAGATCACCCGCCCGCGGCAGCCCAGCAGCACCCGGCAGGCCTCGGCGAAGGTGGCGTCTATCCGCGCGTGCAGGGCCTGCAGGGCCCCGATCTCGGTGGCCAGCACCTGCCGTCCGCTGGCCAGCAGGCTGTCGTCGTCGTGGCGCACGCTGGTGGCGGTGCCGGGGGCTGCACTCATGGGCTGGGGTCCTTGCCGCCCCGGCCGGTGCCGGACATCGGGACGGTTTTTCATTAAGCTAATGCGCCATTCTAGCCCAGCCGGTCTGAACGACCGAAGCTGGCCCAACGCTCCGGAGCCCATGGACGCCAAAGCCATCCAGAAACTGATCGAGGACGGCCTGCCGGGCGCCCGCGCCCAGGTGCGCGGCGACGACGGCGTGCATTTCGAGGCCGTGGTGGTCTGCGAGGCCTTCGCCGGCAAGATGCCGCTGGCCCGCCATCGCATGGTCTACGGCACGCTGGGTGAGCTGATGGGCGGCGCGATCCATGCGCTGTCCCTGAAGACGCTCACGCCGGAGGAATCCGCCCGCGCCTGAGCCAGGCCGGCCCGGCGCGCGCCCGTCCACGCGGGGCGCGCCATGTTCAACGGAAAACCCATGGCCAAGATCCTTATCCGGGGCGGTACGCCCCTCAACGGCGAAGTCTGGATCTCAGGCGCGAAGAATGCCGTCCTGCCGATCCTCTCCGCCGCGCTGCTGGCCGAAGGGCCGATGGACATCGGCAACGTCCCGCACCTGCACGACGTGACCACCACGATGGAGCTGCTGGCCCAGATGGGCGTGCAGATCACCATCGACGACCGCATGCGCATCCACATCGATGCCTCCACCGTGGAGCGCACCTACGCGCCCTACGAGCTGGTGAAGACCATGCGCGCCTCGATCCTGGTGCTGGGTCCGCTGGTGGCGCGCTTCGGCAGCGCCGAGGTCTCGCTGCCCGGCGGCTGTGCGATCGGCACCCGGCCGGTGGACCTGCACATCAAGGGCCTGCAGGCACTGGGCGCGGACATCAGCGTCGAGAACGGCTACATCCGCGCCAAGGCCGACCGGTTGCGCGGCGCGCGCATCCACATGGACCTGGTCACGGTCACCGGCACCGAGAACATCATGATGGCCGCGGCGCTGGCCAGCGGCACCACGGTCATCACCAACGCCGCCCAGGAGCCGGAGGTCGTGGACCTGGCCGAGTGCCTCAACGCGATGGGCGCCAACGTGCGCGGCGCGGGCACCGACACCCTGGTCATCGAGGGCGTGGAAACGCTCAAGGGCTGCCGCTACGACGTGCTTCCCGACCGCATCGAGGCCGGCACCTTCCTGGTCGCCGGTGCGATGACCGGCGGGCGGGTGGTGTGCAAGCGCGCCCGGGCCGACACCCTGACCGCGGTGCTGGCCAAGCTGGAGGAGGCCGGCGCCCACATCGACTCCGGCGCCGACTGGATCTCGGTGGACATGCAGGGCCGGCGCCCGAAGGCGGTCAGCCTGGTCACCGCCCCCTATCCGGGCTTCCCGACCGACATGCAGGCGCAGTTCTGCGCGCTCAACTGCATCGCCGAGGGCACCGGGGTGATCACCGAAACGGTGTTCGAGAACCGCTTCATGCACATCCAGGAGCTGGTCCGGCTGGGCGCGGACATCCACATCGAGGGCAACGCGGTGATCATCAAGGGCGTGGAGCGCCTCAGTGGCGCGCCGATGATGGCCACCGACCTGCGCGCCTCCGCCTCGCTGGTGCTGGCCGGCCTGGTCGCGGAGGGCGAGAGCCTGATCGACCGGATCTACCACATCGACCGCGGCTACGAGTGCATCGAGGAGAAGCTCGGCACCCTGGGCGCGAACATCCGCCGCCTGCCCAACTGAGCCGGGCGGTGCGGGTCGCCTAGCGCTGGACCCGGCGCAGGCGTGATTCCATCACGTGGCGGCCCTCGTTCTGGCGCACCTTCACCGGCAGGTGGCCCTGGGCGGGGTCCAGCCACAGCACCGTGACGCGGTCGCTGTCGTCGCGGTGGCGCTCCACGCGCACCGTGTCCAGGCCGCGGCCGTCGAGGTCCAGGCGCTCCGGGCCGACCACCTGGTAGACGTGTTCGGAGACCTCGCCACGGTCGGCCACGTGGTAGCGCAGTTCGCCCGAGCGACCGGCGGAGAGGTCGCCGGCGATGGCCAGCGGCAGGATGTGGCGGTCGAGGACGCCTGCGGTGTGGGGCAGGGTGGTGCTGTCCCCGCGGTCGGTGCTCACGACGCGGCCGGCGGCGGCGTCGACCTCCAGGCTGCGCGCGCGGCTGCGGCCGACGGCGCTCTGGTGGTAGTCGTAGCGAACCGCCTCGATGCCGGAGGCGTCCCAGCGGAACATCGAGGTCTCATCGACCTCCACGTTCGCCAGCGAGGCCATGCCGCGGGTGCCACGGGTCTGGCTGGCCATGCGCCACAGGCCGTCGTCGGCGGGCTCGACGCGAACCACCAGCGCGCCCAGCGCCGAGCCGTTGCGGAAGACGTCGTACTCGGCAACGTAGGACGCCGGCGCGGCCGAGGCGGTGGCCAGGGCGGTGGCGATGAGGCATCCGGTCAGGGCGAAGGCTCGGATCATGGCAGGTGCAGCTCCTCGTCGGGGCCCAGTTGCAGCGGTGCGTCCAGCGGCAGGCCGTCGAACGCGACGCGGTCGTCGAGCTGGCGGACCCGCCCGGCGGCGATCAGGCCGACGCTGGCGACCAGCAGCGGATGCTCGCGTTCGAGCACCCGTGCCGCCAGCGAGCCGGCGTCGTCGCCGGGTCGCACCGGAACCGTGGCCTGGGCGATGACCGGGCCGGCGTCGAGGGCGGGGATGACGTAGTGCACGCTGGTCCCATGCTCCCGGACACCGGCGGCCAGCGCCCGTGCGTGGGTGTCGAGACCCGGGAAGGCCGGCAGCAGGGACGGGTGGATGTTGATCATCCGACCTGCGAACCGGCGGACCTGGGCCGCGCCGATGAGCCTCATGTATCCCGCACACACGATGAGGTCGGGCTGAACGTCGGCGATGGCGCTGAACAGCGATTCATCGTGGGCGCCGCGGTCGGGGAAGTCCCTCGGCGCGATGGCACGGCAGGGCACCCCCGCCGCACGGGCGCGATCGAGCACCGCGGCACCCGGCCGGTCGGAGAACACGCCGGCGAAGCCCACGCCCAGCCGGTCGCGGGCATCGAACAGCGCCTGGAAGTTGCTGCCCCGGCCGGAGGCCAGTACCGCAAGCCTCATCCGATGCGGACCCGCTCGCCCCCGTCCGCGCCGACGACCCGGCCGATCACGCGGTGCCCCAGGCCATCGCCGCGCAGCTGCGCGCTGATGCCGTCCACGGCGGCTTCCGGCAGGATCAGGGTGAAGCCGATGCCGCAGTTGAAGGTCCGCCACATCTCCGCGTCCTCGACCGCGCCCTCGCGCTGGAGCCATTCGAACACCGGCGGCAGGGACCAGGCGCCGGCGTCGATCTCCAGGCCCAGGCCCTCGGGCACGACGCGGATGATGTTCTCGCTCAGGCCGCCACCGGTGATGTGGGCCATGGCGTGGATGTCGTGGCGGGCGAGCAGGGCCAGCACCGGCTTCACGTACAGCCGGGTCGGGGCCATCAGGGCGTCGCCCAGCGGGCGGCCGTCGAGGTCCATGTCCAGCGGGCTGCCGGCGCGCTCGAGGATGCGTCGCACCAGCGAGTAGCCGTTGGAGTGCGGGCCGCTGGAGTCGATGCCCAGGACCAGGTCGCCTTCGCGCACGCGGCTGCCGTCGATGAGCGCGGACTTCTCGACCGCGCCGACCGCGAAGCCCGCCAGGTCGTACTCGCCGGGGCCGTACATGTCGGGCATCTCGGCGGTCTCGCCGCCGATCAGCGCGCAGCCGGCCTCCTCGCAGCCGCGCGCGATGCCGCCGACCACCGCGGCTGCGGTGTCGACGTCGAGCCTGCCGGTGGCGAAGTAGTCCAGGAAGAACAGCGGCTCGGCGCCCTGGACGAGGATGTCGTTGACGCACATGCCGACCAGGTCGATGCCGATGGTGTCGTGGCGGCCCAGCTGCTGCGCCAGCTTGAGCTTGGTGCCCACGCCGTCGGTGCCCGACACCAGCACCGGCTCGCGCCAGCGCCCGGAGAGGTCGAACAGCGCGCCGAACCCGCCCAGGCCGCCCATCACCTCCGGCCGGGTGGTGCGCCCCACCAGGGGCTTGATGCGTTCGACCAGGGCATTGCCCGCGTCGATGTCGACGCCGGCGTCGCGGTAGGTCATCGGGGTCTTGGGTGCGCTCACGGGGTGCTTCCGCCATCAAAACGCCATTTTAGCAGGGACGCGCGGCGCGGCGGTTGGACGCCGCCGCACGGCTGCGGCACCATTCGCGCACGACGAACCTCCCGGAATGCCGATGGCCAAGCTCCGATACGCCCTGCGACCCCACGTGGCCCTGCTGGCCCTGCTGGCCCTGTTGCATGCGTCGGGTGCGGCGGCGCAGCAGGTTGAATCGCAGGACGACGCGGACGCCGCCGCGCCGGCGGCGTCCTGGGCGCCCGGGCCGCGTCCCAACCCGGGCCTGTGGCTGGTCATCGACGATGGCCGCGGACCGCGGCTGGTGGCCAGCCACCAGTCCGGTGCGGTCGCGCCGCTGCTGGAGGCGGCCGCCACGGCCGGCCTGCAGCTGGCCATGCCGCAGGGGGGTGGCGAGGAGGACGACCTGGCCCTGGCCGCGGCCTGGGAGGGTGACCGCACGGCGGCCTCGGGGCTGCAGGGCCGCTACGGCAGTGGTGAACTGGTGACCGGTCGCCTGTTCCGCAGCGGCTCGGGCTGGCGCACGGAGTGGCAGGTCCTCGACGGGCTCGGGGACTGGCGCCGCTGGACCGACGAGGACCCCGACGCCCGGGCCCTGCTGGCCCGCATCGGCGAGGGCGCCGCCCGGCACCTCGCGCAGCGCTCGCAGGAGCTGGCCGGCGCCGGTGGCCCGCAGCGGGTGACCGTACTGGTCGAGGGACTGGATTCGGCCGCCGACTGGCTGCGGCTGCGCGCCTGGCTCGACGGTCTGGCCGTCGTCCGGGGTCATCAGGCCCTGGCCGCGGACGGCAGCCGCCTGGAGCTGCAGCTGGAGCTGGCCGCCGGCATCGAGCGCTTCGACGCCCTGGCTGCCGCCGGTGGCCTGTTGGTCCGCGATGGCGAGCGCGACGGCCGCCCCCGCTACCGCTTCGACTGAGCATGCAGGAATGGCCGAGAGACACGGAAGCCCGGCGTTGAACGCAAGCCACCTGGTCAAGCTGCAGTGGGGCCTGATGCTGGTCGCACTCGGCGTGCTGGTCTACCTGCTCGGGCCGGTGCTGGTTCCCTTCGCGGTGGCGGCCCTGCTGGCCTGGCTGTTCGACCCGCTGGTCACCCGGATCCAGCGCCGTGGCCCGTCGCGCCTGCTCTCCACGGTCATCGTCTCGCTGCTGATCACCCTGGTGCTGGTGCTGGTCGTGCTCATCGCCATCCCGCTTCTGGAGCGGCAGGTGGCCTACCTGGTCGAGCAGTTGCCGCGCTACGGGGAGTGGTTCCGTGGCTCGGTGCTGCCCTGGGTCGAGGAGCGCACCGGCCTGGAGCTGGCCACCTACTTCAACCCGGACACGGTGATCGAGCTGCTGCGCGAGCACTGGCGCGAGGCCGGCGGCGTCGCCTCCGGCGCCCTGGGCCACATCACCCGTTCGGGCATGGCCATCGTCGGCTGGCTGTTCACCCTGTTCCTGATCCCGGTGGTCGGCTTCTACTTCCTGCGCGACTGGCCGCTGTTCATCGAGGCCATCCGCGGCCTGATCCCGCGCCCGCTGGAGCCGACGGTCAGCCTGCTGGCGCGGCAGTCCGACGAGATGCTCGGGGGCTTCCTGCGCGGGCAGATGCTGGTGATGCTGGGCCAGGGCCTGCTGTACTCGGTGGGCCTGTGGATCGTGGGCATCGACCTGGCCTTCCTGATCGGCATGGGCGCCGGCCTGATCAGCTTCATCCCCTATCTGGGGGCCACCGTCGGCATCGTGGTCGCCATCATCGCCGCCCTGGTCCAGCACGGCGACCTGCTGCACGTGGTGCTGGTGCTGGTGGTGTTCGCGGTCGGGCAGACCGTGGAAAGCGTGGTGCTCACGCCGTGGCTGGTCGGCGACCGGCTGGGCATGCACCCGATCGCGGTGATCTTCGCGGTGCTGGCCGGCGGCCAGCTGTTCGGCTTCATCGGGGTGCTGCTGGCGCTGCCGGCGGCGGCGGTGGCGATGGTGCTGCTGCGCTACTTCCATGCCCGCTACCGCGAAAGCGACCTGTACCAGGAAGAAGGTGGCGCACGGCGGGTGCTGGTGGCCGGCGACGATCCAGACGGGGACCGGGCCCCGCCATGAGCCACGCCCAGCTGCCGCTGGCCCTGCGTTTCCCCCCGGACCAGCGGCTGGAGCGCTTCGTCGGCGCCGACGAGGCGCTCGCCGGCGCCCTCGGGGCGTTCGCCCGCGGCGAGGCCTCGGGCTCGCTCTACCTGCACGGGCCACCGGGCAGCGGCAAGTCGCACCTGGGCCTGGCCCTGTGCGCGGAAGCCTCGGCGCTGGGGCGTGGCGTGGCCTACCTGCCCCTGGCCGCGCTGGCGGGCAGGTTGCGCGAGGCCCTGGAGGGGCAGGAGTCCGCCCAGCTGCTGGTGCTCGATGGCGTGGACGCGATCGCCGGCCATGCCGACGACGAGCTGGCGCTGTTCGACGTCCACAACCGGGCGCGCGACCGCGGCACGCTGCTGGTCTACACCGGGTCCTGCGAGCCGATGGGCCTCCCGCTGGCGCTGCCCGACCTGCGCTCCCGGCTGGCCCAGTCCACCCGCTTCGCGCTCGGCCTGCTGGATGACGAGGGGCGCCGCGAGGTGCTGCGCCGGCGTGCGCAGGCCAGGGGTCTGGTGCTCGACGAGGCGGTCCTGGACTGGCTGCTGGCCCGGCAGGGGCGGGACCTCAGGACCCTGGGCGCGGTGCTCGACCGGCTCGACCGGGCCAGCCTGGCCCACCAGCGGCGGATCACGGTGCCCTTCGTACGCGGGCTGCTGGCCTCAGGCGAGGCCTGAACCGCCCAGCCGCCGGTCCAGCGCCTGGAGGCGCTGCGGCGTGCCGACGTCGGTCCACCGACCGTCGAAGCGCTGGCCGGTGACCGCGCCGCCGACCATGGCCGCACGCAGCACCGGCGCCAGCCGGAACCGCGGGGGCGTGGCGTCGAGCCCCGCCGCCCCGTCTCCGCCCTCATCGGCGAAGGCCGCACGCCAGTCCGCCAGCAACTGCGGTCGGTAGACGCCGACGCCGGCGAAGGTCAGCCGCGGACCGTCGCCGTCGCCGAGCCGGCCGTCGGCTCCGAGCACGAAGTCGCCGTCGGGGTGGTGGGCCGGGTTGGGCACCATCAGCAGGTGCGCCAGCCCGGACGGCTCGCGCGGCAGCCGGGACAGGTCGAAGTCGAGGTGGATGTCGCCGTTGACGGCCAGGAACGGCTCCGGGCCCAGCAGCGGCAGTGCATTGAGCATGCCGCCGCCGGTCTCCAGCGGTTCGGGACCCTCGTGGAGCCAGTGCACGCGCACGCCGAGTGCGGCCCCGTCGCCGATCGCCGGCTCGAAGCGGTGCGCGCACCAGGAGGTGTTCACGACCACTTCCCGGATGCCGGCTGCGGCCAGCGCCAGCAGGTGCCACTCAAGCAGGCTGCGCCCCCCGGCCTGCAGCAGCGGCTTGGGCAACTGGTCGGTCAGCGGTCGCATGCGCTCGCCGCGGCCGGCGGCAAACACCAGCGCCCTCATGCGGCGGCATGGGCGCGCAGGGCCGGTCGCAGGCGGCTGGCGAAGAAGGCCTCGAGCGGGCGCAGTTCCGGATGCCGCGGCAGCACCGCGTTTAGGTAGGCCAGGAAGCGCGGCGCGTCGGCGATATAGCGCGGCTTGCCGTCACGCAGCTTCAGCCGGGCGAAGATGCCCAGCACCTTGAGGTGCCGGTGGACGCCGATGAGGTCGGTGTCGCGCCGGAAGGCACGGGCGTCGGGGACCGGCAGGCCGGCGTCGGCGGCGGCCTGCCGGTAGCGTTCCAGCCACTGCGCGACCTGCGACTCCGGCCAGGACACGAAGGCGTCCTTGAACAGGCACAGCGGGTCGTAGCTGACCGGCCCGCGCACGGCGTCCTGGAAGTCGAGCACGGCCAGCCCGGCTCCGTTCGGCATCAGGTTGCGCGGCATGAAGTCCCGGTGCACCAGCACCCGCGGTTGGGCGAGGGCATGGGCGACGAGCTCGTCGAAGGCCGACTGCAGCGCCTGCTCGTCGTCACCGTTGAGCGGCAGGGCGAGGTTACGCAGCAGGTACCAGTCGCGGAACAGGGCCAGTTCCCGACGCAGCATCGCTTCGTCGTAGACCGGCAGGTCGGCGGGGCAGGGGATCGACTGCAGGCGCACCAGCTCGGCGATCGCGGCGTCGAACCAGGTCGCGGCGCTGGAGGCGTCCATGACGTCGAGCAGGGTGTCGCGACCCAGGTCCTCCAGCAGCAGGAACCCCGATGCCTCGTCGGCGGCGAGCACCTGCGGGACCCGGACGCCGCCCGCGCCGAGCACCCGCTGCAGGCGCAGCCAGGAGCGCACGTCCTCCAGCTCGGGCGGGGAGTCCATGACCACCCAGCTGCGTTCCCCGTCGCGCGCGCGCCAGTAGCTGCGGAAGCCGGCATCGCTGGAGGCGCGCTCCAGGTGGATGCTGTCGCGCTCGAGCGCGTTGCAGGCGAAGGCCAGGCGCTGGGTGTCACGTTCGGGTGCGGTCATTCAGGTGCCCGTGGGCTGGCGCGGGGGGACGCAGGCCGCTCCACTGTAAACTCACCGCTGTCTCCTTTGAAGTCCGGTCCCACGACATGAGCGACCTGGTTCCCGTCATCCTCTCCGGTGGCTCCGGCACCCGCCTGTGGCCGCTGTCGCGGGAGGCCTGCCCCAAACAGTTCCTCGGCCTTTCCGGGCCCGACAGCATGCTGCAGGCGACCTGGCGGCGGGTCGCCCCGATCGCCGCGGCGCCCCTGGTCATCGCCAACCAGGCCCATCGGTTCATGGTGGCCGAACAGCTGCGCGAGGCCGGCTGCCGGCCGGCGGCGATCATGCTCGAGCCGGTGGGGCGCAACACCGCGCCGGCCATCGCGGCCGCAGCCCTGGAGGCGACTGCCGGTGGCGGGGATCCACTGCTGCTGGTGCTGCCGTCGGACCACGTCGTCGCCGACGAGGCCGCGTTCCGCGAGGCCGTGCAGGCGGCCCTGCCGGCGGCCCGCGACGGCCACCTGGTCACCTTCGGCGTCGTGCCGACCGCACCGGAGACCGGCTACGGCTACATCCGTGCCGGCACCGGCACGGACCCGCGGCCGGTCGAGCGCTTCGTCGAGAAGCCCGACCGGGCCACCGCGGAGGGCTGGCTGGCCGAGGGCGGCTACTACTGGAACGCAGGCATGTTCCTCTTCCGCGCCAGCCGCTACCTGGCCGAACTCGAACGCTTCGCCCCGGACATGCTGGCCGCCTGCCGGCAGGCCCATGCCGGGGCGCGTCGCGACGAGGATTTCCTGCGCCTGGACGCGGCCGCGTTCGAGGCCTGTCCCGCGGACTCGATCGACTATGCGGTGATGGAGAAGACGGACTCGGCCCGGGTGCAGCCGATCGAAGCGGGCTGGAGCGATGTCGGCTCGTGGTCGGCGCTGTGGGCGATCGCCGAGCAGGATGGGCAGGGCAACGCCCACCATGGCGACGTGCTGGCCGAGGACTGCCGCGACACCCTGGCCTGGGGCGACGGGCGCCTGCTCGCCCTGCTGGGCCTGCGCGACGTGGTCGTGGTCGACACCGCCGACGCGGTGCTGGTCGCCCACCGCGACCGGGTCCAGGACGTGAAGGCCCTGGTCGCCCGGCTCAAGGCTGCCGGGCGGCCCGAGGCCGGCGGCCACCGCAAGGTGTATCGCCCCTGGGGCAGCTACGACGCCGTGGACGCCGGCGAGCGCTTCCAGGTCAAGCGCATCACCGTCAAGCCGGGCGCCGCCCTGAGCCTGCAGATGCACCACCATCGGGCCGAGCACTGGATCGTGGTCAGCGGCACCGCCCGGGTCACGCGCGGCGACGAGGTGATGCTGCTGGCGGAGAACCAGAGCACCTATATCCCGCTGGGCGTGAAGCACCGGCTGGAGAACCCGGGACAGGTGCCGCTTGAACTCATCGAGGTGCAGTCGGGCAGCTACCTGGGCGAAGACGACATCGTCCGCTTCGAGGACGTCTACGGCCGCGCCGGCTGAGCCGTCCTCAGCAGCAGCCGTGGTCGCCGAAGCGGGCCTGCGCCGCGGTGTCCACGCCGACCGGCCGGGTGAGGCCCTGCGCGCTGGCGCTGCAGTGGCGCGAGACCACCGAGGCGACCGCCGCGGTGACGCGCTTGCCCGTCGGGATGTGCAGGAACTCGTTGGGACCGTGGGCGTTGGACTGCGGGCCCAGCACGCCGGTGATCATGAACTGCGCGCCCGGGAACTTCGCGCCCAGCATGCCCATGAACGGGATCGAGCCGCCTTCGCCCATGTGCACCGCCGGCCTGCCGAAGCAGGCCTCCGAGGCGGCGTCGATGGCCTCGGCCAGCCAGGGTGAGACCGGCGGGGCGTTCCAGCCCGTCGAGGACTTCTCCAGTTCGAACTCCACCCGGGCGCCATGCGGCGCGTCCCGGGTCAGCAGTTCGCGCACCTGCTGGCCGGCGCTGTCCCCGTCGACCGTCGGCGGCAGGCGCAGGCTGAGCTTCACCGCCGTGCGCGGCCGCAGGACGTTGCCGGCCGAGGACAACGGGGGCAGTCCGTCGGCACCGGTGACCGACAGCGCGGGGCGCCAGGTCCGGTTGAGCACGCGCTCGCGGTTGTCCCCGCCCATCGGCACCATCGCCTCCAGGAACGGGAACTTGGTCCACACCGCGTCGTCGAGCACGGCCGCGGCCCGGTCGGCCTGTTCGACGCGCTCGGCCGGGATCGGCGCGTGCAGGGCCTCGATGCGGATCCGACCGGTGGCCGGGTCCTCCAGCCGGTCGAGCAGCTGGCGCAGGATGCGGAAGCTCGAGGGCACCACGCCGCTGGCGTCACCGGAGTGGACGCCCTCCTGGAGCACCTCCACCGACAGGTTGCCGCCGCACATGCCACGCAGCGAGGTGGTGCACCACAGCTGCTCGTAGTTGCCGCAGCCCGAATCCAGGCACACCACCAGGGACGGGCGCCCGATGCGGGCGGCGAGGTGGTCCACGTAGTGGGGGAGGTCGTAGCTGCCGGATTCCTCGCAGGCCTCGATCACGATCACGCAGCGCCGGTGGTCGACGCCCTGCTCGCGCAGGGCCATGATGGCCGCCAGCGAGCCGTAGATCGCGTAGCCGTCGTCGGCGCCGCCGCGACCGTACAGCCGGTCGCCGCGCAGCACCGGCGTCCAGGGCCCGAGGTCGGGGTCCCAGCCGGTCATTTCCGGCTGCTTGTCCAGGTGGCCGTACAGCAGGACGCCATCGTCGTGGTCGTCATGGCCGGCGGTGCCCGGGATCTCGATGAGGATCAGCGGCGTGCGGCCCGGCAGGCGCACCACCTCCGCCTGCATGCCGTCCACCGTCTGGCGCCGGACCCAGGCCATCATCAGCTCGACGGCCTGCTCCATGTAGCCGTTGTCCACCCAGTCGGGGTCGAACATCGGGGACTTGTTCGGAATGCGGATGTACTCGACGAGCTCGGGCACGATCTCCGCGTCCCAGAGCCGGTCGATGAAGGCGCGTGCGCGGGGCGTGTCCATGGCGGTACCGACGGCGGAAAGCCCCATTGTAGGCCTTCGCCTCGAGGGTGTCCGACCGCGGGGCGAGGCGTTTTCCGACCCCGCGGCACGCCTCCGGCGCATGGCGGAGCGACGCCGCCGGGACCAGACTTCACCGGGCCGGCACCGATCCGGCCCGTGTTCAATTCCTACAAGGATGTAGCCATGAAAAGCCTGACCCAACTGTTCACCGCCGCCGTCGTGTCCCTGGTCCTCGCCGCAACGGCGTTCGCCGGCGAGGTGGTCGACATCAACCGTGCCAGCGCCCAGGAGCTGGCCGCGGGCCTGGTCGGCGTCGGCCCGGCCAAGGCCGAGGCGATCGTCGAATACCGCGAGCGCAACGGCGACTTCCGCAGCATCGAGGAACTGGCGGAAGTGCGGGGCATCGGCCTGGCCCTGGTCGAGCGCAACGCCGAGCGCATGGAGGCCGGCCCGTCCCGGCGCGGCGGCCGCGGTCGCGACGACTGAGCGCCCGGGGGTCCGTCCGGCCGCCTCCTCGTCGGCGGCCGGACGGACCCGTTCCGGTCCCGGCGTCGTAGACTGCCCTGCAGGCACCACCAGGGGGAGAGTCGATGGGCGCCACCCGGCGTGAGGGTCCGAGGCTGGGTCACCTGCCCGCGCAGTCCTGCCGGCGCGAGCGCTGGGCCAACGGCCAGGGCTGGACCCGCGTCGTCGCCGCGGGTCCGGGCTCGCCGCCGTCGTGGCGCCTGTCGATCGCCGAAATCACATCCGACGGCCCGTTCTCGCTGTTCCCCGGTCAGCGCCGGATCCAGGTGCTGCTGTCCGGCGACGGCTTCACCCTGGTGCCGGGGGAGGGCGCGGCGCCGACCCTGGACCCGCCGTTCGGGCAGGCGGCCTACGACGGCTCGCTGGTCGTGCATTGCCGGCTTCATGGCGGTCCGTGCGCGGCCTTGAACCTGATCTGGTCCCCGGACCGAGTGGAGGCGCAAGTGCTGCATCGGCCGCTCGTGGGGCCGATGTACGTGTTCGCCGCAGCCGGGGAAACCTGGCTGGTGCACCTTGCCGCCGGTTCCGCCACGGCCGCAGCCGACGGCGCCGATGGCCCGGGTGCCGTGCTGCTGGAACAGGGCGACACGGCGGTGCTGGAGGCCGGTGGGCGCGGCGGGCGACTGGCGTTGGAGGGGGGCGGCGACCTGGTCCTGCTGCGCCTGCGGTCCACGGCGACCGCCGGACTTGAGGATGATCAAGCCGCCGGCTGAGCACGCCGGGACAATGCCGTTTTCCGACTGCGACGACGGCCATGCCCTGCATCCTCCACGACTCCGACGGCCACCGCTGCGTGGTGTTCAACGACCTCGTCCGCGGTGACGACGGCATCCAGGCCAACCAGTTCCTGGTCCAGCATGGCGATGCCTCGGCGCTGATCGATCCCGGTGGCGCACTGCTCTACACGCCGCTGTCGCTGGCGATCAGCCCGTTCGTGCAGCCGTCGAAGCTCGACTACATCCTGGCCTCGCACCAGGACCCCGACATCATCGGCGCCGTCGACCGCTGGCTGATGCACAGTCCGGCCACGGTGGTGTGCTCGAAGCTGTGGGGCCGGTTCGTGCCACACAGCGTTCCGCACTACATGAACCGCAACGGCGAGGACCGCTACCTGCTGCTGCCCGACGCCGGTGGCGAGATTCCTCTGGGCGACAGCGTCATCGTGGCCCTGCCCGCGCACTTCCTGCACTCGGTCGGCAACTTCAGCTTCTACGATCCGGTCAGCCGCATCCTGTTCTCCGGCGACGTTGGCGCCTCGATGATCGCCAGCGGGGCGCCGTACGCGCCGGTCGGCGACTTCGACCTGTTGCGGCCGAGGATGGAGGGCTTCCACCGCCGCTACATGGCCTCGGGCCGGGTGGCCCGGTTCTGGGCCGACATGGTGCGCGAGCTCGACCCGGTCATGGTCGTGCCGCAGCACGGACTGCCGATGGAGGGGGCGGCGATCGGCGCCTTCCTGGACTGGCTCTCGCAGCTGCCGTGCGGCATCGACCTGTTGGGTACCGACGACTACCGGGTCAGCAGGCGGCCGGTGCGCGCGGACTGAGCGACGGAATCAGCGGTCGTCGCGGGTCCACACCGCACCGTCCTCGACCTTGACCGGGAAGCGGGCGACCGGGGTGTGCGCCGGCGGGCACAGCGCGCGGCCGTCGCGCAGGTCGAACTTCGCCCCGTGCAGCACGCACTCCACGGTGCCGGCGACGGGGTCGACCTCGCCGGCGGACAGCTCGTAGTCCTCGTGGCTGCACAGGTCCTCGAGCGCGTAGTAGCGCCCGTCGAAGTTGACCACCAGGATCGGCGTGTCGCCGTCCCAGGCGACGGTCTTCTCGCCGGGGGCCAGCTCGTCGCAGGCGCACACGCGGATCCACTCGCTCACAGGGCTTTCTCCAGGACCTCGAAGCGCAGGTCGTCGCGCAGCGGCCGGCCGAAGCGCTCGTCGCCGTAGGGGAAGGGCTTGTGGACGCCGGTCCGCCGGTAGCCGCGGCGCTCGTACCAGTGGATCAGCGCCTGGCGCAGGTCGATGACGGTCATGCGCAGGTGGCGCTGGCGCAGGTCGGTGCGGGCCATGTGCTCGGCCTGCGCCAGGACCGCATCGCCGATGCCCTGGCCCTGCAGGCCGGGCTGGACCGCGAACATGCCGAAGTAGGCCGCATCGGACTCGATCGCCACGTGGGCGCAGGCCACCGGTTCGCCGTCGCGCTCGGCGACCAGCACGTGGCTGTGGGGACGGGCGATGTCGGCAGCCAGCACGTCCGGGGCGATGCGCTGGCCCTCGAGCAGGTCGGCCTCGGTGGTCCAACCGGCTCGACTGGACTCGCCGCGGTAGGCGCGGGTGACCAGGTCGACCAGCATCGGGATGTCGGCGGCGCCGGCGCTGCGGAAGCCCAGGGCCGGCTCCGCCAGGGCCAGTCGCGCGGGTTGCCGCTGGCGCCAGTCGTATTCCATGTAGCGCGCGGTCGCTTCCGCCACGCCCATCCCGCACAGGCGTGCGACCAGGTGCAGGCTGGCGTCGATGCCCGCGGATATGCCCGCGGCGGTCAGCAAGCGGCCGTTGTCGGTGTAGCGCGCACCGGGCAGCAGGGTCGCCGCCGGGGCCAGCTCCGGCACGGCCTCGACCAGTTCGTGGTGGGTGGTGACCTGCTGGCCGTCGAGCAGGCCGGCGGCGGCGAGGATGCGCAGGCTGGTGCAGATGCCCAGCGTCGCCTCGGCGCCGTTCGCCAGGCGGGCGATCTGGGCCACCAGGCCGGCATCGGCCGCGAACGCCCGGGTGCCGAAACCGCCGGGAACGACCAGGACGTCGGGTGGTCCGACCGCGTCCAGCGCCGCGTCGGGGACGACCCGCAGACCGTTGACGGCACGCACCGGCCGGGCGGCGTCGGCGGCGATCAGCCGGACGTCGAACAGCGCCTGGCCGTGCAACTCCGAGGCGACCGAGAAGACCTCGAACGGCCCGGCGAAGTCCAGCACCTCGACGGCGTCGAAGACGACGATGTCGACCCGACGCCGCAGCGCATCGGCGCTCACGCCAGCAGCTTCCGCACCTTGCCGAGGGCGGCGACGAAGCGCTCGATGTCCTCGTGCGTGTTGTAGAAGGCCAGCGAGGCGCGGCAGGTGGCCGGCACGCCGTAGAACCTCATCAGCGGATGCGCGCAATGGTGGCCCGAGCGCACCGCCACCCCCTCCAGGTCCAGCAGGGTCGCCAGGTCGTGCGCATGCGCGCCCTCGACCAGGAAGCTGACCACGGCGGCCTTGTCGCGGGCCTGGCCGATGATGCGCAGGCCCTCCACGGTGGCCATCGCCTCGTGCAGGTGGGCCAGCAGCTCGGCCTCGCGCGCGGCGACCGCGTCCATGCCCAGGCCGTCGAGGAAGTCGACCGCGGCGCCAAGGCCGATGAAGCCGGCGATGTTCGGCGTGCCGGCCTCGAACTTGTGCGGCGGGTCGTTGAACACCGTGCCCTCGAAGCTGACTTCGCGGATCATCTCGCCGCCGCCGATGAACGGCGGCATCGCCTGCAGGTGCTCGGGCCGTGCCCACAGGGCGCCGGTGCCGGTCGGGCCGCACATCTTGTGGCCGGTGAGGGCGTAGAAGTCGCAGCCGATCGCAGCGACGTCCACGGCCATGTGCGGCAGCGCCTGGCTGCCGTCGATCAGGGTGGTGATGCCGCGCCGCCGCGCCTCGCGACAGATCTCGCGCACCGGGTTGATCGTGCCCAGCACATTGGAGACGTGGGTCAGCGCCAGCAGCTTCACGTCCGGCGTCATCGCCTTGCGCAGTGCGTCCAGGTCCAGCTCGCCGGCGGGGGTGATCTCCGCCACCCGGATGCGGGCACCCGTGCGCTCGGCGACCAGCTGCCAGGGCACGATGTTGGCGTGGTGCTCCATGCGGCTGACCAGGATCGTGTCGCCGGGCCCCAGCCGCGGCAGCGCGAAGCTGTAGGCCACCAGGTTGACCGCCATCGTGGTGCCGCTGACCAGCACCAGCTCGTCGGGGCGCACGTTGATGTGCGCGGCAAGGCGGCGGCGCGCGCCCTCGTAGGCGGTGGTCGCGCGTTCGCCCAGCGCGTGGACCGCGCGCGAGACGTTGGCGGTGTACTCGGTGTAGTAGGCGTCGACCGCGTCGATGACCTCGCGCGGCTTCTGCCCGGTGTTGGCCGAATCCAGGTAGACCAGCGGCTTGCCGTGGACCTGCTGCGCCAGCACCGGGAAGCGTGCGCGGACCGTGGCCCAGTCGAGCGGCCCCCGGGCGTCGGCCGGCTGTGTGCTCATGCCGCCTCCAGCGCGTCGAGCGCCGCCTCGATCCGGGCCTCCAGCGTGGCGCGCAGGGCGTCGTCCCCGATCACGGCCAGCGGCTCGCGGCAGAACGCGCGGGTCAGCAGCCTGCGGGCCTCGGCGGCCGGCAGGCCACGGCTGCGCAGGTAGAACAGCGCGGTCGGGTCGAGCTGGCCGACGGTGGCGCCGTGAGCGGCCTCGACTTCGTTGGCGTGGATCACCAGCACCGGCTGGGTGTCGATCTCCGCGCCCTCCGACAGCAGCAGGTTCTTGTTCGCCAGCTCCGCCCGGGTGCCGTCGGCGCCCTCGCGGATCAGGATGCCGCCATGGAAGACGGCCCGGCCGCGGCCCCCGGCCAGCCCACGCCAGACCAGTTCGCAGGCGGTGTCGCGCGCGGCGTGGTCGATGCCCAGGCGGGTGTCGAGGTGGCGGCGGCCATCGGCGAGCAGCACGCCGTTGGCGTCCAGGCGTGCCCGGTTCCCGGCCAGCACGACCTTGAGCTCATGCCGCGACAGGCCGGCGCCCAGTTCCAGGTCGAGGCGGCGGTAGTGGCTGTCCTCGCCCAGCTCGGCCTCGGTGCGCAGCAGCGTCGTCGCCCGCGACCCTTCCGCCTGCACCCGGGCGTGCACCAGCTGCGCGGCGCGTGCCAGCCGGACCCGGCCGACCACGGTGCCCAGGTGGCCGTGCGGCAGCGCGCCCAGCTGGTGCTCGACCAGGGTCAGGCTGGCGGCCTCGCCCAGCTCGATCAGCAGGCGCAGGTGCCAGGCGCGGTCGCCGCCGCTGGCGGTGCCGATCTGCACCAGGTGCACGGGCTGTTCGACCACGCCGCCCTCGGGCACGCGCAGCACGGCGCCCTCGACGGCGAGCGCGGCATTGAGGCGGACGAACACGTCGGCGGCGTCGCTGCCGGTGTCGTCGAACAGCGGGGCCAGGGTCGGGTCGGCGTCGTCGAGCCGCTGCGACAACGGCGCCAGGCGAACACCGTCCGGCAGCGCATCCAGGCGCGACAGGCCGGGGTCGAAGCGACCGTTGACGAACACCAGCCGCGGGCCGTCGGGCAGGCCAAGCGCACCGGCATTGGGCAGCGGGGCGGTGTCGTCGACGGCCGGGGCGAAGCTGCGCCGCTCCAGCGCGCGCAGCGAGGTGTACTTCCAGGCCTCGTGGCGCGGCGGCGGCAGGCCGTCGGCGAGCGCTGCATCGAGTGCCCGGCGCCGCGCGGCGCCCAGGCCGGCGGCCTCGCGCCGGGGCAGGGCGTCGAAGCCCGAGGCCAGCGAGTCGAGCAGGACCGGCGTGCTCACGCCTTTTCCTCCGGGGCCACACGGTCGCGGACCCAGGCGTAGCCGTGCTGCTCGAGCTCGCGCGCCAGCTCCGGGCCGCCGGACTCGACGATGCGGCCGTCGGCCAGCACGTGGACCACGTCGGGCTCGATGTAGTCGAGCAGGCGCTGGTAGTGGGTGATGACCAGGAAGGCGCGGTCCGGGTCGCGCATCGTGTTCACGCCCTCGGCCACCAGCTTAAGTGCGTCGATGTCCAGGCCCGAGTCGGTCTCGTCGAGGATCGCCAGCTTCGGCTCCAGCACCGCCAGCTGGAAGATCTCGTTGCGCTTCTTCTCGCCACCGGAGAAGCCCTCGTTGACGCCGCGGTTGAGCAGCTCGTCCTTGATGTGCAGCACCGCCAGCTTCTCGCGCACCAGCTTCAGGAACTGCATCGAATCCAGCTCGGGCTCGCCCCGGTGCTTGCGCTGGGCGTTGAGCGCGGCGCGCAGGAAGTAGGTGTTGTTCACGCCCGGGATCTCGACCGGGTACTGGAAGGCGAGGAACACGCCCTCGGCGGCGCGCGCCTCCGGCTCAAGGTCCAGCAGGTCCTTGCCCTGGAAGCTGATCGAGCCGGCGGTGACCTCGTAGCCCTCGCGGCCGGCGAGCACGTTGCCCAGCGTCGACTTGCCCGCGCCGTTGGGGCCCATGATGGCGTGGACCTTGCCCGGCTGCAGTTCGAGCGTGAGGCCCTTGAGGATCTCCTTGCCGCCGACGCTGGCGTGGAGGTTGTCGATCTTGAGCATGTTGAAGTCCTTCGGTGGCCGGGCGCTGGCGCCGCGGCGGAAATATCGTGGGGGAGGGCTCAGCCGACCGCCCCCTCCAGGCTGACGTCGAGCAGTTTCTTGGCCTCGACCGCGAACTCCATCGGCAGCTCGCGGAACACCGACTTGCAGAAGCCGTCGACGATCAGCGAGACCGCGTCCTCCTCGCCGATGCCGCGGGCGAGGCAGTAGAACAGCTGGTCCTCGGAGATCTTGGAGGTGGTGGCCTCGTGCTCGACGGTGGCGGTGGGGTGCTTGACCTCGATGTAGGGGAAGGTGTGGGCACCGCACTGCTTGCCGATCAGCAGGCTGTCGCACTGGGTGTAGTTGCGCGCGTTCTCGGCGCTCTTCTCGACCTTGACCAGGCCACGGTAGCTGTTCTGGCCGCGGCCGGCGCTGATGCCCTTGGAGATGATCTTGGACTTGGTGTTGCGCCCGACGTGGACCATCTTGGTGCCGGTGTCGGCCTGCTGGCGGTGGTGGGTCAGGGCGACGGAGTAGAACTCGCCGACCGAGTCGTCGCCCAGCAGCACGCAGCTGGGGTACTTCCAGGTGATCGCCGAGCCGGTCTCGACCTGGGTCCAGGAAATCTTGCTGCGCGCGCCGCGGCACTCGCCGCGCTTGGTGACGAAGTTGTAGATGCCGCCGCGGCCCTCCTCGTCGCCGGGGTACCAGTTCTGCACGGTCGAGTACTTGATCTCCGCGTCCTCGAGCGCGACCAGCTCCACCACCGCGGCGTGCAGCTGGTTCTCGTCGCGCATCGGCGCGGTGCAGCCCTCGAGGTAGGAGACATGCCCCCGGTCCTCGCAGATGATCAGCGTGCGCTCGAACTGGCCGGTGTGGCCGGCGTTGATGCGGAAGTAGGTCGACAGCTCCATCGGGCAGCGCACGCCCTTGGGGATGTAGACGAAGCTGCCGTCGGAGAACACCGCGGAATTGAGCGCGGCGAAGTAGTTGTCGCCGACCGGCACGACGCTGCCCAGGTACTTTCGGACCAGCTCCGGGTGGTCCTGGATGGCTTCCGACATCGAGCAGAAGATCACGCCCTTCTCGGCCAGTTCCTTCTTGAACGTGGTGCCGACCGAGACCGAATCGAACACCGCATCGACCGCGACGCCGGCCAGCTTGGCGCGCTCGTGCAGCGGCACGCCGAGCTTGTCGTAGGTGTCGAGCAGCTCCTGGGGCACCTCGTCGAGCGAGTTGTACTTCGCCTTGGGCGCCGACCAGTAGCTGGAGGCCTGGAAGTCGATCGGGGCGATCTTCAGCTTCGCCCAGTGCGGCATCGGCATCGTCAGCCAGTGCCGGTAGGCGGCCAGGCGCCATTCGGTCATCCATTCCGGCTCGTTCTTCTTCGCCGAGATGATGCGCACCACGTCCTCGTTGAGGCCGGGCGGCAGGCTGTCGGATTCGATGTCGGTGACGAAGCCGGCGTCGTAGCGCCGCGCCAGGCGGGCATGGATGGCGGCGTTCTCGACCGGGGTGTCGGTGGCGATGTCCTGGGTGGCCATGGGGCTGCCTCGGGTTCAGCCTGCGGAGAGCCGCAGGGGGATGGACTTGGGGTCGGGGGGCGGCGGTGGACGCAGCAGGTCGGCGACGCTGACGCCGCGCAGGGCCTCCGCGACCACGTCGCTGATGCGGCGCCAGTTCGCGCGCACGCCGCAGTTGTGTTCGATGCCGCACTGCCCGTCCTGGACGCTGCACTCGGTCATGCCGATCGGACCCTCCATGGCCTCGACCACGTCGGCCAGGGTGATGTCGGCGGCGTCCCGGGCCAGGCGATAGCCGCCGTTGGCGCCGCGGAAGCCCTCGACCAGCCCGGCCTGGGCCAGCGGCTTGAGCAGCTTGCTCACCGTCGGCGCCTCCAGGTGGGCCCGGTCGGCCAGCTCGCTGGCGCTGTGCACGCGCGAGGGCTCGGCGGCGAGCACGGTGAGCACCACGGTGGCGTAGTCGGTGAGTTTGGTGACGCGGAGCATGGTGGCGGCCTAATTCGGACCATTATGGTACGGATTCGCGTGTCGGGGTTCAATGAAGGCCGGCTTCCCGCCACAATGCCGGTCCCGCAGCCACCAGCCCGACCCATGCCCAAGCCCAAGACGCCGCTCATCGAGACCCGCCGCTCGCCGATCCACGGGAACGGGGTGTTCGCGCTGCGCGACATCGCGAAAGGCACCCGGATCACCGAGTACTCCGGCGAGCTGATCAGCCACAAGAAGGCCGACCGGCTCTACGAGGGCGGCAGCGAGACCGGGCACACCTTCCTGTTCACCCTCAACGACACCTACATTATCGACGCCAACGTGCGCGGCAACGACGCGATGTGGATCAACCACAGCTGCGACCCCAACTGCGAGGCCGTGGTCGAGGAGGACGAGGACGAGGACCCGGCGAAGGACCGGGTGTTCATCGAGGCGATCCGCGACATCCGCGCCGGCGAGGAGCTCGCCTACAACTACGGGATCACCCTGGAGGAGAAGCACACCAGGCGGTTGAAGAAGGTCTGGGAGTGCCGCTGCGGGGCCGCGAACTGCAGCGGGACGATGTTGCAGCCCAAGAAGAAGAAATGACCGGGCTGCCGCCGGCGCTCAGCCGTCGGCCGGGCGCCCGGGGCTGCGGTCCCGCCACCGGCGCGGGCGCACCCACCACCACGAGCCCGCAACGGCCGCGCCGAAGGCGGTGTAGGCGGCGACGAACACCCACCACGGCGCGCTGAAGAAGATCAGCCGCCCCAGCCAGTGCTCGATGAAGCCCTGGTCGTGGGTGTCCTGGCCGGCGACGGCCCGCAGGTCCTGTTCCCACGTGGTCAGCGGGCACAGCTCGCCCAGCCAGGTCTGGGCGACGATGAAGCCCACGGTGGCCAGGTGGGTCCAACGGAACCACGGGTTGCGGACCCAGGCCCAGCCCAGCGCGCCACCCAGCAGCACCAGCACCAGCCCGCCCACCACGAAGCCGACCACCAGCACGTGCAGGACCAGCATGGCATCGGCCAGCAGGCCGGCGGTGCCGGCGGACAGCGACTGGATCATCCGTTGGCCTCGTGCGGGTGCCAGCCATCGGCGAGCTGCTTCTGCAGCGCCGGCGGCACCGCCTCGTAGTGGCTGAACTCCAGCGTGAAGCGCCCGCGACCGGCGGTGACCGACTTGAGCTCGATCGCATAGTCGGCGACCTCGGCCAGCGGCACCTGGGCCTGGATCACGATCTCGCCGTTGCGCAGCACGTCGGTGCCGTTGATCCGGGCGCGCTTGGCGGCCAGGCCGCCGGTGATGTCGCCGACGTGGGCCTCGGCGGTGGCGACCTCCAGGTTCACGATCGGTTCGAGCACCAGCGGCCGGGCACGCTGCACGGCGTCGAGGAAGGCCTTGCGCCCGGCGGCCATGAAGGCGACCTCCTTGCTGTCGACCGGGTGGTGCTTGCCGTCGTAGACCACCACCCGGATGTCCTGCAGCGGAAAACCGGCGATGGCGCCGCCGGACAGCGCCTGGCGGATGCCCTTCTCGACGCTGGGCAGGAACTGGCCGGGAATGGTGCCGCCCCTGACCTCGTCGACGAACTCGAAGCCGCCGCCGCGCGGCAACGGCTCCACGCGCAGGTAGACCTCGCCGAACTGCCCGGCGCCGCCGGTCTGCTTCTTGTGCCGGTGGTGGCCGTCCGCACGACCGGCGATGGTCTCGCGGTAGGCGATCGCCGGCGGGGCGGTGGCCACCTCCACGCCGTAGCGCTCCTTCAGGCGCTCGAGCATCACCTTCAGGTGCAGCTCGCCGAGACCATGCACGAGGGTCTGGTTGAGTTCCCCGTGGTGCTCGACCACGAAACAGGGATCCTCCTCGGCGAGCCGGTCCAGGGCGTTGGCCAGTTTCTGCTCCTGGCCGCGGTGCAGCGGGGTGAGTGCCAGTCCGAACATCGGCCGGGGGAAGTCCAGCGGCGCCAGGTGGATGTGGTCCTCGTCGTGGCTGTCGTGCAGCACCGCGTCGAAGTGCAGGTCCTCGACCTTGGCCACCGCGGCGATGTCGCCGGGGATCGCCGCCTCCACCTCGCTGTGGGCCTTGCCGTGCAGCTTGAACAGATGGCCGACCTTGAAGGGCTTGCGGCCATCGTCGATGAACAGCTGCGAGTCGCGCCGCACCGTGCCCTGGTGGACGCGGAAGACGCCGAGCTTGCCGACGAAGGGGTCGTTGATGAGCTTGAACACGTCGGCGATCACGTGGGCCTCGGGGTCGGGCACCGCCTCCACCGGTTCCGCGGAGACCCCTTCGCCGCGCCGGTAGGGCGGGGGGTTGGCCTCGGCGGGGTTGGGCATCCAGCGCTCGATGAGGTCGAGCAGTGCCTTCACCCCGGTGCCCTCGCGGGCGGAGACGAAGCACACCGGCACCAGGTGGCCCTCGCGCAGGCACTGCTCGAAGGCGTCGTGGAGCTCGGCGCCGGTGAGCGCGGATTCGCCCTCCTCCAGGTAGCGCCCCATGATCGTCTCGTTGATCTCGACCACCTGGTCGACGATGCGCTGGTGCCAGTCGGCCACCGGGCCCAGGGCGGAGTCGCCGTCGCCGCCGGCCAGGCAGTCGATGACGTCGCCGCGGTCCGGCGTGGGCAGGTTCATCGGCAGGCATTCGGGGCCGTAGGCGGCCTGCAGCTGGTCCAGCAGGCCCGCCAGGTCGGCGTCGGCGGCGTCGATGCGGTTGACCACCAGCAGCCGGCACAGGCGCCGGGCGCGGGCGTAGTCCATCAGCCGCTGGGTGCCGTACTCGTTGCCGTTGACCGCATCGACCACCACCGCGCAGGTCTCCACCGCCGCCAGCGCCGACAGTGTCGGCCCGCGGAAGTCGGGATACCCCGGGGTGTCGATCAGGTTGACGTGGATGCCGGCGTGGTCGATGGAGGCGATGGTGGAGTTCATGGAGTGTCCGCGGGCCTTCTCCTGCGGATCGAAATCGGAGAAGGTGGTGCCGCGTTCGACACTGCCTGCCGCCTGGAGTTCGCCGCCGGCCTGCAGCAGGGCTTCGAGCAACGTGGTCTTGCCGGCGCCGGCGTGGCCTGCCAGGGCCAGGTTCCGGATCTGTGCGGTGGTGTAACCGGGCATGATCGACCCTCCTTCGCCGTGTCGCGGAGTGAGCCGTCATGGTCGTCCGTGTTCGCATCGCAGCCGGCGCGAGCTGCGGCTCGGCGGGCGGTCATGGCGGATGGGGCGGTCGGCCCCGGGACCCAGCCTTGCAGCGGGCGGGCGACGGGTCAAGGACCACAGGAGGGTGCAGTGCAGCATCGGGCGGAGCTGGTCATGGTCCACGGGGCCGGCGGTGGCGGCTGGGAATGGCTGAGCTGGCGGCGGCTGGCGGTCGCCCGGGGCTGGCCGGTGCGCGCCCCGGACCTGCAGCCGGGCCCGCAGGGGCTGGCGGCGACCGGTTTCCACGACTACCTCGGCCAGGTCGCGGCCTGGCGCCCGGAAGGCCCGGATGTGCTGGTGGGCGCCAGCCTGGGCGGCCTGCTGGCACTGGCGGCCGCGGCGGCGCGGCCACCCCGGGCCCTGGTGCTGGTGTGTCCGCTGCCGCCGGCCCCGTGGTCGGCCCGGCTGCCGGACCCGGCGCCGGCGGATGCGGTCAGGCGCTGGTCGCGCAGCGCCGACCTCGCGGCCACCCGGGCGGCGATCCCCGATGCGGACCCGGCGACCGCGCTGCTCGCCGCGCGTCGTTGGCGCGACGAGTCCGGTCGTGCCCTGCGCCAGGCCCGCGACCTTCACCCCGCCGGCCCGGACTGCCCGGTGCTGGTCATCGCCGCCAGCGGCGACCGGGCGGTGCCGTCCGCACTGCTGGCTTCCTGGTCGCACGAGGTGGGCTTCGACCTGCTGGGCGTCCCGGGCAGCCACGTGGGCCCCCTGCTGGGCAGCGGGGCCGACGCGGTGGCGCGTCTGGCGCTGGACTGGATCGAGGCGACGTTCAGCACGGTTTAATCGCGGCCGTCACAGGATCGGCGCGAAGGTCGGCATCGGGCCGCCCGCCGGAGTTCCGCCATGCGCCAACGCATCCACGTCATCGCACTGGGCCTGGCCACCGCCACGGTCTGCGCGGCCGGGTTGTCGCCCGCCGATGCGCAGGCGCGTGACCGGTACTACTCCGGTCCGGGGTACACCCACGGCCCGCCGGCCCACGCGCCGGCCCACGGCTACCGCTCGCGGCACGCGACGGCCCGCGGCGGCTACGACTGGGCCGAGGTGGTCCGGGTGGACCCGCGCTTCGTCGTCGACCACCGGCCCGTCCGCCACCACCAGTGCTGGGAGGAGCCGGTGCACGCGCACTACCAGCGCGTGCCCCGGCAGGGCAGCGACGCGGGCGTGGTGCTCGGTGCGATCGTCGGCGGCGTGGTCGGCAACCAGTTCGGCGGCGGTCGTGGCCGGGTCGCGACCACGGCGGCGGGTGCGGCCCTGGGCGGTGCCGTCGCCCGCGACATGCAGCGCGACCGCGCCGGCGGCTACGAGGCCGGGCGGCACGTCGTCTACGAGGAGCGCTGCGAGGTGGTCACCGAGCATGTCCGCCACGAGCGCATCGAGGGCTATGACGTGACCTACCGCTACGGCGGCCGGCAGTACACGACCTTCAGCGACCACCACCCCGGCGACCGCATCCAGGTCCGCGTCGACGTGGTGCCGGTGCGCTGATCCCCCGGCGTCGGGCCCGTCCGCACCGGCCGCCGTCGCGGACGGCTTCGGCTTTCGCCCCCGGTGGTTTAGGGTGGCGGCGGTAACCGGGGAGGACGCCACACATGAAGTCGAACCACCTGAGCGCCGGCCTGCTGGCCTGCACGCTGTTGCTGGTCACCGCCGCCGCGCCCGCGCTGGCCGGGCAGACGCTGCTGCACAACGCCCGCATCCACACCGCCGACCCCGACCAGCCGCTGGCGGAGGCCATGGTGTGGGGTGCGGACGGTCGGCTGCTGGCGGTCGGCGGCACCGGGGCGCTGCTGGCGCGCTGGCCGGATGCCCGGCGCATCGATGCCGGCGGCGAGGCGGTGGTACCGGGACTGATCGACGCCCACGCCCACCTGATGAACCTGGGCATCGCGCTGATGACCGCCGACCTGTCGGGCGCCGACAGCAAGGCCGAGGTGCTGCGTCGCCTGCAGGCCTTCGAGGCGACGCTGGGGCCGGACGACTGGCTGCTGGGGCGGGGCTGGGACCAGAACCGCTGGCCGGAGCGGGATTTTCCGACCGCGGCCGACCTGGACACGGCGTTCCCGGACCGGCCGGTGCTGCTGCGCCGCGTCGACGGGCACGCGGACTGGGCCAACACCGCCGCGATGCAGGCGACCGGACGCGACTTCGACGGTGACTGGCAGCCCGAGGGCGGGCGCATCCTCCGCGACGACGCCGGCCGCGCGACCGGTGTCTTCATCGACGCCCGCGACCTGCTCGAGGATGCGGTGCCGCCGCAGGGCCGGGCCTGGCGCGAGGAGGCCTTCGAGCGCGCCCTGGCCGAGGCGGTGCGGCTGGGCATCACCGGCGTCCACGACATGGGCGTCTCGGTGTCGGACCTGGCGATCTACCGCGCCTTCGCCGATGCCGGGCGGCTGCCGCTGCGGGTGACCGCCTACGCCGACGGCGATCGCGAGGCGCTGCAGGCCCTGTGCGCCTTCGGCCACCTGCAGCACCCGTCCCTGCGGCTGCAGATGCGTGGCGTGAAGCTGTATGGCGACGGCGCGCTGGGCAGCCGCGGCGCGGCGTTGATCGAGGACTACAGCGACGACCCGGGCAACCGCGGCCTGATGGTGACCGCGCCCGACGCGCTGGAGTCGGCCATGCGCACGGCACTGGCCTGCGACGTGCAGGTGGCCGCCCACGCCATCGGCGACCGGGCCAACCGGGTCATGCTCGAGCGCATGCGCCGCGTGCTCGGGGAGCGTGCCGACGGAGACCACCGCTGGCGCATCGAGCACGCCCAGATCGTGGCGGTGGAGGACATCCCGCGCTTCGCCACGCTGGGCCTGATCGCCTCGATGCAGCCCACCCACGCCACCTCGGACATGCCCTGGGCCGGTGACCGGGTCGGGCCGCGCCGGCTGGCCGGCGCCTACGCCTGGCGCAGCTTCCTCGATGCCGGTGTGCCGCTTGCGCTGGGCTCGGACTTCCCGGTCGAGGCGGTCGACCCGCGGCTGGGGCTGCACGCGGCGGTGACCCGGCAGGACGCCGACGGGCAGCCGCCGGGTGGCTGGCTGCCGGGGCAGCGCTTGAGCCTGGCCGAGGCATTGGCCGGTTTCACCGCCGAGGCGGCGCGGGCGGGTTTCGCCGAGGACGTCACCGGCCGGCTGGCCGAGGGCATGGCCGCGGATTTCGTCGTCCTGGGGGCCGATCCGGCGCAGGTGCCGGCCGCGGACCTGCTCAGGTTGCCGGTGCGTTCGACCTGGGTCGACGGCCAGCCGGTGTTCCAGGCGCCGTGACCGGCCCGCGGGCGGGGCTTGATCCCGGCCCGCGAGACCCCACAATGCCGCCATCGCCCGCCCGGGCCCCACGGATGCCCCAGCGCCATGCCCATCTATGCCTACCAGTGTGCCGAGTGCGGCCATGACTTCGACCGGCTGCAGAAGCTCTCCGAACCCGATCCCGTCGACTGTCCGGCCTGCGGTCGGGCCGGGCTGCGCCGCAAGGTGACCGCCCCGTCGTTCCGCCTGGCCGGCTCGGGCTGGTACGAGACCGACTTCAAGAGCGGCTCGGACCGCAAGCGCAACCTCGCCGGCGACGCCGGAGGCGGTGGCACCGAGGCCAAGCCGGCGGCCGAGGCGGCTTCGAGCGGGTCCGGCTCGACGCCGGCAGCGGCGCCCAAGCCTGCCGCGGGCGGCTCCACGGCCGCCTGACCGCGACGCAGGCGTTCACCCCTCGCGCTGCGGTGGCTGGGCGGGCGCATTGCCCTCCGGGTCACCGGTGGGCTCGACCGGCTCGGCGTCGGGCAGCATCTCCAGTGCCGCCGGCGTGGTGCGCAGCATCGGCAGGAAGTGGCCCTCCCAGGCGGCGTCACGCTGGCGGCGGCGGATGCGCCACACCACGAAGAACCCCAGCGACAGCTGCAGGGCCAGGAAGTACAGCCACAGGGCCCCGGGGCCGAACCAGGCCATCAGCAGGCCGGCCGCGACCGGGCTGAAGGTCGCGCCCAGCCCGTGCAGCAGCAGCACCGTGCTGCTGCCCTGCAGCAGCTGGTCGGGGTCCAGGTGGTCCATCAGGTGGGCGACGCTGATCGGGTAGACCGCGAACGCCAGGCCGCAGTAGAGGAACACGGCCAGGTACAGCAGCGCGGGCGTGCCGGCGGCCAGCGCCGTCGCACCGGCCATGGCCGCGGCCAGCAGCGCCACCCCGGCGAGTGCGTAGCGGCGGTCGTGCCGGTCCGACAGCCGGCCGATCGGCCACTGCAGGGCCATGCCGCCGAGGATGCCGATGCTCATGAACCAGGCGATCTGGCCGTCCTGCAGGCCGATGCGCGTGGCGTACAGGGGTGCCATGGCCCAGAAGGCGCCCATCAGCAGCCCGGAGAACACGGCACCGCCGACGGCCGTGGGCACCCTTCGGGCCAGCAGGCGCAGGCTCAGCCGGGGCGTCTCGTGCAGCGTCGGCTGCGCCTGCCGGGTCAGCACCACCGGCATCATCGCCGCACACACCAGCACCCCGGCGACGATGAAGGGCAGGGCAGCACCGTCGTCGAGTCGCAGCAGGTGCTGGCCGGCGGCCAGGGCGGCCAGCGTGACCGCCATGTACAGCGCGAACACGCGTCCGCGGTCGGCGGCGGCGGACTGGGCGCTGAGCCAGCTCTCGATGACGGTGTACAGGCCGACCAGCGCGGCACCGGTCAGGACCCGCAGCAGGAACCACCACAGCGGGGTCGCCAGCACCGGGTGCAGCAGCACCGAGCAGGCGGCCAGTGCGGCGAAGAAGGCGAAGGCGCGGATGTGGCCGGTGCGGCGGACGATGCCCGGGGCCACGAAGGTCCCCAGCAGGAAACCGACGAAGTAGCCGGACATCACCAGGCCCAGCACCGCGTCGCCGAAGCCCCGGGCCGAGCCCTGGACCACCAGCAGGGTGCCGAGCAGACCGCTGCCCAGCAGCAACAGTGCGACGCCGGCGAGCAGTGCGGCGATGGGGGCGAGGAAGTGCATCGCGGTTCGGTGGACGCTAGGATGCGAAATCACCTCAACCTAACATGGAGTTCGCACATGGCCCTCAAGCGCCCGCACGGTCTCGCCGTGCTCAGCCCGATCGCACTGGCCCTGCTGCTCGCAGGATGCGGCGACGGTCCCGGCACCCACGACCCCGAGCATGACCAGATGCGGCCGGCGGCCGAGCCCGAGCGCGAGGCCGACCACGACCCGGCGCAGGCCGCGGCCGAGTTCCTGGCGCCGGCCACCGAGATCGACGCCTTCATGGACCGCATCCGCCAGCACTGCGGTGACGCCTTCGAGGGCCGCATCGTCGCCAACGATCCGCCGCGCGGTGAGGAGCCGGCGGCCGACGACCCGTTCGTCGGGCAGCGCCTGGTGATGCACGTCATGGAGTGCTTCGAGAACCAGGTCCTGATTCCGTTCCACGTCGGCGACGACCACAGCCGCACCTGGGTGCTGACCCGCACCGAGGACGGCCTGCAGCTCAAGCACGACCATCGCAAGCCCGACGGCAGCGACGACCCGCTGACCATGTACGGCGGCTTCACCGAAGGCCCGGGGACCGCCCAGCGCCAGGCGTTCCCGGTCGACCAGGAGTCCATCGACCTGTTCAACGCCCTGGGCTACGAGCCGTCGGTGGTGAACACCTGGGCGATGGAGATCGAGCCCGAAACGCGCTTCCTCTACGAGCTCTCGCGTCCTTCCGGCCGCCTGTTCCAGGTCGAGTTCGACCTGACCGACCCGGTCGAGCGTCCGCCGATCCCGTGGGGTCACGAGGACTGAGCCCGCCCGCTTCGGCCCGCTTCGGCGGGCCGAAGCCGTCGTGGGGGCCGGCATTTGCGCCCATCCGGCGCCGGGCCTACCATTTCGGCCCTTCCCGCCCACCACCACGGACGCCGCGAGGCGCCCCGGAGCCCCCATGCGTACCCACTACTGCGGCCTCGTCGACGAGGCCCTGATCGGCCGGACCGTCACCCTGTGCGGCTGGGCCGATGTCGCCCGCAACCTCGGCGGCGTGTGCTTCATCGACCTGCGCGACCACGAGGGCATCGTGCAGGTGGTCGCCGAGCCCGACCAGGCGGTGTTCGCCCGGGCCGCGGAGGTGGGCTACGAGGACTGCGTGCGCATCACCGGCACGGTGCGTGCCCGTCACAGCGTCAACGAGAAGCTGCGCACCGGCCGCGTCGAGGTCGTCGCCGAGTCGATCCAGATCCTCAACAAGGCCGACAAGCTGCCCTTCTACGCGCACGAGAACCCGGGCGAGGACATCCGCCTGCGCTACCGCTATCTCGACATCCGCCGGCCGCAGATGCAGGCCATGCTGCGCAAGCGCACGGCCCTGGTCCGGGCGCTGCGCCGACGGTTGGACGAGGCCGGCTTCCAGGACGTCGAGACGCCGATCCTGACCAAGGCCACGCCCGAGGGCGCGCGCGACTACCTGGTGCCCTCGCGGGTGCACGGCGGGGAGTTCTTCGCCCTGCCGCAGTCGCCGCAGCTGTTCAAGCAGCTGCTGATGATGGCCGGCATGGACCGCTACTACCAGATCGCACGCTGCTTCCGCGACGAGGACCTGCGCGCGGACCGCCAGCCGGAGTTCACCCAGCTGGACATGGAGTTCGCCTTCGTCGAGGAGCGCGATGTGCAGGACTTCGTCGAGGACATGGTCCGCGGCGTGTTCGCCGAGGTGCAGGGCGTCGAGCTGCCCGCGCCGTTCCCGCGCCTGAGCTACGCCGAGGCGATGCGCCGCTTCGGCTCCGACAAGCCCGACCTGCGCATCGACCTGGAGCTGGTCGACATCGCCGACACCGTGCGCGACTGCGGGTTCAAGGTGTTCACCGACTGGGCCTCGCGCGGTGACGGCCGCGTGGTCGCGCTGCGCGCGCCGCAGGCGGGCTTCTCGCGCAAGCAGATCGACGAGTACGCCGCCCACTGCGCGAAGTACGGCGCCAAGGGGCTGGCCTGGCTGCGCGTGGACGATGCGTCGAAGGGTCGCGAGGGCATCAACTCGCCGATCGCGAAGTTCCTCGACGACGCCACCCTGGCCGCGGTGGTCGCGGCGGCCGGCGCGACCGATGGCGACATCGTCTTCTTCGGCGCCGGCCCCTGGAAGGCCGTCTGCGACTTCATGGGTGCGCTGCGGCTGAAGCTTGGCCGCGACCTGGGCCGCGTGGCGAACACCTGGGCGCCGCTGTGGGTGACCGATTTCCCGATGTTCGAGTACGACGAGGAGGCGGGGCGCTTTGTGGCCCTGCACCACCCGTTCACCGCGCCCTCGATCGACGACGTCGCCGAGCTGCGCGCCAACGCACGCGACGCGCTCAGCCGCGGCTACGACATGGTGCTCAACGGCAACGAGATCGGCGGCGGCTCGATCCGCATCCACCGCCCGGACATGCAGGCGGCGGTGTTCGAGCTGCTGGGCATCGGGCCGGAGGAGGCGCAGGCGAAGTTCGGCTTCCTGCTGGAGGCCCTGCGCTACGGCGCGCCGCCGCATGGCGGCATCGCCTTCGGCATCGACCGCATCGCCGCCCTGATGGCCGGGACCGAGTCGATCCGCGACGTGATCGCCTTCCCCAAGACCGCCTCGGCGCAGTGCCTGCTGACCGATGCGCCGTCGGCGATCGACCCCGCGCAGCTGGCCGAGCTGCACATCCGCAGCGTCGACTGAGCCGGCGCGGAAGGTGAAAAGGCCCGCAGGAGGGGCTCCTGCGGGCCGGGGTGTCGCGCCGTCCTGGCGGTTGCTTCGTCCCTGAAGCCGACCAGCACAGGCTAGTCGCCCGACCGGTTGGCGGGGATCGGACCGCGCCCCGGTCGCGTGTAGGAAAACTCCGCCCCGGTCGAGGCCCAAGTGCCGGCTATACTGGCCGATGCCCCCGCATCCGGAGCCACGATGACCGAGCGCTTCGAACTCGTCAGTCCCTACCAGCCCGCCGGCGACCAGCCCGGCGCGATCCGCCGGCTGGTGGAGGGCTTCGAGAACGGGCTGGCCCACCAGACCCTGCTGGGCGTCACCGGCTCGGGCAAGACCTACACCATCGCCAACGTAGTGGCCCAGGTGCAGAAGCCGACCCTGGTGATGGCGCCGAACAAGACGCTCGCCGCGCAGCTGTACGGCGAGTTCAGGCAGTTCTTCCCGAACAACGCGGTCGAGTACTTCGTCAGCTACTACGACTACTACCAGCCCGAGGCCTACGTCCCCTCGACCGACACCTTCATCGAGAAGGACTCCAACATCAACGAGCACATCGAGCAGATGCGGCTGTCGGCGACCAAGGCCCTGCTCGAGCGGAAGGACGCGCTGATCGTCTGCACGGTCTCGGCGATCTACGGACTGGGCAGCCCCGAGGAGTACTTCCGGATGGTGCTGCACATGGTCCGAGGCGAACGCATCGACCAGCGCGAGCTGATCCGCCGCCTGACCGAGATGCAGTACACCCGCAACGAGTTCGAGCTGCGCCGCGGCACCTACCGGGTGCGCGGGGAGACCATCGACGTGCACCCGGCCGAATCGGAGATGGAAGCCCTGCGCATCGAGCTCTTCGACGGCGAGATCGAGCAGCTCTCGGTGTTCGACCCGCTGACCGGCGAGGTGATGCGCAAGCTGCCGCGCTACACGATCTACCCCAAGTCCCACTACGTGACCTCGCGGCGCACCGTGCTGGAGGCGATCGAGACGATCAAGGCAGAACTCAGGCAGACGCTGGAGCACCTCTACGCCGAGAACCGCCTGGTCGAGGCCCAGCGCCTGCAGCAGCGGACCACCTTCGACCTGGAGATGCTCGCCGAGGTCGGCTACTGCCAGGGCATCGAGAACTACTCGCGGCACCTGACCGGGCGCATGCCCGGCGAGCCGCCGCCGTGCCTGTACGACTACCTGCCGCCGGACGCGCTGCTGGTGGTCGACGAGTCGCACGTGACCATCCCGCAGATCGGCGGCATGTTCCGGGGCGACCGGGCGCGCAAGGAGACCCTGGTGCAGTACGGCTTCCGGATGCCCTCGGCGCTGGACAACCGGCCGCTGAAGTTCGAGGAATGGGAGCGTCGCGCGCCGCGCTCGATCTTCGTCTCGGCCACGCCGGGCAGCTACGAGCTCGAGCATTCCGGTGAGCAGGTGGTGGAACTGGTGGTGCGCCCGACCGGCCTGGTCGACCCGGAGGTCGAGATCCGCCCGGTCGCCACCCAGGTCGACGACGTGCTCTCCGAGATCCACGAACGCGTGGCGATGGGCGACCGCGTGCTGATCACCACCCTGACCAAGCGCATGGCCGAGAACCTGACCGAGTACCTGTCCGAGCACGACGTGCGCGTGCGCTACCTGCATTCGGACGTCGACACGGTCGAGCGGGTGGAGATCATCCGCGACCTGCGCCTGGGCGCCTTCGACGTGCTGGTGGGCATCAACCTCCTGCGCGAGGGCCTGGACATGCCCGAGGTGTCGCTGGTGGCGATCCTGGACGCCGACAAGGAGGGCTTCCTGCGTTCGGCCGGCTCGCTGATCCAGACCATCGGCCGCGCCGCCCGCAACGTGCGCGGCAAGGCGATCCTCTATGCCGACAAGGTCACCCGCTCGATGCAGGCGGCGCTCGACGAGACCGCACGCCGCCGCGAGAAGCAGCTGGCGCACAACGCCGAGCACGGTATCGAGCCGACCACGATCGTGCGTCCGGTGACCGACATCATGGAGGGCGCGCGCCAGGCGAAGTCCGAGAAGGGGGGCCGGGGCGGGCGCCGCAAGGTGGCCGAGGACACCCCGGACTACGCGGCCATGAAGCCGTCCCAGCTGGCCGCCGAGGTCAAGGCGCTGGAGGAGCGCATGTACCGCCACGCCCAGGACCTGGAGTTCGAGGCCGCCGCCCGCCTGCGCGACCAGATCCACCGGATCCGCGAGGCATCGCTGCAGGCCTGAGCGCCGTGGCGGCGATGGCCCGAGATTGGCCCGGGGGTGATTGTGCGGCCCGGAAACTGCCGCTATACTGCGCGGCTCTTGGGCGGTTAGCTCAGCGGTAGAGCACTACCTTGACATGGTAGGGGTCACAGGTTCGAACCCTGTACCGCCCACCACCTTTTCAGGTGGAAGTCCTTGAAGGGACTAAAGAACTTTGAATGGCTCTGCGTCGTCATGCATGACGGTTCAGAGCCATTTTTCGTTGGTCGATGGCCCAAGAATGGCCCAAGAAGTCAAAGCGAATTGTTCTGCTTGACCTGCATTGTTCGCGATTGTTATTCATAGCGCCATGGATGCATGGCTCAAGTCAGCTCTCGCTTCGAAGCGAGTCCGTGAGAGAGCGTACATAGCCCTCTGGGCTGTGTGCGTGCTGGCAATGCTGTTGTCCATGGCGCTCGGCTATCTCGACCTGGAGCCAGGTGCGCAGCTCCTGTTCACGCTTCTGCCGGGCGTGTTCGCCGGGGCGATGGTGCTTGTTAGTTTGGACGTTGTGCGTGAGCCTTCGTTCGTTTACCCCGCTTCCGGCAATGAGCCTGAGGCCGGTTTCGCGTCGGCGACTCCGAACAAGCTCCGCAAGCCCCCTCGGCCGCCTAGCGCGGCGTAACGGGCATTCGGTAGCGATTAGAGCTACCCGCGCGGCACCCAAAGCCTCCGCCCGCTCTGCGCCATGCGCCGCTCCGCCGCGCGTGCGATCGAGAGCAAGTCTATGGCAGACCTCAATACCGAAGCGGGACCGGCTCTGGCCGGTTCCGAGCAGATGGCGTCTTCAGGACAGACCCTTACCGTGCCCGACATGGCTCGGCTCCTGGGCTTGACCGAGACGACCGTCAGGACCTACGCAACGGCCCGTCAGTACCTCCACCTGATTCCACGCCCCTTCAAGCGGCCGGGAGGCCGGCGGCTGCTCTGGGATGCCAGGGAGGTCAGGGCGTGGCTTGTCGCAGGGAAGCCCCCGTCGGTTGAGAAGCCGCGCAAGCCGCGTGGGCGGCCTACCAAAGCCGAGCAGTTGGCCCGCGCCAGGGCACAGGCCTCAACTTTGTCGGGGCTTGGCAGATGATCATCGTCCGTGCTCCGCGCAGCAATCAGTTCGAGGTCCTGCCCCGAAGCCTCCTCATGGATGAGGGGCTGTCGTACCGGGCCAGAGGGCTGGCGGTACGTCTCCTGGCAAACATGGATGGCTACCAGATGTCGTCGGCCGATCTAGCCAGGCAGTCGCCCAACGAAGGCCGCTTCGCGATTCTCAGCGCGCTCCGTGAGCTGCGCGCCAGAGGGTACCTGGTGTGGGAGCGGCGGCAAGGCGACCGAGGCCGCTGGACCACCGTCGTCACAATCAGCGACACGCCCGCTGCCGTGGCCACCGGAGATCAACCATTGCACTCCGGCGACAGCACCGGAGTGCAGTCACCGGACTCCGGTGCACCGAACTCCGGTGGACCGAATGCCGGCCCACTGCACCGTAAGAGCACTACTACGACCACGAGTACGAAGACCAAGAAAACTACTACTACCGAGGAGACCCAGCCGATCGGTGGGCAGCTCGAGGTCCCCAGGCGAGTCGAGGCCGAGCGGGAGGTAGTAGTGGGTTTGCTTGATGGTCTGGATGCCCGCGTCCAACAGCAGGTGCTCGACGAGCTTGCCGGGGCGCTGCTCAGCGAGAACCCGCCCAAGCGGCCCATGTCGTGGCTGAAGGCCGTCGGCGAGAAGGCGCGGCAAGGAACCTTCGTGCCGGACCGCGCCCTGGCGATCGGCGAGGCGCGTGAGCGTCGCCGCATCGAGGCCGCCAAGGCGTGGGAAGACCAGCAGCGGGCTCGGGCCGTCTCGGCCCGGCGGCAGGACCCTGCGGCCCAACAGGCGGCCCGCACGGCAATGGAGGCGATAGGGCAAACGCTCGGGGTTCGCCCGAGCAGCGATTCCACGCCCTTGAACTAGCAGCACAACCGACAAGGAGAGAGTCATGGATATCTTCGGCATCACCCTTTGGCTGGCAGCGGTGACGTGCATCTTCGTCGCCAAGCGCCTCCACATCGTCGTCCGCGCCCGTCTGGGTCAGGGGCACTGGTTCGTTTCGTTAGCCGCAGTCGTATCGGTTGTGTTGCTGCTGCTCTGGCCAGCCACGGCTGTTCTGTTCATGCGTGATGGGATCGCCAGCGTTGCAGGTTGGGTGGGCATGAGCGCGTACCTGCTGCTGTCTGCGGCCGTCGTGCTGGCTGTTGGGCCACGGGCGGACGGACGACCGATCCTCAAGCGCTTCGAGGCGCAGACCCGCGCCACAAGAAGCGCAGCCACGGGCGGCAACCTCCTCCAGGTCTTCGCTGCGTTGGCAATCGGCACCGGCATGGTGACTGTCACGCCGGCGCCTGCGCGAGCGAGCGGGATCCCCGTCGTCGACGTGGCCAATCTGCAGCAGCAGATCATGCAGTACACGCAGATGATCGAGCAGCTGCGGCAGATGGAAGCACAGCTCTCCCAGGCCAAGGCCCAGTACGAGGCGATGACCGGCGGCCGCGACATGGAGAACCTGCTGCGTGATGTTCGCTACGACCAGGTGCCGTCGAACTGGCAGGAAACCCTCGCCATGATGGAGGGCGGTGGGCAGGTCGGCAGTTTGGCCCGCTCGATTCGCGAGGACACCAGGCGCATCGACATCGACCTGCTCGACACCATGGATGAGTCCCTGCGCACCACAACGATGGATTTCGGTGACTCGGCTGCGATGGAGCAGGCTGTCGCGGCGGTCGCCTACGACTCGGCGGCCAACCGGGTGCAGCGACTGCAGTCCTTGATGGATGCGATTCCGTCAGCGACCGATGTCAAGGCCATCGGTGACCTGCAGGCGCGCATCCAGGTGGAGCAAGCGGTTCTGCAGAACGAGGTCGTCCGGATGCAGGCCTTCGCTTCGCTGACGGATGCCCAGCGTGCGATCGAGGCCCAGCAGGTTCGGGAGAGCTTGCTGCGTGCCAATTCCGGCACGGAAGTGCTTCCTCCTGCGCCGAGCTGGGTGCGTGATCGATGAGCGCGGTGACCAAGGTGCGGATACTCATCGCTGCAGCGTTGGCGCTTGCCGCCTTCGGCTGTAGCTCCGAACCCGTCCAGCCCCAGGAGTGGTGGGACGAGCGCCCCGACTTGGCCAGGGCCCGGGTGGTCGAGTGCAACTCGATGGCAGAGCTGCAGCGATCAGCGGATACGAATTGCGCACGTGCCCTGGCGGCTGCCGTTCGGGGATCGAACTCGGGAACCGAAGTCCTTCCTCCCGCAGAACCATGGTTCACACGGGAGCCGTCCGTGCCCAGCCGGGAGCCGGACGATGAGTAGCGGAACCCAGTTCGACACCTTCAGCTACATCTACAGCGGCTTCGACCACCTGTTGCGCAACTACGTCCTCGACTCGGCGGCCCGGGTCGCAACCGAGATCGGACCAACGGCGTACACCCTGATGGGGGTGTACGTCCTGCTCTGGGGGATTGCGATGATGCGCAACGCCATCGAAGAGCCCGTCGTGGATGGCGTGGTCAGGCTGCTCAAGCTCGCGGTGATCCTCGGGCTCGCCCTGAATGTCGGGCGCTACGCGGAGTACGTCGTCGACTTCTTTCTGCAGACACCGGAGGCGATGGCCCAGGTCATCGTTCTGGGTGAGGCCGCCGCTGGAGGTTCCATCGGAGGCACCGCCGACGCCCTGGTCCAGCGTGTCATCGACACGGCGTCCGGAATCTGGGACCAGGCAGGCGTGCTCAACGGGAACATGGGCCACTACGTGTTGGCGATTCTGGTGATCGTGTTCGGATTCGTGGTTGCGGCTGTGGCTTTCATGGTGTTCCTCTTCGCGAAGTTCGGGATCGTCTTCCTGCTCGCGCTCGGGCCGATCTTCATCGTGCTGGCGATGTTCGACGCTACCCGCCCGTTCTTCGAAGGATGGTTGAGGCAGCTGGTCACGCTGCTGCTGACCATGATCTTCATCCTGGCCGGAGCGACCTTCATCTTCGCCATGGTCGAGGCGGTGGCCGACCGCACGGCGGTGCTGATCGCACGAGACCAGTTGCTGCAAGGCGTGACCCAGTTGGGTGCGGTGGCGGTGGCCGGCACGGTGCTGCTCCTGAACGTGAAGGGTCTGGCCAGTGCGATCGCCAACGGCTTCACCATGTCCATGGGACACGCGCTGAGGCGAACGCCCGGGGTCGGGACCGCATTGGGGCTGGCGAGCCGGGGTGCTGCCGCGACCGCTACGGGTGGCGCGTCCGTTGCCGTCGGCACGGCACTGTCCGCGTCGAAGTTCGTGACCCAAGCCCTTCGGGCCAAGAACACCGTCAGGCGGACAACCTGACGGTGTGCGGAGGATGGTGATGAGGAGTTTCGGAGCGGAAACTTTTCGAGGGGGTAGGAGGCTAGTGCAGGATAGGCTTGCCGCCGGAATTTGTGTGACACGGCGCCCGTGCCGGGCTCTGTGTGGTCTGTTCCCCCTCGAAGTGCAGCTTGCCCATGGCGTTTCTTAGCGCGCGGGTGAGCGACGAATTGAAGGCCGGTTGGCGGACCATGGCCAGGTCGGTCGGGCTTTCGGAAGGCGAGCTGTTGCGCCAGGTGATGTCTTCGATCTTGGCGAGGAATGCAGCGTCGACGACGCCGGATGGCCAGGGCCGGGGCGAACAGGTGGCCCGTGGCAGCGTGACCCTCAAGCTCAAGGCGCACGAGCTCGCCGCACTGGAAACCGCTGCCCGGTCGCTGGGATGGAAGCGCAACACCTGGGCGGTGAACCTGCTGCGGAGGCACCTGTTCTCCGAACCGCGGCCAACGGAGCGGGAGCTCACTGCGCTCTACGAATCCGTGGCCCAGCTGGTGGCGGTCGGGCGCAACCTCAACCAGATCGCTCATGCCCTGCATCGGGACAGCCGGTACGGGGAAAGCGTGACCCTTGAGCGGCTGGACCGCCTGCGGGCGGTCGTGGATCAGCACATCGAGCGCACAAGGGCGCTGCTGAATGCGATCGAAGGGCGCTACGCGCCAACGGGCGAGTCCCCGGTGGCGGCGTCGCAGGGAGGTGCGTCATGAGCGGCGGCGGCTTTCCCCGGGCCCAGGACGGCTTTGATGCCGCATGGGAGCTGTTCCGGCGACCGGGCAAGGGTAGCAAGGGTGCCCGTCAGCCAGAGACTCGGCGATCAGGGCAGTCGCTCACGTCGTTCATCGCGACGGTGCGTCGTGTGGTCCGGCGTGCGCCCGAGGTGGTGGTGCGCATCACCGGCGGGGCAAAGGGCAACCACCATGTGAAGGAGCACCTGGCGTACATCACCCGGAACGGCAAGCTGGAGGCGACCAACGAGCGAGGGGAGAAGATCCTCGGACGCGAGGCCGTCCGGGCGTTGGCCAGCGAATGGTCGGACGGCGAGCGACCGCCTCGTCGGAAGAGCGCGGCACCCGACACGCGCAACCTCGCCCTGTCCATGCCGGCTGGTCACGACCCGGAGCTGGTGCTGCGGGCGGCCCGAACGTTCGCCGACAAGACCTTCGGTGCCGAGCGACGCTTTGCCTTGGTGTTGCACACCGACCAGCAGCACCCGCACGTCCATCTCACGCTCAAGACCCGCGGCTTCGACGGGCGCAACCTGCACCCCCGTCGGGCGGACCTCCAGAGCTGGCGCGAGGGCTTCGCCAGCGAGCTGCGAGCGCTGGGCGTCGATGCAGAGGCCACACCCCGGCATGCCCGAGGTGTGGTCCGGAAGGCCAAGCGTCAGCCGCTGGTGCACATGGAACGGGACCATGCGAGCGGACGAAAGGGGAGCCGGGGCAAGGCCAGAGCCCCCGAGGTGCAGCTGGCCAAGTACCAGGAGGCCATCCGCGACCTGACCGGCCAGGATGGTCCCAAGGTACGTCCCTGGGAGTTGTGGATTGCCGAGCGGCAGAAGGCCGTGCGCAGAGCGTGGCTCGGGGCGGCGAAGGTGCTTGAGGCACATCCCTTGGAAGAGGCCAGGCAGCTGGCCTCGGACATTCGAGAGTTCGTGGCGCAGATGCCGCAAGTTCAGACCGAGCGGCAGGAAGTGAAGCGGATGGTGGCGGCGAAGCTGAGGTCGCGCGAGAGGGATCAGGGGCGCGGGTGAGAGCCAATGACGCAATGGCGCAGCTACGTCATTGCGTCATTGCTTGGGGGGACTCTACTCGTCCTGCAGCGGCTCCAGGGCGCCGCCGGGCACGGAGCGCACGAGGCGTCCGTCCTCGTCCAAGCCGACCGCGCCCCCAGACTCGACAAGGGACTGGAAGTAGGCGGCTGTCTCAGCGTTCGGGGTGAACAGCTCGGTCTCGAACGCCTCAAGCACATAGACCCGTTCGGATTCTGAGAGGTCGTCGAACGGCAGCTTGCCATCGATCGCAGCCTGCACGCGTTCAGGTAGATCCTTCATGGGCGTCGCTCCTCACCAACATGTGGCCAGCGACGCCAGCTTATCCCACGCGGCGCTCTACACGCCCCAGAAGCCCTCTCCATGGCGCTCCGCGCCCGGCGTGCGTCCATGCACAGCGGCGCCCGTCCGGGGCGCCGGCGACGCGCTCCAGGCGCATCGCCCCTCGCAGGGCTCGGGGCCGCCTCCGGCGGCGGACTCCAGGTGCCAGAGAGCGGTGAGGAAGCACTCGTTCGCGCGCTACTCGATCCTTCAGAACCGTGTTCGCTGCAGAAGAACAAGTGTTGACTCACAGCGAACATGTGTGTACGCTCTGGCTCGTGGTTAGTGCGGCGAAACATCTCGACAGCAGCAAAACGAGGGTGCAGGAAGTTCGTGCCCGAGGAAGTCGAAAGGCTTCCAACCCCGCAAAGTCCCAACGTCCATCGTCTCGATCGAATCGATGACCGTACCGGATGGAGCGACATAGACCGTGTTCGAGAGACACACGGGGGTGGTAGTAGGAGGGAAAAACTTAGGGTAACGCCGAAGTCATTGTGAATTGGTAGTGGGTCGAGAGACGCGTAATCGAGCGGGATTTCCCCGTCACGAGATGCGTCCACTACCAATAAGGAAAAAACAATGACTGAAACTAGTAGTAGTAATGACCACAGCCCTAAGCCGCCGAAAAACAAGAGGGGCCGCTACAAGATCATCTTGAAGTCGGTTTTCTTGTTCGTTTCTGTACTGTGGCGCGTCTACAAGATGCTTCGCAATGCATACGAATTCATTAAGGAATTCTTCGGCTAACCTCCTGCTTCCGTTTTAATTTTTGGAGATGATTATGTTCGGTGAGGCGCTGCGCTTGGTGCGATCTTTCCATGATATGAACCAAAGCGAGCTTGCGACTGTCCTCGGGATTTCTAGGTCTTATCTTTCCGAGATAGAGTCTGGAAAAAAGGTTCCAAGCCTGGAGCTTTTGCAGAAGTATGCGTCGCAATTTGATGTTCCATTGTCTGCGTTGGTGTTCTTCTCTGAGCAGGTCGACGAGCCGGCACGCGACAAGAAGGTTCGCAATTTTATGGGTGGGAAAGCTTTATCACTGCTTCAGTGGATTGAACAGAGAAGGAATTTAGGCCGAGCAGCCTGATGTAATCATGACCCATCCACGCACCTATCCACTGCGGCAGTCTCCTCTGTATCGACTCTCGTCGAAGAAGAGGCTGGCGCTCCTACTTGGGATCGGGGTGCCGGAACTTAAGCTGTTGTGTGATCTCCAAGACAGCAATTTTAGGCGCTGGGAGCTCGGTCGACGGGAGCGTGACAAGCTCATTGATGCAGCCGGGAAGCCGAAGAAGCGAAAGATCCAGCAGCCAAAGAGTGTGCTGCAGTCGGTGCACAAGCGTATTGCGCTCTTGCTAGGCAGAATTGAAAAGCCTGATTTCGTATATTCGGCTACGAAACGTCGATCGTACTTGGACAACGCAATCCGTCATCAGACGGACCAGGCGTGCGTCAAGGTTGACGTGAAGGATTTCTACAGTAGCGTCAAGTTCCGCCGAGTTCGACGGTTCTTCTTGGAGCAGCTGGAGTGCGCGGAAGACGTGGCGAATTTGCTTGCCAGGCTTTGTTGTGTGGATGGAGCTCTACCCACGGGAAGTGCTGTATCCCCTGTACTGTCCTACTTTGCATGTGCTCCCATGTTCGCCGAGATCGAATCGCTGGCTAGACGCCGCGGATTAATCTTCACTCTATATGTAGACGACATGGTCTTCTCCGGTGAATGTGCAAACAAGTGCTTTGCCCAAACAGTCTGCCTATTGTTGCAAGAAAGAGGTTTCGTTGGACATAAGGTGACTCATTATCGGGCGGGCACCGTCAAGGTAGTGACGGGCGTAGCTGTGCGTGCGGGTTTTCTCGATCTTCCTTTTGCAAGGAAACGCCGGATTCGTAGGACTGAAGAGGCATTTTTGGTGCGAGCGAATCGCAAGACCGAGGAGGCCGGCTCTGAACGAACGAATCGAGAAGAACTTCGAATTCTTGGCCGAACCTTGATCGGGCAGTACCGGGAGGCTGAGCGGATTAGCCCCGGTATCAAAGTCAAGGCAGCGCCGATCGAGGCAGAGCTCACTCGTCGTGGCTTGGGCGCGGGTCATGGTGGGCACGGTGTATCTCGAAAGAGGTCAGTGAGATCAAAGCCGAGCGCGAAGGTGTTTGATGAGCTGCGTGCGCAGCGAGCGAAGGCACGCGCCAAGCGAGTAGGTTCGCTGGCTGCGAAGGCAGCGCTTCCGTTGGATTCGCTCAGCTGCTCAGCTTGAGTAGCCAAGTCCGCCCCGCCACGGTCAGCTGAAGTCGCTACCCGGCCTTGGGGAGAGCGAACACGTCAAGCTCCCACGCCTGTGGTAGCAGACTCGATAAAGTGGTCTGACTAGCGCTTTGAGGCTGTGGCCCACGTGGCTACGTGCCCGGCCAGGCCCGCAGCAAAAGCATGAAGACTGGTCTCGTCGGAGAGGTCGGAAAAGGCCCCGTTGCGTGCCGCATCTCTTGGCGAAGCGACTACTGCGGCCCGTGTGTACAGCCCCTCGCTCATCAGTCGCAGGCAGAACAGGTTGTACCGCTCCAAGTAGGAGACCAGGCGCGGTGCCTTGGACTTGGCCTTGCGCTTTCTCTTCCCCTCTGGAACTTGCTCGACCGGCGTGTCGACCTCGGCGAGGAACTCATCGAACACGGGGAAGTGCCGGGCTGAGCAGGTCGTGTGACGCCGTGACTTCTCGTGATCCTCGACCAGGATGAGCCAGCCGAGAAAGGGCATCGGCTGCTGGCCAAGCACGTTCTCCCGCACCGCGGTCAGCAGGTCCTGGGCCGTCCCCAGCGCCTCTTCCGTACGGTTGTTGAAGTTGTTTCCGAACGAGCCCACGTGACTCTTGAGCTCGATGGCTGCGACCAGCTTGCCCTCGTGGAGGACCACCACGTCCCAGAGCTTGGTGGGTCGGAAGTATCCGGGAAGCGTGAGGTCGGGTCGCCCCTTGATGTGGATCACCGCCCCACGCAGGCCATTGCGCTTGACCAGCTGCTGGATCATGGCGAGGAAGCCGTCCATGTTCTTTCCGCCCAGGACCGCTGAGCGCTCGCCGCCCTGGCTCTTTTCCTCGTCGTTGCTCAGGACTTTGCTGCGTCCAGCCCAGAAATCCTTGATGCCTTTGCGGGCCAGTTTTTCGTAGTCGCCGAGAACAAGAGGCATAGGTGGTCCTGTGGTTGTCAGTTGCCGGAAACGAGGGCCCGCTCGATGTCGTCAAGGCCGTACAGATCGAATGTGGCCTGTTGCGCGGCATGCAGGTCGCGAGACTCGCCGGCTGCGCGAAGGGCGTCCCGCGTTTCCTCGGGAACGTCGCGCCAATGTGGCACACGAATGCGGCGCAGGTACTGGGCTTGGAAGCGAAGGAACCCACCGCGCATGGGCGTGGAGTAGGTGCTCACGAACAGCCTCGCGATTCCAGCCAGAAGCACTGCCTGGAGAGCGTGCAGGTCCCACGATCGCGCCACGATGTAGTAGAGGTTGTGGTGCGGATAGAGGCCGCCGGGCTCGTAGACCACCACGGCATCCCCCTTGATGTCAGGAATCAGTAGCTTGGGCAGGGCCGCAAGCTCCGGGTAGATCCTGTCGATAGTTCGGAACCACCCGTTGGGATTTCTCTTGGCGACGTTTCTCGCTTTGATTGCGGCCTCGTGCCGCCGGATCAGGCGCGCAAATCTCGGGAATGCGTCCAGGTCCACGGCGCGGCCGTGCTCGTCGAACGGATTGAGGACGCCCATTCCCTTCCAGTCCACTTCACCCCGGACCAGGTCCTGCGTGCGCACGAGGGGCAGCGCTCGGCCCGGCTCGACATCCATCTCGTTGAACGGCGCGATGTAGACCTTGTCGTTGCCGGTGGCCACGCCGATGCCGACCTTGCATCCGGCTTCCTCCAGCGACGGAAGCGAGGCTTCAAGCCGCCGTACCAGGCTGAGCCGGATGGGGTCATCGAGGAGCCAAGGTTCGCCCGCATTGGTGACCCGCTCCAGTGTCTGCACGCCAGCGTTCTGTGGCGGTTCTGGTGCTGTCAAAGCTGTCGCCAAGGCGCTCAGGACCCGCGCTTCGATCGCGGGCTGGTAGGCAACACGCGTTGTGGCCGAGTGCGGTTCGTTCGGAGCACGACGCTTGATTACGGTAATCGCTGGATAGGTCATGACGTCGCTGGTGAACGCATCGGCGTTCAGCAGGTCGACGTAGTGGGTCAGCGCGAACCCGGTGGCCACCAGCTTGCGGAGTGGCCCTCCGTACTTGTTCTTGGTCCAGCGATCGGTGCAGATGAAACCGAGCTGGCCAGCCGGTGCGAGCAGGTTCAGGCTTCGCTCGAAAAACGGCACGTAGAGGTCGGCACGGTCATACAGCGTCCTGTAGCGCGATCGGTACTCTGCGAGTAACGCGTTAGGGATCAGCTCCTGCCGGACGTAGGGCGGGTTGCCAACGACATGCGTGAACTCGCCATCCAAAGACAGCTGCAGAAAATCGCCGAGGATCAGCCAGCGCGTTGCCAGATGATGGGCGCTGCGGCTTGGTACACCCAGACGCAACAGCTCGCTGACGACCGTCGCTCTCGCGCTTTGCAGGCTTTCGTTGTGGATCTCGACCGCCACGAGCGCTTCGGCCAAGGCGTCGCCGGCATCCTCCAGAGATCCGCCGTGTCCAACGTAGGCGCGAACCAATCTGCCAACGATGGGTAGCAGAAAGTCGCCTTGGCCAGCCGACGGTTCGAGAAGTCGGGCCTCGTGTAGAGGTTCAGTTTCCCGGTAGCCCACGAGGTCCAGGATGAAGTCCACCACTTCGCGACGGGTGAAAACAGCTCCGCGCTCGTCTGCGGTCGCCTTGGCGAAATGCCGATCCGCGGCATCGCACGACTCGGGGTTCGGTTGGCTGAAGGGCGGCAGGGAGAGCTGATCCACGGAGATTCCTCTAGAGAGACGGCAGCGACTGCTGGGCTGCGACGGGACACAAGGGTCTGGGCCACACGTCTCGCTGTTGGAGACTGTGGGACATGCGTAGCCTCAAAGTCCAGCGCACTCGGTGCTCCGGGAAAGTCGGATCAAGTGCCAAGCCGGTGTAAGGCCTTCGACCGATCGGATGCCGGAAAACGGCCCTCTGGCCCGTTCAGCCCAGCTTCTTGGCCAGGTCCTCCGCCCGCGGGTGGTAGTACCGCTTGAGCATCCGCACGTCCCGGTGGCCTGTCACCGCTGAGAGCTCCAGCAGGTTCGAGAGCTTCTCAGCCATCCTCGATGCCGCCTCGTGGCGCAGGTCATGGAAATGCACGTCTTCCAGGAAGCCGCAGGCCGGTCGGGTGCCTGTCGCGCTGCAGTCGGCCATGTAGCGCTCCCTGGCCCGCTTGAGCGCCCGCGCAAACCCCAGCTTCACCGCCGTGGGGGTGGTGGGGAAGACCTTGCCCGAGAGCGCCCGAGGAAGGCTTCTCAGGATGGCCACAGCCTTGGTGGACAGTGGCACCGTTCGGGCGTCCCCGTTCTTCGTCTCGGGAAGGTGCGCCGTCTGGCGCTTGAGGTCGACGTGCTGCCAGGTCAGGGCCAACAGCTCGCCCCGTCGCATGGCGGTCTCGATGGCCAGCTGGATCATCGGCGCGATCCACGGGTTGCGCGAGCCTCCTTTGCCGAACGTGCCGTCGGCCTTGCGGGGAGCCTCTTCCAGGGCGGCCAGCAGGTAGCGCTCCTCGTCGGGTGACAGGCGCCGGTCACGCGCCCGCGGCGCCGGCGGTCGCTTCACGTAGCGCACGGGGTTCTCGACGTGGATGTCCCACTCCCGGCGCGCATGGTTCAGCACGGCCGAGAGAATCCCCAGCTCCCGGATCACGGTCGCGCTGCTGACCTGCGCCAGGCGGCGATCGCGCCAGGCGGCGACTGCCGCGCTGGTGATGGCGGCCATCTTGAGGTTGGGCAGGGTAGGGTCGCGCAGCAGCACGCCGATCTTCACCCGCTCGATCTCCGCGCTCTTCTTCTGGGGCGTGACCTCGCGCATGTAGCGCTGCAGCACCGTGCGGAGCGTCGTCTTCTCCGCCTCGCGGCGGTCGATGAAGCCCGAAGTCTCCAGCTCGCGCTCGACGGCGCGGGCCCATCGCTCGGCGTGTTCGCGGTACAGGAAGGTCCTGGACTGGTCGGGGAAGCCCTTCACGCGCACCCGCGCACGCCACTGCAGTTCGCCACGCTTGGTGATCTGTGCCACTCGGTCTCCAATGGCCCAGAATCGGCCCGAAAATTAGGTTTCTAGCACTATCCTCATGATATAAAAAGGCTTTGAATTGCCTTGACATGGTAGGGGTCACAGGTTCGATCCCTGTACCGCCCACCACGCCTTCACCGGCGTGGGCTACGGAACGGCCGGCATTGTCCGGCCGTTGTCGTGTCCGGGGTCGTCGTTGACGAGCCGGCCGGCCCGGCTTAACGTTCCACCCGACGCCCCGGCACCCCGCCGCGGCCATGGAGACAGGTGGCGCCCGCGAACGTGGCCGCCGAGCGTGCGACATGAGGACTACCCGCACCTGCTGACCGATCCCCGACGGGCTTGAAGCCGCTGGCGCCGCGCGCCGCGGTCCACGAGGGCGCCCGGCGCCCTTTTTTTGTTGCCCGCGACCCGCACCCAGGCATTCCCCAGGACACCCGATGATCACGATCACCCTTCCCGATGGCAGCCAGCGCCAGTTCGACGCGCCGGTCACCCCGATGGACGTCGCCGCCTCGATCGGCCCCGGCCTGGCCAAGGCCACCGTCGCAGGTCGCGTCGACGGCCGCCTGGTCGACGCCTGCGACCCGATCGAAGCCGACGCCAGCCTGCAGCTGATCACCCCGAAGGACGAGGCCGGCGTCGAGATCATCCGCCACTCCTGCGCCCACCTGGTCGGGCATGCGGTCAAGCAGCTCTACCCCGAGGCGAAGATGGTGATCGGCCCGGTGATCGAGGAGGGCTTCTACTACGACATCTGGCACGAGCGCCCGTTCACGCCCGAGGACCTCGAGGCGATCGAGCAGCGCATGCGCGAGCTGATCGAGAAGGATTACGACGTCATCAAGAAGGTGACGCCGCGCGATGAGGTGATCGCCACCTTCAAGGCCCGCGGCGAGGACTACAAGCTGCGCCTGGTCGAGGACATGCCCGACGAGACGCACATGGGCCTGTACCACCACGAGGAATACGTGGACATGTGCCGCGGCCCGCACGTGCCCAACACCCGCTTCCTGAAGGCGTTCAAGCTGCTGCGCATTTCCGGCGCCTACTGGCGCGGCGACGCGAAGAACGAACAGCTGCAGCGCATCTACGGCACCGCCTGGGCCGATCCCAAGCAGCTCAAGGCCTACGTGGCGCGCATCGAGGAGGCCGAGAAGCGCGACCACCGCCGCATCGGCAAGCAGCTGGAGCTGTTCCACCTGCAGGAGGAGGCCCCGGGCCTGATCTTCTGGCACCCCAAGGGCTGGTCGCTGTGGCAGGTGGTCGAGCAGTACATGCGCGGCGTCTACCGCGACTCCGGCTACCAGGAGGTGCGCTGCCCGCAGATCCTCGACGTGACCCTGTGGAAGAAGTCCGGCCACTGGGACAACTACAAGGAGAACATGTTCTTCACCGAGTCCGAGAAGCGGACCTATGCGGTGAAGCCGATGAACTGCCCGGGCCACGTGCAGATCTTCAACGCCGGGCTGCACAGCTACCGCGACCTGCCGATCCGCTACGGCGAGTTCGGTTCCTGCCACCGCAACGAGCCCTCCGGCGCGCTGCACGGCATCCTGCGCGTGCGCGGCTTCACCCAGGACGACGGCCACGTGTTCTGCGCGCCCGACCAGGTCGAGGCCGAGGTGGCCGCCTTCCACCGCCAGGCGCTGAAGGTCTACGGGGACTTCGGCTTCGGCGTGCCGCAGATCAAGATCGCGCTGCGTCCGGAATCCCGGCTCGGCGACGACGCCACCTGGGACCGCGCCGAGGACGCGCTGCGCTCGGCGCTGCGTGCGGCCGGCGTGGAGTGGCAGGAGCTGCCGGGCGAGGGTGCCTTCTACGGGCCCAAGATCGAGTACCACCTCAAGGACGCGATCGGCCGCACCTGGCAGCTGGGCACCATGCAGGTCGACTTCATGATGCCGGGCCGGCTGGGCGCGGAGTACGTCGACGAGCACAGCAGCCGCCAGCACCCGGTCATGCTCCACCGCGCCATCGTGGGTTCGATGGAGCGCTTCATCGGCATCCTGATCGAGAATTTCGCCGGCGCCTTCCCGCCCTGGCTGGCCCCGGTGCAGGCGGTGGTGGCCAACATCACCGACGCCCAGGCCGACTACGTGAAACAGGTGCGAAAAGCCCTTGCAAATCAAGGCTTCCGGGTGGCGGAGGACTTGAGGAACGAGAAGATCGGCTATAAGATCCGCCAGCATACCTTGCAAAAGGTGCCGTACCTGCTCGTGGTCGGGGACCGCGAGAAGGACAGGGGAGAGGTCGCGGTACGGACCCGCTCCGGCGAGGACCTGGGCTCGATGAGCCTGGAAGCCTTCGCCGAACGCCTGCTGCAGGAGAACGGACCCGCGGCGCCCTGAGCGCGGCGGGTTTAGCTGTTTCCACCCTTCGGAGGATCGACGAATCAGTACGGACAAGCAGAACCGCAAGAACCATGAGATCCGGGTCCCGCGCGTGCGCGTGATCGGCTCGGACGGCGAGATGGTGGGCGTGCTCACGCGCGACCAGGCACTGGAGATGGCCGAGGAGGAGGGGCTCGACCTGGTCGAGATCCAGCCCAACGCCGATCCACCGGTGTGCCGGATCATGGACTACGGCAAGTACAAGTTCGACCTCCAGAAGAAGGCCTCGGCGGCGAAGAAGAAGCAGAAGCAGGTCGAGCTCAAGGAAATGAAGTTCCGCCCGACCACCGACGTCGGCGACTACGACGTGAAGATGCGCAAGCTGCGCGGCTTCCTCGAGGAGGGCGACAAGGTCAAGATCAACATCCGCTTCCGCGGCCGCGAGATGGCCCACCAGGAGCTTGGCCTGGCGATGGCGAAGAAGATCGAGGAGGACCTCGGCGACGAGGTGGTCGTCGAGCAGCGCCCGCGCCTGGAAGGCCGGCAGATGGTGATGATGCTTTCGCCGAAGAAGAAGCAGTGAGGTCGTCGGCAAGCTGCTGAATTGCAAGCGCTTGCCGTTCCTGACATACTGTGCGGCCCGCTCGGCCCCGTGCCGGGCGGGACCTTATGGACCCGCCCTGGAATCCTCAGTGGTTTCAAGGGCCTACAAGCCGGATCGGGCAGGAAGGAAAGCGTGGCGCATGCCATCGCCCGGGCCAGTGACATAAAGATTCCAAAGGAACCTGCAATGCCCAAGATCAAGACCAAGCGGGCGGCGGCCAAGCGCTTCCGCAAGACCGCGTCCGGCAAGTACAAGGCCGGCCACGCCAATCGCAGCCACATCATGACCAAGATGTCGACCAAGCGTAAGCGCGGTCTTCGTGCGACGAACATCGTTCGCGCCGAGGACTCCGGTCGTCTCGACCGTCTGCTTCCGTATCTCTGAGGAGGGCTGAGAAATGGCACGAGTCAAGCGTGGTGTGACCGCACGTCGCCGTCACAAGAAGGTCCTCAAGCTCGCCAAGGGCTACTACAACGCGCGCCGCAAGGTCTATCGCGTCGCCAAGCAGGCCGTCACCAAGGCCCAGCAGTACGCCTACATCGGCCGCAAGCAGCGCAAGCGCCAGTTCCGCAGCCTGTGGATCGTGCGCATCAACGCCGCGGCCCGCAACCACGGCCTGAGCTACAGCCGCCTGATGAACGGCCTGAAGAAGGCCAACATCGAGCTGGACCGCAAGGCCCTGGCCGACATCGCGGTGCACGACGACGTGGCCTTCGGCAAGATCGCCGAAGCCGCGAAGGCCGCGCTCGCCGCCTGAGCGCCGCACTGACGTACCGGCGCCCGGCAACGGGTCGCCCCTTGCGTGGGGAAGGGCGGAAGTCCTTCCCCACGTTCGTTTGCGGGCCCTGAAGACGCGGCCCCCCGGAGAATGGACCCGAACCGCGCATGAGCGACATCGAATCCCTGACCCGTTCCGCCCTGGCCGAGATCCAGGCGGCGTCCGGCCTCGACGCCCTCGACTCCCTGCGGGTGTCGCTGCTGGGCAAGCAGGGCAGCATCACCGGCCAGCTCAAGCAGCTCGGCGCGTTGCCGCCCGAGCAGCGCCGCGCCGCCGGCGAGGCGGTCAACCGCGCCCGCGACGCGCTCGGCGAGGCCATCGCGCAGCGTCGCGAGGCCCTGCAGGCCGAGGCGCTGCAGCGGCGGCTGGCGGCCGAGACCATCGACGTGACCCTGCCCGGCCGGCGCGGCACGCGCGGCAACCTGCACCCGGTCAGCCGCACCATCGAGCGCATCGCCGCGATCTTCGGCCAGATGGGCTACGAGCTGGCCGACGGCCCGGAGATCGAGGACGACTTCCACAACTTCGAGGCGCTCAACTTCCCCGAGCACCACCCCGCCCGGGCGATGCACGACACCTTCTACTTCCCCGACGGACGCCTGCTGCGCACCCACACCTCGCCGGTGCAGGTGCGCTTCATGCGCACCCGCAAGCCGCCGTTCCGGATGATCACCATCGGCAAGGTCTACCGGTCGGACTCCGACCAGACCCACACCCCGATGTTCCACCAGTGCGAAGGGCTGCTGGTCGATGAAACCTCGAGCTTCGCCGACCTCAAGGGCACGCTGAAGCAGTTCGTCGACGCCTTCTTCGAGCGCGACTTCGCCATGCAGTTCCGGCCCAGCTACTTCCCGTTCACCGAGCCCTCGGCGGAGGTCGACATCCGCTGGGAGCGGGGCGACGGCGACAGCCGCTGGCTGGAGGTGCTCGGCTGCGGCATGGTCCACCCCAACGTCCTGCGCGCGGTCGGCATCGACGCCGAGCGCTACAGCGGCTTCGCCTTCGGGCTGGGCGTGGAGCGCTTCGCGATGCTGCGCTACGGCGTCGACGACCTGCGCAGCTTCTTCGAGAACGACGCGCGCTTCCTGAAGCAGTTCGCCTGAGGACCATCCGATGAAGTTTCCCGAATCCTGGTTGCGCGAGCACGTGCGCACCGATGCCAGCCGCGAGGCCCTCGCCGAGCGCCTGACGCTGGCCGGCCTCGAGGTCGAGGCGATCACCCCGCTGGGCGAAGGCCTCGACGGCGTCGTGGTGGCCGAGATCCTCGAGGCCACGCCGCACCCCGACGCCGACCGCCTGAAGGTGTGCCGCGTGGCGACCGGCGGCGGCGAGGTCCAGATCGTCTGCGGGGCGCCCAATGCCCGCGCCGGCCTCAAGGCGCCGCTGGCCACCGTCGGCGCCACCCTGCCGGGCGGGCTGGCGATCAAGGCGGCCAAGCTGCGCGGCGTGGAGTCCGCCGGCATGCTGTGTTCGGCGAAGGAGCTGGGCGTGGACGCCGACGCCTCGGGCCTGCTGGAGCTGCCCGGGGACGCGCTGGTCGGCAAGCCGGTGGCGGAGCTGCTCGGCCTGCCGGACGCGATCTTCGAACTGAAGCTGACCCCGAACCGCGCGGACTGCTTCTCGGTGCGCGGCATCGCCTTCGACGTCGCGGCCTGCTTCGGCAGCACCGTCGAGCCCTTCGAGGTGCCCGCCGTCGCGGCGGTCTCGGAAGCGACGCTGCCGCTGTCGCTGGAGGCGGGCGCCGACTGTCCGCGCTACTGCGGTCGGGTCATCGAGGGCGTCGAGGCCGCGGTGCCGACGCCGGCGTGGATGGCGGAGCGCCTGCGCCGCTGCGGCGTGCGGCCGCTCAGCCTGCTGGTCGACATCACCCAGTACGTGATGCTGGAGATGGGCCAGCCGATGCACGCCTTCGACCGCGAGCGCCTGCAGGGCCCGATCGGCGTGCGCCCCGGGCGCGAGGGCGAGTCGCTGACGCTGCTCGACGAGCGCGAGGTGGCGCTGGACGCCGGCCTGCTGGTCATCACCGACCGCGACCGCCCGGTGGCGCTGGCCGGGGTGATGGGCGGCTGGGACACCCGGGTGACCGACCGGACCCGAAGCATCTTCCTGGAAAGCGCGCATTTCGCGCCCGACGCCATCATCGGCCGTGCCCGCCGCCTGGGCATGCACACCGATGCCGCGCACCGCTTCGAGCGCGGTGTCGACCCGGAGCTGCCGCGCCGTGCGCTGGAGCGGGCGACCGCACTGGTCCTGGCGATCGCCGGGGGGCGCCCGGGGCCGGTGGTCGAGGCCGTGCAGGAGGCGCACCTGCGCGCGCCCACCGCGGTCCGGCTGCGGCGGGCGCGGCTGCGCCGCATCCTCGGCATCGGCGTCGAGGACGCGGCGGTCGAGCGCATCCTGCGCGCCCTGGGCATGGGCGTGGACCAGACCCCGGACGGCTGGGTGGTGGTTCCGCCGAGCAGCCGCTTCGACATCGCCATCGAGGAGGACCTCATCGAGGAGGTGGCCCGGGTCCACGGCTACGACCGGGTGCCGACCTCGCTGCCGACCGGCGAGATCCGGGTCGCCGCGCCGCCGGAGACCGTGGTCGAGGAGCTCAACATCCGCCGCCAGCTGGCCGGCCGCGACTACGTGGAGGCGATCAACTACGCCTTCGTCGACGCCGGCTGGCTCGACGAGTGGGGGCTGGACGAGGCCCGCGTCGGCCTGGCCAATCCGCTGTCGAAGGAACTGGCGGTGATGCGCCCCTCGCTGCTGCCCGGCCTGGTCGCGGCGCTGCGCCGGAACCAGGCGCGGCAGCAGGGGCGCGTGCGCCTGTTCGAGCTTGGCCGGGTGTTCCACGCCGCCGGGGCCGGCGAGGCGCCGCGGGAGACCCGGCGCGTGGCCGTGGCCGCCTGTGGTCCGGCGGGTGCCGAGCACTGGGGCGAGCCGGACCGGGCGGTGGACTACTTCGACGTCAAGGGCGACCTGGAAAGCCTGTTCGGGCTGGCCGGCGGGACGCTCGCGCTGGCCTTCCGGCCCGGCGGGCCCGGGTGGCTGCACCCGGGCCGCTCGGCCACCGTCCTGCGTGACGGGCGCGAGGTCGGCGTGGTCGGCCACCTGCACCCGGGACTGGCGGCCGGGCTGGACCTCGACGGCGAGGTGGTGGTGTTCGAGGTCGACCTCGACGCGGTCCAGGTGCGTGCCGTCCCGCGGGCCGGCGCGGTCTCGCGCTACCCGTCCGTCCGCCAGGACCTCGCGTTCGTCGTCGCGGAGTCAACGCCCTGGGCCGATCTGGAGGCCACCCTGCACGAGGCGGTAGGCCCGCTGCTGCGCGAGGTCGTGCTGTTCGACCGCTATGTCGGCAAGGGGCTGGAAGAGGGCTCAAAGAGTCTCGCTATGGGCTTGATCTTGCAGGATGTTTCCCGCACCCTTGAGGAGTCCGACGTGGCCGTGGCCAGGACGGCGGCGATCAACGCGCTCAGCGAGCGCCACGGCGCACGGATCAGGGGGTGACATGGCGTTGACGAAGGCGGAGATGGCCGAGCGTCTGTACGACGAAGTCGGTCTGAACAAGCGCGAGGCGAAGGAGTTCGTCGACGCGTTCTTCGATGCACTGCGTTCGGCGCTGGAGCAGGGGCAGCAGGTGAAGCTGTCGGGCTTCGGCAATTTCGACCTGCGCCGCAAGAACCAGCGTCCGGGGCGCAACCCCAAGACCGGCGAGGAGATTCCGATTTCCGCCCGTACCGTGGTCACCTTCCGGCCCGGTCAGAAGTTGAAGGAGCGCGTGGAGGCCTATGCTGGATCCGGGCAGTAACCGAGAGCTTCCGCCGATCCCGGCCAAGCGCTACTTCACCATCGGTGAAGTCAGCGAGCTGTGCGACGTCAAGCCGCACGTGCTGCGCTACTGGGAGACCGAATTCCCGGGCCTGAGCCCGGTGAAGCGCCGCGGCAACCGCCGCTACTACCAGCGCCACGACGTGCTGATGATCCGCCAGATCCGTTCGCTGCTCTACGAACAGGGCTACACCATCGGCGGTGCACGCCAGCGGCTGGAGGGCGAGCAGGGGCGCCAGGAGACGACCATGACCGGCCAGGTCATCCGCCAGGTGCGCATGGAACTCGAGGAGGTCCTGCAGCTGCTCAGGCGTTGAGCCGGGGGGCTGCCCGCGCGGCGGGAATCCGGCTATACTCCCCGGCCCGCAGGCCCGAGGCCGGCGGGATCCGCGAACATCGGGGCGTAGCGCAGCCTGGTAGCGCACTACAATGGGGTTGTAGGGGTCGTGAGTTCGAATCTCACCGTCCCGACCACTTCGCGGAATCCAGAAGGCACCCGGTCGGGTGCCTTTTGCGTTGGGGCCTCAGTACAGCACCCGCGCCCGCAGCGTGCCCTCGATGCCGGCCAGGCGTTCGCGCAGCTGGGCGGCGTCGGCGGCCGGCCCGCTGACGTCGGTCACCACGTAGCCGACGCTGCCGCGGGTCTGCAGGTACTGGCCCTCGATGTTGAGGCCGGAGCCGGCGAAGACCTCGTTGATCTGCGAGAGCATGCCCGGCACGTTGCGGTGGATGTGCAGCAGGCGTCGGCTGCCGTCGTGCTGGGGCAGCGACACCTCGGGGAAATTGACCGCCGAGAGCGTGGAACCGTTGTCGGAATAGCGCACCAGCTTCGCCGCCACCTCGCGGCCGATGTTGTCCTGCGCCTCCAGCGTGCTACCGCCCACGTGCGGGGTCAGGATCACGTTGTCCAGGCCGCACAGGGGCGACTCGAAGCGCTCGTCGTTGGCCTGGGGCTCGACCGGGAAGACGTCGATGGCGGCCCCGGCGAGCTGGCCTTCGCGCAGCGCCTGCGCCAGCGCGTCGATGTCGACCACGGTCCCGCGCGAGGCGTTGATCAGCAGGCTGCCGGCCTTCATGCGGGCCAGCGTCCGGGCGTCGATCATGTGGCGGGTGTCGGGCGTCTCGGGGACGTGCAGCGAGACGATGTCCGCGCGCGCCAGAAGCTCGTCGAGGTCGGCGGCGGCGCGGGCGTTGCCCAGCGCCAGCTTCGTCTCGATGTCGTGGTAGAGCACCCGCATGCCCAGGGCTTCGGCCAGCAGGCCGACCTGGGTGCCGATGTGGCCGTAGCCGACGATGCCGAGCACCTTGTCGCGGACCTCGAAGCTGCCCGAGGCCGACTTCAGCCAGCCGCCGCGGTGGCAGGACATGTTCTTCTCGGGGATGCGCCGCATCAGCAGGATCGCCTCGGCGATCACCAGTTCGGCCACGCTGCGGGTGTTGGAATAGGGGGCATTGAAGACCGGGACGCCGGCGCCCTGCGCGGCGTCGAGGTCGACCTGGTTGGTGCCGATGCAGAAGCAGCCCACGGCGATCAGTCGCCGCGCCTTCGCCAGCGCCTCGGCGTCGAGCTGGGTCCGCGAACGGATGCCCAGGATGTGGGCGTCGGCGATGCGCTCGTGCAGCGTTGCCGGGTCCAGCGCCTTGGCGTGGGTCTCGATGCGCGTGTAGCCGGCGGCGTGGAAGGCGTCCACGGCGGTCTGCGAGACGCCTTCGAGAAGCAGGACGCGGATCTCGTCGCGGGGAAAGGAGGTCTGGCTCATCGGGGTGGGGTCGTTCGACACCCGGCCACTATGCCAGAGCCCGGTGCGGCGACAAGCCGCCGCGATACACTCCATCGGTGTTCGGCACTTGGGAAGGTGGGCAGTGGCACAGCGCGCGCGCATCGTCGGGGAACTCGGGGAGATCGTGGGGCCGGAGCGGGTCCTCGACGCGCCCTCGGACCTTGAGCACTACGGCCGCGACTGGACCCGCCAGCTGGCGCCGGACCCGTCGGCGGTGGTGCTTCCGGCGACCGTCGACGAACTGCAGTCGATCGTGCGCTGGGCCCGGCGCAGCGGTGTCGCCCTGGTGCCCTCGGGTGGACGGACCGGGCTGTCGGGTGGTGCGGTGGCCGCCAACGGCGAGGTCGTCGTGGCCATGGACCGGATGAACCGGATCCTCGACTTCGACGCCGCAGGCCGCCTGCTGCGGGTGCAGGCCGGCGTGGTCACCGAGGCGGTGCAGAAGCGTGCCGCCGAGCTGGGCCTGTACTACCCGGTCGACTTCGCCAGCCGCGGCTCCAGCCAGATCGGCGGCAACATCGCCACCAACGCCGGGGGCATCAAGGTGCTGCGCTACGGCATGACCCGGCGCTGGGTGGCGGGCCTGACGGTGGTCACCGGCGCCGGCGAGGTGCTCGAGCTCAACCGCGGGCTGGTCAAGAACGCGACCGGCTACGACCTCCGCCAGCTGTTCATCGGCTCGGAGGGGACGCTGGGTTTCGTGGTCGAGGCCGAGCTGGAGCTGACCGACCCGCCGCCGGAACAGCAGGTCATGGTGCTGGCGGTCCCCGGCATCGACCAGCTGATGCCGGTCTTCGAGCGGCTGCGCCGCGGGCTGCGGCTGAGCGCCTTCGAGTTCTTCACCGACCTGGCCTTGGAGCAGGTGCTGGCGCACGGCGGGCAGGCGCCGTTCGAATCCCGCGCGCCGTTCTACCTGCTCGCGGAGTTCGACGCCGACGAGGGCGCGGCGCTGGCCTGCTTCGAAGCCTGCGCCGACGCCGGCGAGGTGGTCGACGGCGTGATAAGCCAGAGCCACGCCCAGGCCGCGGCGCTGTGGCGGCTGCGCGAGGGGATCACCGAGGCGCTGGCGCCACGCACGCCGTACAAGAACGACGTCTCGGTGCGGGTGGGCTGCCTGCCGGTGTTCCTTTCCCGCATGCAGGCGCTGTTCGAGCGCGAGTACCCCGACTTCGAGGTGGTCTGGTTCGGCCACCTGGGCGACGGCAACCTCCACATCAGCATCCTGCGCCCCGCCGCGCTGTCCGCCGAAGCCTTCCTCGCCGAGTGCGGCCGCGTCACCGGCCTGCTGGCGGACACGCTGGGGGCGCTTGGGGGAAGCATCTCCGCCGAGCACGGTCTGGGCCTGCTCAAGAAGCCGTGGCTGGACCGGGTCAAGTCCGACGCCGAGATCGCGCTGATGCGCGCGCTGCGTCCGGTCTTCGACCCCGACGGCATTCTCAATCCGGGAAAGCTGGTCTGAGCCTGCGCGTCGGGGTGCGCCACGCAGTGTGATTGGCTACCCTTGAGCGCTTGTCCGAACCCCGACGGAGTCCCCATGCCCCAGGCCACGCGCGAGCTCTACCCGGAGATCGAGCCCTACGACAGCGGCATGCTGGCCGTCGACGACCGCCACACGCTGTACTGGGAGCAGAGCGGCAACCCCGATGGCAAGCCGGTGGTGCTGCTGCACGGCGGCCCGGGCGGCGGCTGTGCCCCGAAGATGCGCCGCTTCCACGACCCGGAGGCGTACCGGATCATCCTCTTCGACCAGCGCGGCGCCGGGCGCTCCACGCCGCACGCCGACCTGGTCGACAACACCACCTGGGACCTGGTCGCCGACATCGAGCGGCTGCGCGTGCACCTGGGCGTCGAGCGCTGGCAGGTCTTCGGCGGCTCCTGGGGCTCGACGCTGTCGCTGGCCTACGCCCAGTCGCACCCCGACCGGGTCACCGAGCTGGTGCTGCGCGGCATCTTCATGCTGCGGCGCTGGGAGCTGGAGTGGTTCTACCAGGAGGGCGCCTCGCGCCTGTTCCCGGATGCCTGGGAGCGCTACCTGGCGCCGATCCCCGAGGTCGAGCGCCACGACCTGATCTCCGCCTACCACCGCCGCCTCACCAGCGGGGACGAGCAGGTGCGGCTGGCGGCTGCCCGCGCCTGGTCGGTCTGGGAGGCCGCGACCAGCTTCCTGCACCAGGACCCCTCGTTCATGGATGCGCACGAGGACCCGCAGTTCGCGCTGGCCTTCGCCCGCATCGAGTGCCACTACTTCGTCAACGGCGGCTTCTTCGAGGTCGAGGACCAGCTGCTGCGCGATGCCCACCGGCTGTCGGGGATTCCCGGCACGATCGTCCACGGCCGCTACGACGTGGTCTGCCCCATCGGCAATGCATGGGACCTGCACAAGGCCTGGCCGCGTGCCGACCTGCGCATCTGTCCGACCTCCGGGCACTCGGCCTTCGAGCCCGAGATCGCATCGGCCCTGGTCGAGGCGACGGACGGGTACCGGTCAGGCGAGAAGTGAGTGGTGGGGCGAGTAGTGAGGAGTGAGAGGGGGGTGCGGGGCGTCCCGGAGGGGCCTGGGGGTCAGCGGCAGGGGGTGCCGTCGGGGTTGCGGTCGACGAAGTAGAGGCCGGCGTAGAGCTTGGGGTCGATGGAGTAGCCCTCGCGGCGCTTGGTCTCCAGCCAGGCGGCGGCCTGCGCGCGCGGGATCTCGTGGACGGTGATCTGTTCGCTCTCGTCGCCGCCGCCGGCGCCCACGCGGCTGAGGTCGTGGGCGCGGACGAAGCCGATGATCTCGTTGCTCATGCCCGAGGACGACGGCCCCTCCATCAGGAACTCGATGCGCGCGGCGGACCAGCCGGTCTCCTCCAGCAGCTCGCGCTGGGCGGCCAGCGCCATGTCCTCGGCGTCGTCGAGGTCGCCGACCAGCCCCGCCGGCATTTCGATGGAGCGGCACTGCACCGGCTCCCGGAACTGTTCGACGAACACGATCCGGTCCTCGGGCGTGACCGCGACGATGATGACCGCGGCGCTGGCGTTGGTGCGCTCGGCGTACTCCCAGCGGCCCCGCCGCTTCAGGCGCAGGAAGCGGCCTTCGAACAGGGTCTCAAGCGGGGTGTCGGTCATCGGTTCGCATCCGGGTGGGGCGGGAAGGCATCGGCGACGGTGGCCACGCGCCGGCGGGTCATCGGGCCCATCCGCAGGTGGTCCATCAGGCGGTCGAGCGTTGGCCCGTCGGGCGGGCCGCGTTCGCCGGAGCCCAGCCCGTCGGCCAGCGGTGCATCGGTGGCGATCGTGGCCAGCTGGCGTGACAGGCGCGCGACATCGGCGTGCTCGGCCAGTCGCGCCGCGTGGGCCCTGGCGCCGCGCAGCCTCAGGAAGGGCACCTCGCCGCGGCGCTCCAGCAGCGCGTCGAGGCTGCCGAAGTGGGCCAGCAGCGCCGCCGCGGTCCGGGCACCGATGCCCGGGACCCCGGGGATGTTGTCGACCGGGTCGCCGACCAGGCCCAGGTAGTCCGCGATCTGGTGGGCGTGGACGCCGTAGCGGTCGAACACACCGGCATGGTCCCAGCGCTGGTTGCGGGCGTAGTCCCACTGCTCGTCGCCGTCGGCGAGCAGCTGCGAGAGGTCCTTGTCCGCCGAGATCACCAGGGCCCGCTGGCCATCGGCCCGGTTGCGGGCCATCGCCGTGCCGATCAGGTCATCGGCCTCGTAGGCGCGGTCCACCACGACCTGCAGGCCCAGCGCGTCGCAGAACGCCTGGCAGTGCCGGAACTGGCGCCGGAGCTCCTCGGGTGCCGGCTCGCGGTTGGCCTTGTAGGCGGGGTAGAGCGTGTTGCGGAAGCTGGACTCCAGCGACTCGTCGAAGGCGACCACGATGCGACGCGGCGCCTGCCGCTCCAGCAGTTCAAGGACGAACCGGGCGAAGCCGTGGACGGCGTGGGCCGGCCAGCCGTCGGCGTCGGTGAAGTCCGGCGGCATCGAGTGCCAGGCCCTGAACACGTACAGGCTGGCGTCGACGTAGTGGACCGGCTGCGCCGGACTCATTCGCCGGTCCAGTCGTCGAGCAGGTCGGCGGGATCCGGGCGCTGCCGCTCCGGCACGGCTTCGGCCGGCGTGCCGATGTGGATGAAGCCCAGCACCTGTTCGTCCGCCCCGAGGCCGAGCGCGGCGCGCACCTCCGGGTCGTAGGCGGCCCAGCCGGTGAGCCACTGCCCACCAAAGCCCATCGCCTGGGCCGCCTGCAGCAGCGCGAAGCACACCGCGCCACCGGAGAGGACCTGCTCGACCTCGGGGATGCGGTGGCCGGGCTGGATCCGCCCGATCACGGTGACCACCAGCGGTGCGAAGCCGAAGCGTTGCCGGTCCTTGTCGACGACGGCGTCGCTGGCTCCCGGGTCGCGCTGGCGGCTGCGGCGCGCCAGCAGCTCCCCCAGCCGGTGACGGGCGGCGCCCTGGATCCGGAGGAATCGCCAGGGGGTCAGCCGACCGTGGTCGGGCACGCGCACGGCCGACGCCAGCATCCGCAGCACCTGGTCGGGGCCGGGGCCCGGTTCGCCGAGCAGTCGGGAGGGGGTGGATCGGCGGGCGTCGAGCGCCTGCAGCCGCGTCAATTCCTGACCCATGACGTCAATTTCTGTTTCCCTGCGTCGAAATTGTGGGCGGCAGCTCACAAAAACCCGCCACCGGCCCGGATACGATCTGCATCGTACCCTCCGGCCGTCCTGACTGCGCGTCAAGGCGGCCTGCCGTTTGGCCGATCCGAGGTGATCGCCGTGATGACCACGCCCCCACGCACCACCGACAGCCGCAACGACAGCCCGGCCCTGCTGCTCAAGGTCCAGGCCGAAGCCCTCTCGCGCATCGCGAAGGGTTTCGCCTCGGCCCTGGACAAGGTCGACGACGTGCTGTTCGACTTCCTGCAGAAGTCCCATGGCACCGAGCAGCAGCACTACGCCGACGCCATGCGCGAGGTCCGCCGGTCGCGCGCGCGGGTCGAGGCCGACCTGATCGCCCACCTGGAGTCGGCCTTCAATGCCGTGCACCAGGGCGACCCGTTGCACGCGGAGGACACGCTGGTCGACCAGGCGCCGGGCGCGCTGAGCCTGGTCAGCGAGGACATGCTGGAGTCGCAGATCGCCGCGCGCATGCTTTCGGCGACCGTGCACCGCGACCACGCCACCGCACTGGCGGCGCTGGACCAGCGGCTGGGCTGGGTGGCCGGGCGCATCAAGCTCGACGAGGAAACCAATCCGCTGGGCCCCGCGCACATCGGCGTGGGCGTCCACGCCGCCTTCCGCGGCCTGGACATCGAGCCGGCGGCTCGGCTGGTGCTGTTCAAGCTGATCGAGCGTGAGCTGGGGCCCACCCTGGCCGCGGTCTACGACCAGGCCAACCGCCGCCTCGTCGAGGCCGGCGTGCTGCCGCACCTGCACCGCCAGGCCGACATCCAGCGCACCGCCCCGCGGGCCGCGGCGCCGCGGCGCCCGGTCGAGGACGAGCGCGCCGGTTTTCAGGACGACGGACCGGCGGCCCCGCACGGTGACCAGCCGCACCCGTCGATGCATCAGGCACGGCCGGCGGCCGGCGGCGGTCGTCCGCTGGACGCCTCCGAGCAGGCGCTGTTCTCGACCCTGAGCCAGATGCTGCAGTCCTGGCGTGCCGACCATGTGCCTTCATCGGCCCGCCGTCCCGATCCCGAGCACGCCCGGCCGCTGTCGAGCCCGGAGATGCTCTCGGTGCTGTCGCTGCTGCAGCCGGAGGTGCCGATGGGCGTGCGCCTGGCCATCGACGACCCGAACCAGTCGATCACGCAGCGGCTCAAGACCGAACTGCTGGCCAGCGCCGAGCGCCTCGGCGTCAATCCCGAGCAGGCCTGCCTGAGCCCGATGGACGAGGACGCCATCGACCTGGTCGGCATGCTGTTCGACGTGCTGCTCGACGAACGCGACCTGGTGGGGCCCGGGCGCAACCTGCTCGGCCGCCTGGTGGTGCCCTACATCAAGGTGGCCCTGCTGGACCGGCGCATGTTCCTGCGCAAGACCCACCCGGCCCGGCGGCTGCTGAACTCGCTGGCCGAGGCCTGCGAGGGCAACCAGGGCGAGACGCCGCACGATCGCGCGTTGCTCAGCAAGGCCGAGGAGGTCGTCGAGCGGCTGCTGGCGGAATTCAACGAGAACGTCGCCATCTTCAAGACGCTCGAGGAGGAGTTCCGGTCCTTCCTCGACCAGCATCGCAAGCGCGTCGAGCTGGCCGAAAAGCGCACCGCGGAGGCCCAGCGTGGCCAGGAGCGCCTGGAGTCGGCGCGAACCGCCGCGCTCTCGGCGCTGGCCGAGCGCGCCGGTGACCGCGAGCTGCGGCCGGTGATGGAGACGGTGCTGCGTCGCTACTGGGTGCACCACCTCACCGTCGTGGCGCTGCGCCACGGCGAGGCTTCCCCACAGTATGAAGCGGCCCTGCGGGCGGCCGACCTGCTCGTGTCCTGCGTGGACGCCTCCGCCGCGGGCTCGGCCTCGCTCGACGCCCTGCTGAGCAACCTCGACTCGGCGTTGGCACCGATCCTCGCGTCCTCGGGCACCACCGGCGAGGCCGCCTCGGAGCTGGTCCGCGTGCTCGAGCGCGAGCTCTCGGGCAAGCACGACGACCTGCGCCAGGCCGGTGCCGAGGAGGCTGCGGAGCAGAGCGCGGCGGCCGCCGTGGTGGCCGGCCCCGCGGACGCGTCCGGCGATGTCGCCGGCGAAGCCCGGGAACGCGACGCCGAGGCGGTCCCCGGCCTGCGCCTGGTCTCCAACCGCGACGAGCTGGAGTTCGATCCCGCCGATGCCGACCGCGTCCGCGCGCTGGCCATCGGCACCTGGGTGGAGTTCGTCGGCGAGGACGGTTCGGTGCAGCCGGCCAAGCTGTCCTGGCAGAGCCCGATCTCCTCGCGGCTGCTGTTCGTCAACCGTCGGGGTGGGCGGCTGTGCGTCGCTTCCGCCGAGGAACTCGCCGCGATGATGCGCCAGGACCGCCTGCGCATCCGCGCGGTGAACACCGCCTTCGAGCGCGCGATGCACCAGGTCCTGGGCAAGCTCAAGGAGTCCGGCCAGGGCTGACCCACCGGCCCTCGCCACCGCCCGGCGGCGTGCTAGCATCGCCGCGAAGGACGGTTCCGGGGAGGGGTCCGTGGCAACCACGATCGTGGCGCTGAAGGAGTTGGCGGAGGGCGAGCGTCGCGTGGCGCTGACGCCGGAGACCGCTCGGAAGTTCCGGTCCGCGGGGGCCGCGGTGGCCATCGAGGCCGGGATCGGCACCGGCTCGCATTTTCCCGATTCGACCTATGAAGGGGTCGCCATCCTGGACGCCTCCGCGGCGCCGGCCCGGGCCGATGTCCTGCTGTGCGTCCAGCCACCTGGGGCCGAGGTGCTCAAGGGGCTGCGGCCCGGAAGCGTCGTGGTCGGCATGCTGGCGCCGCACCGGGGCGACGACCGCATCCGTTTGATGCGCGAGCGTGGCGTGTCGGCGTTCTCGATGGAGCTGCTGCCGCGGACCACGCGGGCGCAGTCGATGGACGTGCTGTCCTCGCAGGCGGGCATGGCCGGCTACAAGGCGATGCTGATCGCCGCCACCCTGGCCCCGCGCTTCTTTCCCATGCTCACCACCGCCGCGGGCACCATCCGACCCAGCAAGGTCCTGGTGATCGGAGCCGGCGTGGCCGGCCTGCAGGCCATCGCCACGGCACGCCGCCTGGGGGCGCAGGTGGAAGGTTTCGACGTGCGTCCGGAGACGCGCGAGCAGATCCAGTCGCTGGGTGCGCGCTTCCTCGACCTGGGGGTCAGTGCGGCCGGCGAGGGCGGCTACGCGCGCGAACTGACCGCCGAGGAGCGGCAGGCGCAGCAGGACCGGCTGGCCGAGCACCTGCGCGGCATCGACGTGGTGGTGACCACCGCTGCCGTGCCGGGGCGGGCGGCACCGAGGATTCTCACCGCCGCGATGGTCGGCGGCATGAAGGCCGGCAGCGTCGTGGTCGACCTGGCCGCCGAGAGCGGGGGCAACTGCGAACTCACCCGGCCCGGCGAAACCGTCGTGCACGGCGGCGTGAGCATCGACGGCCCGACCGGCCTGGCATCGATGGGCTCGGTGCACGCCAGCGAGATGTATGCGCGCAACCTTTTCAACTTCGTCTCGTTGATGCTGCGCGACGGCGAGCTGGAGATCGACTTCGACGACGACCTGGTCGCCGGCAGCTGCCTGGTCCACGACGGCCGCATCCACCACGCCGCCACTCGCGAACGGCTCGGGGAGGCCGACCGATGATCGACGGATTCCTGGCCCTCTACATCTTCCTGCTGGCGGCGGTCGCCGGCTACGAGATCATCGGACGGGTCCCGGTGATCCTCCACACGCCGCTGATGTCGGGCTCGAACTTCGTCCACGGCATCGTGCTCATCGGCGGCATCATCGTCCTGGGCCACGCCGACACGACGCTGGAGAAGGTGATCGGCTTCATCGGCGTGGTCATGGGCGCGGGCAACGCCGCCGGCGGCTACGTGGTGACCGAGCGGATGCTCGACATGTTCAAGTCCAGCCGCAAGCCCGGGGGTGGGGCATGAGCGCCTGGCTGCCGGTGCTGGCGAAGTCCGGCTACCTCGTCGCCACCGTGCTCTTCATCTTCGGGCTCAAGCGCATGGCGTCGCCGGTGACCGCCCGCAGCGGCATCCGCTGGGCGGGGCTGGGCATGCTGGTGGCGACGGCGGCGGCGCTGATCACCCTCACGCCCGACCCCGACGCCCTGCTGGGGGTCAAGAACCTCGAGCTGATCCTGCTGGGCATCGCCGTGGGTGGCGTGCTGGCCTGGGTCTCGGGCAAGCGCGTGGCCATCACCGACATGCCTCAGATGGTCGCGCTGTACAACGGCCTGGGTGGCGGTGCGGCCGCGGCGATCGGCGCGGTCGAGCTGGCCAACTTCTCCCAGCCCGGCGCGGCCTCCCCGGGCCTGACCATCCTGGTCCTGGCGACGCTGGGTTCGCTGATCGGCGCGGTGGCGCTGACCGGCTCGATCATCGCCTGGGCCAAGCTCGACGGACGCCTCGACCGCCGCTTCGTGTTTCCGGGTCAGCAGGCCTTCAACGCCGTCATCGCCCTGGTCGCGGTCGTGCTGGGCGTGATGACGGTGGTGTGGCTGCAGCAGCCGGTGATCATCGGCTTCTTCGTCACCGCACTGGCGCTCGGCGTGCTGATGACGCTGCCGATCGGCGGCGCCGACATGCCGGTGGTCATCTCCCTGTACAACGCGCTCACCGGCCTGGCCGTCGCCTTCGAGGGCTTCGTGCTGCAGAACGAGGCGCTGATCATCGCCGGTACCGTGGTCGGTGCGGCCGGCACCATGCTGACCCGCCTGATGGCCAAGGCGATGAACCGTTCGCTGGCCAGCGTCCTGTTCGGCAGCTTCGGTGGTGGGGCGGCGGGTGCGGAGATCGGTGGCGCCCAGAAGCCGATCGAGGCCGGCGACGTGGCGGCGATGATGGGCTATGCCGAGCGGGTGGTGATCGTGCCGGGCTACGGCATGGCCGTGGCCCAGGCGCAGCACAAGATCTGGGAGCTGACCCAGCAGCTGGTCGCGCGCGGGGTGAAGGTCCGCTTCGCCATCCACCCGGTGGCCGGTCGCATGCCCGGGCACATGAACGTGCTGCTGGCCGAAGCCGGCGTGCCCTACGACCTGATCGCCGACATGGACGACATCAACCCCGAGTTCCCCAACACCGACGTGGCGCTGGTGATCGGGGCCAACGACGTGGTCAACCCGGTGGCGAAGACCGACCCGGCCAGCCCGATCTACGGCATGCCGATCCTGGACGTGTCGATGGCGAAGAACGCGATCGTGATCAAGCGCGGCAAGGGCACCGGCTTCGCGGGAATCGAGAACGCGCTGTTCTATGCCGACAACACGCGGATGCTGTACGGCGACGGGGCCGAGGCGGCCGCCCAGCTGGTGGCCGAGCTCAAGTCGCTCGACGGCGGGCACTGAGGCCGGCCAGCGCCGCGGCGGCGACCAGCGCCAGCCAGACCAGGGCGAAGTCCAGCGGCGCGTGGGCCAGACGGGTGATCGACCAGGCATGGTGTGCACCGATGCGCAGCATCGACTCGCCCAGCGCCAGGCCCATGTAGGGGCCGACCGCGGCCGCGGCCATCACCCAGTTCGCCAGCAGCCAGGTGGCCGCCACCGTCGCCGCGGCCAGCGCCGCCGCCGCCCGGCCCGGCGGGAAGCGCACCAGGCGCAGCAGCAGCACCGCGTCGGCGGCCGCGACCAGCGCCATCCAGCCCGCCGCCTGGCCCAGGGCGGTGCCCAGCGCGCCCCAGACCGCGCCCACGCCCAGGGTGCCGGCCAGGCAGGCGAGTGCGGCGGTGAGGACGTGGCCGGCGCCGGGTGGGTGGCGGGGAGGGGGCATGGCGGGTCGGTGCGGTTCGGGCGGCCTGCAGTCTAGCCGCTGGGCGGCCGCGCGATACAATGCACGCACGCCCAATCGTGATGCCGTCCCGATGTACAGCCGCACCAGCGAGCCCGTGCGCTTCGAGCGCGACTGCCCCGCCGTCCTGGTCCCCCAGGGCGAGCAGGTGACCCTGCCCGCCGGCAGTGTCGGCTACATCACCCAGGCGCTGGGCGGCAGCTTCACCGTCTTCGTCGAGGGCAACCTGTTCCGCATCGCCGGCGGCGACGCCGATGCGATCGGCAAGGAGCCGGTCGCCGCGCCCGAACTGCCCGATGGCGCCGGCGACGGTGACGTCGAAGCGCTGGTGTGGAAGCAGCTGCGGACCTGCTTCGACCCGGAGATTCCGATCAACGTCGTCGAGCTGGGGCTGATCTACGAGTGCGAGCTGGGCCGCAACCCCGAGGGCGATCGCATGGTCTCGATCCGCATGACCCTCACCGCCCCGGGCTGCGGGATGGGCGAGATCCTGGTCGACGACGTCCGCAGCAAGGTGGAGATGATCCCGACCATCGCCGAGGCCGATGTCGAGCTGGTGTTCGATCCGCCCTGGAACCAGTCGATGATGTCGGAGGCGGCCCGGCTCGAGACCGGGATGCTCTAGTCCCCACCCCATTGACGGGCGCGTTCCGGGCTTGCTAGCTTCGAGCGTCGGCGGCGGTCCCGGAGGGGGATCCAGGACGCCCCGGCACCCGCCCGTCGCTGCCGTCCCGGACCGCGTTCCGGGGAGGCGTCGTGGGCACGTACCCGGTGGCCCGGCCACCGCGCTCACACTTCTCAGGGGAACACCACTCGTGACAACCATTCTTCCGCTTCGCAAGGGCGTCCTTGCGGCCGCGCTCGCCGCCGCCTGCGTGACAGGCCCCGCCTTCGGCGTCGAACGCGACGCCGCCGCTCCGGCCATCGAGGCGACCGCCAGCGCCGGCCACGGCCAGTTCATCATCCGCTACCGCGACGGCGCCATCGAGGGTCGCAGCCAGCGTGCCATGGACCAGCACCTGCAGAGCGTGGGCCGCGGCTTCGGTGTGCGCCCGGCGCACGTGCGCCCGATGGCGCTCGGGGCGGAGGTGTTCCGCATCGACCGCAGCCTGGATGCGCGCCAGGCCGAGGCCTTCATGGCCGAGCTGCGCCGCAACCCGGCCGTGGAGTGGGTCGAGGTCGACGCGCTGATGCAGCCGACCTTCGTCCCGAACGATCCAATCTACAGCTCCAACCAGTGGCACTACTTCGACACCCCGGCCGGCGTCAGCCTGCCCCCGGCCTGGGACATCAGCACCGGAACCGGCGTCGTGGTGGCGGTGATCGACACCGGCGTGGCCGACCACCCGGACATGCAGACGACCCTGGTGGCCGGCTACGACTTCATCTCCGACGCCACCCGCGCCCGAGACGGCGACGGCCGCGACCCCGACCCGACCGACGAGGGTGACTGGCGCACGGCCAACCAGTGCGGTGCCGGCGTCGGCGCCGCCAACAGCTCCTGGCACGGCACCCACGTCGCCGGCACGGTGGCGGCCGACACCAACAACGGCATCGGCGTCGCCGGCGTGGCCTTCGACGCCCGCGTGCAGCACCTGCGCGCCCTGGGTGCGTGCGGCGGCACGGTGTCCGACATCGCCGATGCGATCATCTGGGCCGCCGGTGGCGACGTCCCCGGCGTTCCCGAGAACCTGACCCCGGCCGACGTCATCAACCTCAGCCTGGGCGGCTCCGGCCCCTGCGGCCCGACCTACCAGGCCGCCATGGACGTCGCCCACGCCAACGGCGCCGTGGTGGTCGTGGCCGCGGGCAACTCCAACGCCGACGTCGCCAACTTCCGTCCGGCGAACTGCGACAACGTCATCTCCGTGGGCTCCACCACCAACCAGGCGCAGCGCTCGGGCTTCTCGAACTGGGGCGCGGGCATCCACCTGTCCGCACCGGGCTCGACGATCGCCTCGCTGGGCAACGCGGGCACGACCGTCCAGGCCGCCCCGAACTACGTCGCCAAGAGCGGCACCTCGATGGCCGCCCCGCACGTCGCCGGCGTGGCCGCGCTGGTGATCGCCGCTTCCGAGGACACGCTCACGCCCGACGAGGTCAAGCGCATCCTGGTCAACACGACCAAGCCCTTCGCCGCCAACCCCAACTGCACCTGGTACTGCGGCTCGGGCATCCTCGACGCCAATGCCGCGGTGCGTGTGGCCGCCGGGCTCGACGAGCTGCCCGACGACCCGCCGCCGCCGCCGCCGCCGCCGCAGCCGCCCGAACTGGTCGTGTTGCAGAACGGGGTGCCGGTGACCGGCCTGTCGACCCCGTCGTTCGGCGACCGCACCTTCTCGCTGGTGGTCCCTGCCGGCGCCACCAACCTGCGCTTCCAGATGTCGGGTGGCACCGGTGACGCCGACCTGCACACCCGCTTCGGTGCGGTGCCGACCTCGACGCTGTGGGACTGCCGGCCCTACCTGGACGGCAACAACGAGACCTGCACGGTGGCCTCGCCGCAGGCGGGCACCTGGTACGCGATGATCAACACCTTCCAGCCGTACGCGGGGGTGTCGCTGGTCGCCAGCTACGACCTGATCCTCGGCCCCGAGGCGCTGGCAGGCTCGTCCTCGGGCATGCGCATGCGCCCGCGGCACACCCTGACCTGGACCGGTGGCGAGAGCGCCATCGAAGTCCACCGCAACGGTGCGGTGATCCACGCCGGCACCAACACCGGCACCTGGTCGGGCATCCACAACGCCGCCAGCGGCCCGGCCACCTACCGCGTCTGCGACGCCGGCACCAGCGACTGCAGCAACGAGGTGACGCTCAACTGAGTCCGACACCCCGTCGTTCCAGTCTTCGGGAGCCCGGCCTGTGCCGGGCTCCCGTCGTTTGACCTCCCTGAACGAAATCCGACGTTCAACTTCGGGTCGGCCTCTGCTAGGTTCGACTGGCCATCACGAAAGGGGAAGGGAAGATGAGAATCAGGAAGGATGGCCGGCGGATGGGGAATCCGCTGGTCGTGGCATGTTCGCTGGCGCTTGCGATCGCCAGCTCGTCGGCGGTGGTTGCCGGCCCGGTCGACCGTCATCTGGCGACGCTTGAGAACCAGCTGGAAGTCCAGCAGGAGCGCCACCAGCGCTTCATCGTCTCCGCCAGCGCGGGCGTGCGCATCGCGGGCCTGGAGGCGGCGCTGGGCCAGGCCGTGCTGCAGGCGGTCGGAGGCGGTTCGGCACCGGCGGTGCGCGGTGCGCGGATGGCCGCCGACACGCCGACGGTCAGCCACCTGCGCACCGGTGCCCTGGGGTTCCAGGTCGTGACCGTCTCCCGGGCCCTGGACGCCGCGGAAACCGCACGCTTCATCGATGCCGCCCAGGCGCAGCCGGGCATCCGTCATGTCGAGCCCGACGCCCGCATGCAGGCCTTGTTTGAGCCCGATGACGAGTTCTACGGCGACCAGTGGCACTACTTCGAGCCCACGGGTGGCGTGAACCTTCCTCCGGCGTGGCAGCGTTCCACCGGCGATGGTGTCGTCGTCGCCGTGCTCGACACCGGCTACGTCGCCCATGGCGACCTCGTGGCGAACCTCGCCTCGGTCGGCTACGACTTCATCGCCGACCCCGACGTGTCCCGCAAGCCGGCGGGCCGCAGCGCCGATGCCTTCGACCCGGGCGACTGGCACAACGGCGAGTGCAACATCTTCAACATCCCGCAGGCCAGCAGCTGGCACGGCACCCACGTCGCCGGCACCGTGGCCGCGGTGACCGACAACGGCATCGGTGTCGCCGGCGTGGCCCCGGACGCGCAGATCCTGCCGGTCCGCGTGCTCGGAAAGTGCGGTGGCTTCCTGTCCGACATCGCCGACGGCATCGTGTGGGCGGCTGGCGGTGAGGTCCCGGACGTGCCGGACAACCCGAACCCGGCGCAGGTCATCAACATGAGCCTGGGCGGCAGCGGCGCGTGTGGCGCGGTCTACCAGGCCGCGATCGACTTCGCGGTCGGCGAGGGCACCACGGTCGTGGTGGCGGCGGGCAACAGCAACGGCAACGTCTCCAACGCCCGTCCGGCGAACTGCGACGGCGTCATCGCCGTGGCCTCCAACACCCGCGCCGGCGCCCGTTCGGGCTTTTCGAACTTCGGCGATCGCGTCGACATCACCGCACCGGGTTCGGGCGTGCTCTCGACCGTCGACGAAGGCCTGGAAGGGCCGGAGGGCGACGACTACGCCGCCTACGGCGGCACCTCGATGGCGGCGCCGCACGTGGCCGGCATCGTGGCCCTGATGAAGGCTGCGGCGGAGACGCCGCTGTCGCCGGCCGAGGTCGAGTCGATCCTCAAGGACACCGCGCGTCCACTGGTGGTGCCCGAGACCTGCCCGGGTGGCTGCGGCGCCGGCATCGTCGATGCCAATGCCGCGGTCGCGGTGGCCCAGGGCGAGGAGCCGCCGCCGCCGCCGGAGGTGCCCGAGCCGCCGCCGCCGACCCCGCTGGAGCGGGGCGTGCCGGTCACCGGTCTGGCGGCCGCCACCGACGAGGAGCTGCGCTTCCTGCTGGAGGTGCCCGAGGACGTGTTCGACCTGGTCATCACGATCAGCGGCGGCACCGGCGATGCCGACCTCTACGTCCGCTACGGCGCGCCGGTCTTCGAGAGCCTGTGGGACTGCCGGCCCTGGGACATCGGCAACGACGAGATCTGCAGCTTCCCCGAGCCCGAGGCCGGTGACTGGTACGTCAGCCTGTTCGCCTTCGAGAGCTTCGAGGGCGTGACCCTGCTGGCGGACTGGAGCGACGAGCCGCCGCCGCCGCCGCCGCCGCCGGCACCGCTCGAGAACGGCGTCCCGGTGACGGGGCTTTCCGGTGCGGTCGACAGTCAGGTCTTCTTCGTCATCGACCTGCCGGAAGGGTCCAGCGAGTTGCTCGTGCAGATGTCGGGAGGGACCGGTGATGCCGACCTCTATCTCCGGCAGGGCGCGCTTCCGACGCCGGCGGACTGGGACTGCCGTCCGTTCCGTTTCGGCAACAACGAGGAGTGCTTCGTCGAGGACCCGGAGCCGGGCGAGTGGTTCGTCATGGTCGATGCCTTCAGCGCCTACACCGGCGTCACCCTGGTGGCGAGCTGGCTGGAGCCGGGTGGTCCCACGAACCTGGCGCTGACGGTGGAGGGCATGCGCATGCGCACCCGCCATCACCTCAGCTGGGAGGATGGGGCGGAATCCATCGACATCTACCGCAACGGCAGTCTGGTCCACTCCGGCCCCAACACCGGACAGTGGTCGGGCGGCATCCTCACCCCGGGCTCGGCGAGCGCCGAGTACCAGGTCTGCGATGCAGGCACCAGCAGCTGCTCCGAGGTGGTGTCCAGCGACTGAGCCGGACTGCGGCACGCGTGAAGCAGCGAGGGCCCGGCCATGCCGGGCCCTCGTCGCTTCAGATGCCCTCGAAGCGGTTGGCGGCGACGTTCTTGCGCACCCGTGCCGGGTCCCAGATGCGGCCGTTCATGGCGATGTAGACCCCCGGGGGCAGGCTCTGGACCGCACCCACGGCGGTGCCGATGTTGAACTCGGCATCCGAGCCGCGGAACCGGGCCGGGTTCAGGGCCCCGGTGAGGACGATGGTCCGGTCGGGCACGTCGGAGAGCACCCGCGCGGTGTCGACCATGCTGTCGGTGCCGTGGGTGATCAGCACGTGCCGGGCCGGCTGGGCCAGGATCGCCGAACGGATCAGGGCCCGGTCCCCGTCGGTGAGGTGCAGGCTGTCCTTGCGCAGGATCGGCACCACCTGGAAGCGGAACGCGACCCCCAGCTCCTCGAGGATGCGCCCGATCTGCGGCTCACCGATCTGGTAGTCGGACTTGTCGTCGAAGTAGATCTTGTCGATGGTGCCACCGGTGGTGACGACGCACAGCTGGTCCATGACGTAGGGGCCGAGGGGCAGGGCGCAGGATTATACGCCGCCGGCGCTGCGGCGCCGGTACCGCGCGGCGATGGCGTCCCAGGCGGCGGCCACGACGACCGCGCAGGCCAGGCCGGCCTCGGCCAGCCCGAGCCACAGCGCCCCCGGCGTGGTCCAGGCCTCCATGACGCCGTGGCTGAAGTACAGCAGGCTGGCCACGCCGGCCCAGAACGCCGCGCTGCGGCGACCGAACACGCCCAGCGCCAGGCCCGGCAGCGCCGGCACCAGCATCGCGCCCAGCACCAGACCCGGCGGCAGCACCGTGGGCGGCAGCAGCCACAGGTACCAGGCCGAAAGCAGCACGGCGATGGCCGCCAGCAGCAGCACCGACAGTCCCTGCGCGCGGCTCACGACCGACCCTCCAGTGCCCGGCAGGTGATTGCCAGCCGGCGCCCCAGCGCCTGCGCCAGCGCCCGCTCGTCGGCGTCCAGCGTCGGGTCGTCGTTCTGTCCGGCGACGTGGCTGGCGCCGTAGGGCGTCCCGCCCCCGCGCGTGCTCGACAGGGCCGGCTCGGTGTAGGGGATGCCCAGCAGCAGCATGCCCTGGTGCAGCAGGGGCACCATCATCGACAGCAGGGTGGACTCCTGTCCGCCATGCATCGAGGCGGTCGAGGTGAACACCGCCGCGGGCCGGCCAACCAGCCCGCCGGAGGCCCAGACGTCGCCGAGCCCGTCGAGGAAGTGCTTCACCGGCGCGGCCATGTTGCCGAAGCGCGTCGGGCTGCCCAGCGCCAGGCCGGCGCAGGCGTCGAGGTCCTCCCGGCTGACGTAGGGCGCGCCGTCCTCGGGCTCGGGCGGCGCGGCCGTGCGGGTGGTCACCGCCACCGGCGGGATGCTCCGCAGGCGCGCGCGGGCGCCGTCCACGGATTCGACGCCGCGGGCGATCTGGCGGGCCAGGTTGGCCACCGAGCCGCCACGGCTGTAGTAGAGCACCAGGATCTCGGACATCGGCGCAGGGTACCGGTTTGGCGGTGACGGGTGAATGCAGCCGGGTGTCGCGCTGGGGTAGTCTCGCCGCATGTCGATCGCCGCCCGCCTCAGCCAGGCCTGGAACACCGAGCGGCGCGAGCGTGTCCTCGCGCTGTCGCGCTACCTGTGGAAGCGCTTCCTGGAGGACCGCTGCTTCGAGACCGCCGGCGCGCTGAGCTACACGACCGTCTTCGCCCTGGTCCCGCTGACCGCGGTGGCGTTGGCGGTGCTCTCCGCGTTCCCGGTGTTCGGCACCTGGACCTCGGCGCTGATCGAGTTCGTGTTCACCAACTTCGTGCCCGAAGCGGCCCGTGCGGTGGAAGCCTACATCCTGGATTTCGCCGGCGGTGTCGGCGGCCTGACCATCGCCGGCGTGTCGGCCCTGCTGCTGGCGGCCCTGCTCACCCTGGGCGGCATCGAAAGCACGTTCAACCGCATCTGGCGGGTCCCCAGGGCCCGTCCGCCGGTGACCCGCGTGCTGGTGTACTGGACGCTGCTGACCCTGGGCACGCTGCTGATCGCCGCGGTGTTCGGCTTCACCTCCTACCTGGCGGCCACGCAGCTGGTGCCGGGGGCGGAGGCGCTGGGTGCGGGCCGGGGCCTGCTGCGGCTGCTGCCGCCGGCGATGACGCTGGCCGCCTTCGCCCTCGCCTTCATTGTGGTCCCCAACCGGCGCGTGGCCTGGCGGCACGCGCTGGCCGGCGCGCTGCTGGCCACGGTGCTCTTCGAGCTGGTGAAGCTGGGCCTGACCCTGTACCTGCGCAACGTGCCGACCTACCAGCAGCTGTACGGCACCCTGGCGGTGATCCCGATCTTCCTGCTCTGGGTGTATCTGAGCTGGGTCTCGATCCTGCTGGGCGCCTCGCTGGCGGCCTCGCTGTCGGGCTTCCGCTACCGGCCGCGCGGACTCCGGCTGGGCCAGGACCAGGAGCTGTACGGCATGCTGCGCCTGCTGGCGCGGTTTCGCGATGCCTACCGCAGCGGCGCGCTGCTGCACTTTTCCGACCTGCAGGCGGTCGAACCACTGGTGTCCGACGACGCGCTCAGCGCCATGCTCGGGCGGCTGGTCGACCACGGCGCGGTCCGGCGCGAGGAGACCGGCGGCTGGATGCTCGCGCGCGACCTCGATCACCTGGTCTTCGCACGCCTGTACGATGATGTCGGGCTGCGGCTGCCGGTGGGGCGCCTGTCGCCGCCCCTGGCCGACGATCCCACCGGCGCCAGCGCCCTGCGCGCACTCGAGCGGCTGCGTGCACCGCTCAAGGACACACTCGACCTGACCGTCGGCGAGCTGCTCGCCGGCCCGGAGAAGACCCGATGACGCCGATCACCCGGACCCCGACCCTCGTCCTGGCCCTGGCCCTGCTGGCTGCCTGCGGGGCGCCCGACGCGCCCGAGGCCGCCGCGCCGGGCTCGGCGGCGGAGCCTGCGGCGGCCGGGGGCACGGTCGCCGGCGCGGACGACGCTGCCGCGCCGGGACCGTCGCTGTCGGTGCAGACGCTCGACGACGGCCGTTTCGATCTGGCGGCGCAGCGCGGCAACTGGGTGGTGGTGAACTTCTGGGCGACCTGGTGTGCGCCCTGCCTCAAGGAGATCCCCGACCTCTCCGGCCTGCACGATGCCCGCGAGGACCTGATGGTGATCGGCCTGGCCTACGAGGACATCGGCGAGGCGGAGATGCGCGACTTCCTCGACAACCGGGTCACGGCCACCTATCCGGTGGCCATCCTCGACCCCTACGCCGAACGGCCCGCAGGCGACTTCGACACCCCGCGCGGGCTGCCGATGACCTACCTGATCGACCCCGAGGGCCGCATCGCCCGACGCTTCCTCGGCCCGGTCACCTCCGGGGACATCGAGGAGGCCATCGCCGAGGCCCTGGCCGGCTGATCCGTCCTCAGTCGTCGGCGGCGTTGATCGGGCGCAGCGTCGTGCCGTAGGCCTCCCGTGCCGGCGGCCCGTCGAGTGCGGGCAGCTGGATCGGCTGGTCCTCGACCTCGCGCGGTGGCAGCTGTTCCAGCAGGTGTCCCAGCAGGGCCAGGCGGCCGGAGCGCTTGTCGTTGTAGTCGACCAGCGTCCAGGGCGCCCAGGCGGTGTGCGTGGCCTCGAGCATGCGGTCCCGGGCGTGGCCGTAGTCGCGGTAGCGGCTGCGCGCCTCAAGGTCGACCGGCGACAGCTTCCAGCGTCGCAGCGGGTCGGCGGCGCGGCGCGCGAAGCGCCGCTCCTGCTCGACCTGGTCCACGCACAGCCAGTACTTGTGCAGCCGGATGCCGCTTTCCACCAGCGACCGCTCGAACATCGGCGCCTCGCGCAGGAAGGCCTCGTACTCGGCCGTGCTGCAGTAGCCCATCACCCGTTCCACGCCGGCACGGTTGTACCAGCTGCGGTCGAAGACCACGAACTCGCCGGCGGCGGGCAGGTGGGCGGTGAACCGCTGGAAATACCACTGGCTGCGCTCGCGGTCGGTGGGCTTGGGCAGGGCGACCACGTGGACCTGGCGCGGGTTCATGCGCTCGGTGATGGCGTTGATGGTGCCGCCCTTGCCCGCGGTGTCACGCCCCTCCAGCACCACGACCAGGCGTTCGCCGGTGGCCTGGAGCCAGCGCGCGAGGTGGTTGAGCTCGACCTGCAGGCCTTCCAGGGCCTGCGCGTAGGCCTTTCGCTTCATCGGTGACTCCGGGGCCGGTGGAGTGGGCAGTGTGCCTCAGTCGCCGCGGGTGAGCAGCGCCAGTTCGTCGGCCTGGTGCTCGGCGGTCAGGCGATCGACGAGCTCGTCGAGCGCCCCGTCGATGATCTCCGGCAGACGGTACAGCGTCAGGCCCTCGACCCGGTGGTCGGTGATGCGGCCCTGCGGGAAGTTGTAGGTGCGGATGCGCTGGCTGCGGTCGCCACTGCCGACCTGCAGCCGTCTCGACTCGGCCTGCTCGGCGGCCTGCCTGGAGCGGGCCTCGTCGGCCAGGCGGGCGGCGAGCAGCGACAGGGCCCGAGCGCGGTTCTTGTGCTGGCTGCGCTCGTCCTGGCATTCCACCACCATGCCCGAGGGCAGGTGGGTGATGCGGATGGCCGAGTCGGTCTTGTTCACGTGCTGCCCGCCGGCGCCGGAGGCCCGGAAGGTGTCGATGCGCAGGTCGGCATCGCGGAGCTCGACGTCGCCGATCGCCTCGAGCTCGGGCAGGATGGCCACGGTCGCAGCCGAGGTGTGGATGCGGCCCTGGGACTCGGTGGCCGGGACCCGCTGAACCCGGTGCGTGCCGGACTCGAACTTCAGCCGCGAGTACGCGCCGCGGCCCTCGATGCGCGCCACGACCTCGCGGAAGCCGCCGTGCTCGCCCTCCGAGGCCGACAGCACCTCGACCTGCCAGCGCCGCGATTCCGCGTAGCGGCTGTACATGCGGAACAGGTCGCCGGCGAAGATCGCCGCCTCGTCACCGCCGGTGCCGGCGCGGATCTCCAGGAACAGGTTGGCGTCGTCGCGCGGGTCCACCGGAACCAGCAGCAGGCCCAGCTCGTGCTCCAGCCGCTCCACACGTGTGCGGGCGTCGGGCAGCTCCAGCTCGGCCAGCTCGCGCAGCTCCGGGTCGGCCAGCATGCCGCGCGCCGCCTCCAGGTCCGAGCGGGCGCCCGCGTAGGCGGCCAGCGCGTCCACCACCGGCTGCAGCTGGGCGTATTCGCGGTTGAGGTCGCGGAAGCGGGTGTTGTCGGCGACCACGTCGGGCTCGGCCAGCAGCCGCCCGACCTCCTCGTGACGCTCGGCCAGGGCATCAAGCTTTCGGCGCAGGCTCTCGAGCATCGGCCTCCGTGTCCTTGTCGTGGGTGAGCAGGCGCCCGGCGTGGCGCAGCAGCTCGCTGTCGCCCTCCAGCGCCGCCCGCCGCAGCGCCACGGTCGGGGCGTGCAGCAGCTTGTTGGTGAGGCCGTTGGCGAGCTGTTCGAGCACCGCCTCCGGGTCGCGGCCGGCGTGCAGCTGCTGCAGGGCCCGCTGCAGGGCCAGGTCGCGGAACTGCTCGCTGCGCCGGCGCAGGTCCTTGAGCACGTCCTGGCGGTGCGCGCCCTGCCACCAGGCCATGAAGTGCTCGACCTGCAGGTCGATGATGGTTTCCGCAGCGATCGCCGCCTCGCGCCGCGATCGACGGTTCTCCTCGATGGCCTGCTCGAGGTCGTCGACGGTGTAGAGGTAGACGTCGTCGAGCTTCGCCACGCTGGGCTCCACGTCGCGGGGAACGGCCAGGTCGAGCATGAACATCGGCCGGTGGCGGCGCTGGCGAAGCGCCTCCCGGACGGTGGACTCCAGCAGCACCGGCGTGCGCGAGGCGGTCGCGGAGATCACCACGTCGGCCTCGGCAAGGTGGCGGGGCAGCTCGGCGAGCGGCAGCGCGTAGCCGCCGAACCGGCTGGCCAGCGCCTGGGCGTGGTCCAGCGTGCGGTTGGCCACCAGCAGGCGCCGGGCCCGGGCATCGACCAGGTGCCGGGCCGCCAGTTCGATCGTTTCGCCGGCGCCCACCAGCATCACCGTGGCCTGGTCGAGCTCGGCGAAGACCTGCTGGGCCAGGCGCACGCCGGCGAAGGCCACCGACACCGGGTGGGCGCCGATGCGGGTGTCGGTGCGCACGCGCTTGGCGACCGAGAAGCACTGCTGGAACAGGCGGTCGAGCCCGGTCTTCATCGCCGAGGCCTCGCGGGCCATCGACCAGGCTTCCTTGACCTGCCCGAGGATCTGCGGCTCGCCCAGCACCATGGAATCCAGGCCGGTCGCGACCCGGAACAGGTGCCGGACCGCGGCGGCGTCGACGTGCTGGTAGAGGTAGTCGCGCAGCACCGGCTCGCCCAAGCCGTTGTGGGTCGCCAGCCAGGTGATCGCGGCCTCGGCGCCGCCGTCCTCGACCCGCGCATACAGCTCGGTCCGGTTGCAGGTCGACAGCAGGGCGGCCTCCTGCACCCCGGGCACGCCCAACAGCTCCCGCAGGGCCACGGGTGCCCGTTCGCCGTCGAAGGCGACGCGTTCACGCAGCGAGACCGGAGCGGTCTGGTGGTTGAGCCCTAGGGCGATCAGCGCCATGCGGAGTGGTGGGGTTCGGGTAAGCTTCGGCATCAATGCGGGCATCGACGTGCGAATTCTACCGTTACCGGGCGCGGACTCCATGACCAGGCTCAAGTCCGGGGCGATCCTGCTCGCCGTGGCGATGCTGTGGCCGGTGGCGCCGACGGCCGCCGGCGAGGACCCGCTCGAGGCGCTGATGGCGGGTGAGTTCGCGCTGCAGACCGGTGACCTCGATGCCGCCGCGGCTCGTTTCCTTGCCGCGGCCCGGGCCTCGGACGACCCGGCGATGGCCGAGCGGGCCGCCCAGGTGGCGGTGGCTGCCGGGGACGACGCCCGGCTGGCGGCGGCGTTCTCGCGCTGGCGCGCCCTGGACCCCGACGCCCCGGGACTGCATGCGCTCTCGGCGCGCCACCACCTGCAGCGGGGGCGCGCCGAGCCGGCGTTGCGTGCGCTGGTCGAGCTGCTGGATGCCCGCGGCGTGGATGCCGTGGGCACGGTGCTCCAGGCGCTGGCGTCGGCCCCGCAGCCCACGGTCGCGGCCCAGGTGCTCGAAGGCCTGCTGGACCGGGATGCACTGCCGCCCGAGCTGCAGGCGTGGATGGCCTTCGGGGGGCTGGCCCAGCGGCTTGGCGACCCGGCGCTGATGGAGCGCATCGTCGCGGCGACGGTGGAGCGATTCCCCGACGAGCCGCGCGCCTGGCTGCTGCAGGCCGCGCAGTTGCGCAACCTGGGTCGTGCGGAGGAGGCTTTCGAGGCGATCGGGCGGGCGCTCGAGGCGGCACCGGAGGACACCGGCCTGCGCACGGCTGCCGCCGGCGAGCTCGAGCGGCTGGGCCGCGGCAGCGACGCGGCGCGGGTGCTGGCCGAAGGCCCGCAGGACGATGCCCTGTTCGCCACCCGCGCGGCCTATCTGGCCCGCGCCGGGGACCGCGAGGGGCTTTCGGCGCTGGCCGCGGAACTGGAGCTGGCCCTGGACGGCGGGGAAGCCCGCCCCGCCGCCCGTCTGCTGCTGGGTCAGGTGTCGGAGTACCTGGGTCGCTTCGAGCAGGCGCTGGGGTGGTACCGCAGCATCCCGCCCGGTGCCGGTCGGGCCCGGGCGAGCCTGCGCGAGGCGCGGGTGCTGGCCTCGATGACGCGCATCGACGATGCGATCGGGGTGCTGCGTGAGCTGCAGCTGGTGGAGTCGGTCGACGGGGAGTCGGTGCGGGACGCCTACCTGTTCGAGGCCGAGCTGCTGCAGCGGGACGGCCGCCCGATCGAGGCGCTGTCGGCCTACGGGCGGGGGCTGGACATCTTCGAGGACGATCCCGCCCTGCTGTACGCGCGGGCCCTGGCCTGGGCGCAGGCCGACCGGGTCCGCGCCGCCGAGGACGACCTGCGGCGGCTGCTGGCGATCGAGCCCGACAGTCCGGCGGTCCTCAATGCCCTGGGCTACACGCTGGCCGACCGCACCGACCGGCACGAGGAGGCGCTGGGCTATATCCAGCGGGCGCTGGCGCTGGACCCGGACAACCCGGCCATCATCGATTCGATGGGCTGGGTGCTGTACCGGCTGGGGCGCCACGACGAGGCGCTGGAGCATCTGGAGCGGGCCTGGCGCCTGCTGCCCGACCCGGAGGTCGGGGCGCACCTGGGCGAAGTCCTGTGGGTGGTGGGCGAGCGCGCCCGCGCCCGCGACATCTGGGAGGCCGCGCGCGCGCTGGACCCCGACAACCCGGCCCTGCTGAGGGCTCTGGAGACCTTCCTGCCATGAATCCGATCCTGCGCTGGGCCCTGGCCATCCCGTTGCTGCTGCTGCTGGCGGCCTGTGTCCGCACGCCGGTCCGGCTGGGGGCCGATGCCGAGCGGATGGCGGCGCTGGAGGCCCGCGAGGCCTGGCTCGCCGAGCGCCCGGACTGGCGCCTCACCGGGCGCATCGCGGTCTCCGACGGGCGCGACGGCGGCAGTGGCCGCATCGAGTGGGTGCAGCGCGGCGACGGGTTCAGCATCCGGCTCAGCGCCCCGGTGTCGCGGCAGAGCTGGCTGCTGGTCAACGGCCCGGACGGCGCGCGCCTGGAGGGTCTGGACGACGGCGTGGTGGAGGGCAGCGACCCGGTGGCGCTGCTGTACGAGGCCACCGGCTGGCTGATCCCGCTGGAGTCGATGTCGCGCTGGGCGCGGGGCGGGCGGGGCGAAGGGCCCGCCCAGGTCGACTTCGACGCCGGCGGCCGGCCGTCGCTGATCCGGCAGGGGGGCTGGTCGGTCGACTACCGCGACTGGATGGACGGTCCCGGCGCCGACCTGCCGCGACGGGTGTTCGCCGAGCGCGGCGACGCACGGGTCCGGCTGTCGGTGGAGCGCTGGGAACCGCTGGATGAAGGCTGACGACGGGGCGGGCTGGTCGCAGTGGCCGGCCCCGGCCAAGCTCAACCTGATGCTGCGCATCGTCGGACGCCGGGCGGACGGCTACCACCGCCTGCAGACGGTGTTCCAGCTGCTCGACCGCGGCGACACCATCGCCCTGCGCCTGCGTCGCGACGGCCGGGTCCGATGCCTGGCGCCCACGCCGGGGGTCGGGCCGGAGCAGGACCTGGTGACCCGCGCCGCCCGGCGACTGGCGCGCGAGGCGCCGGCGGTGCCCGGCGTGGACATCCGGGTCGGGAAGCGGATCCCGGCCGGCGGCGGCTTCGGCGGCGGCAGCTCCGACGCCGCCACGGTGCTGCGGGCCCTGGACCGGCTGTGGTCCCTGGGCCTGGGGGAGGACCGGCTGGCGGCCATCGGGCTGGAACTGGGTGCCGACGTGCCGGTGTTCGTCCGCGGCCACAGCGCCTGGGCCGAGGAGGTCGGTGAGCGCCTGCGGCCGCTGGCGCTGCCGCCCCGGTGGTTCCTGCTGCTCGACCCGGGCGTGCACGTTTCGACCGCGGAGCTGTTCCAAGCGCCTGATTTGACGCGGGATGCACGCCCGGTGACAATAGCGGACTTCGTTTCCGGCCGATGCGTCGAAAATGCCTTCCAGCCTGTCGTGTCCGCCCGCCTGCCGCGGGTGGCCGCTGCCCTGGAGGCCTTGTCACGCTTTGGCCCGGCCCGGTTGACCGGGAGCGGTGGCGGTTGCTTCGTGGCCTTCCAGGACCGCGGGCAGGCCGAGGCCGCCCGGGTGGCTCTGGCGCCGGCGTGGCGGGTCTGGCTGGCGCGGGGCGTTGACCGCTCGCCGCTGCTCGCCGCGCTCGACCGGGCAGGGAACGTGAATCCAGGGGCGTCGCCAAGCGGTTAAGGCACCAGGTTTTGATCCTGGCATGCGTAGGTTCGAATCCTACCGCCCCTGCCAACGCATCCGTGGTCCAGCCGAGGGCATGACGTGCAAAACGATGGGAACCTGCTGGTCTTCTCCGGCAACGCCAACCGCCCGCTCGCGCAGGCGGTGTGCCGCCAGCTCGGCACCCGGCCGGGCAAGGCGCTGGTGAGCCGATTCTCCGACGGCGAGGTGCAGGTCGAGATCGAGGAGAACGTCCGCCGCCAGGAGGTGTTCGTGCTGCAGCCCACCTGCGCGCCGACCGCCGAGAACTTCATGGAGCTGCTGGTCCTCATCGACGCGCTCAAGCGCGCCTCGGCGGCCAGTGTCACCGCGGTGGTGCCGTACTTCGGCTACGCCCGGCAGGACCGTCGCCCGCGTTCGGCCCGCGTGCCGATCACCGCCAAGGTGGCCGCGAAGATGTTCTCCTCGGTGGACACCGACCGGGTGCTGACCGTCGACCTGCACGCCGACCAGATCCAGGGCTTCTTCGACATGCCCGTGGACAATGTCTACGCCTCGCCGCTGCTGCTGGCCGACATCTGGCGCAGCCACGGCACCCAGGACCTCATCGTGGTCAGCCCCGACGTCGGTGGCGTGGTGCGTGCGCGCGCCATCGCCAAGCGCCTGGACGACGCCGACCTGGCCATCATCGACAAGCGCCGCCCGAAGGCGAACGTCGCCACGGTGATGAACATCATCGGCGACGTCGAGGGCAAGACCTGCGTGCTGGTCGACGACATCGTCGACACCGCGGGCACCCTGTGCGCGGCCGCCGCCGCCCTGAAGCAGAACGGTGCCCGCAAGGTGCTCGCCTACTGCACCCATCCGGTGCTCAGCGGCGCGGCGATCACCAACATCTCCAACTCCCAGCTCGACGAGCTGGTGGTCACCGACACCATCCCGCTGTCGGAGGCGGCCCGCGCGTGCGGCCGCATCCGCCAGCTGAGTGTCGCCGAACTCCTCGCCGAGACGATCCGCCGGATCGCCTTCGGCGAGTCGGTCAGCTCGCTGTACGTCGACTGACCTCCACCGCCGCCCTGGTCGCGGGGCGGCGTCCGGGCCATCCGGCCCAACCAACCACAGGTATACCGAAATGTCCGATCACAAGATTTCCGCCAGCCTCCGGAGCGAGCAGGGCAAGGGTGCGAGCCGCCGCCTGCGCCGTTCCGGCTACGTGCCGGCCATCGTCTACGGTGGCGACACCGACCCGGTCAACATCCAGCTCGAGCACACCAAGCTGCTACACATCGCCGAGAACGAGTGGTTCTTCGCCTCGGTGATCGACCTCGACGTCGACGGCAAGGTCGACAAGGTGCTGCTGCGTGACCTGCAGCGCCACCCGTTCAAGCCGGTGATCATGCACGTGGATTTCCAGCGCATCGACGAGTCGCATGCCATCAAGGTCGCCGTGCCGCTGCACTTCCTCAACGAGGAGAAGTCCCCGGCCGGCAAGTCCGCCGGCGTCGTGGTCTCCCACGAGATGAACGAGGTCGTGGTCAGCTGCATGCCCAGGGACCTGCCCGAGTTCATCGAGGTCGACCTCGGCGGGCTGGAGCTGGGCGGCATCGTCCACCTCTCCGAGCTCAAGCTGCCCAAGGGCGTTGAGATCCCCGAGCTCAAGCTCGGCAAGGAGCACGACCACGCCGTGGTGACCGCCAAGCGCGGCCGCGTCGACACCGGCGACGCCGAGGGCGAGTCCGCCGAGGGCGAGGGCGAGGCCAAGGAAGACTGATGGGCGCCGGCCCCGACGGCACCGCCGCCGGGGTCTTTCCCGCACGGATGGACGCACTCCGTCTCATCGTCGGTCTGGGCAACCCCGGGCCGGAGCACTCCAGGACCCGGCACAACGCCGGGTTCTGGTTTCTTGACGCCCTGGCCCAGCGCCTGGGCGTTCGGTTGGGCCTGGACGGCAAGCTGTTCGGCGAATCCGGCCGCGCCGAGGTCGGTGGCGAGCCGGTCTGGCTGCTCAAGCCGGCCACCTTCATGAACCGCAGCGGGCAGTCGCTGGCCGCCGCGCTGCGCTACTACCGGATCGACCCGGCCCAGTGCCTGGTGGTCCACGACGACCTGGACCTGCCCCCGGGCGTGGCGCGGCTGAAGTTCGACGGCGGCCACGGCGGCCAGAACGGGCTTCGCGACATCGTCCGCCACCTGGGCCACGGACGCTTCCACCGCCTGCGCATCGGCATCGGCCACCCGGGTCACAAGGACCGGGTGACCCCATGGGTGCTGGGCCGTCCCGACGCCGGTGACGAGGCCGCGATGCTTCGTGCCATCGACGAGGCCATCGCCGTGCTGCCGCAGGTGGTCGCCGGCGAACTGCCTGCGGCGATGCAGCGGCTGCACACCGCCACCGCCCCCCAACAGACCCCCTGATTCTTTCGGAGACCCGTTCCCATGGGCATCAAATGCGGCATCGTCGGCCTGCCCAACGTCGGCAAGTCCACCCTCTTCAACGCGCTGACCAAGGCCGGCATCGCCGCGGCGAACTTCCCCTTCTGCACCATCGACCCCAACGTCGGCGTGGTGCCGGTGCCCGACCCGCGTCTCGCGCAGCTGGCGGACATCGTCAAGCCCGGGAAGGTGATCCCGACCTCGGTCGAGTTCGTCGACATCGCAGGCCTGGTGGCCGGCGCGTCCAGGGGCGAGGGCCTGGGCAACAAGTTCCTGGCCCACATCCGCGAGGTCGACGCGATCGGCCACGTGGTGCGCTGCTTCGAGAACGACGACGTCGTCCACGTCAACGGCCGGGTCGACCCGATCTCCGACATCGAGACCATCGACACCGAGCTGGCCCTGGCCGACCTGGAGTCGGTGGAGCGCGCCCACCTGCGCGCCGAGAAGGGCAGCAAGGCCGGTGACAAGGAGGCGATCGCCCGCAAGGAGGTGCTGGCGAAGGTCCGGGCCGGCCTCGAGCAGGGCACGCCGGTGCGCGGGCAGGGCCTGGAACCGGAGGAGCGCGCACTCATCCGCGACCTCTTCCTGCTCACCGCCAAGCCGGTCATGTACGTGGCCAACGTGCTCGAGGACGGCTTCCACGACAACCCGCACCTGCAGCGCGTCCGCGAGCGCGCCGCCGGCGAGGGTGCCGAGGTCGTCGCGGTGTGCGCGGCCATCGAGGAGGAGCTCAGCCAGCTCGAGGACGCCGACCGCGACGAGTTCCTGGCCGACCTGGGCCTCGACGAGCCCGGCCTCAACCGGGTCATCCGCGCCGCCTACAGCCTGCTCGGGCTCAAGACCTACTTCACCGCCGGCGTGAAGGAGGTCCGGGCCTGGCAGTTCCGCGAGGGCTCCACTGCGCCGCAGGCCGCCGGAGTGATCCACTCCGACTTCGAGAAGGGCTTCATCCGCGCCGAGACCATCGCCTTCGACGACTTCATCCGCTACCGGGGCGAGGCCGGCTCCAAGGAAGCCGGCCGCCTGCGCCTGGAGGGCAAGGACTACGTCGTCGCCGAGGGCGACGTGCTGCATTTCCGGTTCAACGTCTGAGCGGGGTCGTCATGGGCGGGCAGGGCATCGCAGTGCTGCGCGGCCGTCTGGCGGCCTGGGTCGAGTCGGCCCCGGTCCAGCGGGTCGTCATCGCGCTGATCCTCATCAACGCGATCACCCTGGGCCTGGAGACCTCGCCCCGCGCGGTGGAGGCCTTCGGAGGCTGGTTGATGGTGATCGACCGCATCGCGCTGAGCGTGTTCGTGGTCGAGATCGGCCTGAAGCTGGTCGCCCATGGCCGGGCCTTCTTCCGCAACCCCTGGAACGTCTTCGACAGCATTGTCGTCGGCATCGCCCTGGTGCCCGACGCCGGCCCGTTCTCGGTGCTGCGCGCGCTGCGGGTGCTGCGCGTGCTGCGCCTGGCCTCGATGATGCCGCGCATGCGCTTCGTGGTGGAGGCGCTGCTGCACGCGATTCCGGGCATCGGCGCCATCGGTGCCCTGCTGGGCCTGATCTTCTACGTCTTCGCGGTGATCGCCACCAGCCTGTTCGGCGAGGCCTTCCCGGAGTGGTTCGGCAGCCTGGGTGCATCGCTGTACACCCTGTTCCAGGTCATGACCCTGGAGGGCTGGTCGATGGGCATCGCCCGGCCCGTGATGGAGGAGTTCCCCTGGGCATGGGCCTTCTTCGTCCCGTTCATCCTCTCGGCCACCTTCACGATGCTCAACCTGTTCATCGCCGTGATCGTGAACACGATGCAGGCGCTGGACACCCAGCACGCCGAGGCGGCCGGAGTGATGCCGGTGGTCGAGGCCGGGCGCGCGGTCGAGGCCTCGGCGGCCGAGCGCATGGCCGACGAGGTGCGGGCGCTGCGGGCGGAAATTGCCGAGTTGCGTCAGGCACTTGGCGCCGGGGGCGGGGGGAATCCCGCCGGCGGGCAAAACAACCGTTGACGGGTCCGGCGCGTTCACGCAAAATAGCGGGCTCTGTTGCGGAGGGATACCCAAGCGGCCAACGGGGGCAGACTGTAAATCTGCTGGCTTACGCCTTCGGTGGTTCGAATCCACCTCCCTCCACCAGTTCCAAGCGGTTCGATGTGTCTCCCGGCGCGGGAGTAGTTCAATGGTAGAACCTCAGCCTTCCAAGCTGATGGTGCGGGTTCGATTCCCGTCTCCCGCTCCATTGTCCGGCCCGCGCGGCGGTGCCCAGGTGCCGCAGGTGCATCGGAACGCAGCGGTGGCAACACAATTCGGCGCTCATGTAGCTCAGTCGGTAGAGCACTTCCTTGGTAAGGAAGAGGTCGCTGGTTCGATTCCAGTCATGAGCACCACCCCAGTCCTTTCCTGAACTCACCGGAAGCTTTCGAAATGTCCAAGGAAAAGTTCGAGCGCAAGAAGCCGCACGTGAACGTCGGCACGATCGGCCACGTCGACCACGGCAAGACCACGCTGACGGCCGCCCTGACGAAGGTTGGCGCGGAGCGTTTCGGTGGTGACTTCAAGGATTACTCGTCGATCGACGCGGCGCCGGAAGAGAAGGCGCGCGGCATCACGATCTCGACCGCGCACGTGGAGTACGAGTCGGAGACCCGTCACTACGCGCACGTGGATTGCCCGGGCCACGCCGACTACGTGAAGAACATGATCACGGGTGCGGCGCAGATGGACGGCGCGATCCTGGTGTGCTCGGCGGCCGACGGCCCGATGCCGCAGACGCGCGAGCACATCCTGCTGGCGCGCCAGGTCGGTGTCCCGTACATCGTGGTGTTCCTGAACAAGGCGGACATGGTCGACGACGAGGAGCTTCTGGAGCTCGTCGAGATGGAGGTCCGCGAGCTGCTGTCGAAGTACGACTTCCCGGGCGACGACACCCCGATCATCAAGGGCTCGGCCCTCAAGGCGCTGGAAGGCGACCAGAGCGAGATCGGCGTGCCGGCGATCATGAAGCTGGTCGACGCGCTGGACAGCTACATCCCGGAGCCCGAGCGCGACGTGGACAAGGCGTTCCTGATGCCGGTCGAGGACGTGTTCTCGATCTCGGGTCGCGGCACGGTGGTGACCGGCCGCATCGAGCGCGGCGTGATCAAGGTGGGTGAGGAAGTGGAGATCGTGGGCATCCGTCCGACGGTCAAGACCACGGTCACCGGCATCGAGATGTTCCGCAAGCTGCTCGACCAGGGCATGGCGGGCGACAACGCCGGCCTGCTGCTGCGCGGCACCAAGCGCGACGACGTGGAGCGCGGCCAGGTTCTGGCGAAGCCGGGTTCGATCAAGCCGCACACCAAGTTCGAGTCCGAGGTGTACGTGCTGTCGAAGGAGGAGGGTGGTCGTCACACGCCGTTCTTCAAGGGCTACCGTCCGCAGTTCTACTTCCGCACGACGGACGTGACCGGTTCGGTGGAGCTGCCCGAGGGCGTGGAGATGGTCATGCCGGGCGACAACATCAAGATGGTGGTGACGCTGATCGCGCCGATCGCGATGGACGACGGCCTGCGCTTCGCGATCCGCGAGGGTGGCCGTACCGTCGGCGCCGGCGTGGTGGCCAAGGTCATCGAGTAAGCGTTCCCGCGGGCGCATGCCCGCTTGGGGCGCCTGGCAATGGCGGGCCGGTGGACGGTCCGCCATCGCCGTTTGAGGAAGTTCCACACGCCAGTAGCTCAATTGGCAGAGCAGCGGTCTCCAAAACCGCAGGTTGGGGGTTCGAGTCCCTCCTGGCGTGCCACACAACCGATCGGTCCCGGGTTTCCGGGCCGATGACCGGGAAAGCGACGGGCGGATGAGCGCGAAGGCAGACAGCAAGACCCCACAGACGGCTTCGGCCGCCGACATCGTCAAGTACGTGCTGGCCGTGGCCGCCGTGATCGGCGGCCTGTGGCTGTACTACGCCAACCCGCAGTGGCCGGGTGCCCTGCGCGGCCTGATGGTGGTGCTGGGCCTGGTTGGCGGTGCCGCGATCGCCGCCTTCACCGCCAAGGGTCGCGTCGCCCGGGAATTCATGGGCGAGGCGCGCTTCGAACTGCGCAAGGTGGTCTGGCCGACCCGCCAGGAAACGCTGCGCTCGACCGGCCTGATCATCGTCGTGGTCATCATCATCGCCATCCTGTTGTCGATCTTCGACTACATCCTGGCGTCGATCATCGGCTGGCTGATCGGTTAAGGAGCTGCAATGAGCGAAACCACCACCACCGACAAGCGCTGGTACGTCGTCCACGCCTATTCCGGGTTCGAGAACCAGGTCAAGCGCGCGCTCGAGGACCGCATCCGTCGTGCCGGCATGGAGGAGCGCTTCGGCGAGGTCCTGGTGCCGACCGAGGAGGTCGTGGAGATGCGCGGCGGGCAGAAGCGCAAGTCCGAGCGCAAGTTCTTCCCCGGCTACGTGCTGGTGCAGATCAGCACCACCCTCGACGGCGCGATCCCGAAGATCGACAGCGACTGCTGGCACATGATCAAGCAGACGCCCAAGGTCCTGGGCTTCATCGGCGGCACCGCCGACCGCCCGCTGCCGATCAAGGACTCCGAGGCCGAGACCATCCTCAACCGCGTCCGCGAGGGTGTGGAGAAGCCGCGTCCGAAGGTCCTCTTCGAGCCCGGCGAGCTGGTCCGCGTCATCGATGGCCCCTTCAACGACTTCAACGGCACCGTCGAGGAAGTCAACTACGAGAAGAGCCGCCTGCGCGTCTCGGTCTCGATCTTTGGTCGCTCCACGCCGGTCGAACTCGAGTTCGGCCAGGTGGAGAAGGCCTGAAGTCCCCCGGGGCACGCGCCCCGGTCGCACACCCAACGGAGGAGTCCCGCAGTCCCCGGACGTGCAGACGCTAAGACTCCAGGAGAAGAGAAATGGCGAAGAAAGTCGTCGGTTATATCAAGCTGCAGGTCAAGGCCGGCCAGGCCAACCCCAGCCCGCCGGTCGGTCCGGCGCTGGGCCAGCGTGGCCTGAACATCATGGAGTTCTGCAAGGCGTTCAATGCCGCCACGCAGAAGATGGAGCCGGGTCTTCCGATCCCGGTGGTCATCACCGCCTACTCCGACCGCACCTTCACCTTCATCACCAAGACGCCGCCGGCGTCGATCCTGCTGAAGAAGGCCGCGGGCATCACCTCGGGCTCCAAGCGCCCGAACACCGACAAGGTCGGTAAGGTCACCCGGGCCCAGCTCGAGGAGATCGCGAAGACGAAGGAGCCGGACCTGACGGCTGCCGACCTCGAGGCTGCAGTGCGGACCATTGCCGGTACCGCGCGCAGCATGGGCCTGACGGTGGAGGGCTGAGACCATGGCTAAGATTTCCAAGCGCCAGAAGGCGACCCGCGCGGCCGTCGAGCCGGGCAAGAACTACGCGATCGACGACGCGCTCAAGATCATCAAGGACAACAGCAAGGTCAAGTTCGTCGAGTCCATCGACGTGGCCGTGCGCCTGGGCGTCGACGCCCGCAAGTCCGACCAGCAGGTCCGCGGTTCGACCGTGCTGCCCAACGGCACCGGCAAGTCGGTGCGCGTGGCCGTGTTCTGCCCGCCGGGCGAGAAGGCCGAGGCCGCCAAGGCCGCCGGCGCCGAGGCCGTGGGCATGGACGACCTGGCCGAGCAGATGCAGGGCGGCGACCTGAACTACGACGTGGTCATCGCCACCCCCGACGCCATGCGCGTGGTCGGCAAGCTGGGCACCCTGCTGGGTCCCCGTGGCCTGATGCCCAACCCGAAGGTCGGCACCGTCAGCCCCGACGCCGCCCAGGCGGTGAAGAACGCCAAGGCGGGCCAGGTGCGCTACCGCACCGACAAGGCCGGCATCATCCACTGCACCATCGGCAAGGTCAGCTTCGAGGCCGAGCAGCTCAAGGGCAACCTCGATGCGCTGCTGCAGGACCTGATCAAGGCCAAGCCGGCCACCGCCAAGGGCCAGTACCTGAAGAAGATCTCGCTGAGTTCCACGATGGGCGTGGGCGTCACGGTCGACCAGACCTCCCTGGCGCTGCGCTGATCGAACCCATTTGAGGGCAGCCGCCGGGCGACCGGTGGCCGCCGTCAAAGACCGCAGGTGCGGTCCCGGACCGTCAACGTCGGGCATGGATGCGCGATATGGCACGGAGTCGCCGTTGAAGGCCACCGGGAGCGTCTAATCCGGACCCATCCGGGCCTGCGTAGATGGTGAAGCCCTTCCAGATTTCCCTGGAAACGGCCACCACCCGGGATGCAGTGCATCGCATCCCCGGCACCGAGGGAACGGTGCCGTTCAGAGGACCGGCGACCGGAGGACCGGAAGCCGGAAATGTCGTTCGGAGGAGTGCAATGGCTCTCAATCTGACCCAGAAGCAAGAAGTCGTTGCCGAACTGGCCAATGTCGCCGCCACGGCGCATTCGCTGGTGGCAGCCGAGTACGCGGGCATGACCGTGGCTCAGCTGACCGAGCTCCGCAGGAAGGCCCGCGACGCGGGCGTGTATCTCAAGGTGGCCAAGAACACCCTGGTTGCACGCGCCGTCGAGGGGACCGACTACCAGTGCGTTTCCGACGCCCTGGTCGGCCCCCTGCTGTACGCCTTTTCCGTCGAGGAGCCCGGAGCCGCCGGCCGTCTCGTGAAGGACTTTGCGAAGGACAATGAAAAGCTTGTCCCGAAGCTGGTCTCGATCGGTGGCGAAATGTACCCGGCGACCCACGTCGAGGTGCTGGCATCGCTGCCGACCCGCGAGCAGGCCCTGAGCATGCTGCTCAGCGTGATGGTCCAGCCGGCCACCATGCTGGTCCGCGTCCTCGCCGAGCCCGCCACGCAGGTCACCCGCGTGGTCAAGGCCGCCGGCGAGAAGCAGGCCGCCTGACGCAGGCACGTTCGGTAACCGTTTTTTCCTGAACCCAAAGCCGTTTATCCAGAGGTAACAACATCATGTCGCTGACCAACGATCAGATCATCGAAGCCATCTCCAGCAAGTCCCTCGTCGAGGTGATGGAGCTGGTCAAGGCGATGGAAGAGAAGTTCGGCGTGTCCGCCGCCGCCCCGGTTGCCATGGCCGCCGGCCCGGCCGCCGGTCCGGCCGCCGCCGCCGAGGAGCAGACCGAGTTCACCGTGGTCCTGAAGGCCGCCGGTGACAAGAAGGTCGAAGTCATCAAGGTCGTCCGTGCGATCACCGGCCTGGGCCTCAAGGAGGCCAAGGACCTGGTCGAGGGTGCCCCGAAGGAAGTCAAGGAAGGCGTGTCGAAGGAAGATGCCGAGAAGATCAAGAAGGATCTCGAGGCAGCCGGCGCCCAGGTCGAGCTCAAGTAAGCGACGCTTTGCGTCGCTTGCGTCGACCCGCGCAAGACGAGGCTGGGGGCGAAAGCCCCCGGCCTCTGCCTGCTGATGGCGGACCCCTCCGCCACCGCGGCCGGGCATCCGGCATGCGCGCCTGCGAGGCCCGCATCCCTGATCCCCGGTTTTCCCCCTCCGCCGGCTTCCACCACGCCGGCCATCGCTGACCCGAGGCGGTAGCACACCATGAACTACTCCTTTACCGAAAAAAAGCGCGTCCGCAAGGACTTCGGCAAGCGCCGCACGATCCTTGAGGTGCCGTTCCTGCTGGCCATCCAGGTCGACTCCTACCGGGAGTTCCTGCAGCTCGACCGCGCCCCCGACAAGCGCGAGGACAAGGGCCTGCACGCGGCCCTGAAGTCGGTGTTCCCGATCTCGAGCTACTCCGGCAACGCCGCCCTGGAGTACGTCAGCTACCGCCTGGGCGAGCCGCCCTTCGACGAGCGCGAGTGCCACACCCGTGGCCTGACCTTCGGCGCCCCGCTGCGCGCGACCGTGCGCCTGGTGATCTATGACAAGGAGTCGTCGAGCAAGGCGGTGAAGTATGTCAAGGAGCAGGAGGTCTACATGGGCGAGATGCCCCTGATGACCGACAACGGCACCTTCATCGTCAACGGCACCGAGCGCGTCATCGTCTCGCAGCTGCACCGCAGCCCGGGCGTGTTCTTCGACCACGACCGCGGCAAGACGCACTCCTCGGGCAAGCTGCTCTACAGCGCCCGCATCATCCCCTACCGCGGCTCCTGGCTGGACTTCGAGTTCGATCCCAAGGACGCGCTGTTCACCCGCATCGACCGCCGCCGCAAGCTGCCGGTGTCGATCCTGCTGCGCGCGCTGGGCTACAACAACGAGGAGATGCTCAAGCTCTTCTTCGAGATCAACAACTTCCGCCTGCTCAAGGGCGGCGGTCTGGAGCTCGAGCTGGTCCCCGAGCGCCTGCGTGGCGAAACCCTGGACTTCGACCTGGTGGTCGACGGCGACGTCATCGTCGAGGCCGGCAAGCGCATCACCGCGCGCAACGTCAAGCAGCTGGAGAAGGCCGGCGTGGCCGCGCTGGAAGTGCCCGACGAGTACCTCATCGGCCGCATCCTGGCCCATGACGTGATCGACGGCGAGACCGGCGAGGTCCTGGCCGCGGCCAACGACGAGATCAACGAGGACCACCTCGAGGCCTTCCGCAAGGCCGGCGTCGCCGAGCTGGGCACCCTGTGGGTGAACGACCTCGACCGTGGTCCGTACCTGTCCAACACCCTGCGCATCGACCCGACCAAGACCCAGCTCGAGGCCCTGGTCGAGATCTACCGCATGATGCGCCCGGGCGAGCCGCCGACCAAGGAAGCCGCCCAGAACCTGTTCCACAACCTGTTCTTCACCTTCGACCGCTACGACCTCTCCGGCGTCGGCCGGATGAAGTTCAACCGTCGCGTCGGCCGCAAGGAAGTCACCGGCTCGGGCCTGCTGTTCGACCACAAGTACTTCTCCGAGCGCAACGACGAGGATTCCAAGTCGCTGGTCGCCGAATACGGCGAGACCTCCGACATCCTCGACGTGCTCAACGTGCTGTGCGAGATCCGCAACGGCCGTGGCGTCGTCGACGACATCGACCACCTGGGCAACCGCCGCGTGCGTTCGGTCGGCGAGATGGCCGAGAACGTGTTCCGTGTCGGCCTGGTGCGCGTGGAGCGCGCGGTCAAGGAGCGCCTGAGCCTGGCCGAGTCCGAGGGCCTGACCCCGCAGGAGCTCATCAACGCCAAGCCCGTGGCCGCCGCGATCAAGGAGTTCTTCGGCTCCTCGCAGCTGTCCCAGTTCATGGACCAGAACAATCCGCTGTCGGAGGTCACCCACAAGCGCCGTGTCTCGGCCCTTGGCCCGGGCGGCCTGACCCGCGAGCGCGCCGGCTTCGAGGTGCGCGACGTGCATCCGACCCACTACGGTCGCGTGTGCACCATCGAGACGCCGGAAGGCCCGAACATCGGCCTGATCAACTCGCTGGCGGTCTACGCCCGCACCAACGCCTACGGCTTCCTGGAGACGCCGTACCGCAAGGTCGTCGACGGCAAGGTGACCGACGACGTCGAGTTCCTCTCCGCGATCGAGGAGCACGAGTACGTCATCGCCCAGGCCAACGCCTCGCTGGACGAGCAGGGCCGCTTCGTCGACCCGTTCATCCCGTGCCGCTCCGCCGGTGAGACGCTGCTGAAGTCGCCCGACGAGGTGAACTTCATGGACGTCTCGCCGATGCAGTCGGTCTCGGTGGCCGCCGCGCTGGTGCCGTTCCTGGAGCACGACGACGCCAACCGCGCGCTGATGGGCTCGAACATGCAGCGCCAGGCCGTGCCAACCCTGCGTGCCGAGAAGCCGCTGGTGGGCACCGGCATCGAGCGCGCCGTGGCGCGCGACTCCGGCGTCACCGTGAACGCCCGCCGTGGCGGCGTGATCGAGCAGGTCGACGCCGGCCGCATCGTGGTCCGCGTCAACGAGGACGAGGTCGGCGAGAACGACGCCGGCGTCGACATCTACAACCTGATCAAGTACACCCGCTCCAACCAGAACACCTGCATCAACCAGCGCGCGCTGGTGCACGTGGGTGACGCGGTGGCGCGGGGCGACGTGCTGGCCGACGGTCCCTCGACCGACATCGGCGAGCTGGCCCTGGGCCAGAACATGCTCGTCGCCTTCATGCCGTGGAACGGCTACAACTTCGAGGACTCCATCCTCGTCTCCGAGCGGGTGGTCAAGGAGGATCGCTACACGACCATCCACATCGAGGAGCTCACCTGCGTTGCCCGCGACACCAAGCTGGGCCCCGAGGAGATCACCGCCGACATCCCGAACGTGTCCGAGCAGGCCCTGGGCCGGCTGGACGAGTCCGGCGTGGTCTACGTCGGCGCGGAGGTGCGCGCCGGCGACATCATGGTCGGCAAGGTCACGCCCAAGGGCGAGACCCAGCTGACGCCGGAGGAGAAGCTGCTGCGCGCGATCTTCGGCGAGAAGGCCTCCGACGTGAAGGACTCCTCGCTGCGCGTGCCGCCGGGCATGGACGGCACCGTCATCGACGTGCAGGTTTTCACCCGCGACGGCATCGAGAAGGACAAGCGCGCCCGCCAGATCGAGGAGTCCGAGGTCCGCCGGGTCAAGAAGGACTTCGACGACCAGTTCCGCATCCTCGAGGGCGCGATCTTCTCGCGCCTGCGTGGCCAGATCGTCGGCAAGACCGCCAACCGGGGGCCCAACGGCCTCAAGAAGGGCACGGCGATCAGCGACGACTACCTCGACGGCCTGCGCCACGAGGAGTGGTTCTCGATCAGCATCAAGGACGAGGAGGGCGCCGACGCGCTCGACCGCGCCAAGGCGCAGATCGAGGCCCACAAGGCCGAGTTCGAGAAGCGCTTCGCCGACAAGCGCGCCAAGATCACCGCCGGCGACGACCTGGCCCCGGGCGTGCTGAAGATGGTCAAGGTGTTCCTGGCCGTCCGCCGCCGCATCCAGCCCGGTGACAAGATGGCCGGCCGCCACGGCAACAAGGGCGTGATCTCCAACATCGTCCCGGTCGAGGACCTGCCCTACATGGCCAACGGCGAGCCGGTCGACATCGTGCTCAACCCGCTGGGCGTGCCGAGCCGAATGAACATCGGCCAGATCCTCGAGACCCACCTGGGCTGGGCCGCCAAGGGCCTGGGCCGGAAGCTGGCCAACATGCTCGAGGCGCAGTCCAAGGTCGCCGAGCTGCGCAAGTTCCTCGACCAGATCTACAACCACGACGCCAAGCTCGCCGGCGAACGCGTCGAACTGTCCCAGTTCTCCGACGAGGAGCTGCTGACGCTGGCGCAGAACCTGCGCGGCGGCGTGCCGATGGCCACCCCGGTCTTCGACGGTGCCGCCGAGGAGGAGATCAAGGCCATGCTGAAGCTGGCCGACCTGCCGGAGTCCGGCCAGACCACCCTGTTCGACGGTCGCACCGGCGAGGCCTTCGACCGGCCGGTCACGGTGGGCTACATGCACATGCTCAAGCTCAACCACCTGGTCGACGACAAGATGCATGCCCGTTCCACCGGCCCGTACTCGCTGGTCACCCAGCAGCCGCTGGGCGGCAAGGCGCAGTTCGGCGGCCAGCGCTTCGGCGAGATGGAGGTCTGGGCACTGGAGGCTTACGGCGCGGCCTACACCCTGCAGGAGATGCTGACGGTGAAGTCCGACGACGTGCAGGGCCGCAACCAGATGTACAAGAACATCGTCGATGGAAACCTCGAGATGACCGCGGGCATGCCCGAGTCGTTCAACGTGCTGGTCAAGGAGATCCGCTCGCTGGGCATCAACATCGAGCTCGAGGAGCACTGAGGCACCGCGCCGCGGCCCGACCGCCGCGGCGCGACCCCGGACGCCCCACCCCGACGAACCGCACCAGGCTCCTCCCAGGAGAACCAACGTGAAAGACCTTCTGAACCTGTTCAACCAGCAGCGCCAGCCGATCGACTTCGACGCGATCAAGATCCAGCTGGCCTCGCCCGACCTGATCCGCTCGTGGTCCTACGGCGAGGTCAAGAAGCCGGAAACCATCAACTACCGCACCTTCAAGCCCGAGCGCGACGGCCTGTTCTGCTCGGCCATCTTCGGGCCGGTCAAGGACTACGAGTGCCTGTGCGGCAAGTACAAGCGCATGAAGCACCGCGGCGTGGTGTGCGAGAAGTGCGGCACCGAGGTGACGCTGGCCAAGGTGCGCCGCGAGCGCATGGGCCACATCGACCTGGCCACCCCCTGCGCCCACATCTGGTTCCTCAAGTCTCTGCCCTCGCGCATCGGCCTGATGCTGGACATGACCCTGCGCGACATCGAGCGCATCCTCTACTTCGAGGCCTACGTGGTCACCGAGCCGGGCATGACCTCGCTCGAGCGCGGCTCGCTGATGACCGAGGAGGGCCTGATGGAGGCCCGCCAGGAGTACGGTGACGACTTCGACGCCGCGATGGGCGCCGAGGCCGTGCACGAGCTGCTGCGCACGATCGACCTCAACGCCGAGATGGTCCGCCTGCGCGAGGAGATCGCCGCGACCAACTCCGAGACCAAGCTCAAGCGCCTCACCAAGCGCCTGAAGCTGATGGAGGCCTTCGTCGAGTCCGGCAACCGCCCGGAGTGGATGATCCTCACCGTGCTGCCGGTGCTGCCGCCCGACCTGCGCCCGCTGGTCCCGCTGGACGGTGGCCGCTTCGCGACCTCCGACCTCAACGACCTCTACCGCCGCGTCATCAACCGCAACAACCGCCTGCGCCGCCTGCTCGAGCTCAACGCGCCCGACATCATCGTGCGCAACGAGAAGCGCATGCTGCAGGAGTCGGTCGACGCGCTGATGGACAACGGCCGCCGCGGCCGCGCCATCACCGGCACCAACAAGCGTCCGCTGAAGTCGCTGGCGGACATGATCAAGGGCAAGCAGGGCCGCTTCCGCCAGAACCTCCTCGGCAAGCGCGTGGACTACTCCGGCCGTTCGGTCATCGTGGTCGGCCCGACCCTGCGCCTGCACGAGTGCGGCCTGCCCAAGAAGATGGCGCTGGAGCTGTTCAAGCCCTTCATCTTCGCCAAGCTGCAGCGGCGTGGCCTGGCCACCACCATCAAGGCGGCCAAGAAGCTGGTCGAGCGCGAGTCCGCCGAGGTCTGGGACATCCTCGAGGAGGTCATCCGCGAGCACCCGGTCCTGCTCAACCGCGCCCCGACCCTGCACCGCCTGGGCATCCAGGCCTTCGAGCCGGTCCTCATCGAGGGCAAGGCCATCCAGCTGCACCCGCTGGTGTGCACCGCCTTCAACGCCGACTTCGACGGTGACCAGATGGCCGTGCACGTCCCGCTGAGCCTGGAGGCCCAGCTGGAAGCGCGCGCGCTGATGATGTCCTCGAACAACATCCTGTCGCCGGCGTCGGGCGAGCCGATCATCGTGCCGACCCAGGACGTCGTCCTGGGCCTGTACTACATGTCGCGCGCGCTGGAGAACAAGAAGGGCGAGGGGATGGTCTTCGCCAACGTGGCCGAGGTGAAGCGCGCCTACGACAACCGCGTCGTCGAGCTCCACGCCGGCATCCGCGTGCGCATCACCGAGACGGTGATCGACGAGGACGGCGGCCGCGAGCGTCGCACCCAGCTGGTGAAGACCACCGTGGGCCGCGCCCTGCTGGCCGAGATCATGCCCGAGGGGCTGCCCTTCGAGCTGGCCAACACCGAGCTGACCAAGAAGGCGATCAGCCGACTGATCAACGCCTCCTACCGCACCCTGGGCCTCAAGCACACGGTCATCTTCGCCGACAAGCTGATGTACACCGGCTTCTCGTTCGCGACCCGCGCCGGCGTGTCGATCGGCATCGACGACATGACCATCCCGGTCGAGAAGAAGGCAATCCTCGCCGAGGCCGAGTCCGAGGTGAACGAGATCCAGGAGCAGTACCAGGGCGGCCTGGTCACCGCCGGCGAGCGCTACAACAAGGTCGTCGACATCTGGTCGCGCACCAACGAGCGCGTGGCCAAGGCGATGATGGACGCGATCGGCACCGACGAGGTGACCAACGCGAAGGGCGAGACCGTCAAGCAGAAGTCGATGAACTCGGTCTACATCATGGCCGACTCCGGCGCGCGTGGTTCGCAGGCCCAGATCCGCCAGCTGGCCGGCATGCGTGGCCTGATGGCCAAGCCCGACGGCTCGATCATCGAGACCCCGATCACCGCGAACTTCCGCGAGGGCCTCAACGTCCTGCAGTACTTCATTTCGACCCACGGCGCACGAAAGGGCCTGGCCGACACCGCGCTCAAGACCGCGAACTCGGGCTACCTGACCCGCCGCCTGGTCGACGTCTCGCAGGACGTGGTGATCACCGAGGTCGACTGCGGCACCGAGAAGGGCATCACGATGACCCCGATCGTCGAGGGCGGCGACGTCGTCGAGCCGCTTCGCGAGCGGGTGCTCGGCCGTGTGGTGGCCGAGGACGTCTACCTGCCCGGCGACGACGAGGATCCGTTCGTCACCCGCAACACCCTGCTCGACGAGAAGTGGGTGGACCGCATCGAGGCCGCCGGCGTGCAGTCGATCAAGGTCCGCTCCACGATCACCTGCGAGTCCTCGTTCGGCGTGTGCTCCAGCTGCTATGGCCGCGACCTGGGCCGTGGCCACCTGGTGAACATCGGCGAGGCGGTCGGCGTCATCGCCGCCCAGTCCATCGGCGAGCCGGGCACCCAGCTGACGATGCGTACCTTCCACATCGGTGGTGCCGCCTCGCGTGCCGCCGCCGTGGACAGCGTCTCGATCAAGACCACCGGTTCGGTGAAGTTCACCAACATCAAGACCGTCGAGCACTCCGCCGGCCACCTGGTCGCGGTGTCGCGCTCGGGCGAGATCTCGATCCTGGACACCTCCGGCCGTGAGCGCGAGCGCTACAAGCTGCCGTACGGTGCGACCATCCAGGTCAAGGACGGCTCCGAGGTCAAGGCCGGCCAGACCGTGGCCAACTGGGACCCGCACAACCACCCGATCGTCTCGGAAGTGGCCGGCTTCGTCCGCTTCGTGGACTTCGTCGACGGCGTGACCGTGATCGAGAAGCTCGACGAGCTCACCGGCCTGTCCAGCGCCGAGATCACCGACCCGAAGCGTCGCGGCTCCGCCGGCAAGGACCTGCGCCCGCTGGTGCGCATCGTCGATGGTGACGGCAACGACCTCAACATCCCGGGCACCGACCTCCCGGCGCAGTACCTGCTGCCGCCGCGTTCGGTGGTCAACCTGCGTGACGGCGCCCCGGTGGGCGTGGGCGACGTGGTCGCCAAGATCCCGCAGGAGGCCTCCAAGACCCGCGACATCACCGGTGGTCTGCCGCGCGTGGCCGACCTGTTCGAGGCCCGCAAGCCGAAGGACCCGGCGATCCTGGCCGAGCGCTCCGGCGTGGTCAGCTTCGGCAAGGAGACCAAGGGCAAGCAGCGCCTGATCATCAAGGACTCCGAGGGCAACGAGCACGAGGAGCTGATCCCGAAGTACCGCCAGATCATCGTGTTCGAGGGCGAGCACGTGGAGAAGGGCGAGACGGTGGTCGACGGCGAACCGAACCCGCAGGACATCCTGCGACTGCTGGGCGTCGAGCAGCTCACCGCCTACCTGGTCAAGGAGATCCAGGATGTCTACCGCCTGCAGGGCGTGAAGATCAACGACAAGCACATCGAGGTGATCGTCCGCCAGATGCTGCGCAAGGTGGAGATCTCCGACGCCGGCGACACCCGCTACCTGGCGGGCGAGCAGGTCGAGAAGCTGCGGGTCATCGCGGACAACGCCAAGGCGGTTTCCCGCGACGAGCTGCCGGCGCAGTACCAGCCGGTGCTGCTGGGCATCACCAAGGCCTCGCTGGCCACCGAGTCGTTCATCTCGGCGGCGTCCTTCCAGGAAACCACCCGCGTCCTGACCGAGGCGGCGGTGCGCGGCACCCGTGACACCTTGCGTGGCCTGAAGGAGAATGTTATCGTCGGCCGGCTCATCCCTGCGGGAACCGGCCTGGCCTACCACAACCAGCGCCGTCGCCAGCCCGGCGAGCTCAGCGAGCAGGAGCTCGAAACCCTCGGCGCGGCCGCTCCGGCCGCCGAGGCGGAAGCTCCGGTCGGGCAGTCGGACGAGTAACCGCATGGGTCGCGACCCCCTTGGGTCGCCACACATATCGAAATGAGGCGCAGGACGCGCCTCGTGTTCGGGATCAGGGAGGGTCGGCCGGTCTTGGGTCCGCCGTTTGACGGCGGGTCCCAATGCGGGCTACAATTTTCGGCTCGGCAGGTCGGGTGCATGTCACCGGCCTGCCTTCATTTTTCATCGGAAGGCCTTTCTGCAGATGGCAACGATCAATCAGCTGGTCCGCAAGCCGCGCCAGCCCAAGACGTACAAGAGCGCCTCGCCGGCGCTGGAGAACTGCCCGCAGCGTCGCGGCGTGTGCACCCGTGTCTACACCACCACCCCGAAGAAGCCGAACTCGGCCCTTCGCAAGGTGGCCAAGGTGCGCCTGACCAACGGCTTCGAGGTGATCTCCTACATCGGTGGCGAAGGCCACAACCTCCAGGAGCACTCGGTGGTGCTGATCCGCGGCGGTCGCGTCAAGGACCTGCCCGGCGTGCGCTACCACACGGTGCGTGGCTCGCTCGACGCCGCCGGCGTCGCCAAGCGTCGCCAGGCCCGCTCGAAGTACGGCGCCAAGCGTCCGAAGTCCTAAGCATCAAGGCAGCACCGGCGTCGAAAGCCGCCGCTCCCGATCTTTTCAAATCAGGCACGCATCATGTCCCGTAAAGGTTCACCTGGTACCCGTTCCGTTCTCCCCGATCCCAAGCATGGGAGCGAGATGGTCGCCCGCTTCATCAACATGGTGATGAAGAGCGGCAAGAAGTCCGTCGCCGAGAAGATTGTCTACGGCGCGATGGACACCATCGGCGAGAAGAACCCCAATGCCCTCGAGCTGGTCGAGAAGGCCCTGAGCAATGTCGCCCCGGTGGTGGAGGTCAAGTCCCGCCGCGTCGGTGGCGCGACCTACCAGGTGCCCGTCGAGGTGCGTGCCTCCCGTCGCCAGGCCCTGGCGATGCGCTGGCTGATCGACGCCGCGCGCAAGCGTTCGGAGAACACGATGCCCCGCAAGCTCGCCGCCGAGCTGCTGGACGCGTCGGAGAGCCGTGGTGGCGCGGTCAAGAAGCGCGAAGAGACCCACCGCATGGCCGAGGCCAACAAGGCGTTCTCGCACTACCGCTGGTAACCCACGCACACGCGTTGCCCCGGAAGGCGACAGCGCGCAACTACAGGTGATTTGAAGTGGCCCGCAAGACCCCAATCGACCGCTATCGCAACTTCGGCATCATGGCCCACATCGATGCCGGCAAGACCACGACCAGCGAGCGCATCCTGTTCTACACCGGCGTGAGCCACAAGATCGGTGAAGTGCACGATGGCGCCGCGACGATGGACTGGATGGAGCAGGAGCAGGAGCGCGGCATCACCATCACTTCCGCGGCCACCACGGCCTTCTGGAAGGGCATGGACCAGTCGCTGCCCGAGCACCGCCTCAACATCATCGACACCCCGGGCCACGTGGACTTCACCATTGAGGTCGAGCGTTCGCTGCGCGTGCTCGACGGCGCGGTGTTCGTGCTGTGTGCGGTCGGTGGCGTGCAGCCGCAGTCGGAGACGGTGTGGCGCCAGGCCAACAAGTACTCCGTGCCGCGTCTGGCCTTCGTCAACAAGATGGACCGCACCGGCGCCAACTTCAACAAGGTCGTCGAGCAGCTGAAGTCGCGCCTGGGTGCCTACCCGGTGCCGGTCCAGGTGCCGATCGGTGCCGAGGACGGCTTCCAGGGCGTGGTCGACCTCATCAAGATGAAGGCGATCATCTGGGACATGGAGTCGCAGGGCACGAAGTTCGAGCTCCAGGACATCCCGGCCGAGCTGGCCGACCAGTGCGCCACCGCGCGCAGCTTCCTCGTCGAGGCCGCCGCGGAGACCTCCGAGGAGCTGATGGACAAGTACCTCGAGGGCGGTGAGCTCAGCGAGGAGGAGATCGTCTCCGGCCTGCGCGCGGGCACCCTGTCGTGCTCGATCATCCCGGTCTTCTGCGGCACCGCGTTCAAGAACAAGGGCGTCCAGGCGATGCTCGACGGCGTGATCAACTTCCTGCCGTCGCCCGCCGACCGTCCGCCGGTCTCCGGCATCGACGAGGACGAGGCGCCGGCCACCCGCAATGCGGACGACGGTGAGAAGTTCTCGGCGCTGGCGTTCAAGATCATGACCGACCCGTTCGTTGGTTCGCTGACCTTCTTCCGCGTCTACTCCGGCGTGCTGTCGGCCGGCGACCAGGTGTTCAACCCGGTCAAGGGCAAGAAGGAGCGCATCGGCCGCATCCTGCAGATGCACTCCAACAACCGCGAAGAGATCAAGGAAGTGCGCGCCGGCGACATCGCCGCGGCCGTGGGCCTCAAGGACGTCACCACCGGTGACACCCTGTGCGCCACCGACAGCGTCATCACCCTGGAGCGCATGGTCTTCCCGGATCCGGTCATCTCGATGGCCGTGGAGCCCAAGACCAAGTCCGACCAGGAGAAGATGGGCATCGCCCTGGGTCGCCTGGCGCAGGAGGATCCGTCCTTCCGCGTGCGCACCGACGAGGAGTCGGGCCAGACGATCATCTCGGGCATGGGCGAGCTGCACCTGGACATCATCGTCGACCGCATGAAGCGCGAGTTCAACGTCGAGGCCAATGTCGGCAAGCCGCAGGTCGCCTACCGCGAGACGATCCGTCAGCAGGTCAAGCAGGACGGCAAGTTCGTCCGCCAGTCCGGCGGCAAGGGCCAGTACGGTCACGTGGTCCTGGAGATCATCCCGCAGGAGCGCGGCAAGGGTTACGAGTTCGAGAACGCCATCGTCGGTGGCGTGGTCCCGAAGGAGTACATCCCGGCCGTCGACAAGGGCATCCAGGAAGCCATGGCCAATGGCGTCATGGCCGGCTACCCGGTCGTGGACATCAAGATCCGCCTGATCGACGGTTCCTACCACGACGTCGACTCCTCGGAAATGGCGTTCAAGATCGCCGGCTCGATGGGCTTCAAGGAGGGCTTCCACAAGGCCAGCCCGGTCCTGCTGGAGCCGATCATGAAGGTCGAGGTCGTCACCCCGGAGGACTACATGGGTGACGTGATGGGCGACCTCAGCCGCCGTCGCGGCGTGCTGCAGGGTTCCGACGACAGCCCGTCGGGCAAGGTGATCAACGCGCACGTGCCGCTGGGCGAGATGTTCGGCTACGCGACCGCGCTGCGTTCGGCCACCCAGGGCCGCGCCACCTACACCATGGAATTCGACCATTACGCGGACGCGCCGGCCAACATCGCCGAGCAGGTCATCAAGAAGTCCTGATTCCACCCTTTTGACTTAACCAGGTAAGCAGACATGTCCAAGGAAAAGTTCGAGCGCAAGAAGCCGCACGTGAACGTCGGCACGATCGGCCACGTCGACCACGGCAAGACCACGCTGACGGCCGCCCTGACGAAGGTTGGCGCGGAGCGTTTCGGTGGTGACTTCAAGGATTACTCGTCGATCGACGCGGCGCCGGAAGAGAAGGCGCGCGGCATCACGATCTCGACCGCGCACGTGGAGTACGAGTCGGAGACCCGTCACTACGCGCACGTGGATTGCCCGGGCCACGCCGACTACGTGAAGAACATGATCACGGGTGCGGCGCAGATGGACGGCGCGATCCTGGTGTGCTCGGCGGCCGACGGCCCGATGCCGCAGACGCGCGAGCACATCCTGCTGGCGCGCCAGGTCGGTGTCCCGTACATCGTGGTGTTCCTGAACAAGGCGGACATGGTCGACGACGAGGAGCTTCTGGAGCTCGTCGAGATGGAGGTCCGCGAGCTGCTGTCGAAGTACGACTTCCCGGGCGACGACACCCCGATCATCAAGGGCTCGGCCCTCAAGGCGCTGGAAGGCGACCAGAGCGAGATCGGCGTGCCGGCGATCATGAAGCTGGTCGACGCGCTGGACAGCTACATCCCGGAGCCCGAGCGCGACGTGGACAAGGCGTTCCTGATGCCGGTCGAGGACGTGTTCTCGATCTCGGGTCGCGGCACGGTGGTGACCGGCCGCATCGAGCGCGGCGTGATCAAGGTGGGTGAGGAAGTGGAGATCGTGGGCATCCGTCCGACGGTCAAGACCACGGTCACCGGCATCGAGATGTTCCGCAAGCTGCTCGACCAGGGCATGGCGGGCGACAACGCCGGCCTGCTGCTGCGCGGCACCAAGCGCGACGACGTGGAGCGCGGCCAGGTTCTGGCGAAGCCGGGTTCGATCAAGCCGCACACCAAGTTCGAGTCCGAGGTGTACGTGCTGTCGAAGGAGGAGGGTGGTCGTCACACGCCGTTCTTCAAGGGCTACCGTCCGCAGTTCTACTTCCGCACGACGGACGTGACCGGTTCGGTGGAGCTGCCCGAGGGCGTGGAGATGGTCATGCCGGGCGACAACATCAAGATGGTGGTGACGCTGATCGCGCCGATCGCGATGGACGACGGCCTGCGCTTCGCGATCCGCGAGGGTGGCCGTACCGTCGGCGCCGGCGTGGTGGCCAAGGTCATCGAGTAAGCAACTGCAATGGGGGGTGGGACTGACCGCTCCCGCCCCCGTCGCTCTTTCAACGCATAACAGAGAATTACTGCCATGGCGGACCAGAAGATCCGGATTCGGCTCAAGGCGTTCGATCACCGACTGATCGATCGTTCCGCGAGCGAGATCGTGGAAACGGCCAAGCGGACCGGCGCGCAGGTGCGCGGCCCGATCCCGCTGCCGACCAAGATCGAGCGTTACACCATCCTGGTGTCGCCGCACGTCGACAAGGACGCGCGCGACCAGTACGAAACCCGCACGCACAAGCGCGTGCTCGACATCATCGATCCGAACGACAAGACCGTCGATGCGCTGATGAAGCTCGAGCTCGCCGCTGGCGTCGACGTCCAGATCAAGCTGGGTTGAGGTAGACGACCATGAGCATTGGAATCGTTGGCCGCAAGTGCGGCATGAGCCGGATCTTCACCGAGGACGGCCAGTCCATCCCGGTGACCCTGATCGAGGCCACCCCGAACCGCATCACCCAGATCAAGTCCGTCGAGACCGACGGCTACGTCGCCGTCCAGGTCACCGCCGGTGCCAAGCGCGCCTCGCTGGTGAACAAGCCGGCCACCGGCCACTTCGCCAAGGCGAAGGTCGAGGCGGGTCGCGGCCTGTGGGAGTTCCGCGTGAACGAGGACCAGGCGGGCGGCTTCGAGCTCGGCGGCGAGATCCGCGCCGACATCTTCGAGGCCGGCCAGATGGTCGACGTCACCGGCGTCACCAAGGGCAAGGGCTTCCAGGGCACGATCAAGCGCCACAACTTCACCATGGGCGACGCCACCCACGGCAACTCGCTGTCGCATCGCGCCCCGGGCTCGATCGGCCAGCGCCAGACGCCGGGTCGTGTGTTCCCGGGCAAGAAGATGGCCGGCCACATGGGTCACGTGCGCCAGACCACGCAGAATCTCGAGGTGGTCAAGGTCGACGCCGAGCGCGGCCTGATCGCCATCCGCGGAGCGGTCCCGGGTGCCCCGGGCGGCAACGTCGTCATCCGTCCCGCGGTCAAGGCTTGAGGAGTCAGCACATGGAACTCGCCGTAAAGGGTAGCGGTACGAAGCTGTCGGTCTCCGACGCGATCTTCGGCCGCGAGTTCAGCCACGACCTGGTCCACCAGGTGGTCGTGGCCTACCGCAACGCCGGTCGCGCCGGAACCAAGGCGCAGAAGACCCGTTCGGAAGTGGCCGGTACCACCAAGAAGTCGAAGAAGCAGAAGGGTGGCGGTGCCCGTCACGGCGCCCTGACCGCCCCGATCTTCGTCGGTGGTGGCGTGACCTTCGCCGCGAAGCCGCGCAGCTTCGCGCAGAAGGTCAACCGCAAGATGTACCGCGGCGCGATGGCCGCCATCCTCTCCGAGCTCAACCGGCAGGGTCGCCTGCTCGTGGTCGAGTCCTTCGAGGTGGGCGAGGCCAAGACCAAGGCCATGGTGGCCAAGCTCGCCGACTTCGGCGAGGTCAAGCGCCCGCTGATCGTCACCGAGGACGGCAGCGAGAACCTGTACCTGGCCGCGCGCAACCTGCCCTATGTGCAGGTCCGCGATGTCCAGGGCCTGGATCCGGTGGTGCTGGTAGGCAGCGACGCCGTGATCTTCACCGCAGACGCGATCAAGAAGGTCGAGGAGTGGCTGGCATGAGCAACGCGAAGATCCTCGGCGTGATCCGCGCCCCGCACGTGTCCGAGAAGGCCGCGCGGGTGCAGGAACTGTCGAACCAGTACGTTTTCGAGGTGGCGACCACCGCGACCAAGGCCGATGTGAAGGCCGCGGTCGAGGACCTGTTCAAGGTCACGGTCGAGTCGGTGAATGTGGTCAACGTGAAGGGCAAGACGAAGTCTTTCCGCTTCCGGACCGGACGCCGCGCCAACACGCGCAAGGCCTACGTCCGCCTGGCTGATGGCCAGACGATCGACGTGATGGCCCAGGCCTGAGGTAAGGAATCAGACCCATGCCAGTAATGACTTTCAAGCCGACGTCTCCGGGTCGCCGCGCGATGGTTCGCGTGACCACCCCCGGTCTGCACAAGGGCGCGCCGCATGCCGCCCTGCTCGAGAAGAAGAGCAAGACCGGTGGCCGCAACAACAAGGGCCGGATCACGACCCGCCACATCGGTGGCGGCCACAAGCAGCACTACCGCCTGATCGACTTCAAGCGCGACAAGGAAGGCATCCCGGCGCGCGTGGAGCGGATCGAGTATGATCCCAACCGCACCGCGCACATCGCGCTGCTGTGCTACGTCGACGGCGAGCGCCGCTACATCATCGCGCCGAAGGCGCTGTCCGCCGGTGACCAGGTCATCGCCGGCCGCGAGGCGCCCATCAAGCCGGGCAACTCGCTGCCGCTGCGCAACATCCCGGTCGGTTCGACGGTGCATTGCGTGGAGATGAAGCCGGGCAAGGGCGCGCAGCTGGCCCGCGCGGCCGGTGCCTCGGTGCAGCTCATCGCCCGCGACGGCGGTTACGCCACCATCCGCCTGCGTTCGGGCGAGATGCGCCGCATCCCGGCCGAGTGCCGGGCCACCATCGGCGAGGTCAGCAACTCCGAGCACAACCTGGAGAAGCTGGGCAAGGCCGGTGCCAAGCGCTGGCGCGGCGTCAAGCCGACCGTCCGCGGTGCCGCGATGAACCCGGTCGACCACCCGCACGGCGGTGGTGAGGCGAAGGCCGGCCAGGGTAACCCGCACCCGGTGTCCCCGTGGGGCCAGCCGGCGAAGGGTTACAAGACTCGCAAGAACAAGCGCACGCAGAAGTTCATCGTGCGCGATCGCAGGGGTTGATAGGTAGCCATGGCTCGTTCACTCAAGAAAGGCCCGTTCGTCGACCACCACCTGATCAAGAAGGTGGAGGCCGCAACCGCAGCCAACAACAAGCGCCCGATCAAGACCTGGTCGCGTCGTTCCATGATCCTTCCGGAGATGGTCGGTCTCACGATCGCCATCCACAACGGCAAGGCCCACATGCCGGTCCTGATCAACGAGAACATGGTTGGTCACAAGCTCGGCGAATTCGCGCTCACCCGGACCTTCAAGGGTCACGGTGGCGACAAGAAGAGCCGCTAAGGGGAGTATGGACATGGGAACCAAAGCCATCCTCCGCACCGCCCGGATCTCGCCGCAGAAGGCCCGCCTGGTCGCCGACCAAGTCCGTGGCCTGCCCGCCGGCCGCGCTCTGGACCTGCTGAAGTTCAGCGACAAGAAGGCCGCGCACATGATCTACAAGGTCCTGTACTCGGCCGTCTCCAACGCCGAGAACAACGACGGGGCCGATGCCGACGAGCTGCGTGTCGCGTCGATCATGGTCGACGAGGGCCCGACGCTGAAGCGTTTCATGGCCCGCGCCAAGGGTCGCGGCACCCGCATCCTCAAGCGCACCAGCCACATCACTGTGGTCGTGGGCGAGTAAGGCATAGGACGAATACGATGGGTCATAAAGTTCATCCGACCGGAATCCGCCTCGGCATCGCCAAGGACTGGAATTCGAAGTGGTACGCCGGCAAGAAGGAGTTCGGGGAGTACCTGACCTCCGACCTGAAGGTCCGCGAGATGCTCCGCAAGAAGCTCTCGCAGGCCGGCGTGTCCAAGATCCTGATCGAGCGTCCGGCCAAGTCGGCGCGCATCACGATCCACACCGCCCGCCCGGGCGTGGTGATCGGCAAGCGCGGCGAGGACATCGAGAAGCTGCGCAAGGAAGTCTCCGACCTGATGGGCGTTCCGGCGCACATCAACGTCGCCGAGGTCCGCAAGCCCGAGCTCGACGCGCAGCTGGTCGCGGAGTCCATCGCCCAGCAGCTGGAGCGCCGCATCATGTTCCGCCGCGCGATGAAGCGCGCCGTGGGCAACGCGATGCGCCTGGGTGCCCTGGGCATCAAGGTCAACGTGGCCGGTCGCCTCAACGGTGCCGAGATCGCGCGCTCGGAGTGGTACCGCGAGGGCCGCGTGCCCCTGCACACCCTGCGCGCCGACATCGATTACGGGTTCGCCGAGGCGCACACCACCTACGGCGTCATCGGCGTCAAGGTGTGGGTCTACCGCGGCGAGATCTTTGACTTTGCCCAGCTGAGCCAGGAGAAGACCGAGGAGCGCCCCGAGCGCGGCTCGCGTCCCCCGCGCTCCGGTGGCCGTGATTCGAGGGACTAAGCCATGTTGCAACCCAAGCGCACCAAGTTCCGCAAGATGCACAAGGGCCGCAATGAGGGCCTGAGCTGGAACGGCAACGCCGTGAGCTTCGGCGAGTACGGCCTCAAGGCCACCTCGCGCGGGCAGGTCACCGCCCGTCAGATCGAGGCTGCGCGCCGGACCATCAGCCGCTACGTCAAGCGTGGTGGCAAGATCTGGATCCGCGTGTTCCCCGACAAGCCGATCACCAAGAAGCCCATCGAGGTCCGCATGGGCTCGGGCAAGGGCAACGTGGAGTATTGGGTGGCCCCGATCCAGCCCGGTCGCATGCTCTATGAAATGGAGGGTGTGAGCGAGGAGGTGGCACGCGAGGCGTTCCGCCTGGCCGCCGCCAAGCTCGCGGTCAAGACCACTTTCGTGACCCGGACGGTGCGGTGATGGAACTCAACGAACTTCGTAACAAGTCGGAGGCCGAGCTGAAGTCTCACCTCCTGGACCTGCACAAGGAGCAGTTCTCGCTCCGCATGCAGAAGGCCACCGGGCAGCTCGCTCAGACCCACCAGATTCGTCGGGTCCGTCGCGAAATCGCCCAGGTGAAGACCCTGCTCGGCGACAAGAAGTAAGGCGGACGTATGAGCGATAACGACAAGCCGCTGCGCACGGTCGAAGGCCGTGTGATCAGCAACAAGATGGACAAGACCGTGACGATCCTGGTCGAGCGCCAGGTCAAGCACGCGCTGTACGGCAAGTACATCCGCCGCTCCACCAAGCTCCACGCGCACGACGAGGACAACACGTGCAACGAGGGCGACGTGGTGCGGGTGAGCGAGTGCCGTCCGCTGTCCAAGTCCAAGAACTGGCGGGTGGTGGAAATCGTCACCCGCGCGGCCGAGTAAGGGAGGGTTAGCCATGATCCAGATGCAGTCCACCCTGAGTGCGGCCGACAACTCCGGCGCGCGCGAGCTGATGTGCATCAAGGTGCTGGGTGGTTCCAAGCGCCGCTATGCCCACATCGGCGACATCATCAAGGTCAGCATCAAGGAAGCGATTCCGCGCGGCAAGGTCAAGAAGGGCGAGGTCTACAACGCCGTCGTCGTGCGTACCCGCAAGGGTGTGCGCCGGCAGGACGGTTCGCTGATCCGCTTCGACGGCAACGCCGCTGTGCTGCTGAACAACAAGCACGAGCCGATCGGCACGCGCATCTTCGGACCGGTCACGCGCGAACTGCGTGGCGAGAAGTTCATGAAGATCGTTTCGCTCGCGCCCGAAGTGCTCTGAAGCCAGGATCGAGGACAGTCATGAACCGTATCCGGAAGGGCGACCAGGTCATCGTGATCGCCGGCAAGAACAAGGGCCAGAAGGGCGAGGTGCTCAAGGTCGACGGCGACCGCGTGGTCGTCGCCAACGTGAACCTCGTCAAGCGCCACACGAAGCCCAACCCGCAGGCCAACAACCCGGGTGGCATCGTCGAGCGCGAGGCCACGATCCACATCTCCAACGTCATGCTGCTCGACCCGGCTTCGGGCAAGGGCAGCCGCGTTGGCATCAAGGTGCTCGAGGATGGACGCAAACTGCGTGTGCTCCGCTCGAGCGGTGAGGCGCTTGACGCCTGAGGAATGACGCGATGACCCGGCTTGAAAAGTTCTACAAGGACGAAGTCGTCCCCAAGCTCATGGAGAAGTTTGGCTACGACAACGTCATGCAGGTGCCCCGCCTGAGCAAGATCACCCTGAACATGGGTGTCGGCGAGGCCGTGGGCAACAAGAAGATCCTCGAGAACGCCGTGGCCGACATGGCGACCGTCTCCGGCCAGAAGCCGGTGGTCACCAAGGCCCGCGTGTCGGTGGCGAGCTTCAAGATTCGTGACGGTTGGCCGATCGGGTGCAAAACCACCCTGCGTCGTGCCAAAATGTACGAATTCTTCGACCGCCTGATCAATGTGTCGCTGCCGCGCGTGCGTGACTTCCGTGGAGTTTCCGCGAAGTCCTTCGACGGCCGGGGCAACTTCAACATGGGCGTGAAGGAGCAGATCATCTTCCCCGAGATCGACTTCGACCAGGTCGACGCGACCCGGGGCATGGATATCGCCATCACGACGACGGCCAAGAGCGACGCGGAAGCCCGCGCCCTGCTCGAGGCCTTCGGTTTCCCGTTCCGCAACTGATTCGGAGTCCCGTACATGGCAAAGACCAGCATGGTGAACCGCGAGGCCAAGCGCACGAAGTTGGTGAACAAGTTCGCCGCCAAGCGCGACGAGCTCAAGAAGATCATCGCGAGCCCCAACGCCTCCTACGAGGACAAGATGGACGCGGTCACCCGCCTCAACAAGCTGCCCCGCGACTCCTCGCCGGTCCGCCAGCGCAACCGCTGCGAACTCTCGGGCCGCCCGCGTGGCGTCTACCGCAAGTTCGGCCTGGGCCGCAACAAGCTGCGCGAAGCCACCATGCGTGGCGACGTCCCCGGTCTCCGCAAGGCCAGCTGGTAAACGCCAGGCTCCCGTAGCCTCGCGGATATCGGTGCTTAACCTGATACAGGATTTCTGCAATGAGCATGACTGATCCCATCGCCGACATGATCGTCCGCATCAAGAATGCGGCCGCGGTCGGCAAGCCGTCGGTGAAGATGCCGTCGTCCAAGGTGAAGCTGGCGATCGCCAAGGTTCTCCAGGGCGAGGGCTACATCAACGAGGTGAAGGTCTCCGATGTCGACGGCAAGCCCGTCATGGAGATCGTGCTGAAGTACTTCGAGGGCCGCCCGGTCATCGAGCGCATCCAGCGCGTCTCGCGCTCGGGCCTGCGCCAGTACCGCGGCAAGGACGCCCTGCCGAAGATCCTCAATGGTCTCGGTGTGGCGATCATTTCCACTTCCAAGGGCATCATGACCGACCGTCAGGCCCGCGCCGAAGGCGTGGGTGGCGAAGTCATCTGCCTGGTGGCCTAAGGAGTTGCCAGCATGAGCCGCGTTGCCAAGAAGCCGATCGTCGTCCCCAAGGGCGTCGAGATCACCGTCAACCCGACCGAGGTCGTGGTCAAGGGCGCCAAGGGCACCCTGACGGTACCCAAGCCGGAAGGCGTGGACCTGAAGATCGAGAACGGGGAGGGCGCCGTGAGCGCCGCCTCGCCGGAGCTCGTCGCCATGGCCGGTACCATCCGCGCGATCGTCGCGAACATGGTCACCGGCGTTTCCGAGGGTTTCGAGCGCAAGCTCGAGCTCGTCGGCGTCGGTTACCGTGCCTCGGTGCAGGGCCGTAGCCTGAACCTCAGCCTCGGGTTCTCGCACCCGGTGGTGTTCGAGGCGCCGGAAGGCATCACCATCGAGACCCCGTCGCAGACCGAGGTCCTGGTGAAGGGCGCCGACAAGCAGCGGGTGGGCGAGGTCGCCGCCAAGATCCGTGGTTTCCGTCCGCCGGAGCCCTACAAGGGCAAGGGCGTGCGTTACTCCGGCGAGAACATCATCAGGAAGGAGGCGAAGAAGGCCTAAGCCGTCGGGCTTGCGCGCTTCGCTCCGAGGTCATGACCATGAACAAGAACATTGCCCGTCTCCGTCGCGCCAAGCGCGCCCGTGCACACATCCGCGTGCTCGGCGTGCCGCGCCTGTCGGTCCACCGCAGCAACCAGCACATCTCCGCCCAGGTGTTCAGCGCCGACGGCTCGACCGTGCTGGCCAGCGCCTCCACGGTCCAGGCCGATGTCGCCGAAGGCCTCAAGGGCAGGAAGAACATCGATGCCGCCGCCCAGGTCGGCCGGATCGTCGCCGAGCGCGCGATCAAGGCCGGCGTGGAGCAGGTTGCCTTCGACCGTTCGGGCTACCGCTACCACGGCCGCATCAAGGCCTTGGCCGATGCCGCCCGCGAGGCCGGCCTGAAGTTCTGATCCCGCCGTGTCCGGGGGTTGCCCCGGGCCGGTTCCAACCAGCATCACACAACGATAAGCGGCCACGGCCGTAAGCATTGACAGGACAACAGCATGAGTGCTTCCCAGCGCGAGAACGACGACGGCTTCATCGAGAAGCTGGTCGCCGTCAACCGAGTCTCCAAGACCGTCAAGGGCGGTCGCCAGTTCACCTTCACGGCGCTGACCGTCGTCGGTGACGGCAACGGCAAGGTCGGCTTCGGCTACGGCAAGGCCCGCGAGGTCCCCGCCGCGATCCAGAAGTCGATGGAGTACGCCCGTCGCTCGATGACCCAGGTCAGCCTCAACAACGGCACCCTGTGGCATCCGGTGAAGTCCAACCACGGTGCGGCGCGCGTGTACATGCAGCCGGCGTCCGAGGGTACCGGTGTGATCGCCGGTGGTGCGATGCGTGCCGTGATGGAGGCCGTCGGCGTCCACAACGTGCTGGCCAAGGCCATCGGCTCGCGCAACCCGATCAACCTGGTGCGCGCGACCATCAAGGGCCTCCAGGACATGCAGTCGCCGGAGCGCATCGCCGCCAAGCGCGGCAAGAAGGTCGAGGAGATCCTCAATGGCTAAGAAGACCGCCACCACCGGCACCGTCAAGGTCCGCCTGGTAAAGGGCCTGCGCGGCTCCCAGTCCCGTCACCGCCTGTCGGTGAAGGCCCTGGGCCTGCGCAAGCTCAACGACGTGCGCGAGCTGCCGGACAACCCCTGCGTGCGCGGCCTGATCAACCAGGTCCACTACCTGGTCCAGGTCGAAGAATAAGCCGGAATTCGAGGAGAACACTCATGCGTCTGAATACGCTCAAGCCTGCCGACGGCGCCCGCAAGGAGCGCACCCGCGTCGGTCGTGGCATCGGCTCCGGCCTCGGCAAGACCGCCGGCCGCGGCCACAAGGGTTCCTTCGCCCGCGCGGGCAAGGGCAAGATCAAGGCCGGCTTCGAAGGCGGCCAGATGCCGCTGATCAAGCGCCTGCCCAAGGTCGGTTTCCGTTCGCGGATCGCCAAGGACACCGCCGAGGTCATGCTCTACAAGCTCGACCTGGTCAAGGCCGACACCATCGACTTCGCCGCGCTGCGCGAGGCCAAGCTGGTCCCGTCCACCGCCAAGCAGGCCAAGATCGTCAAGAAGGGCGAGATCGGCCGCAAGGTCGTCCTCAAGGGCCTGCTCGCGACCGCCGGTGCCAAGGCGGCGATCGAAGCGGCCGGCGGGCAGGTGGAGTAAGCAGTGGCCCAGACCGGCACCACGGCTGCGGGGATGCTCGGCGGGTTGGGCAAGCTCACCGAGCTGCGCAACCGCCTGCTGTTCGTCCTCGGCGCGTTGATCGTCTACCGCTTCGGCACCTACATCCCGGTGCCGGGCGTCAATCCCGAGGCGATGACTTCCCTGATGCGTCAGCAGGAAGGCATCGTCCAGATGTTCAACATGTTCTCCGGCGGTGCGCTGGAGCGTTTCAGCCTGTTCGCGCTGAACGTGATGCCGTACATCTCGGCGTCGATCATCATGCAGCTGGCCGCGCAGATCTTCCCGGCGCTCATCGCCATCCGCAAGGAAGGCGAGAGCGGCCGACGCAAGATCACCCAGTACACCCGCTACGGCACGGTGATCCTGGCGGCCTTCCAGGCCATGGGCGTGGCCCTGGCCCTGCAGTCGCAGGCCGGCGATGCCGGCAGCGTGGTGTTCAACCCGGGTCCGGGCTTCGTGTTCACCGCGATGATCTCGCTGACCGCCGGCACCATGTTCCTGATGTGGCTGGGCGAGCAGATCACCGAGCGCGGCATCGGCAACGGCATCTCGCTGATCATCTTCGCGGGCATCGTGGCCGGTCTGCCGGGCGCCACCATCTCCACGCTGGACATGGTTTCCACCGGTGAGCTGGGCGCGCTGTCGGTGATGGTCCTGTTCTCGCTGATCCTGGCGGTGACCTACTTCGTGGTCTTCGTCGAGCGGGGGCAGCGCCGGATCACGGTGAACTACGCCCGTCGCCAGGGCGGGCGCCAGGCCTACATGAACCAGAGCTCGCACCTGCCGCTGAAGCTCAACATGTCCGGCGTCATCCCGGCGATCTTCGCCTCCTCGATCATCATGTTCCCGGCCACCGCCGCGAGCTGGTTCGGGCAGGCGGGCGAGATGGGCTGGCTGTTCACGCTGTCCCAGCGCCTGTCGCCGGGCGAGCCGCTGTACCTGTTCCTGTACGGCGCGCTGATCATGGGCTTCGCGTTCTTCTACACGGCGCTGGTGTTCAACGCCCAGGAGACCGCGGACAACCTCAAGAAGTCGGGCGCGCTGATCCCGGGCATCCGCCCGGGCCGGGCCACCGCCGAGTACGTCGACGGGGTGCTCACGCGCCTCACCGCGGTCGGCTCGGTGTACCTTGTGTCGGTGTGTCTGCTGCCGGAGATCCTCCGGACCCAGATGCAGGTGCCGTTCTATTTCGGTGGCACCTCGTTGTTGATCGTGGTCGTCGTGGTGATGGACTTCACCTCGCAGATCCAGGCTCACCTGATGTCCCATCAGTACGAGAGCCTGTTGAAGAAGGCCAACCTGAAGGGCGGTTCGCGCGGCGGCTTCGCGCGCGGATAGTTCCCGGTCCAGTGCCCGCGCAAGAGTAGCGCGGGCCGCCCGGCCACCGGTTTCGACCGGGGCGGGCAGCCGGGTTCTTCACGCCAGAGTGCGGGCACACTCCCCGCACCGGCTCCCCGGGTCGCGTCCGCGCAACCCGGGGGGTTCAATTGAACCCGAAGCCTTGGTATCATTTCCGATTCACTGCGCTGGAAACAGCGGCGAATTCACGTTGGAGATCGCGTAAATGGCGCGTATTGCGGGTGTCAACCTTCCCGTCCAGAAGCACGTCTGGGTCGGGCTGCAGAGCATTTACGGCATTGGCCGGACCCGTTCGAAGAAGATCTGCGAACTGGCCGAAGTCAAGCCGTCCACCAAGATCCGCGAGCTGAGCGAGCCGGAGATCGAGCGCCTGCGCGCCGAGATCGGCAAGTTCATCGTCGAGGGCGACCTGCGTCGCGAGGTCGGCATGTCGATCAAGCGGCTGATGGACCTGGGCTGCTACCGCGGCCTGCGTCACCGCCGTGGGCTGCCGCTGCGCGGCCAGCGCACCCGCACCAACGCCCGGACCCGCAAGGGCCCGCGTCGCGCGATCAAGAAGTAAGGACCCACCATGGCCAAGCCAGCTGCAGCCAAGACGAAGAAGAAGATCAAGCGGGTCGTCACCGACGGCATCGCCCACGTCCAGGCTTCGTTCAACAACACGATCATCACGATCACCGACCGTCAGGGCAACGCCCTGTCCTGGGCCACCTCCGGCGGTGCCGGCTTCCGCGGTTCGCGCAAGTCGACCCCGTTCGCCGCGCAGGTCGCCGCCGAGCGCGCCGGCAAGGCCGCCCTGGACTACGGCCTGAAGACCCTGGAAGTCCGCATCAAGGGCCCCGGCCCGGGTCGCGAGTCCTCGGTCCGATCGCTGAACAACGTCGGCTACAAGATCACGAACATCATCGACGTGACGCCGATCCCGCACAACGGCTGCCGGCCGCCCAAGAAGCGCCGCGTCTAAGGAGCACACAAGACCATGGCTCGTTACATCGGTCCCACCTGTAAGCTGGCCCGCCGCGAAGGCGCCGACCTCAGCCTCAAGAGCCCGGCGCGCGCGCTGGATTCCAAGTGCAAGCTGGAGCAGAAGCCCGGCCAGCATGGCGTCGGCACCCGCCGCGGCAAGCTGTCCGACTATGCCCTGCAGCTGCGCGAGAAGCAGAAGGTCAAGCGCATCTACGGCCTGCTCGAGCGCCAGTTCCGCAACTACTACGGCAAGGCGTCGTCGAAGAAGGGCAACACCGGCGAGAACCTGCTCCAGCTGCTGGAGCGTCGCCTCGACAACGTCGTCTACCGCATGGGCTTCGCCGTCACCCGCCCGCAGGCCCGCCAGCTGGTCTCGCACCGTGGCGTCCTGGTCAATGGCAAGTCGGTGAACCTGCCGTCCTACCAGGTCCAGGCCGGCGACCAGATCACCCTCTCGGAGAAGGCGCAGAAGCAGATGCGCGTCCAGGAGGCCTCGACGCTGGCCCAGGAGATGGACCTGGTCCCCTCGTGGATCGAAGTCGATTCCAAGAAGTTCACCGGCGTGTTCAAGTCGGTGCCCGAGCGCGCTGACCTGCCGTCGGACATCAACGAGGCACTGATCGTCGAGCTGTACTCGAAGTAATCATTCAGGAGAGTCGCTGACCATGTCGGTAACTGCCACCCAAGTGCTGCGCCCCCGCGGCGTCGGTATCGAACGCATCAACCAGAATCGCGCCAAGGTGGTCATCGAGCCGCTGGAGCGCGGCTATGGCCACACGCTGGGCAACGCGCTGCGCCGCGTCCTGCTGTCCTCGATCCCGGGTGCGGCGATCACCGAGGTCGAGATCGACGGCGTGCTGCACGAGTACACCACGCTGGAAGGCCTGCAGGAGGATGTGATCGAGATCCTGCTCAACCTCAAGGACGTCTCGCTGCGCCTGGACGGCGTGGATTCCACCACCCTGACCCTGTCCAAGAAGGGCCCGGGCACGGTGACCGCCGGCGACATCACCGTCGACCACAACGTCACCGTCGTGAATCCCGAGCACGTGATCTGCGAGCTGACCAAGGACACCTCGCTGAGCATGCGCCTGAAGGTCGAGCGTGGCTTCGGCTACCAGCCGGCCTCGGCGCGCCGTCGTCCGGACGAGGAGGCGCGTGCGATCGGTCGCCTGATGCTCGACGCCTCGTTCTGCCCGGTCAGCCGCGTCGCCTACGCCGTCGAGGCCGCCCGCGTCGAACAGCGCACCGACCTCGACAAGCTGGTCCTGGACATCGAGACCAACGGCACCATCGAGGCCGAGGAAGCCGTGCGCACCGCCGCGGAGATCCTCACCGACCAGCTGTCGGTCTTCGGCGACTTCAGCCAGACCACCGGCCGCAAGCCGGAGCCGGACCCGACCGGCATCGACCCGACGCTGCTGCGTCCGATCGACGACCTGGAGCTGACGGTGCGTTCGGCGAACTGCCTCAAGGCCGAGAACATCTACTACATCGGCGACCTGATCCAGCGCACCGAGGTCGAGCTGCTCAAGACCCCGAACCTGGGCAAGAAGTCGCTCACCGAGATCAAGGAGGTCCTTGCCCAGCACGGACTTTCCCTGGGCATGAAGCTCGAGAACTGGCCGCCCGCCGGCCTCCAGCAGGGCATGCTGGGCTGAGGCCCAGAGCTTTAAGAGAATAGGAAGACAGCCATGCGCCACCGTAAGTCCGGCCGCAAGTTCAGCCGCACCAGTGCCCACCGCGAGGCCATGTTCAAGAACATGGCGGCCTCGCTGTTCAAGCACGAGCTCATCCGCACCACGCTCCCGAAGGCCAAGGAGCTGCGCCGGGTCGCGGAGCCCATGATCACCCTCGCCAAGACCGATGGCGTCGCCAACCGTCGCCTGGCCTTCTCGCGCCTGCGCGACAAGGAAGCGGTCGGCAAGCTGTTCGTCGAGCTGGGTCCCCGCTACCGGGAACGTCCGGGTGGTTACCTGCGCATCCTCAAGTGCGGGTTCCGTCCCGGCGACAACGCGCCGATGGCCTACGTCGAGCTGGTCGACCGTCCGCGTCGTGACGCGGCCGAGGCCGACGCCGCCGAGTGATCGGCGGCGGTTCGGACCCCACGGGAACCCCGGGCCTGTCCCGGGGTTTTTGTTTGCCCGCCGACGGGAACACCGGGCGGCGGCAGGGGTCATACCGGGCGTGCCCACTCGCCCTGCACGGCGGGTTCGGGTAGCGTTCCGCAGGCCCCAATGACAGCGACCCAGACATGTCCGCCAACCCGATGACCTGGTCCTTCCGTGCGCGCTTCGGCGCCGGTTTCGCCGCCTGTGCCGGCCTGATGGGCTACGCCCTGTTCGCCCAGCACGTGCAGGGCCTGGAACCGTGCCCGCTGTGCGTGTTCCAGCGCGTGGCGATGATCGCACTGGGCCTGGTGTTCCTGCTCGGCTTCCTCCACGGTCCCCGCGGGGCGGTGGGGCGCTGGATCTATGCGGTGCTGGCGGTGGTCGCCGCAGGCGTCGGCGTCGGGGTCGCCGGCCGCCACGTCTGGCTGCAGTCGCTGCCGCCCGACGAGGTCCCGGCCTGCAACCTGATGAGCCTGGACTACATGCGCGAGGCCTTCCCGATGCGCGAGGTGGTCAGCCGCGTGCTCAGCGGGTCGGGTGAGTGCGCGGAGATCGACTGGACCTTCCTGGGCCTGTCGATGCCAGGCTGGGTGCTGGTCTGGTTCGTGCTGCTGGCGGCCTGGGCGGCGTGGGCTGGACTGTCCCGCCGATAGAACGCCTTGACCGGTTGCTGTCGCGGCCCGTGGCATGCTCCACTGGTGCACCGCAACAGGATCGTCGAGCAATGAGCCAGCGTGAGACCCACCCCCGCCCCGTGAACCTGCCGGTTGACTGGACGCCGGGTTCCTGGCGTTCGCGCACGGCCCGGCAGCAGCCCACCTATCCCGACGCCGCCGAGCTCGCGCAGGCGCTGGGGGAACTGGCCCGTCTGCCGCCGCTGGTGACCTCCTGGGAGATCCTCAGCCTCAAGCGCCAGCTGGCCGAGGCCCAGGAGGGTCGCCGGTTCCTGCTGCAGGGTGGGGACTGTGCGGAAAGCTTCACCGACTGCGAGTCGGGCCTGCTGTCGAACCGGCTCAAGGTCCTGCTGCAGATGAGCCTGGTGCTGGTCCACGGCATGCGACTGCCGGTGGTGCGCGTGGGCCGCTTCGCCGGGCAGTACGCCAAGCCGCGCTCGACGGACACCGAGACCCGCGACGGCGTCACCCTGCCCAGCTACCGGGGCGATTTCATCAATGCACCGGACTTCACGCCGGAGGCCAGGCGGCCGGACCCGCGGCGCATGGTCAAGGGCCATGCCCGCTCGGCGATGACGATGAATTTCGTGCGTGCCCTGATCGACGGCGGTTTCGCCGACCTCCACCATCCGGAGTACTGGCAGCTCGACTGGGTCGGGCGCTCGGATCTGGCCGACGAGTACCAGCGCATGGTCGCGGCGATCGGCGACGCGGTGCGCTTCATGGAGACCTTGTCCGGGGAGGAGGTCCACAACCTCAACCGCGTCGACTTCTTCACCTCGCACGAGGCGCTGCTGCTGCCCTACGAGGAGGCGATGACCCGCGACGTGCCGCGCCAGTGGGGGTGCTTCAACCTCTCCACCCACTTCCCGTGGATCGGCATGCGCACCGCCGCCGCCGACGACGCGCACGTGGAGTACATGCGCGGCATCCGCAACCCCATCGGCATCAAGGTCGGGCCCTCGGTCACGCCCGACCAGCTGCTGTCGCTGGTGGAGGTGCTCAACCCCGACGACGAGCCGGGTCGGCTGACCCTGATCCACCGCATGGGTGCCGCCCACGTGGCCGAGCGCCTGCCGCCGCTGCTGGAGGCGGTGCGCCGCGAGGGGCGCCGGGTGCTGTGGATTGCCGACCCGATGCACGGCAACACCGAGTCGACCTCCAACGGCTACAAGACCCGGCGCTTCGCCAACATCCGCAGCGAGCTGGAGCAGGCCTTCGACCTGCACGCCCAGTGCGGCACGCGGCTGGGCGGCGTGCACCTGGAGCTCACCGGCGAGGACGTCACCGAGTGTCTGGGCGGTGCCCGCGAGCTGGTCGAGGCCGACCTCGAGCGGGCCTACCGGACCACGGTGGACCCGCGCCTGAACTACGAGCAGTCGCTGGAGATCGCGATGCTGATCGTGCGCAAGCACGCGCAGCTGGCCCGGCCTGCCGGGGCGCGCTGAGCCGGCGGTCTCAGGCGGCGGGCTCCCCGGGCCCGTCGCCATCGCCGAAGCGGTTGGGCTTCTCCTCCATCAGGGCCAGGGTGTTGCCCTCGCTGTCGCGGAAGAAGGCCAGCCACAGCGACCAGGTCGGCGCCTGGTGGGTCAGCGTCGCCTCGCGTCGGAACGCGACGCCGCGCGCCTTCATCGCCTCGACCTGGTCCTCTATGCCGGTGACGCGCAGGTAGATCAGCGAGGTGGGGTGGTCGAACTCCGGGGCGCTGGGCGGACCCAGCATCAGCCGGGTCGTGCCGCACTGGAAGAAGGCCATGCCCTCGGCGGCGAAGACGAAGTCCAGCCCGATCGCGTCGCGGTAGAAGGCGGTGGCGCGCTCGACGTCGCGGCAGGTGACCGCGATCTGGGCCACGCCCTGGAACGGCGTCGTGCCGGCGGTGCCGCTCACCGCGTGCTCCGGCGGCGCCGGCCGGTCTTGCGCGGTGCCGGGGCGCTGGGCCTGAGGCGGATCCAGATCGAGCTGGACTGGCCGCCGCCGCCGCGCTCCTCGACCTCGTACGCCTCCAGGGCCCGGACCAGGTCGCTGAGCTTGCGGAAGCCCCACACGCGCGGGTCGAAGTCCGGCGCCTGCTTGGCGATGTGGCTGCCGATCGGCCCCAGCTGGGCCCAGCCGTGCTCGTCGGAGGCGTCGTCGACGGCCTCGGCCATCAACCTGGCCAGGCGCTGGTCGGCGTTGAGCGCGCTGGCCTCGGCCTGGCCGCCGGTCTGGGTGGCCGGCGGGGCGCCGAGCAGGTCGGTGTAGATGAACTTGTCGCAGGAGGACACGAAGGGCGAGGGCGTCTTGCGCTCGCCGAACCCGTAGACGGTGAGCCCCTGCTCGCGCAGGCGGCTGGCCAGCCGGGTGAAGTCGGAGTCGCTGGAGACGATGCAGAAGCCGTCGAAGCGGCCGGTGTGCATCAGGTCCATGGCGTCGATGATCAGCGCGCTGTCGGAGGCGTTCTTGCCCACGGTGTAGCGGAACTGCTGGATCGGCTGGATCGACAGGTCCAGCAGGTACTGCTTCCAGCCCTTGAGGTTGGGCGTGGTCCAGTCGCCGTAGGCGCGCTTGACGCTGGCGATGCCGTAGCGGGCGATCTCGCCCATGAGGTCGGTGGCGATCGACGGCGGCGCGTTGTCGGCGTCGATGAGCACCGCCAGGCGGGCGTTGTCGCGGGTCTCGGCCATGGCCGGCTCCATGCGCAAAGGGGGCCAGTATCGGCCCCCTTCGCCCGAGCCATCAAGCCGCCGGTGATCAGGCCGCGCGCGAGGCCCGCTTGCGGTCGTTCTCGGTGCGGTGCTTCTTGCGCAGGCGGATCTGCGCCGGGGTGATCTCGACCAGCTCGTCGTCGTCGATGAACTCCAGCGCCTGCTCCAGCGACAGCTTGATCGCCGGGATCAGGCCCTCGTCCTTGTCGGTGCCCGAGGCGCGGAAGTTGGTCAGCTGCTTGCCGCGCAGCGCATTGACGGTGAGGTCGTTGTCCTTGGCATGGATGCCGACGATCTGGCCTTCGTAGATCTCCTCGCCCGGCTCGATGAACAGGCGTCCACGCTCCTGCATGGCGATCTGTGCGTAGGCCGGCGAGCTGCCGGTGCCGTTGGAGATCAGCACACCGTTGATGCGCTGGCCGATCGCGCCCTCGGTCTTCGGGCCGTAGTGGTCGAAGACGTGGAACAGCAGGCCGGTGCCGGCGGTGATGGTGCGGAATTCGGTCTGGAAGCCGATCAGTCCCCGCGCCGGGATGATGAAGTCCAGGCGCACGCGGCCCTTGCCGTCCGGCTCCATGTTCTGCAGCAGCGCCTTGCGCTCGCCCAGGCGCGACATCACACCGCCCTGGAACTGCTCCTCCATGTCGACCACCAGCGACTCGAACGGCTCCATCAACTGGCCGTCGATCTCCTTGATGATCACCTCCGGACGCGAGACGGCCAGCTCGTAGCCCTCGCGGCGCATGGTCTCGATCAGGATCGAGAGGTGCAGCTCGCCGCGGCCGGAGACCTTGAACTTGTCGGCATCCTCGGTGTCCTCGACCTTCAGCGCCACGTTGTGCTGGGTCTCGCGGATCAGGCGGTCGCGCAGCTGGCGGCTGGTGAGGAACTTGCCGCCGCTGCGGTCCTTGACCCCGGCGAACGGCGAATCATTGACCTGGAAGGTCATCGAGATCGTCGGCTCGTCGACGGTCAGCACCGGCAGCTGCTCGGGTGCCGAGGGGTCGCACACGGTTTCGGAAATGCCCAGCTTGTCGATGCCGGAGATCGCGATGATGTCGCCGGCGCGGGCCTCCTTCACCTCGTGGCGCCCCAGGCCCATGAAGCCCAGCACCTGCAGCACCTTGCCGTTGCGCCTGGCGCCCTCGCGGTCGATGACCGTGACCTGCTGGTTGGTGCGGATCGTGCCGCGCTGGACCCGGCCCACGCCGATGATGCCGACGTAGTTGGAATAGTCCAGCGAGGTGATGCGCATCTGGAACGGGCCGTCGAGGTCGACCGGCGGCGGCGGGACCTTGTCGACGATGGTCTGGAACAGCGGGGTCATGTCGCCCTCGCGCACGGTGTCCTCCATGCCGGCATAGCCGTTGAGGCCGGAGGCGTAGACCACGGTGAAGTCCAGCTGCTCCTCGGTGGCGCCGAGGCGGTCGAACAGATCGAAGGTCTGGTTGAGCACCCAGTCCGGACGCGCACCCGGGCGGTCGACCTTGTTGATCACGACGATCGGCTTGAAGCCCATCGCGAACGCCTTCTGGGTGACGAAGCGCGTCTGCGGCATCGGGCCGTCCATCGCGTCGACCAGGATCAGCACCGAGTCGACCATCGACAGCACGCGCTCGACCTCGCCGCCGAAGTCGGCGTGGCCCGGGGTGTCGACGATGTTGATGCGGTACTCCTCGCCCTCGGGCGAGGTCCAGCGGATCGCGGTGTTCTTCGACAGGATCGTGATGCCACGCTCCTTCTCGATGTCGCCGCTGTCCATCACGCGCTCGGCCAGCTGGGTGCGCTCGTCGAAGGTGCCCGACTGCTTGAGCAGCTGGTCGACCAGGGTGGTCTTGCCGTGGTCGACGTGGGCGACGATGGCGATGTTGCGGAGGTTCTCGATGGACATGGCGGCAGCGCACCGGTCGGCGCGCGATCTGGGAAGGAAGCCGGCCATTATACGCTGCAATTCCGTCCTCCGTGCCGGCGGGGCGGGGCCCGTGGCATCATTGCGTTTTACCCCGTTCATCCCCCCCAGAGGCCCCCATGTCCGAACTCATCGCCGTCTTCACCACCTCCCGCGGTCCGATCCGCGTCGCCCTGCGGCCGGACAAGGCCCCGGTCACCGTGGCCAGCTTCGTCAACCTGGTCCGCCGCGGCTTCTACGACGGCCTGAGCTTCCACCGCGTCATCCCCGACTTCATGGTCCAGGGCGGCTGCCCGGAGGGTTCCGGCCGCGGCGGCCCGGGCTACCGCTTCGAGGACGAGTGCAGCCCCGACCTGCCGCACGAGCGCGGCGTGCTGTCGATGGCCAACGCCGGCCCGCGGACCAACGGCAGCCAGTTCTTCATCACCCATGTGGAGACCTCCTGGCTCAACGGCAAGCACACCGTGTTCGGCAAGGTCGTCTCCGACGAGGACCAGGCGGTGGTGGATGCCATCCAGGGGGGCGACGCGATCGAGAAGGTCGAGATCCAGGGTGACGCCGAGGCCGTGCTGGCCGCCCAGGCCGACCGGGTGGCGGAGTGGAACCAGGCGCTCGACGCGCGCTGATCGCGTGTTTTGACCGCAGTCGGGGTTTCCGGCCCCGGCTGCGTTAACGTCGGCGCATGGACGCCGATCAGAACACTCCGCGATCCACGGGGCCCGGCGGCGATGATCCGGTCGCCTGGCACGCGCTTTCCCCCGAGGACTGTCTGGAGCGGCTGGACAGCCGCCTGGACGGACTCGACGAGGACGAGGTGTCACGGCGCCGCGAGCGCCTCGGCGACAACGCCCTGCCGGCGCCCCCGCCGCGCCCGGCCTGGCGCCGGCTCGCCGCCCAGTTCAACAACATCCTCATCCACCTGCTGCTGGTCGCCGGCGTCGCCGCCGCGGTGCTGGGGCACTGGGTGGATGCCGCGGTCATCCTGGCCGTGGTCGTGGTCAACGCCCTGATCGGCTTCCTGCAGGAGGGCAAGGCCGAGCGGGCGATGGAGGCGATCGGGCGGATGCTGGCCCCGAAGGCGCGCGTGCGCCGGGAGGGCCAGCTGGCGGACATCGTCGCGGAGTCGCTGGTGCCCGGCGACATCGTCGAGCTCAAGGCCGGCGACCGGATCCCGGCCGACATCCGCCTGCTGAAGGCCCACGGCCTGCAGGTCGACCAGGCCGCCCTGACCGGGGAATCGGTGCCGGTCGACAAATCCGCCGAGCCCGACCCCGAAGGTGCCGAGCTGGCCGACCGCGCCGCGGTGGTGCACGCCGGCGGCATGGTCACCCGCGGGCAGGCCACCGGCGTGGTCGTGGAGACCGGCTGGCGCACCGAACTGGGCCGGATCAGCCATCTGCTGGAAGGCGTGGAATCGCTGACCACGCCGCTGCTGCGCGAGATCGACCGCTTCGGGCGCGGGCTGTCGATGGTGATCCTGGCGGTGGCCGCGGGCATGGTCGGGCTGGCCGCCTGGCTGCACGCGACCCCGTTGGGCGAGGGGTTCCTGGCCGGCGTGGCGCTGGCGGTGGCCGCGATTCCCGAGGGTCTGCCGGCCATCATCACCGTCACCCTGGCCATCGGCGTGCAGCGCATGGCCACCCGCCAGGCCGGCGTCCGCCGCCTGCCGGCGGTCGAGACCCTGGGCGCGGTCAGCGTCATCTGCACCGACAAGACCGGCACCCTGACCTGCAACGAGCTGCAGGCCCGTCGCCTGGCGGTGTCCGGCGACCGCGACGCGGTCGAGGCCGACGCCGTGGACACCGCACGCGCGGTCCACACCCGACTGCTCGAGGCGGCGGTGCTGTGCAACGACGCGCCGGCCGATGCCGCCAGCGGCGACCCGCTGGAGCGCGCGCTGGTGCGCCTGGCGGACCAGGCCGGACTCGATGTCGAAGGGCTGCGCGAGGACCAGGCCCGGACCGCGCTGCTGCCGTTCTCCTCGGATGCGAAGTTCATGGCGAGCCGGCACGGGTCACGAGTGGCGCTCAAGGGTGCCCCGGAGGCCATACTCGGGCGCTGCGGCCGCGAGGCCGACGCTGAGGGCGGGGCGCGGCCGCTGGACGCCGAGGCCTGGCAGGCGCGGATGCACGCATTGGCGGAGGCCGGCTTGCGCGTGCTCGCCTTCGCCGAGTGCCGTCTGGACGGCGCCCCGGACCACCTCGACGACGACGCGCTGCCGGAGGACGCCTGCCTGCTGGGGCTCATCGCCTTCGAGGACCCGCCCCGGCCCGAGGTGCCCGCCGCGATCGCCGCCTGCCGCAGTGCCGGCATCGAGGTGAAGATGATCACCGGCGACCATGCCGCGACCGCCGCGGCGATCGCCGGGCAGCTGTCGATCGGCGACCGCGACGGGGTCATCACCGGCCCGGAGCTCGACCGCCTCGACGACGACGGGCTGCGCGAGGCGGCCGTGCGCTGCGCGGTGTTCGCCCGCACCACCCCCGAGCACAAGCTGCGGCTGGTCCAGGCGCTGCAGGCCGGCGGGGCGGTGGTGGCGATGACCGGCGACGGTGCCAACGACGCGCCGGCGCTCAAGCGCGCCGACATCGGCGTGGCGATGGGCATCAAGGGCACCGAGGCCTCGCGACAGGCTGCGGAGATCGTGCTGGCCGACGACAACTTCGCGTCCATCGTCAGTGGCGTGGAGGAGGGGCGGGGCGTCTACGACAACATCCGCAAGGCGCTGATGTTCATCCTCCCCACCAATGCCGCGCAGGCGCTGGTGGTGCTGGTGGCGGCGCTGATCGGCATGGGCCTGCCGATCACCCCGGTGCAGATCCTGTGGATCAACATGGTCACCGCCGTCACCCTGGCCCTGGCGGTGGCCTTCGAGCCGCTGGAGGGCAACGTCATGCGGCGTCGGCCGCGACCGCCGGGGCGCGGGCTGGTCACCGCCTACCTGGCCTGGCGGGTGGCCTGGGTCGGCGCCCTGATCACCGCCGGCGTGTTCCTCACCCACGGCCTGGCCACCGCCGGCGGCGCCTCGGCCGAGGTGGCGCGCACGGTGGCGATGAACACGCTGGTGGCCGCGCAGCTGGTCTACCTGTTCAGCGCACGCCTGTGGGTGGCGCCGGGCTACACCCCCGCCGCCCTGTTCGCCAACCCCTGGGCCTGGCTGAGCGTGGCGGTGCTGCTGGTGCTGCAGGGTGGCCTGAGCGCCTGGCCACCCGCGCAGCGGGTGTTCGGCACGGCCTGGCCCGAGGCCGGGCACTGGGCGGCGATCGGACTGGTGGCCTTGGCGGTGTTCGTGCTGGTGGAGGCCGAGAAGGGCCTGCTGCGCCTGCGCCGCCGACGTCGCAGGCCAGCCGGGGGCGGGGCGTCGTGAAGGCCGCATGCTAGAATCGCAGGGTTGTCCGCCCCCGATTCCAACCGATCCGAGGACCCCGAAATGCCCAAGCTCGCCGCCCGCGTGGGCCGTGCCAAGCCCAGCGCGATCATGCAGGTTGCCGAAAAGGCCAAGCAGCTCAAGGCCGAAGGCCGCGACATCATTTCCTTCTCGATCGGCGTGCCGAACTTCCTGCCCGGCCAGCACGTCTACCAGGCGGTGTCGGACTGGCTGGCGAACGACAGCGGCCAGTACGGCTCCAACCGCGGCGACGCCCGCCTGCTCGACGCCTTCCTGGCGCACATGGGCACGCTGGGCCTGGACGGCTACACCCGCGAGCACTGCGCGGTGGCCGTGGGCGCCAAGCACATCCTGTACAACCTGTTCGAGGCCATCCTCGACGAGGGCGACGAGGTCGCCTTCCCAACCCCGTACTGGACCAGCTACGTCGACATCGCCGAGATCGTCGGGGCGAAGATCAAGCTGCTGCCGTGCCCGCCGGAGCAGGACTACAAGATGACCCCGGCGCAGCTCGACGAGGCCCTGGCCTCCAAGCCGGCACTGTTCCTGTTCAACAACCCGTCCAACCCGACCGGCATGGTCTACACGAAGGACGAGATCGCCGCCCTGGCCGACGTGCTGGTCAGGCACCCCGACACCTGGGTGATCACCGACGACATCTACAACAAGATGGTCTTCGACGGCGTGGGCTACCACAACTTCGTCAATGCCCGGCCGGAGCTGCGCGACCGCGTGATCTTCGTCGACTCGCTGTCCAAGACCCACGGCATGCCCGGCTGGCGCGTGGGCCTGATGGCCGGCCCCGAGTCGATCGCCAGGGCGGTGGTGACGCTGAACTCCAACCACATCACCAACATCCCCGAGATCGTGACCGCCGGCGCCATCGCCGCGCTCTCGGGCCCGCAGGACGTGCCCGAGGCCAAGTGCGCGGAGTTCCAGGCCAAGCGCGACCAGGTCGTGGCCATGTTCCGGTCGATCCCGGGCATCGTCTGCCCCAAGCCGCAGGGCGCCTTCTACGTCTTCCCCGACATCAGCGCCTTCTTCGGCAAGTCGCACAACGGCACCGTGCTGTCCGACGACATCGCCGTGTGCAACGCGCTGCTGGAGGCCAAGGGCGTGGCCTGCGTGCCGGGGTCGGCCTTCGGTGAGCCGCGCGCGCTGCGCGTGAGCTACACCTGCCCGACCGCGCAGCTGGCCGACGGCCTGGAGCGCATCCGCAGCTTCTTCAGCGAAATCGCCTGAGTCCCTTTTCCCCTCGGCGGGGCCGCGGGCCCCGCCCCGTTCCCGGAGACCTCCCCATGAAGAACCCCGTCCGCGTTGCCGTGACCGGCGCTGCCGGCCAGATCGGCTACTCCCTGCTGTTCCGCATCGCCTCCGGCGAGATGCTCGGCCGCGACCAGCCGGTGATCCTGCAGCTGCTGGAGCTGCCGATGGAGAAGGCCCAGGCCGCCCTGAAGGGCGTGATGATGGAGCTGGAGGACTGCGCCTTCCCGCTGCTGGCCGGCATGGTCGGCACCGACGACGCCGAGGTCGCGTTCAAGGACGCCGACATCGCCCTGCTGGTGGGCGCGCGTCCGCGCGGCCCGGGCATGGAGCGCAAGGACCTGCTGCTGGAGAACGCGAAGATCTTCACCGCCCAGGGCGCGGCGCTGAACAAGGTCGCCAGCCGCGACGTGCGCGTGCTGGTGGTCGGCAACCCGGCCAACACCAACGCCTACATCGCGATGAAGTCGGCGCCGGACCTCAAGCCGGAGAACTTCACCGCGATGCTGCGCCTGGACCACAACCGCGCGCTGAGCCAGCTCGCCGGCAAGGCCGGGGTGGCGGTCAAGGACATCGAGAAGCTCATCGTCTGGGGCAACCACAGCCCGACCATGTACCCCGACTACCGCTTCGCCACCGTCGGCGGCCAGTCGCTGAAGTCGAAGATCGGCGACGAGGCCTGGAACCGTGAGACCTTCATCCCGGTGGTGGGCAAGCGCGGCGCGGCGATCATCGAGGCCCGAGGCCTGTCCTCGGCGGCGTCGGCGGCCAACGCCGCCATCGACCACATCCGCGACTGGATGCTGGGCACCGACGGCAAGTGGACCACGATGGGCATCCCCTCCGACGGCAGCTACGGCATCCCCGAGGGCGTGATGTACGGCTTCCCGGTGACCTGCGAGGGCGGCCGCTACACCATCGTCCAGGGCCTGGAGGTCGACGAGTTCAGCCGCGAGCGCATGGACCACACCCTCAACGAGCTCGAGGAAGAGCGCAGCGGCGTGGCGCACCTGCTGGGCTGAGGCCGGCCGCGGCCGGGGCGGTGCCAGCGCCATCCCGCGTCGCAGACCGAGGACAAGGAGTTCCCGATGGCGGACTGGTGGCGTCGTTTCCATGGATGGCCGGTGCCGGCGGCGGCGTTGCTCGTGACGCTGGCCGCCGCCGCCCTGTCGGCGGCCTGGCTGGCCCCGGTTCCCTTCAGCGACTGGGCCTACTACTGGCACGCCGCCGCCGACCCCTCGGCCTACGAGCGCGGTGGCGCCCTGATGCTGGTGCTGGGCCTGTTGCAGCCTGCAGGGCTGTCGCCGGCGTGGACTGCGCTGGTCTTCAACCTGCCGTTCGTGGCGGCCCTGCTGTGGTGCATGCACCGGCTGGACCGGTCCCGGCACCGGCTGTTCGTGCTTTCGGCTGCCGCGGGAATCGTGCTCCTGGCGCCGTACCTGGTGGTCGTCCAGCTCGACCTGTCCGCGTCGATCGTGCTCGGCCTGGCGCTGGTGCTGCTGATGGCTGCGCCGGGGGAGTCCGCCCGCGCCACGCTGGCCCGAAGCGCGGCGGCGCTGGTGCTGGTGGCGGTGGCCTGTTCCACGCGCCCGCAGTTCGTCCTGGTGCTGCCGGTGTTCGCGGCCCTGTGGTGGGGCGTGGTCGTACTCTCGACCCGCGGCCTGCCCGATGCCCGGGTCAACCGGATCGCCCTCGTGCTGGTGGCGGGTGCCGCCGCCGGCTTCGCGCTGGACTCCGGGCTTCGTGCCCACGCCGACCGGTCCGACGCGGTGCGCTATTCCTCCGGCGTCACCCTCTACGCCGGCCTGTTCGCCGCCGAGGTGGGTCCCGGCTGCGGCCGATGGTCGCCGGAAGCCACCCGCATGGCTCGGGCCGACATGGACCGCCCCGTGCACGAGGCGGCGATCGGACGTCTGGCCGAACACCCTCCGGGCCACTGGGGGCGGGTGATCGCCTGCAAGGTGCCCGACATCGTGTTTCCCGGCGGCTTCGCCATGGGCTGGGTCCTGGCCTCGCCCAACGTGTCCGAACAGCTGGCCCGGGAACCCGACAGCCGATCGACGTGGCTGGCCTGGCGGATCAACTGGGCGCTGGACCGTGGCTGGCGGGTGTTCGTCGTGCTCGCCTATGGTCTGGCCGTGGTCCTGGCCGTGGGTCGCCGGGACCTGCCCGCGTGGCGGTGGGTCCCGTTCGCATGGCTGCTCGCGTTCTGGGCGGTGCATCTGGTCTTCGAGATCCAGGAGCGCTACTTCCTCGGGACCGTCCTGCTGGTTCCGGTGCTGGTGGCCCTGGCCTGGCGACAGCCGGCCGCCGACCCTGCCCGGAGGCGCTTCGACCAAGGTTGAAGGGCGCATGCGGCGCCGCAGCACTACGCTCTGGGTAGCCCAGGCCGCAGGGAGCCCGCCGCGATGCGCTACGAAGACGTCTATCGCCGTTCCATCGACGACCCCGAGGGCTTCTGGGCCGAGGCCGCCGCCGCCATCGACTGGCAGCAGCCGCCACGCGAAATCCTGGACTACACGCGCCCGCCGTTCCGGCACTGGTTCCCCGACGGGCGCACCAACCTGTGCCACAACGCGCTCGACCGCCACCTGGCCGAGCGCGGCGGGCAGCCGGCGCTGATCGATGTCTCCACCGAAACCGACCGCGAGCGCGTGTGGACCTATCGCGAGGTCCACGCCGAGGTCGTCGCCTTCGCGGCGGGCCTGCGGGCGCTGGGGGTGGGTGAGGGCGACCGGGTGGTGGTCTACATGCCCAACATAGCCGAGGCGGCCTTCGCGATGCTGGCCTGTGCCCGGCTGGGGGCGGTGCACTCGGTGGTCTTCGGCGGCTTCGCCGCACACAACCTGGCCCTGCGCATCGACGACGCCCGCCCGAAGGTCCTGGTCTGCGCCGACGCGGGCATGCGCGCCGGCAAGGTGATCGCCTACAAGCCGCTGGTCGACCGCGCCATCGAGCAGTGCGTGCATGCGCCCGAGGCGGTGGTGGTGGTCAACCGTGGCCTCGACCCGGCACTGAAGCTGCAGCCCGGCCGCGACCACGACTACGCCACGCTGGCCGAGGCCCACCGCGACGAGGAGGTGCCGGTGGCCTGGGTCGCGTCGAGCCACCCCAGCTACCTGCTCTACACCTCCGGCACCACCGGCAGGCCCAAGGGCGTGCAGCGCGACACCGGTGGCTATGCGGTGGCGCTGGCGCAGTCGATGCGCACGGTCTACGACATCGGGCCGGGCGATGTGATGTTCACCACCTCCGACGTCGGCTGGGTCGTCGGCCACTCCTACATCGTCTACGGGCCGCTGCTGGTGGGCGCGACCTCGATCATCTACGAAGGCCTGCCGGTGCGCCCGGACCCGGGGATCTGGTGGCGGCTGTGCGCGAAGCACCGGGTGCGCACGCTGTTCTCCTCGCCCACCGCCATCCGGGTGCTGAAGAAGCAGGACCCCGCCCACATCCACGCCCACGACCTCTCCGCGCTGAAGTACCTGTTCCTGGCCGGGGAGCCGCTGGACGAGCCCACCGCGCGCTGGGCGGGCGAGACCCTGGGCAAGCCGGTGATCGACAACTACTGGCAGACCGAGACCGGCTGGCCGGTGATCAGCCTGCTGCCCGGGCTCGACCTCAGGCCGACCCGGCTGGGCTCGCCGGGCCTGCCCAACCTGGGCTACCGGTTGAAGCTGGTCAACGAACTCACCGGCGCGGAGTGCGAGCCGGGCGAGAAGGGCGTGCTGACCATCGTCCCGCCCCTGCCGCCGGGCTGCCTGGACACGGTCTGGGGCGACGACCAGCGCTTCCTCGCCAGCTACTTCAGCCACTTCAAGGAACTGCTGTACAGCTCGCTGGACTGGGCCATCCGCGACGCCGACGGCTACTACTTCATCCTGGGCCGCACCGACGACGTCATCAACGTCGCCGGGCACCGCCTGGGCACCCGCGAGATCGAGGAGTCGGTGTCGGGCTGCCCGCTGGTGGCCGAGGCGGCGGTGATCGGCGCCAGCGACGAGACCAAGGGGCAGGTCCCGGTGGTGTTCGCCCTGCTGCGCGAGTCAGGGGCCTCCGGCCAGGCTCGCGGCGACGCCGCCCGGGCGATCCGGCAGCAGGTCGTCGAGCAGCTGGGGCCGGTCGCCGGGCCGGCCCGGGTGTTCGTCGTCGAGGCCCTGCCCAAGACCCGCTCGGGCAAGCTGCTGCGGCGTTCGTTGCAGGCCCTGGTCGAGGACCGCGACCCCGGCGACCTGTCCACGCTCGACGACCCCGGCGCACTCGACGCGGTGCGGCGCGCGCTGCAGCGCGGTTCCGACCTGGCTTGAGGCACCGGTCGGTGCGGCGAATGCCGCTGCGACCCGTGCAGCATCGCGAGAAGCCCGGGCGTCAGTCGTGCTCGACCCTGGTCAACCGCGCATCCGGTGAGTCGGCCAGTTCCTCGAAAAAGGCAATCAGGTCGCGTGCCCGCACCGCTGGCGGCCATCGTGTACAGAAGTTGACGAGATCGCGGTCCGCGGTTTCCACAGTACAACGGGCCGTTTCGTTCGACACCGGCCCGAAGCGTTGCGCAAAGGCATACGGGTGGATGCCGAAGAAGACCCATCGAATGTCTTCGAACTCCCACCGGCTGGGGTCTGTCCTGAAGAATGTCTCTGGTGTACCGCCGGCCATGGCCGGAGGCAAACCGTCCAATGGTCGCGGCGTTCCCATGAGGAAGTAGGCGGAGCCCATCGTCAGGCCCTGGTGGGTACAGACCTCAACGACCGGCGATCCCTTGAGTGTCTTCAGGGTCTGCAGTCGATAGATGAACCTGCACTCCGGGTCCGGCCGTTCTGGTGTCGTGGCGTGGATGACCCGCACGAACGCTGCGAGTTGCGCGCGTTCAGCCATGACTTCGAAATCGGGGGGTTCCACGGTCAAGCCTGCCGCACTTGGTGCAACGAATCCGAGCAAGAGTGCAATGGCGGTGGCGAAGGCTGGATTGTTCCTTGTCATTTCCGGGACTCCCACTGGTCGTCAACGGCCTTCTGGTGTGCGCGGTAGACCTGTACCGCGCGGTCGATCCAGACCTGCATCTGAGCGTGGATTTCTGCGAGGTCACGCGGGTTCTTGCGATACCAGTCCGCGAAAGCGGACTCCCGATGCAGCACCTCGTGCACGTAGGTCTCGAAGTTCCCGAAAGCCGAGTGGCTGATGCCGCCGGCGTGGAAGACGATCGGGCGGCCGTCGAACGGCGCCTCGGCAAGGATGGCGTAGCCGGGCGCACGCGGGTTCTCGACCACGTGGCCGGAGTAGATGGCCTCTCGCAGGCCCTCGGACTGCATCGCGAAGTCGAAGACAGCGGGAAGCAGGCCCTTGTCGGCCAGGTACTCGAACGCGAACCGTGCATAGCGCAGTTCCCGCTCCGCCGTTTCGGTGTCGATCGATTCGGCCACGGAACGTGCCGAGGCCAGCGTCATCCGGCCGTAGGCGATCACGCCGGATGCCGAGCCCCGTGCATCGACCGCCCCGCGATCCGGGCCGACCAGGTCGTCCAGCGTGAGCGGAGGTGACATGCCCAATGGGCCGGGGACCTTTCCGGTCTGCGTGACCAGCAGCCCGGTGAACTCGAACTCACCGGGGGCGGGGTCCCTGCGGGGGCGGCTGCCCCACGGGTCCCAGTCGATGTCGGGCTCGCGCCCTTGCCCGGGAAACCAGCCGCGGTCCATCGTCTGCCTCCTTCCTTGGTGCTGCGGGTCCGTGGTCCGATGGTCGCCGATGGCTGTCGCCGGGGGCAAGGGTTGCCGTGTCGGTCGGCCGCTGCCACGCGTCGCCCGGCATCCACGCTAAAATGCCGGTTTTCGCCAAGGATCCCCCATGAGCCAGACCAGCCCCGGCGCGCGTTTCCGCGCCGCGCTTGCCGAAGAGTCGCCGCTGCAGGTGGTCGGTGCGATCAATGCCAACCACGCTTTGCTGGCCAGGCGGGCGGGTTACCGGGCGATCTACCTGTCCGGTGGTGGCGTGGCGGCCGGCTCGCTGGGCCTGCCCGACCTGGGCATCAACACGCTCGACGACGTGCTCACCGACGTGCGCCGCATCACCGACGTGTGCGACCTGCCGCTGCTGGTCGACATCGACACTGGATTCGGCCCCAGCGCGTTCAACATCGAGCGCACGGTCAAGAGCCTGGTCAAGTTCGGTGCCGCCGCCTGCCACATCGAGGACCAGGTCGGCGCCAAGCGCTGCGGCCACCGCCCCGGCAAGGAGATCGTGTCGACGCAGGAGATGGCCGACCGGGTCAAGTCCGCCGCCGATGCACGCACCGACGAGGCCTTCTTCATCATCGCCCGCACCGATGCGATCGCCTCGCACGGCGTCGATGCCGCCATCGAGCGCGCGATCGCCTGCGTGGAGGCCGGCGCCGACGGCATCTTCGCGGAGGCCGCCTACGACCTCGGCACCTACCGGCGCTTCGTCGACGAGGTCGGCGTGCCGGTGCTGGCCAACATCACCGAGTTCGGCCAGACGCCGCTTTTCACCCGCGAGGAGCTGGCCTCGGTCGGCGTGGCCATCCAGCTGTATCCGCTCTCCGCGTTCCGGGCCATGAACAAGGCCGCGGAGAACGTCTATGAGGCGATCCGCCGCGACGGCCACCAGAAGGCGGTGCTGGACACGATGCAGACCCGCGAGGAGCTCTACGACCGCATCGGCTACCACGCCTTCGAGCAGCACCTCGACGCCCTTTTCAGCACGTCCAAGCAAGCCAAGGAGCCCTGAGCATGTCCGAGACCCCGAGCACCCTGCCCAAGCCGAAGAAGTCGGTGGCCCTGAGCGGCACCGCCGCCGGCAACACCGCGCTGTGCACCGTCGGCCGCACCGGCAACGACCTGGCCTACCGCGGCTACGACATCAAGGACCTGGCGACCAAGGCCAGCTTCGAGGAGGTCGCCCACCTGCTGGTGCACGGGCACCTGCCGACCTTCAGCCAGCTGGCGGCCTACAGGCGCAAGCTGGCCGGCCTGCGCGGGCTGCCGGCGATCGTCACCGAGGCGCTGGAGCTGGTGCCGGCCAACGCCCACCCGATGGACGTGCTGCGCACCGGCTGCTCGGTGCTGGGCACGGTGCTGCCGGAGAAGGAGGACCACGCCGCCCCGGGCGCGCGCGACATCGCCGACCGGCTGATGGCCAGCTTCGGCTCGATGCTGCTGTACTGGTACCACTTCACCCACAACGGCCGCCGCATCGACACCGAGACCGACGACGAGTCGATCGCCGCGCACTTCCTGCACCTGCTGCATGGCCGCCCGCCGACCCAGCTGCAGGCCGACTCGCTGGACAAGTCGCTGGTGCTCTACGCCGAGCACGAGTTCAACGCCTCGACCTTCACCGCGCGCGTGATCGCCGGCACCGGCTCGGACATGTACTCGTGCATCACCGGCGCGATCGGCGCGCTGCGCGGACCCAAGCACGGTGGTGCCAATGAAGTGGCGATGGACATCATCGCCCGGTACCAGAGCGCCGACGAGGCCGAGGCCGACATCCGCGCCCGGGTCGAGCGCAAGGAGATCGTCATCGGTTTCGGCCACCCGGTCTACACCGTGGGCGACCCGCGCAACCCGATCATCAAGGAGATCAGCCGCAAGCTGTGCAAGGAGGGCGGCAACGAGGTGCTGTTCGACATCTCCGAGCGCATCGAGACGCTGATGTGGGACATGAAGAAGATGTTCCCGAACCTCGACTGGTTCAGCGCCTCGGCCTACCACATGATGGGCGTGCCCACGGCCATGTTCACCCCGCTGTTCGTCATCGCCCGCACCTCGGGCTGGTGCGCGCACGTGATGGAGCAGCGCGTGGACGGCAAGATCATCCGCCCCAGCGCGAACTACACCGGTCCCGAGGACCAGGCCTTCGTGCCGATCGACCGCCGCGGCTGAGGCCGCCACGCGCATCGTGGCCGACAGGCCGGCGCCGAAGGGCGCCGGCCTTTTTCGTGGCTTGATCCGGATCGGGTGGGGGCCGCCGGCCGGTGGTATTTTCCCGGTTCGGCCATCGACCCGGGCGCCGCCCCATGAGCGTGATGTACAACGAGATCACCCTGCTGCTGTTCGCCACCTCGATCATCGGCCTGATCGCGCTGCGCCTGAAGCAGCCGATCATCGTCGCCTACATCCTCATCGGCATCGTCGCCGGTCCGGCGGTGCTCGACTGGGTCAGCGCCCACGAGCCGATGGAACTGCTGGCCGAGATCGGCGTGACGATGCTGCTGTTCGTCGTCGGCCTCAAGCTCGACATCAATCTGGTGCGCAAGCTGGGGCCGGTCGCTCTGGCCACCGGACTTGGCCAGCTCGCCTTCACCATCGTGGTCGGCTTCCTGATCGCCGTGGCGATGGACATGGGCTGGGTGCGGGCCCTGTACGTGGCCGTTGCGCTGACCTTCTCCAGCACGATCATCATCGTCAAGCTGCTCTCGGACAAGCGCGAGATCGACTCGCTGCACGGCCGCATCGCGATGGGCTTCCTGATCGTCCAGGACATCGCCGTGGTGGTGGCGATGATGGTCGTGGGCACGCAGTCCGGCGCCGAGGCCGACGTGGTGTGGTGGCACCAGGCCGGCGAGGTGCTGGCCAAGGTCGCCGGCATGGCGGTGCTGGTGGGCCTGCTGATGAAGTTCGTGCTGCCGCGGCTGATGCACTGGATGGCCGGCTCGCAGGAGCTGCTGCTGATCTTCGCCATCGCCTGGGGCACCAGCCTGGCGGCCGGCGGCGAGTGGCTGGGCTTCAGCAAGGAGGTCGGCGCCTTCCTGGCCGGCTTCTCGCTGGCCTCCCTGCCGTTCCGCGAGGCCATCAATGCCCGGCTGGCGAGCCTGCGCGACTTCCTGCTGCTGTTCTTCTTCGTGCACCTGGGCACCCAGCTGGACCTCTCCAGCCTGGGCGCGGAAGTGCCCGCCGCGGTGGTGCTGTCGCTGTTCGTTCTGATCGGCAACCCGCTGATCGTGATGGCGATCATGGGCTACATGGGCTACCGCAAGCGCACCGGCTTCATGGCCGGGCTGACGGTGGCCCAGATCAGCGAGTTCTCGATCATCTTCGTCGCCATGGGCGTGGCCCTGGGCCATGTCGACGATGCCGCGCTGGGGCTGGTGACGCTGGTGGGCCTGGTGACCATCACCGCCTCGACCTACATGATCCTCTACTCGCACCGGCTCTACGCGCTGTGCGAGCCCTGGCTGGGCGTGTTCGAGCGGCGCAACCCGTTCCGGGAGAAGGAGGGGCAGGAGGCACCAACCCACGCCGACGTGATCGTGATCGGGATGGGGCGCTACGGCCGTCGTCTGGCCGAGCACCTGCGCGAGGAGGGCATCGAGGTGGTGGGCGTGGACTTCGACCCCGAGGTCTGCGCGCAGGCCGCCCGCGGACAGGTCCCGGTCCTGTTCGGCGACGTCGAGGACGAGGACTTCCTGGCCCATCTGCCGTGGGGCTCGGCGCGCTGGATCGTCAGCACGCTGCGGCAGGAGGAACTCGACCGCGGCCTGGTGCGCGTGTTGCGCGGCCTGGGCTTCGAGGGGCGCCTGGCCGTGACCGCGCACAACCGGCTCGAAGCCGAGCGCCTGCGCGAAGTCGGCGCCGACGACATCCTGCAGCCCTTCCACGACGCCGCCCGCTATGCCGCCGCCCAGCTGGCGCAGCACTGCCGCGAGGCCGGGGAGCGTGCCTGAAACGCGACGAGCCCCGCCGGGGCGGGGCTCGTCGGGGTTGCCGGAGGCGCTGGTTACAGCCGGGTGACGCGGTAGAAGGTGTGGTCGCCGATCACCGCCACCGGCTCGTTGGCCCAGGCCGGGCTGACGAGGTTGTGGGCGGCGAAGTGGCTGGCGCCGGGCACGATCTCCTGGCGCTCGCCGTCGGGTGCGGACCACGCCTGCTCGGCCTGGAAGGCCAGCTGCACGGCGTTCTCCCAGGCGCGGGCGTTGCGCAGGCGGTAGTTGGGGTGCACCAGGGTCGGGGCGAACTGCGAGCGGGCGGTCACCACCTCGCACAGGCTGTCGCCCCACAGGCCGCTGTCGCGGCGGCGCAGGGCCACTTCGGCGACGGCGAGCTGGCCGGCGACCGGCTGGTCGCGGGCCTCCAGGTACAGCGTGGTGGCCAGGCAGATCTGGTCACCGGCAGGTTGCGGCATCAGCTGGGCCAGCCAAAGCAACCAGGACAGTTTCATGGCCTTGCTCCTTGCTCCGTTGCGCCGGCTTTCCCGCATCCACCCCGGCGGGCCCGAGCCCGTCGATAAAGGTGAGGTGGGGGGGACGCCGGCCTGGCGTCATGGGGAGGATCCGCGTGACCAGTCCCTGGCCGTGGATCCATTGCCCGGTCAGAGATCCCGGACAGCGACGACCCGCCATTGGGCCGACTTCAAGCGCGGCACCCTAAACGGGCTCCGCATAACCCCAGCTTAACACATGGACGCCTTTACGGTCCGAAACCGGCCAGATTCCGGCTCAGAGCCGGGCGGCGAGCCGTGCGCCCTGGTCGATGGCGCGCTTGGCGTCGAGCTCGGCGGCGACGTCGGCGCCACCGATGAGGTGGGTGGACACACCCGCCGTCCTGAGGCCGGCGAGCAGGTCGCGACGCGGCTCCTGGCCGGCGCACACCACGACATGGTCGACGGCGAGGGTGCGCTCGCGGTCCTCCACGCGGATCTTCAGGCCGCTGTCGTCGACCCCCAGGTACTCCACGCCACCCATCATCTTCACGCCCTTGGCCTTGAGCGTGGCGCGGTGGATCCAGCCGGTGGTCTTGCCCAGCCGGGCGCCGGGCTTGCCGGCGCTGCGCTGGAGCAGGAACAGCTTGCGCGGCGCCGGCCCGGGCTCGGCGCGGGTCAGGCCGCCGCGGGCCTCGAAGCCCGGGTCCACGCCCCATTCGGCCATCCAGCGGGCCGGGTCGGTGCTGGGCGAGTCGCCTTCGTGGAGCAGGAACTCCGCGACGTCGAAGCCGATGCCGCCGGCGCCGATGATGGCGGCCGAGCCGCCGACCCGGACCCGGCCCTCGATCACGTCCACATAGCCCACGACCTTGGGGTGGTCCATGCCGGCGAGCTGGATCTGGCGCGGCACCACACCCGTGGCCAGCACGACCTCGTCGAAGCCCTTGAGGTCCTCGACCCCGACCTCGCGGCCCAGGAACAGGCTCACGCCGGTGTGGTTGAGCTGCTGGTGGTAGTAGCGCAGCGTCTCGGAGAACTCCTCCTTGCCGGGGATGCGCCGGGCGAGGTTGAACTGGCCGCCGATCCGCTCGGCGGCATCGAAGAGGGTGACCTCGTGTCCGCGCTGGGCGGCGACGGTGGCGCAGGAGAGGCCGGCCGGACCGGCACCGACGACCGCGATCCGTCGTGGTTGCTGCGTCGGGGCGTAGACCAGCTCGGTCTCATGGCAGGCCCTGGGGTTGACCAGGCAGCTGGCCCGGCGGTTCTGGAAGACGTGGTCCAGGCAGGCCTGGTTGCAGGCGATGCAGGTGTTGATCGCGTGGGCACGGCCCTCGCGGGCCTTGTTGACCCACTCCGGGTCGGCCAGGAACGGGCGCGCCATCGACACCATGTCCGCGCCGGTGTCGGCGAGCACCTTCTCGGCGACCTCGGGCATGTTGATGCGGTTGGTGGCCACCAGGGGCAGTTTGACGTGTGGCCGCAGCTTGGCGGTGACCCCGGCGAAGGCCGCGCGCGGCACCGAGGTCGCGATGGTCGGGACCCGGGCCTCGTGCCAGCCGATGCCGGTGTTGATGATGGTTGCGCCGGCGGCCTCGATGGCACGGGCCTGGGCGATGACCTCGTCGAACTGCCCGCCGCCCTCGACGAGGTCGAGCATGGACAGACGGTAGATGATGATGAAATCCGGGCCGACCGCCTCGCGCATGCGCGTGACGATCTCCACCGCGAAGCGCATGCGCTTCTCCGGGGAGCCCCCCCAGCGGTCGTTGCGCTTGTTGGTGCGCGGCACCGTGAACTGGTTGATCAGGTAGCCTTCCGAGCCCATGACCTCGACCCCGTCATAGCCGGCCTCTCGGGCCAGCCTGGCGCTGCGGACGAAGGCCGCCACGGTGCGCTCGACGCCGCGGTGGCTGAGCTGACGTGGCTTGAACGGGGAGATCGGGGACTTCACCGCCGAGGCCGAGACCGCCAGCGGGTGGTAGGCGTAGCGGCCCGAGTGCAGGATCTGCATGCAGATCCGACCGCCCTCGGCGTGGACGGCGCCGGTCACCTGGCGGTGCTTGGACACTTCCCAGGGCCAGGAGAGCTTGCCGGAGAACGGCACCAGCCAGCCCTGCATGTCCGGCGCGAAGCCGCCGGTGACCATCAGTCCGGCGCCGCCGCGCGCGCGCTCGGCGAAGTAGGCCGCCAGCTTCGGGAAGTCCCGCCGCCGGTCTTCCAGGCCCGTGTGCATGGAGCCCATCAGCACCCGGTTGGGGAGGGTGCAGAAGCCCAGGTCGAGCGGGGCGAACAGCAGCGGCAGGTCGTGGCTCATCGACATCGCGGGCGGGTCATGGAGCCGCTACCCTGCCGTGAAAGGAGGCACTGCACAAGACGCATCCATCCGCAGGCGCATGGAAGGCCGCGTTTCACCTTCATTTCACGCTCCGGCTGCAGACTCTTCACAGCGTGCGGACGGGCCCGCGGTCGGTCCGCGCACGTCGCCGGGATGCTTGCTACCGCGTTGGCGTTCCGTTAACTTCCCGTTACGGTGGGTTCTGTAGGCTAGCGCGGTCGGTGGATGTCCGCAGTCCACCACGCAAACGGCCCCTCCAGAAGTCGCGGTAGCTGCTCCCCGTCATGAACAAGGAGTTCATCATGAAGCATAAGTTCCTTTGCGTTGCCCTGCTGGGTGCGCTCGGCGTCTCGCCGGCCGCGCTCGCGCAGGATTACGACGACCGCTGGTACCTCGGCGCGTCGATCGGGTCGATCAACTTCGACAATGATCGCGGCCTGCGCGATGCCCTGCAGGGCACCGTCGGCATCGGCAAGTTCTTCAGCCCGAACTGGTCGGTCGACCTCGACGTCCACTACACCAACCCGATGCACCGCGGCACCGATCTGCGCTGGAGCCAGGCCGGCATCGGTTTCACCCCGCGCTACCACTTCCGTGGCGACAACAACTGGTGGCCGTACATCGGCATGGGCATCGGCGCGCAGCGCAGCTGGGAGGAGTTCTCCGACATCACCGGCGGCCCGCCGCTGGAGCGTCGCGACACCTACGGTTTCGTGCAGCCGCACTTCGGCCTGCAGGGTGACTACGGTCGCCTCAACGGTCGCTTCGAGGTCGGTTACCGCCACGCGATGGACGACAGCAGCGTCCGCGCGCCGAGCAACAGCAGCTTCGGCGACTGGATCGTTTCCGTCGGCATGACCGTGGCCCTGGGCCCGGAGCCGGTTGCGCCGGTCGAGCCGCCGCCGCCGCCGCCGCCGCCGCCGCCGCCGCCGCCGGTCGAGCGCTGCCCGGACGGGTCGGTCATGGGTCCGGACGGTTGCCCGGTTCCGCTGACCATCGACCTGCGTGGCGTGAACTTCGACTTCGACCGCGCCACCCTGCGTCCGGATGCACGCGCCAGCCTCGATGAGACCATCGCGATCCTGCGCAACTACCCGGACCTGCGTGTCGAGGTGGCTGGCCACACCGACCTGTGCGGCCCGGAGGGCTACAACCAGCAGCTGTCCGAGCGCCGTGCCCGCACGGTGTACGACTACCTGGTCGAGAACGGCATTTCCTCCAACCGCCTTGTGGGCCCGGTCGGCTACGGCGAGAGCCGTCCGCTGGTCGACACCCCGCAGTCGCACCCGGAGTGCCGCAACGAGACCAACCGTCGCACCGAGCTCAACGTCCAGAACTGAGCGCTCGACGTCGGTGAGTGATCGAAAAGGCCCGGCATCATGCCGGGCCTTTTCCTTTGGGGAGCTTGTGTGCGGTCCGGGGCTTACCTACACTGCGCCAAGCGCTACGGAGGAACTCGCTCATGCACAAGACCCTGATTGCCGCTGTCCTGCTGTCGATGGGTTTCAGCGCACACGCCGACAGCGGGCTTGCCGGCCAGCTCGACTGCGACGCCCAGGCGACCCCCTACCCGCTGCCCGTGCGGCCGTCGGCGGTGCCGGCGGTGTCCCACGAACTGCAGGGTGCGGGCAGCCAGCTGGGTGCGCCGCGCGGCGCGCTGGCGCTATACAGCGACGAGCGGCAGTCGGTCGACCGGGTCCTGATGCGCCTGCGCGCGGAGTTGTGCCGCCCCACCGTGACCGACCCGGGTGCCGGCTACGTGCGCCGCACCGAGCACGACAACGCCCCCTACCGCTTCAATGCCCAGAAGGGCTTCACCGCGGCGGAGTTCGATGCCTGGATGCGTGAGCGCGGCATCCGCATCGTCAACGGGCGCGCGGTCGTCGGCGGCAGCCCCGAGGCCCAGCCGGCGGCCACCACCGAGTCCCTGGGCTGCAGCGACGCCGCTGGACAGGCCGAGGTCGCGTCCACCAGCTGCTGAAAGGCCGCCGGTGTCATGGAGCAACGGGGCGCCTGGCGCCCCGTTGTCGTTTGCGGCGCCCGCTCAGTCGCGGCGACTGAAGCGGTAGTGGGCGACCTGCCACTCGTTGCCGCCCCGGAAGCCGAAGAGCTCGGCGCAGGCCATCCAGAACATGCGCCAGCGTTGTACCCACACGTCGGTGTGCTCGCCGTAGACGGGTTCCAGCACCGCGCGCACGGCGGCTGCGTTGGCGTCCTGGTTGGCCAGCCAGTGGTCGGCGGTGCGCTGGTAGTGGGTACCCGAGAGCATCCAGCGCTGCTCCAGGCGCAGCGCATCCTGGAAGTGCAGGAAGGTGTCGGCGGCGGGCATCAGGCCCCCGGTGAAGAAGTGCCGGCCCATCCAGTTGTCCTCGCCCTCGACCTCGAAGGGGTACATCAGGTGGCGGTGGCAGAAGATGTGCACGAACAACTGCCCGCCCGGCGCCAGCCAGCGGCCGATGCGCTGGAACAGCTGCTGGTGGTTGCGCACGTGCTCGAACATCTCCACCGACACCACCCGGTCGAACCCGGCGTCGGGCAGTTCCAGCGTATTGACGTCACGGGTGAGGATCTCGACGTTGCCCAGGCCTCGGGCCTCGCACTGCGCCAGGATGTGCTCACGCTGGGTGCGTGAGTTCGACACCCCGGTGATGCGGGCGTCGGGAAACCGCTCGGCCATCCACAGGGTCAGCGATCCCCAGCCGCAGCCCAGCTCCAGGATGCGCTGGCCGCCCTGCAGCTGCGCGCGTTCGCCGTACAGGGCGAGCATCGCCTCCTCGGCCTGGTCCAGCGTCTCGTTGCCGTTGGGGTAGAAGCAGCTGCTGTACTTCAGCCGGCGACCCAGGCACAGCTCGAAGAAGGCCGTGGGCACCTCGTAGTGCTGCTCGTTGGCCGCCTCGGTCTCCACGGCGATCGCGCTGCCGCGCAGCTCCTCGAGCAGGGTGCGGTAGCGACGGTCGGCGGCGTCGGCGTCGTCGTCGAACTCCTCGACCAGCCGCTGGCGGCACAGCCGACGGATGCCCTGGCGGACGAGCCGGTCGGGGATGAGTCCGCGTTCACACAGGTCGATCAGGGACATGCTGCCTCACTTGGGGTGGTGCCGCCGGGGCGGCCAGGGAACGAATGGGCTGACTTCGCGCTGGTAGCGCCGGTAGTCGTCGCCGCGGCTGCGCAGCGCCTGGCGCTCGGTCCAGGGGATGCCGGTGACGCGGTAGAGGAAGGCCAGCATCAGGACGGGTCCTGCCAGGCTCCACCAGAACAGGGGGCTGCCCACGGCCAGCAGCACGTAGGCGAACCAGTGCGTCCATTCGAAGAAGTAGTTCGGATGCCGCGACCAGGCCCACAGGCCGCGGCGACAGGTCCGGCCGCGGCTGGCCGGGTCGGCTCGGTGCGCGGCGAGCTGGCGGTCGGCCAGGGTTTCCCCACCCACGGCGACCAGCCAGACGACCAGCGCGGCCAGCTGCCAGGGATTGGGCCCCGGCGCCGGGTTGGAGGCGGCTGCCAGCAGCGGGACGGAGAACAGCACCACGAACAGGGCCTGCAGCTGGAACATGGCCAGGAAGCGCCATCGGTCGCCCGCCCAGTGCTCGCGCAGGTGGCGGTAGCGGCCGTCCTCGGGTTCGTCCAGCACGCGGTGCATCAGGTGCAGGCACAGCCGCGCGCCCCAGATGCCGCCGAACATGGCGACCAGCAGCCGCGTGGTGGCCGCCCCGTCGGCGAAGGCGCCCGCGTACAGCGCCGCGCAGGCCATGAGCCCGGCCCAGACCACGTCGACCCAGCCGGCGTTCTCGCGTCGGGTGGCGGCGATCCAGGCCACCGTCATGACCAGGGCCGCCACGCCCCAGACCAGGAGCAGGTGCTGCCAGATCGCCATTCAACCGACCCGGGGCGCCAGGGCCGGAGCGGGCCGCTCCAGCAGGCGACCCAGCGCCTGCAGGGCCGGCAGCACCGCCCCCCAGGCGACGCCCAGCACCAGCATCACCTGCCAGGTGGGGGCGGGAAAGGCCACGGCGCCGAAGAGCCGTTCGGCGCCGAGGTAGGCCAGCGGCCCGCCCAGGGCACCGAAGAGCACGGCGAGCGACCAGTGGGCCCGCAGCCAGGCCAGGGAGTGGTTGACGGTCAGTGCGAAGCCCAGCCACAGCGCCATGATCCACACCGGCGCCCAGTCCGCCGCCGGCCAGGGGTGGACGAAGTGCATCAGGCCCAGCCGCACCCAGGCGGTGTCCAGCAGCAGCCCCAGCGGCAGGGCCAGCATCAGCACGCCGGTGTCCGCGCGCGAGCGGCCGAACAGGGCCAGGGTGGCCGCCGCGAAGACCAGAGCCACCGCCGGACCCAGCCAGACCCAGCCGGCCGCGGCACCGCCGACGGTCGAGAACCACACGCACTGGAAGCCCAGCGCGTTGGCGACCATGGCGCTGCGGGGGTGCCGGTGCATCATCGCGACGGCATCCGTTCGTGGAGGTCGGGCAGGTACTCCGGGCTGCGGTTGCCCGGACGGGCGAACAGCAGCTGCGCGTCGCCGATGGAGCGCTCCAGGAAGCCGCCCTCGCAGTAGCACAGGTAGAAGTCCCACATGCGGATGAAACGCTCGTCGTAGCCCAGTTCGCGCACGCGCTCGATGTTGGCGAAGAAGCGCTGGCGCCAGGCGCGCAGCGTCAGGGCGTAGCTGGGGCCGATGTCCTCCAGGCTGGTGAGCCGGAAGTCGGTGCTGCGGGCCATGGCGCCCAGGATCGCGCTGACCGAGGGGATGAAGCTGCCCGGGAAGATGTGACGCTTGATGAAGTCCACCGAGGCCAAGGCCTGGCTGTAGCGGTGGTCCTCGATGGTGATGGCCTGGATCAGGGCCAGGCCGTCGGGCCTGAGCAGGTCGCGGCACTTGCCCAGGTAGGTGTCCAGGTACTGGTGGCCGATGGCCTCGACCATCTCGATCGATACCAGCCGGTCGTAATGGCCCTGCAGATCGCGGTAGTCCTCCAGCAGCACGGTCACCCGGTCGGAAAGCCCCGCGGCCTGGACCCGCTGGGTGGCCAGATCGAACTGCTCGCGGCTGATGGTGGTCGTGGTCACCCGGCAGCCGTGGTGTCGGGCGGCATGGATGGCGAAGCCGCCCCAGCCGGTGCCGATCTCGACCACGTGGTGGTCCGGCCGCAGACCCAGCTTGCGGCAGATCCGCTCCAGCTTGCGGTCGGCGGCGACCTCCAGCGGCTCGCCGGGGTCGGCGAACACCGCCGAGGAGTACATCAGGTTGCGGTCCAGGAACAGGCTGAAGAGCGGGTTGCCGAGGTCGTAGTGCGCGGCGATGTTGCGACGGCTTCCCGAGCGGGTGTTGCGGCGCAGACGGTGCCAGGACTTCAGGGCCCAGCCGCCCAGGGCCGCTAGGCCGCCCTCCATGCGGTCGAGCAGCTCGCGGTTGCGGACCATGAGCCGGACCAGCCCGACGAGGTCGTCGCAGTCCCAGTCGCCGTCCATCCACGACTCGCCGGCGCCGACCGACCCGTTGAAGGCCATCTGGCGGTAGAAGTGGGGGCGGCGCACGGTCACGTGCACGCTGATGGGGTCCAGGCCGGGCGGGTCGTCGCCGCCCAGTTCGGTGAGGCCGAAAGCGTCCTCGACCACGATCCGCCCCTGCAGCGCGGCCAGGCGCTCGAGCAGGCGGCGTCTGAGCAGGCGGTCGGTGGCGGCGTAGGCCACCTGGCCGTCGGTGGCCAGCGCGACGGCAGGCTGGGTGGTGCGGTTCATCCCGGGGATTTCCTTTCGGTGGCGCGTGCGACGGTGTCGGGGTGGTCGTGGACGGGCGTGCCCTTGAGCCAGAGCTTGAGCGCCTGCCAGTGGATGGCGGCGACCACCTTCAGGCTCATGGCCGGGTGGCGCAGCAGGCACGAGGCCAGGGCCGGCCCGCTGAGCGGGCGGCGCTGCAGCACCAGGGTGGCGTCGAACTCGCGACTGTCCCCGGCCCGCACGTCCATGTGGACGCGCAGGGCGTCCCCGGGTGCCTGCAGGCGCCAGGCGTAGCGGCGGTCCAGCGGCAGGAACGGGGAGACGTGGAAGCGCTTGTCGAACGACCATTGCAGGGCACTCCCGTGGCGTGAAGCCGACGCCACGGGGAGAACGTAGCTGTGGCGTTGTCGCCATGGCGTGTTCGTGATCTCGGCCAGGACCCAGGACAGGGTTTCGCCGTCGGGCTCGAAGCCGTAGTAGAAGCTGACCGGATTGAAGCTCAGGCCGAAGTAGCGCAGGTGGGTGAGCAGGCGGATCGGACCTCGCGGGCGCCGACCGAGTACCGGCGCCACGGTGTCGCGGACGGCCTCGGCCAGGGGCCGTTCGGGATCGCCGTGGAAGTCGCTGCGCCGGAACTCGGCCAGGTTGCGGCGGTTCACCGACCACAGCCAGCGCTCGCGGAAGACGGTGTCCACCTCGTCGAGGTCGAGGTAGAGCTGGAACATCCGGTAGCGGAAGTCGTGCGGACGCGGCAGGTGGCGCCGGTGCCGGATGACGCCTTCGTAGATCGCGGAGTTCACGGCCCCTCCGCACCCAGGGCCCGCGCCACCTCGACCCCGCTGCGCAGACCGTCCTCGTGGAAGCCGAAGCCCCACCAGGCGCCGGCGAACCAGGTGCGTCGCCGGCCGTTGATCTCCGCTCGCCTGGCCTGGGCGGCGACGCTGGCGTGCGTGTAGACCGGGTGCCGGTAGTCCATCCGGGCGATGACCTTGTCCGGGTCGATGGCCGCACTGCGGTTGAGGGTAACCACGAAGGGCTCGGGCGACTGCAGCGACTGCAGCAGGTTCATGCAGTAGCTCACCGTGCACGCCTCGCCGTCGCCGGCCGGGACGAAGGCGTTCCAGGCCGCCCAGGCGCGCGGGTCGCGCGGCAGCAGGGAACGGTCGGTGTGCAGCACGGTGTCGTTGGACTGGAAGTCGAAGGCGCCCAGCACCTCGCGTTCGCGCTGGTCGGCGTCGGCCAGCAGCGCCAGGGCCTCGTCGGCGTGGCAGGCCAGCACCACCTGGTCGAAGTCCTCGGTGCCGCGGGCGGTGCCCACCTGCACCGATGCGTCGCCGCGCCGCACCGAGGTCACCGGGCTCGACAGGCGCACCTGCACCGACCACTGCGCCTGCAGCGCGGCCACGTAGCTCGACGAGCCGCCCTCCACGACGCGCCACTCCGGGCGCCCCTCGACCTGCAGCATCCGGTGGTTGTCCATGAAGGCGGCGAGATAGCGCGCCGGGAAGCGCATGATCTGCGTGCCGGGCGAGGACCACAGCGCCGAGGCCATCGGCACGAGGTGGTTGTCGATGAACAGCTGCGAGTAGCGGTTCTCGAGCAGGTAGTCGCCCAGCGAGGGTCCCTGGCCGGGCTGGGCCAGCAGCTTCGGGGCCTCGCGGTAAAAGCGCAGGATGTCGGTGATCATGCGCCAGAAGCGCGGCGAGACCAGGTTGCGCTTCTGGCAGAACATCGTCGCCAGCCGGGTGGCGTTGTACTCCAGCCCGCTGCGCTGGTCTTGGACGGCGAAACTCATCGTCGTCGGTCGCGAGCCCACCCCGAGGCGCTCGAACATGCGTGTGAGCAGCGGGTAGTTGTGCGGGTTGAAGACGATGAAGCCGGAGTCGACCCGGTAGTCGCGACCGGCCTGGTGGCAGTCGTGGGTGTGGGTGTGGCCGCCCAGCCGGTCCCGGGCCTCGAACAGGACAACCTCGTGCGATCGCGACAGCAACCAGGCGGTGCCGAGACCGGCGATGCCGCTGCCGACCACGGCGACCCTCATGCCGCGCCTCCGGCACGTTCGGATCGCCGCACCCGTTTGAGTGCCTCGGGGATCGGCTTGAGGTCCCAGACCAGGCCCACGGCCGCCAGCAGGCGCAGCCCGTAATAGGTCGGGTCGACCTCCCACCAGCGGAAGCCCTGGCGGGCGGAGCCGGGGAAGTGGTGGTGGTTGTTGTGCCAGCCCTCGCCGAAGGTGATCAGCGCCAGCAGCCAGTTGTTGCGGCTGTTGTCACGGGTCTGGAAGCGGCGGCTGCCCCAGCGGTGGGCCAGCGAGTTGATGGTGAAGGTGGCATGGAACAGCGCCACGGTGGAGACGAAGAAACCCCAGACCAGCAGCTGCGGGCCGCTGGTGCCCAGGCCGGGCGCGAGGCGCTCGAGTGCCGCGCCCAGTCCGAACAGCGCGGCGGCGAGCAGCACCGGGACCAGGATGTCGAAGCGGTCGAGCAGCCTCAGTTCCGGGAAACGCTCCAGGTCGCGGATGACGCTGCGGTCGGTGCGGAAGCCATGGCGGGTGAGGAACCAGCCCATGTGGCTGCGCAGGAAGCTGCCGGTCACCGGCGAGTGCACGTCCAGCGCGGTGTCGGAGTGCCGGTGGTGGTTGCGGTGGTGGGCCGCCCACCACAGCGGACCGCGCTGCACGCTGGAGGCACCGAGCACGGCGAAGAGGAACTGCATGGGACGCGAAGTGCGGAACGCCTTGTGCGCGAAGTAGCGGTGGTAGAAGCCGGTGATGGCGAACATGCGCACCGCATACAGGGCCAGGGCGACGGCCACGGCGAACCAGGACACGCCCACGACGAAGACCAGCAGGCAGGCCAGGTGCATGCCGATGAAGGGCAGCACGCGCAGCCAGTCGATGCGGTCGGGCGCCGACGGGTCGTCGTCGTTGAGGCCGGAGTCGAACCAGCGGCCGATCCGCAGCAGGAAACGCCGCGAGGCGCCCGGGCCGGTCCGCGACGGAGATCCAGTGGGGTTTTGCATGTGAAGACTCTAAGGGCGGCGACAGTGATGGAGTGGTGAACCGGCTGCGGCCTGGCGGCCTTTGCAACCGGCCTACGCCCGGGGGATGCTGTGCGGATGCAGGGTCGCAGGAAAACAGCGGTACCGGTGCCGCCACGAAAGGGGCTTGCGCGCGTCATCTCCCGTGCCGGGCTGTGCTCGCGCAGCGAAGCGGCGCGGCAGGTTGCCGAAGGCCGGGTCAGTGTCAACGGGCGCGTGGTCCGCGACCCCGAGCACCCGGTGGCCACGGGTCGCGACCGGGTGGCCATCGATGGCCGGCCGCTGGATGCGGCGGCGCGGGTCTACGTGGCCGTCAACAAGCCCCGCGGGCTGGTGACCACCGTCCGCGACGAGCAGGGTCGCGACACCGTCTACCGGTGCCTGGACGGCAGCGGCCTGGGCTGGCTGGCGCCGGTGGGCCGGCTCGACCGGGCCAGCGAGGGGCTGCTGCTGATGAGCAACGACCCGGTCTGGGCGGCGCGCATCACCGGGCCGGAGTCCGGGACGCGCAAGACCTACCACGTCCAGGTCGACGCGGTGCCGGGGCCCGACCGGCTTGCGGCGATCGCGCACGGCGTCGTCGATCGCGACGAGCGGCTGGGTGCGGTGTCGGTGCGCTTGCTCCGGCACGGTGGGCGCAACGCCTGGCTGGAGGTGGTCCTCGCCGAAGGGCGCAACCGCCACATCCGCCGGCTGCTCGATGCCCACGGCCTGGCTGTGCTGCGGCTGGTCCGGGTCTCCATCGGCGAGGTCGGGCTGGGCAGCCTGCCCAAGGGCGGCTGGCGGCACCTGGAGCCGGCGGAGGTGGCCGGCCTGGCCGGGCGCGACGGCGACCATCCCGTCGTCGCCGGGAGGGCTGCCGGGTGAGGCTGCGTACGCGCTGGCTGCTGGAGAAGCTGCGCACCAGCCTGTGGCTGGTGCCGATGGGCCTGGTGCTGGGCCTGCTGGGCCTGGCGCAGCTGCTGCTGCTGCTGGATGCCGCATTCGAGGTCGAGATCCGGTTGATGGCCGGCGCCGGCGTGGCCGGTGCCCGCGGGATGTTCCAGGCGGTCGCCGGCAGCATGATCACCCTGGCCGGCCTGGTGTTCTCGATGACCCTGGTCGTGCTCTCGCAGGTGTCCGGCCAGTACAGCCCGCGGGTGCTGCGCAACTTCCTCGGCGACCGGGTGAACCAGACCGTGCTCGGCGTCTTCCTCGGCATCTTCGCCTACTGCCTGATGGTGTTGCGCGGCCTGGGCGACGACGCCGACCGGCTGCCGGTGCTCACGGTGGTGACCGGGCTGGGCCTGTCCCTGCTGGGGGTGGTGTTCCTGGTCTACTTCATCCACCACGTGGCCCGTTCGATGCAGGTCGAGAACATCGTCGCGGCCATCCAGGCGGAAACGCGCCCGGTGATCGAGCGCCTGTTCCCCGAGGACGAGGTCGACGACGAGGGTGTCGGCGACACCGTCCCGACCCTGCCGGACGACCGGTCCGGGGTGGTGGGCTGCCGGCGCAGCGGCTACATCCAGGACATCGACCTCGACCGCCTCGCCGACGAGGCCCTGCGCCTGGACGCGGTGCTCCACCTGCCGCTGCAGGTCGGCGACTTCGTCTGCGAGGGCATGACCATCGTCCACGTCGACGGACCGCGCCCGGATGCCCGGGCCTGCGAGCGCATCCGGCGCGCCTTCGCCCTGGGCGGCTCGCGCACCCTGCAGCAGGATCCGGGCTTCGGCCTGCGCCAGCTGGTCGACATCGCGATGAAGGCGCTTTCGCCCGGCGTCAACGACACCACCACCGCGGTGCTGGCGCTCGACCGCGTGGGCGCGCTGCTGCGGCTGCTGTGCCAGCGGCGCATGCCCGCCCGGGCGCGGGCGGTCGATGGCCGCCTGCGGCTGGTCGTGAGCCGGCCGGACTTCGAGGACCACCTCGGCCTGGGCCTGGACCAGATCCGGCAGTGGGGTGCCAACAACCCCGCGGTGCTGGGCCGGATGCTCGACATCATCGGCGACCTGCTGTCGGTCACGCGGCGGCCCGCGCGACGGGCACTGCTGCTGGAGCACGCCCGGCGGGTGATGGCCGCCGCCGAGCGTGCGATCGAGGAGGACTGCGACCTGGCCTGGCTGCGCGAACGCTTCCGCCGATTGCCGGAGGCGGGCCTCAGCCCGTGATGACGCCCAGTTCCCGGCCGACGCGGATGAAGGCATCGATGGCGCGGTCGAGGTGCTCGCGGGTGTGGGCGGCGGACATCTGCGTGCGGATGCGCGCCTGCCCCTTGGGCACGACCGGGTAGAAGAAGCCGATCGCGTAGATGCCTTCCTCCAGCAGCCGCTCGGCGAAGCGCTGCGCCAGTGGCGCGTCGTGCAGCATCACCGGGACGATCGGGTGTTCGCCGGGCTTGAGCTCGAAGCCGGCCTCTTCCAGCCTGGCGCGGAAGTATGCGGTGTTCTCGCGCAGCCGCTCGCGCAGCCCGTCGGCGGCCTCGAGCATCTCGAACACCCGGGTGCCCGCCGCCACCACGTGCGGGGGCAGGGAATTGGAGAACAGGTAGGGGCGGGAGCGCTGGCGCAGCATCTCCACGACTTCCGCGCGCGCGGTGGTGAAGCCGCCCAGCGCACCGCCCAGGGCCTTGCCCAGGGTGCCGGTGATGATGTCGATCCGGTCCAGCACCCCGCGGACTTCGGCCGAGCCGCGACCGGTGGCGCCCAGGAAGCCGGTGGCATGGCATTCGTCGATGTGGACCAGTGCGTCGTACTTGCGCGCCAGCTCGGTGATCCGGTCCAGCGGCGCGATGAAGCCGTCCATCGAGAACACGCCGTCGGTGGTGATCAGGATGGTGCGGGCACCGTCCTCGCGGGCCTGTGCCAGCTGACGCTCGAGGTCGGCCATGTCGCAGTTGGCGTAGCGGTAGCGGCGCGCCTTGCACAGGCGCACGCCGTCGATGATCGAGGCGTGGTTCAGGGCGTCGGAGACGATCGCGTCCTCGGGGCCGAGCAGCGGCTCGAACAGGCCACCGTTGGCGTCGAAGCAGGCCGCGTAGAGGATGGTGTCGTCCTTGCCGAAGAAGCGGCTGATCGTGGCCTCCAGCGTCTTGTGCAGGTCCTGGGTGCCGCAGATGAAGCGCACGCTGGCCATGCCGAACCCGTGCGTCTGCAGCGCCCGGGTGGCCGCGTCGATCACCTCGGGGTGGTCGGCCAGGCCGAGGTAGTTGTTGGCGCAGAAGTTGAGCACCCGGCGCCCGTCGGCCAGCTGGATCTCGGCGGTCTGGGGGCTGGTGATGATCCGCTCGGACTTGAACAGGCCCTGCTCGCGGATGGCGTCGAGTTCCTCGGCGTAGCGCTGGATGGCGGACATGGCGACCCCGGTCAGGCAAAACCCCATTCTACCCGCTGGTCTCCCGGCGGGCTTGCACATGCCGTGCACGGGCGCGGCGGGTAAGCTCGGGGCCGGGGTGGCAGCGACGCAGGTGGGCATGAGGCGACGACGGGCGGATGCGGTGCTCACGGCTTCCGCACGCGGGGCGCTGCTCCTCGCCGCGGCGACGCTCGCGACCATGGCCGGGGCGTCCGAGCCGATGGACTTCCGGGCCGCGCTGGAGCGCATGGAGGCCCGCGCTCCCGAGGTGCTCGCCGCGCAGCAGGTGCTCAGGCAGGGCCAGGCCGGTGTCCTGGAGGCGCGCGGCCGGCGGCTCCCGGAGCTGCACCTGGACGGGCGCTACACCTGGATCGACGGGCCGCTGGGCTTCGAGCTCGATCCGGTGCGCCGCTTCATCCTCGACGTCGACCCGGACTGGCCGCCCGCGCTGCTGCCCTCGGACATCACCTTCCAGCAGCGGCGCTTCGGCACCCTTGGCGCAACCGCCAGCTGGCCCGTCTACACCGGCGGTCGCATCCGCGCCGGGATCGAGGCCGCCGAAGCTGCGGAGGCCGCCGGTGGAGCCGCCTTCGACGCGACACTCGGCGAGCTTCGGGTCGAACTGGTCAGGCGCTACTTCGGCCAGCAACTGGCCGAACAGGCCCTGGCGGTTCGCGAGGCCACCGCGGCGGGCCTCCGGCGGCATCGGGATGACGCCCTCAAGCTGGAGCGCGAGGGGCAGATCGCCCGCGCCGAGCGCCTGCGCGCCGACGTCGCCCTGGCGGAGGCGCAACGCGACGTCGAGGCGGGGCAGCGCGACCTGGCGCTGGCCCGCGCCGGTCTAGCGGCCCTGCTGGGGCGCGTCGGCGGGGTGCAGGCCGTCACGCCGATGCCGGGACTGCCACCGGCTCCCGGCCTGGCCCCGGTCCAGGCGCTGGCCCTGGCGCACAACCCGTCGCTGCGCGAGGCGCGCCTGCAGCAGCGCCGCGCGGACGCCGGCGTGCGCGCGGCGCGTGGCGAGCGGGGCCCGACGGTGGCCGTGTTCGGTCGGCGCGAACTCTACACCCGGGACCTGACGCTGCTGGAGCCGGACTGGGCCGTCGGCGTCGCACTCAACTGGCCGCTCTACGACGGCGGGCAGCGGCGCAGCCGGTGGGTGGCCGCCGCGGCCGTGGCCGAGGAGGTCGGTGCGCAGGTGGCCGCCGGTGAGCGGGATCTCGAACTGCTGGTGCAGCAGCGCCACCAGGTGCTGGCCAACGCGCTCTCGCGCCTGGAGAGTTTCCAGGCGACGCGCGACCTGGCGCTGGAGAGCCTGCGCGTGCAGCGCCGCGCCTTCGAGGAGGGCCTGGCCTCCTCGCTGGACGTGGTGGATGCGGAACTGGCGCTGTCGCGGGTGGACCTGGGCGCGTTGGCCGCCCGCTACGAGGGGCTGGTGGCCCTGGCCGAGCTCTACCAGGCTGCCGGGGAGAGTGCGCGCGTCGCCGGCTTCGCGTCGGGGCGGATGGCGCCCTGGCCGGGTCCGGCACCGGTGCCGCAGGAGGTGGATGATGCCCATTGAACGTCGCTCGCTGATGGCCGTGGCGGTGGTGGCCGTGCTCGTCGCGCTGCTGGCGCTGTGGGCGCTGTGGCCCAGGCCCACCTGGGTCCAGGGGCAGATCGAAGCCACCCAGGTCCGGGTGTCGGCAAAGGTGGCCGGCCGGGTCGAGTCGGTGTCCATCCGCGAGGGCGAGGTCGTCCAGGCCGGGCAGGAGCTGGCGCGCATGGCCACCCCCGAGATCCACGCCCGCGCGCGCCAGGCCGACGCGGCGGTTGCCGCAGCGCAGGCCCAGGCCGACAAGGCCCGTATCGGCGCCCGCGAGGAACAGGTGCTGATCTCCCGGGCCCAGTGGCAGGCCGCCGAGCAGCAGGCGCAGCTGGCCGCGACCACGCACGGCCGGCTCCAGCGGCTGTTCGAGGACGGTGTGGTTCCGGCCCAGACCCGCGACGAGGCCGCTGCGGCGGCACGCGCGACCCGGGCCCAGGCCGATGCGGCGCGGGAGGCCTACCGGATGACCGAGGATGCGACGCGGCCGGAGGACATGCGCGCCGTCGACGCCCAGCTCGACCAGGCCCGTGGCGGGCGCGAGGAGGTGCAGGTGGCCCTGGACGAGGGGCGGGTGCTGGCCCCGGTCGACGGCGAGGTCGCCACCCGGGCGGTGGAGCCCGGGGAGGTGGTGGCCGCCGGCGCCCCGTTGCTGACCCTGGTGCGGCTCGACGACGCCTGGCTGGTGCTCAACCTGCGCGAGGACCTGTTGGCCGGCGTCCGCATCGGCGGCGGACTGGTCGGCCAGGTGCCGGCGCTGGGCGGCCGGGAGGTGTCGTTCGTGATCGACTACATCGCGCCCCAGGCCGACTTCGCGACCTGGCGCTCGACCCGGGACCTGGGGGGCTTCGACCTGCGCACCTTCGAGGTCCGGGCGCGGCCGGCCGCTGCGGTCGAGGGGCTGCGGCCCGGCATGAGCGTGCTGCTCGACGAGCGCACGCTGCGCCGGTCCGGGGACTAGGCGCATGGCGCTGCGGCCACCGCGGCCGGGCGTGATGACCGTTGCCGGCCGCGAGTGGGCCCGGTTCAGGGCGACGCCCCGGCTGTGGCTGCTGGTGGTGGTGGCTCCGGTGCTGCTGGTCGCCTTGCTGCTGGGGATCTTCATCGAGCGCAGCCCGCTGAGCCTGCCGATCGCCGTGGTCGACCTCGACCACAGTCCGGCGTCGCGGGCCCTGGTGCAGCGGTTGGACGCGGCCCCCGCCCTGAGCGTGCGCCTGCACCGCGACCTGCCGGCGGCCGCGGTGGCGGTGCGCAGGGGGGAGGTCTACGCCGTGCTGGCGATACCCCGTGGGCTGCACGCGGAGATCCTGGCCGGTCGCGCCCCGCGCCTGCAGCTGTTCTACAACCGGCAGATGATGACCGCGGGCAACATGGTCCTGCGCGAGGTGCGCGTGGCCGCGGCCACCGTGGGTGCGGGCCTGGGGCTGGCCCGGGGCATCGCCCCGGCCGTGACCGCCGAACTCCACCCGGCCTTCAATCCCGGCCTGGACTACGCGCGCTTCCTCGCCCTGCCACTGGCGCTGGCGGTGCTGCACATCGCCATCGTGGTCGTCGCGCTGGACGTCACCGGGCGCGAACTGCGCGAGGGCAGCGCCCGCGGGTGGTTGGACGCCGCTGGCGGACGGGTGCTGCCGGCCCTGGCCGGGAAGCTGCTGCCCTACGCGCTGTGGTTCTGCGTGCTGGGTCTGTTCCTGCTCGGCCTGCTGGACCGCCTGCTGGGGCTGGAGCCGGCGGGCAGTGCCCTGCTGCGGGGCGCGGGGTGGTGTCTGCTGGTCCTGGCCTGCCTGGGCCTGGGCAGCGTGCTGGTCGCGCTGGCGGGCAACCTGCGCATGGCCACCAGCGTGGCCAGCCTGGTGGTCAGTCCCGCGTTCGCCTACGCCGGCCTGACCTTCCCGGTGTCGGCCATGCCCGGCTTCGCGGCGGCGTGGTCGATGCTGCTGCCGCTCAGCCACGGCCTGGCCGCGCACACCCAGCAGCTGGCGATCGGGGCACCGGTGACGACCACCCTGCCGCATCTGCTCGCGCTGGCCGCCTTCGCCCTGCTGCCGCTGCTCCTGCACCGGCGCTGGCGTCGCCTGCTGCGCGATCCCGCGGCCTGGGGGGCGACGTGAGCCGGCTGCTGCGCATCGCCGCGGAGGAACTGCGTTGCCTGCTGGCCGACCGGGGCGCGCTGGTGGTGCTGGTGGCCGGCACGCTGTTCTATGGCTTCTTCTACCCCTTGCCCTATCGCGACCAGGTCGCGCGCGCGGTCCCCGTCGCGGTGGTCGACCTCGACCGCAGCGCGGCCAGCCGGCAGCTGACCCGGATGATCGACGCCACCGAACAGGTCGGGGTGGTTCGCGTGCTGCGCGAACGCGCCGAGGCCGAGCGCCTGCTGCGCTCGGGCGTGGTCGCCGGCGTGGTCGAGATCCCGGACGGCTTCGAGCGGAGGCTGTTGCGCGGTGAGACCGGTCGCGTGGGTGCCTGGGGCAATGCCGCCTACCTGCTGCTGTATTCCCAGGTCGCGGGCGGCGTCAGCGACGCGGTGGGCACCTTCGGTGCCGGACTGACCCTGCGCCGGCTCGAGCAGGCCGGCGTGCCGCCGGCCACCGCCATGGCGCTGGCGCAGCCCCTGCCGTTGGACATCCATGAACTGTTCAACCCCGGTGGCGGCTATGGCACCTACGTGGTGCCCGCGGTGCTGGTGCTCATCCTCCAGCAGACCGCCCTGATCGCCATCGGCATGGTGTCGGTGGGCCGGCGCGACGGCGAGCGGCAAGGCGGCCAGCCGCCCCTCGGCGACGTGCTGGGCCGGATGCTGGCCTACCTGCCGGTACAGCTGCTGCTCGCCCTGGTGCTGCTGGTGTTCGTCCACGGGGTCTACGGGTTTCCCCGGCAGGCCTCGCTGCCCCTGGCGCTGTGGACCCTGCTGCCGTTCCTGCTGGCGACTTCGGCGTTCGGCCTGCTGCTGGGCGAGGTGTTCGGAAGTCGCGAGACGGTGCTGCAGGTGCTGATGCTGCTGGGGGTTCCGATGCTGTTCCTGGCCGGGTTCGCCTGGCCCGCCGAGGCGATGCCGCGGCCCCTGCTGTGGCTGGGCTGGCTGCTGCCCAGCAGTGCCGGTATCGACGGGTTCCTGCGGGTCGTGCAGATGGGCGCGCCCCTGCGCGAGGTGGCCGGTGCCTGGACCGGCCTGTGGGCGCTGGCGCTGGCGTACGCGGGGCTGGCGGCCTGGGCGCTGCGACGGCGCCGCGCTCAGCGGGGCGCCGTGCCTGCCGGCGCGGCCGGGGATGCGGGGTAGGGCGGGGCGCCCGGGTAGGGCAGGTGGGCGACAAGGCTCCAGCCCTGCCGGGTCAGCGCCTGCTGGGCCAGGGGGCTTATCGCGCCGCTGACCAGCAGGGTGCGGTCGCGGTGGCCGTTGAGCAGGCGGCCGTCGAACCAGTCGCGCATCTGCGGCGTCCAGCTGAGCCGGTCGACCGGCACCGGCAGCAGGAACTCGCCGGACGGGGTCAGGTAGGCCAGCGTGGTGCCGTGGGCCAGCAGGCTGCCGCCGCGTCCGCCCTCGCCGCCGTAGTGCAGCACCAGCCTGAGCGCGTTGAGCACGAACCGGGCCTCGACCTCGTTGCCGGCCATCAGCGCGGTCTCCAGCAGGGCGTGGCAGCCGCTGCGCGGACCCAGCGCCTGGACCAGCTCGGCCAGCTGGGTCTGCAGGTTCGGCGCGAACACGCGGTGGTCGAGCAGCTCGTCCACCAGCTCCTCGTCGCTGCAGTGGTGGGTGAGCAGGTCGCGGTTGCGCTCGCGCAGGTCCTCCGGCGAGGCCTCCAGGACCAGGCGCTGGATGTCCTGCGAATAGCCCAGCGCCTCGCCGGCGCCCGCGGTGGCCACGGCCACCAGCTGGCGGCTGGCGAAGCCGCCCGTGGCGGTCATCCAGGCCAGCCGGTCCAGCCGCTCGGAGAGGATCGGGTTGGTGGTGTAGGGGTCCACGCCGAGGCGCTCGGCCAGTTCGCGGCGCGCGCGGCGATGGCCGATCTCGCCGCGCACCGCGCGGGTCACTTCCCGGGTGGGCTTCTCCCACCACGCCCGCGCCGGGGCGTCGAGGTCCAGGCGGGTGGCGCCCATGGGGCCACCGGGGTCGCGGTAGGGGTCGCCCTCGTGGCTGACGGCCTGGTCGATGCGGTCGCCCAGGCGCCCGGCGCGGCGGCCCCAGCGGGTCACCTTGTTGCCGAAGAAGCGCACGGTACCCATCGGCAGGCCGACCAGGGTGTCGACCGGGCGCGAGACGATCTCGCCGACCGCACGCACCGGCGCCATCGCCGCGTCCTGCGCGGCCTCGGCCAGCATCGCGCTGACCGGTGCGGCGAAGACGGCGTCCATCGCCGGCACCTCGGCGATCCGGATCGCCAGCATCTCCACGCTCTCCGCCTGCAGCTCGCCCCAGTCGGTGTGCAGCGTGAAGCGGGCCTGGTAGCCGTGCAGGCTGGCCGTCGGCTCGACCCGGTAGCCCGGCCCGGCCAGCAGCGCGGGCAGGACCAGGTCGGCGGCGGGAAGCCGCGGCTCCTCCTCGGTCTCCGAGGCGTGCAGGGCCGGGGCCAGGAGCAGCGTGCACAGCAGAATGGCGGGGACGGGGCGGATCGGCATGGACGGGCTTCGGCGAATACAGCCTCCCATTGTGGCCACTGCGGCTGAATCCGCGCCGACGGCTGGATTAGGATGGGTGCATGCCGACCATGAACCCCGACCGGACCGGGCTGCCGCTGTGGTGGCTGGCCGCACTGGTGGCCTTTGCCCCGGCGCTGGTTGCGCACGTGGCCATCGTTGTGTCGATCCAGGCCGGGCACATCCCCGCCTGCGTGCCCTACCTGGAGGGCTGCTTCTCGATCAGCCGCGCCGCCCGCTACGGCCTCTCCAACGACCTCTTCCGCATGGTGATGCTGCCGATGGCGGCGCTGCAGGCCCTGTTCTGGGTCGCGGTGGCGGCCTGGCTGCGCCGCGACGGCGCCCGGGTCGCGGCACTGGTGCCCTGGCTGGGCCTGCTGGCCGCGGTGTTCCTGGCCCTGTACGCGACCTTCCTCGGCAGCGAGGGCGACATCTACCGCCTGCTGCGCCGCTACGGGGTCATCGTCTACTTCGCCGCAACCTACATCGCCCTGCTGCTGTCCCTGCGCGCGCTGCCGCGGGCACGCCCGGACGCGCTGCGCCTGCGCCTGTCGCTGTGGGTGGTGGCCCTGGCCATGTTCGCCCTGGGCGTGCTGAGCACCGCCGCCACCGCCGCGGTCGACGACCGCGACCTCAAGTACCGGATCGAGAACGTCCTGGAATGGCACCTGGGCGTCTGGCTGACGGTGATGTTCGTCGCCTTCGCCGTGCAGTGGTGGCGGGAGGGGGTGGTGGTACGGCTGAAGGCGGGAAAGGGTTAAGGGGAGTGGGAAAAGGGAGGGAACTGTTCCCGCGGACCGGTCCGGCGAGCCTACTCCCGTTTCCCACTCCCTTTCACCCGTTCCCCGCCTTACCGGCGTCCCAGACGCACACCACCTTCCCGCACTGCCCCGAGGCCATCAGTTCGAAGCCGCGCTGGAAGTCGTCGATGGGGATGGTGTGGGTGAGGACCTTCTCCAGCGGGAAGCCGGTGCGGATGAGCTGGGTCATCTTGTACCAGGTCTCGTACATCTTGCGGCCGTAGATGCCGTGCACGACCAGGCCCTTGAAGATGATGCGGTCCCAGTCGATGCCCGCGCCCTTGGGCAGGATGCCCAGCAGGGCGATCTTGCCGCCGTGGTACATGGCGTCGAGCATGTCGTTGAAGGCGCCGGGGTGGCCGGACATCTCCATTCCTACGTCGAAGCCCTCCACGCCGATCTCGGCCATCACGTCGGAGAGCTTCTCGCGGGTGACATTGACGGTGCGGGTGGCGCCCATCTGCTTCGCCAGGTCCAGCCGGTAGTCGTTCACGTCGGTGATGACCACGTGGCGGGCGCCGATGAACCTGGCGATGCCCGCGGCGATGATGCCGATCGGGCCGGCACCGGTGATGAGCACATCCTCGCCGACCACGTCGAACTCCAGCGCGCAGTGCGCGGCGTTGCCGAAGGGGTCGAAGAAAGCGGCGAGCTCGGGTTTGATGTCGTCGGGAATCGGCCACAGGTTGCTGGCCGGCACGACGATGTACTCGGCGAAGGCACCATGGCGGTTGACGCCGATGCCCACGGTGTTCGGGCACAGGTGCGGGCGGCCGGCGCGGCAGTTGCGGCAGTGGCCGCAGACGATGTGGCCTTCGGCGGACACCCGGTCGCCGGGCGCATAGCCGGTGACGCCGGGACCGACCTCCACCACCCGGCCGACGAACTCGTGGCCGATGACCAGTCCCGGCTTGATCGTGCGCTGCGACCACTCGTCCCACTTCCAGATGTGCAGGTCGGTGCCGCAGATCGCGGTCATCTCCAGCTTGACCAGCACCTCGTTGGCGCCGGGGGCGGGTACCGCCACCTGCTCCATCCAGATGCCTTCGCGGGCTTCGCGCTTCACCAGCGCCTTCATGGTCTGTGACATGGCTGTGGACCCCAGGGTGGTCGGTTGGCCGGCTGGCCGAGAGAGCGGAATTATAGCGGTTGGCGCTGAACGCGCCGTCAGGGCGGGCCCCCCTTCCGGCAGGGGAGGTGGGCCACGGGGCTGGCTATACTCGCCGGCTTCACACCTATGCGGGGAACGCGGATGCGCAGGATCATCGGGTTGGCGGCCGTCCTGGCCGCCGGGTCGGCTTCGGCCGGCGAAGGCATGTGGGTTCCGGGCCAGCTGCCCGAGCTCGCCGACACGCTCACCGACGCGGGCATGCGCATCGACCCCGGCCAGCTGGCCGACCTGACCGGCCATCCGATGGGCGCGGTGGTCAGCATCGGCGGTTGCACCGCCTCGTTCGTGTCCCCCCGGGGGCTGGTGGCGACCAACCACCACTGCGCCTACGGCGCGATCCAGCTCAACTCCAGCGCGGGGCAGGACCTGCTGGCGGACGGTTTCGTGGCCGCCACGCCGGGCGACGAGCTGTCCGCGGGCCCGAACCAGCGCGTGTTCGTGACCCGGGAGATCCGCGATGTCACCGCCGAGGTCAACCGGGCCCTGTCGCCGCGGCAGGACGGGGTGGCGCGGCAGGCGGCGCTGGAGTCGGTGCACAAGGCGCTGATCGCCGATTGCGAGGCGGCCGGTGGCGTCCGCTGCCGCGTGTTCGAGTTCTTCGGTGGCCTGGAGTACCGCCTGTTCACGCAGCTGGAGATCCGCGACGTGCGGCTGGTCTACGCGCCGCCGGGGGCGATCGGCAAGTACGGCGGCGACGTCGACAACTGGATGTGGCCGCGCCACACCGGCGACTTCGCCTTCTACCGCGCCTACGTCGCCCCCGACGGCAGCCCGGCCGCCTACAGCGCCGAGAACGTGCCCTTCGAGCCGGCGCGACACCTGCGCGTCGCCGAGGCCGGCCTGGCCGAGGGCGACTTCGCCATGGTCGCCGGCTACCCCGGCCGGACCTTCCGTCACGCGCTGGCCGACGAGCTCGAGCACACCATCGAGTGGATCTACCCGACCCGGATCGCGTTCAACCGCGACCTGCTCGACATCATCGAGGCCGCCGGCGAGGCCGACCGCGAGATCGAGATCCGCTACGCGGGGTTCAATGCCGGCTGGAACAACGCGATGAAGAACTTCACCGGCCAGCTGGAGGGCTTCGCGCGCAGCGACGCACTGGCCCGCAAGCGCGACGGCGAGGCCGAGGTCCTGGCCTGGCTGCGCTCGCAGGGGCGCTCGGGGCGGCCGGCCCTGCAGGCCCATGGCCAGCTCCAGGCCTTGCACCGCGCCCGGCGGGCGACGGCCGAGCGTGACCTGGTCCTGGGCAGCCTCGGTGGCATCGGCCTGTTCGATGCCGCGCGCCGCCTGCACCGCCTCTCGATCGAGCGCGAGAAGCCCGACGCCGAGCGCGCGGCGGGCTTCCAGTCGCGCGACGAGGCGACCATCGAGGGCGCGCTGCGCCAGCTCGACCGGCGCATGGACCCCGGTGTCGACCGGCAGCTGATGGCCTACCTGCTGGGCCGCTACCAGGCGCTGCCGCCGCAGCAACGGGTGGCCGAGATCGACGCCTGGCTGGACGGCGGCACGCTCGAGGAACAGCTGGATGGACTGTATGCGGACACCGCACTGGTCGACGCCGAAGCCAGGCTGGCCTGGCTGGAGCGTGACCGCGAAGCCATCGAGGCCAGCGAGGACAGTTTCCTGCAGCTGGCGGTGGCGCTGGCACCGGCCTTCGACCGGCTGGAGCTCGAGGGTCGCCGGCGCAGCGGCGAGGAGCAGCCGCTGCGTTCGGCCTTCCTGGCCGGCGTCATCGACTTCAACCGGGCGCAGGGGCGAGCGGTCTACCCCGATGCCAACGGCAGCCTGCGCATCACCTTCGGCCACGTGATGGGCTACTCGCCCGCCGACGCCATCGACTACCGCCCCTTCACCACCCTGGAGGGCCTGCTGGCCAAGGACACCGGCGAGGACCCGTTTGACTCGCCGGCCAGCCAGCTCGAGCTCATCCGGGCCGGCCACCATGGCGGTCGCGCGCACGCGCCGCTGGGCAGCGTGCCGGTGAACGTGCTCACCGACATGGACGTCACCGGGGGCAACTCCGGCAGCCCCCTGCTCAATGCCGACGGCGACCTGGTCGGCCTGGTGTTCGACATGAACTGGGAGTCGGTGGCCTCCAACTGGGTCTTCGACCCGCCGGTGACGCGCACCATCAACGTCGACATCCGCTACCTGCTGTGGGTGATGGAGAACGTGTTCCCGGCGCCGCACCTGCTTCAGGAGATGGGCGTGCGGCCCGCACAGTGAGCGGGATGGCGCCGGGTGCCGGGGCCGGCCTGGCGGACTGGCTGGCCTGGATCGAGGGCCGCCACCCGGCCGGCATCGAGCTGGGGCTCGAGCGCATCGCCCGGGTGGCCCGGGCGATGCGCCTGGGTCGTCCGGCGCGCCGTGTGATCACCGTCGGCGGCACCAACGGCAAGGGCTCGACCTCGCGCTTCATCGAGGCCATCGCGGCCGCGGCAGGCTACCGGGTGGGCGTGTACAGCTCGCCGCACCTGCTGGACTACAACGAACGGGTCCGGGTCGACGGTCGCGACAGCACCGATGCCCGGCTGGTCGAGGCCTTCCAGGCGGTGGAGCGCGCGCGCGGGGACGTGCCGCTGACCTACTTCGAATTCGGCACCCTGGCGGCGCTGCACGTCTTCGCCCGGTCCGGTCTCGACCTCGCCGTGCTGGAGGTCGGGCTGGGCGGTCGCCTGGACGCGGTGAACATCGTCGACCCCGACGTGTCGGTGATCACCAGCGTGGCGCTGGACCACCAGGACTGGCTGGGTGCCGATCGCGAGGCGATCGGGCGCGAGAAGGCCGGCATCATGCGCGGCGGGCGGCCGGTGGTGCTGGGCGAGGTCGACCCCCCGGCCAGCGTGCTGCGCCACGCCTATGCGCTGGGGGCCTTCGCGATCCGGGCGGGTTCGGACTACCTGGTCGAAAGCGTCCCGGGGGGCTGGCGCTGGCGCGAACCCGGGTTCGTGGTGGATCTGCCGGCGCCGGCGCTCGACGCCCCGGTGCAGCGCTTCAACGCGGCCGCGGCGATCGCGGCACTGCGTTCGGCGCGCCTGCGCATTCCCCGTGCCGCGATGGTGGAAGGCGTGGCGCAGGCCCGGCTGCCGGGGCGGCTGCAGCGGGTGCCCCGACCCGGCGGCGGGGAACTCGTGCTGGACGTCGGCCACAACCCGGCCGCGGCAGCGGAGCTCGCCCGCTGGCTGTCGGGGTGCCCGCGGCGCCGCTGTGTCGTGGTGCTGGGCATGCTCGCCGACAAGGATGTCGCCGGTGTGGCGGCGGCCCTGGCGCCCGACGTCGACCACTGGTGGCTGGCGGGGCTGGATGCCGAGAGCCCGCGCGGGCTTTCGGCGTCGGCGCTGGGCGACCGCCTGGGCCTGCCGGCGTCGTCCGGCCGGTCGCAGGCCCGGGACGTGGGCCGTGCGCTGGCCGGCGCCCTGGCCGGGACCGGGCCGGAGGACCTGGTGCTGGTGACCGGCAGCTTCCACACCGTGGCGGCCGCGTTGCGCGCGCTTCAGGACGCGGCGCCGGCCGCCCCCGTATAATCCCGGGCTGATGCCGCCCGCGGACCGCATGTCGATGGAGCCAGCCCTGAAACAGCGCCTGATCGGTGCCACGGTCCTCGTGGCCCTGGCCGTGATCTTCCTGCCGATGCTGCTCAAGGGCCCGGCCCCGGACGGCGGCGCCACCCATGTGCCGCTGGACCTGCCCGCCGCGGGCGAGGACCGCCGCATGGAAACCCGCGAGTTGCCGCTGGTGCCGCAGCCCCGGCTGCCCGAGGGCGGCGCGGTGTCGGGGACCGACGACGGGGTCGACCCCGACCGCATCGTCACCGTGGACGCCGACGTCGCCGAGCGCACCGATGCGCTGGAAGGCGAGGACGTCCGTCAGGCCGTGACCGAACGCGGCACCGCCGCGCCGGCCGATGGGCCGCGCCCGCAGCCGGCGCCGACGCCGGCCCCGCCCGCCCCGGCCCCCGCCCAGCCCGCGCCGACGCCGGCCGAGCCGGCGCCGCAGCCCGCGCCGCAGCCCGCAGCGCCGCCGGTGGCCGCGGCCGGTGGCGGTTTCGCCGTGAACCTGGGCAGCTATGCCAACACCGGCAACGCCCGCGACCTGGTGCGGCGGATGCAGGAGGCCGGTCTGCCGGCCTATTCCGAGGACGTGACGCTCGACGGCGGCCGCAGCGCCCTCAGGGTCCGGCTGGGGCCGTTCGCCCAGCGCGCCCAGGCGGAGGCCGCCCGGCAGCAGGCCCTGGGCATCCGCAGCGACCTGCCGACCAGTGTGGTCGCGGTCGACGGCTCGGCCGCCGGCAGCAGCGCGGCGGCGCCGGCACCGCGGGCGGCAGCGGGAACCGGCTTCGCCGTGCAGGTGGGTGCCTTCCGTTCGCAGTCCGATGCCGACGCCCTGGTCCGGCAGCTGCGCGAGGGCGGCTTCGCCGCGTTCAGCGAGCGCGTGGACAGCGGCAGCGGCAGCCTGCACCGGGTTCGCGTGGGCCCCGAGGTCGACCGCGCCGCGGCCGAGCGGCTCAAGTCGCGGCTTCCGGCGCCGTATTCGTCCCAGGGCATGGTCGTTTCGCACCCTTGAACCCGGCGGCACTGCGCCGCCGGCGGGGCTGGAGAAGATGCTGAACTGGGCGGACCTCGTGTTGATCGGCATCCTCGCGGTCTCGACCCTGGTCGGGCTGTGGCGGGGCTTCATCGTCGAGGTGCTGTCGCTGGTGGTGTGGGTCGCCGCGTTCTGGCTGGCCTTCCAGTTCGGCTCGGCGGTCTCGACCTGGTTCGAGGCCAGCGTGGACGCGCCCTCGGCACGGCTGTTCATCGGCTATGCCCTGGTCTTCCTGCTGGCGCTGGTGGTCGGCGGCCTGGTCACCTGGCTGGTCGGCCGCCTGGTCAGCGTGACCGGCCTCTCGGGCACCGACCGGGTGCTGGGGCTGGGTTTCGGCCTGGTCAGGGGCGCGGCGCTGTGCACGGTGCTGGTGCTGCTGCTGGGTTTCACGCCGCTGCCGCAGGACCCCTGGTGGCAGGAGTCGCGGCTGCTGCCGGGCTTCCAGGGTGGCGCGGAATGGATGAAGGGCTTGCTGCCGGAGGCGGCGGCGGCCCATCTGGACTACTCGCCGGTGCCGCAGGTGCCGGCCCTTCCTGCCGGTCCGGGCGACCCGGCACTCTGAGGAGCGACAACCCATGTGTGGAATCATCGGCATCGTGGCCACCGGCGAAGTGGCCGGCCAGCTGTACGACGGTCTGACCGTGCTCCAGCACCGTGGCCAGGACGCGGCGGGCATCGCCACGGTGGACGGCCAGCGGATCCGGACCTACAAGGGCAACGGACTGGTCAAGGACGTCTTCGGCGAGGCCGGGATGCGCCAGCTGACCGGGCGCATCGGCATCGGCCACTGCCGCTACCCCACCGCCGGCTCCGACGGCGGCGACGAGGCGCAGCCCTTCTACGTCAATTCGCCCTACGGCATCGCCCTGGCCCACAACGGCAACCTGATCAACACCGACTCGCTGCGCCAGCAGGTGTTCGAGGCCGACCGCCGCAACATCAACACCGAGTCGGACTCCGAGGTGATGCTCAACGTGTTCGCGCACGAACTCGCCGCGCAGCCGGGGCTCGACCCGTCGGCGGCGATGGCGGCGGTGCGCGGGGTGCACCGCCGCTGCGTCGGGGGCTATGCCGTGGTCAGCCTGGTGCTCGGCCTGGGCCTGGTGGCCTTCCGCGACCCGCACGGCATCCGGCCGCTGGTGATCGGCCGGCGCGAGGCGCCCGAGGGCGTGGAGTTCGCGGTGGCCTCGGAGAGCGTGGCCCTGGACATCCTCGGCTTCCAGCGCGTGCGCGACGTGGCACCGGGCGAGTGCGTGGTCGTGACCGCGCGCGGCGACCTCCATGCGGAGGTGTGCTGCGAGCCGGCGGTGCACGCCCCGTGCATGTTCGAGTACGTCTACATGGCGCGCCCGGACTCGATGATCGAGAACATCTCCGTGCACAAGGCACGCATGCGCATGGGCGTGGCCCTGGGCGAGAAGATCCGGCGCCTGCGGCCCGACCACGACATCGACGTGGTGATCCCGATCCCCGACACCTCGCGCACCTCGGCACTGGAGCTGGCCCATGTGCTCGACGTGAAGTACCGCGAGGGCTTCATCAAGAACCGCTACATCGGCCGCACCTTCATCATGCCGGGGCAGGGCGAGCGGGTGAAGTCGGTGCGACGCAAGCTCAACCCGATCCCGCTGGAGTTCAAGGACCGGGTGGTGATGCTGGTCGACGATTCGATCGTGCGGGGCACCACCAGCCGCCAGATCATCCAGATGGCGCGCGACGCGGGGGCCCGGAAGGTCTACCTGGCCTCCGCGGCGCCGCCGGTGCGCTACCCCAACATCTACGGCATCGACATGCCCGCCGCCGACGAACTGGTCGCCCACGACCGCACCGAGGCCGAGGTGCAGGACCTGCTGGGCGCCGACTGGCTGGTCTACCAGGACCTCGCCGACCTCGAGGCCGCCGTGGCCGGCTCGAAGAAGTACGTGACCCGCTTCGATTCCTCCTGCTTCAGCGGCGAGTACGTCACCAGCGTCGAGGCCGACTACTTCGAGCGCATCCGGCATCAGCGTTCCGACGAGGCCAAGAGCCGACGCCGGGTCTCGTGAGCGGGTTCGGCGGCTGCCTGTTCCGGGCCGCCCGCGCCTGCCTGGACGCCGGGTCGGTCGAGGCCAAGCTGACGCTGACCGCCGAGGCCGGGGCGGCGTTCGCCGCCGGCCTGCTTCGCATCACACCCGATGCGCCGCCGCCGCAACCGATCCGGCAGCCGGGCCGGCCGCCGCGACCGCGGCTGGTCGAGCCGCGGACCCTGGCGCGCCGCGGACTGGGCAGCCGCCAGGGGCGGGCGGCGTTCATCCACGCCATCGCCCACATCGAGTTCAATGCCATCGACCTGGCCTGGGACGCGATCTACCGGTTCCGTGGCCTGCCCGACGCCTTCTGCGCCGACTGGGTGGGCGTGGCCACCGACGAGGCCCGGCACTTCGCCCTGCTGCAGGAGCGGATGGCCGACTTCGGCCACACCTACGGGGATTTCGACGCCCACAACGGGCTCTGGGAGATGGCGACCCGGACCGCCCACAGCGACCTGGCCCGCATGGCCCTGGTGCCCCGGGTGCTGGAGGCGCGCGGACTGGACGTCACCCCGGGGATGGTCGCGAAACTCAAGGCCCTGGGGGATCTGCGCACCGCGGAGATCCTCGGGCTGATCCTGCGCGAGGAGGTCGCCCACGTGGCGGCCGGGACCCGCTGGTACCGCCACTGCTGCGCGCGCGACGGTCTCGACCCGCGGTCCACGTTCCGCGAGCTGCTGATGGCGCACGCGGGGTCGGCGCTGCGCGGCCCGTTCAACTGGCCGGCCCGCCACGACGCCGGTTTCGACCAGGCCGAGCGTGACCTCATCGAGGCGCTGGAGGCGCAGGCCGGCGACTGAACCGGTGTTCAGCGTCTCCACGGGCCGCTAACATGGGCCGGTCGAGTATCGCCCGCAGGCCGGGCGGCTCCGCCCCGTCCCCCTTGTCCTTCCAGGAGTTCCGTTCATGTCCCGACTGTTTGCACCCACGCTGCTGGCAGCCGCCGTCACCCTTGGCCTGACCGCCTGCGGTCCGTCGGAGGAGGAGCGCCGGCAGGCCGCCGAGCAGGCAGCCCGACAGGCCGCCGAAGCCCAGGCCACCGAGCAGCTTGCGCTCTACGAGCAGGCGCTGGCCGAAGAGAACTGGGAGATCGCGGAGACCTACGGGCGCTTCCTGCGCGAATCCTTCCCGGACACCGACGCCACCCGCAGCATCGACGACACCTACGGCGACGTCACCGAGCGCGCCGGCGTGATGCGCGAGCAGCGCCGCCTGGAGGATCTGTGGGTCTACCACCAGGTCGAGGAGGACGGTGCGCAGACCGCAACGGCCTACATCTACTCCGTCAACGGCGAGCGCGGCGTCGCCCCGGTGCGGCTGGTGCTGCGTTCGCATGCGGAGTGGGGCACCAGCGCCTACCTGCTGCCTGACGGCGAGACGCCGCGCTTCGCCTGTGCCAATCCCTGCGACATCCAGGTCACCTTCGACGGCGACACCCGCAGCTTCGAGGCGATGGTGTCGGAGCCCACCGAGAACCATGCCCTGTTCATCGAGGACCACGACCGCTTCCTGGATGCGCTCGACGATGCCGGCTCGGTGAGCCTGGAGGTCGGCACCGAAGGCGGCGGCACCGTTTCCCTGGACTACGAGGTCGGCGGCTTCGACCGCTCGCGCTACCTCGGCGACTGATCGCGCTGGGCGCGGCCGGTTCAGGGCGGGGTCGGGCGAAAGCCCGGCCCCGTCCGCCTTCCGGCCCCCGGATCAGGTGATCGAGAGGGTGCCCAGACGCGGGCCGTCGCCGTCGAGTCGCAGCACCGAGCCCTGCTCGTACCAGTCGCCCAGCACCACGCGCTGCCTGCGGCGGCCCTCGACCGTGGATTCGTGGAGCGCGGGGCGGTGGGTGTGCCCGTGCACCAGCAGGTCGACGTCGAACAGGCGCAGGTGGTCGGCCACCGTGGCCGGGTCCACGTCGGTGATGGTTTCCGCCTGGCCGCTGGCCGCAAGCCCGTCGTGGTGGCTGCGGCTGGCGTCGCGCGCCTGGCGCGCGAAATCGATCCGGGCCTGAAGCGGCTGGGCCAGGAACGCGGTCTGCCAGTTCGGGTCGCGGACCTGGCGCCGCACCGCCTGGTACCCGGTGTCGCGGGTGCACAGAAGGTCGCCATGCATCAGCAGGACCGGCCGGCCCGCCAGCGGCATCACGCAGGGGTCGGGCAGCAGGCGCATGCCGCAGCGGCGCGCATAGTCACAGCCGAGCAGGAAGTCGCGGTTGCCGCGCATGAAGTACACCGGCAGTCCGGTTCCCGACACGCCCGCCAACGCCGAGGCGACCGCCGCGCCGCAGTCGGAGGGGTCGTCGTCGCCGACCCAGGCCTCGAACAGGTCGCCGAGGATGAAGAGGGCCTGTGCGCCGGCGACCTCGGCGCCGCCGAGGAAATCGAGGAAGGCGCGGGTCGCCTGCGGCCGGGTGTCGTCCAGGTGCAGGTCGGAGACGAACAGCGTGCTCACGCGTCGCTGTCGTCGTCTTCGGGTTCCAGCACGTCCACGCGTTCGATCAGCACCGGGTTCACCGGGACGTCGCGCGGCAGCGGCGGGCGGGCGCCGGTTTCCACCGCGCGGATGCGGTCGACCAAGTCCATGCCCGCGACCACCCGGCCGAACACCGCGTAGCCGGCCTGGTATGGGTCGTCGCTGCTGCGGTGGTCGAAGCGCGGGTTGTCGACGACGTTGATGAAGAACTGGGTGGTGTGCGAGTCCGCGTCGCCGGGGGCGCGCGCTGCTGCCAGGGTGCCGCGCAGGTTCGACAGCGTCCCGGCGGCTTCGTTGGGCACCGGCTCGCGGTTGGGTCGGGCCTGCAGGTCGACGGTGAAGGCACCGCCCTGGATGAGCATGTTCTCGATCACGCGGTGGAAGACCGTGCCGTTGTAGAAGCCCTCGCGCGCGTGACGCAGGAAGTTCTCCACGGTCAGCGGCGCCCGCTGCGGGTCGAGCTGCACGGTGACGTCCCCCATGGAGGTGCGCAGCAGCACCCGCGGGCCCTCGATCGGGTCCGCGGGCGAATCCGCCGCCGCGGTCTGTGCCGGGGCCGACAGGGGCAGGAGAAGCAACAGCACGAACAGCAGTGCGCTCGACCGGGGCATGCACGGCTCCGCTGGAGTGGAACAGGGGCGCCATCTTAGCAGCAGGGCGACGCCGGACTGCGGCCCGGCCCGCAGTCCGGTAAAATCGCGCCCCCGAACCGCACTTGGCCATCGCATGAGCTGCCGCACCCGCTTCGCCCCCAGTCCGACCGGTTTCCTGCACATCGGCGGTGCACGCACGGCCCTCTACTGCTGGCTGGAGGCGCGCCGTCGCGGCGGCGAGTTCATCCTCCGGGTCGAGGACACCGACCGCGAGCGCAGCACGGCCCAGGCCGTGCAGGCGATCCTCGACGGCATGGCCTGGCTGGGCCTCTCCCACGACGAGGGTCCGATCTACCAGACCCTGCGCCACGACCGCTACCGCGAGGTCGCCGAGCAGCTGGTCCGCGCCGGCAAGGCCTACTACGCCTACGAGACCCGCGAGGAGATCGAGGCGATGCGCAACCAGGCCATGGCCGAGGGTCGCAAGCCGCGCTACAACGGCCACTACCGCGACCGCAACGAGCCCTTCCGCGAGGACCCCAACCGGGTCATCCGCTTCAAGAACCCGCTGTCGGGAAGCGTGGTGTTCAACGACCGGGTCAAGGGTCGCATCGAGTGGAGCAACGAGGAGCTCGACGACCTGGTGCTGATCCGTTCCGACGGCTACCCGACCTACAACTTCGCCGTGGTCGTCGACGACCTGGACATGAGGATCACCGACGTGATCCGCGGCGACGACCACGTCAACAACACCCCGCGCCAGATCAACATCTACCAGGCGCTGGGGGCGACCGTGCCGGCCTTCGCGCACCTGCCGATGATCCTGGGGCCCGACGGCACCAAGCTGTCCAAGCGCCATGGCGCGGTCAGCGTCATGCAGTACCGGGACGACGGCTTCCTGCCGCAGGCGCTGCTGAACTACCTGGTCCGGCTGGGCTGGTCGCACGGCGACCAGGAGATCTTCAGCCGCGAGGAGATGGTGTCGCTGTTCGCCGTCGACGACGTCAACCAGTCCGCGGCGCGCTTCGACCTCGACAAGCTCAGCTGGATCAACCAGCACTACTTCAAGCACGCCGATCCGGCCGAGATCGTGCCGGAGTTCACCTGGCACCTGCGGCGCGCCGGGCTCGACCCGGCCCAGGGCCCGGCCCCGGCCGACGTGCTGGTGGCCCTGGCCGACCGGGTGAAGACCCTGCGCGAGATGGCCGAGCGCGCCGCGGTCTGGTACCGCCCGCTGGCGGACTACGACGCCGCAGCGGTCGCCAGGCACCTGGTCCCCGCGGCGGCCGCGCCCCTTAAGGCGGCCCGCTCGGCGCTGGCCGGGCTGGCCGGCTGGAGCCCGGAACGGGTCGACGCGGCGCTGCGCGAGGCGGCGGAATCCGCCGGCGTGGGCCTGGGCAAGGTGGCCCAGCCGCTGCGCGTGGCGATCACCGGGACCCAGGTGTCCCCGGGCATCGACCACACCGTCTACCTGGCCGGCCGCGAGGAATCGCTGCGACGGATCGATGCGGCGCTGGCCCGGATTCCGGCCGCGGACTGAGGCGGCCGGCGTTCACCCGGCTCTGCTAGGATCGAGGCGATGAACCATCCGGCCGACTGCACCCACCCCGAGCACCACGTCCACGACGCGGACAGTTTCGTGGCCGAGGTGGAGTCGGTGTGCCGGGAGCGCGGCCTGAGGCTGACCCCGATCCGTTCGGAGGTCCTGCGGATGGTCGCCGACGCCGACGGCCCGGTGAAGGCCTATGACCTGCTCGACCGGATGCGCGCCACCCGGGGCACGGCGGCGCCGCCGACGGTCTACCGTGCGCTGGACTTCCTGCTCGAGCACGGGTTCATCCATCGGCTGGCCTCGGTCAACGCCTTCATCGGCTGCCATCACCCGCGGCTGCGCCAGCATTCGGTGCCGTTCCTGATCTGCGACCGCTGCCAGGCCACGGTGGAGCTGGAGGACGAGGACACCGCGCGTGGCCTGGAGCAGCAGGCGCGGGCACTGGGCTTCCGTCCCGAGGGCCACACCCTGGAGGTGCACGGCCTGTGCGCGAAGTGCAGCGCGGAGGACTGATGCGCCGCTGGTGGCTGCCGGCGCTGCTGGTGCCCGCGCTCGCCCTGGGCGCGGAGGACGTCATCGCCCCGCCCGAGGACGCCGTCGACCCGGTGCAGCCCGACGAGGCCCCGGTGGACCCGACCCTGCTCGAACTGCCGCCGCCGCGGCCGGACGAACGCACGGTCACCGCCTTCGCCATCCTCGACGACGTGGTGCTGCCGGGCACCCGGCGCATGCTGAGCTGGAACAGCAGCCAGAACTTCGCCGGCAACGACGTCACCGTGCCGGTGATCGTCGCCCACGGCGCGCGGCCGGGGCCGGTGATGTGCCTGACCGCCGGCATCCACGGCGACGAGATCAACGGCATCGAGATCGTCCGCCGGCTGGCCAACACGGTGCAGCCCGACCGCCTGGCCGGCACCGTGATCGGTGTGCCGGTGGTCAATCTGTTCGGCTACCAGCGCTCCTCGCGCTACCTGCCCGACCGGCGCGACCTCAACCGCTTCTTCCCCGGTTCGGAGGGCGGCAGCATCGCCTCGCGCATCGCCCACAGCTTCTTCGAGAACGTGGTGCGGCACTGCGATCTGCTGATCGACTTCCACACCGGTTCCTTCGACCGGGCCAACCTGCCCCAGGTCCGCTCCGACCTGCGCAACCCGGCCATCGTGGACTTCACCCGCGCCTTCGGGGCCACCGTCGTGCTGCACAGCCGCGGCAGCCCGGGCATGCTGCGCCACGCCGCCGCCCAGGCCGGCATCCCGGCGGTGACCTTCGAGGTCGGCGCCCCGGTGCGGCTGGAACCCGGGCACATCGACGTGGCCGTGGACTCGGTCAAGGCCCTGCTGGCCAACCTGGGCATGGAGCAGCGCGAGGTCGGCGAAACCGAGCCGCACCCGACCTTCCTGGTCTCGCGCTGGATCCGCGCCGACTCCGGCGGCCTGCTGATCAGCGACGTGGAGCTGGGCGACCGGGTCCGGCCGGGCCAGCGCCTGGGGCGGGTGGTCGACCCGCTGCGCAACACCGAGGACCCGATCATCAGCCCCGTCCACGGACGCGTCGTGGGCCAAGCGCAGAACCAGCAGGTGCTGCCCGGCTTCGCGATCTACCACCTCGGCGAGGTGACCAGCGAGGCCCGGGCGGTCGAGGAGGCCGCCGCGGGCATCGGCGAGTCGGTCGACGGCGACGAGGGCGAGCGCAACTAGGCTTCGCCGCCCCGGTTCGCAGGCCCTGCACGGGCGGTGATGTTATCCTGTAGCCTCGACGTCCAAGGCCGACCCCGTGTCCACCCCGTCCCCCGTCCAGCCCCCGCTGATCAACCGCATCGCCGACCGCATCGGGGCGACCGGCTCGCTGCTGTGCGCGCTGCACTGCGCGGCGATCCCGGTGCTGCTGGCGGCGGTGCCGGGCATCGGCCTGGGGCTGTTCGCCGACGAGGGCATCGAGCTGGGCTTCGTGACCTTCGCCACCGTGCTGGCCGTCGCCAGCCTGTGGATGGGCTATCGCCGGCACCGCAGCTTCCGCGGCTGGATGTTCCTGGTGCCGGGGCTGCTGGCGGTCTGGGCGGCGGTGCTCTACCCGCCGCTGCACGACAGCGTGGTGCCCCACGCGGTGGCCATGGCGGTCGGCGGTACCCTGATCGCGGTCGCCCATGTCCTCAACCTGCGCCTGGCCCACGGCCACGTGCAGGATGCCTGCTGCCACCATCACCACCACGACTGCCACGGCGACTGACGCCCCCACGCGCCGGACTTGCACTGCTGTGCGTGGGTGCTAGCCTCGAGTCTCCCCGTCAACGCTAAAGGAGAGGCTGCATGGGCAAGGGTGATCGCAAGACCGCGCGCGGCAAACGCTCGATCCGGAGCTACGGCCGGTCCCGTCCGCACAAGGCGGCGGCCAAGGCGGCCGCGCCAACGCCCAAGGGCGGCCGCGGCAAGCGCTGAAAGGCCCGGGCCGGCCCGGTGACGGGTCGGCCCGCAGCCCCGCTCAGGCGACCCGGCGGCCCGCGCTCCAGACGCCCCGGCACAGTCGACCACCGACCCAGTAGGCCAGCTCGGCGGGGCGTTCGACCGACCACGCCGCCAGGTCGGCGCGCAGGCCCACCGCCAGCCGCCCGCGGTCGAGGAGGCCCAGGGCCTGTGCGGCGACCTGGCTGGCGCCCCGCAGGGCCTCTTCCGGCGTCAGCCGGAACTGCACGCAGGCCATGGCCAGGGCCAGGCGTTGCGAGCGCAGCGGCGAGGTGCCCGGGTTGAGGTCGGTGGCCACGGCCATCGGCACGCCGTGGCGGCGGAAGGCCTCCACCGGCGGCAGCCGGGTCTCGCGCAGGCAGAAGAAGGCCCCCGGCAGCAGCACCGCGACGGTCCCGTGCCGCGCCATGGCGGCCACGCCCGCCTCGCTGGTGAACTCGACGTGGTCGGCGCTCAGTGCACCGTGGGCCGCGGCCAGCGCCGCCCCGCCCAGGTCGCTGAGCTGGTCGGCGTGCAGCTTCACCGGCAGCCCCAGCGCCTGCGCCGCCCGGAAGACCCGGCCGGTCTGCTCCGGGCTGAAGCCGATGCCCTCGCAGTAGGCGTCCACCGCATCGGCCAGGCCCTCGGCGGCGACCGCCGGCAGCATGCGGTTGCAGACCTCGTCGATGTAGTCGTCGCTGCGGCCGGCGAACTCGGGGGGCAGGGCGTGCGCGCCCAGGAAGGTGGTCCTGACCTCGATGCCCAGGGCGGCCCCGACGCGCCGCGCGGCGCGCAGCATCTTCAGCTCCGTCCCGGTGTCCAGGCCGTAGCCCGACTTCACCTCCAGGGTCGCCACGCCGTCGGCGACGAGGTCGCGGGCGCGGTCCAGGGCGGATTCGACCAGCGCGTCCTCGCTGGCCGCCCGGGTCGCCCGGACGCTGGAGACGATGCCGCCGCCGGCGCGGGCGATGGCCTCGTAGCTGGCGCCGCCCAGGCGCTGCTCGAACTCGCCGGCACGCTCGCCACCGAAGACCAGATGGGTGTGGCAGTCGACCAGGGCCGGCGTCAGCAGGGCGCCGTCCAGGGACTCCCGCCGTTGCGGGGCCAGCCCCCGCGGCAGCTGCGACCGCGGCCCGAGCCAGGCGATGTGGCCGTCGTGGATGGCGATGGCGGCGTCGGCCACGGGCGTGTAGCCGTCCGTGCCGTCCAGGGTGCACAGGGCGAGGTCTTCGAGCAGCAGGTCGCAGTCGGGGAGGTTCATCGCGGCACGATAGCAGGGCCGGCGAGGGCGGTTCACGCCGCGGGCCGGGCGCGCGACAATGCGCGGATGGAGACCCTCGACGCCGCATTGGCCTGGACCCCGGACGGTTGGCGGCAGCCGGTCCGGCTGTGCCTGGACAGCGCCGGCCGCCTGCAGGCGCCGGACGGGCCGCCCGATGCCGGGGCGGGCGGCGTGCTGCTGCCGGGCCTGCACAACCTGCACTCGCACGCCTTCCAGCGGGCGATGGCCGGCCGCGGCGAGCGGCGTTCACCCGGCGCGGGCCAGGACAGCTTCTGGAGCTGGCGCGAGCAGATGTACGCCATCGCCGGCCGCATGGACCCCGATGGGCTGCGCGCGGTCGCCGCCCAGCTCTACGCCGAGATGCTCGAGGCCGGCTACACCTCGGTGTGCGAGTTCCACTACCTGCACCATGCCCCCGGCGGACGGCCCTACGCGGATCCGGCGGCCATGTCGCGGGCGCTGATCGATGCCGCCCGCGACACCGGCATCGGCCTGCTGCTGCTGCCGGTGCTGTACATGCGCGGTGGTTTCGACGGCCGTCCGCTGGGCGAACACCAGCGTCGCTTCGGCTTCGACGTCGACGGCTACCTGGACCTGCTGCAGCGGCTGGCGCCCGAATGCGACGACCACGTCGCCCTGGGCATCGCCTTCCACAGCCTGCGTGCGGTCGATGCCGGGGCCATGCGGGCGGTGCTGGAGGGCAGCGCCGGCGCCCACCTGCCGATCCACATCCACATTGCCGAGCAGGTTGCCGAGGTCGAGGACTGCCTGGCCGTGCACGGACGCCGCCCGGTGCGCTGGCTGCTCGACGAGATGCCGGTCGACGCGCGCTGGGGGCTGGTGCATGCCACCCACGTGGATCCGGCCGAAGTGGACGGCATGGCGGACAGTGGCGCGACGGTGGTGCTGTGCCCGACCACCGAGGGCAACCTCGGCGACGGTGTGTTCCCGCTGCGCGACTACATCGCCGCCGGCGGCGCCTGGGGCATCGGCTCCGACAGCCACGTCAGCGTCTCGCCGGTCGAGGAACTGCGCTGGCTGGAGTACGGCCAGCGGCTGTGGCACCGGCAGCGCGTCATCGCCGCGACCCCGGAGCACCCCGCCACCGGCGAGTCGCTGTTCGCCCGGGCGCTGCACGGTGGCGAGCGGGCCTCGCGGCGCGGGGCCGGTGCACTGGCGCCTGGTCGGCTGGCCGACCTGGTCCGGCTCGACGACCGCCATCCGCAGCTGGCGCCCTGCCTGCCGGGGCATGCGCTGGATGGCTGGGTCTTCAGCGGCAACCAGCCGCTGGTCGACGCGGTCTGGGTCGGCGGCCGCCAGCGCGTGGCCGACGGCCGGCACCTGGACCGGGAGCGGCACCGCGGCGCATTCGTCGCGGCGCTGGGGCGCCTGCTGGACTGAGCCGGCTCAGCGCACCCGCGCCGGCGCCAGTACCGCGGGGTCGCTGTCGACGTCCGCGGGCCCCTCGATGTCCAGCAGGTCCAGCAGAAGGGCGTGGACGTGCACGCCGTCGAAGGGTGGCAGCAGCTGGCCGGCGGCGATGTCCGGCCCGTGGGCGATGAAGATCGCGCGCATGGTCGGGTCGGCGTTGTCGTAGCCGTGCGAGCCCAGGTTGAAGCCGCCCAGCCACCCCCCGGGTCGACGCGCGGCGCGCTCGCGGGAGACGAAGCGCCAGTGGGTGTCGGCCTGGCAGTGGATGTCGGGGACGCGGGGGTGGTGGCCGAAATGCCAGCGCCCGGGCAGTTCGCCGCGTCGCCAGCAGGCAAAGCGTTCGTGCCGGCCCAGCAGGGCGGCCTCGAGTTCTGCCCGCCGTCCCTCGCGGGCATTGAGTCCCAGCGTGCTGCCGATCGAGACGATGCTGGCGCTGCCCGGCGGGATCAGCTCGTCGACGAAGACCACCCGGTCGGGGTGGGTGGCGGCCATGCCGTGGTCGGAGGTGATGACCAGGTTGACCCGGTCGAACTGGCCGCGCTCGCGCAGGCCCTCGACCAGCCGCCCCAACGCGGCGTCGACGCGGCGCAGGGCGGCGTCGACTTCCGGCTGGCCGGGTCCGCGGGCATGGCCGACGCTGTCGACCTGTTCGAAGTACAGGGTCATGAAGTGGGGCCGCTGCCCGTCCGGCAGGTCCAGCCAGGCCAGCACCTGGTCGACGCGGTCGGCCTTGGTTTTTCCGCCGTCGTAGGGGAACCAGTGGTCGGGCTGGATGCCCTGGATCGGGGCCTCCGAGCCGGGCCAGAACATCGTCGCGGTGCGCAGGCCCCGGTGGTGGGCGGTCACCCAGACCGGCTCGCCGTCCGACCACCAGCGGCCGTCGCCGACCGCCTCGCGGTTGGACAGCCAGAAGCCGCCGAGCTCGGGGTCGCTCATCGTGTTGTCGATGATGCCGTGACGGTCGGGGTGCAGGCCGGTGACCAGGGTGTAATGGTTGGGGAAGGTCAGGGTCGGGTAGGCCGGGCGCATGTAGCGGGCGCGGCTGCCTGCCGCGGCCAGCGCGTCGAGCACCGGGCTGTTGCCGCGGCCGAGGTAGTCGGGGTGGACCCCGTCCAGGGACACCAGGATGACCGCATGCGCGGGCTCGGATCGTGCCGATGCGGCCTGGGCCGGGCCCGCCAGCACGAACAGCAGGCCGAGCAGGAACAGCCCGCCGGCGAGGGTGGGGTGGATGCGTGGATTCATCAGCAAAGGATGCCACGCCCCGCGTGGATGCCCTATGACACCGGTGGCGGGGGTCGCCGGCGCGGACCGGGCGCATGGGTGCGGCGGGCCTTGAGCCAGGCCCATGCGCGCCGGTACCACGGCGGGTCCTGGAGGAAGAAGCGGTACAGCGGGGGGATCACGAACAGGGTCAGCACCGCCGACACCGCCAGGCCCCAGACGATGCTCGCCGCCACCGGGCCCCACAGCAGCGACTTGCCGCCCAGGCCCACCGCCAGCGAGAACAGGCCGGCGATCGTTGTGAATGTGGTCATCAGGATCGCGATCACGCGGCGACGGGCGGCATAGATGGTCGCGTGCAGGGTGCGCATGCCGGCCCGGCGCCGGTCGTTGGCCGCGCTGATCAGCACGATGGCTGCGTTCACCGCGATGCCGGTCAGCGCGATGACGCCGTAGAGCGTGTACAGCGACATCGGGTTGCGCGAGACCAGCAGGCCGATCGTCACGCCGGTGAAGGCCAGCGGCACGGTGACCAGGATCAGCAGGGGCTGGAAGTAGCTGCGGAACTGCGCGGCCAGGATCAGGTAGATCAGCCCAAGGCCCAGCAGGAACAGGCCGAACATCGCATCGAGCGACTCCTGGATGTCGTCGAGCTGGCCGGAGAAATCCAGGTCGGTGTTCGGGAAGCGGCCGCGGACCTCGTCCCAGCCCTCGACCAGCAGTCGATTGGCCTCCACCGCGTTGATGCCGCCCTCGACCAGGTCGGCCTCCACGGTGATGGCCCGTCGGAGGTTCCAGTGGCGGATCAGGCCCGGGCTCTTGCGCGGCTGCGCGTCGACCAGCGCGCCCAGGGTCGTGGTGCCGCCCCCGGGCAGGGCGACGGGGTCGGAGAGGATCTGCTCGACGTCGTCGAGCACGCGTGGCGAGGCGCGCACCCGCAGCTCCAGCTTCTCGCCGCGGTCGCGCATGTCCGCGACCACCTCGCCGTCGACGTGCAGGCGCAGCAGGCGTGCCACCAGGCCGGGGTCGAGGCCGGCGTTGCGCGCGGCCAGCACGTCCACGCGCAGGCTGAGCTCGTCGCGGCCGGGGTCGTCGTCGTCGCTGATGTCGATCGCGTCGGGAATCGCCGCCAGGATGCGCCTGACCTCGGCGGCGGCGGCCCGCAGCTCGGTGAAGTCGTCGTTGCGCACCTTGACGCTGACCGCCTTGCCGGCCGGCGGGCCGCCGGACATGCGCAGGAAGCTGATGTCGGCGCGCAGGCTGGCGGCCTCGACCGCCCCGCGCATGCCGTCGATGATCTCGTCGTAGCCCCGCATGCCCGGTGCGTCGGGTTGCAGGGAGACGGTGACCTGGCCGTGGCGGTCGCCGTAGACCGGCTCGACATCGGTGAACTTGATGCCGGCCGCCGACACCACCGAACGCACCTCGCCATCGCGCAGGTGCTCGCGCACCACCGATTCCACCCGCAGCGTCTCGGCCATCGTCTCCTGGATCGAGGCGTCCGGCGGCATGTCGACGTTGACGTAGTAGATGCGCAGCGGGTCGAAGGCGAAGAACTGGAACTGCACCGCGCCCAGGGCCAGCGCCAGCACCGCGGCCACGAACAGGCCCAGGGCCGCGGCCAGGAAGCGGCCGGGGGTGCGCAGCACGCGGATCAGCAGCCGCGTGTACTTCACCCGGACCCAATGCGTGTACTTCTCGCGCAGCTGCTGGGTCCGCGAACGGCTGATCGCGCGCGGCCCCAGGGTGTCCACATGGGCGGGCAGCATCCAGTAGGCCTCGATCAGGCTCACCGCCAGGCCGATGGTGACCACGAACGGGATGATGAACATGAACTTGCCGACGATGCCGGGCAGCAGCATCAGCGGCAGGAACGCCGCGATGGTCGTGGACACCGCCGCCAGCACCGGCAGCCCGACCTCGCGCAGGGCCCCGATGGCGGCATCGAGCGGCTTCATGCCGCGCTGCATCCGGTAGTAGATCGACTCCACCACCACCACCGCGTCGTCGACCAGCATGCCCAGCACGATCACGATGCCCAGCAGCACCGAGATGTTGAGCGTGGAGCCGGTCATCGACAGCACCCAGAAGGTGCCCGAGATGGAGAACACCACGCCGATCGCCACCAGGCCGGCGATGCGCGAACCCAGGAACACCCAGCACACGGCCAGCACCAGCAGCAGGCCGATCAGCGCATTGTTCTGCATCACGCCCAGCGCGGTGCGGGTCGGGATGGTCTGGTCGTCGGCCAGCTTCAGCACCAGGCCGCTGCCCTCGAAGAGCACGTTGCGCTCGTCGATGTAGGCGGTGATGCGGTCGACCAGGTCCAGCGTGTTGATGCCGCTTTGCTTGGTGACGCTCAGCAGCACCGCCGGAAGCCCGTCGGTGCTGGCCAGCTGGCGCGGGTCCTCGCGGCCGCGCCGCACGGTGGCCACCGCGTCCAGCGGCACCCGGCCGCCGTCCACGCCCGGCGACTGCAGGTGGAAGCGGGCGACCTCCTCGGGGTCGGCGGTGGTGCCGGCCACGCGCACCAGCCACTCGCCGTCGCCGGTGCGCACCTTGCCCGCGAAGGTGTCCCGGAACCAGGCGCGCAGGCCGTCGGCGAGGTCGGCGGCGTTGAGCCCGCGCGCGGCCAGCGCGGCGCTGTCGAACTCCACCTGCAGCTCCGGCTCCTGGAAGCCCAGCGCCAGCACCTGGTCGACGCCGGCGATCTGTTCCAGGTCGTCGCGGACCTGGCGGGCGGCGAAGCGCAGGTGCTCGTCGTCGGCCTGGCCGCGCAGCACCACCATGGCGGTCGGGAAGCCGTTGGAGGTGGTGATCTCGAGGATGTCCGGGTCGATCACCTCCGCCGGCAGCTCGGCATTGGCCTTGTTCTGGATTTCCCGGCGCAGGTCGTTGATGCGCTTGTCGAAGGTGCGCTCGTCGATGTCGGTGAAGCGCACCAGGATGTTGCTCACGCCCTCGCGCGAGGAGCTGACCACCCAGCGCACGTCGGCCACCGTGCGGATCGCGTCCTCCAGCGGGTTGGTCACGCGCTGCTCGACGTCCTCGGCGCTGGCGCCGGGCAGCACGGTGGAGATGTTGACCCAGTTGAAGTTGATCTCCGGGTCCTGCTCGCGCGGCATGGTCAGATAGGCCATCAGGCCCATCACGATCACCACCACGAAGAAGATGTTCGCCAGCGGGTGGTTGGAGATCAGTGCGCGCAGCAGGCCCATCTCAGGCGACCCCGGGGCCGACGCGCTCCAGCGGCGGTTCGGTATCCGGGCCATCCTCGTCGACCGCCTCGATGCGGTCGCCGTCCTGCAGGCCCTGCTGGCCTTCGGTCACCACGCGGGCGTCCGCCGGCAGTTCGACCGCGAACGGACGACCCTCCTGGGCCCCGGGCGCGGCGATGAAGCGGGCGATGCCGTCTTCGGCGATGAACACGCCCAGGGCCTCGCCGCGACGGACCATCAGCCGGGGTGGCAGCTCGCGCGCGGGCAGCATCCAGCGCAGCTCGCCGGTGCGACCGGCCTCCGGTGCGGCGTCGGTGAAGCCCAGGCGCGCCACCCGGGTACGTGCCCCGGCCTCGATCACCGGCGCCAGCCTCAGCAGTTCCACCGGCCAGCTGCGTCCCTGGCTGTGGAAGCGCAGGTCCTGGGCCTGGTCCAGCCGCCCGGCATCGGCGGACTGCAGGTCGGCCTCGAGCTCCACTGGGGCCAGGTCCACCAGCCGCAGCAGCGGCGTCCCGGCGGCCGCCAGCGTGCCGACCTGGGCCATGCGCTCGACCACCACGCCGTCGAAGGGCGCAGTGACGCGGCACTTCTCGACGTTGCGGGCGGCGACATCGCGATCGGCCCGGGCGATGCGGAGTTCGGCCTGCGCGGCCTCGGCCTCGGTGGCCAGGGCCAGCACCTCGTCCTCGGACACGAAGCGTTGCTCGCGCAGCCGCTGGGCGCGCTCCAGCCGCTGCTCCGCCAGGCCGACCCGGGCCTGGGCCGAGCCCACCCGGGCCTGCGCCTGGGCCAGGGCGAGCCGGAAGTCGGTGTCGTCGAGCGCGAGCAGGACTTCGCCCGCGGCGACCGTGCCGCCGACGTCGACGACCACCCGCGCCACCCGGGCGCTGACGTCGGTGGACAGGTCGCTGCGGTTGGGCGCCCGCACGGTGGCCGGTGCCGTCCCTGGACGGGGCTGCAGCACCTCGGTCACGGGCTGGGTGCGGACGCGCGGCGGTGCGCTGTCGTCTTCCTCGGCGCCGGTGTGGTTTCCTCCACAGGCGCCCAGCGCCAGGGCAAGCAGGAGCAGGGCCGTGATGCGGGCGGGCAGGGTTCGGGGGCGGAGCATCCGACGATCCATGGTCGATGAGGGGGCGGGCCGGTGGCGCCACAGTGGACCATCCCGATGACAGGCCGGCAGGGCCGGAGGTCACGAGGCCGGTGGCGGGCGTGGGTTCGCACCGGACCCGCTTGCCGGGGATTCGTTGCGTGAGCCTCGCCTTCGGGATACTCTACGTAGGCTGAAATATTTAGTTCGGAAGCTAAAATAAATGGCCGTGCTCGACCTGTCAAGCCACCCCGCCTTCGCCGCCGGCCTGCCGCCACAGCGGGCGGAGCGGGTGATCGCCCTGGAGAAGGCGCTGCGCCAGACCACGGCGCTGAGCACGCTGATGAGCGAGGCGGTGTCCCGGCGCCTGGGCATGAGCAGCACCGACCTGGAGTGCATGGACCTGCTGTGTGCCCGGGGACCGATGACCGCCGGCCAGCTGGCCGAAGCCTCCGGCCTGAGCAGCGGCGCGGTGACCGGGCTGCTCGACCGGCTCGAGGCGGCGGGCTTCGTGGCCCGGGAGCGCGACGAGAGCGATCGCCGGAAGGTGGTGGTCTGCATCCTGCCCCACGTCGAGGATGCGATCGCGCCGTACTACGGTGAGCTCCAGGAGGCCTTCCTGGCGGTGTGCGCGGGTTACTCCGACGACGAGCTGGCGCTGCTGGAAGGCTTCTTCCAGCGCTGCAGCGAGCTCGGCAGCCGGGCGCTGGCGCGGCTGGGCGGCATGCCGCCGGCCGAGGGGCCGAAGACGGGCGGCGACGCACCCCGGGTCCGGGGCGTCGGGCAGCGGAAGCGCTGACTGGCCACCCTGCCTATACTTGGGGGCTGCATCGCGCACGGAGCCCCGCATGTCCCTCATCGACGAGTCCTGCATCGCCCACGCCGATCCCCGGCACGATCCCGGGCGTCGCATCGCCGCCCCGCGCGGTGATGCGCTGAGCTGCCGCTCCTGGCAGACCGAGGCGGCCTACCGGATGCTCCAGAACAACCTCGACCCCGAGGTCGCCGAGCGGCCGGAGGACCTCGTCGTCTACGGCGGCATCGGCCGCGCGGCGCGCGACTGGGCCAGCTACGACGCGATCCTGGCCACCCTGCGCGAACTGCGCGACGATCAGACGCTGCTGGTTCAATCGGGCAAGCCGGTGGGCGTGTTCCCGACCCATCCGGACGCCCCCCGGGTGCTGATCGCCAATTCCAACCTGGTGCCGGCCTGGGCGAACTGGGAGCATTTCCACGAGCTCGACCGCAAGGGCCTGATGATGTACGGCCAGATGACCGCCGGCAGCTGGATCTACATCGGCAGCCAGGGCATCGTGCAGGGCACCTACGAGACCTTCGTGGAGATGGGGCGCCAGCACTACGGCGGCGACCTGACCGGCAAGTGGATCCTGACCGCCGGCCTGGGCGGCATGGGCGGCGCGCAGCCGCTGGCGGCGAGCCTGGCCGGGGCCTGCAGCCTGAACATCGAATGCCAGCAGAGCCGCATCGACTTCCGCCTCAAGACCCGCTACGTCGACGAGCAGGCCGACGACCTCGACGATGCGCTGGCCCGCATCGCGCGATACACCGCGGCCGGCGAGGCGAAGTCGATCGCCCTGCTGGGCAACGCCGCCGAAGTGCTGCCCGAGCTGGTGCGCCGGGGTGTCCGACCCGACGCCGTCACCGACCAGACCTCGGCCCACGACCCCATCCACGGCTACCTGCCCGCCGGCTGGACGGTCGACCAGTGGCTGGCCGGGCAGGGCGCCAACCCCGAGGCGGTGCGCGATGCGGCCAAGCGCTCGATGCGCGTGCACGTCGAGGCGATGCTCGCGTTCCACGCCATGGGCGTACCCACCTTCGACTACGGCAACAACATCCGCCAGATGGCCCGGGACGAGGGCTGCGGCAACGCCTTCGACTTCCCCGGCTTCGTGCCGGCCTTCGTGCGCCCGCTGTTCTGCCGCGGCATCGGCCCGTTCCGCTGGGTGGCGCTGTCCGGCGACCCGGAGGACATCCTGCGCACCGACGCCAAGGTCAAGGAACTCATCCCCGACGATGCGCACCTGCATCGCTGGCTGGACATGGCCCGCGACCGCATCGCCTTCCAGGGCCTGCCCGCGCGCATCTGCTGGGTCGGCCTGGGCCAGCGCCACCGGCTGGGCCTGGCCTTCAACGAGATGGTGCGCACGGGCGAACTCAAGGCGCCGGTCGTCATCGGTCGCGACCACCTCGATTCCGGCTCGGTCGCCAGCCCCAACCGCGAGACCGAGGCGATGGCCGACGGCTCGGATGCGGTCTCGGACTGGCCGTTGCTCAACGCCATGCTCAACGTTGCCGGCGGCGCGACCTGGGTCAGCCTGCACCACGGTGGCGGCGTGGGCATGGGCTACAGCCAGCATTCCGGCGTGGTCATCGTCTGCGACGGCAGCGAGGCGGCCGACCGGCGGATCGGGCGGGTGCTGTGGAACGACCCGGGCACCGGCGTCATGCGCCACGCCGACGCCGGCTACGAGATCGCGCGCCGCTGCGCGCGGGAGCAGGGGCTGCTGCTGCCGATGCTGGACGGTCGCGGCGAATGAAACGTCACAGCGCGAGCGGGCATCGTTCACGCCACGTCGGGTCGGGCTTCGCGATACTGTCGTACAGGTACAACAGGCGCCCCGCGCCGGGAGTGGAGCATGAACCTGCCGTCGCTGATCACCCTGCCGCTGTTGGCCCTGGCCCTCGCGATCCCGTCCGCGTGGGCGGGGGACCGGTCCGCTGAGGATCTCGACACCCGGCCTGCCGAAGCCGCCGATGACGAGGGCGCCCGGGAGTCGGGTGTCGCCCGCAACTGCGTGCGCCAGACCGGCACCCGCCTGGCCGCGCGGGCGGCCCGGCGCGACGACGCCCGCGCCTGCCAGCCGGGCCGCGCCTACGACCGCGACGACATCGAGCGCAGCGGGGCCGGGTCCACGGCCGAGGCGATCCGCCGGCTCGACCCGGCGGTGCGGATCCACCGCGGCGGCTGACACGGCGGCCCGTCGGGCCCCTAGAATGGGCGGATGACATCCTCCGCCCCGCCCGCGCCGGCGCCCCGCTGGCGCGATCTGGTCATCCTTGCCGAATTCACCCTGCTCGGGGCGATCTGGGGTGGCTCCTTCCTGCTCATGCGCATCGCCTCGCCAGAGGTCGGCGCCACGCCACTGGCCTTCCTGCGCATTGCGCTCGGGGCCCTGGTGCTGCTGCCCTTCCTCTGGTTCGCCCGGCGCCAGATCGCGCCGCACTGGTGGCGCCTGGCGCTCATCGGCCTGTTGAACTCCGCCATCCCCTTCCTGCTCTTCGCCTGGGCCGCCTCGCAGGCGCCGGCGGGCGTGAGCGCGATCGCCAACGCCACCACCGTGATGCTGACCGCGGTGGTCGCCTTCATCGCCTTCGGCGAGAAGATCGGGCGCCGGCAGGGCATCGGCCTGCTGTCGGGCTTCGCCGGCGTGGTGGTGCTTGCCGGCGGCAATGCCGCGGGCATGAACGTGACCGGGGCGGCCATCGCCGGGGTCTGTGCCTCGGCCTGCTACGCGGTGGCGGCCAACCTGGTGCGGGTCTACGTGGCCGGCCTGCCGCCGATCGCCGTGGCGGCGACCACGCTGCTGGGGGCCACCGCCTTCCTGGCCCTGCCGGCCTGGTGGCACTGGCCCCAGGGGCCGGTCGGCCTGCAGGCCTGGGGGGCGGCCGCCGTGCTGGGCGTGCTGTGCACCGGCATCGCCTACGCCTTCATGTTCCGGCTCATCGGCAAGGTCGGCCCGTCGCGTGCGGCCATGGTGACCTACCTGGTGCCGCTGTTCGGGGTCGCCTGGGGCTGGCTGATCCTCGGCGAGGCGCTGACGCTGCCGATGGCCATCGCCGGGGCGCTGATCCTGGGCGGCGTGGCGCTGGCCCGGAACCGGCGCCGCGCCGGTGCGGCCCCGGTGACGGCCACCGAGGCCCCCTGCGAGACCGGCCGCGACGCCGCCGCGGCCGAGCAGGGGCTGCCCCCGCCGGCCGACGACAGCCCGCGCTTCAACCGCCCCAGGCCTTGAAGTTGAGGAACTCGCGGCGGGTCCTGGGTCCGTAGGTCAGGAAGCTGGGGTCGGGACGCTGGCGGTACTCCGCCCGTGCCCGGGTGATGGCGTCCCCGGGCAGGTGCTCGCGCAGCACCGACTCCTCGACCGGATAGATCTTCAGCGCGTTGAGGCCGAAGATCTTCGCGCGGATTTCCGGCGTGATCGCCGGGTAGCCGTAGCGCTCCTGGAAGTCCTCGGAGATCTGGAAGGTGCGGAAGGCCTGGATCTGGTCCTGCGGGCTGCCGTACCAGATCGAGTCGGTGCCCCAGAGGATGTTGTCCGGACCCAGGTGCTTGAGCAGCTTGCCCATGGTGTGGGCGGCGGAGTCCGGGTCGCGCATCAGGAAGCGCCAGGTCGAGCCGAGTTCGGCGTAGACGTTGCTGCCGGGGCCCAGGCCGGCCTCGAGCACGGAGGTGACCAGCGAGTCCACGCCATCGCTGCGCTGCGGGTCGTAGGGGCCCTCGGCCTGGTCGGTGACGAAGCCGGAGTGGTAGATCAGGAAGTTCACGTCCGGAAAGCGCCTGGCGACCCGGCCGATGTCGGCGCAGGTGCTGTGCTGGTAGCTGCGCCGGCCGAAGGGCAGTCCCTTGTGGATGGCGATGTTCTTCACGTCCAGCGCGCGGGCGCGCTCGATCATCGCCAGCCCGACGTCGTCGTCCATCCAGAAGCCGCTGGCGCCGTCGGGGCCCCACTGGGTGTAGGTCTTCCAGGCGCTGATGCCGAACTCGCGCGCCAGCCGCTCCATGTCCTCCAGGTCGCCGGGCTGGTTCGGATTCACGCGCCCGTGCAGGAACATCCGGTGCGTGCCCTTCATGCCCTCGACGATGGCGGCGGTGGCGGCCGCCTCCTCGATGGTCAGTGGTTCCCCCTCGCGCGTGGACGGGACGAAGGACAGCACCATCAGCGAGGTGTCGGAGTCCATGAAGATGTCGCGCAGGAACGCATCGGGGCCGAAGCACTGCAGGCGGTCGAGGTTGCCGGGCAGCTCGGCGGCGGCGCAGAACTCGGTCTCGAAGCTCGACAGCGGTGTGGCGCCCTCCGGCAGGCGCCGGGTCCAGGCGCCGGTCGGGTTCACGAAGTGGCCCTGCACGTCGAAGATGAACTCGTTGCCGTTCACCGAGGCCGCCGCGGCCTCGGCGTCCAGCGCCGCCTCGGAGGCCAGCTGGAAGAAGCCGCCGCGCTTGCCGACCGCGGCGTAGGCGGCGTTCATCGCCAGCAGCGTGGTCGCCGCACCGCAGGCCGAGACCAGGAAGCCGCGGCGGGAGATGCCCAGGCGACGCGCGTTGGCGCCGGCGCTCTCCATGGCCAGGTGGTTGGCGTGGTGGTGCTCTGGCGACAGCGGCACCGGCGTGAATTCGCCGTTGCTGGTCGTGTCGATCTTGATCGGCAGGCGGGTGCCTTCGGGGTCGTTCTGGAATCGCATGGCGGGCTCCTGGCGGGCTGGGCGTCCCCGGATGCTAATCCCGACCGGCCCCGGCAGCGTTAGCGCGGTGTGTAGGGCCTCACACCGGCCCTCCCGGCGCGTCGCCGCGGAAGTCGCGTGCCGTGAGGCTGCGGCCGAGCCGGAACACCCCCGAGCGGACGATGCGCTGCAGCCGGATGTCGATGAGGGTCGTGGTGTTCGGCCGGACCCAGTCCATCAGGTCGCCCATCCGGGCGGTGAACGCCGCGTCCCAGTGCTCGACCAGGCGTTCGCCCGGCCGGGGCGACAGCCGCAGCCCGTAGGGCGGGCGCGGCACCAGCGCCAGCCGGGCGGGCCGGCCGGTGTCGGGGCGGGCGATCTCCGGGCAGCCGGCGAGCACGGCATGGTTGAACTGGAAGGCCAGGGTACCGCTGCGGCGGTTGGCCTGGCGGTCGCGCAGGAAGCCCGAGGGCAGTTGGTTGGGGTCGTTGGCGGGGCCGGCGGTCAGCAGCAGGTCGACGTCGGTGATCCGGGTGCCGTCGGGCTCCAGCAGGCGGAAGAGGACCATCGCGTGCGGATCGGTGACGTGCACCCGGTCGGGCAGCACCGGCACCCGTTCGATCGACACCCGGCGCTCCGGTTGCTGGTGGGTGGCGTTGTGCGCGTCGAAGGCGTCGCACAGGCGCAGGTAGCCCTCGTGGTCGTCCACCCGCAGGCAGTCGAGGATGGCGTCGACCGTGGGGTGGGGCCGGCCGTCGTTGCGGACGCTGCGCATGATGCCCAGGGCGTCGCCGGAGTGCGCGGTCCCGGGGATGATCCGGAAGGCGGTGCGCTCGCTGCGCTGCATGCCGGCCACGCGCAGCCCGCGCAGCCGCTTGCGGGCGCTGGGCAGCGCCTCCCCGGGTTCGGGTGCGGGCTGTTCGAGCACGATGTGGCAGGCGTCGAGGTTGGCCGCGGCCAGCCGCACCACCCCGTCGGAGCCCGGCTCGCCGGTGTAGGCGTTGACGTGGTCGTAGAGCCTGCGGTCGATGGCGTCGCCACTGAGCACGAACTGGAACAGCGGCTGCCGGCGCCGGGTCAGGCCCAGTGCGGGGTAGTCGTGGATCCAGCGCAGGTTGAGCGCGTTGGCTTCGGGGCTGCCCAGTTCCAGCCAGTCGAGGACGCCCTGTCCAGGCTCCACGCCATTGAACCAGGCCTTCATCGAGGCCAGGCGGCCCTTGCCCAGCTGCGCCAGGGCGGAGCCGAAGTTCGCCGGCGCCAGCATGATCAGGTGGCTGAGCGGGCAGTCGTCCAGGCGTCCGGGCCGCACGTGATGGCGGTCGAGCCACTCGCGCAGCACCGGGCCGCCGGTGGAGTGGGTGATGCAGGCCACGCGGCGGCCGCGGCCGGCCTGGGCCAGGACCGGTGCCAGGGCCGCGTCGAAGGCGCGGGCGATGTCGGCGACGGTCACCTCGTCGCGGAAACTCACGTACTGGCCCAGCCAGACGTGGTGGATGTCGAGGTCGGGTCCGCCACGACGCTGCGCCTCGGCGCGCAGTCGCGCCGGCAGTTCGCCGTAGGTGGCGGTGTCGGTGACGCTCCAGCCGTGGACGAAGACCACGATGCGGCGGGCCATCGGCCGTCCTCCCTGTCGGATCCGGCGCCCAGCCTAGCAACCCCGGGCGGCCGGCGCCGGTGGGGCGGCATTCAAGCAGCGCGGCGCGGGATCGGCGACAATACCGGCCCATCGCGGCACCGGACCGGCCACAAGCGTCCCCAAGCCGCCCTCGTGTGTGTACGCGCAGCCGTGACTGCGCCGGAGCCGTTGACCATGACATCCCAGACCCCCGCGACTGCGCAGGCGCAGTTGCGCTTCACCGATCTCGACCTTCCCGCGCCGCTGCTCGCCGCGCTCGCCGCGGTCGGCTACGAGTCGCCCTCGCCGATCCAGGCCGAGACCATTCCCCCGCTGCTGGCCGGGCGCGACGTGCTCGGCCAGGCGCAGACGGGCACGGGCAAGACCGCGGCCTTCGCGCTTCCGGTGCTGGCGCGCATCACCCCCGGCGCCGAGCGCCTGCCGCGTGCCCTGGTGCTGTGCCCGACCCGGGAACTGGCCATCCAGGTCGCCGAGGCCTTCCAGCGCTACGCCTCCTCGATGCCCGGCTTCCACGTGCTGCCGATCTACGGCGGCCAGGGCTATGCGCCGCAGCTCACCGCGCTCAAGCGCGGCGTCGACGTGGTGGTGGGCACGCCCGGCCGGGTCATCGACCACCTCGACCGCGGTTCGCTCAAGCTCGACGCGCTGCAGACCCTGGTGCTCGACGAGGCCGACGAGATGCTGCGCATGGGTTTCATCGACGACGTCGAGAAGGTGCTGTCGATGACGCCGCCGCAGCGCCAGGTCGCCCTGTTCTCGGCCACGATGCCGCCGCCGATCCGGCGCATCGCACAGACCCACCTGCGCGAGCCGGCCGAGGTCACGATCCGCTCGAAGACGTCCACGGCCACCAACATCCGGCAGCGCTTCTGGTGGGTGTCGGGCCTGCACAAGCTCGACGCGCTCACCCGGATCCTGGAGGTCGAACCCTTCGACGCGATGATCGTCTTCGCGCGCACCCGCCAGGCCACCGAGGAGCTGGCCGAGCGGCTGACCGCGCGTGGTTTCGCCGCCGCGGCCATCCACGGCGACATCCAGCAGCAGCAGCGCGAGCGGGTGATCGGGCAGCTCAAGGAGGGGCGCCTGGACATCCTGGTGGCGACCGACGTCGCCGCGCGCGGCCTGGACGTGGAGCGCATCAGCCACGTCCTGAACTACGACATCCCCTACGACACCGAGAGCTACGTCCACCGCATCGGCCGGACCGGCCGCGCCGGCCGCAGCGGCGAGGCGATCGTGTTCGTGGCCCCGCGCGAGAAGGGCATGCTGCGGGCCATCGAACGCGCCACCCGCCAGCCGATCGAGGAGATGCGCCTGCCCTCGGTGCAGGCGGTGAACGACCAGCGCGTGGAGCGCTTCCTGGAGCGGGTCCGCGAACGCCTGGCCGCCGACGGCGACCTGGGCTTCTACCGGGAGCTGGTCGGACGCCTGCTGCACGAGGGCGGCCCGTCCGTCGAGGAGGTTGCCGCCGCGCTGGCCGCGCTGGTGCAGGGTGACACGCCGCTGCTGCTGCCGGCGGAGGCCGAGCGACCGCCGCGGGCCGAGCGCCCGGACCGCCCGGAGCGGGCGCCACGCGGCGAGGGCCGCGAGCGCGCACCGCGGGCGCCCCGGCCGGCAGCCCAGCCGGGGCAGGGCATGGCCTTCTACCGGATCGAGGTCGGGCACGCCCACCGGGTGCGTCCGGGGAACATCGTCGGTGCGATCGCCAACGAGGCCAACCTCGACAGCGGCTCGATCGGCCGGGTGGACATCCGCGATGACTTCTCGCTGGTCGAACTGCCCCAGGACCTCCCGCCGGATGCCCTGCGGACGGTGGGCCAGGCCTGGGTCGCCGGCCGCATGCTGCGCATCCGTCCCGCCGGCCCGGAGGACGTGGCCGCCGGGCCGGCGGCCCATGGGCCCAAGGGACGCAAGCCCGGGCCGCCCGGGCGCGGTGGGCCGGTGCACCGCAAGGGTCCCCGGCTGCGCTAATCTGGGGCTGCTGCTTCCGGTCCGGACCGTCGCTTGGATCCATCACCGCGTTCCATCACCCGCTGCTGCACCCTGCTGCTGGCCCTGTGCCTGGCGTGGCCGGTGGCTGCGGCGGTGCCCGGCGGGGCGGCCGGGCCCAACCAGGCCGCGCCACTGCGTGACCATTTCCTGGACACCTGGACGACCCGGCAGGGCCTTCCGCACAACGCGATCAACGCGATCGTCCAGACGCCGGAAGGTTACCTTTGGTTCGCGACCTGGGAGGGCGCGGCCCGCTTCAACGGCCGCGAGTTCGTCAACTTCGACCGCGATGCGGGCACCGGCCTGCCGGATTCCGGCGTCCGGGCCCTGCTGCTGGACCATGACGGGGCGCTACTGGTCGGCGGTTCGCGCGGGGGGATGGCCCGCCACCACGGCGGGCGCTGGGCGCCGTACGACCCTGCGCCCGGGCTGATCACCCGGTTGTTGCGTGATGCATCCGGGCGGCTGTGGGCGGGGACCGAGAGCGCCGGGCTGCTGCTGGTCGATGTGGACGGGGCGCGCACGCATTTCACCCCCGACAACGGCCTGCCCGGGGACAGCACCTACGGCATCGTCGAGGACGGGGAAGGGACCGTCTGGGTGGCGACCTCCGGCGGGCTGGTGGGGTTCGACGCCGAGGGCGGCATCCGGCCCGCACCCGACCCGCGAATCGGCCAGGTCCCGGTGTTCAGCGTCGCCCTGGCCCCCGACGGACGGGTCGTGGCCGGTACAGGGGCCGGGGTGCTGGCCTTCGACCCGTCGCAGGGGGTGGCGCAGGCCCTGCACCCGTCGCTGCGGGAAACCGTCACCGCGCTGCTGTACGACAGCCGGGACGAACTGTGGATCGGCACGGTCAGCCGTGGCCTGTTCCGGGCCAGCCGCACGCACGGGCTGGAGTCGCTCGACGCCGACGCCGGGCTGCCCAACAACCGTGTGCTCGCCCTGTTCGAGGACCGCGACGGCAGCCTGTGGGTGGGGACCGCCGGTGGCGTGGTGCGTCTGGGCGACGCGCTGTTCAGCAGCCTCACCCGTGAACGCGGCCTTGCCGACGACTACGTGCGCACGGTGATGCGCCACTCCGACGGCTCGCTGTGGATCGGTTCCGGCCGCGGCGTGGACCGCTGGGTCGATGGTCGGCTGCAACCCGTGCCGGCGCTGGCCCGCGAGTCCGTGCTCAGCCTCGCCGAGGCGCGCGACGGCTCGGTCTGGGTCGGCAGCTTCGCGTCCGGCGCGCTGCGGGTGGCCGACGGGTCGGTGGTCGAGCAGCGCAGCCGTGCCGACGGGCTGCCCTCCGACGAGGTGCGGGCCCTGCTCGAGGAGCCCGACGGAACGCTCTGGGTGGGCACCACGCACGGTCTGGTACGGCTGTCCGGCGGGGCGATGCGGCTGTACCGCGAAAGCGACGGGCTGCCCGGCGACTACATCGTGACGCTGATGCAGGCGGCCGACGGGGCGGTCTGGGTCGGCACCGGCGTCGGCGTGGCGGTGATCGACGGTGCGCAGGTCCGGCCGGTGCCGCTGGACCACCTCAACCAGGCCGAGTTCGCCTTCGACATCGTCGAGGAACCGGAGACCGGCAGCGTCTGGCTGGCCACCGACCGCGGCCTGGTCCGCCTGCGTGCCTCGGACGGACATGCCGCGGTCATCGCCCGCGGCCAGGGCCTGCCCTTCGACAAGCTGTTCAGCGTGGTCCCGGATCACGAGGGCAACCTGTGGCTGTCCGGCAACCGCGGGGTGATCCGGGTCGCGGCCGCCGAGGCCCACGCCGTGGCCGACGGCAGGCGTGAGCGGCTGGAGGCGGAGCTGTACTCCGAGGCCGACGGCATGGCCAGCAGCCAGGCCAACGGCGGTTCCAGCCCGGCGGCGGCACTGGCGGCCGATGGCTCGGTCTGGATCGCCACCGCCCGTGGCGTGGCGGTCGTGCAGCCGGCGCGGCTGCAGGCCTTCGGCGCCCGGGTGCCGCCGATGGTGATCGAGCGGGTGCGCGTGGACGGCGTGGACCATCCGCTGGACGCCGAGCTCAGCCTGCCGGCGGGGACCGGGCGCATCCAGATCGACGTGGCCGGCCTGGGCTTCGTCGTGCCCGAGCGCATCCGCTACCGCTATCGGCTGCAGGGCTTCGACGCCGACTGGGTCGACCGCGGGACCCAGCGCTATGCCGAGTTCACCAACCTGCCACCAGGCCGCTACGTGTTCGAGGCGGTGGCCGCCAACCCCGGAGGCCCCTGGAGCCCGGAGCCCGCGCGGCTGGCCTTCGACATCGCGCCGCACCTGTGGCAGCGGCCGGCGGCGTGGGTACTGGGCCTGCTGCTGGTCGCGGGCATGGTGGTCGGGGTGGTGGTGCTGCGCGAGCGCAGGTTGCGTGGAAACGAGGCCCGGTTGCGCCAGCAGGTCGACCTGCGCACGGCCGAGCTGGCCGAGCAGGCACGCCGCCTGCTGGAGGCCGACAGCGAGAAGTCGCAGCTGGTCGATCGCCTGCGCGAACAGTCCGAGGCCTTCGAGCGGCAGTCGCTGGAGGACGCGCTGACCGGGCTGCCGAACCGGCGCGCCTTCGACCGGGCGCTGGCGCGCGAATTCAAGCACGCGGTCGGCGAACAGCGCCACCTGAGCCTGGCCCTGCTCGACATCGACCACTTCAAGCGCATCAACGACCGCTACTCGCACGCGGTCGGCGACCAGGTGCTGCAGCAGGTGGCCACGGTCATGCGCCGGCACCTGCGCGAGTTCGACGCGGTCTCGCGCTGGGGCGGGGAGGAGTTCGCGCTGATGTTCCCGGGCAGCTCGCTGGAGACCGCACGGGCGATCTGCGAGCGCCTGCGCGAGGCGATCGCCGACACAGCCTTCGAGACGATCGCACCGGGCCTGCGGCTGACGGTGAGCATCGGGCTGGCCGGTCGCGAGGGCGTCGACGACCACGACCGGCTGCTGGCGCGTGCGGACGCCGCGCTGTACGCGGCCAAGTCCGAAGGCCGCAACCGGGTCCGGGGCTGAGCCCGGACCCGGCGCTCAGGTCCTCACTTGGGCCCGAGCAGGAACCACAGGATCAGCCCGAGGACCGGAAGCAGCAGGATCAGCACGATCCACAGCACCTTGGCCCCGGTGCCGGCGGAGCTGCCCACGGTCTTGACGATGGCGTAGATCGCCAGGATCAGCCACAGCAGGCCGAAGATGCCCGTCACTTCGATGCCCATCGCATTCTCCCTGTCGTTGATTGGCCGGTTGCCGGTGCCACGCTAGCATGGAGTCCATGGCCAGGGAGGTGTGGCATGACGTTGCGGGCCGATGTGCTGATGGCGGGGGCGAGCGGCCTGGTCGGCGGACGCGCGCTGCCGCTGCTGTTGCGCAGGGCGTCCCGGGAAGGGTTCCGGGTGCTGGCGCCGGTGCGGCGTCCGCTGGGCGTGCACCACCCGGCCCTGGGCGAGGTGGAGACGCCGCTGGCCGGGGAGGCCGACCTGGCCCCGGTCGAGGCCGCCATCGCCGATGCGGCCCTGTCGGTCGGCAGCTTCGTGTGCGCCCTGGGCACCACCCTTCGCGACGCCGGGTCGCGAGACGCGTTCTCGCGGGTGGATCGCGACCTCGTGCTCGACATGGCGCTGCTGGCCCGCCGCCATGGCGCGCGACAGGCGGTGGTGGTGTCCTCGGTCGGCGCCGATCCGGCGTCCTCGAACTTCTACCTGTCGGTGAAGGGCGACCTGGAGGCGGGGCTGCTGGCGATCGGCTTCCAGCGCGTGGACCTGCTGCACCCGGGCCTGTTGCTGGGTCCGCGCAGCCGACGCCGTCCGCTGGAGCGCATCGGGCAATGGGTGCTGCCGTTGCTTTCGCCGCTGATGGCGGGGCCGCTGGGCCGCTACCGGCCGATTTCCGCCGACGTGGTCGCCGCCGCCCTGGTGGCGCTGACCGGCCGGCAGGGGCAGGGCGTGCACATCCACAACAACGGGGCGATGCACGAGCTGGCAAGGGGTGGGGCCGCCTGAACGCCCGGCCGGTTCCTCACGGCGGCTTTCCCGGTTGTGGCTAGACTCGCGCCAATGGACGCCCCGAGCACGAAACGGAAATCCGGGCGGCTGCGCCGGCTCGAGCTGGTCGCCGCCGCGGCGCTGGTTGCGGTCCTGGCGCTGGCGCTGGCCTGGGACTGGAACTGGCTGCGTGGGCCGGTCGAGCGCCGGGTCGAGGCCGCCACCGGGCGCAGCTTCGAGATCCAGGGCGACATCGAGGGCCGGCTCGGCACCCGTTTGCGGCTGCGCCTCAACGAGATACGCCTCGGCAACGCGCCCTGGGGAAGTCGCGACAGCATGGGCCGCGCGCAGGTGCTGGAGATCGAGCTGGGTCCGGTCGACCTGCTGCGGCGCCGGGTCCACCATGTGGCCATCGAGCGGCTGCGCCTGTCGCTGGAACGCAACCAGGCCGGAGAGGCCAACTGGGAATTCCCCTTCGACGGCCGCGGCGGCTGGGACGTCGGCGACCTGACCGTCAGCGATGGCCGCATGGAGCTCGACGAGCCCGAGCTGGAGACCGAGCTGCGCCTGTCGCTGGAAAGCGGCGAACCCCGCGAGGGCCTGGCGCGCACGCCACTCCGCGTCGAGGGCGAAGGGCGTTTCCGGGGGGAGCCGGTGGCGGTAAGCGGCGGCATCGAGTCGCCGCTGGAGCTGCGCGACCGCGAGCAGCCGTTCCGCCTGGCGCTCCGGATCACTTCCCGCGACACCGAGGGCCGGCTGCGCGGCACGCTGCACTCCTGGATCGACCTGTCCGCCTTCGACCTGCAGCTGGCGCTGGAGGGTCCCGACCTGGCGGCGCTCTACCCCCTGCTGCGCCTGTCGCTGCCGCCCAGCCGCGCCTACCGTCTCGAGGGCAGGCTGGTCCGCGAGCAGGACCTCTGGCGCTACCACGACATCCAGGGCGAGGTCGGCGAAAGCGACCTGCGGGGCGACGTCGACATCGATGTCTCGGGCGCGCGTCCGCTGTTCCAGGCGACGCTGGATGCCGACCACCTGGCCTTCGTCGACCTGGCCGGGTTCCTCGGTGTCGAGCCCGGCGAGGGCGAGGCGCTGCGCCGGGAGCGGGGCCGGCTGATGCCCGATGCCCCGGTCGAGCGCGAACGCCTGCTGGCCATGGATGCCGAGGTCCGGCTGCGGGCGGAATCATTGACCGGGGCGCCGTTTCCGGCCGACTCGCTCGATGCCCACCTCAGCCTGAGGGAGGGGCGTGTCGAGGTCGAGCCGCTGCGCATGCGCGTGGGCGAGGGGGAGGCCGAGGGCTGGCTCGTCCTGGACGCCTCGGCGGCGGACACCGCGCCGACGGTCGAACTGAAGCTCGAGCTGCAGCGGCTGTCACTTGCCGAAACGCTGGGCCGCAACCTCGACGACGGCACCCGTGGACGCCTGGCCGGCCGGGTCGAGCTGGCCGGCCGGGGCGATTCGATCGCCGGCATGGCGGCCGCGGCCGCTGGTCGACTGGAACTGGCCATGGGCGCGGGACACATCGGTCCGCGGCAGATGGCGGCGTGGAACCTCGATGGCGGGCTGCCGCGCCGGGCCCTGGGTGCCGACCGGGAGACCGGGCTGCCGATCGAGTGTGCCGTGGTGGTGCTCGAGGTGCAGGACGGACAGGCCGACAGCCGGATCGCCGCCGTGGAGACGCCGGAGGTCCATGTCATTGCCGAGGGTGGGCTGGACCTCGGCCGGGAGACGATGGACTTCACCGTCAACACCCGGCCACGCTCCGGTGGTTTGCTGACCCTGCGCGCACCGGTCCGCCTGCACGGTCCGTGGCTGCAGCCGGAGGTCGACCTCGACGCCGGGCCATTGCTGTTGCGCGGGCTGGCGGCAGTGGCCCTGTACGCGGTCACGCCGCCGGCCACCCTGCTGGCTTTGGTGGAGACCGGCGACGACGAGGACGTGCCCTGCCTGCAGGAGCTTCGCGACGCGGCCGACTGAGCCGGCCTCAGTCCGCGGCCATGCGCACCGGCAGCGGCACGTTGCACAGCTCGACCCGGCCCACCGGGTCGATGAACCACTCCTCGTGGCGGTGGCGACGGGCCTGGACCAGTTGCGCGAACGCGGCCCCGTCGGTGCGCAGCACCTCGATGCGCAGGCGCTCGGACTCCGGCAGGTCGGCGGCCATGCGCGCCGCGCGCAGCGGCACGTGGTCGGCGTCGTCCTCGTGGAAGCCCAGCGGGCCGCCGCCCCGCGGCAGGACGCTGAGGTGCTCGATGCCGAGCAGCACCCGCCCGACCACGGTGATGTTGCGGTCCAGGTGACGCGGGGCGTGCCCGATCACCACGTAGAGCTGGCCGCCGTCGCTGCTGTCGGCGGCCAGGCCCCGCCCGGCACCGACCATGCCGTAGCAGTGCGCCAGCCAGGCGCGGCCGGTGTCCGGGTCCCGGGCCGCCGGGAAGCCCGCCGCCCAGCCGACCTCGGGCGCATAGACATCGCCATCGGACAGGGGCGTGAACCCGAGCCCGTCCGCGGAACGGTCGAACTCCGCGGGCAGCGACTCGGCCGCCCCGCCACGCGGGCCTGGCGCCTGTTCGGCGTCGACGCGGCCCCACTGGACGACGTAATTGTCCTGCGCGCGCACGACCCTGGCCTGGTCGAACCAGCCGGCCCGGGCGAGGGCGGCGATGTTGCCGGCGTGGCGCGGCGCGAAGTCCGGGGCCAGCTCGATGACCACGCGGCCGGCGTCGAGGTCGATGTAGAGGGTCCGCTCCGGGTCCGGGCGGCGCCAGTCCGCGGCCGTGGTGGCGGCCAGCACCGAGGCGGTGGTCGGCGGCGCATCGGCCCGCGTCGTCGTCGTCGCCGACAGGGCGGTGGCCAGTGCGGCGGCTGTGAGGGTCTTGAACATGCGGGACTGACTCCGGAATCTCGACCCCGGACTGTAGCGGCTGGGGCCCACCCGGCGCGAGGGCGGCCGCCGTGTGGCTCAGGACTCCTGCAGCAGCGCCAGCTGCTCCTGCAATTGGGCGACCAGCGACTCGAAATGGCGTGGCGAGGCGAAGCTGCCGAAGGCCCGCGGAAAGGCCGGGTCGGACCAGCGCCGTGCGATCCAGGCGCTGTGGTGGAGCATGCGCAGCGTGCGCAGCGATTCCACCAGCCGCAGTTCCCGGACATCGAACGAACCGAACACCGCATAGCCCTCCAGCAGCCATTCGCGCTCGGGCGCATCGGGCTGCGGCGGCATCAGCATCCACAGGTCCTGGATGGCGGGGCCGTTGAGGGCGTCGTCGAGGTCGACGAAGTGCGGGGCGCCGTCGGTGCCCGGCGGCGTGTCCCACAGGATGTTCCCGGGATGGCAGTCGCCGTGCAGCCTGAGCGTCGCCGGTGACACGGCCTCCCACAGCGTTTCGATGCGGTCGAGCAGGGTATCGGCCAGGCGTTCGAAATTCTCCTCCAGCGCCGGAGGCAGCCAGCCGCCGTCGAGCAGCACGCCGACCGCCCGGTCCCCATGGCTCTCGACGTCGAGGGTTGGGCGGTGCAGGAAGGGCCGGCGTGCGCCGACCAGGTGCATCCTGGCCAGAACACCACCGAGGCTCAGCAGGGTCTGGCGGCGATCGCAGTCCGGGGCGCGACCGCCGCGCAGCGGAAACACGGCCAAGCGGTGACCGCCCACGGCGTGGAGGGTCCTTTCATCCACGACCAGCGGCGGCACCACCGGCAGGCCCTCCGTGGCCAGCTCCTGCGCGAATCCATGCTCCTCCAGGATCGCCGCGTCGGTCCATCGACCCGGCCGGTAGAACTTGGCCACCAGCGGTCGTCCATCCTCGATGCCGACCCGGAACACCCGGTTCTCGTAGCTGTTGAGCGCCAGCACGCGGCCGTCGGTGCGCCATCCCAGGTGTTCCAGCGCGTCGAGGACCGCTTGCGGGTCCAGGGCCGCGAACGCGGCGTGGGCGTCGAATGATCCGGTGGCCCGGCTGCGGAGGTCGGCGTCGTCCATGGATGCCGATGCTACGCCAGGCCCGCGGACCCGTGCGGCCGGGGCGCTGCCCCGGCCGCGAGCGCCGGCTTACTCGGCCGGTTCGCTGTCGGTGTCGTCCTCGCCGGCGTACATCGCGAACTCGTCGCGGTTGAGGCGGCCGTCGCCGTCGAGGTCGTACTGCGCGAACAGCGCCGCCAGCTCGTGGTCGGCCGGCACGTCCTCGCGGTAGATGAAGCCGTCGCCGTTGCGGTCGAGCTCCTCGAAGGTCACCGATCCGGTGGTCTCCACGCCGTGGTAGGACGGCTCCTCGTTCCAGTCGTCGCCGGCGATGGCGGCACCGGCCGAGAGGCCCAGGGCACAGGCGGAAGCGATCAGGGTGCGGTTGAAGGTATTCATCGGGAACTCCTTGTGTGTGCTTTGGGGGAAACGGGCGCCAGTCCGGGCATCCCGTCGCCAGGGACGTCGCAAGTCGCGTGCCAGCGACCCGGATCCCCGCAAGTCGTTGATGCTGCGTCGCGACGGCTGCCGCTTAACCGGCTCGTTACGGCAAACTGCGGTCGGTCCGACCCCCGGTCGTGCAGACTGCAATCCACCCGTCCCACGGAAGCCGACCATGCGCGTGACCCCACTCGACCACCCCATGGCGCGCCATCTGCTGGGCCAGATGCGTGACGCCGCAACCGGACACCAGGCCCTGCGCGGTCTGGCGACGCGCCTGGCCACGCTGCTGGCGATCGAGGCGACGCGGGACCTGCCGACGCAGGCGGATTCGACCACCGGCTGGGCCGGGACGGTGGCGGTGGAGCGCGTGGCCGAGGCTTCGGTGATGCTGGTGCCGGTGCTGCGGGCCGGGCTGGGCCTGCTGGACGGGGCGCTGGCGGTGCTGCCCGGCGCGCGGGTCGGGGTGATCGGTGCGCGCCGCAACGAGGCCACCCTGCAGGCCGAGGTCTACTGCGAGCGGATCGGCGAGGGCCTGGAGGGAAGCACCGCGTTGCTGCTCGACCCGATGCTGGCCACGGGGGGCACGGCCATCGCGGCGGTCGCACGGCTGCGCGCCGCCGGCTGCACCCGCATCAAGGGGCTGTTCCTGGTGGCCGCGCCCGAGGGCCTCGACGCGCTGGGCGAGGCGCATCCCGGGATCGACGTGCATGTCGCCGCGGTCGACGAGCGGCTCAACGAGGTCGGCTACATCCTGCCGGGGCTGGGCGACGCCGGCGACCGCCTGTTCGGCGTCACCGGCTGAGGGTCAGGACCGTGACCGGCGCGCGGCACGGATGAAGCCGCGGACTTCGGGGTAGACCTTCTCCCGCCAGCGGCGCCCGCTGAAGATGCCGTAGTGGCCGGCGCCATGGACCTCGAAGTGACGCTTGTCGACCTCGGCGATGCCCGAACACAGGCTGATCGCCGCGCGGGTCTGGCCGAGCCCGGAGATGTCGTCGAGCTCGCCCTCGATGGTCATCAGCGACATGCCCCCGATGGCGCCGGGGTCGACCCGCTGCCCGGCCACCTGCCATTCGCCGCGCGGCAGCGCGTGCCGCTGGAACACCGTCTCGATGGTGTCCAGGTAGTAGGTCTCGGGCATGTCCAGGACCGCGTTGTACTCGTCGTAGAAGCGCCGGTGTCCATCGGCGTCCTCGAGGTCGCCGCGCACCAGGTGGCCGTAGAAGTCCCAGTGCGACTGGAAGTGGCGGCTGGGGTTCATGGCGATGAATCCCATGTGCTGCAGGAAGCCGGGGTAGACGCGGCGGCCGTGCCCGGGATAGTTCGACGGCACCACCTGGATGAGCTGGTGGCGGAACCACGACAGCGGCTTGGTGGTGGCGAGGTTGTTGACCTGGGTCGGGCTCTGGCGCGGGTCCACCGGGCCGCCCATCAGCACCAGGCTGCGCGGCAGCGCCTCGCCGTCGGCGGCCATCAGCGAGATCGCGCCCAGCACCGGCACCGTGGGCTGGCACACCGCCATCACGCCGAGGTCGTCGACACCGATGTGGCGGATGAAGCGCCGTACCGTGGCGACGTAGTCGTCGAGCCCGAAGTCGCCGTCGGCCAGCGGCACCATGCGGGCGTCGCGCCAGTCGGTCACATACACCTTGTGGTCGTGCAGCAGGGTGCGCACGGTGTCGCGCAGCAGCGTGGCGTGATGGCCGGACAACGGCGCGACCACCAGCACCACCGGGTCGTTCTTCATCGCCTCGATGGTCGCCGGGTCGTCGGAGTAGCGCTTGAAGCGCAGCAGGCGGCAGAACGGGTCGTCGAGGACTTCCTGCTCGATCACCGCGATCTGCTGGCCGTGGGCCCGGGTCTGGGTGAGGCCGAACTCGGGCTTCTCGTAGTCCTTGCCGATGCGGTGGAAGAGCTCGTAGCCGGCGGCGACGCGCTCGGCCCCGGGCAGCGAGGACAGCCAGCTCCCGGGTTCGGAGAACATCCGCGCGTTGGCGTGCGACCAGTGGACGAACGGGCTCAGCAGCGCCCGCGTGGTTTCGTGGATCTGATACAGCATGGCGGTCCGGCGTGGTGCGGTGCAGCATCCAGCATACCCCGAAGCGCGGCCCCGGTTGTGACGGCCCGCACGCTTCCGCCTCAGGCGCCGGCCAGCTCCAGCGCCGTTGCCCGGCCGGCCAGGTCCGGCACCAGCCAGGCGTGGTTGCCGCAGGCGGTGAGTCCGGCGTCGGCGAACACCCGCCGGTACCACGCCGGGGGTCGGGCTATGAAGCCGTCGGTGTCGCCGAGGAAGGCGTCTCCGCGGCAGAAGAGCTCCAGCCAGGCCACGCCCCGGCACAATTCGGTGACGCCCGACAGCCCCTCGCGCAGCTCCCGCGCCGGGACGTAGTGCAGCACGTCCGAACACACCAGCAGGTCCACCGGTTCCCCCGGCCGCAGCCAGCGGAAGTCCCCGAATCGCGCCAGGTGCAGGTTGCGGCGGGCGCCGAAGCGCCGCACGGCGTACTCGCTGCTGTCGAAGCCGAGGTAGTCGACGTCCGGTCGCAGCGTCCGCAGCGGCGCGCGCCAGGCCCCCTCGCCGCAGCCCAGGTCCAGGACGTTGCGGATCGGCCGTTCCAGGTGGTGCTCGGCCGTGGCCACCGCCAGGGCGACCTTTCGGCCGAGGCGTTGCGCCCCGCTGCGGCCGGCGGCAATGCCGCGATACCAGTGGTCGAAATAGTCGCGGTCGTAGCGCTTCATCCCGGCAGTGTAGCGGCGATGCATCCGCCGGCGCCGAGCGGCTAGACTGTGGGCCACCGGACGCGACGCGGACACGGAGACCAGACGGGCATGAAGCCGGAGTTGAGCATCCAGTATGTCGGCGGCAGCGACGAGGAGGCCGCGCACCTGCGGCTGTTGCTGCGCAAGTCGCGTCCCCGCCTGCACGCCGCCTGGCACTGGAGCGACGAGGACGCCGAGCCCGACCTGGTGATCGCCGACCCGGAAACGCTGGCCGGTGATGCGGCGGTGGTCCAGGCGCGGGAGGCCGGTCGCGCGTTCGCCCTGGTCGTGGACGGGGATGCGCTGGACAGCGGCGACTGGCAGTTGCGCCGGCCGCTGAAGGCCGATGCCCTGGTGCGGGTCGTCAACGCCCTGACCCCGTCGGGCGGCACCCAGACGCGCGTGATCGCCCAGGACGAGAACTTCTTCATGGCCGATCTCGGTGAAGACGATCCGGCGGCAGGCATGGCGCTGCTCGACCCCGATGCCCTGGCCTCGATACCGGTCGGTGCGGCCAACCCCCGCGAGGCGGAGATCGCGGCGGAGCAGGAGGCCCTGTTCCGCCGCGACCCGATGGACCAGTCACCGAAGGTGGCCATCCCCTGGACCCTCGACGAGGACACCACGGTGTCCGCCGTCGAAGGCACATCGCGGCGCAGCCAGGCGCGTGGCGAGGACGTCAGGGACCGGCTGCACGCCGGCTTCGACGAGGACTTCGCCGACCGCACCCTGCGTGCGCAGTCCAGCGCCGACCTGCGGACGCTGCGCCTGGTCGACTACCTCGACCCGCGGGTGCTTCCGGGCCCGGCGCGCACGACCCATGGCGGCCTGGCGCCGCTGGTGCTCGACCCGCGCAACGAGTGCTTCCATTCGCCGGTCGACCTGCCGGAGCTGGAGCTGTACTGCCTGCAGATGATCCCGATGCCGGCCTGGGAACGTCTGACCACGGCCGCGCTCGAGGAGGTCCGCGCGTCGATGCCGGCCCGCCCGTGGAGCCTGCTGGTCTGGCTGTACGCGCTGCTCAATTCCAACCAGCGGCTGGGCCCGAAGCTCGACCCCGGCGGAAGCTTCTGGTTGACCGGTTCGCTGGACCTGCCCGGCGACTACCGCTCCCAGCTGGCCATCGTCGAGGCGATGGGCGAGCCGGGCAAGCTCAACGAGATCGCCGCGCGCGCCTACGCCACCGTCGGCGAGGTGATCGACGTGGTCAACGCCTTCGACGCGGTCGGCCTGCTGGGCATGAACCTGCGCGAGCGGCTGCGCAACCCCGGCAGCTGATCCCGCTCGCCGCGGCCGTGCCGGCGAGCCGGTAGACTGCGCGCCGAGCCCGATCGACCGCGTGCGCGTGAACCGTCCCGAGACCCTTGCCGCCCAGACCCCGGTGCGCCGTGCCGCGCTGGTCTTCATCTTCTTCACCGTGATGCTGGACATGCTGGCCTTCGGGGTCATCATCCCGGTGCTGCCGCAGCTCATCGAGACCTTCCTCGGCGGCGACACGGCACGCGCCGCGCTGTGGGTCGGGGTGTTCGGCACCGTGTTCGCGCTGGGTCAGTTCCTGTTCGCGCCGGTGCAGGGCGCGCTCTCGGACCGCTTCGGCCGGCGACCGGTGATCCTGCTGTCCTGCCTGGGCCTGGGTCTGGACTTCGTCCTGATGGCGGTGGTCGGCACCCTGCCGCTGCTGCTGCTGGGGCGGGTGGTCGCCGGGATCTTCTCCGCCAGCGTCGCAACCGCCCACGCCTACATCGCCGATACAACGCCGCCCGAGCGCCGGGCGGCGGCCTTCGGCATGCTCGGCGCGGCCTTCGGCCTGGGCTTCGTGCTCGGGCCGGCGGTGGGCGGGGCCCTGGGCGAGGTGTCGGTCCGGGCACCGTTCTGGGCCGCGGCGGCGCTGGTGCTGGCCAACTTCTGCTACGGCCTGCTGATCCTGCCCGAATCGCTGCCCCCGGAGCGGCGCGCGCGCCGCTTCGACCTGCGGCGGGCCAACCCGCTGGGCGGCATCCGGTTGCTGCGCGCCCACCGCGGCCTGACCGGCCTGGCCGTGGTCCAGGTCGCCTCGCAGCTGGCCCACTACGTGCTGCCGGCGGTCTACGTGCTGTACGTGGGCAGCCGCTACGGCTGGACGCCGCAGACCATCGGCCTGGTGCTGGCGCTGGTGGGGGTGTGCAGCGTGCTGGTGCAGGCCCTGCTGGTGCGGGTGCTGGTGCCGCGGATCGGCGAACGGCGCGCGATCCTGTTCGGGCTGGTCTGCGGCGCGCTGGGCTTCTTCATCTATGGCCTGGCGCCGACCGGGGCCTGGTTCATGGCCGGCATCCCGGTCATGGCCCTGTGGGGCCTGGTCAGTCCTTCTGTGCAGTCGCTGGCCACGCGGCGCATCGATGCCGCCCACCAGGGCCGCCTGCAGGGTGCGCTGACCAGTCTGGGCAGCCTTGCCGGCATCGTCGGGCCCAGCCTGTTCGGCGCGGTCTTCGCGTGGTTCATCTCCGGCGCCGCTCCGGTGCTGCTGCCGGGGGCGGCTTTCCTGCTGGCCGGCGTGGTGCTGCTGTCGGGCGCGGTGGTGGCCGAGCGCACCACGCGATGAGGACCCTTGTCGGGTCGGCCGGCCTGACGCAGTCTGTGCTGCCGTGAGCGACGCCACCGCCAGCACCGGCCAGCAGCCGCACCAGCGCATCGGCCTGGTGCTGGGGCCCGTGCTGGCGCTGCTGGCGTGGTGGCTGCTGCCTGCCGGCGACGGCGATGGTGGCGGCCTGTCGGCGGCCGGGCGCGCCACCGCCGCGGTCGGGGTGTGGATGGCGACGTGGTGGATGACCGAGGCGCTGCCGTTGCCGGCGACCGCGCTGCTGCCGGTGGTCGCCTTCCCGCTGCTCGGGGTGGCGCCGGTTGCCGACACCCTGCGCCCCTACGCCAACGACATCATTTTCCTGTTCATGGGCGGCTTCATGCTCGGGCTGGCCATGCAGCGGCACGGCCTGCACAAGCGCCTGGCGCTGTGGATCATCCTGCTGGTGGGCACGCAGCCGCTGCGGCTGGTCGCCGGCTTCATGCTGGCCACCGCGTTCCTGTCGATGTGGATCTCCAACACCGCCGCGACCATCATCCTGCTGCCGGTCGGGGTGTCGGTGGTGGCCATGCTCCGGCGCGAAGGCAGCGGTGTCCCGGCGGATGCCGCGAAGGCGTTCGCCACCTGCCTGATGCTGGCCATCGCCTACGCCGCCTCCATCGGCGGCAGCGGCACGCTGATCGGCTCTCCGCCCAACCTGGTCGTCGCCAGCTTCCTCGGCAGCCGCTACGGCTGCGAGATCACGATGCTCGACTGGATGCGCATCGGCCTGCCGGTGGTGGCGGTGTTCCTGCCGCTGGCCTGGTTCTACCTGACCCGCCTGGCCCACCCAATCCGCATCCAGGCCCTGCCCGGGGGCCGCCAGCCCATCGCCGACGAACTCGCCGGCCTGGGCCCGATGCAATGGCCGGAGCGCGCGGTCGCCGTCGTCTTCGGCAGCGCGGCCGTGGCCTGGATCCTGCGGCCGCAGATCGTCGCCTGGACCGGCCTGGGCGGGCTCACCGACGCGGTGATCGCCGTTGCCGCGCCGCTGCTGCTGTTCATGCTGCCCGACCGGCGGGGCGGCCGGGTACTGGACTGGGAGACGGCCGTCCGCCTGCCCTGGGGCATCCTGCTGCTGTTCGGCGGCGGCCTCAGCCTGGCGATGGCGGTGTCCCTGCATGGCGTCGACGCCTTCATCGCCGGCGGCCTGTCGGGCCTGGCCGGCATGCCGACGCTGCTGGTGGTGTTCGCGGTCGCGGTGATGGTCGTGTTCCTGACCGAGCTGACCTCCAACACGGCGATCGCGACGGCCTTCGTCCCGATCGTCGCCGCGGTCGCCCTGGGCCTGGGCGTGGACCCGATGCCGCTGCTCATCGCCGTCGGACTGGGTGCCAGCTACGCCTTCATGCTGCCGGTGGCCACGCCGCCCAATGCGATCGTGTTCGGTTCCGGCGCGGTCACCGTGGGGCAGATGGTCCGTGCCGGCATCGTGCTCAACCTCGTGGGCATCACCCTGGTGACGCTGGCGGTGAGCCTGCTGCCGGTCGCCGGCTGCCCGGGTGCCACGCCGTGATCCCATCGCGATTTCACGCCGCAGCCGGCACACTCCGCGCATGGACATACGGGTTCGCGGACTGACGAAGCGGCACGGCGGGGTGGCGATCTTCCAGGGTCTGGACCTCGACGTCGCCGCCGGCGAGTTCGTGGCGCTGGTCGGCCGCAGCGGGGCCGGCAAGTCGACCCTGCTGCACCTGCTCTCCGGCATCGACGCCCCCGACGCGGGGTCGATCAGCCTGGGCGGGACCGAGCTCACGGCCCTCGACGAGGCCGCACGCACCGCCTTCCGGCGGCGTCACCTGGGGCTGGTGTTCCAGAGCTTCAATCTGGTCCCGAGCCTGGACGCGCTGGACAACGTGCGGTTGCCGCTGGAGCTGACCGGCCTGGCGCCGGGCCGGGCGCGCGAGGCGGCGGACGCGCTGATGGGGGCGCTGGGCCTGGACGGCCTCAGCGACCGCTTTCCCGAACAGCTCTCCGGCGGCGAGCAGCAGCGCGTCGGCGTGGCCCGGGCGGTGGCGCACCGTCCGGGCCTGGTGCTGGCCGACGAGCCCACCGGCAGCCTGGACCTCGACAACGCCGTGGCGGTCATCGACCTGCTGTCCCGGGCCTGCCGCGAACGCGGGAGCACGCTGTTGATGGTGACCCATTCCCAGGACGTCATGGACCGCGCCGATCGTCTGCTGCGCTTGGCCGACGGGCGGCTGCTGCCGGCATGAGGGCCGCATTGGCGGGCCGTGGGCGGCTGGGCATACTGCCGGACATGGCGGGAAGGCAGGCGATCGATGACCGGGTGCCGCGGGTTTCGGCACCCGGGCGGGGGGTGGCCGCGCTGCTGGGCGCGGTGGCGTGCGGTCTTGCCGCGGCCTCGGACACCCACCTCAACCTGCAGCGCTACGGGCTCGACGAGGGCCTGTCGCAGTCGGCGGTCACCGCCCTGGTCGAGGACGAGGTCGGCTTCCTGTGGGTCGGCACCCAGGAAGGCCTCAACCGGTTCGACGGCGAGCGCTTCGTGGTGCAGCGGCGGGACGCGGGTGGCCGCGGACCGGTCAGCAACAGCGTCGATGCGCTGGCCTACGACGACCGCCAGCGCCTGTGGATCGGCACCAATGACGCGGGCCTGGAGGTCCTGGACCTGCGCAGCGGGGAGCGGCTGCGCGTGGGCCCCGGCCAGGGCCTCTCGCATCCAACGGTCGGTGCGGTGCTGCTCGACGGCACCGGGGGGGCGTGGCTGGGCACCAGCGTGGGCATCGACCACGTCGACGCCGGCGTGTCGGGTGCCCGTCCGCTGATGGCCGTGGGTCCTGTGGTGGGGATGACCCTGCTGGCCGGCGAGGGCTACGCGCTCGACGCGGGCTGCCGGCTGTACCGGCTCCAGCCGGACCAGGCGACGGTCGTGACCAGCCCGGGAACCGAGGGGAACGGCGGCTGCGTGGCGCTGGTCGCCGGCGATGGCGTGCTCTGGCTGGCCTCTCGGTCGGGTGCGCTGTGGTCGGTCGATGCGCAGGGTGTTCCCGCCGGGCGTTACTCGTTGCAGTCGCCGGGTCCGCTCGCCGCCGAGCTCACCGCGCTGGCGAAGCTGGGCGATGGCGCGCTCGTGGCCGGTTTCGGGGACGGCAGCCTGTTGCGCGTGCGGCCCGGCGACGGTTCCATCGACCTGCTCAAACCCGCCCACGCGGTCGGTGGCGCGGTGTCGACCCTGCTGCAGACCCGGGGCGGGGTGCTGATGATCGGCACCCACACCCAGGGCCTGCTGCGGGCCCAGCCCTTGCCGCCGGCCATCCGCCGCGATGCCTTCCCCGACGCGACGGTGCAGTCGCGGTGGCCGGGCCGCAGCGTGCGCGCGTTCCTGCTCGATGGTGGGCGGGTCCTGGCCGGCACCGACACCGGGCTGGCCTGGCGCGACGTCGACGGTGTCTGGCGGACGGTGGCCGAACTGGGCGCGACCTCGATCCGGGCGCTGGTGCCCGACGGCACCGGAGGCTGGTGGGTGGGCAGCCACCGCGGGCTGTGGCGGATGTCGGCCGACGGCGCGCTGCGGCCGGTGGACGGCCTGCCCGACTCCCGCGTCACCGCCGTGCTGGTGGATGGCGGAACGGTCTGGGTGGCGACCCGGGGTGGCCTGGCGCGGGTGACCGACGGTGCTGGTGCCACCACCGTCGGGCTGCCGGAGGGGCTCGACGGGGTGTTCCTGACCAGCCTGATGCGGGACGAGGCCGGGCGCCTGTGGATCGGCAGCAACGAGCGCGGGCTGTTCCGGCTGTGGCCGGACGGCCGGCTGGAGGAGCTGTCCCCGGAGAACGGGCGGCTGCCGCACAACTCGATCTGGGCGGTCACCGCCCACGGCGACTCGGTGTGGCTGGGCACCTTTTCCGGCGGCCTGCTGCGGCTCCACCGCGCCGACGAGTCGGTCGAGGCCTACGGGATCCCGCAGGGGCTGTCCAACGAGGTGGTCTACGCCGTGCTGCCCGACCGCTCCGGGCGGCTGTGGATGAGCACCAACAACGGCCTGAGCATCCTCGACCCCGGTGCCGGCCTGGTCCAGACCCTGGGGGCCCGCGACGGCCTTCGCAACCGCGAGTTCAACAGTGGCGCGGCCTTCCCCGGTGACGACGGGCTGATGTACTTCGGCGGGACCGAAGGCATGGACGTCATCGATCCCGCGGCCCTGCCGGCGCTCAGCCATGCCGCGGTGCCGGTGCTCGCCCGCTTCGAGGTGCTGGGCGTGCGTGGCGGGCTGGCCGACGCCCAGCCGGCCCGGCATTTCGACGTGCTCCACGGTGACACGCTGAGGCTGCACCACCGCGACAGCGTCCTGGCACTGGACATGGTGGCGATCGACCTGGCGGCGCCGCAGGCCGCGCGGCTGCGCTACCGCATCCACGGCATCCACGCCGACTGGGTGCCGGCCACCGCGGCCCATGCCGAGCTTGTGCTCAGCCACCTGCCGCCGGGCCGCTACCGCCTGGAGATCCAGGCGGCCGGGCGCGACGGTCGCTTCGGTGCATCGCGCGAGGTGGTCCTGGAACTGCCGGCGCCGCCATGGCGGCACCCGCTGGCCTGGACCGGCTACCTGGCGCTGGTGCTGCTGGCGATGGCCTGGCTGGCTTCGCGGGCGGGGGCGCGCGACCGCGAGCGCCAGGCCCGGATCGAACTGCTCGACCGGACCGTCGCCGAGCGCACCGCCGAACTCGAACGCGCCAACACCCGGCTTCGCGAGTCCAACCAGCAGCTGGACGTCGCCACCCGGACCGACCCGCTGACCCAGGTCTCCAACCGGCGCGACCTGCAGCGTTGGCTGGCCGAGGACGGTGTGGATCTGGTGCGCGCGGCCGGTGCGCGCGACCCGGCGCAGCCGGGCCTGCTGTTCGTCATGCTCGACATCGACGACTTCAAGCACATCAACGACACCCATGGGCACCAGGTCGGCGACGAGGTGCTGGTGGCCTTCGCCGGCCGGCTGCGCCGGCTCAGCCGCGAGCGCGACGTGGTCGTCCGCTGGGGCGGCGAGGAGTTCCTGTGGGTGGCGCGCGACGTGCGCCGCGACGACGTGGCGGCGCTGATCGAGCGCGCCCGCCAGTGCATCGCCGGCGAGCCCTTCCAGCTCTCCGGCGGCGTGCGCCTGGCGGTGACCTGCTCGGTGGGCTTCGCACCCTGGCCGTTTTCGCTGCGCTTTCCGCAGCTCGGCGACTGGGAGCAGAGCGTCAACCTCGCCGATCGCGCGCTGTACGCGGCCAAGGCCGCAGGCAAGAACGCCTGGGTGGGGGTGTTGCCGGGTGGGCTGATCGACCGGGCGGGGCTGCTGCAGCTGCTGGCCGGGGCCTCGCCGCAGGCGCTGGCGGCGGGCAGCGCGGAGGTCCTGAGCTCGACGCCGCAATGCCCGGAGATCCGCGCGGCCGACGGCTCCTGAGCCGGTGGGGCGCTTGTGGGCCAGCGTGATCCAGGGCCACCTGCGGCACCCGTCCCAGGCCCTGCTGGTGCTGGTGGGGCTGGCGTTGTCGATCGCGGTGGTGGTGGCGATCGACCTGACCATCGCCAGCGCCCGCGGTGCCTTCGAACTGTCGCGGCAGGCCCTGACCGGACAGGCGAGCCACCAGCTGCTGCGGACCGGGGGCTTCGTGGACAGCGCCGAGCACGCGCGGCTGCGGCTGGCGCTGGACCTGCGCCGGGCGGCGCCGGTGCTGGAGGGCGATGCCGTGGTGGTCGCCGGCGGGCACCGGGTCCAGCTGCTGGGCGTCGACCCGCTGGCCGAGGCCTCGGTGCGGCCGTGGACCACCGCGGCGGTTGGCGGCGCCACCGACGCGGTCCTGCCGGCGCTGCTGGGCCGGGACGATGCCGTTCTGGTGCCCTCGGCGCTGGCTGATTCACTGGGGCTGGCCGAGGGCGACCGGCTGGTCCTGCGCCACGCGGGTCGCGACACCGGGCTTACGGTGGTCGCCGTGCTCCCGGATGGCGCGGTTCCCGACGGCGCCCGGGACCGGCTGCTGATGGACCTGCCCGCCGCGCAGGCGGTGCTGGGGCGGCCGCGTGCCCTGAGCCGGGTCGACCTGGTGCTCGACACCGGCGAGGTCGGGCGGCTGCTCCAGGCGCTTGGGGCCCACGATGGACTGGAGCTGCGGGCCACGCTGGAGCAGGACGCGGCGCTGGGGGCGGTGAGCGCGGCCTTCGAGACCAACCTGCGTGCACTGGCCCTGCTGGCCCTGCTGGTGGGGGTGTTCCTGGTGTTCCAGACCCTGGGTTTCCTGGCCCTGCGCCGGCGCGCCCAGATCGGCCTGTGGCGGGCGATCGGCGTCTCCCGGGCCGAGCTGGCGCGCCTGTTCCTGACCGAGGCGCTGGTGCTGGGTGCGGTCGCCGGACTGCTGGGCATCGGCCTGGGCGTGTGGGTGGCCACGCAGCTGCTGGAACTGGTGACCCGGACCTACGACGACCTGTTCTACCGCGTGGTGGTCGGGCAGGTGGTGCTGGCACCGGCGGTGCTGCTCAAGGCGGCGGCACTGGCACTGGGCGGCGCCGTGGTCGGGGCGCTGTGGCCGCTTCGCGAAGCGCTGTCGGTGCCGCCGCTGGCCAACCTGGGGCGGCTGGCGCAGGTCCGGCGCACCGCCAGCCGCGCCAGGCGCGGCCTGGCGCCGGCGCTGGCGGTGTTCGCGCTGGCCTGGCTGGCCCTGTGGCTGGGCCCCGACGGGCTGGGTTTCGCCTTCGTCGCCATCTTCGCCATGCTGGCCGCGGCGCTGGGGCTGCTGCCGGCGCTGGCGCTGGCCCTGCTGCTGCTGGTGGAACGCTTCGCCGGTCGCCGCCTGCCGGTCTCGGGGCGGCTGCTGGTCTCGGGCACCCGCCTGGGCCTGGACCGCACCGGCATCGCGCTGGCCGCACTGTCGCTGGCGGTGGCGACGCTGATCGGCATGGGCACGATGATCCACAGCTTCCGGGCCGGGGTCACGACCTGGGTCGAGCGCAGCCTGCAGGCCGACTTCTACCTCACCCACGGCGGCGGGGAGGGGGCGTTGCCGGACGGGCTGGCCGGCGCGGTTGAACGGTTGCCGGGCGTGGAGGCGCTGAGCCTGACCCGGCGGCGCAGCGTGATGGGGGAGGACGGTCCCTTCGCCGTGGTCGGGGTCGAACTGCCGGCACGGGGCTTCGACGGCTACGAGGTGATCCACGGCGAGGCCGGGTCGCTCCGCGACGGGCTGGACGCCGGCGGCGTGCTGGTCAGCGAGCCGCTGGCGAACCGGCTGGGGCTGGCGCCGGGCGACACGCTGGCCCTGCCGACGCCCCGCGGCCCGCAGCCGTTGACCGTGGTCGGCGTCCACCGTGACTACAGTTCGCCCCAGGGCGTGGCGACGCTGGCCCGCCGGCACGACCTGCGGCTGTTCGAGGATCCCGTGGTGAACGCGATCGGCGTGTACGCCGCCGGGGACGGGCTGCAGCGCGTGGAGCAGGCACTGCGGGCGGTTGTCCGCGAGCGCGATGGCATCACGATGGTTTCCGCCGCCGAGGTCCGGGCCCAGACGATGGCCGTGTTCCAGCGCACCTTCGCCGTCACCGACCTGCTGCGCCTGCTGGCCGGCGCCATCGCGGTGGTCGCGGTGCTCGGCGCCCTGCTGGCGCTGCAGCTGGAGCGTCTGCGCGAGCTGTCGCTGCTGCGTGCCCTGGGCATGCCGGGGCCGGCGCTGGCGCGGCTGCAGGTGTGGCAGGCGCTGCTGCTGGGCGGGCTGTCGGGGCTGCTGGCCATACCCTTGGGGCTGATGCTGGCCACGCTGCTGATCCGGGTGGTCAACCTGCGCTCGTTCGGCTGGAGCATGCCGCTGGTGGTGCCCTGGACGCAGGTGGCCATCGCCGTGGGCCTGGCCCTGCTGGCGTCCCTGGTCGCAGCCGCGCTGCCGGCACGGCGCGTGGCCCGGATGCCGCTGGCGGCGCGGATACGGGAGCAGCCGCTGTGAGGCCCGGGGTCGGGGCATGTGCACTGGCGCTGGTCCTTCTGGCCGGGTGCGGCGGCGAGCGCGCGGTGGTCGGCGCTGGCGGGGTGGACCTCGCCGACCTGCTCTCCACCGAGGCGCAGTCGGGTTTCGAAGACGTCACCGCACCGGCGCGCCTGGACTTCCCGCGCGACCACGGGCCGCACCCCGGCCACCGGATCGAGTGGTGGTACTACACCGCCAACCTCCAGGCGGCCGACGGCGAGGCCTTCGGCATGCAGCTGGCGCTGTTCCGCCTGGCGCTGCGGCCGGGCGCGGCGGCCGAGGGCTGGGAGGCCGGGCAGGTGTTCATGGCGCACCTGTCGGTGGGCGAGCTCGACGCCGGCCGGTTCCACTTCGACCAGCGGCTGGAACGTCCGGCCGACGGCCTGGCCGGGGCGCGGGCCGAGCCGTTCCGGGCCTGGGTCGGGCCCTGCCGGGTCGAGTCGACGCAGGCGGCGTCGAAGTTCCCGCTGGCGCTGGCCTGCGCGGGCAGCAACCCCGTCGGCGAGGCCTTCGGGGTCGAGCTGGAACTGGCGGCCGGGAAGCCGCGCGTGCTGCACGGCGACCAGGGCTACAGCGAGAAGTCCGACCTGCCCGGTGCGGCGTCGTACTACTACGCCTACACCCGCCTGCCGGCCAGCGGTGCGCTGCGCCTGCCGGGACGTCCGGGGCCGGTGGCGGTGACCGGCGAAGGCTGGATGGACCACGAATGGGGGTCGATCGCGCTGGGCGCCGGGCAGGCGGGCTGGGACTGGTTCTCGCTGCAGCTCGACGACGGCCACGAGCTGATGTTCTTCCAGATCCGCGACCGCAGCGGACGGCCGGTCTCCACCCGCGGCAGCCGGATCGACCCCGGGGGGCGGGTCGAAGCCTTCGCCGGCGGGGTCGTGGAGGCCGAGCCCCTGCGCCACTGGCGCAGCCCGCACACCGGCATCCGCTACCCGGTGGCCTGGCGCCTGCGCTCCCGGCAGCTGGACCTGGACCTGGACGTGGAGGCGGCGATGGACGACCAGGAGCTGCGCACGGCGGTGGTCTACTGGGAGGGGGCCGTGCGCGCGCGCGGCCAGCATCGCGGGCGGCCGGTGCATGGCCGCGGTTTCCTGGAACTCACCGGGCACGACTGAGGCCGGTGGCGTCGCTGCTACAGTGCGCGCTGCCGCCCCGTGCCCGACCCCAGCCGATGCCGACCCACCCGCACCGCGACCGCACCGCCTTCCTGCTGCTGTGGGGCGGGTTGTGCGTGCTGAAGCTGTGGCTGGCGCACCGGCTGCCGCTGTTCGGCGACGAGGCCTTCTACTGGTGGGAGTCCACCGCCCTGGACTGGGCCTACTCGGAGATCCCGGCCGGTACGCCGTGGCTGATCGCCCTGGGCACCGCGGTGGGCGGCGACACGGCGCTGGGCGTGCGCTGGCCCTTCCTGCTGATGGGGGCGGCGATGCCCTGGCTGGTGGTGCGCATCGCCCGGCGCTGGTCCGGCGATGCGGTGGGCTGGCGCGCCGGGCTGCTGGCGTTGCTGCTGCCCCTGCTGGGCACCATGGGCGTGCTGGCGCTGCCCGACGTCCCGTTGACCCTCGCCACCCTGGTCTGCCTCGACGCCGGGGCGATGCTGCTGCGGCGGGTGGATGCGCGGGCCTGCGCCTGGCTGGCCTTCGGGCTGGTGCTGGGCGCGCTGGCGCACTACCGCTTTCCCGCGGTGATCGTGGCCGGCGCGCTGGGCCTGGCCCTGGTGCCGCAGGGGCGGGCGCTGCTGGCGCGGCCGGGGGTCTGGATCGCGGTGGCGGTTGGTGCCCTGGCCTGGCTGCCGCTGCTGGGGTGGAACCTGCAGCACGCCAACGCCGGCCTGGAGTTCCAGCTGGTCGAGCGCCATCCCTGGCGTCCGCAGCTCAAGGGCCTGCTGCTGCCGCTGGGCCAGGTGCTGGTGGTGACGCCCCTGCTGCTGGTGCTGCTGCTGGCCACCCTGTGGCGGGCGGGCCGGACGTGGTGGCGCGAGCGGGACGACGTGTCGGGCTATGTGCTGGGCACCGCGCTGGTGCCGCTGGCGGGGTTCGCGCTGCTGGGGGTGTTCGCCGACACCGAGCGCATCAGCTTCCACTGGATGCTGCCGGGCTACCTGCCGTTGCTGGCGCTGGCTCCGCTGCTGCTGGCGCGCTGGCCGCGCGGGTGGCGACTGGCGACCTGGGGCATTACCGGGGCCGGGCTGCTGGCGGCGCTGGCCTATCTGTGGATCGCCGCTTCGCCGCCGCTGCGTGAGCGCGCCGCCGGCGGTCACCTGCCCTACCCGCAGAACTTCAGCGGCTGGTCGGAGGTCGCCGACGCCGTCCAGCGACGGCTGGCGGCGATGCCCGAGGGCACCCGGGTGGTGGCCGACCAGTTCATGCTCGCCGCGCAGCTGGAGTTCGCCCTCGGCCGTCCCGGCGTGGCCGTGCTCGAGCACCCGTTCAACCACAAGCACGGCCGCGCCGCACAGCTGGCGGTGTGGGGGGCGATCACGCTGCCGCGCGACCCGCATCGGCACTCCCTGCTGGTGGTCGGGGAGGGCGCCACCCCGCCCAGGGAGTGGCTGGCCTGGTACCACGAGGTCTGCCGCCGGGCGGGTGGGCTGTCGGTGGCCGAGGTCGTGGGCGCCGACCGGGGCGAGCTGCGCTTCGCCCTGTTCGAGCTGGCGCCGGGGGATGCGGTGTCGGTGGACGTCGGCGACTGCGTTCTGCCGGCACTGTCCTGGCTGGACGACTTCGAGGACGGCGCGGTGATCGACCGCCGCCACCGCCTCACCGGGTGGGCGTTCAAGGACGGTGCGGGCATCGAGCGCATCGAGGTGCTGGTCGATGGCGAGGTGGTGGGCGAGGCGGCGTACGGGCTGCCCGCGCCCCATGTGGGTTCGTTCTGGGGCATCTCCACCGACCCCGCCCATCCCGACGTCGGCCTGGCCTTTGCGCTTGACCTGCCGCCGCAGGCGTCGGGCTGGCGCTGGATCGGCCTGCGCGTGCACGGCCGCGACGGCCGTGTCGAGGACCAGCGCCAGGTCCGCACGCGGGTGATCGACCGGCCCTGACCTGCCGCGGCCCGGCTCATGGCATGCTGGGCGCCGTATTTCGGGAGAGCAACGTGATCTACCTCTGGACCAAGAGCTTCCACCTGCTGTTCGTGATCGCCTGGCTGGCCGCGGTGTTCTACCTGCCGCGCATCCTGGTCAACATGGCCGAGGCCGGCCCGGACGCCGCCGTGCAGCAGCGGCTGGCGCTGATGGGGCGCCGGCTGTACGCCTTCGGCCACGCGATGTTCGGCATCGCCCTCGTGCTCGGCCTGCTGCTGTGGTTCGGGCACCTGCTGGGGAACGCCTGGCCGCACGTCACCGCCGCCAGCGGCTGGATGCACGTGAAGTTCCTGATGGTGCTGGTGCTGCTGGCGGTGTTCATCCTCAGCGGCCGCTGGCTCAAGCGCGCCGCGGCCGGCGGGGCCCTGCCCAGCCCGAAGGCGCTGCGCTGGTTCAACGAGCTGCCGATTGTGTTCGCGCTCGCGGCGATCTTCCTGGTCATCGCCAAGCCGTTCTGAGTCCGCTGGAGGCCGCGCGGCGATGGAGCACAGCGCACTGATCTCGATCGGCCTGCCGGTCGCCCTGATCATCATCATGGCCGGCATCGGCCTGAGCCTGCGCCCGGGCGACTTCGTGCACGTCGCCCGCCGACCGCGCGGGCTGGTCTGGGGGTCGCTGGCACAGCTGGTCCTGATGCCGGCGCTGGCCTTCCTGCTGGCCTGGGCGCTGGCCCTGCCACCGCTGGTGGCGGCCGGGCTGGTGGTGCTGGCCGCCTGCCCCGGTGGCACCTCCTCGAACCTGATCACCTACCTGGCGCGCGGCCACCTGGCCCTGTCGATATCGCTGACGGTGACCGCCAGCCTGGTCACCATCCTCACCCTGCCGCTGCTGACCAACCTGGCGCTGGACGTGTTCGCCGAGGGCGGCCAGCGCCTGCAGCTGCCGGTGCTGCAGACCGTGGCGATGCTGGCGGTGATCACCGTGATCCCGGTGGCGGCGGGCATGGGCGTGCGCTGGCGGGCGCCGGCGCTGGCGGCACGCGCCGAGCGCGCGGTCGGCCTGTTCGGTGCGGTGGTGCTCGCCGCGCTCATCCTGACCATCGCCGTGCAGCTGGGCGATCGGCTGCCGCAGCTTCTGGTGCAGGCCGGTCCGGCATGCGTGGCGCTCAACCTTGCCGGCATCGCGCTGGGCCTGCTCGCCACCCGCGGCCTGGGCCTGCCGCCGGCCGATGCGCTGACGGTGGCGGTGGAGCTGGGCATCAAGAACGGCACGCTGGGGCTGATGGTCACGATGACGCTGCTCGACTCCCCGGAGATGGGTGTGCCCTCGGCGATCTACGGATTGTTGATGTACGGCTTCGGAGTTGGCCTGATCTGGCTGGGTCGCCGTCGCTTCGCGGCCGCCTGATTCAGGCGCCGCCGCGGGCGCGGGCCATGAGTTCGCGCTCCACACTCATGATGAAACGCTGGATCGCGGTCTGGGTGCGGCCATCGGCTCCGATGAACTGGCAGCCGGCCTGCCAGATGCCCGGCCCCTCCTCGTAGCGGCGCTCGGCCAGGTGCTTGACCCGCACCTGGACCGGCATCGGGTCGAGCCCCGGCAGCGCGAGCGTGCAGCCCTCGAAGCGGTTGCCGACGCCGAAGCCATCCACGCACTCCGGTGGCACGCGCAGCGCCACCCCGCCGGCACTGACATCGATCACGTGCAGCGCCACCTCGGCCGGGTCCGGCCGCTGGCCGGTCGCCGGGTCGGGCTCCACCGGGATGTGCAGCCAGGCCTCGCAGCTCACCGGCAGGCGCAGCCGGTAGTACTCCCGGCGCTGCAGGTGGGTCATGCGCAGCGGCAGGGCCGCGGAGAAGGCTGGAAGCCCCTCGTGCTCGACCAGCTCCGGCCTGGGGATGGCGAAGCGAATGCCGATGCTGTCGAGTTGCCCCATGCAGCGCAGCTCCGGCAGCGCCAGCAGGCGCTGGTTCTCCGCGGCATCGGCGCTGCTGTCGAGCAGGAACCGGCCCGAGGCCTCGTCGAGCTCCAGCACCGCGCTCAGCAGCAGCTGGGCACCGCCGGGTGCGTGCGCGGTGAGCATGCAGTGGCGCTGCGCCATGCGTCGGAACAGGCGCAGGATCTCCTCGGGCTGGTCCAGCTCCAGCTCGTATTCCTGGGGTTGCTGGGCAGGATGGACGTCCATGGGTGGGGTAGCGGCCGGATCAGCCGCGACTGAAGCGCCAGGACTGCGGCCGGCCGTCGCGGTAGGGCATCACGCCGTGGAACGGGCGCGGGTCGGCGTCGAAGACCAGGGGCAGGAAGTGGCGGTCGCCTTCCCACAGCGGCAGCTGCAGCAGCCCGTCGACCGGCTCCCAGGACAGCTCGCCCTCGGCGTTGCCGGCCGGCGGCTGGCCGCTGAAGGCGGTGATGAGGAAGACGAAGCCGAACCAGTCCTCGCCCCCGCGCCCGAAGCCCGGCCAGCTCACGGTGCCGCGCAGCGACATCGCCAGGTCCGTCAGGCCGGCCTCCTCGTGGATCTCGCGACGCATGCCCGCGACGATGTCCTCGTCGGGCTCGAGCTTGCCGCCCAGTCCGTTGTACTTGCCCAGGTGCTGGTCGCCCTCGCGGGCATTGCGATGGACCATCAGGACCCGGCGCCGGTCCGGGGACAGCACGTAGCCGAGCGTGGCGAGGATCGGGGTGTAGGGCATCGCGGGTCCGTGGCTGGAACACAGTGTCGCCGGTCGGGGCGTTGAGCGGCCCGCCTGCGGTCCACATTGTGGCCGATCCACCCCGAAGGTGCCCACGCCCATGCGTCTGGTCCAGGCCTGGTTCCACATCCCGTTCTGGCAGCGCGTCATGGGCGGCTTCGTGCTCGGGGCCCTGCTGGGCGGGGTGCTCGGGCCCGTGGCCACGACCTGGCTGCAGCCGCTGGGCGACCTCTACATCACCCTGATCCGGATGATCGCCACGCCGCTGGTGTTCTTCGCGGTGATCCATGCGGTGGCCGGCCTGCACGGGCAGAAGTCCATCGCGCGGCTCGGTGGGCGGACCTTTGGCTGGTTCGTCGTCACCGCGGTGCTGGCGGTACTGGTCGGCCTGGGCGTGGCCTGGGCGATGCAGCCGGGTGTCGGCGTGGGCGAGCTGCCGATGCCCGCGGACTGGGCGCCACGCGAGGTGCCGTCCCCGGTCCGGGTGCTGCTCGACGTGGTGCCGGCCAACCCGTTCGCCGCGCTGGCGGAGGGTCGCATCCTGCAGGTGATCTTCTTCGCCGGGCTGCTCGGCTTCGCGCTGGTGAAGCTGGGCGAGCGCGCGGCCGGCCTGCGGCGGCTGGCCGGGGAGGCCAGCGAGGTGATGATCCAGGTCACCCGCTTCGTGCTGGAGTTCACGCCGATCGGCACGCTGGGGCTGATCGCCGGCCTGGTCGGCAGCTACGGCTTCGAGCGGCTGCTGCCGCTGGGGAACTTCGTGCTGGCGCTGTACGTCGCCTGCGCCCTCCATATCGTCCTGGTCTACGGCGGCCTGTTGGCCGCGCACGGCCTGAATCCACTGAAGTTCTTCCGCGGCGCGGCGCCCGGCATGCAGGTCGCGTTCGTCAGCTCGTCGAGCTTCGCCTCGATGCCGGTCGCACTGCGCAGCGTCACCCACAACCTGGGCGTGGACCGCGACTACGCCGCCTTCGCCGTGCCGCTGGGCGCCAGCATCAAGATGGATGGCTGCGGGGCGATCTACCCGGCGCTCGCCGCGGTGTTCATCGCACAGTATTTCGGCATCGAACTGGGTTTCGCCCAGCTTGCGGCCATCCTGTTGGCCTCGGTGCTCGGCAGCTTCGGCACGGCGGGTGTCCCGGGCACGGCGGTGGTCATGGCCACCGTGGTGCTCTCGGCGGCCGGGGTGCCGCTGGAGGGCCTGGGGCTGCTGCTGGCCATCGACCGGGTGCTGGACATGATGCGCACGATGACCAACGTGACCGGCCAGATGCTGGTGCCGGTGCTGGTGGCGCGTGCGGAGGGCCTGCTCGACCGCGGGGTGTACGAGGCCGCGTCGAGCAACGTGGGGCTGGATGTCGACCGGGGTTGAGCCGACGCCGGCTCAGCCGTCCGCCGACCCGACCTCCAGCACCAGGTGTCCGCCCTCGACGATGCGGTCGACGTCGCAGGCCTGGATGCGTTCCCCGGGCAGCAGCGTCGGCAGCGGTCCCGGGGCCCAGCCGGCCCAGCGGTTGCGGCCTGCGCGCTTGGCCGCGTACAGCGCGCGGTCGGCCAGCTCCACCAGGGCCTCGTGGTCGACCGGCGCGTCGGCCCCCGGCCACGGCGGGAAGCACACGAAGCCGATCGAGCAGGTCACGCGAAGCGCCGTGCCCGACTCCAGGGTGAAGGGACTCGCGGCGACCGAGCCGCGCAGCCGTTCGATGATCTCCGGCGCCTGCGACCGGGGCATCGGCCGCATCACCAGCAGGAACTCCTCGCCGCCCCAGCGGGTGACATAGTCGCCGCGACGCACCTGCTCGGCCAGTCGATCGGCGAAGGCCCGCAGCACCTCGTCGCCGGCGAGGTGTCCATGGCCGTCGTTGAGCGCCTTGAAGTGGTCGATGTCGACCATGGCCAGCAGCATGGCCTCGTCCGCGCCGGCCACCGGCCGCAGGCTGCGGGCATAGAAGGCGAGGTCGCGCGGCAGTTGCTCCTGCAGGTAGCGGCGGTTGTGGAGCCGGGTCAGGGGGTCGGTCAGGCTGGCCTGTTCCAGCCGGGCGTTGGCCTCGGCGAGGTCGGCGGTGCGGGCGTCGACCAGAAGCTCGAGCTCGCGCTGCCGCTGCCGCAGCACCCGCTGGCGCCAGCGCCCCACCAGCCAGCCCAGGAACACGCCGACCAGCGCGATGGAGAGGTAGAACCAGGCCGTCTCGTGGAACCGGGGCCGGATCGAGAAGTCGACGGCGGCGTCGGCCCCGGCCCACACGCCGGCGTTGTTGGAGGCACGCACGAGGAACCGGTATTCGCCGGGGGGCAGGTTGGTGTAGGTGACCGATCGCCGGCTGAGGTCCTCGAGCCGTTGCCAGTCGCCGTCGTAGCCCTCCAACCGGTAGAGGATCTCGATGCTCTCGGGCTGCTGGAGGCTGGTGGCGGTGAATTCGAAGCCGAGGTCCCGCGAGCCGCCGGGAAGCTCGCCGAGGTCGAGGCCGTTGTGGACCAGGCGCCATTCCCCGGCATGCCAGACGCGCTCGACCAGCACCTGCGGCGCGACCGCGTTGAGGTGCACGTCGCCGGCGGCGATCGAGACCACGCCGTCGCGGCTGGGGAACCAGGCCCGGTCGGCGTGCAGGAAGCCCTTCGCGTGTCCGGCGCCGTTGCAGCAGTAGCCCTTCTGGCCACCCCGGTAGATGCCGCGTTCGTTGAGCAGGAAGTGGGCGGGAAGCTGGTCGATCCGACTCTCGACGAAGTCGTCGAGCGCCTGGGCCGGGAAACGCTGGATGCCGCGGATACCGCCGATCCACACCCAGCCCAGGCTGTCCTGGGCGATGTGGAAGGCGGCGTTGGGCTGCATGCCGCCCGGGCCGGTCAGTTCCACCCAGCGCTCGCCCCGGGAATGGAACAGCCGCTCGGACAGGGTGCCCAGCAGCAGGCTCCCGTCCGCCAGCCGCTGGATCGCGGTCACGTCCAGGCCCACCGGCAGCCCCTGCCCGAATTCCAGTGGCCGGGCCCGCCCGTCCTGGAAGACCAGCGGCCCGGACTGCGTTCCCAGTACGAAGCGGCCGGGCGCTTCGGGAACCATCAGCCGGATGCGCGGGTCGACGATGCCTTCGCCGGACCCGAACCGCGACAGCGAGGTGCCGTCGAAGCGGTGCAGGCCGTCGTTGGTGACCAGCCACAGCCGGCCGTCCGCGTCGCGATGCAGCCCGTTGACCTGGGTCGAGTCCAAGGCCCGCAGCGGGGCCGGGGTGTCGACCCGTCCCCGCACCCAGCGCGCGACGCCGGAGCGGGTTCCGATCCAGATCGCCTCGCCGTCGACCAGCAGGGTGTAGGCATGGGGATGGGGCAGCTGGTGACCGGGCACCAGCAGGCGGATCCGGCCGTCCCGGAGCTCGGCGAGCCCGTCGCTGGTGCCCAGCAGGATGCCTCCGTCCTCGCGTCGGGCCACCGACCACAGCATCGGTTCGTGCAGCCCTTCGGGCTGGCTGAAGCGGCGGGTCCAGCCGTTCCACAGCCGGGTCAGACCGTCGGACTGTGTCCCCAGCCAGAGGTTGCCCTCGCGGTCCTCGTGGACGGCCAGCACCGACGAGGGCACGGCGGGGTGGCCGGGGCCGGCCAGGTCGGTGACCTCACCGTCGTGCAGGCGCAGCAGGAAGTCGGGCGTGGACACCCACAGCAGCCCGTCGCGGTCCTCGTGCAGGGCCTGGATGGCGCCGGCCAGCCGTTCATCGCCGGGGGCGTGCGGCAGCAGCCGGTCCTGGCCGGGGCGGAACAGTCCGCGCCCGGTGCCCACCCACAGTCCGCCGGCACGGTCGAGCAGCAGACGCCTGGCCGCGACGCCCTCGTGCGATTCGGGGAGCGGCCACTCCCGGATGCCGTCCGCCGTCTCGACGGTGACCCCGGAGAGCCCGCCCCAGATCACCTGTCCGTCGTCGGCGGCGACCGAAAAGACGGGGCCGTGAGCCCACGGGCGAGGCTGCAGCGCGCCGTCCACGACCGCCATGGGGCCCGCCGACGTGGCCACCATGACGCGGTCGCCGGACAGGGCGATGCCCAGGACGTCGACGTCCCCGCCCACGGTCGCGGGAACCACCCGCATCCGGCCCTCGCTCCACACGGCCAGGCCCTTGTAGGTGCCGATCCACACCGCGCCCGAGGCATCGGTGGCCAGCGCCTGGACGTGGCCACCGGGCAGGCCGTCGGCCTCGCGGGTGGACCAGGTGGAGAAGCGGTTGCCGTCGAAGCGGGCGAGGCCCAACTGGGTGCCGGCCCAGATGTAGCCGTCGTGGTCCTGCGTGATCGCGTTGACGGTGATCTGCGGCAGGCCGTGCTCGATCGACCAGGTGTTGCTGACGTACTGGTGGATGCGCTTGTCCGGGTCCAGCGCCGGTGCGGCCGCCGGCAGCAGGCAGGCCAGCAGCAAGGCCGCGGCGGTGGCCGCGCGGCGCAGGCTTCGCCGGGCATGGACAGGCATCGACAGGGCATCCTCGTGTTGCTACGCCGGATTCATAGCATGCGACGCGCGTCCGCGTCCGGGTTCCGGGTCGCGGACCCGGGCTGTCGCTCGGAGTCCACATCCACTCCGGCTAGACTGCGTGCATCCCCCGGTTCCAGGAGAGTTCCATGAAGGTCCGCGCCGCCGTCGCATTCCAGGCCGGAGCGCCGCTGAGCATCGAGACCGTCGAACTCGACGGCCCGCGCGAAGGCGAGGTGCTGGTCGAGATCAAGGCCACCGGCATCTGCCACACCGACGAGTTCACGCGTTCCGGCGACGACCCCGAGGGCCTGTTCCCCGCCATCCTCGGGCACGAGGGTGCCGGCGTCGTGGTCGACGTCGGTCGCGGCGTGCGCTCGCTGAAGAAGGGCGACCACGTCATCCCGCTGTACACGCCGGAATGTCGCGAGTGCGAGTACTGCCTGCACCCGAAGACCAACCTGTGCCAGGCGATCCGCAGCACCCAGGGGCATGGGCTGATGCCCGACGGCACCAGCCGCTTCTCGCTGGACGGCCGGCGCATCCACCATTACATGGGCACCTCGACCTTCGCCAACTACACCGTGCTGCCGGAGATCGCGCTGGCGAAGATCCGCGAGGACGCGCCGTTCGACAAGGTCTGCTACATCGGCTGCGGCGTCACCACCGGCATCGGGGCGGTGATCTACACCGCCGGCGTCGAGGTCGGCTCCAGGGTCGTGGTCTTCGGGCTCGGCGGCATCGGCCTGAACGTGGTCCAGGGCGCCCGGCTGGCCGGCGCGGACATGATTGTCGGCGTCGACCTCAACCCGGCGAAGAAGGCGCTGGCGGAGAAGTTCGGCATGACCCACTTCGTCAACCCCAGCGAAGTCGAGGGTGACCTGGTGCCCTACCTGGTCGACCTGACCCGGGGCGGAGCGGACTACACCTTCGAATGCATCGGCAACACGAAGGTGATGCGACAGGCGCTGGAGTGCGCGCACAAGGGCTGGGGCACCAGCGTGATCATCGGCGTCGCCGGCGCCGGACAGGAGATCTCGACGCGGCCGTTCCAGCTGGTGACCGGTCGCAACTGGCGGGGCTCGGCCTTCGGCGGCGCCCGCGGACGCACCGATGTGCCGAAGATCGTGGACTGGTACATGGAAGGCAAGATCGACATCGATTCGATGATCACCCACACCCTGCCGCTGGAGCGCATCAACGAGGGTTTCGACCTGATGCACCGCGGCGAGTCGATCCGTTCGGTGGTGGTGTACTGATGGCGACGCTGGAGACTTTGTCCGAACAGCGCTGCCACGGCGGCGTCCAGGGCTTCTACCGCCACGAGTCCGAGACCTGCGGCGTGCCGATGCGTTTCGCCGCCTACCGGCCGCCCCAGGCCGAGAAGGGGCGGGTGCCGGTGCTGTACTGCCTGGCGGGACTGACCTGCACCGAGGAGACCTTCACCATCAAGGCCGGGGCGCAGCGGCTGGCCGCCGAGCTGGGCCTGATGCTGGTGTGTCCGGACACCTCGCCCCGCGACACCGGTATTCCCGGCGAGGCCGACGACTGGGAGTTCGGCGCCGGTGCCGGCTTCTACCTCGACGCCACCCAGCCGCCGTGGTCGAAGCACTTCCAGATGTACAGCTGGATCACCTCGGAGCTGCCGGGCGTGCTCGGCGAGCACCTGCCCGCCGCCGTCGAGCGGGCGGGCATCATGGGTCATTCGATGGGCGGGCACGGCGCCCTGGTCATCGGCCTGCGCAACCAGCGCCGCTACGCGTCGATCTCGGCGTTCGCGCCGATCGTCGCCCCGACCCGGGCCCCCTGGGGATTGAAGGCCTTTCCCCGCTTCCTGGGACCCGACCGCAACAACTGGAAGGCGTGGGATGCCTGCGAGCTGGCACGAAAGGATCCGGCGCCGGGGACGATCCTGGTCGACGTGGGTCTGGCGGACACCTTCCTGGACCGGCAGCTGCGTCCGGAACTGTTCGAGGAGGCCTGTGCGGCCTCCGGGCAGCCCCTGCACCTGCGCCGGCACGTCGGCTACGACCACAGCTACTGGTTCATCCAGAGCTTCATCGAGGACCACCTCAGGCACCACGCCGCGCGCCTGCTGGCCTGAGGGCATCCGGTCACGTCGTGGTGCCATCCGGCACCACGACGCCGTAGCCCCTCAGTCGTCGAGTCGGGGCGGTTCGATCAGGCGTTCGATGGCCAGGGGCAGGTAACGACGGGCGTACAGCGCGTCGCGGCTGCGCAGCAGCGCCTCGACCCGGTCACCGTCGGCCTCCTCGGGCGTGTAGACGAACAGGAAGCCGGCGCCCCGGCGGGCGTGCTGGCGGTCGAGTTCGATGAAGGCCACCTCGGTACCGACCGCCTGGGCGATCTTCGCCTTGACGCGGTCGAGCAGACTGGCCTCGGACTGGCTTTCCAGCTTGCCGGCCATGAAGGCACCGTCGACCGCGCGCACGTCCTCTGCGGCATAGCCGGCCGCGATGGCGGCCTCGCCGGCCGCCCGGGCCGCCTCGACGTCGGGGAAGGCGGCCACCGTGTAGTGCTCGGGATAGAACACGCCGTAGGCGGTGTCGCCGTCCTTGAAGAAGTCCCAACGCTTGTTCTCGCTCATGTGTCCTCCCTTGGCCCGTTGGCGATCCATGTACGCCCACGCTAGCGTTCGGCGCCGACAGGTGCCGTGAACGCAGGTTCAGTGGGACGGTTCCCGTTCAGGAACCAGAACTAGTTTGCCGAGGGTCTGGCCCGACTCGATCCGGCGATGCGCCGCGGCGACCTCGCGCAGCGGGAAGGCTTCCACGGGGAGCGGTTGCAGGCGTCCGTCGGCGAAGCGTTCCAGCAGCCACGCCATGCCCCGCGAGAGTCGATCGGCGTGGGCCTGCAGGAAGCTGAGGTTGGCGGCGACCACGCTGCGGTTGGACCGGGTCATGTCCAGCGGGCTGAAGCGTGGCGTGCGCAGCCAGTCCCAGGCCAGTCGCAGCCAGTTGACCCGTCCGGAGCGGGGCAGCATCGAATGGAAGCCGTAGACCGCCAGGACGCCGGTGGGCGCCAGGTGGGCGTAGCTGTCGGCCAGGGTCCGCACGCCATTGGCATCGAAGACCGCGTTGAATCCGTCCGGCGCGATGCACCGTGCCTGGCGCCAGACCGTGCGGTCGCGGCCCACCAGCACCTCGTCGGCTCCCATCGCGCGGGCGTGGTCGCGCTTGTGCGCCGCACCCACCACGCCGGTGACGTGGCAGCCGGCCAGCCGGCCGAGCTGGACCAGGGCCGAACCCACCCCGCCGGCGGCCGAGTGCACCAGCCAGCGGTCCCCGGCTTCCGGGTGCACCTGCCGGTGCACCATGTACCAGGCGGTCAGGAACACGGTCGGCAGGCCGGCGGCCTGCTGCAGGTCCAGGGCGGGTGGCACCGGGAAGGTGGCCGATTCGTCGACCACCACGTGGGAGGCGTAGCCGCCGAACAGGACCAGGGCCATGACCCGGTCGCCGCAGGCCCGGGTCGAGCAACCGGGGCCGACCGCCACGACCCGGCCGGCCACCTCGAAGCCGGGGGTGATCGGGTAGCCGTGGAGGACCTTCGCCGAGGCGTACAGCCCCATGCGGATGATGGCGTCGGCGTAGTTGACGCCACAGGCCGCGACCTCGACGAGGACCTGGCCCGGGCCCGGCGCGGGCGTCGGGACGGTCTCGACCCGGAGGACCTGGTGCCCACCCGGGCGCTGTATGCGGACGCGCTGCATCCGGCGGTCAATAGCACGGATGCAGCGCGGGAGGTAGCGGCAAGCCCCCGCGGATCAGCGGAACGGCAGCGTGCGCGCGGTCACCGAGGCGGTGCCGATCGGGAAGCCCTCGACGAAGGCATCCACGCCGAAGACGTCGTTGAGCAGGTCGGCCGCAGCGGCGTTGAGGGTCAGGCTCACGCCGTCGAGACGAACCACGCCCAGCCGGCTGGCCTGGATCGGCAGGGTGAAGCCGGCCGGCAGCTCGACGTCGAACAGCGGCGCGCGGAAGAGCAGGTCGCCGTTGGCCTTGACCAGTCCGGTGAGCACCGGCGCGTCACCGGTGGTGTCGATGGTGAAGGTGGTCAGGGCCACGGTCAGGCCGTCCACGCCCAGGGTGATGCCGCCGGTGTGGATGATCTCGCCGACGGCGGTCTCCACGTCGATGGCGCCGGCAGGAATCGGGAAGGCGACGCCGGCGGCCGAGGCGCTGGCATTGCCGGTCAGGCCCAGGGCGACGCCGAGGCTGTCGAGGGCGCCGGTGAAGTCGGCATCGAGCGCGACGGTGGTGGCGCCGCCCTGGGTGGCGACCGAGGGCGCTGCGCCGGCGACGCCGGCAGCGGCGAGGGCGGTGGCGAGGACGGAGGACGCGAGCACTTTTCGGAACACGGACATCGGGAGCACTCCTTTGGCGTTTGGGGGTGACGGCGGGTGCCGACGCCCGCCACTTCAACGCCCCGCCGGTGTGGATCCCGTAAAGCTCGCGTTCATCCGGAGTTGACGCCGGCCCCCGGGTCCCGTGCTCAGTCCCGAGCCACCAGCACGTCGCAGTCGACCCGCGCCAGCAGCCAGGCGCTGACGCTGCCCAGCAGCAGGTGCTCCAGGCCTCCGCGGCCATGGGCGCCCAGCGCCAGCAGGTCCGCCCCGACCTCCTCGACGTAGCCGGGCAGCACTTCGGTGGCGGCGCCGTCGCGCACCACCCCGCTGGCGGGCAGGCCGTCGCGCTGCAGCTGTTCGAGCTCCGCCTTCAGCGCGGCCATCGCCTGGCCGGCGGCGTGGCTGGAGTGCGCGGCGCGCTGGTCGTCGTTGGCACGGCTGTAGGCGGCCAGCTGTTCGTAAAGGTCCTCGTGCACGTGGACCAGCAGTCGCTCGGCGTCGGGCGCGACGCGGCCGACCGCGCGGGCGGCGGCCAGTGCCGGGCCCGAGAAGTCGGTGGCGATCACGGCCCGCCGATAGCCTTCGGCGGTCGGGTTGCGGACCACCAGCACCGGCATCGGCAGCGACCGCACCAGGCGTTCGGCGGTCGAGCCCAGCAGGCGGCCCAGCTTGAAGCCGCGGCCGCGTGCGCCCACCACGACCAGGTCGGCGCCGACCTGCCGCGCGACCTCGGCCATGCCGCGGTGGGTGCTTCCGCTGCCGACGTGGGGCTTGGGCCGGTCGCCATGCAGGCGTTCGATCCGGTCGGCCTCGCGTTCCAGTGCCTCGTAGGCCGCGTCGACGATCGCGCTGGCATCGACCCAGGCGCCGCCACCGGGGTCGCCCCAGGCGGGGATGACGGTGGGCAGCGTGACGCCGTGGGCGATGTGCAGGTCGGCGCCGAGGTCGTGCGCCAGCCGGGCCGCGCGGTCCAGGGCCAGTGCGGCGCCCTCGGAGAAATCGGTCACCGCAAGCAGGGTTTCGATCGGTGTGCCGGATGCGTTCATGTCGGTGTACTCCCCCGGGTCAGTCCGCGTCGCCGCCAGCGGGCACCACCAGCACGTCGCAGGGCGCTTCGGCGGCGGCGTGCAGCGTGGTGCTGCCCAGCACCATGCGCTCGAGCCCCGAGCGCCCGTGCGCACCCAGCGCCAGCAGTTGCGCCTGGTTTTCCTCGATGGCCGCCGGCAGCATGTCCGCCGCCCGGCCGTCGCGCACGACGATCCCGGCGCCGTCGTGGCCGACGCGGGCGGCCAGGGTGCCCAGGCGGTCGCGAACCGCGGTCCGCGCCTCCTGCAGCTTGTCGGCACGTTCGTGTTCGGAGAGCCCGTAGGCCAGCAGCGAATCCGACCGGGTCAGGTCCAGAGCGGTGAAGAAGACCGTCGCCGCCCCGGGGGCCAGTGCGAGGCCGGCGTGGATGGCCTCCTCGGACTGCGGGCTGAAGTCGGTGGCGAACAGCACCCGGGTGTAGTCGCCGTCCACGGGGCGACGCACCACCAGCACGGTGCAGGGGGAGCCCTGCAGCACGGCCTGGGTGGTGGAGCCGAGCAGACGGCGCGCGAGCGCCCCGTGGCCGGTGGCGCCGATCACCACCAGCCTGGCACCGGCCTGGCCGGCGCGCTGGTGGACCTGGCCGGCGACGCTGCCGCGTTCAAGCCGGGTGCCCACCTCGATGCCGAAGCGGCCGGACAGCTCCTTCGCCTGCGAGGCCAGCTGCTCGCGGGCGTGGGCGATCGACGGGTCGTCGTCGCCGTCGGTGCGGGCCGGCTGGGCCCACCACGGCGTCGACCCCAGGGACCGTGCGACGTGCATCAGCTCGAGTCCGCAACGGTGCCGGAGCGCCAGCTGTGCGGCGCGGCGCGCGGCGCGCCCGGCGTTGGGGGAGAAATCGGTGATGGCCAGAATCGGGCCCTGGGCCTTGCTCATGACGTCCTCCTGCTCGGGTCGGCGGGGCCAGTGTGCAGCCTGTGCGCGCCGACGGGATGACATGGATCAAGTGCTGCGGCATGGGCACCCGTCCGGGACGGGCGCTGCGGCTAGACTGCACCGATGCGACAGGCTCTGTCATCCCGCCCGCTGGTCCGCTTCGGCTGGCGCGTGGCCGCGCTGGGCGCCCTCGGGCTGGGCGTCCTGGGCGTGGTGCTGCCGGGCCTGCCCACGGTGCCCTTCATCCTGCTGGCGTCGTGGTGCGCGATGCGGGGCTCCCCGCGCCTGCACGGGTGGCTGCTGGCGCACCCGCGCTTCGGGCCGATGATCGCGGACTGGGAGCGGGACGGGTCGGTCTCGCGGGGCGCCAAGCGCATGGCGGTCGCGATGATGGCGCTGGCCTCGCTGCTGATGTTCCTGTCCCCGGCGCCGCTGTGGGCCTGGGTGGCCGGCACCGCGACCATGCTGGTGGTCGGCGCCTGGCTGTGGCGACGGCCGGAGCCGGGGCCTAGTTCAGCACCCGGCGCGCCTGGATGTAGTGGTCGCGCCAGTAGTGGCCGTCGAGGGCGTCGAGCCTGACCGTGCCGCCGGTGCTGGGTGCGTGCACGAAGCGGCCCTCGCCAACGTAGATGCCGGCATGGTTGACCCGGCCCCGCGGGCCGAAGAACACCAGGTCGCCGGGCGCCAGCCGGCGCCGGTCCACGCGCGGGCGGTCCATGGCCGCCAGTTGGGCGGTGGTTCGGGGCAGCTGGATGCCCGCGGCGTCGTTGAACACGAAGCCGATGAGGCCGCTGCAGTCGAAGCCACCCTCGGGTGTGTTCCCACCGTAGCGGTAGGGCGTGCCGACCAGGCCGATGGCACGCATCAGCACGTTGTTGGCCGCCGCCGGCGCCGCCGCCGGTGCGGGCGCGGCCTTGCGGGGGGACGGGCCGCAGGCGGCCAGCAGGGCCAGCAGGGCCAGCGCGGCGACCCGCCGCAGGACTGGCCGCAGCGGCGGCCTGGCCGGATAATGCGCGATCCTCATGATCCCGGATGGTGCCGCATCCCGGCCCGGGATGTACACCGCCGCGATTGCCAGGAGCGACCCGCAGATGAAGATCGAGAACAACGCCACCGTCCGGTTCCACTACACCGTCGCCGAGGTCGGGCACCCGCCCAGCGAGTCCTCGCGCGACCGGGAGCCGCTGCAGGTGGTGGTGGGCAGCGGGCAGATCATCCCGGGCCTGGAGGCCGCCCTGCTGGGGCGCGAGGCCGGCGAGCGTTTCGAGGTGACCGTCGAGCCCGACCAGGCCTACGGCGACCGTCGCGAGGACATGACCCAGCGACTGCCCAAGAAGTACTTCGGCGGACAGCGCCTGTCCGCCGGCGACCAGGTGGTGCTGCAGACCCGCTCGGGCCCGCGCGCGGTGAGCGTGATCAAGGTCGGCGTCTCGGTGGTCGACGTCGACCTCAACCACCCGATGGCGGGCAAGACGCTGAACTTCGACATCGAGGTGATCGAGGTCGGGCCGGGCAAGGCGTCCGACGCCGAAGCCGGGCCGGACGCCGCCGACGACGCCGGGAACTGACCGGGTGCAGGCGCCGGGCGTCCAGGCGACGGAGGCCGCGCAACCGCGCCTGCTGCATCCCGACGTGCTGCGCGGGGTGGCCCTGCTGGGCATCGCGCTGATGAACATCGAGTACTTCTCCCGGCCGTTCGAGACCTTCCTGATGGGGGTTCCGGCCGGGCTGGAAGGGGCCGACCGGGTGGCCGGCCTGTTCGTCCACGTCTTCGTCCAGGGCAAGTTCTGGACCCTGTTCTCGATGCTGTTCGGGGCCGGGTTCGCGCTGATGCTGGCCAGCGCCCAGGCCGCGGGGCGACCGTTCACGGGCTTCTTCGTCGCGCGCTGCGCGGCGCTGCTGCTGATCGGCCTGGCCCACGCCCTGCTGGTCTGGGAGGGCGACATCCTGGTCAGCTACGCGCTGGCCGGGCCGGCGCTGCTGCTGTTCGCGCGCGGCTTCTCGAACCGGGCGCTGCTGGGTGTCGCCGCGGCGCTGTACGCGTTGCCCTGTGCGCTGGTGGCGCTGGGCGCGGCGGCCATGAGCCTGCCCGGTGCGATGGAGACCGTCGACGTCGACGGCTTCCTCCTGGAAGTGGCCGCGGCCGAGCGCATCCTCGCCAAGGGCACCTGGCTGGAGGGCCTGGGCTACCGCTGGGACAGCCTGCTGCGCGAACTGGTCCACTGGCCGCTGATGGAGCTGCCGATGGTGCTGGGCATGTTCCTGCTCGGTCTGGTGCTGGTGCGCACCGGGCTGCTGCGCGACCCGGACGCGCACCGGCGTTCCTGGCGGACCATCACCCTGGCCGGACTGGCTGCCGGTGGCGTGCTGATGGCGGCGTCGGTGGCGGTGGGGACGAGCTTCCCGGCGCATCCGTTCTGGCCGCCGGCGGCCTTCGCGCTGGCGCTGGCGCTGATGGCCAGCCCGCTGCTGATGCTGGGCTACGTCGGGCTGCTGCTGGCGGGCCTGCGCGGCGCCGCCGCCCCGGCGCTGGCCTGGGTCGCCCCGGCCGGCCGCATGCCGCTGTCGAACTACCTGGCGCAGACGCTGGTGTTCAGCCTGCTGTTCTTCAACCACGGGCTTGGCCTGTGGGGCCAGGTGCCACGGGCCTGGCAGCTGGTGCTGGCGCTGGGCCTGTTCGTCTTGCAGGTACTGCTCAGTGGGTTGTGGTTGCGGTATTTCAGGACCGGTCCCGCGGAGTGGCTGTGGCGCAGCCTGGCGCAGTGGCGGCGACTTCCGATGCGCCGGGCACCCACGCCGGGTTCATCGCCGGCGTCCGTACAATGAGGCGATGGATCCACAGCACGACGAAGTGATCGTCATCGGCGGCGGCGTGATCGGCCTGGCCTGCGCCTGGTACCTGTTGCGCGCCGGTCGCCGCGTGCGGGTGCTGGAGCAGGGCACCGTCGGCAGCGGCAGCTCGCACGGCAACTGCGGCACCATCACGCCCAGCCACGCGCCGCCGCTGGCCGCCCCGGGCATGGTCGCCCAGGCCCTGCGCTGGATGCTCCGGCCCGATGCGCCGCTGTACATCCGGCCGCGACCGGACCCGGCGCTGGCGGCCTGGCTGCTGCGTTTCGCCGCGCGCTGCAACCGGCGCGACCACCTCGCTGCCGGCCGCGCCAAGGGGCGGCTGTTGAACGCCTCGCGGCTGTTGCTGGCCGACCTGGTCGAGGACGCCGCCATCGACTGCGAGTTCAACGACAGCGGCATGCTCTACGTCCATCGCGACCCCCGGCACTGGGACCGGGTCGAACCGCTGCTGCGCCTGATGCCGGAGTTCGGCATCGAGGTCGAACGCTGGGGTCCGGACCGGCTGGCCGATGAGGAGCCCGCGCTGCTGCCGGACATGGCCGGGGCCCTGCATTTCCCCGGCGACGCGCAACTGCGCCCGGATCGGCTGGTGGCCGGCCTGGCCGAGGCGGTCCGGCGCGAGGGCGGCATCGTCGAGGAACGTACCCGGGTGGTGGGCTTCGAGCGCGACGGCGACCGCATCCGTGCGGTGCGCACCGAGCGCGCCCGGATGCCCGCCGGCGAGTTCGTGCTCGCCTCGGGGGCCTGGTCGCGGCCGGTGGCCCGCCAGCTCGGCCTCAGCCTCCCGGTCCAGCCCGGCAAGGGCTATTCGATCACCTACACCCGGCCGGCGCTGGCACCGCGCCGGCCGTTGGTGCTCGAGGAGCGCGGCATCTGCGTCACCGCCTGGAGCGACGGGTTCCGCCTGGGCAGCACGATGGAGTTCAGCGGCTACGACAGCCGCCTCAACCCCACGCGGCTGGGGGCGCTGGTTCGCGGTGCCCGCGAGTACCTGCGCGAGCCCGAAGGCCCGGCCCACGTCGAGGACTGGTACGGCTGGCGGCCGATGACCTGGGACGACCTGCCGATCATCGGTCGCGTGCCCGCGCTGCGCAATGTGATGCTGGCAACCGGGCACGGCATGCTCGGCGTGAGCATGAGCGCGGTCACCGGCCACCTGGTCGCCGACCTGGTCTGCGGCCGCACCCCGGTGGTCGATCCGCGGGCGGCCAGCCCGACCCGCTTTCCCGGCCTGGCCGCCTGAGGCGAGCCTAGGGGCCATCATCGACAGGGTGAACCGCATGGGCGAGGACCGTTACGACCTGGTGGTGCTGGGGGCCGGATCCGGCGGCATCGCCGCGGCGGTCCGTGCCGCCGGCCATGGCGCCCGCGTCGCGCTGATCGAGCCCGAAGCGCTGGGTGGCACCTGCGTGAACCGGGGCTGCGTGCCGAAGAAGGCGATGTGGCTGGCCGCCGACCTGGCGCTGGCGCAGAAGACCGCCTCGGCGCTGTGCTTCGACGGCGCCGAGCGGGCGCTGGACTGGTCGAAGTTCATCGGGCACCGGCGGCGCTACATCCAGGGCATACACGACAGCTACCGGCGACGGCTGGCCGAGGCCGGCGTCGCCGTCGTCGCCGCCCGCGGGCGGCTGGCGTCGGCCTCGACCGTGGAATGCCTTGACGCCGCCGGCGCGGTCGTGGGCGTGGCCAGGACCGGTGCGGTGCTGCTGGCGACCGGCGGCTGCTCGCGCCGGGCGGACATTCCCGGTGGCGACCTGGGCATCGATTCCGACGGCTTCTTCGACCTCACCGCGCCGCCGCCGCGGGTGGTCATCGTCGGCGGCGGCTACATCGCCGTGGAGCTGGCCGGCATCCTCTCCGCGCTCGGCAGCCGGGTGCGCATGCTGGTGCGCGGGGCGCGCGTGCTCGACGGCTTCGACCACGAGCTGGCCGAGGCCGCCTGCGCCCACCTGGGCCACGTCGGCGTCGACCTGCGTTTCGGCCTGGCGGTCGAGGCGGTGCAGCGGGGGGCGTCGGGCTATCGACTGGCCCTGGATGACGGCAGCTCGATGAAGGACGTCGACGAGCTGCTCTGGGCCATCGGCCGGGTGCCCAACACCGCCGGCCTTAGCCTGTCCGGGGTCGGTGTCGAGCTCACCGCCAACGGCCGCGTCCAGGTCGACGACTTCGGTTGCAGCGCCTGTCCGGGCGTCTATGCGGTGGGCGACGTCGCCAGCGTCGGGCCCGCACTCACGCCGGTGGCGGTGCGCGCGGGTCGGCGCCTGGCCGACCAGCTCTTCGGAAGCGCGCCCCGGGCCCCGCTGCTGCCGGAGCTGGTGCCCACGGTGGTGTTCGGCCGTCCCCCGCTGGGCAGCGTGGGCCTGGCCGAGGCCACGGCCCGCGAGCGCTTCGGCGACGCCGCGGTCACGGTGTTCCGGGGGCGCTACCGGCCGATGCTGGCCGCGCTGGCCGGCAGCGAACAGCGCGCGTTCGTGAAACTGGTCTGCGTCGGTCCGGAACAGCGCGTGGTCGGCCTGCACGTCGCCGGACCGGGCGCCGACGAGATGCTGCAGGGTTTCGCGGTGGCGATGGCGATGGGCGCCACCAAGGCGGACTTCGACGACACGGTGGCCATCCACCCCACCGCGGCCGAAGAGCTGGTCCTGCTGTCCTAGGCCGCCCGTGGCCGCGTCCGGCCGGCGCGCGGGGTGGTCCCGGGCCGGAGCAGGCGTCGGCGCAGCGCGGCCCCGGCACCGTGGACGACGACGAACAGCGCCGGCACCACGACCAGTGTCAGCAGCATCGATACGGTCAGTCCGCCCACCACGCTCAGCGCCAGCGGCCGCATGATCTCCGCGCCCTCGCCGAAGCCGATCGCCAGCGGCAGCATGCCCAGCACGGTGGTGACCGTGGTCATCAGGATGGGCCGCAGCCGGACGCCACCGGCGGCGACGACCGCGCGAGGCATCGACAGGCCACGCTCACGCATGCCGCGCTCGATGTGCTCCACGAGCAGGATGGCGTTGTTGACGACGATGCCCACCAGCAGGATGGCGCCGATCATCACCGGGGCGGAGACCGGCGTGGACGTGATCCACAGCGCACCGACCACGCCGATGAGCGACAGCGGAGCAGCGACGATGATCACCAGCGGGTCGCCGAGGCGCTCGTACTGCACCGCCAGGACGACGAAGACCAGGAACACGGCCAGCGCGATGACCGTGGCCAGCTCCGATCGCGTCTCCTCGATGGTCTCCCACTGTCCGCCGAACACCAGCGCATAGCGGTCGGGCAGGTCGACGTCGGCCAGGCGTGCCTGCACCTGGCCCATCACCGTGCCCACGTCGGCAACGGCGGTGTTGATGTCGGCATGGATGTTGACGATGCGGCTCTGGTTCTCGCGCTCGATGTGGGCCGGTCCTTCGCCGACGCTGAACCCTGCGACGTCGCGCAGCAGCACGGCTTGGCCGCCACCGCGCAGCAGCAGCAGGTTGCCCAGGGTGTCGGGATCGGCGACGTCGGCGGACGGCAGCCTCACCCGCACGTCGTACTCCTGGCTGGCGTCGCGGAACCGGGTGGGCACCGCCCCGTTGACGGCGGTGCGCACCGCCTGGCCGACATCCGACACGCGCAGCCCCAGGTCGGCTGCGCGTTCGCGGTCGACCACGACGCGCATCAGCGGTGCCTGGTTCTCGCGGCCGACCTCGATGCCCTCCAGGCCCGGAATGCCCTCCAGGCGACCGCCGATGTCGCGGGCGATCCTGCGCAGCATCGCCAGGTCCTCCCCGACCACGCCGATGCTCAGGTCCGAGCCACGCGTACCGAAAGCCAGCCCGCGGATGCGTGGCGGCGTGACGTTCACCCGCGCGCCGGGGATGTCCAGTGCCTCCAGGCGCTGCTGGGCCTGCGCGACCCAGGCACCGGCCGTCATGTCCGGCCGTTGGGAGGCGGGAACCAGCTGCACGGACAGGTTCGCGGTTCCCGGGCGCTCGTTGACCACGCCGCCGCCCAGGTGGCCGCCGGCGAGGGTGAACACGCTCTCGACGTGGGGCATCGAAGCCACTTCGGCCTCGATCAGTCGGGCGTTGGCGTCGGTGAGCCGGGGCGGGGCACCGGCGGGCAGCCACATCCGGACGCCGACCTGGCCGTCGTCGACCTGCGGCAGGAACTCATCGCCCAGCGAGCCGAACACCGCGACCGCCGCGGCCATCAGTCCGGCCGCGCCGCCCAGCACCCAGCCGCGTCGCCGCAGCAGCCCGGGCAGCCGGCGCCGGTAGCCGCGGCGCAACCATCCAACCCCGGCATTGAAGCCGGCCACTGCGCGTGATCGGGACAGACCGCTGTCCACTCGCAGCTTCATCAGCTTCGCCGCCAGCATCGGGACCAGGCTCAGGGCCGCGGCCAGGGTCGCCAGGATGGCGAAGGAGATGGTCAGGATGAGGTCGCGGAAGATCAGGGCGGCGAGGCCGCTGACCATCAGGAAGGGCAGGACGGCGGCCAGGTTGGTCATGGTGCCGGCCACGATCGCCGACTGGACCTCCATCGCGCCCTCCCGCGCCGCCTCGTCGGGGTCCTTCCCGGACTGCTCGCGGTGCCGGGAAATCGCCTCGAGCATGACGATGGCGTTGTCCAGCAGCAGTCCGATGCCCAGCGCCAGGCCGCCGAGGCTGATGATGTTCAGGGTGACCCCACCCAGGCCCATCATCACGAAGGTCGCCAGGATCGCCAGCGGGATGCCCACGCCCACCACCAGCGCCTTGCGCAGGCTGCCGAGGAAGGCCAGGACCAGGCACATGGCCAGCGCGCCGCCGAGCAGGGCGGCACCGGACACCGCGGCAAGCGCCCCGCGGATGAAGAAGGCCGGGTCGCGCGTGGTCTGGAAGCGGACGTCGGCGGGAATGAAGCCGGAGCGCTGCAACCGCTGCATGGTCGCGTTGACCTGGTCGACCACCTCGACGGTGTTCGCGGCCGGCAGCTTGTACACCGCGACCTGCGAGGCGGGGACCCCGTCCATGCGAACGAACAGGCGCTGGTTGCGATGGCCGTCGCGGACTTCGGCGACTTCGCTGAGCCTGACCCGGCCACCGTCCTCGCCCGGCAACGCCAGCAGCACGTTGGCGATGTCGGCGACCGAGGTGAACAGCCCGTCGGTCTTGGCCATCACGTCGAAGCTGTCGGAGGTGACCCAGCCGGTGGCGATGTCCACGTTCTCCGCGGCCAGTGCCTCGGCGACATCGTCCATGGTCAGGCCGTAGGACCGCAGCCGGGCCTGGTCGACGACGACCTCGATCTCGCGCTCCTGGCCGCCGGCGGCCTCGACCGAGGCGACGCCCTCGATGGCCAGCAGGTGCGGGGTGAGCTGGTGCAGGGCCCAGTCGCGCAGCTCCACCTCCGAGCGCACGGTGGAGCTGAAGCCCGCCTGCCAGACCGGCGCCTGGTTGGGGTCGAACTTGTACAGGCGCGGTGGTTCGATATCGGGCGGAAGCTGGGTGCGGGCCAGCTCGAGGTAGCGCGAGGCGTCCTGCAGCGCCAGATCGAGGTTGGTGCCGTAGGCGAAATGCAGGTCGACGTTGGTTCGGCCCTCGGAGGCCCGGCCGTTGATCTGGATGAGGTTCTCGGTGGCGGCAAGGTTGCGTTCGATGACCCGGGTGACCTGCTCCTCCATCACCTCCGGTGCGACCCCGGGGTAGTTCACGGTGATCCGGATGTGCGGATACTCAACCTGCGGCAGCAGGTCGATCGGCAGGCGGCCGAGGAAGAACAGCCCCAGCACCAGCACCACCGAGGCCAGGGCCAGGGTCCCGACCGGGCGGCGGATGGCCAGCCCGGCCAGGCCGCCCGTCCGGTTCCCGCCCGCGCCAGGGACACCGGCCATCAGCCGCCCTCCAGGGTGCGGATCACGCGCACCGCCTGCCCGTCGCGCATGTCGGCCGGGTTGCTGGCGAGCACCCGATCGCCCTCGTCGATGCCCGAGACGATTTCGGTCCAGTCGCCGCGCGAGGCACCGGGCTCGACCACCCGGCGGTGCAGCTGCCCGTCGGCGACGAGGAAGACGTAGCGTTGCCCGTTGTCCTCGCCCACCGCTGCCGAGGGGACCGCGAGCACCCCGTCCCGCTGGTCGATGCGGGTGTCCACCCGGGCGAGGAAGCCCGGTCGCACGCCGTGACCGAATGCATCCTCCGGCAGGGCCACCTCCACGGTGACCAGGCGGCTGCCGGGGTCTGCCGACGGGAACACCCGTCGGACCCGGCCATCAAGCTCCAGACCGGGCATGGCGTCCAGCCGCACCGGAAGCCGGTCCCCGCGTGCGAGGTGGATGACGTCGAGTTCCGACACGCCCAGATGCAGGACCAGCTGGTGCATGTCGGCGAGTTCGAACAGCGTCTGTCCCGCCTCCACCGACTCGCCGTGCTCGGCGTGGCGCGCGGTCACCGTGCCCGCGACCGGCGCCAGCACCCGGCCGAATCCCACGCGGGTGCGCCACAGCTGTTCCTCGGCCTCGGCCGTGCCCAGCTGGGAGCGGGCGGCCTGGAAGTCGGCCTCGCTGAGCAGCTCGCGTTCGCGCATCTCCACGGCGCGGGCATGGGCGGCACGCGCCTCTTCGGCGCGGGCGCGGACCCGGGCCAGCTCCGCCCGCTGCTCGTCGGTGTCGAGTTCGGCCAGCAGTTGACCTGCCGACACCACGTCGCCGACGTCGACGTGCAGCGTCGACAGCGTGCCTGCGGTTCTGGACGACAGCCGGACCGGCTGCAGCGGCCGGACCGGGGAGGACAGGCTCAGTGGCCGCGAAAGCTCTCGCGGGCGGACTTCGAAGTCGGTGATCGGGGCCCGGATGGCCCCGTTCCCCTCTTCGGGCTCCGGGGCGCTGGAGCCGGAACAGGCGACCAGGAGCAGTGCCGCGAGGACGGACAGCCCCGGAACGAAAAATCTCGAGCGGGTTCGGGAAGCGTGCATGGCCCGACACCTTATCGCGGCGCGCGTGACGGCCCCATGCGACAGGGGTCATGGGTATGCTTGGGTCATGTCCCAGGATCCGACCCTGCACCGAGGGCGCCTGCCGCTGCTGGTGAGCCTTCCCCACGATGGCTATGCGCTGCCCGATGCGATCGCCGAACGCCTCGACCCCGTCGCCCGGCGCGTGCCGGACACCGACTGGCACGTCGCGCGACTGTACGCCTTCGCCCGCGAGCTCGGCGCCTCGGTGCTGGTGCCGCACTGGTCGCGCTACGTCGTCGACCTCAACCGCTCCGAGGACGACGTGTCGCTGTACCCGGGCCAGAACACCACCGGGCTGTGCCCGATGCGCCGCTTCGACGGCGGGCCGGTGTACCGCGAGGGCGCCGGTCCCGCGCCGGAGGAGGTTCGCGAGCGGGTGGAGCGCTACTGGCGCCCCTACCACCGGGCGCTGTCCGGCGAGCTCGAGCGGCTGCGCGCCGAGCACGGCCGCGTGGTGCTGTGGGAGGGCCACTCGATCCGCGGGAACTGTCCGTGGCTGTTCGACGGCCGCCTGCCCGACCTCAACCTGGGCACCGTCGCCGGGGCCAGCTGTTCGCCCGGGCTGCAGGTGCGCCTGGAGGGCCTGCTGTCCGGACAGGACGGCTACGACTGGGTCAGCAACGGCCGCTTCAAGGGCGGCTGGATCACGCGCCACTATGGCCGGCCGGACCGCGGCGTGGAGGCCGTGCAGCTGGAGATCGCCCAGCGCACCTACATGGACGAGGACAGCTTCGCCTACGACGAGGACGCCGCCTCGCGCCTGGTGCCGGTCCTGCGCCGGTTGCTGGAGGCCTGCGTGGCGTTCGCGTTGTCCGACGTGCCCGGGCCGCCACCGGCCCCCCTGGAGTAGACAGCATGCAGGTATCGGTTTTCAGCACGCGGCCCTACGACCGGCAGAGCCTGGAGGCGGCGTCCCGGGACACCCCCGTGGCCTGGCGCTTCCTCGAACACCGGCTGGACGCGACCTCGGTCGCGGCCGCCGAGGGCGCCGATGCGGTCTGCGTGTTCGTCAACGACGTCGTCGACGCGGCCGTGCTCGGCGCCCTGTCGGAGCTTGGGGTCGGCCTGGTCGTGCTGCGCTGCGCCGGCTTCAACAACGTCGACCTGGAGACCGCGGCACGGCTGGGGATCGCCGTGGGCCGGGTGCCGGAGTACTCCCCGCACGCGGTCGCCGAACACACCGTGGCGCTGATTCTGGGTCTCAACCGCAAGACCCACCGCGCCCATGCCCGGGTGCGCGAGGGCAATTTCGCACTCGAGGGGCTGCTGGGCTTCGACCTGCACGGCCGCAGTGTCGGCGTGGTCGGCACCGGCCGCATCGGCGCCTGCTTCGCGCGCATCATGCTCGGCTTCGGCTGCCGCGTTCTGGCCTTCGATCCGGCGCCCGACCCGGCGCTGGTCGAGGCCGGCGTCGACTACGTGGCGTTCGACCGCCTGCTGGCCGACAGCGACATTCTCAGCCTGCATTGTCCGCTGACACCCGCCACCCATCACCTCATCGACGCGCAGGCGCTGCGCCGGATGCGGCCCGGTGCGATGCTGGTGAACACCAGTCGCGGGGCGGTCGTGGACACCCGCGCGCTGATCGATGCGCTCAAGAGCGGCCACCTCGGCAGCCTGGGCCTGGACGTGTACGAGGAGGAGGCCGACCTGTTCTTCCGCGACCTCTCCGGCACGGTGATCCAGGACGACGTGTTCGCGCGCCTGCTCAGCTTCCCGAACGTGCTCATCACCGGGCACCAGGCCTTCTTCACCGCCGATGCGCTGGCCGCCATCGCCGACACGACCGTGGACAACCTGCTGCAGTGGCGGCAGGACGGTCGTCCCCGGCACGCGGTGTCGGTGGAGCGGCTGGCCCCGGCGTGAGCGCCGCGCCGGGTCACGGCGGGGGCGCGTGATGGCAGCGGCCGGGGGTGGGGTGCCGGCCCTGCTGGGGGTGGCGCCGCTGCTGGTCCTGCTGCTGCTGATGCTGGGGCTGCGCTGGTCGGCGCTGCGCGCGGGGCTGGTCGCGCTGGCCCTGGCCTCGTGTCTGGCACTGGCCGTCTTCGAGCCCGGGGGCGGCGAGGTCGGGTTCCGCGTCGCGGCGCTGGGTATCGCCGCCGAGGGCGCCTTCCTGGCCCTGGGCATCGGCCTGATCCTGCTGCCGGCGCTGGCCCTGCATGCGCTGCAGCAGCGCACCGGTGCCCTGGCGGTGCTGCAGGCGGCCATGGGTCCGCTGGCGGGGGCCCGGTCCCGGCAGGGACTGCTGGTGGGCTGGCTGTTCGCCGCGTTCCTGGAGGCCGCTGCGGGCTTCGGCACGCCGGTGGCGCTCGCCGCGCCGATGCTGGTCAGCCTCGGCTTCCCGCCGGTGCGCGCGGTGGTGCTGGCGCTGCTGGGGCACGCATCGGCCGTGGCCTTCGGTGCCCTGGGCACCCCGGTGCTGGCGCAATCGGCGCTGACCGGCGTCGGGTCGCAGTCGATAGCGCCACCGCTGGGGCTGCTGGTGCTCGTCTCCGGTGCGGTTCTGATGCTGTTCTTCAGGCGCCAGCTGCAGTCCGTTGGCGTGGCGCCGGGCTGGGCCTGGCCGGCGTTCACCGCGGCGGCGCTGCTGCTCCCGATGCTGGCGCTGGCGGTGCTATCGGGGCCGGCCCTGGCCAGTCTCGGCGGCGCCCTGCTGGGCATCCTCGCCTTCGTGCTGCTGTCCCGGCCCGGGAGCGGCATGCCCTTGCCGGCGTCGGGGGCGCTGGCCCGGGCGCTGCTGCCCTACGCCCTGCTGGTGGCGCTGCTGCTGCTCGGCCGGGGTCTGGCGGCGGCGGGTTGGCTGCCCGCGGCGCTGACCCTGGACTGGTCGTTCCAGGAGCGTTACGCGGGCCGGCTGGCCCTGGGCACGCACCCGGGGGTGATGCTGGTCCTGGTGCTGGGCCTCACGGCCCTGGTGCTGCCCGCGGCGCGGCCGCTGCTGGCCCCGTCGCTGGCCGCCGCGGCTCGGCGGCTGGCTCCGGTCGTCGCGACCCTGGTGCTGATGCTGGTGCTGTCCCGCCTGCTGCTGGATGCCGGCATGCTGGCCCACGCCGGCGACTGGGCGGTGGCCCGGCTGGGGCCGGCGTGGCCCTGGCTGGCACCGGCGGTGGGTGCCACCGGCAGCTTCGTCACCGGGTCGGCGACCGCGTCCAACGTGCTCTTCTCCCAGCTCCAGGCCCGCGTGGCGGAGGGCCTCGGGGTGTCGATGCCGCTGCTGCTGGCCGCGCAGACCGCGGGTGCCGCGGTCGGCAACCTGGTGTGCCCGCACAACATCATCGCCGGGGCGGCGACCGTGGGACTGGCCGGCCGCGAGGCGGTGATCCTGCGGGCGGTGTTGCCGGCCTGCCTGAGCGTGGTGCTGGCGCTGGGCGTGGTGGTGGGCCTGTCCGCGCGCTGAGCGCGGTCCGCCTCAGACCTCCAGCGTCGCCAGGTCGCCCTTGTCCTCCAGCCATCCGCGGCGGTCGGACGCGCGTTTCTTGCCCAGCAGCATGTCCATCAGCGCCGTGGTCTGCTCCGGGTCGTCGACGGTGAGCTGGACCAGGCGGCGGGTGTCGGGGTGGATCGCGGATTCGCGCAACTGTGGCGGGTTCATCTCGCCCAGGCCCTTGAAGCGGGTGACGCTGACCTGGCCCTTGATCTTCTCGCGCTCGATCTTCTCCAGCAGGATCCGCTTCTCCTCCTCGTCCAGCGCATAGAAGACCTGCTTGCCCACGTCGATGCGGAACAGCGGCGGCATCGCGACGAAGACGTGCCCGGCGGCGACCAGGGCCGGGAAGTGCTTCAGGAACAGGGCCGAGAGCAGGGTGGCGATGTGCAGGCCGTCGGAGTCGGCGTCGGCCAGCACGATCACCTTGCCGTAGCGCAGCCCGGAAATGTCCTCGCGGCCGGGGTCGCAGCCGATCGCCACCGCCAGGTCGTGCACCTCCTGGGAGGCGAGCACCGAACCGGAGTCGACCTCCCAGGTGTTGAGGATCTTGCCGCGCAGCGGAAGGATGGCCTGGAAGTCCTTGTCCCGCGCCTGCTTGGCGCTGCCGCCGGCGGAGTCGCCCTCGACCAGGAACAGCTCGGTGCGCGAGAGGTCCTGGCTGATGCAGTCGGCCAGCTTGCCGGGCAGGGCAGGGCCCTGGGTGACCTTCTTGCGCACGACCTGCTTTTCGGTCTTCAACCGGGCCGCCGCGCGGTCGATGGCCAGCTGGGCGATCTTCTCGCCCAGCTCGACGTGCTGGTTGAGCCAAAGCGAGAACGCGTCGTGGGCCACGCCCTCGACGATGCCCGCGGCCTGCCGGGAGCTCAGGCGCTCCTTGGTCTGGCCGGAGAACTGCGGGTCGGTCATCTTCAGGCTGAGCACGAACGCGGCCCGGTCCCAGACGTCCTCGGGCGCCAGCTTCACGCCGCGCGGCAGCAGGTTGCGGATGTCGCAGAATTCGCGCAGCGCGTCGGTCAGGCCCGAGCGCAGGCCGTTGACGTGGGTGCCGTGCTGGGCGGTCGGGATCAGGTTGACGTAGCTTTCCTGCACCAGTTCGCCGCCGCCGTCCCCCGGAGGCACCCAGGCCAGGGCCCAGTCCACGGTCTCGGTCTCCTTGGCCATGGAACCGGTGAACAGTTCCGGCGGCAGCAGCTCGCGGTCGGCGAGCTGGCCGGAGAGGTAGTCGCGCAGGCCGTCGGCGTAGTGCCATTCCTGGCGTTCGCCGCTGGCTTCGTCGAACAGGCGCACGGTCAGCCCCGGGCACAGCACCGCCTTGGCCCGCAGCAGGTGGCGCAGCGGGCGCAGCGCGAACTTCGGCGAGTCGAAGTAGCTGGCATCCGGCCAGAAGCGCAGGCGGGTGCCGGTGTTGCGCCGGCCGACGCTGCCGACCTCGCTCAGCGCGCTGTCGGTGAAGCCGTCGCGGAAGGCCATGTGGAACTCGCAGCCCTCGCGCTTGATCCAGACCTCGACCTTCTTCGAGAGCGCGTTGACCACGCTGACACCCACGCCGTGCAGGCCGCCGGAGAAGGTGTAGTTGCGGTTGGAGAACTTTCCGCCGGCGTGCAGGCGGGTGAGGATCAGTTCCACGCCAGGCATCTTCTCCTCGGGGTGGATGTCCACGGGCATGCCGCGGCCGTCGTCGGCGACCTCGCAGCTGCCGTCGGCGTGCACGGTCACCTCGATCACCTTCGCATGCCCGGCCAGGGCCTCGTCGACGGCGTTGTCGATCACCTCCTGGGCCAGGTGGTTGGGCCGGGTGGTGTCGGTGTACATGCCGGGTCGGCGCTTGACCGGGTCAAGGCCGGAGAGGACTTCGATGTCGGCGGCGTTGTAGCGGGTGTTCAAGGCGTGGTTTCCGGATGCTGGCCGGGCCCCATGGGGCCGGGGCAGGCAGGATGGCGGTCCGTCGGGGGCGGGTCAAGGCGGGGCCCGGGGCAGGCGGGCGGAGGCCGCGCTAGACTCGGCCCTTCGACCCGTAACACTGGACCAGGAGCCGAACATGCGCAGTACCCTGATGGTTTCCGCCACGCTCGCCGTGGCCGTGTCGCTGGTGGCCTGTGGCCGCGACGAGGCGCCGGATGCCCCGGCCGCCCCGCCCGAGCCCGTGCCGGTGCAGCCGGCGCCGACCACCGCCCCGGACCCGGCCTGGTCCGACGGCGAGGACACCAAGGACACCGACGCCGACCAGTGGCTCGACGAGGCCGATCTCGACCCGGAGCAGCGCGAGGCGATCGAGGCCCAGCGCGCCCGCGGCGAGGAGACCACCGACGGCGACGGGACCGACGAGCAGGGCACCGTCCGCAGCCACACCGAGGCCGAGACCGCGCTCGACCCCGAGGCGGCCGGGGAGGATGAGGACGAGGACGACGGGCTGCTGTAGCCCGCTCCCCTGATGTGGGTCATGGTCGCTGTCTGGCGGCGTCCGTGGGCTGCGAAGGGTGCCGCCGGGCCGGGGGAGGTCGCGGTTGTCACCGCCTGCCGGTAGAATGTGGTTTTCCGGCACCCAAGATCCCATGACTCCCCTGATCTTCGTTACCGGCGGCGTGGTCTCCTCCCTCGGGAAGGGCATCGCGTCGGCGTCGCTCGCGGCCATCCTCGAGGCCCGCGGCCTCCGCCCCACCTTGATGAAGCTCGACCCCTACATCAACGTGGACCCGGGCACCATGAGCCCCTTCCAGCACGGCGAGGTCTACGTCACCGACGACGGGGCCGAGACCGACCTGGACCTGGGCCACTACGAGCGCTTCGTGCGGGTGCGCCTGACCCGGCGCAACTCGGTCACCACCGGCCGCATCTACGAGAACGTGATCCGCAAGGAGCGTCGCGGCGACTACCTGGGCGCCACCGTCCAGGTGATCCCGCACATCACCGACGAGATCAAGCGCTGCATCGACGAGGCCACCGCCGGCTTCGACGTCGGCCTGGTCGAGATCGGCGGCACCGTCGGCGACATCGAATCGCTGCCGTTCCTGGAGGCGATCCGCCAGATCCGCACCGAGCGCGGCCCGGACAAGGCGATCTTCATGCACCTCACCCTGGTGCCGTGGATCGCCGCCGCCGGCGAGCTAAAGACCAAGCCGACCCAGCACTCGGTCAAGGAACTGCGTTCGATCGGCATCCAGCCCGACATCCTGGTGTGCCGCTCCGAGCAGCCGCTGCCGGAGTCCGAGCGCCGCAAGATCGCGCTGTTCACCAACGTGCACGAGAAGGCGGTCATCAACGCGCTGGACCTCGACGACATCTACAAGATCCCGCTGTGGCTGCACCGCCAGGGCCTGGACGGCATCGTCATCGACCGCCTGCGGCTGCAGCCCGAGCGCGAGGCGGACCTCTCGGAATGGGAGGAGGTCGTGGACGCCGGCCAGAATCCCGTCGACACGGTCACCGTGGCTGTGGTCGGCAAGTACGTCGACCACCAGGACGCCTACAAGTCCGTCGCCGAGGCGCTCAAGCACGGCGGCCTGCGCCAGCGCACCAAGGTGCGGCTGAAGTGGCTGGAGTCCGAGGAGATCGAGAAGAACGGCACCGCCTGCCTCGACGACGTGGACGCGATCCTGGTGCCCGGGGGCTTCGGCGACCGCGGCTTCGAGGGCAAGGTCCTCACTTCGCGCTACGCCCGCGAGCGCGGCGTGCCCTATTTCGGCATCTGCTACGGCATGCAGGCCGCGGTGGTCGACGTGGCGCGGCACCTGGCCGGGCTGGAAGGCGCCAACAGCACCGAGAACGACCGCCACTGCGCGCATCCGGTCATCGGCCTGATCACCGAATGGCGGACGTCCACCGGCGAGGTCGAGCGGCGCTCGGAGGCCTCCGACCTCGGCGGCACGATGCGCCTGGGCCTGCAGGAATGCCGGCTGCGCCCCGACACCCGTGCCCGCGAGCTCTACGGCCGCGACATCGTCGCCGAGCGCCACCGCCACCGCTACGAGTTCAACAACCGCTACCGCACCCAGCTCGAGGAGGCCGGACTGGTCATCTCGGCGAAGTCGATGGACGACCTGCTGGTGGAGATGGTCGAGCTGGCCGGCCACCCGTGGTTCGTGGCCTGCCAGGCCCACCCGGAGTTCCTGTCCACCCCGCGCGACGGCCACCCGCTGTTCGTCGGCTTCATCCGCGCCGCGCGCGAACGCCGTGCCGGTGGTGCGCTGTTGAAGGAGGCCAAGGCCTGATGCACCACGCGCCGTCAGCCGAGCCGGTGCCGCGGCCGTGAGCGACGCCTCCCAGCGCGTGGCCGACGCCCGGGACGAGGTCCAGCGGCGGCAGCGGGTCACTGTGCGGGCGGTGCGCTGGCTGCTGTTGCCGGCCGTCGTCCTGATCCTGCCCGCGGTGGTCGACCGCCTGACCGGCATGGGCATCGAGCGCTGGCTCGCCGGGTGGCTGTCGCTGATGGGCGTGGGCCTGGTCGCGGCGATCTTCGGGCTGATGCTGTGGCGGTATGCGGCCAGCCGGCGACTTAACCGGGCGTTGACCGTCCAGCGCCTCGCCGAGCTGCAGCGCTTCAACGACTCCATCCGCGAATCCCTTTCCCAGCAAAAGACCGATCCGACATGACCACGATCAGCACCGTCCATGCCCGCGAGATCCTCGACTCCCGGGGCAACCCGACCCTCGAGGCCGAAGTCACCCTGGCCGACGGGGCCTTCGGTCGCGCGCTGGTGCCCTCCGGCGCTTCGACCGGCAAGCGCGAGGCCGTGGAGCTGCGCGACGGCGACGCCTCGCGCTACCTCGGCAAGGGCGTGCGCCAGGCCGTGGGCCACGTGAACATCGACATCGCCCGCGCCCTGGCCGGCTTCGACGCCGCCGACCAGAAGGGCCTGGACGCGCGCCTGATCGAACTCGACGGCACCGCGAACAAGGGCCGCCTGGGCGCGAACGCGCTGCTGGGCGTGTCGATGGCCGCCGCCCACGCCGTGGCCGCCTCGCGGCGCCTGCCGCTGTGGCGTCACCTGGCCGGCGACACCGCGGTGTCGCTGCCGGTGCCGATGATGAACATCATCAACGGCGGTGCGCACGCCGACAACAACGTCGACATGCAGGAGTTCATGGTGCTGCCGGTCGGCTTCGACCGCTTCTCCGAGGCCCTGCGCGCCGGCACCGAGATCTTCCATGCCCTGAAATCGGTGCTCAAGCAGCGCGGGCTGAGCACCGCCGTCGGCGACGAGGGCGGCTTCGCGCCGGACCTGCGGTCCAACGAGGAGGCGCTGGAAACCATCCTGGAAGCGATCGGCAAGGCCGGCTACCGTGCCGGTGACGACATCCTGCTGGGCCTGGACGTGGCCAGTTCGGAGTTCCACAAGGACGGCGCCTACCGACTCGACGGCGAGGGCAAGGTGCTCTCCGCCGGCGAGTTCGTCGACTTCCTGGCCGACTGGTGCGACCGCTATCCCATCGTCACCATCGAGGACGGCATGGACGAGGGCGACTGGGACGGCTGGAAGCTGCTGACCCGGCGCCTGGGCGGCAGGGTCCAGCTGGTCGGCGACGACCTGTTCGTGACCAACCCAGCGATCTTCGCCGAGGGCATCGAGCGCGGCATCGGCAACGCGATCCTGATCAAGGTCAACCAGATCGGCACCCTGTCCGAGACGCTGGAGGCGATCGCCATGGCCGAGCGTGCCGGCTACGCCGCGGTGGTCTCGCACCGCTCCGGCGAAACCGAGGACACCACCATTGCCGACATCGCCGTGGCGACCACCGCCACGCAGATCAAGACCGGTTCGCTGTGCCGCTCCGACCGCGTGGCCAAGTACAACCAGCTGCTGCGCATCGAGGAGGCGCTGGGCTCCGATGCCCGTTTCGCCGGTCGCGCCGCCTTCCCGCACCTGAAGGGCTGAGCCGGGAGCCGCCCGGGTGCTGCGCCTGCTCGCACTGCTGCTGGTCGGCCTGCTGGTCGCCCTGCAGCTGCGCTTCTGGGCCGGCACCTCGGGCTGGGCGGAGGTCGAGTCGCTGCGCGGGTCGGTGCAGGCCCAGCGCGAGGAGAACGAGCGCCTGCGGCTGCGCAACGATGCCCTGTTCGCCGAGGTCGAGGACCTGCGCGCGGGCGAGGATGCGGTCGAGGAGCGTGCGCGCTCCGAGCTGGGCATGATTCGCCCCGGCGAGGTGTTTTACCGGGTGGTCGAGGACGCGCCGGCGAGGGAGCCGCGCCGGTGACCTGGGCGGTGGTCCCCGCGGCGGGCTCCGGCCGTCGCTTCGGCGGGGCCCTGCCGAAGCAGTACGTGGAGATCCACGGTCTGCCGGTCATCGACCACACGTTGCAGCGCCTGTGCTCGCACCCGGGCGTGCGCGGCGTCGTGGTGGTCGTCTCCGCCGGCGACCCCCACTGGACCGGTGTGCGTGAGTGCCGTGGCCGGCCGGTGCTCACCGCCCCGGGTGGCGCGGAGCGCGCGGACTCGGTGCTGGCCGGGTTGATGGCCTTGCCGGCCAGCGTGGCCCCGGATGATCTGGTGCTGGTCCACGATGCCGCGCGGCCGAACCTTGCCCACGCCGACCTGGATCGGCTGCTGACGGTCGCCGGCGCGCATGCGGTCGGGGCGCTGCTGGCCGCCCCGGTCAGGGACACCCTGAAGCGGGCCGGGCCGGCCGGCGACAGTCTCGGCACGCAGCCGCGGGAAGGCCTGTGGCGGGCGTTGACCCCGCAGGTGTTCCGTCGCGCCGGTCTGGAGCGCGCCCTGTCCGCCGCCGCCGCCGCTGGCATCGCGGTCACCGACGAGGCGATGGCCATGGAGCGCCTGGGCCTGTTCCCGGCCTTGGTGGAAGGGCGCGAGGACAACATCAAACTGACCACGCCGTCGGACCTGGCCGTGCTCGGCCACCTGCTGGCCGCCGACCCGCCGCCGGACCGGTGAGTCGCGACGGCCGCCCGCCTCCTGCCAAGGACCACCCCATGACCCCGTTCCGCATCGGCCACGGCTTCGACGTCCACGCCTTCGGCGAGGGCGACCACGTCACACTCGGCGGCGTACGCATCCCGCACGACCGCGGCCTGGTGGCCCACTCCGACGGCGACGTCGCCCTGCACGCACTGTGCGACGCCATCTTCGGCGCCCTGGCCCTGGGCGACATCGGCCGGCACTTCCCGCCCTCGGACCCGCGCTGGCGCGATGCCGACAGCCGCGACTTCCTGCGGCATGCCCGTGCGCTGGCCGATGAACGTGGCTGGGCGGTTGGCAACGTCGACCTGACGCTGGTCTGCGAAGCGCCGAAGATCGGGCCGCACGTGGATGCGATCCGTGCGGCGGTGGCGGCCGAGCTGGGCGTGGATGCCGACGCGGTCGGCGTCAAGGCCACCACGACCGAGCGGCTGGGCTTCACCGGGCGCGGGGAGGGAATCGCTGCGATGGCCTCGGTACTGATGGTATCGCGCCGGTGAGGCCGCCGTCGCTGCCGTCGGCCTGGGGTGGTGACGTCCTGTCGGCGTGCTTCCGTGCCTGTCCGGAGGACTTCAGGGTCGAGGAGCTGCCGGGTTTCGAGCCCACCGGCTCCGGTGAGCACCTGGTGCTGGAAGTGTGCAAGACCGGCCAGAACACGGTCTGGGTGGCCCAGGCACTGGCGCGCTGGGCGGGCATTTCCGAGCGCGGTGTCGGCTACGCCGGCCTCAAGGACCGCCATGCGGTGACGGTGCAGCGCTTCAGCCTGCACCTGCCCCGACGGACCGCCCCGGACATCGGGACGCTGGACCTGCCGGGTGTGCAGGTGCTCGATGCGCGCTGGCACCACCGCAAGCTCCCCCGCGGCGCACTGGCCGGCAACCGTTTCCTCATCCGGCTGCGCGATGTCCGCGGCGACCCCGAAGCGATTGGCGAGCGCCTGCGCGCGGTCGCCTCGGCCGGGGTGCCCAACGCCTTCGGCGCGCAGCGCTTCGGCCGCGATGGCGGCAACCTCGACCGTGCGCTGGCGATGTTCGCCGGCGCACGGGTCAAGCGGCAGGAGCGTTCCATCCTCCTGTCCGCGGCGCGCTCGGCCATCTTCAACGCCGTGCTCGCCCGACGGATCGCGTGCGGCGACTGGAACACGGGGGGTGAGGGCGAGGTCTGGATGCTCGACGGCAGCCACAGCATCTTCGGACCGCAGGCGGTCGACGATGCCCTCCGGGCCCGGGTCGTGGCGCTGGACGTGCACCCGACCGGCCCGCTGTGGGGGCGCGGCGCCCTGCGCACGACCGGGGCGGTGGCCGGGCTGGAGTCGGAGGTCGCAGCGGACTGGCAGGCCCTGGCCGACGGGCTGGAGCATGCCGGCCTGAACCAGGAGCGCCGGGCGCTGCGGGTCCGCGTGGACGGACTGTCGTGGCGCTTCGAGAACGGGGACGAACTGGAGCTGGCCTTCACCCTGCCGGCGGGCAGCTACGCCACGGCCGTGCTGCAGGCGCTGGGGGCCGTGGAGGAGGCCGGACGGTAGCCACCCGCCGACCAGCGGCTTGGCCTGCCGGTTTTCCGGGCGTACTCTCGAAAGTACCGGCCATCAAGGCTGGCCCGGAGCAGGCAACCAGGAGCTATCGGCATGAACATGCGATATCTGCGCCTTCCCATGGTCGCGGCAGCCAGCCTGGTGCTGGTGGCCTGTGCCACGACCCCGCGACACGAGCACGAGGCCCGCATCCAGGGGCCGCAACGCCAGGAGGTCAATGCCGACTACGTCGCAGCCGTCGAGCGCGAGGCCCGTCGGCGCGGCGTCCAGGTCCACTGGGTCTCCAAGCCCACGCGGGTGCGCGGGAACTGATCCCGCGGCAGCCGCACTACTGGGAGCGGCGTGCCGGGTTGCCGGACCCGCTCCGGGCCCGGCCCGGGCGCCCGGCATGGCCGCGGCCCCGGCCGCGGCCCTGGGGTCGCGGCGCGCCGCGCGGCGCGCTGCCGCCCAGGCGCAGGGGCTCGCGGGGCTCGAAGCCCTCGACGCCCAACTGCTCGATGTCGCGCCCGAGCAGCTTCTGGATGTCGCGCAGCAGTCCGCTTTCCTCGCTGGACACCAGTGACACGGCCTCTCCGTTGGCGCCGGCCCGACCGGTGCGCCCGATCCGGTGCACGTAGTCGCCGGCGACCATCGGCAGGTCGTAGTTGATGACCACCGGCAGCTCGTCGATGTCGATGCCGCGGGCGGCGACGTCGGTCGCCACCATCACCGTGGCACGGCCGTCCTTGAAGTCCTTGAGAGCCTTCAGCCGTGCACCCTGCGACTTGTTGCCGTGGATCGCCACCGCACGGATGCCGGACTTGAGGATCTGCTCGGCCAGGCGGTTGGCGCCGTGCTTGGTCTTGGAGAACACCAGGGTCTGGCGGCGGCTGTCCTGCCCCAGCAGGTGCAGCAGCAGCTCGCGCTTGCGGCTGGCGTCGACCGGATGGACCCGGTGGGTTATGGTTTCGGCGATGGTGTTGTCCGGGGCCACCATGACCTCCTGCGGCGAGCGCATGAAGTCGCGCGCCAGGGCCTTGATGGCCGGCTCGAAGGTCGCCGAGAACAGCAGCGTCTGTCGCTGCCTGGGCAGCGACCCGAGGATGCGGCGGATGGCCGGCAGGAAGCCCATGTCGAGCATCCGGTCGGCCTCGTCGAGCACCAGCACCTCGACCTGGGACAGGTCGACGCTGCGGCGTTCGATGTGGTCGATCAGCCGGCCCGGCGTGGCGACGAGCACGTCGACCCCGCGCCGCAGCGCGTGCAGCTGCGGACCCATGCCCGCCCCGCCGTAGATGGCTGCAAGCTGCAGGGGCAGCTGACGCGCATAGGCCTTGAGGCTGTCGTGCACCTGGACGGCCAGTTCGCGGGTGGGGGCCAGCACCAGCGCGCGCGGCAGCCGTGCGCGGGCCTGGCCGCCGGTCATCAGCCGCTGCAGCAGCGGCAGGCCGAAGGCGGCGGTCTTGCCGGTGCCGGTCTGGGCGCCGGCAAGCAGGTCGTGGCCGGCCAGGGCGAGCGGAATCGCGCGTTCCTGGATCGGGGTGGGGGCGGTGTAGCCCTGCTCGACGAGCGGGCGCAGCAGGGCGGGCGACAGCCCGAGGGACTGGAAAGACATGGAAGCTCCTGTGTGGCCGGATGTCGGCCGTGATCCCGGAGCGTTCCCTGTGAAACCGCGCTGCGAGGCATGATGTGCGGGCGGCCGCCGGCTGGCGGGAGGACCCGGGACTGCGCCTGGGGGCTTGTGCGGCGAGGGTACCGTCCGCCGACGGCATGCAGCCGGATGGCGGGACGGCCCGAGGGAAACGCACGGCCGGGCGGAAGTCGGGGCGGAGCATACGCCAGCGCGGGCGGATGCACCATCCCGGCCGCGGGTCCCGGTTCAGCTGGGCGGGGGCTCGCGCCGTCGTCCGGCCAGCAGGACCAGCACCGCCCCGGTTCCGCCCTCGCGTGCCGGCGCCGAGACGTAGGCCAGCACATCCGACCGTTGGCGCAGGAAACGGTCGACCAGCAGCTTCAGCACCGGGGTGCCCAGTTCCGAATTGCGTCCCTTGCCGTGGATGATGCGCACGCACCGGTGTTCGAGCTGGTGGGCTTCGGCGATGAACGAGCGCAGCAGCGATTCAGCGTCCTCGGCCCGCAGGTGGTGCAGGTCGATCTCGTCCTCGACCGCGTACTCCCCGCGTCGGAGTCGCCGGAACAGCCGCTCGGGGAAGCCGGCCTGGCGGTGCGACAGCGGCTGTCCGGGATCGACCAGGCTGGCGTCGAAGGGCCGCAGGCGCGAGTCCTCCAGCGCGCGCGCCTCGTCGAGTTCGCGCTGGCGCGGTCGCGGCGCCGGGCGCGGGCGCGCCGGCGGCGGTGGCGGCGGCTCGATCGTCCGGACCGGTCCGACGGCCTCCCGGAACAGCGCCAGGTCCTCGTCGGTCACCGCTGCGGGCTTGCGCTGGCTGCGTCGTTTCATCGGTGGAGCATACCGCTGCGGGCGTGGACGCGGCGCCCACGGCACACCGGCCCGCTGCTATCATCTGCCGCTTTGACGGGACTCCCATGCGCGTACTGGTCAGCAACGACGATGGCGTCGACGCCATCGGCATCCGTGTCCTCGCCCGGAGCCTGCGCGACGCCGGCCACGACGTGGTGGTGGTGGCGCCGGACCGGGACCGTTCCGGGGCCAGCAACTCGCTGACCCTGGACCAGCCGATCCGCACCGCGCGCATCGACGAGGCGACCTGGCGGGTCGCGGGCACGCCCACCGATTGCGTCCACCTGGCCCTGGCCGGCCTGCTCGACGACGAGCCCGACATCGTGCTCTCGGGCATCAACAACTTCGCCAACCTCGGCGACGACGTCATCTACTCGGGCACCGTGGCCGCGGCGATGGAAGGGCGCTTCCTCGGCCTGCCCGCCATCGCCGTGTCGCTGGCGACCGGGGACCACAACGGGCGCCATTTCGAAACCGCCGGCCGCGCCGCGGTCGAGGTCACCAAGCGCCTGATGGTGGATCCGCTGCCGGCGGACACCATCCTCAACATCAACGTGCCGGACCTGCCCTGGTCGGAGCTGCGCGGTTTCGAGGTCACCCGCCTGGGGCATCGCCACCGCGCCGAGCCCTGCATTCCGATGGAGGATCCGCGCGGCCGCCCGGTCTGGTGGATCGGTCCGCCCGGCGCCGAGCAGGACGCCGGCCCCGGCACCGATTTCCATGCCGTGCGCACCGGCAACATCTCCATCACCCCGATCCACGTCGACCTCACCCGCTATCAGGCACTGGAGAAGGTCGCCGGCTGGGTCGAGGGCCTCGGCGAGGCGGTCAAGCAGTCGCGATGAGCCCGACGTTCCGCCTCAACCCCGCGTCCGCCGGACTGGGCATGACCTCCCAGCGGGCCCGTGACCGCATGGTCGAACGCCTGCGCGAGAACGGCATCCGCGAGGAGTCCGTGCTCGCGGCCATGCGCCAGGTGCCGCGGCACCTGTTCATCGACGAGGCGCTGTCCTCCCGGGCCTACGAGGACACCGCGCTGCCGATCGGCTGCGGGCAGACCATTTCCCAGCCGTGGGTGGTCGCGCGGATGACCGAGGCCCTGCTGGCCTTCGGCCCGCGTGCCCGGGTGCTGGAGGTCGGCACCGGCTCGGGCTACCAGGCGGCCGTGCTGTCGCTGCTGGTCGAGCAGGTCCTCACGGTGGAGCGCATCGACGAACTGCTGCGGCCGGCGCGGCGCCGCCTGTTGCGGCTGGGCATGCGCAACGTGCGCTGCCGCCACGACGACGGCCGCACCGGCTGGCCCGACGCCGCGCCCTTCGACGCGATCATCGTCACGGCCGGTGGCGCCGCGCTGGAGGAGGCGCTGTTCGAACAGCTGGCGCCCGGCGGCGTGCTGGTCGCCCCGGTCGGCGGGCCGGCGGGCCAGCAGCTGCTCCGCTTCCACGACACCCCCGAGGGCCGGGTGTGCGAGGACCTGGGGCCGGTGGTGTTCGTTCCGCTGCTTTCCGGGCTCGGCTGAGCATGCGCATCTTCGGGACGCTGTACGACCGCTGCCTGCGCTGGGCCGGACACCGGCACGCGCCGGCCTACCTGGCCGGCCTGAGCGCGGCGGAGTCGGTGGTGTTTCCGATTCCCCCCGACGTGATGCTCGCGCCGATGACCCTGGCGCGCCCGCACCGCTGGTGGCGCTTCGCGCTGGTGTGCACGCTGGCCTCGGTGGCGGGCGGGCTGCTGGGGTATGCGCTGGGCAGCCTGGCCCTGGACGCGGTCTGGCCCTGGATCGAGCGCAGCGGTCGCGCCGATGCCTTCCACGAGGTGCAGGCCCTGTTCACCCGCTACGGGTTCTGGATCGTCTTCGTCGCCGGCTTCACGCCGATTCCCTACAAGGTGTTCACGATCGCCTCGGGTGCCGCCGGCATCGGCCTGATACCGTTCACCCTGGGCTCGCTCGTAGGCCGGGGCGGGCGCTTCTTCCTGGTGGCCGGCCTGGTGGCCTTCGGCGGAGAGCGCCTGGAGCGGCTGATCCGGCGCTACGTGGAATGGCTGGGCTGGATCGTCGCGATCGCGGTGGTCGTGGTCGTGATCTGGATCGAGGTGGTGCGTTGATGCCGAGCTTGAAGACCTGCGTGGGGTTGGTGCTGATCACGCTGCTGCTGGCGTCCTGCGGGCGGTCGACGGTGGTGCGGCGCGAGGCCGGCGTGCAGCCCGCGCGCAGCACGCAGCCGGCCACGCGGCCGGCGTCGCGGACCGCCGACGAGGTGGTCGTGGCGCGCGGCGACACCCTCTACGGCATCGCCTTCCGGCAGGGGCTGGACTACCGGGACGTGGCGAGCTGGAACGGCATACGTCCCCCCTACACGATCTACCCGGGGCAGCGGATCCGCCTGACGCCGGGTCCCGGGCAGCCGGCGACCGGGGTTGCCGGCCGTGCGCCGCCCCCGGCGCCACCCGCCGGCGGCGCCCAGCCCGCCCAGCAGCGGCCGCCGGCGGCGACGCCGTCGCAGCCGCCGTCCACACCGGCGGCGCAGACGCCTCCGGCAGCAACGCCGCCGGCCCAGCCGCGCAGCGAGCCGGCGGTCGCGACCGGGCCGGTGGCCTGGCGCTGGCCGGCCGACGGCCAGATCGTCACCCGCTTCCAGGCCGGCGACTCCACCCGCCAGGGCATCGCCATCGCCGGCCAGTCGGGGCAGGAGGTGCGCGCGGCCGCCGACGGGGTCGTGGTGTATTCCGGTTCCGGCCTGGTGGGCTACGGGGAGCTGGTCATCGTCAAGCACACCGACGAGTGGCTCTCCGCCTATGGCCACAACCGCCGGCGGCTGGTCGAGGAGGGCGAGTCGGTGCGCGGTGGCCAGCAGATCGCGGAGATGGGCCGCTCGGGCGCCAGCCGCGACATGCTGCACTTTGAGATCCGTCGCAACGGCCGGCCGGTCGACCCGCTGCAGCACCTGCCCCGGCGCTGAACCGACTCAGCCGCCGGACAGCATGAAGGCGGCCACCACCCGCCGGCCCTCGCCGGCCAGCACGCTGTAGGTCCGGGCGGCGGCGGCGTTGTCCATCGCCTCCAGGCCGATGCCGCGGCGCAGGCAGGCCGCGAGGGCCGCCTGCGGCGGGAACGCCTGTCGACTGCCCGTGCCCAGCAGGATCACCTCCGGGTCCAGCGACAGCAGCGGCGCCAGCGCCGTCTCGTCCAGGGCCGACGCGGCGGAGACCGGCCAGTGCTCGAGCAGCCCGCCCGGGTGCAGGATGAAGCTGCGGCGGAGATCGCGGCCGTCCACCCGGATCGCGTCCGGGGCGACGCGCTGGAGCACCGGTCCGGCGGCCGAGGGTTCGGCGTGCAGCTGCATCGTCAGCGCGGCAGGCTGATCTGGGACTTCTCGCGGCGGGCGCGGAAGAGCACAGCGACGTTGCCGATGCGCTGCACCAGGGCGGCACCGGACCGGGCGGTGAGGTCGGCGATCCAGGCGTCGCGGGTCTCGCGGTCGCCGGCGGCCAGCTTGACCTTGACCAGCTCGTGGGTGTCGAGCACCAGGTCGAGCTCCGAGACCACGCCCTCGGTGATGCCCTTGCCGCCGACCAGCAGGACCGGCTTGAGGCCGTGGGCGAGGCCGCGCAGGTAGCGGGTCTGGGAGGGGGTCAGGGCGCTGGGCATGGCCGGAATCACGGGCGGTCGGAAGGCCGGAAAGGGTATCATGGGGGTTGTCCCGCCGGAGGCATCGCCCCGCCCATGGCCCGCAGCAAGAGCAGCCAGCGCTGGTTGCAACGCCACTTCAGCGACCCGTTCGTGAAGAAGGCGCAGGCCGAGGGCCTGCGTTCCCGGGCGGCGTTCAAGCTCGAGGAACTGCTCGACCGCGACCGCCTGCTCAAGCCGGGGCAGGTGGTGGTCGACCTGGGCGCGGCACCGGGCGGCTGGTCGCAGCTGGTGCGCGGCCGCCTCGGTGACAGCGGCCGGGTGATCGCACTGGACCTCCTGGAGATGCCGCCGATCGCCGGGGTGGAGTTCCTTCACGGCGACTTCAGGGAAGCCGACGCACTTTCAAGCCTCCAGGCCACGCTCGACGGTCAGGCGGTGGACCTTGTGCTTTCAGACATGGCCCCCAACTTCAGTGGCGTGGAGTCCGTGGACCAGGCCCGCGCCATGGCGCTGGTGGAGCTGGCCCGGGACTTCGCCCAGGACCATCTCCGGCCCGGTGGCAGCTTCCTGGCGAAGCTGTTCATGGGGGTCGGTTTCGACGAATTCGTGCGTGACCTCCGCCAGCGTTATGCGAAGGTGGTGGTCCGCAAGCCCAAAGCCTCACGCAGCCGCTCTGCCGAGGTGTACGTGCTCGCCACCGGCAAGCGTTGAGAGGACAAGCGAACGACATGAACGACCTCGCCAAGAATCTTCTGCTCTGGGTCATCGTCGCCATCGTGCTGATGGTGGTGTTCCAGAGCTTCCAGCGCCCCGACCAGGGGCCGGTGCTCTACAACGAGTTCCTCGAGCAGGTCCGCACTGGTGAGATCAGCAAGGTCGTCATCGAGGAGGCCGGCCGCGGCACCCGCAAGATCAACGCGACCACCCGCGGCGGCTCCACCTTCGTGGTGGTGGCGCCCGACGACCAGTACCTGATCACCGAGCTCGACCGCAGCGGCGTGGCCATCCAGCAGGAAGAGCCGCGGATGACCTTCGGGATGATCTTCCTGACCCTGCTGCCCTACCTGCTGTTCATCGCGATCTTCATCTTCTTCATGCGCCAGCTGCAGTCCGGTGGCGGCGGCAAGGGGGCGATGAGCTTCGGCCGCTCGCGCGCGAAGCTGCAGAGCGAGGACCAGGTCAAGGTGACCTTCGCCGACGTCGCCGGCTGCGACGAGGCCAAGGAGGAGGTCGGCGAGCTGGTCGAGTTCCTGCGCGACCCGGGCAAGTTCCAGAAGTTCGGCGGCAAGATCCCGCGCGGCGTGCTGATGGTGGGCCCGCCGGGTACCGGCAAGACCCTGCTGGCCCGGGCCATCGCCGGCGAGGCCAAGGTGCCGTTCTTCTCGATCTCGGGTTCGGATTTCGTGGAGATGTTCGTCGGCGTCGGCGCCAGCCGCGTGCGCGACATGTTCGAACAGGCCAAGAAGCACGCCCCGTGCATCATCTTCATCGACGAGATCGACGCGGTAGGCCGGCATCGCGGTGCCGGCCTGGGCGGTGGCCACGACGAGCGCGAGCAGACCCTCAACCAGCTGCTGGTCGAGATGGACGGCTTCGAGGGCGGCGAGGGCGTGATCGTGATCGCCGCGACCAACCGCCCCGACGTGCTGGACCCGGCGCTGCTGCGCCCGGGCCGCTTCGACCGCCAGGTGGTGGTCGGCCTGCCCGACGTGAAGGGCCGCGAGCAGATCCTCAAGGTGCACATGCGCAAGGTGCCGCTGGCCGAGGACGTCGAGCCGATGGTCATCGCGCGCGGCACGCCCGGGTTCTCGGGTGCCGACCTGGCCAACCTGGTCAACGAGGCGGCATTGTTCGCCGCCCGCGAGAACGCCCGCGACGTGCGCATGGAGCACTTCGACAAGGCCCGCGACAAGATCCTCATGGGCGCCGAGCGCCGTTCGATGGCCATGAGCGAGGACGAGAAGAAGCTCACCGCCTACCACGAGGCCGGCCACGCCATCGTCGGCCGCATCGTCCCCGAGCACGACCCGGTCTACAAGGTCACCATCATCCCCCGCGGCCGTGCGCTGGGCGTGACCATGTACCTGCCCGAGGGCGACAAGTACTCCATCAACCGCACCGCGATCCGCAGCCAGCTGTGTTCGCTGTACGGCGGGCGCGTGGCCGAGGAGATCATCTTCGGCGAGGAGAAGGTCACCACCGGCGCCTCCAACGACATCGAGCGCGCGACCAAGATGGCGCGCAACATGGTCACCAAGTGGGGCCTGTCCGACGAGATGGGGCCGATCGCCTACAGCGACGACGAGGACGAGGTCTTCCTCGGCCGGTCGGTGACCCAGCACAAGTCGGTCTCCGACGACACCGCCCGCCGCATCGACGAGGTGGTCCGCAAGATCCTCGACGAGGCCTACGTGCGGACCAAGGAGATCCTCACCGAGAACATCGACAAGCTGCACGTGATGGCGGACGCCCTGCTGCAGTACGAGACCATCGACGCCCACCAGATCGACGCGATCATGGAAGGCCGCGAGGTCCCGCCGCCGAACGACTGGAGCAAGCGCGGCGACGCGCCGGGCGGCGGTGGCGAGGGCGGGGACCGTCCGGCACCGGGTTCCATCGGCGGTCCGGCGGCCCAGGCCTGAGGCCCGTCGTGTTCGACACCCGGCCGACGCTGGACTGCGCCGGTCGCGCGCTGGTGCTCGACCGGCCGCGCGTGATGGGCATCGTCAACGTCACCCCGGACTCCTTCTCCGATGGCGGCCGCCACGACGACCTCGAATCGGCGGTCGCCCACGGCCTGGCCCTGGCGGCCGAGGGGGCGGACATCCTCGACGTCGGCGGCGAGTCGACACGACCCGGCGCCGAGCCGGTGCCGGTGGATGTCGAACTGGCCCGCGTGGTGCCGGTCATCGAACGCCTGGTTGCCGAGACCGGCCTTCCGGTCTCGGTGGACACGTCCAAGCCCGAGGTCATGCGCGCGGCGGTGGCTGCAGGCGCCGGCATGATCAACGACGTGCAGGCCCTGCGGCAGGACGGTGCGCTGGAGGCCGCGGCGGCGGCCGGGGTGCCCGTGGTGCTGATGCACATGCAGGGCTCGCCGGGCTCGATGCAGGACGCCCCGGCCTACGACGACGTCGTGGCCGAGGTGCATGGCTTCCTGGCCCAGCGGGTCTTCGCCTGCGAGATGGCCGGCATTGCGAAGTCCCGCATCGTGCTCGATCCCGGCTTCGGCTTCGGCAAGACGCTGGCGCACAACCTCGAGCTGCTGGCCCGTCTGGACCGTCTCGCCGACCTGGGGTGCCCGGTGCTGGCGGGGCTGTCGCGCAAGCGGATGCTCGGCGAGCTGACCGGCCGGGAGCTCGATGACCGCCTGGCTGCCTCGGTCGCCGCCGCGCTGCTGGCCGTCGCCCAGGGGGCCATGCTGGTCCGTGTTCACGACGTGGCCGCCACCGTGGACGCGCTCAGGGTCCACGCGGCGGTGGCGCCGCTGCGGGCGCCCCGGGCCGCCGGCGGTGCCCCGACGCCGCGCTGGTCCGAGGAGGACTGAGCCCGTCCGGCGGGGTGGCGAAAACGTGCCCAACCTGGCGCCGACCCCACCCGATGCAGCGCCCCGGCGGCTTGTCCACAGGCTGCCCCCACGGCTTGTCCACAGCGCCTGTGGACAAGCGGGGCAGCTGGTCAGGATATCGCCACGATGTTGCAAGTTCCTGACACGAAAGGGGATGCGCGCGCCGTCCACAGGCTTTCCCCGGGCCTTGTCCACAGCGGCTGTGGACAGCGCGTGCCTTCGGCGGCTCGGATCGGGGAGGGCGGTGCGATAGGCTGGGCCGTTTCCCGCACGCGTCCGGGTGCCGCATCCCCGGGCCGACAGGAGTGACATGCACGTTTCGATCTGGACCCGCCCGGCCTTGGTGCCGCACCCGGCCGAGAGGCTGGTCATCGGCCACCCGGTCCGGGCCGGGCGTACGCGGCGGTGGATGGCGACCTGCGGGCGGCGCGGCGGGGCTGACCGGGCGTGAGCCGACCACGCGCCATCGCCCTGATGGGGCCGACGGCCTCGGGGAAGACCGACCTGGCCGTCGAGCTGGCCGGTCGCCTGGGGACCGAGGTGGTCAGCGTCGACTCGGCGCTGGTCTACCGCCGGATGGACATCGGCAGCGCCAAGCCCGATGCCGCGACCCTGGCGCGGGCGCCGCATCGCCTCATCGACATCCGCGACCCGCACCAGGCCTACTCCGCCGCGGAGTTCGCCACCGATGCCGCGCGCGAGATGGCGGCGCTGCACGCCGAGGGGCGCGTGCCCCTGCTGGTGGGGGGCACCGGGCTGTATTTCCGTGCGTTGCTGGAGGGCCTGTCCCCGATGCCGGCGGCCGATCCGGCGCTGCGTGCGGAGATCGCCGCGGAGGCGGCCCGGCGTGGCTGGTCGGCGATGCACGCCGAACTGGCGGCCGTGGATCCGGCCGCCGCCGCCCGCATCCACCGCAACGACCCGCAGCGGATCGCGCGGGCGCTGGAGGTCTGGCGCCTGAGCGGCCGCGCGATCAGCGACTGGCAGCGCGAGCCGGGCGTGGCCCCGACCCGCTTCCAGGTGCTGCGCGTGGTCCTGGCGCCGGCCGACCGTGCGGTGCTGCACCAGCGCATCGCCCGCCGCTTCGACGCCATGCTCGACCTGGGCTTCCTGGACGAGGTCCGCGCCCTGATGGCGGACCCGCGGCTGCATCCGGACCTGCCGTCGATGCGGGCGGTCGGATACCGCCAGGCCTGGTTCCACCTGCAGGGACGGACCGATGCGGCCGGCTTCCGCGCCGAGGCGGTCGCCGCCACCCGGCAGCTGGCCAAACGCCAGCTGACCTGGCTGCGGGGCACGGCCGGCACCGAGTGGTTCGACCCCGCGGTCGATGCCCGACGGGTCCGCGACCGGGTCGAGGCCTGGCTGGCGGCGCCCCCGGCCGCTATCGTCTGACCGCCGCGGCGGATGTACCATCGCCGCTGCTGCGCCATTTTCCGGCCCTGGACCCCTTTGGCCGGGCCCCCGCCGCGCTGGCGGGCCACAACAACAACAGCGGAGTCCACCATGTCCAAGGGCCAGTCCCTGCAGGATCCCTTCCTGAACGCCCTTCGCCGCGAGCGCATCCCGGTCTCGATCTACCTGGTCAACGGCATCAAGCTGCAGGGCACGATCGAGTCCTTCGACCAGTTCGTGGTCCTGTTGCGCAACACGGTCAGCCAGATGGTCTACAAGCACGCGATCTCCACGGTCGTGCCCGCGCGCAACGTCCGGGTCGGTCCGGGTGGCGGCAGCGTGCAGTACGCCGACGCGCCCGCGGAGGACTGACACACACGTGTTCGAACGCTCCAAAGGTGGCGAGAAGGCGCTGCTGGTCCTGCCCCGGCTGACCGGTCCCGGGCGCGCCGGACGCGACGAGGAGGCCGCCCAGGAATTCGCCGAGCTCGCGCGCTCGGCGGGTGCCACGGTGGTCGCCGAGGTCCCGGCCCGGGTCGAGCGGCCCAACCCCTCCACGCTGGTGGGCAGCGGCAAGCTGGAGGAGATCCAGGCCCTGTGCGAGGCCTCCGGGGCCGACCTGGTGCTGGTCGACCATGCCCTGAGCCCGGTGCAGGAGCGCAACCTGGAGCGGGCGCTGAAGCGCCGCGTCGTCGACCGCCGGGGCCTGATCCTGGACATCTTCGCCCTGCGCGCGCGATCCAACGAGGGCAAGCTTCAGGTCGAGCTGGCCCAGCTGCAGCACCTGGCCACCCGGCTGGTGCGCGGCTGGACCCACCTGGAGCGCCAGCGCGGCGGCGCGATCGGCCTGCGCGGCCCCGGTGAGAAGCAGCTCGAGCTCGACCGCCGCATGCTCCAGGCCAAGGTCGAGCAGTTGCAGAAGCGGCTGCGCAAGGTCGAGGTGCAGCGCGGCCAGCAGCGCCGCGCACGATTGCGCAACGCCGTGCCGCGCGTGGCCCTGGTGGGCTACACCAACGCCGGCAAGTCGACCCTGTTCAACCGGCTCACCGGCTCCGGCGTCTACGCCGCCGACCAGCTCTTCGCCACCCTGGACCCGACCGTGAGGCGCGTGGATGGCCTGGCCTGCGGGCCACTGGTGCTGGCCGACACGGTGGGCTTCGTGCGCGACCTGCCGCACGAGCTGGTCGCCGCCTTCCGGTCGACCCTGGCCGAGGCGCGTGACGCCGACCTGCTGCTGCACGTGGTCGACGCCGCGGATCCCGAGCGGCTGGAGCGCATCGCCCAGGTCGATGCCGTGCTCGAGGAGATCGGCGCCGGCGACCTGCCGCAGCTGCTGGTGTTCAACAAGATCGACCTGGTCGAGGGCCTGGCGCCGCGGCGCGACCGCGACGTGGCCGATGGCGAGTCCGGCGGGCGCGAACGGGTGTGGCTCTCGGCGATGAAGGAACAGGGCCTGGACCTGTTGCGCGAGGCCCTGTCCGGGCGCTTCGCCGACCGCCAGCTGCGCCTGCAGCTGGACCTTCCGCTGTCCGCCGGGCGTCTTCGCGCCCGCCTTCACGAGCTCGGTGGCATCCTCTCCGAACAGTCCGGGGAGACCGGCTGGTCGATGGTGGTGGAGCTGCCCCGGGACGTGTTCGAGCAGCTGGCGGCGGGAAGCGGGGGCGAGCCGGTCCGTTCGGCCTTGCTTGCCGCTGCCGGACCCGCTTCCTACAATGAAGAGTCATGATCGTCGCGCAGGATCGCGCGCGCTCCCTGAAGTGATTCCGCAGCCGCCGGGTAGCGCCCGGCGCCTGCACCGACAGCCGGCCTGTCCCGGCGCGTGGAGAGCCTGATGGCGTGGAACGAGCCCGGTAGGGGCGGCAGCAACGGTGGCGGCAACGGCAACAAGGATCCGTGGAAGCGGAAGGACGGCGGCGGCGACGACGTCGAGATCTTCCTTTCCCGCCTGAAGTCCAACCTCGGCAAGGTGTTCGGTGGCGGCGACGGCGGCGGCAGCCGTGGCGCCGGTGGCGGCAGCGGCTTCGGCGCCGCCGCGGGCTGGATCGGACTGGCCATCGCCGTGTGGCTGGTGTTCGACAGCTGGCAGCTGGTCGACGAGCGCCAGCGCGGCGTGGTCCTGCGCTTCGGCGAGTTCAACCGGTTCATGGACCCGGGCCCGAACTTCAAGTGGCCGCGCCCGATCGAGACCGTCACCAAGGTCAACGTCACCGACGTGCGCAGCATCTCCGACCAGGTGAGGCTGCTGACCCGCGACGAGAACATCGTCCAGATCAGCTACAACGTGCAGTACCTGGTCGCCGACCCGCGCGACTTCCTGTTCGGCACCCGCGAGCCCGACGAGACCATCCAGCAGGCGGCCGAGAGCGCCATCCGCGACGTCATCGGCGGCAGCGAGATGGACGCGGTGCTGACCGGCGAACGCGCACTGCTGGCCGGCGAGGCGCGCACCCGGCTGCAGGCCACCATCGACGGCTACAACACCGGCCTGGCCGTGACCGTGCTCAACATCTCCGACGCCCGCCCGCCGCAGGAGGTCCGCCAGGCCTTCGACGATGCGATCAGCGCGCGCGAGGACAAGGAGCGCTTCGAGAGCGAGGCCGAGGCCTACGCCAGCCGGATCGTGCCCGAGGCGCGAGGCGATGCCGCCCGCGTGCGCAACGAGGCCGAGGGCTACCGCGAGGCGACCATCGCCCGGGCGACCGGTGACGCGGAGCGCTTCACGCTGCTGGTCGAGCAGTACCGTGCGGCGCCCCAGGTCACCCGGCAGCGCCTGTACCTGGAGACGATGCAGGACGTCCTGGCCCGCAACCGGAAGGTCTATGCCGGTGACGGCGGAAACGTGCTCTACCTGCCCCTGGAAGGCAACGGCATGCAGCCCAATGCGCCGCTGAACCGGATGCCGGCGGTGCAGGCGAGCGGGACGGGCAACCCGCAGCCGGTGGCACCGCAGTCCACCGATCCGCGTCCGCAGACGCGTCCGCAGCGCGGTACCCGCGAGGAGGCCCGCCGATGAGAAGCTCCACCCTGATCGTCCTGGCCATCGTCGTGCTCGCGCTGTTCGTCGGCATGGGCGCCGTCTACAAGGTCGAGGAAAGCCAGGTCGCGCTGCGCCTGCAGTTCGGCCGCGTGGTCGAGGAGAACATCCAGCCGGGCCTGCACTTCAAGGTGCCGCTGATCCAGACCGTGCTGCGCTTCGATCGCCGCGTGCTGACCCTGGATTCGCGTCCGGAGCGCTACCTGACCTTCGAGAAGAAGGACGTCAACGTCGACTTCTTCGTGAAGTGGCGGATCGCCGACGTCCGGCGCTTCTACCAGTCGACCGCGGGCAACGAGGACGCCGCGCGGCAGCGCCTGCGCCCGATCGTCACCGAGGCCATCCGCAACGAGATCGCACTGCGCACGCTGCAGGCGGTGGTCGCCGGTGAGCGTGCCAACCTGGCCCAGCGCTTCATCGAGGTCTCCAACGCCGGCGCCGAGAGCCTGGGCATCGAGGTGGTCGACGTGCGCATCAAGCGCATCGACCTGCCCGAGGACAGCGAGGTCATCGGCTCGGTGTTCCAGCGCATGCGCGCAGAGCGCCTGCGGGTGGCCAACGAGCTGCGCGCCGAGGGCCAGGAGATCCTGCAGACCATCACCTCCGAGGCCGACCGCCAGGTGGCCGTCCTGCTGGCCGAAGCCGAGCGCGACGCCCAGCGGCTGCGTGGTGAGGGCGATGCCCGCGCCGCGGAGATCTACGCCGCGGCCTTCGGGGCCGATGCCGAGTTCTACGCCTTCTACCGCAGCCTGGAGGCCTACCGCGCCGCCTTCGCCGACGGCCAGGGCGTGATGGTGCTCGACCGCGATTCGGAGTTCCTGCGCTTCTTCCAGGACAACGGCCGCCCCGGCGGCCGCTGACCGGGTACGGCCATGTCCCTGTTGATGGCCGCACTGTGCCTGGTGCTGGTGATCGAGGGGCTGCTGCTGTTCGTCAGCCCCGGGGGCTGGAAGCGCATGGCGGCCGAGGCGCAGAAGCTGGAGGACCGGCAGCTGCGCCGGATCGGCCTGGTCTTCGTGGTGGTCGGCCTGGTGGCGCTGCAGCTGGTGCGTTGAGCCGGGGCGCTGTTTTCCCGGGCCGGTTTGCGCGATAATCCTGAAAAGCCGGGGCGAGCCCCCGGCTTTTTCGCTTTCCGGATGATGGAGACGGGACCGTGGGTCAGTCTGTGGTGGTGCTGGGCGCCCAGTGGGGCGATGAGGGCAAGGGCAAGATCGTCGACCTGCTCACCGAGCGGGTCGGTGCGGTGGTTCGGTTCCAGGGCGGGCACAACGCCGGCCACACGCTGGTCATCGGCGGTGAGAAGACGGTGCTGCACCTGATTCCCTCCGGCATCCTGCGCGAGGGCGTGCTGTGCCTGATCGGCAACGGGGTCGTGCTGAGCCCCGCGGCCCTGAAGAAGGAGATCGGCGAGCTCGAGGCCAAGGGCATCGACGTGCGTTCGCGGCTGAAGATCAGCCCGGCGACGCCGCTGATCATGCCCTACCACATCGCCCTGGACCAGGCGCGCGAGAAGGCCGCCGGCGGCAAGGCCATCGGCACCACCGGACGCGGCATCGGTCCGGCCTACGAGGACAAGGTGGCCCGCCGCGGCGTGCGCGTGGCCGACCTCAGCTACCCCGAGCAGCTGGCCGACAAGCTGCGTTCGACCATCGACTACCACAACTTCGTGCTGACGAAGTACCTGGGCGTGGACGGCGTGGACTACCAGGCCGTGCTCGACGAGGCCCTGGCCTTCGGCGAGTACGTCGACCCGATGAAGCACGACGTCGCCGGCCTGCTCCACCAGCTGCGCCGCGAGGGCAAGCGGGTGCTGTTCGAGGGTGCGCAGGGCTCGCTGCTGGACATCGACCACGGCACCTACCCCTACGTCACCTCCTCCAACACCACCACCGGCGGTGCGCTGGCCGGCACCGGCGTCGGCGCCGACGCCATCGACTACGTGCTTGGCATCGCCAAGGCCTACGCCACGCGCGTGGGCGGTGGCCCGTTCCCGACCGAGCTCGACGACGCGGTGGGCGAGGAGATCCGCAAGCGCGGCCAGGAGTTTGGTGCCACCACCGGTCGCCCCCGCCGCTGCGGCTGGATCGACATCGTCGCCCTGAAGCGGGCGGTGGCGATCAACGGCATCAACGGGCTGTGCGTCACCAAGCTCGACGTGCTCGACGGGCTGGACAGCCTGAAGATGTGCATCGCCTACCGCTATCGCGGCAAGGAGACCGAGTACCCGCCGCTGGATGCCGCCGGCTGGAACGAGATCGAGCCGGTCTACCTGGAGTTCCCCGGCTGGAGCGAGTCCACCCACGGCATCACCGAGTGGGAGCGTCTGCCGCCGGCGGCCCGGGCCTACCTGCGCTCGCTGGAGGAACTGGTCGGCTGCGAGCTGGCCATGGTGTCCACCGGCCCCGACCGTGACGCCAACATCATCCTGCAGGACCCCTACGCCTGAGCGTGCGGGACTGCGCCGGGTGTCCGGACGGACAACGCAAAAGGCGGCCATCCGGCCGCCTTTTGCGTTGTCCCGGACCCGGGTAGCCCCGGGCCGGGAAGCCGTCGAATGGCTGGAACGCTTATTCAGCGTCCTCGGAGTCGACCGGCTGCTCGGCGACGATGGTCGCCGTGGACGCATCGATCCGGACCAGCACGTGGTCGCCCTGCGGGTTCACCGCCTCCGCGCTCCACAGCGGCGGGGTGATGTCGACGTTCTCGACCTCGGTGTAGCCCACCTGCTCCAGCGCCTCCTGCAACTGCGCCTCGCTGACCTGCGTCTCCGGCATGGCCGGGGCCTCGTCCTGGGCCATGCCCCGGGTGGCGGCGGGGTCGGTCGGCATCGTGTAGGTCTCCTCCGTGGCCGGCGGATCCTGGAGCACGTCCGGCTCCTCGTTGCCGTACTCGTTGGCGAGTGCTGCACCGGAGAAGGCGAAGGCGGCGGCGGTGGCGGCGGCGATAAGGGTCTTGGTCATGGAAGGTTCCTCCTGAAGACTGCCCGGACGGTGGGCCCGGACTTCCTGTCGGGAGCCAGTCTGGACGGGCAACTGTAAAGAACCCATTAAACGGACGTTGTCAGGACGTTTGCGGCCCGATCGTGTTCATTTCGCCGACAGATCCGGGTGAATCCTGCGTGAGGGCCGGGTAGCCCAGGCGCCGCGCATGCGGATCGAGCAGCCCCAGCCAGGGCTGCAGCCACTGCCGGTAGCGCTCCCAGCGACCGACGGCCCGGGCGTAGATCGGCTCGGCGACCTGGTGGTAGCTGTTGGTCCGCACGCGCCCCCGGGCACCGAGCCGGGCCTCCGGGGACAGCATCTCCGGCGACCAGGACAGGCCCAGGAAGCCGCACACCCGCGCCAGCTCGGCGTCCGGGTCGGCCACGAGCGCCTCGTAGCCCAGGGTGCACAGGGGCAGGTCCAGCGCCGTGGACATCGCCGACCACAGCCGCATCACCGCGTCGTAGGTGCGCACGGTCTGCCCGAGATCGAGGAAGTTGGAGAACGCGTCGTTGACGGCGTAGTGCTGCATGAAGTTGCTCAGCACCACGTCGCAGGGGTGGCGGTAGGAGTAGACCAGGCGGGCGGCCGGGAACAGCGCCCGGATCAGTGGCACGTTGATGGCGCGCAGCGGCAGCTTGTCGGCGATCAGGCGCCCGGGCGCCGGACGGACGCCGAACTGCTCCAGGCGCCGGAAGTAGACCTCCCGCAGTGCCTGCCGCTGTGCGGAGTCCAGCACCGGCAGCGCGCCCGGGTAACCGCCGGGCAGCTCGGCGATCGCCTCGATCGCGCCCTCCAGCGTGGGCCGTTCCTCGATGGAGTCCACGTCCGGATGCGCATCGAGGATGGTGTCGAGCAGGGTCGTGCCCGAGCGCGGAAAGCCGATCAGGAAACACAGGCCCTCGCCCCGGGTCGCCTCGTCGTCGCGCGACTCGGGCAGGCGCGCGCCGGCCTCGACCCAGCCCTGCATGCGCTGGACGCGCTGCAGGAAGCGCTGCGGGTCGGCCTGACGCTGGCGGATGCTCTGGCCGGCCAGCCGGTTGGCGGTCTGGAAGGCCTGCATGGCCTGGGGCGCGTCGCCGGCGCGATCGAGCACCGTCCCCAGTTCGTAGAAGAAGTCGGTGGCCAGGCGAGGAGAAAGCTGGCGCGGGTCGACCGCGCGCAGATGCTCCAGCGCCGCGTCGATGCGCCCCTCGCGCCGCTCCACGCGCGAGGCCTCCAGGCGCAGGCCCGGGTGACCGGGCGCGATGGCCAGCCCTTCCCGGACCACGGTCGCCGCCTCCTGCAGGCGGTTGCTCTGCTCCAGGGCGCCGGCCATCTCGAAGCACGCGTCGGCGTCGTCCGGCTTGAGCTCGCGGGCGCGCCCGAGCGCGGCCAGCGCGCCTTCGGTGTCCATCGAGGCGTTGAGCAGCGCGCCGTAGTAGTACAGCGCCGACTGGTGGTCGGGCGCGACCTCCAGTGCGCGCTCGTAGCAGGCCCGGGCCTGGCTGTTGGCCTCCAGCAGCTGGTGGGCGAGGCCGGCGTTGACCAGCGCCTCGACGTGGTCGGGTTCGCGGTCGAGGACCTCCTGGAACTGGGCCAGGGCCAGGTCCCCGCGGTCCATGGCCTGGTGGGTGATGCCCAGGTCCAGCCGCGCCCGGACCAGCGAGGGGTTGTGCTGGAGTGCGCGCTCGAAGGCGGTGCGGGCGGCGTCGAAGTCGCCGTGCGCGCGCAGCACCACGCCGAGGCTGTGCCACGCCTCGGCGTAGTCGGGGGCCGCCGCGGTGGCCGCGCGCAGGGCCTTCACCGATGCCTCGGCCTTGCCGGCGTTGTGCAGGGCCCGGCCCAGGTGGTGCAGCGCCGCGGCGTCGCCAGGCGCCACCGCAAGCGCCTTCTGGCAGAGCACGACCACCGACGCGGGGTCGCCCTCCAGTTGTCGGGTCACCGCCCGGTTCACCCAGGCCAGCGCCCCGTCGTCCAGGGGGCCGGCCTGGAGCACCGCCGGCACCTCGTCCATGCGGCGCTCGCTCAGCAGCAGGTCGCGCAGCGCCGCGACGGCGCGGGGGTGGGGCAGGGCATCGCGCAGGGCCTGCTCGCCGGCGGCGGCTTCGCCGGCCGTGAAGAGCGCCTGGGCGCGGTCGAGGGCATCGTCGGGGCTTGAGGACATCGTGGAAGGCCGGATCAAACCCCCGATTGTAGGACGTCGGGCCCACGATGCCGAACGGTCAACGAAAAAAGCCCCCGACATGTCGGGGGCTTTCTCGTCTGATCTGGTGCCCAGGAGAGGACTCGAACCTCCACGGTTTTACCCGCTAGTACCTGAAACTAGTGCGTCTACCAATTCCGCCACCTGGGCTTCGACCGGCGCAGGGCGCCGGCGAGCCGCATAATCTACGTGCCGGTCCGGGGCTTGTCAACGGCCCCGGCCCCGCTCTCGTGTAGGATGCCGCGATGACCAAGAAGAACGGAACCCGCCGCGGGGGCAAGCCCGCCGCGAAGAAGAAGACCCCCGGCTGGATGCCCGAGGCCCCTGCCGCAGCGACGCCCGCGAAGGGCGGCCCCCGGAAGCCGCGCGGCGGGTCCGGCGGCGGCAGGTCCGCGCCGGCGGCAAAGCCCGCCCCGGGTCGGCGCAAGGCGGACACGTCGGCCTTCGTCGATCCCCATGCCCAGCGCGAGGCGCGCCGCTACGAGAACCCGATTCCCAGCCGAGAGGCCATCCTGGGCGTGCTCGCCGAGGCCGACGGCCCGCTGGACGCCGAGGACCTGGCCGCGATCCTGCGCATCCACGACCCGGTCAGCTTCGACGCCCTGAACAAGCGTCTGGGCGCGATGCTGCGCGACGGACAGCTGCTGGCCAACCGCCGGGGCGGCTACGCGGTCGCCGAGAAGCTCGACCTGGTGCCCGGTACCGTCATCGCCAACCCGGAGGGCTTCGGCTTCCTGCGTCCGGACGGTGGCGGCGACGACCTGTTCCTGCCGCCGCGCGAGCTGCGGCTGGCGATGCACGGCGACCGGGTGCTGGCCAGCGTCACCGGCGTCGACCACCGGGGGCGCCGCGAGGGTGCGGTGGTCGAGGTCCTGGAGCGGCGGCTGACCCGCACCATGGGCCGCTTCGAGGAGCGCAAGGGCATGGCCTATGTCGTGCCCGACGACCGCCGCGTGCTGCAGGACGTCATGATCCCGGCGGACTGCCGTGGCGAGGCCCGCGACGGCCAGCTGGTGGTCTGCGAGATGACCGAGCCGCCGACCCGGCACCGGCCCCCCTTCGGCCGCGTGCTCACCGTGCTGGGGGAGAAGCTCACGCCGTCGATGGTGGTCGAGGCCGCCATCCACGGCCACGGGCTGCCCCACGAGTTCCCGCAGCCGGTGATCGACCAGGCCACGCGCACGCCCGATGCGGTGGCCGCCGGGGAGATCGGCGACCGCGTCGACCTGCGCGAGCTGCCGCTGGTGACCATCGACGGCGAGGACGCCAAGGACTTCGACGACGCCGTCTACTGCGAACCCTCGGGCAAGGGCTTCCGCCTGGTGGTCGCCATCGCCGACGTCTCCCACTACGTCCGTCCCGGCACCCCGCTGGACGACGAGGCCAAGGAGCGCGGCACCTCGGTGTACTTCCCCGGCTACGTCGTGCCGATGCTGCCGGAGACCCTCTCCAACGGCATCTGCTCGCTGCGGCCCAAGGTCGACCGCATGTGCTTCGTGTGCGACATGCAGGTCGAGCGCAGCGGCGAGGTGTCCTCGGCGCGCTTCTACGAGGCGGTGATGCGCTCGCACGCGCGGCTGACCTACAACCTGGTGTGGAGGGCGATCGGCGAGGACGACGCCGAGGCCCAGGCGCAGGTGGGCGGGCTGCTGCCCCAGCTGCAGCGCCTGCACGCGCTGTACCGGGTGCTGGCCCGGGCCCGCGAGAAGCGCGGCGCGATCGAGTTCGAGACCGGCGAGACCCGCTTCGTGCTCGGTCCCGCCGGCGAGGTCGTCCAGGCCGGCATGCTCCAGCGCAACGACGCCCACAAGCTCATCGAGGAGTGCATGATCGCGGCCAACGTCCAGGCCGCGCACTTCCTGCTGGAGGCCGGCGTCCCCGCGCCCTACCGCGTCCACGAGCGCCCGCCGGAAAGCAAGTACGCCGACCTGCTGGAGTTCCTCAAGGAGTTCAAGCTCAGCCTGCCGCCCTGGGGCCGGGTGCGGCCGCGCGACTACACCGCGATGATCCGCAAGGTCCGCGAGCGTCCCGATGCCGCCCTGCTGGAGTCGGTGCTGCTGCGCTCGCAGAGCCTGGCGGTGTACACGCCGGAGAACAACGGCCACTTCGGCCTGGCGCTGGACGCCTACGCCCACTTCACCTCGCCGATCCGGCGCTACCCCGACCTGCTGGTGCACCGGGCGATCAAGCACGTGCTCGCCGGCGGTTCGGTGGAGGACTTCACCTACGCCCTGCACGAGATGGCGGCGATGTCGCTGCAGAGCTCCGAGCGGGGCCGTCGGGCCGACGAGGCCTCGCGCGAGGTCGACGAGCGCTACCGCGCGGCGTGGATGGAGAAGCACGTCGGCTCGCAGTTCGACGGCGTGATCAGCGGCGTGACCAGCTTCGGCCTGTTCGTGGAACTCGACGAGTCCAAGGTCAACGGGCTGGTCCACGTCACCCAGCTGCCGCGCGACTACTACCATTTCGATCCGGCGCGGCGGACACTGTCGGGCGAACGCCGCGGCCTGGCCTTCCAGCTCGGTGACCGCGTCCGCATCCTCGTGCTCAAGGCCAGCCTCGAGGAGCGCAAGATCGACTTCCGGCTGGTCCTGGACGGAAACGGCGAGGCATGAGCAAGGGGCAGGGGCGCTGGGTCGCCGGCATCAACGCGGTCGCCTCGGCGATCGAGCACGACATCGAGCACGTCCGCGAGGTGCTGGTCGAGGCCGGCACCCGCAACGCCCGCCTGCAGGCGCTTCAGCGCGAGGCCGAGGACCGCGGTGTCCCGGTGCGCCGGGTCAACCAGCAGGCCCTCGACGGGGTCGCCGGCAGCGTCCGCCACCAGGGCGTCGTGGCCCGCTACGAGGCGGCCCGGACCTGGGACGAGGGCGACCTGGAGGGTCTGGTCGAAGGCGCCTCGGGGCGTGCGCTGCTGCTGGTGCTCGACGGCGTGCAGGACCCGCACAACCTCGGCGCCTGCCTGCGCTCGGCCGCCGCCGCGGGCGCCACCGCCGTGGTCATCCCCAAGGACCGCTCCGCACCGGTGAACGCGACCGTGCGCAAGACCTCCTCCGGCGCCGCCGACCGCATCCCGGTGGTGCGCGTGACCAACCTGGCGCGCACCCTCAAGGCGGTGCAGGCGCTGGGCGTGTGGGTCTACGGTCTGGCCGGCGAATCCGGGGGCAGCCTGTACGGACTCGACCTCACCGGCAACGTGGCCCTGGTGCTCGGCGGCGAGGGCGAAGGCCTGCGCCGGCTGACCCGCGAGCACTGCGACCAGGTGGTCGGCATTCCGATGCCCGGCGAGATGGAGAGCCTCAACGTCTCCGTCGCCTCGGGTGTGGCATTGTTCGAGGCGGTTCGGCAACGGGGGTAGGGCATGGGCCTGCAGTGGTTCGATTTCGTCGGTCTCGCCGGCGTGCTGTTCGTGCTGGCGGCGTTCTTCCTGCTGCAGGCCGGCAAGCTGGGCGCCTACTCGCTGGGTTACCAGCTGGCCAACCTGTTCGGCGCGATCTTCATCCTGGTCTCGCTGTACCACGCGCCCAACGTCGCAGCCATCCTGCTGCAGCTGGCCTGGATCGCGATCAGCCTGTACGGATTGTGGCGTGCTCGCTTCGCCCGCGGGAGGAAAGCAGGAAACGGGTAAAAGGGAGTGGGAAACGGGTGTGGCCGCACGCGACGGACCCGCGGCCACGCTTCTCAGGCACCTGCTCGCCCAGCCGTGAATGTCGCCGCCCAGCCACGGCGAGCCTCCCTTTTCCCACTCCCCTTCACCCGTTCCCCGCCTTTTGCCGCCAGCGGTTGAGCACCAGGCAGAACAGCTCCGCGGTGCGCTCGGTGTCGTAGATCGCCGAGTGGGCCTCGGCGTCGTCCCAGTCCAGGCCGGCGGCCTGCACCGCCTTGCTCAGCACCGTCTGGCCGAAGGCCATCCCGCCCAGGGTGACGGTGTCGAAGGTGCTGAAGGGGTGGAAGGGGTTGCGCTTGTGCCCGGTGCGCCTCACCGCGGCGTTGAGGAAGCCCAGGTCGAAGGCTGCGTTGTGCCCGACCAGGATCGCGCGCTGGCAGCCGTGCCGGCGGACCGCCTGGCGGACCTTGGCGAAGACGTGGTCCAGCGCGGCGCGCTCCTCGCGGGCCATCCGGAAGGGGTGGTCCAGCACGATGCCGGTGATCTCCAGCGAGCGCGGGTCGATCTCGGCGCCGGGGAAGGGATCGACGTGGGAGGCGACGACTTCGCCGGGGCGGTAGAAGCCGTCGTCGTCGAGCTCGATGGGGATCGCGGCGATCTCCAGCAGCGCGTGCCGCTCGGCGTCGAAGCCGCCGGTCTCCACGTCCACCACCACGGGCAGGAAGCCGCGGAAGCGGCTGGCCATCGGGGGGCGTTCGGGGGCGGGGGCGGGCGCCTGGGCCGGCGGTGGGGACTGGGGGGCATCCATCCGCACAAGGATAGCAGGGCCGGTCGGACCGGCCCTGCCGAAGGGACTACTTCGCCGGGTGCTCCACCGACTCGGTCGAGGTGGTGTCGCGCTTGGCGCGCTCGCCGGGCATCTCCCCGTGCTCGAGGAACCACACGTTCTCGGCGATGTTCGTGGCATGGTCACCGATGCGCTCGATGTTCTTCGCCATGAACAGCAGATGGGTGCAGGCCGAGATGCTGCGCGGGTCCTCCATCATGTAGGTCAGCAGCTCCCGGAACAGGCTGGTGTACATCGCGTCGAGCTCCGCATCGCGTTCGCGCACGCGCAGGGCCAGGTCCGCATTGCGGTCCCGGTAGGCGTCGAGCACGCCGTGCAGCAGTTCGATCGCCAGTTCGGCGAGTCCGGCCAGCTGCCGGGCCGGTGCCATGGGCGCTGACACGTTGAGGACCAGCGAGCGCTTGGCCAGGTTGGCGGCATAGTCGCCCACGCGCTCGATGTCGGCGGCGATTCGCAGCGCGGCGAGGATCTCGCGCAGGTCGCCGGCCATCGGCTGGCGCAGGGCCAGCAGGCGCAGCACGTCGTGGCTGACCTCGAGCTCGATGGCGTCGATGCGGCGGTCGCCTTCCACCACCGCCTCCGCCTCGGCGCTGTCGCGCCGGTCGAGGGCCACGATGGCCCGGTCGAGCTGCTCGATCGCCAGCTCACCCATCCGGGCGATCTCGCCGGTCAGGCGCTTCAGCTCTTCGTCGTAGGACTTCACGATGTGTTCGTGGGTGTTGCTCATGGCGCGGCTCTCCTGGCGGTCGCGACGGTGGGTGGGCTCAGCCGAAGCGGCCGGTGATGTAGTCCTCGGTGCGCACGTTCTTCGGCTTGGTGAACATGACCTCGGTGTCGCCGTACTCGATGAGGCGCCCCAGGTACATGAAGCCGGTGTTGGTCGACACGCGGGCGGCCTGCTGCATGTTGTGGGTGACGATGACGATGGTGTAGTGCGCCTTGAGCTGGTTGATCAGCTCCTCCACGCGTGCGGTGGCGATCGGGTCCAGTGCCGAGCAGGGCTCGTCCATCAGCAGGACTTCCGGGTCGGAGGCGATCGCCCTGGCGATGCACAGTCGCTGCTGCTGGCCGCCGGACATGCCCAGCGCGCTTTCCTTGAGGCGGTCCTTGACCTCCTCCCACAGCGCCGCGCCGCGCAGCGCCTTCTCGCAGGTCTCCTCGAGCACGGCGCGGTTGGTCACGCCGTCGACCCGCAGCGGGTAGACCACGTTGTCGAAGATCGACATCGCGAACGGGTTGGGCTTCTGGAACACCATGCCCATGCGCTTGCGCAGGGCGATGACGTCGGTGCCCTTGCCGTAGATGTCCTCGTCGCCGACCTTGACGCGGCCCTCGATCCGCAGCTCGTCGATCAGGTCGTTCATGCGGTTGAGGGAGCGCAGCAGCGTCGACTTGCCGCAGCCGGAGGGGCCGATGAGCGCGGTGACCATGCCCTTCTGGATCGGCATGTTGATGTCGTAGAGCGCCTGGGCCTTGCCGTACCACAGGTTGAAGTCGGCGATGTCGAGTGCCGGTCCGTCACCGGTCTTGCGGAAGTGGTAGTCGGTGGGGCCGAACTCGATGGTCTTGCTGGCTTTCGGGGCGGCGGCGGTCTGGTTCATGTCGGGATCCTCGGAATTCGTTGCGTGGCGGCCGGTGTTCAGAAATGGCCGCCGGAGGAGAAGCGCTTCTTGAGGCGATTTCGCACGGTGATGGCAATGGAGTTCATCAACACGATCAGGCTCAGCAGAAGCAGCGTGGTGACGAAGACCATCGGCTTGCCGGCTTCGGAGTTCCGGGACTGGAAGCCCACATCGAAGATGTGGAAGCCCAGGTGCATGAAGCTGCGCTCCAGGTGCACGAAGGGGAAGAAGCCATCGATTGGCAGCTCCGGGGCCAGCTTGACCACGCCCACCAGCATCAGCGGCGCGACCTCGCCGGCGCCACGGGCCATGGCCAGGATCAGGCCGGTCATGACGCCGGGCATGGCCCGAGGCAGGACCACGTACTTGATCGTCTGCCATTTCGACGCGCCGCAGGCCAGCGAGCCCTCGCGCATCGAGCGCGGCACCGCCGAGAGGGCCTCTTCGCTGGCCACGATCACGACCGGCACCGTCAGCAGGGCAAGCGTCAGGGACGCCCACAGTATGCCGCCGGTGCCGAAGGTCGGGCTGGGCAGGCGCTCGGCGAAGAACAACTGGTCGATCGAGGTGCCCATGGTGTAGGCGAAGAAGCCCAGGCCGAACACACCGTAGACGATCGACGGAACGCCGGCGAGGTTGTTCACGGCGATGCGCACCGCGGCGACCAGCCGCCCCTGCGTCGCGTACTCGCGCAGGTACAGGGCGGTGATGACGCCGAAGGGCGCGACGAAGACCACCATCAGCAGGGTCATCGCCACGGTGCCGAAGATGGCCGGCAGCACGCCGCCCTCGGTGTTGGCTTCGCGCGGCTCGTCGGTGAGGAACTCCTTCCATCGGCTGGCATAGATCGCCAGCTTCTGGCCCAGGCCGATGTCGTTGGCCGGGTAGAAGCGCACGATCTGCGAGAGCGGCGTCTCCTTGGTGCGGCCCTCGACCTCCTCGAGCACGATGCGGTTGCGTGCGTCCTCGTTGCGGATCTCGGCGATGCGTGTCTGGACCTCCTGGAACAGGGCCTGCTGTTCCGCGATGCGGGGCAGCGAGGCGGCCTCGGCCTCCGCGTAGGCCTCGCTGTCCGCTCCGTGGCGCAGCTGGACCCGCCGCAGCGCCAGTCGCTCCTGCTCGATGCGATGGTTGATCCGGCCCAGGTCATGCTTCTCCAGGCTGCGGACGCGATCGAATCGGTCACGGGCTTCGCGCTGGGCCCTGCGCACCGTCCGGAAGTCCGGGTCGGCCACCGGCTGGTCGTCGATCACCAGTCCGGCGATCCGACCCACGAACGGGCCCCATTCCTGGCGTTCGAAGTAGAAAAAGTCCACGGGGCGGGTGCGTTCGGCGATCTCGAACTCGTTCACCCAGCGGAAGTCGTCGCCGTACAGGTCGTAGTTGCCGGTCCTGAAAAGCACCCGGTCGGCGTAGCCGTCGTTCTCGGCGATGGCTTCGCGCGTGGCGGGATCGAGGCGCTCGAGCAGGCTGTCCCCCGGCCGGAAGCGGTTGCCACGGAAGGGTTCGCCGGCGATCCGGGTGCCCTCGGTCGTGGTCACCACGTAGACCGGCTTCGGCCAGAACGTGGACAGGCCGTTCCACGCCACGAACAGCAGGAAGCTCACCACCAGGAGGAGCCCGAACACCAGCGCGCCTCCGAAGGCCCACATGCCGGGCTCGCCGACCGCGGACAGGTCGGCGGTGTACTTTCGGACCGCCCGGCCGCCCTGGGCGGGCGGAACCACGGCGCGAACGCCTGCCGGTGCCGGTGCGGGAACGGTCTGGCCCTGTTCGGGCGTCGGGTTCTCGTTGCTCATCGTCGGGTCCCGGTCAAAGCTGGAAGGCGCGCTTGCGGAAGCGCTGGCGGATGATCTCGGCGATCGTGTTGATCACGAAGGTCATGCCGAACAGGGTGACGGCAGCCAGGAACAGCATCCGGTACAGCGTGCCGTCCTTCACGGCCTCGGGCAGTTCGACCGCGATGTTGGCCGAGAGCGTCCGGAGGCCGGAGAAGATGTTCATGTCCAGCACCGGCGTGTTGCCCGCCGCCATCACCACGATCATCGTCTCGCCGACCGCACGGCCCATGCCGATCATGACCGCGGCGAAGATGCCCGAGGCGGCGGTCGGGATGATGACCCACAGCGCGGTCTGCCACGGGGTGGCGCCGGCCGCCAGCGAGGCGGCGCGCAGGTGCGCCGGCACGGCGTTCATCGCGTCTTCGGCAAGGGTGTAGATGTTGGGGATGATCGCGAAGCCCATCACGAAGCCGACCACCAGGGCGTTTCGCTGCGAGTAGCTGTCGACGAACCCGCCACGCGGGTCGAAGCCCAGGGCCGTGAGCAGGCCGGACACCGTCCAGCTCAGCAGGCCCGCCGCGCCCAGCATGGCCAGCCAGCGGCCCAGGTCGATGCGTGCGGCGCCGGCGCGACCGCGGTCGCGCAGCAGCATCCGGTAGTGGTGTCCCCAGCCGCGCGTGAAGCCCCAGCTGATGAGCAGGAAGCTCAGCGGGAACAGCACCAGCAGGAGGAAGGGCTGTCCGGTGCCCACATCGCCACCGGTCCAGGCCTTGAAGTCGCCGTAGAAGAAGAGCCGTTCGAACGTGGGTCCGATCCGGTAGGCCCCGTAGAGGGAAAGGACGATCACGCCCAGGATGAAGAACAGCTTGGGGATCCCCTCAAGTTTCAGGGCCACATGGGTCGGCAGCAACTGCCAGGCGAAGGCCGCGATCATCAGGCCCATCGGCAGCGCCACGAAGCCCAGCATGACCGCTGCGATCCAGGTCTCCACCAGGGGAGCGAGGATCAGCGCGCCGACGAAGCCCAGCACCACCGTGGGCAGGGACTCCATCATCTCCATCATCGGCTTGATGCCCGCCCGCACACGGCGGTGCACGAACTCCGAGGTGTACATCGCGCCCAGCAGGGCGACCGGGATCGCGAACAGCAGGGCGTAGAAGGTCGCCTTGAAGGTGCCGAAGATCAGCGGCACCAGCGAGTACTTCGGCTCGAAGATGTCGGTGCCGCCGGAGGACTGCCAGGTCCAGGTCGGCTCGGCGTAGCCCTCGTACCACACGCGGCCGAAGATGGTCCGGAACGATGCGGCGGGGTGCTTGAAGCTGAAGCGGTAGACGTCGATCTGCCCGTTCTCGCCCACGACCAGGGCCCCGTCGGCTCGCGGCAGCATCATCAGCTGCGAGTGGCCGCCCCGGTCGCCCTGCCGCTCAAGGCGGGCAAGCACGGAATCCGCCGTGGAATGGCGGACCCAGACGTTTCCATCGGCGTCCTGGGTGATGATCGACTTCGAGCGCTGGCTGACGTCGATGTCAACGACCGGGGCGCCGTGTGGTTCATGGCTGCGGGCCCGGACCATCTCGAAACCGTCGGCCGTCTGTGCACCCTCGGGCTGCAGCCGGAAGAAGACGTCGACCGCGCCGTTCGCGCCGCCCACGGCAAGCGCCAGCTCGCCGTTGAGGAAGCGCATCGTCGTGACATCCACCCCGTCGTCGAAGACCCGGCGGCTTTCGGCGAGCACTGGCGCGTTGAAGTTCCGCGAGTCGAACCGGTGGATGGTGCCGTCGGCGGCGGCGACGTAGATCGCATCGGCCTGGCTGGTCATGGCGACGGCTGTGACCACCGTGCCTTCGGGAAGGGTGGGCAGGGTCGCCGTCCGGAGCCGGATCGACTCCTCGTTGGTCAACAGGTTGCGCGTGACTTCCGCCCGGCTGATCCGTCCGATCCCGGCGGTGTCGAAGGTGACGAAGGAGCGGGTCGGGCGCTCGGCAGTGCCGCCGACGCGGTAGTCGGCGGCGATGACGGGGAACTCCGAGATCTGCTCGGCTTCGCCGAGTTCGGTCACCAGCTCGACCCGACGGAACTGGTTTTCCCGGAGCTTGGTGAAGACCACGCCGTCCGCGGCAACCAGGTCGGTGTCGCTCAGGCGGCGGTAGCCGACGCCGGGAAGCGCGGCCCGGGTGACGGTGGTGATGCGGAACGCGACGGACCCGAACCGGACCGACCCGTCCTCGAAGCCGAACAGCACGCTGTCCCGGCGCAGGACGCCGGCCGCGGCGGTGGCCTCGATGCCATCCCCGAAATCGAAGCGGCGGGTGAACAGCGGCTCTCCGGTGGGAACGTGGAACCCGCTGATGCTGCCATCGGAGGCCACCCGTGCTGCCACCGTGACGTGTTCGTCGGCGTTGACCCAGGCGCTTCGCTTGGGCTCGAGCTCGACCAGGCGCTGGTCCAGATCGCCGACGCCACCGGCAAGGGGCAGCGCCACCCGCACCAGGAAGACGACGATGGCGACCACCGCGACGATGACCATCAGGCCGCCAACCGTGATCGTCACACCGGCCAGACGGTCGCCGAGCAGCACGGAACGTTTGGTTGACTTGTCACGTCGGGTCACGCGTCCACCGCCGGGTGGCGGCGTGGTGGCGTTCGGGTTGGCGGAAGCGTCCATCGGCTGGCCCTGGAATAAGTTGTCGTGGATCAACGGCAAAGGGCAGGGGGTGATTGCTCACCCCCTGCCCGGTACGGTCATCGCCTGGATCAGTTCAGACCAAAGGCTTCGAGGTCGGCGTCGGCCAGACCCTTGTTGACCGGGAAGTAGCCGTCGCGGAGCACGGCTTCCTGGCCCTCGCGGGAGTACACGAAGCGGATGAACTCGGCGCGGACCGGGTCCAGGGCTTCGTTCGGGTTCTTGTTGACGTAGATGTAGAGGAAGCGGGCGATGGGGTAGTTGCCGGCAGAGGCGGCTTCAACCGTCGGCTCGAAGCACTCGCCGTCGTCGGTGGCGCGCAGCGGGACCGGACGAACGTCGGCGGTGCGGTAGCCGATGCCGGAGTAACCGATGCCGGCGATGTCCGAACCGGTGCCCTGGACCACCGTCGAGCTGCCCGGCTGCTCCTTGACCTCGTTGCGGAAGTCACCGTCGAACAGGGCGACTTCCTTGAAGTAGCCGTAGGTGCCCGAGGCCGAGTTGCGGCCGTACAGGGAGATCGGGCGGTTGGCCCACTCGCCGGTCAGACCGACCTCGCCCCAGGTGTTGATCGGCGCGGAGGCGCCGCCGTTGCGGGTCGAGGAGAAGATCGCGTCAAGCTGCTGCAGGGACAGGCACTGGATCGGATTGTCCTTGTGCACGAAGACCGCCAGCGCGTCGATCGCGCCGCGGATCGCGGTCGGCGGGTAGCCGAAGCGGGCCTCGAACTCCTGGATCTCGGCGGCACGCATCGGGCGCGACATCGGCCCGAACTGGGCGGTGCCCTGGATGAGCGCCGGCGGGGCGGTGCCCGAACCCTTGCCTTCGATCTCGATGCGCACGTTGGGGTAGGCGCGGTTGAAGCCCTCCGCCCACAGCGCCATCAGGTTGTTGAGGCTGTCGGAACCGATCGACTTCACGTTGCCCGACACGCCGCTGACCGGCTGGTAGGAGGGCAGGTTGGAATCGACCTGGGCCTGGGCGATGCCGGCGACGCCGAGCGACACGGCGGCAGCGAGCATCAGCTTCTTGGTGTTCATGCCTGTTTCTCCGGTTGCATTGAGGATTTGTGACAGGTGGGTGCGTCCTCGCGGTCCCGTTCGGGCCTGCGGTCCGGCACGCTGGATGCGGTGCAGAGGCTGGGCTGTGGCCGGGCATCCGCGCCGCGCATCCATGCGCCTTCACCGAACGCCGACAATTCTGGCGCCGGGTTTTGACGGCTTTGTGACAGTGGCCGGCAAAGTTCGCCGCGAGCACGGTTCGCGTTGTTGCAATAATTCCAAAAACATGGAAACTATGCCGTCCATGGACACAGACTCCGCATTGCAGGCCCTTGCGGCGCTGGCCCAGCGTCATCGCCTGGCGGTCTTCCGGCTGCTGGTGAGGCAGGGGGTGCAGGGCGCCTGTCCCGGCGAGATTGGCGCCGAACTGGGCCTGAGCCCGGCCACGCTGTCCTTCCACCTGCGGACGCTGAGCCAGGCCGGCCTGGTCACCGCCGAGCAACAGGGGCGCAGCATCCTGTATCGGGCCGATTTCACGGCCATGGAGGCGCTGGTCGGCTTCCTCGGCGAAAACTGCTGCGCGGCCGACGGCGCCGGCTGCAGCGTCGGTGCGCCTTCCAACGAAGGCCCCCGTCTCCCCAACCCCTCCTGAAGGACCCTCCGCGATGAGCATCCGAATCGGCATCAACGGCTTCGGCCGCATGGGGCGCCTGCTGCTGCGCGCGGCCTGGGGCCGCCCCGGCTTCGAGTTCGTGCAGGTCAACGACCCCGCCGGCGACGTCGCCACCTATGCGCACCTGCTGGCCTTCGATTCGATCCACGGACCGTGGCCGGTGCCGGTGTCGCACGACGAGGGTGGTCTGCTCATCGACGGTCAGCGCATCCGCTTCGGGGCCGCCAGGGCGATCGAGGCCACCGACTGGTCCGGGTGCGACGTGGTCGTCGAGGCCTCCGGAAAGTTCAGGAAGCAGGCGGTGCTGCAGCCCTACCTCGACCAGGGCGTACCACGCGTGGTGGTGACCGCCCCGGTGAAGGAGGCCGGCGTGCTCGACGCGGTGGTCGGCGTCAACGACCACCTCTTCGACCCCGCCACGCACCGCATCGTCACCGCGGCCTCGTGCACCACCAACTGTCTGGCGCCGGTGGTGAAGGTGATCCACGAGGGCCTGGGCATCCGCCACGGCAGCCTGACCACGATCCACAGCCTGACCAACACCCAGACCATCGTCGACGCCGCGCACAAGGACCTGCGCCGCGCACGCGCCTGCGGCAGCAGCCTGATCCCGACCTCGACGGGCTCGGCGACGGCGATCGCGGAAATCTTCCCGGAACTGCGCGGCCGCCTGGACGGGCTGGCGGTGCGCGTGCCGCTGACCAACGCCTCGCTGACCGACTGCGTGTTCGAGGTCGAGCGCGACACGACGGTCGAGGAGGTCAACGGGCTGTTGCAGGCGGCGGCCGAGGGCCCGCTGGCGGGCGTCCTGGGTTTCGAGGAGCGGCCGCTGGTGTCGATCGACTACCGCAGCGACCCGCGGTCGTCGATCGTGGATGCCGGCTGCACCCGGGTGATCAACAAACGCCAGGTCAAGATCTACAGCTGGTACGACAACGAGTGGGGCTATGTGTGCCGCACCGCCGACCTGGTCGCCCGGGTCGGGGCGGCGAGGGACTGAGATGCTCGCCAACGCCTCCCCGGCGGTCCGCCAGTACGCGATCGTCACCGGCAACTACTGGGCCTTCACCCTGACCGATGGCGCGCTGCGCATGCTGGTGGTGCTGCACTTCCACCAGCTGGGCTACAGCCCGCTGCAGATCGCGATGCTGTTCGTGTTCTACGAGGTGTTCGGCGTGGTCACCAACCTCGTCGGGGGCTGGCTGGGCGCGCGCATCGGCCTCAACCGTACGATGAACATCGGACTGGGCCTGCAGATCGCGGCGCTGGCGATGCTGGCGGTGCCGGCGGCGATGCTGACCGTGCCCTGGGTCATGGCGGCCCAGGCGCTGTCGGGCGTGGCCAAGGACCTCAACAAGATGAGCGCCAAGAGCAGCATCAAGCTGCTGGTCGCCGACGGGCAGCAGGGCACGCTCTACCGCTGGGTCGCGGCGCTGACCGGCTCGAAGAACGCGCTCAAGGGCGTGGGCTTCTTCCTGGGCGGCCTGCTGCTGGCCTGGCTGGGCTTCACCGGCGCGGTGCTGGCGATGGCCGCCGGCCTGGGCCTGGTATGGCTGGCCAGCCTGCTGCTGCTCAAGCGCGACCTGGGCCGCTCCAGCACCAAACCGAAGTTCCGCCAGATGCTGTCCAAGAGCCGCGCGATCAACGTGCTGTCCGCGGCGCGGATGTTCCTGTTCGGGGCGCGCGACGTGTGGTTCGTGGTGGCCCTGCCGGTGTTCCTGGCGGCGTCGCTGGGTTGGGACCATTGGCTGGTCGGCACCTTCCTGGCGGCGTGGGTGATCGGCTACGGCATCGTCCAGGCGGCTGCGCCGCGCTTCACCCGCTGGCGCGGTGGCGAGGTGCCGGGTGCGGGGGCGGTGGCCGGTTGGGCGCTGGTCCTCGCCGGCGTGCCGGCTGCCATCGCCGTGGCGCTGGGCCTGCTGCCGCCGGGGCCGGTGCTGGTGGTCGGCCTCGGCGTCTTCGGCGTGCTGTTCGCCGTCAACTCCGCGCTGCACAGCTTCCTGATCGTCAGCCATGCGCGCCACGACGGGGTGTCTCTGGACGTCGGCTTCTACTACATGGCCAACGCCATGGGTCGGCTGCTCGGCACGGTGCTGTCGGGCTGGTTGTTCCAGGCCCATGGCCTGGCGCTGTGCCTGTGGGTATCCGCCGCCCTCCTGCTGGTCGCGGGCCTGCTGTCCCTGATGCTGCCTGCCCGCGATCCGGCCGCCGCCCCTTCCGCCTGAGCCCAGGAGACGCCATGCCGCTGCGCCCGCTGCCCGACCCCGACCACCTGCCGGCGCTGGACCGGCGCCACCTGCGCCTGGACGGGCTGGGCGACGACATCCCCGGCCACCCGCCGCGCATCCTGGTGCTCTACGGCTCGCTGCGCGAGCGCTCGTACTCGCGCCTGGCCGCCGAGGAAGGCGCCCGCCTGCTGCGGCTCTTCGGCGCCGAGGTCCGCATCTTCGATCCCTCGCAGCTGCCGCTTCCAGACAGCCCGGGCTTCCAGGACCACCCGGCGGTGCGCGAGCTCTTCGGGCATTCGATGTGGTCGGAAGGGCAGGTGTGGTGCTCGCCTGAGCGCCACGGCCAGCTCACCGCGATCATGAAGTTGCAGATCGACCTGCTGCCGCTGTCGCATGGCGCCCTTCGGCCAACCCAGGGCCGGACGCTGGCGCTCATGCAGGTGTCCGGTGGCTCGCAGTCGTTCAATGCGGTGAACACCATGCGCCTGGTCGGCCGCTGGATGCGGATGCTCACCATCCCGAACCAGTCCAGCATTCCCAAGGCCTGGCAGGCCTTCGACGAGTCCGGTCGCATGCGGCCATCGCCCCTGTATGCCCGGATCGTCGACGTGATGGAGGAGCTGGTGCGCTACACCCTGCTCAACCGTGCCGCCCAGCCGCGCCTGGTCGAACGCTATTCCGAGCGCCTCGAGGCTGCCACGGCCCACGGCGAGGCGGGGACGACCGCCACGACCGCGGCATCGGCCTGAGCGCAGGGGTCGGGAACGAAAAAGGCCCCGCATCGCTGCGGGGCCCCATCTGCAGCCGGAGAGAGCGCCGGTCAGAAGTCGTAGCGGAAGCCCACCGAGAAGCCCTGCGGGTTCTGGCCGGGGGCCGCCGGGGCCAGCTGCGCACCGTGGCCGCCGCGGGCCATCGAGTAGGCGACGAAGTCGTCGTTGCTGGTGTGGGCGTAGGCGAACAGCAGGCGGAACGGACGCGAGATGCGGTAGTCCAGGCCGATTGCACCCATGCTGGCGTCGCGCTGGTCGCCGTCGGCGCTGAGCCAGTAGTACTGGCCCTTGACGGTGACCTTGTCGTTGATCGCGTAGCTGGCACCCAGGCCGTAGGTGTCCACGTCCTGGTTGTCGACCAGGGTCGAGCCCTTGATGGTGGCGAACTGGGCCAGGCCGGCGACGGTGAACGGGCCGGTGGTGTAGCTGGCGCCCAGGCGCAGCGCGTCGGAGCTGGAGTCGTTCTTGACCTCGTAGGCGGCGGCCAGGTACAGGCCGCTGGCGTTGTAGGTCACCGCCGCGGACAGCGCGTCGTTGTCGTTGTCGTTGGTGATGCCCGCGCTGGTGTTGGTCGAGTAGTGCACGTCGAAGGTGACGTTGCCCAGCGCCGGGGAGCGGTAGTGGATGCCGTTGCGGAAGCGGGTGTCGAAGTCGTAGTCGGCACCGCTGTAGTTGTCGCGCAGGCGGGTCATGTTGCGGGCGTCGCCGATCTGGTCGCCGAACATGTCCACGCGGCCGCGCACGATCTTAAGCGGGGTGTCGAAGAAGCCCAGGCGCACCATGCCGAAGTCGCCCTGCAGGCCGACGAAGCTGTCGCGGCTGGCCCAGGTGCCGGCGCCGTTCTCGTAGCGCACTTCCTGCTCGACCTGCATGATGGCCTTCAGGCCGTCGGTCAGGTCGTGGTTGGCGCGGAAGCCGATGCGGCTGGAGTTGGAGTTGACGTTCAGGGCGTCCTCCTGGCCGTCGTCGAGCCAGTCGACCGTGACGTGGGCGCGACCGTAGAACTGCCAGTTCTCGTTCGCCATCGCGCCGGCCGGGGCCAGCAGCGCCGCCGCCACGACGGCGCTCAGCAGCTTCTTGTTCATCGGGGAATCTCCAGGATTCGATGTGGAATGGGATCGGGGTGCCCAGGCTTTGCGGCCCTGACGGCGGCGATTGTGGTGCGGCGTGATGACGCTTGGATGACAGTTTCTCGCCGGCTTCACGCCGGGCCCGTCGGCGATGTCGACACCGGCATCGGGGGCTCGAGCCGGACGTTCGGAAGTCTCGACGCCGGCCGCGGGCTTGGCGCGAAACGGGGGTGTCACGAAACCGTCATTCGCCGGGCGCGATCCCCGGGGTCTTGTCGGGGTACCGGCACAGGTCGCGGATGATGCAGCTGGGGCAGTCCGGCCGGCGCGCCTTGCACACGTAGCGCCCGTGCAGGATCAGCCAGTGGTGGGCGTCGAGCAGGTAGTCCCTCGGCACCCGCTTCAGCAGCTGCTTCTCGACCGCCAGCACGGTGCCCCCCGGCGCCAGCCCGGTGCGGTTGGACACGCGGAAGATGTGGGTGTCCACCGCCATGGTCGGGTGGCCGAAGGCGGTGTTGAGCACCACGTTGGCGGTCTTGCGGCCCACCCCGGGCAGGCGTTCGAGCGCCTCGCGGTCGTCGGGGACCTCGCCGCCGTGTTCCTCGAGCAGGATCCGGCAGGTGGCGATCACGTTCTTCGCCTTGGCGTTGAACAGGCCGATGGTCGAGATGTGGCGCTTGAGGCCGTCCTCGCCCAGGGCCAGGATCGCGGCCGGGGTGTTGGCGACCGGGAACAGTCGCCGGGTGGCCTTGTTCACGCCCACGTCGGTGGCCTGCGCGGAGAGGATGACCGCGATCAGCAGCTCGAAGGGCGTCTGGTATTCCAGCTCGGTGGTCGGCCGGGGGTTGAACTCGCGCAGGCGGCGGAACATCTCCTCGCGCGCCGGCGCGCCGAGGCCGCGCGGTCGTCGGGTCGGGGGGCTCATGCGGGGGTGGTCCCGGTGTCGGCCCGGGCCAGTGGCCGCGGGCGGGTGAGGCGGTTGCGGGCGGCCACCAGCAGGGCCAGGACGACGAAGGCGCCCGGGGGCAGGATGGCGATGAGGAAGCCGCGGGTGTCGGCGACCAGGGTCGTCTCCAGGCCCGGCAGGCCCAGCAGCGCGCCGGCGCCGGCGAACACGGTGCCCATGCCGAAGGCCTCGCGGACCAGCCCCATCAGCAGCAGCACGGCCAGGAAGCCCAGGCCGATCGCGAAGCCGTCGAGTGCCGCGCGGGCGGGGTCGTGGCGCGAGGCGAAGGCCTCCGCGCGACCCATGATCGCGCAGTTGGTGACGATCAGCGGGACGAACAGGCCCAGCACCGCGTGCAGTTCGGGCAGGAAGGCCCGCATCGACAGCTCGATGGCGGTCACCACCGAGGCGATCACCATCACGAAGGCCGGGATGCGCACGTCGCGCCGGGTGATGCGCCGGATGCCGGCGACCACGGTGTTGGTGGCCACCAGCGCCAGCAGCGTCGCCAGGCCGAGGCCCAGCGCGTTCACCGCGGTGTTGCTCACCGCCAGCAGCGGGCACAGGCCCAGCAGCTGCACCAGCCCCGCGTTGCCGCTGTTGAGGCCGTACTCGAGGATGCTGCGCGGGCGGGGGGCGTCGCTCATCGGCGGGGCAGGTCCGAGGGGGCGTCGGGGAAGTCCAGCGTGCTGCCGGCCGGCGCAGCATAGAGCGCCGGCTCGTGCGCCTCAACGAAGGCCAGCGCCGAGGCCACGGCGGCCACGACCGCCCGCGGGGTGATGGTGGCGCCGGTGAACTGGTCGAAGTCGCCGCCGTCGCGCCGCACGCGCCAGCGCGACCGCGGCGGGTCCTGCAGGCCACGGCCGTCGAAGGCCTCGATCCAGTCGCTGCGGCGGCGTTCGATGCCGTCGCCCAGGCCCGGTGTCTCCTGGTGGGCCAGCACGCGCACGCCGACCACGCGCCGGTCGCGGTCCACGCCCACCAGCAGCCGGATCGGGCCGCTGTAGCCGCGCGGTGCGGTGGCCTCCACGACCAGCTGCACCGGGGTCCCGTCGCGGCGGGCCCGCCACACCGCGGCCGGCTGCGCCTGGCCCAGCCAGGCCGGGGCCAGCACCTGGATCCGGTCGGACAGCGGGTCGTTGTCCCAGGCGCCGGCCGGCATGACGTCGGCGAGCGCCTGCAGCCGGGCGGCACGCTCGGCCTCGGCGATGCGCGGCGCGGTGAGGTGGGCGATGCTTGCCAGCAGGCTGACCGCCACCAGGGCGACCAGGCCCAGCAGCAGCCCCGCCTGCAGCGCCTGGCGCAGCGACGGGCTCACGACGGCGGTCCCTGCGGCGGGCGGCCGCGCGCCTCGCCATGGATCCGCGGCCGGCTGTAGCGGTCGATCCACGGTGCCAGCGCGTTCATCAGCAGCACGCCGAAGGCGATGCCGTCGGGATAGGCGCCCCAGCGGCGCACCGCCAGCGTGACCACCGCCACGCCCAGGCCGAACAGCAGGCGGCCGCGCGGCGTCGTGCAGCCCGACACCGGCTCGGTGGCGATGAAGAAGGCGGCCAGCAGGAAGCCCCCCATGAACAGGTGCTGCAGCGGCGCCGGGTGGACGTCGGCCTCCAGCAGCCACATCGGCGTGCTCAGCAGCACGACGCCGCCGATCACCGCCACCGGCACCTGCCAGGGGATCACCCGCAAGGCGATCAGGGCGATGCCGCCGACGAGGTACATCGCCCCCACCCAGGCCCAGCCGCGGCCGCCGAGGGCGCCGAACACCGCCTCGCTGCGCACCTCCGACAGCGTCGCGCCCTCGCGCACCTGCTCGCGCAGGACCTCCAGCGGCGTGGCGGCGGTGACCGCATCCCAGCCGCCGGACGGCGCGCCGCCGAAGACGATCGACAGGGTCTCGCCCAGGCCCGGGGCCGTTGCGAATCCCTCCGGCGGCAGCCACTGGCTGAGCTCCAGCGGGAAGCCGACCAGCACCACCGCGTAGCCGACCATGGCCGGGTTGAACAGGTTGTGGCCCAGGCCGCCGTAGAGGTGCTTGGCGAAGACCATGGCCGCGGCCATGCCCACCGCGGCGATCCACCACGGGGCCAGCGGTGGCAGGCACAGCGCGAAGAGCACCGCGGCGGTCGGCGCGCTGAGGTCGCCGATCGCCGGTGCCAGCGGACGGTCCCGCAGCCGCAGCATCGCGGCCTCGAAGGCCAGTGCGAAGGCCACCGCCAGTGCGATCTGCACCAGCGTGCCGGGCCCGAAGACCACGGTCTTGGCGATGATGCCGGGCACCAGCGCCAGCAGCACCAGCGCCATGACCCCGGTGACGCTGCGGGTCCGCACGGGCAGGTGGGGGGCGGCGGCCGGTTCCGGGAAGTGACGGGTCGGGGCGGGGGGCATGTGCGGGCCTAGTCCCCGCCGCCGGCTTTGCGCGCCCTGGCCCGGGCGATCGCCGCGGCCACCGCATCGGGGCTGCTGAGCGCGTCCTTGCGGGCCTGCGCCTGGCGGGCCCGGCGTTCGGCGTCCTCGCCCAGGCGCCTTTGCCGCGCCTCGTGGCGCAGTCGCGCGGCCTCGGCTTCGGCGGCCTCGGTGTCGCGCTGGCGCAGCAGGCCGCGCGCGTGCCGGAAGTGTTGGGCGAGGGGGATGCGGCTGGGGCAGACCAGGTCGCAGCAGCCGCATTCGATGCAGTCGGGCAGGCCGTCGGCGCGGCCGCGCTCCATGTCGGCCGACAGCACGTCCCACAGCAGCTGCTGCGGCAGCAGGCGCGCCGGACAGGCCTCGGCGCAGGCGCCGCAGCGGATGCAGGGACGTTGCGGCCCCTGCGGCGCCGCGGCCTCGGCGTCGAGCACCAGCAGGCAGTTGGTGGTCTTGGTCACCGCGAAGCCGTCGTGGGGCAGGGCCTGGCCCATCATCGGGCCGCCGAGGACCAGCCGCCGCGCCTGTTCGGTGTAGCCGCCGGCAGCCTGCACCAGGTCGGCCATCGGGGTGCCGATGGCCACCTCCAGGTTGCAGGGCGCGGCCACGCCGGGGCCGGCCACGGTCACGATGCGGTGGGTCAGGACCTCGCCCTGGTCCACCGCCCGCCAGGCGGCGGTCGCGGTGGCGACGTTGTGGACCAGCACGCCGATGTCGCGTGGCAGGCCGCCGCGCGGCACCTCGCGACCGGTCAGCACCTCGATCAGCTGGCGCTCGCCGCCCTCGGGGTAGCGCGAGGGCACGGCCACGAGTTCGATGCGCGGGTCGCCGTCACCGGCTCGCGTGCCGGTGTCCGCGGCCAGGGCCTGGCGCAGGGCGTCCAGGGCGGCCTGCATGCGGTCCTCGACCGCGATCAGCACCCGCGTGGCGCCGACGATGCGCGCCATCAGGCGGGCGCCGTGGAGGACCTCGCCGGGGCGGTCGCGGATCAGCCGGTCGTCGCAGCTGATCCAGGGCTCGCACTCCGCGCCGTTGAGGATCAGGCAGTCGCGGGCCACGGAGAGCTTCTCCGCGCTCGGGAAGCCGGCGCCGCCCAGGCCGGTGACGCCGGCCTCGCGGATGCGTTCGAGCAGCAGCGTGCGGGGAGCGGCGGAGGCGTCGAGGGGCGGCAGGCGCCGTGCCGGTGGCTCCGGGTCGGAGTCCACGCGCAGGACCACGTGCGGGACCGGCAGTCCGTCGAGCCCGGCCAGCGGCGCCTCCGCGACGGCCTCGACCCGGCCTGCGGCGGGGGCGTGGACCGCGGCACCGCGCTCGCCGGACACGTCGCCGAGCAGGTCGCCGCGGTGCACCCGCTGGCCGGGCTCGACCGCGGCGCGGGCCACGGCACCGGCGTGCTGCAGCAGCGGCACGTGCAAGCGCGCCGGCAGCGGGCAGGCGCGCAGCGGCGCCTCCGACGCGGGTGCCTTGTGGCCGGGCAGGTCCAGGCCGCCGTGGAAGCGGTGCAGGCCTGTGGCCATGGCGGTGGTGTCAGTGACCCTTGAAAACGGGCTTGCGCTTGGCCAGGAAGGCCTCGGTGCCTTCGCGCATGTCGTCGGTGGAGAACAGCAGGCCGAAGGCCTGGGTCTCGAACTCCAGGCCGGTGTCGATGCCGGCCTCGCCACCGAGCAGCACGGTGTCGAGGATGGCGCGCAGGGCCTGCGGTGCGGCCTCCGACAGCCGGGTGGCCTCGGCCAGCACCTGGTCCTGGAGTTCGGCGGCCGGCACGACCCGGGTCACCAGGCCCAGCGCGGCGGCGCGGGCGGCGTCGATCGGCCGTCCGCCCAGGGTCAGCTCCAGCGCGGCGCTGCGGCCGGCCAGGCGCAGCAGCCGCTGGGTGCCACCGAAGCCGGGCAGCAGGCCCAGGCCGATCTCCGGCAAGCCCAGCTTCGCCGTGTCGGCGGCGATGCGCAGGTGGCAGGCCATCGCCAGCTCCAGGCCGCCGCCCAGCGCGTAGCCGTTGACCATGGCGATGACCGGCTTGCCCAGCCGCTCGATGCGGGTCATCAGCCGCTGGCCGAACTGCGACAGGTCGCGGGCCCGGGCCGGGGTGAGGGTGGCCAGCTCGGCGATGTCGGCGCCGGCCACGAAGGCCTTCTCGCCGGCGCCCCGCAGCACGACCACGCGGACCGCGTCGTCCCCGGCGGCCTGGTCGAAGGCCATGTGCAGCTCGGCCAGGGTCTGGCGGTTGAGCGCATTGAGCTTGTCGGGGCGGTTGACGCACAGGATGCGGACCGCGCCGCGGTCCTCGGTGCTCAGGGTGGTGAAGGCCATCGGGGGTCCTCGGCAGGCGGGGTGTGGTGCCGCCCCGGCTGCCGCCGCGGCCGGGGAACCCGGGCGGCCGGACGCGGTCTGAGGCGACTGGCAGTCGTTTCGGCTGCCGCGTATGCTAACGCGTTCACCGGGGCGGTATCGACCGCCCCTGTCGCCACCCGGAGGTCATGAATGAAGTTGCGTCTGCTGGCCGCGATCGCGGTCGCCCTCAGCGCCGGTACCGTCGTTGCACAGGACATCACGTCGGAGCGCGGGAAGCTCAGCTACGCGATCGGCTACGAGATCGGACGGGAGCTGTCCGAGCAGGACATGCAGGTCGACATCGCCACGGTCATCCGGGCGCTGCAGGACGGCCACGCCCAGCGTGACCCCAGCGTGTCGCAGCAGGAGATGGCCGCGGTGCTCCAGCAGGCCCAGGAGCAGGCCGTGGCCCGCGCCCGCGCCGAGTACGAGCGTGTCGCCGGCGAGAACCGCCAGCGTTCGGACCGCTTCCTGGCCGAGAACCGCGCCCGCCAGGGCGTCACCACTCTGCCCAGCGGCATCCAGTACCGGGTGATCGAGCAGGGCAACGGCGCCCGCCCGACCGCGCAGAACAACGTGCGCATCCACTACCGCGTCTCGCTGTCGACCGGTCAGGAGTTCGCCAGCACCTACTCCAACGTCCAGCAGCCCGGCGGCGAGCCGCAGCCGGTCACCGTGCCGGTCGCCGAGGCGATCGTCCCGGGCCTGGTCGAGGTGCTGCCGCTGATGAACACCGGTTCGCGCTGGGAGATCTTCCTGCCGCCGGACAAGGCCTTCGGCGAGAACCCGCGCCCGATCGGCCCCAACCAGGTGGTCATCTTCGACCTGCGCCTGGTCGGCATCGAGTAAGCATCCCGTCGTCGGACGGGCCCGCCCGGGCCCGTCCGCGAACCACGGAGGGTCGCGTGTCGCAGCCAGCCATCCTCAGCCCCTGCATCGGCGTGTGCACCCTGCGCCTGGATGGGCTGTGCCAGGGTTGCCTGCGCACGGGCAACGAGATCGCCCGCTGGTCGCAGATGAGCGACGCGGAGCGCGAACACATCATGGACGTGGTGCTGCCCGACCGCGAGGGCCGGGCGGCGTGACCGCCGGCGCGGACGCCGGCGTCCTGCGTGACCGCCTGGCCCGCGCGCTGCACCCGCTGGACCCGGTGCCCGCCCTGGCGCCGTGGAACGCCGGCGACGTGGACGACCTGCTCGACCGGCCGCTGCGCCGGGCCGCGGTGCTGGTCGCACTGATCCACCGTCCCGAAGGCACCCAGCTGCTGCTCACGCGCCGGCACGAGGACCTGCGCACCCACGCCGGCCAGGTCAGCTTCCCCGGCGGTGGCATCGAGGCCGTCGACGCCGGCCCGATCGCCGCGGCGCTGCGCGAGGCCGAGGAGGAGGTCGGCCTGCCGCCGGAGCGCACCCGGCCGCTGGGCCTGCTCGACCCCCTGGTCACCGTCTCCGCCTTCCACGTGTGGCCGGTGGTCGCCGAGGTCTACGGGCCGTTCCGCCCGCGCCCGGACCCGCGCGAGGTCGCGGAGGTCTTCGAGGTGCCGCTGCGCTTCCTGATGGACCCGGGCAACTGCCGCCGGGTCGAGGCCGACTGGCGCGGGCGCCGTCGGCACTGGTTCGAGTACCGCTTCGGGCCGCACCGGATCTGGGGCGTCACCGCGGCCATCTTGGTCAACCTGCGCGAACGCCTGGAAAGGCACCCCGGAGGCCTGCCATGACCCGCCGCTCACCCCTGGTCGACGCCGCCGGGCTGGCCCATGCGCTGGCCGGCGACCGGCCACCGGTGGTCGTGGACTGCCGCGCCTCGCTGGCCAATCCGGCGGAAGGGCGGGCGGCCTGGCGGCAGGCGCACGTTCCCGGTGCGCGGCACGCCAGCCTCGAGGACGACCTTTCCGGTCCGCATGCCGCAGGCGCCGGACGACACCCGCTGCCCACGCCGGAGGCCTTCGCCGCCACGCTGGGCCGGTTGGGCATCGGCCCCGACACGCCGGTGGTGGCCCTGGACGCCGGGGACGGCGCGATGGCGGCGGCCCGGCTGTGGTGGCTGCTCGAGCTGGCCGGGCACCCGGGTGCCCGGGTGCTGGAGGGTGGCATGGCGGCCTGGCGGGAGGCGGGGTTGCCGCTGCAGTCCGGCGAGGGCGCCAACGAATCCGTCGCGTGCCCGGTCAGGCTCTGGCGGACCGGGCTGCTGGCCGACGTCGACGAACTGCGGCGGCGTGCCGCCGAAGCGCCGGGCTGGCTGGTCGATGCGCGTGCCCGGCCGCGCTTCCGCGGCGAGGTCGAACCCATCGATCCGGTCGCCGGGCATGTGCCCGGCGCGGTCAATCGTCCCTACATCGAGAACCTGGCCGACGGCCTGCGCCTGAAGCCGGCCGCCGAGCTGGCCGCCGCCTTCGACGCCCTGACCGGCGGGCGCCGGCCGGAGGATGTCGTGCTGATGTGCGGTTCCGGCGTGACCGCCTGCCACCACGCGCTGGCGATGGCGGCGGCGGGCCGGCCCGGTGCCCGGGTCTTCGCGCCCTCGTGGAGCGGCTGGATCGAGGACGCCTCGCGCCCGGTCGCCACCGGCGACTGATCCGGCGGCAGCCGCCTCAGCCCGGCTTGCCGCCCTTCAGGCGCTCGACGAGAGCCTTGAGCACGGCCTGGGTCTGGGGCGCGTACCAGCCTTCGATGAAGCCCTCGACCCCGGCGCGGACCGGATCCTCCAGCGCCTCGACCAGGTCGGCGCGGGCCAGCCGGCGGGTGGCCAGCATCGGTGCCGCGGGGCGCCGCAGCAGGTCGGCCAGCCAGGCCTGGGCGCGGGCGTCGACCGCTTCGGCCGGCGCCAGCTCGTCGACCAGCCCCAGGCCGTGCGCGGTGGCGGCGTCGACCATGGCCCCGGAGACCAGCAGGCGCTCGGCGCGGTAGGGGCCGATGACCCGGCGCATCAGGTGCTGGATGCCCTCGGGCACGGCCAGCCCGACCTCGACCTCGTTGAGGCCGATGCGGAAATCGCCCTCGGCCATCACCCGGTAGTCGCAGCACAGCGCCAGCACGCAGCCGCCCGCCGGGCAATGACCGGCGATGGCGGCGACCACCGGCACCGGCGAGGCGGCGATGGTGTGGGCGGCCTCGAAGAACACCCGCCACGCGGCCTCCAGGTCCGGCCGGTCGAGCGTCAGCAGGTGGGGCACGTCCAGGCCGGCGGAGAACACCTTCGGGCCGCCGGCGATCACGATGCCGCGGGCACCGTCGCCGGGTGCGGCCCGGACCGCGTCGCGCAGCCCGGTCAGCAGTTCGGGGTTGAGTGCGTTGACCGGCGGGCGGGCAAGGCGGATCTCGAGGATGTCACCGCTGCGGCGGGTGTCGAGCATGGGTCACCTGTTCAGGGGGTACGGACGTCGGCCGGCCAACGATACCGCACCGTATAGCGGACTGTCGTCGTGCCTTCGGCCGGCACCGCGACCTCGAAGCGCACCTGCTGCGCGTCCTCCTGGGTCCAGTCGTGGCTGGCGTCGGTGATCTCCCAGTCGCTCCAGCGCGGCAGCCCCTCCAGCAACGCGACCGGCAGCGCCTGGTCGCGGCCGTTGCGCAGCTGGATCTCGACGGTCTCGGTCATCGTCCGGCCGCTGCGGTTGAGGCTGAAGTCGCGGGTGCGGCGTTCGCCGCGCAGGTCGAAGACCGTGCCCAGGTCGAGTTCGACCCGCTCGTTGACCGCGGTGTGGCGCAGGCGGGACTCGCCGAGCAGTCCGCCGTCGTCGAAGGCGCGCACGCGGCCGGCCGGCAGTGGCCGTCCCAGTCCCGCCGCGCTGCGGTTGTCGAAGGCCAGCTGGACCCGGACCGGGAATTCGCCGGTGCCGCCGATCTCGGGCTGGGTGAGCGGGGTGGACATCCGCCGGCCGTGGGCGCCGGTGGTGGCGAAATAGATCCGTTCGCAGGCGGCCCCCGACGCTGGCGGCATCAGCGGCAGCTGCTGCAGGCTGCCGTCGGGCAGCCGGAAGGCGCCGGGCAGGGTATAGGCCTGGTACTCGCCGGAGCGCTGCGGCGGCGGTGGCGGCGGCGGCGGCGCGGCCACCGCCGCCGGCATCGCGTCGGCCATGGCCATGCGCTCCATGCCGCCGGCGCGCTCGACGACCCGCCGCGGCTCACCGGCCACCAGCACCAGCTCCCGGCCGCTGAAGCCCTGTCCACTGCGGTTGGCGACCTGGGCGACGCCGGTGAAGTCCATCCGGCAGTCGCCGCCGGCGGCGAGGTCGACCCGGTACTCGGCCCGCCAGGCCAGGCCGGTGGTCGGGTATTCCAGGGTGAAGTCGTGCCGGCCGCGGGGTCCCTCGACGTCCCAGACCAGGCGCGACCGGGTGGCCATGCCCTCGGGCAACTCGCGCAATTCAAACGACGCGTAGTCGCGCAGGACCCGGACCCGTCCGTCGGGCAGGGCCAGGGTCAGCCCCTGGCCGACCGCGACCAGGGTGCCGGTGAGGCGCTCGCGGCTGCCGCCCGCGGCGTACTCCACGGTGACCGTCTGCCCCAGCGCCCGCTCCAGCAGGGCGTCGCCGCCGGGCATGCCGAACTCGAAGCGCTGCCCGTGCACGCCGGCGCCCTCGGGGGGCAGCAGGCGGGCCGCGGCGATGTCGATGCCCAGCGGCAGCGCGTCCACCCCGACGGTCTGGCGGCCGCCCCGGAGGTCGAAGGCCTGGCGCTGCTGGACCAGGGCGTAGCCGGCGCTGGGGTCGGCGTACTGGCTCAGCGACTCGTAGCCGCCGCTGTAGATGGTGAGCCGGTCGTCCCCGGCCAGTGCGGGCGAGGCGAGTGCGGCGGCGGCCAGGGCGAGTGCGAGCGGGGTGGTGCGTTGCATGGGAACTCTCCGTGTCGGGCGGCGGTGGCCGCGTGGCCGACAGGTGTACCCCGAAGCGCGCCGGCGTGCATGTCCGGCGCGCCGTGCCCGTTCAGCCGCCGGCCGGTTCGCAGGCGGCACGGACCGCGGCCGGCAGGGGCACCGGCCGGCCGGTGCGCGGGTCGATCCAGACCAGCACCACCTGGCCCTCGCAGTGCAGCCGGGCGCCGTCGCCGGTGGTGATGCGGTGCCCCAGCGTCAGGCTGCTGTTGCCGGCGCGCAGGCAGGACAGCTCGACCTCCAGCACAGCAGGCCATTCCACCGGCGCCCGGTAGTCCAGCTGCGCGGAGGCCAGCACCGGCGCCGCGCCGGCGTCCATCCACGTGCCCTCCAGCGCGCCCAGCCAGCGCAGCCGCGCCTCCTCCAGATAGGTCAGGTAGGTTGCGTTGTTGACGTGGTTGAAGGCGTCGAGGTCGCGCCAGCGCGCCTCGATGCGGGCGGAGTGCAGCGCGCCCATCACGAGGCCTTGCGCCGGCGCGCCGGCTTCTTCAGGGCCGGCGGCTCGTTGGAGAGGATCTTCGCCAGGAAGCGGCCGGTGTGCGAGCGCTCGACCCGGGCCAGGTCCTCCGGCGTGCCGGTGGCCAGGATCTCGCCGCCGCGGTGGCCGCCCTCCGGGCCCAGGTCGATGACCCAGTCCGCGGTCTTGATGACGTCGAGGTTGTGCTCGATGACCACGATCGTGTTGCCCTCGTCGCGCAGCCGGTGCAGCACGTCGAGCAGGTGCTCGATATCGTGGAAGTGCAGGCCGGTGGTCGGTTCGTCGAGGATGTACAGGGTGCGCCCGGTGTCGCGGCGCGAGAGCTCCTTGGACAGCTTCACCCGCTGTGCCTCGCCGCCGGACAGGGTGGTCGCGGACTGGCCCAGCTTGATGTAGCTCAGGCCCACGTCGATGAGCGTCTCCAGCCGCCGGGCGATCGCCGGCACCGGCTGGAACAGCTCCAGCGCGTCCTCCACGGTCATCTCCAGCACGTCGTGGATGGAATGGCCCTTGTAGAGGATCTCCAGCGTCTCTCGGTTGTAGCGCTTGCCGTGACAGACGTCGCAGGGGACGTAGACGTCGGGCAGGAAGTGCATCTCGACCTTGATCAGGCCGTCGCCCTGGCAGGCCTCGCAACGGCCGCCGCGCACGTTGAAGCTGAAACGGCCCGGCGAGTAGCCGCGGGCGCGGGCCTCGGGCACCTGGGCGTAAAGCTCGCGCAGCGGGGTGAACAGGCCGGTGTAGGTGGCCGGGTTCGAGCGTGGCGTGCGGCCGATCGGGCTCTGGTCGATGTCCACGACCTTGTCGAAGAGGTCCATGCCGTGGACCTCGCGGAACGGCGCGGGCGTGGTGCCGGCGCCGTTGAGCTCGCGCGCGGCGAGCTGGTAGAGCGTCTCGTTGATCAGCGTGGACTTGCCCGAACCCGACACGCCGGTGACGCAGACGAACAGCCCGGCCGGGATCTCCAGATCGACGTCCTTGAGGTTGTTGCCGGTGGCCCCGCACAGGCGCAGGGTCATGTCCGGGTTGGGCCGGTGGCGGGTGTTGGGGATGGCGATGCTGCGGCGGCCGGAGAGGAACTGGCCGGTCACCGAGCGCTCGGCGTCGAGCATGTCCTGGACGCTGCCCTGGGCGACGATCTCGCCGCCGTGGACGCCGGCGCCCGGGCCGATGTCGACCACGTGGTCGGCCAGGCGGATGGCGTCCTCGTCGTGCTCGACGACGATGACCGTGTTGCCGAGGTCGCGCAGGCGGGTCAGGGTGCCCAGCAGGCGCTCGTTGTCGCGCTGGTGAAGGCCGATGGAGGGCTCGTCGAGCACGTACATCACCCCGACCAGGCCGGCGCCGATCTGGCTGGCCAGGCGGATGCGCTGGGCCTCGCCGCCGGACAGCGAATCGGCCTGGCGTTCCAGGGTCAGGTAGTCCAGGCCGACGTCGACCAGGAAGCGCAGGCGCTCCCCGATCTCCTTGAAGATCTTCGGCGCGATCTCCCCGCGCCAGCCCTCGAGCGTCACCGTCGTCGCCCAGGCCAGCGCCTCGTCGATGGGCAGGCGGGTGACCTGGTGCAGCGGGCGGTCGCCGACGTAGACGTGGCGGGCGGCGGCGTTGAGGCGGGCGCCGCCGCAGTCCGGGCAGGGCTGGTCGGAGATGTACTTCGACAGCTCCTCGCGCACCGCCGAGGACTCCGTCTCCCGGTAGCGCCGCTCCAGGTTCGGGACGATGCCCTCGAAGCGGTGCTTGCGCTGGGTCTTGCCGCCGGACTCGGTGAGGTAGGTGAAGCCGATGACCTCCTCGCCGCTGCCGTAGAGCACCGCGTTGCGCGCGGTGTCGCCGAGCTCGTTCCAGGGGGTGTCGACGTCGAAGCGGTAGTGCCGGGCCAGGGAGGCGACGAGCTGGAAGTAGTAGGCGTTGCGGCGGTCCCAGCCGCGGACCGCGCCGGCGGCCAGGCTCAGCTCCGGGTGCACCACCACCCGCGCGGGGTCGAAGAACTGGCTCACGCCCAGGCCGTCGCAGGTCGGGCAGGCGCCGACCGGGGAATTGAACGAGAACAGCCGCGGCTCGAGCTCGGGCAGCGAGTAGTCGCAGACCGGGCAGCTGAACTTCGAGGAGAACAGCAGCTCCGACGCCTTGGGGTCGTCGAGGTCGGCGACGATGACCAGGCCGTCGCCCAGCTTCAACGCGGTCTCGAAGCTTTCCGCCAGGCGCTGCTTGAGGTCGGCGCGCGGACGGAAGCGGTCGATGACCGCCTCGATGGTGTGCTTCTGGCGCAGTGCCAGCGCCGGGACCGCGTCGAGCTCGTGGACCTCGCCGTCGACGCGGGCGCGCACGAAGCCCTGCGCGCGCAGCTGTTCGAAGACCTGCACGTGCTCGCCCTTGCGGTCGCGCACCACCGGAGCCAGCAGCATGAAGCGCCGGTCCTCGGGCAGCGCCAGCACGTGGTCGACCATCTGGCTGACCGTCTGCGCGGCCAGCGGGAAGTCGTGGTCCGGGCAGCGCGGCACCCCGACCCGGGCGTAGAGCAGGCGCAGGTAGTCGTAGATCTCGGTGATGGTGCCGACGGTGGAGCGGGGGTTGTGCGAGGTCGACTTCTGCTCGATGGAGATCGCCGGGCTCAGGCCCTCGATGTGGTCGACGTCGGGCTTTTCCATCACGCTGAGGAACTGCCGGGCGTAGGCGGAGAGCGACTCGACGTAGCGGCGCTGGCCCTCGGCGTAGATGGTGTCGAAGGCCAGGGACGACTTGCCCGAGCCCGACAGCCCCGTGATGACGATCAGCCGGTCCCGGGGCAGGTCCAGGTCGATGTTCTTGAGGTTGTGGGTGCGCGCACCGCGGATGCGGATGGTGTCCATTCGGGTCCGTAGGGTCGACGTGGCCGGGAACCCGTCAGCATAGCAGCCGGGCCGGATCCGGGCGTGGAGCGCTCCCGCTCCGGGCCGGGTGCGCCGCGGTTGGCCCCGACGCGGTGCAAGTGCTTGGTTTGGCTTGCCTTGTGGCGCCGGATCGGGGACAATTCCGCTTCTGTCCCGCCGCGTTGTGGGACGTTGCGGCCCTTGATGGGCCGCCGTGGCACCGCAAACCAGAGAATAACTACAGAGGAATCAACCATGTACGCAGTCATCGTCACTGGCGGCAAGCAGTACCGCGTGATGAAGGGTGAAGTGCTCCGCGTCGAGAAGCTCGAGGTGGAAGCCGGCGACACCATCAAGATCGACAACGTCCTGATGCTCGGCGACGGCGATTCGGTCACCGTCGGTGCCCCGAAGGTCGACGGCGCCATCGTCGAGGCCACGGTCAAGGGCCACGGCCGCCACGAGAAGATCCGCATCGTGAAGTTCCGTCGCCGCAAGCACCACCGCAAGCAGATGGGCCACCGCCAGCACTACACCGAAATCGAGATCACCGGCATCTCGGCCTGAACCTACGAGGAGAACTAAGCCATGGCACAGAAAAAGGGCGTCGGCTCGACCCGTAACGGCCGCGATTCCAACCCGAAGTACCTGGGCGTGAAGATCTACGGCGGCCAGGCCATCGAGGCCGGCAACATCATCGTGCGCCAGCGCGGCACCCAGTTCCATCCGGGCACCGGCGTCGGCATCGGCCGCGACCACACCCTGTTCGCGCTGACCGACGGCCACGTCGAGTTCGCCATCAAGGGCCCGAAGAAGCGCCGCACCGTCAGCGTCGTCCCGGCCTGACGTCCGCGCCAACCCGGACCGCGAGAGCCCCGCGCCATGCGGGGCTTTTCGTTTCCGGGTCCGGCCCCGGGCCCGCATTCGCCCGGCGTCCGGCCGCCGCTGCCCGCGCGCGGCCCCATCCTTCCCCCGCCATCCGGTTAAGCTTGCGCCCATGAAATTCGTCGATGAAGCCGAGATCACCGTCACCGCCGGCAACGGCGGCAGCGGCTGCGTGAGTTTCCGCCGCGAGAAGTTCATTCCGCTGGGTGGCCCCGATGGGGGCGACGGGGGCAACGGCGGCAGCGTCTGGCTGGAGGCCGACGAGAACCTCAACACCCTGATCGACTTCCGCCACCTGCGTTCGTTCAAGGCGCAGCGCGGCGAGAACGGCATGGGCCGGCAGATGTACGGCCGCGCCGGCGACGACATCACCATCCGCGTCCCGGTCGGCACCGTGGTCTACAACGTCGCCACCGACGAGGTGATCGGCGACATGACCCGCAACGGCCAGCGCCTGCTGGTCGCCCAGGGCGGCAAGGGCGGGCTGGGCAACATCCACTTCAAGTCCTCGGTCAACCGCGCCCCGCGCAAGGCCTCGCCCGGCACCCCCGGCGAGGAGCGCGAGATCCGGCTGGAGCTCAAGCTGCTGGCCGACGTCGGCCTGCTGGGCTTCCCCAACGCCGGCAAGTCGACGCTGATCCGCGCGGTGTCGGCGGCCACGCCGCGGGTGGCCGACTACCCCTTCACCACGCTGTACCCGAACCTGGGCGTGGTGCGCATCGAGGCCCACCGCAGCTTCGTGATCGCCGACATCCCCGGCCTCATCGAGGGCGCGGCCGAGGGCGCGGGCCTGGGCAGCCTGTTCCTGCGCCACATTCAGCGCACCCGGCTGCTGCTGCACCTGGTCGACATGGCGCCGATGGACGAGAGCATCGACCCGGTCGCGCAGGTGCGCACCATCGAGGGCGAGCTGCGTCGCTACGACCCGGCGCTGCTGGAAAAGCCGCGCTGGCTGATCCTCAACAAGTCCGACGCGCTGCCGGAGGAGGAGCGCGAGGCCCGGGCCCGCGACATCATCCAGGCACTGGACTGGCGCGCGCCGTGGTTCATGGTCTCGGCGATCTCGCGCGAGGGCACCTGGCCGATCATGCAGCAGGTGATGGGCTTCTTCGACGAGCTGCGCCTGCTGGCGGCCGAGGCGGCCGAGGCGGCCGGGCAGCCGGCCCCGGGCGGCGACCGGGGCTGAGCCGGGCATGCCGCGGGGGGCGGATGTGCGGGCAACAAAAAAGCCAGCCCCGGGGGCTGGCTTTCCTGTTCACCGATCCGGGGTCCGGTCAGGCGGCCTTGAGCGCCTTGATGCGGGCGTTGAGGCGGCTCTTGTGGCGGGCGGCCTTGTTGCGGTGGATCAGGCCACGCGCGGCGTAACGGTCGAGGATCGGCGAGGCGTCCTTCATGGCGGCCTCGGCAGCGGCCACGTCGTTGGCGTCCAGCGCCTTGATGACCTTCTTCACCGAGGTGCGCAGCATCGAGCGCTGGCTGGAGTTGCGGGCGTTGCGGACGACGGCCTGGCGGGCGCGCTTCTTGGCGGACTTGATGTTGGCCACAGCTATTTCCTGGAAATTGGGGATCGGTGGATCGTGACGACTGGTTCGGGCGCAGGGCTGCGCGGGCAAACCAAGACCGGAAATTATGGTCCATCCAAGGCCTTGAGTCAATTGCGAAAGGCACGCCCGTCGGCGGGGGCGGGCGGCTGATGGCCCGGCTGCTGCGCTCCACGGCGGTCTTCAGCGCGATGACCTTCCTCTCGCGCATCGCCGGCTTCGCCCGCGACGTGGTGCAGGCGGCCGTCTTCGGCTCCAGCGCCGCCACCGACGCCTTCACAATCGCCTACCGGATCCCGAACTACCTGCGGCGGATCTTCGCCGAGGGCTCGTTCGCGATGGCCTTCGTGCCGGCTTTCACCGCCATCCGCGAATCCGGCGACCGCGCGGCGATGAAGGACTTCCTGGACCACGTCGCCGGCGCACTGCTGGCCGTGGTCTGGCTGGTCAGCGGGCTGGGCATGCTGGCCGCGCCGCTGATCATCGGCTTCATCGCCCCGGGCACGCTGGACGACCCGGAGAAGTTCGGCATGGCCTCGGACATGCTGCGGATCGTCTTCCCCTACCTGGGCTTCATCTCGATGGTCGCCCTGGCCGGCGGCGTGCTCAACAGCTTCGGCCGCTTCGGCCTGCCGGCGGTGACGCCGGTGCTGCACAACCTGACCCTGATCGCGGCGATGCTCTTCCTCAGCGGCCACCTGGCCGTGCCGATCAAGGCCCTGGCCTGGGGCGTGCTGGCCGCGGGCCTGGCGCAGGCGCTGCTGCTGTGGCCGGCGCTGGGACGGCTGGGCCTGGCGCCGCGGCTGCGGCTGAATTTCCGCCACGAGGGCGTGCGCCGGGTGTTCAGGCTGATGCTGCCGACGCTGTTCTCGTCCTCGGTGGCCCAGCTCAACCTGATCGTGGGCACGGTCTTCGCCTCCCTGCTGGTCACCGGCAGCCAGACCTGGCTGTGGTACTCCGACCGGCTGGTCGAGTTCCCGCTGGGCCTGTTCGGGGTGGCGCTGGGGACGGTGATCCTGCCGCACCTCTCCGGGCGCTTCGCCGCCACCGACGGGGCCGGGTTTTCCGCCGCGCTGGACTGGGGGCTGCGCACGGTGCTGCTGCTGGCCCTGCCCGCGGCGCTGGGCCTGATCCTGCTGGCCGAGCCGGTGGTGACCACGGTGTTCCAGCGCGGCGCCTTCACCGCCGAGGACGCGCGCATGACCGCGCTGGCGGTGATGGCGATGAGCATCGGCATCCCGTTCTTCATGCTGACCAAGGTGCTGGCGCCGGCGTTCTTCGCCCGCCAGGACACGAAGACCCCGATGAAGGCGGCCATCGCCACCGTCTTGGTCAATGTCGCCCTGACCGTGGCCATCACCGCGCCGCTGTGGCTGACCGGCACGCCGGGCGCGCACGCCGGCATCGCGCTGGCCACCGGTCTGGCCGGCGTGGTCAACGCGGCGCTGCTGTGGCGCTACCTGCGGCGGCAGGGGCTGTATGCGCCGCTGCCGGGCTGGGCGCGGCACGGCGCCAGGCTGGCGGTCGGGCTGCTGGCGATGACGCTGGCGGTGCTGGCGATGCGGGCGGTCGTCGGGGACTTCGGGGCGCTCGGGGAATGGGCGCGCTGGGCCTGGCTGGGGGCCACCATCGGGGCCGGGGCAGGGGCCTACGGCCTGGGCCTGCTGGCCGCCGGCTGGCGCCCGCGGCAGCTGCGCTTCACCGGGTGAGCCCACCCCGGCCATGCCGCTATACTTGAGCGGATGAGCCATTTGTTCCGGGACGTCGACGGCGGGTGCGTGAGCCCGCGCGGCAGCGTGGTCTGCATCGGTGCCTTCGACGGCCTGCACCTGGGCCACCGGGCGCTGGTCGGCCGCGTGGTCGCCCGCGCGCACGAGGCCGGCCTGGACGCCGCGGTGCTCAGCTTCGAGCCGCTGCCCCGGGAGTTCTTCGGCGGTGAGCGTGCACCGGCGCGCCTGGACCTGCCGCGCAGCCGCGTCGAGGGCCTGGCCGCGCTGGGCGTCGACTGCATCGGGCTGCTGCGCTTCAACGCCGCGCTGGCCGCGCTGCCGGCCGAGGCCTTCGTCCGCGCGGTGATCGCCGGACGTCTCAATGCCCGCGAGGTCTGGGTCGGTCCGGACTTCCGCTTCGGCCGCGGCCGCGAGGGCAGCCTGGACACGCTGCAGGCGCTGGGCGCCGAGCTGGGCTTCCAGGCCCGGTGCCTGGAGCGCATCGACGCCGGCGGCGACCGGGTCTCGGCCAGCCGCATCCGCGACCTGCTCGCCGCCGGCGAGCTCGACCACGCCGCCGAACTGCTGGGCCGGCCCTACGCCCTGGGCGGCCGGGTGGTGCGCGGACGGCAGCTGGGCCGCGAGCTGGGCTACCCCACCGCCAACCTGCGCCTGGGCGGCAAGCGGCCGGCGCTTCGCGGTATCTTTGCCACCCGCGTCCACGGCCTCGGGCCGTCGCCGCGGGCCGCGGTCTCCAGCCTGGGCACCCGGCCGACCGTGGACGGTGTGGAGCCGCTGCTGGAAACCCATGTGTTCGACTTCGACGGCGACCTCTACGGGCGCCGGATCGGGGTCGAGTTCGTCGCGAAACTGCGCGACGAGGAAAAATTCGACGACCTGGCGGCGCTCAAGGCCCAGATGGACCGTGATGCCGCCGCCGCCCGGCGACTCCTAGACGCCCCGAACCGCAAGGCCCCAGCGTGAGCCAGGACTACAAGCACACCATCCAGCTGCCCGCCACCGGATTCCCGATGCGCGGCGACCTGCCCAAGCGCGAGCCCGCCGCGTTCGCGCGCTGGGACGCCGACGGGCTGTACGCGCGCATCCGCGAGAAGGCGAAGGGCCGTCCGCCGTTCGTGCTGCACGATGGCCCGCCGTACGCCAACGGCGCGATCCACATCGGCCATGCGGTCAACAAGATCCTCAAGGACGTGGTGGTGCGCTCGCGGCTGATGGCCGGCTTCGACGCCGGCTACGTGCCCGGCTGGGACTGCCACGGCCTGCCGATCGAGGTGGCGATCGAGAAGAAGCACGGCAAGGTCGGCACCAGGCTCGACGCCGCCGCCTTCCGCCAGAAGTGCCGCGAGTACGCCGCCGAGCAGATCGAGCTGCAGCGCACCGACTTCAAGCGCCTGGGCGTGCTGGGCGAGTGGGAGAACCCCTACCGCTCGATGGACTTCGGCTTCGAGGCCGACATGCTGCGGGCGCTGGCGAAGATCGTCGAGCGCGGCCACCTGGTGCGCGGCGCCAAGCCGGTGCACTGGTGCTTCGACTGCGGCTCGGCGCTGGCCGAGGCCGAGATCGAGTACGCCGACAAGCAGTCGCCGGCCGTGGACGTGGCCTATGACGCGGTCGACCCGGCGGCGCTGGCGAAGGCCTTCGGTATCGAGGCTGCCGACGCGGTGGTCGCGGTGCCGATCTGGACCACGACGCCGTGGACGCTGCCGGCCAGCCTGGCCGTCACCCTGGGCGCGGAGCTGGACTACGTGCTGGTCGAGGGCCCGGCGCGCGCCGGGCGCCGCGTGCTGCTGGTGCTGGCCGAGGCGCTGGCCGCCCCGGCCTTGAAGCGATACGGAATCGAGACCGTCACGGTACTGGGGCGGGCGAAGGGCGCCGCGCTGGAGCACCTGCTGCTGCAGCACCCGTTCTACGAGCGCCAGGTGCCGTTGATCCTCGGCGAGCACGTCTCCGCCGAGGACGGCACCGGTGCGGTGCACACCGCGCCCGGCCACGGCCAGGAGGACTTCGCGGTCGGCAAGCTGTACGGCCTGGAGGTGCTCAACCCGGTGGCCGGCAACGGCACCTACCTGCCGGGCACGGCGCCGGCCGGCGAGCACGCCATCGCCGGCGTGCACCTGTGGAAGGCCAACCCGCTGATCACCGATGCGCTGGCGAAGAACGGCCGCCTGCTGGCGCACGAGACCATCACCCACAGCTACCCGCACTGCTGGCGGCACAAGACCCCGGTGGCCTTCCGCGCCACCGCGCAGTGGTTCATCTCGATGGAGAAGGCCGGCCTGCGCCGCGACGCGCTGGCGGCCGTGGACACCGTGCGCTGGGTGCCGGGCTGGGGCCGCGAGCGCATCGCCGGCATGGTCGCCGGCCGCCCGGACTGGTGCATCAGCCGCCAGCGCACCTGGGGCGTGCCGATCGCGCTGTTCGCCCACCGCGAGACCGGCGAGCCGCACCCGGACTCCGTGGCGCTGATGCGCCGCGCCGCCGACCTGGTCGCCGAGGGCGGCATCGACGCGTGGTATGCACTGGACCCGGTCGACTGGCTGGGCCGCGAGGCCGAGGACTACGAGAAGGTCACCGACATCCTCGACGTCTGGTTCGACTCCGGCGTGACCCACGAGGCGGTGCTGGCCGCGCGCGGGCTGGGCAAGCCGGCCGACCTGTACCTGGAGGGTTCCGACCAGCACCGCGGCTGGTTCCAGAGCTCGCTGCTCACCGGCGTGGCGATCGACGGCGTGGCCCCGTACCGGCAGTGCCTGACCCACGGCTTCACCGTCGACCAGCACGGCCGCAAGATGTCCAAGTCGGTCGGCAACGTGGTCGCCCCGCAGAAGGTCGTCGACGCGATGGGCGCCGACGTGCTGCGCCTGTGGGTGGCCTCGACCGACTACCGCAACGAGATGTCGGTCAGCGACGAGATCCTCAAGCGCGCCGGCGACGCCTACCGTCGCATCCGCAACACCGCGCGCTTCCTGCTGGGAAACCTGTCGGGCTTCGACCCGGCGCGTGACGTCGTGCCGGCCGAGGAGATGGTGCTGCTCGACCGCTGGATCGTGCACCGCGCGCACGCGCTGCAGCAGCGCATCGAGGCGGCGTACGAGCGCTACGACTTCGCCGAGATCGTGCAGGCGCTGGGCAACTTCTGTTCGGTCGACCTGGGCGCGCTGTACCTGGACGTGACCAAGGACCGCCTGTACACGATGCGCGCCGACAGCCGCGGCCGTCGCTCGGCGCAGACGGCGATGCACCACATCGCCGAGTCCTTCGCGCGCTGGATCGCCCCGATCCTGGCCTTCACCGCCGAGGAGATGTGGGCGCACCTGCCGGGCGAGCGCGGCGACAGCGTGCTGTTCGAGACCTGGTACACCGGACTGTCGCCGCTGCCCGACGATGCGCCGCTGGGCGTGGCCGACTTCGAGGCCCTGCTGCGGGCGCGCGAGGCGGTGTACGCGGTGCTGGAGCCGATGCGCGGCAATGGCGAGCTGGGCGCGGCGCTGGAGGCCGAGGTCGGCCTGTGGCTGCCCGACGCGCTGGCCGCGAAGCTGGCACCGATGGGCGATGAGCTGCGCTTCTTCTTCATCACCTCGACCCTCACGCTGGCGGCCGCCGGCCAGCGGCCGGCCGACGCGGTGAAGCCGACCGAGGCCGAGGCCTGGGTGCTCGCGCGCCGCTCCGGCCACGGCAAGTGCATCCGCTGCTGGCACTACCGCGAGGACATCGGCAGCCACCCGGAGCACCCGGAGGTCTGCGGCCGCTGCGTCGACAACGTCGAGGGCCCCGGCGAGGACCGCCGCTGGTTCTGACCCCACAACCGGCGCGGCAGCCGCCGCGCCCCGGAGCGAACGCGTGAACACGAAACCCAACGCCCTGCCGTGGCTGTGGCTGTCGCTGGTGGTGCTGGTGCTGGACCTGGCCACGAAGTACCTGGCGCTGGCGACCCTGGACTACGCCACGCCGGTGCCGGTCATCGACGGCTTCTTCTACTGGACCCTGGTCTACAACGAGGGCGCCGCCTTCAGCTTCCTGGCCGGGGCCTCGGGCTGGCAGCGCTGGTTCTTCTCGGCCGTGGCCGTGGGCATCACTGCGCTGCTGGTGCACTGGCTGCGGGGCACCGCGCGCGGCGACTGGCGCACCGCGCTGCCCTTCGCCCTGGTCATCGGCGGGGCGCTGGGCAACCTCTACGACCGCCTGCGCTGGGGCCACGTGGTCGATTTCGTCGACCTGCACTTCGGCAGCTACAGCTACCCGGCCTTCAACCTGGCCGACTCGGCCATCGTGCTGGGCGCCATCGGTATCGTCGTGTTCGGGTTCCGCGCCCAGAAACAGGGATAATGGCCGGCATGGACATCGTGCTCGCCAACCCCCGCGGATTCTGCGCCGGCGTCGACCGCGCCATCGAGATCGTCAACCGTGCCCTGGACCTGTTCGGGGCCCCGATCCACGTGCGCCACGAGGTGGTGCACAACCGTTACGTGGTGGAGTCCCTGCGCGCGCGCGGTGCGATCTTCGTCGAGGAGCTCGACGAGGTGCCCGACGGCGCCACGGTCATCTTCTCCGCCCACGGCGTGTCCAAGGCGGTGCGCGCGGAGGCCGAGCGCCGCGGCCTGAAGGTCTTCGACGCGACCTGTCCGCTGGTCACCAAGGTCCACCTGGAGGTGTCCCGCCACTGCCGGCAGGGCAACGACGTGGTGCTGATCGGCCACGCCGGCCACCCCGAGGTCGAGGGCACGATGGGGCAGTGGGTGCGCGAGGGCGCCCGCGGCCGGATCTACCTGGTCGAGGACGTCGCCCAGGCCGAGGCGCTGGAGGTCGAGCAGCCGCAGAACCTGGCCCACACCACCCAGACCACGCTGTCGGTGGACGACACCCGCGAGATCATCGCCGTGCTCGAGCGCCGCTTCCCGGCCATCCAGGGCCCGCGCAACGACGACATCTGCTACGCCACCCAGAACCGCCAGGACGCGGTGCGGGAACTGGCCGCGACCTGCGACCTGGTGCTGGTGGTCGGTTCGGCGAACAGCTCCAACTCCAACCGGCTCAGCGAGCTGGCCCAGCGCCAGGGTGTGGACGCCCACCTGATCGACGACGCCAGCCACATCGACCCGGCCTGGCTGGAAGGCCGACGCTGCGTCGGCGTCACCGCCGGGGCCTCGGCCCCGGACGTGCTGGTGCGCGGGGTCATCGAGCGCCTGCAGGCGCTGGGCGGCGGCGCGGTGCGCGAGCTGTCGGGCAAGCGCGAGAGCATGGTCTTCGCCCTGCCCAAGGAGCTGCGCATCGCCCTGGTCGATTGACCGCAGGCCCCGCCACGCCTAGAATTTCGCCCCTTGCCGCAATAGCTCAGTTGGTAGAGCAACTGATTCGTAATCAGTAGGTCGGAGGTTCGACTCCTCTTTGCGGCACCAGATCATCCAGGGGCGTGCGCCGGCTCTCGTGCGCAGGTTCCTTCCCCGGGCGCCGGATGCGTGGGAGGGCAGGTCATGGAAGCGACCGTGGGTCCGTTCGGTCGGGCGCTGTGCGCCCTCGTGCTGTGGTGTTACGCGATGCCGGCTGCGGCCGTCGCCGGCGATATCGCCGGCCTGCAATCCGTGTTCTCCGGCGAGGTCGAGGCCTGGCAGGCCGGTGCGTCCGACGCGATGGACCGGGGCGGGCTGTGGTCGCATCGGGCCGGGCTGTCCGAGCCGTGGCACCGGTACCGCGACCCGTCCCTCTCCGCCTTGTTCGAGGCGCGCTCGGCCTGGCTTGTGCGACCCGGCATGGAAGCCATGGCCTTCGACGAGATGCGGGCCTGGAACAACCGTCACCCCGCCTTCGGCCTGTCGATCATCGATCACCTCGACGACTGGCCGGAGATCGATGCCAGCCCGGTGTCCCCGCTGTTCCTTCGCGTGGAAGATGGGGTGGTGACGGGCTTCCATGTGGGCTGGGCCGCGTCGGGATCACCGGCAGAACAACTCGAGTGGCTTCGCAATCCCCACCGGGTGGTCCGATGAGGGCTGGCGGTCGCGGCTGCCCGCGCAGGTCAGGGCCGATTGCCCGGCGTTTCGGCGGCCGCTGGGTGGACCTGGCCGGCGTGCTGGCCGGACTCCGGTCGGGTTTGGGCACGGGCTTCCGGCTGCTGGTCTTCACGCGCGGGCGCAGTCGATGTCGAGCCCGTGTCCAGCACGGTTGGGGACGCGCATGAATCCGCTGCTTCAGGGCAATGCGAAGACCGCCGCGCTGCTGGCGCTGCCCGGTCCGCGCAGGTACGAGCACTTCATCAAGGCGGTCGCCGATGGCGATGAGGTCTGGGGCCTGTACCGCGACGGCTGGGCGCTGGTGGGTGAAGACTCGGGGGAGCGGGCGTTCCCCCTGTGGCCGGCGTCCGAGTTTGCGGCGCTGTGCGCCGAGGGTGACTGGAACGGCTATGTCGCCGAAGCCTTTTCGGTGGACGATCTGCTGGAGGAGCTGCTGCCCATGCTCGAGCGCGACGGCCTGCGTCCCTGTGTGTTCCTGACGCCGGAAGACCAGGGCGTCGTGGTGAGTGGCGCGCAGCTGGCCCGCGACCTTCGGGCGGAGCTGGCGCGGTTCTGATGTCCGGACCGCGTGCAGGCTGTTGGAAGCACGGGCGATCGACCTGCAGCTCGGGCGCCTGGCGCGAGCAGCGTTCAAGCGATGATCGCGATGCAGCCGGGGACGCCAAGGCTGGCAGCGCTTCAATCCAACGGGTGGGCGCCAATGGGTGAGACAACGTTCTTTTCCGGCCGCGATGAGCAGGTCAAGTTCCTTGGTGAAGTGCTTCGTCATGGATTTTCTGCGTGCGTGTGCTACGGCCAGCAGCCCGGCATGGAAGGTTGAATGCGTATTCCAGGTCATTCAGACCAAATCGGAACGTTCGGCGGCCAGCGGGTTTTCTGGGTCGGCGGAGACGACATTGCCTCGGCGAACGAGGCCTGCGATGCCGGTCACGTGGGGGTGATCGGGTTCTCGATGGCGAAGGGTTTTGGAGGGGGAGTGCTTCCCCGCGCCAGTGAACTTTCGCCCTCGGTCGTGGGTGTGGTGTGCGTGGACCTGGACGGCGTCGATGTCTCACCTGTATCGGACTACATCGGGATCAGGTCACTTGACCTCCACAGCGGCTCGGGGAGGGTCGATTTGTCCACCCTGACCTCGTTGACCGAGCTTGGTCTGAGCTGGAGGAAAGGGGTTTCGCTTCCGGGTGCGGAGTCGGGACTGCAACGACTTCGGATCTCTGGATTCAAGAGCGAGGATAAATCCCTGGCCTCGCTGCCGGCCTACGAGGACTTGCGGTATCTGGAACTGGTTAGGGGAAACCTCGTTTCTCTTGACGGGGTTGAGAGGTATCGCCGCCTTGAGCATTTGAGCCTTGCTTATGTTTCGAGCCTCTCGTGCTTGGGCGCGATCGACCAGTTGCCACTGCAGGTTCTGGAGATTGAAAATTGCAGGAAGGCAGTGAGCGTTGAATCCATTTCCCGATGCACTTCATTGAGGACGTTGAGATTGAGCGGCTGCGGTTCGATCGAGAGCGTGAAATTCGTCGATGCTCTTGGCTCCTTGGAGTTCTTCAGCTTCGTGGGGACGAATGTTCTTGACGGCGACTTGTCGCCGCTCCTGGGGCTGGGCTACGTTGGCTTCATCGACAGAAGGCACTATTCCCACAAGTACAGCTTTTTTCAGCGTCGCGGAACCGGCGTGGCTGATTCGTTCGTCCCGTCGATCGACCAGCAGTTCCGAAACGAAGGGGCTGCTCCGGCAGTCAACCGGAATCGCACACTGCAGCCGGGGTTCTCGTCTCAGTTGGAATGCATGAAGGCAAGAGTGGACGAGGGTGATGCAATGAACGCCATTGACGTAAAGGGCATCGGCACGATGGATTTCACGAATTCGGGCGACGGGTGCTGGGAAGCCGTTGCCAGTCTCGGCGGTCATGCAGTTCGTCTAGACTTCAATGCTGATGACGGCGAAATGACACGTCGAAAAATCGAGCAGGTCGAGCATTTCGTCGAGAATCTCGGTGAGTTTGACGCAAAGGCACGTGATGCACTTTCGGCCGACTGCCAGGGCTCCGAGGAGTCGGACTCTCGTTTGTACCTGACGCATCATCTCGAAGAACTCGATGCGGATGAGCGGATTCAGATTTTCGGCACTGGAAGTGTCGACCCTGGGCTGCCCGATCTGCTCGCGTCGCTTCGACTGAAACGCGTCGGCCTCTACCCGGATGACGAGTCCAGGGCTGCGTGCTTCGACTACACCCTCAGCGAGGACCTGACCGACTACGTGCTGGTTGTGGAGTTCGACCAGGCAGGCACGGTGGTCGGCGTGTCCATGGAGAGCTAGGTGTCGGGGCCATGAATGTTCGAATTGAAGCGCCCGGGCCCGAGATCAGTGATTCGAGGATCGCCGAACTGGAATCCGGATTGGGATGTGTTCTTCCGGGTTCATACCGCGACTTTCTCTTGCGTTTCAACGGTGGGCGGCCATGGCCGGACGTCATCGATGTGCCCGATCTATCAGGCAGTCCGACCGATGTGAGTGTGATTTTTGGTATCGACCGGACGGAGGAAAGTACGGGTCTGGCTTGGGCTGCAGAGGTCTATGCAGAGTTCGTAGCGGATGGCCTGATTCCCTTTGCGTGTGACTCCTTTGGGAATCTCTACGTGTTCGACCTTGGAGAAGAAGGACGGGGTGGTGTTCTTTACGCGGACCTGCAACCCGCTCCCGCAGTCCTGTTTGGAGTTGCATCCGACTTTGCAGAGTTCATCGGGAAGCTTCGCGAGTTCGACTGATCTCGAGGTAGGCGGCTGACGAAGCACGCGGGGTTCTCATCCTGTTTTTCGCGGGTCGTGGCCATTCGGCGAGGGGAACGAGTTGGGCTCGCGCCACCCGGCCCGCATGCGCTGGCACACCACTGGCCCGCAACCTTCGGGCGGAGCTGGCGCGGTTCTGAGGTCCGGGCTACACCTCGGGTCTCCTTTGGAGACCTAGGCGTCTCGCCGGACGAGACCGGCAGCGGTTACCCTGCGCGCCCGACCCGCAGGAGACCCCCATGGCCAAGGCCAAGACCGCCTACGTGTGCGCCGAGTGCGGCGCCAGCTTCACCCGCTGGCAGGGCCAGTGCGGGGAGTGCGGGGCCTGGAACACGCTGTCGGAGTTCGTCGTCGAGCCGGCGTCGGCCTCGGCGAAGGCCGGGCCGGCGCAGCGCCGGGACAGCTGGGCCGGGCGCGTCGACGCCGCCGAGGTCGCGCCACTGGCCTCGGTCAGCCGCGACGAGGAGGTCCGGGTCTCCACCACCATCGGCGAGCTCGACCGGGTGCTGGGCGGAGGCCTGGTGGCGGGTTCCGTGGTGCTGGTCGGCGGCGACCCGGGCATCGGCAAGTCGACCCTGCTGCTGCAGGCGATGGCGCTGATGTCGGCCGGAATGCCGGCGCTGTACGTGACCGGCGAGGAAAGCCTCTCGCAGGTGGCCGGCCGTGCCCGCCGGCTGGGCGTGCCGATCGACAACCTGCACGCGCTGGCGGAGACCTGCATCGAGAAGGTCCTCAAGCGCGCCGCCGGTTCGCAGCCGGCGCCGCGCATCCTGGTCGCCGACTCGGTGCAGACGCTGTGGAGCGAGTCGCTGACCGCGGCCCCGGGCTCGGTCAGCCAGGTGCGCGAGTCGGCCGCCCGGCTGGTGCGCTTCGCCAAGGAGACCGGCACCTCTGTGTTCATGGTCGGCCACGTCACCAAGGAGGGCGGCATCGCCGGCCCGCGCGTGCTCGAGCACATGGTCGATGCGGTGCTGTACTTCGAGGGCGAGTCCGGCAGCCGCTTCCGGGTGCTGCGCGCGTTCAAGAACCGCTTCGGTGCGGTCAACGAGCTGGGCGTGTTCGCGATGTCCGACAAGGGCCTCAAGGAGGTGCCCAACCCATCGGCCATCTTCCTGTCCGGCAGCACGGCCGCCCAGCCCGGCAGCGCGGTTATGGTCACCCGCGAGGGCACCCGCCCGCTGCTGGTGGAGGTGCAGGCCCTGGTCGACCAGAGCCCGCTGGCCAACCCGCGCCGGGTCGCGCTGGGGCTGGAGCAGAACCGGTTGGCGATGCTGCTGGCGGTGCTGCACCGCCATGGCGGGGTCGGGGTGTTCGACCAGGACGTGTTCGTCAACGTGGTCGGCGGCATCCGCGTGCAGGAGACCGCGGCCGACCTGCCGGTGCTGCTGGCGGTGCTCTCCAGCCTGCGCGACCGGCCGCTGGCCGAGAAGACCATCGCCTTCGGCGAGGTCGGCCTGTCCGGCGAGATCCGTCCGGTGCCCAACGGCGAGGAGCGGCTCAAGGAGGCCGCCACCCACGGCTTCCGACGCGCCATCGTGCCGCGCGCCAACGCGCCGAAGCCGGGGCAGTTCAAGGGCCTGGAGGTGATCGCGGTCGAGCGCCTGGCGCAGGCCCTGGAGGCCGCGGACTGATTCAGGCCGGGGTGCCGTCGCGCGGCTCGCGCGGGGCGTCGGGGTCGGGTGCCAGCACCCGCGCCCGCCGCACCACGTTGTCGCGCACCAGCTCGATGCGCATCCGGTAGCCGTCCACGCTCAGCTCGGTGCCGGGCAGGGGCAGGGTCTCCAGGCGGCTGACGATCAGGCCGCTGAGCGTGCGCGCGTCGTCGCTGGGCAGGTCCCAGTCCAGCCGCCGGTTGAGGCTGTGCACCGGGATGCGGCCGTCGACCATGACGCTGCCGTCGGTCTCGTGGTGGATCAGCCGGGTGTTGGCGCCGGGCTCGGTGGTGAACTCGCCGACGATCTCCTCGAGGATGTCGGCCAGGGTCACCAGGCCCACGATCTCGCCGTACTCGTCCACCACCAGCGCCAGCCGCCGCTCGGTGCGCTGGAACTCGATGAGCTGCTGGGTCAGGCGGGCGCCCTCGGGGATGAAGTAGGGCGCGCGCATGTGCTTCTCGACCCGGGCGTGGTCGAGCGCGTGGCGGCCCTCCAGGTCCACCAGGTGGCGGATGTTGAGCGTGCCCACGACCTGGTCGATGCTGCCCCGGTAGACCACCACGCGGCCGAACGGGCAGTGGCCCAGCGAACGCCGCAGTGATTCCACGTCGTCGTCGAGGTCGATGCCGTAGATCTCGTTGCGCGGCACCATGATGTCGTCGACCTGGGCCTCCTCCAGCGCCAGGATGTTGAGCAGCATCCGCCGGTGCCCGTCGGGGATCAGGCCGCCGCCCTCCTGCAGCAGGGTGCGCAGCTCGCCGCGCGACAGGGCCTGCCCGTCGCCCACGTCGCGCCGGTAGCCGAAGGTTCGCAGCACCAGCCCGGCGAGGAAGTTGATCACCCGAACCACCGGGTAGAGCAGCTTGAGCATCGGGTAGAGCAGGAAGCTGGCGGGCAGGGCGATGCGCTCGGGGCGGAAGGCGGCCAGGGTCTTGGGCGCGACCTCGGCGAAGATCAGCACCACCACCGTCATCACGACGGTCGCCACCAGCACGCCGGCTTCGCCTGCGATGCGCACGAAGGCGACCGTGGCGATCGCCGAGGCGAGGATGTTGACGAAGTTGTTGCCGAGCAGTATCAAGCCGATCAGGCGGTCGGGCTGCTCCAGCAAGCGTTGCGCCAGCCGCGCGCCGCGGTTGCCCTCGCGGGCGAGGTGCAGCAGCCGGTAGCGGTTGATCGACATCAGCGCCGTCTCCGAGCCGGAGAAGAACGCCGAACACAGCAGCAGCACGCCCAGCGTGCCGAACAACATGCCCAGCGGTATCGCATCCATCGGTTCAGGGGCCCCGCTGCAGCACCAGCTCGAGGACGAACTTGCTGCCGAAGAAGGCCAGCGCCAGCAGCGCCATGGCCGACAGCGTGAGCTGGGCGGCGCGGCGCCCGCGCCAGCCCTTCCGCCAGCGGCCCAGCAGCAGCACCCCGAACACCAGCCAGGCCAGCGCCGAGAGCGTGGTCTTGTGGGCCAGGTGCTGGGCGAAGAGGTCCTCGACGAACAGCACGCCGGTGACCAGGGCCAGGGTCAGCAGCACGAAGCCGGCCCCGATGGTCCGGAACAGCAGGGTCTCGACCTGGGTCAGCGGCGGCAGCGCCCGCAGCAGGGGGCTGACCCGGTGCCGGCGCAGGGCGGCGTCCTGGAACCACAGCAGTGCCGCCATCAGCGCCGCCAGCGCCAGCGTCGCGTAGGCCAGCAGGGCCAGCCAGGCGTGCAGCTGGATGCGCCAGTCCAGCACCGCCCCGGTGGCGGTACTGCCCCCGGCGAAGGCGTAGGCGGCCAGGCTCAGCGCCGCCAGCGGGAACACAACCACCCCCAGGGCCTCCAGCCGCTGGGTCCGCGAGGCCACCAGGGTCAGTGCGGCCATGCCCAGGCCCACCAGGCTCAGGGCGGCGAAGAAGTGGGTCGAGGGCGCGCCGGCCAGGCGCCAGGCGTCGGCGTGCACGGCGAAGTGGATCAGCACCGCGACCATGCCCAGGAACAGCCCGGCCTGGCGCGCCTGCTCGGGGTCGCGGGCGTGCTGCAGGGATCGGTGGGTGGCGATCAGGTAGGTGGTGATCGCGGCGAGCGCGGTGATCATTCGGCGGAGTGTGGCACAGCGACCGGGAACGGAGAATGTCGGGGCGGTGGGGCGCCGATGCAACGGCCCGGCGGGGGGCCGCGATATACTGGGCGGCCGCATCCCAACCATCGGCCGGTCGCCCCATGTTCGAGTCGCTCACCCAGCGTTTGTCCTCCACCGTCCAGCGCCTGCGCGACCGCGGCCGCCTGAGCGAGGAGAACATCCGCGAGGCCCTGCGCGAGGTCCGCATCGCCCTGCTGGAGGCCGACGTGGCCCTGCCGGTGGTGCAGGAGCTGGTCGCGAGGATCAAGGAGCGTGCGGTCGGCCAGGAGGTGCTGGGCAGCCTGACGCCGGGCCAGTCGCTGATCCGCATCGTCCGCGACGAGCTGACCGCGGTGATGGGCGGGGAGGGCGCCGCCCTCGACCTCAAGACCCAGCCGCCGGCGGTGATCCTGATGGCCGGCCTGCAGGGCGCGGGCAAGACCACCACGGTCGGCAAGCTGGCCCGGCACCTGAAGGAGCGGCAGAAGAAGAAGGTGATGGTGGTCAGCTGCGACGTCTACCGACCCGCGGCCATCCAGCAGCTGGAGACCCTGGCCGGCCAGGTCGGGGTGCTGTTCCACCCCTCGCAGGGCAGCGACAGCCCCGAGGCCATCGCCCGCTCGGCGATCGACGCGGCGCGGAAGAACCACGCCGACGTGCTGCTGGTCGACACCGCCGGCCGGCTGGCGATCGACGAGGCCATGATGGCCGAGATCAAGGCCCTGCACGCCGCCATCGACCCGGTCGAGACCCTGTTCGTGGTCGACGCGATGACCGGCCAGGACGCCGCCAACACCGCCCGGGCCTTCGCCGAGGCGCTGCCGCTGACCGGCGTGGTGCTGACCAAGACCGACGGCGACGCCCGCGGCGGCGCGGCGCTGAGCGTGCGCCACATCACCGGCAGGCCGATCAAGTTCATCGGCACCGGCGAGAAGACCGACGGCCTGGACGTCTTCCACCCCGACCGCGTGGCCAGCCGCATCCTGGACATGGGCGACGTGCTGTCGCTGGTCGAGGAGGTCGAGCGCAAGGTCGACCAGGAGGCCACCGCCCGGTTGGCCGACAAGGTCCGCAAGGGCAAGAAGTTCGACCTCAACGACATGCGCGAGCAGCTGACCCAGATGCAGAACATGGGCGGGCTGGGCGCGCTGATGGACAAGCTGCCGGGCATGGGCCAGCTGCCCGACCAGGTCAAGGGCCAGGTCACCGGCCGGGAAGTGCCGCGGATGCTGGCCATCATCAACTCCATGACCCGGCAGGAGCGCCGCTACCCGGCCGTGCTCAACGGGTCCCGGCGCGCCCGCATCGCCCGGGGCTCGGGGACCACGCCGGCCGACGTCAACCGCCTGCTCAAGCAGTTCCAGCAGATGGAGAAGATGATGTCGAAGCTCTCGCGCGGCGGCATGAAGGGCCTGATGCGCGGCATGAAGGGGATGATGGGGGGGCGGGGGCCCGGCGGCATGCCCTTCCGCTGAGGACCTTCGCCGATTCCCTTTCCGGCCCCGACGGGCTATCATTACCCGTTCACTTCGCCCCGATCGGGGCGGTCGACCGTCCAAGAACTACAGAGCAACCGACCATGGTCAAGATCCGTCTGACCCGCGGCGGCGCCAAGAAGCGCCCCTTCTACCACATCATCGTCACCGACGGCCGCAACAAGCGCGACGGCCGTGCGCTGGAGCGCCTGGGCTTCTACAACCCGGTCGCCTCGGGCCAGGACAAGCCGCTGGAGGTCGATGTCGACCGCGTCGACCACTGGGTCGGCCAGGGCGCGCAGATGTCCGACAAGGTCCGCGAGCTGTACAAGCAGGCCAAGCGCGCCGCCGCTGCCTGACCGCACGGGCCGGCCCCCGGCCGGCCGACGTGGACATGAGCCAGGAACGCCTGATCAAGCTGGGCAAGGTGGTGGGCGTCCACGGCGTCCGCGGCGAGCTGAAGATCGAGTCGCACACCGAGCCCCGGGACAGGCTGTTCCGCTACCAGCCCTGGACCCTGCGCCAGGGCCGCTCCGAACGCGAACTCGAAGGCGTCACCGGCCAGGACAACGGCCGCAACGTGCTCGCGCGTTTTCCCGGCGTGGAGGACCGCGACCAGGCCCTGGCGCTGGTCGGCGCCGAGATCTGGGTCCCACGCTCGCACCTGCCGCCGCCCGCTCCGGGAGAGTACTACTGGGTCGACCTCGAGGGGCTGCCGGTGCGCACCGTCGACGGCGTCGACCTGGGCACCGTCTCCCACCTGCTGGCCACCGGCGCCAACGACGTGGTCGTGGTCCGGGGCGAGCGCGAGCGCTACATCCCCTTCATCCAGGGTGACGTGATCCGCTCGATCGACATCGACGGCGGGGGCCTGGTCGTGGACTGGGACCCCGACTTCTAGCGCGCCATGCGCATCGACGTACTGACCCTGTTCCCGGACTTCATCCGCGGCTGCGCCGAGGTCGGGGTGGTGGGGCGTGCCGGCGGGCGCGGGCTGCTGGAGGTCGTGGCCTGGAACCCGCGCGACTTCGCCCCGGGCAACTACCGCCGCGTCGACGAGCGGCCCTTCGGGGGCGGTCCGGGCATGGTGATGATGATCGACCCGTTGCGCGACTGCCTGGCCGCCGCCCGCGCGGCGGACCCGGCGCCGGCGCGGGTCGTCCACCTCAGTCCGCAGGGGCGCCGCCTGACCCAGGCGGTGGTCCGGGAGCTGGCCGCGCTGCCCCGGCTGGTGCTGGTCTGCGGCCGCTACGAGGGCGTGGACGAGCGCTTCCTGGCCGCCGAGGTCGACGAGGAGCTCTCCATCGGCGACTACGTGCTCTCCGGCGGCGAGCTGGGCGCGGCGGTGGTCATCGACGCCGTGGGGCGGGTGCAGGAGGGGGCGCTCAACCACGCCGACTCCGCCCGCCAGGACAGCTTCGAGGACGGCCTGCTGGACTGCCCGCACTTCACCCGCCCGGTGGAGCATGCGCTGGGCGGGGTGCCGGCGGTGCTGCGCGGCGGTGACCACGCCGCGATCGCCCGCTGGCGGCGGCAGCAGTCGCTGGGCCGCACCTGGCTGCGGCGTCCGGACCTGCTGGCGCGGGCGCCGCTGGACGCCGCCGACCGGGCCCTGCTGGCGGCCTTCATCGCCGCCTGGCGCGCGGACGGAGGCGACGGCGGCTGAGCCCGCCGCGGCAGCGCGTCACGGGGCTGGCGCCGGGCCCGGAAAACCGGCTATACTAGGCGACTACGCCTCGCCCGCGTCACTTTCTTCAAGAACCTTTATTCGGTGCAACCATGAGCAATCTCCTCCAGGAATTCGAAGCTGAGCAGTCGCAGCGCACGCTGCCGGAGTTCAGCCAGGGCGACACCGTCGTCGTCAACGTCAAGGTGAAGGAAGGCAACCGCGAGCGCGTGCAGGCCTACGAGGGCGTGGTCATCGCCATCAAGAGCCGCGGCCTGAACTCCTCGTTCACCGTGCGCAAGATCAGCCACGGCTTCGGCGTCGAGCGCGTCTTCCAGACCCACAGCCCGCTGATCGACTCGGTGCAGGTCAAGCGCCGCGGCAAGGTCCGCGCCGGCAAGCTGTACTACCTGCGTGGCCTGGAGGGCAAGAAGGCGCGCATCAAGGAGGACCTGGCCGCCCAGGCCAAGTTCGCCGCCCAGGCTGCCGCCGAGGCCGCTGCCGAGTAAGCCGCGCGCCAGCGTCGAACCGAACGGCCGCCTCCGGGCGGCCGTTTGCGTTGGCGGGTGCTTGAATCCGACCCGGTGCCCCCCCATCTGCCCCTCATCCATCCGTGCCCACGATGAGGACGCCATGAGCACCGATACCACCGTCGAGACCCACGAGTTCCAGGCCGAGGTCCAGCAGGTCCTGAAGCTCGTCATCCACTCCCTGTATTCCAACAAGGACATCTTCCTGCGCGAGCTGGTGTCCAACGCATCCGACGCCTGCGACAAGCTGCGCTTCGAGGCGCTGAAGGACGCCGCCCTGGGCGCCGGCGGCGACCCGGCGATCGAGCTGCGCGTGGATGCCGACGCACGCACGCTCAGCGTCGTGGACACCGGCATCGGCATGGGCCGCGACGAGCTGGCCGCCAACCTCGGCACCATCGCCCGCTCCGGCACCCGCGAGTTCCTCGAGCGCCTGGAGGCCGGGCAGAAGGCCGATGCACAGCTGATCGGCCAGTTCGGCGTGGGCTTCTACTCCGCCTTCATCGTCGCCGACCGGGTCACGGTGACCTCGCGCCGCGCCGGCAGCGACGAGGCCTGGACCTGGGAATCGGCCGGCGATGGCCGCTTCACCCTGCAGCCGGCCGCCGCCGACACCCCGCGCGGCACCGCGATCACCCTGCACCTGCGCGAGGGCGAGGACGACTACCTCAAGGACTGGAAGCTGCGCCAGCTGGTGCACACCTATTCCGACCACATCGGCTTCCCGATCCGCATGGCGAAGCCGGCCGAGGGCGAGGACGCCGCGGCCGGCGAGCTGGAGACGGTCAACCAGGCCGCGGCCCTGTGGACCCGCGCCAAGGCCGACATCGGCGACGAGGAGTACCAGGCCTTCTACAAGCACGTCTCGCACGACTTCAACGACGCCCTGGCCTGGACCCACAACCGGGTGGAGGGCAACCAGAACTTCACCTCGCTGCTGTTCGTGCCCAAGTCCGCGCCGTTCGACTTCCAGTTCAACCGCGACGAGCGCAAGGGGCTGAAGCTCTACATCAAGCGCGTCTTCATCATGGACGCCGCCGAGCAGATGCTGCCGGCCTACCTGCGCTTCGTGCGTGGCGTGGTCGATTCCGACGACCTGCCGCTCAACGTCAGCCGCGAGATCCTGCAGAACAACCGCCAGGTCGAGCGCATCCGCGGCGCGCTGACCAAGCGCACGCTGGACCTGCTCGAGCGCCTGGCCCGCGAGGACGGTGACAAGTACCTGGGCTTCTGGCGCGAGTTCGGCGCCGTGCTCAAGGAGGGCGTGGCCGAAGACGCGGGCAACCGCGAGCGGGTGATGAAGCTGCTGCGCTTCCCGTCGACGAAGAGCGCCGACGCCTCCGAGCTGGTCTCGCTGGATGACTACATCGCGCGCATGGGCGGTGACCAGGACGCGATCTACTACATCACCGCCGACGGCTTCAACGCCGCGCGCAACAGCCCGCAGCTGGAGGCGCTCAAGGCCCGCGGCGTCGAGGTGCTGCTACTGCACGAGCGCATCGACGAGTGGATGGCCGGTTACCTCGGCGAGTACGAGGGCAAGCGCCTGCGCAACGTCGCCAAGGGCGACCTCGACCTGGGTGGCGAGGAGGCCAGGGCCCGGCGCGAGGAGGCGGCCAAGGCCGCCGAGGGCGTGGTCACGCGGCTCAAGGAGATCCTGGGCGAGGACGTGCGCGAGGTGCGGGTCTCCGACCGCCTGACCGAGTCGCCCTCGTGCCTGGTGCTGGAGGAGTACGACATGGCCCTGCACATGCAGCGCCTGCTCAAGGCCGCCGGCCAGGACGTCCCGGGCGGCCAGCCGGTCCTGGAGATCAACCCGGGCCACGCGCTGGTGCAGCGCCTGGACGGCGAGGCCGACGAGGCGCTGGCCGCCGACCTCGGCCGCCTGCTGTTCGAGCAGGCGCAGCTCGCCGCCGGCGCACAGCTCGACGACCCGGCGGCCTTCATCGCCCGCACCAACCGTCTGATCGGGTCCGGGCAGGCCTGATGGGCGGCGGGGAGCACGCCGCCGGCGGCGAGGGCGTCCGCATCGACGTCTGGCTGTGGGCGGCGCGCTTCTTCAAGACCCGGGCGCTGGCCAAGGACGCGTTGGCCCATGGCCGGGTCGCGGTCAATGGCCAGCGCTGCAAGCCCTCGCGGCTGGTCCGCGTGGGCGACGTGCTGGACGTCGAGCGCGCCGGCGAGCGGTATGCGGTCGAGGTGCGGGGCCTGAGCGAGCAACGCGGCCCGGCACCGGTCGCGCAGCAGCTCTACCACGAAGGCCCCGACAGCATCGCCGCGCGGGCGGCCGAGCGCGAGCAGCGCCGCCTGGCCGCCGCCGCCACGCCGCGGCCGGACACCAAGCCCGACAAGCGCGCCCGGCGCAAGCTGCGCGAGGCCCGGCCCACTGGCGACTCCAAGCTGCCGCCCTGGTTCCCGCAGTAGCCGCTAGCGCGGGCGCCGCTCCCCGTCGCGCAGGACGGCCAGCTCGGTGTTGCGCCGGAACTCGAAGATCAGTCGGGTCTCGATGTGGTCGACCTCCTTGCGTTCGGTGAACGCGCCGAGCGCGAAGTCGCGCAGGTGGTCGCTGTCGCGCACGCCGACATGCACCAGGAAGTCGTCGCTGCCGGCGACGTGGTAGAGCGCCAGCACCTCGCGCAGCCCCAGCAGGTGCTCGCGGAAGCCGTCGAAGACCTTGCGCGAGTGCCGGGCCAGCCGGATCGAGACCATCGCCTGAAGACCGATCCCGACCGCCGCCGGTGCGACCTCGGCATGGAAGCCCTGGATCGCGCCGATCGCGCGCAGCCGCCGCACCCGTTCCAGCGCCGTGGAGGCGGCGATGCCGGCCGCCTCGGCCAGCGCCTTGTTGGCCATCCGCGCGTTCTTCCGCAGCAGGGTCAGGAGTTCGAAGTCGGTTCGGTCCAGCTGCATTCCAGGCGCCTTTGTCCGAAGGATATTCGGATTATACGCCATGGAATAATGCGTGAACCGATCAATGGCCGAAACGGCCGAATGGAGTCCGGAATGTCCCGCATCGAAACCCTCGCCGTGCACGCCGGCCGCGAAGACTTCGCCGAGCTCGGGGTTCACGCCCCGCCGATCGACCTCTCGACCACCTACCCGGTCCGCGACCTCGACCAGGGCACCGCCAGCTTCGACGCCCTGGTCGGCGGCGACGCCAGCGCCGCCAACCCGATCTACGCCCGCCTGCACAACCCGACCGTGGACCGGGTCGAGCGTGCGATCGCCACGCTGGAGGGCACCGACGCCTGCGTCGCCTACGCCTCGGGCATGGCGGCGCTGACTGCGGTGCTGATGGACGCGCGCTCGCGCGGCGGCCACGTGCTGGTGGTGCGCCCGCTGTACGGCACCTCCGACCACCTGCTGGCCAGCGGCCTGTGCGGGATCGAGGCGGAATTCGTCGACGCCTCGCAGATCGCCCGGCGCCTCCGCGCCGACACCGCGCTGGTGATCATCGAGACCCCGGCCAACCCGACCGTGGACCTGGTCGACATCCGGGCCGTGGTCGAGGCCGCCGGCGAGGTGCCGGTGCTGGTGGACTCCACCTTCGCGACCCCGGTCCTGCAGAACCCCGCGGCGCTCGGCGCCACCTACGTCATGCACAGCGCGACGAAGTTCCTCGGCGGCCACGGCGACGTCATCGCCGGGGTGGTGTGCTGCGACGAGGCACGCGCCAAGCCGCTGCGCGTGGTGCGTGCGGCCACCGGCGCGCTGCTGCACCCGCTGGGCGCCTACCTGCTGCACCGCGGCCTGTCCACGCTGGCCCTGCGCGTGGAGCGCGCCCAGGCCAACGCGATGGAGATCGCCACGCGCCTGTCCGCCCACGAGGCGGTGGGACGGGTCTTCTACCCGGGCCTGGGCACCACCCGCAATGCCGACCTGGTCGGCAGCCAGATGCGCGGCCCCGGCAGCCTGATCGCCTTCGAGATGAAGGGCGGCTACCCCGCCGCGGCCGCGGTCATGGCCGGCGTCGCCCTGATGACCCCGGCGGTGAGCCTGGGCTCGGTCGACACCCTGATCCAGCACCCCTCCGGCCTGACCCACCGGGTGGTCACCGACGAGGCCAAACTGGCCACCGGCATCACCCCGGGCCTGCTGCGCCTGTCGGTGGGCATCGAGTCGGTGGAGGACCTGTGGGCGGACCTGGACGCGGCGATGCGCGGGGGCGGGGCGGTTAGGGCGGCGTGAGGCGCGGGCAGGAGTCGCCGCTGGCGCCCGTCGGAGGCATCGGCGCCGATTGGTGCAGGAAACGGGTCAAGGGGAGTGGGAAAAGGGTGGGCGCGGCCTGACGGCTCGGGGCCTTCACCCGTTTCCCACTCCCCTTCACCCGTCCCCGCCCCTACAGCCCCTTCAACCGGTACAACGCCTCCAGCGCCTGCTTCGGCGTCAGTTCGTCGGGGTCGACCTCGCGCAGGGCCTCCAGGGCGGGGGAGGGGGCGTTGAACAGGCCCATCTGGGCGGGCTGGTCCAGCGCGGCGGGGCGGGTGTCGGGGGCCGCGGGGGCGGCCTCGAGTTCGCCGAGGTAGCGCCGGGCCGCGGCGACCACGCCGCGGGGCAGGCCGGCCAGGGCGCCGACCTGCAGGCCGAAGCTGCGGTTGGCCGGGCCGTCCTTGACCGCGTGCATGAACACCAGCCGCTCGCCGTGCTCGACCGCGTCCAGGTGCACGTTGGCGATCCCGCTGCCGGGTTCGGCCAGGGCGGTGAGCTCGAAGTAATGCGTGGCGAACAGGGTCATGGCCCGGTTGTCGCGCGCCAGGTGCAGGGCACAGGCCTTGGCCAGGGCCAGGCCGTCGTAGGTCGAGGTGCCGCGGCCGATCTCGTCCACCAGCACCAGCGAGTGGTCGGTGGCGTGGTGGAGGATGTAGGCGGTCTCGCTCATCTCGACCATGAAGGTCGACTGGCCACGGGCGAGGTCGTCGCCGGCGCCGATGCGGGTGAGGATGCGGTCGACGGGACCGATCTCCGCGCGCGCGGCCGGCACGAAGCTGCCGATGTGGGCCAGCAGCACGATCAGCGCGTTCTGGCGCATGAAGGTCGACTTGCCGCCCATGTTGGGGCCGGTGATGACCAGCATCCGCCGCTCCGGGTGCAGGTGCAGGTCGTTGGGCTCGAACGGGTCCTCGCGCACCGCCTCCACCACCGGGTGGCGGCCGCGCTCGATGTCCAGGCCCGGCGCCTCGCGCAGCCGCGGCCGCGACCAGTCCAGCGCGCCGGCACGCTCGGCGAAGCAGCACAGCACGTCGAGCTCGGCCAGCGCCTGGGCGCAGGCGCGCAGCGGCTGCAGGTCGGTGTTGAGCGCATCCAGCAGCTGCTCCCACAGCAGCTTCTCGCGGGCCAGCGCGCGCTCGCGCGCCGAGAGCACCTTGTCCTCGAAGCCCTTGAGCTCCTCGGTGATGTAGCGTTCGGCGTTGGTGAGGGTCTGGCGCCGGGTGTAGTGGGTCGGCGCCTTGGCCGAGTGCAGCTTCGACAGCTCGATGTAGTAGCCGTGCACACGGTTGTAGCCGACCTTCAGCGAGGGCACGCCGGTGGCCTCGCGCTCGCGGGCCTCCAGGTCCACCAGGAACTGGTCGGCGGTGGTGGACAGGCGGCGCAGCTCGTCGAGCTCGGCGTCGTGGCCTTCGGCGATGACGCCGCCGTCGCGCAGCAGCACCGGCGGCTGCGCCTCGACCGCCTCGGCCAGCAGCGCCGCGGTGGCGGCGTGTTCGCCCATCGACGCCGACAGCGCCTGCAGCCGCGGCGCCTCCAGCGGGTCGATCAGGCCGCGCAAAGTCGGCAGCAGCTGCAGCGCGTCGCGCAGCGTCGAGAGGTCGCGCGGCCGCGCCGAACGCAGGGCGACCCGGGTCAGGATGCGCTCGATGTCGCCGATGCCGCGGAAGTGCTCGCGCAGGGTGTCCGCCGCACGGCTGTCCAGCAGGATATCCACCGCCTGGTGGCGCCCGGTCAGCACCGCGTGGTCGCGCAGCGGGCGATGCAGCCAGCGACGCAGCAGCCGCCCGCCCATCGGCGTCACCGTGCTGTCGAGCACGCCGGCCAGGGTGTGCTCGCTGCGGCCGTCGACGCGGCTGTCGAGTTCCAGGTGGCGCCGGGTGGCCGCGCTCATCGCGATGGTCTCCTCGCCGGCTTCCACCGCCAGGCTGCGCAGGTGCGGCAGCTGCTGCTTCTGGGTCTCCTCGACATAGCCCAGCAGCGCACCGGCGGCGGCCACGGCCAGCGGGCGCTCCTCGACGCCGAAGGCCTCCAGGTCGCGGGTGCCGAAGAAGGCGGTGAGCTGGCGGCGACCGGCCTGGGTGTCGAAGTGCCACGGCGCGCGGCGGCGCAGGCCGGTGCGCTGCACCAGGAAACCCGGCCAGCCGTCCTCGTCGGGCAGCAGCAGTTCAGCCGGCTCCAGCCGGGCCAGCTCCGCGGCCAGCTGGTCCTCGTCGCGGGCCTCGCCCACCAGGAAGCGGCCGCCGGCCAGGTCGGCCCAGGCCAGGCCGTAGCCCTGCCGGCCGCGGGCGACCGCCATGAGCAGGGTGTCGCGGCGTTCCTCCAGCAGCGCCTCGTCGGTGACGGTGCCCGGCGTGACCACGCGCACCACCTTGCGCTCGACCAGGCCCTTGCTGGCCGCCGGGTCGCCGATCTGCTCGCAGATCGCCACCGATTCGCCCAGTGCCACCAGCCGCGCCAGGTAGCCCTCGCAGGCGTGCACCGGGACGCCGGCCATCGGGATCGGCTCCCCGCCGGAGCTGCCGCGCTGGGTCAGGGTGATGTCCAGCAGCTTCGCGGCGCGACGCGCGTCGTCGTAGAAGAGTTCGTAGAAGTCCCCCATGCGGAAGAACAGCAGGATGTCGGGGTGCTCCGCCTTGGCGGCGAAGAACTGCTTCATCAGCGGGGTGTGCTCGGGGGGTGTGCTCATAGGCGGGCCATTCTAGTGGCGCCGGGGTCAGGCTGCAGGGGTCGGGGGGTGGCATCGCCCGGCGTACAATCGGCGCCTGGTCCCCCAAGGAGCCGGGCATGCCCGAAACCCATTCCCCCAGCGCCTCCGCCGACGAGGCGGGCCTGGACGCGTTGGCCGCCCAGCTGGGCTCGGAGTTGCTGGCCCACCACGAGATGCTGGTCACCGCCGAGAGCTGCACCGGGGGCTGGATCGCCAAGGCGGTCACCGACGTCGCCGGCTGCTCGGCCTGGTTCGACTGCGGCATGGCCGCCTACAGCTACGAGGCCAAGCAGCGCCTGCTGGGCGTGCGCCCGGAAACCCTGCTGCAGCACGGTGCGGTCAGCGAGGAGACCTGCATCGAGATGGTCTCAGGCGCCCTGATCCATTCCGGCGCCAGCATCGCCGTGGCGGTCACCGGCATCGCCGGCCCCGGCGGGGGCACCGAGGACAAGCCGGTGGGCAGCGTCTGGATCGGCTGGAAGCGCCGCGGCGGCTACCCGCGGGCGCAGCTGTTCCGCTTCAGCGGCGACCGCGAGGCCATCCGCCGCCAGACCGTGGCGGCGGCGATCAAGGGTTTGCTGGAAACTCTTACGGCGCAACCGGAACCCTGACGACGGGGGCTTCCGGGCCTGTGGGATACTCTCGGCCTGCCGATGCCCGCCGCCTCCCCGCGGGCGTCTCAGCCCCTGAGATACGGTCCTGAGAGGCTGTGTCGCATCCCCGAGACGAGGAACCACGATGGACGAGAACAAGAAGCGCGCGTTGACCGCGGCGCTGGGCCAGATCGAGAAGCAGTTCGGCAAGGGCGCGGTCATGCGCATGGGCGACCGCAGCATCGAGCCCGCCGAGGTCTACTCCACCGGTTCGCTGATGCTCGACATCGCCCTGGGCATCGGCGGCCTGCCCAAGGGGCGGGTCATCGAGATCTACGGCCCGGAGTCCTCCGGCAAGACCACCCTGACCCTGCAGACCATCGCCGAGTGCCAGAAGGCCGGCGGCACGGCCGCCTTCATCGACGCCGAACACGCGCTGGACCCGATCTATGCGCAGAAGCTCGGCGTCAACGTCGAGGACCTGCTGATCTCCCAGCCCGACACCGGCGAGCAGGCGCTGGAGATCGCCGACATGCTGGTGCGCTCCAACGCCGTGGACGTGGTGGTCGTCGACTCCGTCGCCGCGCTGACCCCGCGCGCGGAGATCGAGGGCGAGATGGGCGACCAGCTGCCCGGCCTGCAGGCGCGCCTGATGAGCCAGGCCCTGCGCAAGCTCACCGGCAACATCAAGCGCTCCAACACCATGGTCATCTTCATCAACCAGCTGCGCATGAAGATCGGCATGATGATGCCGGGCCAGAACCCGGAAGTGACCACCGGCGGCAACGCGCTGAAGTTCTACGCCTCCGTGCGCCTGGACATCCGCCGCATCGGTGCGGTCAAGAAGGGCGACGAGGTCATCGGCAACCAGACCAAGATCAAGGTCGTGAAGAACAAGATGGCCCCGCCGTTCAAACAGATCATCACCGAGATCCTCTACGGCGAGGGCATCTCGCGCATGGGCGAGCTCATCGAGATGGGCGTGGGCGCCAAGCTGGTCGACAAGGCCGGTGCCTGGTACAGCTACGGCGAGGAGCGCATCGGCCAGGGCAAGGAGAACGCCCGCCAGTGGCTCAAGGACAACCCGGAGAAGGCGAAGGAGCTCGAACTCAAGCTGCGCGAGAAGTTCGAGCCGGCGCTGGTGATCGGCGAGGACGAGGACGCCGACGAGGCCGATGCGAAGGGCGCCGGCAAGGGCGCGCGCAAGGCCGGCGAGAAGTCCGAGGCCTGAGTTGGTGCCGGATCCCGGCGACGACGGGCCCGGCGGCGAGGGCGGCGAGGGCGGCGAGGGCGGCGCGTCCCGCCGCAGGGCGCGCGCGCCGTTGAGTCCCTACGAGCGTGCCGTGGGCCTGCTGGCCCGGCGCGAGCACTCCCGGCAGGAGCTGCAGCGCAAGCTGGTCGCCAAGGGCGTGTCGCCCGAGGAGGCCGGCGAGGCCGTCGAGCGGCTGGCCGGGCAGGGCTGGCAGGACGAACAGCGCTTCGCCGAAAGCCTGGCCCGGACCCGCGCACTGGCCGGCTACGGGCCGGTGCGCATCCGGGCCGAGCTGGGCACCCACGGCCTGCCGGAGCACGTCGTCGACGACGTGCTCGCCGAGCTGGGTTCCGTGCACGACTGGCGCGAGTCGGCGCGTGATCTGCTGCTGCGCCGGGTCGGGGCCGTCGGTCCGGCGGACCCGGCGCGGCGGCGCAAGGCGCAGGCGCTGCTGCTGCGGCGCGGCTTCGATGCCGAAACGGCCTTCGGCCTGACCTCCGGTCGCGACACGGACTGAACCCGCGCCGGCCCGGCCCCTTGCGCTGGCCGCGCACAGCCGCCATGGTTTGGACGATAATCCATGCCCCGCCGCGGCCGTCGACCCGGTTGCGGCGCCTCCCACAGTTGCGGTGCCCCCATGAAGTCCACAGCCGAGATCCGCCAGGATTTCCTCGAATTCTTCCGTGAACGCGGCCACGAGATCGTCCCGTCGGCGCCGCTGGTGCCGGGCAACGACCCGACTCTGCTGTTCACCAACGCCGGCATGGTGCCGTTCAAGGACGTCTTCCTCGGCGGCGAGAAGCGCAGCTACACCCGCGCCACCAGCGCCCAGCGCTGCCTGCGCGCCGGCGGCAAGCACAACGACCTCGACCAGGTCGGCTACACCGCGCGCCACCACACCTTCTTCGAGATGCTGGGCAACTTCAGCTTCGGCGACTACTTCAAGCGCGACGCCATCCTCCACGCCTGGGCGCTGCTCACCGAGGTCTGGAAGCTGCCGCCCGAGCGCCTGCTGGTGACCGTCTACCACAGCGACGACGAGGCCTTCGCGATCTGGAACCAGGAGGTCGGCCTGCCGGCCGAGAAGATCATCCGCATCGGCGACAACAAGGGCGCGCCCTACGCCTCGGACAACTTCTGGCAGATGGCCGACACCGGCCCCTGCGGCCCGTGCACCGAGGTGTTCTACGACCACGGCGCGCACATCCCGGGCGGGCCGCCGGGCTCGCCGGACGAGGACGGCGACCGCTTCATCGAGATCTGGAACCTGGTCTTCATGCAGTTCGACCGCGGCGCCGACGGCACGCTGTCGCCGCTCCCCGCACCCTGCGTGGACACCGGCATGGGCCTGGAGCGGATCGCGGCGGTGCTGCAGGGCGTGCACTCGAACTACGAGATCGATCTGTTCCGTGCGCTGGTGGAGGCCGCGCAGGCGGTCAGCGGCTGCGGGGACGCCGGCAACCAGTCCCTGCGCGTGGTCGCCGACCACGTGCGCGCCTGCAGCTTCCTGGTCCTGGACGGCGTGCTGCCCTCGAACGAGGGCCGGGGCTACGTGCTGCGCCGGATCATCCGGCGCGCCGTGCGGCACCTGTGGAAGCTGGGCCCGCTGCAGGCCGACGGCAGCTTCTGGCGCATGGTCGGCCCGCTGGTGGCTCAGATGGGCGAGGCCTATCCCGACCTGGCCACGCGCCAGGCCTTCGTCGAGCAGGTCCTGCGTGCGGAGGAGGCGGCCTTCGTGCAGACGCTGGACGCGGGCATGGTCCACCTCAACGAGTTCCTGTCCGAAGGCGGTGGCGAGCTGGGTGGCGCGCAGCTGTTCCAGCTGCACGACACCTACGGCTGCCCCCCCGACTTGATCGCCGACATCCTGCGCGAGAAGGGCGCGCGACTGGCCGAGGGCGCGATGGATGCCTACGGCCGGGCGATGGAGAAGCAGCGCGAGCGCGCGCGTGCGGCCAGCCGCTTCGCCGGTGCCGGCGGACTGCCCGCCGAGCTGGTGGCGCGCCTGGGCGCGACCGCCTTCTGCGGCTACGACGCACACGAGGCCGAGGGCTGCGAAGTCGTGGCCGTGCTGCGCGATGGCACCCCGGTCGAGGCGCTGGGCGAAGGCGAGGCCGGCGTGGTGCTGCTCGACCGCACCCCGTTCTATGCCGAGTCCGGTGGACAGGTCGGTGACACCGGGCAGCTGCAGGGCGAAGCGGCCCGCTTCGAGGTGGAGGACACCACCAAGCTCTCGGGCGTCTTCCACGGCCACGCCGGGCGCCTGGCCTCGGGCACGCTGCGCGTCGGCGACCGGGTCTCGGCCCGCATCGACGCCGCACGCCGACAGGCGGTCGTGCTCAACCATTCCGCCACGCACCTGCTGCACGCCGCGCTGCGCGAGGTGCTGGGCGACCACGTGCAGCAGAAGGGCTCGCTGGTGGCGCCGGACCGGCTGCGCTTCGACTTCTCGCACTTCCAGGCACTCACCGCCGCCGAACTCGCGCGCATCGAGTCCCTGGTCAATGCCGAAATCCGGCGCAACGCCGAGGCCGAGGTGCATCACATGGGCATGCAGGAGGCGCTGGACTTCGGCGCGCTGGCGCTGTTCGGCGAGAAGTACGGCGAGCAGGTGCGGGTCCTGCGTATGGGCGGGTTCTCCACGGAACTGTGCGGCGGCACCCATGTCTCACGTACCGGAGACATCGGCTTGTTCAAGATCGTTTCCGAAGGCGGCGTTGCCGCCGGCGTTCGACGCATCGAGGCGGTGACCGGAGAAGGGGCCATGCAGCATGTCGCGCAGACCGAGGCGCAGCTCGAGCAGGTGGCCGGGTTGGTCGGGTCCGGTCGTGGCGAGGTGCACGAGAAGCTCAGGCAGGTGCTGGAGCGGCAGAAGAAGCTCGAACGCGAGCTGGAGTCGCTCAAGGCGCGTGCCGCCGCCGGAGCCGCCAACGACCTGGCCGGCGCGGCGAAGGACATCGGTGGCGTCAAACTGGTGGCCGCGCGGCTGGAAGGCGCCGATGGCAAGCGCCTGCGCGAGAGCGTCGACCAGCTCAAGCATCGCCTCGGTGATGCCGTTATCGTGCTTGCCGGCGCCAGCGACGGAAAGGTCGCACTGGTCGCCGGCGTGAGTGGCTCGGCGCTGGGCCGGGTCAAGGCCGGTGCGATCCTCGCCCACGTCGCCGGACAGATCGGCGGCAAGGGCGGTGGCCGCCCGGACATGGCCCAGGGCGGTGGCGAGGACCGCCCGGAACTGCCGGCGATCCTCGATGGCCTGGCGGCCTGGGTTGAAGCCCAGCTGACCGGGGCGAACGCTTGAACCTTTCGCCAATTGCGCCCTTCGGTGGCGCTTGGCTAACATCCCCCCGTCGCGATGGTGCGTCGGTGGGTCTGCCGCAGCTCGCGGCGGCCGGAAGCCCGGGCAAGAACGCCGGGGCGCACGGACGGACCGGGCCAGGAGAAATGGCATGTTGATTCTTACCCGCCGAGTAGGCGAAACCCTGATGATTGGCGACTCGGTGACGGTGACCGTGCTGGGCGTCAAGGGCAACCAGGTCCGGATCGGGATCACGGCGCCGAAGGATGTGGCCGTGCATCGCGAGGAGATCTACCAGCGCATCCAGCGGGACGGGGATGCGGGTCCGAAGGGCGGTGCCCAGGACTGAAGGTTTGCCAGCCGCTGGCGGCTCGGCTATGCTTTGCGACCGCTCGGCCGGCAGGCCGGGCGGCAGTTTCCGGAGAGTTGCCCGAGTGGCTGAAGGGGCTCCCCTGCTAAGGGAGTATAGGGTTTATAGCTCTATCGAGGGTTCGAATCCCTCACTCTCCGCCAGTTGACCAGGACGCCGCCTCCGGGCGGCATTCCTCTTCCGCGGGATGGTCATCGTGTTCGCGGGCGGGTGTTGACGATGCGCTTGCGCTTCTTCATACTCTCGCTCCTCGCAGCGCCCGTAGCTCAGTTGGATAGAGCACCAGGCTACGAACTTGGGGGTCGGAGGTTCGAATCCTTCCGGGCGCGCCATCGAGGAAAGCTCAAAGCCGCACGGCCTCGCCGGGCGGCTTTTTGCTGGCCGGTCCGGCGCCGTGTCCTTCGACGGGGTGGTCGCGGGTGATTGACGGCCCCGCCCGGCGCGTCTATGCTTTCCGGCTCTTTCGGGGCGCCTTCGGGCGGTTCGAGGGCGATTCCTCCGGGGTATAGCTCAGCCTGGTAGAGCGCCAGCTTTGGGAGCTGGATGTCGGGGGTTCGAATCCCTCTGCCCCGACCAGGGTTCCCGCCGGCGCAGCAGGCAGGGGCCCCGGCAAGGCCCACGGGGGCGGGTGCTTCCGGTACAGTATGCGGCTCGCAGGTGAACCCTCGCGCCCGTAGCTCAACCGGATAGAGCATCGGCCTTCTAAGCCGACGGTTACAGGTTCGATTCCTGTCGGGCGCGCCACCCGCGGGACGGTTGCAGCAGCTGGCCACGGCCGGCCCGGCGGCGACCAGTGTTGTATCATTGGTGGATGTAGCTCAGTCGGTTAGAGCACCGGATTGTGATTCCGGGGGTCGCGGGTTCGAATCCCGTCTTCCACCCCAGTTCCAGACACGGCATAATGCCGCGTCGCACCGCTCCGGCGGCAAGAGATGACAAGCGGGCCGTTAGCTCAGTTGGTAGAGCAGCTGACTCTTAATCAGTAGGTCCTAGGTTCGAGCCCTAGACGGCCCACCATCTCTTCAAACCGGATCACCCAGCGCGGCAGGGCGAAAGTGGCGGAACTGGTAGACGCGCTGGATTTAGGTTCCAGTGGGGCAACCCGTGAGAGTTCGAGTCTCTCCTTTCGCACCATCCGCCCGGATGCGCTGCGCGGGACGAAGGCTGGATTCCACGGGTTTTTTATTGGCCACGCGTTGCCGCGCGGGGCATCGCAGGAGTTGACATGCAAGTTTCGGTTGAGAACGTCGGTACCCTCGAACGCCGCCTGAAGGTGAGCGTCCCCGCCGAGAACTTCGTCGGCGCGGTTTCCACCCGCCTGCGCGAGATCGCTCGCACCGTGCGCATCAAGGGCTTCCGCCAGGGCAAGGTCCCGGCGAAGGTGATCGAACAGCGCTACGGCGACCAGGTCCGCAACGAGGTCCTGTCCGACCTCATCAGCCGGACCTTCAGCGAGGCCCTGCAGAAGGAGAACCTGCGGCCGGCCGGCCAGCCGGACATCGAGACCGACGGGTCGACCGACGACGGCGCCTTCTCCTACACCGCCACCTTCGAGATCGTCCCGGACTTCGGCACCATCGACGTCTCGACGCTGAAGATCAACCGCGCCAGCGCCAGCATCGGCGACGCCGATATCGACCAGATGATCGACACCCTGCGCCAGCAGCGCCGCACCTGGGAGCCGGTGGAGCGGGCGGCCAAGGGCGGTGACCTGGTCTCGCTGGAGATGGTCGCCACCGCCGGCGAGCTGCGCGTGCCCGCCGAGGGCGTCGACCGCGGCACCACCGTGATCGGCTCCGGCGTGCTGTTCCCGGCCATCGAGGCCGAGCTCGAGGGCATGGCCGCCGACGGTTCGAAGACCGTGGAGGTCGAGTTCCCGGCCGACTGGCGGGTGGAGAGCCTCGCCGGCAAGTCCGCTTCGGTGGAGCTGAAGGTGCTGCGCGTGGCCGAGCCGAAGGTTCCCGAGGTCGACGCCGACTTCGTGGAGAGCTTCGGCATCCAGGGTGGCGACATGGAGACCTTCCGCAAGGAGGTGCGCTCCAACCTCGAGCGCGAGCTGCGCGGTGCGCTGATGAACCGCCTGCGCGCGGAGGTCATCGACCGCCTGGTCGCCGCCCACGAGTCCACCGAGCTGCCGCAGCGCCTGATCGCCGCCGAGGCCGCCGGCATGGCCCGCCAGGCCGAGCGCCAGGCCACCGAACAGGGGCAGAAGGACGTCAGGATCGCCGACGACACCTTCCTCACCCAGGCCCGCAAGCGCGTGGCCGCCGGCCTGCTGGTCAGCGAGCTGGCACGCCAGAACGAGATCCGCCTGGACCCCAAGCGCCTCAACGAGACCCTGCAGCTGATCGCCTCCACCTACGAGGAGCCGCAGCAGGTCATCGACCTGTATCGCCAGGACCAGCGCCTGATGCAGAGCCTGCAGTCGCGGGTGATGGAGGAGCAGGTGGTGGAGTGGATCGCCGATCACGCCGACGTGACGGTCCAGGAGATGAGCTTCCAGGACGTGATGCGCCCGGGCCAGTGAGCCCGGCGTATCATTCCCCGGTACCCCGAACGATGGAGAACGCGATGACGAGTGCGCCGGTTGGCCTGAACCTGGTTCCGATGGTGGTCGAGCAGACCAGCCGCGGCGAGCGCGCGTACGACATCTATTCGCGCCTGCTCAAGGAACGGGTGATCTTCCTGGTCGGGCCGATCGACGACAATGTCGCCAACCTGGTCGTGGCCCAGCTGCTGTTCCTCGAGGCCGAGAACCCCGAGAAGGACATCAGCCTGTACATCAACTCGCCCGGCGGCATCGTCACCGCCGGCATGGCGATCTACGACACCATGCAGTTCATCAAGCCCGACGTGAGCACCATCTGCGTCGGCCAGGCCGCCTCGATGGGCGCCCTGCTGCTGGCCGCCGGCGCCAAGGGCAAGCGCTATTCGCTGCCGCATTCGCGGGTGATGATCCACCAGCCGCTGGGCGGCTTCCAGGGCCAGGCCAGCGACATCGACATCCACGCGCGCGAGATACTGGCGCTCAAGGACAAGCTCAACCGGGTGCTGGCCGACCACACCGGCCAGGACATCGAGACCATTTCCCGCGACACCGACCGCGACAACTTCAAGTCGGCGCAGGAGGCCCAGGACTACGGCCTGATCGACGAGGTCCTGCAGCGCCGCCCCGAAGAGGCCGCCTGAGGCCTGTCCCCGTCTTCACGCCGCCCGCGGAACACTGTTCCCGACGCCGCGCAGGGCCGCCCGGCCCGGCGCTGGCGCTGCGCTGCGCTGTGATATTCTCCGATTCGACCTAATCCATTCAGGTTTCCACGAGCATGACCGAAGACCGCCAGGGGCGATCCACCGACAGCGGCAAGATCCTTTACTGCTCCTTCTGCGGAAAGAGCCAGCACGAGGTGCGCAAGCTGATCGCCGGCCCCAGCGTGTTCATCTGCGATGAATGCGTCGAGCTGTGCAACGACATCATCCGCGAGGAGCTCGAGGAGAAGGCCCAGGCTGCGCGCAGCCACCTGCCCAAGCCGCGCGAGATCCTCGACGTCCTGGACCAGTACGTCATCGGCCAGGCCCGCGCCAAGCGCACGCTGTCGGTGGCGGTCTACAACCACTACAAGCGCATCGAGAGCCGCCAGAAGAGCGACGAGGTCGAGCTGGCCAAGTCCAACATCCTGCTCGTGGGCCCGACCGGCTCGGGCAAGACCCTGCTGGCCGAGACCCTGGCGCGGCTGCTCAACGTGCCCTTCACCATCGCCGACGCCACGACGCTGACCGAGGCCGGCTACGTCGGCGAGGACGTCGAGAACATCATCCAGAAGCTGCTGCAGAAGTGCGACTACGACGTCGACAAGGCGCAGCAGGGCATCGTCTACATCGACGAGATCGACAAGATCTCGCGCAAGTCCGAGAACCCGTCGATCACCCGCGACGTCTCCGGCGAGGGCGTGCAGCAGGCGCTGCTCAAGCTCATCGAGGGCACCGTCGCATCGGTGCCGCCGCAGGGCGGCCGCAAGCACCCGCAGCAGGAGTTCCTGCAGGTCGACACCAGGAACATCCTGTTCATCTGCGGCGGTGCCTTCGCCGGGCTGGACAAGATCATCGCCCAGCGCAGCACCGACGCCAGCGGCATCGGCTTCAGCGCCAAGGTCAAGGCCAAGGACGCCCGCCTGGAGACCGGCAAGCTGCTGGCCCAGGTCGAGCCCGAGGACCTGATCAAGTTCGGCCTGATCCCCGAGTTCGTCGGCCGCCTGCCGGTGGTGGCCTCGCTGGAGGAACTCGACGAGCCCGCGCTGGTGAAGATCCTCACCGAGCCGAAGAACGCGGTGACCAAGCAGTTCCGCAAGCTCTTCGACATGGAGGGCGTGGAGCTGGAGATCCGGCCCGACGCGCTGACCGCCATCGCCCAGAAGGCGCTCAAGCGCAAGACCGGCGCCCGCGGGCTGCGCACCATCCTGGAGTCGGTCCTGCTCGACACGATGTTCGAGCTGCCCTCGATGGAGAACGTCTCCAAGGTCGTGGTGGACGAATCGGTCATCAACAACCAGGCCGAGCCCTACCTGATCTACGAAAGCCAGGCCAACCCGCCCAAGGCCGCCGCGGAGTGAACCGCGGCCCAATGGCCTGAGCACCCGGCGGGACGCAAGTCCCTGAAGCAAAAGGAACCCGGCCCGGCCTTCGCGCCGGGTTTCCTTTTGTTCTTGCAAGCTGTCGGCGAGGCCCCCATAACCTGAAGCCAGAAGCCGGCCGCAGCCGGTGGCACGCCGGGGTCATGGAGCCCCGGCCAGGAGAATCGAGATGCCAGACAACACCCCCGCCCGCGTCGACCTTCCCGTCCTGCCCCTGCGCGACGTCGTGGTCTACCCGCACATGGTCATCCCGCTGTTCGTCGGGCGCGAGAAGTCGGTCCAGGCGCTGGAGCAGGCGATGGAGTCCGACAAGCAGATCCTGCTCGTCGCCCAGACCAGCCCCGACGTCGACGACCCCGGTGCCGACGACCTGTTCGGCTTCGGCACCCTGGCCCACGTCCTGCAGCTGCTCAAGCTGCCCGACGGCACCATCAAGGTGCTCGTGGAGGGCGTTTCGCGCGTGCGCATGGAGGGCTGGGACAGCCGCGAGGGCGCGCTGACCGGCACCGCGACGGTCGTGGAGTCCGAGCTGGGCCGCGACGAGCGCGAGGTCGAGGTGACCGTGCGCTCGCTGATGTCGCTGTTCGAGCAGTACGTGAAGATGAACCGCAAGCTGCCGCCGGAGCTGCTGACCACGCTCTCGGGCATCGACGAGCCCGGCCGGCTGGCCGACACCATCGCCGCGCACCTGGCCATCCGCCTGCCCGACAAGCAGAAACTGCTGGAGACGCTGGACATCGGCGCGCGGCTGGAGCTGCTCATCGGCTTCGTCGACGGCGAGATCGACGTGCAGCAGCTGGAGAAGCGCATCCGCGGCCGGGTCAAGTCGCAGATGGAGAAGAGCCAGCGCGAGTACTACCTCAACGAGCAGATGAAGGCCATCCAGAAGGAGCTCGGCGAGCTCGACGACGTGCCCAACGAGCTCGAGGAGCTGACCAAGAAGGTCGCCGAGGCCGGCATGCCCAAGGCGGTGGCGACCAAGGCCAAGGCCGAGCTCAACAAGCTCAAGCAGATGTCGCCGATGTCCGCCGAGGCCACGGTGGTGCGCAACTACATCGACTGGCTGGTCGGCGTGCCCTGGAAGAAGAAGTCGAAGGTGCGGCGCGACCTCAAGGCGGCCGAGGAAGTGCTCGACGCCGACCACTACGGGCTGGAGAAGGTCAAGGACCGCATCCTGGAGTACCTCGCCGTGCAGGCGCGGGTGCGCCAGATGAAGGGACCGATCCTGTGCCTGGTCGGGCCGCCGGGCGTGGGCAAGACCTCGCTGGGACAGTCCATCGCCAAGGCGACCAACCGCAAGTTCATCCGCATGAGCCTGGGTGGCGTGCGCGACGAGGCCGAGATCCGTGGCCACCGCCGCACCTACATCGGCTCGATGCCCGGGCGCATCGTGCAGAACCTCAACAAGGCCGGCACGAAGAACCCGCTGTTCATGCTCGACGAGATCGACAAGATGAGCATGGACTTCCGCGGCGACCCGTCCTCGGCCCTGCTGGAGGTCCTAGACCCCGAGCAGAACAACGCCTTCAACGACCACTACCTGGAGGTCGACCTCGACCTGTCCGAGGTGATGTTCGTGGCCACCTCGAACTCGCTCAACATCCCCGGCCCGCTGCTCGACCGCATGGAGGTCATCCGCATCCCCGGCTACACCGAGGACGAGAAGATCAACATCGCCACCCGCTACCTGGTGCCCAAGCAGGTCAAGGCCAACGGGCTGGGCAAGGACGAGATCGGCATCGCCGAGGGCGCGATCCGCGACATCGTCCGCTACTACACCCGCGAGTCGGGCGTGCGTGGCCTGGAGCGCGAGATCGCCAAGATCTGCCGCAAGGTGGTCAAGGAGATCGCGCTGGCCGGTCCGCAGGACCCGAAGAAGGCCGCCAAGGCCAAGCCGCTGCAGGTGACCTCGAAGAACCTCGACAAGTACCTCGGCGTCCGCCGCCACGACTTCGGTCGCGCCGAGAAGGCCAACGAGATCGGCCTGGTCACCGGCCTGGCCTGGACCGAGGTCGGTGGCGAGCTGCTGCAGATCGAGGCCACGCCGGTGCCGGGCAAGGGCCAGCTGACCCTGACCGGCAAGCTCGGCGACGTGATGCAGGAGTCGGTCAAGGCGGCCTTGAGCGTGGTCCGTGCGCGCGCCGTCGCGCTGGGCCTGCCCGAGGACTTCCACCACAAGTGCGACCTGCACGTGCACGTGCCCGAAGGTGCGACGCCCAAGGATGGTCCGAGCGCGGGCATCGGCATGGTGACCGCCCTGGTGTCGGCCCTGTCGAAGGTGCCGGTGCGCGCGGATGTCGCCATGACCGGCGAGATCACCCTGCGCGGCCGGGTGCTGCCGATCGGCGGCCTGAAGGAGAAGCTGCTGGCCGCCCTGCGCGGCGGGATCACCACGGTCATCATCCCCGAGGAGAACGAGAAGGACCTCGCCGAGATCCCGAAGAACGTGACCCGGGACCTGGAGATCGTGCCGGTGAAGTGGATCGACCAGGTGCTGGATGTGGCCCTGGAGCGACCGCTGGGACCCGACACCGCGGGACAGGCGTCCGGCGCCGGAGGCTCGGACAAGCCGGGGCAGGCCTCGGGCGACGCCGACAACCCGGCCCGGCCCCATTGATCCGGTGCCGGAAAGCGTGTGAAAACCCGCGCGGATGCGGGTTTTCCGCGCGTTTTCGTGTTGCGGCCGGAGCCGCCGCACTGGTATAAAGCGCGTTCACTGCCCGTCGACGCCAGCCGGCGTCCACGGGCCACGAATCCACGCCGCGGTCGTGACCCTCACGGCCCACCGGTTCCGCCGGCGCGGCACACGACCCAAGGGAAGAACGCAATGAACAAGAGCCAGTTCATCGATGAAGTCGCCGAGACCGCAAACCTCGGCAAGGGCGAGGCGCAGCGTGCCGTCGACGCGATGGTCGAGGTGATCAAGCGGGCGCTGGCCCAGGGCGAGGTCGTCTCGCTGGTGGGCTTCGGCTCCTTCGAGGTCCGTTCGCGCGCCGCCCGTACCGGCCGCAACCCGAAGACCGGCGAGGAGCTGAAGATCGCCGCCTCGAAGGCGCCGGCGTTCAAGGCTGGCAAAGCCCTCAAGGATGCCGTAAACTAAGCGGCTCGCACCAAAGGGTGCTTAGCTCAGCGGTAGAGCGTCGCCCTTACAAGGCGAGGGTCGGGGGTTCGAAACCCTCAGCACCCACCAGTTGCTGAAAATGCGCGGAGTGGTAGTTCAGTCGGTTAGAATACCGGCCTGTCACGCCGGGGGTCGCGGGTTCGAGTCCCGTCCACTCCGCCACTTTCCAGAGGGCGCCCCGCAAAGGCGCCCTCTTTTTTTACCCGGGTTCCGCTCGGTCGGGATCCGCAGCTCACAGGCCCGAGACGACCATGCTCCTGAAACTGCGCGACAAGGTCACCGGTGGCAAGCTCGCCATCGTCATCCTGATCCTGCTGGCGATCCCGTTCGCCTTCTTCGGCATCGGCAACTACTTCAGCGTCTCCGGCGATTCCCACGTCGCACGCATCCAGCTGCCCGGCAAGTGGTACAGCATCGGTCCGATCGGGCGCGACGTGCGTGACATCAGCGAGGACATGTTCCGCGCCCGGGTCGACCAGCTGCGTGTGCAGATGCGCGAAAGCCTGGGCGACCAGTACGACGGCACGATGTTCGACGACCCGGAGGTGCGCCGCCAGATCCTCGACCAGCTCATCGACGAGGAGCTCATGGCGATCGCCGCCGAGCGCGACGGCCTGAAGGTGTCCAACCTGCAGGTCGCCTCCGAGATTCAGGCCATCCCCGCCTTCCAGGTCGATGGTCGCTTCGACCCCGACCAGTACCGCCTCGTGCTGGCCAGCGGTTCCCCGCCGCGCACCCCGTCGCAGTTCGACGCGCTGGTGCGTTCGGAGCTGCAGCGCCGGATGATCTTCACCCAGGTGGGTGAAACCGCGTTCGCGACCTCGGCCGACGTCGAGGGCTTCATCCGCCTGCGCGACCAGTCCCGCGACGTCAGCTACCTGGCCGTGCCGGCGCCCGAACTGGACGCCGACGCCATCGACGAGGCCGCGCTGGCCGACTGGTTCCAGGACAACCAGTCGCGCTGGATGACCGAGGAGCGTGTGGCCATCGAGTACGTCGAGGTCCGGGGTTCGGACGTCGAGGCCGCCGCGGTCGACGAGCAGGCCCTGCGCGATCTCTACGAGCAGCAGCGTGGCCGCTTCGAGACCGCCGAACAGCGTCTGGTCTCGCACATCCTGCTGACGGTCGACCCCGGTGCCGGGGAGTCCAGCTGGAGCGCGGTGCAGGCGCGTGCGCAGGCCCTGCGCGAGGCGCTGGACGGCGACGAGGCCTTCGAGGACCTCGCCAGCGAGCACTCCGAGGACCCCGGTTCCAGCGACGCCGGCGGCGACCTGGGCTGGGTCGAGCCCGGCGTGTTCGGCGATGAGTTCGACGCCGCGGTGTTCCAGGCCACGCCCGGTGAGGTCGGCGAGCCGGTGCGAACGCCCGACGGCTGGCATCTGGTGCTGGTGCGCGAGGTCCGCGAGGGCGAGTCCCAGGCCTTCGAGGAGGTCCGCGACGAACTCGAGGCGGAGCTGCTGGCCACCGAGCGCCAGCGCGCCTTCAGCGAGCTGGCGGGCAGCCTGATGGACGAGGTCTACAACGACGCGTCCTCGCTCACCGCCGCCGCCGAGCCGGTCGGGTTGACGGTGCGCAGTACCGGCCCGTTCGCGCGCTCGGGAGGCGAGGGCGTCGCCGCCCGCCGGGAAGTGATCAGCGCCGCCTTCTCGCCGGCACTGGTCGACGGCGGCCGCATCAGCGGCGCCATCGAGCTCGCCGACGACCACATCGTCGTGCTGCAGGTCGTCGACCGTCAGCGGCCCGAGCCGATCGCGCTCGACGAGGTGCGCGAGGAGGCCGAGTCCGCGTACCGCACCGAGCGCGAGACCGCGCTGGCCCGCGAGGCCGCCGAGGCCCTGCTGGCGCGGGCGCGCGAGGGTGCGTCGCTGCAGGAGCTGGGCGAGGAGACCGGAACCCAGGCCACGCGACGCGAGGACCTGGACCGCTTCGGCATCGGCGTGGACCGCACCATCGTCGAGGAGGCCTTCGGCATGGCCCGTCCCGACGGCGACACCCGTTCGCTGGGCCTGGCGCGCATGGGCCAGCGCAACTACGCGCTGATCGAGCTGCACGGCGTCACCGACGGCGACCCGGCGGCTGTGCCGGAGACCGAGCGCGAGCAGCTGCTCGGCCAGCTGGGCCAGGCCCGTTCGGACCTGGAGTCGCGGGCCTACCTGCGCGCGCTGCGCAGCCAGTACCCGGTGCAGATCGTGGAAAGCCGCCTGAACTGATCCGGCGGCGTTCCCGCAGGCACGAAAAAGCCCGGCATCGCCGGGCTTTTTCGTGGGCCGGTGGGCAGCCGGGTCAGTCGACCTCGATGCCGGTCATGCCCAGGATGCTGTAGCCGCAGTCGACGTAGGTCACCTCGCCGGTGACGCCGGCGGCCAGGTCCGAGCACAGGAAGGCGCCGACGTTGCCGACGTCCTCGATGGTCACGTTGCGGCGCAATGGCGCGTACTGCTCGACGTGGTGAAGCATCTTGCGCAGGCTGCCCACGCCCGAGGCCGCCAGCGTCTTGATCGGGCCGGCCGAGATCGCGTTCACGCGCGTGCCTTCCGGGCCGAGGTTCATCGCCAGGTAGCGGACGCTGGACTCCAGCGCGGCCTTGGCCACGCCCATGACGTTGTAGTTGGCCAGGGCCCGCTCGGCGCCCAGGTAGGACAGGGTCAGGATCGAGCCGTTGCGGCCCTTCATCATCGGCCGTGCCGCCTTGGCCAGCGCCGCGAGGCTGTAGACCGAGACATCGTGTGCGATGGCGAAGTTCTGGCGGTTGAGGTTGTCCAGGAAGCCACCCTCCAGCGTCTCGCGCGGGGCGAAGCCCACCGAGTGCACGAGGATGTCGAAGCCGTCGCTCCAGCGCTCGCCCAGCGCCTTGAACACCGCCTCGATCTGCGCGTCCTCGGCGACGTCCAGCGGCAGCACGATGTCCGACCCGCAGTCCGCGGCGCACGATTCCACGCGCGACTTGAGCTTGTCGGTCTGGTAGGTGAAGGCCAGCTCGGCGCCCTGGCGGTGCATGGCCTCGGCGATGCCGCTGGCGATCGAGCGCTGGCTGGCGACGCCGACGATCAGCGCGCGCTTGCCGGTAAGAAATCCCATGGTGCCTCCCAAATTCCGTGTCGTGGTGTGGCGCGTCCGGGCGGCTGCCCGGCCGAACCCGGCAAGTGTGCGGCTTCGCGACTCAGGGTGCCAGCTTCAGGCGCTGTCCGGGCCGGATGATGCTGGTGGCGGCGAGGCCGTTGAGCTCCAGCAGCTGCTGCAGCCGCAGGCCATGCGTACGCGCGATGGCCGAGAGCGTGTCGCCGGCGCGCACCACGTGCTCGCGTGCGCCGCTGCGGGCAGCCGGTGCGGCGGCGACCGGCTGGGACGCGATCGCATCCGGGGGCAGGGCGGCCAGGCGGCGCGCGGCTTCGGCGGGCAGCAGCAGTTCCCGTGGCGACTGCGCTTCGACCCGGCCATCGCGGTGACCGGCGTTGAGCATGGCCACGGTGTCGGCATCCAGGCCGAGCACACGGGCGATGGGCTCGATGCGCCCGCTGTAGTCGCCCAGGGGCGCGGGTTCCAGCCGGTCGACCAGCAGGTCGCCACGCAGTGGCACCCGGTAGCGGTCCGGACCGGTGAGCAGGCAGGCGAGGGCCTTGAGCTTGCTGATGTACTCGTAGGTGGTGCCGGCCAGCCCCTCGGGCAGGCGCTGCTCGCCGGAGCCGGGCTGGTCGCCATCGAGGCTGCGGGCGGCGCGGGCGATGCGGAACTCGCCGGCGTTGTAGGCCATGGCGGCCAGCCGCCAGTCCCCGAAGCGTTCGAGCATGTCGGCGAGGTGGTCCAGCGCGGCGGTGGTGGCATCCAGGACCGAGAAGCGGCCGTCGTAGCCGCCGCGGATGGTGACGCCGTTGCCGCGTGCGGTCGACGGGATCATCTGCCACAGCCCGGCCGGTCCGCCGCGGGCCACGGCGTCGGTGCGGTACCAGCTCTCGACGATCGGGATGAGGGCGAACTCGCCGGGCAGCTCGCGGGCCTCGACCTGTTCGAGCACGAAGCCCAGCAGCGGCATGACGCGTTCGATCTCGCCGGCGAAGCGTTCGGGGCTGGCCGCGTAGCGTCGGCGCCAGTGCCGCGCCCGCTCGCCGGCTTCGCAACTGTCGGCGTCCATGCGGGCGGCCAGGCGGTCGATGAGGTCGGCGGCCGGCAGCCGGGCCGGGGCAGGCTCGGGTTGGGGCGGCTGTGGTTCCGGTGGGCGGCTGGCGCGCGTGCCGGGGCGGCGGGTCCCGGGACGGGCGGGCGTCGGCCGCGCCGGGGCGGGCTCGGCGGCGGGCCCGGGTCCGACGGCCGGCGGCTGTGCGGGCGCGTCCTCCGGCCGCGGCGCCGGGGCCTGGCAGGCGCCCAGCATCAGGACCAGCAGGGTCCCGGCCAGTGCGCCCAGGACCGCGCGCGGCGCAACGGTGCTCACCCGCCGAACCCGTCCTTCCAGGCCCGGAGCTGGGCGAAGGCGTCGTCCCTGTCGCGCATGGGCCGCCCGCAGTGCCGCGCCAGGGCCGCCCGGACCCCGGGTTGGTCCACGCGCAGGAACGGGTTGCAGGCCAGTTCCGAAGCCAGGGGCACCGGCAGGCTGGCACGCCCGTCCCGGCGCAGCGCCTGCACCTGCGCGATGCGCCGGTCCCGGACGGGGTTGTCCGGTTCGGCGGCCCGGGCAAAGCGACCGTTGTCCAGGGTGTACTCGTGGGCGCAGCACACCGCCAGGTCGGGGTCGAGCCGGGCCAGCCGGTCCAGCGACCCCAGCATCTGCGCCGGCGTGCCCTCGAACAGCCGGCCGCAGCCCATCGAGAACAGGGTGTCGCCGCAGAACAGGTGGCCGTGGCCGTGGAAGACGATGTGGCTGAGCGTGTGGCCGGGGGTGTGGAGCACCTCGAAGCCCAGGCCCAGCTCGGGGACCTCGACCCGGTCGCCGTCGCCGACCCGGTGGTCGGCGGTCTCGATGCGCGGGTCGGCGGGCGCGTGCACCACCGCCCCGAAGCGCTCCCGGACCTCGGCCAGTCCGCCGATGTGGTCGGGATGGTGGTGGGTGACCAGCACCGCCACCGGGCGCAGGCCCTGGCGCGCCGCCGCAACCACCGGGGCGGCATCGCCCGGGTCCACGACCAGCGCGCGCCCGGCCTCGTCGGCCAGCACCCAGATGTAGTTGTCCTTGAAGGCGGGTAGCGCGTGCAGTTGCAGGGGCATCGTGGGCCGGTCGCGGTTTTGCCGCAGCCGTGTTTCCAGCACAATCCCCAACATGCCCGCCAGCGCTTCCGCCCGTCAATACGAGCACGCCGCCTGCGCCTGGTTCCGGCGTGGGGCCATTCAGCAGGTGGTGCGGGAGGAGCTGCGCCAGTGTGCGCCGGAGCTGGACCGGGTCGGGGGGCGGCGCGGCCTGCTGCTGGCCGGCTGCGCTGGGCTGCCCGATGCGCTGGAGGGGCACCGCCTGCATACCCTGCACGCCGGGCACCTGGACGCACGTGGGCTGGCCGCGCCGGCGCGCGGTGCCGAGGCGCGCTGGCCGCTGTGCAGCGCCAGCCTGGGCCTGGTGCACCTGCTGCATGCGCTGGAGCTGGCCGGGGACCCGGTCGGGCTGCTGGGCGAGTGCGCCCGGGTGCTGGAGCCCGAAGGCGTCCTGGTGGTGCTGGCCTTCAATCCGGCCAGCCCCTTCCGCCTGCGCTGGCTGGGCCGCGGGATCCGCGGCCTGGGGCGCGTGGAGGTCTCGCGGATGGTCCGCGCGGCGGGTCTGGACGTTATCGGATGCCGCCGGGTTGGCGTATGGTGGCGGGCCGGTGAACCGGCCGTCGTCGAACGGACCGGACTGCTGCCGCCACTGCGCTCGTCCTTCGTGCTGGTGGCGCGGCGCCGCGAGCCCGGTCTCACGCCCCTGCGCCTGGAGCGCCGGCGCGTGGCGATCGGCGCCGGCGCGGCACCGGGCTGACCGCAAACGAGGAATCCGCGATACCGATGAAGCGCATTGAAATCCACACCGATGGCGCCTGCCTGGGCAACCCCGGACCGGGGGGCTGGGCGGCCCTGCTGCGCTTCGAGGGCCGCGAGCGCGAGCTGGCGGGCGGCGAGCCTGAGACGACCAACAACCGGATGGAGCTCATGGCCGCCATCCAGGGACTGGAGGCCCTGCGCGAGCCCTGTGCGGTGAGCCTGTACACCGATTCGCAGTACGTCCAGAAGGGCATCCGCGACTGGTTGCCGTCCTGGCAGCGGCGGGGCTGGAAGACCGCCGGGGGCGACCCGGTGAAGAACCGCGAGCTGTGGGAGCGGCTGCTGGCGGCCGCGGGCCCGCACCAGGTCGAGTGGCTGTGGGTGAAGGGGCATTCCGGCGATCCGGACAACGAGCGCGTCGACGGGCTGGCCCGGGCCCAGGCCGAGCGCCTGCGCGGCAGCCCCTCGCGGGGAGCGCGGGCATGAGGCAGGTGGTCCTGGACACCGAGACCACCGGCCTGTCCTGGGAGAAGGGCAACCGGGTGGTGGAAATCGGTTGCCTGGAGCTGCTGGAGCGCAGGCCCACCGGCCGGACCTTCCACCGCTACCTCAACCCCGACCGCGACATGGAGTCCGGGGCCGAGGAGGTCACCGGCCTGACCCGCGAGTTCCTGTCCGACAAGCCGCGCTTCGGCGAGGTCGTCGACGAGTTCCTGGCCTTCATCGACGGGGCGGAGCTGGTCATCCACAACGCCGTCTTCGACGTCGGCTTCCTGGACCACGAGCTGTCGCTGCTGGGCCCGCAGTACGGGCGCATCGGCGACCGCGCCAGCGTGCTCGACTCCCTGGCGCTGGCCCGCGAGCGCTTCCCGGGCCAGCGCAACAGCCTCGACGCGCTGTGCAAGCGCCTCGGGGTCAACAATGCCCACCGCAAGCTGCACGGCGCGCTGCTGGACGCGGAGATCCTGGCCGAGGTCTACGTCGCGCTGACGTCCGGCCAGCATGAGCTGGGGCTGGACGCCGGTGGGGCGGACGCGTCGGGGCCGGTCGTGGCGATGGCGGTTCCCGACCGGCCGGGGCGGGTCATCCGCGCCGGCGACGCCGAACTGCACAGCCACCGCGAGCGGCTCGCGGCGCTGGCCCGCAAGGCCGGCGGCCCGAGTGTCTGGGAGCGCCTGGAAGGGGGCTGATCAGACCCGCCGCAGCAGGATCACGGTGACGTTGTCGCTGCCGCCGTTGTCGAGCGCGGCCATGACCAGGTGGTCGACGCATTCCTGGGCGGACAGGTCGGTGCGGTCCAGCACCCGGGCGATGGCCGCATCGCCGACCTCCTCGGTGAGGCCGTCGCTGCACAGCAGCAGCTGCATGCCCGGTTCCATGCGGCCGTTGATGGTCTCGACCTTGAGGTCGTCGGCCCCGGTGACCCCCAGCGCCTGGGTGACCACGTTGCGGTGGGGGTGGGAGCGGGCCTGCTCGGCGGTGATGGCGCCACGCTCGACCAGCTCCTGCACGTAGCTGTGGTCCTGGGACAGCTGGCACAGCCGGCCGTTGTGCAGGTAGACGCGGCTGTCTCCGACCCAGGCGACCTCGAAGCGGTCATCGTGGATGCGCACCGCGGCGACGGTCGTGCCCATCGGCAGCGCCTCGCGGCGCGACTTCGAGGCGCTGATGATCTGCCGGTCGGCCTGTCGGATGGCATCCGCCAGGCTGTCGCCGCCGCGCACGCGTTCGACGATGACGTCCCGGGCCAGGGCGCTGGCGACCTCGCCGAACTCGTGCCCGCCCATGCCGTCGGCGACCAGCCACAGGCCCAGGCCGGCATCGCCGTAATAGGTGTCCTCGTTGAGCTCACGGCGCAGACCGACGTGGCTGAGGTGTCCGAACTCGATCATCGGGCTCCGGCATGCGCGCCGCCAGGCGGGCTGTCCAAGCGATTCAGGAAATCAAACGCGATACCGCCATGATGCCGGCCGCGGGAAAGGCGCTGCAAGCATCGGTGTCGCGTTTCGCGCGACCCAATGCACGACGCCCCCGGCAGGCGGGGGCGTCGTGGGTGTTTGGCGGAGAGGGTGGGATTCGAACCCACGGTGCCCGTGAAGGCACGCCTGATTTCGAGTCAGGTACATTCGACCACTCTGCCACCTCTCCGGGTCGAGCACGGCATAATACGGGCAAGGCCGCAGCAGTTCAAGGCGGCGTCGACAACCCCCTGGAGCCCCCCGTGAGCGAGATCCTGGTCCCTGTTTCCTTCGGCGAACTGCTCGACAAGATCGCCATCCTGCAGATCAAGTCCGAGCGCATCGGCGACGAGGCCAAGCTGGTCAACGTGCGTCGGGAGCTCCAGGCGCTGGAGCGCACCTGGATGGCGTCCCCGGCCGCCACCCGCGACATCGCCCAGCTGCGCCGTGAGCTCAAGGCGGTCAACGAGCGCCTGTGGGTGATCGAGGACGACATCCGCCTCAAGGAGAAGGCCAAGGCCTTCGACGAGGACTTCATCGGCCTGGCCCGCTCGGTCTACATCGAGAACGACGAACGCGCCCGCATCAAGCGCCGCATCAACGAGGCGCTGGGCTCGACGTACGTGGAGGAGAAGTCGTACGAGGACTATGGGGCGGGGAACGGGTGAAGGGGAGTGGGAAAAGGGAGGTGATGGTCGCGGGGTAGCAGGGGCGGAGCGCCCTTTCAGCGCTCCACGGCCCCATCTCCCGTTTCCCGCTTCCCTTGACCCCTTTCCCGCTCCAGGTCCCGCCGCAGCGCCTCGAACCGCCCCACCACCTCCTCGACCCCGACCAGATCCATCACCCCCTCCACCTCCACGCGCTTGCCCCAGCGCAGGGCGCTGGCCGGGCGGCCGAGGAAGCGGCGGGCCGCGGCGTCGTAGTGGTCGACGCAGTAGTCGATGCGGCCATAGGGGCCGCTTCGGGTCGGGTCGGTGCAGGCGTAGAGGCCCAGCACCGGGGTGCCGGTGGCGTTGGCGATGTGGACGGGGCCGGAGTCCGGGGCCAGCAGGGCGTCGGCGCGTTCGCACAGGGCGATGAGCTGCTTCAGGGTATCGCGGCCGACCAGATCCAGGGCCGGGGCCTGCATGGCGCCGAGGATGGCGTCGGCGGTCTCGCGCTCCAGGGCGCTGCGACCGCCGACCAGGGCGATGCGCCAGCCCCGTGAGGCGGCGTGGTCGGCCACCGCGGCATAGCGCGCGGTGCGCCAGTTGCGCAGGCGGTGGCTGGAGCAGGGTGAGACCAGCAGCCAGGGGGCGTCGCCGGGCAGGTGGGCGGCGGCCCAGTCGCGGTCGGCCGGTTGCACCGGCAGCGACCAGTCCACCGGAGCGGGCGGCACGCCGAGCGCCTCGCCGAAGCCGGCCAGCACCTCGAGCACGTGGTGGCCGCCGGTGCCGATGCGCTCGTTGACCACCAGGCCGTGGCCCTCCTTGCTGCGGGCGCGGTCGTAGCCGATGCGCCGACGTGCACGGATGCCGGCGGCGAGCAGGTTGGCGCGGGCGGCGAGCTGCATCTGCAGCAGCACGTCGAAGCGCCGGGGCCGCAGCCGCGCCCACAGCGCGCGCATGCCGGCCAGCCCGGACTTCTTGTCGTAGACCACGAACTCCACGCCCTCCAGCCCGTCGAGCAGCTTGCGTTCGCCGGGACCGATGACCCAGGTCACCGTGGCCTCGGGCAGGTGGGCCTGGAGACGCCGCACCAGGGGCACCACGTGGGTGACGTCGCCCAGTGCCGAGAGGCGCAGCAAGCAGATCGAGCGGATGGCTTGGGTCACGTCGGGCTCCGGGGCAGGCGGGTCGGCCGGTGTTGCTAGACTGGCGCGATGCAGTCCCGATCCAGCGACGCCATGATCGCCCGGCGCGAGGCCACCACGAGCATCGACGACGCGCGCGGTCGCCTGGTGATTGTGTTCGACCCCGAGCGGCTGCCGCAAGCCGACGCCGACCTTTTCGATCCCGGCGCCTACCGGCCCGCGGCCGAGCCGGTGGCCTCGGGCGGGCGCGGCGGTGCGTGGTACGTGGACACCGCCGCCGGGCCCGCGGTGCTGCGCCACTTCCGACGCGGTGGCCTGGTGGCGCGGCTGAGCGAGGACGGCTACCTGTGGCGTGGGCTGGACGCCGCCCGCAGCGTCCGCGAATTCAGGCTGTTGCAGTGGATGCACGGGCGGGGCCTCCCGGTGCCGGTGCCGCTGGCGGCCGCCGTGCGCAGGCGGGGCCTGGTCTACCGGGCCGACCTGCTGGTCGGGCGCATCGTCGGCGCGCGCACGCTGGCCGCGCTGGTCGGGGAGGGCGTGGCGCCGCTGCCCTGGGTCTCCATCGGCCGCGCCATCGGACGGATCCACCGTGCCGGGGTTGACCATGCCGACCTCAACGCGCACAACATCCTCATCGACGCCGCGGGCGCGGCCTGGGTCATCGACTTCGACCGCGGGCGTCGGCGTCCGCCCGGTGGCTGGGCGGAGGGCAACCTGCTGCGCCTGCAGCGCTCGCTGAGGCGGGTGGCCGGCGACGACACGGCGGTGGGCGTGGGCTTCGCCGGCCTGCGCGAGGGCTGGCTTTCGGTCATGGAGGAACGATGAGCAGCGGATGGACACTGAGGTTCCTGGGGGTCGGCAACGCCGCGGCGGTCGAGCTGGGCTCGGCGAGCGCGGTGGTCGAGCGCGACGGCGAGCCGCTGCTGATGATCGACTGCGGGCAGGAGGCCTACAGCGCCTACCGGGCGCACTACGGCGCACCGCCGGACGCGCTGTTCATCACCCACGTGCACCTGGACCACGTCGCCGCGATGGAGCGGCTGTTCGTGGACAGCTTCTTCGACGATGCGCGCCGTGGCCGGGTGCGTATCTACGTCCCGGCGACCGTCGTGGCGCACCTGCACGCGCGGGTCGCGGCCTACCCCGGCGTGCTGGCCGAGGGCGGTGCGAACTTCTGGGATGCCTTCCAGCTGGTGCCGGTGACCGGCGCGTTCTGGCACCGCCGCGTCGGTTTCGAGGCCTTCGCCGTGCGCCACCACCTGCCCGAGACGGCCTTCGGGCTGCGGCTGCCCGGCAGCGTGGTGTGGACCGGCGACACCCGGCCGATCCCGGAGGTGCTCGCGCGCCATGCCGATGCCGGCGAGGTGATCGCCCACGACTGCGACCTGCACGGCAACCCCTCGCACTCGGGCGTCGAGGACCTCGAGCGCGAGTACCCGCATGCCCTGCTGGATCGGCTGGTGCTCTATCACTACGCCTCCGCCGGGGCGGCCGAAGCGCTGCGTGCCCGCGGCCACCGCGTCGCCGCGCCGGGCGAGTGCCTGGAACTGCCGCCGCCGCGCGATCCGCCGGCCCCCGAACCCCGCTGACCCGGAGCCACCTCGTGCCGCGCAAGCCCGCCACCACGCTCACCCACGTCGGCCCCGACGGTCGCCCGCTGATGGTCGATGTCGGCGACAAACAGGTCACGCGTCGCGAGGCGCTGGCCGAGTGCCGGGTCCGCTTCCCGCCCGCGGTGGCCGCCCAGCTGCGCGCCGGCGGCATGGCGACGAAGAAGGGCGCGGTGGTCGACACCGCGATCATCGCCGGGACCCTGGCGGTCAAGCGCACCCACGAGCTGATCCCGTTCTGCCACCCGCTGCCGATCGAGGGCTGCCGGATCGCGGTGGACTGGGCCACCGACACGGTGCTGGCGATCACCTGCCAGGTGCGGGTGACCCACCGCACCGGCGTCGAGATGGAGGCGCTGACCGGCGCCACGGTGGCCGCGCTCACCGTCTACGACATGTGCAAGGCGCTCAGCCACGGCATGGTGATCGGCCCGGCCAAGCTGGTCGGCAAGCGCGGCGGCAAGCGCGATTTCGGGCGAACCGGCTGAGGCGCCGGGGCCGGAAACAGCAAGGGCGCCCGATGGGCGCCCTTGATGCGTATGGCGGAGCGGACGGGACTCGAACCCGCGACCCCCGGCGTGACAGGCCGGTATTCTAACCGACTGAACTACCGCTCCAGAGAACTGTCCCCGCGCTGCGGGGCGCGAGAGTATAACCAAATTTCCACCGGGTGGTAGCCCCCGCCGGCGACCCCCGGCGCCCGAATCGGCCAATACCGTTGCTTCCTTCCGGACCTGGCGGAGTTTTCGGCGTATCGTCGCGGGGAACCGACGGGGACCACCATAGACGGACGCGCGATGCGCGGGGTCGGGTGGAACCGGACCGGTGGAACCGACAACCAGGGTGGCGGAGAGGGCGGGATTCGAACCCGCGAAACGGGGTTTAGCCGTTTACACACTTTCCAGGCGTGCTCCTTCAACCACTCGGACACCTCTCCCCTGGAACCTGGTTGTCGCGACGGGCGGACCCGTCGACCCGCCCGCAGGTTGTGCGGACAGGGGGCGAAAGGATACCCGTCGCCGGTCGCGGCCACAAGCAGGGCGCCGACGGCGCTTGGCCCGGAACGGGGCGCTTGGCACAATGGATGACCACCCCGGATGGCCAGCCGATGTCCTACCTCGTCCTCGCCCGAAAGTGGCGTCCGAAGCGTTTCGCCGAGCTGGTGGGGCAGGAGCACGTCGTCCGGGCGCTGTCCAACGCGCTCGACACCGGCCGGGTCCACCACGCCTTCCTGTTCACCGGCACCCGCGGCGTGGGCAAGACCACCATCGCGCGGATCTTCGCCAAGAGCCTCAACTGCGAGACCGGGACCGGTGCCGAACCCTGCGGCACCTGTTCGGCCTGCACCGAGATCGACGCCGGCCGTTTCGTCGACCTGCTGGAGATCGACGCGGCCAGCCACACCGGCGTGGACAACATCCGCGAGCTGATCGACAACGCCCAGTACATGCCCTCGCGCGGGCGCACCAAGGTGTACCTCATCGACGAGGTGCACATGCTGTCCAAGCCGGCGTTCAACGCCCTGCTCAAGACGCTGGAGGAGCCGCCGGAGCACGTGAAGTTCCTGCTGGCCACGACCGACCCGGACAAGCTGCCGGTGACGGTCCTCTCGCGCTGCCTGCAGTTCAACCTCAAGCGCCTGGACGAGGCGCAGATCCACGGCCAGATGGCGCGGATCCTGCAGGCCGAGGACATCGCCTTCGAGGACGGCGCCATCGTGCAGCTGGCCCACGCCGCCGACGGCAGCCTGCGCGACGGGCTGTCGCTGCTCGACCAGGCCATCGCCTACACCGGGGGCCGGCTGGAGTCGGCGCTGGTCGGCGACATGCTCGGCACCGTCGACCGTGCCCAGGTCGCCGCCCTGCTCGATGCGCTGGCCGCCGGTGACGGCGAGGCGCTGATGGGCACGGTCGAGACCCTGTCGACGTTCTCGCCGGACTACGGTGCTGTGCTGGAGGCGCTGGCCGCCGCCCTGCACCGGATCCAGCTGCGCCAGCTGGTTCCGCAGCTTGCCGGGGGCGCAGGCCGGGGCGGGAGCGAGCACAGCGAGGCTGCCGTGGCCGAAGCCGTCGACCCCACCCTGGTCCAGCTGTGGTACCAGATGGCGGTCAACGGGCGCCGCGACCTGGCCCTGGCCCCCAGCGCCCGGGTCGGCTTCGAGATGAGCCTGCTGCGCATGCTCGCCTTCGAGCCCGACGCCGATGCCGGTGCCGCACCCGCCGCGGCGGGTGGTGGTCGCCCGGCGGCGCCGAGCGCGCGTCCCCCTGCGACCGACGGGCCAGCGCCGCGACGCAGGGCGCCGCCGAATCCGCTGGGGCAGTCGGGCGAGGCCCGCGTGGCCGAGGTCGACGCGCCCGGCGACCCGGTCCACGCCCCCGAGCCGACGGCGCACGAGGCGCCGGTGCGGCCACAGCCACAGGCACGACCACAACTGCACCCGCAGGCTGCGGCTTGCGCACCGGAGCCGGCCCCATCGCAGCCGCCACCGCCTGCGCGGGACCCGGCGCCGCCGGCCGCCGACGCAGCCGCACCGGCTCTGGCGACGGCGGCCGACTGGGTCGCGCTGGTGCGGCGGCTGGGCCTGCGTGGCCCGGTGGCGATGCTGGCCGAGCACGCCGGCTTCGTCGGCTTCGACGGCGGCCAGCTGACCCTGGCGCTGTCGCCCAGCGACGGGCACCTGCGCTCCGATCGCCTGGTCGACCAGCTCGCCGGGGCCGTGGCCGCGGTGCTCGGTGGGCCGGTGCAGGTGCGTTTCGGCGAACAGGCGCCGGATGCCGAGCACACCGTGCACGCCCACAACCAGCGCGAGGCACACACGCGGCGCAGCGAAGCCGAGGCCGGCTTCCTGGCCGACCCGGTGGTTTCACGCCTGGTGCGCGAGCATGGCGCCAGCGTGGTGCCGGACTCCATTCGACCCATCGAGGACCAGTGACATGATGAAGGGACAGATTGCCGGGCTGATGCAGCAGGCCCAGAAGATGCAGGAGAACATGAAGCGCGCGCAGGAGGAGCTCGCCGCGCTGGAGGTGACCGGGCAGGCGGGTGGCGGCCTGGTCGAGGTCACGCTGACCGGCCGCATGGAGGCGCGCAAGGTGCGCATCGACCCCTCGGCGCTGTCGGACCCGGAGATGGCCGAGGACCTGATCGCCGCCGCCATCAACGACGCGGTCAACAAGGTCAACGAGCTCAGCCAGGAGCACATGTCCAAGGCCACCGCGGGCATGCCGCTGCCGCCGGGCATGAAGATGCCGGGCCTGTTCTGAGCATGCGGCTGGCGCACACGGCGACGGGCGCGGCGTGAGCGCCTCCCCGCTGCTGGAACAGCTCATCGAGGCCCTGCGCTGCCTGCCTGGCGTGGGTGCCCGCAGCGCCCAGCGCATGGCCTACCACCTGCTGGAACGCGAGCGCGAGGGTGGGCGCCGGCTGGGCGAGACGCTGCTGGCGGCCATGGAGCGGGTCGGCCACTGCGAGCGCTGCCGCGACTTCAGCGAGGCGGCGGTGTGCCCGACCTGCGCCAGCCCGTCGCGCGAGCGCGGGTTGCTGTGCATCGTCGAGACGCCGGCCGACCGCCTGGCGATCGAGCAGGCCACCGGCTTCCGCGGGCTGTACTTCGTGCTGCAGGGGCGGCTGTCGCCGCTGGATGGCATAGGCCCCGCCGAACTCGGGCTGGGGCAGCTGGAGGCGCGCCTGGCCGAGGGCGAGGTCGAGGAGGTGATCATCGCCACCAACCCCACCGTGGAAGGCGAGGCCACCGCGCACTACCTCTCGCAGCTGGCCCGGGCCCGCGGGGTGAAGCCCAGCCGCCTGGCCCACGGGCTGCCGCTGGGCGGCGAGCTGGAGTACGTTGACCGCGGCACCCTGGCGCACGCCTTCGGCTCGCGCCGCGAGGCCACCGACTGACCCCCTGGAGGAGCGCCATGGCCGGTACCCTGTTCGACAAGATCATCGCCCGCGAGATCGCCGCGGACATCGTCCACGAGGACGAGCACGTCCTGGGCTTCCGCGACATCAACCCGCAGGCGCCGGTGCACGTGCTGTTCATCCCGAAGCGGCCCATCGCCACGCTCGACGACCTGCGGCCCGACGATGCCGAACTGGTCGGCCGGCTGGTGCTCGCCGCCGCCGACTACGCGCGCCGCGAGGGTTTCGCGGCCGACGGCTACCGGACCGTGTTCAACTGCAACGCCCAGGGCGGGCAGAGCGTGTACCACATCCACCTGCACCTGCTGGCGGGCCGGCAGATGAACTGGCCGCCCGGCTGAGCCCGGGCTTCAGTACCAGGGGGAGGCCACCACCTGCGGGCGCTGCGGCCACAGGAACAGGCGTTCGGCCTCGACCACCGGGTGGCGGTACTGGAAGTCGCCGACGGGTCGGTCGCTCTCGCCGGCGATGCGGCCCACCACGGTGATCTCGCGGCCGCTGGTGAACAGCTCCGGGTCGTAGAAGCCGTCCCGGCAGGCGAGGAAGCGTCCGTTGACCCGATCCACCGGCAGCGGCCTGGCGTCCTCGCCCAAGGGACGACCCAGCACCTGGAAGCAGGTCGCGCGGTCGCCGGACTCCACCGCCAGGATCACCCCGCCCCAGCGCACCGGCGTGCCCAGCAGTTCCGGCGCCGCGCCCTGGTTCGGGGCGATCTCGGCGTAGCTGCCCTGCAGCGGGGGTGGAGGGGTTGTGCAGCCTGCCAGCAGCAGGAGGAGGGCGGCAGGGGCTGTGCGCAGGATCATGATTTCCGGCTCCGGGTTCTGCGGCCTGGCCGGAACGCGCGAAGGCGCGCGACCAGGGCCGCGGTTTCCGTGTCGCGACTGCCCGGAGCGTAGCGCAGCCTGGCGAAATCGCGGCTGAGCGACAGCAGTTCATCGGCCTGGCCGGGCCAGTGCGAGGCACTGCGCCGGCCGAACGCGAGCGCTGTCTCGTGGGTAGGCTTGTCGACGCCGGCCCGGGCCAGCCGCCGGATGAAAGCCGCCCAGGCCCGCGACAGCGGGTCCCCGGGTTCGCGGCGGCCGCGCAGCAGCAGCCACAACGTGACGGCGAGGGCGGCGCCGGCGGCAAGGACGAAGGCCAGGCCGACCTGCCATTGGGACGGGTTGTCCACGCCCAGACGTCGGACCAGGTCGCGCTGCCGCTCGGCATTGAACGCCAGTACGACGTCGTTCCAGCCCCGCCGCATCGCGTCCACCAGTTGGAACAGCCGTGAGTCGTAGCCCGCCAGGCCCGCCAGCCCGCCGCCCGCACCCGCACCAGGGCCATAGCGATCGAACACCCGCGAGGGGTCGACGGCGGCGGTCGGGTCGATGCGTATCCAGCCGCGGCCCTCGAGCCACACCTCGGCCCAGGCGTGGGCGTCGGACTGCTGGACCCGCCAGTGGTCGTCGAAGGGGTTCTGGTAGCCACCCACGTAGCCCAGCACCACGCGGGCCGGAATGCCGGCCGATCTCATCATGAAGACGAACGAGGACGTGAAGTGCTCGCAGAAGCCCACCCGGGTCTCGTACATGAATTCATCGACGGAGTGCCGGCCCAGGGGGGGGGCGGCCAGGGAGTAGGAGAAATCCGCGCGGAACCAGTCCACGGCCCGCTGGATGACGGCCTCGTCGTCGAGCCCCCCGTCCCGCCAGCCGGTCACCTCCTCGCGGATGCGCGGATTGAAGCCTTCGGGGATGGCCAGGGCCGCATTGCGCAGCGCCGTCGGCATTCCCGGCTGGACCGCATCCGCGGCCAGGGCGACGCCGGAGTAGCGCCGGAGGCTGTTGACCGGGCGGTGCGCGATGACCGAGAGGTCACCGTGCAGGCGCCCGCCCTCCGGCGCGGCGCCGGGCAGGTCGAGCTTGAACAGGAAACGCCGGTCGCTGGGCTCCATGGTGAGTTCGTACCGGTACGCCTCCCGGGCCCCGCTGAGCTCGGCGGCCGGCAGCGCCGCGGTCCAGTCGGGCCGCGACCACACCCTGCCGTCGAACCGCCAGAGAACCGGCCCGCGCCAGTACATGTCCTCGCGGCGGGGCGCCGCGCCATCGAAGCGCACCCTCAGGGCAACGCTGGAGTCATCGAGGACCTCCAGCCAGTCCCCGGGGCCCATCTGGTCGGTCACGCCGGGCTTGGCCACGGCGTTCTCGGGAACGCCCCAGATCGGATTGCCCAGCCGCGGGAACAGCCAGAACCCCGCCATGGCGATGGGCAGGGCAAGCAGCAGGAGACCTCCGGTCCGCCGCAGCTCGCGCATCATGCCGACTGCGCCGGCGGCCGACGCCAACTCGTGGGGCATGGCCAGACGGGCGCTGGCAGCCAGCATGGCCAGGACCGGAGGGAGGGACAGGGCCAGCGTGAGGGGCCCCTGGTCCTGCAGCAAGGCCGCGAAGGTCGCGAACAGGGCGAACCCGACCAGGGCCCGTCCGTCGCGCGGGGTACTGGCTTCGCCCAGCTTCAGCGCGAGCATCACCAGCAGCAGGGCGCTTCCGGTGTCGCGGCCCAGCCGGAAGTCGTGCTGGACGAACACCAGCCCGGCACACAGCAGCACCAGGGGCACCAGCAGCAGGGACGGTACCCGGCGCCTGCGCCCCAGCAGGAACATGGCCAGGCCTGCGGCCGCGGCCAGTGCGGCCACCGGTACAGGAACCAGGAGCATCAGCGGAAGCGCGGAGAGCGCCGCGGCCAGGACACACAGCCGCCGGGTCCCCAGGGGCAGCATCGCGGGGGTGCCGCGCCTATCCATGGGGCAGGAGGGCCAGGGCCCGGAGGCACTGGTGCCGGTGCGCCGGGCCGCTGCCGGGACCCATCCGGTCGGTTGGAAGCACCAGCGTGTAGCGCAGGCCGGTGCGCTCGGCTTCCAGGACCCAGCGCGTCAGGCGCTGGATCCGCTTCTCGGTGGGGAGATGATGCAGCTCATGGAAGTCCAGCCGGACATCCGTGCCCGACCCGGTTTCCATTTCCCTCACCAGCAGACGGTCGGAGCGGGCCGAACTCTTCCAGGCGACCTGTCTCAGCGGGTCGCCCACCCGGTATTCGCGGAGGTGGTGGATTTCCGAACCGGCCGGGTCGATGCGGTGCCTCGGGCCCTCGCCGCCATCGCGCGGCAAGGGAGGCGCCTGCGGTTCCGGCGTGGGATAGACCAGGACCTGCTGTCGCGGCCAGAACCAGCACCAGGCCTCGGCGAACCCGAGCGGGTGGCGTGTGGACAGGCGTGTCCTGGGAACATCCAGCATGCCCCGCCTGTTTGGAGTCAGGACGGTCGCGACCTCGCCCCGGGCGCCCGGTTCAAGTGCGAAGTCGGACTGGCCGTCGAGGACAAGCCCCGGCCGCGGGCGATGGCCCGTTGCCTGGAAGACCCACCTGAGGCGAAGGGGCTGGCCGGCATGCACCGGTTCGGCGTGCACGGCGTCCAGGCGCAGGCCGCTGAGGTTGAGGTGGGCCCGGACGAAGCTGTTGTGCACCGCGGCGGCGAGTATGAAGGTCAGCAGCAGGGCGGGATTGTTGTTGTAGTTCAACCCTCCCATCAGCATGGCCAGCACGACGGCGCCGAAGAAAAGGCCGAATCCCGTGGGCAGGATGAATATGCGTCGCCGGTCGACCGGTACCGGCAGGGCTTCGGGTGACCGGGGCCTGGCCATGAGTGCGAGCCGGTCCAGCAAACGCCGGGGAAGGCCGCTAATTCCAGCCGGGCGTACAGACATCTCTAGTCGACGGGCACGGCTTGGAGGATGCCCGCGCACAGGGCTTCGCGCTGGTCGGACTCCGGTTCCGGGACCAGTCGATGGGCAGCGACTTCGACGAACAGCGCCTGCACGTCATCCGGCAGCACGTGCCCGCGTCCCGCCAGCAGGGCCCTCGCCCTGGACGCACGCAGCAGCGCGAGGCCGGCCCGCGGGGACAATCCGATGGCGACACCGGGGTGGCGCCTGCTCTCGGCCATCAGGGCCTGGACGTAGGCCACCAGCTGCTCGCTCGCGTGGATGCGGCCCGTGGCACGCCTGAGTTCCAGCACGTCCTCCGAGGACAGGACCGGCATGAGGTCGCCGATCATCGCGCGACGGTCGACGCCCGAGAGCAGCGCGCGCTCGGCCTCCTGGCCGGGATAGCCCAGCGAGACCCGGAACAGGAAGCGGTCGAGTTGGGAATCCGGCAGCGGGTAGGTGCCACTGAGGTCCACCGGGTTCTGCGTTGCGATGACGAAGAAGGGTTGCGGCAGCGCATGGGTTATCCCGTCGACGGTGACCTGGTGCTCGGCCATCGCCTCCAGCAGAGCACTCTGGGTGCGAGGCGGCGCGCGGTTGATCTCGTCGGCCAGCAGCATCTGGGTGAACAGCGGGCCGGGGTGGAAGCGGAACTCGGAATGGGCCTGCTCGTAGACCGACACGCCGATGATGTCGCTGGGAAGCAGATCGGAGGTGAACTGCATGCGCTGGAAGTCCAGCCCCAGCGTGACCGACAGCGCGCGGGCCAGGGTCGTCTTGCCCAGGCCCGGCAGGTCCTCGATGAGCAGGTGCCCTCCGGCGAGCAGGCAGGCGAAAGCCAGTTCGGTCTCGCGGTGCTTGCCAAGCAGGACGCTGTTGACCTGCGCAATGGCCGCGTCGAGCCTGCGCCTGTCGTTGTCCTGCAGCGTGCCGGGGGTGATGGCGTGGGCGTCGGATGTCATTCCGTGTCCTTTCCTCGTGTTGCCCCATGCTGCCATGGGTCGACGCTGCAGGTCCGTGAAGCCGTGCCCGCTCAGGGCAACGTGACACCCAGACCCCTGAGGATGTCCGCCAGCGCGATCATCGGCAGCCCGACCAGCGCCGTGGGGTCGCTGGTCTCCACCGCCTCGAACAGGCTGATGCCCAGCCCTTCCACACGGAAGCTGCCGGCGCAGTCGAGCACATCCTCGGCGTCGAGGTAGCGTTCGATGCCCGCCGTGTCGAGTGGGCGGAAGCGGACCCGGGTGAGGTCGAGGTGGTGGTGTGCGCTGCCGTCCGGGGCCAGCACGCACAGGCCGGTGTGGAAGCTCAGGGTCCGGCCCGAACTGGCGCAGAGCTGGGCACGGGCGGTGTCACGGTCGCCGGGCTTTCCCACGAGCCGGCCCTCGCAGGCGGCCACCTGGTCCGATCCGATGACCAGGTGGCCGGGCAGGAGCCGGGCGACCGCGCGGGCCTTGGCCTCGGAGAGGCGCCGGGCCAGGGCGTCGGGCGGTTCGCCGGGATGCGGGCTCTCGTCGATGTCGGGCGAATGGCTGCGGAAGGGCAGACGCAGCCGGCGGAGCAGGTCGGCGCGGTGTCGCGACCCCGAGGCCAGGACGATTTCGGGCGGGGTCACCGGGTGCTGCGCCGAAGCTCCGGGGGCTCGCGCCGTGCGGCGGCGATCGCCGCCTCGGTGGCCTCGTCGAGCTCCGCCCCGGCACGTTCGAGCCGGGTCAGCTCCACGCTGATCCGGTCGCGGGCGCGGTCCAGGGCGTTGCAGGCCTCGTCGAGCTCGGCCTGGCTGGCGCTGTCGCCGTGGCGCTGGATCCACAGCCGGTGCTGCAGCAGCTCGCGCAGGCCTTCGTCGACCTGCTGGTCCTGGCGCAGCGAGGCCCGGGCCTCGGCCCCCAGGTCGGCGGGAATGCGACGGCCGACCACGCTGTCCATCGTGCGCATGCGCTGCTTGGCGCGGGTCAGCAGCTGCTCCATGTCGTCGGCCCCGCGCAGCAGGTGGATCAGGGCGTCCTGGCGGCGGCGAACGGTACGGTGGCGCCACAGCGCCACGGCGCAGACGAGCAGCAACAGCACCAGCACGACGGCAAGGATATTCACGGGTTCGGGCAGACCAGGGCAACCGGCTTCCCAGTCTGCCCGCCGGGGCCGCCTCCGGCAAATGCCCCGCGGTTTCCGGGTCGGGCGGGCGGATTGACACCAAGCCCCCGGAAAACCTATGATTTCTAGCTTATGTCCGCGAACCTGCCCGAAGTGCTCGACGCGAAGCGCATGATCGCCTCGCGTCGGATCTTCGAGGGCACGCTGCCGCTGGCGTCCCTGGAACGGCTTTCCGCCTTCCTCGACGACCCGTCGGGCGTGTGCAGCTACCGGCTGGAGTTCGACACCGACGCGCTGGGCATCCGCTACATGGAGATCCGCGCCGAGGCCGTGCTGCAGCTGAAGTGCCAGCGGACGCTCGAGCGGTTCGGTTTGCCGGTGCAGGTCACGCAGCGGCTGGGCCTGGTCCGCGACGAGGCCGACGAGGCGGCGTTGCCGGAAGGCTATGAGCCGCTGCTCGTGGATGCCGAGTCGATGGTCCGTCCCGCCGAGCTGATCGAGGACGAGTTCATCCTGGCGGTGCCGGTGATTCCGGTGGCCCCGGGAACCGAGGCGGTCGCATTGGATGTGCCGCCCAGTGCCGATGAAAAGGCGGCAGCCAGCCCGTTCGCCGCGCTGTCGGCGCTCAAGAAACACAACAGTTAAGTCGGAGAAGCACCATGGCAGTCCAGAAGTCCCGCGTCACCCCTTCCCGTCGTGGCATGCGCCGCGCCCACGACAAGCTGTCGGCCAAGCAGCTCTCGACCGACCCCAAGACCGGCGAGACGCACCTGCGCCACCACGTCACCGCCGACGGTTTCTACCGTGGCCGGCAGGTGATCGAGGCGCGGGCCGAGGTGGTCGACGCCGACGGCGAGTAAGCCCGGCGGCGCGGTGCAGGGGCCGGCCCGACCGTGGCCGGGTTCTCCTCACCGCAGGCATCGGGCATGCTCCGGCATGCCCAGTTCGACGGCGGGCATCGGCCCGCCGTTGTCGTTTCCAGGAGAGCACGATGAGCGACAAGGTCTTCGCCCGCATTGCCGGCACCGGCAGCTACCTTCCCGAGAAGTGCCTGACCAATGACGAGCTGGCGACCTTCGTGGAGACCAGCGACGAGTGGATCCGCGAGCGCACCGGCATCCGCCAGCGCCATCTGGCGGCCGAGGGCGAGACCACCTGCGACCTCGCCGAGCATGCCTCGCGTCGCGCCCTGGAGGCCGCGGGTGTGGATGCCTCCGAGCTCGACCTCATCGTGGTCGGGACCACCACGCCCGACATCATCTTCCCGTCGACCGCGTGTCTGCTGCAGCACCGGCTGGGCGCCAACGGCATCGCCGCCTTCGACGTCAACGCCGCCTGTTCGGGCTTCGTCTACGCGCTCAGCGTCGCCGACCAGTTCATCCGCGCCGGTACGGCGAAGAAGGTGCTGGTGGTCGGCGCGGAGACCCTATCGCGGATGCTGGACTGGAGCGACCGCGGCACCTGCGTGCTGTTCGGCGACGGCGCCGGCGCGGTCGTGCTCACCGCCGACAGCGAGACCGGCATCCTGTCCACGCACCTGCACGCCGACGGCGGCAAGAAGGAACTGCTCTACAACCCCGTCGGCGTCTCGGTGGGCTTCAAGCCCGAGGAGAAGAACGCCGGCGTGCGCGTGCTGATGACCGGCAACGAGGTCTTCAAGCACGCGGTGAAGGCGCTGGACTCGGTGGTCGACGAGACCCTGGACGCCAACGGCCTGGGCCGCGGCGACATCGACTGGCTGATTCCCCACCAGGCCAATCTGCGCATCATCCAGGCCACCGCCAAGCGGCTGGCCATGCCGATGGAGCGGGTGGTGGTGACCGTGGACCGCCACGGCAACACCTCGGCCGGGTCGGTGCCGCTGGCGCTCGACGAGGCGGTGCGCTCGGGCCGGGTTCAGCGCGGCCAGCTGCTGCTGCTGGAGGCCTTCGGCGGCGGCTTCACCTGGGGTTCGGCGCTGCTGCGCTACTGATCAGGCCGCCCTGGCGGGCGCTGGAGGCGGCGATGGAAGAGGGTGGTGCACAGCCGGGCGTGTCGCGGGTCGAGGTCGACGGCCGTCCCGCCTGGCGCAAGCGCTATGGCTCCGGCTCCCGGCGCATCCGCCTGGCCCTGCTCGACCTGGTGGCGCGCGCGCTGGGCCTGGGCGCCCTGCGGCCGCCGCCGCGGCACGAAGGCGAGGACGCGGCCCGGGTCGAGGCCCGGCGGCTGCAGGCGCTGGGCGATGCCGCGGTGCCGGTGCCCGATGTCCTCGGGCAGGCCGACGGCGAACTGCTGCTCTCGGACATGGGCGACACGCTGGCCAGCCGCCTTCGGGCCGCCACGCCCGCGCAGGCCGAAGCCCTGTTCGCCGACGCCGCCGAAGCCATCGCCTGCGTGCATGCCGCCGGGCAGTACCTGGGCCAGCCCCTGCCTCGCAACATCACCATCGACCGGTCCGGCCGGGTCGGTTTCCTCGATTTCGAGGAGGATCCGGGCGAGGTCATGGATCTGGTCCGGGCCCAGGCCCGCGACTGGCTGGTGTTCTGTTCCGGCGCCGCCAAGCACGTGCCCTTCGACGAGGGGCGCATGGCCGAGCTGATCGGCCAGGCGCTGTCGAGCATCGCCCCGGAGGTGCGCTCCGAGCTCTCGCGCTCGGCGCGTCGCCTGGGCTTCCTGAAGACCCTGAGCCGGCCGCTGGGCCGTCGCGCCGCCAGTCTCGGAAAGGCCGTGGGTGGATTGCAGCGGGCCCTGTGGATGGCGGGCTGGCTGATGCTGGCGGTGGGCCTGGGGGCGGACTTCGTCCACGACGGCGAGATCGAGCTGGTGAGCATGGCGGTCGACCTGTTCGACTGAGACCCTACGCCCGGGTACAGACGCAGTGCGACCGCGCTCGCGTATCATGGCCGGCTTTGGTCCACACGGTTGCCGTCGATGTCCGAATCGCTCGCCTTCGTCTTCCCCGGGCAGGGGTCGCAGTCCACCGGCATGCTGGCCGACCTGGCCGAACGCGACGCGCGGGTGGTCGAGACCTTCCAGGAGGCCTCCGACGGCGCCGGCGTTGACCTGTGGTCGATCGCACGCGACAACCCCGACGACCGGCTCAACCAGACCGAGTACACCCAGCCCGCGTTGCTGGCCGCCGACGTCGCGGTGTGGCGCCTGTGGCTGGCCGCCGGCGGCCCCCGGCCTTCGGTCCTGGCCGGGCACAGCCTGGGCGAGTACGCCGCCCTGGTCGCCGCCGGCGCGGTGTCGCTGGCCGATGCCGCGAAGCTGGTGCGCGAGCGCGGCCGCCTGATGCAGGCCGCGGTGCCCGCCGGGACCGGCGCCATGGCCGCGGTGATCGGTGCCGAGGACGAGCTGGTGGTGCAGGTCTGCCGCGACGCCTCTGGTGACTCGGTGGTGGTGCCGGCGAACTACAACTCCCCCGGCCAGATCGTCATCGGCGGGCACGCCGACGCGGTCGACCGCGCACTGGAGGCGCTGGCCGCGCAGGGCGTGCGCAAGGCCGTGAAGCTGGCGGTCAGCGTGCCCTCGCACACGCCTCTGATGAAGGAGGCCGCCAACCGGCTGGGTGAGGTGATGGCCGGCCTGTCCTGGAGCGAGCCGACCATCGAGGTGGTGCAGAACGTCGACGCCGAGGTGCACGGCTCGGTCGCCTCGATCCGCGACGCGCTGCAGCGCCAGCTCTACCTCCCGGTGCGCTGGACCGGTTGCGTGCAGGCCCTGGCCGCGCGCGGCGCCACCCGACTGGCCGAATGCGGCCCCGGCAAGGTGCTCACCGGGCTGGCGCGCCGCATCGACCGGGCGCTGGACGCCCGCGCCCTCGGCGGCACCGGCGACTTCGACGCCGCGCTCGAGGCCTGGCGCGGCTGACCGGCCGCATCCGACTTTCCGCTCAAGAGGACCTTCCCATGTCGACTCCGCTCTCCGGCGAGATCGCACTGGTCACCGGCGCCAGCCGCGGCATCGGTGCCGCCATCGCCGACCACCTGGCCGCACTGGGCGCCACGGTCGTGGGCACCGCCACCTCGGCCTCCGGCGCCGAGGCCATCGGCGCCCGGCTGGCCGCCCAGGGAGGCCACGGCCGCGTGCTCGACGTCGCCGACCCGGCCTCGGTCGAGGCCCTGACCGATGAGGTCGCCAGGACCTTCGGCACGGTGGGCATCCTGGTCAACAACGCCGGCATCACCCGCGACCAGCTGCTGATGCGGATGAAGGACGAGGACTGGGACGCGGTGATCAACACCAACCTCGGCTCGATCTTCCGCATGTCCAAGGCCGTGCTTCGCGGGATGATGAAGGCGCGCAAGGGCCGCATCATCAACATCGCCTCGGTGGTGGGCCTCACCGGCAACGCCGGCCAGGCCAACTACACCGCCGCCAAGGCCGGCGTGATCGGCTTCAGCAAGTCGATGGCTCGCGAGGTCGGCAGCCGCGGCATCACCGTGAACGTGGTCGCCCCGGGCTTCATCGACACCGACATGACCCGCGACCTGCCCGAAGCCGCGCGCGAGGCCATGCTGGGGCAGATCGCCCTGGGCCGCCTGGGCGCCCCGGAGGACATCGCCGCGGCGGTGGGCTTCCTGGCCGGTCCGGGCGGGGCCTACGTGACCGGCGAGACCCTGCACGTCAACGGCGGCATGTACATGCCCTGACCGGCCGGGGCGGCCGAAGGCCGCCCGGACGGGTTATCCTTCCACCCTTTACCGGGAACGGCGGCGAGGCGCTCGCCGGTCCCGGGCCGCGGTTCCCGACACAGGGCCGCGAAAGTCCACTACAATGCGCCCGCAGAAGACCCTCGGGAGGTTTTGAACCCATGAGCAGCATCGAAGAACGCGTCAAGAAGATCGTCGTCGAACAACTCGGCGTGAAGGAAGAAGAAGTCACCCCCAACGCCTCGTTCGTTGACGACCTGGGCGCGGACTCCCTCGACACCGTCGAGCTGGTCATGGCGCTCGAGGAAGAGTTCGAGTGCGAGATCCCGGACGAAGAGGCCGAGAAGATCACCAGCGTCCAGCAGGCGATCGACTACATCAACGCCCACGTCAAGGGCTGACCGCCCGCGCGTTCGCGTCGCCGGGGCCGCCGCGTGCGGCCCCGTGCGTTTGGGGCGCACATACCGGACCGCATCGTGGGGTCCGTCGATTCCGAGGATGCACAGATGAGCAAGCGTCGCGTCGTCGTCACCGGCATGGGCATCGTCTCGCCCGTCGGAAATGACCTGGCCACCGCCTGGGACAACATCGCCAATGGCCGCTCGGGCATCGGCCGCCTGACCCATTTCGACCCGTCCGCCTTCACCACGCACATCGCCGGCGAAGTGCGGGATTTCGATCCCACGACCTGGATCAATCCCAAGGACGCCAAGAAGATGGACCCGTTCATCCACTATGGCGTGGCCGCGGCCTTCCAGGCCATGGACGACGCCGGGCTGGACGTGACCGAGGCCAACGCCGAGCGCATCGGCGTGATGATCGGCTCGGGCATCGGCGGCATCCTCGGCATCGAGCAGCAGACCGAGAAGTACCTCCAGGGCGGTCCGCGCAAGATCTCCCCGTTCTACGTGCCCAGCACCATCATCAACATGCTGCCGGGCCAGATCAGCATCATGAAGGGCCTCAAGGGGCCGAACTTCTCCGCGGTCTCCGCCTGTGCCACGGCCAACCACTCCATCGGCATGGCGATGCGCATGATCCAGTACGGCGACGCCGACGTCATGGTCGCCGGTGGCGCCGAGCGCGGCTCCTCGCCCACCTCCGTCGGCGGCTTCTGCGCCATGAAGGCACTCTCCACCCGCAACGACGACCCGCAGGCCGCCAGCCGGCCCTGGGACGCCGGCCGCGACGGCTTCGTGCTCGGCGACGGTGCCGGCGTGCTGGTGCTGGAGGAATACGAGACCGCCCGCGCCCGCGGCGCGCGCATCTACTGCGAGCTGGTCGGCTTCGGCGCCAGCTCCGACGCCTGGCACATGACCGCGCCCAGCGAGGACGGCGACGGCCCGGCGCGCTGCATGCGTGCGGCCTTCGCCGACGCCGGCGTCAATGCCGAGGAGGTCGGCTACCTCAACGCCCACGGCACCTCCACGCCGCTGGGCGACGTCGCCGAGACCCTGGCCCTGAAGCGCGCGCTCGGCGACCACGCCCACCGCACCATGGTCAGCTCGACGAAGTCGATGACCGGCCACCTGCTGGGTGCCGCCGGTGGCGTGGAGGCGATCTTCACCATCAAGGCGCTGGAGACGGGCATCATCCCGCCGACCATCAACCTCGACGAGCCCGGCGAGGGCTGCGACCTGGACTACGTGCCCAACGTCGCCCGCGAGAAGCGCGTCGACGTCGCCGTCTCCAACGGCTTCGGTTTCGGTGGCACCAACGGCACCCTGGTGTTCCGCCGCCTCTGAGCCCCCGCCGACCCCGGCCCGCCGCGCCCGTCCCTGCGACGGGCGCGCGCGTTTGAAGGACACTGTCGCGATGCTGGTCCGACCGCTGCCCGCCGACACCGACCTGCTGGCCCTGCACCGGCTGGAGCCTGCGCGCTACCCGATGCTGCTGGAAAGCGCGGTGACCGGCTCGCCGCGGGCGCGCTGGGACCTGCTGCTGGCCTGCGACGGCCGTGGCCTGCGCAAGCGGGCCGGGGAGGGGGTGCGCACGCTCGATGGCCACCCGGTGCCCGGCGGCTTCCTGGATGGGCTGGACGCGGCCTGGCGCGAGGCGCGCGATCCCGACCCCGCGCCATCCAGCCTGCCCTTCCGCGGCGGCTGGGGCCTGTTCCTGGCCTACGAGATGGCCGCCGAGGTCGAGCCGCGGCTGCGGCTGCCGCCGGCCCCGGGTCCGTTGCCCGAGGCCCTGGCCCTGCGCTGCCCGGCCGCGGTGGTGCGCGACCACGTCACCGGCGAGTGCATGGCGGTGGCCGAGCCCGGTGCAGGGGACTGGCTGCAGACCCTGGCCGCGGACGTCGAGGCGGCGGCCCGGCTGGGCCCGGCGCCGGCCTGGGTGGCGCCCACGGACATCGCGGAGGAGGCGCCGCAGCGCTACGTCGACGGCGTCGCCCGGGTGCTGGACTACCTGCGCGCCGGCGACGTGTTCCAGGTCAACCTCTCGCGGCGCTGGAGCGCCCGCTTCGCCCGGCCGCCCTCGGCGGCGGCCCTGTACGCGCGGCTGCGCGAGGCCAATCCCGCGCCGTTCGCCGGCCTGCTGGTGGACGGGGACTGGGCGCTGGCCAGCAGTTCGCCCGAGCGCCTGGTCTCGGTGCACGGCGACACCGCCCAGACCCGGCCGATCGCCGGCACCCGGGCCCGGGTGCCGGGCGACGACGAGGCCGCGCGCATCGGCGAGCTGGTCGGCCACCCCAAGGAGCGCGCCGAGCACGTGATGCTCATCGACCTGGAGCGCAACGACCTGGGGCGGGTCTGCGTCCCGGGCAGCGTCGAGGTCGACGAGCTGATGGCCGTGGAGAGCTACGCCCACGTCCACCACATCGTCTCCAACGTCCGCGGCCGCCTGCGCCCGGGCACCACGCCGGGCCAGGTGATCGCGGCGACCTTCCCCGGCGGCACCATCACCGGCTGCCCGAAGGTGCGCTGCATGGAGATCGTCGCCGAGCTCGAGGGCGAGGGCCGGGGCGCCTACACCGGCGCGCTGGGCTACCTCAACCGCGACGGCGACATGGACCTCAACATCCTCATCCGCAGCGCCTGGCTGTCCGGCGACCGGCTGGACCTGCGCGCCGGGGCGGGCATCGTGGTCGACTCCGACCCGGAGCGCGAGCTCGACGAGACCCGCGCCAAGGCGCGCGGCCTGCTGCGGGCGCTGGGCCCGGCATGAGCGCGGTGCGGATCTTCCGCGACGGTGTCCGCTGCGCGGCGCTGGACCCGGCCGACCGCGGCCTGGCCTACGGCGACGGCCTGTTCGAGACCCTGCGGGCGCACCAGGGCGTGCTGCCGTGGTGGCCGCGGCACCGGGCCCGGCTGCAGGCCGGCGCGGCGCGGCTGGGCATCCCGCTGCCGGATCCCGACTGGCTGGACGCGCAGGTGGCCGAGGTGGCCGCCGAGGCCGGGCAGGGCGTGGTCAAGCTGGTGCTGACCCGCGGCCCCGGTGGGCGCGGCTACGCCCCGCCGGCACGGCCGGCGCCGACGCTGCTGCTGTCGCGGCACCCGCTGCCCGACGGGCCGGCGCGGCTGGCTGCGGTCCTGTCCCCGGTTGCGGCGGCCGTGCAGCCGGCGCTGGCCGGCCTCAAGCACCTCAACCGGCTCGAACAGGTGCTGGCGCGGCGCGCGGCCATCGAGGCCGGCGCCGACATCGCCCTGATGGCCACCGCCGACGGGCGGCTGGCCTGCGCCGACAGCGGCAACCTGCTGCTGGAGCGCGACGGCCGGCTGTTCACACCGCGCCTGGACGGCTTCGGGGTGGCCGGGGTGTGCCGGGGCTGGCTGCTGGAGCAGGGCCTGGTCGCCGAGGCGGTGCTTAAGATCGCCGACCTGCACGCCGCGGACTCGGTTTCCGTCTGCAACGCCGTGCGCGGTATCCTCCCGCTGGTATCGCTGGAGGGGCGGCCGCTGGCCGCGACTCCGGCCCTGGCCTCGCTGATCGAGCGCCTGGGCGGGGCCTGCGAGGCCTTCGCCGGCGCCGGTCCCGCAACCGAGCAGTGACGTACCGGTGAGAACACAATCGGGTTGGATCCTCCGCACGCTGGCCTGGCTGGTGCTGCTGGCGGTGCTGGCGCTGGGCGCCGTCGCCGCCTTCGCCTGGCAGCAGCACCAGCGCTTCGTCGACACCCCGCTGGCCCTGCCGCAGCCCGACCTGGTGGTCGAGGTGCGCCGCGGCGACGCCTTCCGTCGCGTGGTGCAGCGGCTGCGCGAGGCCGGCATCGACACCGGCCACGAGCTGCACTGGCAGGCCCTGGCCTGGCGCATGGACGTCGGCCACCGCATCCACGCCGGCGAGTACCGCCTGCAGGCGGGCATCACCCCGCCGGAGCTGCTGGCGAAGATGGCGCGCGGCGAGGTGGTGCAGTACCGCTTCACCCTCGTGGAGGGCTGGAACTTCCGCGAGCTGCGGCAGGCGCTGGCCGCCAACGACGTGCTGGTGCAGCGCCTGCCCGAACTCTCCGACGAGGCGCTGATGGCCGCCATCGACCGCGAGGGCGTCCACCCCGAGGGCCGCTTCCTGCCCGAGACCTACCAGTTCACCCGCGGCACCAGCGACGTGGAGATCCTGCGCCGCGCCAACCGCGACATGGAGCGCGTGCTGGCCGCGGTCTGGGAGACCCGGCAGCCGGACCTGCCGATCGGCAGCGCCGAGGAGGCGCTGATCCTGGCCTCGCTGATCGAGAAGGAGACCGGCGTGCCGGCGGAGCGGCGGGAGATCGCCGGCGTGTTCACCCGCCGCCTGCGCATCGGCATGCGCCTGCAGACCGACCCCAGCGTCATCTACGGCATGGGCGACCGGTACCAGGGCCGCATCGGCCGCGCCGGGCTCGACACCGACACCCCGTACAACACCTACACCCGCCACGGCCTGCCGCCGACGCCGATCGCCATGCCCGGGCGCGCGGCGATCCAGGCCGCGGTCGACCCGCTGGACGGCGACACCCTGTACTTCGTCAGCCGCGGCGACGGCAGCCACCACTTCTCGCGCACGCTCACCGAGCACAACGCCGCCGTGCGCCGCTACATCCTCAACCGCAGCCGGAACCGCGCCGGTGACTGAGGCGTCCGCCCCCGGCCTGCTGATCAGCCTCGAGGGCGGGGAGGGCGCGGGCAAGTCCACCGTGCTCGGCGCCATCCAGGCGCGGCTGTCGCGGCTGGACCGCGAGCTGGTGCTGGTGCGCGAGCCCGGCGGCACGCCGGCCGGCGAGGCGATCCGGACGGTGCTGCTGGACCCGGCGCTGAGCCTGGCGGCGGAGACCGAGCTGCTGCTGATGTTCGCCTCGCGCGCACAGCTGGTGCGCGAGACGGTGCAGCCGGCGCTGGCCCGCGGCGCGATCGTGGTCAGCGACCGCTTCACCGACGCCAGCTACGCCTACCAGGGCGGCGGCCGCGGCATCGACGGCGGCCGCATCGCCGAGCTTGAACGCTGGGCCGCCGGCCTGCGCCCGGACCTGACCTTCCTGCTCGACCTCGATGTCGCCCAGGGCCTGGCCCGTGCGCGCGGTCGCGGCGAGGGCTGCGACCGCATCGAGCGCGAGCGCGAAGCCTTCTTCGAGCGCGTGCGCACCGCCTACCGCCAGCGCGCCGCCGCCGAGCCCGGACGCTTCCGGCTCATCGACGCCTCGCAGCCGGTCGAGGCCGTGCGTGCGGCGGTGCTGCAGGCGCTGGAGGCCTGGCTGGCCGGGCGGGGCCTGGCATGAGCGTGGCGCTGGCCCCCTGGCAGGCCGCGGTGCTCTCGACGCTGGAACCGGCGCTGTCCGGGCAGCGTCTGGGGCATGCGCTGCTGCTGGTCGGGGCCGACGGCCTGGGCGCCGACCGGCTGGCCGCGGCGCTGGCCGCGCGCATCCTGTGCACCGCGCCGGTCGAGGGCCGGGCCTGCGGCCGCTGCCGCGGCTGCACCCTGCACCAGGCCGGCAGCCACCCGGACGTCATCCGCGAGACCCTGGAGTTCAACGAGAAGACCGGCAAGACCCGCAGCGAGATCCTGATCGGCCAGATGCGGCGGCTGGGCGAGTGGTTCGCGCTGACCCCGCAGCTGGGCGGCGCACAGGTGGCGGTGATCGACCCCGCCGACGCGCTCAACCGCGCCGCCGCCAACGCCCTGCTCAAGACCCTGGAGGAGCCGGCGGGCAACCGCTTCCTGCTGCTGGTCACCGAGGCGCCGCAGCGGCTGCCGGCGACCATCCGCAGCCGCTGCCAGCGCTTCGAGCTGCGGCTGCCGCCGCGCGAGGCGGCGCTGGCCTGGCTGCGCGAACAGGGCGTGGCCGAGGCCGAGGCGGCGCTGGACGCCGCGCGCGGCAACCCCGGTCTGGCGCTGCGCTGGGCGAACGAGGGGGTGCTGGCCCTGCGCCGCAGCCTGGCGAAGGAACTGCAGGCGGTCGCCGCCGGCAGCGCCTCGCCGGTGGAGCTGGCGCGGGCCTGGGCCCAGGACGAGTCGCTGGAGCTGCGGCTGAAGCTGGCCGCGGAGTACGCGCAGGTGCTGTGCGGCCGCGCCGTGTCCGGCGCCGGCTTGACCCCCGGGATGGATTTCCAGAAGCTGTCGGCGTGGTTCGACGCCGCCAACCGGCTGCGCGGGCTGCTGGGCAGCCCGATCCGCATCGACCTGGCCGTGGCCGGCCTGCTGCGGGACTGGCGCGAGGCCTGTGGCGCACCATGAGACGAGGGGACGAGGCATGAGCGGAGCAGGCGGAGCCCGGCAGGGCATCCTGTCACTGGCGATCAAGGACAAGAGCGCGCTGTACAACGCGTACATGCCCTATGTGAAGGGCGGCGGCATCTTCGTGCCCACCGCCAAGCGCTACATGCTCGGCGACGAGGTCTTCATCCTGCTCACGCTGATGGAGGACAAGGACCGCCTGCCGGTGGCCGGCAAGGTGATCTGGGTCACCCCGCCGGGCGCGCAGGGCAACCGCGCCGCCGGCATCGGCGTGCAGTTCGCCGACACCAACGAAGGCGAGGCCGTGCGCGGCAAGATCGAGACCCTGCTGGCCGGCACGCTGAATGCGGACAAGCCGACGCATACGATGTAATCGGGCGGCGCCGGGTGCGGTGCCTCACGGCCGGAACCTCGTTGGAGGCTTGAAACGTGTCCGTTGAGTTCGCCCGGCGGGTCGCCGACGCCAGGTATTCCGAACTGCTCAAGAGGGTCACGACCGACCCCCAGCGCGCCGTTCCGGAGCTGGAAAATCTCATCAGTCAGGGGTACCGGGACTGTTTCGCGCTGGCGGGGTTCGCTCACGAGAAGCTCGGAAACCATTCCGAGGCCTTGGCGCTCTACGAGAGGGGATTCGAAGAACGCGGCCAGGTCAGCGGCGCCATGGGCGCGGCTCGGATCCTGTATCTCGGGCTGTCCGGCGAGAAGAACCACGCCCGGGCCTACTGGCATTACTCGGAGCTGGCGGAAGCGACCGGACGCGGCGATGCGCTGATGATGATGGGCCTCATGAAGGCGAATGGCCTCGGGGTCGAAAAGGATGAGGCGGAGGGTGAGTGGCTGTTGCGGTTGGCAGAGGCCCAGGGGGTGGTCCTTGCAACCACGTATCTGGCGCGTCTGGACTGGCATCGGGGCAGGTATGCGAGGAGTGTTGCGAGGCGGTTTCGAGCGGTGGTCCGCGCACTCCGCCTGTACCGCAAGGACAGACGGGACCCGAGGTTGGCCTCGGTACCGCCGGTGTAGATCGGGACTTGTGCGGAACGGGGCGACAGCCGGTTCGGACAGGTCCCGGCCAGGCGTCAGGTATGAATGGGACAGGTGAATTCGTGAGCGCAATATTTTCGCCGGCGACCAGCTCGCTTGCAGTCGCACTTCTCGTGTTGACTGGTGCCGCCTTTGGCGGCGCGCAGTCGGACGATCTGCGTCCGGCGCCGTCGCCTTCTGGCCTGCCTGCAGAAACGGTCAGTGAGTTGATCGAGAATGCCGTAGGCGGGGATTGGCGAGCGGCGCGAAACTTGGGGATGTTCTCCGAGCGGCGCAGCGATTCGATCTACTGGTACGCGTGTGGCTTTCTATTGGGCGACGAAGTTTCCAGAGAACAGATCATGGCCATCGCCGAAAGAGCGAGAGCGGAAGTCGCGGACACGCTGCTTGAGTTTGTCACTCGACAATCCGAACAGTTCAAGCTCGGAGGTTCGGAAGTTACGGGGCGTTGCCCGCGTCGCCTCCCGCACTGAATCACGCACGCCACGACTTCGGGTTGTCTGGTCAATGAGTGCGAAGCCGGGCATCCCGGTGTCGGCTTTGGGTCCGCTGCTGTCGCTGGGCAGCGTAGGTCCACCTCGATTGCCAGGCCGTCCATAGGAACCGCTGCGAATGTCGATAATGGACCTAAACAGCTCGGTGCGTGCAAACTACCCTCGATATCCTGCATACGATGTAGTCGGCATTGCACGCCGCAGGCCCGGCGCCGGGCCTCAGGCTGGTGGATGACGAAGCAGCCTCAGGGATGGAAGGCCGGATGAGCGGATACGGATCAACCCCTGCATCAGGTGATGCGTCCCGCGTCGGGAGCGCATTGCGCGTGGCCGTTCGTCAGTGGCGTTTACTCGCTACGCTTCTTCTCCTGGTCCCTTCTAGTCTGGCGGCCGCACAGTCGGATGCGGATCGGGCGGAACGGCACGACATGCCATCGATTCACCAGGTCGCCCCACCGCTTCCCAACGTTCGGGACGGAGATGGGGGCTCCTGGTATTCAGAGCTCGCTGGTCTGGTGGGCCCGAGCCAGGGCTTCAGGCTGACGCCGTCACAGATCGCCGAGGCTCAGGCGCAGGCGGCGGAGGGGGACGTGTGCGCCATGCGTGCGCTCGCGCTGCACGCAGGCATGACAGATCCGGACGACGCATCGTTCGTCTACTGGACTGCCCGCGCCGCGTACAGTGGAGACGCGGTTTCGCAGGACGTGGTGATCGACCGGCTCCTGAGTTCAGGGACGACCGGTGCCGAGGGTCTGGCCCGCTACCTGTCGGAGCAGTGGTCGGCCGGGTCGCGAAGGCGGCCAGGCTGCGGCCAAACAGCATTGCGGTATGAGCGGGAATGAAGACAGGACGTTGGTTTCGCGCGAGTTGCCGGCGGACACGAGAGGCGGCAGCCGTGAAGGACCCTGGTCGAGCCTGGTTCACTGGTGAAGAATCATGAGCCCCGCGCCCAAGCCCCGGCCTGGCCGGCGTCGGTTGATGGTGCTGGCGATCCTTCTCGCGCTCTTGCCGTCGGCGTGGCTTCTGCGCGTGGCTGTGTTTCATCTGCCTCTGGTCAGCGAACCAGCGAGTACGCACGCCATGCTGACCCTAGCTTGTCGAAAGCTACCGGAGCAACGCATCTGGTTGTCGACCGCTGACACGAACGGTCGCTTTTACTGCAGCCAGGCGTTGGCGCTATCGAGTGAAGAGGCGGTTCATGAGGCTCGCGCGGTTGTGGCCCGGTCGCGGACCCCCAGCTTCTTCATTTTCGAGAGCCTGATCGAGTGTCGGTCCCGTCGATCAGGTGGGGTGGGCGAGGATGAAGTGACCTGCGCCTCCTACACGAACGCGCTCTAGCCCGCTCGTTTGTCTGATGTGCGGAGGTGGGTTGTGTTGCTTTCGATTGGGGAGGGGGGCGAGGAGCGAGCCACGCTCCGTTGGTGGGTTTGCCTTCCACCGGGCAGCCCGGTCGAGTTTTCGGTTGCAGCGAGGAGGGCGTCGTGACCTGGTCGACACGCAAGTGCGTTGATTGATGTTCCGCTTTGGGCTTGGTCGGCCACGATTGGCTTGGGCTTCGTGGCGCAGGGCTTGCGGATGCTGTCGATACGTCGTTTGAAGCGAGGTCGTCGAGACCTGTGGGAGGCGCTTGGGTCGCCGGGCTATCTCGAAAGGGATTCCTTCGGGCTGAAGTTTCCCTATCACGGCTGGCGCCTCGTCTATCGGCAATCGGGAAGGCTTGATCGCCTGATCCTTGTGCTCGTGTTCGGGTCGAGCCTTTGCTTTTCCGTGGGGATTGCCCTGTTGTTCCTGAGCGCATTCAGGTGATTGGGCCGGCAGCGGGCTGAACCTCCGGGCTGCTCCGGACTAGCGATCGGCGGGAAACGGAGGGCTGGCCGTCGAAGGCGCCGCCCGTATCGAAAGCCCGGGCAGGGGCGCCCGGATGTCTGGACCGTTCTCGCATCAAGGTCGGTCTCCGTGCGACCAAAAAACCAGAACAGGCCGCACTCCGCACACGGAAAACTGGCACCGGCAGAGTTCGCCGCCAAGCTCCGAAGCCAGCAGCACCTCACGAGTGACCCGCCGAGCGGTATGCTCGGAAACCCGGACTCTACGAAGTAGTGGGCGGACCTAAACCTGGGGCAGGTCAAGGTCACTGCCATGCCGATCAACGGGAACAGCTGCGAATGCCACTAGAGAACTTCAACAGCTCATTGCGCGCGAAAAATCCCCGATACGATGGTTTTCTGAAGTTTGGCGTGGTTTTCGTGATTGCCGGCTTTCTTTCCACGCTTCTTCTGATTGGTTTTTGGGAGCTTCATTGGCTCAGATACTTCGCGCTCTCTGTCGCAGCAATTTCATTCCTTGCGGCGCTTTCCTGCTTCGCGGGGATGTTCGTTATATCTGTAGGCGGGTTGATTTCGGCCTTGTGGAGAAGGTCCAGATAACGGCCGGGCCCCGCCGTGTTTGGAGGTTCTGAGGGAGGCGTCCCATGCGGTACTGACTGGGTGCTTTCTCTTGGCAGTGCCGGCGGCATGCGCCTCTCACCTCGCATCGGCCTCGACTTCCTCTGAAAGAAAAGAAGGGAGGGGTATTTCTGGTTGTTCCGGGCTGCCCGGGCCGGGCAGCCACGGGCAGTCGAAGACCCCGCCCATTTCAAAAGCCTGAGCGAGTGTGCCCAGTCGGCTGGACCGCCCTCGCTCCGAGGCCGGTAGCCACGCCCCGTGGCCGCATCCGCGGCCACGGGTGCAGGCGCGCCGCCCGGGTCAGCCGTTCCCGGCCCCGCCCTCGGCCCCGGCAATCAGCGCATCCCACCCCGGCCGCGGCAGGAAGCGGTCGCCGTGGCGGCTGGCCAGCTGCTCCAGCCGGGCCTTGATCTTGGCCGGGCCGACGCTGCGGGCGTGGGTGATCGGGCCGCCGCGGAACGGGGCGAAGCCGGTGCCGAAGATGACGCCGGCGTCGAGCAGGTCGGCGTCGTCGACCACGCCCTCGTGCCAGCAGGCCACCGCCTCGTTGACGAAGGGCAGCACCAGCCGGTCCTCCAGGTCCTCCGGGGCACGGTACTCCTTCGGCACCTCGGGCTTCTTCGCCCGGCCGTTCTCCCACACGTAGAAGCCCTCGCCGTCCTTGCGGCCGCGCTTGCCGTGCTCCAGCTTCGACTCCAGGCCCTTGGGGATCGGCAGGTTCAGGTAGTCGGCGAGGATCTTGCCGACGCTGGCGGCGACGTCCAGGCCCACGGTGTCGGCCAGTTCGATCGGGCCCATCGGCATGCCGAACTTCACCGCCGTCCGGTCGATGACCGGGCCGGGCACGCCCTCCGCGTAGCAGGTCATCGCCTCGAGCAGGTAGGGCATCAGGATGCGGTTGACCAGAAAGCCCGGGGTGCCGGCCACCGGCACCGGCAGCTTGCCGATCGCGCGGCAGAAGGCGGCCAGGCGCTTCTGGGTGGCCTCGTCGAGGCGCTCGTGGCGGACGATCTCCACCAGCGGCATCATCGCCACCGGGTTGAAGAAGTGCAGGCCGGCAAACCGTGCCGGGGCCTTGAGGTCGGCGGCGAGGGCGTCGAGCGCGATCGAGCTGGTGTTGGAGGCCAGCACCGCGTCGGCCTTCAGGGTCTCCTCGGCCTTCGCGTACAGGGCCTGCTTGGCCTCGAGGTTCTCGTAGATCGCCTCGATCACCAGGTCGGCCTTCGCCACGCCGGCGCCCTCGACGTCCGCCGACAGGCGGGCGCGGGTGGCCTGGCGCTTGCCGGGGTCCTTGACCTTCTTCTCGTAGAGCTTCTCCGCGCGCTGCAGGGCCGGTTCGATGTACTGCATCTCGCGGTCCTGCAGGGTCACCTCGAAGCCCTTGAGCGCGGCCCAGGCGGCGATGTCGCCGCCCATCACGCCGGCACCGACCACGTGCACGTGGCCGATGCCGTGGTCCTTGCCGCCCAGGCCTTTGAGGCGTTCCTGCAGGAAGAAGATGCGCACCAAGTTGCGCGCGGTGGGGGTCTGGGCCAGCTTCGCGACCGACTTCGCCTCGGCCTTGAGCCGGGCGTCGAGGGTGCCGCCGCTGCGGCGCCAGGTCTCGATCAGGGCGAACGGGGCGGGGTAGTGGTCGCGGCGCGCCTTGCGCGAGACCTGCTTGACCAGCACCGGCGCCAGCACCTGCCGGGTCGGCCAGATGTTCGTCGCCCAGCCGAGGAAACGCTGCTTGAACGGGCGCTGCACGCGGCCCTTGCGGGCCAGCTCGACCGCCGAATCCAGCAGCACCGCCGGCTCGACCACCTTGTCGACCAGGCCGATGCCGCGGGCGGCTTTCGCCGAGAGCCCGCGGCCGGTGAGCATCATGTCCATCGCCGCCGGCGCGCCGACCAGCCGCGGCAGGCGCACGCTGCCGCCCCAGCCGGGGTAGATGCCCAGCTTGACCTCGGGCAGGCCGATGCGGGTGGACTCGTCGCTGCTGGCGATGCGCAGGTCGCAGGCCAGCGCCAGCTCGGTGCCGCCGCCCTGGCAGTGGCCGTGGATCGCACACACCGTGGGCATGGGCAGATCGGCCAGTTTCTGCAGGATCATCTGCCCGGCGCGGATGCGCTCGTGCACGATGCCGCGCTCGTCGTAGCCCTGGAACTCGGTGATGTCGGCACCGGGCACGAAGCCGGCGTCCTTGCCCGAGATCACCACCACGCCGCGGGGCTTGCCGATGGCGATGCGCTCCACGGCCTGCTCGAGCTCCTCGAGCACGGCGGCGGAGAGCGCGTTCACGCGCTGGTCGGCGCGGTCCAGGGTCAGCACCACGATGCCGTCGTCGCGCTGCGTGGGGGTCCAGTGCTGGAATCGGAGTCCGTCGAACATGCTGGGTCCATCCGTCACGGTATGGGAAAGTCCGTATCATCCCGGCTGCGCGCCGCCGGGGCAATCCTGCGCCGGACTTGGCACACTGGACGTTGAACTTTGACTGGCCGCGGCGGTCCCAGCACACGACCGCGGGCCGAGACCTTGAAGGAGTGCCGGCCCGGATGGCCGAAGACGAATCCGACCAGCTGCTCGTGCAGCGCTTCCAGCAGGGCGACAACACCGCCTTCGACCTGCTGGTGTTGAAGTACCAGCACAAGGTGACGGCGCTGATCTCGCGCTATGTCAGGGACTTCAGCGAGGCGCAGGACGTGGCCCAGGATGCGTTCATCCGCGCCTTCCGGGCACTGCCGCGCTTCCGGGGCGAGGCCCAGTTCTACACCTGGCTCTACAGGATCGCCGTGAACACCGCCAAGAACCACCTCGTCGCCCAGGGCCGCCGGCCGCCGACCGATGACATCGACGCGGCCGATGCGGTGCAGTTCGCCGCCGGCGAGCGCCTGCGCGAGACCTCCACCCCCGAACTGGAACTGCTGCGCGACGAGATCGAGCGTGCGGTGGCGGCGGCGGTGGACGCGCTGCCCGAGGAACTGCGCGTGGCGGTGACGCTGCGCGAGGTGGAGGGTATGAGCTACGAGCAGATCGCCGAGCGGATGGGGTGCCCGATCGGCACGGTCCGCTCGCGGATCTTCCGGGCCCGCGAGGCCATCGACGACACGATCAAGCCGCTGCTGGGCGGCGACAGGGTGCGGCCATGAACCACACGCGCGAGAACCCCATCGACCCCGAACTCGGCGAGCAGCTCTCCGCCCTGATGGATGGCGAGCTGGACGAGGCGCAGTCGCGCTTCCTGCTCCGACGGCTGGCGCACGACCCGGCCCTGCAGGCGGCCTGGGAGCGCTGGCAGCTGGCCTCGGGCAGCCTGCGCGGGCAGCTGCGGCTGCAGGTCGACGCCGGCTTCCTGGCCCGGGTCCGGGCCGGTGCCGCGGCGCCCGAGCCGCTGGCGGCCACCGGGACCGACGCCGCTGGCGCCGGTCGGCGGTCCACCGGCGGCGGCTGGCTGCGCTGGGTGGCCGGCGGTGCCGTGGCGGCCAGCGTGGCGGTCGTGGCCCTGGTCTGGGTCGACCCGTCGCGCGACCTGGCGCCGGCCGGGCAGGGCAGTGAACTGGTGGCCTCCCCGGCGGTGCAGCCGACGGTGGCGCCCTCGCCGCTGAGCGAATCCGACCTGCGGCCGCGGCTGCGCAACCCCGCCGACACGGTGGCGGCAATGCAGCGCGCGCCGCTGGTGCTGCGCCCGGAGGCGCAGCCGCCGGTGGACCCGCGACTGGCGCCCTACCTGATCCTGCACGACCCGCAGCGCAGCGCGCAGGGCCTGGGCGGCTTCCTGCCCTACGTCGAGGCGGTCGAGCACCCGCCGGCGGCCCGGCGCTCCGGCTGGCTGGTCGAGGACGCCGACGCCCGGCAGCCACGCTGAGCCGCGATGCCCTCGCGCGAAGCCGAGGTCCTCTCCGTCGACGAGGCGCAGGTGGTCCTGCGGCCGGCCGACGGCCGCTGCGAGGGCTGCGAGGTCGGCTGCGGCGGGCGCTGCAACCTCTTCGATCCCGGGCCCCGCGGGCAGCTCACGCTGCCGCGACCGCCGGGGGTGCAGCTTGAGCCGGGCGGGCGGGTGCGCCTGAGCGTGGACGACGACCGCCTCCGCAACGCCGCCTTCGCCACCTACGGCCTGGGCCTGGCCGGCCTGCTGGGGGGCGCATTGGCCGGGTGGCTGCTGGCCCGCGCGGCGGGCTGGCCGCCGGACCCGGTGGTGCTGGTCGGCGTGGTGCTGGGAACCCTGGGCATGCTGCGCAGGTCTAGACACCATCGGCTCAGGCCGCGGCTGGAGCCGGTTGCAAGCCCGGCCCCGGGCCCCCATGTCGATCCCTTGAAACCCGTTTGATCAACAAGGACCTCCCCCGACCATGACGTCCATGTCCCGACTGCTGATCCCCGCCGTGGTCCTGCTGTTCGCCGCCCCCCTGGCGAAGGCCGCCGGCAACCTGCCCGACTTCACCGAACTCGTCGAGCGCACCAGCCCGGCGGTGGTGAACATCGAGGCCACCCGCAGCGCCCAGTCGCAGCGCCGCGACAGCCGCGGCGGTGGTGGCCAGGACGAGCTGCCGGAGTTCTTCCGCCGCTTCTTCGGCGAGCCCGGCATGCCGCAGCCCCCGCGCGACTCGGTGTCGGGCGGTTCGGGCTTCATCATCTCCGCCGACGGCGAGGTGCTGACCAACCACCACGTCATCGACGGCGCCGATACCGTCATCGTGCGCCTGCCCGACCGCCGCGAGTTCGAGGCCGAGGTCGTGGGCTCCGACCCGCAGTCGGACATCGCCCTGCTGCGCATCGACGCCACCGGCCTGCCGACCCTGCCGCTGGGCGATTCCCGGCAGCTGCGCGCCGGCCAGTGGGTGATCGCGATCGGCTCGCCCTTCGGCTTCCTGGAGAACACCGTCACCGCCGGCATCGTCAGCGGCACCGGCCGCCAGAGCCGCATGCAGGGCCAGAACTACGTGCCCTTCATCCAGACCGACGTCGCGATCAACCGCGGCAACTCCGGCGGCCCGCTGCTCAATGTCGACGGCGAGGTGGTCGGCATCAACTCGCAGATCTTCTCCAACTCCGGCGGCTTCATGGGCGTGAGCTTCGCGATCCCGACCGACGTGGCCATGAACGCGGTGCGCCAGCTGCGCGAGACCGGCGAGGTCCGCCGTGGCCTGCTTGGCGTGGTCGTGCAGCAGGTCACCCGGGAGCTGGCCCGCGAGCTGGGCATGGAGCGTTCGATCGGCGCACTGGTGACCAGCGTCGAGCCGGGCAGCGCCGCCGCCGGGGCCGGCGTGCGCCGCGGCGACGTCATCGTGGCCTTCAACGGCCAGGAGGTCACCTCCTCGGGCGACCTGCCGCCGATGGTCGGCAACATCGCGCCGGGCACCGATGTCACCATCACCGTGCGGCGCGAGGGGCGCGAGCGGCAGCTCAACGCCACCCTGGGCGACACCAGTCCGCAGGCGGCGGCCAGCCCGCGGTCGCGTCCGGCCGGCCAGGCGGCGCCGGAGGCCGGCCCGCTGGGCATCGCCGTGGAGGCGCTGTCGGCCGAGGACCGCGAGTCCCTTGGACTGGGCCGCAACGAGGGCGTGCGCGTGGCGGCGGTGACCGGCGAGAGCGCGCGCCGGGCGATGATCCGACCCGGCGACGTGATCCTGATGGTCGGCCAGCGCGATGTCGGCTCTCCGGCCGATTTCCAGCGTCAGGTCCGCGACCTGGCCGAGGGCGACACGGTGATGGTGCTGGTCCGCTCGCCGGACGGGCAGTCGCGCTTCGTCACCCTGACCGCCCAGGCCGGCTGATCCGACCGCGGCCCGGGGGCCGCGACCGGCGGGGGTGACCTCCGGCCGGCGCGGCCCCCGGGGCTTGTGCGATAATGTGCCGTTTGTCGACGGCTCCCCCGCAGGCCCCCCGCCCCATGCAGTTCATCCGCAACTTCTCCATCATCGCCCACGTCGACCACGGCAAGTCGACGCTCGCCGACCGCATCATCCACCTGTGCGGCGGCCTGACCGAGCGCGAGATGGCCGAGCAGGTCCTGGACAACAACCCGATCGAGCGCGAGCGGGGCATCACCATCAAGGCCCAGTCGGTCTCGCTGCCCTACACCGCGCGCGACGGCAACACCTACCAGCTCAACTTCATCGACACCCCCGGCCACGTCGACTTCAGCTACGAGGTCAGCCGCTCGCTGGCGGCCTGCGAGGGCGCGCTGCTGGTCGTCGATGCCGCCCAGGGCGTGGAGGCGCAGTCGGTGGCCAACTGCTACACCGCCGTCGAGCAGGGCCTGGAAGTGGTGCCGGTGCTCAACAAGATCGACCTGCCCACCGCCGACATCGACCGGGTCAAGGCCGAGATCGAGTCGGTGATCGGCATCGACGCCGAGGAGGCGATCGCGGTCAGCGCCAAGACCGGCCTCAACGTCACCGAGGTGCTCGAGGCGATCGTGGCCCGCATCCCGCCGCCGAAGCCGCGCGACACCGACAAGCTGCAGGCGCTGATCATCGACTCGTGGTTCGACAACTATCTCGGTGTGGTCAGCCTGGTGCGCGTGATGCAGGGCGAGATCCAGCCCGGCGACAAGATCCTGGTCATGTCCACCGGGCGCACCCACCAGGTCGACAACGTCGGCGTGTTCACGCCCAAGCGCAAGGAGCTCAAGAAGCTGGGCGCCGGCGAGGTGGGCTGGATCAACGCATCCATCAAGGACGTCCACGGCGCGCCGGTCGGCGACACGCTGACCCTGGCCCGCGATCCGGCGCCGTCGCCGCTGCCGGGCTTCCAGACCATGCAGTCGCGCGTCTTCGCCGGTCTGTTCCCGGTCAGCGCCGACGACTACCCGGCCCTGCGCGAGGCGCTGGAGAAGCTGCGCCTCAACGACGCGGCGCTGAACTTCGAGCCGGAGAGCTCCGAGGCGATGGGCTTCGGCTTCCGCTGCGGCTTCCTGGGCATGCTGCACCTGGAGATCGTGCAGGAGCGCCTGGAGCGCGAGTACGACCTGGACCTGATCACCACCGCGCCCACCGTGGTCTACGAGGTGGCGCTGACCGACGGTGGCCTGCTGTCGCTGGACAACCCGGCCAAGCTGCCGCAGTCCAACAAGGTCGAGGAGATCCGCGAGCCGATCATCCGCGCCAACATCCTCACCCCGCCGGACTACGTCGGCAACGTGATCACGTTGTGCGAGGAGAAGCGCGGCACCCAGATCGGCATCAACTACATGGGCAGCCAGGTGCAGATCACCTACGAGCTGCCGATGGCCGAGGTGGTGCTGGACTTCTTCGACCGGCTGAAGTCGGTCAGCCGCGGCTACGCCTCGCTGGACTACCACTTCGTCCGCTTCGAGGCCGGCCCCTTCGTGCGACTGGACATCCTCATCAACGGCGAGCGCGTCGACGCGCTGTCGATGATCACCCACCGCAGCCTGGCCGACCGCCGTGGCCGCGACCTGTGCGAGAAGATGCGCGAGCTGATCCCGCGGCAGATGTTCGATGTCGCCATCCAGGCGGCGATCGGCTCCCAGATCATCTCCCGCTCCACGGTCAAGGCCATGCGCAAGAACGTGCTGGCGAAGTGCTACGGCGGCGACATCAGCCGCAAGAAGAAGCTCCTGGAGAAGCAGAAGGAAGGCAAGAAGCGGATGAAGCAGGTGGGCCGCGTGGAAATCCCGCAGGAAGCCTTCCTGGCCGTGCTCCAGGTCGACAACAAGTAACAACCCGGGACTCGCGCCCGCGCCGACAACCAAGGCTGGATGCCCATGCTGCTGTTCGAAATCATCCTCGTCGTCCTCAGCGCCGTGACCGGCCTGGTCTGGCTGTGGTGGACGCTGCGCAATCGCGGTCGCGGCGGCGGAGGCGGCAAGGAGCCGCTGGTCGTGGACTACTCGCGCTCGCTGTTCCCGGTGCTGGTCATCGTGCTGGTGCTGCGCAGCTTCGTCGCCGAGCCCTTCCGGATCCCGTCGAGCTCGATGATGCCCAACGTGCTCATCGGCGACTTCATCCTGGTCAACAAGTTCAGCTACGGGCTGAGGCTGCCGGTGACCTACACCGAGGTGCTCAACACCGGGCGCCCGGACCGCGGCGAGGTGGTGGTGTTCCGCTACCCGCCCGACCCCTCGCAGAACTACATCAAGCGCGTGGTCGGCCTGCCCGGCGACGAGATCGTCTATCGCAACAAGACCCTCACCATCAATGGCGAGACGGTCTCCCAGACCCCGCTGGGCCGCTACGTTGGCAGCGGCAGCGGGCGCGAATCCACCGGGGCCCTGCTGTTCGCCGAGCGCCTGGGCGAGCGCGAGCACGAGATCCTGCAGTTCGAATTCCGCCCGCCGCTCGAGCAGCGCTGGGTGGTGCCCGAGGGGCACTACTTCGTCATGGGCGACAACCGCGACAACAGCGAGGACAGCCGCGCCTGGGGCTTCGTGCCCGAGGGCAACCTGGTCGGCCGCGCCATGGTGGTGTGGATGAGCTGGGACGACGGCGGCATCGGCTTCTCCCGGATCGGCTCCGTCATCCGCTGAGGCTGGTGCATAATCGCAGCCGGGGCCCGGGTCGCCGGGAGCACAACGTGGGGGAGAAGGGCATGAGAAACGCCATCCGTGGTCAGCAGGGCATCACCTTCCTGAGCTTCATCATCGTCCTCGTGGTCGTGGGCTTCTTCGCCTACATGGCGATGCGGCTGTTCCCGATCTACCAGGAGAACTTCAGCGTCCGCAGTGCCATGAAGGGCGTGGCCGAGGAAGTGGGGCCGAACACGCCGCCCTCGCAGATCCGCAACCTGCTCTCCAGGCGCTTCGACATCAGCTACGTGACCTCGGTCCGGCCCCAGGACATCCGGGTGGTCCGCGACAGCCAGGGCACCCGGATGACCGTGCGCTACGAGCGCCGGGCCCAGTTCATCTACAACATCGAGTTCCTCGTCACCTTCGACGAATCGGTGGAGCTCACCGGTGGGCGGCTTGCCACGGCCAACTGAAGCCTTCGGCCACCTGTTCTCGGATCCGGGCCTGCTCGAACAGGCCCTGACCCACGCCAGCGCCGGGGGCCGCAACAACGAGCGGCTGGAGTTCCTCGGCGACGGCCTGCTCAACATGATCGTGGCCGAGGCGCTGTTCGAGCGCTGGCCCCGGGCCGACGAGGGCGAGCTGACCCGGGCCCGGGCGTCGCTGGTGCGCGAGAGCGCGCTGGCCGAGCTGGGGCGGCGGCTGGAGGTCGGCCGCCAGCTCATCTTCGGACCCGGCGAGCTCAAGACCGGGGCCCATCGCCGGGACTCCATCCTCGCCGACGCGGTCGAGGCGATCATCGCCGCGGTCTACCTCGACGCCGGTTTCGGGCCCTGTCGTGAACTGGTCCGCGGCTGGTTCGCCGACGCGGTCGAGGCGGTGCCCGCCGGCAAGGTGCTCAAGGACCCCAAGACCCGGCTGCAGGAGTGGCTGCAGGCGCGGCAGCAGCTGCTGCCCAGCTACGCGGTCATCGAGGCCAGCGGCGAGGACCACGACCGGCATTTCCGCGCCAGCTGCCGGCTGGAGGACAGCAGCCTGCAGACCGAAGGCGCAGGCGGCTCGCGCCGGGCCGCCGAGCAGCAGGCCGCCGCCGCCATGCTCGAACAGCTGCAGTCGCTCGACGCCGCCGCCCGCGCCCGCCGCGACACCCCGCGCGCCGCGGCACCCGCGCGCCGCCGTCGCCGCCGCTGAGCATTTGCCGCGGGTCCGCGCAGGGCCGACAATCCCCGGATGAACACGACCCCCTACAAGGCCGGCGCCGTCGCCGTGCTCGGCCGGCCCAACGTCGGCAAGTCCACCCTGGTCAACGCCCTGGTCGGGACCAAGGTCTCGATCGTCTCCCCGCGCGCGCAGACCACCCGGCACCGGGTTCTGGGCATCGCCAGCGTCCCCGGGGGGCAGCTGCTGCTGGTCGACACCCCGGGTCTGCACCGCAAGGAGCACCGGGCGATGAACCGCCACCTCAACCGCGCCGCGCGCGGCGCGGTCACCGACGTGCACGCGGCCATGCTGCTGGTGGAGGCCGGGCGCTGGACCGACGAGGACGCGCTCTCCTACGAGGTCTGCGCGCAGGCCGGGGTCCCGGTGGTCCTGGTCATCAACAAGATCGACCGGCTCAAGGACAAGTCCCAGCTGCTGCCCTTCATCGCCAACGCCACCGCCGACCGCCGCTTCGAGGCGGTGCACCCGGTCTCGGCGCTGAAGGCCAACGGCCTGGATGACCTGGTGGCCACGCTGCTGGGCCTGCTGCCGGAGTCCGCGCCGCTCTACGACGAGGACGAGATCACCGATCGCTCCTCGCGTTTCCTGGCCGGCGAGCTGGTCCGCGAGCAGCTGATGCACCGTCTGGGCGACGAGCTGCCCTACGCCGCGGCGGTGGAGGTCGAGGAGTTCGGGGAGGACGGGGATCTGTTCCGCATCGGCGTGGTGATCTGGGTCGAGCGCGACAGCCAGAAGGCGATCGTGGTCGGGCGTGGCGGCGAGAAGATCAAGGCCGTCGGCCAGGGCGCCCGCGAGGGCATGGAGCGCCTGTTCGGGCGCAAGGTCTTCCTGCGCCTGTGGTGCAAGGTGCGCGAGGGCTGGGCCGACGACGAGAACGCGCTGCGTCGGCTGGGCTACACGGACTGAGCCGCGGTGCGGATCCTCGGGCAGCCGGCCTGGGTCCTGCACCTGCGTCCGTGGCGGGAGTCCAGTGCGCTGGTGGAACTCCTGACCCTGGAACACGGGCGGGTGGGGGCGGTGGTCCGCGGCATCCGCGGACCGCGGCAGCAGCCGCTGCGCGCCGCCCTGCAGCCGCTGGTGCCCCTGCAGGTGGACCTGCAGCTGCGCGGGGAACTGGCGACCCTGCGCCAGGCGGAGGCGGTGGCGCCGGCGGTGCCGCTGCGCGGTGACGGCCTGCTGGCGGCGCTGTATGCCAACGAACTGGTGCTGCGTCTGGCGCCGCGCCACGACCCGGCACCCACGCTGTTCGAACGCTACGGCAGTCTGTTGCCGGCGCTGGCCGATGGCGCCTTGCTGTCGTGGACGCTGCGCTGCTTCGAGCGCGACCTGCTCGGCGAGCTGGGACTGGGCCTGTCCTGGGATGTGGATGCGGCCGGCGAACCGGTGCTGCCGCACCTGCGCTACCGGATCGAGCCCGAGGATGGCCTGGTCCGGGAGGCCTCGCGGTCACCGGCGTCGGTGTCGGGTGAGGCCCTGCTGGGCCTCGCGTCCGGGCGCTGTCCGGACGATGCGGGGCTGGCGGAGCTCAGGCGCGCCCTGCGGGCCCTGTTGCTGGTCCACCTCGGCGGCCGGCCGCTGCGCAGCTGGGACCTGATCGGTCGGCTGCGCGCCAGTGGCGCGGTCGCCTCACAGCCGCTCGAGGGTTGAGCGGCAGGCCAGGTCGAAGCGGGCCAGCAGCGAGGCGTCGCCGGGAGCCTGCGCCAGGGCATTCACCGCGTCGAGCAGGGCGGCGGCGCCGACGAAGCCGCAGGAGGCCTTGAGGCGGTGCAGCACCTCGACCAGCGCCTCGCGCCGGCCGGCCTCGAAGGCCTCGCGGACGCGCCCCTGGTCGAGCGGGAGCTCGCGGGCGAACAGTGCGCGCAGGGCATCCACGCTCTCGCGGCGACCGCCCGCGGCCCGCAGTGCCGCCTCGTCGTCGAGCCAGCAGGGGCCTGCGTCATCGGGAGGCGTCTCGCGGATGCGCCGCCCGGCGCGTGGGCCGGCCAGCCGGTGGCGCAGCGCGGCGTGCAGCATGGTCGAGGACAGCGGCTTGGTGAGGACCTCGGCGAAGCCGGCGGCGAGCAGGGCCTGCCGCCGGGCCGGCGTCGGGTCGGCTGTCAGCGCGATCGCCGGGGTCGTCGTGCCGTGCAGCGCGCGCAGCGTCGCCAGCAGGTCCTCGCCACTGCCGTCGGGCAGGTTGGCATCCAGCAGCCAGACATCCACGCCGCCGATGGCCTGCATCAGGGTGCGGGCGCGCCGCGCGCCGCCGGCGTGGAAGACCTCGGCCGGGAGTGCGGTCAGGGCCTCGGTGAGGAACTGCGCGGTGACCGCGTCATCCTCGACCAGCAGCAGGCGGGGCATCGTGGGCATGGGATTGCCATGGGGGACCAGCGGCTTATCCTCGGGCAATGCCCCTGCGCCTGCCAAGTCCGATGGTCCCGTGCTGCATCCTCGCGGTGCTGCTGGCGTGGCCGGTGTCGGTGCAGGCGGCGGACCGGGCGCTGGTCGTGAGCGTGGACCGGGTCGAGGCCGGCGCGGCCACGGCCCAGGACGTGCGGGCGCGCCTCACCCCCGGCGCGCGCGTGGCGGTCGAGGTCGCCGCGAGCCGGGTGGAACTGCCCGCGCTGGGCTACCGGTGGCGGCAGCTGCGCTGGGACTGTGTCGGCACGTTGGCCTGGCCGGATCTCGCGTGCCGGGGCCCGCTGCGGGGCGATGGCGACCCGCCGCTGGCCGGTGGTGCGGCGGCCGAGCTGGCCGTCTCGATCGACCAGGGGGCCACGACCCTGGCCGTGGGCCTCGACCAGGCCCGGCTGCGGGTCGGGTTCGACCCCGCCGCCCCGGGTCGGGTCGACGTGCGCGCCCGGGCGCTGCCCCTGGCCTGGCTGCAACCGCTGTCCGCCGGGGTCTGGCCGGACGGGCGGCTGGGCGCGGGGGAGGTGGACGCCGACGCCCGGGTCGACCTGCGGTCGCCGGAGCGGCCCGCACTCACCGGCGAACTGGCATTCCGGGACGCGGGGCTGGACACGCCCGACGGCCTGATCGCGGCCGAGGGCCTGGGGGGCCAGGTCGCGGTGCGTTTCGATGGCGGGCCCGACACCACCCGGGTGGGCCTGCGCGGCGAGCTTCTCGGCGGGGAGTGGCTGGCCGGGAACCTGTACGTGCCGATGCCCGGGACGGCGGTCGAGCTGGCGCTCGACGCGGTGGTGGAGGCTTCCGGGGTCCGGATCGAGCACCTGCACTGGCGCGACGGCGCGGCGTTGGTGCTTGAATCGACCCTTCGCCTGGATCCCTCCGGCGGACCGGTGCAGGGGCATGTGCGCGCCGCCAGCCAGGACGCGGCGACCCTGGGCGAGCGCTATCTCGGGGGGCTGCTGGCGCCGCTGGGTTTGTCGCGGATGCGCTTCGGCGGCGGCGTGGAACTCGACCTGGACCTGGCGCAGGGGCGGGCGCGGGCGCTCTCGCTGGCCCTGCACGACCTCAACATCATCGACGGCGACGGCCGCTTCAGTTTCGCCGGCTTGCGCGGCGAGCCGCGCTGGGTGGCCGGCGGCGAGCGAATCGACAGCCGGGTGTCGTGGGCGGCGGGCGCGGTCTACGGCCTCGGGCTGGGCCCCGTCGAGCTGCCCCTGGAGAGCCGGGCCACGGAGATCGGCCTGGCCGCGCCGGTGGCCATGGACCTGCTGGGTGGGCGCCTGGCCTTCAGCCACTTCGTCGTCCGCGCCGGCGGCGACCCGGGGGAGGGACGGGTGGGCCTGGGGCTGGAGCTGACGGGGCTGGACCTGGGCGACCTGTCGCAGCGCCTGGGCTGGCCGCCCTTCGTGGGAACCGTGGACGGCCGGATCCCGTCGGCGGTGTACGCCGACGACCGCCTGGTGCTCGACGGCGGTCTGGTGATGCGCGTGTTCGACGGTGAACTGCGGATCGGCGAACTGGCGATGGAGCGGCCGTTCGGCGTGGCGCCGACGCTCAGCGCCGAGGTCGACTTCGCCGGCATCGCCCTGCAGCCGCTGACCGCGGCCTTCGGCTTCGGCGAGATCGTCGGCGGCCTGGCGGGCCACCTGCGCGGGCTGCGCCTGGTCGACTGGTCGCCGGTCGCCTTCGACGCCCACCTCTACTCCGACCCCGACTACCGCGGCCGGCGACGCATCTCCCAGCGCGCCGTGCGCGACATCTCCAGCGTCGGCGGCAACTTCATCGTCACCGAACTGCAGAACCAGGTGCTGCGGCTGTTCAGTTCGTTCGGTTACCGGGAGATCGGCATCCGCTGCCGGCTGCTCGACCAGGTCTGCCGGATGGATGGCATCGGTTCACGCGGCGGGGGCTATACCATCGTCGAAGGCGCGGGCCTGCCGCGGCTGACCGTGGTGGGCTTCCGCCGGCTGGTCGACTGGCCCCTGCTGCTCGAACGGCTCAAACTGGCCACCGAAGGACAGATGCCGGTCATCGACTAGGCCACACCCGACAGGAGCAGATTCCATGCGCAGCAAGACCCTCATCAGCCTGGCCCTCGCGGCGGCCTCCGCCGTGGTGCTTTCGGCCTGCCTGACGATCAACGTCTACTTTCCCGCCGCCGAGACCCGCGAGGCGGCACGCGAGTTCGTCGAGAACGTCATCGGCGAGGAGGCCCCGGCCGGCAACGGCGCGGTCGACCCGCAGGCGCTGCGGGCGTCGGGTCACGGCATCGGTCAGCGCGTGCTCGGGTTCTTCATCGGCACCGCCCACGCCCAGGGCGCGGACATCAACATCCGCACCCCGGCCATCCAGGCCATCCGGGACCGCATGAGCGCCCGCTTCCGCAGCGAGCTGCAGCCGCACTTCGACTCCGGTGCGCTGGGCCTCACCAGCCAGGGCCTGGTGACCGTGCGCGACCCGGCCCGCATCCCGCTCAACGCCCGCGTGGCGGTGAACCAGGCCGTGGCCGACGACAACCGCGACCGCAACGCGGTCTACCGCGAGCTGGCCGTCGCCAACGGGCACCCGGAGTGGGAGCCGCAGATCCGCGAGATCTTCGCCCGCCAGTGGGTCGATTCCGCGCGCAGCGGCTGGTACTACCAGGACGCATCGGGCAACTGGCGCCAGAAGTAGGGGCCCCGGCGGTGCGAGGGACGGGCTGTGCGACAATCCGCGGTCCCGTCCCCAGCCCTGGCCTGCCGTGTCCCGTCGCCGTGAACCCCGCGAGTTCGAAGCCGAAGTCACCGACCTGACCCACGACGGGCGGGGTGTCGCCCGTCTCGACGGCAAGGCGGTGTTCATCCGCGGCGCGCTGGCCGGGGAGACCGTGCGCGCGGTGCAGACCGGCCGCCGCCGCAGCTTCGACGAGGCCGAGGTGCTGGAGGTGATCCAGTCCTCGCCCGACCGCGTGGAGCCACGCTGCATCCACTTCGGCCAGTGCTCGGGCTGCGTCCTGCAGCACCTCGACGTCGACGCGCAGATCCAGGCCAAGCAGAAGGTGCTGCTGGAGAACCTCGAGCGCATCGGCCACGTGCAGCCGGCCTCGGTGATGCCGCCGTTGACCGCCGGGTACTGGGGCTACCGGCGCAAGGGCCGCTTCTCGGTGCGCTGGGTCGAGAAGAAGGGCAAGACCCTGGTCGGGTTCCGCGAGACCAACCCGCGCTTCGTCGCCGACCTGACCCGCTGCGAGGTCGTGCTGCCGGAGATCGGCACCCGCATCGCCGAGATCTCCGCGCTGCTCGACGGGCTCCAGGCGCGGCGCGATATCCCGCAGATCGAGTTCATTGCCGGCGACGATGCGGTGGCGCTGGTGTTCCGCCACCTGGTGGCCCTGTGCGACGCCGACCGCGAGGCCCTGGTCGCCTTCGCGCAGCGCACCGGGCTGGCCGTGTTCCTGCAGCCCGGAGGGACCGACTCCGTGCACCCCCTGTGGCCGGAGCAGGTGCCGCTGTCCTTCCGCATCCCTGCCTTCGACGTCGAGCTGGGCTTCCAGCCGCTGGATTTCATCCAGGTCAACGCCAGCATCAACGAGGCGATGATCCAGCGCGCGATCGAGCTGCTCGACCCGCAGCCGGGCGAACGCGTGCTGGACCTGTTCTGCGGCCTGGGCAACTTCACCCTGCCGCTGGCGCGGCGCGCCGGCGAGGTGGTCGGCGTGGAGGGCGAGGCGGGCCTGGTCGTGCGTGCCCGCGAGAACGCCCGGCGCAACGGCCTGGACAACGTCGCCTTCCACGCCGCCGACCTCAGCCAGGACCAGCGCCAGGCGCCGTGGATGCGCGACGGCGTGGACAAGCTGCTGCTGGACCCGCCGCGTTCGGGCGCCGACGCGGTGCTCGAACAGCTCGACCTCGGGCCGGTGCGGCGCATCGTCTACGTCAGCTGCCACCCGGCCTCGCTGGCGCGCGACGCCGGCTGGCTGGTGCGCGAGCGCGGCTTCCGGCTGGTGTCGGCCGGGGTGATGGACATGTTCCCGCACACCGCGCACGTGGAATCCATCGCGGTCTTCGAGCGCTGAGATGGGCATCGAGATCGAACGCAAGTTCCTGGTCGTCGGCGAGGGCTGGCGCGCGGCGGCGACCCGCATGGAGCGCCTGGTGCAGGGTTACCTCAACCCGGCCTCGGCGGTGCAGTCCGGGGCGCAGCGCTGCTCGGTCCGGGTGCGCGTGGCCGGCGAGCGTGCCTGGCTGAACATCAAGTCCGCCGAGCGCGGGGCGAGCCGGCAGGAGTTCGAGTACCCGCTGCCCCCGGCCGACGCCGCGGCCCTGCTGGGGCTGTGCGTGGACGGGGTGGTCGAGAAGCACCGCCACCACGTCGAGCACGCCGGGCACCGCTGGGAGGTCGACGAGTTCCTCGGCGTCAACACCGGCCTTGTCGTCGCCGAGATCGAGCTTGCCGCGGTAGACGAGGCCTTCCAGCGCCCCGACTGGCTGGGGCGCGAGGTCACCGACGAGGCCCGCTACTACAACCTGGCGCTGTCCGCGCGCCCGTATTCGGCCTGGTCGGCCGGGGAGAAGAGCTGATGCTGGTGATCGGCATCGAGTCAACGACGCTGTCGGCGCGCGAGCGCGGGTGGCTGCAGCATCCGGCCGTCGCCGGCGTGATCCTGTTCTCGCGCAACGTCGCCTCGCGCACGCAGGTCTCCGAGCTCACCGCGGCCATCCGCGAGGCCGCGCCGCGGCCGCAGCTGGTCTGCGTGGACCAGGAGGGCGGGCGCGTGCAGCGCTTCCGCGAGGGCTTCAGCGACCTGCCGCCGCTGGCCACGCTCGGGCAGCAGTGGGACCGGGACCCCGAGGCCGCCCGGACGCTGGCGGTCGAGCACGCCTGGTTGATGGCCGCCGAGGTCAGGGCGCTGGGCGTCGACCTGAGTTTCGCCCCGGTGGTCGACCTGGGGCGGGGCAACCGGGCCATCGGAGACCGTGCCTTCCACGCCGACCCGGCGGTGGTGGCGGCACTGACCCGCAGCTACATCGAAGGCCTCCACGCCGCGGGCATGGCCGCCACGCTCAAGCACTTCCCCGGGCACGGGTCGGTGCTGGAGGACACCCATTTCGACGACGCGGTGGACCCGCGCGACCTCGACACCCTGCGGCGCGAGGACCTGGTGCCGTTCGCGGCCGGCATCCAGGCCGGCGCCGATGCGGTCATGCTGGCCCACGTGAGCTACCCGGCCGTGGCGCCGGAGCCGGCCGGCTACTCGCCGCGCTGGATCGGGGAGATCCTGCGCGGGGAGCTGGGCTTCCGCGGCGTGGTGTTCTCCGATGACATCGGCATGGCCGCCGCGGAGTCCGCCGGCGGGCTTGCGGCGCGCGTGGATGCCCACCTCGACGCTGGCTGCGACGTCGTGCTGGCCTGTGCGCCGGCCATCGTCGAGGACAGCCTGGCGGCGATGGACCGTCGGGGCGGCGGCGCCGGCGCGGCCCTGACCGGCCTGCTCGGCCGCGGCGCGCTGGGCTGGGATGCGATGCTGGCCGATCCCCGTCATGCCGGCGCCCGCCGGGCCCTGGCGACCGAACCCCCATCCGACACGGGAGTGGCCTGACATGGGCATGAACCTGGCCGGGGTGCTGCAGCGTTCGGAGGTCCTGCACACCCGCGATGCGATCGAGTCCGCGATCCGGCGCATGGGCGTGGACATCGCCCGCGACTATGCCGGCGAGCGGCCGGTGTTCCTCACCGTGATGCACGGCGCCTTGCCCTTCGCCGGGCTGCTGGCGCTGGAGGTCGGGGCGGCAGATGCCGCCCGCGGCGCGGTCGACCTGGAGTTCGACTACGTCCACGCCACGCGCTACCGGGGCGATACCCGCGGGCACGAGCTGCACTGGCTGCGACGCCCGGAGGTGGATCTCACCGGCCGCCGCGTCCTGCTGGTCGACGACATCCTCGACGAGGGACACACCCTTGCAGCTGTGCGCGACTGGTGCGCGGCGCAGGGCGCCGCCGACGTGCGCATCGCCGCGCTGGCGGTCAAGCGGCACGACCGCTGCGTTCCCGGCCTGGCCGCGGACTATGCGGGCCTGGATGTCCCCGACCGCTACGTGTTCGGCTTCGGCATGGACATCCACGAGCAGGGCCGCCAGCTGCCCTCGATCTACGCCCTGCGGGAGGACGCCGATGACTGAGTCGCGCATCGACCTGGCGGTGATCGGCGGCACCGGCCTGTACCGGCTGGCCGCCCTGGACGACGCCCGTGGCGAGGCTGTGCGCACGCCCTACGGCGAGCCCTCCGGGCCGGTGCGCGTCGGTCGCCTGGGCGCCGTCACGGTCGCCTTCCTGGCCCGCCACGGCGAGGACCACGGCATCCCGCCGCACCGGGTGAACTACCGGGCCAACCTGTGGGCGCTGCGGTCGCTTGGCGCCGGCCGGGTGCTGGCGGTCAACGCGGTGGGCGGGATCACCGATCCCTGGGCGCCGCAGGCCATCGGCGTGCCCGACCAGATCATCGACTACACCTGGGGCCGGGTCTCGACGCTGTGCGAGGAGCCGGGCACCGAGGTGCTGCACGTGGACATGGGCGAGCCCTACACGCCGGCCCTGCGCAAGGATCTGCTGGCGGCGGCGCGTCGTGCCGGCGTGGCGGTGGTCGACGGCGGGTGCTACGGGGCCACCCAGGGACCGCGCCTGGAGACCCGCGCGGAGATCGCGCGCCTGCGCCGGGACGGCTGCGACCTGGTCGGCATGACCGGCATGCCCGAGGCCGGTCTGGCCCGCGAGCTGGGCCTGGACTACGCCTGTCTGGCGCTGGTCGCCAACTGGGCGGCCGGCTGCGGCGACCAGGCCGAGATCACCCTGGAGGAGGTCTACGCCAACCTCGAGGCGGCTACCGCACCGGTCCCGGCCATCGTGCGCGCCCTGCTCGGGGAGCAGCCCGGCGGCTGAGCTGGGCATGGCGCACAATCGGGGCGGGTTCCCTGCAGGCTCCGACCATGCGCGATGACCGCGGCTTCCACACCCACACCGTCGACAACCAGCCCCCCGGCCTCGACGGCCTGGACCTGTGGGGTGGTGACCGCGCCCTGCGCGAGGCCGTCGCCCGCGAGGGCGGTTCCGGGCGCGAGCCACTGCTCGCGGAGTACGGGCGACTCGCCGGCGGCGAGATGCTTCGCCTGGGCGAGGAGGCCAATCGCGACCGGCCGCGGCTGCGCACCCACGACCGCTTCGGCCACCGCATCGACCGGGTAGAGTTCGCCGACGCCTACCACCGGCTCATGGCGCTGGGCGTCGGCCACGGCGTCTCCAACCACAGCTGGCGGGAAGGGCCCACCGATGCGGCACGGCTGGTCCAGCGCGCGGCACTGACCTTCCTGCACCACCAGGCCGACGCCGGCACCACCTGTCCACTGACCATGACCCATGCCGCGGCCCCGGTGCTGCGCGCGGCCGCGGGCCTGGGCGACTGGGCCGACCGGGCCGTGGCGCCGGCGTACGATCCCCGCGACGTGCCGGTCGCCGACAAGCGCGGCATCACGCTGGGTATGGGCATGACCGAGAAGCAGGGCGGCTCGGACGTGCGTGCCAACAGCACCCGCGCCGAACCGCTGGCCGAAGCCGGGGCCTATCGCCTGGTCGGCCACAAGTGGTTCTTCTCCGCCCCGATGTCGGACGGCTGGCTGGTGCTGGCGCAGGCGCCGGGTGGACTGGGCTGCTTCCTGCTGCCCCGGCGCCTGCCCGACGGCCGGCTCAATGCCTTGCGGCTGCTGCGTCTGAAGGACAAGCTCGGCAACTGGTCGAACGCGTCGGCGGAGGTGGAGTTCGAAGGCGCCCTGGCCTACGGGGTCGGTGCCGAGGGTCGGGGTGTGGCGACGATCATCGAGATGGTGGCCCACACCCGCCTGGACTGCATGGTCGGGGCCGCGGCGCAGATGCGCATGGCGCTGGTGCAGGCGCTGCACCATGCGCGCCACCGCCGGGCCTTCGGGCGGCTGCTGGTGGACCAGCCGCTGATGCGCAACGTGCTGGCCGACCTGGTGCTGGAGTCCGAGGCGGCCACCGCGCTGTCGATGCGGGTGGCCCGTGCGGTCGGCGCCGGGGCCGCTGGCGATGCGGCGGAGGCGGCGCTGGCGCGAGTCGCCACCGCGATCGGCAAGTACTGGCTGTGCCGGCGTGCGCCGGCCTTCGTCAACGAGGCCCAGGAGTGCCTGGGCGGCGCCGGCTACGTGGAGGAGTCGATGCTGCCCAGGCTGTACCGGGAGGCCCCGTTGAACGCGATCTGGGAGGGGTGCTCGAACATCCAGTGCCTGGACGTGCTGCGTGCCCTGGCGCGGGAGCCCGGGTGCGGCCGGGCACTGCTGGCCGAGCTGGAGCGCAGCGCCGGCGTGGATGAATCGCTCGACGAGGAGATCGAGGTGTTCCGGCGCATCCTCGCCGGTCCCACGGACGGCCTCGAGGCCGGCGCCCGCTTCCTGGTCGAGCGGCTGGCGCTGGCCCTTCAGGCGGCGATCGTGCTGCGCACCGGCCACCACGCCCTGGCCGACGCGTTCTGCCGCTCGCGGCTTGACGAACGCCGCGGCCTGGCCTTCGGCACCCTGCCGCCGGGGCTCGACTTCGCCCCACTGCTTGCCGGCGCCTGAAGAAGCTACTGCTGGTGGTCGCGATCGGGCCGGGTCCAGGCGTCGGCCATCGGTCCGCGGCGCAGCAGCGCCTCGGGCTGGTGGTCGAAGACCAGGCGGGCCCGGCCACCGCGCTTGGCCCGGTACAGGGCCGCGTCCGCGCGCCCCAGCCACGTCGACCAGTCCTCGCCGGGCAGCAGGGCCGAGGCGCCGATGGAGACGTTGACCGGCGCGCCGTTGCAGCGAAGCAGTTCGCACAGCTCCCGGTGAAGCGCCCGCAGCAGGCGCTCGCCCTCGCGGGCGTCGGCACCGGGCAGGGCGAGCACGAACTCCTCGCCGCCGAAGCGGTAGAAGCGGTCCGTGCGGCGCAAGGTCGCCGTCACCCGGGCAGCCAGCTCCATGAGCACGCGGTCGCCAGCCTCGTGCCCATGCCGGTCGTTGACCTGCTTGAAGTGGTCGATGTCGATCATCGCCAGCGTCGCCGGGGCCGGGTCGCGTTCGTAGGCGTCGGTCAGCCGGGCCAGGTCCTCCTCCATCAGCCGGCGGTTGCCGGCCCCGGTGAGCGGGTCACGGGTCGCCATCGAGCGAAGGCCTTCGCGCTGGCGCTGCTGCCGTACCGCCGCGATGTAGGAGTAGAGCATGATCAGGAAGGTCGTCACCCCGTAGGCCAGCATCTCGATCCGGTCCAGGAAGATCTGCGTCTGGGGCAGCAGGCTGGCCACCAGGACCACGCCCAGGGCGGAGGCCCAGCGGCGGTCGATCATCATGAAGTTCGTCGCCACCACGACGTAGGACCAGAACAGGGCCTGGCGGCCGTACAGCAGCGACACCAGCAGGCAGCAGCCGGTGATCATCAGGGCCATGGTGTTCGCGGCCTGGGTCACCCGGCCGGTGTGCCAGGCATGGATCGAGGGCAGGCACAGCAGGATCACCACCAGCGCGTTGACCAGGGCGTGGTCGATCTCGCCCTGCAGGTAGCGCACGAAGACGAAGGGCGTGATGCCGATGACCGCGCAGGCGGCGAAGAGCACCAGCATCGCCAGCTGGAAGTCGCCGCCCATGCGGGTCAGCAGGGCCTTCACCCGAGCCTCCGAAGGGGCCCGGGCGCCCCGGTCCTTGCCTGCGGCGCCGGCTCGGCGCGGGCCCCGCCGCGATCGACCGGGCCGCGCAGGCCCCGCGACAGCCTCACCCGGTTGCGTCCACCCTGCTTGGCGTCGAACAGGGCGACATCGGCCCGGAACAGCCAGTCCTGCCAGGTCTCCCCGTCGAGCCGCATCGCCGCGCCCATGGACACGGTGACCTGCCTGGCGTCGGGCGTGCGCAACTGCTCGCCGATCCGGTTGCGCAGCGTCTCCAGCACCGGGGCCAGGCTGTCGGCATCCATGCCGTCGAGCAGCAGGACGAACTCCTCGCCGCCCATCCGGTACAGACCGTCGCGGCGGCGCACGTTCGCGCCGATGATCGCCACGAGCTCGCACAGCACGCGGTCGCCGGCCTCGTGGCCGTGGGTGTCGTTGACCTGCTTGAAGTGGTCGATGTCGATCACGGCCAGACCCACCCTTCCGGCATCGCCCCTGCGGCCGGTCACCAGGGCATCGAGGTCCGCTTCCAGCTGCCTGCGGTTGGCCACGCCGGTGAGGCTGTCGAGGCGGGCCTGGCGCTCCAGGTCCCGGTGCTCGCGCTCGCTGCGCGAGGCGAACACGTAGGCGAAGGCACCGACCAGGGTCAGCGTGACCACGAAGGTGGCGAGCTCCGCGACCGATGCGAACAGGTGTGCGTTGAGCAGGGCGGCGACCGGCAGCATCACCGAGCACAGGGTGGCCCAGCGCCGGTCATTGAGCAGCAGGAAGTTCGCCAGCACCACCATGTAGGCCCAGTAGGTCCCCGACCGTCCGAGGATCCAGAAGACCAGGATGCAGCCCACGGTGTTGGTGATGGCGGCGATGGTCGCCGCGCGCTGCGTGTTGCCGCTGGACCAGGCGTAGGAGACCACGCCGAGGATGGCCGCGATGATGCCCAGGTCGATGAGCCCCACGACCCACTGGCCGGCCGTGAAGCGCAGCAGGGCGAACGGCAGGATGCCCAGAACCGCGCAGGCGCCGAAGAAGCAGATGATCTGCAGCCGGAAGTCGGCGCGCAGCCGGGCCCGGACACGCTCGCGCAGGCCCGCCGCGGGGGTCCCGGGATGCTGCGTTGGTCCTTCCCGGTGCCGATTCATTCGACCTCCTTCGCCGGTCCGATGCGCCATCGGTTGCCGCGCGCCCTGGGCCCAGTGTACGGAATGCGGCCCCGGGCGCCGCGTGACCGCGTCGCATTCCGGGGCGGCAGGGCCCCACGAAAGCTGGAGCAAGAATTGTGCCCGAAGGGGTCGTCGGCGGCGGCCAACGCTTCGGTTAAGCTGTGGAAAACCCCTCTCCCGGAGCGCCTCATGCCCCCGATCCCCCACCTCCGAGCGCTGTGCCTGGTCCCGGTGCTGGCCATGCTGATGGCCTGCGGGCAGGAGGCCGCCGCGCCGGCGCAGCCGACCGAAGCCTCCAGTCTGCGCATCGTCGCCATCCAGCCCGACCCCGAGGCCCTGTTGCAGGTCGGCCAGACCCTGGATTTCAGCGTCGAGGTCGAATACACGCTCGGCACCGAGGTCGGCTTCATGGGGCTGCAGGTCCAGGATGCCGATGGCCAGGTCGTCTTCGATCGCGCCTACGGCGCGCAGGGCGGTACCCACACCATCACCCTGGAGGGCAGCCTGGTGGTGCCGCGCACCGCCGCCCTGCATGTGATCGTGCCGCTGTCGGAGCGCGGCCGCCGCCAGACGCAGGTCCTGGACATGCGCATGTTCGAGGTCGAGCCCGACTGAGCGACGGGACCTTCGTCACGGGCGTGCCCGTCGGGGTCGTGACATGATCGGCGCCTGTCCACGCAGGTTGTGCCGTATGCCGAACCGATCCCTGACCGCGGTCATGCTCACCGCCACCGTACTGCTGGCTGCAATGCCGGGCCGGTTGGCGGCCGAGACGCTGGCCTTCACCGGTGCCACCCTGCTGCCGATCTCCGGGCCGCCGGTGGAGGACGGCACCCTGGTCGTCCGTGACGGGCGCATCCTGGCCGTCGGAGCCGGGGTGCGGGTACCGGCCGACGCCCGACGCATCGACCTCTCCGGCAAGGTGGTCATGCCCGGCCTGGTCGACACCCATTCCCACATCGGCCAGGTCGCCGGCGCCGACGCCAGCCACCCGATCCAGCCCGACGTGCGCGCCATCGACAGCATCAACGTCCGCCACGCCGGCATCGGCAAGGCCCGCGCCGGCGGCATCACCACCGCCAACGTCATGCCGGGCTCCGGCCACCTGCTCAGCGGCCAGACCCTGTATCTGAAGCTGCGCGACGGGCAGACCGTGGAGGCCTTGTCCATCCGCGACGCCTCCGGCGAGCCGATGGTCGGCATCAAGATGGCCAACGGCACCAACCCGCTGCGCGCCGCCCCGTTTCCCGGCACCCGCGGTCGATCCGCCGCACTGATGCGCGCGCAGCTGCTGGGCGCGCAGGACTACTGCGACAAGTTGGCCGACCGCCGCCTGCCGGCCGCCCAGCGTCCGGCGCGAAGCCTCGGCAACGAGGCGCTGTGCCCGGTGCTGGCCGGCGAGCGCATCGTGCACTTCCACACCCACCGCCACGACGACATCATGACGGTGCTGCGGCTGGCCGAGGAATTCGGCTTCCGGGTGGTCCTGCACCACGTCAGCGAAGCCGCCGCGGTGGCCGCGGAGATCGCCGCCGCCGGGGTGCCGTCCTCGATCATCCACATCGACAGCCCCGGCGGGAAGCTCGAGTCGATGAACCTGCTGCCCGACAACGGCGCCGCCCTGGAACGGGAGGGCGCGCTGGTGGCCTTCCACACCGACGACCCGATCACCGACTCGCGGCTGTTCCTGCGCTCGGCCGCGATGGGCGTGCGCTACGGCATGAGCCGCGAGAACGCCCTGGCGGCATTGACCCTCAACGCCGCCCGCATGCTCGACCTGCACGAGCGCATCGGCTCGCTGGAGCCGGGCAAGGACGCCGACTTCATCGTCCTCGACGGCGACCCGCTGAGCGTCTACACGCGGGTCGAGCAGACCTGGGTCGAGGGCCGCAAGGTCTTCGACTTCCAGGACGAGGCCCATCGGCTGCAGGCGACCGGCGGCTTCGGCGCCGGCCACGACCCGGTGGCCACCGACGTGATCCAGCGGGAGGCGGGACTGTGAGGACGATGCGCGAATTGACCGCGGTGCTGCTGTGGCTGGCCTGCCTGCCCGCGGCGGTGGCCGGGACGCTGGTGGTGCGGGGGGACCAGGTCCACACCGTCGAGGACGGCGTGCTGGAGAACGGCGTGGTGGTGGTGCGCGACGGGCGCATCGTCGCCGTCGGCCGCCAGGGCGCGGTCGAGGAGCCCGCCGGGGCGCGGGTGCTCCAGGCAGCGGTGGTGACGCCGGGCCTGATCGATGCGCGCAGCGTCGTCGGCCTGGCCGGCTACCTCAACCAGGACCACGACCAGGACCAGCTCGAGCGCTCCTCGCCGATCCAGCCGCAGCTGCGGGCCATCGACGCCTACAACGCCCGCGAGGCGCTGGTCGACTGGCTGCGCGAGCACGGCGTCACCACGCTGCACACCGGCCACGGCCCCGGCGCGCTGGTGTCGGGGCAGACGATGATCGTCAAGACCACCGGTGACACCGTCGAGGCCGCCGTCGTGGAACCCTTCGCGATGGTCGCCGCGCACCTGGGACAGGGCGCCTTCGGCGCCGAGCGCGCCTCGCCGGGCACGCGCTCCAAGCAGATCGCGATGCTGCGCGCGAAGCTGATCGAGGCGGGCGAGTACCGCGGCCGTCGCGCCGGTGGCAGCCCGCCGGCCCGCAACCTGGAGCTCGACGCCCTGGTCGCGGTGCTCGACGGCGAGGCGCCGTTGCTGGTCACCGCACACCGGGCCCAGGACATCGCCTCGGCACTGCGCCTGGCCGCCGAGTTCGACATCCGTATCGTGCTCGACGGCGCGGCCGAGGCCTACCTGATGCTCGACGCGCTGCGCGAGGCCGCGGTGCCGGTGCTGCTGCACCCGCCGATGGCGCGCCAGTTCGGCGAACTGGAGAACGCCAGCTTCACCACGGCCGCGCGGCTGCGCGAGGCCGGCGTCGTGTTCGCGTTCCAGGCCGGCTTCGAGGCCTATGTGCCCAAGACCCGCGTGGTGCTGTTCGAGGCGGCGATCGCCGCCGCCAACGGCCTGGGCTTCCAGGACGCGCTGGCCGCCATCACGCTCTCGCCGGCGCGCATCCTCGGCATCGACGACCGGGTCGGCTCGATCCGGGTGGGCAAGCAGGCCGACCTGGTGCTGTTCGACGGCGACCCGTTCGAATACCTCAGCCGCGTCACCACCGTCGTCATCGACGGCGAGGTGGTCAGCGAGCGCCCGCGCTGAGCGTGGCGATCAGCGGGACCCGGCCGCCGGCCGGGTCCCGGCCCAGGCGACCAGTCCGGACACGATGAAGGGCAGCAGCCGCTCCACCGCGTTGCCCGGCGCCTGCGGGAAGACGCTGATGAGGATGGTCAGCCCGAAGCCCAGCAGCATCGCCGCCAGCCGGTGGCCCGGCCTGACGGAGCCGACCCACAGCGTGACCAGCAGCAGCGGTCCGAAGGCGTTGCCCAGCGCCTGCCAGGCGAACAGCACCCGGTTGAAGATGGTGCTGGGGAAGTACAGCGCCAGCACCACGGCGGCCACGCCCAGGGCGATGACCACGGCGCGGTCCACCGCCAGCGAGGCCGGGCGCCGGCGCAGGTCGTGGCTGACCGCGCCGCCGGCGACCAGCAGCTGGCTGTCGGCGGTGGACATGATCGCGGCCAGCACGCCGCCGGTGACGACGCCGCCGAGCACGGCCGGCAGCAGGTCCACCGCCAGCCGCAGCAGCACCGACTCGGCATCGGCCAGCTCCGGCAGCAGCACGCGACCGCTCCAGCCCAGCACGACCATGCCCACGTAGATCAGACCGGCCCAGGCCAGGGCGATGGCGCGTGCGGTGCGGACCTCGGCGGCCGAGCGCATGGCCATGAAGCGGTTCACCACGTGCGGCTGACCCGGGTAGCCCAGGCCGATGCCGAACAGGCCGGCGACGAAGACCATGGCCATCAACAGGCCCGGCTGGTCGACCAGGCGCAGCAGGGCGGGTTCGCCCAGCGCCTGCAGCCCGGCCCACAGGGCGACCGGGCCGCCAACCGCGGACAGGGCCACGACCGGCAGCACCAGGGCCACCAGCAGCATCATCAGGCCCTGCAGCGCGTCGGACACGCTGGCTGCCCAGAAGCCGCCCAGGAAGACGTAGCCGACCACGACCGCCGCGCCGACGAGCATGGCGGTGGTTGCGGGGACGGGGAGGGCGGTGGAGATGGCCGTGCCGGCGGCCTGGAACTGGGCGGCCACGTAGAAGGTGAAGCAGAACAGGATGATGGCCGCACCCAGCGCACGCAGCCGCCGTGCGGGGCCCGCTGGCATGCCGTGGGCCAGGAAGGCGACCAGGGTCAGGGCCTGGGTGTCGTGGCTGCGCCGGTGCAGGCGCGGTGCGACCAGGCACCAGTTGATCGCGAAGCCCGACACCACCGCCGGTACCAGCCAGATCGCCTGCAGGCCCCAGGCGTAGGCGGCGCCGCTCATGCCCAGCAGGGTCCACGCCGAGGAGGAGCTGGCCGAGGCGCTCAGGGCCGCGACGAAGGGGCCGAGCTGCCGCCCGGCGAGGTGGAAGTCGCCGCTGTCGCCGGTCCTGCGCTGCGCCCACAGGCCGATGCCCAGCAGGACGACGAGGTAGAGCAGGAGGGTCGCGGCGACCATGGCCCCGGGTCAGTGGCGCTTCTTCTTGCGCGCCCGGGTCGGGTGGTGGGTCTTGTCCTGGCCGAAGGCCTTGCGCCGACGGCGGGCCGCCTCGGCGGCGAACGGATCGGCCCGCCCGTTGCGGATCCAGCGCCGCCGGTCGTGCACCGCGCCGGCCACCACCAGGCCGACGGCCAGCAGCGCCACCAGCGGCCCGAACGGCCGTCCCAGCGGCAGCACCAGGGCGGCGGCCAGCAGCAGTCCGCCGATGCCGGCCAGCAGCAGGCCCCGGCGGGTCGGCGGCCAGCTCAGCAGCCAGTGGCCCATCGGGTGGATGGTCGACACCACGCGGGAGAAACCCCGCGCGGCGCCGGCGAGCAGAAGGATAGAGATCGCGGCGATCGGTATCGCCAGCCAGAAAGCGTCGGTGTTCATGCAGCCTCCCCAAGGGTGCTTGATTCAAGCATGACTGGCGGCGCTTAGGAACCTCGCACGGCTCGGTTATCCTCGAACCACCCCCGTCCGGTGCAGCAGGAGCAGCCCCTTGGAGATCGCGCGCGACCGTTTCCAGACGCTGGTGCTGGGTGCCGTCCTGGCCCTGGTGGTGGGCTGGGTATTGCACGTGGGGCAGGCGGTGTTCGTGCCCATCGTCTTCAGCGTCCTCATCGTCTACGTCATCACCGGCCTGGCGCGGTTGATGCAGCGGGTCCCGCGGCTGGGGCCGCGGCTGCCGCGCCAGCTGCGCTACCTGCTCTCCATCGGCGCGATCGGCCTGGTGCTGGCGGCCGGTGCCTCGCTGGTGGTCAACAACGTCGGCCGGGTGGTCGAGATCGCGCCCGACTACCAGGACTCGCTGCTGGAGAAGATCCAGCAGGTGATGGTGTATTTCGGCATCGAGCGGGCGGCGACCTGGACCACGCTGCGCGACGACTTCCTGGGCGAGATCGACGTCCAGGCGCTGGTCGGCTCCACGGTGATGTCGGCCACCGGCGTGCTCACGACGCTGCTGGTGGTGCTGCTGTACGTGATCTTCCTGCTGCTGGAGCAGCGCTCGTTCCCGGAGAAGGTCCGCCGGGTCTCCGACGACCCGCGCGACGTGGCCCGGCTGCAGCGGGTGCTGGCGGACATCAACGACCGCATCGGCGCCTACCTGGCGCTGAAGACCTTCATCAACATCCTTCTGGGTGTGGTGAGCTGGGCGATCCTGTCGATGATGGGCGTGGAGTTCGCCGCCTTCTGGGCGGTGGTCATCGCCGTACTCAACTACGTGCCCTACATCGGCTCCTTCCTCGGCGTGATGTTTCCCGTCGCACTGTCGATCGTGCAGTTCGACGATCTGGCCCAGGTCCTGACCCTGGCCGCGGCGCTGACCGCCGCCCAGTTCGTCATCGGCAACTTCCTCGACCCGTTCCTGATGGGCAACCAGCTCAACCTCAGCCCCTTCGTCATCCTGGCCAGCCTGGCGATCTGGTCGGCCCTGTGGGGCATTCCCGGCGCCTTTCTGGCGGTGCCCATCACCGCGGTGCTGATCATCGTGCTCAGCGGCTTCAAGGGGACGCGGCCCATCGCGGTGCTGCTCTCGCGCAACGGGGAGGTGGGCGAAGCGCCGGATGGATGACGCGGTCTTGACACGCGCTTGACGTTATAGCGTTACGATTCCGGTTTGCGCTGCCGCACGGCACGCCTCCATCGCCCCGCAACCGGAGTTCCCCATGCGCGTCCGTCGTCCCCTGCGTTCACCGCTGGCCGTGGCCCTGAGCCTGGCCCTGTTTCCCGTCGCCGCCGCGAGCGCGCAGTCGCCGGACCGCACCGACCCCGCGCGGCTCGACCGGGTGGTGGTCACCGCGGACCCCTTCGGCGACCGCACGGTGGACGATATCGTCCAGCCGGTGACCGTGGTGTCGGGCGAGTCGCTGGACGACCGCCGCGCCGGCACCATCGGCGAGGTGCTCGACGGCCTGCCGGGCGTGGCCAACGCCAGCTTCGGCCCGGGCGTCGGCCGGCCGGTGGTTCGCGGCCAGCAGGGCTCGCGGGTGGTGGTGCTCGAGGACGGCCTGGGCACCGGTGACGTGTCCGGCGAGGGCGCCGACCACGCCATCGGCATCGACGCCGAGCGCGCCCGGCAGATCGAGGTCTTCCGTGGCCCGGCGACGCTTCTGTACGGCAGCGGCGCGGCCGGTGGCGTGGTCAACGTGCGCAGCGGGCGCTTCTCCCCAGAGTCGGGCGACAGCACCCGGATCGACCTGGAAGGGCGCTACAGCGACAACGGCGCGGACCGCACCGGACGGGTGGAGCTCGAACAGCCGCTGGGCACCGGCTTCGTGCTGCGCGGCGACTACACCGCCCGCCGCAGCAACGACTTCTCGATCGACGGGTTCCAGGAGGAAGGGCAGACCGAAGGCTTCCGCAACCGGCTGCAGAACAGCAGCGTGGACACCGACTCGGGCTCGCTGACCGGTGTCTTCCGCGGCGAGCGGGGCTTCGTGGGCCTGGGCCTGAGCCGCTGGGAGACCGACTATGGCATCCCGGAGGTCTTCGACCCGCAGCGGGTGCGCGGCGACGGCTCCGACGAGTTCGAGCGCATCGAGGCCGAGGCCGAGCGCTACGACCTGCGCGCGGAGCTGCTCGACCCGATGCCGGGCTTCACCGCGTTGCGCTTCAAGGCCGCCTACACCCGCTTCGAGCAGGCGGAGCTGGAGTACGACTTCAGCCGCTCCACCGGCGAGCTCGAGGACATCGAGGAGGAGGCGGAGTTCCTGAACAAGGAATGGGACGCGCGGCTGGAGCTGGTGCACGCCCCGATCGCCGGCATGCGTGGGGTGGTGGGCCTGCAGCTCAACGACCGCGACTTCTTCGCAGACGTGCCCGAGGACGAGGACGAGTACTACTACGTCCGCCCCAACCGCACCCGCACCACCGCGCTGTTCCTGCTCGAGGAGCTGCCGACCGGCTTCGGCCGCCTGGAGTTCGGCGCCCGCGTGGAGCGGACCCGCACCAGCGCGCGCGACATCTTCAACAACGACGTCGACGGCGTGACCGGGCCCGACGGCGACTTCCTGCCGTTCCCCGAGGCGATCGACCGGCGCAGCTTCACCCCGGTCAGCCTGTCGGCCGGCTCGATCATCGACGTGGGGACCGACCTGCACCTGCGCCTGGCCGCCACCCGCGCCCAGCGTGCCCCCTCGCCCGAGCAGCTCTACGCCTTCGGCCGCCACGCCGCTGCCGGCACCTTCGAGGTCGGCAACCCCGAGCTGTCCAAGGAGACCTACACCAACTTCGAAGTCGGCCTTGACCGCCACGTGGGCGCCTTCCGGTTCGACGCCACGCTGTTCTACAACCGCGCCAGCGACTACATCTTCCTGGCGTCGGTGGACGACGGCACCGGCAACCCGGTGCAGGTCAACGACATCGGCAACCGTGCCGGCGAGGGCGCCACGGTCGGCTGTGCCCCGGGCGACGGCGGCCTGTGCCGGCTGCGCAACCAGCTGGTCTTCAATCAGCAGTCCGACGCCAGCTTCTACGGCGCGGAGTTCGGGGCCAGCCTCGACCTGGGCGGCGCGGCGCGGCCGTTCGTTCTTCGCGGCAGCGGCGACCTGGTCCGTGGCCGCCTCCGCGGCGACGGTGGCAACCTGCCGCGCATCACCCCCTCGCGGCTGGGCGTGGGCTTCGACACCCGCTTCGACGCGGTGCGCCTGAGCGCGGACTACATGCGGGTGAACAGCCAGACCCGCCTGGGCGTGGCCGAGGACGAGACCGAAGGCTTCAACCTGGTCTCCTTCGACCTGACCTGGTCGCCGGAGGCCTGGGGCGGCAACACCGCGCTGTTCCTGCGCGGGCGCAACCTGCTCAACGAGGACGGCCGGCTGCACCAGAGCTTCCTGAAGGACGACGCGCCGATCCTCGGCCGGGCCTTCATCGCCGGCTTCCGGGTCGGCTTCGGCGGCTGATCCCGGCCGAACACCGTGAACGGGCGCGGGCGGCCCTGGGCCGCCCGCGCTCGTTCAGCCCGGTGGTTTGACTTCGGTCGCCGGTGCCGGGTCCAATCGCGGGCTGTTCCGCTGCAGGACACCGTCCTCCGCCGTGTCGACCCTCGAGATCCTCATCCTCGCCCTGATCCAGGGGCTGACCGAGTTCCTGCCGATCTCCAGCTCCGGCCACCTGATCCTGGTGCCGCTGCTGACCGACTGGGACGACCAGGGCCTGGGCTTCGACATGGCCGTGCACCTGGGCAGCCTGTTCGCGGTGCTGGTCTACTTCCGCCACGACATCGCCCTGGTCGTGCGCGACTGGAGCCGTTCGCTGCTGACCCGGCAGCCCACCGAGCATTCGCGGCTGGGCTGGGCGGTGCTGTGGGGCACGGTGCCGGTGGGCATCGCCGGCCTGGCCTTCAAGGACACGATCGAGACGACGATGCGCACCCCGGAGGTCGGTGCGATCGTCATCGCCTGCTCGCTGATCGGCTTCGGCCTGCTGCTGGGTCTGGCGGACTGGCGCTTCCGGGGTGAACGCAGCGAGCGCGACCTGCGCTGGACCGACGTGCTGGTGATCGGCGTGGCGCAGGCGCTGGCGCTGATCCCGGGCACCTCGCGTTCGGGCATCACGATGACCGCAGCGCTGTTCCTGGGCATGAGCCGCGACGCGGCGGCGCGCTTCTCGTTCCTGCTCTCGATCCCGGTCATCGCCCTGGCCTGCGGGCTGAAGCTTGTGGACCTCTTGCGCGAGGGCGGGGCGGTGGACTGGTATGCCCTGGGCCTGGGCACGGTGGTCTCGGGCATCGCGGCCTACCTGTGCATCCACTATTTCCTCAGCTTCATCCGCCGCATCGGCATGCAGCCCTTCGTCGCCTACCGGGTGGTGCTGGGCGTGGTGCTGCTGGTGCTGTTCCTCTGACACCCGGGCGGGGGCGGCGACCGGGCGGTGATCCCGGTAGCATGGCGCCCCGGTCCTTCCACAACAGGCGACGCGTCCCATGGGCAAAGGCATCAAGGTCCCGCACACCCTGGTCCTGCTGTTCGGCATCATGATCGTGGCCCTGGCCGCGACCTGGGTGCTGCCGCAGGGCAGCTTCCAGCAGGCCCCGAACGAGGCCGGCCGGATGATGGTGGTGCCGGGCACCTATGCCGTGCACGAGGAGCGGGTGTGGCTGTCGCCCACGGCGCTGTTCACCGCGGTGCCCCGGGCGCTGGCCGACGCCCAGGCGATCATCTTCTTCCTGCTCATCGTCGGCGGCGCCATCGCGGTGCTGCGGGCCACGGGCATGATCGACGCGGTGCTGGGCTGGCTGCTCAAGCGCATCGGGCACAGCCCGGCGCTGCTGATCCTCTTCGGCACCACCGCCTTCGCGGCGGGTTCGGCGACCCTGGGCGTGTCGACGGAATACATCCCCTTCGCGCTGGTGCTCATCGCCCTGTGCACGGCGATGCGGCTGGACGCGATGACCGCCATGGGCGTGATGATCTGCGGCTATGGCGTGGGCTACGGCGTGGCCTGGATGAACCCCTACACCGTGCTGGTCGCCCAGCAGGTCGCCGAGCTCCAGCCGGTCTCGGGCCTGTGGTACCGGCTGCTGATCTTCGTGCCCTTCGTGGGCCTGGCGGTGCTGCACACCTGGCGCTACGCGCGGCGGGTGCAGGCCGACCCCTCCGCCAGCCTGACCGCCGACCTCGACGACCCGCGGCACCAGGCGGCGGCGGAGTACCCGTCGCTGTCCCTGCGCCACGGCCTGGTGCTGGCGCTGGTGCTCGTCGGACTGGTGGCGATGGTCTACGGCATCCAGCAACGCCAGTGGTACCTGACCGAGCTGGGCGGCATCTGGCTGGCGGTGACCCTGCTGGCCGGCCTGGTCGGCGGGCTGAAGACCGACGAGCTGGCCAGGACCTTCGCCACCGGTGCCTCGCAGCTGGCGGTGGTGGCCCTGCTGGTGGGCTTCGCGCGCTCGATCGGGCTGATCCTGGAGGACGGGCAGGTGCTGCACACCATCGTGCACGGCGCCTCGGTGCCGCTGGACAAGGTCGGCTCCGAGCTCTCGGCGGTGGGCATGCTGGTGATGCAGACGCTGATGAACTTCTTCGTGCCCTCGGGCTCGGGACAGGCCTACGCGACGATGCCGATCATGGTGCCGCTGTCGGACGTCATCGGCATCGAGCGCCAGGTCGCGGTGCTGGCCTTCCAGTTCGGCGACGGCTTCTCGAACATGATCCTGCCCACCAACATCGTGCTCATGGCGATCCTGGGCGTGGCCGGCATCCCGTTCGACCGCTGGGTGCGCTTCATCTGGCCGCTGATGCTGCAGCTCATGGCGCTGGCGGCGGTCGCCCTGGTCGTGGCGGTGTGGATCGGCTACAGCTGACCGCGCCCCTAGCGGGCGCGGATGATGAAGCTGCCGAAGGCGATGCCGATGTCGACGCCGCGGCCGGTGCCACTCAGGGCGAGGGATATGGTGCCCTTGGTGACCACCTGGCCCTTCGCCGAGGCGCCGGCGCCGGCATGGGCCTCGGCACTGGCGTAGCCGCCGATCAGGTCGCTGATGGTGTCGACCGGCGAGAACTCGCCGCGGCCGTCCTCGATCCGTGAACGTCCGAAGGAGATGCCGCCGCCGCGCGCCTCCAGGGCGACGTTCATCGACTGGCCGTTGTCGCAGCGGATGGTGCCGGTGCCCGAGGACCGCTTGTAGAACGCGGACCAGCCGCTCATCTCGAAACGCAGCTCGCAGCGGATGCTGGCTTCCGCCGGTGCCGCCGGCAGCAGCAGGAGGGCGGCCAGTGCGGCCGTGGTCGCGATCGCCTTCATGTTCGACTCCCTTCGGTTGCGTGGTCCGACTGTGCCCCGGGTCCGATGAACGCCGGGAGAACCCGGCGGCGGCCTACAGGTCCCAGGCCGGGGCCGGGATGCCCCTGTGCGCGGCGCTGATCGCATCCGACCAGTGCTGGCGCAGGCTGCGGAAGTAGGCGTCGTCCTCGTCGATGCGGCGCACCTTCGGTGCCTGCTCGCTGTCGCGGCCGTGGACCAGCAGGTCCAGGGGCATGCCCACGGTCAGGTTGGAGCGCAGCGTGGAGTCCATCGAGATCAGGGCCAGCTTGACCGCGTCCACCAGCGGCGTGTCCACGGTGACCGCGCGGTCCAGGATCGGCTTGCCGTACTTGTGTTCACCGACCTGCAGGAAGGGCGTGTCGACGGTGGCCTCGACGAAGTTGCCGGCCGCATACACCTGGAACAGGCGCATGGTGCGTCCGGCGATCTGCCCGCCGAGCAGGATCGAGACGTCGAAGGCGACCCCGTGCTCGGCCATCGCCTTGCCGTGGACGCGATGGACGTGGCGGACGGCCTCCCCGACCAGGGACGCGGCCCGGAACATGGTCGGCACGGTGAGGATGGTCTCCGTCGTCCCGCTTTCGGGGTCGGTGAGGCCCTCCTGCAGCAGGTTCATCACCGCCTGCGAGATGGCGAGGTTGCCGGCGGTCATCGCCGCGATCATCCGCTCGCCGGGCTCGCTGAACACGTGCAGCTTGGTGAACGTGGAGATGTTGTCCACCCCGGCATTGGTCCGGGTGTCGGCCAGCATCACCAGGCCTTCGTCGAGCAGCAGTCCCACGCAATAGGTCATTTCCGTCTCCGTCGTGGCGGCGTTGCGCGCCGCCGGCACGCCGCCGTACTGGTTCGTCATGGGGGTGGAGTCTACTGGTTCGGCCGGGCCTGACTGACGCGGACGAAGACTTCCAGGGTCTCGGTGACGCCGCCCTGCCGGAGGCCGCGGACCGGGGCGGCATCGGCGTAGTCGCGGCCGATGGCCACGCGGACGTAGTGGGGGTCGGGGCTGACCCGGTTGGACGGGTCGAAACCGACCCAGCCCAGGTCCTCGACCCAGGCCTCGACCCAGGCGTGGCTGGCCGCCTCCGCCCCATCGTCGCCGGCACACAGGTAGCCGCTGACATAGCGTGCGGGGATGTCCAGCACGCGGGCGCAGGCCAGCATCAGGTGGGCGTGGTCCTGGCAGACGCCGGCGCCGGCGGCGAGGGCCTCTGCGGCGGTGGTGGCGACGTGGGTGGACTGTGGCGTGTACTCGACGCGGTCGCGGATCCGGCCCGACAGGGCGTGCAGCCGGTCGAGGGTGCCGGCGCCGCGGCTGTCGTGCTCGAGCGCCAGCGACCGGATCGCCTCGTCGACGCCGGTGAGGGTGGTCCCGGTCAGGAAGAACGCCGGTGGCAGGACCTCCTCGCCGGGCCCCTGCACGCCGTGGGTGTCGTGGGTCTCGACGATGCCGTCGACCTCGAGCGTCACCGCCTGCACCGGCTGGTCCCAGGCGTGGGTGGCGACCAGGTTGCCGAAGCCGTCCTGGCCGGTGGCCGGCAGCCGTCGGCCGTCGACGTCGACCCGCCAGCCGCGCACGAACTGCGCGGTGGAGGAATGCGGCCACAGCCGCAGGGCCTGGACCAGGCGCAGGGCCGGCTCGTCGTAGCGGTAGGTGGTGCGGTGGTGGACGTGCAGGCGCATCAGAACAGGTGTCCGCGGGCGATCTCGGTGCCCAGCCGGTCCAGCCGGGCGATGGTGTCGGTGAGGTATTCGTGCAGGCCCTGCTCGAAGATGTCGCCGATGCGGCCGTAGCGCAGCTGTGCGTGCATCACATGGGCCAGGCGCCGCGGCTCGGCACTGCGGTCGGGGTCCTGCACCTCGATGGCGTCGAGGCTGGCGCTGACCTCGCCCAGGCAGTGCGCCAGCGAGCGTGGGAACTCGTTGCGCAACACCAGCAGTTCGGCGACGTTGTCGGCGCTGATGCGTCCGCGGAACAGCACGCGATAGGCGCGGCGGGCACCGACCACGCGCAGGACCGCCAGCCACTGGTAGTAGTCGACCAGGCCGCCGACGTCGTCGGGCTCGGGCAGCAGCACGTGGTACTTCACGTCGAGGATGCGGGCGGTGTTGTCGGCCCGCTCCAGGAAGCGGCCGATGCGGGCGAAATGGAAGCCGTCCTTGCGCAGCAGCGTGCCCGAGCAGGCGCCGTGGAAGAGGTTGGTCCGCGACTTCACCCAGTCCAGGAAGCGCGGGAGGGCGTCGGCGTCGGGCCGGTCGGCGCGGTGGGACTGCAGCCCGTGCCAGGCACCGTTGACCGCCTCCCAGACGTCGGTGCTCAACGCCGTGCGCACCGCCCGGGCGTTGCGGCGGGCGTTGAGGATGCAGCTGGCGATCGAGGAGGGGTTGGCCTCGTTGAAGGCCAGCCAGTCGATGACGTTGCCGGGCGTGGCCTCGGCGTGGCGCTCGGCGAAGGCGGCACTGGAGCCCGAGGCGATGATGGCCGAGGCCCACTCGCTGTGGCCGCGGTTGTCGACCCGGGCGGCGCTCATGTGCCCGGCCACCTGCAGCAGGCGGGCGAGGTAGTCGGCCCGCTCCATCGAGCGGGCCAGCCAGTACAGTCCGTCGGCGGTGCGCGCGAGCATCAGTCCTCCAGCACCCAGGTGTCCTTGGTGCCGCCGCCCTGGGATGAGTTCACCACCAGCGAACCCTCGCGCAGGGCGACCCGGGTCAGGCCGCCGGGGACGATGCGCACCTGGTCGCCGGAGAGCACGAACGGGCGCAGGTCGACGTGGCGCGGGGCGATGCCGGCGTCGACGAAGGTGGGCACCGTGGACAGCGCCAGCGTCGGCTGGGCGATGTAGTCCTGCGGACGCGCCGTGAGGATGGCCCGGAAGTCGGCGATCTCCTGGCGGCTGGCGGTCGGGCCCACCAGCATCCCGTAGCCGCCGGAGCCATGCACCGCCTTGACCACCAGTTCGTCGAGGTGGTCGAGGGTGTAGGCGAGCTGCTCGGGGTCGGAGCAGTCGCGCGTGGGCACGTTCTGCAGCAGCGGCTCCTCGCCGAGGTAGAAGCGGATCATCTCCGGGACGTGGATGTAGACCGCCTTGTCGTCGGCGATGCCCGCGCCCAGGGCATTGGAGAGGGTCAGGTTGCCCGCGCGGCAGGCGAAGTACAGGCCGGGCACGCCGAGCATCGAGTCGGGCCGGAACACCAGCGGGTCGAGGTAGTCGTCGTCGATTCGACGGTAGATGACGTCCACGCGCTCCAGCCCGCGGGTGGTGCGCTTGTAGCACACGTCCTCGCGCACGATCAGGTCCGGGCCCTCGACCAGGTCGATCCCCATCTCGTCGGCCAGGAAGGCGTGCTCGTAGTAGGCGGAATTGTGGATGCCGGGCGTGAGCAGGACCACCGAGGGTTCGCCGCTGCAGTTCGGCGGCGCGACCGAGCGCAATGTCTCCAGCAGCTCGTCGGGGTAGTGTGCGACCGGCGCGATGCGGGTGCGGCGGAACTGTTCGGGGAACAGTCGCATCATCACCTCGCGGTTCTCGACCATGTACGACACCCCCGAGGGGGTGCGGCAGTTGTCCTCGAGCACGTAGTAGTCGTCGGGCCCGGTGCGCACCAGGTCGATGCCCATGATGTGGCTGTAGACGTCGTGGGGCAGGTCGAGCCCGGCCATGTGCGGGCAGAACTCGCTGTTGTGCAGGACCAGGCGTTCCGGGATGCGCCCGGCGCGGATGATCTCGCGCTCGTGGTAGACGTCGTGGATGAAGGCGTTGAGCGCCTTCGCCCGCTGCTCCAGTCCCGTCGACAGCCGTTGCCACTCCCTGGCGGCCAGCACCCTGGGCACCAGGTCGAAGGGAATCAGCCGCTCGGGGTCGCCGCCCTCGGTGTAGACGGCGAAGGTGATGCCGATGCGGCGGAACAGGGTTTCCGCCTCGCGCCGCTTCAGCGCCAGCTGCCCGGGGGGCAGGTCGTCCAGCCACTGCTTGACCAGCGCATAGGGCGGCCGGATCGCGTCCGGCCAGCCCATCTCGTCGAAGCCGTGCCGGTCCCGGGTCGGGTCGTCGTCGGATGGCATGGCTTTACCGTGGGCCGGTTCGGCGGCCACGTCAACCGCCGCTCGGCCGGCGCGGGGGCACCGCGACCAGGGCGTCGGGCAGGCAGGCCAGCAGCCGGCCGCCGTCTGCGGGGGGCGGCTGGAAGCCACCGGTGAACGCCGAGAACGCCGGCAGCACCGTCATCGCCGGCCGCAGCCAGAACGCCGGCAGGCGCGCCCCCAGCGTCCGCGTGCGCAACCGGGCCACCGGATGCAGGTGGCCGGCGACCACGTGCGTGGCCCCCTGTGCCACCGGCTCGTGGCGGAAGCACAGCCCGCCCTCGTGGAGCACCTCGCCGGCGTCCTGGAAACCCAGTCGGGTCGGGTCCAGGTGCCGGTCGTGGTTGCCGCCGACCAGCGCCAGTGCGAGGCCTGGGTGCGTGGCCCGCCAGGCGGACCAGGCCCGCAGCCAGCCCGCCTCCGCCGGCACCCGCCCGTGCACCAGGTCGCCCACGACCAGCAGCCGCCGTGCGCCGGTGGCGGCAAGCAGGCCGCCGAGGCGGGCGAGGTCGGCCGCGGTGCCGCCGCGGGGCACCGGGATGCCGGCGCGCCGGAACACCTCGCCCTTGCCCAGGTGCAGGTCGGCGATCACCAGCGTTCCGGTGTCGGGCAGCCACAGCGCACGGCCGGGCAGTGCCTGTGCCCGGCGCCCGCCGATGTCCAGCCACACGCTCACCGGTGACGCGCCTCCAGCCGCGCCGCCTCGCGCTCCACGCGCGTGCGCCAGTCCTCGGTACTGATGCGGTCGCGCAGGTTCTCCGCCCACAGCGGGAAGCCGAAGGGCGTGAGCGTGGCCGGCTCGCGCAGCGTGATGGTGCCGTTGGCGAACCGGTTCAGGACCGCTTCCAGACGACAGGCCTGCAGGACCTGCTCCATCGTCTCCTCCCGGGCCTGGACCAGCAGCAGGTGGCCGGGATCGTGCTCGGCCAGCACGTCGTGCAGCAGGCCGCTGGAGGCCTGCAGCTGGCGCAGGCTGCGCGTCTGGCGGCCGGGCATCGATGGCGGCAGCAGGCCCGCGACCCGGGCCACCTCGCGGAACTGGCGGCGCGCCAGCTCACCCAGGTTGAGGCCGTCGTGCAGGTCCTCGTGCAGCCCGGACGGGGCCAGCAGGGTGCGCAGCGTGGCCGTGTCCAGGTCGAACGGCTTCTCGGCGAGCAGCATCAGGCCCAGGTCGTTGGCAGCGGTGGCGAGGCTGTTGGGTGCCCGTCGGGCAATGCGCAGCGCCAGCAGGGCGGCGATGCCCTCGTGCACCGCGCGGCCGGCGAACGGGTAGAGGAACAGCAGCTGGCCCTCGCGCCGCTGCACCCGCTCGACCAGCAGGCGGTCGCGGCCGGGCAGGGCCGACACGCGCGCCTGCAGGGCGAGCAGCGGCTCGAGGCCGGCGTGCTCCGGGGCGGACGGGTCCGGGTCCTGCAGCACCTGCAGCATCGCCCCGCCGAGTTCCGCGCTCAGCGGCATCCGCGAGCCGGCCCAGCGGCTGACCGCGCCGCCGCCACCGCGGGCGAGCCGGACCCAGGCGGTCATGTCCCGCAGCCGCACCAGCTCCAGCTGTCGCCCGCCGAGCACGAAGCGGTCCCCCGGGCGCAGGCGCGCCACGAAGGCCTCCTCGACGCTGCCCACCCGGCCGCCCTTGAGGAAGCGCACGTCCAGGCTGCCGTCGCCGAGGATGGTGCCGATGGACAGGCGGTGCCGCATCGCCTGGCGACGGTCGGTCATCCGCCACACGCCCTGCGCGTCGGCTTGCAGTCGCCGGAACTCCGGGTAGTGACCCAGCGCATCCCCGCCGGTGGACAGGAACGCGAGGACCGAGTTGAAACGTTGCCGCGGCAGCCTCGCGTAGGCGTGGCTGGAGCGCACCTCGGCGTAGGCCTCCTCGGCGCGGAAGCCCCCGCCCAGCGCCAGCGTCACCAGGTGCTGGGCGAGCACGTCCAGCGGTGCCCGCAGTGGCGGCCGGGATTCGATGGCGCCTTCGGCCAGCGCCCGCCGCGCGGCGGCGAAGTCCAGCAGTTCAAGGGCATGGGTGGGCACGCACAGCAGCCGGCTGCGTCCTTCGGGCGTGTGGCCGCTGCGCCCGGCCCGCTGCAGCAGGCGCGCCAGCCCGCGGGGGCTGCCGACCTGCACGACCTGGTCCACGGCGGGGAAGTCGACGCCCAGGTCGAGGCTGGAGGTCGCCACCACGCAGCGCAGGCGACCCTGGCGCAGGCCGTCCTCGACCGCGCGCCGCGCCGCGGCGTCCAGCGACCCGTGGTGCACGGCCAGGGTGTCCGGCGGCAGCGGCCAGACCGAGGCCAGGGCCTGGAACCACAGCTCGGCCTGGGCCCGGGTGTTGGTGAACACCAGGCTGCTCCGCGCCCCACGCAGCTGGTCGAGCACCCGGGGCAGCTGGCGCAGGCCCAGGTGCCCGGCCCAGGGAAAGCGCTCGCCGGGCGGCGGCACCAGGGTGAGGACCTGCGGGACCGGGCGGGCCGGCCCAACGACCAGTGGCGCCTCGGGCGCGTGCGGCAGCAGCACGTCGCGGGCCTCCTCGAGGTTGCCCAGGGTGGCGGAAATGCCCCACAGGCGCAGCGTCGGGGCGCACCGTCGCAGGCGTGCCAGGCACAGCTCCAGCAGCACCCCGCGCTTGCCGCCGATGAGCTCGTGCCATTCGTCGACGACCGCGCCGCGCAGCGCACCGAACAGGCTCGTGGCATCGGGCTGGGACAGCAGCAGCGCCAGGCTTTCGGGCGTGGTGACCAGCACGTCGGCCTCGCCCCGGCGGGCCAGGCGGCGGTCGCGGGCGCTGGCATCGCCGGTGCGCAGGACCACCCGCCAGTCGAGGCCCAGCGCCTGCACCGGTGCGGCCAGCTGGGCGGCGGTGTCGTGGGCGAGCGCACGCAGCGGCGTCACCCACAGCTGGCGGATGCGGCGCCCCGGCGGAGCCGGTGCGTCGAGTGCGTCGAGCAGGGCGCCACCCCACACCGCCAGGGTCTTGCCGCTGCCGGTGGGGGCGTTGAGCAGCCCGCTGCGACCGTCCCGCCAGTGCGACCACACCGCGTGCTGGAAGGCCTGTGGCTGCCAGCCCCGTGCGGCGAACCAGCCCTGCAGGCGCGCCAGTGCCGGGTCTTCGGGCGCGCGCGCGGCCCGCGGGCTCATCGGGCCAGTGCCTGCAGGGACTGGAGGCTGTCGGCGTCCTCGGCCCGCTTGTCGCGGCGCCAGCGCAGGATGCGCGGGAAGCGCAGCGCCACGCCGGACTTGTGGCGGCGGCTGGGGTTCACCGCCTCGAAGCCGATCTCGAAGACCTGCAGCGGCTCGACCGAACGCACCGGGCCGAAGCGCTCGCGGGTGTGGCGGCGGATCCACCGGTCGAGCTCGACGATCTGCGCATCGTCGAGGCCGGAGTAGGCCTTGGCCACCGGCACCAGCGCATCGCCGTCCCAGACCGCGAAGGTGTAGTCGGTGTACAGCGTGCTGCGGCGACCGTGGCCGGCCTGGGCGTAAAGCATGACCGCATCGATGCTCAGGGGGTCGAGCTTCCACTTCCACCACGGGCCGCGCCGGCGGCCCTCGCCGTAGGCCGCGGTCCGGCGCTTGAGCATCAGTCCCTCCACGCCGCGCTCGCGGGCACCCTCGCGCAGCCGGGCCGCCTCGGCCCAGGTGCCGGCCGGGAGGATGGGCGATGGCCGGATCGCCGGCTGGTCCAGGCTCGACAGCAGGGACTCCAGCCGGTGCCGCCGCTGCTGCAGCGGCAGCGCGCGCAGGTCCTCGCCGTCCGCCTCCAGCAGGTCGTAGGCCAGCAGCCGCACCGGCACCTCGGCCAGCAGGCTGCGACCCGGCCGGCGCCGGTTGATGCGCCGCTGCAGAGCCTGGAACGGGGCCGGTCCGTCCTCGCCCCAGCCCAGCAGTTCGCCGTCGATCACGGTGCCCGGCGGCAGTGCGCCGGCCGCCGCCTCGATCTCGGGGAAGCGTCCGTCGAGCCGTTCCTCCCCGCGCGACCACAGCGCGACCCCGCCGTCCCGGCGCAGCAGCTGCAGCCGGATGCCGTCCCACTTCCACTCCAGCAGCCAGTCCGCCGTCGGGCCCAGGGCATCGGGGCCACCCTCCAGCGGGGCGGCGAGCAGGAAGGGGTAGGGCCGCTCCCGGTCCTCATCGGAGCGGCCGGGCGACAGCAGCCGGGCCAGGGTGTCGGGCGCGGGCTCGACGCCGCCGAGCATGCGCTGGGCCAGCAGGGCGATGTCCAGCCCGGAAAGCTCCGCCAGGGCCTGCTGCACGCTGCGCCGTGAGACCCCCACGCGCAGCGCGCCGGTCAGCAGCTTGTTGAACAGCAGGCGCTCGTCCTCGGGCAGTACCTGCCAGGCACCGGTGATCGCCCCCCGGCGGCTGTCCTCGTCGCGGCCGGCCAGCGGCTTGAGCGTCTCCAGGATCCAGGCCGACAGCGGCCGCTCCAGCCGTGCCCCGGCATCGGGTTCGGGAACCAGCAGGGTCAGGGTCTCGGCCAGGTCGCCGACGTGGGCGTAGGCGTCGTCGACCAGCCATTCGGGGTGGCCGCCGGCCGCGGCGGCCCAGCGCCGCAGCTCGGCACCCGAGGCGATGCGGCGCAGGCAACCCCCGGACAGCAGCCACAGCGCCCAGGCGGCGTCGAGCCCGTCGTGGGCGCGGAAGTAGTCGACCAGGGCGCGGCGCTTGTCGAGGCTGCCGGTCTGCCCGTCCAGCCGTCGGAACAGGGCGGCGAAGGCCCTCACGCCTCGTCCCCGTGCAAGGTCCGCAGCGTGTCCGCGTCGATGCCGCGCTCGCGCAGCACGCGCACCAGTGCGTCGGTGTTGCCGTGGGTGGCCAGCACCCGGCGCGCCCCGGTCTGCTCGATGGTGCGCAGCAGCCCCGGCCAGTCGGCGTGGTCGGAGAGCACGAAGCCGCGGTCGAAGCCGCGCCGTCGGCGGTTGCCGCGAAGCCGCATCCAGCCCGAGGCGAAGCCGACCGAGGCGCGCTTGAAGCGGCGGGCCCATGGGCTGCCGATGGCCGAGGGCGGGGCGAACACCAGCTCGCCGTCGAAGCGCTCCCCGCGCTGGCGCTCGGACACCGGCTGGGTCGGCAGCATCCCGATCCCGGCCTCGCGGTAGATCGCCACGCCGGGCACCATCGCCCCGTGCAGCAGGACGCGGTCGGGCTTCACGCCCTCCGCCCGCGCCAGCTCCGCCAGCAGCCGCTGGGCCTTGCCCAGCGCATAGCACAGCAGCAGGGCGGTCTCCCCGCGCTCGCGGCAGTGCGCCCACCACGCCAGCACCTCGGCAGCCACCTCCGCGGCGGGCCGCCAGCGGTAGACCGGCAGGGCGAAGGTCGCCTCGGTGATGAAGGTGTCGCAGCGCACGACCTCGAACGGCGCGCAGGTCGGGTCGGGGTCGCGCTTGTAGTCGCCCGAGGCGACCCAGACCTCGCCGTCGACCTCGACCCGCACCTGGGCGGACCCCAGCACGTGGCCGGCCGGGTGCAGGGAAACGGTTGCCGCACCCAGCCGGAAGGGGTCGCCGCAGGCGTGGGCCCGGTAGTCCTGCTCGCCCAGGCGCCAGCGCAGGATCGGCAGGCCCTCGGCGGTGGTGTGGTAGCAGCCCGCACCGCTGCGGGCGTGGTCGGCGTGGCCGTGGGTGAGCACCGCGCGCGGCACCGGCCGCCAGGGGTCGATGTGGAAGTCGCCCGCGGGGCAGTACAGGCCCTCGGGGCGGAGCTGGATCAGGTCGCCTGGCATCGCGCCATGCTGGGCGGGCGCCCGTCAATGCATCGGCAACGCCGGCTCAGGCCTGGAACTGCAGCCGGGCCAGCTCCGCGTACAGGCCGCCCTGGGCGACCAGCTCGGCGTGGGTGCCTTCGGCGACGATCCGGCCGCGGTCCATCACCACGATCCGGTCGGCCTTGAGCACGGTGGCCAGCCGGTGGGCGATGACCAGGCTGGTGCGCCCGCGCATCAAGCGCTCCAGCGCCTGCTGGATGGCGTGCTCGCTGTGCGAGTCCAGGGCCGAGGTCGCCTCGTCGAGCAGCAGGATCGGCGCATCCTTGAGCACCGCGCGGGCGATCGCCAGGCGCTGTTGCTGGCCGCCGCTCAGGCGCACGCCGCGCTCGCCCAGGTAGGTGCGGTAGCCCTCGGGCAGTTCGCGGATGAAACCGTCGGCCTCGGCGGTGCGCGCGGCCTGCTCGACCTCCGCGTCGCCGGCCTCCAGGCGGCCGTAGCGGATGTTGTCCGCGGCGTCGGCGCCGAAGATGACCGGGTCCTGCGGCACCAGGGCCACGCGGCTGCGCAGGGCCTGGGGCTCGAGTTCGCGAAGGTCGACCCCGTCGACGCTGATCGAGCCTTCATCGGGGTCGTAGAAGCGCAGCAGCAGCTGGAACACGGTGCTCTTGCCCGCGCCGGAGGGGCCGACCAGGGCGACGGTTTCCCCGGGCCGGACGCGCAGCTGGAAGTCCTCCAGCGCCGGTGCGTCCGGACGGGCCGGGTAGTGGAAGCGCACCGCGTCGAAGCACAGTTCGCCGCTGACCGGCTCGGGCAGCGCGCGCGGGCTCGACGGTGCCCGGATCGCGCTGTCCTCCTGCAGCAGGCCGCCGATGCGTTCCATGCCGCCGGCCGCGCGCTGGACCTCGCTCCAGACCTCGGTCAGCGCGCCCACCGAGCCGGCGCCGATCACGGCGTAGAGCACGAACTGGCCGAGCACGCCGGCGCTCATGCCGCCGGCCACCACGTCCTTGGCGCCGATCCACAGCACAGAGGTGATGGCGCCGAACACCAGCACGATGACCGAGGCGGTCAGCAGCGCCTGGGTGCGGGTCCGGCGGCGCGCGGCGCGCAGGGCGGCCTCCACGGCGGTGGCGTAGCGGCCGCTTTCCCAGCCCTCGCGGGCGTAGCTCTGCACGGTGTGCATCGCGCCCAGGGTCTCGCCGGCGCGGGCGTTGGCGTCGGCGATGCGGTCCTGGCTGTCGCGCGAGAGGCGCCGCACCTTCCGGCCGAAGACCACGATGGGCAGGATCACCAGCGGTATCCCGACCAGTGCCAGCCCGGCCAGGCGCGGGCTGGTCACCGCCAGCATCACCGCGCTGCCCAGCAGGGTCACGGCGCTGCGCAGGGCCACCGACGCGCTGGAACCCACCACGCTGCGCAGCAGTTCGGTGTCGGCGGACAGCCGCGAGATGATCTCGCCGGTGCGGGTGCGCTCGTAGAACCCCAGGTCCAGCGCCATCAGGCGGTCGTAGAGCGCGCGGCGGATGTCGGCGACCACGCGTTCGCCCAGCAGGGTGACGAAGTAGAAACGCGCCGCGGTCGCCAGGGCCAGTACCAGGGCCACGGCGAAGAGCGCGCCGAAGTAGCGGTCGATCGTCCCGGGGTCCTGGCCGCCGAAGCCACCGTCGATCATGAACCGCACCGCGACCGGCAGGCTCAGCGTTGCCGCCGAGGACAGCGCCAGGAAGCCCAGCCAGGCGGCGACCAGGCCCTTGTAGGGGCGGACGAACGGCCACAGCTGGCGCAGCGGCGCGATCCGCTTCATGCCCAGGGCCGGGGTGGGGTCCGCGGCTGTGGTGTCGGGGTTCATGCGTCGCGTCCGGGACGGTCGAGGCCGAGCAGCCGCGCCTGGCCGCGGCTGGCGTCGCGCAGCGCGCGCGCGAAGGGGTCCAGCTGCGCTTCGGGCAGCTCAAGCGACAGCCGCACGCCGCGGCTGTCGAAGGACTCCCCGAGCTTGCGCGCACCATGCGCCTCCAGCAGGGCATGGACCGGGCCGGACAGCGCGAAGCCGGCCTCGACCTCGACCCGGCGCAGCACGACCAGGACCCGCCGTCCCGCGGTGCGCAGGCATTCCGCGGCGGCACCGCCATAGGCACGCGCCAGGCCGCCGGCGCCGAGCTTGATGCCGCCGAACCACCGCGTGACCACCACCACCACGCGGTCCAGGCCCTGGCCTTCGATGGCGGCGAGGATGGGCCGGCCCGCGGTGCCGGCGGGCTCGCCGTCGTCGCCGAACCGGTAGGCCTGGCCGATGCGCCAGGCCCAGCAGTTGTGGTTCGCCGAGGCCTCCGACACCGCCTCGATGAAGGCCTGTGCCTGGTCCTCGGAGTCCGCCGGCGCGGCCCGGGCAAGGTGGCGGCTGCGGCGCACCTCCAGTTCGAAGTCCGCCGGCCCGGTCAGTGTTTCCAGGGTCATCCGCCTAGCGTAGCCGATGCCGGGGCGCCGGGCGTGCCCCGTGGCGCGTGCGTACCGACACCGTCGAAGGCTATGCTCGGCGCGATGGAGCACAGCCACCGTCCATCCGACCGCGAGCGCGACTGGACCAAAGGCGCGGGCCGGGACGTCTGGCACGCGCTGTTGCGCGCGCGCGAGCTTCCCCGCCTGGCCCTGGAGCTGCAGGCCCTGGCCGCACAGGTTCCCGGCGTAGGTCGCCTGTGGCTGAGCTGGGGCAGCGACGCCGGTGGACACCGCCACGCCCCGGACGCCGAGCCGATGCCGGCGTCGCTGGCCGAGGGCTGCCGGCATGCGCTGGCGGAGCCGGCCGACCAGCCGCTGGCCGTGGACGGCGGCTGGGTCAGGGCCGCGAAGGTGGCCGCGACCGACCGCAGCGTCGCCGTGGTGGTGGCCTCCCCGGGCGACGCCCCGGCCCCCGTGGAGCTGATGGACACGGCGCTTGCGCTGGCCTCGACCCTGGTCGAGAAGGAGTCGCTGCGCTGGAGCATCGCCCGTACCGAGCAGGCCGAACGGCTGCAGGGTGCCCTGTACGCGATCGCCGAACTGGCGGCCTCCGACATCGACATGCCCAGCATGCTCGCCGCGCTCCACGAGATCGTCGGCGGGCTGATGTACGCGGAGAACTTCTACATCGTCCGCTACAGCGCCGCGCGTCACGCGCTGCGCTTCATTTATTTCGCCGACGAGCTCGACCCCTTCATTCCCGACCCCGGGGTCGAGATCGCGGCGGAGGAGATGCCCAACAGCCTGACCCTGGGCATGATCCGCCACGGTCGGGCTTTGATGGGTCCCTCGCTTCAGCTGCGTTCGCAGCTGGGGCTCAAGCCCGCCGAGGCGCAGGGCCCCGACAGCGTCGACTGGCTGGGCGTGCCGCTGCTCAGCGGCGAGGAGGTGCGCGGCGCGGTCGTGGTCCAGAGCTACGACGGCCAGGTCACCTACACCGAGGAGGACCGGGTGCTGCTGTCGTTCGTGGCCCAGCACATCCTCACCGCGCTGGAGCGGCGCGATGCGCGCGACGAGCTCGAGCGCCGCGTCGCCGAACGCACGCGCGAACTGGCGCGGATCAACGCCGAGCTGCGCGGGGAGGTCGAGGAACGACAGCGTGGCGAGCGGCTGCAGGCGGCGCTGTTCCGGATCGCCGAGCTCTCCATCACCACCGAGACCCAGGAGGCCTTCTACGCCGCGGTGCACGAAGTGGTCGGCCGGCTGCTGTATGCGCGCAATTTTTTCATCGCCCTGGTCGACGATTCCGGCAGCGGGCTGGAGTTTCCCTACTCGGTCGACGAGCGTGACGCGCAGCGGCCGCCGCGGCGACTGGCGCACGGCCTCACCGAATACGTGCTGCGCACCCGCCGCCCGCTGCTGGCCACGCACCGGAAGGTGACCGAACTGGTGGCGTCCGGCGAGGTCCGCAGCTCCGGTGCCGCCTCGCGCTGCTGGCTGGGGGTGCCGCTGCTGCGCGACGACGCCGCGGTCGGCGTGGTGGTGGTGCAGAGCTACTCCGACGCGGTGATGTTCACCCGGCGCGACCAGGAACTGCTGACCTTCGTCTCCTTCCACATCGCCAGCGGTCTGATGCGCAAGCGCGCGCAGGAGCGCCTGCTGGAGGCCTACGCCGAGCTCGAACAGCGGGTCGAGGAGCGCACCGACGCGCTGGCCCGGGCCAACGCTCAGTTGCGTGCACAGATCGGGGAGCGCGAACGCGCCGAGCAGAAGCTCACCCACCTCGCCCTGCACGACAGCCTCACCGGTCTGCCCAACCGGACCCAGTTCCTGGACCGGCTGCAGGCCGCGATGGCGACCTACGGGGGCGGCGTGGGCAGCGCCTTCGCGGTGCTGTTCATCGACCTGGACCGCTTCAAGGTGGTCAATGACAGCGTCGGCCATCTGGTCGGCGACCAGCTGCTCAAGCATGCCGCCCGGCGGATATCGCTGGTGGTGCGCGAGCCCGACCTGGTCGCGCGCCTGGGCGGCGACGAGTTCGCCGTGCTGCTGGAGGACGTGGGCACCGAGGCCGGCGCACTGGAGGTGGGGCAGCGGATCATCGAGGCGCTGTCCGCGCCGATGCACATCGAGGGCAAGGAACTGTTCACCTCCGCCAGCATCGGCATCGCGCTGGCCAACGCCGAGTACGGGGCCGCCGAGGAGCTGCTGCGCGATGCCGACGCGGCGATGTACCGGGCCAAGGCGGCCGGCCGCAACACGTCGGAGACCTTCGACGCGGGCCTTCGGCTGGAGGCGCTGCGCGTGCTCGACCTGGAGGGCGAGCTGCGCCGCTCGATTCAGCGCGGCGACTTCGAACCCTTCTTCCAGCCGATCGTGGAGCTGGAGCAGGGCCGCGTCGTCGGCTACGAGGCACTGCTGCGCTGGCACCACCCCACGCGTGGCCTGATGGCGCCCGACGAGTTCCTCACCGTGGCGCAGGACAGTGGGCTGATCGAACAGATCGACTGGCAGATCTTCGAACAGGCGATCGCCGCGATTCCCGCCCTGTGCCCGGACCGGGGCTACGTGTGCATCAACCTCTCGCCGCGGCACCTTCACAACCGCCAGCTGGTCACGCGCATCGGCGAGCTGCTCGATCGCAGCGGCGTGGAGGGCGGGCGGCTGCGCGTCGAGCTGACCGAAGGCGCGCTGCTGGAGGCGTCGAGTGACGTGCGTCGAAGCCTCGACGGCCTGAGGGCGCTGGGGGTGATGGCCCAGCTGGATGATTTCGGCACCGGCTATTCGGCGCTGTCCTACCTGCACCGGTTCCCGATCGGCGCCCTGAAGATCGACCGCAGCTTCGTCGCCGACATCGAGGCGGAGATCGCGGTCAGCGGACGTGGTGCGGTGGTCGAGGCCATCATGGCCATGGCCCAGTCGCTGCAGCTGGAGGTTATCGCCGAAGGCGTGGAGACCGAGGGCCAGCGCCAGCTGCTGGCGGGGCTGGGCTGCCGTTTCGGGCAGGGCTGGCTGTTCGGTCAGCCCGAGCCGCTGCCGTCCACGTCCAGCACCTGAAGCCGGAGGCTGCCGTCGGCCAGCCGGGCGTCGACCTGCTGGCCGACGCGCGCCTGTGCCACCGACCGCAGCACCGTGCCGCCGTCGGGTTCGCGCAGCACCGCGTAGCCGCGTTCCAGTGTCGGCAGGGGGCCCAGTGCGTGCAGGGCGCGGGCCGAGGAATCCATGGCGTGGCGTCGCTGCTGCAGCGACGCCATCGTCAGCTCGCGCATCCGCCGCAGTGCCTGGGCCAGCCGCTCGCGTTGCCGGGAGAGCTGGGCCCCGGGGTGGTGCGGCTGGAGGCGCATGCGGGTGCGTTCAAGACGCCGGGCGGCGAGCCCGACGCCCAGCGCACCGCCACGCGGCAGCCGCGCAGCCAGGGCGTCGAGCCGGTGCCGCCCGCGCTCCAGGCGCGCCAGCGGACCACGTGATTCCAGCCTGAGTCCGGCCTGGTCCAGGCGCTGGCGGCAGGTTTCCAGCCGCCGCTGCAGCGAACGCGCCAGTTGACGGTGCTGCAGCTGGAGCCCGGCGAGGATCTGCCCCTGCTCGGGCACCAGCAGTTCGGCGGCCGCCGATGGGGTGGCCCCGCGCAGCGTCGCGGCGAACTCGGCCAGGCTGACGTCGATCTCGTGGCCCACCGCCACCACCACCGGCACCGGGCTGGCGGCCACCGCCCGGACCAGGGCCTCCTCGTTGAAGGCCCACAGGTCCTCCAGGGAGCCGCCGCCGCGGGTCAGCAGGACCGCGTCATGGCGCCCGGCGCGGACCACGGCCGCGAGCGCGTCGATGATCGCCGGAGGCGCGCTCGCACCCTGCACCGGCACCGGCACCACCTCGACCTCGACCAGCGGAAACCGGCGGCCGAGCACGGCCAGCACGTCGCGGACCGCCGCCCCGTTGGGCGAGGTCACCAGGGCCAGGCGGCGCACGAAGCGGGGCAGGGCCGGACGGGCGGAGCGGTCGAACAGGCCTTCGGCATCCAGGCGCGCGCGCAGCGCCTCGAACGCCGCCCTGAGGGCACCTGCGCCGGCATCCTCCAGGGTCTCGAGCACCAGCTGGTAGTCGCCGCGGGGTTCGTACAGGGTCAGGCGGCCCCGGGCCTGGACCTGCTGGCCGTTGGCCGGCTGGAAGGCCAGCCGGCCGGCCCGGCTGCGGAACAGGGCGCAGCGCACCTGGGCGCGGTCGTCCTTGAGCGTGAAGTACAGGTGCCCGGACGCCGGGCGCGAGAGGTTGCTCACCTCGCCCTCGATCCAGATCGACGGGAAGCTGCCTTCCAGGAGGTCGCGGGCGAGGGCGTTGAGCTGGGCGGGGGTGAGGACCTGCCGTTCGCCGGCGCCCGCGCCGGGCCGGATGTCGCCTGTCATGGGGCACGGTTCGCGGGGCGGCCGCTCAGGATGCCCGGGCCACCGGCGTTCGGCAAGGCGGGCCGTGCCGGGGTCCGCCGCGCTAGAATGCCGGGCGCCCCGAGGGAGTCCCGATGAGCCGCAGCCACCAACGCCTCAGCGACATCCATGCACTGCCCGCCCGCAGTGCGTCGGGAGCCGGTGCGCTGCCCGCCGACCTCAAGCGGCTCAAGGCCTGGCTGGGCGAGCTGCCCTGGGCGAACCCGGAGGTGACACTGAACCAGCTCGCCGACGCCGCCCTGGACCTGGCCGGGCGGGCGGGCGTGGCCGCGGCCGACCGCTTCGGCGCCGCGGAGGCGATGCGCAGGCCGGTCGGCGAGGTGGTGGCGATCGCCGCCCGGCGCTACACCGGCATCGCCCTGCCCCTGCCGGAGGCGGGCGTGGAGGCCGCCCGGCTGGTCGAGGCGCTTCACCTGGGCATGGCCGCGGCCTACCGCCGCGCCGCCGCGGACTGGTGCGCGCCCTCGGGCAGCCTGCCGCTGCTGCGTTCGGGCAAGGTGGTCCAGGCGCTGGAGCGCGCCACGTTCCACTACAGCCAGGCGCTGGCGGTGGCCTGGGTCACCTATCGCGAACCCGGCGGCGGTGGCTGGCAGGGGCTGTACCGCTGCCAGGGCTTCGCCGCGGACGCGGGCATCGCGGCCAAGGCGGCCGGCGACCCCTCGCTGCCGGGGGTGGCCAGCGTCCAGGCCCACCTGCTGTCGACCCTGCTGGTCGGCCTGGCCAATCCCTACGCCTTCGACCAGGACGACCAGACGCTGCTGTGGCAGCTTTCGCGCGACTACCTGCCGCACCTGTCCCTGCTCGCGCTGCCGGCTGGGGACGAGCCGGAGGCGGGCGTGGCCGTGGTCCCGGCCGACGAGGACCGCGGGCCCGGCGGGCAGGCGGCCGAAGGCGCGCGCGGCTTCGGATTCCAGGCCTGCATGCAGGACGCCGATGCCGCGATCCAGACCCATGAGGGGGACCCGGCGGCCACTGTGCACGTCGGCCGCGGCCGGGTCGCCCGCGAGCTGCCACTGGCCAGCGTACGCCAGCTGCGACGCGCCTTCGGCCAGCGCTCGGCGCGCCGGCACGTGCGACTGCCGGCCTCGCACGCGCTGGAGATCGTCGTCGGACTGGCCGGCCTGCACTTCCACGTCAGCGGGCGGGACTTCCAGGACTTCGTCCGTGAGGCCCGCGAGCACGTCATCCACATCGGCGACCGCGCCGGCTGGGCCCAGTCCGGGGCCGACGCGGCGCGCGCGCCGGTGGTCCGGGCCCGGGTCATGGACCAGAGCCTGGGTGGCTACCGCATCGACGTGCGCGACCAGACCCTGGCCCGGGCCCGGGTCGGCGAGGTGGTCGGGCTGTCGTGGCCGCAGGACCCGGGTGACGCCGGCCCGGAGCGGGACTGGCTTGTCGGGGTGATCCGCTGGCTGCGTTACGACGATGCCGGCGGCGTCAGCGCCGGTATCGAGCTGCTGTCCCGACACCCGGTCCCGGTCGCCATCCAGGCCGCCGGCGACGAGGCGGACGCGGGGCAGGCACTGCGTGCGGTCGAGCTGCACGACGGGCCGATGGACGACGCCAGCGCCGGCTTCCTGGTCTCGGCCAGCGACCAGGCGCCGAAGTCGGTGGACGTGCTGGAGATCCACGCCGAGCAGCCGCGTCGTATGGAGCTGCGGGCCAGCCAGCGTGCCGGCGAATACCTGATCTTCTCCCCAAGGCCCGAGTGAGGCATCGATGAGCGAAACCGGTTTCGGGCCGCAGGAACGGCGTCCGACGGTCCCCGTGGTGGTTGGCGGTGTCCGCGTGGGCGGCGATGCCCCCGTGGTGGTGCAGTCGATGACCAACACCGACACCGCCGACGTGGCCGCGACCGCTCGCCAGGTGGCGGCGCTGTGGCGCGCGGGGTCGGAAATCGTCCGGATCACCGTCAACACACCCGAGGCCGCCGCCGCGGTGCCCCGGATCGTCGACCGGCTGGGCATGCAGGGCATCGACGTGCCGCTGGTCGGCGACTTCCACTACAACGGACACCAGCTGCTCGAGCGCGAGCCGGCCTGCGCCGAGGTGCTGGCGAAGTACCGCATCAACCCGGGCAACGTCGGCTTCGGGCGCAAGCGCGACCAGCAGTTCTCCGCCATCGTGGAAACCGCGATCCGCCATGGCAAGCCGGTGCGCATCGGCGTGAACTGGGGTTCGCTGGACCAGACGCTGGCGCAGCGGATGATGGACGAGAACGCCGCCCGGGAGCAGCCCTGGGACGCCGGGCGGGTCCTGCGCGAGGCCCTGGTGGTCTCGGCGCTGGAGTCGGCCCGGCGGGCCGTCGAGCTGGGGCTGCCCGGCGACCGGATCATCCTCAGCGCCAAGGTCAGCGGCGTGCAGGAGCTCATCGCCGTCTACCGCGAGCTGGCCCGGCGCTCCAACCATGCCCTGCACCTGGGCCTGACCGAGGCGGGCATGGGTTCCAAGGGCATCGTCGCCTCGGCCGCGGCGCTGTCGGTGCTGCTGCAGGAGGGCATCGGCGACACCATCCGCATTTCGCTCACGCCCGAGCCGGGCCAGTCGCGGACCGACGAGGTGGTGGTCGCCCAGGAGCTGCTGCAGACCATGGGCCTGCGCGCCTTCACGCCGCTGGTGACCGCCTGCCCGGGCTGCGGGCGCACCACCTCGGAGTTCTTCCAGGAACTGGCGCAGAAGGTGCAGTCGCACGTCCGGGCGCGGATGCCGGAATGGCGGATCTCCCGGCCCGGGGCCGAGAACCTCAGCCTGGCCGTGATGGGCTGCGTGGTGAACGGTCCGGGCGAAAGCCGCCATGCCGACATCGGCATCTCGCTGCCCGGGACCGGCGAGGCGCCCGCGGCGCCGGTGTTCATCGACGGCGAGAAGTCGGTCACCCTGCGTGGCGATCGGATCACCGAGGAGTTCATCGCCCTGGTCGAGGATTATGTCGACCGCCGCTGGGGCGGCGACACCACCTGATCCGGCGGCCTCAGCCGGCCAGTTCGACCCGGTTCCGCCCCCGCGACTTGGCCCGGTACAGCGCCTCGTCGGCCGCACGCATCAGCACGCTGCGGTTGCCGTCCGCGCCCAGGACGGCGACGCCGATGCTCACGGTGAGGGGGCAGTGCTCGCCGCCCGGCGTGAAGCGGTCGGCCTCCACCGATCCGCGCAGGCCTTCGGCGAAGCGGGTGGCCTCGGCCCCCCCGGTCGCCGGCAGCAGCACCGCGAACTCCTCGCCGCCGATCCGGGCGGCGACCTGGTCGCCGCCGACGCTGGCGGCGATGAGGCCACCGAGCTGGCGCAGCACCGCGTCGCCGGCGATGTGCCCGAAGCGGTCGTTGATCGGCTTGAACAGGTCCACGTCCACCATGCACAGCGCCATCGGCGTGTCCTGGCGATGCGCCCTCGCGATCTCGTGCTCGATGAGCTCGATGAACTGGCGACGGTTGAACAGGCCGGTCAGCGCGTCGTGGGTGGCGAGCTGGTAGACCTCCTCGTGGTACCGCGCCTCCAGGCTGTGGCGGCTGATGAACTTCAGCACCGTCTCGCCGAGCGTCACGTGGTCGCCGTCGACCAGCGCGGTCTCGGTGATGGCCTGGTCGTTCACCCGGGTGCGGTTGGTGGCGCCGAGGTCGCGGATCATGAAGTGTCCGGCCCGCAGCCAGACCTCGCAGTGGCGCCGCGACACGCTGGGGTGGGCGATCTGCAGGTCGACCTCGGGGCTGCGGCCCAGCACCACGGGCCGTTCGTCGAGGTCCACCCGGCGACCCAGCCCCTCGCCGTGGATGACGACCAGGCAGGCCGTGCGATGGGCCTGGTGGGCCGGCCCCGGACTGAGCACCGTGCGCTGCGTGGTCGGGCTGTCGTCGTGCTCCTGGCTCATCCATCCACCGCGGTGTTCGGGCCGGCCCAGTGTACCTGCTGGCACACCGGCCATGGCGTGCCGGGGTCCGCGGCGGTAGGCTTGGACGGTTCGGGAACAGGGGCTGGCCGTGGCCGGGGACAGGGAGGACAACGAACCCACGCGACGCATCGACGACGCCGCCGCGCCGCCTGGCGGCGCCGACCCCGGAGCGTGGCCGCAGGTGCCGCACTACCGCCTGCTCGAGGCGGTGGGCAGTGGCGGCATGGGTACGGTGTTCCGCGCCGAGCAGCTGGCGCCGGTGCGTCGCGAGGTCGCGCTGAAGGTGCTCGCGGTCGCCGGCTCCGACGTCAGGCGGTTGGCCTGGTTCGAACTCGAGAGCCGGCTGCTGGCGCGCATGCAGCATCCGGCCATCGCCCAGGTCCACGACGCCGGCACCACCGCCGACGGGCGCCCCTACTTCGCGATGGAGTTCATCCGCGGCCTGCCCGTCACCCGCTACGCCGACGAGGCCGGCCTGGGGCTGGAGCAGCGCATCCGCCTGTTCATCCACGTCTGCGAGGGCGTGCAGCACGCGCACCAGAAGGGCGTCATCCACCGCGACCTCAAGCCGGCCAACATCCTGGTCACCGAGGTCGACGGGCGGCCGCTGCCCAAGGTCATCGACTTCGGCATCGCCACCGGCAGTGCCCGCAGCGCCGAGGAGGAGGCCGCCGACCGGGCCGGTACGCCGGCCTACATGAGCCCCGAGCAGGCCGGCGAGCTGCAGGCCGAGGTCGACACCCGCAGCGATGTGTATTCGCTCGGCATCATCCTCTTCGAGCTGCTGGTCGGTCAGCGTCCGACCGACGCGACCTCCGACACCGGGCGGGCGCTGCGCACCGCCTCCACCACGCTGCAGCCGCCCTCGGCCCAGGTCGCCGGCATGGCGCGCGAGGCGGTCGGGCAGCTGGCCCGCCAGCGCCGGACCTCGGTGACGCAGCTGCGACGCTCGCTGAGCTCGGAGCTCGACTGGATCGTGCTGCGTGCGATCGCCCGGGAGCGCGACCAGCGCTACGCCTCGGTGGCCGAACTGGTCGACGACCTCCGGCGCGTCCTGGCGCACCGCCCCGTGTCCGCCGTGCCCGCGACGCGACGCTACCTCGCCGGCCGCTTCATCCGCCGCAACCGCATCGCGGTCGCCGCGGCGTCGATGGTGGCCGCGGCACTGCTCGCGGGGTTGGCGGTGTCGCTGTACGGGCTGCAGCAGGCGCGGGAGCAGCGCGCGCTGGCCGAGACGCGCTCCTCGGAGCTCGAACAGGTCGTCGCCTTCCAGCGCGCGATGCTCTCCGACCTGGACATCCAGCGCATGGGCGCCGGCCTGCAGGCGCGTCAGGACGCCCTGCTCGAGGCCGCCGGCGCCGACCTGGCGCTGCGGCAGGACCTGGCCCAGCGCATGCTCGGGGGCGAGGGCGTGGCCGTGTCCGGGGCGCTGATCGACGAGTACGTGCTGGTGCCGGCCCACCAGGGCATCCTGCGCGACCTCGGCACGCAGCCGCGGGTCGCGGCCGAACTGCTGGAGGCCCTGGCCCTGTATCGGCGCGGCATCGGCAGGGAGGGGGGCGCGATCGAGGTGCTGGAGCAGGCGCTGGAGCGGCTGCCCGCCGACGGCGACCCCGGGCACCGGGTCCGGCTGCTCGGCGCGATGGGGGATTCACTGCGTGCCTCGGGGCGCCTGGACGAGGCCGAGGTGGCGATGGCACGCGCCGGCGAGATCCTGGCCGGCTGGCCGTACGCGGGGCTGCGCGACCGGGTCAGGCTGGAGCTTGCCCGGGCGACCCTGCTGGGCGACCAGGGCCGCCTGACCGAGGCCCACGACATCCAGCAGCGACTGCTGGCGCAGGTGCCCGGCCCGCTGGAGGGCGAGCGCTACGCCGGCGAGACCCTGGGCAAGATCCAGAACAACCTGGCGATCAGCCTGATGCGGCTGGGTCGGCCGCAGGAGGCAGTCGAACTGCTGCTGCCGGTGGTCCGGGCGCAGGCCGAGGGGCTGCCCGAGGACCATCCCGACCGCCTCAGCACGGTCGGCAGCCTCGGCGTGGCCTACGCCATGTCCGGGCGCTTCCAGGAGGCGCTGGACCTGCAGCAGCGCACGGCGCGGATCCAGCGCGAACGGCTGGGGCCGGAGCATCCGGGCACGCTGGCGGAGTTCAACAACGTCGGCGCGATGATGGTCGAGCTTCGGCGCTTCGACGAGGCGGGCGAGGTGCTCGAGGAGGTGCACGCCGCGCGTCGGCGGGTGCTTGGCGAGGACCATCCGCAGACGCTGCGCACCGCGGTCAACCTGGGCTCGCTGCTGTCCCAGTCCGGCGAGCACGCGCAGGCGCAGGAGCTGCTGGCGCACGTGCTTGAACGTCGTCGCGTCCTGCTGGGGCCCGCCCATCCCGACACCCTGTCCGCGCTCAGCCAGGCCGCTGCCGCCGCCGAGCGCGCCGGCGACCTCGATGGCGCCCGGCAACTGGCCCGCGAGGCCGTCGAACGGCGCCTGGAGGTCCTGCCCGAGGGCCATCGCGACCGGGTCGGTGCGACCGTCGTGCTCGCCCGGCTGGAATGGGCGGCCGGTGATCCGCTCGAGGTGCTGGCCCTGACCGAGCGCGCCTACGCCGACGCCCGGGAGTTGCCGCCGACCTACCAGCCGCTGGCGGAACTGGCGCTGCTGCGCCGGCAGGCGCTGCTTGCCCGGGGACGCGACCGGGACGCCGAGGTGCTGTACGACCGTGAGGTCCGCCCCTGGCTGGAGGGGGATTGGGAGGAGGGCTCGGCCGAGTCACGCTTCGCCACGCACCTGCGTGGCCTGCTGGAGTCGGGAGTCGCTGCGGACTAGTCCACGCGGCCGGGGGTGACCGGGGCCGCCACGGTGGCCCGCTGCCGCGCCAGTCGGCTCTCGCGGTGGGCGATGTAGGCGTTGGCGCTGAAGACGATGCCCGCGCCGATGGCGGTCCAGCGGTCGATGCCCTCGCCGAACAGCAGCCAGGCCAGCACCGCCACCACCGGCAGCTGCAGGAAGCTCACCGGGGTGAGCATCGAGGCGTCGCCGAGGCGGAAGGCGCGCGTCCAGCACATGTGGCCGGCCGTGCCCAGGGCGCCGGCCAGCACGATCCACAGCCAGGTGATGCCGATGGGCGTCTCCCAGACGAAAAGCGCCGGCACCAGCGACATGGGGATCCACAGCAGGCTGGTGTAGACCACGATCGCGTCGGGATGCTCGGTGCGCGAGAGGAACTTGATGCTGATCGCCACCGCCGCGCTCATCATCGCCGCGAACACGGCCACCAGCATGCCGAAGGTGAAGTCGCCGCCGAACGGGCGCAGGATCACCAGCACCCCGAGGAAGCCGACGATGACCGCGCTCCAGCGCCGGGCGCGGACCATCTCGCCGAGCATCAACACCGCCAGGATGGTCACGAACAGCGGCGTGGAGTAGGACAGGGCGATGGCCTGGGCCAGGGGCAGGTTCACGATGGCCCAGAACCCGGCCAGCATCGAGGCGATGCCGATCAGGCAGCGGGTGAAGTACAGCGGCAGCTTGGCGGTGGCCAGCAGGCCGGGCCCATGCCGCAGCAGCAGCGGCAGGGCGAAGGCGAAGCCGAAGACGTTGCGGAAGAAGGCGATCTCGAAGGGGTGCAGCTGCTCGGAGGCCAGCCGGATCGAGACGGCCATGATGCCGAACAGCCCCGCGCTGGCGGCCATCAGCCCGATCGCCTTCCAGATGTCGCGCGCGGCCCGGTCGCCGTCGCTGAGGGGGCTCATGGCGGGGTCGGCTCGAAGTCCGCGCCGATGATGCGGGGCTCGGGCTCCAGGGCGATGCCGAAGCGGGACTGCACGGCGCCGGCGACGCGTTGTGCGAGGTCCAGCAGTTCGCGTCCGCTGGCCTCGCCGTGGTTGACCAGCACCAGGGCGTGCTGCCCGGACACGCCGGCGTCGCCCTCGCGGCGGCCCTTCCAGCCGCAGGCCTCGATCAGCCAGGCCGCCGAGAGCTTGCTGCGGCCGGGTTCGCCGGCGGGGAACCGGGGCAGGTCCGGGTGGTCACCCGCCAGGGCCTCGGCGGTTGCATCGTCGACGACCGGGTTCTTGAAGAAGCTGCCGGCGTTGCCGACCAGCGCCGGGTTGGGCAGCTTGCGGGTGCGCAGCCGGATCACCGCCTCGGCCACCTGGCTCGGGCGGGGGTCTTCCACGCCCATCGCCTGCAGCTCCGCGGCGATGCCGGCGTAGCCGGTGCGCAGCCGCGGCGTGCGCGAGAGCCGGAACCCGACCGAGGTCACCACCCAGCGGCCGGCCTCGCGCTTGAAGCGGCTGTCGCGGTAGCCGAAACCGCAGTCGTCGACCGGGATGCGCCGGAACGCGACCGATTCGCGGTCGAAGGCCTCGACCCAGGCGATGTGCTCGCCGACCTCCACGCCGTAGGCGCCGATGTTCTGGATCGGCGCCGCACCGACCGTGCCGGGAATCAGCGACAGGTTCTCCAGCCCGCACAGCCCGCGGCCGAGGGCGTGGCGGACGAAGTCGTCCCAGTTCACGCCGGCCTCGGCCCGCAGCACGACCTCCCCGCCGGTGTCCTGGACGACGTCGATCGCCTGCATGGCCGGCGCCACCACCACGCCGTCGACATCGCCCACCAGCAGCAGGTTGCTGCCCTCGCCCAGCACCAGCACCGGCGCCTGCCGCAGCATCGGGAAGGCGAAGACCTCGGCCAGCGCCTCGGCGCGCAGCACCTCCACGAACAGCCGTGCCCGGGCCGCGACCCGGAACGTGTTGCGGCTGCGCAGCGGGGCGTTCTCCTGCAGCCGGTAGCCGCTCATCCGCTCGACGGTGCCTCGCGGCGGCGGCGGATGGCCTCGACCGCTTCCCCGATCAGCGCCGGGCCGCGGTAGACCATGCCGGTGTAGACCTGCACCAGGGCGGCGCCCGCGGCGACCTTGCCGGCGGCGTCGGCGCCGCTGAGGATGCCGCCGACGCCGATGACCGGAATCGAGTCGTTCAAACGGGCGCGCAGGCGACGCAGCACGGCGGTCGACTTGCCGTACAGCGGGCGCCCGGACAGCCCGCCGGCCTCACCGGCACGTGGGTCCCCGGCGACCGCGTCGCGGGCGATGGTGGTGTTGGTGGCGATGACGCCGTCGACCCGGGCCAGGTTCATGATCTCGCCGATCCGGTCCACCGCCTCGTCGTCGAGGTCGGGCGCGATCTTCACCAGCATCGGGCGACGCTCGCCGAACTCCGCGGCCAGGTCCTCCTGGCGCTCGCGCAGCGTGCCCAGGAAGCGCCACAGCTGCTCCTCGTGCTGCAGGTCGCGCAGGCCGGCGGTGTTGGGCGAGGAGATGTTCACGGTGATGTAGTCGGCGACCGGGTAGACCTTCTCCAGGCACACCAGGTAGTCGTCGACGGCGCGCTCGTTGGGGGTGTCGGCGTTCTTGCCGATGTTGATGCCGAGGATGCCCTGGCGACGGGCGGCCTCGACGTTGCGCAGCAGGGCGTCGACGCCCCGGTTGTTGAAGCCGAGCCGGTTGATGACCGCCTCGTGGGCGGGCAGCCGGAACATGCGCGGACGCGGGTTGCCCAGCTGCGGCCGCGGGGTCACGGTGCCGACCTCCACGAAACCGAAGCCCAGGGCGAACAGGGCGTCGATGTGGTCGCCGTTCTTGTCCAGCCCGGCGGCCAGGCCGACCGGGTTGGGGAACTCCAGGCCGAAGGCCTTGACCGCCAGGCCCTTGGGCCGCGTGGCGACCAGCGGATTGAGCCCGGTGCGGTAGGCCAGGCCGATGGCCTTCAGCGCAGCCTCGTGGGCCCGTTCCGCGTCCAGGCGGAACAGCAGGGGGCGGGCGAGTCCGTACATGTTCAGCTGGCGATCGCGGCGATCATCGCGATGCCGCCGAAGAACAGCACCACCGCAAGGAAGCCCAGCACGATCAGCGCCAGCTGCACCCAGCCCAGCACCAGCCCGGCGAGGGCCAGGCCGTCACCCTGCTCGGCACCCGGCGGCAGCCGCCGGATCTCCGCCCGGGCCATGTGACCGGTGATCACGGCCACGATCGAGCCGATGAAGGGAAGGAGGGTCCAGGCGAGGATGCCGAAGACCAGGCTGACCACGGCCACGGTGTTGGTGCGCGGTGTCACGGCGTTCATCGCTTTGAACCCTCCTGTCCGGTGGTGTGGCGTCAGATGTCGAACTTGATGCCCTGGGCCAGCGGCAGCGCGTCGGAGTAGTTGATGGTGTTGGTCTGGCGGCGCATGTAGACCTTCCAGGCGTCGGAGCCGGACTCGCGGCCACCGCCGGTTTCCTTCTCGCCGCCGAAGGCACCGCCGATCTCGGCGCCGGAGGTGCCGATGTTGACGTTGGCGATGCCGCAGTCGGAACCGGCCGCGGACAGGAACTGCTCGGCGACGCGGATGTTCATCGTGAACATCGCCGAGGACAGGCCCTGCGGCACCGCGTTCTGCATCTCGATGGCCTCGTCGATGGTCTTGAACGGCACGACGTAGAGGATCGGGGCGAAGGTCTCGGTCTGGATGACCTCGTGGCTGTTGGGCAGGCCGGTGATGATCGTGGGCAGGACGAAGTGGCCGGGGCGGCCGGTCATGGCCTCGCCGCCGGTGCGGATCTCGCCGCCGGCCGCGCGCGCCTTCGCCACGGTGTCGAGGTAGCGCTTGACCGAGGCCTCGTCGATCAGCGGCCCCATCAGCGTCGCCGGGTCGGTCGGGTCGCCGATCTTGCCCTCGACCTGGCGGTAGGCCGAGACCAGCTTCTCGACGATCTCGTCGTGGATGGACTCGTGCACGAACAGGCGACGGGTCGAGGTGCAGCGCTGGCCGGCGGTGCCGACCGCGCCGAAGACGATGGCCGGGATCGCCAGCTTCATGTCGGCGGATTCGTCGACGATCATCGCGTTGTTGCCGCCCAGCTCCAGCAGAGAGCGGCCCATGCGCTCGGCCACGCGCACGCCGACCCTGCGGCCGACCGCGGTGGAACCGGTGAAGCTGATGAGCGGAATCCGCCGGTCGTCGACGAAGGCCTGCGCCAGCTCGGTGCCGGCGTCGTTGAACAGGAAGAAGATGTCCGGGAACCCGGCCTCGCGCAGGGCCTGGTTGCAGACCTTCATCGAGGCGATCGCCGTCAGCGGGGTCTTGGGCGAGGGCTTCCAGATGCACACGTCGCCGCAGACCGCGGCCACGAAGGCGTTCCAGCTCCACACCGCCACCGGGAAGTTGAAGGCGCTGATGATGCCGACCAGGCCCAGCGGGTGCCACTGCTCGTACATGCGGTGGCCCGGGCGCTCGGAGTGCATGGTCAGGCCGTAGAGCTGGCGCGAGAGGCCCACGGCGAAGTCGGCGATGTCGATCATCTCCTGGACCTCGCCGTCGCCCTCGGGCTTGATCTTGCCCATCTCCAGCGACACCAGCGAGCCCAGCGCGTCCTTGTTCCGGCGCAGGGCTTCCGCGCACAGGCGGATCGCCTCGCCGCGCTGCGGCGCCGGCGTGGTGCGCCAGACCTTCTGCGCGGCCTGGGCGCGCTCGATGAGGGTGTCGTAGTCCGAACGGCTGGAGGCGTACACCTTCGCCAGCACCTCGCCCGTGGCCGGGTTGGTCGGCTCGATCACGCCGGCGTCGCGGGTGGCGGACCACTCGCCCTGGCCGAGGTAGGTGCCGGACTCCTCGTTGCCGAGGCCGAGTGCGCTGAGGACGGGATGGGTCATTGGAACTCCTGTTGCGTTGGCCGCCGCGTCGATGCGGCGCGCGAATGGCGACCCCGGCAGGATTCGAACCTGCGACCTTCCCCTTAGGAGGGGGACGCTCTATCCAGCTGAGCTACGGGGCCTCGAGGTGATGCGGGATTGTACCCGCCCGGGCGCGGCGCCGCGCGGCGCCGCAAACGGAAACGGCGCCCTGGTGGGCGCCGTTCCGCTGGGCCCGGAGCACGGAAAACCGTGCCCGGGCCGGATGGTGGTGGAGCGGAGGAGGATCGAACTCCCGACCTTCGCATTGCGAACGCGACGCTCTCCCAGCTGAGCTACCGCCCCACGAAGCCGCGAATGATAGCGCCGCCGGGGCCGTCGCGCCAGCCCCTCAGGCCAGCTCCGGCGCAAGCACGGGCTCGAGCAGGGTTCGCCTCCAGCCCGACAGCGCCGGCGGCCATTCGCCGGTGGACAGCAGCAGCTCGAGCTGCCGCCGCGAGGCCAGCACGCCCTCGGGCAGCCCAAGCGCGCCGGCCTGGCCGGCGACGGCCGACTGCAGGGCCTTGACCCTGGCGCGCTGCTCCGGGTCCTGGGGGAGGGCCAGTGGCACCGCGGCCTCGGCATCGGTCAGCGGCGCGGCGACCACGGCGTGCAGATCCTCGCGCAGCTGCCTGGGGGCCCCGCGGTGGTCGTCGAGCAGGCGGTCGAAGCCGCGCCGGTCCGGGGGCGGGTTCCGGGCCAGGGCCACGACCAGCTCGTTGTCGATGATCCAGCTGCGGGGGCGGTCGCTGATACGGGCCTGGCGGTCGCGCCAGCGCAGCAGGCGGCACAGGCGCGCCTGGCCCGTGGCATCCAGGGTCTGCGCGCTGCGCATGGCCAGGTGCGGCCAGGGGTCCTCCTCGTCGGCGGCCGCCGCGGCGACCATGCGCGCGCAGTCCTCCTCCAGCCAGGCCAGGCGGCCGCTGGCGCGCAGCCGGTCGTCCAGCTCGGCGTGGATGCGGTGCAGGTGCAGCACGTCGTCGGCGGCGTACTCGAGCTGGCGCGGGTTCAGCGGCCGGCGCAGCCAGTCCGAGCGGGTCTCGCCCTTGGGCAGGGAGATGCCGCAGACCTGCTCGACCAGCTTCTGGTAGCCCAGTCCCGCCCCCAGGCCGGCCAGCGCCGCGGCGACCTGGGTGTCGAACAGCGGGGAGGGCAGCGCCTTGCAGCCCACCGCCAGCGCCTGCAGGTCCTCGCCGGCGCTGTGCATCACCTTCAAGGTCCCCGGGTCCTGCAGCAGCGACGCCAGCACCGGCGCCATCCCGTCGGCCAGCGGGTCCACCAGCAGGATCTCGCCGGGCACCGAGAGCTGGACCAGGGCCAGCTGCGGCCAGAACGTGCGCTCGCGCACGAATTCGGTGTCCACGCCGACGACACGATGGGCCGCCCAGCCCTGCAGCCGCGCGCGCAGGGCGTCCGGGGAGTCGATCCAGGTGCCCGTCGTGCGTGAAGGGTCTGTTGCAGCCATGCGGTTGATCGCCTAAGTTTGAGTCGCGTTTTTGTCGGTCGCACCGACTTCAGGGGGAAAATACGAATGATCGCTGTTTCCGCGGAGCATTGCATGCAGCCCTCGCGGCTGCCGCGCGCCCTGGCCCTTGCGCTGGGCGCGGGTCTGCTCGGGGCCGGATTGGCCCTGTTGCCGGCCTCGCCGGCCGCGGCCCAGGACGTGCCGCCCACCGAGCCCGCCGTCGAGGAGGACGAGTCCGGGGCCCCGACGCTGCGTCGCCGCCTGGTGGATGCCACCTCGCAGGAGGAGGAGTGGGCGCCGGACCTGACCCTCACGCCGGCCGAGGAGGCTCGCGAGCTGGTCCAGCGCGGTGACCAGGCACTGGCCCAGGGGCGGCCGGAGGAGGGGGCCAACGGGGCGATCACGCTCTACACCCGTGCACTGACCCTGCAGCCGGGCAATGCCGGTGCCAACCAGGGCATCGACCGGGCGGTCGCGATGCTGGTCCAGCGCGGTCAGGCCGCGGTGGCCGGTGGCCGGTTCGACGAAGCCCAGCGCCTGTCGGCCATGGCCTCGCGCTACCGGCCGCAGGACGCTTCGGTGCGTGCGCTGGCGGCCACCATCTCCGCCGGGCGCGAGCAGGCCCAGCAGATCTCGCAGGCCAACCAGCACATCGCCGAGGGTCGCCTGGTCGAGCCGCCGGGCCAGAACGCGCTGGAGGTCTACCGCGCCCTGCTGGCGAGCAACCCCAATTCCGAGGCGGCGCGCGCCGGGCTGGAGCAGATCGAGGCCACGCTGCTGGACCAGGCCATCGAGGCGGCGAACGACGGCGACCACGCGACCGCGGACCGGCGGCTGGCGCAGGCCACCGGCGTGGTCGAGGGGTCGGGCCGGGTGCAGGACGTCGGCGCCCAGGTCGTGGCCATCCGGGGACAGCAGGTCAGCGACATCGAGACCCGCCTGGCGGCCGCCATCGACGGCGGCGACTTCGACGCCGCGGAGGCCCTGCTGGCGCAGCTGGATTCGGCATCCGTCGACGGCCGCAGTGTCGGCGACTTCCGCACGCGGCTGGACAACGCCCGCCACTACGCCTCCTTCAGTCCCGGCGATGTGCTGACCGACCCGGTTGCGTCGGGTGGCGAGGGGCCGGCGATGGTGGTGATCCCCCTGGGCACCTTCATGATGGGCTCGCCGTCGGGCGAGCAGGGGCGCGCGGCGAACGAGGGACCGCAGTTCCAGGTCCGCCTCTCGCGCGGCTTCGCGATGTCCCGGACCGAGGTCACCGTCGGTGAGTTCCGGCGCTTCATCAACGCCACCGGCTACGTGACCTCGGCCCAGCAGGCGGGGCGCTCGATCGTCTACGACGAGTCCACCGGCGGCCTCTCCGAGCGCACCGGCGTGACCTGGCAGGACGACCACCTCGGCAACCGTGCCTCCCCGGACCTGCCGGTCATCCACGTCTCCTGGAACGATGCCAAGGCCTATGTCGACTGGCTCTCGCGCGAGACCGGCCAGCGCTACCGCCTGCCCACCGAGGCCGAGTTCGAGTACGCACTGCGTGCCGGCAACCAGACCACCTTCCCGTGGGGCAACGAGGCCAACCCGCCGCGCGTGCTGGGCAACCTCACCGGCGACGGCGACCGCTCGGAGTCGCGCCGCACCTGGTCGAACGCCTTCCGCAGCTACTCCGACGGGCACTGGGGGCCGGCCCCGGTCATGACCTACGAGGCCAACGCCTTCGGCCTGTACAACATGATCGGCAACACCCACGAGTGGGTCGAGGACTGCTGGCACGACAACTACCAGCGCGCACCGACCGACGGCAGTGCCTGGGTGAACCCCGGCTGCACCCGCCGGGTCATCCGCGGTGCGTCCTGGGCCAGCGCGCCGACCCAGGTGCGCTCGGCCTTCCGCCTCTCCGCGGCGGCGAACTCCACCAACCCGCGACTGGGCTTCCGCGTCGTGCGCGAGTTCTGACCCGTGCGCGACGGGTGGGGCAGCGTCCTGGTGCTGGCGGCCTTCCTGGCCGCCAGTTTCGCAGCCGCCGCGATCGGCGCCGCCTTCCCGCCCGGGGAGTGGTACCAGCAGATCGCCAAGCCCGACTGGACGCCGCCACCGTGGCTGTTCGGCCCGGTGTGGACGGTGCTCTACGTGCTCATCGGCGTGTCCGGCTGGTGGATCTTCAAGCACGCCGCGCCGCCGTGGCGGGGGCGCCTGCTGGCGCTGTGGGCGGCACAGATGGTGTTCAACGCGGCCTGGTCGTGGCTGTTCTTCGGCCTGCGTTCGCCGGGCCTGGCCCTGGTCGACATCGCCATGCTGCTGGCGCTGGTGCTGGCCCTGGTGGTGCTGTCGTGGCCGCGCCTGCGGCCGGTGTCCTGGATGCTGCTGCCATACGCACTGTGGATCGGCTTCGCCAGCGTGCTCAACGCATCGATCTGGTGGCTCAACCGCTGAACCGGCGCGGCCGCATCAGAAGCTCATGAACAGGCCGCCGTTGACCGGGATGTTGGCGCCGGTGATGTAGCCGGCGCCCGGCTCGCAGAGGAAGGCCACGACGCGGGCGATGTCCTCGGGCTGGCCGATCCGGCCAACCGGGATGGACGCGACGATCCGGCTGCGGATGTCCTCGCGGATGACCCGGGTCATCTCGGTGTCCACGTAGCCCGGCGAGACGGTGTTGACCGTCACGCCCTTCGCCGCCAGCTCGCGTGCCAGCGACATCGTGAACCCGTGCAGGCCGGCCTTGGCGGCGGCGTAGTTGGTCTGGCCGAACTGTCCGGTCTGGCCGTTGATCGAGCCGATGTTGACGATGCGCCCGTGGCCGCGTTCCACCATCCCGTGCATGGCGTGCCGGGACATGTGGTAGGCGCCGCCGAGGTTCACCCGCATCACGTCCTCCCAGTGCGCGGGCTCGAGCTTGCGCAGCGTGGCATCACGGGTGATGCCGGCGGCGTTGACCAGCACCGCAACCGGCCCGTGTCCGGATTCCGCGTGCTCGACCGCCCGCCGGCAGGCCGCGTCGTCGGTGACATCGCAGTCGATCGTGCCCGAGGGGTGGCCCTGGAGGGCTTCACGGAAACGGGCGACGCGGCCGGCTTCGGGCAGGTCCACGGCCACCGGCACGAAGCCGGCGCGCGACAGGGCGATGCAGATGGCTGTGCCGAGGCCACCTAGGCCTCCGGTGACGAGGGCGACGGGCATGTTCATCGGGTTTCCGGGACGGGATTGCTGCAGCGCGCCAGGTGCTGCGCTGCGGGATGGTTCGCCTCAGCGCCGGCGGTCGCGCTCGGCCGGGGCGCTTTCGGCGCCCGTCCGGGCCGGGCCCTTGCCCGAGCCCATCCGGTCGAGCAGGCCGTCCTGGAAGTCGCGCCACAGGTCGATGTTCTGCTCGGTGAGCTGGTTGAGCATGGTCCAGGGCGTCTGCCCGAGCATGTTGTTGAGCTGGCTGCGGAACTGGGTCTGCTGGTCGAGGAACAGCTGCATGCTGCGTTCGAGGTAGCTGCCCATGAAGCCCTGCAGCGAGTCGCCGTAGAAGCGGATGATCTGGCTGAGCAGCTGCGTGGAGAGCATCGGCTGCCCGTCCTGCTCGTGCTCGGCGATGATCTGCAGCAGGACCGACCGGGTGATGTCGTTGCCCGAGCGCGCGTCGCGGACCTCGAATTCCTCGCCGTCGACGATCAGCTGGCGCACGTCCTCCAGGGTGATGTAGCTGGAGATCTCGGTGTCGTAGAGACGGCGGTTCGGATACTTCTTGATGATGCGCACTTGTGCCATGCGGCAAGAACCCCTGCGGCCTGATGCCTTGCAGCATGGCGCAGGGGTTTTTCGAGTGCAAGCTCTAAACCGCTACCAGCCCATGTACTGGCCGCCGTTGGCGGACAGGTTGGCGCCGGTGATCCACGCCGCCTCGTCGGGGACGAAGAAGCCCACCGCGTAGGCGATCTCCTCGGGGTGGCCCAGGCGCCCGGTCGGGATCTGCGCGACGATCTTCTCGCGCACCTCCTCGGGCACCGCCATCACCATGTCGGTGGCGATGTAGCCCGGGGAGACGGTGTTGACGGTGATGCCGAAACGGGCGTTCTCCTGTGCCAGCGAGATCGTGAAGCCGTGCATGCCGGCCTTGGCGGCGGCGTAGTTGGCCTGCCCGTACTGGCCCTTCTGCCCGTTGATGGAGGCGATCTGGATGATCCGCCCCCACTTGCGTGCGCGCATGCCCTCGATCACCGGTCGGGTGACGTTGAAGCAGGAGTTGAGGTTGGTGTTGATCACCTCCTGCCACTGCTCCGGGTGCATCTTGTGGAAGGTGGTGTCGCGGGTGATCCCGGCGTTGTTGACCAGGATGTCGACCGGGCCGGCGGCGGCCTCGACCGCGGCGATCATCCCGGCGGCGGACTCCGGCGAGGACACGTCGCCGGGCACGATGGCGACCTCGATGCCGTCCGCGGCCAGCTGCTTCTGCCAGGCCTCGGCCTTCTCCCGGTTGCGGTAGTTGGTCGCCACCGCATGCCCCATCCCGGCCAGGCGCCGGACGATCGCCGTGCCGATGCCTCCCGTGCCGCCTGTCACCAATGCAACGCGCTGCGTCATGGTCTGTTGCCTCCCTGTGCGGATGTGTCGGGGACCTGCCCCCGTGGCAGTGTACCGCCGCCCCGAGGCGGGTCGATGACGGGGGCGGACGGGTCCGGGCGCAGGCGCCGGCTGTCGAAGGCCTCCGCCATCGCGGCGACCAGCCGGCAGGCGGTGCCGCCGGCGGGCAGCCGGCGTGGGTCCTGGCCGAGGAAGACCCAGGCCGCGCGCAGGGCCGGAACCGGATCGGCCGGGTCGATGGCCAGCGCGCCGGTGGATTTCGACAGCTTGGCACCGGAGGCGTCGCGCACCAGCGGCAGGTGCAGGTAGGCCGGCGTCGGCAGCCCCAGCGCGCGCTGCAGCAGCATCTGGCGCTGGGTCGAATCCACCAGGTCCATGCCGCGCACGACCTCGGTCACGCCCTGGGCCGCGTCGTCCACCACGACCGCCAGCTGGTAGGCCCACCAGCCGTCGGCCCGGCGCAGGACCACGTCGCCGACCGTGCGTCCGACGTCCTGGCACTGGCGACCCTGCAGGGCGTCGGTGAAGCAGACCTCGCCGTCGGCGACGCGCAGGCGCACCGCCGGCCGGCTGCCCGAGGGGGTGTCGACGCAGTGCCGGTGGATGCCGCCGGCGGCGGCCAGGTCGCGCCGGCTGCAGCGGCATTCGAAGGCCAGTCCGGCCTCCAGCAACCGCTGCAGGGCCGCGGCATAGTGCTCGCCGTGACGGCTCTGGTACCCGACCGGGCCGTCGGCCTCCAGGCCGAAGGCCTGCAGTGCCGCGATCTGGGTGGCGGCCGCCCCGGGCACCTCCCGGGGCGGGTCGAGGTCCTCGACCCGGACCCGCCACACGCCGCCGGCCTCGCGGGCCCGAAGCCAGCTGCCCAGCGCGGCCACCAGCGAACCGAAATGCAGCGGCCCGGTCGGGGAGGGCGCGAAGCGGCCGGTGTAGGGTGGCTGGGCGGGCAGGGGCATCGGGGTCTGGTTCGGCAGGCGTTCATTGAAACCCATCGGCGGCACCCCATCTAGTACAGTCGCGAAATCCCCCTTCCGCTGGAGTCCTGCAAGCCATGAAACGCGTCTTCCTCCTGGTGGCGACCAACTTCGCGATCCTGCTGGTGCTGGGCATCGTCCTGGCGATCCTGCAGGCGTATTTCGGCGTCACGCTCGACGGCTACGGCGGACTGCTGGTCATCGCCGCGGTCTTCGGTTTCGGCGGGTCCTTCATCTCGCTGGCCATGTCCAAGTGGGTGGCCAAGCGCTCGACCCGGGCGCAGGTGATCAACCAGCCCCGCAACGAGATCGAGTCCTGGCTGGTGGCCACGGTCTCGCGGCAGGCCGAACTGGCCCGGATCAAGATGCCGGAAGTGGCGATCTACGACGCGCCGGAGATGAACGCCTTCGCCACCGGGCCCAGCCGCAACAACTCGCTGGTGGCGGTATCCACCGGCCTGCTGCGGGGCATGAGCCGCGACGAGGTCGAGGCGGTGCTGGCGCACGAGGTCAGCCACGTCGCCAACGGCGACATGGTCACCATGACCCTGCTGCAGGGCGTGCTCAACACCTTCGTGATCTTCCTCTCGCGCATCATCGGCGGCATCGTCGACCGGGTCGTGTTCAAGAACGACCGCGGCTACGGCCCGGGCTACTGGATCACCGTGATCGTGGCCCAGATCGTGCTGGGCATCCTGGCCTCCATCATCACCATGGCCTTCTCGCGGCACCGCGAGTTCCGCGCCGATGCCGGCGGGGCGAAGCTGGCCGGGCGCGAGAAGATGATCGCGGCGCTGGAGCGGCTCGGGAAGAGCTACGGCCAGAGCACGCTGCCCGAATCGGTGGAGGCCTTCGGCATCTCCGGCCGCGTGTCCGGCGGCATGAAGCGCCTGTTCATGAGCCACCCGCCGCTGGCCGAGCGCATCCAGGCGCTGCGCAACGCGTCCTGAGCGCCGGCCCGTGACCACGAAGAAACCCGCCGACCGGCGGGTTTCTTCGTGGGCGGGTGTTCCCCGTCCTCAACCGAACTCGTAGTTCATTTCCGGCCCGGCGGCGGCCAGGAAGTGGCCCTCCACGAAGTCCACCCCGCAGGAGAACAGCACGCTCATGCTGGCGGCGTCCTGGACGAACTCCGCGATCGTCTGCTTGCCGGCCTCGCGGGCCTTGCCGGCGATCTCGCGGATGCGCTGCTGGTTGTCGGGGTTGTGGCTGAGGTCGTCCATGAAGCTGCGGTCGATCTTCAGGTAGCTCGGCTCGAAGTGGGTCAGCAGCTGGAAGGAGTTCAGGCCGGAGCCGAACTGCTCCAGGGCGACGCGGCAGCCGTGCCGGGCCAGCCGCTGCTGCAGGTCCTGGGCCGCCTTGAGGTTGGTGAAGACCTTGGTCTCGGGCAGCTCCACCACCAGTTGCCGCCCCTCGACACCGTGCTCGGCCAGCTGCGCGGCCACGAACCCGGCCAGCGCCTCCTGCCCCTCGGTCAGCGACGCCGGGCTGAGCTTCACGAACAGCGTGGTGTCGTGGCCGGCCTTGCGGCGTTCGCCCAGCACCTCGATCGCGCGCCCGACGACCCAGCGGTCGATGTCCAGCAGCAGGCCGTGCTCCTCGGCGATCGGCAGGAAGCTCAGCGGCGCCATCACCTCGCCGCCACCCACGCGCATGCGCAGGAAGGCCTCGTAGTGCTCGCCGGGCTCGCCCTGCAGGCTGACCATGGGCTGGTAGTGCAGCAGGAAGCCGCCTTCGTCCAGCGACTGCTTGATCCGGGCCACCCAGCCGCGGATGCGCTCCTCCTCGGCGCGGTCGCGCGCGGCGGGGTCGAAGACCTCGGCGTGGTTGCCACCGACCGACTGCGAGGACTGCTGGCACTGGCCGGCTCGGGCGAGGATCTGCTGCACGCTTGCGATCTTCTCGCCGATCTGCACGCCGCCGATGCTCACGGTGAGGTTCAGCGACCGGTCGCCGGCCTCGATGATGTGCTCGCGGAAGCCATCCACGACCGCCTGTGCCATGGCCTGGCTGCGGGCATGGTCGCAGCCGGCGAGCAGCACGCCGAAGCCGTGGTCGCTGAACCGGGCGACGACCGCGTCCCCGGGCAGGCTGGCACCGATGCGCGCGCCGATGCCGCGCAGCAGGTCGTCGGCGTGGGCCATGCCGATGTCGCCCAGCAGGGCGGCGTAGTTGTCCGGGGCCACCAGCAGCAGGGCCTGGTCGCCGCGGCCACCGGCCGCCGCGCTCACCGCGGACTCCAGTTCACCCATGAAGTGCTGGCGGTTGAACAGGCCGGTGGCCTGGTCGCGCTGGCGCAGCTCGTCGAGCTCGCGCGCCACGTCGGCGTCGAGCAGTTGCTGGCGGAACACCACCTGCAGGCAGGGCTCGCCCTCCCAGCTGGCCTGGGTGAACTCCATGACCGCGTCGAAGCTGGTGCCGTCGCCGCGCTGGGCGACCAGCTCCAGCGACTTCGGCGGCTGCTCGCCCTTGCCCAGGCGCTTGAGCAGCTGCTTGAAGCCGTCGGTGTGCGCCGGGGCGATCATGTCCAGCACCGACAGGCCCTCGACGTCGTCGAAGGACTCGTAGCCGAACATCTCCAGGTAGGCTTCGTTGGCCCGGATGTGCATGCCTTCGTGCAGGTAGGCGATGGGCTCGCGCGAGGAGGTGATCAGCGCGTCGCAGCGGCGCTCGGTCTCGCGCAGCGCGGATTCCAGTCGACGCAGGCCGCGACGGTCGTTGAGCGACTCGAACTCGCTGCGCACCACGAACTGCAGCTGCCGCGGCTGGCCGGTCAGGGCCACCGCCCGCGCGCCCTGGTCGAGCACGGCGAGGTAGTCGGCCTCCGACAGGGTCGACATGGCGGCGACCAGCGAGATGTCCTTGCCGCTGCCCGCCACCGCCGCGGCCACCGCGTCGAAGGGCAGGGTGGTGGCGCGATGGTCGGCCAGCACAAGGTCGGTGCCGCTGGCGGAGAGGATGTGCTTGAGCTCGTCCAGGCTCTCGGGGCGTTGCGGCCTCACGGCCATGCCGCCGTTGCGCAGCTGGCTGATCATCTGCTCCGCATCGTCGAGGCGGTCGGTGACGAACACCAGGCGGATGACGGAATCTTTCGAAGACATCGACAGGGGTCCTTTGGGTCGTTGCCGGCAGCCTGGGGGAGCTGCGCGGCGGCGGGTCCTTTGATGAACACACTATCCCAGCACGGCGGCAAAAGCCTTGAAGCCGGTCAAAGTGGAAGCTTTGCCGGCGCGCCGGGGGTTTCGCGCACCAGCCTGGGCACCAGGTAGCCCGGCAGCCGGTCGCGCAGGGCGTCGGCGATCGCGCGCGCGCGCGCATCGTCGACCTCGAAGTGGGCCACGCCGGCGACGCGGTCGAGCTGGTGCAGGTAGTAGGGCACCACGCCGTGCGCGAACAGGCGCTCGGAAAGCCCGGCCAGAACCTCGGCGTCGTCGTTGACGCCGCGCAGCAGCACCGCCTGGTTGAACAGCATCGCCCCGGTGGCGCGCAGCCGCCGCAGGGCGGCGCCGACGTCGGCGTCGATCTCGGCGGGGTGGTTGGCGTGGACGACGACCACGACCTGCTGCGGCAGGCCGGCGAGCCAGTCCAGCAGCTCATCGTCGACGCGGTCGGGCAGCACGACCGGCAGTCGGGTGTGCAGGCGCAGCCGGGCGACATGGCCGATGCCGGCCAGCGGACCGGTGAAGCGGCGCAGCTTGCCGGTGGCCAGCGACAGCGGGTCGCCGCCGGACAGCAGCACCTCGCGGATGCCGGCGTCGGCGGCCAGGTGGTCCAGCACCCCGGCCCAGTCGTTGGCCGCCGCGGACTGCTCGCCGTAGGGGAAGTGCCGCCGGAAGCAGTAGCGGCAGTGCACCGCGCAGCTGCCGGTGGCCACCAGCAGGGCGCGGCCGTCGTACTTGTGCAGCAGCCCGGGCGCCGCGGCCGAGTCGAGGTCGCCGACCGCGTCGAGCCCGAAGCCCGGCACCACCCGGTCCTCGGCGTCCAGCGGCAGCACCTGGCGCAGCAGCGGGTCGTCGGCGTCGCCGGGCCGCATCCGCGCGGCGAAATGACGGGGCACCCGCAGCGGGAAGGTCCGTGCGGCGGGCCCGGCCAGCCGTCCGGCCAGGTGACCCAGGTCCAGCAGGGCCAGCAGCTCGGCGGGGTCGCGGATCGCCTCGCGCCACTGCCGCTGCCAGTCCCGGGGCTTCGGGGCGTGCGCGTTAGCAGGTATCATGGGCAGTCAGCTTTCCCGTCGGCCGCGGCGAAAAACGCGGCATTGTACCGTCCCCGGCCGGGCCCGGGGCGACCGATCACTCCAGGAGCACCTATGGCCAGCTACGGCATGAACGACGTCAAGAACGGGATGAAGATCCTGGTCAACGGCGACCCCTGCGTCATCACCGACACCGAGTACGTCAAGCCGGGCAAGGGCCAGGCCTTCACCCGGGTGAAGTACCGCAACATCAAGTCCGGGCGCATCCAGGAAGTGACGATGAAGTCGACCGACTCCGTCGAGGCCGCCGACGTCCACGACACCGAGATGCAGTACCTGTACTCCGACGGCGAGTACTGGCACTTCATGCAGACCGAGACCTTCGAGCAGGTGCAGGCCGACGCCGCCGGCATGGGCGACGCCCACAAGTGGCTCAAGGGCGAGGAGACCTGCCTGGTGACGCTGTGGAACGGCAGCCCGATCATGGTGCAGCCGCCGAACTTCGTCGAACTGCAGATCACCGAGACCGATCCCGGCGTCCGCGGCGACACCTCCGGCGGCGGCGGCAAGCCGGCCACCCTGGAGACCGGCGCGGTGGTGCGTGTGCCGCTGTTCGTCAACCAGGAAGAGGTCATCAAGGTCGACACCCGCAGCGGCGAATACGTCTCGCGGGTGAAGTGACCCTGGTCCGGCCGGCGGGCGCCGCCCGCCGGCCGGCGACACGGCGATGTCACGCACCCAGGCGGACACTGCCGCCCCCGAACCCGGCCCCGGAGTCCCGATGTCCCAGTCCGAACCCGTCGCCTGCGACCTGATGATCGAGGCCGGCTGGGTCGTGCCGGTCGAGCCGGCCGGCCGCGTGCTGGCCGACCACGCGGTCCTCGTCGACGGTGGCGCCATCCTCGACCTGCTGCCGGTGGCGCAGGCGCGGGCGCGCTACGCCCCGCGCGAGACGGTCGCACGTCCGGGTTCGGTGCTGATCCCGGGACTGGTGAACGCGCACTGCCACAACCCGATGACACTGATGCGCGGCGTGGCCGACGACCTGCCACTGATGACCTGGCTCAACGACCACATCTGGCCGGTCGAGGGGCAGGTGATCGGTCCGGACTTCGTCGCCGAGGGCATCGAACTGTCGATCGCGGAGATGCTGCGCGGCGGCACCACCTGCGCCAACGAGAACTACTTCTTCCCCGACGCCCAGGGCGCCACCTACGCCCGGATGGGCTTCCGGGCGGTGGTCGGCCTGCCGGTGATCCAGTTCCCCACGGCCTGGGCCAGGACCCAGGACGAGTACTTCGACAAGGCGCTGGAGGTGCACGACCGCTTCCGTGGCGAGGCCCTGGTGACCACCGCCTTCGCGCCGCACGCGCCCTACACGGTGTCCGACGCCAGCTTCGAGCGTATCCGGATGCTGGCCGACCAGCTCGACATCCCGGTGCACTGCCACGTCCACGAGACCGCGCACGAGGCCGAAGAGGCGCTCAGGCAGCACGGCATGCGCCAGATCGGCAGGCTCGACCGGCTGGGGCTGGTCAACAGCCAGCTCATCGCCGTGCACATGACCCAGCTCACCGACGCCGAGATCGCGCTGTGCGCCGAGCGTGGCGTGTCGGTGGTCCACTGCCCGGAGTCCAACCTGAAGCTGGCCTCGGGCTTCTGCCGCACCGAGGACCTGCGCCGCGCCGGCGTGAACCTGGCCCTGGGCACCGACGGCTGCGCCAGCAACAACGACCTGGACATGTTCGGCGAGATGCGCACCGCAGCCCTCCTGGCCAAGGGGGTCGCCGGCGACGCGGCGGCCCTGGACGCCGCCAGCGTGCTGCGCATGGCCACCCTGGGTGGCGCCACCGCGATGGGCCTGGGCGAGCGGGTCGGCTCCATCGAAGCCGGCAAGCGCGCCGACCTGGCCGTGGTCGACCTGGACACGGTGGAGACCTCGCCGATGTACGACGTGGTCTCGCAGCTGGTCTACGCCACCGGCCGCCACCAGGTCACCGACGTCTGGGTCGACGGCCGGCGCAAGCTGCGTGACCGCGTGCTCACCGACATCGACGAGGCCGCGGTCAAGGCCGCCGCCCGACGCTGGCAGTCGCGGATCGCCGCGATCCGCCCGCCCCGCTGAACAGGAACCCGCCGATGCACAGCAGTCCCGGTGCCAACGTCGATCCGGCCGAGCTGGAGAAGTTCGGCCGCCTCGCCAGCCGCTGGTGGGATCCGGAGGGTCCGCAGCGCCCGCTGCATGAACTCAACCCCACCCGCCTGGCCTATGTCGCCGGCCACGCGCGGCTCGACGGTGCCCGCGTGCTCGACGTGGGCTGCGGTGCCGGCCTGCTCAGCGAGGCCATGGCCGGGGCGGGCGCGTCGGTGACCGGGCTGGAACTCTCGCCGGAACTGGTCGAGGCCGCGCGCCTGCACCTGCTGGAGTCGGGCCGCTCGGTGGACTATGTCGCCGAGCCGGTCGAGGCGCTGGCCGCCCGGCAGCCGGCGAGCTTCGACGTGGTCACCTGCATGGAAATGCTCGAGCACGTGCCCGACCCGGCCTCGGTCGTCGCCGCCTGCGCAGCCCTGGTGCGTCCGGGCGGGCAGGTGTTCTTCTCCACCCTCAACCGCACCCCGGCGGCCTTCGCGCTGGCGATCGTCGGCGCGGAGTACGTGGCCGGCCTGCTGCCGCGTGGCACCCACGACTACCGGCAGTTCATCCGGCCCTCCGAGCTGGCGGCCTGGTTGCGTGCCGCCGGCCTGGAACTGCATGACGTCTCCGGCCTGGCCTACGACCCGCTGCGTCGCCGTGCCCGGCTGTCGCGTTCCACCGCGGTGAACTACCTGGTGGCCGCCCGCCGCCCGGAGGCGGCATGAGCGCGCCGGCGCCGCTGGTCCTCTTCGACCTCGACGGCACCCTGGTCGACTCCGCGGTCGACCTGCACGTGGCGATGTGCCGGCTGGCGGACGGCGAGGGGCGAGAGGCGCCGCCGCTTGAGCGCTTCCGCCGGGTCGTCTCCAAGGGTGCCCGGGCGATGCTGGCCCTGACCTATCCGGACCTCGACGAGGCCGCGCGCGAGGCACGGCTGCAGCCCTTCCTGGACCACTACGCCGGCACCGTCGAGGACTCGCCGCGGGCCTACGCCGGCATCCCCGAGGTGCTGGACTGGATCGAGGCCTCGGGTTCGCGCTGGGGCATCGTGACCAACAAGCCCGAGGCCCTGGCGCGGCGCGTGGTGGCCTGCATGGGCTGGTCCACGCGCACGGCGATCCTGGTCGGTGGCGACACCCTGCCGGTGAAGAAGCCCGACCCGGGCACCCTGCTGCACGCCTGCCGCGTGCTGGGGTTCGAGCCGGCGACCACGGTCTACGTCGGCGACGACGAGCGCGACGTGCTGGCCGCGCGCGCGGCGGGCATGCCCTGCGTGGCCGTGACCTGGGGCTACCGCGAGGCGCACGAGTCGCCGGCGGACTGGGGTGCGGAGCGGCTGGCCGACCATCCCGGCGAACTGGTCTCCGCAGGGCTGCTGGCGGCGGTCCGCGTCGAGGCATGAACACGGCGCTGGCGCACGACGCATCCGGCGAGCACGTCGGTCGCTGGGTCCAGCGTGAGCCGGAGATGGAGCTGGCCCTGCGTTTCGTGCCGACCGCGCGACGTCCGGCCTTCATCCACTGGGGCGCGCTGCAGGCCGAGCTGCTCTCGGCCCTGTTCGAACTCAGCGACGCCCGGGTCACCCGGGCCAAGGCCGGCTGGTGGGGCGAGGAGCTGCTGCGCTTCGCCCGCGACCAGTACCGGCACCCGCTCGGCGAACGCCTGCCGCCGGGCCTGCCCTGGGCGGGACTGGCCGCGGCGGTCGCCGCGGTGCTCGAGCACGACGGCCGGGCCGACGACGCGCGGGATGCGCGTGCGCGGTCGTCGCCGCTGGCCGAAGCCCTGGCCGGGGTGGAGGCCGCCTGGTTCGGCCACGCCGCCGGCCCGGTCGATGTCGAGGCGGTGGCGCTCCACCTGCAGTGCTCGCGGCTGTTGCGGGGCCGTGGCGGCGAGGACGCCGGCGGCATCCCGATGAGCCTGTTCGCGCGGCACGGGCGGGTCCCCGAGGACGTCCGGGGCGAACGCGGCGAGGCCGTGGTCCGGGACTGGGCGGCCGAACTGCACGGGCAGGCGCCGTCCCCGGCCGGGCCGGTCGCGGCCTACCGGCGGTTCCGCCTGCAGTTCGACCGCGAGCAGCTGGCCCAGCTGGCCCGTGACCCGGCGCGTGGCTGGCGGCCGGGCCCGGGCAGCGCCTGGCGCTGCTGGCGCCTGGCGCGAACCCGGTCGCGGGCTTGACAGGCCGTGCACCATGGGAAGCCTAGTCTCGGCATCCGGGCGCTCGCGCCCCTGATCCCCCCAAGGAGAATTCCGTGAGCCCCAGCTCGCTCGACAACACTGCGCGGGTCATGCCCGACATCGCCAACGAAGCCCGGGCCGAAGTCGCCGGCCGCCTGCACTGGGTCGGCATGGGCCGGATCGAGGCGCCGGTGCGCATCCAGGGCCCCGACGGCGTTGTCGCCGTGCCGGCCCACGTCGACGCCTTCGTCAACCTGGTCGATCCCGACGCCCGTGGCATCCACATGTCGCGGCTGTACCTCAACCTCGACCAGGGCCTGGCCGGGGACGCCCTCTCGCCGGTCTCCCTGCGGCGCCTGCTGAAGGTGTTCCTGGAATCGCACCAGGGCCTCTCCGACCGTGCCCGGGTGGTGATCGCCTTCGACCACCTGGTCCGGCGGCGTGCGCTGCGCAGCGACAACAGCGGCTGGAAGGCCTATCCGGTGCGCATCGTGGCCACGCTGGACCAGGGTCAGTTCGCGCTGGAACTGGGCGTGAGCGTGGACTACTCCAGCACCTGCCCGTGCTCGGCCGCGCTGGCCCGCCAGCTGATCCAGGAACGCTTCGCCACCGACTTCCAGGGGCGGTCGCAGGTCGGCCAGGACGAGGTGATGGCCTGGCTGGGCAGCGAGGAGGGCATCTGCGCCACGCCGCACAGCCAGCGTTCGACCGCCGAGGTCCGGGCCCGGCTGGTGCCCGGCTTCCAGGACCTGCCGATCATCGATCTGGTGGACCTGATCGAGGACGCCGTGCAGACGCCGGTGCAGACCGCGGTCAAGCGCGAGGACGAACAGGCCTTCGCCCTGCTCAACGGCCGCAACCTGATGTTCTGCGAGGACGCCGCCCGGCGCATGCAGCAGGCGCTGGACGCCGACGCCCGGATCAGCGACTTCCACGTGCGTGCCTCCCACTTCGAGAGCCTGCATCCGCACAACGCGGTGGCGGTGGCGACCAAGGGGGTTCCCGGCGGCTACGGGGACGGACCCGGCGCCGACTGAGCGGCTCCGGCCGCGGCGGGTCGGACCAGCAGCTGCGGGTCGATGCGCACGTCGAACCAGTTCATGCCCCAGTGCATGTGCGGCCCGGTGGCGCGGCCGGTCGCGCCCACCGCGCCGAAGACCTGGCCCTGTTCGACGCGCTCGCCGACGCTGACGTCGATGCGGCTGAGGTGCAGGAAGTTGGAACTGATCCCGTGGCCGTGGTCGATGAGCACGGTGCCACCGGTCAGGAACAGGTCCGCTTCGGCGAAGGTCACCACGCCGGCGGCGGGCGCGCGCAGCGGCGTTCCGGTCGGCACCGCCACGTCGAGGCCGGAATGGAAGGCGCGGGGCACCCCGTTGTAGATGCGCTGGCTGCCGAACACGCCGCTGATGCGGCCTTCCACCGGCCAGATGAAGCCGGCGGTCCAGTCGTCGCGGTCGTCGTCGCGGGTCCGGGCCGTGTTCACCGCACCCTGCTCGCGGGCGATGCGCGCGGCGCGCCCGGGGTCGGGCGTGACCGTGGCCTGCGGCACCCCGTCCACGCGCTGGATGGCGAAGCTGCGGCGCTGCACGCCGACCTCGAAGCGGACGGGGGCGCTGCCGGGCAGCGTGACCTCGACCGGCACCGGTCCGTCCTGGTCCCGGCCGATCCCGAACACGAAGCGGCCCCCGCCGTCCTGGCGCAGGGTGCGACCGGCGACCACCACCCTGGCGTCCGCCGGCGCCCGGCCCTGGACCATGCCGCCCTGGGGGGCGCGTGCGGGCAGGTCGATGCCCATCAGCGCCTGCCGGGCGCGGTCGCCGTCGTCGCCATGCGCCCACGTCGCCGCGACCAGGAGGGCCAGGGCGGTGATCCATCGGCGGCGGGTGGGCTTCATGGGCGGGTGTCCTCGTCGCTGCCCGGCACCGGGTCGTAGCCACCCGGGTGCAGCGGGTGGCATTTCAGGATGCGCCGCAGCGCCAGCCAGCTGCCCCGGATGGCGCCGAATCGACCGATCGCCTCCATCGCATAGCTCGAGCAGCTGGGGTGGAAACGGCAGCGCTGTCCGAGCAGCGGGCTGATCAGCAGCTTGTAGGCTCGGAGCAGAAGGATCAGGATGTGCTTCAAGTCGGCCTTCGGGTCGGGTGCGGGTGCGGCGGTGCCGTCCGGCCCCGCCGCGGTTGCCGCCTGTGACCTCGTAGGCTATAACAGCCGGCCTCAGCGCCTCAATTCAAGACAGTGGAGTCACCGTGGCTGCCAAGAAGAGCGTCAAGAAGGGACCGGCAAAGAAGCCGGCATCGGGCGTGAAGCCCGCCGCGAAGAAGGCGGCCAGGACCACCAAGGTGGCCGCGAAGAAGGTGGCCGCCAAGAAGTCCCCCGCCAGGAAGGCCGCTCCGGCGAAGAAGCCTGTTGCGAAGAAAGCCACGAAGAAGGCGGTCGCGAAGTCCGCAGGCGGAAAGGCCGTGGCGAAGAAGGCGGCTGCGAAGAAGCCCGTCGCGAAGAAGCCTGCCGCGAAGAAGGCCGCGACCCGGGCCGGCGCCGGCAAGCCGGCCGCGACGAAGAAGAAGAGCCCCATCAAGAAGGTTGCAGACAAGTTGGTTGACATGATCCGGCCGGCCCCGAAGGGCGCGGCGAAGAAGTCCGGCGGCGCCAAGGCGTCCCCGGCGAAGGCTCCGGCTGCGAAGAAGTCCGCGGCCACCGGCAAGGCCGCCCCGGCGCGGCCCGCCGCACCCTCCCGGGCCCCGGCCGCGGGCAAGGCCGTGGCCTCGCCGCGCGCCGGTGCCACCGGCACCGTGGCCCGCGCCAAGCCGGCCGCCCCGCGCGAGGTCCCGGCCAAGCCGGTGGTGACCGGACAGCGGGTCGAGCTGCCGCCGGGCTACAAGCCCAAGGCCGGCGAGGAGTACATGAACCCGATGCACCTGGAGTACTTCCGCCAGCGTCTGATGCACTGGCGCGACGAGCTGGTCGAGGAGTCCAAGCAGACCATCGAGAACCTCAAGGAGGAAGTGCGCGACGTCGGCGACGAGGCCGAGCGCGCGACCCGCGAGACCGAGAACTCCCTGGAACTGCGCACCCGCGACCGCTACCGCAAGCTGATCAACAAGATCGACTCCACGCTCAAGCGCGTCGACAACGGCGAGTACGGCTACTGCGTGGACACCGGCGAGGAGATCGGCCTGGACCGTCTGGAGGCCCGGCTCACCGCCGAGCGCACCATCGACGCGCAGGAGCGCTGGGAACACCTGCAGAAGCAGATGGGCGACTGACGCGCCCGCCCGACCTGCATGGCGAAACGAAAAACCCCGCCGGCCGGCGGGGTTTTTCGTGGCCGACGGACGCCGCCCTCAGCGGATGCCCGGGTAGAACCGCCAGTCGGGCCGGTAGCCCTCGGCCGGGGGCGCTTCACCGAGCAGCCGGGCACGCACCATCGCCACGGGCATGATGCCGCCCTGGAGGATGAAGTCGTGGAAGTCGCGGTCGCTCATGCGGCCCGACTGCACGAACTCCTCGTGCAGGGCCCGGAACTGCAGCCCGCCGAGCATGTAGGCGGCCTGGTAGATCGGGGGGTAGTCGCCGGCGAAGCTGCGGCGGACCTCGGCTGCCGCGTTCTCGCGCTCGTGGCCGTTGTCGACCAGCAGCTCGATGGCCTGCTGCGGGCTCATGGTGCCCAGGTGGAAGCCCAGCGAGAACTGGATGCGCGCGGCGCGGTGGGCGCGCCAGAACAGCATGCCGATCCGGTCCTCCGGCGACTGCGCGAAGCCCAGGTCGTAGAGCAGGAACTCCCAGTACAGGGCCCAGCCCTCGGTCCAGAACGGGGTCCGGAACAGGTTGCGGTGGGTCTGGTAGCGCTGGTTCATGAAGTACTGCAAGTGGTGGCCCGGGATCAGCTCGTGGTGCACCACCGCCCGCGAGAAGTGGCGGTTGTTCCCGCGCAGGCTGTTGAGGCGGCGCTCGTGGGGCATGTCCGAGGTCGGGAAGGCCACCCACACGTCGATGCCGCCCAGGAAGAAGGGCGCCTGCAGCTGGCGCTCGGGGCTGAGCATGTTCATCCGCCAGTCGCGGGTGGACAGGTCCGGGATCGTCACCAGGTCGCGCTCGCGCAGGAAGACCACTGCCTCCTCGGCCAGCTCGCGCACCAGGCGCGGCTGCTCGCCGGGCGCGGGATGCCGGGTCTTGACGTACTCCAGCGCGTCGCGCCAGTCGGTGTAGCCGAGTTCGCGGGCGGCATCCTCCATCTGCGCACGGATCCACACCAGCTCGCGCTCGGCGATGCGGACCAGTTCCTCGGGGGTGTAGGGGACCATCTCGTAGTCGAGGTCGGCCAGCAGCGCCTCGCGCCCGATCGGGTCGCCGATGATGGTCTCCGGGTCGTCGGCGCCGGCGGCCCGGCGCAGGGTCGCGGCGTAACGCTCCATGGACTCGTCCAGCGCCCGGTAGGGACCGTCGATCCACCAGGTCAGCTCGGGGTCGTAGCCGGCGTGGAAGCCGTGCCAGGCCTCCAGGGCCTGCCGGCTGGCGTCGAGGATGCCGGCTGCGCGGAAGGCGACGACCGGGCGCGTGCCGCGCAGGGCGGCCTCCAGGTCGCCGGCCATGGCGCGCTCGCGCGCGTCCAGCTGGCGGCGAACCGTGTCGAGCACGTCGGCGCTGGCACGGCCGTCGGGGTACTCCAGCCGACGCCGGGCCTCGAGCAGTTCGAAGACCGCGTCGATGCCCGGCAGCAGGCCGGCGGCCTCGGTCACGCGCTCGCGCTCGAAGCGCAGCTGCGTGTCCCGGTAGTCGAGTTCGCGGGCGAACAGCAGGTGGTCGACGCGGTCCTCCAGGCCCAGCGCGGCCGGGTCGATCTCGCCCAGGCGATCCCGCCAGGCCGCGTGCAGCCGGCCCAACGCGTCGCGGCGGGCCGGCCCGAAGCGGATGTCGTGGACGTGCTCGACGGCGCGCAGGTCGGCGGCGAAGCGTGCCAGCACCGGTGCCATGCGCTGGCCGTCGGTCGAGGCCGCCTCGATGGCCTCCAGCGGAGGCGCCAGCCGCCCGGATTCGATGGCGGTGGTCGAGGCGGTGACGGCCAGCGGGGCCAGGCCCAGGGCCAGGGCCAGCAGGGCGGGGGTGGTCTTGGGGCTCATGGGCGGTTCCCGTCGGTGGGTTCGGCGAGGGTGGCGCGGGCGGTGTCCTGGATCTTCGCCAGCAGCGCGGCCAGGCCGGTGCTGCGGGTGGGCGAGAGGTGCCGGGCCAGGCCGATCGCCTCGATGTAGTCCGGCGTGGTGTCGAGGATCTCGCGGGCCGGTCGGCCGCCGTAGACCCGCAGGGCCAGGAACACCAGCCCCGAGACGATGGCCGAGTCGCTGGCGGCGCGGAAGTCCAGGCGCCCGGCGTCGCCCTCGCTCACGATCCACACCATCGACTGGCAGCCGTGCAGGCGGTTGGCCTCCACGCGTTCGGACTCGGCCATCGGCGGCAGCTTGCGGCCCAGGTCGATCAGGTACTGGTAGCGCTCGGACCAGTCGCCGAAGAAGCCGAATTCCTCGGCGATCGCCGCCTGCGCCCGGGCGGCGCTGGGTTCCATCGGGAAGCGTGCCTGTTCCATGCCCTCAGCCTCCCCGGCGCCAGCGGACGCCCTGCGGGGTGTCCTCGAGCACGATGCCCTCGGCGGAGAGCTGTTCGCGGATCGCGTCGGCGGTGGCGAAGTCGCGGTCGCGCTTGGCCCGGGTCCGCTGCTCGACCAGGGCCTGGATGCGCTCGTCGTCGCCGTGGTCGGCCCCGCGCCTGAACCAGTCGGCCGGGTCCTGCTGCAGCAGGCCCAGCGCCCGTCCCGCGGCCAGCAGGGCGGACTTCGCCTCGCGCCGGTCGGCGTCGGTGGCGGCCTGGCGGGCCTGGCCCGCCAGCTGGGCCAGTTCGGCCAGGGCCCGCGGTGTGTTGAGGTCGTCGAGCAGCACCGCTTCCACGGCGTCGGGCACGGGCGTACCGGCATCCTCCGGCACCCCGGCGAGGTCGCGCAGGGTGCCGTAGAGGCGGTCGAGCGTGCGCACCGACTGCTCGATGAGGGCGTCGGACCAGTCCAGCGGCTGCCGGTAGTGCGCCGACATCAGGGCCAGCCGCAGGGCCTCGGGCGGGTGCCGGGCGATCAGGTCGTTCACCCGGCTGACGTTGCCCACCGACTTGGACATCTTCGCGCCGCCGAAGTTGAGCATGCCGTTGTGCAGCCAGTAGCGGGCGAACACCCTGCCGCCGTGGGCGCAGGTGGATTGCGCGATCTCGTTCTCGTGGTGCGGGAACTGCAGGTCCACGCCGCCGGCGTGGATGTCGATGGTCTCGCCCAGGTGGGTGGCGCTCATGGCCGAGCACTCGATGTGCCAGCCCGGGCGCCCGCGGCCCCAGGGGCTGTCCCAGCCGGGCAGGTCCGGCGTCGACGGCTTCCACAGCACGAAGTCGCCGGGGTCGCGCTTGTACGGGGCGACGTCGACGCGGGCGCCGGCGAGCATGTCCTCGGTGGAGCGCCGCGACAGCGCGCCGTAGGCGGGGTAGCTGGCCACCGAGAAGAGCACGTGACCCTCGGCCGCGTAGGCGTGCCCGGCCTCGATGAGTCGCTGGATCATCGCCACGATCTCGCCGATGTGGTCGGTGGCGGCGGGTTCCACGTCCGGTGGCGCCACGCCCAGGGCGGCCATGTGCTCGCGGTAGGCCCGGGTGAAGCGGTCGGTGATGGCCTGGATCGGCTGCCCGGTCTCCGCGGCGGCCTGGTTGATCTTGTCGTCGACGTCGGTGATGTTGCGCGCGTACACCAGGCCGCCATAATGCCGGCGCAGCAGGTCGGCGAGGATGCCGAACACGACCGGGCCGCGGGCGTTGCCGATGTGGACGAAGTTGTAGACCGTCGGGCCGCACACGTACAGGGTGACGCGGTCGGGGTTCTGGGGCTCGAAGGCTTCGATCGAGCGACTGAGGCTGTTGAACAGGCGAAGGGCCATGGACGTGCGGCTGGCAGGCGGAACCGCCAGTCTAGCAAGAGCGCCGGCGGCGTTAACGGAATCTAAAGCCCTGATTCATCCCCGGAGTGTTGCAATGCAGGAATGCCGCCTTCCATGAGCCCGACTCCACAGGCCCCGAGCCCCCGCGCGCCGGGACGTGCGCCTGCGCGCGCGCTCGCCGCCGTGCTGGTGCTGGGCGGCGCCGGGGGCGTGGCCCTGCCCGTGGGCGCCGCCGAGCGGACCACCGGCGAGAACGTCATCTACGCCTGGGCGCAGGTGCTGCGGGCCGACCCGGTCTACGAGCGCGTGCTGGTCACCGAACAGGTCGAACAGTGCAGCGACGCGGTGGAGTACGAGCGCATCGACGGCGGCGGCCGGCGCACCGCCGGTGCCGTGATCGGGGCGGTGGTCGGTGGCGTGCTCGGCAACCAGGTCGGTGACGGCAGCGGCCGGCGCGCGGCGACCGCGGCCGGTGCCGTGGCGGGCGGCGTCGCCGGGTCGCGCATCGCCGGCGAGGGCGGTACCGGCGAGGTCGTGCTGGGCCCGGGCTGCCAGCTGGTGGAGGTCGACCGCGAGGTCAACCGGCTTGCCGGCTACGACGTGGAGTACCGCTACCGCGGCGACGTGTTCATGTCGCGCGTGGCCGAGGACCCGGGTGAACGCATGCGCATCCGCATCGCCGTGTCCCCGGCCATCGAAACCGGCCCGCGCTGAGCGCTTGCCGGCGCGGCCCGCCCTGTGTAATCTCCAACGGCCCATGAATCCGCTCCGCGCCGACGCCGAGATCCTGACTTCCGCCCGAATGGCCTCGGGCATGACCTCGCGCGCGCGCCGATTCCGCCCTCCCTGCTGACTGGGCGGCCTTCGAGCGCATCGAATTCCATGAAAGCCCAGCCTCCGCTGGGCTTTTTTCGTTTCCAGAACCCCACAGACCGGCCGGAACCCTGCCCATGAAGCACTTCCTCAACACCCAGGACCTCACCCGCGACGAACTCGACGACGTGCTGCGCCGGGCCGCCGAGTTCAAGGCCAGCCCGATGGGCGACCAGCTGCGCGGGCGCTCGATCGCGCTGGTGTTCTTCAACGCTTCGCTGCGCACGCGCACCAGCTTCGAGCTGGGCGCTTGGCAGATGGGTGGTCACGCCATCGTGCTGCAGCCGGGCAAGGACGCCTGGCCGATCGAGTTCGACACCGGCACGGTCATGGACGGGGAGGCCGAGGAGCACATCGCCGAGGTGGCCAGGGTGCTCAGCCGCTACGTCGACCTGATCGGCGTGCGCGCGTTCCCGAAGTTCGTGGACTGGTCGCTCGACCGCCAGGACCGCGTGCTGCGGGGCTTCGCCGGGCACGCCACGGTGCCGGTGATCAACATGGAGACGATCACCCACCCCTGCCAGGAACTGGCGCACGCGCTGGCGCTGCGCGAGCGCTTCGGCAACGACCTGCGCGGCAAGAAGTACGTGCTGACCTGGACCTACCACCCCAAGGCGCTCAACACCGCGGTGGCCAACTCCGCGCTGACCATCGCCACGCGCCTGGGCATGGACGTGACCCTGCTGTGCCCGACGCCGGAGTACCTCCTCGACGAGCGCTACATGGACTGGGCGCGGGCCAACGTCGCCGAGGCCGGCGGATCGCTCAACGTCAGCCACGACATCGAGTCGGCCTACAGCGGCGCCGACGTGGTCTACGCCAAGAGCTGGGGCGCGCTGCCGTACTTCGGCAACTGGGAACCCGAGAAGCCGATCCGCGACCGCTTCAGGCACTTCATCGTCGACGAGGCCAAGATGGCCCTGACCAACAACGCCGTGTTCAGCCACTGCCTGCCGCTGCGGCGCAACGTCAAGGCCACCGATGCGGTCATGGATTCACCGGCCTGCATCGCCATCGACGAGGCGGAGAACCGCCTGCATGTGCAGAAAGCCGTGATGGCGAAACTGCTGGGCCGCTGAAGCGGCGCAGCCGACACCCCGACACCCCGACACCGACTCCCGACACAGGCATCCCCATGAGCACCCCCATCGTCCTCGCCTTCTCCGGCGGCCTCGACACCAGCTTCTGCGTGCCCTACCTGCAGGAGCAGGGCTATGCCGTCCACACCGTCTTCGCCGACACCGGCGGCGTCGACGCCGAGGAGCGCGCCTTCATCGAGCAGCGCGCCGCCGAGCTGGGCGTCGCCAGCCACGTCACCGTCGACGGCGGCCCGGCGATCTGGGAGGGCTTCGTCAAGCCCTTCGTGATGGCCGGCGAGGCCTACCAGGGCCAGTACCCGCTGCTGGTGTCCGACCGCTACCTGATCGTGGAGGCGGCGCTGAAGCGCTGCGCCGAACTGGGCACCCGCCACATCGCCCACGGCTGCACCGGCATGGGCAACGACCAGGTGCGCTTCGACCTGGCGGTCAAGGCGCTGGGCGACTACACGATCGTCGCGCCGATCCGCGAGATCCAGAAGCAGCACACCCGGACCCGGGCCTACGAGCAGGCCTACCTGGAGGAGCGCGGCTTCGGCGTCCGGGCGAAGCAGCAGGCCTACACGATCAACGAGAACCTGCTGGGCGTGACCCTGTCCGGCGGCGAGATCGACAGCTGGCAGGCCCCGGGCGAGGGCGCGCGCGGCTGGTGCGCGCCGCGGGCGGCGTGGCCGCAGCAGCCGCTGCAGGTGCGCATCGGCTTCGAGCACGGCGAGGCGGTCAGCCTCGACGGCGAGCGCGTCGCCGGCCCGCAGCTGCTGGCCCGGCTCAACACCGCCTTCGCCGCCTACGGCGTCGGCCGCGGCATGTACACCGGCGACACCACCATCGGCCTCAAGGGCCGCATCGTCTACGAGGCCCCGGGCCTGGTGGCGCTGCTGGCCGCGCACCGCGCGCTGGAGGAGGCGGTGCTGAGCAAGCAGCAGAACCGCTTCAAGCCCGAGGTCGCACGCCAGTGGGTGGAGATCGTCTACGAGGGCTTCTTCCACGACCCGCTCAAGGCCGACCTGGAGGCGTTCCTGCACTCCAGCCAGCGCTGCGTCAACGGCGAGGTGGTGCTTGAAACCCACGGCGCCCACGTCGACGCGATCGAAGTGCGCTCGCCGCACATCCTGCATGCCAAGGGAGCCACCTACGCCCAGTCCGCCGACTGGGGCGTCGAGGAGGCGGAGGGCTTCATCCGGCTGTACGGGATGAGCTCGACGCTGTGGGCGGAAACGAACAGGAGCGGGAACGGGTGAAGGGGAGTGGGAAACGGGAAAAGTGCTTCCGCCTCGCCCTGGTGCCCGGCGTCCTGCCTCCACCCGTTTCCCACTTCCCTTGACCCTTCACCCGACCCATCCACCCTCACCGACCCGCGGACCCTCCCCATGCCCCACCTCCCCACCATCCTCACCCACCTCCAGCACCTGGTCGGTTTCGACACGCGCAATCCGCCGCGGGCGATCGGGACCGGGGGGATCTTCGACTACATCGCCGGGGCGCTGCCGGGGTTCCGGATCGAGGTGACCGACTACGGGGACGGGGCGGTGACGCTGCTGGCGGTTCGCGGCAACCCGAAGCGGCTGTTCAACGTGCACCTGGACACGGTGCCGGACTCGCCGCACTGGAGCGCCGACCCGCTGGTGCTGCGGGTCCAGGGCGACCGGGCGATCGGGCTGGGCGCCTGCGACATCAAGGGCGCGGCGGCCTGCCTGCTGGAGGCGGCCGGGCGCACGCAGGGTGATGCGGCCTTCCTGTTCAGCACCGACGAGGAGGCCAACGACGCGCGCTGCATCGACGGTTTCCTGGCCACCGACCACGGCTTCACCGAGGCGCTGGTGGCCGAGCCCACGCAGTGCGAGGCGGTGCTGGCGCACCGCGGCATCAGTTCGGTGCTGATGCGGTTCAAGGGCCGGGCGGGGCACGCCTCCGGCGCGGAGGCGATGAAGGCCAGTGCCCTGCACCAGGCGATCCGCTGGGGCGGGCTGGCGCTGGACCACGTCGGCGGCTGCGCCCACCTGCGCTTCGGCGGCCTGACCGGGCTGCGCTTCAACATCGGCCGCGTCGAGGGCGGCATCAAGGCCAACGTGATCGCCCCGGCGGCCACCCTGCGCTTCGGCTTCCGGCCGCTGCCGTCGCAGGACATCGACGCCCTGCACGAGGCCTTCCGCGGCTACGCCGATGCCGACGCGCTGGACGGCTACGAGGAAACCTTCCGCGGCCCCCCGCTGCCCGCCGGCGATGTCGCCCACGCCGAGGACAAGCGCCTGGCCGCCCGCGACCTGGCCGACGCCCTTGGCCTGCCGATCGGCAACGCCGTGGACTTCTGGACCGAAGCCTCCCTGTTTTCCCGCGCCGGCCTCACCGCCCTGGTCTTCGGCCCCGGCGACATCGCCCAGGCACACACGGCGGACGAGTGGGTGGCCGTGCAGCAGCTGGAGCGGTATGCCGGGTTTGCGGGGCAGGTTCTGAGCGGGAACGGGTGAAGGGGAGTGGGAAACGGGAGTGGTCGCCCGGAAGCCGCGGGCTTGCCCACCCGTTTCCCACTCCCCGCTCCACCACCCGTTCCCGTGCCGTGACACCCCACCCAATCCCCAGCCCCCGAACCGCCCCACCCGACACAAGCACCGACACCCCCACATGACCGACCTCCGCCCCACCATCGTCCGACTGCTCTCCAACATGGCCTCGGCCAAGGAGATCCAGCAGTACCTCAAGCGCTTCTCGCAGCTCGACGCCACGCGCTTCGCCGTGGTCAAGGTCGGGGGGGCGGTGTTGCGCGACGAGCTGCCCGCGCTGGTGTCCTCGCTGGCCTTCCTGCAGCAGGTCGGGCTCACGCCGATCGTGATCCACGGCGCCGGGCCGCAGCTGGACGGTGAGATGGCGAAGGCGGGGATCGAGAAGCGCACCGTCGACGGCCTGCGGGTGACCACGCCGGAGGTGCTGGCGGTGGTCCGGCGCGTGTTCCAGCAGCAGAACCTGGCCCTGGTCGAGGCGCTGCAGGCCGAGGGCGTGCGTGCGACCTCGATCCTCTCCGGCGTCTTCGAGGCCGACTACCTGGGGCGGCGGAAGTACGGGCTGGTCGGCAGGGTGCGGCGGGTGGACACCTCCGGCATCGGCGCGGCGATCAAGGTGGGCTCGATCCCGGTCATCGCCAGCCTCGGCGAGACCGTCTCGGGCCAGATCCTCAACGTCAACGCCGACTGGGCCGCCAACGAACTGGTCAAGACGCTCAAGCCCTACAAGATCATCTTCCTCACCGGCACCGGCGGCCTGCTCGACGACCGCGGGCGGATCATCGACTCCATCCACCTCAGCACCGAGTACGACGAGCTGATGCGCCAGCCCTGGCTGCATTCGGGCATGAAGGTGAAGATCGAGCAGATCCACGACCTGCTGATGGACCTGCCGCCGTCGAGCTCGGTGTCGATCACCCGCCCCGACGAGCTGGCCAAGGAGCTCTTCACCCACCGCGGCTCGGGCACCCTGGTGCGCCGCGGCGAGAAGATCCGCGTCCACACCGGCTGGAAGGGTATCGACGAGGCGCGCCTGCGTGCCCTGGTCGAGTCCAGCTTCGGCCGCCGCCTGGCCCGCGACTACTTCAGGCGCACCACGCCCTGGCGGGTGTACTGCAGCGAGCACTACCGCGCGGCCATCGTGCTCACCCGCGAGGGCGGGCTGGTGCACATGGACAAGTTCGCCGTCAGCGACGATGCCCAGGGCGAGGGCCTGGGGCGCGCCATCTGGCAGGTCATGCACGCGCAGAACCCGCAGCTGTTCTGGCGCTCGCGCCGCGGCAACCCGGTCAACGAGTTCTATTTCGCCAACGCCGAGGGCGCGGCCAAGGACGAGCGCTGGACCGTGTTCTGGTATGGCCTCGACGACTGGGAACAGATCCGGTTCGCTGTCGAGCACTGCCGCGACCGGCCGGCCACGCTGGAGGAGGCCGCCCGTGCCTGAGCCCGTTCGCATCGGCATCGTCGGCGCCCGCGGCCACGTCGGCGGGGAGCTGGTCCGCCTGCTGGCCGCCCACCCCGGCTTCGAACTGGCCTTCGTATCCTCGCGCGAGTGGGCGGGCGAGCCCGTGGACGCCCGCATCCCCGCCGCGCCCCCGGGGCTGGATTTCGTCAGCCTCGGCCCGGAGGCGGTGGCCGCCGCCGGGGCCGACGTGGTCGTCCTGGCGCTGCCCAACGGCCGTGCACAGGCCTTCGTGGCGGCCATCGATGCCGCGGCGCCGCGGACGGTCGTGATCGACCTCTCCGCCGACTACCGGTTCGACGCCGGCTGGTACTACGGCCTGCCCGAGCTGACCCGCGGGGGCTACGCCGGCCAGCGCCGCATCGCCAACCCCGGCTGCTACGCCACCGCGATGCAGCTGGCCATCGCACCGATGCGCGGGCACCTGGCGGGGCCGGTGCAGTGCTTCGGCGTCTCGGGCTACTCCGGCGCCGGCACCGCGCCCTCGGACAAGAACGACGTGGCGAAGCTGCGCGACAACCTGATGCCCTACGCCCTGGCCGACCACCTGCACGAGCGCGAGGTCACCCGCCACCTCGGCCACCCGGTCGAGTTCATGCCCCACGTCGCCCCGCATTTCCGTGGCATCACCCTGACCGCCAACCTGCACCTGGACGCCGTCGTCCAGCGCACCGACGTGGTCGACCGCTACCGCGCCGCCTACGCCGACGAACCCCTGGTCGAGGTCCTCGACGCCGCGCCCTGGGTCAGCGCCATCGCCGGCCGAAACGGCGCCGCCGTCGGTGGCTTCACCCTCGCCCCCGACGGCCGCCGCCTGGTCGTCGTCGCCACCCTGGACAACCTGCTCAAGGGCGCGGCAAGCCAGGCGCTGCAGAACCTCAACCGGGTGTTTGGGTATGGTGAGGGGGTGGGGCTGGTGGAGCGGGAAAGGGGTGAAGGGGAGTGGGAAAAGGGAGGGGGAAGCGGGGATGCGCAGCCCTGAACTCCCGTTTCCCACTCCCCTTCACCCGTTCCCCGATCCTCGGATGCCCGCCATGACCCTTCGAACCCTCCAGCCCACGGCCACCCCATGACCCAACTCCTCTGGCACAAACCCGGCGTCAAGGTCGACGCGCGCATCCAGGCCTTCCTGGCCGGGGAGGACGTGCTGCTCGACCGCGAGTTCTTCCTGTACGACATCCAGGCCAGTCAGGCACACGCCGAGGGTCTGCAGCGCATCGGCATCCTCGATGCCGAGGAGCTGGCGGCGCTGGGGCGCGAGCTGGAGGTGCTGGCGCAGGACTTCCGGGACGGGCGGTTCGTGCTCGACGAACGCTTCGAGGACATGCACTCGGCGATCGAACAGCGGCTGGTCGAGCGCCTGGGCGACACCGGCAAGAAGATCCACACCGGACGCAGCCGCAACGACCAGGTGCTGGTCGCCACGCGACTGTGGCTCAAGGCGAGGCTGCAGCGGCTGCAGGCGCTGTGCGTGGAGACCGCCGCGGTCGCGCTGGACCGGGCGCAGGCCGAGGCGATGCTGCCGTTGCCGGGCTACACCCACCTGCAGCGCGCGGTGGTGTCCTCGGCGGGCATGTGGTGGGCGGCCTGGGCGGAGGGCTTCATCGACAACGCCCAGCGCGCGCGCGACACCGCCGCCTGGGTCGACGCCAACCCGCTGGGCTCGGCCGCCGGCTATGGCGTCAACCTGGCCCTGGACCGTGAGCACACCACCCAGGCGCTGGGCTTCGGGCGCATGCAGGTGGCCGCGACCTACGCCCAGCTCTCGCGCGGCAAGTTCGAACTCGGCGCGATCGACGCCCTGGGCATGGCGCTGCTGGACCTGCGCCGCCTGGCCTGGGACCTGTCGCTGTTCACCAGCGGCGAGTACGGCTTCATCACCTTGCCGGCGGAGTACACCACCGGCAGCTCGATCATGCCCAACAAGCGCAACCCCGACGTGGTCGAGCTCATGCGCGCCACCTACGCCAGCCTGGCCGCGGCGCGCGCGGAGATCGAGCAGCTGCTGTCGCTGCCCTCCGGCTACCACCGCGACCTGCAGTTCTCCAAGGGCGCGCTGGTGCACGCCTTCGGGCGCGGCATGGGGGCGCTGGAGCTGCTGCCCGACCTGCTGCGCAACCTGGACTGGAACCGCGAGCGCATCGACGCGGCGCTGGAGCCCTCGATGTACGCCACCGACCTGGCGGTGGAACTCGCCGCGCAGGGCATGCCCTTCCGCGACGCCTACCGCGAGGCCGCCAACCCCGAACGCTGGGCGGGCCGCGACCCCGGCGAGAGCCTGCAGGCCCGGGTGTCGCCGGGCAGCGGGGCGGCGCTGGGGCTGGAGTCGCTCACCGCGCGCCTGGCCCGGCTCCAGGGCTGACCGCACACCGGCCCGGGGCCGGAATCGGGGACCGAAGACATGGACGGGTTCCAGCAACAACCGCTGCCGGCCTGGCGCAGGGCGGTGCTCAAGGTCGGTTCGAGCCTGTTGACCGGGCCGGACGGCACGCTCGACGACCGGCATGCGGCCGGGCTCGCGGCGTTCCTGCGCCGGGCGCGCGCCGACGGCCGCGAGGTGGTCGTGGTGTCCTCCGGCGCGGTGGCCGCCGGGCGCGGCCTGCTGCCGGTTGCCGCCCAGGGCCTGGTGCGCCGGCAGGCGCTGGCGGCGGTCGGGCAGGCGCCGATGGTCGCGCACTGGCAGCGGCTGCTGGACGCCCCGGTGGCCCAGGTGCTGCTCAGCCACGACGACCTGCGCAACCGGCGTCGCTACCTCAATGCCCGCGGCACGCTGCGCGAACTGCTCGACCTGGGCGTGGTGCCGGTGGTCAACGAGAACGACACGGTGGCGACCGAGGAGCTGCGGCTGGGCGACAACGACAACCTGGCCGCGGCGGTGGCGGCCCTGGTTGATGCCAGCCTGCTGCTGATCGCCACCGATGTGCCCGGCCTGTACTCCGGCCACCCCGGGCGCGACCCGTCGGCCCGGCCCATCGCGCGCCTGGCCACGGTCGGGCCGGCCGAGCTGGCGATGGCCGGCGGCGCGGGCGGGCCGCTGGGCACCGGCGGCATGCGCACCAAGCTCGAGGCGGCCGCCAAGGCCGCGGCGGCCGGCACCGCGACCGCCCTGTTCTGCGGGCGCGACGCGGCCGTGGTGGCCGGCCTGGCCGAGGGGCGGCTGGTCGGCACCCTGGTGGATGCCGGTGCAACGCCGCTGCAGGCGCGCAAGCGCTGGCTGCGGCATGTGCCGTTGGCCGGGCGGCTGGTCGTGGACGCCGGTGCCGTGGCGGCGCTGAGCCGGCGCGGGGCCTCGCTGCTGCCCGGCGGCGTGGTGGCCGCCGAGGGCGGCTTCCTGCGCGGTGATCCGGTCGAAGTCATCGGCCCGGACCGTTCGGCGGTGGCGCGGGGGCTGGTGGCCTACGCCGCCGCGGACCTGGCCCGGATCGCGGGTCGTCCCAGCCGCGAGATCGAGGCGGTGCTGGGCTACAGCTTCGGCGAGGCGGTCATCCACCGCGACGATCTGGTGCTGGTGTCGGTCCCCCTGCCGGAAGTGTGACCTGCGTCACGCTGCGGCAGGGAGTGACGCAGCGCGTCAAACTTCGCGACTGATACTTTCACAACCGCAGCTAAATCGCTGCATGAAAAGGGCTTTTTGGCGGGGTTTCGCGCTCCGGGCACGGCAATTGCTTATGATGCGCGACCCCGTTGCCGGTTCCACGCCCGCATGTACAACCCCCAGCGACTGCCCGACCCGCCGGAGCACCCGGCGCGGCGCAGCCCGAGCACCCCGCTGGTCCGCCCCCCGGCCCCGGTCGGGGAGCGTCGTGCCCTGTACATGCCGGTGCCCTTCAAGTTCGTCATGGTGCTGGTGTTCGCCTCGCTGTGGCTGGCGGCCAGCGTCTGGCTCTCCCAGCCCTGGCTCAACGAGCTCTCCCGGCACATCGGCTTCGCCCTGGCGCTGTTCGTGATCATGTTCATCGCCTACGTGCCCGGCTTCATGAACGCCTTCCTGATCGGCTCGATCCTGTCCGACCGGCGTCCGATCCGGCGGGCCATCACCGACTACCCGCCGGTCTGCGTGCTGGTGGCCTGCTACAACGAGTCCACCAGCATCGTCGACACCCTGCGCAGCCTGGCGGCGCAGGACTACGCCGGGCCGCTGGAGGTCGTGGTCATCGACGACGGGTCCACCGACGATTCGCTGGCGCTGGCGCGCGCGGAGGCGGCCGCGATCGATCGCCCCGGCCTCAGCGTCCGGGTCATCGCCCAGCCGCGCAACATGGGCAAGTCCGCCGCCCTCAACCGCGGTTTCGCCGAGACCGGGCAGCCGCTGGTGGTCACCGTCGACGGCGACTCGATGCTGCGGGCGGATGCACTGAGCAAGATCGTCCAGCGCTTCCTGTCCGACCCGCCCAACACCGTGGCCGTGGCCGGTGCGGTGCTGGTGCGCAATTCGCGCGAGAACTGGCTGGCCCGGGCGCAGGAGTGGGACTACTTCCACGGCATCGCCGCGGTGAAACGGATGCAGAGCATGTACCACGGCACCCTGGTCGCGCAGGGCGCCTTCTCGCTGTACACCCGCGAGGCGCTGGAGGAGGTCGGCGGCTGGCCGGAGTGCGTGGGCGAGGACATCGTCATCTCCTGGGCCCTGCTCAAGACCGGAAAGCGCATCGGCTACTGCGAGGACGCCTGCCTGTTCACCAACGTGCCGGTGCAGGTGCGGCAGTTCGCCCGCCAGCGCCAGCGCTGGTCGCGCGGGCTGATGGAGGCCTTCGCCCGGCACTGGCAGCTGCTGTTCAAGCGTCGCATGAGCACCACCTTCATCTGGTGGAACCTGCTGTTCCTGCCGCTGGACACCGTCTACACCCTGGCCTTCCTGCCGGGCATCGTCCTGGCCCTGTTCGGCTACTACTGGATCGCCGGCCTGATGACGCTGCTGGTGCTGCCGCTGGCCGCGATCTGGAACATCATCATCTTCCGCGTGCAGTCGCGCATGTTCAAAAGCCAGGACCTCAGGGTCCGGCGCAACATCTTCGGCTTCCTGTTCTACACCGTGGGCTACACCATGCTGCTGCAGCCGGTGTGCGTGATGGGCTACGTTGCCGAGCTGCTGCGGTTCCGCAAGACGTGGGGTACGAAGTGAGCTTCAAGGGTGCGGGGATGTCGGGTGCGGCGCTGCTGGCGTCGGCGCTGCTGGCCACGCCGGTCGCGCTGGCCGACGAGGAGGCCTACCGGGCGGTGCGGCCGGAGCTGTTCGCCTCCAGCGACGCGGACGGGTCCGAGGTGCTTCGCGCAGGCGTCGGCTTCGACACCTGGCGGCGCGACCGCGAGCACTGGCGCGGGCTGAAGGTCGAGCACGCGCGCTTCGCCGGCGAGGGCTGGTCGGCCAACGAGCGGCGCGTGTACCTGCGCGCGGCCGGCACCTTCGGCACCGGCGAGGTCGACGACGACACCTGGCGCTGGCGCGTGTCCCCCGGCAGCAACGGCGACCGCCTGCTGGGCTCCGCGGCGCTGAACACCGAGGGGCCGCGGCGGCGCGAGGTGTTTGTGGAGCGCGAGATCCTGGAGACCCGGCAGGGCGTCGACCGCGGGCAGGTGTTCACCTTCCTCGGCGCCGCGGTCGACCAGCCGGTCGGCGAGCACGGCAGCCTCACCGGCCTGGTCGGCCTGCAGGACTTCGACGACGGCAACCTGCGCACCCACCTGCGCGGCACGGCGGTCTACGCGGCGCGTCCCGAGGAGGGCCTGAGCGTGCAGCTGCGCACGCGCTGGTACCGCAATTCGCGGCCGTTCCAGGGCGACTACTTCTCCCCGGACTGGTACGCCGAGGCCATCCCGGCGATCGGCTGGCGGCGCTTCCACGGCGGGCACATGGTCAACGTGGTCGCCGGCGCCGGCCGCCAGCGCAACGCCGGCGAGTCCTGGAGGCAGGCCCGCCTGCTGCAGGTCGGATACGAGACCCCGCGCTGGTGGCGCGGCATCCTGCGCGTCACCGCCGGCTACACCGACACCCCGGTCGCCACCAGCGACGGGCAGGGCAGCTACAGCTACCGCTTCGTGATGCTGGAGTCGGTGGTTCCGTTCTAGCGGGACTCCCTTGGAGGGTCGGGCGGTGCCGGTATAGTGCGGGCATGGCCGTGCAATCGCCCCGTACCTGCATCCCGTCGGTGCTGCTTGCGGTGTTGCTGTGTCCCGGCGTGAGCAGCGGGGCAGCCGAACGCGCGGCGATCACGCTGCAGCGCGGCCAGGTCGCCGAAGCGGGCCTTGGCCCATCCCGGATCACCGGCGTGGAGCACGGCCTTTCGGCGCGGAGCGCCGGTCGTCCAGGCGCCGGCGGGACCTGGGTCCTCGGCCTGGACTACCGCTACACCCGCTTCGAGTACGCAGGCCTTGATTCGCGCAACCGCGACCTGCACCGCGCCGCGCCGTCGCTGGCCTGGCGGCGCGCCGGGGCCGGCCCGCGTGGCGGATTCGGCGGCTGGCTCTCTCCGGTGGTGGCCACCTCCTCCAACGTCTTCAAGGACCTCGCGCGTCGCGGCAGCCGGCGCGACCTGCAGTGGCACGGCGGGGCCTGGTGGGCGCAGCCGGCGGGCGGCGGCCACTGGCGGTTCGAGCTTGCCCGCGACGACATCACCGGTGCGACGCGGGTGCGGCCGGGGATCGCCTGGATGCAGCGCGACGACACGCTGGAGATGGCGCTGGGATGGCCTTCGAGCGAGGCGGCGCTGGCCCTGTCGCCGGCGTGGACGGCCCGCGCGCGGCTGGCGCCGGCCGGGGGCCGCTGGCACGTGGTCAGCGACGAGCGCGGGGGCGCAGGCTTCGATTACCGGATGCGCGCCTGGCGCCTGGGCCTCGGCCTGGACCGTGCCTTCGGCGAGCATTGGCGGCTGCAGGGCATGGCCGGACTGGAGTTCGACCGGCGCCACCGGTTCGAGGACGACCTCGGCGCCTTGATCGACCGGCGGGCGGGCGATGCGGCGTGGCTGGGCCTGGCGTTGGAATGGCGTGGGCGTTGAAACCCCGAGGCCGACGTCCCGCGCGGGAACACGCCGCGCACGAAAAAACCGGCCCTGGGGCCGGCTTCTCGTTGAACTGGTCGGGGAGACAGGATTTGAACCTGCGACTTCTACGTCCCGAACGTAGCGCTCTACCAGGCTGAGCTACACCCCGAGGTGCGAGCCCGGTATTGTAGTGAGGCGGGGGAGGGCGCGCAAGGGGGGCGGGTGGTCGGATAGAATGCGCGTTTGCCGACCCGGAGCACCGCCTTGATCAAGCCCCGCACCATGCCCGGCGTCATGGAGCTGCTGCCCCGCGACCAGATCGCCTTCCAGCGCATGCTCGACGTCATCCGGCGCAACTACGAGCGCTTCGGCTTCCTGCCGGTCGAGACCCCGGTGATGGAGCTCTCCGAGGTGCTGCTGACCAAGACCGGCGGGGAGACCGAACGCCAGGTCTACTTCGTGCAGTCCACCGGGGCGCTGGAGAAGGCCGGTGACGGGCTGCCGGAACTGGCGCTGCGCTTCGACCTGACCGTGCCGCTGGCGCGCTTCGTCGCCCAGCACGAGCACGACCTGGCCTTCCCGTTCAAGCGCTACCAGGTCCAGCGCGTCTACCGCGGCGAGCGCGCCCAGCGTGGCCGCTTCCGCGAGTTCTACCAGTGCGACATCGACGTCATCGGCAAGGACGGCCTGGGCCTGCGCTTCGACGCCGAGGTGCCGGCGGTGATCCACGCCGTCTTCAGCGAGCTCGACATCGGCGCCTTCACCATCCAGCTCAACAACCGCAAGCTGATGCGGGGCTTCTTCGAGGGGCAGGGCATCGCCGACGGCGAACGCCAGATGCTGGTGCTGCGCGAGGTCGACAAGCTCGACAAGCGCGGGCCCGAGGCGGTGTTCGACACCCTGACCGGCCCGGACTTCGGCCTCTCCAACGCGACCGCCCGCGCGATCATGGACTTCGTGCAGCTGCGCTCCAACGGCATCGCCGACGGGCTGGCGCGGCTCGACACCCTGGGCTCCGGCAGCGACACCTTCAACCAGGGCGTGGCCGAGCTGCGCGAGGTGCTGTCGCTGGTCCGGGACTTCGGCGTGCCCGACGCCGCGGTGGTCCTGAACCTGTCGATCGCCCGCGGCCTGGACTACTACACCGGCACCGTCTACGAGACCACGCTCGACGACTACCCGCAGATCGGCTCGATCTGCTCCGGCGGCCGCTACGAGAACCTGGCCGGCAACTACACGAAGTCGCACCTGCCCGGCGTCGGCATCTCCATCGGCCTCACCCGCCTGTTCTGGCAGCTGCGCGAGGCCGGCATCGTGTCCACGGCGGAGTCCAGCGTGCAGGCGCTGGTGGCGCTGATGGACGACGACCGGCTGGCCGACAGCCTGGACCTGGCGCGCGGTCTGCGCGCGGCGGGCATCAACACCGAGGTGCAGCTGGAGCCGAGGAAGCTGGCCAAGCAGTTCCAGTACGCCGACCGCGCCGGCATCCGCTTCGTCGTGCTCTGCGGCGAGGACGAGGCCGCGCGCGGCGCGGTGACGGTGAAGGACCTGCGTCGTGGCGAGCAGTTCGAGGTCGGACGCGAGGAACTGGGTGCCGCGCTCAAGGTCGAGCTCGAGCAGGCCCGTGCCCTGGAAGGAGGCTGAGATGGACGAGGTGCGCCTGGATGGCGGCTCGCTGACGCGGGCACAGGTGGTGGCGGTGGCGCGCGGTGCCGCGGTGTCGCTGGATGCGGGGCAGCTGGAGCAGGTGGCCGCGGCCGCGCGCTTCCTCGAGGAGCAGGTGCGCCGGCAGGAGCCGATCTACGGCGTGTCCACCGGATTCGGCAGCAACGCCGACCGCCTGCTGGGTGCCCACCGGCTGCGCGAGGAACTGCCCGGTGCGCGCCCGGACCCCGAGGCCGGCAGCCTGCACTCCGAGCTGCAGCGCAACCTGATCATCACCCACGCGGTGTGCGTCGGCGAGCCGTTCGGGGCCGACGTGGTGCGGGCGATGATGGTGATCCGCATCAACACGCTGATGAAGGGCCACTCCGGCATCCGCGTCTCGACACTGCAGGCGATGACCGCGCTGCTCAACGCCGGCGTGGTGCCGGTGGTGCCGAAGCTGGGTTCGGTCGGCGCCAGCGGCGACCTGGCGCCGCTCTCGCACCTGGCGATCGTGCTGCTGGGCGGGGGCGAGGCCTTCCTCGGGGGCGAGCGCATGCCCGGGGCGCAGGCGCTGGCACAGGCCGGCCTGGCCCCGGTGGAGCTGTCCTACAAGGAAGGCCTGGCGCTGAACAACGGCACCGCGCAGATGCTCGCCTGCGGCGTGCTGGCGCTGGACCGGCTGGAGCAGCTGCTCGACCACGCCGACCTGACCGCGGCGATGACCCTGGACGCCTTCGCCGGGCGCCTGGGCGCCTTCCGCGAGGATGTGCACGCCCTGCGCCCGCACCCGGGGCAGGTCGAGGTCGCGGCGAACCTGAGGCGCCTGCTGGACGGCTCGACCCTCACCGATATCCCCTACCACCTGGTGCCGCGCTTCCGCCCCTGGCGGCCGGAGAGCTGGGCCGACGAGGACCTCCAGGCCCTGCGCTTCGACATCGGCTGGGACTGGGTGCCGTTCAACCAGCGGCACGGCCGCGAGCGCTTCTACCAGCGCTTCCGGCCCTTCCGGGGCGGCAAGAAGCACCAGCCGCAGGACAGCTACTCGCTGCGCTGCATCCCGCAGGTGCACGGTGCGGTCCGCGACGCCCTGGCCCAGGCACAGCGCGTCTACGACATCGAGCTCAACGCGGTGACCGACAACCCGCTGGTGTTCCCGGGCACCGTGGATGCGGAGTCGCCGATCGAGACCCACGTGGTGTCGGCCGGCCACTTCCACGGCATGCCGCTGGCGCTGGCGATGAGCTACATCAAGGCCGCCATCCCGGTGCTGGCCTCGATCTCCGAGCGCCGCCTCAACAAGCTCGTCGACCCGGCCACCTCCGACGGCTTGCCGCCGTTCCTGATCGGCAACGAGGACGCGACCGAGTCCGGTTGCATGATCGTGCAGTACACCGCCGCGGCCATCGTCAACGACCTCGCCACCCGCGCCCATCCGGCCTCGGTGTATTCGGTGCCCACCAGCGCCAACGCCGAGGACCACGTCTCGATGGGGGCCAACGAGGCCCGCCACGTGCTGGAGATGTGCGCCGACCTGGGTCGGGTGATCGCCCTGGAGACCTACGTCGCCGCCCAGGCACTGGACTTCCGTCGCGACATGATCAACGCCGCGCGTGAGCTGGCGCGGCGTGGCAATGCCGCGGATCTGGCTGCGCGGGTGCAGGGCGGACCGCTGCCTGGCGACGCCGGCCACGCCGACTTCCTGGCCGAGGTCGAGGGCCTGCGCGAGGAGCTGGCCACCGGCAGCGCGTTCCGGGCCGGCGCGGCGGTGGAGGCGGCACTGGCCGCGCTGCGCCGGCGCATCGGCTTCATGCGCGCCGACCGGTCCATGGACGGGGACATGCGTGTCATCGTCGAGCTGGTGGCCTCCGGCGAACTGCTGCAGGCCGCGCGCGCGGCCTGAGGCCCTCTGGCCCGGCCGTTCAGGCCGGCGCGTCGCGGGGTTCGCGCACGCAGTTGCGGCCCGCGGCCTTGGCCGCGTACAGGGCCGCGTCGGCGCGTCGGATGGCCTCGTCGGGCCCGATGTCCTCGCCCGGCGCCACGCCGAAGCTGCCGATGCTCAGGGTGACCGTGACGTCCTGGCCACCGCAGGCCACCGGGGTGGCCGCCACCGATTCGCGCAGCGCATCGGCCACGCGGGTGGTGTCGCCCTGGTCGTGGTCGCGCAGGGCGGCGATGAACTCCTCGCCGCCGAAGCGGGCCAACAGCGCGTCGTGGCGCTCGAGCACCGCCTGCATGCGCCGCGCCACCTGGCGCAGGCATTCGTCGCCGGCGATGTGCCCGTGGGTGTCGTTGATCCGCTTGAACCAGTCCAGGTCGATCATCATCAGGCCCAGCGGCCTGCGGTCCTCGCGGGCGTCGGAGAGCATCCGCTCGAACTCCGACATGAACCAGCGCCGGTTGAACGCCCCGGTCAGCGCGTCGCGACGGTTGGACTCGCGCAGCCGGCCGTTGACCTCGGCGAGCTCCTCCAGCGCCGTGCTCAGCTCGCCGGTGCGGGTGTTGACCGCCCGCTCCAGCTGCGCCTTGGTCTCGTGGACGATGCGTTCGTTCTCGGTGCGCAGCGCGGCGTAGCGGAAGGCCAGGGCGAACGACAGCAGGATCATCTCCATCGCCGAGCCGATCTGGACGCCGTATTCGGTCAGGAACACCTTCGGCAGCACGCCGAAGGCGACCAGGGCGAAGGTGGCGGTGCCGGCCAGGAACACGCCCCAGGCCAGCAGGAACAGGCCCGCGGGGCGGTAGCCGCGGCGCAGCGTGGTGGCCGAGACCACGGCGATCCACACCACGCTGGGGATCACCGCCGCCGAGGCGATCGGCGTGGCGATGCGGTAGGGCAGCAGGACGCTGGCGATGCCCCAGAGCACGAAGAAGGCGATCAGGCCCTGGCAGACCAGGTCGCCCACGCGCCATCGCCGGTCCAGGCCCAGGAACACCCGGGCGAACTGCTGCATGCCGATCTGCGAGATGCAGATCGATATCGGCACCGAGTGCTGCTGGAGCCACGCGTTGTTCGGCCAGAAGTGCTCGAAGGCCAGGCCGTTGAGGCAGAACAGCACCAGGCCGAAGCCGGCGACGTGGAACATGTACCAGAAGTAGCTGGGGTCGCGCAGCGTCACCCACAGGCAGAGGTTGTACAGGAACAGGGCCAGCAGCACGCCGTAGTACAGGCCGATGCCCAGCTGGGCCTGCCGCACCATCTCGGTGAAGGCCTTGTGCGTGTACAGGACCAGCGGCACCTGCATCGAGCTCTCGCTCTGCACGCGCAACAGCACGTCCACGGTCTGGCCCTCGGGCAGGTCGACCCAGAAGTTGGGCTGCCGGAAGGCGATGGCGCGCGACTCGAAGGGCAGGGTGTCGCCGGAGCGCTGGTGGACGATCTGTCCGCCGGGGTAGCGGGCGAACAGGTCGAGGCGGTCGCTGAGCGGGTAGTGCTGGACCAGCACCCGCCGCGACTCCGCGGCGTCGAGGTTGTGCAGGCGCAGGTGGAACCAGAACGCGCCGCGGCGGAAGCCGAAGGTGGAGCGGCCGTCGGGGAGGGGCTCGAAGCCGCCGTCGGCGAGGACCTCGAACATGACCTCGGGTGCCTCGACGGCGTCGGGGTCGAACAGCCAGTGCATGTGCGGCACCAGGTCGATGCGCTCGTGGGTGGCGTCGACCTCCACCACCGGCACGGCGGCCTGCGCCGGGGTCGGCAGCGACGCCAGCAACAGCAGCAGCCAGGCCAGCAGCATGGCCTGTACCCAGCCTCGATAGCCTTCCCCTGTCGCCACCCTGACGGTGTCCCCTCCGGCGGAATCCTGAACGATACCGCCTGCCCCGGTTTCTGCACAGCGCTTGCCAATGTAATAACGCGCTATTACACTGCGACGCCATGAAGAAGCGTCCCGCCACCATCGACCCGGGTCCGGCCGCCATCGACGCCGTCGTCGAGGCCCTGGGCTGCCTGGCCGATGACGGGCAGCGCCGCGCCTTCCTGGAGGACCTGTGCACCCCGGCGGAGCTGCAGGCGCTGGCGGATCGCTGGCGGGTGGTGCCGCTGCTGCTTCAAGGGCTGCCCTACCGCGAGATCCACGACCTCACCGGCGTCAGCGTCACCACCGTCGGCCGTGTGGCCCGCTGCATCGAGTTCGGCGCCGGCGGCTACCGGGCCGCCGCCGAACAGCTGGGCCTGGCGCAGGCCGAAACCGACGCGTCCCACTGAACCCGACCCCCTTTCCCGACCCCGGAGGCGACATGAAGTCGCGCGACCGCCTACGCATTGCCATCCAGAAATCCGGCCGTCTCGCCGAGCCCGCCCGCGACCTGCTCGCCCGGGCCGGTCTGAGCTTCCGTGAAAGCCGCGACCGCCTGTTCTGCTACGGCGAGTCGCTGCCGATCGACTTGCTGCTGGTCCGCGACGACGACATCCCCGGCCTGATCGCCGATGGCGTCTGCGACCTCGGCGTGGTCGGCCTCAACGTGCTCGACGAGCAGGGCGAGGAGCGCCGTCGCGCCGGCCAGCCCGACGCCTTCAGGCCGCTGCGCGACCTGGGCTGGGGCGCCTGCCGGCTGTCGGTGGCGGTGCCGCAGGAGTTCGACTGGACCGGCCCGGCCTCACTGGCCGGCACCCGGATCGCCACCAGCTATCCGGCGCTGCTGGGTCGCTGGCTGGCCGAGCAGGGCGTGGACGCCGAACCGATCACCCTGGCCGGCTCGGTCGAGATCGCCCCCCGGCTGGGCACCGCCGACCTCATCTGCGACCTGGTGTCCACCGGCGGCACGCTGGCGGCCAACCAGCTGCGCGAGGTCGCGGTGATCATGGAAAGCCAGGCCGTGCTGGCCGGTCCGGCGGCCCCGTTCGCCGACGAGCGCGCCGAACTCGCCGCGATGCTGATGCGCCGCCTGGATGGCGTGCTGCGGGTGCGCGGCAGCCGCTTGCTGATGTGCCAGGCGCCGCGCAGCGCGCTGGTGGAACTGTTCAAGCTGATGCCCGACGCCGAGCCGCCGACGGTGATGCGCCTGGACGAGGGCGGTGACCAGGTGGCCGTGCAGGCGGTGTGCCGCGAGCAGGTCACCTGGCAGCGGCTGGAGGACATGAAGCGCGCCGGGGCCCGCGGGCTGCTGGTGCTTCCGGTGGAGCAGATGCTGGCATGAGCACCGACACGAACCCGATCATCACCTGGAACGCCCTGGATGCCGAAGGCCGCGCGGCTGCGCTGCGACGGCCCACCGCCGAGGTCGAGGACACCGTGCGCCAGGCTGCCGCCCGGGTCATCGCCCAGGTGCGCGCCGACGGCGATGCCGCGCTGCGTGCGCTGACCCGTCGTTTCGACGGCGTCGAGGTCGACGCGCTGCCCGTCGACGAGGCCGAGTTCCAGGCCGCCGAGGCCGGGATCGACCCGGAGCTGCGCCAGGCCCTGGTGGCGGCCAGGCAGCGGCTGGAGACCTGGCACCGCGCCGGCATGGCCGAAGGCTTCATGGTCGACACCGCCCCGGGCGTGCGCTGCGGACGGGTGGTTCGGCCGATCGCCCGGGTCGGCCTGTACGTGCCGGCCGGCTCCGCGCCGCTGCCGTCCACGGCCCTGATGCTGGGCGTGCCGGCGATGCTGGCCGGTTGCCGCGACGTGGTGCTGTGCAGCCCGCCGGGACCCGACGGGCGGGTCGACCCGACCGTGCTGGTGGCCGCGCGGCTGTGCGGCATCCGCCGCGTGGTGCGCGTGGGCGGTGCCCAGGCCGTCGCCGCGATGGCCTACGGCACCGCATCGGTGCCCAAGTGCGACAAGATCTTCGGGCCGGGCAACCACTACGTGACCGCCGCCAAGCAGGCGGTGGCGCAGGACCCGGCCGGGGCCGCGATCGACATGCCGGCCGGCCCGTCCGAGGTGCTGGTGATCGCCGACGCCGGGGCCGATGCCGACTTCGTCGCCGCCGACCTGCTCTCCCAGGCCGAGCACGGCCCGGATTCCCAGGTCATCCTGCTCAGCGACGACCGCGACCTGCTTGAGCGCGTGCGCGCGGCGCTGCCCGGGCAGCTGGCGGCGCTGCCCCGGGCCGACATCGCCCGTCGTGCCCTGGCGGCCTCGCGACTGGTGCTCACCGCCTCGCTGGAGGAGGCTTTCGCGATCAGCAACGACTACGCCCCCGAGCACCTGATCCTGGCCCTGCGCGAGCCGGAAGCCTGGCTTGACCGGGTGCAGGCCGCGGGCTCGGTGTTCCTGGGCGACTACGCGCCCGAGGCGCTGGGCGACTACAACTCCGGGACCAACCACGTCCTGCCCACCGGCGGTGCGGCGCGGGCGTGGAGCGGGGTCAGCGTGGCCAGCTTCCAGGTCACCATCAGCGTGCAGTCGGTCGACGCGGCGGGCATCCGAGCCATCGGCCCCGGCGCGGCGGCGATGGCGCGCGCGGAGCGGCTGGGCGCGCACGAGCGCGCGGTGACGCTGCGACTGGAACGGGCGGGCAGCCCGTGAGCGCCTGCGTACTGGACCTGGTCCGCGAGGACCTGCGCGACTTCGGCGGCTACGCCTCCGCGCGGCGCGCCGGCGTGAACGGTTCGGTCTGGCTCAACGCCAACGAGAGCCCGTGGGCCAACCCGGCCGACGCCGACGGCCGCCTGCGCCGCTACCCGGGGCCACAGCCGGCGCCGCTGATCGACGCGCTGGCCGGGCTGTACGGGGCGTCGCCGGAGCAGGTGCTGGCCGGACGCGGCAGCGACGAGGCGATCGACCTGCTGGTGCGCGCGCTGTGCCGGCCGGGGGTGGATGCCGTGGTGATCGCGCCGCCGACCTTCGGCATGTACGCCGTCAGCGCGCGGCTGCAGGGGGCGCCGCTGGTCGAGGTGCCGCTGCGCGAGGACGGGGCGGGCTTCCGCACCGACCTCGACGCGATGGTGGAGGCCGCGCTGTCGAACCGGGTGCGTCTGGTCTTCCTGTGTTCGCCCTCGAACCCGACCGGGCAGGCGGTGGGGCCCGACGCCATCGCCGCGGCGGCCCGCCGCCTGGCCGGCCAGGCGCTGCTGGTGGTCGACGAGGCCTACGTGGAATACAGCGAGCAGCCGTCGGTGGTGCCGCTGCTGCCCGATCACCCGAACCTGGCGGTGCTGCGCACCCTGTCCAAGGCCCATGGGCTGGCGGCGGCGCGGATCGGCACGCTGCTGGCCGATCCGGCCCTGGTCCGGCTGCTGCGCAACTGCCAGGCGCCGTACCCGTTGCCGGCGCCCTGCGTCGACGCCGCGCTGGCCGCGCTGGCACCGGCGGCGCTGGCCTGCACGCGCGAGCGCATCGCGCTCACGCGACGGCTGCGCGACCTGCTGGCCCGGCGCCTGGCACAGCTGCCCGGCGTGGCCCGGGTGCTGCCCTCGCAGGCGAATTTCCTGCTGGTGCGCTTCCACGACGCCGGCGCGGCCTTCGAGCGTCTGCTGGCGGCCGGCGTGGTGGTGCGCGACATGCGCGCGGTCGCCGGGCTGGGCGATGCGCTGCGCATCAGCATCGGCAGCGAAGACGACAACGCGGCGGTCATCGCCGCCCTCGACCCCGACGGAGACGCCTGATGGGCACCCGCATCCTGTTCATCGACCGTGACGGCACGCTCATCGAGGAGCCCGCCGACCAGCAGATCGACCGCTACGAAAAGCTGCGGCTGGTGCCCGGGGCCATCCCGGCCCTGCTGAAGCTGCGCGAGGCCGGCTTCGAGTTCGTCATGGTGACCAACCAGGACGGCCTGGGCACCGCCAGCTTCCCGCGCGAGGACTTCCAGGGGCCGCAGGCGCTGCTGATGCAGATCCTGGAGTCGCAGGGCGTGGGCTTCCGGGAAGTGCTGGTCGACGAAAGCTTCGAGCATGAGAACCGGCCCACCCGCAAGCCCGGTGTGGGTCTGCTGCTGCACTACCTGCGCGACCGCGGCATCGACCTGGCCAACAGCGCGGTCATCGGCGACCGCGACACCGACCTGCAGCTGGCCGACAACCTCGGCTGCCGCGGCTTCAAGCTCGCGCCCGGCCCCTGGACCTGGGCGGCGATCGCCGAGGAGCTCACCGGCGCCGGCCGTCGCGCCGTGGTCGAGCGCAGCACCCGCGAGACCCGCATCCGCGTCGCCGTCGACCTCGACCGCGTCGCCACCACCCGGGCCCGCACCGGCCTGGGCTTCTTCGACCACATGCTCGAACAGATCGGCAAGCACGCCGGCATCGCGCTGGAGGTCGACTGCGAGGGCGACCTTGAGGTCGACGAACACCACACCGTCGAGGACACCGCGCTGGCGCTGGGCGAGGCGCTGAAGCGGGCACTGGGGGACAAGCGCGGTATCGGCCGCTACGGGTCCGCCGCCGACGACGGCCAGGCCGGCAGCGACGGGCTGCAGGCGCGCTTCGTGCTGCCGATGGACGAGACCCTGGCCTCGGCCGCGGTCGACTTCTCCGGCCGGCCGTACTTCGTCTTCGAGGGCGCCTTCCCGCGCGAGCAGGTGGGCGGGCTGCCGACCGAGCTGGTGCCGCACTTCTTCCGTTCGCTGTGCGAGACCGCCGGCCTGAACCTGCACCTGCAGGTGCGCGGCGAGAATGCCCACCACATGGTCGAGGCCTGCTTCAAGGCCACCGCGAGGGCGATGCGCGCGGCGCTGGCGCGTTCGGGCAGCGACCTGCCCAGCACCAAGGGCAGCCTGTGATGGACGTCGCCGTCGTCGACTCCGGTGGCGCCAACATCGGCTCGGTCTGCTACGCCCTGGAGCGCCTGGGCGCGCGGGCGGCGCTGACCGCCGACCCGGAGCGCATCCGCAGCGCCGAGCGGGTGATCCTGCCCGGCGTGGGGGCCGCAGCCGAAGCCATGCGCGTGCTCGACGGGCACGGCCTGGTCGAGGTGCTGCGTGGACTGGAGTGTCCGCTGCTGGGCATCTGCCTGGGCATGCAGCTGCTGTTCGAGCGCTCCGAGGAGGGCGACGTGGACTGCCTGGGACTGCTGCCCGGCCAGGTGGCGCGCCTGCAGCCGGCGCCGGGCATACGGATTCCGCACATGGGCTGGAACCGGCTCGAACCGGTGGGGGAGAGCCCGCTGATGCGCGGCCTGGACGAGGGCGCGCGCGCCTACTTCGTGCACGGCTTCGCCGCGCCGGTGACCGCCGACACGGTGGCCGCCAGCACCCACGGCCAGCGCTTCGCGGCCATGGTCCAGCGCGGCCGCGTGGCCGGCGCCCAGTTCCACCCCGAGCGTTCGGCCGCCACCGGCGCACGCATCCTCGACAACTTCCTCAAGGGCCCCTGGTGATGGACTACACGATCTACCCGGCCATCGACGTGCGCGACGGCCACGTGGTGCGGCTGCTGCAGGGCGACTACGACCGCGAGACCCGCTACGGCGACGACCCCTTCCAGCGCGCCGAGGCCTATGCCGGGGCCGGGGCCGGCTGGCTGCACCTGGTCGACCTCGACGCCGCCCGGGCCGGTGGCTACACCCTGCACGCGCTGCTGCCGCGCCTGCGCGACGGCCTTGGCCTGAAGGTGCAGACCGGCGGCGGGGTGCGTTCGGAGGCCGACGTCGAGCGCCTGCTCCAGGCGGGTGCCCGGCGCGTGGTCGTGGGTTCGCTGGCGGTGCGCGAACCCGACCGCGTGCTCGGCTGGCTCGAGCGCTTCGGCAGCGACCGCCTCACCGTCGCCCTGGACACCCGGCGCGACGCGCAGGGCTGCTGGCGGCTGCCGGTGCACGGCTGGACCGAGTCCGGCGGCGAGGAGCTGATGGTGCTGGCCCGGCGCTACCGCGACGCCGGCCTGGTGCACCTGCTGTGCACCGACATCGACCGCGACGGCATGCTGTCGGGACCCAACCTCGACCTCTACCGCGAGCTGCTTTCGGCGGTGCCCGGGCTGTCGCTGCAGGCGTCTGGCGGGGTGCGCGACCTGGCCGACGTGCAGGCGGCGCGGGCGGCGGGCTGCGCCGGCGTGGTGCTGGGCAAGGCCTTGCTGGAGGGCCGGCTGAGGCTGGCGGAGGCGCTGGCATGCTGAGCCGCCGGATCATCCCCTGCCTGGACGTGCGCGACGGGCAGGTGGTCAAGGGCGTGCGCTTCCGCGACCATGTGGTGGTCGGGGCGATCGAGGAGCTGGCCCTGCGCTACCGCGACGAGGGCGCCGACGAGCTGGTGTTCTACGACATCACCGCCAGCCCGCAGGGCCGCAGCGTCGACCGCGCCTGGGTCGAGCGGGTCGCGCGCATCATCGACATCCCCTTCTGCGTGGCCGGCGGCATCCGTTCGGTGGCCGACGCCCGCGCCATCCTCCACGCCGGCGCCGACAAGATCTCGGTGAACACGCCGGCGCTCGAGCGCCCGGCCCTGGTCGCCGAGCTGGCGGCGGCCTTCGGCGTGCAGTGCGTGGTGGTCGGCATCGACAGCCTGCGCGACGAGGACGGGCAGTGGCGCGTGCGGGCCTACACCGGCGACCCCGAGCGGACCCGGGCGATGCCGCGCCGCACCCTGGACTGGGTGCGCGAGGTGCAGGCGCTGGGGGCCGGCGAGATCGTGCTCAACTGCATGGGCTCCGACGGCGTGCGCCGCGGCTACGACATCGAGCAGCTGTGCGCGGTGCGCGCGGCGTGTGCGGTGCCGCTGGTGGCCTCGGGCGGTGCGGGCACGCCGGATCATTTCGCCGAGGCCTTCGAGCGCGCCGACGTCGACGCCGCACTCGCGGCCAGCGTCTTCCACTCCGGGGCGATCGCGATCCCGGCACTCAAGCGCCAGCTGGCGGCGCGCGGCATCGAGGTGCGTGATGGGGATTGAGGACATCGGGACGCTGGACTGGGACAAGCAGGGCGGCCTGCTGCCGGCGGTGGTGCAGGACGCGCGCACCCTGCGCGTGCTGATGGTCGGCTGGATGGACCGCGATGCGCTGGCGGCCACGCTCGACGGGGGCAAGGTGACCTTCTTCAGTCGTTCCAAGGGCCGGCTGTGGACCAAGGGCGAGTCCTCCGGTCACCTGCTGGAGCTGGTCTCGGTGCAGGTCGACTGCGACGCCGACACCCTGCTGGTGCAGGCGGTGCCGCACGGCCCGACCTGCCACCTGATGCGCGCCAGCTGCTTCCCCGAGGCGCCGGCCTCGCTGCTGGCCGAGCTCGACGCCCTGGTCGAGGGTCGTGAGCGGGAGCGGCCCGAGGGCAGCTACACGACCCGGCTGTTCGAGTCGGGCCTGCGCCGGATCGCCCAGAAGGTGGGCGAGGAGGGCGTGGAGACCGCCCTGGCCGCGGTGGCACAGGACGAGGAAGCCCTGGCCGGCGAGGCCGCCGACCTGGTCTTCCACCTGCTGGTGCTGCTGCGCGCGCGCGGCATGGGCCTGGAGGACGTGCTCAGCGTCCTGCGGCGTCGCCACCGTCCGGACCCGGGCTGAGGTCGACCCAGACCAGGTGGTGGTCGCTGGCCCGGGTGCTGCCCAGGTCGTCGTCGGCGGGCAGCGGCCAGTACACGCCGCTGTCGACCACCCGGAAGCCGGTCGAGGGCAGCACGTAGTCGACCCGCAGGTTGCCGGCCACCGGCGAGAAGTTGCCGGTGTCGTGCGCCGGGTCGCCCCGGTGCCCCAGGTTGGCGCCGCCCTTGGCCGCGGCGGCCTCCACCGCGCCCGGGCTGGCCGGCGCCGGTGCGTCCAGTACCCGCGGATGCTCCAGCAGCTGCTGGATGGCGCCGGGCACGCTGTCGCCGTCGACGGGGTCGGCGTTGTAGTCGCCGAGGATGACGAAGGCGGCGTCGGGGTGCAGGCCGCCGGCGCGGTCGCGGTCGTCGACCAGCCAGGCCGCGTCCGGGTCGGAGAGGTACTCCGCCCACAGCCGGATCTCGTCGTGGTTGCGCAGGCCGTTGCGGTTCTCCGGCCCGTCGAACACCGGCGGGGTGGGGTGGGCGGCCAGCACGTGCACGCGGCCCAGCGGCGTGAGCACCGGCACGTCCCAGTGCGACTTCGACGACAGCGGCATCGCCTCCCAGGCGGCCTCCGGGAACCACGGTTCGCCGCTGGCGGGGTCGACCGGTCGCCGGTGCCCGGGCAGGTCGGCCCAGCGCAGGGTGCGGAAGCTGCGGGCCCGGTCCTGGTCCAGCGGGTGCATCGACAGCAGCAGCATGCCGTACTGGCCCGGGTGGTGGCCGAAGCCCCAGGCGTCCGCCGGCTCGTCTGTGCGGCCGTTGCCGTCGAGGTCGAAGCCGCTGGGCACCCCGGTGTTGACCGGGGCCAGGTAGCGGTAGGGGTAGTGGATGGCCCGTTCGCCGAACTGGTCCACGCCCAGGAAGGCGGACTCGAACAGGTCGGCGGCGGCGTGGGCGGGGTCGTAGTCGAATTCGTTGAGCAGCAGGATGTCCGGACGCAGCCGCTGGATGATGGCGGCGACGCGGCGGGCGTCCTCGTCGTCGGCCTCCAGCCGCGCCAGCAGGCCGCCGGCCTCGTCGGAGGTCAGTGACGCGTTCCAGGTGGCCACGCGCATCACCGGCGCGTCGGTCCCGCCCGCCTCAGCGGGCATCGGGTCGGGGCTGCAGCCCAGGGTCAGGGCCAGCAGCACGGCCGGTAGCAGCATGCGCATCGCATCGCCTCATTCGATCGGCGTCCAGCGCCCCGCGAGGAGGCCCTCCAGCGGACGGAAGCGGCGTTTGTAGTCCATCTTCGGGTGCCCGTCGATCCAGTAGCCCAGGTAGAGGTGCTCCAGGCCGTGGCGGCGGGCGAAGTCGAGCTGGGCGAGGATGGCGTAGGTGCCCAGGCTGCGCGCGGCGAGGTCCGGGTCGAAGAAGGTGTACACCGCCGAGAGGGCCTCGGGCAGCCGATCGGTCACGGCCACGGCCACCAGGCGCCCGTCGCTGCGGAACTCAAGGAACCGCGTCGGGCTCCAGGCGCACTTTAGGAAGGCGTCGAAGTCGGCCGGGCGCGCATCGTCCATGCCGCCGTTGCGGTGGCGCGAGAGCAGGTAGCGCTGGTACAGCACGAAGTGTTCGGTGCGCCGATCGGCCTCGACCATGCGCACCGAGAGGTCGGCATTGCGGCGGGCGCACTTGCGCTGGGCGCGGTCGGGAACGAAGTCGGCCACCGGGATGCGCACCGACACGCAGGCCTGGCACTGCGCACAGTAGGGGCGGTAGACGTGTGCGCCCGAACGGCGGAAGCCCATCGCCACCGCGCCCGGGTACAGCGAGGGCAGATGGCTGTCGCGCGGGTCGAGCACCAGGTCGCGGGCGGCGCGGTCGTGCCAGTAGCCGCAGGGGTGTTCGGCGGTCCGGTACAGGCGGATCGAGGCGGCGGTCATGCCCGCATCCTAAACCCAGGCCGGCCGCCGATGCTGCCGGTCGTCGGACACGGGGCCCGCCCGGCAGACGCCGGGCAGGTCGGTGGCGCCGGTGCGGTCGCGCTACTCGGTCAGGCTGGCCATGTAGTGGACCAGGTCGTCGATCGCGTCCTCGCCCAGCGACTGGTAGCCGTTCTTGGTCCGCAACGCGCGCGGCGAGAGGTGCTCGGCGGCCGAGCCGCCGCCGATGATCCAGTCGCGCAGGGCCGCGGCGTCGAGGTGCGAGCCGACCCCGTCGAGGGGAATGCGCGGATTGCCCTCGCCGGCGATCGCGTGGCAGCTGGCGCAGTCCAGCGACGCGTACAGCGCGCGGCCACGCTCGACCGCGGCGGGGTCGGGCCCGTCGGCGGCGGGCGTCGCGGTCGCCGCCCGCGGCTGCTCCGGGGGCTCGGCCAGGTTGCGGGTCGCGGCGAAGGCCGCGCTGAGGGCCAGCACCAGCAGGCAGGTGATCACGGCCAGTCGTCGTGCCCAGGTCTCGCGCATGTGTCCGCCCTCCTCAGGCCAGGTCGAAGATCTCGGAGTGTACGTGGGTCAGCCTCACGCCGAGGCTGTCCAGCGCGCGCTCGGCCAGGCGGATCATCGGCGTGGGGCCGCAGACGTAGTACTGCAGCGCGGCGCGACCGGCCGGGTCCGCGGGCAGGTGGCGACCGAGGACGCCGGCGTCGATGTAGCCGCGTTCCCCGGTCCAGTCCGCGGGCGGCTCCAGCAGCACGTCGACGACGGTCAGGTTGATCGCCGCGGCCAGCTCCGCGATCTCCTCGCGGAAGATGATCCGTTCGGCGACGCGGTTGCCGTAGAACAGCCACTTGGGGCGCTGGTCGCCACGGTCGGCCAGAGCGCGCAGCATGCTCATCAGCGGCGCGATCCCCACGCCGCCGGCGATGAAGACCTGGCCGGGCGCGTCGGGGTGGCGGTCGATGCCGAAGCTGCCGTAGGGCCCGTCGACCCAGGCCCGCTCGCCGGGCTGGATGTCGCCGATGCGGTTGGTGAAGTCGCCCAGTTCCTTGATGGTGAAGCAGATGCTGCCCGGTCGCGTCGGCGTCGAGGAGAACGAGAACGGGTGCTCGCGCATCGCGAACGGCGAGGCGCGCAGCGTCAGCCAGGCGAACTGGCCGGGGTGGTAGTCGAACACCCGCCCATCCTCCGGCGTCAGGGTCAGCGTCCAGCTGCGGCCATGCTCGGGTTGCACCGAACGCACCCGCCAGGGCCGGCGCAACAGGCCGGCGGGCCGCAGCAGCCGCACCCACACGAACAGGCCGAACCAGAAGGCGCCCAGCCCGATCCACAGGGCCCGCGACAGCGGGGACTGCAGGAAACCGCCCGAGCCGAAGGCATGCATCAGGCCCGCCGCCACGCCCACCACCGCCAGCACCACGTGCACCACGCGCCACAGGTCGTAGCCCAGCCGCAGCGGCTTGCGCCACAGCGAGCTGACGATCAGCACGGCGAAGGCCAGCAGCCCGACCCAGCCGGCGAGCATGTGCGCGGGCATCGACCGCGGGTCCAGTCCGCCCAGGGCACCGGGGTGGCGAAAGACGACGATGCCGGCGTGGAAGAGCAGCAGCGCGAACGCGCCCACCGCCAGGAAGCGGTGGAAGTAGTAGATGACGTCGATGCCGAAGGGCGCGGTGGCGCGCTTGAAGCGCGCGGTGAGCGCGAACTGCAGGCCCATCATGCCCAGCGCCGCATAGCCCAGCGCCATGGCGAAGTCCCACCAGAAGCCGCCGGCCCGCGGACGCTCGCCCAGCAGCAGGACGGCCAGCGGCAACACCACCAGGGCCAGGTAGATCCCCAGCCACAGCAGCGTGGATCGACGATGTCCCGTGCCGCTCCGGATCACCGGACCCTCCCCGGCGGTTCAACCCGCAGTCTGCCATGTCCGCCATCGGGTTTTCTGATCGCGCTCAAATCCGCAGCGCGGCGCCGGTATAGGATGAACAGGCGTCCTTGGGGAAGGAAGATCGGATGGCTGTCCGGCGCTGGAGCACCCTGTTCATCGTCACGGTGGCGCTGATGGCGGGCCTGCTGCTGGCCGCGCCCTGGCCGGGTGGTCCGGCGGGGCAGGCGATGGCCACCCCGGTGGACGCCGCCGCGCTGCCGGGTCATGTCCGCGACTGCCTCACCTGCCACGGCGAGCCGCACGTGGAGGCGATCCTGCTGGGTCCCCACGGTGTCGCCGAGGACCCCCGCACGGGCTTCGCCGAGCGCGGCTGCGCGGTCTGCCACGGACCCAGCCAGGCGCACATGGACCGGCCCGCCCGGGGCGAGCGCCGGGCGCCGCCCGACGTCGTCTTCTCCGGGTATGACGGTCCGCCGACCGAAGCCAACGCGATGTGCCTGGCCTGCCACCAGTCCAGCGCCGGCCTGCACTGGCAGGGCAGCGTGCACGAGGTCGAGGACCTGGCCTGCAGCAGCTGCCACGCCAGCCACGTCGTCCGCGACCCGGTGCTGGACCCGGCCGGCGAACTGCTGGTGTGCGCCAGCTGCCACGCCCGGACCCACGCCGAGGCGCTGCGGCCGTCGGCGCACCCGCTGCTCGACGGCCAGATGGCGTGCAGCGACTGCCACGCCCCGCATGGCGGCACCGGTCCGGCGCTGCTGTCCGCGCCCACGGTCAACCAGAGCTGCACCGGCTGCCACGCCGAGTTCCGCGGGCCGTTCCTGTGGGAGCACCCGCCGGCGGCCGAGGACTGCATGGCCTGCCACCAGCCGCACGGTTCGGTGCACCGGCCGCTGCTGGTCAAGCGCACGCCCTGGCTGTGCCAGGACTGCCACATGGCGCAGTTCCACCCCAGCGCCGCGCTCAGCGGCACCGGGCTGCCCGGCGAGGACCGGCCCTCGGGCTCGCAGTCGATGCTCGGCCGCGACTGCATGAACTGCCATGTCCACGTCCACGGCACGAACCACCCCTCCGGTGCGGGCACGACCCGATAGCGAGACCTGGCCATGCGACGTCACCTGCTGTCGGCATCGATCCTCCTCGCCCTGTGCGGCCCTGCCGCGCTGGCCGCCGCAGGCGACCCGGAAGCCGCGCCCGCCTGCGGCATGCTGGCCCCGGGGCTGGCGGATTTTTCCGGCGCGCCGATGCGCTACGGCAGCCTCGCCGGGCAACCCACCGGAGGCTCGGGGCTGCTGGACGCGCTGCTGTGCCGGCACCGCCACCCCGGAGACGGTGGGAGCCTGCTGGCCTGGCTGCGGATCGAACGGCTCGGGCTCGACACCGCGCGTGGCGACGCGACCCTCGGGCGCCAGGGTCGCTGGCGCCTGGACCTCGACGCCCGGCGGTTCGCCGGCCGTGGCAGCGACGCCTCCACCGTGTTCGTCAATCCCGGTTCGGCGGCCCTGCGGCTGCCGGCGGACTGGGTCCCGGGCACCACGACGGCGGGCCTGCCCGGCCTGGACGCCTCGCTGGCACCGCTGGGTCTGGGCGTGGACCGGCGCCACGCCGGTGCCGGCCTCATGGTCTGGCTGGGCCCGCAGTGGTCGGTCGAGAGCCGGGTCGGCGAGCAGCGCCGGTCCGGGCTTCGCGGTTTCGCCGGCCTGATCGGCAACACCGGCGGCAACCCGCGGGTGGTGGCGCTGCCCGAACCGGTCGACCACCGCACCCGCGACATCGACCTGGGCCTGCGCTACGCCGGTTCGCGCCTGCAGCTGCGGGCCGGCGTGCTGCTCTCCCGCTTCGAGAACGCCCATCCGGCCGTGTCCTGGGACAACCCGTTCGCGGCCGTTCCCGGCTGGGCGCCCGAGGCCGGCCACCCGGCCCGCGGCCAGGCCTCGCTGATGCCCGACAACCGCTTCGCCCAGGCCAGCCTGTCGCTGGGCTGGGCGGTGGCCGAGCGCACCCGGCTCAATGCCGACCTCGCCCTGGGCCGGCACCGGCAGGATGCCCCGTTCCTGCCCTACACGGTCAACCCGGCACTGGCGGTCACGATCACCGCGCCGCTGCCGCGCCCGTCGCTGGACGGCCGGGTGGACACCACCCTGCTGCAGCTGCGCCTGGCCGGGCGGCCGGACCGGCACTGGGACTGGCTGCTGTCCTGGCGCTTCGACGAGCGCGACAACCGCACGCCGCGCGACGCCTTCGCCGCCATCGGCGGCGACTCCCAGGCCCAGGACGCCGGGCCGGCCAGCAGTCGCTGGCGGGTGAACCTGCCGGTGGGCCATCGCGAGCAGCGGCTGCGCGCCGAGGCCGGCTACCGCTCCGGGGCGGGCCTGCAGGGTCGGCTGGGCCTGGAACACCGCGAGATCGACCGCAGCTTCTCCGCCCGCGCCGAGAGCCGGGAAACCAGCGCCCGGCTCGACCTGCGACAGCGCGTCGGCGACCGCGTCCAGCTCGGCGCGCGGCTGCGCCAGTCCGACCGCGGTGGCGGCACCTACCTGGGCAGCCGGCCGTTCCTGGACAGCCACCTGCCGGCCTACACCGACACTGTGCCCGGGGGCTTCGAGAACCTGCCGGGCCTGCGCCAGTACCACCTGGCCGACCGCCGCCGCCGGCAGGGGCGGCTGTCGCTGGACCTCGACGTGTCGCCGGACTGGCGCATCGGTGCCAGCCACGGGCTCAACCGCGACCGGTACCGGCGCTCGGAGTTCGGCCTGCAGTCCGCGCAGGTGCGCGACAGCCTCCTGGAGGCCGGCTGGGCGCCATCGGGCACCGGCCACAGCCTGCACGCCTGGGTCGCCGACGAACGCCTGGCCTTCGACCAGGCCGGGCGCGCGTTCACGGGCGGGCCCGCCCGCCTGCCCACGGCCGGCGACCCGGCCCGCAACTGGACCGCCGCCCACCGCGACCGGGTGGAGACCGTGGGGCTGGGCTGGCGGCGCAGCCTCGACGCCGGCCGCCTGCGTTTCGGCGCCGACCTCGCGCAGTCGCAGGTGCGTGGCGAGGTCGACGTGCTGACCGGCCCGGCGCTGGTGTCGGCGCCGCTGCCCCCGACCCGGGCCAGGCTGCGCAGCCTCGACCTCGATGCGGAGCTGAACCTGAGCCCGCGCCAGGGGCTGCGGGTCCGCTGGCGCGTGGAGGACTTCACCGGCAGCGACTGGCAGACCGACGGCGTGGGCCCGGGGCAGCTGGCCAATGTGATCCTGCTGGGTGAGCACAGCCCCGACTACCGCGGGCAGGCCCTGATCCTGTCGTGGTTCTACCGGCTGTGAAGCCCGTGCCGCAGGCGTCGGCCCACCGCGGCGGCGGCAACCGCCAGCGCCGCGCCGGCCAGCCAGGCCGCCGCCGGTGGTGGTGCGGCGTGCACCAGCGCCGCGGCTGCGGGCCAGGCCAGCAGCAGCGGCGCGGAGGCCAGTGAGGCCAGCACCACCCACCGGGAGGCGGGCGTGGCCAGGCCGCTGAGGCCGGCGGCGATGCCGCTGCCGAAGGCCACCAGCAGCACCAGGCCCGCGGCGCGCGCGACGTCGTCGGGCTGGCCCTGCGCCATCGGCAGCAGGTAGCCCACTCCGACCGCCGCGGTCGCCAGCAGCCCGACGGCCAGCAGGGTCCGCCACTGCCGCCTGCCGAAGACCCGGTCGGGGACCGGTCGCGACGGCGGGTCGTGCCGGCCCGCCGGGATGCGCTGGAAGGCCAGGATGGCGGTGGGGTGGATGATCAGTTCGATCCACACGATGTGCAGCGGGAGCAGGAACAGCGGGTGGCCGCCCAGCGGCAGCAGTGCCGCCGACAGCACGAAGGGCAGGTGGACCAGGATCAGGTAGGCGAAGGCCAGCCGCAGCCCGGCATCGATGCGGCGCCCTTCGGCGATGGCCTCGACCACGCTGGAGAGGCGGTCGTCGAGCAGCACGATCGACGCCGCCTCGCGGGCGCTGCGGGTGCCGCGCTGCCCCATGGCGATGCCGATGTCGGCGGCGGCGAGTGCCGGCACGTCGTTGACGCCGTCACCGGTCACCGCCACCACCTCGCCGCGCGCCCGCAACGCGGTGACCACCGCCGCCTTGGTCGCCGGCAGGCAGCGGGCGACCGCATCGATGCCGTCCAGCGCCGATGCGCCCCGCGCCGCGAGGCGGTCGTCGATGTCCGGGCCCTCGCAGACCACCGGTTCGCCATCGCCGATCCCGGCCTCGCGCGCGACCGCCGCGGCGGTCAGCGCGTGGTCGCCGGTCAGCACCAGCAGCCTCAGGCCCAGCGTGCGGGCACGCTCCACCGTGGCGCGGGCTTCGGGCCGGAGCGGGTCGCTGAAGCACAGCAGGCCGAGGAAGCGGAAGCCCGATGCCGGCTCGTCGTCGTCGCCGGCCGCGGGTCGTGCCGCGCAGGCCAGCAGGCGCTGGCCGTCCTGCAGCCGGCGTCGCGCCTGCGCCAGGATCGCCTCGCGGTCGGCCGGCGCGGTGTCCGACAGCGCCAGGACGGTTTCCAGCGCGCCCTTGGTGACGGCCTGCGCGCCGCCGGCAGGGTCGGCGAACACCGCGGTCTCGCGCCGGCGCTCGCCGGTGAACGGGAAGCGGGCGAGTTCATCGCGGTCCGGACGCGGTCGCTGGTGCAGGATCGCCCGGTCCATCGGGTCGCCGGATTCGGTCCGCGAGGCCAGCGCCGCGGCCTCGAGCAGGGCGTCCCGGCCCACCCCCGGCGCGGGCACCGCCTCGACCAGGCGCATCCGGCCCTCGGTCAGGGTGCCGGTCTTGTCGCTGCACAGCCAGGTGGTGCGGCCGATGTTCTCCACCACCACCGCACGCCGCACCAGCGCCCGGCGCCGCGCCAGCCGGAACACGCCCAGGCCCAGGAACAGCGTGAGCACCACCGGGAACTCCTCGGGCAGCGCCGCCACCGCCAGGGTCGCCGCGCCGACCAGCGCATCGACCAGGCCGAAGCCCTGCCACCAGCGGGCGGCGAACAGGGTCAGGCACAGCAGCACGGCGGCCACCAGCAGCAGGGCCACCAGTCGTCGCACCGCCGCCTGCATCGGTGTGCGCGCCTGCGGCTGGGCCTGTGCCGAGCGCACCAGCTCGCCGTAGAGCGTGTCCGCGCCGGTGGCCACCACCCGCAGCCGGCCATGGCCGTCGAGCACCCGGGTCCCGGCGCTGGCCCAGTGTGCGTGGTCGACGCTGTCGGGCCAGGGCGCGCAGGCCGCGATCGCCTGCTTGGCCTGGGGCAGGGGTTCGCCGGTCAACAGCGCCTCGTCCACCTGCAGGCGATCGGCCGCCACCAGCACGCCGTCGGCCGGGACCGGCTGGTCCGGGCCCAGCAGCACCAGGTCGCCGACCACCAGCTCCACCGCCGCAATGTCCTGTTCGCGACCATCGCGCAGCACGCGGGCGGTGTCGGCGATGACGTCGGCCAGGGCACCGGTGCTGGCACGGGTGCGACGGTGCAGCCACAGGTCCAGGCCGATGATCGGCACCAGTGCAGCGGTGAGCACCAGTGCCTCGAAGCGGTCGCCGATGACGGCGTAGAGCAGGGCCGCCGCGGCCAGGAACCAGACCATCGGGTCGGCCGATGCGTCCAGCAGCGGCTGCAGGCCGTGGCGCCGCTCCCCGGGCAGGATGGCGTTGTCGCCATGCCGCTGCCGCCGGCCCGGTACCGAGCCGGTGGCCAGGCCTTCGTCGCCGGATGGCAGCCCGTCGATCCGCTCCGCCGTCAGGGCGTGTCTCATGGCAGGATCTCAGCGCCCCCCGCGGTCGCCGACACGGTCGCCGTCGCGCAGGCCGCGGTCGGGGTGCACCACCACGCGGTCGCCGGCCTGCAGCCCCCCCGTCACCTCGACCCAGCCATCGCCCTGCAGGCCGGTGGACACCACCGTGCTGCGCGCCCGCCGGCCCTGGATGCGAAACGCACAGCGGTCCTCGCCGCATGCGAACAGGGCGCTGGCGGGAACCCGCACCACGCCCTCGGCCGAGCGCGGCATGAAACGGGCGAACACCCGCCAGCCGTCGCCGAGCACGCCGGCCTGCGGCTGGTCGGGCCCCAGGTCCACGATCACCGGCACCCGCTGTTCCTCCACGCCCAGGGCCGAGACCTTGGTGAAGCCGGCGGGCTCCACGCGCCGGACCTGCGCCTGGAGGACCCCGGCGCCGCCCCAGCGCACCAGCTCCACCGGCGTGCCCGGCGACAGGCGCGCCGCGTCCGCGGACAGCACCTCGACCTCGACCTCCAGCGCCGCCGGGTCGCCGATCTGCAGCAGCGCCTCGCCAACGGCGACCGGCCGTGCGCTTTCGAAGTGGCGGCGCAGCACCACGCCGTCGACCGGCGAGCGCAGGACCAGGGCCGGTCCGTCGAGGGAACCGGTGGCCTGGTCGAGCACCGCCTCGGCGGCGGCGAGCTCGTGACCGGCGGTGGCGGCGCCGAAGCGGGCACTGGCCGACTCGCGCTCGGCGCGCAGGCGCGCGGTGCGGGCCCGTTCGGCGGCCTCGGCGGCGACCAGCCGCCGCGCCAGCAGCGACTGCTGCCGATCGTCCTCGGCGCGGGCCTGGCGCATCGCCGCGGCGGCGGCTTCGGCAAGCTCGTTGGCCGCCGCCAGGCGCGCCCGGGCGGCGTCGACCCGCGCCCGGGCCTCGGCCCGGCCGCGCGCGTCCAGCGCCGGCGTCGCGGTGGCGTCGAGCACGGCGACCTCGTCGCCGGCGCGGACCCTGTCGCCGGGCTCCAGGGTCGGGCGTCGCGCGATCCCGGCCACCGGGGCGGTGATGTCGTAGCGGTCGCGGACCCGGGTGCGGCCCTCGGCCTCGAAGCGGTCGGCGACGGCGCCGGTGTCGAGCACGGCGGTGTCCACCGGCCGTGCGCCGGGCCAGGCGGCCACCACGACCAGCACCGCCACGACCGCGGCGATGGACAGGTTGCGGGGGGTGAGCGTCTTGCCGGACATGATGAGGTTCTACTCCTTCGTCTTCAGGGCGGCCACCAGGTCGATGGCGTCCAGTCGCCGGCGCACCAGCAGGCTCGAACACAGGGTCGCGCCCAGCACCAGCAGGCCCGCCACCGCGTAGGCCTGCGGGCCGAACACAAGCGGGATGCGGTAGAGGTCCGAGCGCATGCCCCAGACCAGCAGTGCGCTCATCCCGTAGCCCAGCGCGAAGCCCGGCAGCAGGGCCAGCATCGCCAGGCTCATCAACTCGCCCCCCAGCAGGCGCCGGACCTCGGCGCGGGTGTAGCCCAGCACGCGCAGGCTGGCCAGTTCGCGGCTGCGCTCGGCGAGGGTGATGCGCGCGGCGTTGTAGACCACGCCCACGGCGATCGAACCGGCGAGTACGGTGGCGACCAGCGCGAACACCAGCACCCCCTCGGCCATGGTCTGGCGGAAGCCCTCGACCATGGCGCTGCGGTCGCTGACCGTCGCCACCCGGGGCCGCTCGCGCAGCGCGTCGAGCGTCGCCTGGCGTTGACCGTCGGCGACGTCCAGCCAGGCCCCGGACAGCGAGGCGTCCTGGCGCAGCAGCCGGTTCAGCGCGTCGATGCCGAGGTAGGCGCCCACGCCGAGGTACTCGCTCACGACCCCGGCCAGCACCACTTCGACCGTTTCCCGATGGCCTTCGCGGAAGTCCACCTCGACCCGGTCGCCGGGCCGCAGGTCGAGCAGGTCGGCGAGGTAGTCGGTGAGCATCAGGCCCGATCCGGGCACGGCGACCGGCCGCTGCTCCCGGTCGAGCACGCGGCGCAGGTCGTTGTCGGGACCCAGGCCCTGCAGCGCGATGCGGTACTCGCGGTGCCCGTTGCGCAGCACCACGTCGGCGACCCGGAACGGTTCGACCGCGACCACCCCCGGCAGCGAGGCCAGCTCGGCGGCGGCGCGCCAGCTGGTGGGTTCCACGAAGGCCACGGCCAGGTCCTCGCGGCTGGCGAAGTTGAACTGGACCTCGACCATCTCCTCGATCGCCGCGGACTGGAAGCGCGACATGACCATGATGCCGCAGGCCAGGCCGATGCCCAGCACCGACATCGCCGTGCGCAGCGGCCGCCGCTCCAGGTTGCGCAGGATCATCCGCGCGCCGGGGTCCATCCAGCGGGCCAGCCCCAGCCGTTCGGCCAAGGTGGCGCGGAAGCTGGCCGGCGCCTCCGGCCGCATCGCCTCGGCGGGCGGCAGGCGGAAGGCGCGCAGCAGGGCGCTGGCGGTCCCCAGCGCGCCGGCGCACACGGCGAAGCCCACCGCCAGCAGCCCGATCGAGGGCGACAGGCTCCAGTGCAGTTCCGGCAGGCTGAAGAAGACCTGGTAGACGCGCGAAAGCGCGCGTCCGCCCCAGGCACCCAGCAGCAGGCCCGGCAGCACCCCGGCGCCGACCATCAGCAGCACCAGCCCGGCGTAGTGGCCGGCGACCCGGGCCCGCGTGTAGCCAAAGGCCTTGAGCAGGGCGATGACCTCGCGCTGGCTGCCGACCACCCGTCCGGCGACGATGTTGAGCAGGAAGGCGGCGACCAGCAGGAACACGCCGGTGAACAGCCGGGTCATCACCAGCAGCTGGTCGAGCTCCTCGGACACGAAGCGGTCGGAGACCTGGAGGTCGCGGCCGTGGGCGCCGCGCGCGCCCCAGGGCAGCAGCAGCCGGTCCAGCGCCTGGACGACATCGTCCTGGCGCGCGTCGTGGTCGAGCACGACCACCAGGTCGTTGAACGCGCCGTCGAGGTCGAAGGCCTGGGCCAGCGGTGCATGGGGCATCCACAACACGCCGAAGCGCTGGAAGTCGGGGAAGATGTCGCCGGGCCGGATGGCGTAGATGAACTCCGGCGACATCGCCACGCCGGTGACCCGAAGCGCCTGGCGCCGGCCGTTGAGCACGGCCACCAGGCGGTCGCCGGGCACGAAGCCGTGGGCGGTGGCGAAGGCCTGCTCGAGCAGGACCTCGTCGTCGGCGGCGGGCAGCTGGCCGTTGAGCAGGTGCACGCCGTTGAGGCCGGGGTCGCCCGGCCGGGGCAGGGAGACCAGCTGGGCGTTGACCGGTTCGGGGAAGCGCTCGAGTTCCAGCGACGCGAAGCCGACCGCGCGGGCCTGCGCCTGGCGCACGCCGGGGATGGCGCGCACCTCCTCGAGCATCGGCAGCGGCACCCGCCGGGCCTGGGCGAAGACATCGGCGAAGCGGTACTGCGCGTAGTACTGCGTGCGGCTCTCCGACAGCGCCTGGTAGTTGCTCAGCGCCATGGTCATCATGGCGATCCCGGCCACCACCACCAGCGACAGGGCCACCACCTGGCCGCGCAGCTGCCGCAGCTCGCGCCACAGCTTGCGCCCGAGCACGCTCACCAGTGCAGCTCCCGCGGCGCCTTGCGCACGGCATTGGCGTGCGACTCGGCGATGCGCCCGTCGCTGAGCCGGATCACCCGGTCGGCCATCTCCGCGATCACCGCGTTGTGGGTGATCACGACGGTCAGCGCCCCGGTCTCGCGGTTGATGCGCTCCAGCGCCTCGAGCACCACCACGCCGGTGCGGCTGTCGAGCGCGCCGGTGGGCTCGTCGCACAGCAGCACCGAGGGGCGCTTGGCGATGGCGCGGGCGATGGCCACGCGCTGCTGCTCGCCGCCGGACAGCTGGGCCGGGAAGTGGTCCATACGCTGTTGCAGCCCGACCAGGGCCAGCGCCTGCTCCGGGCTCATCGGCGCGGTGGCGATCTCGGTCACCAGGGCCACGTTCTCGCGCGCGGTCAGGCTGGGGATGAGGTTGTAGAACTGGAAGACGAAGCCGACCTGCTCGCGGCGGAAGCGGGTCAGCGCGGCCTCGCCGGCGCCGGTGAGCCGGTGCCCGCGGCATTCCACGTGGCCGGAGGAGGGCGCATCCAGTCCGCCGAGGATGTTGAGCAGGGTCGACTTGCCGCTGCCCGAGGCGCCCAGCAGCACCACGAACTCGCCGGCATGCAGGTCCAGGTCCACGCCGCGCAGCGCGTGCACCTCGACCTCGCCCATGCGGTAGACCTTGCCCAGGCCGCGGGCGCGGAAGACCGGCTGCCTTGCGGTATCGTCCATGCCCGCAGTCTAGGCGCCCGGTGGCGCGGCGGCTTGATGCCGCTCAAGTGGGGGTCAGCGCGGCGCCTTCTCCAGCGCCTCGACCCGCCGTGCCAACGCCTTGATTTCGCCCTGGGCATTGAGGGCGAAGGTGAAGCCGAGGATGCCGAACACCATGCCGATGATGGCGAAGGAGGTCATGGTCGTCTCCGTGGGTGTGGGTCAGAACAGGTGGTGGATGCGGCCGCTGGCCACCAGGCCGAAGACCAGGCCGCCGCCGCCGAAGACCAGCCCGATGCCCAGGCCCGCCCAGGCCTGGATGCGCTCGCGGCGGCGCCTGCGGGCCGCGCCCTCGGGGTCGATGCGCGCCTCGGCGTCGCGCCGGGCGCGGGTGGCGCGGGGCTGGACCACCATGGACTGCCAGAACACCGTGGCCATGAACACCAGACCGAGCAGGGCCGGCGCCAGCCAGCCGCGGGTCCAGGCCGCCACCACGACCATGCCGGCCATGAAGCCGACCGTCGCGGCGGCGTTGACAAGCGCGCTGCGGATCAGCGTGCGGCGCTCGGCCTGGCTGGTGGCCACGCGCAGCTGCCGCTTGAGGCCGTAGAAGATGCCGGCGAAGGCGGCCAGCAGGCCGATCGCCATCGCCCCGGCCGACGCACCCAGGACCTTGAGCACCGACTTGCCGCCCAGCGCACCGCCGACCGTGAGCAGGGTCGCGGCCGCCGCCGGCGGGCTGGCCAGGCCCAGCGCCAGCAGCACCGCGCCGGTGAACGCGCCGCCGGGGGCGGAGCGGCGGGCGAAGTCGCCCAGGCGTTCGAGCAGCTGTTCGCGGATGCTGGCGCGGGCGCGCGAGAGCCGCTTGCGCACCGCCGCGTCGCTGAGCCCCAGCAGGTGCGCGACCTGCTGCGAACTCTGGCCCTCGCGGTAGTACAGCAGCAGGACCTCGCGGGTCTCGTCGGGCAGCTGGTCGATGATCTCGGTCGCGGCCTGTTGCTGCTCCTCGATCAGGCCGCGTTCGGCCGGGCAGGGGCCGGGGTCGGCGACCGCGGCGATGACCGCCTCGGTCGGGTCGACCGGGACCGGCCGGCGCCGGGTCGCGCGCAGGTGGTCGCGGGCGAGGTTCCGGGTGATCTGCCGCAGCCAGGGCAGGAAGCTGGCCTCCGAGCGCAGCTCGCCCAGCTGCTGCCAGGCGCGGATGAAGGCCTCCTGGGCGATGTCCTCGCTGGCCGGCACGTCGCGCACGATGGCCAGCGCCAGGCTGGTGACGGTGTTCTGGCAGTGGCCGACCACGTGGCCGAAGGCACGCGGGTCGCCGCCGCGGGCGGCGCGCAGGTGGTCGTCGAGCAGGGTGGGGTCGAGGGCGGTCATGCGGGCGTCCATGGTGGTCCTGCCCTGCAGGACGACGCAAGCCGGCGGATGTGACACCGGCCGTCCGGGCCGGGCCCGGGCCTCAGCCGCCGATCAGCGCCAGCATCATCCAGCCGGCCATCAGCGCGATGCCGGCCAGCAGGACCAGCCGCATGCGCAGGGCCCAGCGGCCGGCCTTGCGCTCGGGGTCCGGCGCACGGGCGGGCGCCGGGTCGTTGGCGGCGCCCTGGGGCAGGTAGCTGGAGTAGGTCCTGCCCTGCTCGAGCAGGCCGGCCTCGCGCATCAGCTGCCGGGCGCGGGCGTAGTCGTCGGCCTTGATCACCCACACCGAGGCCTGCGGGCTGAGCTCCGGGCGGGAGTAGGAGAAGTCCCGACGCTGGCTGCCCTGGTAGGAGCGGCCGTTGTGGATCTTGGTCTGAATCCCGTGTTCGCCGAGGTACTGGGCGACGCCCTCGACGGTCTCGAGGCGCTGGGTCTGGAAGATCTTTCGCATGCGGTGATTGTAGCCGGCCCCCGTGCAGGCGTCGTCAGCGTTCCTGTGTCCCGTCGGTCGGCGCCACGCGCATCAGGCCCTCCTGGGCGGTGGAGGCCACCAGCCGGCCGCGGCGGTCGTAGATCAGCCCCCGGGAGAGGCCTCGCGCGCCCTGCGCGGTCGGGCTGTCGCAGCTGTAGAGCAGCCAGTCGTCGACGCGGAAGTCGCGGTGGAACCACAGCGCGTGGTCCAGCGAGGCCATGACCACGCCGGGCTGGTAGTAGCTGATGGCGTGCGGGAAGGTGGCGGTGCCGATGAGGTGGAAGTCCGAGGCGTAGGCCAGCATGGTGCGGTGCTGGGACAGTTCCTCGCCGATGCGGTCGACCAGCCGGAACCAGACCTGCTGGTAGGGCGGGCGCTTGGTCGGCCTGAGCTCGTCGCGCGGGTAGACGTGGCGGAACTCGAACGGGCCCTGGCGCATCACCCAGCGCTGCATCTTCGGCGGCAGCTGCGACAGCACGCGTTCGGCCGGCGGCTGCGGCGGCGGCAGGTCCTCCGGCGCGGGCACCTCCGGCATCGAGATCTGGTGCTCGGCGCCGGGCTCGGGCTGGTGGAAGCTGACCGCCAGCACGAAGATCGGCTTGCCGTGCTGGATCGCGGTGATCCGGCGCACGCTGAAGCTGCCGCCGTCGCGGGTGCGCTCGACCTGGTAGAGGATCGGGTGCTCGATGTCGCCGGCGCGCAGGAAGTAGCCGTGCGCGGAGTGCGCGACCCGGGTCGGGTCGGTGGTCTGCTGCGCCGCCGACAGCGCCTGGCCCAGCACCTGTCCGCCGAAGACGTACTTGGTGCCGATGTCGCGGCTGTCGCCACGGAAGTAGTTGTCCTCCAGGCGCTCCAGGCGCAGGAGGTCGACGAGCTCGGTGACGACGGCGGCGGTCATGGCGGCATTCCGTGGCGGGGCGCGCAGTATAGCCAGCGGGTCTGGAGCATGGGCTCCAGCGTGGCTTCCGTGTTCACGTGCAGCCGGGCACACTGCCGCCCATGGCCGCTGCAGGACGCGACACGCCGCCGACCGACCCGAGCCCGGGCCTGCGCACGCGGGTGCGCTGGGCGCTGCGCGTGGCGGTGGTGCTGATGGGGGTGTGGCTGCTGCTGTCCGGGCTGCGGGCGTGGTGGCTGGGCCTGGGCCTGGCGGCACTGGGTGGCGTGGTCGGGGCGACGCTGGCGCCCGGCGACGCCTACCCGTGGCGGCCACTGCGGCTGGCCGGGTTCGTCGCCTGGTTCCTGCACGCCTCGCTGCTGGGTGGGGTCGACGTGGCCCGACGCGTGTTCCGCACCCGGGTCGACGTCTCGCCCTGCTTCGGCCACTGGTGCACCGGGCTGCCGCCGGGCCAGCCGCGCACGCTGCTGGCCAGCCTGCTGAGCCTGCTGCCGGGCACCCTGACCGCCGACATCGACGGCGACCGCGGCGTGCTGCTGGTGCACGGGCTGGCGCCCTCGGCGTTGGACTCGGTGCCGGTGCTGGAGGCCCGGGTGGCGGGCCTGTTCGGCATCGACGCCGGCAAGGGGCACTGGGAGGACCGCTCTTGACCACGCTGCTGGCGGGCATGGTGCTGTTCCTGCTGCTCAACCTCGTCGCCGGCCTGTGGCGGGTGTGGCGTGGCCCGAGCGCGGCCGACCGCATGTCCGCCGCGCTGCTGTTCGGATCGACCACGGTGGCGGTGCTGGTGCTGCTGGCCGAACTGGGCGGCAACCCGGCGCTGCGCGACGTCGCCCTGCTGCTGGCGATGCTGGCCGCGATCCTCGCCGTGGCCTTCGTGGGCCTGCCCGGGCGCGACGACGCCGGGGGTGGCCGGTGAGCGCGCTGGACGGGCTGGCCGCGGCGCTGCTGCTGCTCGCGGCGGTGTTCTATCTGGCCGGGACGCTGGGCCTGCTGCGCTTCCCCGACGTGCATTCCCGCCTGCACGCCCTGACCAAGGCCGACAACCTCGGCCTGGGGCTGGTGTGCGCGGCGATGGCGGTGCTGGCCGGCAGCTGGCGGATCGCCGGCCTGCTCGCCCTGGTCTGGGTGCTGGGGCTGCTGGCGGCCACCGTGTCCTGCCACCTGGTGGCGCGCGCGGCGCTGGATGACGAGCGTCGCGGGGAGGAACCGTGAGCCTGCTCGTGGACGGCCTGCTGGCCCTGGCCCTGGTCGGGCTGGCCCTGCAGGTGGCCGCCGGGGCCTCGCTGTTCCGCGGCATCGTGATGTTCGTGATCTTCGGCGTGGTCATGGCCCTGGCCTGGGCGCGGCTGGACGCGCCGGACCTGGCGCTGGCGGAGGCGGCGATCGGGGCGGGCATCACCGGTGCCCTGCTGATGCTGGGCTACCGCCGGCTCCAGGCCGCCGGCGAGGGTCGGGTGGCGCCGCCGCCGACCCCGGGGCGGCATCGGCTGGCCGCGCCCATCGCCGTGCTGGCCGCCGTGCTGGTGGCCGCGCTGGGCATCTCGGCGGTGGGGCTGGAGCCGGGCCCGGGCGCGGCCGGTGCGGCCATCCTCGCGCAGATGCCCGAGCAACCAGTCGGCAATCCGGTCACCGCGGTGCTGCTGGTGTTCCGCGGCTACGACACGCTGCTGGAACTGGTGGTGTTGCTGGTGGCCCTGCTCGGGGTCCGGGCGATCCAGGGCGGGGACGGGCCGCCGCCGCTGCCGACCCCGGCCCACGCCGGCCTGCCGCTGGTGGGGGCGCTGCTGGCGGCGCTGGTGCCGCTGTCGGTGCTGGTCGCCGGCTACCTGCTCCACGCCGGGGGCAGCGCCCCGGGAGGCGCCTTCCAGGGCGGGGCGGTGCTGGCGGCCGGCGGCGTGCTGCTGGTGCTGGCCGGACGGCTGGCGCCGCAGGCCGACCCCGGCCCGATCGAACGCATCGGGCTGGTGCTGGGCATCGCGGTGTTCGCCGGCATCGGCCTGGCCATGCTCGCTGCCGGCCTGGGCATGCTGTCGATGCCTGGGGCCTGGGCGATCTACCTGGTCGAGACGGCGATGATGCTGTCGATCGCGGTCACCCTGGTGCTGCTGTTCGCCGCCTCCGCCGGCCTGCGCATGGGCCCGCCGCGATGAGCCAGGCGGCGATCTACGTGCTCGCCGCCGCGGCGGTGATCGGCTGTGGCGTCCACGGCCTGCTGGTGGCCGGGCACATCCTGCGCAAGCTGTTGTCGATCAACCTGGTCGGTGGCGGCGTGTTCCTGCTGCTGGTGGCCCTGGCCGGCAGCGCCGGCGAGGCACCCGACCCGGTGCCGCAGGCGCTGGTGCTCACCGGCATCGTGGTGGCGGTGTCGATGACCGCCTTCGCGATCGCGCTGATGGACCGCCTGTTCCGGGCCAGCGGCGACACCCGCATGGACGTCGACGACGATGACGGTTGAGTCGGCCCTGGTCTGGGCGGTGTTCGGGCCGCTGCTGGGCGCCTGTGCGCTGCTGCTGGTGCCGGGCCACGGACGCCTGGCGCGCGGGGCGTCGGCGCTGGTGGTCGCGCTGGCGCTGCTGTCGCTGCCGGTGCTGCTGTGGGTGGCGACCGCGGCGTTGGCGGACACGGTCGCGGTGGAGGTGGTGCTCGGCGGGCAGGCGCCGCCGCTGGGCATCGGCCTGCGGCTGGACGCCTTCTCGCTGCTGATGCTGTGGCTGGTGGCGGTGGCCGGTGGGCTGTCGGCCCTGCACGCGGCCTGCCTGTACCGCCCCGGCAGCCCGGACGGCGCGCGCTTCTGGCCGGTGTGGCTGCTGATGGTGGCCGGCCTCAACGGCCTGTTCCTGTCCGCCGACCTGTTCAATCTTTACGTGGCGATCGAGCTGGTGACCCTGGCCGGGGTCGCGCTGGTCGCCTGGAGCGGCCGGCCGGGCGCGCTGCGTGCGGCGATGCGCTACCTGCTGCTGGCGATGCTCGCCTCGCTGGCCTACCTGCTGGCGGTGGCGCTGCTGTACAGCGAGCACGGCACGCTCGACCTCTACCTGCTGGCCGCGGGCATGCCCGAGGCCGGGCCGGCCACCCGCACCGCCCTGGCGCTGGGCACCGTGGGCCTGCTGCTGAAGGCGGCGATCTTCCCGCTGCACGTGTGGCTGCCGCCGGCGCACTCGCGGGCCCCGGGGGCGGTCAGCGCGGTGCTCTCGGCGCTGGTGGTCAAGGCCGCGCTCTACATCCTCTACCGGCTGTGGTTCTGGACCCTGGACGCGGTGCAGGCGCCGGGACTGGGGCTGCTGCTGGGTCTGCTGGGCGCCGCGGCGATCATCTACGGCTCGGTGGCCGCGCTGGTGCAGCCCCGCCTGAAGACGATGGTCGCCTATTCCACGGTGGCGCAGCTGGGCTACCTGATGCTGGTGTTCCCGCTGGCGGTGGGCGCGGTGGCCGGTCCGCTGGCCTGGAAGGGGGCGGTGTACCAGCTGCTGTGCCATGGCCTGGCCAAGGCGGCGATGTTCCTGGCCGCTGCGAACCTGATGCGCGGCCTGGGCAGCGACCGCCTGGCCGACCTGGCCGGCGCCGACCGGCGCTTCGGGCTGAGCGTGTTCGCCTTCGGCCTGGCCGGCGTGAGCCTGATGGGGCTGCCGCCCAGCGGCGGCTTCCTGGCCAAGTGGCTGATGCTCGAGGCCGCCTGGGCCCAGCAGGGCTGGGGCTGGCTGGGCGTGCTGATGCTGGGCAGCCTGCTGGCGGCGATCTACGTGTTCCGGGCGCTCTCGGCGATGTTCGCCGCGCCCGCCGACGCGGCGTCGGCACCGGTCGGCGGCCGGCCGGTGTCGGCGGGCATGGGGCTCACCGCGCTGGCGCTGGCGCTGCTGGCGCTGGTCGCCGGCTTCGCCTCGGCCCCGGTGTTCGACCTGCTCGATGCCGGGCCACCGTTCGAGCGCATCGAACAGCCCGAGGCCCCGCTGCTGGAGGAGGCCCGGTGAGCCCGGTGACGGCCTTCACCTCGATGCCGCTGTGGGCGGTCGCGGTGTCGCTGCTGGCCGCCGGCGTCATCTTCGCGCTGGGCGAGGGCCGTCGGCGCACCCGCACCGTGGTCAACCTGGCCGCGGCGGTGGTCAAGCTGCTGATGATCGCGGTGATGATCGAGGCGGTCCGCGCCGGCACCGACTTCGAGTTCCGCATGCCGCTGCTGCCGGGCCTGGACCTGGTGCTCAAGGCCGATGCGCTGAGCCTGCTGTTCATGACGCTCTCGGCCCTGCTGTGGCTGCTGACCACCGTCTATGCGATCGGCTACCTGGAACGCAGCCCCAACCGGGCGCGTTTCTTCGGTTTCTTCAGCCTGTGCGTCGCCTCGACGATGGGCATCGCCACGGCCGGCAACCTGTTCACGTTCTTCGTCTTCTACGAACTGCTGACGCTGGCGACCTGGCCGCTGGTGGCCCACCGCGGCAACGCCGCCTCGCTGGCGGGCGCGCGCACCTACCTGGTCTACACGCTCAGCGGCAGCGCGGTGTTCCTGGTGGGGCTGGTGTGGCTCTACGGCATCGCCGGCAGCCAGGACTTCATCCTCGGCGGCTCGGTGGCCGATGCGGTGGGGACCGGGCGCGAGGGCAGCCTGCGCCTGGCCTTCGTGCTCATCGCCGTCGGGCTGGGGGTGAAGGCGGCGCTGGTGCCGCTGCACGGCTGGCTGCCCAAGGCCATGGTCGCGCCGGCACCGGTGAGCGCGCTGCTGCACGCGGTCGCCGTGGTCAAGGCCGGGGCCTTCGGGCTGGTGCGGCTGGTCGAGGACGTCTACGGCTTCGAGCTGGCGTCCGCCCTGGGCCTCACGCAGGGGCTGGCGCTGGTGGCCGGCGTCACCGTGGTCTACGGCTCGGTCCGGGCCCTGGGCCAGATGGACCTCAAGCGACGGCTGGCCTGGTCGACGGTCAGCCAGGTGTCCTACATCGCGCTGGGGGTGGCGGTGGGCGGGCCGCTGGCGCTGACCGGCGGCCTGGTCCACCTCGTCCACCAGGGCCTGATGAAGATCACCCTGTTCTTCTGCGCCGGGGTGTACGCCGAACGACTGGGCATCCACCGCATCGACGAACTCGACGGCGTCGGTCGCACGCTGCCCTGGGCCAGCGCGGCCTTCACCGTCGGCGCCCTGGGCATGATCGGCCTGCCGCCGATGGCCGGCTTCATCAGCAAGTGGTTCCTTGGCCTCGGCGCATTGGATGCCGGCCAGCCCTGGGTGCTGGGCGTGCTGGTGGCCAGCACGCTGCTCAACGCCGCCTACTTCCTGCCGGTGTTGCGCCGGATCTGGTTCGCGCCGCGCCGCGGCGACTGGCCGCAGCCGACGACGCTGGGACCGTGGACGGTGGCGGCGCTGACGGTGCCGGCGGTGCTGACCGCGGCGATGTCCATCGGCGCCGGCCTGCTGGCGGGGCTGCCGTTGAGCCCGCTGGGCTGGGTGGAGCTCATCGTCGCGCGGGGGCGGCCATGAGCCTGCTGCTGCCGGCCGCCGTGCTGCTGCCCCTGCTGCTGGCGCTGCTGCGTGCGGTCGGGCTGGGCACCGCGGGCCGGGCCTGGCTGCTGGTGCTGGCGCCGCTGCCCCTGCTGCTGCTGGCGCTGCTGCCATCGGGGCGGCTGGAGCTCCCGCACCTGCTGCTGGGCATGTCGCTGGCCAACCACGGGCTGGGCCAGGTCCTCGCCCTGCTGGCGGGCCTGGCCTGGCTGCTGGCCGGCCGGGTCGCGGCCGCCACCGTGACGCGCCGGCGTCGGCTGTTCGACGCGGCCTGGCTGGGCAGCCTCGGCGGCCTGGCCTGGGCGACGCTGGCCGGCGACCTCATCGGCTTCTACTCCGGCTACGCGCTGATGACCGTGTCGGCCTACGGGCTGGTCATCCACGCCGGCACGGCGGAGGCCCTGCGCGCGGGCCGGGTCTACCTGGTCATGGCGATCCTGGCCGAGGGCGCGGTGCTGGCGGGCGTGCTGCTGGTGGCCGCGGCCACGGGGGCGCTGGAGCTCGATGGCCTGGTGCAGGCCCCGGTGGACGCGGGGCCGCTGGCCGGCTGGCTGCTGCTGGCCGGGTTCGGGGTCAAGATGGGCCTGGCCGGCCTGCACCTGTGGTTGCCGGTGGCCCACCCGGTGGCGCCGGTGCCCGCCAGCGCGGTGCTCAGCGGGGTCATCGTCAAGGCCGGCCTGCTGGGCCTGGTGCGGCTGCTGCCCGAGGCGATGGTGCCCGCGGCGGCGCCGTGCGTGCTGCTGGGCCTGGGCCTGTTCACCGCCTTCTACGGCGTGGCGATGGGGCTGCCGCAGACCCGGGCCAAGACGGTGCTGGCCTATTCGACCGTCAGCCAGATGGGCCTGCTGGCGATGCTGGCCGGGCTGGCCCTGCTGCCGGGCGGTCGCGAGGCGCTGTGGCCGGTCCTGGGGCTGCTGGTGCTCCACCACGGGCTCAACAAGGCCGCCCTGTTCCTGGCCGCGGGGCAGGGTCGTCTGGTGGGCGCCTGGCCGCGGCTGCTGTTCGCGCTGCCGGCCCTGGCCCTGGCCGCCGCGCCGCTGGGCTCGGGCATGCTGGCGAAGGGGGCCCTGAAGGCGGCGCTGGCCTCGGGCGGGTACGGTGCGGCCTGGCTGCTTGCGCTCTCGCTGGGGTCGGCGGCGACCGCGCTGCTGCTGTGGCGCGCGTTCGGCCTGCTGGCCGACGCCGGCGAGGTGCGCCAGCGGCGGTCGTGGGTGGCCTGGGCGGTGCTGGTGGCGCTGGGAGCGGTGGTGCCCTGGGGCTGGGCCCTGGCCCAGGGGCTGGGCGGCTGGCCCGGTCCGTCGACGTTGTGGGATGGGCTGTGGCCGCTGGTGCTGGCGGCGGCCGGGCTGTGGTGCTGGCGCCGGCTGGGCCGGCCCGGGGCCGGCTGGGCCGGACGGGTGCCCGAAGGCGACCTGCTGGGGCCGGTGGAGCGTGGACTGGCGGCGCTGCGCGGTGCGGTGGCACGGCGGCTGCCGGGCGGGGCCGGACTGCAGCCACCTGCGGTGTCGGAGTGGCTGGCCGGGGCCATGGGCCGCGGCGAGCGGGGGCTGGCCGGGTTCGCGGCGGCGGGGCTGGCGGTGCTGCTGCTGGTGCTGGCGGCGGGCTGGCTGCTCAGGGCCTGGGCCTGAGCCGGTCGCCGCTCAGGGGAAGTCGCTGAAGTCGGGGCGGATGCGGTAGGCCTGGCAGAAGTCGGCCAGGCCATCCACCTCGCCCTGGATGCGCACGCGCCGCGCGTCCGTGGAGCAGCGGGCGACCAGCTCGGCGATCAGCGCCACCCCGGTCGAGTCCAGGGCCTGCACCCGCTCCAGGGCGATCGTCTGCACGCCCCGGGTGTCCAGGCGGTCCAGCGACAGGCCCTGGACGCCGCCGACGTCCAGCGCACCGGACAGGCGAAGCAACTCCCCGTCGCGCCCGACGCTGGCCTCAGGCATCGGGGTCGACCTCGATGCGGCCGGCGCGCAGGTCCTCGGTGACCCCGGCGATGCCGCGCTGGCGCACCAGCGGGTCGAACTGGTTGCGGAAGGTCTGCACGTAGGACACGCCCTCCACGACCACGTCGAACACGCGCCACTGGCCTCCGCGGTCGCGGAAGAGGTAGTCCACCGGGATCGGCGCGCCGCTGGGGCGGCGGATCTCGGTGCGCACGCGCATGATCGAGCCGTCGCGCATCGGCTGCGCGTCGCGGACCCGGACCGCGGTGTTGGGGTCGACCGTCAACAGGGCGGTCCCGTAGCGCCGCAGCAGGTTCTCCTGCAGGGCCTCGGCGAAGGCGGTGACCTCGGCCTCGTCGGCGCCTCGGGCGTGCCGGGCCAGCACCAGCCGGCCGGTGTAGGCGGTGTCCAGGGTCGGCCCCAGCTGTTCGCGGATGAAGGCCAGCAGGGCCTCCTCGTCGGCGTTGAACTCGGCGCTGCGGGTGCGCAGGCCCTCCATCACGCGGTCGGTGCTCTGGCGGATGATGTCGGCGGGTTCCTCGCCGGCGCGCGCCTGCGGCGCGGCCAGCAGCAGGCCGGCGGCCAGCGCGGCGAGGGCCAGCGCGGCGGCGGCCCGGGCGGTGGCCCGGCGAGGGGCCTGGGTGATCAGGGCAATGGGGTTCATGGGGGCTTCCGGATCGGGGGTCAGGGGTCGAGCAGGTCGTCGTCGTCGCTGTCGTCGCTGGCGTTGGACCCGGAGCCGCCGGACGGCGCGGCGTCGAAGATGAACTTCGCGATCAGGTCCTCCAGCACCACGGCCGACTGCACCAGGAAGATCTCGTCGCCGTCGGCCAGCACGTCGATGTCGCCACCCGGCGAGATGCCAACGTAGCGCTCGCCAAGCAAACCCGCGGTGAACACGCCTGCGGCGCTGTCGGCGGGCAGCTCGTTGAAACGGCTGTCGATGCGCAGCGTGACCACGGCGTCGAAGCTGACCGGGTCGAGTTCGATGCGGGCGACCTCGCCGATGGTCACGCCGCCGATGCGCACCGGCGCGCGCAGCTTGAGCTCGCCGATGTTGGAGAAGCTCGCCGTCAGCGAGTAGGTCTGCCCGGTGAACGGCAGCCGGCCGTTGGTCGAGGCGAAGGCCAGGGCCAGCAGCACCAGGAAGGACAGCAGCAGGAACAGGCCGACGGCGATTTCGGTGCGGGGCTTGTTGGAGGCGCTCATACGCGTGTCTCGCGTCAGGGGGCTCAGAAGAGCACGGCGGAGAGGATGAAGTTGGCGACCAGCACCAGCAGCGACCCGTTGACCACCGCGCGGGTGGTGGCCACGGAGGTGCCCTCGATGGTGGGCTCGGCATGGAAACCGGTGTGGGTGGCCATCAGCGCACCCAGCAGCCCGAACACCATGCACTTGAAGAAGGCGACGAGGAAATCGTCGACGAAGTCGATGCTGTCGCGCAGGCCCGACCAGAAATAGCCCGAGTCCACGCCCAGGATGTACACCGCCTCGAACCAGCCGGCGACGATGGCGAAGCCGCAGAAGATCGCGCACAGCAGCGGCAGGCCGACGATTGCCGCCCAGAACCGGGGCACCACGGTCTTGGCCACCGGGTCGATGGCCATCAGCGACAGCGAGGAGATCTGGTCGGTGGCACGCATCAGGCCCAGCTCGGCGGACATCGAGGAGCCGGCGCGGCCGATGAACAGCAGGGCGGTGAGCACCGGGCCGAGTTCCCGGTACAGCGACAGGCCCAGCAGGGTGCCCAGGGCGTTGCTGGCGCCGAAGGTGGTCAGCGTGCGGTAGCCCTGCAGGGTCATCACCAGGCCGACGAAGGCACCGCCCACGGCGATGATCGGCAGCGAGCGCACCACCACGGTGTACAGCTGCTGGTTGAAGTCGCGCAGCCAGTCCCGGCGGGGGCCCGAGGCGCGCAGGATCTCCAGCAGGAACAGGCCGGCGCGGCCGATCTCGGCGAACATGCGCATCAGGCGGCCTCCCCGGCGGCGCGACGGCCCGGGTCGAACGGGATCGGACCGTCCGGCTCGCCGTTGAGGAACTGCTTCACCAGCGGGTCGGTGTCGGCGTAGAGCTGGTCGGGGCTGCCGTCGAAGACGATGCCGCGGTTGGCCACCACCAGCACCCGGTCGGCGATCTTCAGCGACTCCTGCACGTGGTGGGTGACGATGATGCTGGAGATGCCCAGGATGCGGTTGAGGCGGCCGATGAGGTCGATGATCACGCCCGAGGCGATCGGGTCCAGGCCGGTCAGCGGCTCGTCGTAGATCATCAGCGGCGGGTCCATCGCCAGCGCACGCGCGAAGGCCACGCGCCGGGCCATGCCGCCGGAGAGCTCGCGCGGGTAGAGGTCGTAGGCCGAGCGCAGGCCCACGGCGTTGAGCTTGAGCTCGACCAGGCGGCGGATCACGGCCGGGTCCAGCCGGGTGTGCATGCGCAGGGGCAGGGCGATGTTCTCGGCCACCGTCAGGTCGGAGAGCAGGCCGTTGCCCTGCAGCAGCACGCCGATGCGGCGGCGCAGCGCCATCAGCTCGCGGTGGCCGGCGGGCACCGGCTGGCCGAACACCTCGATGCGGCCGCGCTCGGCGCGCAGTTCACCGGTGATCGCATGCATCAGGGTCGACTTGCCGGCGCCGCTGGGGCCCAGCACCGCGGTGATCGAACCCAGCGGCAGCTCGAAGGACGTGTCGTCGAGGATGACCGCGTCGCCACGCACGATGCGCACCGAGTCCATGCGCACGGCGTGTCCGACGCCTGCATCCGGCCTGAGCACCTGCATCAGTCCTGGTCCCAGTCCATGTCGTCGTCGAGGAAGTCCTCGTCGAACAGGTAGTCGGGCAGCTGGTCCTCGTCGCTGCCGATCAGGAAGCGGCGGCGCTGCAGGAAGGTGTCTCGGAACAGGGTGTAGGAGTCGCCGCTGCCGGCCTCCAGCTCGCCCAGGTCCATCAGCGTGGCGCGCAGGTCGACCAGTCCCACGCCCTGGATCAGGAAGCGGTCGCGGGCGGGGCTGACCTCGTTGAGCGGGTTCAGCGGGCGGTCGCCGAGGCGGCCGAAGCCGTCGCGCACGGTGCTGGGCCCCAGGAAGGGCAGGACCAGGTAGCGCGACTCGTCCCAGCCCCACACCGCCATGGTCTGGCCGAAGTCCTCGTTGTGCTGGCGCAGCTTGGCGTCGCTGGCCGGGTCCAGGAAGCCGCCCAGGCCGAGGGTCAGGTTCAGGGTGAAGCGCGCCAGCGAGTTCACCGCCTGCCGGGGGCGTCCCTGCAGCAGCAGGTTCACCGCCGTGATCGGCTCGTAGAGGTTGGTGAAGAAGTTGCCGATGCCGGTACGCACCGGCTGCGGGGTCACCGCACGGTAGCCGCGCGCCAGCGGCCGGGCGATGTAGTCGTCGACGTACAGGTTGAAGTTGTGGACCCGGCGGTTGAACGGCTCCCAGGGGTCGTTGACCTCGCCGTTGCGGGTGCGGCCCGGCGCGGGCGCCAGCGGCTCGAGCACCGTGCCTTCACCGGTGGCCCCGGGTACGGCCGCGGTGGGCAGGTGGACGCCCTGGTCGACCGGCATCGCGGCGTCGGCGGCCTCCGGGGTGCTGGTCCCGACCACGTCCGGCCCGGGCGCCTGGGCACGCTGCGGTGGCGCACTGCAGGCGGCCAGCAGGAGCAGCACGGGCAGCAGCGCCGCCGGCAGGGCACGGCGAAGGGAGGCGGCGCTGCGGTGGAGGCGGGAAAGCATCATGCGGTCGGTTCCTGGCGTTCGAGCCCGTGTCCCGTGGGTGGGGCGACGGATGGACCGGCGTGGGCGGACGGCCGTCGAACGGGGCGCATTATTTCACAGCGGTCGTTCCATGCCCGGGATGGCGCGTTCAGGCTTCAAGGCCCACCCGGCGGCAGTCGGGCGCCCCGCGCGAGGCGCGGGCACCTGTCGCTGCCTGGAAACGGCAGGCAGGGGCGGCCGGGGCGAGCGCGTCGCCGGGCACCGGCTGGCGCTCGAGCACGGCGGCGGCCTGGCGGCCCGCGGCCGGGCCCGCCCGCAGCAGGTGGAACTCCGACAGGTAGGCCTGGCCCAGCCGCAACGGCGGCTCGCGGCGGGCGCTGGCGGTCCGGTCGAGCACCAGCAGGCGCGGCGGTGTGGCCCCGGCCTCCTCGAGCACTTCCGCCGAGCGGGGCTGGCAGTCGATCCACATCTTCACCCCGTCCACGGTCGCGACCAGGTCGGGCGTGCCGCGGCGCAGCACCTCCGGCACTTCCACCGGCAGGCTGCGGCGCAGGTGCAGGTAGACCCGCAGCTGCGAGAGCACCTGCCACAGCGGCTGCTGCGTGTCGGCACCACCGCGGTGGACCGAGGCGTTGGCCAGGGCACCGAACAGCTTGCGACCCAGGCGCTGGGCGCTCTCGCCGGTCGGCAGCAGCGCCTGCAGCAGGGCCACCTCCTCCAGGCGGGCGCGCAGCCGCCGCTGCAGCAGCGCGGGCAGCTGTCGCATGCAGGCCGAGGCGGCGAGGTTGAGGTCCATGTCCAGGCCGCAGTCGAGCGCGGTCGGGGAGGCCTCTTGGACGATGTGCATTCGGTGGACTCCAGCCGGCCGGTGGCCGGTCAAGCGGCGGATGATGCGGGGGGAACGTCGCACGGGACGTGAACGGATCAGGGCGGGTCGGGGTGGTTCCAGCCACCGCCCAGGGCGCGGTACAGGTCGAGGTTGGCGGACAGCGCGGCAACGCGCGCCTGCAGCAGGGCCTGCTGGGCCTGGTAGCGGGAGCGGCGGGCGTCGAGCAGCGCCAGGTTGCTGTCGACGCCGGCGTCGAAGCGCAGCGAGACCAGCGACTCGCGCTCGATCCCGGCATCGGCCAGCCGGCCCAGCGCCTGCGCCTGGTCGTGGAAGGCCTCGCGGGCGGCCAGCGCGTCGGCGACCTCGCGGAAGGCCTCCTGGATGGCCAGTTCATAGCGGGCCACCGAGGCCTCGCGGCGAACGTGGGCCAGGTCGAGGTTGGCGCGGTTGCGCCCGCCCTGGAAGATCGGCACCGCCAGCTGCGGCTGGAACAGCCAGGTCCGGGTGCCGGACTCGAACAGGTCGGAGAACTCGGTGCTGGCCGAGCCCAGGAACCCGGTCAGCGACAGCCGCGGGAAGAAGGCGGCCCGGGCGGCACCGATGCTGGCGTTCGCCGCGCGCAGCGACTGCTCGGCGGCGAGGATGTCCGGGCGGCGCGCGACCAGGTCGCTGGGCAGGCCCGGCGGCAGGTCGGCCAGCACGGCGTCCTCCAGCGGTCCGGCGGCCGGGAGCGTCGCCGGGTCGACCGGCGCCCCGACCAGCAAGGCCAGCAGGTTGCTCGCCTGCCGCGCCTGGCGGCGGGCATCGGCGGCATCGGCGCGGGCGGACTCCACCAGGGTGGCGGTCTCCACCTGCTCCAGGGCCGAGCCCACGCCGGCCTGGAAGCGCAGCTCCGCCAGGCGGCCGCTCTCCTCCCAGTCCACCAGCGCGGCCTCGACCAGCGCCAGGCGCTCGCGTGCGGCGCGCTCGTTGAGCCAGGCCGTGGCGACCGCGGAGACCAGGCTGAGCTCGGCGCCGCGACGGGCGTGGGTGGTGGCCATGAACTCGGCCAGGGCGGCGTCGGAGAGCGAGCGCACCCGGCCGAAGAGGTCGATCTCGAACGCCGCCAGGCCCAGGCCGGCGCTGTACTGCTCGACCACGCCGCCCCCGGTCGCCGGGACCCCGGCCTCGCCGGCGACGCCGGAGGGCAGGCGCTGGCGCCGGCCTTCGGCTGTCGCGGCCAGGCCGGGCAGCCGGTCGGCGCGCTGGATCCGGAACTGGGCACGCGCGGCCTCGACGTTGAGCGCCGCCAGTCGCAGGTCGCGGTTGTTCGCCAGGGCCTGTTCGACCAGGGCCTGCAGCTGCGGGTCGAGCAGCACGCCGCGCCAGTCCGGGGTCGCTGCAACGGCCTGGTCGGTGGCGTCGTGCGGCCACTGCGCCGGGATCGGCGGCTCGGGCTGCTCGTAGCGCGGCGCCAGCGTGCAGCCGGCCAGCAACAGGGCGGCGAGGGTCGCGGCGGCGGCCGGACGCAGCACGGTGAGGCGGCGCATCACTTCACCTCCCCGGTGCCGACCGGTTCGCCGAGAACCCGCACGTCGTCGGGCCGGACCCGGAACAGCCGGGTGACGACCACGAAGAACACCGGCACCAGGAAGATGCCGAGGATGATGGCGCTGACCATGCCGCCGAGCACGCCCACGCCGACCGCACGCTGGCTGGCCGAGGCCGCGCCGGTGGCGATGGCCAGCGGCAGGACGCCGGCGCAGAAGGACAGGGTGGTCATCAGGATAGGGCGGAAGCGCAGGCGTGCCGCCTCCACCGCCGCCTCGTGCAGCGGCATGCCCTGGGCATAGAGGTCCTTGGCGAACTCGATGATCAGGATCGCCATGCGCGCCGACAGGCCCATGATCGTCAACAGGCCGACCTTGAAGAACACGTCGTTGGGCAGGCCCACGACCATCACCGCCAGCACCGCGCCGACCACCGCCAGCGGCACGGTCATGATCGCCGCGAACGGGATCGCCCAGCTCTCGTAGAGCGCGGCGAGCACCAGGAACACCACGATCACCGACAGCGCGATCAGCAGCGGCGCCTGGTTGCCGGCCTGCTGCTCCTGCAGCGACTGCCCGGCCCATTCGAAGCCGAAGCCCGGTGGCAGCTGCTGCATGAGCCGGACCATCTCGTCCATGGCCTCGCCGCTGCTCACCCCCGGCGCACCCTCGCCGCTGATGCTCACCGACGGGTAGCCGTTGAAACGCGAGACCGCCACCGGACCGAGGGTCCAGTCGATGCTGGCGAACGACGACATCGGCACCATCTCGCCGTCGCGGTTGCGCACCGACAGCCGCAGCAGCGCCTCCGGGCTCATCCGCCACTCGCCGTCGGCCTGCACGATCACCCGCTGCATGCGGCCCAGGTTCGGGAAATCGTTGGCCAGGGCCGAGCCCAGCGACACCTGCAGGGTCTGGTTGATGTCGGTGATCGACAGGCCCAGCGCGGTCGCGCGCTCGCGGTCGATGTCCACGCGGATCTGCTGGGCCGGCGGCAGCGAGGTCTCGCGGATGGCGCCGGGATTGAGCCGCTCGCTCTGCCGGGCCAGGCCCATCAGTTCGTCGGCCGCCGCGCGCAGTGCCTCGTAGCCGGCGCCGCTGCGGTCCTGGAGGCGGAAGTCGAAGCCGCCGCTGGTGCCCAGGCCCTGGATGGCCGGCGGGACGACGCTGAACACCGTGCCGTCGCGGACCCCGCCCATCACGAACAGGTCGACGATGGCCTGCTGGGCGATGGCCTGGGCGGACTGGTCTCGGCCGCGCTCGGACCAGTCGTCGAGGATGACGAAGCCCAGTCCGGCGTTGGGGCCGGTGCCGGAGAAGCTGAAGCCGTTGATCATCACCACCTGGCGGACCGCCTGCTGGGTCCGGGTGCGCTCGGCGTCGGGGTCGCCGCGGCTGGCTTCCGGGCCGATGAAGTAGTCCTCGACCTGGCGGGTCACCTCGCGGGTGCGCTCGCTGCTGGCGTTGGCCGGCAGCTGGATGTCCACCAGCACCGAGCCCTGGTCCTCGGTGGGCAGGAAGGCGGTGGGCAGGCGCACGAACAGCAGCGCCATCACCGCGACGATGGCGATGTAGATCACCACGAAGCGGCCGCTGCGCGCGACCACGCCGCCGACCCGGCGGGTGTAGCCGCGGCTGGCGGTGCTGAAGTGGTGGTTGAAGGCGTTGAAGAAGCGGTCCAGCAGGCCCAGCGGCCCGGAACGGACCTCGCGCTGGTGCTCCTCGCCCGAGCCGACCCGCTTGAGCAGGGAGGCGCACATCGCCGGCGACAGCGACAGCGCCAGGAACGAGGAGATCACGATGGAGACGACCATCGTCATCGAGAACTGGCGGTAGATCACGCCGGTGGAGCCGGCCATGAAGGCCAGCGGCAGGAACACCGCGACCATGGTCAGGGTGATGCCGACGATGGCGCCGGTGATCTGGCCCATGGCCTTGCGCGTGGCCTCCTTCGGGCCCAGGCCTTCCTCGGCCATGATCCGTTCGGTGTTCTCGACCACGATGATCGCGTCGTCGACCAGGATGCCGATGGCCAGCACCATGCCGAACATCGTCAGCACGTTGATCGAGAAGCCCAGCGGCAGCATCACCGCCAGCATCGCCAGCAGCGAGATCGGCACGGTGATGGTGGGGATGAGGGTGTAGCGGATGTTCTGCAGGAACAGGAACATCACCAGGAATACCAGGATGGCCGCGATCACCAGGGTCTCGACCACGGTGCGGATGGAGATCTCCACGAACGGCGCGGTGTCGTAGGGCACGTCGTAGGTCACGCCCGGGGGGAAGTCCGCCGACAGCCGGTCGAGCACCTCGCGGACGCCGCGCGAGGTGTCCAGCGCGTTGGCGTCGGGCCCCAGCTGGACGGCGAAGGCCGCGGTCGGGAGGCCGTCCTGGTAGGCGGAGAACTGGTAGGTCTCCGAGCCCACCTCCACGCGGGCCACGTCGCGCAGCCGCACGCTGGAGCCGTCGGGGTTGGCGCGCAGGATGATGTTGCCGAAGGCCTCCGGCGTGGTCAGCTGCCCGTCGACGGTGACCGTGGCGGTGATCGGCTGCCCGGCGGGGGCCGGGTTGTCGCCCAGCGTGCCGGCGGCGACCTGGGCGTTCTGTTCGCGGATGGCCGCGACCACGTCGCCGGGCTGCAGGCCCAGGCCCTCCAGCCGCGCCGGGTCGGTCCAGATCCGCATCGCCCGCTCCGGCGCGAACAGCTGGGCGCTGCCGACGCCGGGAACCCGGCGCACCTCGTTGATGATGTTGCGGGCGATGTAGTCGCCCAGCGCCACCCGGTCGGTGTCGGGGTCGTCGGAGGACAGCGAGGCGACCAGCAGGAAGCCTGCGTTGGCCCGGTCCACCTGCAGGCCCTGCTGGAGCACCGGCTGGGGCAGGCGCGACTCGACCCGGCGGATGCGGTTCTGCACCTCGACCTGGGCCAGCGCCGGATCGGTCCCGGGCACGAACACCGCGCTGATGCTCGCCCGGCCGCTGCCGCTGGAGGAGGACTGGTAGTACAGCAGGCCCGGCGCGCCGTTGAGCTCCTGCTCGACCAGGCTGGTCACGCTCTCGTCCAGCGTCCGGGCATCGGCGCCGGGGTAGGTGGCGGTGATCTCGATGGTTGTCGGCGCCACGGTCGGGTACTGGGCCACCGGCAGCATCGGGATCGACAGCACGCCGGCGATCACCAGGAAGATGGCGACGACCCAGGCGAAAATCGGCCGGTCGATGAAGAAGTTGGGCATCGGATCAGGCCTCGTCGTCGGCCGGACCGGTCGGGTCGGCCGCGGCGTCGACGCCGGGCTGGGCCTGTTCGGGCGCCTCGCCGGGCGCGGCGGGCGCCGTCTGCCCGGTCCACGGCTGCGCGATCACCGGCATGCCCGGCGCGGCGCGCTGGAAGCCCTCGACCACGACCTCGTCGCCGGCCGCCAGGCCGTCCTCGACCAGCCAGCGGTTGCCCAGGCTGGTGCCCAGCCGGACCACGCGGTGGGCGGCGACCCGGGCCGGCTGCCCGTCGGGGCCGGCGACCGGCTGGCCGTCCTCGCCGACGGCGGCCTCGACCACGGTCACGTGGGTCTGGCCACCGGCGTTGCGCTGCACGGACTGCTTGGGGACCAGCAGGGCCTCGCCGGCGCTGGCCTGCTCCAGGCGCACGCGCACGTAGCTGCCGGGCAGCAGGGCACCGGTGGGGTTCGGGAATTCCCCGCGCAGGGCGACCTGGCCGGTGCCCGGGTCGACGCTGATGTCGGAGAACAGCAGGCGCCCGGCATGCGGGTAGACGCTGCCGTCCTCGAGCACCAGCTCGACGCGGGCGGTGTCGGGGTCGACGCGGGCGATCGCGCCGTCGGCGAAGGCGCGCTGCAGGCGCGAGAGTTCCGCGGTGGACTGGCTGAAGTCCGCGTACATCGGGTCGAGCTGGCGGATGTGGGCCAGCGGGGTGGCCGCACCCTGGCCGACCAGGGCGCCCTCGGTCACCAGTGCGCGGCCGATGCGGCCGCTGATGGGCGCGGTGACCCGCGCGTGGCCGAGGTTGATCTGGGCGGTCTGCACGCGGGCGCGCGCCGCCGACACCGCGGCCCGGGCCTGGCGGTCTGCGGCCTGGGCCCGGTCGAACTCCTGGCGGCTGACGGCGTTGGCCTCGACCAGCGGCTCGTAGCGGCGCGCCAGCGCCGCCGCCTGGAAGGCGTCGGCCTCGGCCTGTTCCAGGGCGGCCCGGGCGGCGTCGAGCTCGGCCTGGAACGGCGCGGGATCGATGCGGAACAGCAGGTCGCCGGCCTCGACGTCGCGGCCCTCGGTGAACACGCGCTCCAGCACGATGCCCGCCACCCGCGCACGGACCTCGGCCTCGCGGGTGGGGTTGAGGCGGCCGGGCAGTTCGTTGACCACGGCGGCGCGCTCGGGCTGCAGGGTCAGCGTGGACACCTGCACCGGCGGCATGCCGTTGGGCGGCTCGCCGTTGCCGCAGGCGGCCAGGGCCAGCGCGGCAGCGATCGTCAGGCCGGTCTTCAGGGCTGGGGAGAGGGGCATCGGGGGAGGCCTTTGTTCTTGTTCTGGTTGGATGTGAAGGGCCAGCCGGGCGGTGGGGGGAGGGAGGGTCCCGCGTGACGCGGAACGCCGCCCGGCTGGCAACGGGGTGAACTATACAAACATGCATGTATGTTTGTAAACTACCCGTCAGGCGCGACAATCGGGCACAGTCCGGATGCGCGCCGCCGTCCACGCCGACGCCAGGACCATGGCCAGAAAGACACGCGAAGAAGCCGAGCAGACCCGCGAATCCATCCTCGACGCCGCCGAGCTGGCGTTCAGGGACAGTGGCGTCTCACGCACCAGCCTCGACCAGATCGCCCGCCGTGCCGGGTGCACCCGCGGCGCGGTCTACTGGCATTTCCAGAACAAGGCCGACCTGTTCCGGGCGCTGATGGAGCGCACCGAGGTGCCGCTGTTCGAGCGCTTCGAGGCGGCCGTCGGCCAGGACGTGGACGATCCCGTGGAGGCCATGCGCGAGGCGACGGTCTTCGCGGTCTCGGACCTGGCGACCAACCCGCACTCGCGCAACATGATGGAGATCCTCTTCCACCGCTGCGAGTTCGTCGACGAACTCGCCGAGGTGGTCGAACGCCACTTCGACAAGGTGCGCTGGGTCATCGAGACCTCCGGCGGCGCCTTCCGCCGCGCCCAGGGCCGGGGCCTGATCGACCAGGACCTGTGCCCGGAGTTCTGCGCGGTGATGCTGCACACGCTGGTCACCGGCATCATCCGCGACTGGCTGCTGGCACCGGAGACGGTGCCGATCCGGACCCTGAGCGAGTCGATGATCGACCACCTGCTGTCGAGCTTCGGGCATCGGCCCTCGAAGCTGCGCACCGTGGCGATGCGCGAACGCATGTGCGAGGAGGGCCGACTGCGCGCCTGAAGCCGGGGCCCATGGTACCGGCGGTGGGACTCGAACCCACAAGGTTTTACCCGGCGGATTTTGAGTCCGCTGCGTCTACCAATTCCGCCACGCCGGCGTGGGGGCGGGAAGTATAGCCCCGCCGCGGCTCAGCTGTCGTTGTCCACCGACAGGGTGCGCGGCGCGCGCCGGTAGCGGTCGCCGCCCACGGGCTCGAAGATCGAGCAGCAGGTGATCGGCGCCTGGTAGATGTGCAGCGACACGGCGACCGCGTTGTCGCTGGGGTTGCGGATGGTGTGGAACTCGTGCGGCGGGATCAGGCTGCCGGCCGAGCCGGCGCCGGCGTTGATCGCGCCGGCGGGCCGGAAGCGGCAGCACTGGCCATCGTCCTCCAGGCACTCGTACTGGGTGATCTCCAGCTGCCCTTCCCAGACACCTTCCACGCACCACAGTCCGGAGTGGTCGTGCACCGGGGTGCCCTGGCCCGGGCCCCAGGTCATCGCCACGACGCTGTAGCCCAGGGTCGGGCTGCGGTAGAGCTCGCGGCGCGCGTAGTGGCCGTCGACCGGCTGGTGGACGCAGTCGGGCAGGCGCACGCGGCGATCGCGGATGGCCCGGCACAGGGTGCCGCGCAGGGCCTGGGTCACCGCCTCGTCGTCGGGCCCCGACACGGCCTCGTCCAGGGCGTGGATGAGCTCGGCACGGCCGGGGAAGTCGGGGCCGTCGATGGCGGAGGCGTGAAGCCGGGGTGACGGGGTGTTCATCGGCCCAGTCTAGCAGCGTGCCGCCGGCGGCTCACGTCGCGTCCAGGAAGCCGCCGATGGCCGGCCCGAAGCGTTCGATGTCGACCAGGAAGGCGTCGTGTCCCTGAGGCGAGGGCAGCGGCAGGAAGCGGCTGTCGGCGCCGCCACCGCGCAGGCCGTCGGCGATCTGCTCCTGCTGCTGCAGCGGGAACAGGATGTCGGTGACCACGCCGATCGCCAGCGCCGCCTCAAGCCGCACCTGCGACAGCGCCGCCACGACCGCGTCGGCGTGGTCGCCGGGCGGGGCGTAGTCCGCGGCGTCGAACCAGTCCATCGACCGGCTCAGGTAGAGGTAGCTGTTGGGGTCGAAGCGGCGCACGAAGCGGCGGGCGTGGCCCTCCAGGTAGCTCTCGACCTCGAACTCCAGCCCGAACGGGTCCTCGTCCTGGCGCGGATCGTCGAGGCGGATGCGTCCGAAGCGCCCGCTCCACTCCAGCGCCGAGCGGTAGGTCACCACGCCCAGCTTGCGGGCCATGCGCATGCCGCTTTCCGGGTAGCAGGCCTCGTCGTAGACCCCCTCGTTCCAGTTCGGGTCCAGGCGGATCGCCTCGCGCTGCAGCGAGCGGATGGCGATCGAGAAGGGCAGGGCCTGGGCGCTGCCGGAGACGTTGATGTGCCGACGTGCCGAGCCGGGGTGCAGCAGCAGGTAGGCCAGCGCCGCCATGCCGCCCATCGAACAGCCGACCAGCGTGTCCAGACGTTCGATGCCCAGATGGCGGGCCAGCGCGTGCGCCGCCCGGGCCACGTCCTCCAGCGACAGCTCGGGGAAGTCCAGCCGCCAGGGTCCGCTGCCGTCGGGGCGCATCGAGGCCGGGCCGGTGGAGCCCTTGCAGCTGCCCAGGGCGTTGACGCAGACCACGAACCAGCGGCGGGTGTCGATCGGCTTGCCCGGACCGATCATGGCCTCCCACCAGCCCGGGGCGTCGTTGCCGGCATGGCTGGCCGCGTGCGCATCGGGCGAGAGACCGGTGAGGATCAGGATCGCATTGGCGGCGTCCTCGTCCAGGCGCCCCCAGGTCTCGTAGGCCAGCCGTCCGCCGGCCAGCTCGCCGCCCCGCTTCATCGGAAACGGCGAGGGCAGCGCGAAGAAGCGCGAGCCGGGCGGTATGAATTCGGTCACGGCCGGCTGGCCACCACGCGCTCGATGACCAGCGTTTCGCGCCGCCCGTCGCCGACGGTGACGATGCTGGACTCCGCCTCCAGGTCGCCGGCGCGCGGCGCGGCGTCGCCGGAGAGCGAGATGCGCGCGTCCAGGCGCACCGCGCGCAGGTCGGAGAGCTTGAGCTGGGGCAGCATCGCGCTGGCGTCCGACAGGGTGACCTCGACCGGGAAGCCGGTAACCGGCTGGCGGTGCACGGCCACGGGCATGTTCGGGCCGTCGATCTGGCGGGCGATGACGAACAGGGTCGCGTTGGCGATGTCGCGGTCGCGCAGCAGGGGGTTGAGCTCGACACGCACGTGCATCCGCGTGCCCTCGTGCTCGACCTCGGCCAGCGCCGGCGCATCCTCCAGCGGCGGCAGGCCGGCCTCGGCACGCACGCCCTGGATGCGCTGGCGCAGCGACGGCGCCGCCTCCGGGCCGATCACCTGCAGCAGCTGCTCCCAGGCCTCGGCGGCTTCGGCCGGCCGGCCCTGCTGCTGGTGGTGAACGCCCATCAGCAGCAGGGCGCGCTGCTGCAGCGGGTTGGCCTCGAGTGCGGCGGCCAGCATCTCCAGCGCCTCGCCCTCGACCCGGCGGCCGGGGCTGGCGAGGATGATGGCCTCGGCATACTCCACCAGCACGTCGGGGTTCTCCGGCGCCAGCCGGTAGGCCTGGGCGAAGGCCGCCTCGGCCTCGGTGAAGCGCTCCTGCGACTTGCGGCTGCGGCCCAGCAGCATCCAGCCCTCGAGCTCGTCGGGGTTGGCCTGCAGGTGCCGCGCGAGGCTGTCGACCGCCTCCTCCAGCGTCCCGGGCTGGCGCAGGTGGGCCTGTTCGGTCAGCGCCATCGGGGTGCCGAAGGTGATGTAGACCACGCCGGTGCCCAGCACCACCAGCACGGCGGTGGCGAGGGCCACCACGCGTGCCTGGCGCCACATCGGGGCGAACACGAAGGCCAGGGCCAGGGCCACGAGCACCACGGTGCCCAACACGAAGTAAACCATCACCACTCCTGATCGTCGTCGCCGGGCGCGGGCACCGGCTCGTCGCCGCGTGCGCGCCGCGACTCGGCGGCCTTGCGGCGGATCGTCACCACGACCAGGCCGATGCCGCCAAGCAGCACCAGGCCGGGCCCGAACCACAGCAGCCAGGTCGACCGCGAGACCGGCGGCTGGTAGAGGATGAACTCGCCGTAGCGGTCGACGAGGAAGGCGCGGATCTCGCGGTCGCTCATGCCCTCGCGCATCAGCTCCAGCACCTGCAGGCGCAGGTCGCCGGCGATGTCGGCGGGCGAATCCGCCAGCGACTGGTTCTGGCACATCACGCAGCGCAGCTGGTGCAGCATCGCGCGGTAGCGGACCTCCTCGGCCTCGCTTTCGAAGGCGATCGGCTCGAAGGCCGGTGCCTGGGCGGCGAAGCCCAGCAGCGCGGCGGCGGCCAGCGCACGGAGCACCGGGCCGATCACCGCCCCGCCTCCAGCTCGGCCAGCATCGGCAGCAGCTGCTGCTGGACGATGCGGTCGGTCATCGGGCCGACGTGCTTCCAGCGGACCACGCCCTCGGCGTCGACCAGGAAGGTCTCCGGGGCGCCGTACACGCCCCAGTCGATCGCCACCCGGCCGACCTGGTCGACGACGATCTCGTCGTAGGGGTCGCGGAACTGCCGCAGCCAGCGCAGCGCGTCCTCGCGCTCGTCCTTCCAGTTGAAGCCGACCACGCGGATGCGCCCGCTCTCGGCCAGGCGCTCGATGACCGGGTGCTCGTCGCGGCAGGCCGGGCACCAGCTGCCCCAGACATTGAGCAGGTAGGGCGCGCCGCGCAGGTCGGCCTCGGCGACCGCGCGGTCGGGCTCGTGCAGCGCCTGCAGCTCGAAGGCCGGCGCCTGGCGCCCGATCAGCGGCGAGGGCAGGGCATCGCGGTTGGGGTCGCCGCTCATGCGCACGCCGACGAACAGCAGCACGCCGAGTGCGGCGAACACCAGCAGGGGGATCAGGCGCTGGATCATGCGGCGGCCTCCTCGTCGCGGCGCCGGGGCCGGAAGCGGCGGTCGCCGGCGACGATGAAGCCGCCCAGCGCCATGAGCACCGCGCCGGCCCAGATCCAGCGCACGAAGGGTTTCACGTGCACCCGCACCGCCCAGCTGCCCTGGTCGTCGAGCGGCTCGGCCATGGCGATGTAGAGGTCGCGAACGAGGTTGGAACTGATCGCCGTCTCGGTCATCGGCATGCCGCCGCTCTTGTACATGCGCCGCTCGGGCATCAGCGTCGCGATTTCGCGGCCGTTGCTGGATACGATCACCGTGGCCTGGTCGGCGATGTAGTTCGGTCCCTGCACCTGCTCGACGCCGACGAACTCGAAGCGGTAGCCGACCGACTCGACCACCGAGCCCGGCGCCATCGCCACGTCGCGTTCCATCTTCAGGCTCTCGAGCATCAGCACGCCGAACACGAACACCGCGATGCCGAAGTGGGCGACGACCATGCCGGTCATCTCCGGGGTGAAGCGGCCGCCCTGGCGGACCCGGTTGTAGACGAAGCGCACCGTGCCCGCCGCGACCCAGACGCCGCCGACCATCGCGAAGGCGGTCTTGAGCGTGCCCTGGGGCATGGCGAAGAAGGTGATGACGCCGGCCACCACCGCCAGCAGCGCCCAGGGCAGCAGCCAGCCGGCGACCTTGCCGAAGTGGTCGCGCTGCCAGCGGGTCAGCGGGCCGAACGGCACCAGGGCCACCAGCGGCGCCATCAGCACCGTGAACAGGATGCCGAAGTAGGGCGGCCCCACCGAATACTTGCCCAGGTCCAGTGCGTCGGCGAACAGCGGGAACAGGGTGCCGATGAGCACCATCGCCGTGGCCGCCGACAGCAGCAGGTTGTTGAACAGGATGAAGGTCTCGCGCGAGTTGGCCTCGAACGGCTTGCCGATGTCGTCCTTCGGTGCGCGCCAGGCGTAGAGCAGCAGCGAGCCGCCGACCACGAACACCAGGAAGGCGAGGATGAAGATGCCGCGGTCGGGGTCGGAGGCGAAGGCGTGCACCGAGGTCAGCACGCCGGAGCGCACCAGGAAGGCGCCCAGCAGCGACAGCGAGAAGGCGGCGATCGCCAGCAGCAGGGTCCAGCCGCGGAAGCTGCCGCGCTTCTCGGTCACCGCCTGGGAGTGGATCAGCGCCGCGCCGACCAGCCAGGGCATGAAGCTGGCGTTCTCGACCGGGTCCCAGAACCACCAGCCGCCCCAGCCCAGCTCGTAGTAGGCCCACCACGAGCCCAGGGTGATGCCCAGGGTCAGGAAGGCCCAGGCGACGTTGGTCCAGGGGCGCGACCAGCGCACCCAGCGTGCGTCGACGCGTCCGTCGATGAGCGCGGCGATGGCGAAGGCGAAGGCCACCGCGAAGCCGACGTAGCCCATGTAGAGCATCGGCGGGTGGAAGATCAGGCCGGGGTCCTGCAGCAGCGGGTTGAGGTCGCTGCCCTCCGGCGGTGCCGGCAGCAGGCGGTCGAAGGGGTTGGAGGTGAACACCGTGAAGGCGAGGAAGCCCAGCGCCACCCAGCCCATGACGCCCAGCACCCGGGCCACCACCGGCAGCGGCAGCGAGCGCGAGAACCGGGCCACAGCCGCGCCCCAGGCGCCCATGATCAGCACCCACAGCAGCAGCGAGCCCTCGTGGCCGCCCCAGACCGCGGAGATGCGGTACTGCAGCGGCAGCAGGGTGTTGGAGTGGTGGGCGACGTAGGCGACGGAGAAGTCGTGGACGATGAACGACCAGGTCAGCACCAGGAAGCTGATGAACAGCAGGACGAACACGCCCCAGGCCAGCGGGCGGGCGCTGTTCATCAGCGCCTCGCGGCCCAGGTGGGCCCCCACCAGCGGGAGGACGGCCTGCGCCAGCGACAGCACCAGCGCCAGCACCAGCGCCATCTGGCCCAGTTCGGGCAGTACCGAGGCAAGGCCCATCAGTACACCTCGCAGCCGTCGGAGTCGGGTCGGGTCATGGCCTGGGCCATCTTCTCGGCCACCTCGGCGGGCATGTAGGTCTCGTCGTGCTTGGCCAGCACGTCGTCGGCGACGAAGCGGCCGTTGTCCATGCGCCCGGTGGCGATGACGCTCTCGCCCTCGCTGAAGAGGTCGGGGAGGATGCCCTCGAAGTGCACCGGCAGGTTCTGCGCGCGGTCGGTGACCCGGAAGTCCACCCGCAGCGTGCCCGGCTCGCGGGCGATGCTGCCCTCGCAGACCACCCCGCCCAGCCGGAAGCGGCCCTCGATCGGCGCCTCGGCGGCCAGCACTTCACTGGGGGTGTAGAGGAAGGTCAGGTTGCGGCTCAGCGCCCAGGCGATGATCGCCACCGAGACGGTGGCGGCGAGCAGGACCAGGCCGATGGTGGCCAGGCGGCGGCGACGGACGGGATTCATGCGGGGGCTCCGGGTGCGGCGGCACGGGCGGCCTCGCGGCGCGCCCGGCTGTGGATCGTGCGGGCCAGCAGGCGGTGGCGCAGCCACGGCACCAGCATGTCCCACAGGAAGACGAAAACGTAGCAGGCGTAGGCGGCGACCACGAAACGGATCGCGTCCACCCCGCGGTCGGGGGCGGTGAACAGGCCCAGCGGCGCGACCGCGTCGACGAACACCACCGCCAGCGGCAGCAGCAGGGCCAGCGCGGCCAGCGGGGCCCCGAGGCCCGGCGGCGTGCCGGCCCCGGCGACCGCGGCGCGCGCCCAGTCCTTGCCGGCCTCGCGCTCGAGCATCTCGTTGCGGGCGCGCTGCAGCAGGGCGCCGACGAACCAGAACTTGGTCGCGACCACCATCCACGCCAGCGGCGGCACCATGCTCGGGTCGATGCTCGACTCGCCGAACACCCGCACCGTGGCGCCCTGGTGCAGCGAGTTCCACCAGTCCACCGAGTAGCGGATGACCGGCAGCAGCACCACGCCGACGATGGCCAGGAAGCCGGCCGCGCGGGCGCCGGTACGGCGGTCCTCGATGCTGGCGTACAGGGCCATCACGCCCAGGTACATGAACAGCAGCAGCAGCTGCGAGGTCAGGCGCGGGTCCCAGGTCCACCAGGTGCCCCAGGTGGGGATGCCCCAGACCGCGCCGGTGACCAGGGTGATCAGGGTGAAGCCGGCGCCGATCGGCGCGCAGGCCATCGCCAGCACCTCGCACAGCTTGATGCGCCAGACCAGGGCGATGGCCGCCTGCACCGCCATCACCGCCCAGACCAGCAGGCTCATCCACGCCGCCGGGACGTGGATATAGAGGATGCGGGTGCTTTCGCCCTGCAGGCGGTCGGGCGGGGCGACGAACAGGGCCAGGTAGCCGCCGTAGAGGGTGAGCGCGACCGCCGCGGCCCACATCCACGGCATCCAGCGCCCGGCGAAGGCGTGGAAGCGGGGCGGGGAGCCTGTTTGGTTGAACCAGAGCCAGATGCGATTCACGGGCAGCCGTCCACGGGTCAGGTCAGGGCGATGCGCAGCGCCGTGGCCGCGGCCAGCGGGGCGAGCACCAGTGCGAGGGCCAGTCCTCCGGCCAGCAGGGCGAGCACGCCGATCCAGGGCATTCCCTGCGCCGCGGCCATGACGCTGCCGGCGCCGAAGACGAGGATCGGCACGTACAGGGGCAGTGCGAGCAGGCCCATCATCATACCAGAGCGCCGCATCCCGACCGTGAGCGCGGCCACCACGCCGCCCACCAGGCTCAGCAGTGGCGTGCCGACCAGCAGCGAGACCAGCAGCGGCCCCAGAAGGTTCCCCGGCAGGTAGAGCATCTTCGCCAGCACCGGCGTCAGCACGATCAGCGGCAGGGCGGTGGTGAGCCAGTGCACGCCGATGCGCAGCCCCACCAGCCAGGCCAGCGGGGCCGGCGAGAGCATCATCTGCTCCAGGCTGCCGTCCTCCTGGTCGCCGCGGAACAGGGTGTCGAGCGTCAGCAGCCCCGAGAGCAGCACCGCGATCCACAGCACCCCCGGCGCGACCGCCGACAGCAGCCCCGGGTCGTCGCCGATGGCCAGCGGGAAGAGGGTCACCACCAGCAGCACGAACACCAGCGGCTGGGTGGCGTCGCCGCGGCGGCGCCACACCAGGCGCAGGTCGCGGGCAAGCATCGCGCGCGCCGAAGAGGCCAGCCCCGGCCGGTTCATGCCGTGGCCCCGGCGGGGACCCGGGCCGGGTCGCCCAGGACCAGGGTGCGCGTGCGCACCGGGGGCGCGGCGTAGGCACCGTGGGTGGTCACCAGCGCCGCGCCGCCGGCGGCGACGTGGTCGCCGATGAGGCGGTTGACCAGCTCGATGCCGCCCAGGTCGAGGTTGGCGTAGGGCTCGTCGAGCAGCCACAGGTCCGCCGGCACCAGCAGCAGCCGGGCCAGGCCCAGGCGCTTGCGCTGGCCGGCCGACAGCTTGCCGGCAAGACTGTCCTCGTGGCCGGCCAGGCCGACCCGGACCATCGCCGCCTCCGCATCGATGCCGGGCCGACACCCACCGATGCCGGTGGCGAAGTCGAGGTTCTCCAGTGCGGTCAGGTCGCCCTTGTGGCCGGCGTGGTGGCCGAGGAAGGCCATGCCCGGCGCGCCCATGCCGCGCACCACCGGCGCGCCTCGGAAGCGCACCTCGCCTTCGGACAGCGACAGCAGCCCGGCGACCACCCGCAGCAGGGTGGTCTTGCCCGCGCCGTTGCCACCGGTCACCAGCAGCGCCTCGCCGGCGCCGACGTGGAAGTCGACCGGGCCGAAGACACGGCTGTCGTTGCGGTGGAAGCCGAGGCCACGGGCCGTGAGCAGGGGCGGGGAAGGGGCGTGGGTCATCGTCGGGCCTGGGGTCCGGGGTGCATGCTACCGACCGCTGCCCGGGGGCGTCCATGACACCGGTCAAAGGGCTTGGCTACACTCACCGGCCACGGCCGCCGGCGGATGCCGGCCGCACCGACCCGAACCCACGGACGCGCGTCATGCAGATCACCTCCCGGTTGCCGAAGGTCGGCACCACCATCTTCACCGTCATGTCCCAGCTGGCCGCCAGGCACGGCGCCCTGAACCTGGGGCAGGGCTTCCCGGACTTCGACGTGCCCGGCTTCCTGGTCGAGGGCATGGCCCGTGCCATGCGCGAGGGCCACAACCAGTACGCCATGGGCAACGGCATCGCCCCGCTGCGCCAGGCGATCGCCGCCAAGACCCTGGACGTCTACGGCCGGCGGATCGACCCCGACACCGACGTCACCGTCACCAGCGGCGCCAGCGAAGCGATCCTCGACGCCGTGCTGGCGCTGGTCCATCCCGGGGAGGAGGTGATCGTCCTGGACCCCTGCTACGACTGCTACGAGCCGGCGATCGAGATGGCCGGCGGCATCGCGGTGCACCTGCCGCTGGATCCGGAAACCTTCGCGGTGGACTGGGACCGCGTCCGCGACGCCATCACCCCGAAGACCCGGATGCTGTTCATCAACAGCCCGCACAATCCGTCCGGGGCGACGCTGACCGCGGCCGACCTCGATGCCCTGGCGGCGATCGTGCGCGACACTCGCGTCATCGTGCTCTCCGACGAGGTCTACGAGCACATCGTCCACGACGGCCGGCAGCACGAAAGCGTCCTGCGCCACCCGGAGCTGGCCGAACGCAGCGTGGTGGTGTCGAGCTTCGGCAAGACCTACCACTGCACCGGCTGGAAGGTCGGCTACGCGGTGGCGCCGCCGGCGCTGTCGGCGGAGCTGCGCAAGGTCCACCAGTACAACACCTTCTGCACCATGCACGCCGCCCAGTGGGCCTTCGCCGCGGCCATCACCGAGCACCCCGACCACCACCGCGGCCTGGGCGCGTTCTACCAGCCCAAGCGCGACCACTTCCAGCGCCTGCTGGCCGGCACGAAGTTCCGGGCGCTGCCGGTGCCCGGCGGCTACTTCCAGCTGGTCGACTACAGCGCGGTGAGCGACCTGCCCGATCACGAGTTCGCCCGCTGGCTGACCATCGAGCACGGCGTCACCGGCGTGCCGCTGTCGCCGTTCTACGCCGAGGCCCCGGCGGACCAGCGCCTGCTGCGGCTGTGCTTCGCCAAGGACGAGGGCACCCTGGAGCGGGCCGTCGAACGGCTCGCCGCACTCTGAGCGCCGCCACGATGCCCGACACCGACCTGCGGGTGAGCCTGGTCCAGGGCGACACCCTGTGGCACGCCCCGGACGCCAACCGCGCCATGTACCGGGCGCAGGCCCTGCCGCTGAAGGGGCTCACCGACCTGGTGGTCCTGCCCGAGACATTCACCAGCGGCTTCAGCAACGAGGCCATCGCCGAGGCCGAGGGCATGGACGGCCCGACCATCCCCTGGATGCGCGCGCTGGCCACCGAGCTGGACGCCGCGGTCACCGGCAGCGTGCAGATCAACGACCGCGGCCGGGTCTACAACCGCATGCTGTTCGTCGAGCCCGACGGCCACCTGCGCCACTACGACAAGCGCCACCTGTTCCGCATGGCCCGCGAGCACGAGCGCTACGCACCGGGCCGGGAGCGCATCAGCTTCGACTACCGCGGCTGGCGGATCTGCCCGCTGGTCTGCTACGACCTGCGCTTCCCGGTGTTCTGCCGCAACCGCCACGGCCACGACACCCCCGGCGGTTTCGACTACGACCTGCTGCTGTTCGTGGCCAACTGGCCGGCCCCGCGCCGCCACGCCTGGCGCAGCCTGCTGGTGGCCCGCGCGATCGAGAACCTGGCCTGCGTGGTCGGCGTCAACCGCGTCGGCACCGACGGCAACGAGGTCCCCTACGCCGGCGACAGCATGGCCATCGACCACCTCGGCCGCACCGTGCTCGACCTCGGCGAACGCCCGCTGGTGGCCACCGCCAGCTTCAGCGGCGCCGACCTCGCCGCGCACCGCGAGCGCTTCCCCGCGCAGCTGGACGCGGACCGGTTCGAGCTGCTGCCCGGCGACTGAGGAGCGGGGAACGGGTCAAGGGAAGTGGGGAAACGGGAGCGGAGTCCACAAGGCATCGGTCTGGCGACACCCGTTTCCCACTCCCCTTCACCCTTTCTCCCGCTTCCCTACTTGCCCCGCCCATGCGGCTTCCCGCGCCCCTTCGGGCCGCCAGGGCCGCCGGGACCACGCGGGCCGCCCGGGCCCTTCGGTCGACCGCCGGGACCACCGGGGCCGCGCGGGGCGCCGGGACCGCGTGAGGCGCCGGGACCGCCCGGGCCGCGCTTGGCCGGCGGGCGCGGGCCCTTGGGCCGGGCGGCGCCGGGGTTGCGGTGGCCCTTGGGGCCGGTCTCCACGCCCTCGGGCACGTACCAGCTGCGGAACTCGCTGGGGTTGGGGTCGTAGCCGGGCGCCTGGACGCCCTCTCCGGGACGTGCCCCGCGACGCTTGGGCGCGCCGGGCTTGCCGCCGGGCTTGCCGCGGTTGCCGGGGCCGGGCTTGCCGCGACCCGGGCCGCCGGCACCGGCGCCGGGACGACCGCGGCCACGGGCGCCGCCGGGACCGCCCGGTCGGCCGCGGCGGGCCGGGGTGTCGTCGCGCAGGTTGTCGAACACCCGCAGCTCACGGGCCTCGTCCTGCACGTGGCCGGAGACGTAGCCGGCCTGGCGGTCCTCGCGGCTGACCTTCACCTCGGCCCGGGCGCGGCGCTGGCCCAGCACCGGGTGCAGGGTCAGGCCCGAGGGCTGGTTGTCCAGGCCCAGCTCCTTGAGCAGGGCCTCGACCTGGTCGGCCGCGAGTTCCTCGCTGTGGCCGCGCTTGAGCAGGCGGGGCAGGGTGACCGAGCCGTAGCGCACGCGCTTGAGGCGGCTGACCTGGAAGCCCTGCGACTCCCACAGCCGGCGGACCTCGCGGTTGCGGCCCTCGTCGATGACGACGCGGAACCAGGCGTGGGCGTCGCTTGCGCCGATCGGCTCGATCTCGATGAACTTCGCCGGGCCGTCGTCGAGCTCGACCCCGCGGGCCAGGCGCTGCACCACGTCCTCGGCGACCTCGCCGTGGATGCGGCACACGTACTCGCGCATCACCCCGCTGGAGGGGTGCATCAGCGCATTGGCCAGCTCGCCGTCGGTGGTCAGCAGCAGCAGGCCCGTGGTGTTGATGTCCAGCCGGCCGACGCTGATCCAGCGTGCGCCCTTCAGGCGCGGCAGGCTGTCGAAGACGGTCGGGCGGCCCTCGGGGTCCTCGCGGGTGGTCACCTCGCCCTCGGGCTTGTGGTAGACCAGCACGCGGGCGGGTTCGGTCAGGGCGGTGGCGACGAAGCTCTTGCCGTCGAGGTCGACGCGGTCGCCGCTGCGGACGCTCTGGCCGACCTGGGCGGTTTCGCCGTTGACGCGGACCAGCCCCTGGGCGATGCGCTCCTCCAGGGCCCGGCGCGAGCCCAGCCCGGCCTGGGCGAGCACCTTGTGCAGGCGCTCCTCGGTGGTGGTCTGCGGGGCGGCTTCGGACTTCGCCTTCAGCGAAAGCACGCGGCGTTGGTTGTCACTCATGGGGTGTTGTGCTCCGGCCGGTCGGCAGCGTCATCGTCGACGGGCGCGCCGGCCTCTTCTTCGGGGTGGGAGGGCGTGTCGGAATCATCCGGCCCGGGGGGTTCATCGGTGCCGGAAGCCTCCGGCGGGGTGTCGTTGTCCTCGCCCGCACCGCCGGGCGCGGCCACCTGGGCCACGGCCGGTGCCCGGGCCGCGTCGAAGGGCAGCTCGGGTTCCAGGTCGGGGATGTCGCGCAGTTCCGCCAGCGGCGGCAGCTGGTCGAGGCTGCGCAGGCCGAAATAGTCCAGGAAGCCGCGGGTGGTGCCCAGCAGCGCCGGCTTGCCCGGCACGTCGCGGTGGCCGACCACGCGGATCCAGTCGCGTTCCTCGAGCGTGCGGATGATGTTGGTGTTCACCGCCACGCCACGGACCTGCTCGATCTCGCCGCGGGTGATCGGCTGCCGGTAGGCGATCAGCGCCAGGGTCTCCAGCACCGCGCGACCGTAGCGGGTCTGGCGCTCGGTCCACAGCCGCGACACCCAGGGGTAGACCTCGCGGCGGACCTGGTAGCGGAAGCCGGAGGCGACCTCGACCAGTTCCACGCCCCGGTCCTCGCAGGCCTCCATCAGTTCGCCGATCGCGCGGCGCAGGGCATCGTCGCCGGGTGCCTCGCCCTCGGGGAACAGACCGGCGAGCTGGCGCAGGCCCATCGGCTGGTTGGCCGCCAGCAGGGCCGCCTCGACCACGCGCCGCAGCTGGACGGCGTCCAGGCCCTGGGTCGGGGCGGTGGCCACGGGCGTGCCGTCGACCGGGGTCGCGGCATCGGTGCCGGCATCCACGGGGGTGTTCTCGTCGTTCATGCGTCCTCGGTCACGGCCTTGGAACGGAGGTAGATGGGGCCCAGCGGCGCTTCCTGGACGATTTCCAGCAGCTGTTCCTTGGCCAGTTCCAGCGTCGCCAGGAAGGTGACCACCACGCCCAGCCGGCCCTCGGCGGGGTCGAAGACCGCGGTGAAGTCGTGGAAGGCGCCGTCGCCGAGGCGCTCGAGCACCTCGCCCATGCGCTGGCGGACGCTCAGGCGCTCGCGCTGGATGGCATGGTGGCTGAACAGGTCGGCGCGCTTGAGCACGTCGCGCAGGGCCAGCAGCATCTCGCGCAGGTCCACCGGGGGCGGCAGGCGGATCACCTCGCGGTCGGAGGCATGCACCGCGGCAGGCATCGTGTCGCGCTCCAGCCGGGGCAGGGCGTCGATGTCCTGGGCCGCCTGCTTGAAGCGCTCGTACTCCTGCAGCCGCCTGACCAGCTCCGCGCGCGGGTCCTCCTCGGGTCCGTCCTCGACCGGCGGGCGGGGCAGCAGCATCCGCGACTTGATCTCGGCCAGGATCGCGGCCATCAGCAGGTACTCCGCGGCCAGCTCGAAGCGCATCTCGCGCATGACGTCGATGTAGCCCATGTACTGCTGGGTGATCTGCAGGACCGGGATGTCGAGGATGTCGAGGTTCTGGCGGCGGATCAGGTACAGCAGCAGGTCCAGCGGCCCCTCGAAGGCCTCCAGGATCACCTCCAGCGCATCCGGCGGGATGTAGAGGTCCTGCGGCACCTCCACCAGCGGCTCGCCGCGCACCACCGCCAGCGGGATCTCCCGTTGGCGGGCGCTGGCGCCGTCGGGCGCACCGGCGGGGTTCTCCGCCACCGGGTCGCCGTCGGCCTGGGCCGTTTCGGTGTGACTGGGTTGTGCCATCGAGTCGTCCGGGCCCGGGTGGGCCTGTTGTGTTCCGGGCGCGCCTGCGCGCCGCGTTGTTCCCCGCTTCAGTCCAGGTGCACCGGAACGAAGCCTTCGCGTGTGACCTCCGGCGGGTCGCCGGTGCAGTCGATCACCGTGGTCGGGCCCTGCGGGCAGTCGCCGGCGTCGATCATCAGGTCGACGTGGCGGAGCATCCGCTCGGCGACGGGCTCCACCTCGTGGCTGGGCATCGCCTCGTCCTCGTCCCCGGGCAGCACCAGACTGGTCGTCAGCAGCGGTTCGCCCACCGTGTCCATCAGCGCGATCGCAGCAGGATGGTCGGGTACGCGGACGCCAACAGCACGGCGCTTGGCCTGGCGGAGTCGACGGGGCAGGCCCGGGGACGCCGGAAGGATGAAGGTGACGGGGCCGGGGGCCAGGGCGCGGATCAGCCGGAAGGCCTGATCGTCGAGGCGGGTCAGCTGCCCGACCTCACTTACCGAGCGACAGAGTAAGGTGAACGGGTGCCGGGTGTCCAGCGCCCGCAGGCGGATCACCCGCTCCTCGGCCTGGCGTGCATCCACCCCCCAGACGAAGGCGTAGCCGGCGTCGGTGGGGCACAGCAGCAAGCCGCCGCGGCGAACGACGTCGGCGGCGCGTTCGATCAGGCGGGACTGCGGGGAGACGGGGTGGACACCGAGACGGTTGGCCATCGCAGTATCATGCACAGCCTCACGCCGTCGGGATAGAGCCCATGTGGTACATGATCCTCGGCCGGGACCGTCCCGGCACACTGGATGCGCGGCTGGCCGCGCGCCCGGCCCACATCCAGCGCCTGAAGGCGCTGCAGTCGGAAGGGCGCCTGCGCCTGGCCGGTCCGCTGCCGGCCATCGACGCCGAGGACCCCGGCCCGGCGGGCTTCGCCGGCAGCCTGCTGGTGGCCGCCTTCGACAGCCTCGAGCAGGCACGGGCCTGGGCCGAGGCCGACCCCTACCGCGCCGCCGGCGTCTACGACAGCGTCGAGGTCCACCCGTTCCGGCCGGTGCTGCCGTGATCGGCCCCCGCGAGACCCGGGTGCAGCGCATCCGCGAGGCGCTGGAGCAGGCGCTGGCCCCGCAGGCGCTGGAGATCATCGACGAGAGCCACAAGCACGTCGGCCACGAGGGCGCACGCGACGGCCGCGGCCACTTCCGGGTGGAGATCACCAGCGCCGCCTTCCAGGGCCTCAACCCGATCGCCCGGCACCGGGCGGTCTACCAGGCCCTGGGCGAGATGATGACCACCGACATCCACGCCCTGTCCATGACCGCCCGGACCCCGGCCGAAGCCGGCGCCTGAGCCCCTGCAGCGCCGCCGGCCGGGCTTCGTCGATGCCCGGCCGGCAGCGTATAGTCCCGACCCATGCGCCTTTCCACGATCAAGCTGTCCGGCTTCAAATCCTTCGTCGACGCCACGGTCCTGCACTTGCCGACCAACATGACCGGCATCGTCGGCCCCAACGGCTGCGGCAAGTCCAACATCATCGATGCCGTGCGCTGGGTGATGGGCGAAAGCTCGGCCAGCCGACTGCGCGGCGACAGCCTGACCGACGTCATCTTCTCCGGCTCCGCCTCGCGCAAGCCGGTCAGCCAGGCCATGGTCGAGCTGATCTTCGACAATTCCGATGGCCTGGTCGGCGGCGAGTTCGCGCGCTTCAACGAGATCTCGGTCAAGCGCACCGTCAGCCGCGACGGGCAGAGCGTGTACTACCTCAACGGCAGCAAGTGCCGCCGGCGCGACATCACCGACCTGTTCCTGGGCACCGGCCTGGGGCCGCGCAGCTACTCGATCATCGAGCAGGGCATGATCAGCCAGATCATCGAGGCCAAGCCCGAGGAGCTGCGCGTGTACCTGGAGGAGGCCGCCGGCATCTCCAAGTACAAGGAGCGCCGCCGCGAGACCGAGATCCGCATCCGCCACACCCGCGAGAACCTCGAGCGCCTCAACGACGTGCGCGAGGAGGTCGACAAGCAGCTCGAGCACCTGCGCCGCCAGGCGCGTGCCGCGGAGACCTACACCGCGCTCAAGGACGAGCTCCGGATCAAGGACGCCCAGCTCAAGGCCCTGCTGTACCGCAGCCTGGACCGCGAACTGGGTGCGCTGCGCGAGGGCCTGGCCGCCGACGGCACCCGCCTGGAACAGCTCATCGCCGAGCAGCGCCACGCCGAGGCCCAGATCGAGGCCTGCCGCGAGCAGCACGGCGAAGCGCGCGAGGTGCTCAACCAGGCCCAGGCCCGGGTCTACCAGGTCAGCGCCGACATCGCCCGGGTCGAGCAGCAGATCCAGCACCAGCGCGAACTGCGCGAGCGGCTGGAGCGCGGACGCGACGAGGCCGCCGCCCAGCTGGCCGAGCTCGGCGCCCACATCGACGACGACGCCCGGCAGCTGGACGGACTCAACGCATCCGTTGAGGACGACACGCCACGGCTGGAGGCCGCCCGCGAGCAGGAGGCCGAGCGCCAGGAGGCCCTGCGCGCGGCCGAGGCCGCGCTGGTGGACTGGCAGTCGCGCTGGGACGCCCATGCGCGCACCCAGTCCGAGGCCGCGCGTGCCGCGGAGGTCGAACGCACGAAGATCGAGTACCTCGAGCGCCAGTCGCTGGAGGCCAACCGCCGCCAGCAGGCGCTGGAGGCCGAGCGCGGCACCCTCGACGTCGAGGCCCTGGCCGGATCGCTGGCGGAACTCACGCAGCGCCACGACGAGGGCCGCGCAGGCCTCGACGGACTGGGCGACGCGCTGGAGGCCCGCAAGGCAGCCGTCGGCGAGGTCCAGGAACAGCAGCGCGCCGGACAGGCCGAACTCGCCGAGCTGCGCAAGCAGGCCCAGGCCGCGCGTGGCCGGCTGGCCTCGCTGGAGGCCCTGCAGCATGCCGCGCTGGGGCAGGAGAAGGGCGCGGCGCTGGACTGGCTGCGTGCCCAGGGCCTGGGCGACGCCCGCCGCGTCGGCGAGACGCTGGACGTCGAGCCGGGCTGGGAAGCCGCGGTGGAGACGGTGCTCGGGGCCCTGATCGAGGCCGCGGTGGTCGACGACCCCGCGGCGCTGTTCGAGTCCCTGGCCCGTTTCGACAACGGCCGCGTGTCTCTGGTGGCCGCCGCCGACGGCCCGCTGGAGGTCGACGCCGGCTCGCTGGCCGCGCGGGTGCGCGGTCCGCTGGCGGTGCGCCGCCTGCTGGCCGGGGTCCGGGTGGCGGACGACGCCGCGCAGGCGCGGGCGCTGCTGGGCGGGCTGCCGGCCGGCGCCGCGGTGGTCACCCGCGCCGGCGAGTGGGCCGGTGCCGGCTGGGCGCGCGTGGCGCGCGAGGACGAGGCCGGCCACGGCGCGCTGGCGCGCGAGCGCGAGATCCAGGCCCTGCGCCAGGACATCCAGTCCCTGGGCGAGCGCGAGGAGTCGCTGGTGCAGGCCCAGTCCGGGCTGCGCGAGCGCCTGCTGGAGGCCGAGCAGCTGCGCGAGGATGCCCAGCGGCAGCTGTACATGGCCCACCGCGGGGTCTCCGAGCTGGCCGGCCAGATCCAGAGCCAGGCCGGCCGGGTGGAGTCGGCCCAGACCCGCCTGACCCGCATCCAGGGCGAGCTCGACCAGCTGGCCGAGGGCCTGACCGAGGCCCAGGCCCGGATCACCGAATCGCGCGGCCGGCTGGAGGCCGCGATGGAGCGCATGGGCGACCTGGAGTCGCAGCGCCAGCAGCTGGAGACCGAGCGCCGCCAGATCGGCGAGCGCCGCGACGCCGCCCGCGAGGCGGTGCGCGAGGTCCGCGATGCCACCCACCAGCTGGCCCTGTCGCTGGAGGCCCGTCGCACCCGCATCGCCGCGCTCAGCCAGGCGCTGGAACGCATGGGCGTGCAGCGTGGCCAGCTCGAACAGCGGCTGGCGGCCTCCAACGACCAGCTCGGCGAGGGCGATGCCCCGGTGCAGGCCCTGCAGGCCGAACGCCAGGCCTGCCTCGACCAGCGCGTGATCGTCGAGAAGGACCTGGCCGCGGCACGCTCGCGCGTGGACGGGATCGAGGCGGAGATGCGGCAGTACGAGCAGACCCGCCAGGCCCGCGACCAGCAGTCGCTGGCGCAGCGCGAGCGCATCGGCCAGCAGCGCCTGCAGGAGCAGTCGCTGGTGTTGCGCGAGGCGCAGCTGCGCGAGGGCATCGCCGCGGCCGAACTTGAACTCGACGAGGTGGTCGCCGGCCTGCCCGAGGGCGCCCGCGCCGAGGCCTGGCAGCAGGCCATCACCGACATCGAGGCGAAGATGCGCCGGCTGGAGCCGGTCAACCTCGCCGCCATCCAGGAGTACGGCGAGGCCGAGAAGCGCAAGGGCTACCTGGACGCGCAGAACGCCGACCTCACCGCCGCCCTGGAGACCCTGGAGGACGCCATCCGCAAGATCGACCGCGAGACCCGCGGCCGGTTCAAGGACACCTTCGACCGGGTCAACAGCGGCGTGCAGGAACTCTACCCGCGCCTGTTCGGCGGCGGCCACGCCTACCTGGAACTGACCGGGGAGGACCTGCTCGACGCCGGCGTGGCGATCATGGCCCGGCCGCCGGGCAAGCGGGTCAGCAACATCACCCTGCTCTCCGGCGGCGAGAAGGCGCTGACCGCCGTGGCCCTGGTGTTCGCCATCTTCCGGCTCAACCCGGCGCCGTTCTGCCTGCTCGACGAGGTCGACGCGCCGCTGGACGAGGCCAACGTCGGCCGCTTCTGTGCGATGGTCGCGGAGATGAGCGAGAAGGTGCAGTTCCTGTTCGTCAGCCACAACAAGGCGACCATGGAGGCCGCGCGCCAGCTGTGCGGCGTGACCATGCGCGAGCCGGGCGTCAGCCGCCTGGTCTCCGTCGACCTCGATGAAGCCACCCGCCTCGCCGGCGCCGCCTGACCCCCCACAAGGAGGACTCGACGATGATGGAACCCAACCAGCTTCGCCTCATCCTGCTCATCGCCGGCCTGATCCTCATCGGCGCGATCTACTGGTTCGGCCGCCCGGCCGGGCCCGACCAGGGCCGGCGCCCGGGCCGCGGCGAGGGTCGCCGGGCCGCCGCCCGCGAGTCGGGCCGCCGCGAGCCCACGCTGCGCGAGCTGGTCGAGGAGGAGGGGCGTGCCGCGGCCGCCACCGACGAGGGGCCGGCGACCGCCGATGGCGATGCCGATTTCGACGGCGAGCTGCAGGCGGAGCTGGAGCTGCTGGAACGCACGCTGGGCGACGGTGAGGGCGGCGGGCGCCGCGAGCCCCGTTTCTCCGCTGGAGACGAGGACGACGGCGGCGGCGCGGCGGAGCGTCCGGGGGCACGGCCCGACGACCACTTCGACCGCATCGTCACCCTGTTCGTCGCCGCCCGCTCGGGCCAGCGCCTGCACGGCCCCGACCTGGTGGTGGCCGCGGAGAAGGCCGGCCTGGTCTACGGCCACATGAACATCTTCCACCGCCTGGTCGACGGCCACCCGGAACAGGGCCCGGTGTTCAGCGTCGCCAACATGGTCAAGCCGGGCGACTTCGACCTCTCCGCCATCCAGTCGCTGGAGACGCCGGGCATCAGCTTCTTCATGACCCTGCCCACGCCGGTGCCGGCGCTCGACGGCTGGGACATGATGCTGCCGACCGCGCAGCGCATGGCCGAGCTGCTCGACGCGATCGTGCTCGACGAGGAGCGCAACGCGCTGGGGCGCCAGCGCATCGCCCACATCCGCGACGAGCTGCGGGCCTACGACCGTCGCCGCGACGCGATGCACCAGCCCGCGCGCTGGTAGGCCATGGCCGACTCCGGAACGGTCCGCGAGCGCGCCGCTGCACTGCGCGCCCGGCTCGAGGACGCCAACTACCGCTACCACGTGCTCGACGACCCGGCGATCCCGGACGCGGAGTACGACCGGCTGCTGCGCGAGCTCGAGGCGCTGGAGGCCGCGCACCCGGAACTCGCCGACCCCGACTCCCCGACCCAGCGCGTCGGGCATGGCCGCCTGGACGGCTTCGGCGAGGTGGTCCATGAGCTGCCGATGCTGTCACTGGGCAACGCCTTCTCCGAGGCCGAGGTCGAGGACTTCGTCCGGCGCATCGGCGAGGAGACCGGCGAGGCCGGGGCGGCCTTCTCGGTGGAACCCAAGATCGACGGCCTGGCGGTCAGCCTGCGCTACGAGCACGGCCGCCTGGTGCGTGGTGCCACCCGCGGTGACGGCCTCGCCGGCGAGGACGTCACCGCCAACCTGCGCACGGTGCGCGCGGTGCCGCTGAAGCTGCGTGGCGTGGCGCCGCCGGTGCTGGAGGTCCGCGGCGAGGTCTACATGCCGCGCGAGGCCTTCAACGCCTTCAACGCGCGGGCGCTGGCCGAGGGCGCGCGCCCGCTGGCCAACCCGCGCAACGGCGCGGCCGGCTCGCTGCGCCAGCTCGACCCGCGGATCACCGCGAAGCGGCCGCTGGGCTTCTTCGCCTATTCGCTGGGCGTGGTCGAGGGCTGGGACGTGCCCGCGACCCACTCCGGGGTGCTCCACGCCCTGCGCGGCTTCGGCCTGCCGGTGTGCCCGGAGGCGGACACCGCCACCGGCCTGCAGGGCCTGCTGGACTACTACCGGCGCATCGGCGAGCGCCGCGACGGCCTGCCCTACGAGATCGACGGCGTGGTCTACAAGCTCGACCGCTTCGACCAGCAGCGCGCCATGGGCTTCGTCGCACGCGCCCCGCGCTGGGCGATCGCGCACAAGTTCCCCGCCCGCGAGGAATCCACCACCGTCGAGGCGATCGAGGTGCAGGTCGGCCGCACCGGTGCGGTCACACCGGTCGCGCGGCTGGCCCCGGTCCAGGTCGCCGGCGTGGTGGTCACCAACGCCACCCTGCACAACGCCGACCAGGTCGCCCGGCTGGACGTGCGGGTCGGCGATACGGTGATCGTGCGCCGCGCCGGCGACGTCATCCCCGAAGTGGTGCGCGTGGTCGAGGACCACCGGCCGCTGGACGCGGACGGCGCGCCGCTGCATCCGGCCTACGCCATGCCCACGCGCTGCCCGGCCTGCGACTCGGCCATCGTGCGCGAGGAGGGCGAGGTCGCCTCGCGCTGCAGCGGTGGGCTGGTGTGCCCGGCGCAGCGCAAGCAGGCGCTGATCCATTTCGCCTCGCGCCGGGCCATGGACATCGAGGGCCTGGGCGAGCGCATGGTCGAGGACCTCGTCGACCTGGGCTTCGTCCAGACCATCGCCGACCTCTACCGCCTCACCCTGGACGACCTGCTGGCGATGCGCCGGCGCGCCGACGAGCGCGACGGCACCACGCCGGAGACGGTCAAGGCCGGCAAGGTGGCCACCCGCTGGGCGGAGAACCTGATCGAGGCCATCGACCGAAGCCGTCATACCCGCCTGGAGCGCCTGCTGTTCGCGCTGGGCATCCTGCAGACCGGCGAGGAGACCGCCAAGGCCCTGGCACGGGCCTTCGGCGACCTGGAACCGGTCCGCCGCGCCGATGCCATCGTGCTGCTGGCCGTGCCCGACGTCGGGCCCAAGGTCGCCCAGTCGATCGCCGCCTTCTTCGCCGAAGCCCACAACGAGGCGGTGATCGACGCACTGCTGGCCGCGGGCGTGACGCCGGAGGCCGCCGGCGCCCCGTCCTCGCAGCTGGTCTCGCGGCTGGGCCTGGGGCTGATGCTGCGCGGCGCCAAGCTGCTGGGCGCCCCGCTGGAGGGGCTGGGCGAGACCTCGATCGAGCGCATCGACGCCCGCTGCCGCGACCTCGACGCCCTGCGCGGCCTGCAGGCGCACGGCCTGGTCGCGCTGGGCGTGTCCGCCGGCCCCGCCGATGCGGTGCAGGCCCTGCTCGACGACCCCGACTGGGGCCCGAGGCTGGCCGCGGTGCAGGCCCAGATCGACGCCCTGCGCGCCGGTGCGCCGGTGGTCGACGAGGCCGGCCCGCTGAAGGGGTGTACCGTGGTGCTGACCGGTGCGCTGGCGTCGATGACCCGCGAGGAGGCCGGCGCGAGGCTGGAGGCCCTGGGCGCGAAGGTGGCCGGCAGCGTGTCGAAGAAGACCGCACTGGTGATCGCCGGCGAAGCCGCCGGCAGCAAGCTGGCCAAGGCGCGACAGCTGGGCGTGCCGGTGTGGAGCGAGGCCGAGCTGACACAGTGGCTGCAGGCACCGGGCCCGATCAGGACGGAGCAGGGGACATGAACCGGACACCGGACGCACGCTGGGCACCGACCGCCTCGATCCAGGCGCTGCGCATGCGCGCCCGCCTGTACGCCCTGGTCCGGCATTTCTTCGAGGACCGCGGCGTGCTGGAGGTGGAGACGCCGATCCTGTCCGCGGCCGGCAACACCGACCCCAACATCGAGAGCCTGGCGCTGGAGTTCAGCGGGCCGCGGGCCGCCGGTGCCCGTCGGCGCTGGCTGCGCACCTCCCCGGAGTACCCGCTCAAGCGCCTGCTGGCCGCCGGCGTCGGCGACTGCTACGAACTCGGACGGGTGTTCCGCAACGGCGAGGCCGGTGCGCGCCACAACCCCGAGTTCACGATGCTGGAGTGGTACCGCGTGGGCTGGGACCACCGTCGGCTGGCCGAGGAGGTCGCCGACCTGGTGCAGGCCGCGCTGGGCCTGGTCGGTCGTCGCACCAGTGTCCGTCGATGCACCTACGCCGAGCTGTACCACGAGAAGCTGGGCATCGACGCCTTCAACGACAGCCAGGAAACCCTGATGGCCCCGCTGGCGGTCTACGGGATCGACCCCGACGGCCTGTCGCGCGACGACTGGCTGGACCTGCTGATGACCCACCTGATCCAGCCGGCGCTGCCCGCCGGCCGCATCCTCGTGCTCAGCGACTACCCGGCCAGCCAGTGCGCGCTGGCGCGGGTCCGCGACGGCGACCCGCCGGTGGCCGAGCGCTTCGAGGTCTTCCTCGGGCCGCTGGAGCTGGCCAACGGCTACCACGAGCTGTGCGAGGCGTCCGAGCAGGGCGACCGCTTCCAGCGGGACCTGGCGCGGCGCCGCGGGCGCGGGTCGGTCGAGCCGCCGGTGGACGGGCACCTGCTGGACGCGCTTGGGCACGGCCTGCCGCCGTGCGCCGGCGTCGCCCTGGGCGTGGACCGGTTGCTGATGGCCATGGTCGGCACCGACCAGATCCAGGACGTGCTGGCGTTCCCGTTCGACCGCGCCTGAGGCGCTTCAGGCGGCGGACATGCCGGTGCCCGCTGCAGCGGGTAAGCTTTGCGGCCCACGAGCCGGACCCGCCCCGATGATCGATTTCGACCGCTACGACCGTGTCCGCCCGCTGCGCTGGACCGGCGAGGTGCTGGAGATGCTCGACCAGCGCCTGCTGCCGGCGCGGACGCAGTACATCGCCTGCGCCGACCACGAGGCGGTGGCCGGCGGCATCCACGATCTGGCCGTGCGCGGTGCGCCGGCCATCGGCATCGCCGCGGCCTGGGGCGTGGTGCTGGCCGCGCGCGGCGTCGAGGCCGGGGACGGGCAGGGCGCGGCCCGCGCGCTGGCCCCGGCGATGGACCGGCTCAACGCCGCCCGGCCCACGGCGGTCAACCTGGCCTGGGCACTGGCGCGCGTGCGGCGGGTGCTGGAGGCGTCGGGCAGCAACTGGCGCGAGCGCCTGGAAGCCGAGGCGCAGGCGATCCAGGACGAGGACCTGGCGGCCAACCGCCACATGGGCACGGTCGGCGCCGCGCTGATCGACCCGGGTTCGGGCGTGCTGACCCACTGCAACACCGGTTCGCTGGCCACCGCCGGCTTCGGCACCGCGCTGGGCGTGATCCGCGCCGGCGTCGCCGGCGGCCGGATCGGCGCGGTCTTCGCCGGCGAGACCCGGCCCTGGCTGCAGGGCGCGCGGCTCACCGTCTGGGAACTGCTGCAGGACGGCATCGACGCCACCCTGATCGCCGACGCCGCCGCCGCCCACCTGATGGCCGGCGGCCGGGTGCAGTGGGTGGTGGTCGGTGCCGACCGCATCTGCGCCAACGGCGACACCGCCAACAAGATCGGCACCCACCAGCTGGCCATCCTGGCCCGCCATTTCGGCGCACGCCTCATGGTCGTGGCGCCGTCCTCGACCGTGGACATGGCCACGCCCGCGGGGGCGGCGATCGAGATCGAGATGCGCGACCCGGCCGAACTGCTGTCGGTCGCCGGCCACCGGACCGTGGCCGAGGGCGTGCCGGCGTGGAACCCGGTCTTCGACGTCACCCCCGCGGATCTGATCGACGTGATCGTGACCGAGCGCGGGGTGGTCGAGCGGCCCGACGCCGCGCGCATGGCCGCGGTGTTCGGCGGGCCCTGAAGCAGGCCCCCTCTGGGCTGCGTAAGTCCTTGTTTCGCTGAGCGAAAAGCCCGCATTCCACGGGGCGTTCCGTGGTATACTCGCCTGTCTTTTGACCGCGTGTGCCGGGGGGCATGCGTGGCAGCACCTGCAGCCCCGTTTCCGGGGCGCCGCAGGGTCCTGAAATCCAACGGAAAAACGAATGGCAGAGCTCGCGAAGGAAGTCATCCCGGTCAACCTCGAGGACGAGATGCGCAGGAGCTACCTCGATTACGCGATGAGCGTGATCGTGGGTCGCGCGCTGCCCGACGTGCGCGACGGCCTCAAGCCGGTGCACCGGCGCGTGCTCTTCGCGATGAGCGAGCTGGGCGCGCACTCCAACAAGCCCTACTACAAGTCCGCGCGAATCGTCGGTGACGTCATCGGCAAGTACCACCCGCACGGCGACTCCGCGGTCTACGACACCCTGGTGCGCATGGCGCAGCCGTTCTCGCTGCGCTACATGCTCGTCGACGGGCAGGGCAACTTCGGCTCCATCGACGGCGATTCGCCGGCGGCCATGCGCTACACCGAGGCGCGCATGTCGCAGCTCAGCCACGAGCTGATGGCCGACATCGACAAGGACACCGTCGACTTCCAGCCCAACTACGACGAGAAGGAACAGGAGCCCAGCGTGCTGCCCACGCGGGTGCCCAACCTGCTGGTCAACGGCTCCACCGGCATCGCCGTGGGCATGGCCACCAACATCCCGCCGCACAACCTCAACGAGGTCATCGCCGCCACCGTCGCGCTGATCGACAACCCCGAGGCCAGCATCGAGGAGCTCATGGAGCACCTGCCGGGCCCGGACTTCCCGACGGCGGGCATCATCAACGGCAGCGCCGGCATCCATCTGGCCTACCACACCGGTCGCGGCCGGGTGCGCATGCGCGCCCGTGCCGAGGTCGAGGTCGACGAGAAGGACGGCCGCGAGGCCATCGTCGTCACCGAGATCCCCTACCAGGTCAACAAGGCGCGGCTGATCGAGAAGATCGCCGAACTGGTGAAGGAGAAGCGGATCGAGGGCATCTCCGAACTGCGCGACGAGTCCGACAAGGACGGCATGCGCATCTTCATCCAGGTCAAGCGCGGCGAGTCCGCCGAGGTGCTGCTCAACAACCTCTACGCGCAGACCCAGATGGAGTCGGTGTTCGGCATCAACATGGTGGCGCTGGTCGATGGCCGCCCGCAGGTGCTCAACCTCAAGCAGATCCTGGAGGCCTTCGTCCGCCACCGCCGCGAGGTGGTCACCCGCCGGACCATCTTCGAACTGCGCAAGGCCCGCGCCCGCGCCCACGTGCTCGAGGGCCTGACCGTCGCGCTGGCCAACATCGACGAGATGATCGAGCTGATCAAGACCTCGCCGAGCCCGGCCGAGGCGCGCGAACGCATGCTGGCGCGGACCTGGGAGCCGGGCATGGTCGGTGCGCTGCTGGCCGCGGCCGGCGCCGAGGCCTCGCGGCCGGAGGACCTGTCCCCGGGGATCGGCCTGGTCGAGGGTGGCTACCAGCTCTCCGAGGTGCAGGCCAAGGAGATCCTGGAGATGCGCCTGCACCGCCTGACCGGGCTGGAGCAGGAGAAGCTCACCGACGAGTACCGCCAGCTGCTCGACGTCATCCGCGACCTGATCGAGATCCTGGAACTGCCCGAGCGGCTGCTGCAGGTGATCCGCGACGAGCTGCAGGCGCTGCAGGACGGCTTCGGCGACGCCCGCCGCACCGAGATCCGCGCCAGCGAGGAGGACCTCGACATCCTCGACCTCATCGCGCCCGAGGACATGGTGGTCACCCTCTCGCACGCCGGTTACGCCAAGCGCCAGCCGGTCAGCGCCTACCGCGCCCAGCGTCGCGGCGGCCGTGGCCGCTCGGCGACCGCGGTGAAGGACGAGGACTTCGTCGACCGGCTGTGGATCGCCAACACCCACGACACCCTGCTCACCTTCACCAGCACCGGCCGCGTGTTCTGGCTGGGCGTGCACCAGCTGCCCGAGGCCGGGCCCAACGCCCGCGGCCGTCCGATCGTGAACTGGCTGCAGCTGGAGGCCGACGAGAAGGTGCAGGCGGTGCTGCCGGTGCGCGAGTACGAGGAGGACAAGTTCGTCTTCTTCGCCACCCGCAACGGCACCGTCAAGAAGACCCCGCTGACCGAGTACGCCTACCGCCTGCAGCGCGGCAAGATCGCCATCAACCTCGACGAGGGCGACGAGCTGGTCGACGTGCAGATGACCGACGGCGACCGCGAGGTGATGCTGTTCGCCTCCAACGGCAAGGTCGTGCGCTTCCACGAGGAGGCCGTGCGCAAGATGGGCCGCACCGCCACCGGCGTGCGCGGCATGCGCCTGGCCGAGGGCGAGTTCGTCCGCAGCCTGATCGTGGTCGACGGCGACGGCGACATCCTCACCGCGTGCGAGAACGGCTTTGGCAAGCGCACCCCGGTGACCGAATATCCCACCAAGGGCCGTGGCATCCAGGGCGTGATCGCCATCCAGACCACCGGCCGCAACGGCCCCCTGGTCGGCGCCCTGCAGCTGACCGAGGAGCACGAGATCCTGCTGATCTCCGACCGCGGCACCATGGTCCGCACCCGCGCCTCGGAGGTGTCCCAGGTCGGCCGCAACACCCAGGGCGTCACCCTGATGCGCGTCGGCGACGGCGAGCGCCTGATCGCCGTGGAGCGCGTGGAGGCGCTGGGCGAGGAGGACGAGGGTGAGGGTGCTGGCGAGGGCGAGGGGGCTGTGGTGCAGCCGGAGAGCTGAGGCTCGAGAAGTGAGTGGAGAGAAGTGAGGAGTGAGAGTCCCAGCCCGGTGCTTCTGACTGGCGACGCTCACTCCTCACTGCTCGCTTCACCCACTCACTCCTCGCTCCCCGCCCTCAGTCCAGCGCCTCGAGCACCGCCTCGGCACTGGACACGCCGAACTCGCCCGGCGGCTCGACGGCCAGGTGCTTGACCACGCCATCCTCGGCGACCAGGGCGAAGCGCTGGGCGCGCAGGCCCATGCCGAAGCCACTGCCGTCGAGTTCCAGACCCAGTGCCCGGGTGAACTCGCCGTTGCCGTCGGCCAACATGTGCAGCCCGGCCGGGACGCCGTTGGCCTCGGCCCAGGCCGACATCACGAAGGCGTCGTTGACGGCCAGGCAGGCGACCTCGTAGCCGCGTTCCCGGAATGCGTCGAAGTGCTTCACGAAGCCGGGCAGGTGCTGGACCGAGCAGGTCGGGGTGAAGGCCCCCGGCACGGCGAAGAGCACGACCTTGCGGCCCTTGAAGAACGCGCTGGTGTCGACGGCGTCGATGCCGTCGCGCTTGATGTTGACCGTGGCCGCCGGAATGCGGTCACCGACCTGGATACCCATGGTCCGTCTCCCTGGTGGGTGGCCCGCCGCGGGGCCGGTCGCTGGAGTGTAGCCGTGCTGAATGAAGCCTGCGTCAGTGCGCCGCCGACGCCCTTGAACCCGCCCCGGCCTGTCCCCAGCTTCCGCACCAGAGGCAGCCATGGTGGCTGCCGATCCAGCAGCAGGAGGTATCCCATGAGCATCGTGCGCTACAACCACTGGGGCTCTCCGAACCAGCTCCAGGACGAGATCACCCGCGTGTTCGAGAAGTTCTTCGGCGAGGGCGAGAACGACCAGTCCAACATCGTCACCAGCCAGTGGGCGCCGCGGGTCGACATCCGCGAGGAGTCCGGCCGCTTCGTGATCATCGCCGACATCCCCGGCGTGGACCCCAAGGACATCGAGATCCAGATGGACAAGGGCATCCTGAGCATCAAGGGCGAGCGCCGGGCCGAGTCGCGCGAGGAGAACGAGCGCTATTCGCGGGTCGAGCGCCAGCACGGCATCTTCCACCGCCGCTTCGCACTGCCCGACAGCGCCGACCCCGAGCAGGTCAGCGCCTCCGGCCGGCACGGGGTGCTGGAGATCAGCATCCCCAAGCGCCCGGAGACCACGCCACGCCGGATCACGGTGAACGGCGAATAAGCGATACTGGCCCGGACCGCCCCCGGTCCCGGGGCCACGCCGCGGCCCGCGGCCCGCGACCCCGACGGTCGCGGGCCGCTTCGCGCCCGGCCACCGGACACCGGGCGGTCCACGCACACCGGAGTCCAGGCAGATGCAGTTCAAGGATTACTACCAGACCCTCGGCGTGGAGCCCGGGGCGGGCGAGGCGGAGATCAAGACCGCCTACCGGCGGCTGGCGCGCAAGTACCACCCCGACGTCAGCAAGGAGGCCAACGCCGAGGAGCGCTTCAAGGCGGTCAGCGAGGCCTACGAGGTCCTGCGCGACCCGGGCAAGCGCCAGCAGTACGACCAGCTGCGGGCCGGCGGCTTCCGGCCCGGCGAGGAGTTCCGGCCGCCGCCGGGCTTCGGCGGCGCCGGTGGCCCGGCCGGCTACGAGTTCGAGTTCGGCGACGGCGGTGGTGGCTTCAGCGACTTCTTCGAGTCGCTGTTCGGGCGCATGCGCGGCGGTGCGCGCGGGCCGGGCGGCCCCGGGCCGGGCGCGGCCCCGCAGGGCGACGTGCGCGCCCGCCTGCCGATCCCGCTGGAGCTGGCCCACACCGGTGGGCGCCACCGTATCCGGGTCGACGGCCGCACGCTGGAGGTGAACGTGCCCAAGGGGGTGCGCCCGGGCCAGGTCATCCGCTTGGCCGGGCAGGGCGGCAACGGCCGCAACCTGATGCTGGAGGTCGAGTACCGGCCGCACCCGGACTTCGAGGTCGACGGCCGCAACATCATCCACGTGCTGCCGATCGCCCCGTGGGAGGCGGCGCTGGGTGCCGAGGTCGAGGTGCCGACGCTGGGCGGGCGGGTCAGCCTGCGGGTGCCGCCGGGCTCGGACACCGGCCGCAAGCTGCGCCTGCGCGGCCGTGGCCTGCCGGGGCAGCCGGCCGGCGACCAGATCGTCGAACTGGAGGTGCACGTGCCACCGGCCCTGGACGAGGACCAGCGTGCCCTGTACGAGCGGATGCGGGACGGTTTCACATTCGACGCACGTCGGGCTTGACCCCGGCCCGTTCAGCGTGTCCGATGCCCTCAAGGACGGGTCGGGGGACGGTCCCCCGGCCGTCCAGACCCAGGGGGGGACATCATGGTGCATCCACGCGTCGGCCTGACGGCCGGTCTTCTACTCCTGTCCGCGCTGTGCTCCGGCACGTTGCAGGCGAGGGACTTCACCATCGGGCGTTACTTCACACCCGATCCGCAGACCGCCACCGGCATCACCGGTGGGCCGGACCGGGCCCGTGACCGATTCGGGCCCGACTGCCCGGGCATGATCGCCCGCCAGCCCGACCACATCATCAACGTCACCTCGGAGCTCAACCTGCGGCTGTACACCGTCACCGACGTCGATTCGACCCTGGTGCTGCACGGGCCCTCGGGCACCTTCTGCGACGACGACAGCGGCGACTCCCCGCTGGACGCGGAGATCAACGCCACCCTGCAGCCCGGGCGTTACGAGGTCTACATCGGCCACATCGGCCGGTCGGGCAGCTACACCCTGACCCTGACCGAGAACCTGTTCGGCGGCCGCGATCGGGGCCAGTCGGCCTCCGGTGACCGCGGTCGCTACGGAAACTTCCGCCTCGGCGCCGGCTTCCTGCCCGATCCGCAGACGGCCACCGGTCGTTCCGGCGGCGGCCGCAGTGCCTCTGCCGCCTATGGCAGCGGCTGCGTCGGCCAGATCGCCGCCTCGCCCGACCACAGGCTCACCGTCACCTCGCGCGTGAACCTGCGCATCTACACCGAGAGCAGCGTCGACACGACCCTGGTCGTGGTGCGCGGCAACCAGCGCTGGTGCGACGACGACAGCGGGTCGGGCCTCAACGCCGAGGTGCGTGGCCGGTTCGAGCCGGGCGAGTACGAGATCTACGTCGGCAACATCGGCAACGGCGGCGACTACACGCTGTTCCTGACCGAGACGTTCTGAGTGGCGCGCAGGCGCAGGGTGCCGGCCCCGGACGCGGTCCGGGGCCGGTTGGCACGAAGCGGGTCGAGGGAGAGAGGATGAATCGCAGCATTTGGGCGGTGGCCGTGGCCGCCGCAGTACTCGGCGGCGGGGCGTGCACCGCATCGGCGTCGGACCTGTACGGCAACTTCCGGATCGGTGAGGGATTCGAGCCCGATCCGCAGCGCGGCTACGGCCGTTCCGGTGGCCCCGTGGATGCCCGGCAGGCCTTCGGCGGCGACTGCGTCGGCGACATCGACGACACGCCCGACCACGTGATCGAGGTCACCTCGGCGCTGGACCTGCGCCTGTTCGTCAACAGCGACGACGACACCACCCTCGTGGTCCGCGGGCCGGACGCGGTCCACTGCGACGACGACTCCCACGGCGGCCTGGATCCGGAGATCAACGTCCGCCTGGAGCCGGGGCGCTACGAAGTCTGGGTCGGCCACTACGACGGCGGGGTGGGCACCGACTACACGCTCACCCTGACGGCCAGACCCGACCTCAAGGGCGACACCGCGGGCACGGGCACGATCAGCCTGGGCGCGGGCTTCCTGCCCGACCCGCGCACCGCCCGGGGCACCACCGGGGGCTCGGTGCGCGCCACCGGCCGTGGCCGCGGCTGCATCGGCCTGGTGTCGGAGACGCCGAACGTGCTGCTGAACGTGACCTCGGGCGTGGGCCTGGACATCAGCGTGGAAAGCGACGTGGACGCCACGCTGCTGATCGAGGGCCCTGACGGCGTGTGGTGCGACGACGACTCCGCCGGCAACCTCGACCCGCGGCTGACGCGCTGGTTCCGCGAAGGCGAGTACCGCATCCACGTCGGCGACCACGGCGACTCGGGACGCTACCTGCTCAGCATCACCGAGGACTTCGAGGTCTCGGCGCCGTTCTGAGCCCGGTCGCGGGGCAGGCGCCAATGCAAGACGCCGCCCTCGGGCGGCGTTTTGCGTTTCCCGGATGGGCCGTGCGGCTACTGCGCCAGCAGGTCCTTGATCACGGTGACCAGCGCAGCCTCGTTGAAGGGCTTGGTGATGTAGCCCTTGGCGCCCTGGCGCATGCCCCAGACCTTGTCGGTCTCCTGGTCCTTTGTGGTGACCAGCACCACCGGGATGTGGGCGGTGGACGGGTCCTTGGAGATCTGTCGGGTGGCCTGGAACCCGTTGAGGTTGGGCATGACCACGTCCATCAGGATCAGGTCCGGCAGCTCCCTGCGGGCCAGGTCGACGCCCGCTGCACCGTCTTCGGCGGTCAGCGGCTCGTGGCCGAGCTTCTCGATGATCCGCTTCATGCCCATGAGCTGGGACGGCGAGTCATCGACGATGAGGATTCGGGCCATGTGGGGTTCCATTTGAAGGTCTTGGGGGATTGTAGCCAGCGCCGGGGCGCTGTCCACCCGCCCGCGTATGGTTTACAGCGCGACCAGGGTCCGTCCGAAGCTGTCGCCGGCCAGCATCCGCTCGAACACCGCCGGCAAACCATCCAGGCCGACCTCGTCGGTGCAGATGCGGTCCAGGTGCCGCGGACGCCATTCGCCGGCCAGCCGCTTCCAGACCTCCTCGCGGATGTCGCGCGCGGTCCCGGCCGAGGCCACGCCCAGCAGGCTCACGCCGCGGATGATGAAGGGCATGACCGTCGCCGGCAGCGTGTGGCTGCCCGCCAGCCCGCAGCTGGCGACGTTGCCGTAGGGCGCGGTCTGCGCCAGCAGCCCGGCCAGCGCCTCGCCGCCGACGTTGTCCAGCGCCCCGCCGAAACGGGCCGAGGCCATCGGCCGGTCGCAGGCCGCCGCCTCGCGCGGCAGCACCTGGCTGGCCCCCAGCGAGGTCAGGAAGTCGGCCTTGTCGGCCTTGCCCGAGATGGCATGCACCTCGTAGCCCGCCGCGCTGTAGATGTCGACCGCCAGCGAGCCCACGCCCCCGGTCGCCCCGGTCACCGCCAGCGGCCCCAGCCCGGGGTGCTGCCGGTTCTCGACCATGCGCAGCAGGCCCAGCGCCGCCGTGAAGCCCGCCGTGCCCAGGATCATCGCCTCGCGCAGGTCCAGCCCCCGGGGCAGGGGGATCGTCCAGTCGCCCTCGAGCCGCACGTACTTCGAATAGCCGCCGTCGCGGGTTTCCGACAGCCCCGACCCGGTGCACAGCACCCGGTCGCCCTCGCGGACGCGGCTGTCGCTGGACCGCACCACGGTGCCGGCGACATCGATCCCGCCCACCAGCGGGAACGTGCGCAGGATCTTGCCCTTGCCGGTGCCCGCCAGCGCGTCCTTGTAGTTGACCGAGGAGTAGGCCGCCTCGATGACCACCTCGCCGGGGTTGAGGTCGTCCAGCGCGACCTCCTCGACGCCGGACCGGTAGCCCGCATCGTCGTTGTGGATGCGGAAGGCGGGGAACTGGGCGGGCACGGACATGGGGACTCCTTGCGGGGCGTGTCAGTCGTTCAGGGTAGCGCAGTCGAGCCGCGCCTCAGCGCAGGTCGCGGCCCTCGGCGATCTTCTCGTCGAGCCACTTGCGCGAGTTCGCCGGCGTATAGGCGCGCATCCAGTCCAGCATCGCCCCCATGTCCTCCCCGTGCCACAGGTGCTCGCGCTGCGCCGGGTGCAGGAAGCGCGTCTGGACCATCCGGTCGAGCATCTGCATCAGCGGCTGGTAGAACCCGTCCACGTCCAGGAACGCGCACGGCTTGTTGCCCAGCCCCAGCTGCCGCCAGGTCAGCATCTCGAACATCTCGTCGAGCGTCCCGAAGCCCCCCGGCAGCGCGATGAACCCCTCGGCCAGGTCGAACATGCGCATCTTGCGCTCGTGCATGTTCCCGACCACCTCCAGCCGCGTCACGTCCAGGTGCGCCACCTCCATGTCCCGCAGCTGCTCGGGAATGACCCCTATCACCCGTCCCCCGGCCTGCAGCGCCGCATCGGCCACGATTCCCATCAGCCCGACGTTGCCGCCCCCGTAGACCAGCTCCAGCCCCTCGCGCCCGATCCGCCCACCAAGCTGCGCCGCCCGCTCGGCAAAGACCGGCAGGCTCCCCGCGTTGGACCCGCAATACACCGCAACACTCTTCACTCCGAAATCCTCCAACCCTCAAAACACCAAAACGCAAGGTTCGAGCCACCCCTTCCCGGCCCGGACTTCGGCGGCAAGGACGCCGCCGAAGAGCCTACACGGACGTACTTGCGGCGGTCCGGGCCGGGAAGGGGTGGCTCGAACCGTGGGCTTGCCAAGACCCACCGGCAAGGACGCCGCCGAAGAGCCTACACGGACGTACCTGCGGCGGTCCGGGCCGGGAAGGGGTGGCTCGGACCGTGGGCTTGCCAGAACCCATCGGCAAGGACGCCGCCGAAGAGCCTGCACGGACGTACTTGCGGCGGTCCGGGCCGGGAGGGGGTGGCTCGAACCGTGGGCTTGCCAAGACCCACCGGCAAGGACGCCGCCGAAGAGCCTACACGGACGTACCTGCGGCGGTCCGGGCCGGGAAGGGGGTGGCTCGAACCGTGGGCTTGCCAACACCCCCAAAACACGAACGGCGCACCCAACAGGCGCGCCGTCCGCAAACCCGACACAGGCCAATCAGTTCTGCTTGTGGATCGCCCGCTTGTCGACCGACAGCGCCGCCTCGTGCACCGCCTCCGACAGCGTCGGGTGCGCATGGCAGATGCGCGCCAGGTCCTCCGCGGAGCCCTTGAACTCCATCGCCACCACGCCCTCGTGCACCAGCTCCGACACATTCGGACCGCACAGGTGCATCCCGAGGATCCGGTCCGTCTCCGCGTGCGCGATCACCTTGACCATGCCCGCGGTCTCGTTCATCGCCACCGCCCGGCCGATGGCCGCGAACGGGAAGGTGCCGACCTTGTACTCGACCCCGCGCTCCTTGAGCTGCTTCTCCGTCTCGCCGACCCACGCGATCTCCGGCTCGGTGTAGATCACCCACGGCACCGTGTTGAAGTCGATGTGGCCCGGCAGCCCGGCGATCATCTCCGCCACCGCGATGCCTTCCTCCGACGCCTTGTGCGCCAGCATCGGCCCGCGCACGCAGTCGCCGATCGCCCACACACCATCCACGCCGGTGTGGCAGTGATCGTCGACCTCGACGAAGCCGCGCTCGGTCAGCTTCACGCCCGAGTCGTCGCCCAGCAGCCCCTCGGTGGCCGAACGGCGGCCCACGGCCACCAGCAGCTTGTCGACCACCAGCGAATGGTCGTCCTTGCCGTCGTTGTAGGTCAGGTGGACCGCGTTCTTCTTGATTTCCGCCTTGGAGACCTTGCAGCCGAGCTTGATGTCCAGGCCCTGCTTCCTGAACTCCTTCAGCGCGACCTTGGCCACGTCCGCATCGGCGGCGGCCAGGAAGTCGGGCAGGGCCTCGAGCACCGTGACCTCGGCGCCCAGGCGCTTCCACACACTGCCCATTTCCAGCCCGATCACGCCGGCGCCGATGACGCCCAGGCGCTTGGGGGTGTCGTCGAAGTCGAGCACGCCGATGTTGTCGACGATGTGCTTGCCGTCGTACTTGGCGAACGGCAGTTCGATCGACACCGAGCCGGCAGCCAGGATCACGTTGGTGCCCTTGAGCTCGACGTCGTTGCCGTCATGCCCCTTCACCTTGACCACGTTGCCCTTGTGCAGGGTGCCGAAGCCGTGGAAGGCCTTGACCTTGTTGGCCTTGAACAGGCCGGCCACGCCGCCGTTGAACTGCTTGACGATCTTGTCCTTGCGGCCAACCATCGTCTTGACGTCGATCTTCGCGTTGTCGGCGCTGATGCCGTGGTCGGCGAACATGTGGGTCAGGTTGTGGAACTGGCGCGAGGAATCGAGCATCGCCTTGGACGGGATGCAGCCCACGTTGAGGCAGGTACCGCCCAGCGCCATCTTGCCGTCGGCCTTGCCCTTGAACGCGTCCACGCAGGCCACGCTCATGCCCAGCTGCGCGGCGCGGATCGCGGCCACGTAGCCGCCGGGGCCACCGCCGATGACGACGACGTCGAAGTTCTGCTGTTCGCTCATGTCCGATGATCCTTGTGTTCGCGGACCCTCCCCGCGGCGGGGGAGGGGCGGTGCGTGCGGGCTTACAGGCCAAGCAGCATCCGGTGCGGGTTCTCCAGCTGGTTCTTGATGTCGACCAGGAACAGCACCGCGTCCTTGCCGTCGATGATGCGGTGGTCGTAGCTCAGCGCGATGTACATCATCGGCGCCGCCACCACCTGGCCGTTCTCCACGATCGCCCGCTCCTTGATGGCGTGCATGCCCAGGATCGCCGACTGCGGCGGGTTCACGATCGGCGTGGAGAACAGCGAACCGAAGGTGCCGCCGTTGGTGATGGTGAAGGTGCCGCCCTGCAGGTCCTCCAGCGACAGCTTGCCGTCACGGGCCTTCTTCGCGTAGTCGAGGATGGCCTGCTCGATGTCGGCGAAGCTCATCGACTCGGCGTTGCGCAGCACCGGCGTGACCAGGCCCTTGTCGGTGGAGACCGCGATCGAGATGTCGGCGTAGCCGTGGTAGATGATGTCGTCGCCGTCGACCGAGGCGTTCACCACCGGGTAGCGGGCGAGTGCGTTGGCGGCGGCCTTCACGAAGAAGCTCATGAAGCCGAGCTTGACGCCGTGGGTCTCCTGGAAGGCCTCGTTCATGGCCTTGCGCATCTTCATGACCTCGCGCAGGTTGACCTCGTTGGACGAGGTCAGCATCGCGATGGACTCCTTGGAGTGCATCAGGCGCTCGGCGATGCGCTTGCGGATGCGGGTCATGGGCACGCGCTCTTCCGGGCGGCGGCCCGCGGCGGTGCCGGCGCCGCCGGACTTCATGTGGTTGAGCAGGTCCTCCTTGGTCACGCGGCCGCCACGGCCGGTGCCCTCGACCGACTTCGGGTCGATGCCTTCCTGCGTGGCGACCCGGCGGCCGGCCGGGGACAGGTCGGAGGTGTCGGACTTCGACCCGGCCTTCGCCGGCTTGGCGTCGGCCTTGGCCGCGGCCTTGTCCTCCTTCACCTCGGCCTTCGGCGCCGGCTTGTCCTCGGCCTTCTTCTCGGCCTTGGCGCCGGCCTCGATGACCGCGATCAGCTGGTCGGAGGTGACGGTGTCGCCCTCGGCGTGCTTGATCTCCTTGAGCACGCCGTCGACCGGCGAGGGGACCTCGAGCACGACCTTGTCGGTCTCCAGGTCGACCAGGTTCTCGTCGCGGCTGACCGCGTCGCCGACCTTCTTGTGCCAGGAGGCGATGGTGGCGTCGGAAACGGATTCCGGGAGGACGGGGACTTTGACTTCAGTGCTCATGGACTCGGGTCCTGGTCGTGTAGGCGATGAAGGGGGTGGGGCTCATTCGGCGACGTCGTGGCTGAGTTCGTTGACGAGGGCGTCCTCGACCAGCTGGTTCTGCTCGGCGACATGGGTCTTGAAGTGGCCGGCGGCCGGCGACGGCGAACGCGCCCGGCCGGCGTAGTACAGCGACTGCTTGGCACCCAGGCAGAAGCTGAGGTGGTGGCGGATCTGGTACCAGGCGCCCTGGTTCATCGGCTCCTCCTGGCACCACACCACCTCCGCGTCGGCCGCGTAGCGCTTGAGCTCGGCGGCCAGTTCCGGGCGCGGGAACGGGTAGAGCTGCTCGACGCGCACGATGGCGACGTCGTCGAGCCCGCGCTTGGACGCCTCCTCGCGCAGGTCGTAGTAGACCTTGCCCGAGCACACCACCACGCGCTTGACCTTCTTCGGCGCCTTCACCGAGGTGTCGGGGATCATCAGCTGGAACTCGCCGTTGCTGAGGTCGTCCAGCGAGGACACCGAGTCCTTGTTGCGCAGCAGCGACTTCGGGGTCATGACGATCAGCGGCTTGCGCGCGGCGCGCTTCATCTGCCGGCGCAACATGTGGAACATCTGCGCCGGGGTGGTCGGCACGCAGACCTGCATGTTGTCCAGCGCACACAGCTGCAGGAAACGCTCCAGGCGGGCGGAGGAGTGCTCCGGGCCCTGGCCCTCGTAGCCGTGCGGCAGGAACAGCACCAGCCCGCAAAGCCGGCCCCACTTGGCCTCGCCGGAGGAGATGAACTGGTCGATGACCACCTGGGCGCCGTTGGCGAAGTCGCCGAACTGGCCCTCCCAGATGCACAGGGTCTGCGGGTCGGCGGTGGCATAGCCGTACTCGAAGCCCATCACCGCCTCCTCGCTGAGCAGCGAGTCGATGATGGTGACGTCCTCGGGGCTGTCGACCAGTTGGCGCAGCGGCCAGTAGGTCTCGCCGGTGTCCTGCCCGTGCAGCACCGCGTGGCGGTGGAAGAAGGTGCCGCGGCCGGAGTCCTGGCCGACCAGGCGCAGCCGGTAGCCCTCCTCCAGCAGCGTGGCGTAGGCGAGGTTCTCGGCGAAGCCCCAGTCCATCGGCTGCTCGCCGGCGGCCATCTTCAGGCGGTCCTCGTAGACCTTGGCCACGCGCGAGTGGAGCGTGTGGTCCTCGGGCAGGGTGTTGATCGCCTTCGCCAGGCTGTCGCGGGTCTTCTTCGACACCGCGGTCTTCACCGGGTCCTTGAGGTTGCCCTTCAGGAACGGGGTCCAGTCCACGGTGATGGCGTCGTTGGCCGGCGGCGCCATCTCGACCACCACCTCGCCCTTGTCGAGCTTGTCGCGGTAGGCCTCGACCAGCCCGTCGGCCTCGGCCGCCGTCAGCACGCCGTCGTCGACCAGGCGCGCGGCGTACTTCTCGCGGGTGGTCTTGCGCGCGCGGATGTTCTTGTACATCAGCGGCTGGGTCGCGGCCGGCTCGTCGGCCTCGTTGTGGCCGTGGCGGCGGTAGCAGACCAGGTCGAGGATGACGTCCTTGCCGAACTGCTGGCGGAAGGACAGGGCCATCTCCGCGCAGAAGGCCACCGCCTCGGGGTCGTCGCCGTTCACGTGCAGCACCGGGGCGCCGACGATCTTGGCGACGTCGGTGCAGTACAGGGTCGAGCGGGCGTCGTCGGGGCGGCTGATGGTGAAGCCGACCTGGTTGTTGATGACCACGTGCACGGTGCCGCCGACGGCGAAGCCGCGCGCCTGCGACATCTGCGAGAGCTCCATCACCACGCCCTGGCCGGCGAACGCCGCGTCGCCATGGATCAGCACCGGCACCACCTGGCGGCGCCGGGCGTCCTTGCGGCGGTGCTGGCGCGAGCGCACCGAGCCGCAGATCACCGGGTCGATGATCTCCAGGTGCGAGGGGTTGAAGCCCAGCGCCAGGTGGACGGTGCCGCCCGGGGTCTCGACGTCGGAGCTGTAGCCCAGGTGGTACTTCACGTCGCCGGTGTGGGCGGCGGACTCGTTGTGCTCGAAGCGGCCCTCGAACTCGGCAAAGAGCTGGTGGGGCGGCTTGCCCATCGTGTTCACCAGCACGTTCAGCCGGCCGCGGTGGGCCATGCCGATGGTGATCTCGCGCACGCCCTGGTCGCCGCCGGCCTGGATGAGGGTGTCCATCAGCGGGATGAGGCTGTCGCCGCCCTCCAGCGAGAAGCGCTTCTGGCCGACGTACTTCTTGTGCAGGTAGCGCTCGAGCGTCTCGGCCTTGGTCAGCTCGCCGAGGATGCGCTTGCGCCGGCCGGCCTCGAAGTCCCAGCGGCCGGCACGGCGCTCGAGCTGCTCGTAGACCCAGCGGCGCTGCTCGGCGTCGGTGATGTGCATGAACTCCGCGCCGATGCTGCCGCAGTAGGTGGCCTTGAGCAGGGCCAGCAGGTCGCGCAGCTTCATGCGCTCGGGGCCGCCGAAGTTCGGACCGGTTCCGAATTCCTCGTCGAGGTCGGCCTTGGCCAGGCCGTGGAACTCCAGACCCAGGTCCGGTGCCGCCGGCTTGGCGCGCATGTCCAGCGGGTCGATGTCGGCCTGCAGGTGCCCGCGCGAGCGGTAGGCGGTGATCAGCTTGAGCACCGCACCCTGCTTGCGCGCGGCTTCCTCCGAGAGGCTCTCACCGCCGCGGCCGGCCTGACGGGCCGCCTGCCGGATGTGCTCGACGACCGCGGAGTGCGGCACGTCGTTGCCGGCGCCGCCCTCGAGGCTGGAGAAGTAGCGTTGCCAGGCCGGATCGACCGACTCCGGGTCCACCAGGAACTGCTCGTAGAGGTCTTCGACGAAGGCGGCGTTGCCGCCCGCGATGTGGGACGACTTCGCAAACTGCTTGATTAGGCTGTCCACGGCTTGGCCTGGATCCTCTCGATTCCGGGGGGCGTAGGGGAGATCGGATTGAAACAAGGCCGGCAGCACCCGGCGACCGGCCAAGACCCTGAATTATAGACCCAGCTGAACGGGTGCTGGAACCGTCATCGTCCTGCAAAACCACCCGAAAGCCCCTTCCGCGCCCGGGGTTTGGCCGCGGTTCACAGGCCCAAGGCGCGGAAGCGGGTGCAGGGCTCGCTGCGCTCCCACAGCGGGTCGAAGTCGACCAGCAGCTGCCGGGCCCGGGCCGGCGCCATCGGGCTGGTCTCCCCGGACCAGCGTGTGGCCAGGCCCCGGTAGAGGAAGCCGCCCTGCTCGGCGGCGAACCAGGCGCAGGCCGCGCGCTGGTCGACCGGGTCGGCCGGGCTGCGGATCTCGATCCGGCTGGCCAGCCGCTGGGACAGGGCGATCAGCGGGTGGGACGAGGACAGGTCCGCGGTTTCCAGCACCACCAGCCGCAGGCGGGCGTCGCGGTGCGCGGTCAGCTTCGCCCGCAGGGCGTCGATGACCCGGGCGTGGCCCAGCAGCGGCAGCTCGCCGTCGCGGCTGAAGGCGGCCATGCCGCGGGGGGCGGAGGCGATGACCGCGACCAGGGCCGCGACCGCCTCCTCCAGCGTGCCGATGTCGCGGACCGGCTCCGAGGGCGGCGCCGGGCGCGCACCCAGGCCTTCCGGCCGGCCCGGCAGGGGTTCCACCCGCCGCCGCATGACCCGGTGGCGGATGCCGGCCTCCATGAACTCCGCGCCCTCGGCCTGGAAGCCGGCGCGGGCGTAGAAGCCCTCGGCGCTGACCTGGGCGTGCAGGCTGACCTCGTCCCAGCCACGGGCGCGGGCGCGCTCGATCAGGGCGACCAGCAGGGCCTCGCCGACGCCGCGGCCGCGCCAGTCCGCCAGCACCGCCATGCGGCCGATCTTGCGCTCGGGCGTCAGCCGGCCGGTGCCGATCGGCCGGCCCTCGCCGTCGACGGCCAGGACGTGCTCGCACTGCGGGTCGAGCGCGTCCCACTCCTCTTCGATGGGCACCTGCTGTTCCTGCACGAAGACCGTCTCGCGGACCTGGCGCAGGGCGTCGAAGTCGGCGCGGTAGTCGGCCGGGGTGACGGTGAAGGCGTGTTCGGAGTCGGTCATGGGCGGTGTCCGGGAACCTTGCCGGGCTTCATGATGCCGCGGGCGACCAGCGCCTGCACGGCCTCGCGCCCACGGGCGTCGAGTCCGTCGACGTCATGGGCGTCCAGCGGCGCCTCGTCGGCCAGCCGGCGCGCCGAGGCCACGCCCATCGCGAAGGCCTCGCCGTCGACGTACAGCTCCGCCGCGCGCCCGACCCGGGCCCAGGCGAAGCGGGCGAAGGGGTGGCGCAGCAGCACCGCGCCGCGCTGCAGGCGCTGCGCCAGCTGGGCCGCCGAGGGCGCGCGGGCCGGGGCCTGCAGCATGCCGGCGCTGCGGTAGCGGGTCATGAAGGCACCGAAGAAGCGCGTCAGCTCCGCATCGTCGAGTGTCCCCAGCCGGGCCAGCGACTGCTTCAGCCGACCCACCGCGGCGGCGTCGACCTCCCAGGGGTCGGCGGCCGGCGCCAGGTCCGGGTCGGTGTAGCGCTCGGACTCGGGCAGCTGCTCGGCGACGTGCTCGGCCAGCTCCAGCACCAGCTCCGCCGCCGAGGGCGCGCGCATGCCCAGCGAGAAGGTCAGGCAGGCGTCCACCGCCTCGCCGTGGTGGGGCACGCCAGGGGGCAGGTAGAGCATGTCCCCGGGCTCCAGCACCCACTCGTGGGTCGGCTCGAAGCGGCGCAGCAGCTTGAGCTCGGCATCGTCGCGGAAGTCCGTCGGCGCGTCGGGGTCGGTGCTGATCTGCCAGCGGCGCCGGCCCTGGGCCTGCAGCAGGAAGACGTCGTACTGGTCCACGTGCGGCCCGACCGAGCCGCCGGGGGCGGCGAAGCTGACCATGATGTCGTCGATGCGCCAGCGCGGCAGGAAGTCGAAGGCCGGCAGCAGGGCGGCCACGTCCGGGTCCCACTTGTCCACGTCCTGCACCAGCAGCGTCCAGTCGCGCTGCGGCATGGCCGGGAACTTCTCCTCCGGGAACGGGCCGGTCTCCAGCGTCCAGCGGTCGCGACGGCGGTCGTGGACGACGATGCGCGACAGCGCGGCCTCCTCGCAGGCCAGCCCGGCGAGGTCCTCGGGCTGGAGCGGGCTCTCGAAGCCCGGGAAGGCGTTGCGCACCAGCAGCGGCTTCTTCTGCCAGCAGGTGGACAGGAACCGCGCCGGGTCCATGCCCACGGGAGGCAGGTCGGCGGCGTCGATCTCGATGCGGGGACGGGGCATGGGGGCCTGGGCCGGAGGTTCGGGCCGGGATTGTAGCGCCGTCGCCGCCGCGCCCGCTGGAGGGCACGGGCATGCGCGTGTCCGGAAGCGGCGCTAGGGGCCCGGACAGTCCACGCCGTGCCGTCGATGCACCACCACCGAATCGACGATCGCCCGGGCCAGCTGCCGCCGTCGAATCAGCCAGTCGGGGTCGCGTTCGGCCCGGTCCTTGTCGAAGCCGAAGCTCAGCTCCAGGGCGTCGCTGCCGTCAAGCGCCGTCTGGTAGGACACCACAAGCGCACCGGAGTACGGGTTCTCGTACACCGACCACGCCCGTCCGTCCGGCGAGCGGTGCTCTGCGGTGCTGTAGCGCGCCCGCGACTCGGCGGCCGACTCGGGGGACAGTTCCGAGAGCATTTCATCGAGCCAGCGTTCGAGAAGGCCTGCGGGCGGGAGCTCGTCGAGCCCCGGTTCGCCGTCCAGCACCTGCACGGCCAACTGGACCGTGAACCGCCCGCCGGGTGCGCGCCACACCGGACCGACCACCGGGTCGTAGCGCGCGTAGAGGCGGAAATCGTGCAGCCGTCGCCGCAGGCGGGGGTTGGCCTGTCCGTCCAGCACCCGTTGCATGCCGCGCTGGCTGGGCAGGCGGAAGCACACGGTGTGTTCGGGCAGCGCGTAGCGCGCGTGGTCCCAGCGGATCCGGTCGGACGCCTCCAGGGAGCCGCGGGTGATCGACTGTGCCGCCGTGTCGGGCGCCAGCACGCCCAGTCCCGCCGCGAAAACGACAGACAGGAGCAGCCACCGGATGCCGCCGTGGCCCGGACGCGGTTCGCCGGAGCGCGCCGGGTGCAGGCTCAATGTGTCGCGTCCCGCCCGGGGCCGGGCGGCCGGACCGGAGTGGCTGCCCACGCTGGGAACTGGAACCACCCGTCGGCATCCAGCGGCAGGTCGCGCGACAGGTAGTAGGTGAAGCGGCCCCGCGTGGACACCTGCACCAGCAGCCCCCCGTCGGCCGACCGGGCAAGCCAGCGGTCGGTGCGGGCATGCCGCTGCGAGGCGCCGTCGGCCAGCGGCTGTGGGCCCTCCACCTCGACCAGGTGCGCCCAGGCGCCTTCGCATCGGTAGGCGAAGCGGTCTTCGCGTCGGGCCCCCTCGCCCCGGGTGACCACCCGAAGGGTCGAGGATTCGGCCTCGACCTCGATCCGCACCTGGTGCGCTCGCCGCGGGTGGCCGCCATCGGCGGGCAGCACCCGGCGGAAGACCGTGGCCGAGAGGGAGGCGGGCCGGGCGTCGGCGCGCGCCGGAAGCACGCGACCGCCGTCACGGAATTCGCCCGCGACCGCCATGCAGTCCCCGGTCGGGGCCAGCCCCGCGTCCTGGAAGTGGCCCGGGGCCAAGGTCGCCGGAGGCCGGGGCTCCCGGCCCGCGCCTCCGGTGACCACGCAGCCGCCAGCAGCCAGGCAGGCGAGGCAGGCGAGGACGCGAACGACGGTGCGGAGTTCCACGCTGGCGCTGCACCTGGGAATGGGCGTGTGGCGAGGATGTACTCCGGAAGCCGACGCGCAGGCAAGACCGCTCGTCGGATGCCCGGGGCCGGACGCTCCGTTCGCCTGAGGCCGCGCGATGGATAGCGGATCCGAGCGCATGTACACCCCGCCTGCAAGCGGCTGACCGTCCTGGTCTGGCTCGACCCGGACGAAGACCGGCTGGTAGAGGCGGTGCCGCCGGCGCCGCTGCAGCGTGGCCCGGACAACCCTGGCGGCCTGCCGGTGGAGGCCTACGACTACGACGCGGTGCACAACCGCATCGCCTCCGCGCACCAGCCCGGGGCCTGGGACTACGACGCCAACAACCGCCTGCTGGGCTGGGGCAGCGGCACGGCGCGCACGCTGATCGAGTACGACGACAACGGACAGACCATCGCCGAGACCCGGGCCGGGGTGCGCACCGAGTACGGGTACGGCGCGGCGGAGCGCCTGATCGAGGTGCGCCGCGGCGGCGGCCTGGTGGCGCGCTACGCCTACGACCCGTTCGGGCGGCGCATCGCCAAGGACGTCACCGGGCAGGGCGTGACCTGGTTCGTGTACGCCGAGGAGGGCCTGCTGGCGGAACTGGACGCCAACGGCTCAGCGAAGCGGCTGTACGGCTGGCAGCCGGATACGATGTGGGGCACGGCGCCGCTGCACCAGTCCGAGCGGCTGGGGCAGGGCTGGGATACGCATGCGCTGCATGTGGATCATCTGGGGACGCCGCAGAGGGCGACAGAAGCTAGTGGTACCGTGAGCTGGACAGTGTGGATGGAAGGGTTCGGTACGGCGTATGTCGAGTCGACGTACCAGGTCCAAGTTAACCTGAGACTCCCCGGGCAGTACTTCGATGCAGAAAGCGGATCGATATACAACTATTTTCGAAGTTATAATTCGCAACAGGGGCGTTACTACGAGGCGGATCCAATAGGTCTATGGGGAGGCGTAAACACCTACTCTTACGTTTCTGCCAGCCCACTGTCCAATTCTGATCCGCGTGGACTCGATTGTGTAGCAGTAGGTGCGACGGTTAATTGCTTCGTTGGTCCGGACTATGGCGGAGGATTCATCAGCTTTCCTCGGCCTGAGGGTTGGCCAGATTACATAGTGCCGCTAGATCGTCACTATCACTTTTACGATAAATTCACGGAGCTCCCGCCGGGAGTCGATGAGGAGTGCATTTCAGATTGGGTTAGGAAAAATCCGACGCCATGGCCTGGTAATCCAGCGACGGCGGAGGGGGCGCCGAATCAAGCTAGTCCTCCGTGGATTAGAAGAGCTGTGCCAAACCCAGTCCTCAGCTATGCCACTACGTATAAGGGCGCACCAGCTGTTGTGAATGTTACCCAGCCCGGCCATAGGCTCTTCCCGGGTTACGTCCTCCGAGTAACGATAGATGGCGTTGCACATAACTTCGGTGAGGGTACGGGTGCACTACAAGGACCTAGTTCCCCCACAATCGTGGCCGACGCTATTAATAACGCTTGGTATGGCGCAACCGATGCTGCGATTAAGGCCTGTTCGTGCTCTAGATGATGGGGATAAGCCATGCGCGTGCTAGTGGGTTTTGCTGTTGCGCCAGCTTTGCCAGCAGTGCTGCTCTACCTTCTCGGATCAGTTTTTGCTGCTGGGAATGCTTTTGTTTTTCCTCTGGTTCTGGGACTCCTGGCCTACTTGGCGGCGACAATTTTAGGGGTTCCTTTGTACCTTGCGCTTAAGTCAAGAGGAATCACGGGCGTTTATACGTACGTTATCGGAGGCTTTCTTCTTGGGGTGATGTTTGGGCTGATAATCAATGTGATCGCTGTGCTTGTGAATTATTCGGCTTCTCAAGCTCATGCAGTTGCCCTTCTGGGTCAGTCAATTGGAGTGGCAATTGCAGGAGGGCTCTATGGTTGTGCTGCAAGCTTGGCGTTCTGGCTCTTGGCCATTAGAAAGAGCCATAAATCGGCATGGGTTCAGGATTAGCTGACCGGTCTCTGGTTATACTTTCTTGACGCGAAGTTCTTCGGCGGGCATGTGGGTAAGCTGCGTTGCCTGCTCGGATGTCATGGATCGGCCACGGCTTAGCATCCCGAGCGGACTGACTTGGTTCTGGCGGCTTTCAAGGCGCTTGAGTCGTGCTGTTGCACGACCGCCAAGGAGCAACTGGAAGCCGCCCGGCTCTACGTCCACTGCTCGCACGACCTCTCCCGGGGCCGCGCGATGTTGGGATCCGCTCGGGCCGGAGGAGGTAACGTCGGGGTGGAGTTGGGATGCGAGGGGCCTGACGGTCTGGATAAAGGTGACCTGCCTGAGCTCATTGAGATCGAGCTCGAATCGCGGAATCTGCCGTGAAGCGGGGCTCTCGAGCGGCGGTGTGCAGTGGACTGAGCAGCTTGACACCGCCTCACTGGAGCAATCAGTCGCCATGACCATGGAGAACCCAGCGCTCACCTGGCAATCGGCCTTCCACGGCTGGCTCTTCTCGGTGTGCGGGTTCGCACTGGTGCTCGTGGTCGCGCATTTCGCCGACGACACACCGTGGACCCTGCTGGCCCTCCTGCTGACGCTCTGGGCCGTCGTCGGCGCGCCTGTGGTCGTTCTGCTGTACTGGTTCAAGGCCCGTCGCTCGACGGGCCGGGGCCGGCGCCGGGACTGAGGGGCCGCGCCGCCCTCAGATCTCCCGCGCCAGCCGCTCCGCCAGGCCGACATAGCCCCCCGGCGTGAGCGCCTTCAGCCGCTGCTTCGCGTCCCCATGCAGGTCCAGGCCGTCGACGAACGCGCGCAGGCGCGCCGCGTCGATGCCGTGGCCGCGGGTGAGGTCCTTGAGCTGCTCGTAGGGGTTGGGCAGGCCGTGGCGGCGCATCACCGTCTGCACCGGCTCGGCCAGCACCTCCCAGGCCGCGTCGAGGTCGGCGGCCAGCCGCTCGGGGTTCGCGCTGAGCTTGCCCAGGCCGCGCAGCAGGGCCTCGATGGCGATGAGGGTGTGGCCGAAGGCGGTCCCGAGCGCGCGCAGCACGGTGGAGTCGGTCAGGTCGCGCTGCCAGCGGCTGATCGGCAGCTTGGCGGCGAAGTGCTCCAGCAGGCCGTTGGCGATGCCGAAGTTGCCCTCGGCGTTCTCGAAGTCGATCGGGTTGACCTTGTGCGGCATGGTCGAGGAACCGACCTCGCCGGCCTTCACCGCCTGCTTGAAGTAGCCCTGCGAGATGTAGCCCCAGACGTCGCGGCACAGGTCGATGCCGATGGTGTTGACCCGGCGGGTGACGTCGCACAGCTCGGCGATGCAGTCGTGCGGCTCGATCTGGGTGGTGTAGGCGTTGAAGACCAGGCCCAGGCCGTCGACGAAGCGCTGCGCGAAAGCCGGCCAGTCGACCTCGGGGTAGGCGACCACGTGGGCGTTGTAGTTGCCCACCGCGCCGTTGATCTTGCCCTGCAGCTCGACCGCCTCCAGCTGCCGCTGCTGTCGTCGCAGGCGGGCGACCACGTTGGCGATCTCCTTGCCCACGGTGGTCGGCGAGGCGGTCTGGCCGTGGGTGCGCGAGAGCATCGGCAGGCCGGCGTGCTCGTGCGCCATGGCCTGCAGCTTCGCGTCCACGCGCTGCAGCGCCGGCAGCAGCACCTCGTCGCGGGCGCGGGCCAGCATCAGCGAATAGCTGAGGTTGTTGATGTCCTCCGACGTGCAGGCGAAGTGCACGAACTCCAGCGCCGGGGCCAGCTCGCTGTCGTCGCGCAGGCGCTCCTTGATGAAGTACTCCACCGCCTTGACGTCGTGGTTGGTCGTGGCCTCGATGGCCTTGACCCGGGCGGCGTCCTCGACCGAGAAGTCCGCGGCCAGCGCCCGCACCCTGGCCACCGCAGCCTCGGAGAAGGCCGGCAGCTCGACGATGCCCGGCTCGGTGGCCAGGGCCAGCAGCCACTCGACCTCCACCGTGACCCGGGCGTGGATGAGCCCGAACTCCGAGAGGATCGGCCGCAGGGCCTCGACCTTGCCGGCATAGCGGCCGTCGACCGGGGACAGGGCGAGGAGGGTGGCGTGGTCGGGCTGGGACATGGCGGCGGCTTGCGGGGCGGGAAAGCCGGCCATTGTATACGGCGCCGGGCCGGGCTTCAGGCCCGGCGGCCTGCCGCGATCCTCGCACGCGCCTGCGTATGCTGGAAGGAACACGCACGTACCGGAGGCCAGCATGGGCAGCACCACCCCGAACGACCGCACCCGCACCGAACGCGACTCCATGGGCGAGCTCAGCGTGCCCGCCGACGCCCTGTACGGCGCCCAGACCCAGCGCGCGGTGCAGAACTTCCCGATCTCCGGCCTGCGCATGCCGCGCGGCTTCATCCGCGCCCTGGGCCTGATCAAGGCCGCCGTGGCGCAGGCCAACGGCGCGCTCGGGCACCTCGACGAGGAGGTCGCGGGTGCGATCGCCCGCGCCGGCGCCGAGGTCGCCGATGGTCGCCACGACGCCCACTTCCCGGTCGACGTCTTCCAGACCGGCTCGGGCACCAGCTCCAACATGAACGCCAACGAGGTCATCGCCCGCCTGGCCAGCACCAAATCGCGCGCCGTACACCCCAACGACCACGTCAACCACGGCCAGAGCTCCAACGACGTGGTGCCCACGGCCATCCAGGTCGCGGCCTGCCTGGCCGCCCACGAGGACCTGCTGCCGGCGCTCAAGCACCTGCGCAAGGTCATCGACAAGCGCGCCCGCGGCCTGAAGAAGGTCGCCAAGACCGGCCGCACCCACCTGATGGACGCGATGCCGCTGACCCTGGCGCAGGAGCTGGGCACCTGGTCGGCGCAACTGGAGAGCGCCGGCGAGCGCATCGGCGACAGCCTCAAGCGCCTGCGCCGCCTGCCGCTGGGCGGCACCGCCATCGGCACCGGCATCAACGCCGACCCGAAGCTGCGCAAGCGCGCGGTCGCCGCGCTGTCGAAGGCCTCGGGCGTCAGCTTCAAGCCGGCGGAGAACTGCTTCGAGGGCATCGCCGGCCAGGACGCCGCGGTGGAGTTCGCCGGCCAGCTCAACACCCTGGCGGTGGCGCTGATGAAGATCGCCAACGACCTGCGCTGGATGAACTCCGGCCCGCTGGCCGGCCTGGGCGAGATCGAACTGCCGGCGCTGCAGCCGGGTTCCTCGATCATGCCCGGCAAGGTCAACCCGGTGGTGCCCGAGGCCGTGGCCATGGTCTGCGCCCGGGTCATGGGCCACCACACCACCATCACCGTGGCCGGCGCCAGCGGCAACTTCCAGCTCAACGTCATGCTGCCGGTGGTCGCCCACAGCCTGCTGGAGTCGCTGGTGATCCTGTCGAGCGCGATGCGGGTGCTGGCCGACGACGCCATCGCCGGCTTCACCGTGCGCCGCGACACCCTGGAGTCCGCGCTGGCGCGCAACCCGATCCTGGTCACCGCGCTCAACCCGGTGATCGGCTACGAGAAGGGTGCGGCGATCGCCAAGCAGGCCTACGCCGAAGGCCGTCCGGTGCTGGCGGTGGCGCGGGAGGTGACCGGCATGGACGAGGCCGAGCTCAAGCGCCTGCTCGATCCGCTGGCGTTGACCCGCGGCGGGCTGGTTGCCAGCACCCGGACATAGGCGTCGAGAATGGGTTGTAGGAGAAATCTGACGCCTCGTTCGCGATGGGGACGACGTGCGACCGAGAGGGGAGATGGGGTAGCTTGTGCCTGCTGACTGAGATGAGTCGAATCGATCACGGAGGAGCATTCAAATGATCCATGGAAGCTCCGTCGTTTCCGCGTTTGCGGCCGTCGTTCCCTTTTTCGTTGTCGGGCTGGCGCAGGGTTCAGTCATGGTCTGCAACGGGTGCACGGCAGAGCAAGCCTCACAGCGGGCTTCGCAGGTTTCCGTGCCGAGCTCGGGGCCTGCAGAGGTGTACGTCGCCGATTACCACAACGTGAGCCTTTGGCGGTGTGAGGTCTGGTGGGAGCGAGAGATATTTCCGCCAGGAAAAGTCGCTTTCTGTGGGCCGGCGTCGCCGTCCCTCCAGGCCGAGTTCGAAGATCTGGCAATCGCGATTTCCGCAGCAAACAAGTCGATCGAGATCGACTATCCGGGTGGCAACATCTACGAGATTTCTGGATGTCCGGCCTGTGCCAGAAGCTGGCTGCTCGACAATCAAGGTGCCGTGGCCAGCAAGCTGAGCTTGGTCGACATCGCTCGCGCTCGAGGTTGGGCGCTTGGTGGTCGAATGGGAGGGCGGGGCGCCGACATGGAGGCCACGGTCGCCGGGCAGGTCAGGATCAAGCTCGTCCTTCGCAACGATGCGTCCGGTGCTCCGGAGAAAGGCTTCTGCTTTGCCGATGTGACCTCGAATGGTGTCCAGGTTGACGTGGACAGCTGTGTGGACGGCGACGGCAATCCCATTCCGACCTTGAACAACCCCAACATCCAGGTCACCTACGCGTTCAACAGTCCGATCAACCATGGACAGATGGTGATCCGGCTGCGGGCTGTCGGAAGGACAGTCCGCGGGTCGGGCACGGTCACGGTCTCCCCCCTGATCTCCTGCACGTCCCAGGAATGCGAGGCCGACGAGCCGATCGATGACGAGGACAACCGCTGAGGCGTCGACCGCCTTGGCTGTGCCCACGGCATGAAGAAGGCCCGGAAGCGATCGCCGCCGGGCCTTCGTCGACTACATCTGCACCGAGGCGATGCCGTCGCGGCACTCGCGGCCGGCGTCGCGGTGGCCGTCGGCATACGGGGCGAACTCCGGCACGCCGAGGGCGACCTGGTCGGAGGTGTCGACCATCGCCTCGACCGCACCGCACAGGCTGTCCAGCGGTCCGGCGATCCGGGCCTTGGCCGCCTGTTCGACGGTGGCCTCGAAGGTGGCCTCGTCGATTCGCCCGGCGATCAGGTCGGCCATGTGGTCGGCCACCAGCGCCATGACCTCGTCGGCGATGCCGCCGGCCTCCTCGCCGATGGACTGGCCCAGCCGGCCGATTTCACCGATGTGGTCGTGCAGTGCCCGCAGCAGGGCCTGCTGCGAGGCGTCGGTGCGGATCTCCACCTGCTCGATGAACAGGCGTCCGCCCCGGGTGACCACGGCGTCGGACCGCCCTTCGGCGCTGAAACGCAACTCGTCGTTGTCGACCCAGACGCCGCGCGGGGTGTCCGCCTCGGCGGGGCCGCCGGCCAACAGCGCCAGCCCGGCCACCAATGCACAGCTGATGGAACGCAGGTGTTTCATGGTCATGCTCCTTGGGTTGGGGAGGGCGGCGCCCCGCGGCCACCCAGCGGCCGGGGGCGCCGTCCGGGCACGGCGCGTCCTGGGCACGCGTCCTGCGCGCGCCGTGTCTTGCCTGAGTGCGGGAAGGGCGCCCCGGAAGCGGGGGCGGGGCACCCCGGTCAGAGTTCGGCCAGCTTCTCGTGGCAGCGCCGGGCACTGTCCGGCGTCATCCGGGCGTAGGGCTGGAAGGCCTGCACCCCGGCGTCGAGCACGCCCTGCTGCAGGCCGTGCATCGCCTCCATCCGCGCGCACAGCGGGCCCAGCGACTCGGCCACCTGGGCCTTGACCTGGTTGGCGATGCGCTCGCCGAACTCCTGGCCGTCCTCGCCTTCGCCCCCGCCGCGGAAGCGCTCGCGCACCGCATCGCGCGCCGCACCCGCCGCCGCGGTCCCGGTCTGCTTGCCCAGCTCGGTGGCGGCGTCGGCGAAGCCGATCAGCCCGGCGTGGTAGGCCACCAGCGCCTGGCGCTGGGCCGGCGTGGTCTCGACCTCGCGGCCGTCGACCTCGAAGCGGCCGTCGGCGTCCAGCCGCGCCCGCGGCTGGCCGTCGGCGCGGAAGTGCAGGGTGTCCCCGCGCAGCTGGATGTAGCTGGCGTCGCCGTCGAAGTCGAAGCTGCGCTGGCAGCCGGCCAGCAACACGCCGGCCGCCAGCACGGGAAGCATCAACGCGGTTCGCAGGTTCATGGCCGTCCTCCGGTGTGGGCTCAGCGGTTGGGCACGCTGACCGTGCCGCCGACGTTGCGGTGGTTGACGCGGCCGGAGCCCTTGCTGCGCAGGGTCAGGTCGCCGCCGATGTCGCGGGCGTCGATGTCGCCCGAGCCCAGGGCCCGGACCTCGACGCTGCCGGCCACGTCGCGCAGCTTCGCGTCGCCCGATCCGATGGCGCCGATGCGCACCGAGCCGGTCACCCCGCGCAGCGACAGGTCGCCCGAGCCGATGTTGCCGACCACGGCGTCGCCCTGGACCCCGTCGATGCTGATGTCGCCGGAGCCGATGTTGCCGATCTCCACCGGGCCGGTGCCCTCGACCTCGATGTCGCCGCTGCCCACCTGGCCCTTGAACAGGCCGGCGATGCGGCTGGCCTCCAGGTCGCCGGAGCCGACCACCGCCTCCAGTGCGGCGACGTTGTCGACCTCGGCGTCGCCCGAGCCCACGGTCAGGTCGACCGCCATGCGCGCCGGGATGCGGCCCTGGATCTCGAAGCGGCCGTAGTCGCTGCGCGAGGAGAACCAGCCGGTGCTGATGCGGTTGCTGCGACCGCCGTGGTCGAGTTCCAGCACCAGCCGGTCGTCGCCCCGGCGCTCGATGGCCGCGCCCAGCGCGTCCAGCCGGGCCTGGTCGGAGGCGCACATGCGCACGGTGATCCGGCCGCTGTCGCCGTCGTGTCCGGCGAGCCGCAGCTGGTCGGGACCGATGCTCACCTGCAGCACCGCGATGCCGGCGGTGTCCAGGTCGAAACTCTGGGTGCGCTCGACCGTGCACGGGCCGTTGGCCAGGGCCAGGCCGGGGGCGAGCAGCAGGGCGGTGAGAAGCGTCTTGTTCATGGTGTCCACTCCGTCGGAAGGTCAGGTGGCCCGCCCGGGGGGCGCCGGGCGGGCCGGGGAGGTTCAGCCCTCGTCGCGCCAGCGGCGCAGACGAATGGCGATGACGATGAAGGCGATGCCCACGGCCAGGCCGATCCACATCTGCGGCATGGCGAAGGCCTGGAAGGCGAAGCCCGGCGAGAACATCCGCGCCACGTCCTCCGGCCCGCGCACGTTCTCGAAGGCGTCCAGGCCGCGGTAGAAGACGTCGCTGCCGGTCATCGTGCTGAACAGGCCGCGGGCGACCACGTTGCCCCAGAACCAGCCCGCGCCCAGGTCGAAGAGCTTCATGATCTGGAACCAGCTCACCAGCACGCCGGCGAAGAGCGGGAGCAGCACCGCCCACAGGAAGGGCTTGGTCTTCGCCCACACCGAGCACAGCATCAGCCAGCCCACCGTCGGCAGCGCCCAGCAGGCGTACACCGGCAGCCACAGCAGCGCGTTGAAGGCGACCTTCAGCGGACTGGCCGGGCCGATCACCAGGGTGAACGGGTTGCCGCCGTGGGCCAGCACGAACACGCACAGCACCAGCAGGAAGGCGAACATCGTGGCTATGCCGATGAGGGTGGCGATGACCGGCGCGGTGACCACGGCGGTGAGGACCTTGGAGACGACGGTGTCGCGATCCGACAGCGGCAGCGACTTCCAGAACAGCACGCTGCGGTCGCGGCGCTCGTCGTACAGCGAGCTCAGCGCGTAGAAGAACACCACGAAGGCCAGCACCATCAGCGGCCAGGTGACCGACATGTACAGGGCCAGGTCCAGGCCGGCGCCCAGCTGTGCGATCTCGTCGGGCCGCAGGTCCCCGGTCATCTCGCCCAGGCGCACGCCGCTGACCTGGATGTTCTCCCGGCTGCCCAGCACCAGTGCCGTGATGAAGCCCATGATGTTGAGGACGATGAAGACCAGGCCGGCGATGGCCGGGGCCCACAGGAAGCCGCCACGCGACTCCCAGAACTCACGCTTGAGAAGCCACTTGTAGGTGTTCATTCGTAGGTCCCCTTCATCGTTGCAACGAACAGGTCGGCCACGCCCGGCGTCTTGGTCTCGCCCAGCTCCGCGAGCTTCGCGCGCGGCTGCCCGTCGAACAGGAACACGCTCTTGCCGAAGACCTGGCGCTCGTTGACCGGCCCCAGCGCCCGGGCCTGCTCGGCCTGGGCGGCGTTGACCATCACCTCCACGAAGCGCTCGCCGACCTCCTCCATCGAGGCCTCCAGCGCGATCTTCCCGTTCCGGATGAACATCAGGTCGGTGAGGATGTGCTCGATCTCCTCGACCTGGTGGGTGGTGACGATGATCGTCTTCTCCTGGTCGAAGTAGTCCTCCAGCAGGTGCTGGTAGAAGGCCTTGCGGTAGAGGATGTCCAGGCCCAGGGTCGGCTCGTCGAGCACCAGCAGCTTCGCGTCGATCGACATCACCAGGGCCAGGTGCAGCTGCACGATCATGCCCTTGGACATCTGCTTGACCTTCATCGAAGGCGTCAGCCTGGTCTTGGCCAGCAGCTCCTGGCAGCGGGTGCGGTTGAAGCGCGGGTGCACGCCCTCGACGAAGTCCACGACCTCGGCGACCTTGATCCAGCGCGGCAGCACGGCCACGTCGGCGATGAAGCAGACCTCGTGCATCAGCTCGTCGCGCTGCGTGCAGGGGTCCTTGCCCAGGACCGAAAGTTCGCCCTGGAAGGGCACCAGGCCCAGGATCGCCTTGAGCAGGGTGGTCTTGCCGGCGCCGTTTGGTCCGATCAGCCCGACGATGCGTCCGGCGCCGATCTGGAAGTCCACGTTGTCCACCGCAAGGGTCTTCTTGTAGTGCTTGCGAAGCCCCTTGGCAGCGATGACCGGCGTGTTCGCGGTATCCATCACTTCTTCTCCCCTGCGGCCTTCGCCGCCTTCATCAGTTTTTCGAGGTCCAGCCCCAACCGGTTGATCCGCTCGACCACCCCGGGCCACTCCTGCTGCAGGAAGTGCTCGCGCTCCGACGCCAGCAGCTTCTCGCGGGCGCCCTCGGTGACGAACATCCCCAGTCCGCGGCGCTTCTCGACCAGGGCCTCGTCGGCCAGCTCCTGGTAGGCGCGGCTGACGGTGATGGGGTTGAGCTGGTAGTCGGCGGCCACCTGTCGCACCGAGGGGAGGGCATCCCCCGGCTTGAGGTCGCCGTCGAGCATCATCGCCACCACCCGCTCCTTGAGCTGCAGGTAGATCGGCGTGTTGTCGTTCCAGGTCACGCTCATGGCTCAGAGCTCCGCGCTGCGTGGGAGGGCACGGGAAAACGAGAAGTAGGGCATCGCCAGCTGGGTGCGCGCGGCGCTGCGGCCGGCGGCGCGACGGGTCGCGGGGGCGGTGTCGGCCTCGGCCACGGCGCAATCCAGCGCGCTGTCGGCGGCCGGCGCCGCGGCCTCGGCGTTGCCCTGGGCGGCGATCGCGATGACCATCGTCACCAGCGTCAGCAGGAACAGCGCCCCAAGGGTGGTCTTGTACGTCGCACTCATCTCGGTTCTCCGGTGGATTGAGGGACAGTGCTTATGGATCGGTGTTGTAGGTAACTATAACACCACAATTCCGGCCGTCAACACCCCCTGCACTTTTTCTCCGTCATGCTGGCGCCAGCGCCGGCAGCCGCCGACCCCTGAAGGAAGCAAGTCCATGAAAATGCTGATGAAGTCTTTGCTTGGCGCCGCCGTCGCGCTGTCCGCCCCGGCGCTGGCCGGGCACGTCCTGGAGGACGTGGAGCTGCGTCCGCTGGCCGGCCGGGAGGCCGTGGACCTGCGTGCGGCCTACGACGGACAGGTGCTGCTGGTGGTCAACACCGCCAGCAAGTGCGGCCTCACCCCGCAGTACGAGGGCCTGGAGGCCCTGCAGCAGCGCTACGCCGACCGCGGCTTCAGTGTGCTGGGCTTCCCCTCGGGCGACTTCATGAACCAGGAGTTCGAGGACGAGGAGCAGATCGCGGAGTTCTGCACCCTCAACTACGGCGTGCAGTTCCCGATGTTCGAGCGCGTGTCGGTCAAGGGCTCCGGGGCCACCGTGCTGTTCCGCCGCCTCGCCGAGGCCACCGGCGTCGAGCCGGGCTGGAACTTCCACAAGTACCTGGTCAACCGGGACGGCGAGGTCGTCGCCCAGTTCGGCAGCCGCACCACGCCGGAGGACGCGGCGGTCATCGCGGCGATCGAGGCGGCGCTGTAGGCCGTCGCGTCGCCCGGGCGGCGGTCCCTACAGCCGCCGCTTGATCGCCCGGATGCCCCAGCCCAGCACCGGCACGTACTGGAACAGCGCGTCGGCGGCGTCCCAGTAGTCCTGCTGGTAGGCGATGCGGCCGGCGTCGTCGAAGCGCAGGTGGGTCATGCCGATGCTCCAGGTGTCGCGGCCCTTCGCGAAGCGCTTGAAGCGGATCATCATCTTCCAGCGCAGCAGGTAGTCGTCGTGGCCGGTGCGGGTGACCTCCACCACCTCCGCGCGCACCGCCTCGCTGGCCTCGGCGCTGTCGCGCAGGTAGTGCTGCAGGTGCTGCAGCCCGCGCACGGTCTTCAGGGTGTCGTTGAAGAAGACGTCCGGCGCGTAGGTCTGCGCCACGCGCTGCTGAATGTCCTCGGCCTTCATCTCGCCGAAGAACGACCGGAAGCGGTCGATCGCCGCGGTTTCGGCGTCGGACCCGGGTTCGAAGCGGCCCGTGCCCGCCTGCCGCAGCACCTCCAGTGCCTTGAAGCTTTCCATGACGCCATCCTCGTTGAACGTGCGGCACCATTGCAGCCGATGGCCCGTGAGGCCCACATGATCCGGAGCACGCCCGCATGAACACCACCCCCGACACCGACGACCGCGGCGCCACCCGGCTGGGCTGGGCCGGGGTCATCCCCTTCGCCGCCCTTGCGGCCGCGGCCTGGGTCCCGGCCTGGGCCGGCTTCGCCCAGCTGGCCTTCGTCGCCTACTCCGCGGTCATCCTGTCCTTCCTGGGCGGGGTGCGCTGGGGCCGGGCGATGGCCGGGGGCGGGGCGGGGGAGTTCGTGCGCTCGGTGCTGCCCAGCCTGGTGGCCTGGGTGGCCCTGCTGGTGGCCGGGGCCGCCGCGGTGCCGGTGCTGGCGGCGGCCTTCGTGGCGGTGTGGCTCAACGACAGCCTGTTCGACCGGCTGCCGGCGCCGGCCTGGTTCCGGCGCCTGCGCGCGGGGCTGACCGCGGCGGTGCTGGCCTGCCACGTGTTGGTCTTCGCGGCCCAGCTGGCAGCCTGAACCGGTCGTCGGAACCCGGGAACCCCGGGGCCCGGCCGTGGTCGGACGCGTTGCCCGGCCCCTGCGCAGGGGCTATCGTTAGCCGCCGTCCCCGGCATGAAGCCGGGGGTTTGAGATCCCCCGAGGAGAATCGATCCATGAAGCTTTCCCTGTGCTGCAGCGCCTCCGCCTTCGCCGTCTCCGCCCTCCTGGCGTCGGGCGTGGCCTCGGCCCAGCAGCTCACCACCGAAAAGGACCGCATCAGCTACACCGTGGGCATGGACGTCGCCCAGATGATCGATCCGATCAAGGACGAGCTGGACGTCGACGTGCTGGTGCGCGCGCTGCGCGACAGCCTGGCCGGCCGCGACACCGCCCTGACCCCGGCGCAGGCCGACGAGGTCCGCACCGCCTTCGCCCGCCGCATGCAGAGCCAGCAGGCCGAGCGCCAGCAGCGCATCGCCGCGGAGAACAAGGCCGCCGGCGAGGCCTTCCTGGCCGAGAACCGCAGCCGGCCCGGCGTGCAGGTGACCAGCTCGGGCCTGCAGTACCAGGTCGTGCGCCAGGGCAGCGGCAGCCGCCCGTCCGCCAGCTCCACCGTGCGCGTGCACTATGAAGGCCGCCTGCTCGACGGCACCGTCTTCGACAGCAGCTACGAGCGCGACCAGCCTTCGGAGTTCCCGCTGCGCAACGTCATCCCGGGCTGGACCGAGGGCCTGCAGCTGATGCAGCCGGGCGCGGAGTTCACCTTCTGGATCCCGTCGGAACTGGCCTATGGCGACCGACAGAACCCGGGCCCGATCCCGCCCAACGCCATGCTGACCTTCAAGATCGAATTGCTGGACGTGGTCGAGTAATCGCGGTCCCACAGGTGTGATCCACAGCGGCCGGCGGGCCTCCCGCCGGCCGTTCGCGTCTACAATGCCCCGCATGTCCGATGACCTCGACGCCCGGCTGGTCGAACTGGAAAGCCGACTGGCGTTCCAGGAACTGGCCCTGAGCGAACTTTCCGACGCGCTGGCGACCACCCGCGACGAACACGCGCGCACCCAGCTGATGCTCGAGCGCGCCCTGGGCGACCTCAAGCAGCTGCGCACGCTGCTGTACGCCGACCCGTCGCTGGAACCGCCCCCGCCGCACTACTGAAGCCGGCCCACACCCGAACGCACATGAGCAATTCCCTCAAGGACCAGTTGATGGGCCTGGGCTTCAAGCCCAGCCCCAAGCCCGAGAAGCGCAGCGACGCCCGCGGCCCGCGCCCCGGTGGCGGCAAGGGCCCGCCGCGCGGCCGCGACGGGCAGGGCGGTACAGGCGGTGAGGCCGGCAAGGGCCGTCCCGACGCCCGGCGTGGCAAGGGCGGCGGCAAGCCCGGCGGGAAGCCCGGTGGCCGCGGCGGCAGGCCCGGCACCCGCAGCCAGGAGGAGATCGACCTGGCCAAGGCCTACGCCATCCGCGCCCAGAAGGAGAAGCAGGAGCGCATCGCCGCCGAACAGGCCAGGCAGGAGGCCGCCCGCGTGCGCCGCGAGGCCCGGGCGAAGTTCGACGCCCTGATCGACGGCAAGGCCGTCAACGTCGCCGACGCCGAACACCCGCGGCACTTCGAGTACGGCGGCAAGATCAAGCGCGTGTACTGCACCGAGGAGCAGATCCGCCAGCTCAACGCCGGCGAACTGTGGGTGGCCCAGCAGAAGGGCCGCTACCTGCTGCTTCCCATCGCCCTGCTGGCCGAGGCGAAGGCCGCGTTCCCCGACGGCATCGCGCTGGAGGTCGACCCCGACGCCACGCCCGGGCAGGACCCCTACGCCGACCCGAAGTACCAGGTGCCCGACGACCTGATCTGGTAGGGACGCACCCGCCCCACGGGTCTGGCGACGCCCCCGGTTCGCTTAGCCGCCGTTAATGGCCGGCCGCCTAGCGTTCGTCCACGCTGCCCGTTGCAGCCATCGAAAGGAACACTGATGCGCGCACTGACCGACGGACCGCTGCTGGCCCTGCTGGCGGCCCTGGCGACGATGCCGGCGTGGGCGGCGGCCCAGCCGTCCGATGCGGTCGAGCCCGACCCCGAGACGGCCACGGTGCTGGAGTCCGTGCAGGTCACCGGCACCCAGCCCGGGCCGGCGCTGTGGCGGGTGTCGCGCGGCGAGAACGACCCGCGCGGGCACCACAGCCTGTGGCTGATCGGCACCGTCTCGCCGCTGCCGGTGTATCTGGACTGGCGTCCGGAGGAACTCGACGAGCGCCTGGCCGAGGCCGACGCGGTGCTGCGCTCGCCCGGCATCAGTGTCGGCACCGGCCGCGGCCGCCTGCACGCGCTCACCCTGGCCCCCAGCGCCATCGGCCTGCGCAACAACCCCGACCGACAGACCCTGGCCGACGTGCTGCCGCCGCAGACCTACGCCCGCTGGGAGCAACTCAAGGCCCGCTACCTCGGCGACAACCGCCGGGTCGAGCGCTGGCGGCCGATCTTCGCGGCCGAGAAGCTGCACGAGGCCGCGGTCGAGGCCAATGCCCTGGAATTCGGGTCGCCGGCCTGGGCGCGCATCCGCGCGGCGGCCGAGGCCCGTGACCTGCCGCGCGTGGACAGCGTGCTGTCGATCACCATCGACGACCCGCGCGATGCCCTGCGCGACTTCCGCCGCGGCGAGATGGACGACCTGGCCTGCTTCGAGGCCACGCTGGACCGGCTGGAGTCCGACATCGGCCTGCTGCGCGGCCGTGCCACCGCCTGGGCCACCGGCGACATCGAGGTCCTGCGCCAGCTCAGCGGCGCCGACCCGGCCAGCGCCTGCATCCAGTCGGTGCTGGGCAGCGGCGTGCTGGCCGACCGCGGCCTGGGCGACCTGGAGGCCCGCGTGCGCGAGAGCTGGGTCACCGCCGCCGAGCGCGCGATCTACGACCACCCCGTCACCGTCGGCGCCCTGCCGATGAGCGAACTGCTGCGCGAGGACGGTCTGCTGGCCGCACTGGCTGCACGCGGCTATGTGATCACCGCGCCCGACGACGAGGACGAGGACGACGGGGACTGGTCCGAGGTCGCGGACGAAGGGTCGCCGGCGCCCTTGGGCGAGGTGAGTACAGAGCGATGACCCCGACCGGGTGAGGGATGGACGGATGCCGGCCTGTGGCATGCTGTCCTCCAGTAATCCCCGGCACTTCGTGCCCCGACAAGGAGGTTGGAATGATCACCGGGATCGTGCTCGCCCTGATCTGCCTGGGCCTTGGTCTGAAACTGGCCGCGGACTGCGCCGGGCAGCCGCTGTTTCGCGGGCCCGAGTCGGTCCTCGTCCAGTTCTGCGTGGTCTTTACGATCATCGCCCTGGCGGACCTCGCCCTGGCTTTCATCACCCGGCAGGCCGGCATCGGCTACACGCCGATCGGCGATTTCGCGGTGGTGATGGCGCTGTTGTGCGTCCTGCCGCGCCTTGTGCATGCCGGGCTGCGGAAGCGGCGCGCGCAGGGGCCGCGCGAAGGTTGACCCGCTGGGCCGACCGGCCGGCCCAATGGACACACGGCCGTGCCGGGCCCCCCGCGCTACAATCGGGCGATTCCGTTCCAGACGACGCCGGACCCGATCATGAGCACCTCCATCCCCCAGCAGCGCGACGCCTCCAACGAAGCCGCCAGCGACGCCACCCCGCTGCGCTTCGTCACCGCCGCCAGCCTGTTCGACGGCCACGACGCGGCCATCAACATCATGCGCCGCCTGATCCAGGGCCAGGGCGCGGAGGTGGTGCACCTGGGCCACAACCGCTCGGTCGAGGACGTGGTGCGCGCCGCGCTGCAGGAGGACGCCGACGGCATCGCCCTGTCCAGCTACCAGGGCGGCCACGTCGAGTACTTCAAGTACATGGTCGACATGCTCAAGGAGCGTGGCGCGGAGCACATCCGCGTGTTCGGCGGCGGTGGCGGCACCATCACGCCGGAGGAGATCGCCGAGCTGCAGGCCTATGGCGTGGAGCGCATCTACCACCCCAACGACGGCATGAAGATGGGCCTGGTGGAGATGATCGAGGACGTGGTGGGCCGTGCCGCCCGCGCGCGCCTGGAAACCACGGTGCCGGAGTCGACCGACCTCGACGACGAGATCAGTATCGGGCGGATGCTCTCGGCCATCGAGGAAGGCCTGATCGAGGAGCCCGAGCTGGCCAAGCTGCGCAAGCAGTGGCAGCTGGCCGGCGCCAGGACCCCGGTGGTGGGCCTGACCGGCACCGGAGGCGCTGGAAAATCAAGCGTTACCGACGAACTCCTCAACCGTTTCCTGCAGTCCTTCCCGGACATGCGCATCGCCGTGCTGGCCGTGGACCCGACCCGCCGCCGCAGCGGCGGCGCGCTGTTGGGCGACCGCATCCGCATGAACTCGCTGCGCAGCCCGCGCGTGTTCATGCGCTCGATGGCCACCCGCCGCCAGCACGTGGCCACCAACGCCGTGCTGCAGGACTGCATCGGCCTGCTCAAGGGCCTGGGCTACGACCTGGTGATCGTGGAGACCGCCGGCATCGGCCAGTCCGATTCGGAGATCGTCGACCTGGTCGAGTTCCCGATCTACGTCATGACCAGCGACTACGGCGCGGCCAGCCAGCTGGAGAAGATCGACATGATCGACTTCGCCGAGCTGATCGTGCTCAACAAGTTCGACCGCCGCGGCGCCGAGGACGCGCTGCGCGACGTGCGCAAGCAGTGGAAGCGCAACCGCACGAAGTTCCAGATGGCCGACGAGGACGTGCCCGTCTACCCGACGATCGCCAGCCAGTTCAACGACCCGGGCGTGAGCTGGATGTTCGCCAACCTCTGCCGCCTGCTGCGCGAGAAGCTGGGGCATGACGGCGCGCTGGGCGGCGAGCGCTGCACCTTCCAGCCGGACATCGACACCCGCCTGAAATCCCCCCGCGCCACCGTGCTGATCCCCGGCAACCGCGTGCGCTACCTGGCCGAGATCGCCGAGCAGGGCCGGGGCATCAACCGCCACATCGAGTCCCAGGCCGAGACCGCCAACCGCGCCCAGGCTTACTGGCAGAGCCTGCGCGATCTGGACGACCCGGCGCTGCCCAAGAACCCGCTGGACCTGTACGCCGGCGAGGCCCTGCAGGGTGGCGACGACCGCAGCCTGCGCACCCTGCGCCAGCGCTACAACGATGCCGTGCAGTCGCTGGACTCCGACGCGTTGAAGCTGCTGCGCGAGTGGCCGGCGCGGCTGAAGTCGATCACCGACGAGGTCAACGAGTACGAGGTGCGCGGCAAGACGATCCGCGTGGAGAACTACCGCGAGTCGCTCAGCCACCAGCAGATCCCCAAGATCGCCGCGCCCACCTACACCAGCTGGGGCGAGCTGCTGACCTTCCTGCAGAAGGAGAACCTGCCCGGGCACTACCCCTACACCGGCGGCGTCTACCCCTACCGCCGCACCGGCGAGGACCCCATCCGCATGTTCGCCGGCGAGGGCACGCCCGAGCGCACCAACCGCCGCTTCCATTACCTGAGCGACGGCCTGCCCGCCGCGCGCCTGTCCACGGCGTTCGATTCGGTGACGCTGTACGGCGAGGACCCGGCCCCGCGCCCGGACATCTACGGCAAGATCGGCAACTCCGGCGTGTCGATCGCCACGCTCGACGACATGAAGAAGCTGTACTCCGGCTTCGACCTGTGCGCGCCGACGACCAGCGTGTCGATGACCATCAACGGGCCGGCGCCGATCATCCTGGCGATGTTCATGAACACCGCCATCGACCAGCAGGTGGAGAAGTACCTCAAGGCCGACGAGCAGCGCTGGGCGCAGGCGCAGAAGACGATCGACGCCTTCTTCGCCGACCGCCCGCGCCCGCGCTACAGCGGCGAACTGCCCAGGACCAACAACGGCCTGGGCCTGGGCCTGCTGGGCATCACCGGCGACCAGTTGGTGGACGCGCAGACCTACGAGAAGATCCGCGCCGAGACCATGTCGACCGTGCGCGGCACCGTGCAGGCCGACATCCTCAAGGAAGACCAGGCGCAGAACACCTGCATCTTCAGCACCGAGTTCGCCCTGCGCATGATGGGCGACATCCAGCAGAGCTTCGTCGACCGGAAGGTCCGCAACTTCTACTCGGTGTCGATCTCCGGATACCACATCGCCGAAGCCGGGGCGAACCCGATCAGCCAGCTGGCCTTCACGCTGTCGAATGGCTTTACGATCGTGGAGTACTACCTGGCGCGGGGCATGAACATCGATGATTTCGCCCCGAACCTGAGCTTCTTCTTCTCCAACGGCATGGACCCGGAATACACCGTGATCGGCCGCGTGGCCCGCCGCATCTGGGCGCGCGCGATGCGCGAGCGCTACGGCGCCAGCGCCCGCAGCCAGATGATGAAGTACCACATCCAGACCAGCGGCCGCAGCCTGCACGCGCAGGAGATCCAGTTCAACGACATCCGCACCACGCTGCAGGCGCTGTACGCCCTGTTCGACAACTGCAACAGCCTGCACACCAACGCCTACGACGAGGCCATCACCACACCGACCGAGGAAAGCGTGCGCCGTGCCGTGGCGATCCAGATGATCATCAACAAGGAGCTGGGGCTGAACTTCTGCGAGAACCCGTGGCAGGGCAGCTTCATCGTCGACAAGCTGACCGACATCGTGGAGGAGGCCGTGTACAAGGAGTTCGAGGCCATCAGCGAGCGCGGCGGCGTGCTGGGCGCCATGGACACGATGTACCAGCGCGGCAAGATCCAGGAAGAAAGCCTGTACTACGAGCACAAGAAGCACGACGGCAGCCTGCCGCTGGTGGGTGTGAACACCTTCCTGCCCAAGGAGCACGCCGGCGAAGTGGTGACCGAGATCGAACTGATCCGCAGCACCCCGGAAGAGAAGGGCCAGCAGATCGAGAACGTGAAGGGCTACCAGGACAACCGCAACCGCCTGGCCGGGGAGGGCCTGAAGCCGCTACAGGCGGCGGCGCGCGAGCGGAAGAATGTGTTCGAGGGGCTGTTGGAGGCGGTGAAGACGCATAGCCTGGGGCAGATCAGCCATGCGCTTTACGATGTGGGCGGGGAGTACCGTCGCAATATGTGAGACAGTAGCGTGGATAATGTCACTTTCGCCTCGCTGTATCCAAAAGGGGGGCCAAGCACCAGTGGAACGCAAAATTCCTCCATCTAGGCTGTGGACATGGGGAACGTTCTTGGGGCTGTTCGGCCTCGCGATCGTTGTTCCGGCTACAGCATGGGCAAAACGGATCATTGAAGTTACTTTGGCTTCTCCCGATGGCGGGTCGGACGCGTTGGCGGCGGTTGTTTCTTTCTATCAGTCCTTGTTGACGGTAGCGGGCATTGGATTCGCGGTGGTGGCCGCATTGGCATATCTAAGTATCCGAGCAGCAACTCGTGAGCATGTAGAGCGTCTGATAAAGGATGAAGTCAAAAGATATTTCAAAACCGACAAAGAGTTTGACTCTGCCGTAAGTAAGCTAATAGCTCAGCAAACTGAAGAACACATTGCCGGATTGCATTTTCTGCATGAAGTGGGTTGGCTTAGGAAGCGATACGACAGTCTTCAAAGTCAAATATATGACCTCCAACGCGATTCGAAAAATAGCGGTGATGAAATAGTTGAGTAGCGAGGTGTTGAAATGGCTGTTGTACGTGTACGCGCTCCTAACGTAGCAGAGGTCCAGACGGCTAAGGATGCCAACGAAGTCATGTCTAAGCTACGAGGTAACGGGCTGCTTCGCGCGCCAGTTGATGTCTTCGCAATTGCCGAGTACATTGGGGTCGAAGTCGTTGAAGAGATTATGTCGGACGACATGAGTGGGTTTCTAGAGTTTCGGGGCGGACGATGGGTTGCCGGAGTCAATGCGCTGCATCATGAAAACCGCAGGCGTTTTTCAATCGCCCACGAGTTGGCTCATTATCTTTTGCATCGCGAGGCCAGGACCCGCTTTGAGGACGAAGTGTTTACACGGAGGCAAGGCAAGCGCGACAAGGTCGAGAATGAGGCTGACGAACTGGCTGCCAGCATTTTGATGCCTGAAGATGAATTTCGCTCGTCGATTTCTAGCGGTATTAACTCAGTCGACAGTCTCGCAAAGAAGTTTGCGGTTTCTGCACAGGCAGCGAGATATCGAGCCCTAAACTTGGGGTACAAAATTCGTGATCGATCTCAGTAGAGTTCTATACTGCCCAGTAGTTTCAACTAGAGATGCGGAATTTCGAGGGTTCTCAGAGCTTTCGAAAAGCACTCTCTCTCATTTGCTGCCTGTAGTAGAGTTGACTCGCTCAAGACGATCAAAGCTTAATGCTAACGGAGACATACACCGTTCTTTAGAGAGGCTCTTAGAAGTCGTCGGGAATCTCCCATTCATAATGGATGTGAGTTCCAGTGAGTCTCAACAAAATAGCCAGACCGCTGAGCTTTTGAGTCCAGAAAATGGCTTTGAGGCGTGGTGCAAGTTTGTGGCGTCAAATGTTCCTTCGGCTATCCCTGTTGTGCATTTTTTGGACCCGTTTGATGAAGGCAACTTCCTTGTTCAATTGGAGCGGTTAGGCAAAGTTTCTGGACTAGTTGCCTTACGTATTCCGACCTGGTTTGATGATTTTCCTGCACTGATGAGTGCTCTCTCGACGTCCTCGATCCAATGCGACTTCATTCTATTGCTGGACGCGGCCTTCGTCCGAGGAGAGGCAGAGGCCAATGCGGCGCTCACGCGAATGCTTGAAATGTATGAAGTGCTCCGGTCGCAAACATCGGTGAGGTTTGTGAGTACTCTCGCCAGCGCATTTCCTTCAAGTGTCGTGGACCCAGGTTATGGTGGGGATGAACATGGAATTCTTCCTTTGCATGAGGTCATGATTTCTCGCAAATTTGCCGAAAAGATTCCCGCGACTCAAGACGGACCTAAAGTGCTGTATGGAGATTACAGTTGCATTCATCCGTTGGACTTTCAAGGTACAGTTACAAACTGGGTACCTCGGGTAGATTGCCCGCTTGATGAAATTGTTTTTTACAGAAGGTATCGCCGCCATGAGGGGGGCTATGTAAGGGCTGCGAAAGCGGTTGCTGACGATGCCATGTATCGGCCGCTCGAGTGCTGGGGATGCGAGCAGATTTCTGCAGCGGCGCGGAACGATCCACAGGGCCGAAGCCCTTCGTTTTGGATATCTGTTAGGCTAAATATCCATATTGAGCGTCAAGTTGTCAGGTTGCTACCTGGCTAGGCCCGCTTCGAAGCGTTGCTAGATCGTCTAAGGTGATGACTCTCCCGAGTTCATCTACCATCTGACTATGGCGCGCTTGAAGTTTTCGCCGCACTGCGTCTATGGCGAACTTGTTGATGGTTACTGCTGTGCATTTTTGCTCAGCTAACGAGCGAAGTTCTTCCACCGGTGTGCTTCCGGAGAATGTGACGGCACCTTTCTTCAGTAAGGTTTGTAGAGCCCTTCTGTCGAGCCAGAGTAATGCGTCAGCTTTGAGAAGAACGGGTTTGATCTTAGGTTGAATTAGTACTCGTGCAGCACCGGTGTCTCTTAATTCGATAATTCCGAGTCCGCGATAATGCTTCTTGATTAGTCTTGATATGGCTGGAATAATCAAGGTGGGCGCTACGACATAGCTTGCATGAAAGAGGCGCTTATATGCCGGGCCTTGGGTGGTAAATCGGTCCAAGTTATCTTTTATGCTTTTTATTTCGAATCCGATGAGCGCTTTTTCTGTGGCAATGACTAGGTCGGCAATAAGTGCAGCGTTCTGGATTCGAACTTCTGCCCCGACAATATCGGACTCGTTTAACCGGGGAAGCATCCAGTTCAACATTTGAAGTGCAATTTCTGAGGCGTACATCTATTTGTGTTTCCGATTTTGTAATTTTTCGGAGTCTTCTAGGGCGGCTTCGTTATATAGGTTTTTGCGGAAGAATGTAATTGAATTTCGGGAATTATAGGCAGGAATAATTGGTGGTGTTTTTTCTTCCTCGAAGTAAAGGTTGCACTGAATAGTCGACTAGCGATCCGGGTACACCATTTTTCTTGTCAGCTCTGTTGACGGAAATCCCTCAGGAGGCTGTGGGTCAGGGCAGGTTTGCAGTGCTTTGCAAAAGACATTGATGCAGGGACAAAGCGCTAAGAGATTTTTGAGGCGAACAGTCGCTGATGATGCTCAAGAAATCCGGCCTGCTCGGGACGAAACGCTGCCACTTTACGGTCAGGGTCAATAGACCAGCGTGCCAGCACCTCTCGGGACAGAGATGGATGGACTAACATTCGACCACTTTGCTCAAATGTAATCAGCCGGTCGTCAAACAAAGCATCCACGTGAGGCGAGAGCAAGAGGCCGTTCAGTCCGCTGAGCCGTTCGGCATTGTTTGCATCCTTCCAGGGTTTGATGTGACTAGCCACCAGTACGCGGCGGTCATCGACTCCTGTCACTCGGCAGGATTGCTCCAACAGAATGACTCGCTTTCGGAACAGGCCCTGTCCAATCCGCGCCTTGGAAAGTTGTACGCGCTGGGTCTCAGGAATGCTCTGGTCAGCTTCGATCTGGTGGATGTCCTCTAGAACCTCCACGCCGAATTCGGCTTCGCGCGTCAGCAGTCTGTTCGTTGTTGCGAGTTCCTCAGCTTCCGTCAGTACAAGCAGAAGTAATCCCAAGCTTTGGGAAATCGAAGCGAGATAGCAGCCTTGGTTGCCGTGACCATTCGCCCTGATGGGCGCGTGTCTATGCGGGAGTAGGGGAGCAAGCTGAATAGCGTACTCGGTAGGCCTAATCGGTCTCGGTACTGGATGGAACTCAACACCGACCAGCCACCCCTCGTCCGACCAGTAGTCGCCGACGGAGCCAAATTCAATGGGCTTGGGACTAGAGGTGGCTTCCTCCGTGACCCGGCCGATGGCCTGAATCTCGCCATTGGCGAACGAAAAGACGATGTCCCCTTCCCGCGCAAGCCTCATGTTTTCGTAGGTCTGGTTGAACGCACCATTGGCATTCCGATACGGCGACCACAGGTAGCCGCCAAGCACTTCGTGCTTGCGAGTTTGCTTGTGGTTAACCCACCAGAACGCCATGTAGTCGCTCCCCGTCAGTCTCAACATAGGGCAACAGAGGACCAGCGTGCTACTTGCGTCGCCCCCCGTGCACCGAGGGCGCCGGGCAGTTCGCCGCTTGATCGTTTGTCCACCACCGCGCTCCTCAGTGCCTCTTTGCGAAGATTACACCGGAGCACGAAGCCACTTGCTCAATACGGTTGCACGCCGCTGGGCGGGCGCCCACCGCCATTTACCCCCCGGCCAGCATCCGGCCGCGCGTAGCGCTACGCTTTTGCCACATCGCCGCGCCGGGGTGCCCGACAGCCCGTCGGTTCCTGCGCCCGGGCGGCGAGCCGTAGGCCGCGTGGGCGGCACTGGACCGGTATGGGCAGTGTGTGGCTGTGGGTGGGGTTCAATCTGTTCGTGGTCGCCTTGCTGGCCCTGGACCTGGGGGTGTTGCATCGCGGCGACCGGGAGATCTCGGTGCGCGAAGCGCTGTGGCTGAGCCTGGGCTACATCGTGCTGGCGATGGTCTTTGCGATGGGCGTGTTCCACTTCGCCGACCGGCAGGCAGGCTACGAGTTCCTGACCGCCTACTTCGTCGAGAAGAGCCTCAGCGTCGACAACATCTTCGTGTTCGTGCTGATCTTCGCGCACTTCGGTGTGCCGCCGAAGTACCAGTACCGGGTGCTGTTCTGGGGCGTGCTGGGGGCGCTGGTGATGCGCGGTGCGCTGATCCTCACGGGCGCGGCGCTGATCCAGACCTTCCACTGGGTCATCTACGTGTTCGGCGCCTTCCTGGTGTTCACCGGCATCAAGATGCTGGTGACCATCGGGCAGGAGCCGGACCTGTCGCGCAACCGCGTGGTGCTGTTCGTGCGCCGGCACTTCCGGGTCACCGACACGTTCGCCGGCCGGGCCTTCTTCACCCGCCGGCAGGGCCTGCTGTACGCGACGCCGCTGTTCCTGGTGCTGGTGCTGGTGGAGCTGTCGGACCTGGTGTTCGCGCTGGATTCGATCCCGGCGGTGTTCGCCATCTCCTCCGACCCGTTCATCGTCTACACCTCCAACGTGTTCGCGCTGCTGGGTCTGCGGGCGCTGTACTTCGCGCTGGTGGGGGTGATCCACCGCTTCCACTACCTCAAGTACGGCCTGTCGCTGGTGCTGGTGCTGGTGGGCGCGAAGATGCTGGTCAATGCGTGGTTCGACGCCAAGGTGATCCCGACCGAGGCGGCGCTGGCGGCCACCGCGCTGCTGATCGGCGGGGCGATGGCGTTCTCGGTGCTGCGCACGCGCGGCCTGTCGCCGGAGGCGCGCGAGGCCGAACGCGCGAAGGCGGCGACGTGGTGGGTGCCCGGCAGCCCGGTGAAGCGCGAGGGGAAGCCGCCGGAGGGCGAGTGAGGCCGGGGAGAAGGGTTCGCGGCCGCGCGGCCCTGCTGGCGGTGGCGTGTCCTCAGCCCGCCAGCTCGCGCCGGAAGTGGACTTCGACCAGGTCGCGCCCGAAGGCGTGCGCCGGGGTGCTGGCCTGCAGCGAGAAGCCCATGCGTCGGTAAAGCGCGCAGGCGGCCGTGTGGGCGGTGTAGGTCGACACCTTGACCTGCCGGTAGCCCGAGGAGTGGGCGAAGGCCAGCGCGTGTTCGAGCATTTGCCGACCCAGGCTCTGGCCCCGGTGGCCGGGCGCAAGCAGGAACAGCCGGATGCGGGCCGAATCGGGTTCATCCGACCGGCCGCACAGGATGGAGCCGACGCGTGCGGCGCGGTCCCACGCCACCCAGCCGCCGTCGCGGCGGGGATCGCGCTGCCGGGCGAAGGCCTCCAGGGCGGCCTCGACGGCATGCACGAACGTCCCGTCGAAGCCGTATTCGCGCGTGTACACGTCGCGGTGCGACTCGAGCACCCAGGGCAGGTCCTCGGCCGTGATGTCGCGCAGGGCAAGTGGCGTGGATGCAGGATCCATGGTGATCGGGGAACCCGTGGGCGTGGCGGGACGCGCCGGCATTCTGGCACTGGTCCGCCGCATCCGGCACCCTTTGGCAAGGCGGCCGGCTGCCCGACGGGTTGCGCCCGCCCCGGTTCGACGACGCTGGGAGGATGACGTGATCGCATACACGATGGTCGGTACGCGGGATCTGGCACGGGCGCTGGCCTTCTACCGCCCGCTGTTCGTGCTGATGGAACTGGAGGTGTGCTGGAAGGACGACGCTTCGGTGGCCTTCGGCAAGCGCGATGACCTGTCGGTCCCCCGCTTCTTCATCGGCCGCCCCTTCGATGGCGGGCAGGCCACGGCCGGAAACGGCTGCATGACCGCCTTCAGGCTCGACGCGCCGGGGCAGGTGGACGAGCTGCACCGCCTGGCGATGGCCAACGGCGGCAGCGACGAGGGCGCCCCGGGGTATCGGCCGCAATACGCCGAGGGCTTCTATGCCGCCTACGTGCGCGACCCGGACGGGAACAAGCTCGCCTTCGTGGTGTATCCGGAGGTGGAGCCGGCCGACTGACGGCGGGGTCGATGTGGTATCAGTTCGTCCACGGGTCGTGCTTTGGGGGGCATCGGGATGGGCATGCGGCGTGCGGTCTTGCTGGCTTGTGTGGCTGGTCTGGTGGCGTGTGCCGCCGAGGAGCCTCCGCGGTCGCCTGAGAAGGCCGGCCAACCCTTGAACTCGGCGGAGGTCGCGGCGCGACTGACTGCTGCCAACGTTGGCGCGGTGACAGGCAACAAGGCGCTCTACGACGCGCAGATGGGCGCATTGAACGATGACTTGAGGCGTTCGATCCGACTGGCCGATCCCGCACGGCCGATCGAGCGCGAATCCGCCCGGTCCGCCGCACGTTCCGTGGACGGCGTGCGCTCGGTGGTCTGGCTCGACCAGCACAACCTCTTCGCGATCGTCGACCACAACGCCCAGCGCAGTTACGCCACGATCGATGCCGTCTGTCTGGAGCTGGAGCCACTGGGTGACACCCTGGGTGTGGTGGTCAACCTGCAGTCGGGGGCGGCTCGTACAGGCGACGAACTGGAGATCCTCAGCCGCAACTGCCAGTTGGCGCCCGGCGAGCGGGCGATGTTCCAGCCCAATCGCCAGATCGATGTGATCGATCCAGACATTCGCCGGGCGCATCGGGCGAATCAGACAAAGTAATGGAGTCTGGTCCTGTTGCTTCATCTACCGTCCGTTCCACAGGTCGACGTGCCGGGCTCGTTCACGTCCAGCGGACTGCCAATGGGGCGACGAAGGTTGGCCAGGCTGCCGCAGGGTGGGAGCAGCTCAGGGGGGACTTGAGATGAGCGCAGGTCGGGCTGATTTTCTTCAGAACTTTGCAGCGACCCTGGCCTTTCTTCTCGTGCTGACTGCCATCGTCTACGTGGTCTATCGGCCGGGCGTAGGCGACGTTCTCCTGATGCTGGTGATCTCCCTTGCGTTCTCCATTGGATTCGGATGGAGGATGACGCTTCGTTACCGCCGAAGGCGCCGGAGCTGATCGCTACCCGAGATCGCCGGCCGTGCATCCAGCGAACCGTGGAGCGGATTGCCATGTGGCTTCTCTCCCATGACCGGCGTCGTTCGGAGGGGCGCGCACCGGACCCGCTCAGTTCCCGGCGTCGGGCTCCTGCATCCACGCGGGGATGTCGCGCTGGCCGTGCAGCACGCGCCAGACATCGATGTGGTCGGGTCGCTCGACGTAGAACACGAGGTAGGGAAAGCGGGCCAGTGGCCAGTGCCTCAGCCCGGGCAGGTTGAGTTCGTGGGCGTGGCGCGGGGAGCCTGCGGCCGGGTGACGGCTGATGCGGGTGTAGGCCTTCTCGAGTGCGCCGATCAGGCGGAGTGCGGCCGACTCGCCGCCTTCGCCGAGGTGGTGGGCAATCGCTTCTTCCACATCCCGGTTGGCCAGCTCACGCGGGATGACAGGCTTGGCCGTCACTCCCTGGCGCCGGGCCTGGTGCCCTGGCGAAGGCGTCGACGAAGGCCTTCGAAGTACCGGGCGTCGGCGGGTGCGGCAGGCGGGGACGATGCCCCGGCGAGGAGCAGGCTGCGCAGCTGCAAGCGGTCCTGGTCCTTGCGGATCAGTTCGCGAACGTACTCGCTGCTGGTGCCATAGCCGCCCTGGCTGACCTGTTCGTCGACGAAGGACTTCAGCGCCTGGGGCAGGGAAATGTTCATCGTGCTCATGCCGCCAAGGCTAGGGCGCTTGACAAAATTTGGCAACACGGGCGATTCGGGCACCCGGGCCGCGCAGCCGACCCACCCGCGCCACCCTCCGCAGCCCCACCGCCCGGTCAGGCTATCCTCTGCCGCATGCACCCCAGGGGCGGGGTGGTCGGGGGAATCGTATGCTCTGGTTGATCCTGGGTCTGGTGCTGTTCCTTGGCGTGCACTCGGTGCGCATCGTGGCGCCGGGCTGGCGCACGGGCGTCATCGCCCGCATCGGCGAGGGCCCGTGGAAGGGCCTCTACAGCCTGCTGTCTGTCCTCGGTTTCGTGCTGATCGTCTGGGGCTACGGCCAGGCGCGTGCGGCGGGCACGGCGCTGGTGTGGGTGCCGCCGGTGGGCCTGCGCCACGCGGCCTCGCTGCTGACGCTGGTGGCCTTCGTGCTGCTGGTGGCCACCTACGTGCCGCGCAACCACATCCGCCGGGCGGTCGGGCACCCGATGGTGATCGGCGTGGCGCTGTGGTCGGTGGCGCACCTGCTGTCCAACGGCGGGTTGCACGCCATCGTGCTGTTCGGGGCCTTCCTGCTGTGGTCGCTGGTGGACTGGGCGTCCGCAGCGCGGCGGGGGACGGCGGCCGCGGCGCCGCCCATCCCGGTGATGACCAGCCTGACGCTGGCGCTGGGCGTGGTGGCGTGGCTGGTGTTCGCGGTGTGGCTGCATCCAGTCCTGATCGGGGTGGCGCCTTTTGGCTGATCCATCGCTGCACGCCGACGGGGCGCCGCGGGGCAACGCGCGCCATTTCATCGTCCTGCTGGCCCTGCTGCAGGGGCTGATGCTCTACATCGCCAGTTACGGCAGCCAGGCGGGCTGGTGGCCGTTCGCGCTGCTGGGCGGGCGGGTGACCTGGTACACGCTGGTGCTGACGGTGCCCACGGTGATGCTGCTGTCGGTGGTGCGGCTGGGCGATTCGCGGTTCTGGCAGCAGGCCGCGGGGCTGGCCGGGGTGTTCGCGGCGCTGGCCGCCTGGGCGGCGTGGGCGGCCACCGGGCAGCCGCCGGTGGACAGCGAGGCGGTGCTGCTGCCGTTCGGATGGACGGTGGCGCTGGGTGCCTTCATCGCCACGCCCTACCTGCAGGCGCGGCTGGCGGAGGGGCGCTGGTGCGCGCCGTACCCGCGCCTGTTCCAGGACGCCTGGCAGAACACGCTCACGCTGCTGCTGGCCGGGGTGTTCGTGGGGCTGAGCTGGAGCCTGCTGACCCTGTGGGCGGCGCTGTTCAACCTCGTGGGCGTGGCCTTCTTCGAGGAGCTGTTCAAGTCCCGGCCCTTCGCCTACCTGGCCTCGGGCCTGCTGTTCGGGCTGGGTGTGCTGATCGGGCGCACGCAGCACCGGGCGGTGTTCACCGCGCGCTCGGTGCTGTTTGCGCTGTTCAAGGGCCTGCTGCCGGTGCTGTCGCTGGTGGCGGTGATGTTCCTGCTCACGCTGCCGTTCACCGGCCTGGCCGAGCTGTGGACGGGCGAGGGGCGCGGCTTCCGGCGGACCGGTGTGGCCTTTGTGATGGCGCTGCTGGTCGCCCACCAGGTGCTGTTCCTTAACGCCGTGCACCAGGACGGGACGCAGGCCATGCCGTACCCGCGCTGGCTGCGGGCGCTGGTGCTGGCGGCCACCGCGGCGCTGCCGGTGTTCGCGCTGCTGGGCCTGTGGGCGGTGGGGCTGCGCATCGGCCAGTACGGCTGGACGCCGGACCGCTTCTGGGCGCTGCTGGCGCTGGCGGTGCTGCTGCTCTACGCCGCCGGCTACGGGCTGGCGATCGGGCTGCGCCGCGGCGGCTGGCTGCGGCACCTGCCGCGCATCAACGTGACGGTGTCGCTGGTGATCCTGGCGCTGGTGGTGCTGGGCAATTCGCCGGTCCTCGACCCGCACCGGCTGTCTGCGGGCTCGCAGCTGGCGCGGCTGCAGGCCATGCCGGCGGACGCGCTGAACCGCAGCGACATCGATGCGCTGCGCTTCGACTACGGCCGCCACGGGCTGCGGGCGCTGCAGGCGCTGCGTGCGCACGCCGGGGCCGCCGGTGCGGCCGACACGCTGACGCAGATCGACAGCGCGCTGGCGCGCCAGTCGCGGCGCCACTTCACGCCGGCCTATCGCGAGCGCGGGCAGGCGCTGAGTGCCGACCGCCTGCGGCAGCCGCCGAACGCCAGCGCGGCGATACCCGCCGGGCTGGTCCCGGCCATCCAGCAGCACCGCCAGCTGGTCGACGCGTGTGCGCTCGCGCCGCAGGACTGCTGGGTGCTGGCGCTGGACCTGAACTTCGACGGCGCGGACGAGCAGCTGGTGTGTGCGCTGACCAGCCCCAGCTACGTTCGGTGCTGGGCCTTCCATCGCGAGGACGGCGCCTGGGTGCCGCTGGCCACGCTGAGCTGGTTCGTCGACCAGGACCTCGAGGCGGTCGAGCGCAGCGTGCGGCAGGGCACGCTGCGGGTGCAGCGGCCGGAATGGGGCGAGGTGGTCCCCGAGGGGGCGTCGGGGGTGGTGGTGCGGCCCGGGGAGCAGTGAGGCGGTCGGGGCGTACGCTGTCTGTTCCGACCGTCGTTGCAGCGGGCGATCTGTCGACATAGACTTCGGCGGCATTGATCCCACGGACAGGGATGGACCAGCGCCATGGACAGGCTTGCGCGCCTACGCGCGTGCTTTTTTCTCTTCGCCATTTCGGCTGCGCCCAACGGGTGCGGCCGGTGAGCGTGCACGTCGACAACCGCAGCGGCCTGCCACACCGTTGCGTCCGCAAGGCCGCGCCGGACGGGCGGCGCCTGCAGGTGCTGGTGGTGCGGGGCAGCTTCGACCTCGACGGCGGCGGCGTGCTGCGGCTGTCGCACCGGCAGTCGCCGGTGCGCACCGGCGATGTGCTCGAAGGCCCCGTCTCGACCCGTCCGCTGCGCGCGACGGTCGGCCGGGCGGGTGACCTGGCGCCCTACAAGCCCGGCACCGATGTGCTGGTCACCGGCACCGCGCGCCACGGCGCTGCCCGGCCGCAACCGGACTGGCTGGCGGGGCTGGCGCTGGGGCCGGTGCGCAAGGTGCTGCGGCTGACCGGACCGCGCAGCTTCCGGCGCGGCGTGTTCGGCTGGCGGCTGGGCGATGCCGAGCCGGTGGCCGGGACACCGCTGGACTGGCGGCTGGCCTTCGGGGGCAGCTGGACGGCCGACGAGGGCGCGGTGCCCGGCGACCATCACCTCAGCAAGGACGACAACCCCGCCGGGTGTGGCTGGCTGCCTGGCGGCGCCGAGCTGCATGGGGTGCCTGGCGCGGTGCGGGCCTCGATCACCCGGGCCATCGACGGGCTGGACACACTGCCTGCACCGCGCATCGAGCACCCCGGCCGCGCGATCAACCACCCCGGACAGGACCTTCCCGCGGAGGGTTTCGGGCCGGTGGCGCGCTGGTGCGGACCGCGCCGACGGCTGGCCGGATGCTTCGACGACGCCTGGCGGCAGACCCGGCATCCGGCGCTGCCGGAGGACTTCGACCCCGCGTTCTACCAGGACGCACCCGCCGACCAGGTTGTTCCCGGACACCTGTCGGGCGACGAGCCGTTCCGGCTGGTCGGCATGTGCCCGGAGGGCCAGGTCGACGGGCGGCTGCCGGGCTGGACGCTGCTGGCGCGGGCTCGCACGCGCTTGGGCGTGAGCGCCGGGCCGATGCGGCTGGACACGGTGGAGTTCGACCTCGACGCCCGACGGGTCGGGCTGGTGTGGCGGGCGGCGTTCCCGTTCGATGACGCGCTGGAGTCGGTCGTGGTGGCGGCGGTGCCGGGCACGGGAGGCGCGCATGGGCAGTGCTGACGGCGTGCCGGTCGTCACCGTCTCCGGCGACGCCGCGGACGTGTTCCGGCAGCATTTCGGCGTCGACAGCCTGGCGCAGGCGCGCTCGCTGCAGGGGCGTGCGGATGCGCTGTTCCAGGCCGGCGGGCACCCCTGGGCCGACCGCGGACTGCGCGAGGTCGATCGCGACACCTTCCGCTGGGCGGCCGACACCGTGGTGGCGCGCTACGAGAACGGGACCTACCAGGAGCCCCCGCCGGAGACCCGCGTGGTCGAACAGCCGGCGCCACGGCCACCCTCGGGACACATCGGCAACGCCGCGCAATGGGAGGCGGTGTGCATCGACCCCGACTACTGCGTGGTCGGTGGCAGCGTGGTGCCCTTCGACACCCATGCGGTGATCGATTCGCCGGCCAGCGCCTCGAACGACGTGCGCGCCCAGGGGGTGTCGGTCTACCGGGTGGGCGACCACCACCGGGGCGTGCAGGGCGACGCCGGGGCCGGGCTGGTGTCGGGCACGTCGCAGGGCGGCGGCCACGTGCGCTTCCTGACCGGCCACCGAAGCGTGCGGGTCAACGGCCTGCCGGTGGTGACCCACGAAAGCCTGTGCCTGGTGAACTGCGACGCCGCGGGGCAGGGGGGTGCGATCGGCCAGCTGCTGACCGCCACGGACGATACCCAGCCGGCGCAGGCGGCCAACGCGCCAGCGGACGATGCCCCGTCACCGGCCCTGCAGGCCCTGATCGACCGGGCCAACGACGACCGCAGCCTGTGGCAGCGCTCCGGCGACTTCCTCTCCGGCGCCTGGGATGCCACCCGCCGCGTCGCCGGTGCCTCGGTGGACAGCCCGGGCCAGACTCTGATCGGCGTGCTCAAGGGCCTGGGCAACCTGCCCACCGACCTGTGGAACCTGGCCGTGCTGGGCGGCAAGTACACCACCGGCCCGATGCCGCCCCCGGCCCTGCGCGCGGCGATGATCGAACGCGCCGCGCTCCAGGCCCACCTCGCCGGCGACGCCGCGCTGGCCAACGAACTGGCCAACCGCGCCGCGGAGATGATGTCCGAAGGCTACGCCGACGACCTGTTCGAGCTGAAGAACGACGCCCAGCTGGGCGGCTCGATCCTGTCGATGGCGGTGCCGGTGGGGGCGGCGGTGAAGGGGGGTGGGGCGGTTGCGAGGGGTGGGCGGGGTGCTTCCGGGAGGCCATCTCAAGGCGCTCGCTCTGATGCCCCGGTGAATCAATCCAGTTCGGTTCCAAAGGATGGACCCGGTAGCGGCGTGTTCGTTCGCATGGACGGGCACAAGATATACGATCCAAACTTCAGGCCAATCAGCTCCAACCCCAACGCCCAATATAGGTTCTCGGACCCTAGCTACCGGAGCACGGGAGGGGATGTCTACTTCGGGGAGAATGTGGCGATATCCTACGCAGAGGTCGGAAAAAACATCGGAGGCAAGTCTCTTTACGTTGGGCGCCTTGAGATCGATAGAATTCTTGACTTGACTGACCCCTCGGTCATTCGTGCCCTCGGCCTTGATCGATCTCGATTAACCGAACTCGTTACAAGTTCTGATGACGCCCGAAGGGTTTACGCATATACAAACAAGATTTCGAATGCTGCGTTTGACTCAGGTTATAATGGGATTCTCTACTACAGCTCCAAATCGAACAGGTCTGGGCGTGCGCTGGTGATCTTCGATGGCCGCTACACAGAGAGCGATATTCAGAGAATACTGGATTTTCCAATCGGCGGGGGAGGTTGATGTGAGTCTGGTCTACAAGGTTGACCCTTCAACAATTAAGGTTGAGCCGAAACTCATTCAGGGTCATGAGCAAAAAGGCCCATTGTATTTCGTGTGGAAGGAGAATTCTGTCGCGGGTGCTCAGTGTGCAAGCTGCAACACCATAGTCTGGACGAACTCGCGGCTGGATCCAGTGCTCTGTGAGTCGATCCCTGCCGGTATACCCAGAAGCGGAACTGCTTATCGAGAGTATTACCAGGATAAGATTCGACGGTTTCTCTCATCCATGGCGCCCTGTCCGGCCTGTGGTGGTGATCGTTTTGATCGCTACATCAACAATGTGAATCATCCCCGATTTCCAAATGGCGACTTGCCTCCAGAATATCCTGTGGTGAATAGGGAGAGCGTTCCGGAGCCTCAAGTTGTCAAAGCATATTGGCGCGATCCGCCCCAGCAGCCGGATGCTTGGAAGCTTCTGTGATCTCGAATGCTGCGACTCTTCTGCTATGTTCGTGCGCGCTTGTGCGAAATAAGGAAATCGCGTCCGGCTAACGAGATTGAGCTTGACCGAGCGCTTTGGGAGATCGTTCGATAAAGTGACGTCGTCACTGAAGGCGAGCGATTTGCTCTTGATTTCTGAAGTGCGCAATCCGAGCTGGAAAGTGATTTCCATCGTCTTCTTGACGCCTCCCCGTATCTGCTCAAAGAAAACCCGGACGCAACCATTATGTACGACAGTCATGAGGTTTTTGTCGCGACCTTGAAGGAGGCTACTTCTGGCGTTTGAGATGATTCTTGGTAGCAGGGACATGGAGATCGTCAGAACCACCCCCAGCAGCATCAAGTTCGAGCACCAAGGAGCCACCTTCAAGCTTCTCGGTGAATCGTTCCTGAGGGGGTTTGGGTCTCCCGACTTCGTCATCCACCGAACGAGCTGCTCACGCTTGGATGAGAATGGAGAAGAGCGCGATGTTGACCCGGTGGTCAGGGACGCTCTGGTCGATATGGTGCTCGCCGAGCTCAGATCGAGGGGTTGGATGATCGAGGCGGAGTAGGGCCCGGCCCTGGATGTCCGGCAGTCGAGGGCCTCGCAGCGCCGACATCCGTGAAGGATGCTCGGTGGTGACTACCGGCCGACCACCTCTCCTGCATTGATCGACTCAAGTGAGCCCAATGGGCTGCCAGCTCGGCACCTTCGCCATTCGACGTGATCCACTGATCGAGCAGAGACAACAGCCCCGCTCCTGAGTACGCTCACCAGCAGTGCCGCCTGCGGGCAACCTTGCATGCGGCGTCATGGGGAAGCTTTCCCAGTGCACCAACACACAGGGGGATGGGATGACGCGTGGTCGCTTTGCGGTGCGTGGTGTGGCGTGGTGTGCCGTGGTCCTGCTGCTGGGCGCGTGCGCGACACCGGGGGGCGGTCGCCAGGCCGCGGACGCGGGGCTGGCGCGGTTCGGTTCGGAGTCGGCCTTCGCGGCCTGGCTTGAAGCCGAGCGGGCGGCGCGTCCGGAGCTTGCGGCTGCGCACCGGGTGATTGCCGTCGAGCCGGCACCCCCGGCCTTCGCGCCACCGCCTCCGCCTCCACCACCGCCGCCACCCGCACCGGGGCCGTCCGGCAGCGACGGGTCGCTGGATCGGATCGAGGTGGCGGGTTCGAGGATGCAGGCGCCCCTCGGCGGCGAATCGGTCACCAACGTGCAGGAGGCCGGCGTCGACGAGGGCGGCATCGTCAAGCGCGCCGGCAACTACCTGGTGGTCCTGCGCGACGGCGTGCTCTACACCATCCGCCTGCTGCGCGACGGCAGCGAGGTGCTGGAGCTGGCCGATGCGCTGCCCGCCGCGCTGGAGGCAGACGGCCAGCGCGTGTGGTACGACGAGATTCTCGTGTCGGGGTCCACGATCATCCTGCTGGGGTTCAACTACGGGGCCGAGGCGGCTGTCTCGGAGCTGGTGCTGTTCTCGATCGATGCCGACGGTGCGCTGCAGCGCCGCGCGCGCTTCTGGATCCAGAGCGAGGACTATTTCCACACCGAAAACTACGGCGCCCGGCTGGCGGGCGGGCAGCTGCTGATCAGTGCCCGGTTGCCGTTCGAGTGGGACGAGGTGCCCGAGACGCTGCGCTGGTCGCGCCGGGACGTGCCGCGGCCGCAGTGGAACGCGCTGATCGAGCTGGCCGAATTCAACGTGCCGGTGTTCCCGCTGGTGGAGCCGGTGCTGCACGTGCTGGCGGCCTGCCCGGTCGCCGAGCTGGTCGAGGGGGTGATGGACTGCCAGCGCTTCGGCGTGGTCGGCGACTGGGACGCGCAGCTGTATGTCTCGCCGGCGGCGGCCTACCTGTCGCTGGCCCACCCGCTGTACGAGAAGAAGGGCGATGGCCCGCTGAGCAGCCTGTTCCGGGTGCCTCTGGAGGATCTGCAGCGGCCGGGCTTCGCGGTCGTCAGCGGCGAGCTGTCCAGCCCGCTGCAGTTCTCCGAGCGCGGAACGGACCTGATTGTCGCGGCGCGCTCGCTGCCCGGGCCGGGTGTACGCGAGGCCTTCGACATCACCCGCATCCCGCTGGCCCACTTCGGCCCCGACGCGGTGCAGGACGTGGTGCTGCCGGACTGGCTGGTCGAGCTGCCCTACCGCGACGCCCTGGTGCGCTTCGGGGAGGATGCGGTGTGGTTCGGGCAGGACGGGCGCCTTCGGTGGCGCACCCGGGACCGGTCGCCCGGGCCGATGCTGCTCCAGACCCTGGACGATGCGCCGCCGCGGGCGTTCCAGGTCGACCTGTGGCCGCAGCTGCTGCAGCCGGTGCCCGGCGGGCTGCTGGTCTTCGGCAGCGACGAGGGCGGGGACGGCTTCGTGCTGGGCTACGCCGAGCGCGGGCCCGACGGCGCCCGGCTGGTCGACCGCTTCCTGCCCGGCGGCGTGGAGCTCTCGGAGATGCGCACCCACGCGGTGAACCTGGCCGGCCAGCGCGACGGCAGCCTGCTGCTGGGCTGGCCGGTGCGCGGGCGCGCGGGGTCGGAGTCGGCGCTGATGTTCGCCGCCCTGCACGAGGGCGGACTGTCCGGGCGCGGGGTGCTGGATTTCAGCGAGATGCCCGAACTGGCCCGGCAGTCGATCGCCTGGTACGGCGACTCGCGCGTGGTGTTCCTGGGGCACCGCGTGATCGGGCTGAGCGGCGATGCGCTGATCGAGGGCCAGCTGCAGGGTGGGCGCGTGGTGCCGCAGCGGCACGCGGTGCTGGAGCGGCCGGGGCGGTGAGCCGTGCCGGGCCCGGGCAGGCGGTCGTGCCGGAGCCTGTCCCGGGAGCGGGTGGTCCCGCTGCCCCGACGCTGCGCCCGGTGCGCGTTCCGCCCGGGGGATCACGGGTTCATGACGGGCCCCGGGCGTACCGTTCGCCGCGTGCAGGCAGGCCTCTGGCAGGTCCTGGCCCACAGGCCCGGCGGTGTCCGCCGACCGCAATCAACCTCTCCCAGTCGGGGGTAACGTCATGTCCTTTCGTCAAACACTGATCGCGCTCGCCGTGGCGGCCGCGGTGGGCGCACCGGCGGCTGCCGGCGCGCAGGATTTCAGCTTCACCTACCTCGAAGGCGGCATCACCGCCGGCTTCGTCAACGATGTCGAGACCTCGGGGACCCTGACCGGCAGCGGCGGCCCGCTGGAGTTCGAGACCGACGCCGGCGGCGGTGGCTTCATCGGCGGCGCGTGGCAGTTCAGCGACGGCTTCCACCTGTTCGGCGACTACGCGCTGTTCGGCCAGGACCTGGAGGTCAGCGACGGCACGGTCACCGTCGAGGGTGACTTCGACGTGGTGCGCTGGCGCATCGGCATCGGCTATGCGTACGCGCTCTCCAACACGACGGCGCTGTACGGCCGCCTCAGCTACGACAGCCTCGAGCTACGGAACGTGCAGGTGCCCGGCTTCAGCCTCGACGTGGACGCCGACGGCGACGGGGTCGGCGGCGAGGTCGGCGTGCAGTGGGCGGCGACGCCCACGTTCCATCTGCAGGGCCACGTGCGCTACACCCCGGTCGGCGAGATCGCCACCAGCGGGTCGGACACGCTGGACTCCGACATCCTGGTCGGTGTGAACGCGCGCTGGTTCTTCCGGCCCAACGTCGCGCTGGTCACCGGCTACGAGCTGGGCAAGATCACCACCTGGAACCTGGGCGTGCGTTACGCGTTCTGATCGTGGAGAGGGTGTGCGCTGCCGGGCGTTCAACCCCGACCCGGCAGCCGCCCGAAGTGCATCGCATTCAGGTAGGGCCCGTACATCCGGCGGGCGTGCTCGTTGTCGCGGATGTCCTCGCGGCAGCTGATGCTCAGGCTGAAACGGTCGTCGATGACGGCGACGAGGTCGGCCTGGCGGTCGCTCTGGTTGATGGCCGGCACCAGCACGACATAGGTGTCGCCTGTGGGCAGGGTGTCGACCACGGGCAGGTGCGGCGGGCCGCCGCGGATGGCCAGCAGCTCCGGCATCGAGAGCAGGTTGTCGTGGGAGCTCACGCCGCCTTCGACGGTGAAGCGGTTCATGCCCAGGATCAGCGACTGTGCCTGCGCGTGGACCTCGCCGACGGAGCCCGGCCCGTCGTTGCGGCCCAGTGCGAAGGCGCTGTCGTGGAGGGTGATCTCGCAGCTGTCCGGGGCGCGGTTGCAGGGTGCCTGGGAGGCGTAGCAGGCGCTGACCGTTTGTTCGCTGTCGCACTGGCGCCACTGCAGCGGCTTGGATGCGACGTGGTCGCCCTCGGGCAGCACGCGGGCCAGCGCATTGCCGGTGCAGGGGTCGGCCTGGGCGGTGGCCGGCAGGTTGTCGCCGCTGCCGCAGGCGGCCAGCAGGGCGCACAGGGCGAAGGCGGCGGGCAGGGCGGTGCGGGGCGGGTGCTGTCCGTGCATGGTGGGGTCTTCCGATGGGGGGCGTGAGGCGGCATCGTAGCGGAAGGCGGCGGCATGCGGTCCAATCCCGTAGTCTGACCACGTCGCGAAGATAAGTTGAGTTGGGCCTCCAAGGCCACTCAAGCATGCCAAGGGAGTCCGAGTTCGATCATTCCGCTCACCCCGAAGAGATTCCGTCGGCCTTGAAACCTACCTCTACGACGGGCATGGCCGTCGGGTCCTGGCCAGGCACGCGACCCAGGGCGACATCCACTCCTTCTACGGCCAGGACGGCGTGCTGCGGTACCAGCGTGATGACCGGGCCGACTTCGTCTACCTTCATCCGCCCTCGTGCGCGCCGACGGTGTCCGCGCCTTCCACCAACAACACCGGCAGCTTCTCCGTGACCTGGGGCGGTGTGGCCACGGCGACGCGCTACGAGCTGCAGGAGCGGCTCAACAGCGGAAGCTGGTCCCTGGTCCAGAACACCGCGGCCACCAGCCGCGCGGTGTCGGGCAAGGGCAACGGGACCTGGCGCTACCGGGCCCGGGCCT